>Ga0185299_10000005_pt1 | contig 775021 bp, 773 predicted proteins | sample PaiPotPPA55metaG_FD_128002 | JGI IMG/M metagenome (GOLD analysis project Ga0185299, IMG submission 128002) | Iron sulfur acid spring bacterial and archeal communities from Banff, Canada, to study Microbial Dark Matter (Phase II) - Paint Pots PPA... ...
GTTGCGCCCATCTGCTCGAACATGCTGCGCAGCGGCACAAGGAGGGTACCGTTTTTGACCAGCGCCGCGAGCACGCGGCTGGCACGCAACACGTCGGGGTTCGCGTACACGTGTTGGTCGTTGTACAGGATCGGAATCTCACCCGACGGCGGACTTCCAAAGTCGGTAACAGCCACAACCACGCGTGACGCTGGCGGCGGTGACGAGGCCTCTGCAGCTGCCCCTGCTCCTAAGAGAAGAAAGAGACTGAGAACCGCCGCTGTTGCATAGAGCGGCCGAAATACCGCATTTTCGCTGGCGGGCTGGAAACGAACGTGCATGGCAAGTATGCTCCTGGAGTCGACAGAAGGATAGACTTCCATCTGACTTTGTACTTAATGGTACAGTCCAGCCAGGTGCAGAATCGGTACGGAAACGTACCAATGCCGTCCGTTTTGGCATCACACATGTGTGGTTTGGGAGCGACAAATACCAAAAAATTCTGCTTTCGATGGCAACGCGATATTAGCGTGCCTAAAGGGCAAAGAGAAGACGCTGGCCGCTCGAAGGAGGAGAAATTGTCGATTTTAGGCCGCGCCAGAGTATGTAGCCAGCCCGAAGAGCGCATCAATGACGCGTACTTCCCGCTCGGCGCAATTTTTTCGGTGGTCGCAGAAATGAAGGACAGCGGAATGTTTGAGATCGGAACAATAGGTCGGGGAGGGCACGAGCGCGGTTCCGCTGCTCATGGGCAACGAAACAAGCGCGACTGTTGTGGACAGCCGCACATTTGACAAGCCACTGGAGGCGAGCGCCGTGTGGTCTGAGCCGCTTCCGCCGCACACGCTTGAGAATGTCGGCGAATCAGAGCTGCGTGCTATCAGCGTTGAATTGAACCACCCGCGTTAACACACCCAGACGTCACGTGTTCCTCGACGACATAGGCGCTGGTCCGCGACCAGGTCGCGATGGCCCCTCGCCGAAACAAGCGCGGCGGTCTGCAATATGCGGGCCGCGCTTGGTCTTGGAAAGGACTTGTCATGGCAAAGTGCGCTCCCTACCATACGAACTCTAAAGAGTATCCACAAGAGCAGAGAAACGTTCACCACGATCACGACGACTGCCCGGACGGAAAGCGCATCGAACCGGAGCACCGAGTCAACAACAGCGCAGGCGGCAAGCCGCGTTGTGATGCTTGCATACGACTTGATTAGCGGACGCGCTTGGTGAGTCTAATCAGCTATTCTTGAGCCTCTGATTTGTCGGAGGCTTATTCTTTTGCTTTGGTGCGGTTTGTGACCTCGAAATAGCGAGGGCGATGGCGCAATCGTTGCCATCAACGGCGGGCTAAGAACTACGATTCGTTTGGGAAAAGTCGTTTGTAGCACTCCTGGTGGTACTGCTCAAATCCCGTGGGCTCATCGTGGGTGATCATCGAGCCACGAACTGGATGAGTTCGCGTGATGGTGTAACGTAGAAGTACTCCGTTGGGGAAATCACGTCGATCCAAAGGGCAATCCTCGGCTGCGCACGGATATGGGTTGCCCTGGTCGTCTACTTTTGGCGGGATTCCCACTGACGCCGCTAAACTCGCTCGTCTACGATCTTCATGGCTTCTCTAGAATGTTAGTAGTCCCAAAACCATGGCCTCGGTGTAGGGTTCTTGCTCTACCTACTAACCAGTCAATGCCGCGCGTTGCCCAGTGACGCCACTAACGGAGTGCAGCAAACCACCGAACTGCTTGCGCGCGACATTATAACACTCACAGGAGGCATCTTCGAGCCCCGATCGATCGAGAATCGTGATGCTGCCGTGATCACAATGTATGAAGCCTGCCTTTTGCAATGTTGCTGCAGCAATACTCACCCCGGATCGTCGCGTGCCAAGCATCATGGACAAATACTCGTGAGTCAACCTAATGTGAGGTGATCCCACTCGGTCGTGAGTCATGAGCAGCCACCGCGCGCAGCGCTCATATACGTGATGCAGGCGGTTGCACGCTGCGAGTTGACCAAGCATATTGACAAACGCCTGGACATAGCGATCTAACAGCTGACGAAACCTTGGGTTCGCTCTCAGCGAGTGAAAGAGTTTCGCATCAATTGTGATGGCGCTTCCAGGCACTTGACAGTAAGACTCATTGGCAGTCACTGCAGCACCTAAAAGTAGCGGAATGCCTGAGGTGCCTTCGCGTCCAATTGTGCCGACTTCAATTTGGCTACCGTCTTCCATTCGCGTAACGACGGAAAGAACGCTATCGATTGGAAAATAGACGTCATTTATGGGCGCTTCGGGCCAATAAATTTGTTCCCTGACGGGCAAATCGACACGCGAGCCTGTCTCGATAACCGCAGTCGCCTCCTGCGGCTCAAGCCCAGTAAGGATTGCATTTAGACGCAAGTCCCGCGACGTAAGCCTTGATGACGTCGAACGAACTCTTGTGGCTAAAGCGTTTCGTTTCTTCATGGCACCAAGTTCCGCGTGCGTGTCACAGACGTTGGCACGGGACTCGAACGTCGCGATTCAGGTTTGTGACTTCGCGTTGGGCCTTTTCGGCCTCGGGTGTGCCTAACAGGGTATGCTCTCCTGTGGTGGGGGTGTCTCGGATTAGGTACCTTACAAGGGTAACGGTCCCTAATTGCAAGACCTTAGCCAAGCCTTGCGGCACGCCTATTTACGGGGTTTTTGGGGGTTGGGTTAGCCGGACTTGACGGGCTTGTTCGGGGCAAGGGGCGTCTTCGTTCATGCGAAAGTGGCGAAACCAGGGATCAATATCGCAAGCGAGCCTGCGAGCAACGCCCATGCTATCAATGCGTGCCAGGCCTGCGGCACAATTAGAATTGGGCGATCTTGCGCAACCCAGCGCCGAGGAGAAGCCCAAGCGCATACACGAATGGTGGTGGGAATCGAACGCCTGCGTTGTCAGCGATGTTCAAGGATCTGTCCTTAGCATTTCTTACTCTTTAGCACATGGTAGTGTTGACGTGGCTGACAATGTTCGTGACCGCGTGAAACTCTTTCCTAGGTTGAGAGCGGGTGCGGTTGATCGCTGGTTGGAATCAGAACAAACAACATGGAGAAACCTGATTGGATCGACGAAAAACTAGCCGGACGATTTGAAATTGCGTTTATGAGCGGTCCAAGGCCCACTGGTCACGATTGGCGTCCGACTGAAATTCGGGAGATTCCCGGGAGGAAGGATGAAGTCAATTGCGTCTTTGTCAGTCGGCTTCGTGGAGAGCGGGTTGTGAACGTGCCGACTGAAATGTTGGACGACGATCTGTTCCTTGCAGCGGTGTGGGTCGGCTGGAACAGTTAGGCTAGTTTTTATTTTATCAGTTTGTGCCACAGTTTCACAAAAAACTGCCCGGATAGCAATAGATACTACCGGACAGCTTTGATTCGAATCGTGTCACATTGACTTAATTCAAGTTCGGTTGGTTCAATTTCGATTTGATTCGAACTGTATGTCTATCATACTCCTTAAGTTTACAATATGCGACAGAACTAATTTTCCACCACTGGAAGCCCAACCGACGAATTATCGTCACTTTTCGCGAAGCTCATCCCCTACGCTGATCGTCCCACCAACGACGATCTCGGCACGAAGACCGCCGCGGTGAATCAGCCCTGTTCTTACCCCGGGTTGCGTAAGCGACTCCAAATGAGTGCACGGCTCGCATAACCTCGTGCCCAGAAGCACGGCCTCGCCAACCCGGAATTCCAGCCCCACTAGATGGTTGAGCGCTACACCGCGCGTGACGATGTTGCGCCGAGCATCACCAGGGGCTAGGTCGATCGAGTAGTCGCGTGCGAGCCCTTCGATTGCCTCGCTCTCGATGAGCGTCACTTGACGATCGGGCACGTCCTTTGGCGAAAACGTTCCCGTCTTGCTGAAGTAACGATCGCCCTCCAGTCCGTAGGACGGCACCACCCGAACCTGGATAACCGCGTTCACAGGCGCCTTGGCTTGCGGCGCGATATAGATAGATTCTACGATCCCGAGCTTGGCCATCGTTACCTCCGGACGAGTTCTGGAAATTTTCCAACAAGACGTGCAAAATCCCGCATTAGCATCGACGATCGCGAACTCGTCCTCTGAGAAGAGGTTACTCTAACCCCAACGAAGCTCGCACTGTTAGGCAACTCCGTCTGCGCAGAGGGGAAGCACAATGAGTGCCAACGGACACCACGTTGCAATGTGAAGTAGGCGCTACCCCAAACATGAGTCGTGTGCAGGTGTATTTGATTGACGGGACCTATGAACTGTTCCGGCATTTTTTCGCCGTACCATCCGCGACAGACGCGAAGGGACAAGAGGTCGGCGCCGTACGCGGTGTCTTGGCTTCGGTTCTGTCCATGCTCGAGCGGGGCGCCACGCATGTCGGTGTCGCAACCGATCACGTCATAGAGTCCTTTCGAAACGACCTGTATGGCGGATATAAAACCGGCGAAGGTGTGCCTCCCGAGTTACTCTCGCAGTTCCCTATTTTAGAAGAAGCCCTTGAGGCAATGGGAGCCGTGGTCTGGCCGATGGCTTACTATGAAGCCGATGACGCTTTGGCTTCCGCCGCTGTCAAGGCTTCGCGGGATGCTCGTGTGAGCCGCGTGTTTATTTGTACGCCTGACAAGGACCTGAGTCAGTGCGTTGTGGGCACGCGAGTCGTTCAGCTGGATCGCCGTCGCGACATCGTGCGCGACGAGGCCGCCGTGGTGGCCAAGTTCGGGGTGACGCCGCAATCGATTCCGGACTACTTGGCTGTTGTGGGAGACAGTGCGGATGGATTTCCAGGTGTGGCGGGATGGGGCTCCAAGGCCGCAGCCATGACCTTGTCGCGGTACCGCCATCTCGAAGAGATTCCGAAGGACTGGCGCAAGTGGCATCCTTCAATCCCTCGGGCACGCTCGCTGTCCGAGGCGCTCCTCAAGGCTTGGAGCGATGCCCTGCTGTTTCGCACCCTTGCGACGTTGCGACTCGATGTGCCGGTCTTTGATACGGTCGAGTATCTTCGCTGGAAAGGACCGCGGTCGAACTTTAATCGCCTCTCCGATCAAATGAACTCACCGGATTTACGACGCCGCGCCACGTTGCTGGCTAAGGATCAGTCGACTTGTGGGTTTGCACGTACAATCTGACGAGCTTACCCGCGCGCAGCGCGTAGGTTCTAACCTCGCGCGTCGTGCACTCATCATCCTTGCACGAATCGACGTAGAGCAAGTTGCTCCGAAAGGTGATGTGAATCGAGTCTGGCCCTTCTCCCCAATCTCCGCCCCAGTTGGCGGAGCCAACCGCTCCAAGCAACAGTGCAGCATTCCCGCGTATATCGTACGCGAAAGCCTCAGCCGTGCCGCCAATCGGGAAGTCGCAGGAGAGCACCACGACTGCCTGCTGCCTGCCGGCGCTTAGACTGCCTAGCTTCACCTTGCTTAAGGAGACATCGAATCCCGTTCCCATTTTCTGGTCGAAGTACGAGTAGGTGCCTTTCCTCACAAGCACGGGCGGTGGCACGTTGGAGCATGGCGTGACAGAGTAATTAAAGTTCATAAAGTCTACGGCCAAAAGCAGCGGCAAGATCATTTTTTGGCCCCTGTACAAGATAGTCCAAGCGTGCTGCCGGGGTGCGTTAGCCCTGTGTCACTGCCTTCCTCCACCCTGCTAGCGTCAAGCTCGGAGGAGAATGCTGACCGAAATGCTGACCAACCCTGATGTGGGTAGCTAATTCCGGAGGTCGCAACGACCATGGCCGATAGGGCGCCTCCTATTCCGCTCACGACGTCGCGTTTTGAGGATGTCTTTCCGACTCTAACGCCGGCTCAGCTCGGTCGCATTGCGACTCATGGCCGGACTCGCCCAATTCAGACTGGTGACGTTCTCGTCGAACCAGGAGACTCAGCTGTTCCGTTCTTTACCGTCATTTCAGGCGAGCTCGAAAGTGTTCGTCCCTCAGCGACCGGTGATACCCTCGTAGCCGTCAGCGGGCCTGGACAGTTCACGGGAGAGGTCAACAGCGTATCGGGCCGCAGCGCCATGTTCAGGCTACGCGTTTCCAATCCCGGTGAGGTGATCGAACTCAACCATCAACAATTGCTGGGTCTTGTTCAAACGGACGAGGAGCTCGGGGAGATTTTGATGCGCGCCTTCCTTCTCCGGAGGGCGGGCTTGGTGGCGGCAGGCGTGGGGGATGTGGTGCTCATTGGGTCATCGCACTCGGCTGAAACGCTGAAGCTCAAAGAATTCTTGATGCGCAACGGTCATCCTTACTCCTATTTAGACCTTGAGCGAGACCCCGACGTTGAAAAAATGTTGAGCGGCTTTCATGTCGCAGCGAGCGACATACCGGTAGTAATCTGCCGGGGTCAAAACGTGCTGCGCAACCCCACCAACCAGAAATTGGCGGAGTGTCTGGGTTTTAACATCACCGTCGACCAAACCCGTACGCGCGATCTTGTCATTATCGGAGCCGGACCCGGCGGATTAGCTGCCGCGGTGTACGCCGCCTCAGAAGGGCTTGATGTTCTGATGTTGGAGACCAGCTCGCCTGGTGGCCAGGCCGGTGCAAGCTCTCGAATCGAAAACTACTTAGGATTTCCAACTGGCATTTCTGGTGAGGAGCTCGCCACTCGGGCCTACAACCAGGCGGAAAAATTCGGAGCGCAAATGCTCATTGCCACGGGAACGCGACTCGCCTGCGATCCCAGGCTGCACATCGTCGAAGTAGACAATGGAGCTCGCATCCAGGCGCGCAGCGTCGTGATTGCGACCGGCGTGGAATACAGAAAACTCGCATTAAACAATTTATCTCGCTTTGAGGGCGCGGGGATCTACTACGGTGCAACGTTTGTTGAGGCCCAGCTCTGCGCAGGTGATGAAGTCATTGTCGTCGGCGGAGGTAACGCCGCGGGGCAAGCCGCTATCTTCTTGGCGCAAACAACGAAGCGTGTGTACTTGGTCGTCAGATCGGGAGGCTTGGCCCAGACCATGTCACGCTATCTCAGCCGCAGGATTGAAGAAACTCCCTCGATTGTATTGACGCCGCACACGGAAATTGTGGCTCTCGAAGGCCAGGATCATCTCGACTCAGTCCGATGGCGCAACAACCAGACTGGCGATGTCGAAGACCACGCTATACGACATGTTTTTTTGATGATGGGCGGCGTACCGAACACGGGGTGGCTTAACAACTGCGTCGTTCTTGACGCGAAGGGCTTCATCAAGACGGGTTCTGAGCTGTCACCGGAAGACCTGAGCTCTGCTCGTTGGCCGCTTCCGCGACCACCATTTTTGCTCGAAACTAGTTTGCCGGGCGTCCTCGCAGTGGGCGACGTGCGAGGCGGGAGCGTCAAGCGCGTTGCATCTGCTGTTGGCGAAGGATCGATCGCCATTTCATTCGTTCATCAAATACTACAAGAATAGCCCTCCGCTGCCTATGTGTTTCCTCCCGCAGATTAGTACCGGGATCATTCTATAGGCAATATGTCGGTATTGACTCATAAACTCGGGTGGTCTTCAACGTATGATTATCCCCGGATGGAGCCAAGAACAGGTGAGCAATCTCGAAATCGTTCTTTGTCATTACATACCTCTGTGGCGGACTTGAGATTTTCCATCCGGGCAACGAGGCCGTTAACGTGTAGGTCCCAGGAACAACCCGAAACACAGCGCTTCCGTCATTTTCTGTTTCGCAAGCGTAATGCTGCGAGTTAGCGTCGAGGTTTAAGGTTACATAGGACATTGGGTACCCTGTTTTCGCTTCGTTTACGCTCACATAAAGAATGCTACCACAACCTGCGTTTAACAGCGCGATCATGACCAAGACGGACACACTGGATCGGCGTCTTTTCGCTTGCCCCACAGCCCGATTTTATCTCACCTTCACCGATCAAACAATGCCGGGTAGATTGTGTCCCGACGCTGCTGCAAGCGTTTGCAGCATTTCTCGCCACTTTGTCGGTTGTGGAATGAAAATGCCACATGCGAACGAAGGGTCGGTGTCCGAGTTACCTTGTCGAACACAAATGGAGTCACGCCATGTCCATTCGGCCCATCCAACGCCTCATTAAGTCGAAGCCCACCTTGGAAGGTGCAGGCGTCCATCTGCGGCGGGCATTCGGATTCGACAACACGTCCGACTTCGACCCGTTCCTCTTGCTCGATGACTTTCGTAACGACGTGCCAGAGGATTACTTGGCAGGCTTTCCCTGGCATCCTCATCGGGGAATTGAAACCATCACCTACGTGCTCGCAGGAACCGTCGAGCATGGCGATAGCATTGGACACGGCGGCACGATCGCGGCGGGCGATGTGCAATGGATGACAGCCGGCAAGGGAATCATCCATCAGGAAATGCCCAAAGGCGATACGACCGGGCGCATGCATGGGTTCCAGTTGTGGGCAAACCTTCCGGCCTCACGCAAGATGGCCGCGCCGAGGTATCAGGAGGTCAAGTCTGTCGACATCCCCGAGGTCAAAGATGACGACGGCACCGAAGTGCGCATCGTGTGTGGCTCATTTTGGGGGAAGACTGGGCCGGTTGCTGAGGTCGCCATCGATCCGATTTACCTTGACGTGACCGTGCCGCCCGGACGCAAAAAGACACTGCCGGTTGAAACAACGCGACACGCGTTCGCCTACGTTTTTTCGGGTGATGCAAAATTCTGCAACGCATCCGAGCCGTTAGCCGTGCCGACCGAATCGGTCAATTGGCTGGACACGACCCCGCCCGCACGAGCCGAGAATCGATCGCTCGTCCTCTTCGATAAGGGCGACGAGATAATGGTCCATGCGGGCGCGGACGGCGTCCGGTTTCTGCTGGTCTCCGGCAAGCCGCTCGGGGAGCCTGTTGCTTGGTACGGACCCATCGTGATGAACACGCAAAAACAACTCCAAGAGGCGTTTACCGAACTTCGCGAAGGAACGTTCCTAAAGAACTAGGGATCGGGAGATGACTGTGAAGATGGAAAGAAGCGGTATCAATCCGACCGCAAAACCTTCGGGTACGGGTTGCGTCGAGTGCTTGGCGACAAACGGCTGGTGGCTACACCTCCGCCGGTGCGCCGAGTGTGGGCACATTGGCTGCTGCGACAACTCACCAAGTCAGCATGCGTCGAAACACAACGCAACGACCGGCCACCCGATTATTACAAGCTTTGAATCTGGAGAGCGCTGGTTCTATTGACTACCGCACGGGAGATTTTTTTGCCGGCCCGCAGTTGCCTGCTCCCCACTCGCATCCTTTAAGTCAGCCTGTGCCCGGACCGGCCGGGCACGTTCCCTCAAATTGGCAGAGCCTCATCCGCGCATGAATCTCCGCTCAATGGGGTAGCAGCTGCTGCAACACCTTCGTGCTAATCTCAAGTTTCACAGGCGAGCCGCGAGTGACGGCCAAGACGTGAGCGTCGAATGATTGATTTGTAAACGTGGACTCCGATTGAACGCGAATTCCCGTGGGGTCCACGGTGAACACCACGACGCCTGAACCCGTGACTGCACCGGGCACGGCGGCTTGGACGGCGCTGGTGAGTCCCGCCATGTCAACGTCGATGATCTTCGCGTCGCACGCTCCAATGTAGCGGCTCACAAACCACCCACCCACGGACGCCCCAAGCCCAAAGGCCAGCCATAAACTCAAGAGACGCGTTAGCAGCGGTCGACGCATATTAGCGCGACCGACTATCGACGAACGTATACATGCCGGTGGTGACCTTCCTTAGGTGACAGCCTATGAGCTCAGTTCTTCCAACTCAGCAGCAGTAAGAACGAGTTCTACTGCCTTCAGGTTCTCGTCGAAGTGCGCAATCGACGACGTGCCGGGGATAGGCAAAATGGAGTGAGAGCGAGCGAGCAGCCATGCCAGCGCCACCTGAGCTGGCTTCCCTCGATGTGCGGTAGCTATCCGCTTCAGCGCTGCGTGCTTTGGTGAACCGGTGCCGCCCAACGGCGCCCATGGCAGAAAAACTGAGCCATCTCGTTCGCACGCATCCAGCACGTCTTCGGAACTGCGATCTTCGACGTTGTAGCGGTTCTGCACCGAGACAATGGTCGCCATTTTTTTCGCCCTTTCGTATTCGTCAACCGAAATCTGAGAAAGGCCGATGTGCCTGATCTTACCCTCGCGCTGCAGGACCGTCAGCACCCCGAGTGACTCCTCCATTGGAACGCGCGGGTCGATCCGATGCAATTGGAAAAGGTCAATGCAATCCCGCTTAAGGCGTCGTAGGCTACCTTCAGCGCATTTGCGCAACCTTTCGGGTCGCGCATCTATCGCCCATTGACCCGGGCCTGAGCGGACGAACCCGGCTTTGGTCGCGATGACGATGTCATCGGCGTAAGGTGCGAGTGCCTCGGCGATGATCTCTTCGCTCACGTACGGGCCGTACGAGTCCGCTGTGTCAATAAAACTGACACCCGCGTCAACAACGTGTCGAACCAAGGCTACCGCCGCAGCTCGATCGTTTGGCGGTCCCCAAATGCCGGGGCCCGTAATGCGCATCGCTCCGAAGCCCATGCGGCCAACGGTCAGGTTAGCACCAATCGTAATGGTGTCGTGGAGGGGATGCTTTGCACGAGATGCCATATTCTCTACTTATATACCACACCGAGGTAGCTGAGAAACGCGCGAGTGAGCTCCTCAACCAACTCATCATCGGTCCGAGGCAGCCGTGGGTCCGGCACGCCTGGCATGGCGTCGAGCACAACGATCTGCTGCAGCATGGCTCCCACGAGCATTAGGGCGAATAGCAATGCCTTCTTTGGATCCGGATGCTTGATTTCGCTTCGTTTCAACAACAAAAAGTCCGCGACGCGCTGGAGCGAGCGGGCGTTCAACTCGGCGGTCTTCTTCTTGAACCCAACGTTCGTATGCGACAAGATAAACTGAAGCATCGCGCGCAGCATCCTCGCATTCTTTCGCTGGCTCACCAACCTATGCCGCACAATCGCCTCGGCGAACGCCTGGAGCGAGAGGCGCTCCGCCAATTCCGGCGTTAGGCCTGACGCGGCTGCCGCGTCGAGTGTTTCTAGGGTTTCCAAGATCACCGCGCGCATGAGCGCGTCCTTGTTCGGGAAGCGGCGATACACAGAGCCAGGCGAGAGGCCGGCGCGAGCTGCGACTCGTGGCACGGTTGCATTTTCAATCCCCTTCTCATTGAGGATCTCGCGCGCAGCCTTCATCAGCCGACCGAGAGACTCACGGCTGCGCGCTTGTTTGGGCGCGAGGGTCTGTTTGGGCATACTCGCTTTCTTTGTGGCCACGTTCTTGGGAGATTAGGTCTTGACAAAATGTGAATGTAGATTTACATTTACATTTGAACTAATTTGGGGCAACGGCTATTCTTTCCTGCGAGCAAGCGCGCTTGTACTCATGCTGCCGTCGCCTAGGAGGCTTTCAATGACCGAACGGATTGCAGACGCTTCGCTCTGGCCCAGCGCTAGGATCACAGGTGTCGTCTATTTGCTTTACTTTCTGACGGCAATAGTCGCCGTGGTTCTCGTTCGCGGGATTGTGGTATCTGGCGACGCCGCGGCGACAGCGAACAACATTCTAGCGCACGAGCCTTTATATCGTTTGGGTTTCGCAATCGGCCTCATCGGAACCGCATTGTACGTCGCGGTGACGGCTCTCTTTTACGGACTATTTAAGCCTGTGAACAAGAGCATCGCTTTACTTGCAGCATTCTTTAGCCTCGTCGGATGCGCGATTCAGGCTTCTGGCAGCCTCTTCCAGGCTGCCCCGTTGGTCGTCTTGGGAGGCAGCCACTACTTGAGTGTGTTTAAGCTGGAACAGTTGCAAGCTCTGGCGCTCATGTTTCTCAATTTGAATGTTCAAGCCGGCTATACAGAGATCATATTTTTCGGACTGTTTGACATCGTGATTGGCTACCTTATTTTCAGATCGACCTTTCTGCCTCGATTCCTTGGCGTGCTGATGATGATTGCCGGTTTGGGTTGGTTGACTTTTCTGTCACCAGCGCTCGCAACGCATTTGTCACCGTACGTTGACGTCCTCGGCTTCATCGCAGAGCTCTTCCTGATGCTTTGGCTTCTCGTGATGGGCGTGAACGTTCAACGATGGAAGGAGCAGGCTAGCGCGGCGGAAGCTTCCATGCGCAGATGAGCGTGCTTTTGCCGATGAGGGCCGCACTTGTGCGGGTCTACTGTTACCGCCCGGTACGTGTCGCCAGGGTTGCCGAACTGCCAACCCGCCGGAAGACCTTACTCGCCTTGGCGCGGTTGATCAGCGCCACGGTGCTATTGGTCAACGTACTGACGGGTGCGGTTTGGAAGATGACGTCGCTGTTGGGATCGTGCTGAGCGTCGAGCATGGGGTTCCCAGTGATTGCCAGCGACACCGGCACTTTGAAGAGGCCGCACGGGATGACAACTCCGCAGATATCGACCTGCGCGTGGGATGGGCGCATTCTTTCGAGCGCTTTGTACGTGGTGGTCAAATCGGGTTGAGCCGACGTCGCGGTTGGATCGCCTACGTGTATCGCACCGCCGGTCACCTTGGTTGGACCAGAGTTCGTGAGGGTGGATACGGCCATCAGCGTACTAGAGCTGCACCCACTGAGGGTGGTGATCGCAAACGGAACGAGCAAGACGATCAATAGACGCTGAGCGAATCGCATGATCTGAACGTGCATAGCGAGTATGCTCCTGAGGTCTACAGAAGGATGGACTTCTGTCTGACCTCGTATGTAATCATAGGATTCGCGAGGTGCGCAATCGGTACGCAAACGTACCAGTCCCTCCGTTCTGTCATCACACTTTTATGGACCAATTAGCCGCTAGTACACCAACTAGTTGGTACCGGGCTACACGTTTAGTGTACGCGGGATGGTGAAGTCAGCTGCTTGACGGCGTGGAGCTCGGCGCGGCGATCCAGCGGCTGCGCGCGCGCCGATGCTCGAGGGGGCGCACGATGGCATTCTCGATCAGTCGGTCAAAGATAACCTTCGTGAGAAAACTGTCTGCGGCAGCAAGACCACGTGGCCCCGCCACCCGTCGAAGAGCGCCGCGGGCGCGTCCGAAAAGGCGCATCCGATGACTGTCGCGGAACCGGCGATGCACTGCGAAGTCCTCATCAGCGATGCTGAGGCGGTGTTTTTCGGCGAAACGCTGTATGCTTGGTTCCATCCACGCATTGCTCCATCGCAAGAGAAAACACGACAGATCAGACCATGAGTATGGGGGTGGCGCGAGGTGTGTGACAACGGCCGCCGGCTCAATATATATCGAGCCCCCTGCATTGACGACCCCTAGACAAAAATCATTGTGATCTAAGAATGAAATAAGAGCTTCATCAAGCGGACCCAGGCGGTCGAAGATGTCCCTACGCACTAACATGCAGTGGAACTCAACGAGGTCAATGGGTTGGCGGACGAGCTGCGCACGCACTCGCGAAACCGGCGTGTTTCCGAAACGATGACGCTCGTGCATGCGGCGCTGCCCGTCCTCTTCAACGATCTTAAACTCGGCGCCGGCGGTATGGATGATCTGTTTTGCAGGATCATCGATGAGATACAGGGGCCCGACTGCCCAAGCATCTGTTTCTTCAGCGCAAGCAACGAGTTTGTCTAACCAGTCCGGCGTAACGCTGACGTCGTTATCGACAAACGCCACATATTTCGTGCGTACGTGGGGCAAGCCGAGATTACGCGCTTCGTTCGCCCCGAGATAGTAATCAGTCCGAATCAGCGTAAACCCACGGTTGGCCGCTTGGTCTCTGAGATAGCGGGCCAAGGCAGGTGGAGAATTCCCATCGATGTAGACCAGCGGCACGGCTGGGTTCGTGCAAGCCAGGATGCTGTCAAGCGAGATCTTCGCCTTGCTAAACTGCTCTCGGGGCGTAATGACAATGGTAGCTGCAGATTCAGGCATCGCGTTCTGCCTGCAAAGCGACCCGCGGCGTCGCCGATGCACCCGCGAGCCTGTGGCGCTCGAGGCGAGCGATGACCGTCGGTTCGAGCACGCGCTCAAACAGCGCATCGATCAACCTATCTGCGATCCATCGCCCCCGCCAGCCCATCGTGCGCCCAGCGACTCTCTGCACAATCTGCAATAATCTTCGCCGCTCAGTGTTTCGGAAACGAACACCACCTTGTAACATGTAATCGTTTTCGCTCAGACGCCATTTCTTTGCAAAGTGACTAATGCTTGGGCGAAGCCACACGTCGCTCCATCGGAGCAAGAACAGAGGAAGATCCGACCATGCAAATGGCGGCGGGGCGACAATCACGACAACCGCATCGGGTTCCCAGTATATGGAACCCCCGGCTTGCGCAACGTCGAGGCAAAAATCGCGATGCTCTTGAAACGAAGTGAACGCTTGATCAAAAGCTCCGAGACGGTCAACCACGTCTTTTCGAGTCAGCATGCAATAGGACTTGGCGTAGCCGCAGAGACCCCGTTGCAATCCCCCGCGCACGTCGGCGAGTGGCTTGCCGGCAAAAGGGGCAGTCTCATGGAGACGACGCTCGCCTTGTTCCTCTATGATCTTGAGATCGGGACCAGCCGAATAGGTGATTGGCTCTTGCAAATCGCCAGAGCAGTAGAGCGGTCCCACAACCCAAGCTTGCGTCTCCTCCGCGCACCGGACGAGTGCTCCCAACCATCCGGGTGTGACCAGCGTGCAGTTGTCAAGAAAAGCAACGTACTTGGTCCGGACGTGACGCATGCCGATATTGTGCGCCTCGCTCGATGTCAGATAGCGGTCGCTCCGAATGAGCGTAAAGTTTCGCTTGCGGGCTTGTTCTTGAAGATACCGACGGACGTGCGGCGGTGAGTTGCCGTCAACATAGACTAGCTCAAAGGGCGGCTGCGTGAACGCGTAAATACTTTCCAGCGTGGCCCTTGTGGCGCTAAAATGTTGCCACGGTGAGATAATGATCGTGACGCTCTGCTCGGGCAGGAGTTGCGCGCTCGGGCTCACCATCGGATTACCTTGCCGTCCCACCAAAAAAGTCCCGTGGTGCTGCTCGGTGAGCGCGTCGCCAGAAAAAACACCGTGTCGGTGGAATCCGCAGGATCGATTTCAGCGTTTGGACCGCCGATCTTCGTCTTGACCCAGCCGGGATGGACGCAATCAACCATCACCTTACGGGCTCGCAGGTCTGCCGCCAACGATTGGGTGTAAGAGTTCAATGCCGCTTTGCTGAGACGATACGCAGGCGCGTACCCATCCGATTTACGCGACAACTGACCCATCACCGAAGAAATATTGATAATGCGGCCGCCTTTCGCCATGATCGGTGCGAATGCAGTGCATGCGTGCAGGGCACCGAAGAGATTGACAGCGAGCGTACGCTGGACGACTGGATCATCGATGGCGCTTGCATGCATTTCCCGGTCCTCATCGAGAAACACACCCGCGTTGTTCACGAGGATATCCACTCTTTCATATTGTTTGCCTACGTCAAGGGCGAGCGTCCGTACTTGAGCTCCGTCGCTGACGTCAGCGATGCGCAGATCGACGCGCAGGCCTTGCGCCGCAAGTGCATCTACCGCCGCACCTCCGTAGGGATCGATGGCAACGAGAATGCAGCGAGCCCCCGCACGCGCAAATGCACTTGCGATTGCCAGACCGATGCCACTGCTTGCTCCCGTGATGACGGCAACTTTGCCCTTGAGCGCGTTGCCGGCAGCGATATTTCTTTGTACGCGCTGAATTCTCGAAGCCGCAACTTGCGAACGAGCTGACCCGTAAAGTCTCCCAAGTAGGGCGCGAGCCCGCGTCACCGCAATTTTAAACATCCATTGCGGCAGCGATCGAAGCTGAAGCTGCCATAGTCATCTTTTTTTCGCTCGGTCTTCGCGTATTCCCGCGCCCGGCCAACCCCATGAACCAAGTTGACGTGAGAGAATGGGACCTCCGACAACACGGACTTGGGCCGATGGCTCCATGCGGGCCAAACGTCCTATTCGCCGCACTAAAAAGTCAAGTTGTTCTTTCCGGCGAACTCATTTTGACACACTTATGTTTAGGAGAGCTTATGCTGCGGAGTGAGCAAGTAACCCAACGTTACGCGTTTCGTCCTGACGTTGTTGCGACCATGCTCGAAGATGGAGCGGTGCTGCTCGATCTCGAAACTAAATATTTCTATCGGCTCAATCGAACAGGTTGGGCCATCGCCCAACTCTTCGAGACCGGTGCAACATTACAAGACGTGCACGCCTACTGTCAGACGTTGGGCGCTGCTTCCTCAGATGCGGACGCCATCAGTTCGTTGGTTGAGCAGCTCTCACGCGACAATCTCATCGAAGCATCGAGCCAAGCGGGGGACGAGCCAGCGCCACGAGGGCCCTTGTCGGTTCCTTGGTCGATGCCCACCATCGAGAAACAAGCAGAACCTATGCAGCGTGTCATCATTAGCGCATTCGATCCAAGCGTGCCGCTGGTGGAATGAGCGCGAGCGGTGTCCCTGATCCGCGATGAAATCATAGCCAGGGACTTTTGCTGCGGTCCTCTTCAAATAACGCTGCGGGCACAAGACGCCGATCTGTACGCTAAGATCGGGGAGACGTTAGGGCTCTACGATTTTACGTGGGCGCCGCCACGTCGCCCGGTCAATATTTACGCTCGCAGATCGAATGCCCGTACTCCCGTCTCGAATGGCGATTACCTGCGCTGTGCGCGCATGCTTGTCGACCACGTGCCCGCAGGCCTTAACGCATCGACGACCTCGGGTGCGCGCGCGGCAGCAACCTTCACCGACCTCGGTGAAACATGGCACATCACTGTTCCCGACAGCCTCGTCGAGGCGGGGAAGCTCGAAGAACTCGAAGACGTCGTTAGCCTCGTTCTAACGACCGGCTGGAGACGTGGTGGTTGGACGCCGATTCACGCCGCCGCAGTGCTCAAGGAGCAAAGGTGCGTGCTCGTGTGCGCTCCGACCGGCGGCGGCAAGACGACTCTAACCGCTGCACTGGTGAGGCGTGGCTGGCAAGTGCTAGGCGATGACAAGATCCTGCTCCGCATGCGCGACGGGCAGCCCGAGGTTGCGGCACTCTTACACACGTTCAATCTCCATCCAAAGAGCCGCGAATGGTTCCCAGAAGTCGGCGACCTCGAACGGCTGCCGCGCTATTCTGTGTGGACTGAAAAACGCAAAGTTAGTGTCGTCTCGATTTGGTCGCATGCGCCTGCACAGAGCGCCACGCCGTCTGTGCTCATCTCCTTGCAGCGGAGCATGGACTATGTCAATGCGCTCATCGAGCCATTGAGCCAGCCTGAAGTGTTGACGACCTTGTTGAAGCAAACCGTGATTCCATCCGAACGCGCAACCGCCAGCGGCATCGTCTCGGCCGTGGCGCGTACATCGACGCATTTGCACGGTCTGTCCGTCCAAGTTCCGACAGATGCATACCGTGATCCAGCCTTCCTGGCGGCGCTCGAAGGCGCGATCGAACAACTGCGGTGACAACCGTCAGCGTCATTGTTCCCGCTTACAACGCGGCTCCGACAATCGGCGCAACGCTCAACGCACTCCTGCATCAGGTAGACGCGCCTTCGAACCTCGAGATCATCGTGGTCGATAACGGCTCGACCGATGATACGCGCGAGGTCGTGCGACGCTTCTCGGGCGTCACGTTGCTCGCTGAAAGCAAGCGCGGTCCATCAGCGGCACGCAACCGCGGCCTGCACCACGCAATGGGTGGCATCATCGTGCACCTTGACGCTGACACGTTGCCGACACGTGCCTGGCTAAGAAATCTCATCGCGCCGTTTTCCCAACCTGAAGTCGTGCTCGCTGCTGGGCGAACACTAATCTTCCATCCGACCACTGCAGTCGAACGCTACATCGCGGGCGCTGGGTTGTACGAGACGGATCGGGCCATTAGCCGGTTGCCGTTCCCATTCGTGCCCTCACTCAACATGGCGGTCCGTCGAAGCGCGGCAGTCAGCATAGGTGGTTGGGCCGAAGACCTGACGACCGCTGAAGACGTCGACTTCTCGCACCGTCTATTAAAGATGTATCCTATCGACATCGCCTATGCTTCGAACGCGATACTTTTTCACCGCGTCCGCGCCACGCAACCGGAGCTCGTGGCGCTTGCGCGCTCGTACGGCCAAGGCATAGCGCGGATGTACCATCGCTATAGCGATGAAGTGGGCTGGGACGCCATCAAGACCACAAAGATCAAGAGCCGGCTTGCGCTACGCGCGCTCATTACGGCAACGCTGCGCTGTGCCCAAGCAGTCCGACTTGCTACGACTGCGCAAGTTGAATTCTCCCACTGTCATTTCGTATGGTCACGCAACTTCGCTCAAGGCTTTTTTGACGAGTACTATCAGCAACAGCGAACTGCGGTGACACGGTGGTAGGGGGCATGCTCGCGCCCAAATGGACACCGCTCGGATTTGCGCAGCGACTGCGGCGGATCTTTCGCGAGCCTTCGGACTTTTGGTTCGCAGCGACGATGTGCCACTTCATGTGGCACGCGCCTGAGATGCTGCGCCGGCGTAATCTGCGCGTGTTTCTCGACGAACTACGGGCGCTTCCGCGACCCAAGGCAATCAATGCCGAGGCGAGTTTGGAGAGGGTCCAGCGTCTGCGCCAACTCTGTCTTCGCTTCAAGGTGCTGCGATCGAGAGACAATTGCTACGTCCGCGCCCTCACGTTGTATCGCTTTCTTGACACGGGGCCGAGCCGCGTCAGCATTCATTTTGGAATCGAGCAAAAAGAAAACCCGCTGGAGCGATTGCGTGGTCACGCGTGGGTCTCAGTCAATGGAAGGCTCTTTGAGGGACCGCCGGAGGTCGTGCTGGCGAGAACTAAAGAGGTGCCTCTGGCTCCTGCGGACCTTCGCCAATGAAAGAACAGCGGCCAAACGAGCGAGGAGGCTTCGCCGCGCTTCTCGCGGCCGCCACCGCAATCGAGCAATGCAGTCCGGACAACCTGGTCGACGCCCTGCATAGGGCACCACCCCAAGCGCTTCTCAGAGCGGCCGCGCGCCACCGCTGCCTGGGCTATCTGAGGCGTGGGATCTTGGAACTGGGCGTCCGCGATGATCGCGCAAAGGCACTTGCCGACGCGGTACGCGAGTACGCAAGCAAAGCAGCGATCCAGGCTTACGCAGTGCGCATACAGCTCAACCAGCTCGTTGAGACGCTAGACGCCGTGGCTGTTCCCTTCGCTCTCCTCAAAGGAGCGGCGCGCCTCTTTCGGGGCAACAGGGAAGCTGACTACAGTACAATGTACGATCTCGATATTCTCATTCCCAACGTTGAGGTGCAAAGGGCCGCCGACGTCCTCCAGCACGCCGGTTACCGCGCAATCCTTCCCACGCGAGCACTCGCGCGCTACTGGGCACGACATCATCACATCGCGCCGCTCCACCCACAAGGGCTGGGGCTTCCCGTCGAACTCCACGTGCAACTTGCCCGGCCCGGGATGCTCTCCATGCCGACGGACTGGCAAGCGTGCGAGCCATACTTCGAACGCGTCGTCGGACCGGCTGCCCAAGCTCAATGCCTCGATGCGCTCGGAAGCGCAGTACATCTTGTTATCCATGGCTCCGGTATCAAACGTTTGCACGACGCTATCATGCTGTCGAAAATTATGCGTAGCGACAGCGACTTACCGAAACGCGTTTCGGTGGCAATTGCATCCGAACGTTGGCAGCCCGTTGCGTTGCAGTCCGTTGTGGCGTTGAGCAGCCAAATGGCAGGCTTGCAACTGTGGATGACACCGCAGGTCGAACGCTACCTCGCATGGGTGATGCGACGTGAAGATCTTTCCCCGTACGTTCGCGACCGCTCGCAATTCACCGACGCGTGGTACAGCAACGGCGGCAAGCTTTGGGGGCCGGCCACGCGCGAAGCTTTGCCAACCGCTGAAGCCGAACGAGACATCGTAACGTCTTCCGCGCGGTTTGCACTGCGGCTCATAGGACGAATCATCACCGGCGTTCTCGCCGCGACGTCCGTGGCGCGTTCGTGACTTCGACTACCCCCAGCGTAACGATTGCCCAGACGAGCATGCGAACGTTCGTCGCGCGCCTGATCGTCACCGTACTCTCAGTGGTCACCGGTATCGTGGCTGCGAAGTGGCTTGGTCCCATCGGCAAGGGTGCCTACAGCGGCACCATTATGCTGGTTTCGATCGCGATGGTCGCGCCGGCCGGCATTAGCACGGCCATCACGTACGCGCTCACCAAGCAGCGTCGAGATCTCTCCGAACTCTTGCCATCTGCCGGAGTGCTCCTTCTGCTGATCTCCGCTTTGACGTGGATCGGTGCGCTAGCCTGGGGTCTCCTACGCGGTTGGAATCCGGTGCTGTCGATCTTTGTGGCGGCCGTGCCGCCCTCGATCGTACTCTCTTGGCAAGGCGGGTTGTATGTCGGCCTTGGCCGTTTACGCAATCTCAACGTGCAATCGGTAGCTTTGGCTCTCGCCACCCTGCTTGCAGTGCTCGCCGTCGTCAGCGTCTTTCATGGGAGTGCAATTAGTGCGTTGTGGGCGTGGGTTGTCTGTCTTTACGGCGCGGCCTTTGTGGTCATCTGGCATGTGTTTACGCTTAGTCGCCGGCGCTCGCGAGCATTACCAGTTGGACAGATCACCTCTGGTCTCGTTCGCTTTGGAACTCAATCCAGCGTGAATCTTTTCTTGGGAGCGGTTAATTACCGCATTGACTCCATCATCTTGATCGCCCTTATGGGAACCGCGACCTTTGGAATCTACTCGATTGCGGTAGGTTTCGGCGAGCAGCTTTTCTCATTGACTCGCCCCATCACCGCAGCCATCAGCCGCGATATCGGAATCAATGATGCAACGGCTTCCGCAGCTATAACGGCCAAAGTTATTCGAACCTGTACAGCTCTCGTTGCAGTGGTTTCGGTGGTCGCGTTTGTTTTTGGACCTTGGCTTATCGACGCGGTCTACGGAACGCGTTTTCGCGACGCCGCGATACCCCTCCGTATCCTTATACCCGGCATCGTCGCATTCTCGACCGCAGGTACTTTCGCCGCCTTCTTCATCCTCCAAGTCGGCAAGCCGCTGGTCATATCGGTAGTCAACCTTGCGATGATCGTGGTCCAGGCGCTCATGTGTTTCGCCCTGGTCCCTCGCTTCGGCATGAGCGGCGCGGCGTTCGCGTCAAGCATCACCTACGTCTGTGGAGCGTTGATGAATACCGCGTGGTTTTGCCGAATGACGCGAACTAGTTTCTGGGATGTTTGGATCGTACGACCCAATGACATTGAAGCAGTGCGCAGAGGAATGCTTGAGAGCGTTGACTTCGCGGCAAGACGTTTGCGGCCGCGCACCGCGCAGGGCGCAACCAGGAGCGATGCTCGCTAGAGCGAGTCGTACAGATCCCGTCCCTGAGCACCGGCGAAATTTCATTTGGATTCTGGGATCCGGCATCAAGCTTGGACAAGGCACTGCCAGCTGTTATATCGCTCTGATTACGGTTGCGATTTTGGGGGTCTCCTTGCGGCGCAAAGAGAAACCTTACCCACAGTGGATACCACCACCGTCATCTTGTTATTTACGGATATCCAAGGCAGCACGACGCGGTGGGAGCGCGACCGCAGCGCAATGGGCGCAGCAGTCCGCCGTCACGACGAACTCATGAGCGCCGCGATTGCAGCATCCCGCGGACGCGTCTTCAAGACGGTGGGCGATCAATTCTGCGCATCCTTCTCTACCATCTCCGACTCAATCGAAGCAGCTGTCCGGGCGCAGCGGGCTCTAGCGGCCGAGGACTGGAGCGCTGTCGACGGATTAAACGTCCGCATGGCTATCCACGCGGGTTCAGTCGAGGAGCGCGACGGAGATTACTTTGGTCGACCGCTCAATAAAGTAGCTCGGCTTGTCGGGATTGGTCATGGGGGACAGGTGCTGCTATCGGGCTCGGCCGCGGATCTGGTCTTGGGCGATCTCCCAGTCGACATACAGCTCTCGTATCTTGGGCAACACAGACTCAAAGATTTGGAGGGCGTCGAGCGCGTGTACCAACTTCGCGCGCCGGATCTGCTCGAGGAGTTTCCGCCGTTACGATCGCTCGAAGAGTTTCCGAACAATCTTCCCCTGCAGCTCACGACCTTTATTGACCGCCAAGATGACCTCGAGCGGCTTCACAACCATCTCGAAACAACTCGGCTCTTATCGCTCGTTGGCACGGGAGGCGTTGGAAAGACGCGGTTGACCCTCCAACTCGCGGCCGAATCGCTGAGTCGTTTTCCGGATGGTGTGCGGCTGATTGACCTGTCCTTGGTTGGAAGTGACGACGCAGTGGCCGCCGAAGCGGCTTCGATCTTATCGGTTCGCGCAAGCGGAGTTCAAAGTGTCACTGAGTCAATTATTCGCGCCATCCGCGACGATCGTCTCCTGTTGATCTTTGACGGGTGCGAACACGTCTTGGCTGCCACGGCGGCGCTCGTCGACGCACTTCTCCACTCATGTCCGAAAATCAGCATCATCGCCACATCGCGTCAGGCGCTCGGTGTTGTGGGTGAGATCGTCTACAACGTAGAGACGCTTGCCGTTCCGCCCGAAGACACGGACAGCGCGATAGCGGCCTTGGGATACAGTGCCGTCAAGCTCTTTGTGGATCGTTCGAACGCGGCATCGAGCCGTTTCACCTTAACCGATGGGAATGCAGCGATCGTCGCGCACATCTGTCGCCGCCTAGATGGCATCCCGCTTGCGCTCGAGTTGGCCGCGGCAAAAACGGCGGTCCTCAGCCTTAAGCAACTTTCGGAAAAGTTGGACGAACGCTTTCGGCTGCTGAGTCACACGAGCAGCAGTCGTCTGCCGCGTCAGCAAACACTGCGCGCACTGATCGATTGGAGCTTCGATCTGCTGAGCGAGCACGAACGGTCGGTCTTTCGACGCCTATCGGTTTTCGCCGGCGGGTGGACGCTGCAGGCCGCCGCCGCTGTGTGCGCGGACGAAAGCATTGACGAATGGCAGGTTCTCGAGCTGCTCACTGCACTCGTCTCGAAATCGCTGGTTGCCGTGGAATCGCGTGGTGACGATCAAGGCTACCGCATGCTCAATTCGATCCGAGAATACAGCCATGAGCGTTTGCTCGGGTCGAACGAGGCCGCAGACATCTCAGCCAAACATGCTCAATATTACGCCAGTTTTGTCAGCGGTTTTGCCCCTCTGGTGACGGCGTTGGAAGACGTGCAGTGGCAGCATGCGCTGGCACCCGAGCTCGATAACATGCGAGCGGCGTTGGACTGGACGATTGTTCGAGGTAACAATGTCAGTTCAGGACTTCGTTTGCTTGCACAGCTCGAGCACCCCGAACTTTTGACGACGCCACAGGAAGCCATCCGGTGGTTTGATGCTGCGATGAGGTTCGTCGAAGAACCTACGGACGCGTTGACGAAAGCCCGAATTCTGCGCCACTACGTTCGGTTGGAGTGGCTGGTGGGCCGTCCGAGCACGCAGCGCGAAAAGACCGCGACCCACGAACTCACCGCCGCGCGAGCGGCATCCGATCCGGACGAGATCGCACTCGCGCTTTGCAATCTGGCCAGCTGCTTTCGCGACTCCAAACACTTCGACGATGCTGAAAGGATTTTTTCCGAGGCGTACCAGTCGCCCCAGGCGCTATCCCGAATCGCTGTGAACTCAATTTTGCGCAATTGGGCCGTGTCAGATCTTCAGCGGGGCGAGGTCGAAATGGCGCGCCGGCGTTTCACCGAAGTTGCGCGTCTGGAGAGACCTGGTAGCGAGGCGCACGCCAGCGCCTTGTTGAATCTGGGTGAACTCGAGTTTGCTGTTGGAAACATGCAGGCTGCGCGAGCGGCTGCGAGCAAGGCCCGAGAAACGTTCGTAACGTTAAACGCTGCGCCAATAGGACTTGTGGTCTGCAATCTCGCGGCGTACGCTCTGGCGGTCGATGATTTCGACGAAGCCCGCGATTGGCTCCGAGAAGCGCTCCGCCTGCTAAAAAAGTCGGGCGCACGGTGGATGACCACCGCCTTGGAGCATCACGCTGTGCTGGCTGGGCTCATCGGCGATCACGAACGCGCGGCTCTGCTCGTAGGCTTCACCGACGCGCGTTATACGAACGACGATGCGCGTCAGCGAACCGAGCAACACGGATACGAACGCCTCATACGACTACTGGCGCAGATCTATGATAAGGAAGAACTCGCGGCGCTGATGAGCGCTGGGGCTCGGTTCAAAGACGAGCAGGCACTGGAGCACGCCGCGGCGATAAGCCAACATACCTCGCAAACGCTGGCGGCGAATGCCGCCGAATAGGGAGTAAACAACCAATATGCCTAGTGCCACACAAGACCAAGCAGCCCGCAACATCGACGCCCACGAGCAGTCCATCGACGAGCTCCATCGCAAACTGGCCCAGACGCCGGGGGTTGATAAAGAGCGCCTTCAAAAAGCCACCGATAAATACAAGGCAGCTCACAAACAATTCCGCGACGACGCGCTCGGGTGCATGAACTAAAAGCGCCTAACGCAGCGCTTGCTCTATTACACTACCAATCGGAACGCCCAGGCCAGTGCACGGGTCCCATCCGGCTCCGGCCTGGAAACGGCCGTTGTTTCCCATCGTGATATCGACAAACAGCGGCTTGTCAGCTTGTCGATACAGAATCGGTGAAAAGAATCCAATCGGTACACCCAGTCGTTGATTGATACGCGCTGTGAGCGCAGACCACGCGGGCGCGACGGCGCTCGTGCCCCCTATTGCCAATTCGACTCCATCCATAACCACGTAATAGCCGGGCTGCTGCTGAGCGGCGACGTCGGGCACGCCGCGGCCGGGACTCATGCCGATTCGTGACGCTGTCGCTCGTGCGACATCTTGCCACTGCGGAACATCGAATCGCTCGCTAAAGCCGCCTCCGGTCCTTTCCCAAGCTTGTTCTTGTGCGCTGGGGTCTGACGTAATCACCGTCGCCCCACACGCAATCGCGAAGGGGCTGGATGCCGGCGCCAACACGTGAGGCTTGCCGTCGTAATCGAGCTCCGCCCCATTGTCACCGGATGAACAAAAGATGCTCACGCCCACAAGCGCGGCAACGGTGAACAAGTCATCAAGGATACCGAGCGCAACCGGCGTCCACAGATGTTCGGGCCATCCATAACTGATCGACAACACCGACGGCACGTTCTCTTCATCGAAGAGCGCCTTCGCGATAGCATCCAGAAACCCGCGCTCGTCGTCAGGCGCTTCATAAACGACGATGCGAGCCCCCGGTGCGAGCGAGCCGATGATTTGCACATCAAGCGCCGCCTCAAGATCCTTGGTTGTTGCGATCTCGTGGGCGACTGCAGCGTCATCCACTCGCTTTACTATCGGAGAGGCAGGGGTGAAGCCTTGCGCGCGCATGCATTGATCGAAATCACTGGGTTTAAACACCCCACGTAATTGCACGACGCCAACCGTTTGACCGGAACCATCAGCATCTGGAAACTGGTAACGCGTCGCGACATCACGTGCGGACAGTGGGGTGGTGTGGCGCTGCAAGGATCCGAGCTTCCGCGAGCGCGGCCATTGATGGAGACCGAAGATGCCGCGGACCACGGCGGCGATCTCGGAAGGAACGTGCAACGCACCCGATCGATGGCGGAAGCGCCGCTGACTGTCATCTTCAAAGATCGCCACTGTCGCGCCAAAAGCTTCAACCAGTCGTTCGATCGGACCGCTGATGGCAACGGCTCTCCAGCGCGCGTCGACGATCGTGAGATCGAAGCCCTCGCAGTAGCGGCGCAGCAACTCGACATCTGCCGGATCCGCGCCCGTTTGACGCGCGAGCGCTTTTCTATCTGCATACGTGCGCTGCAGTGGCGGCGTCGCGCCAAGCGCTCGCGCGCGTTCGCGATCGAGATCCCCACCACGCTTCGGACGCAGCCACGCAGTCAGAAGGATGTCCGCGTCCGAGGACAGCGACTCAGCTTGATGACTTCCGGGCCAGACCTTACGCTCCGTTCCCGGGATCGGAATGCGCTTTTCTGAAGTCGTTCCTGGGTTCAGTCGTCGGTCCAGTCAAACGAAGGCCCGAACGGTTTACCGGTTGACTTCAGGCAGTGGCCGCGCCAGGCGTGGCCAGTCGTGTCGGGAGACCCAGTACAAACGTAGCCAGGCGGGCCTCCTTTGAGTGGAGGGTACTGCGGCATCCCCGGTTTACCCGGAATGTGCTGTACGATGAGCTTCTTTGCCCACGATTCCGCCTGTGCGCACGTCATTTCGTGCTGGGTGAGGGTCAGCGAGTAACGGTTTCCCGAATTACCGGGCGGCATGGGGTTCACCCACGACGTGGAGGTGAACGAGGGACATGTGGTCATCCCCATGTCGTCTGCAGCGGCAGGCGTGGGCAAGATGCCACTGGGGCCTGCAAACATGACAAGCACGAAAACACCCACAAGGGGGATCCTCAAGAAGCGCACGATATTCATACTCCTCGCCGACGGCTTTATAGCAGTGTAACCCAATGATGTTATTTGGTACATGTGAGGTCGATGCGGAAGTCTGCCGGCTTGGGATAATGGGGCATGCCGGGCAGCGCGTTCTGCATTGCGGCATTGAAGGTGACGAGCAAACGAACCGGCTTGTCGGCGCCGTTCAAACCACCCCCGGCGAAGAGTTGTGAGAACGTATATGAGCCGCCGGGCGGAAAAACAACATTTCGCGAACCCAGAGAGAAGCCGCCTACCACGTTAAACGATGAGGCGTTGTTCCCGCTCTGTGTGGCAATAAACTCGTCGGACACATTTGATGGCGCTTCTCCCGGACCGTATAACCCACCGGGCCATAGCTTACGATTCGTGGCGTTGACCCATGTCTGCGTCACGCGCCATCCATTTTGGTCTTCTGGTTTTGCGTCGGGAGGACTCGGCGAAAATGCGGTCACGCGCATCTTCCATATCCCGTTGCTCATCCATTGGTTCAGGCAACCCTCGGTCGCAACAATCTGGTTGGACCCACCTTCCGCGTTGGCGGCCGCGCCGGTCGCGACGCAACCCAGGTTGAAGTGAAAGTTATACTTTGAGGTAGTGAACTGCGGCTTCGACTTCAATTGGGCAAGCAGTACTCCGTTGAACGTGATCTCAAGACCCTTTGGTTTATTCGACGGATCAACGTTGGAATTATAGAATATTTGTTTATACGTCAGCTGCCCAGCGGGCGCAAACGTATTGTTGCCCACGTTTGCCATTGACATACTAGCCGCGGTCGACTCCTTCACGGTGATGGCACCGCTTCCGAGTTCTAGTCGCTGGTCTTGGAGCTGCGCATCGCCGGGGGAGGTTTCTCCCGACGTTCCGTTGCGCCAAACTTCGGTAACTTGCCAGCCAACTTGCTGGCTACCGTTCATGTATGGCTCGACGTTCGTGACTTTCACGCGCCACACCCCATTGAAGAGCCATTGATTCATGCAGCCCTCGCGGCTGTTCGCATCGCCGAAACTCGCCGAACGCGCGAGCAGCACGACGCAACTCGCAATGGCGAGAACGATAAACGACATTGACCTGTGAATCGCGTTTTGCACCGAAGGATCTCCTTTGAAGCTCGGATCCATAGCCCTATTTTGTGCAGGTGAAGTCGATGCGGAAGTTTGCTGGAGTCTTATAGTGAGGCAAGCCGACGCGCGCATTCTGCTTTGCCGCATCGAATTGAACGAGGAGTTTTACTGGCTTGTCTGATGGATTAAGCGGCGCCCAGCGAAAGCGCTGTTGGTATGTAAACGAACCGCCTGGAGGAAAGGTCCGGAAAACGAGCTGCTCTTGGTTCATTGACGTTCCTGCGCTGTTTGTTGCGGGTGTATTTTGACCGCCCGCAGTAATGAGGTACTGATCCTGCATGAGAGAATCACTGGGTGCGAGTGGCCGGCTTGTGAGGTTTACCCAATCTTCCGTTATCATCCAACCGATCTGCGGGCTCGTCGGATCGTTGTTGTTGTCGGGAGCGATCGCGGTGGCGCGCATCTTCCAGACGCCATTGGAGATCCATTGATTTATACAACCCGGTATCGCGGCCATCTCGCCCGACCCGCCTTCTGCTTGCGCGGCCTTTCCGGTCGCAACACAACCCAGGTTAAAGTGGAAGTTGTAGTGCGCGCTGGTGAACTGCGGCTTCGACTTAAGCACTGCTAGCTTTGCGTTGTCGAAAATAATATCCACAGCTTGGGGCTTGTTGGACGGATCGAAGGTTGGGGCTAGGAAGATCTGCGTGTACGTGAATTGTGCAGCCGGCGCGAAAGTATGGAAACCCACGGTCCCCATCGACAATGTTCCTGTGTTGGTCGTCGAGGCAAGGAGCGACCCGTTATTGAGCGTGAGCTTTTGGTCTTTGAGGAAGGAATCGCCGGGTGCGAGTTCTTGACTCGTGCCGTTGCGCCACACTTCGGTGACTTGCCAGCCTGACGGCGGACCACCGTTCACATAGGGCTCGACTTTGGTGACTTGCACCCGCCACACGCCGTTGAACAGCCACTGATTCATGCAACCTTCACGGCTGTTGGCATCACCGACGACGGCCGATCGTGCGGCGAGCAGCGCCGCAATCATAATGACGGCCACAAGCGCCGTTCTCTTCATCAGGAAGTGTCGATCTTGACGCACAAAAACATCTCCTTGAAAGACTGCTTCAAACAGGTGTAAGAGCAGCGTCCGCTATCTGTACGTTTGACGCCTGCCAGGAGCCTTCTTAGCCGCCTCGCCAGAGCGATTCTTCCTCGCCCTGCCCATCGACCACCCGTTTGATCGCTGCTTCAAACCTCTAGAGCAAAGATCTTGAGCGCTTCGTCACGATGGCGCTCCATGAGCGATCGTGTGTCACCCTCAACGTTCAGTCGCAGGAGCGGCTCGGTATTTGAAGGGCGAACGTTAAGCCACCAGTCTGCCATCTCCACGGTCACGCCGTCGAGGTGATCGATACCCGCTCCTCGCGCCGCGTAGAACGCCTCGACTTCATCTAACGCTTTCTGCGCATCGCTCACCGTTGAGTTGATCTCCCCGGACCGAAAACGCGTGTCGATCGGCGAGATCAGCTCGCTCACCGTTTGCTCGGTTCGACTCAGGAGCTCGAGACAGTGCATGAGTGCGATCATCCCGGAATCGGCAAACCAGTTCTCGCGAAAATAATAATGCCCCGAGTGCTCGCCGCCAAAGGGAATGTTCTGTTCTCGCATGATCGGTTTGATAATCGAGTGGCCGACGGGCGAGCGCACGGGAATCCCGTCGGCGCGGGTGATAACTTCCGGCACCGAGCGGCTGCAAATAAGGTTATAAAGGATCTTCGCGCCCGGAAAACGCTTGAGCGCGTTTAGCCCAATGAGGGCCGTCATGATTCCACCATCAATGAGCCCGGCTTTCTCATCTACGATGAACATACGGTCGGCGTCGCCATCAAACGTGACGCCAAGGTCACAGTGATGGGCCAGCACTGCTGCTTGCAGTTGCACCTTATTGGCAGGATCCATTGGATTTGCCGGATGATTGGGGAAACTGCCGTCGAGTTCAAAATAGAGTGGTACGATTTCGCACGGCAGCTGCTTGAAGACGACCGGTGTCGTGAGCCCTGCCATGCCATTGGCTGCATCCACCGCAATCTTGAATGGCTTGATCGCATGTCGGTCGATCATGGAGAGGCAGTGTTGGGCAAAATCCTCAAGGATATCACGCTGAGAAATTGAGCCACGAGTGTCGCTGCGCGGAATGTTTCCGGCAATGATCCGATCGCGCATCTGGGCTAATCCGGTCTCCAGCGACACTGCGACCGCATCTTTGCGGCAAAACTTCAGACCGTTGTAGTTCGCAGGATTGTGCGACGCGGTGATCATGACCCCGCCGTCAAAGTCGAACTTGCCGGTAGCAAAATACAGCGCGTCGGTTGAGACCAGTCCGATGTCGGTGACCTGCGCGCCCTGATCGACCGCACCCTCAGCCAATGCCGCAAACAGCCCTTGACCTGATGCTCGCATGTCACGTCCGATGACGATGTGTGATAAGCCAAACTGTGCGACAAACGCGCGGCCCACTTGATAGACAAAGTCCCGCGTCAGCTCATCGGGAATCGTACCCCGGATATCATAGCGCTTAAAAAGTCCGAAGATTGTCGTCGCAAGATCCTGCACGTCTACACCTCAAGGACTGAGCGTCAAGCGGCCTCGCCCAACTGCTCTGTCCCCCATGCCATAGTAGATGTCATAGACTCGATCGCCGACATCTGGTCGAGGATCGATCGCCGTAGGAAATACTACTTCTCCAGCCTTACCGCGCACTTCGATGGGGAGTTCTGGTACAAAAAGCGGCTGTGGCGAACGATAGAGAACCTTGTCGATGTGCGACGCACTGTGCACAATAACTCCCGCGCAGTACCGCAAGCGCGTCGCGCCGTTTCTCTCGCGAAGCTGATCCACTCCGTGGATAAGGGCAAGCCAACCCTCACGGATGCGCACCGGGGGAGTGCCGCCGCCGACTTTCACCTGGCCCCAGCTTGCGGTCGGCAGCTTCAGGGGGTGCGCTTCAATGACTTCGCAGATTTTTCTGAGATCTTTGCGGACTGCATCCAGCGAAACGTATCCGATCGCGATGTTTTCGCGTTGTTCAGGCGCGCGTTTCAACAAGACTTTGGCGCCCGCTGCCCCGTGCTTGCGCCACAACGCCCAAAGCGTCGGACGGTGGTAGAGCGCGAGTGACGGAATGCCTCGTGGCGAGAGCACAGGCTCGGGGAAAAAGGCTGCATCTTTGTCGGCGAAGCGCGTTCCCTGTTTGTGAACGCACATCAATCCAATGCGCTGCCAGGCATTGCCATCTTTCGATACCGCGACAGCTACCTGCGGTCCGGATGGTCCGAAGGCGACGTACGCCATCACATAACGATCGAGCACTGCGATGTAGGTTACCCGCGGATCCTCGCAGCCGTGTCCATCGGAGTCATTCCTCATCTCGTACGGCGCTCGTGGTTCGAGCGCGAAACCGGTTTGATCAAAGGTCAACTTCCCACCCTTGTGCTCACGGGCGCGAAAGCGCCCGATGCGCGAGACGTTGCCGGGCGCAACCATGCGGGGAAAGAGCTGCAACGCACCGTCGCGCAAGCGGGTGCAGGCCGGATTGAGAATGCCTTCGCGGTCGACAAGACGACGGTCTGGCTTGAGTACCATGCCGAGACGAGTGAACTGCGCGCTGAAGCGAGTGAGGGGCTTATCGATGGCGTTGGACGTGCGTCTTCTCAGCTGCGTTTCCGACGTTCATTCTCCGCGACTCGCGCCTTCACTAATTTTTTCACGAGACCGGCAGGCAGAGGCTTATCCAAAGGAAAGCGGATGGTACCTTTCGATGTGTCAAAGCTCTTCAGGTCGTTCTCGAACGCTCTGATCACTGCCATACTCATCGGAAAGAAACTGCAATGGTTCGAAAACGCGGCGAACGCCACCACAGATCCTTTGTACTTGAACGTTGGGATCCCATAGCTGATGGCCTCGGTTGCCTCCTTCGGCACAGCCGACCGGATCAGAGCACGCACTTTCTTCAAGGTGGTGCGAGCAGGCTCTGGGACGCCCGCCAGGTATTTGTCCACCACCTGCGGAGATACATTGCCTTTCGCGGCCGGTCCGCGACTGCCGGACTTCGGTTTTTTCACCGAGTTACTGGCTCCCTTCTTGACGGGCTAGTGAGCGACAAACTTCGATATTTCGTCCATCGTCGGATCGAGCCGCAAATCTTCGTGCGCGTATTTCCGATCTTCATGTCCGCCGGGAACCGTCACTCGCACGAGAATCTCATGCGGATGCACCTCTTTGACGATGCCTTCTTCCTTCGTCCCTTCAATGTAGACCTTATCGCCGATCTTTAACATGTCTGCTCCTCTGGGCTGGTTACGTACGTCGACTTGCTGGCTCAAAGCGGAAATTGACCTCAGGGGTAATCCCATGGGCAAGCGTCTGATAGACGACGCAATATCGTTCCGTTAATTGTTGAAGCGTGGCAGCTTCTTCGGGCGTCGTGTCCGCATCAAGGTCGAAGCGAAGCCGAATATTTTTGAAGCCGACCGGCACGGTTCGATCGAGGCCCAACGTGCCTCGGAAGTCCAGATCACCCTCGGCAGATACGGTTCCACCGCGCAACTGAATGTTCTTAGCCGTTGCAACCGACCGCAGCGTCACGCCGGCACACGCAACCAGGGCCTGCAACAACATATCGCCCGAACAAGCGAACGTTCCATCACCGCCCGTTGCCGGGTGCAGCCCGGCTTTCACAAGCGCGCGTCCAGTCTCCACGCTGCAACTAAGCCCTTCGGGGTCATCGATCCGGCCGTTTGCGCGCAGCGTCACGAGCGCAGCACTCGGCTCGGTGCGATACCGATCCTTGATGGGCGCCTGCAGAGTGCGCAAACTTTCAGTATCCACGCGGGCCCTCCATTCCTGCCAAGCGTTCAGTCACGACCTGACGATTGTTGATCCTGGGCGCAGCTTTATGAGTACAACACGCGCGACATGAGTAGCGTCAGTGCCCGCCGGAGTTGAACCGCCACCTCCGCGTTCTCGCTCTCATCGATTTTATCGAGCGCCGCTTCGATCCAACGAAGCCCCTCCGCCTCGACGCCCCCATGCCACCAGACCATCTGCAAGGCAACTGCAATCGAGCCACCGAGGGCTACCTCTTGATCTCTGACAAGTGCCCAGTCCATGGCCGCGCGAAAGTTTTCAACCTCCGGCTCGAGTCTTGCAAGCCATTCGCCCAGCGGCATCGCGCCAAAAGTTCTTTCCGCCTCTTGTGCGACGCCTTGGAAGTATTCGGCGTGCCGACGGCCGAGCCGATCGCGCTCCCCGCTCGCCGCGAGTTTCGCCAGCGCGTACTGGCGAGTGCACTCAAGCATGCGGTAGCGCTCCAGATTGGCGCTCGTGTCCACCACGAGCAGCGATTTATCCGCAAGGGAAGCGATCAGATCGAGCAGATCTCTGCGCTCGATACCGTCGCCGGTGCACACAAAAGTCGCGGCATCGAGGGTAAAGCTACCGGCAAAAATCGCCACGCGATTGAACAGCACCCTCTCCTCAGGCGAGAGTAAATCATAGCTCCAATCAAAGAGGGCGCTCAGCGTCTTCTGCCGGGGGAGCGCGGTGCGGCTGCCCCCGGTAAGAATCTCGAAGCGCTCGTTTAGGCGCTGCGCGAGGGTGGATATGCTCATCACCTTGACGCGTGCTGCAGCGAGTTCGATTGCAAGGGGAATGCCATCGAGCCGGCGGCAGATATCCGACACGATGAACGCATTGTCGTCACCGAGTCGAAAGGATTGATCGACGAGCGACGCCCGGTCGGCAAAAAGGGCCACCGCACCGAAGGTCAGTGCAGCCGCTGGGGCGAGATTCGCCACTTTATCGGGGACCGCTAGCGAAGCGACGCGTAGCACTTTTTCCCCGCTCACCCCGAGCGCCTGACGTGAGGTGGCAAGAATACGAACGTTCGGGCAATGGCGATGAATCGCATCCGCGAGCGCGGCAACTGCCTCCAGCACGTGCTCGCAATTGTCAAGTACCAAGAGAAGCTGCTTGCCTTTGAGGAACTGCATCATCGACTCGTCGATCGCTCGCATTTGCGCCTGGCTTACACCCAACGCTTTGGCGACTACGCTCGACACCAATTCCGAACCGGTGATTGCTGCGAGATCGGCGACCCAAACTCCGTCGGGAAAGCGGTCGAGAACTTCGGCACCAAGCTGTGCCGCCAATCGCGTCTTGCCGATGCCCCCGGCTCCCAAGAGCGTGACCAAACGGTGCTCGGCGAGATGTACCTTCAGATCTTCAAGGTCTTGTTCACGGCCCCGGAAACTCGTAACTTGAATGGGCAGATTGTTGGGCAGCGTGTCCAGCGAATTTAGCCGCGGGAAATCACTCGACAGACCCTTTATTGTTAGCTGCCAAACGTGCTCGGGATGAGCAAGATCCCTGAGTCGATGCGCGCCGAGGTCGGTGAATCTCGTCTCGTGGGGTGCTTCGTTGTGCACGAGCTCGTAGGTTGCACCCGACAAGAGTATTTGCCCGCCGTGACCGATGGACATGAGCCGTGCGACTCGGTTGACGCTCGGACCAAAATAATCAGCGTCGCGTTCCTGCGCGTATCCGGTATGCAAGCCCATTCGGACTCGCAAGCCATGGACCGCTGAAAAATCTTCCGTGCTGAGGGCGCGCTGAGCATCGAGTGCAGCTTTGACTGCGTTTGGTGCTGTCGCGAATGCGGAACAGAACGCGTCGCCAACGGTCTTGAAAATATGGCCGCCATAGCGCGAGATCGCCAAGCGCATCAACTGTTCGTGGCGCGCGACGGCCGCCTTCATTGCGTCGTGATGTTTTTCCCAGCGCTCGGTGCTGCCTTCGATGTCGGAGAACAAGAAGGTGACCGTGCCGGTAGGCAACGACACCGGGTGTTTGGACTGCCGCTCCTCGGCCCGAGTGTTATGTGGCATCAGATGAGGCTGGATGTTCGGCTGTTTGCCGCTGCGGCCCTAGCCGTGCTTGCCAAACCGGCGGTGCTCACGATATAATGCAGGTGCCCCAAAATGGTCGTAAAGTCGATCTTTTCGTTGCGCGAAATTGATGGAGGGATTTACATGCCTCGATACATAGTCGAACGTACTTTCAAGGACGGGTTATCGATTCCGGCCACGAACGCGGGAGCCGATGTGTGCCGAAGTGTCGTTGACAAAAATGGAGACCTCGGTGTGACATGGGTCCATTCGTACGTCCTAAAAGACCACAAGAAGACGTATTGCATTTACGATGGCCCGAGTGAGGACGCGATACGCAAAGCGGCCGAACGTAATGGGCTGCCGGTCGATAGCATAGCTGAAGTCAGCGTGCTGGACCCCTACTTTTTCCACTAGTACCGGAAACTGATCTGCATAGCTGTTGCCATGCTCAAGTTACTTGCGCGGCCTGCGTCGCGACCGGATCGAGTGCCGTATCTATTGGTACCACCCGACCGCCCTTAGGGCGTCCTCAGCCCTAGGCTATTCGCCCCAAAAAAAGTCGACCGCACCTTCCTTGGAAGCAAGCGGGCAAAATCCGCCGGCACCACATCCTGCGGATTCACGTTTGGGATGAGATTGGAGCCCGCCTGTTTGTACGCGGTTGCCACGAACTCTCCACACGTGAATCGGCCTTTGCGAGCGAAATACACGTGCAGATGGGCGAAGATGCGGTCGAGCGCGATTGACACAAGGTCTGCGGGGTCGTATCCATCGCCAATCTTCGATTTCGCCCACACTACGGCGGCGCGTGCGGCATCCTTCGAACGAGGCGAGATCACCAAGAATCGCTTTCCTCTCTTTGTTTCAAGGGCACTTCGGATCACACCGCTTGCCACGGCTTCGATCAGCTCATGCTGGTTCAACGCGATCGCGACATGATAAAATGACGATTTTGTAAGGAATGAGATTACGAGCTCAACGCCGCGAGGGTGATAAAACAAAAGGATGTCGCCCGGCGCAATGACAGCTGCATTCATCGTGTATTTTTTGCTTTGCACGCTGCCCTTAAGGTCAGTGAGCCTTCTGCCAGAAGCGAAGATCGTCCCGTGAAGGCGGAATCTCTGATCGTGCCCCTAGCTTCCATAAGCCTCGAACGATCTCTACAAGGCTCCCGCAATCGCCGTCCGAGCCAGGTTCAGCTTCGCTTCGCGAATTCGTTGTGGATAAATGCAATAACGGTTCCTGCGATACCCGCGAAAAGCGCAAAAGAAGTGCTCTAACGATATACCCTCCGATGTCACCTTCCAGTATCAGAACGTTGGACGTTCTTCCGACCAAACCCGTAGGTACGAGCAATAATCGCAGGATGAACCCGGCCAGGGCGCAGCCTATAGCAAAACCGAACACGCTTAATGTTGCTTGACGTGAATCGCGCTTAATTCATGAAGGTCTCCCTAAGGAGTTAATCAACTCCGTCGGTCTCTTAAGCCGAGAGTATCCATCGATTATGCGTTCGAATTTTGGGTGACCCTAGCGCAGCACACCGTTGATCGGTGCTGCGCCGTTGAGCACGGGGAGGCTGAATAGGTTTGTTACCGTCCTCAAAACACTGTAGTGATTAATTTGTTGATTGTAGCGGCCGGGTATCACCATGGGACCCGCGGCGATCGTTGCAATTTGATTCCCGGAACGCTTATCGTCTTCGTCCCAGGTTAGGATTAGTAGTCCTTTATGCGTTGCGTCGAATGCTAAGATCGCTGGTACGTTAGCCGCAAGCCATTGATCGCCCATCGCGATTGTGCCATCATGCATGTCGTCGCGTAAATTCGGCGCGATAAAGGCCACCGTCGGATATGCGTTAGAGGCCATATCCGCGCTGATCTGAACGTAGGGAACTGAGCTTTGCGTGGGCGTGTCCGAGAAGTCAGCTAACGGATTGTGTTTGCGCGCGTAATCTTCATTGGCACACACCGTTGAACCAACTGAGGGAAGGTCTTCCATATACCCTCTAATGGTTTTGTGAGCACCGATGAGTTCGCCACCTAGGCTTGGGCCCGGGAAATTCGTGGGGCAATCGTCCCCCGTTAGACCTTGCGTCGATCCGGAATATAAGGCGAGATAGTTTGGTTCGCTTGGATGACTAATGGCGTAGCTATTCGTAAACAATGCACTGCTCTTCGCAAGACTGTTGATGTAGGGTGCTTCTGCATTCCCAATAATTTCACCGTAGCCGTGATTCTCCATGATAATGATAGTAACGTGTTTGACGAGCGACGCGACACTAGGTGGAGAGGTGGGCGTTCGATGCTGAGTTCTAGACGAGCCCGGAGCGGGAGAACGAGTGGAAGAACTCGTGCCGCTTGGCGCAGGAGAGGGAATCGCCGTTTGCGATCTATTGCACCCGGCCAAGTATAGGCAGGTAGCGGTCGCCAACGCGCAGAGGCAAGCCGTCAAAACCGTCGGAAGGGAGGGCGGTGCAGAGCGTAACGATGCATCTAGGAACATAGTATCGGTTCCTGGGGTAGAGCGTATCTTTCAAGACATGAGGACCGGATTACCGGCCCTCATGAGTTCTCATTGACAAACCGGGATGGCCGCAAGCGACTCCTACACCGCTGCCGTGCGCTTGCCGGTCACCATTCTCATGATGGCCAAGAGCACGATACTTCCGACAAAGGCGACGACGAGGCTGGGAATGTTTATCCCAGTGGCGCCAACATGCCCGAAATAATTCCAAATCCAGCCGCCCACGACCGCTCCGATAACGCCAACAATCAAGTCTCCGAGCACGCCGCCAGGGCCCTCTCCGGGGACAATCATTTTCCCTAGCCAACCGCCGATAATACCTACCACGACCCATGCTAGTATGCTCACAATAAACTCCTATGCAAAAAGCGAACGTCTGAAATTTACACTTCAGCTTGGATCACATTTTGCCATGGTTCGAGCGTATCACATGCTTGGTATTGTCGTCTGTGCGCTTCTGACGTTAGTGGCATCAGCGACACCCTGTCTGGCGTCGATTGGCCTACAGTCTCCGTACGGTTTCGCACAGTCAGGGTCGACGTGGGAAGGTTTCTGTCCTGATTTCGTCCCTCGATCGCAAATCAGACCGTCTTGCGAGTAAGTGAATAAGACCGCCTCCAGTGTGCATCAAGAACCCGATGACAATACGCCAGCCATGGACCGAGCATATAACTTTCTTGGGCTGTCGTCTGTGCCTTTTTGACAGCCTGGGACCACCGTGGGGAGCATCAATCTTGTAGAGTGACGTATCTTTGCGGTGTTCGCGCAAGGACCGGCGCTGAGGGCATCGAAAAACACCTAAGCGGAGACCTATTTGCAATGGAGAGACGAAAAGTTCGGTCCACGTCAAAAAGCCTCACCTTGGGCGCTTTGCGTCTAAACGCGATCCTTACTGGGCTTGGGGGCCCGGAGGCGACGGCGGTTATTAAGGCCGGTTCGCTGGTCGATCTGGAGCTACGGCACCCAATTTATCAGCCAGAATCGCCTATTAATGACGTCTTCTTTCCAATCGATTGTGTTCTGTCCGTAGTGACACGGATGAAAGATGGCCACCAAATTGAGGTTGGCACGATTGGCCGTGAAGGCACCTCAGGTATTCCCCTGCTCTTGGGTGCTACGACTACGGCGAACGAGTCCTACTGTCAGGTACCGGGGAGCGCTGTCAAAATAGATGCGCGACTCTTTCAATCGCTGAGATCGAACCCGAAATTTCGTCAGATGCTCGATCGCTACGTTCAATCATATGTCAATATGCTTGGACAACTCGCCGCGTGTAACCGTTTGCATCATGTGTACGAACGCTGCGCTCGGTGGCTGCTCATGACGCACGATCGAGTCGGCGTTCGAGAGATAAGCTTAACTCACGAGTATCTGGCAATGATGCTCGGCACACAGCGATCCGGGGTAACCGTTGCTGCAGCCATGCTGCAGAGCGCTGGTTTCATACGCTATGGTCATGGCATCATTACGATTCTCGATCGATCGGGGTTGGAAGATGCCTCCTGCGAGTGTTACGATGTCGCGCGGGAGCAATTCGGTGGGCTATTGCGATCCGTTGATGGCATTATGACGAACGGGCGCCCGTTAACCGTTTAGGTGAACGCAAGTAAACACGTCAACCTCTTGAGAGCGCGCCATGGGATCATAACGAATCTGAACAAACCATCCCTCAAAGTCCCTTCCGTTGTAGCGGGATGACATCGCGACTTTGAGATACGGAAACTAGCAATGACCGCCCGCGCGCTGCTGTACGTCAATCCGAGTTCGCGCAGCGGACACGAACACAAACCAGAGGCTCTGGGGGCGCTCGCCGCTTTGGGCATTGATGTGGTTGATGCGTCGAATGTAGCGATCAATCGTCTGCCGGCAGCGCTCCGCGACAGCCGCCGCAAGATCGACCGAGTTGTCATCGGTGGCGGCGACGGCACTCTTAATCGAGTTCTCGAGACTCTGATAGAGCTCGAGTTGCCAGTCGGCATTCTTCCTCTGGGAACGGCCAATGATCTTGCGGCCACACTCGGGATACCGCAGACCATCACCGAAGCCTGCGGCATCGTAGCCCTTGGCAACCAAAGGCGCATCGATCTCGGCTGGGTAAACGGCAAGCACTTCCTCAACGAAGGCAGCCTTGGCTTGAGTACTCATATCGCTCGCGATCTCGATCCCGTTGCGAAGAAACGCTGGGGGATCTTGGCCATTGCCGCCAATGCCGTCCGCGTCGTGTCGAGGGCACGAGCGTTTCGGGCGAGGTTGCGTTGCGATGACAAGACGTATGAGGTGCGTACCGTGCAGATCACGGTCGGAAACGGGGAGCGTTTCGGCGGCTTTTTTAAGAACGTCGATGCCGATATCGCCGACCGTCGACTGGACCTCTATAGTCTGGAGGTCAAAGGCTTCCTCGACGTTGTGGAGTTAGTACCTGCGTTAGTACGCGGGTGCTACACCGACTGTCGGGGAGTTCGGCTCGAACGCGGGCGCGAAATTGAAGTTCACACGACCCATCCACGAGCGGTATACACTGACGGTGAGCGAACGACCGCGACTCCAGCACTGTTCCGCTTGGTCCCATCGGCGCTTGCCGTGTTCGCGCCGACTGGGGCGACCGGCAAATAGGAAATGTTTCGACCGTACCGGTTCGCACCGCGCATATCCGCCATCTCACTCGATGAATTGGCTGGCGCCGGGGTTCGTGGTCTTATCGTCGACCTTGACGACACCCTCGTTGGTCACAGACAATCATATCCGGACGAGCGAGACGCCGCTTGGATCGCATCAGCTGTTGAGCGCGGGATCAAGGTCGTGATCGTATCAAACAATGTGCACGCTTGGGTGCAAAGCGTAGCCGGGCGACTTAACGTGGACTTCGTTCACAACGCTTTGAAGCCGTTTCCGGGCGGATTCGGCCGTGCACTGCGGCTGCTCGGAACCAAGAAGCATCAAACTTTGGTTATTGGCGATCAGGTGTTCACAGACGTGTTGGGAGCAAGCTTGTTGGGGTTGCGGACGATTCTCACCGATCCGCTCGTCGTTAGGAGCGACTTTTGGATGCGACTGTTGCGATGGCTAGAGCGCATGGTTACGCCGCGCCCAAGCTAAATCGGGTACTTTAGTGCAAAAAGGTTCTGAGCTGCTTTTACTGCGTGTCAGAACTAGGTTCTGAATCTGCATTCCCGTCGCTAGTACCAGGCTGCCCTACCTCTCCAATGCCGCCCTCATCCGCTTGCAGCAATTTTGCCACAATCTGTTTCTCTTGCGGTGACAGATTTCTCATTGCACGTAGGACATTTTGCAGCTCTTGGGTTGGCATTGATTACCTTATTTCTTCGCGGCGCTGGTTGCGTTTGATGATTTGGGTTGCGGACCTGAGAGCGGAGGTGTAGACTGAACCGCATCGATCGGTAAGTTCAGCGCGATGCCTTTGCCCACAATCATCGACAGTGCTTGTGGCCTGACTTCAAGGTTCAACACCTTTTCAGCTCTGAGCGAGTGCGAGTCGGAATCGGTAGGCGGGTCGTCCTGACATTGAATTCGGACCTTGCGTGCCTGATAAAATCTTACCTTATGATTTTCCGCGCGCTTACCGTTTCTCATTTTTAAGAAGTAATCGAAGAGCTCCGTTTTGCCCATGCCATCGTACACCGCTATATCGAGCAACCCGTCATCCATCTTGGCCGCCGGTGCAATTAGAAAGTTCAAGCCCATGAGAGGCGCATTCGAGACCGTTACGAGCTGCGAGTTTGCAAGAATCGTTTCGGTGTCGTCGAGATCAATCCGCACCGGGCCGGGTTTGTAGTCAAAAAATTTGAGCAGCGCGTGGGGTAAACCCGCCAATAGACCTCTTCTGGTCGCCTGACCTGCGGAGAACGCGATTGCCGTCAAACCGAGGCCAGCTGTCTCTAGAAAATGGTCTCCTTCTTCCTTTTCGCCTGTGATGACGTGCCCGATGTCGACCTGGCGTGTGCTACCTGCGCCAAGCAATGCGCACGCATCCTCAAGATCGAGTGGAATTCCAAGCGAGCGTGCAACGTTGTTCATGTTACCAAACGCAAGAATTCCCAGCGTTGTCTTCGTGCCAGCCAGTTGAGAAGCAGCCTCTTCGATAGTGCCATCGCCTCCTGCGACAATGACAAGCTCTTCTTTATTATCCGCAGCTTCTTGTGCGAAACGACGCACGTCCTTGCCGTCGGTTCTGAGGTTTATCTTGGCGCGAATGCCATGAACTCTCAGTAAATCGACGATGGTCTCGAGCGAATGGGGGTCTTTCGAGTTCGCTTTCGACTCAGGATTGAAGATCAGGCGAGCTATACGCAGACTCCCATTCGCGATACGCAGACTCCCATTATTTGTTGGCGCGTGGTCGGGCTGTGCTGTCGCGCGCTCGTGCGCTGACTGTTCCAATTTGGCTATCTTGAATTCGAGCGCCCTGAGTTTTCGAATACGCTTTTCAAGCTTGGCTTGCGTTGCTTCAACTTTCTTCGCGGCACGCTGATGTTTGATGCGCGCGTCCTCGAGCGTACTAAGCGATTGTTTGTGGCTATCTTGCTTTACTGCCATTTCATCACCTATTCTTTCCCTGAAGTCCGCTCATCGTCAAATCTTTGCCGCGCACAACCGGGGCAAACCAGAGATTCGTTGACTCTCCTCCGAGCGTTATGTTGCACAGGCTGCACGCACTCCGATCGGGAACTGACAACAAGACATAGGAAGGAGCAGATTATGAGTAAAGGCGGAGGGAGACCCAGCGGCGGGCGAGGCAACGAGAACGCTAAACATACACAGGGTCAGCGCGACAGGTCCGTATCGATGTCATCGCAACGGATCGCCGGCACAGCTCGATACGATATGGCACGACAACGCGCCGAATTGGAAAAAGCAATAGAGCACGGCAATATTGTCGGGAAGCAGCGTCGCGGGAAAAGTTAGCCTTTTGAAGCACGACGATCTTCCGAAGCGACCGGGTAGACCTTAAAAAGGTGAGACCAATTGGAATGCATCGCCCTCCCGGTTTAAATATTGATCTTTGTTAATGATACGCTCCGCAAGACACGTGGTCGGTACGCAACCGTACCATACGCCTTCTTTACCTAGCGAAGATAGAATAATTTAGGCCTTTTTGGGGGTAGTGGACCGCCGAGCGGCTAGATTGTGATGGGTGCAATTGGGTAAAACATCCATGTTAACCAAAGCTGCTGGCTGCGGTACTCGCACGGGGATTGCAGCCCTTCGTTTGTAGGAAAGAAAGGGAGCCCCATGCGCAATCTTATTGTATTTGCGGCGATGTTGCTGGTTACCGCCGCGCTCATCGTAACAACCTCGCCGACGCAGGCGAAGAATGCTTACTGGGTCGGCCACATCACTCATGTCTCGACTGCGAACCTCAAAGTGGAGGACAGCACAGGCAAGGAGCTGAGTTTTCTCATCCTGCCCAAGTTCAAGAATGTTTGGTCCGATGACGGCAAGACGACTTACCAGATGTCATACCTCAAGCCCGGCATGAAAGTACAGGTGATTTTCGATCAAACAGCTCTGGGCGCACGGCACGCGGACAAGATAATCGTCTTGCGGAGTTGATCGACCGCGCGGTCCCCCGAGTTCAGCATGCGGCTTTTCTCATCGAATGAAAAGGGTTTGATACAGAAAAGCTGCCGCCGCCACCGTCACAATGCCGGTTACGCACCAACCCGATGTGAGAAGCCACCCGCGGCAGCGATCCCGTTTCATGATCTTGCCGTTTTGAGCGACAACCATCATGAGGAAGAGCGTGATCGGCGTGGTTAGGCCACCCACGATAGAGCTCATAAAGAGTAGTTTAACCGGCGCAACGCCGGCGAACGAGATTGCGAGGCCGGCGAGCATCGAAGCGCCCATCGCGATGTAAAACGGCCGCTCGCGCCAATACTTGCTGTCTAAATCGCCGCCCCAACGAAACATCGCGCTGATGACGTAGGCGCTCGTAGCCGTGAGCACGGGTATCGCGAGCAACGCCGAGCCCAGCAAACCGACGCCAAACAACAATGCGGACCATCGGCCTGCGATCGGCGTCAGTGCCTGCGCTGCGTCCTGTGCCGTTTCAACCAGGTGATGATGCGTACCAAGAGTGGCACCCGTTGCGACAACGATGAAGAAAAACGTGACGCCCGCAACGGCGGCACCGATGGTTCCCTGCGCCTGTACTAAGCCGATGCGCCGTATCGGCGCATCATGCGCAACCTCAATCGATTCCCACACATACACATAGCTTGTCAACGTGGTGCCTAGCAGCGCTATGGCTCCAGTGATGTACGCTGGTGTTGCCTCAAGATGTGGAAGAAAGGTATAGACGGCAACTTGCCACCAGTCGGGATGTACCGCGATGGCCGCGGCGATGTAAGAGAGAAAGATGAGCGGAATAAAGATGAGCACGCGCTCAATTCGCTTATACGATCCGAAGATGAGCATAGAGATGACCGCGATGGCCATCGGCACGATCCAAACACGATACGTGACGCCTGTGAGTAACTGCAATGCTGCGCCGCCACCCTCCAAGTCTGCTCCAAGCGTCAGGACATTGACGATCAGTATTGACAACATTGCAACTAAGGCCCAGCCGAACCCATAGTGACGTCGAATGGTTTGCTCTAGGCCGCTCTTGGTAGCCGCGCCTACTTGTGCGCTCAATGCCTGCACCACCGCGAGCATCGGAATGATGAGCAAGACGAGCCAGCTCAGCGCATAGACTGTGGTCGACCCGATAACCGCCAGCGAGGCGACGGTCGTGGGATCGTTATCGGAAGCACCAGAAATGATGCCCGACCCGAGCGTATGCTCTATGCGATTGTGTGATCGACGGTCGGCGGCCACTTCAATTCCACTGTGATGGGGAGGCCTGAGATAGCAATTTGCGCTTAGAAGAATAAACAAAGAGCACGTCCCAGACGGCCGTGCTCTTCATTGTATGCGCTCGAGTCGGTGACCTACGAACTCGTAGTGCTCATGGTCGCGACGTTTGCCTGTTTATTCGTGCGAATTAGCAGCCGTAACCGTGGCACATCCCGCTCGCGGCTGGCATAGGCGTTGCCTGTGGTCCTGGCGTCGCCCCGACCTGGACGATCATCCCATCGCGCATGCCGTTCGAAATGTAGTGGATACCGCAAATGATGAACAGATTGCCGGTAGTGCTCGTCACTGTCAACACGCCGGTACTCTGACCTGGTGGAATCGGGCCGCTTTGATACCCCGGGCCGAGAACTCCACCGTTAAGTGCGACGGCAGTGCTCTGCGGGCCTGGCGTCGGATACGCTGTGAAGACGTTGACCGTGTGCGCGACGTTATCGTTGTTGGTAAGAATCACTTGTGTGCCTGGCGCAAGACCAAGGACCTGAGCGTGTTTTTGTTGCGTGTAGCCGGTCACGGCACCGAAGATCGGGTCGGTGAAGACGCCGTTGGCGGTTCCGAAGAGGTTGACGTGTATTGTCGGCATCGTCGGTGATGGTGAGGGTTGCGGTCCTGGAAGCGTTCCACCACCTCCCCCCCCTCCTCCGCCGCCGCCACCGCAACCTACTGCGATCGCAACCAAAGCCGCGGCGAACACGCCACCTAGGAGCACTCTGACAACCAATATCAACTTTTTCACGACAACCCCCCACATCAGCACGCTTTGAAAAATTGAGGACAGGGACGATCCTATCCCACCACGTCTAATTTTAGGGAAGGGCGCTTAAGAATCCATGAATTTCAGGATGACGGTGCTGTCAGCCGCGGAGCGATGAGGCGAAAGCCCGCGAACGCAATGATGTTCAAGATGGCGAAGGCCAAGGTCATGAGGAACCAGTGTGCTTGGCTTTGCGCATAGAGCAATTCAATGAGGACGAGGACGATCAATGGCCAGATCAATTTGTCGAAAAACAGATTCATGTTGTTGCCTCCTTTCGTGAGAGCAAAAAAAGGAAGGAGCGGTCTTCGTCGACCGCTCCGTCCCGATGGAAAGACTTCGCGAGTTAGACTGTCGCGAGCGTCGGGAGTTTGTGGAAGGTTGAGTGGACGACGTCGTAGGTTTTGACCTGCGGCGTTCCCTCGAGAACGTTTGCCAGAATCTTCAACACTTCCGGATAGGTCGTGCTGTTATAGGTTTCGGCATACTCTTTCTTGTCCCAAAAAGAGATGGTACGAATCTCGGTTCCGCTCGGGTTCACGAAGGTGACTTCATCTTTGAAGCCGTTTTGCTTGCGAAGCATCGGGATGATTTGCTTTTCAAACATTTCCGTGAAGTCATTGAGGCGATTGGGTTTCAAGTTTGATTTTACAATGCGTGCGTACAAGAAGTAACTCCTTAGAGTTAGCTTAGTCAACAGTCGAAAGCGTAAGTGTTCAAAAGAAACTGCCCCGTGTGAGATACGCCTGAAAGCGGCAGTAACAGGGGCAGTCGTATTTCAATGCCTAGAGTCGCTGTGCCAATAGTATACCATACATTGGGGTCAAGCGCCGGGATATATTCGTTGGCGCGCCTTGCGAGTTTTCTCGTCATGGTGCTTGTAATCTCGGAACGCTCCCTGTAAAGAGCACGCAGCCGCCCGTTAGGAACGATGCCTCTGGTTCTCGAAAGGTCGCATGGATGAGGCCCCGAGCCCTGGGTGCAGCAGCTCTAACGATCGCGGCAGTTATGCTGCTGGCGGTTGAGATTTTTTCCTGGTCGCAGAGCGCACGCTTCGCCCCTAGTATCGATGCGGGGTCGCGTTGCACGCCCGAGATCATCTCGGCAGACCCAAAGAGCGCGCCAGGCCTCCAAAGCGGCGACAAAATCCTACTACCCCAGATGGACCTGCCTGCTCGCCTCGCCATCTCCTACCGGTCCTTGCCCGTACAAACTGGTCGCGCGGGGGAGACTATCGCGCTCAGAGTGGCTCGCGGCGATCGCAATTTTACGACAGCCTATCGCTTAGTGCACGATGATTCACGCCTAAACTTTGGGGGGCAGCTCGGGTTCAAGCTTTTCCTCCTCTTGGTGGGCGTCTTCGTGCTGTGGCGGGGCCGTGATCGAGCATCACTCTTGCTGGGGATCTGGTGTCTCGATATCGCCATCGCTCTGCCGGACGCCTGGTGGGGCGCGCTCTCACCACAGGGACGGCTTGCGGGTGGCGTCGTAAGCGCCGGTTTGTGGACGGCGGGGGCACCCCTGTTGTACCTTGTGATCGAAGCCATTACGCGAAATGTGTCCCGGCGCGTGATCGTACTCGCACGCATTACTGTCTTAGCCACAACGCTGCCGGCCTTCTTCGACAACACGATTAACGCGGCTGCTCAAACCGAGACCGGTTGTAAACTCCTTCCTTTGCCACTGTCGATTGTCAGCGCACTCTTCGTGACCACGCAATTGGTGATCTTAGGCTTCTTCATTCTCAGCTATTCGAGATCCGCGGGCATGCAAAGACAGCGAGTTCGCTGGGTATTTTGGGCCTTTCTCATCAGTCGATTCGGCGTGCTCCTAAACCTCATCAATCGGCTGCCAATCGTGACGCACCCCATTCAACTCTCCGGCGTCGAATGGCTCACCGTCTTGATTTTTCCGCTCGGCTGTGCCTACGCGATCTTGCGCCATCGCATTATCGACGTCAACTTTGTGCTCAATCGGACACTCGTGTACACGATCCTGACCACGATCGCCGTCGGCATCTTTGTGCTGCTTGAAAATTTTCTAACCAAAGTCGCTGCCGGCAGAGGTATAAGTTTGGCCGTTGAGCTGTGCGTGGCGCTTGGGCTTGGCTTTTCATTCAATGCGCTCCTCAAGAAGACAGAAAATGTGATCGAGCGAACGCTCTTCCGCCGCAAGTACGAGGCGGCCCGTAGCTTGCAGCGTTTTTGTGAGGAAGCCGGCTTCATGGAGAATGCCGATGCGCTTCTGGCGCAAGCAACCAAGGAAATTCCCCGCGCGGTGGGAGCAAGTGGCGCTGCCTTCTACGAGCGCTTTGACGGGAGCTACCGGCTCATTGCCTCGAGTGGTGGCCAGCCGATGCCGGGCGAGGTCGGCGTTGACGACCCGGCATTCGTACGGCTCCGTAAGCATCTTTCGCAGGTTGACCTGTCGGGGATCTCAAGCGCGCTAGGCGATCGAGGTGTTGCCTTCGCTTTGCCGGTACGAGGAAAACTCTTCGGTGCTCTTGTGTGCGGCGATCGCGTCGACGATGAAACCTATGCTCCCGATGAGATCATGTTGCTGCGCAACGTCGCGCATGAGGTTGGTGCTGAGCTGCATGCCATCCGCGCACGGCAGCGTGCCGAACTTCTCGACGCCTTGATGGCTGGCTCGATCGATCTTTCCACGGCTCGCGCGAGACTGGCGGATGCCGGTTCACCTGCCGTTGGATAACGATAGCGTGAGCGATCTCAATCCGCAGGCCAAACAAATGGCTGATGAATCGATGGTGCGCAACCTCGATGCACAGGCCCGAGCCATTTGGCCTCAAGAAGTGCCGCTCTTTCGCCGCTACGAGCTGCCGGATGAAGCTCGCATCCTCGACGCTGGTTGCGGCACTGGCGAAATCTCATCACGTTTGGCCGAACTTTTTCCGCGATCGCGGGTGCTTGGAGTCGACATTATCGACGACCATTTAGATCTTGCACGATCGCGATACGCCGCGCTTGCTCCTCGTTTGAGCTTCGAGCATCAGAGCGTGTACGCTCTCAATGCTGGTGATGCGAGCTTCGACCTTACTGTTTGTCGCCACGTCCTTCACGCGATTCCCCACGCGGACACGGTGATTGCGGAGCTTGCGCGCGTGGCGCGCCCGGGAGGCTACCTGCACCTCATTCCAGAGGATTACGGGATGCTCCACTTTCAGCGGGGTGCGCTCGATCCACGAGACTTTTGGTATGATGCTCCGGTGAGTTTCGGCGCCGCAACCGGAACCGATCTCTTTATCGGGCGCAACGTCTTTGGCATCCTCGCCGCGATGAAACTCGAGCACATCACCATCGACTACATCACGGTCGATACGCTCCGCTCACGAGAACAGTTCGCGACGATCCTCCAAGCCTGGCGCGATGGATACGTCGATTCAATCGGCGAGCACACTCGGTACCCGCGCGAGTCGGCGATGGCATACTTTAACCAAATGATCGCGAACGTGCAGGACCCAAAGGGCTACGCCGTGTGGATGGTACCCGTCGTGAGCGCGCGGATCCCACGTCAATAAGAAAGTGGCCGGACAAGAAGCCCGGCCACCGCACTACGATCCGCTAGTGAAAGACTCGGACCCGCTAGTGCTTGGGGATATTGCCGCAGGCTACGTACTTGCCGATATTGGCTGTGGACTCATGAACGTTCACGGCGAGGGTGCCTGTCGTGAGCTGGCTGAGCGGCGCAGCCACAACGGTGACCGACTTGCCGAGCACGACGTTTGAGAGCGGGTATTTTACCGCGCCGACGTTCGGACACGGGCCCACATGAACGTGTGCCGGTTGCTTGCCTGTCGCGCTCTCACCTGTAAGCGAGATGGTGACGGTCGTCTTGTTGCCAGCGCCAACGAGCGTAACTTTCCCAGACTCCTTCGAGCCATTTTCCTCACTCAATGTGGCAGTCACTGTGTGCGACCCCATCATCGCGGTCATTCCGGACATAGCGCCTGCTCCTGCATTTTTTGCAGCGTGCATGGCTCCGCTCGCCGCACTTGCTGCCGCGTTCATCGCTCCCCCAACAGCGGACGCGACCGGCCCTGGTGTATTGCTCGAGCTTGAGTTTTGCGAGTTACCCGAGCACGCCGCCAGGCCAAGTGCCAAAGCTGCAATAAGAATAAGAGTGTTCCTCATAAGTATTGTCCTTTCGTAGTGTTACTTTTGGGCCCGCTGCCAATGAGGTTTGCGCTTTTCCAAAAAGGCGGTAATGCCCTCGTGGGCGTCTGTCGACTTAGCATTAAGAGACATGACTTCTTTGGTATACTCGTAGGCCTCGTGCTGTGTCATTTCGACTTGCCTATAGAAGGCCTGCTTGCCAACGCCAACCGTATAAGGGCTGAGAGCGGCAATTTTTTCAGCCAGTTCGCGTACGGTCAATTCCAGTTGGTCTGCCGGCACGACCTTGTTCACGAGCCCGGCAGCCAAGGCGTCACGCGCCGGCATGGGTTCGCCCGTGAGCAGCATTTCCATCATTTTCTTGCGACCGATTGTCCGGCTCACCGCGACCATTGGCGTCGAGCAGAACAAACCGATCTTCACCCCGGGGGTGGCGAACCAGGCGCTGTCGGCTGCTACGGCAAGATCGCATGTTGCGACGAGTTGGCAGCCAGCTGCCGTCGCCGGACCCTGCACTGCGGCAATGACCGGTTGCGGGATGGCCTGAATCTTCTCCATCATTTTGACGCACACGTCAAAAAGTTTGCGGTAGGTTTCTAAGTCGCGATCGACCATCTCGCTTAAGTCATGACCCGCAGAAAAGACAGGACCCTTGGCTTTGAGAATGCCAACTTGGATCGCAGAGTTTTCTCCGATGCCGTGAAACGCCGCGTGAAGCTCTTCCATCGTCTCAAGTGAAAGAGCGTTACGTTTTTCTGGGCGGTTGAGCGTCACATACGCAAAGGCACCATCGAGTTCGACAAGCACGTTCGCAGTTGGTTTGGTCATCATTGTGGCCATGGTAGTACTATTCGCCGAGCGGACCTAAAGGTCCGCTGCCACACGACCGCCGCTGCGTCATAGCGTTTCGCGCACCACCGCTGCGGCTACGCCAACGAGGAACGCGCCGCCAACGCGTTGCGCCCACAGCTGTGATGTAGCGTCGACACCACGCTTTGCGATGCGGTTCGCACAGGCCACATAGAAGGAGAGGACCCCGAACTCAACCGCAAGGCCAGCGAACCCCAAAATGGCGATCTGAACCAGCAAGTTACCGTGCGGATCGATGAATTGAGGCAATATCGCGGTGAAGAAAATCAGCGCCTTGGGGTTCGACAACTGCACGATTGTGCCATGAATCCATCCTCGCCTCACGGCGTCTGCGGAGGGCTCCGGAATCGAATGAGCAACATCAGAGGCGCGCGCGAAGAGCGCGCGGATTCCAAGATACGCGAGATACCCGGCGCCGGACCATTTGATCGTCATGAACGCGGGCCGAGAGGCTATGATGAGCGATGCCACCCCCAGTCCCGAAATGATGAAATAGAGCGTGTTTCCCGTGAGAATACCGAGCGCCGTCGCATAACCTGCGTGCTTGCGCTGGCTTAATGCCGCTCCAACCACGGAGAGTACCGCAGGGCCCGGGATGAAGCAGAGCGCGATTTCAAGGGCGATGAAAGCACCGAGCGTGGGTAGATGCATACTTCAATTGTTGGCGCAGGAACGGGCTGTTCATTTGTGCACGTGGCCAGCGCGATGGGGCGATTTGCCAATCGCCCCCTACAATTCCGTGCGTGATGGGGTGATTTGCCAATCGCTCCCCACATGGTCTTGCACGATGAGTCCGTCACGAAGCCTGATGATTCGCTTGGCGTGACGAGCGACATCGTCATCGTGCGTCACAATGATGATTGTGTGGCCTTCTTCATTGAGGCTCTCGAAGAGCCCCATAATCCCTTCGGCCGTCACGGAGTCGAGATTGCCAGTTGGTTCGTCGGCAACGACGATGGCGGGTTCGTTAATCAATGCGCGCGCGATTGCGACGCGTTGCTGTTCCCCACCCGAGAGTTCGTTCGGGCGATGTTGCGCACGATCTTTGAGGCCGACCTTCTCGAGTACCCCGAGGGCTTTAGCTTCACGATCCCTGTCGCCGAGATAAAACAGGGGAAGCGCCACGTTGCGCACGGCACTCGTACGGGCCAGCAAATTGAACCCCTGAAATACAAACCCGAGCTTTTTTAAGCGAATCGCGGCCAGCTGTTGATCCGATTGCGCTGCGACGTCGACGCCGTCAAGGTGATATGTTCCAGTCGTCGGTTTGTCGAGGCAACCGATCAGGTTCATCAGCGTCGATTTGCCCGAGCCGGACGGACCCATGACCGCGACGTACTCACCAGGTTCCACCACGAACGAGACTCCACGCAGTGCGGGCACCTTGATGTCGCCAATCTCGTAGATCTTGGTCACTTGCTCCATATCGACGACCGGTTTACTCATAGCGCAGCGCGTCGATCGGATTGAGGTACGACGCTCGCACCGCCGGATACGTGCCGAAGAGTATGCCGACCCCCACCGAAAAGGCGATGGCGACCAGGATGATCGGTCCCCAGGCGAAGGACACAAGCGCGGGGGTGAGCAGTCTGATCCACGTGTGTATCACGATCTCTGCAAGCGCGACACCGCTGAGCAAACCAATGAACCCGCCTATGACGCACAGCAAGAGTGCCTCGATAAAGAATTGGAGCACGATGTCGCCCCGCGTCGCGCCGATGGCTTTGCGAATGCCGATCTCGCGCGTTCGCTCGGTGACTGAAACCAGCATAATGTTCATGATGCCGACGCCGCCTACGACGAGCGAAATGCTGGCGACGACACCGATGACGGCAGTGAGCACGCTGAAGACCTTTGTGATGGCATCGCTCAACTGCTTGATATCGCGTTCCTCGTATTGCGCACGCCCGCCGTGGAGTTTCTTGAGCGCAGCAATTGCTTGGTTACTGACGCCCGGCAAGCTCACGGTATCCTGGGCAACGATCGTCAAACCAAAGATATTTGTGTAGCCGAGCTCCGGAATGAGCGTGTACGGTACGATGATCGTCGAGAGCCCGGCCGCGCTGCCACCCAACAACCCAGCGTTGATCGGGGGTGCTTGCACGCCGATGATGGCGAAGTCACTGCCGTTGAGCCTTACATGCTGTCCGAGTGCCGAACCGGCCACCTCAGGAAGCAGCTCCTTGCGCGCTCGATCAGACAGGATCGCAACCTTGCGGTGCGCGGCGAGGTCGTGTTCGTCAAAAAGGCGTCCTTCCGAGAGCGGGGTGGTATCCACCCCTTGGCCCACCCCAGCTGTTACCACCCGGACTGTCTTGTCCTGATGATTGGCGCGCGTCTCCATGCTGATCGAAAGGATGGGCAGAACATCCTTGGCATCTGGCACCATTGTGCGAACGCGCAATGCGTCATCGTAGCGGATGACCGCAAGCTGCGGGTCGGGCTGATCTTCCTTGGGGAATATAAATGCCGACGCCAGCGAGTACGGCGAGAGGATATTCAGCACGGATTTTGTGGTTGCGTCGCCGACTGCCAGAATCGCGATCACCGACCCCACGCCGATGATGAGCCCCAGCATGGTGAGCAGCGAGCGCAGAGGGTTGTGCCAAATGACGTCAAGCGCTTGAGCAAGGAACTCTGCGAGCTTATTCATGCCGCAAGCAATCAATAGGCGAGAGGGAGGCGGCGCGCGTGGCGGGATAGGTGCCGAAAAAAATGCCGACGAGCACGGAAAAGCTTACCGAAGTTATCAGGATCGAAAACCAGTTGATTGGCACTGCCTGGCTCGAAAGTTTATTAATCACAAGAACGTTCGTGAGCAGGGCAGTGCCGACCCCGATGAGGGTCCCAATGGCACCCCCGATGAGCGTGATGGCTACCGCCTCAGTTAAGAATTGCCACACGATGTCACGACGCGATGCTCCTATAGCCTTTCGTATGCCGATCTCTCGCGTCCGTTCGACAACCGAGACGAGCATGATATTCATGACACCGATCCCGCCAACGATAAGCGCAATGAATCCGATGGCGGATATCCCGATAGCGACGGCTTCGATCACCGCTTGAAACTGGTTGACCTGTTCGGTAAAATCTTGCGCTTCGAAGGCCGCGTGTGGTCCATGGATGTGTTTGAGAATGCCTTGGACCTCGTCAATCACCGCGGCGGTACTCGCGTCTGGCTTCGCCCATACTTGGAGATAGACGATTTGCGAGCCGGGTAAGCGATGGTATGTGGTATATGGGATGTTGATGAGATCGTCGCTTCCTCCGCCGATGCCGCCGAGTAAGCCAAGACTGATCGGTGCATACACCCCGACGACGAGAAAGCGACGGTCGTAGATGCGCACGTATTTCCCGACTGCGGGACCATCGCCCAAGAGTTTTTGTTTCGTGGGCATGACCAGGTTGGCAACAGCTCGTGCGCCCTGGACATCATCTGCGTTGAAACGCCGGCCTTCGGCCATGGGGAGTTTGTCTGGGATGAAGTCTGTGTCGGATGAAACTTCAAAGGTGTCGTTCGCGTGTCCTGACCTTATGGTGATGTACGAGTCGTACACCGGTGCGACTGACAGACATCGCGAGCAGCCGTCGCGGATTGCGGCAAAGTCTCGCCATTCGAGTTGAACGGTTTCCATTCTTCGAGTCCCGCCACCGGGACTGATGATGATGCCTTGGTTACCGAACTGAGCCAGGCTGAGTCGAATAGACGATGATGCGCTCTGACCGAGCGCAAAAATCGAAATCACAGCGGCCGTCCCAATGACGATGCCGATCATGGTGAGAATCGAGCGCGCGCGATTCGCCCAGAGTGTTTCGAATGCCGAGCCGAAGAATTCCCAGAATTTCACGATGAAGGCGAAGCGCTGGGTGATGGTTGGATCTTGACCGCGGCGCCATCTTTGAGGTCCTTGACGTTCGTCGTCGCAACCACGTCCCCAGCCTTGAGCCCCTTGGTGATGACCACGTCAGTGTCGCTTGCCAGCCCTTTGCTAACCTCCACTTTGGCGACGCTGTTCTTTTTGACAACGAACACGTAGTGTTTGTTGCCGTCATCCACAACGGAGGCGAGTGGGACAACGAGCGCGTTCTTGGCGATGCCGGTGATAATGTCCACATCACACGACATTCCCGTGCGCAGGAACCCATACTCTCGATCGAGCGCAATGGTCGTCTCGACATTCTTGGCGCTGTTGCCCGCTTGGCTTACCTGGACGACAACCACGCCAATATTGCTTACCGTGCCCGGCAGCGTCCGACCGGGAAAATCCTCGCCCGAGATCAGGGCGTGCTGGCCGAGCTTCACCTTGATGATGTCTTGTTCGTCGACCTGAGCCTTGACGACCATCGGCCCCGCACTGGCAATCGTGAAGAGCACTTGGCCTGGGGCAACGGCGTCGCCCTCGACCAGCGGATTGGTCGAGCCCGTTTCCGTGCCAAGTTGCTGGATCACGCCATCGAAAGGCGCGCGAACTTCGGTGTCCGTAAGATAGGACGAGTGAAGCGTAAGCGCTGCGTTTCCAGAGTCGAGCTGCGCCTGCGCGCTGGCAACCGAAATGCGGTCGGCTTGAATCTGAGTGCCCAGCTGGCCTCCGGTTTCGCGAAGCTGCTGCTTAAGCAAATCGTATTGCTGCTGCGCGGCCGCTTGGTTAGCGACGGCTTCATTATAGGTAGCCTTATCTTTATCCAACTGTTGGCGCGCCAAACCGTTGATTTGGAAGAGCGCTTGGTCTGCATTATAAGCTTCTTTGGCTGTTTGCAAGTCGAGCCGAGCGGCCGCGAGCGTTTGTTCGGCCTGAACGAGCTGCGAGGCGCCAGAAAGTCCAATGGATGCGCCGCCGAGGCCGCCAGAGATTTGTCCTTCGCTCTTCGCGTTAATGTCGGCTTGGAGACGCGCTTGCGCTGCCGAGAGCGTGGCGCGGGCTTCTGCAACCGAGGCTTGGTCTGTGGCAACCGAGGCGGCGATCTGCCGATCGTCGAGTTTCATCAGCAAGTCACCGCTGCGCACGTGCTGACTCTCCCGAGCGGCGATCGAAACGATGTTGCTGCTCACCTCCGCTGCAATGGTCACCGTTTGCGGCCGCGACAAAACGCCATTTTCTGGCAGTTTGACCGTCAACGTGGTGGGCTTCACAAGCGCGGTGTTGACTTCAATAGCGTCAGGCCCGCGACGACCCAAGACTCCAACGCCGATGAGCAGCAGCACGCCAAGCGCAACCAAACCGATGCGCCACTTTGGGTTGCTCCAGATTTTTTTCATACTGCCCCCGTCAGGGTTCCCGTCGCCTTCTTCAGCGCTGCTATGCCCAAGAGATATGCCACCTGCGCATTCACTAAGTCCTTTGCCGCGGCGAGGTATGACTGCTGCGCCGCAGCGACGTCGGTCTGGCTGATGATTCCCACTTTGTACTGAGCCGCGGAAATGAAGGCAGCCTGCTTCGCAACTTCGACGTTGCTCGCAGCCAGTGTTAAGTTATCTCGGTCGACCAGCAGACGTCTGACAGCCTGGTCGACGTCGATCAAAGCTTGTTGCTTCGCGCTCGCCAGCTGGGCTATCTGCGAGTCGATCTCGCGATGTGCGCTCGTGTGAGCCGCGTGCAGCGTGCCGTAATCGATGAGGGGCAGCGTCCAGGTCGAGATGATCGAGACCTCGTAGAAATGCGATCCACCTGGCTCGCACGCTGATGGAGGATTGCCCGCCGCGACGCAGGCGTTGAAATTATTAAGGATCAACGCGTTATTTGTAGGCGACACTTGGTTGCCCCACGCCCCCGTCATCTGGACGTTCGGTCGGTTGGGCGCGTCAACCATATTGTCACTGATCAGCGCAGCATTGAGCTGCGCTTCCGCGATGGCCACCTCGGGGCGGTTCGCCAAAGCAAGCTGGTCGAGCGCGTTGCGGTCGAGGTCCGGCAGCGGCGGCTCCGGCAAGATGCTTGGAATAGCGAACTGTTGCGCCATCGGCGCGCCGATGAGCTGCGCGAGGTTTTCTTGTGCATCCTCTTGGTCCGCTTGCGCGGAGGCAAACTGCTCGAGGGCAGACGTGTAGGCGACTTGCGCCTTGAGCCGATCCAGGCCTGCCACTTTTCCGGCACGGTAATTGACATCGGCGATTTGCATAAGCGTGTGGTTATAGTTGACGTTCTCTTGTGCGATGCCGGTGAGTTGTTCGTCTTGCGCCACGGCATAAAATGATGTTTCGACGTTTTGCGTCGACTGCTCTTGTGCGAGAACGAGCTGCTGTTTCGCCTGATCGTAGGCTTGCTTGTCGCTTCGGGCTTGATCGATGTTCGTGAGGTTCAGGCCGTTAAAGTTTGCGCGCAGTGCAGCAGTATTTTGAGAAAAGGTGGGGGCAACAGGCACGCCGATTTGTGCGAACTGTCCGCTGTTGGCGCTCTTCTGCATCTGATTTTGGAGGTTTCCGCTGACCGTTGGGAGCGTGGCGGCGCGATCGCGCGCCAGCGTCGCGCCAGCGTCGGACACGGCGGCCGAAGCTTTGATCACCGCAGGATTGTGCGCCAGCCCGAAGTCGACCGCTTGCTCTAGCGTCATGGGTTGGGTTGCATCCGGGCTGGTGCCACTTGCGCGCGCGGCATCTTGCGCAACCGCAAGCGTGAACGACGCAAGCGCACACGTCAAGGACGCAAACAGTGCAACCCTAGCGCGGCTCCCTGGAACGCTTCCCATCATTTGGCGAGGAGCGCGAGAAGACAGGCCCCGAGAATAGCGAGGACCACAACGGTTGCAATCGCAGCGCCGCGGCTCATTTTCATAACTTGTTCGAGCGCGACAACAGCAGCGATGTAGAACCAGATGTTAACGATGTTGAATCCGTAGAGAAACATCTGTACCTTCGGCGAGCCGTGCACGAACATGGCCAAGGAAGGGAGCGCGTAGAGATCGGCAGCAGTGTTGATGCTATCCACCCCGCGCAACGTGACGATGATCGCGCTGATGATATTTCCAAGAGCACCGATGATGTAGAGGTTGACGGCCATGACCCATGCGCCTTTGAAACGCGCTTCACCGCCGCTCAGCGAAGCGCCGATCACGAAGACGACTGCTCCGATCAGCCAGAAGAACCAGGGCGCGATGGCCGCAGCAACCAAGCCGAAGACTGCGTAGAACGACGAGGGGAGCTTCGCCATGGCTTGACGCGCGGCGGCGGCTTGGTCTGCCGACATTTGCGAGAGCTGCTTCTCTTGCGCGATGTGCGTGAAGTGCATCGTCGCCGGCTGTAAGATGAAGGTACCAATGAGGGTCAGCAGGATACCGATGATCGCGGCCCAGCCCCACGTCGGGACTCGCGCTAAAGTGGCGAACGCTTCTCCGGGAGCGTACAGGACCTTGAGATAGGTGACCACGCCGTTTGATCGTTCGGTTGGCGCCGTCGAAGTATGGTCAGGTGTCAGACTCATGAGTACTCCTCTTTACTTGCCACATGAGCAATCCCGCCGATGGCATAGGCCTAGGCAAGCCTGGCATTCGACCCATGTGCTCAATTACCCGCGCGAGTTCACGACAGACTGCCCGAAATGAAAAAGTGCGTGCGCAACTGCTTCAGTTCTCGTTGGTGGTATTCCAGGCGGGCTTGGGATGAAAATTGGGCGTGGAAATAAGACGCACTTCTCTGTTCGGGGACGCGACGACAAATGCACCCTCATCCTCCCGCGTAAAGGTGTAGGGCTTACCGCTCAGGGCGATCTGTCGAGCTCGCGCGTACGCTGCGGCATCCGGTACAAAGAGATGGCGTCCGATGTGCAGCACGGTGACGTTAAAAAAAGCAGCCATGATAACCGAGCACGCGAGAGCATATTTGGCGAGCACTGGCCGGCGCGCGATGACAATAGCTGCACCAATCGCAATGAGCGTGACAAGCGGTACGGAATAGTGGGTGCCGGCACGTGCCATGGGGTAGGCCCAGTACCCATTCATCGTAATTTCGGCGAGCAGGGGGAAGGCAAGCGCAATGCGCCAGCCAAGGGCGAGCGGCGCAAAGGCAAATGGCGCGAGCACCTCAGCCAGGAACGCCAAGTCCTGCCTCCACCACTGTATCTGCAACCCATACTCGGGGCCGACTGGTCTATGGCCAAGAGCGAAAAGGATGCCGTAATAGATTGCGCCGTTGACGGCGGCCAGCCCAACAACGGCCAAGCCAAACCGGCGATCGTACCACATCGCTGCGGCGATGCCGAACCATGCGAGAAACCAGATTTGGTCCTCCTTCACTCCCATCAAGAGCTGCGCGAGTACTAAGGTGGTGAGCAGCGAACGGCGCTGGGCCGCAAGCGCCAGCGAAAAAGCAAGCAACGGCACGAAGACGTTTTCGGAAAAATCCATGTAGGCGAAGCCTTGCGTTGACGGACTGACCAGATAGGCGAGCGCGAGCAGCTGTGCGGGCAGGTCCGCGAGGCCGCACCCACGAGCAAAATAGTAAAGCGGCAGTGCCGCAAGACTAATGGCAAGGACTTGAATGACGAGCAGCGTTTCCGGTCGCGGAAACATCGCCGCAAGCGGAGCAAGGATCAAGAGCACCCACGAGTCGTGGACTGCAAGATGAGGTTGCCCCTCGGGCCAGTTGAACGTCGAACCGGAATGCGCAAAGTTGAGCAGCGTCTGTAAGAAGGTGCCGACGTCCGAGCCGTAGCGTAACGCATAGAGCTTGTTGAGATCTAAGAAAATGTAGATCCCGGTGAAGGCAACGATACCAAACCAAACGTAACGCGGCGTCAATATTGCCAATGTCGAAAGTTTGGGCGCCAGCGAGACCGGAACCTTGCGCGCGAATAAATTCGCGCGACTACATTGGGGCGATTTACCAATCGCCTCCTACACATGCGCGAAGAGATTCGCGCGACTAGATTTTACTCGTGTCGAAGGGCTTCGATGGGGTTGAGCAGCGAGGCGCGTCTGGCTGGATAGAATCCAAACACGATACCGACCAGCGCTGCGAAGGTGAACGACATGATAATCGACACGGGTGAGACGATAACCGTCCAACCGCCAAGCGCAGACGCGAGAAACGAGGAGAGCAGTCCGGCGAGAATCCCGATAATGCCGCCGATCAAGGCGAGCACGACAGCTTCCACGAGGAACTGAAGCATCACATCGCGCTCTTTTGCACCCACGGCCATGCGAATGCCAATTTCACGCGTTCGCTCGGTCACAGACACGAGCATGATGTTCATGATTCCAATGCCCCCAACGATCAGCGAGACTGCCGCAACGCTCGCCAGCAACACTGACTGCACGCGTGACGTGGCGCTCGCCGCTTGCTGGACATTGGAGATGTTGCGAATTGAGAAATCGTCAGGCTGTTTCGGCGTGAGGCCGTGCCGCAAGCGCAGCAGCGATTCCGTCGAACTGATGATAGCGGCCACTTGATCCGGCGATTGCGCAGAGATCGTTATGGAGCTCAGCCAGTTTTGGCCCGTGAGTCGAATCTGCAACGAGTTGAGGGGAATGACGACCTGATCGTCCTGATCCCTGCCAAAGCCTGTCTGACCCTTTGAGGCGAGCACCCCAATGACTTGGAAGGGCACGTTGTGGATGACCACCGTTTGGCCAACTGGGTTTGTTGTGGGAAAGAGATTGGTTACCACGGTTTGACCGAGCACAGCCACCTTCGCCATCTCCTGATTTTCGTCAGAGGTGAAGAATCGGCCGCTCCCAACTGTCCAAGCATTTGCCTGAAGCCACGGTGGCGTCGTTCCAAGAATTTGCGTCGCCCAGTTATTGCCGCCCGCAACCACTTGCGCTGACGTGCCTGCTTGGGGGGCCACGGCCGCCGCGCCCGGTATCTGCGCAGCGATGGCGGTTGCATCGCTTGCTCGCAGCGATTGACGCGCGCCCGAGCCCAGGCTCACTCCACCCTGGATGATGTTGCCCGGGACGACGACGACGAGGTTGCTGCCAAGCCGTGCTAGCTGCGCCGCCACCGCAGCGCTCGCCCCGTTGCCGATCGCCATTGAGGTGATGACCGCGCCGACACCAATGATGATGCCGAGCATGGTGAGGATCGAGCGGAATGCATTAAGGACGAGCGCTTGCCATGCAACGTTGAACAGCGATCTCATATTCATGCAGCCACCGCCTTGTCGTTCACGATCTGACCGTCGCGGAACGTAATCTCCCGTTTTGCCCAGGCCGCAATGTCGGGCTCGTGCGTGACCAAGACAATGGAAATGCCCCGCGAGTCGTTGAGACCGCGGAAGAGTTGCATGATCTCTTTGCTGCTAGCTGAATCCAAGTTGCCGGTCGGCTCATCCGCGAGAATCAGCGACGGCTGGTTGACCAATGCGCGCGCGATCGCAACGCGCTGCTGCTGGCCGCCTGAGAGTTCTGTGGGTCTGTGATGCAGTCGCTCGCCCAAGCCGACGCTCACGAGCGCTTCGCGAGCCCGAGTCTCGCGCTCTTGGGGTGGGACTGAAGCGTAGAGCATTGGGAGCGCCACGTTGTCGAGCGCTGTTGTGCGAGCAAGCAGGTTAAAGCCTTGGAAGACGAAGCCGATGCGCTTGTTGCGAATCGCCGCCAATTCGTCGCGCGACATGGTTGCCACATCCTGGCCCTCCAAGAAGATGGATCCAGAGCTTGGTGAATCCAAGCAGCCGATGAGGTTCATAAAAGTTGACTTGCCCGATCCGGAGGCGCCCATGACGGCGACGAACTCACCCGGCGCGACCGCAACCGAGACGCCGTTGAGCGCATTGACTTGCATCGAGCCCAATTGATAGATCTTGTGCAAATCGCGCGTTTCGACGACCGGGGACCGCTTGGCGTCCATCAACCGCGCCCCGCTCCGAGGCCGGGACCCAACCCGGTTGGACTCGAGCCGCTGGTGGAGCTACTGCGAATTTCACTCGTAATGACAAGGTCACCAGATTTCAGGCTTCCTTGCGCTATTTCAACGTTGTTGCCATCTGAGTACCCGAGCACAACGGGCGTTGCGACGGGCTTGCTCTTGGCCAATACCCAGAGGGTCACGTGTGAGCCGGGCGCGCCCGCCACAGGTGGGGGCGACGACGATGCGCTGGGTGTGCCGCTTCCCCCGGCCGCACGGCTTGCGCCAGCGGTGTGCGAAGCGTGTTGAGCCGAGGGCCGATAGAGCAGTGCTGCCAGCGGCACCGTCAGGACGTTCGAGCGGTGCACGACATCGATCGTGACGTTTGCGGTCATGCCCGGCTTGAGACGTTCTTGCTCGTCGTGCACTATGACGACCGCGTCGTACGTGACGACATTTTGTACCGTCGTCGGATTCACGCGCACTTGGTTGACGATGCCCTTAAAGACAACGTTTGGGTATGCGGGCGCGGTAATATACGCGGTTTGACCTGCGCGGAGCTGACCAACATCGGCTTCGTCGACCGAGACGTCAACTTCCATGTCCTTGAGACTCGAGGCGATCACAAACAGTGTGGGCGTCTGTAGCGAAGCGGCAACCGTTTGGCCAACGCTGACATTGCGCGACACCACGATGCCGTCGATGGGGCTCGTAATGACCGTTCGGCTGAGATTGTAATTCGTTTGTTCGGCTTGCGCCGCTGCAACCTCCACCTGCGCCCGCGAAGCTAGAGCCTGACTCTGTGAGACTTGCTCGCCCGCGTTTGCTCCCACTACCTGCGCCGTGCCGCCCCTCGCCTGCTGCTCTGCCGCGGCCAATGCTTGCAGATTACTGTTTTCGGCCGCCAGGTCTGTGTCCAACTGACTTTGCGAGATATAACCCTGAGCCATCAGCGCACGATCGCGGCTTACCGTGATGCTTGATAAGCTCTCTTGCGCTTGAGCTTTCTTGACGTTCGCGATGAGCTGCTGTTCGTTCGCCTGCATGTTCTGCGTGTTAGCAGCATTTTGGGCTACCGTGCCTGATCCGGCAGCTGCTTGGGCCTTCGCAACGTCAAGGGTGGCATTGGCCTGGTCGGCCGCGGCTTGGAAGCTCGTCGGATCGAGTTTGGCGAGAACTTCACCCTTGCGCACGATAGAATTGTAGTCGACGAACAACTGCGAAATCGTGCCGGACACTTGCGTGCCGACGTTGACCTCGTCGACTGGGTTGACGGTGCCGGTTTCTTCGATCACCGAGTTGACGTCCGCGTACTGCGCCTGAGCCGTCACATAGTGAGTGTCGTTTTTACTCTGCGAAGCATGCACGACAAAAAGAACAATAACGAGTGCCGCGACAGCAACTCCGCCGATGAGAAGTGGTTTCTTGTTCTTGAAATTCATACTCTTTCCAACCTTCGTCGCTCTATCGATCATCCCCTAATGGAACGTGAATTGGTGAGCACGTTTCATGAGAGAAAGGTGAAGTCGTTCCGGTTTCCGACCAACGTCGAAGGATCACCGCCTTTATTGTACCGCTAGATTCATAGAAGTGGCTGAGACAGCAGACGTGGAATGTGTGATGCAGTGAGGAGGCCTTTGTTGAAACGTTTGTTTTTGCCTTTGATTGCTGCAGTTGTGTGCGCGCTCATCTTCGCAAGGGCGGCCGGAGCGGACACGTCTCCAGTCCCTGCTGCCTCGCCAAACCTCGCAACGATCATGGGTAGATATACACAGGCGCTCGGCGGGCGCGACTTGCTGTCGAAAATCACCACGCAGGTTTCGGTCTTTAGCTTTACGATTGCCGGCCACACGATGGTCGTCACCACGACAACCAAAGCTCCGACATTTTATCTCCAAGTGGTCGCGCCCGAAGGTGGGGGCGTTAAGCTGACGACGGGCTTCAATGGAAAGCTTGCTTGGTTGCAAGATCAAAGCGGCGTCGTGCATCTTCTCGCCGGCCAACGACGAGCAGAACTCATTACTGATGCAGTTGCAGCAAACAGCTCTGAGATCTTTAGCGACCGCTGGCCCACAATCGTGTCACTGAAACCTTCGGAGACAATCGATGGGAAGCTGTATTATGTCGTCAACGTCGCTCCCAAGGCTGGCATCCCACACGACATGCTCATCGACACGCACACGTTCCAACCGATGATGGATCGATCCGTTGAGCCGGATGCCACATCAATCTCGACGGTGGATGCCTTTGGCGCCGGACCCTTAGGCGAGCTGTATCCCACAAGTCTCACGACCACGCGTTCGGATGGCTTTCCAACCATTACCTCAACGATGCGCACGGTCAAAGATGACGTGCCGGTTGCGAATTCTCTCTTCTCGCCGCCCGCAAGCCAAGGAACGGAGACCATCTAGCGACCATGACGCCGAAAATCGCTTCGGACCTGGATCCGCTACGTCATACTGCGGCGCATGTGCTCGCGCATGCGGTGGTCGATCTTTTTGGCCAAGACGTCAAGCTCGCAATCGGACCGGCCATTGAGAACGGGTTTTACTACGACTTTCTTAAGGAAACGCCGTTCGTTCCCGAGGATTTGCCTCGCATCGAGCAGCGGATGGACGAACTGATCGCCGCCAACTTGGTGATGGAAGGCAAGCCCATCGAGCGCCAAGCGGCTCTGCGATACTACGAGGAACGCAAGCAGCCGTTCAAGTTGGATATCGTGCGAGGCATTCCCGAAGGGGAGCCGCTCTCGATGTACACGATCGGCACGTTCACCGATCTGTGCCGCGGCGGTCACGTTCACTCAAGCTCTGAGGTGGGTGCGGTGAAGTTGCTCTCGATCGCCGGCGCCTACTGGCGGGGCGACGAGCACAATCCGATGTTGCAGCGCATCTATGGCACTGCTTTTCCCACGAAGAAAGAGCTTGACGAGTATCTGCATCGCCTCGAGGAGGCCAAGCGCCGCGACCACCGTCGTGTCGGCAGAGAGCTTGAGCTGTTCACCGTGAGCGACTCGGTTGGCGCTGGTCTTCCGCTGTGGTTGCCCAAGGGGGCGACGCTGCGTCGGCTGCTCGAAGACTACATTTTGGAACGCGAGCGTGCCCTGGGATATCAACACGTTTACACACCGGATCTGGCGAAGGTTGAACTGTACAAGCGCTCGGGCCACTTCGAACATTACCACGACTCGATGTTCCCGCCTATGAATCTCGAGACCGAGCAGATGGTCTTGCGGCCCATGAACTGCCCCCATCACATTCTTATTTACGAATCAAAGGAGCGCAGCTATCGCGAATTGCCGGTACGCATCGCCGAGCTTGGCACAATGTATCGATACGAGCGTTCCGGTGTTCTGAGCGGCCTGAGCCGAGTGCGCTGCATGACCTTGAACGATGCTCACATTTTCTGCGAGCCGGAGCAGATCAAAGAAGAGTTCACAAGTGTGATGAAGCTTGTGGAAAGCGCGTATCGCGATCTTGGTATCACGCAGTACAATTACCGCCTGTCATTGCGGGACCCGGCGAACAAGGACAAATATGTCGACAACGACGCTATGTGGGCGCTTGGCGAGCGAGTGCTCCGCGAGGCGATGGACTCGCTCGGATTGCCGTACGTCGAGGTAGTCGGCGAGGCAGCATTTTACGGTCCGAAGCTCGACATCCAGCTCGCGGACGTCATGGGCCACGAGGAAACGTACTCGACGATCCAAGTTGACTTCCATCTACCGAGTCAGTTTGAGTTGCGGTACATAGCCGCCGACGGGAAGGAACGACGCCCGGTGATGATCCACCGCGCGATCATCAGCACCATGGAGCGAATGGTCTCCTACCTGATCGAGCTGTACGGCGGCGCGTTTCCGGCGTGGCTAGCGCCCGTCCAAGTCGTCGTGCTCCCAATCGCCGATGAGCAAGTTGCCTATGGACGGGCGGTCCTCGCTCAGTTGCGTGATTTGGGATTCCGCGTGGAAATTGACGATTCCAACGAGCGGCTGCAGAAAAAAATTCGCAACCATCAGTTGCAAAAAGTTCCTTACATGTTGGTCGTGGGCAAGAGCGAGGTTGCTGCAGACAGCGTCAACGTTCGTTCGCGCTCAGGCGCTCAAGAATCGATGTTTGTGAAAGATTTTGCGGCAAAGCTCGCCGAAGAGGTAAAGTCCAAGAGGTAGTGTCGCGAAATTTGCTCTCGCAATGTCGTGTCGCGAATTTACTCTCGCAATGTCGTGTCGCGAATTTATTCGCGACAATAATGTAGCCCACATGCGCTTGCTGGGCATCGAGACTTCGTGCGACGACACAGCCGCTGCTGTGGTGGTGGACGGCTATACCGTGCTGAGCAATGTCTTGGCAAGTCAGGATGAATTCCATCGCGAGTATGGTGGAATCGTGCCGGAGATCGCCAGTCGCAAGCACGCGGAGACAATCAACGGGGTGATCGAGCTTGCGCTGCGCAAAGCTGGGAGCAGCTTTGACCGCCTTGACGGCATTGCGGTCACCTGCGGGCCGGGCTTGCCCGGCAGTCTGGTCGTCGGCGTGGCTGCCGCTCAAGCCATCGCATTTGCGCGCGACCTGCCTGCCTATGCGGTGAACCATCTGCATGGCCATCTGTTTGCGAACTACCTCGAGAACCCGCAGCACCCCGGACAGCCGGCACCTGCGACCCCATTTCTGTGTTTGGTCGTTTCTGGCGGGCATACGGACTTGATCTTGGCCGAGTCGCCAGGCCGACATCGGGTGGTCGGCCGTACGCTCGACGATGCCGCGGGCGAAGCATACGACAAGGTCGCGCGACTCTTAGGACTGGGCTTTCCAGGAGGCCCGCTGCTCGATCGTCTCGCCCAATCCGGCGACAGGCACGCGTTCGAGTTCCCCCGCGGACTCGTCCGCGACTCATCGTTCAATTTCAGTTTTTCGGGATTAAAGACTGCTGTGCGCTATCACCTCGACGCGCACCCGCAGGATCGCGAGGACCGGTGTGCAGACCTCGCCGCAAGCTTCCAAGCCGCAGTCGTCGATTCGCTTTGCGAAAAGACGCTTCGAGCGGCGCGCGAGTTAGAACAAACAACTATTGCCCTTGCGGGAGGCGTCGCGGCAAATTCTTCCTTACGAAGCGAACTCGTCCGCCGTGCTGCCAAAGAGGGTATTTCGGTGATCATGCCACCGTTGCAATATTGCACGGACAATGCTGCGATGATTGCCGCAGCCGCATTCTACCGGGGAGATCTCGCCTTGGTACGCCCAGAGGAACTGCGCGTCGACCCTAACTTTGCGTGGTAGCCTAGGGCGATTTCCAATCGCCCCCTACAGGGAGCGGACCTAAAGGTCCGCTGCTACATTCCAGTTTCTTCGCCGGGGCGAAGTATTTTCAAAAGATTAGTGCGGCCTGCGACGCCAAGTGGTGTGCCGCCAACGAGAACCACTGCCTGGCCCTTGACCACGACCTCAAGCGCCAAGAGTTCTTCCTCGACCACCGCGATTAACTCGTCAGTCGTCTTGCCAAAATCCAGGACCCGCGGCTGCACCGCCCAGTCGAGCATCAGTCGATGCGCAATCGTTTCGTTAGGCACGAAGGCGTACACGGGAACCGATGGCCGGTCCTTGCTGACGATGCGCGCGGAAAAACCGGTGCGCGTGAATGCGGCGATGGCTTGCACGTCGATCGATTCGGTGATCGAAATGGCAGCCTGCGAGATAGCTTGCGAATCGCTGGTCACACTAGTGCGGCGCCGGTCGCGTGTGGGTGGAAAGCTGCGCTCCACTTCGAACGAGATACGAACCATCGTCGCGACGGACTCAATTGGGTATTCACCTGCGGCTGTCTCGCCCGAGAGCATGATTGCGTCGGTGCCGTCGATAATCGCGTTTGCGACATCCGAGGCCTCAGCGCGAGTGGGTCGAGGGCTGTGAATCATCGATTCTAGCATCTGCGTGGCGGTAATAACCGGCTTGAGGTGAACGCGTGCGCGCTGGATGATCTGTTTCTGGAGCGTCGGAACGCGCTCGGGAGCCATTTCGACGCCGAGGTCTCCGCGCGCAACCATAACTGCGTCGGCGACATCCAGGATTTCCTCGAGGGCGTCGACGGCTTCGGGTTTTTCGATCTTCGCCACGACCGGCGTATCGGCGCCTGCTGCTTGTACTGCGTCTTTTGCATCTCTCACGTCGGCCGCGCTTCGCACAAACGAGAGGGCGATAAAATCCGCCCCCTCGCGTACCGCCAGCGCAAGATCGTCTCGATCTTTTTCCGTCAGCGATGGCGAGGATACATGCACGCCCGGGAGGTTCATACCTTTGTGCTCGCCGAGCTCGCCGCCATTGACGACCGTCGTCGCGACGACCGAAGCACCCGAAGAGGCGACGCGCAATTCGATCTTGCCGTCGTCAAGGAGAATACGATCGCCGGCTTTGACATCATTCGGCAGAGCCGCATAGGTTGTTGCGACCCGTTGCGCATTGCCCACGACATGTGCGGTCGTTATCTCGAATGGCGCGCCGCTTACCAGATGGATGGGCTTGTGCCCCTCGAGCTCACCAACCCTGAGCTTTGGTCCTTGCAGATCTGCAAGCACCGACACGATCGCGCCGCACTGACGCTCGGTCGTTCGGATGAGCCGAGTCCAGTCGCGAAACTGATCTCGGGTCGCATGTGACATGTTGATACGAAAGACGTTGACGCCGGTGTCGACGAGCTGTCTTAAAATTGCCGGCTCGCATGACGCGGGTCCGAGCGTGGCAACGATCTTGGTGCGTCGAAATGCGTTCACGCCGGGCACCGCTTTGCAATCCATCGCAAGACGCCCTCACGCACGACCTCCTGCTCGACCACATGCAGCCGTGCGAGCGCAGTGGCTTCGTCTTCCTGCGGCGACAATTGCATCGGCTTGCGCGCCAAGACCGGTCCGCGGTCGACGTGCGGGGTAATTTCGATGAGGCTCGCGCCCGTGCAGGATACTTGGGCCTCCAGGGCATCGCGCAATGCTCGGGCGCCGCGAAATGCCGGCGTCAGCGTGCCATCGGGAAAGCGCACCGTGTCGGCCGCTGGATCTTCTGGCAAATAAGCCGGATGCAGATTGAGGACGCCCTCGAACCCGGCGGTGAGAAATTCCGGCGCAAGCACGTGCATCCAGCCGAGCAGCAAAACCAATCGCGATCCGCTCGTTCGGATCACTGATGCGAGACGAACGGCATACGCGGCTCGATCTTCTTTCTGGCGGTCGAAGATTGCGACTGATGTGGGAATCCCAGCGCGAGTGGCGCGCTCGAGCGCAAGAGCATCGGCATTGTTTGAGGCAACCAGCCGGATGTCGAGCGGCAGCACTCCGGCACGCGCCGCATCGATAACGGCCTGCAGATTTGTGCCGCTCCCGGAGGCCAAGATTGCCGTTGCGGTTGGCATGCTAGGCGCCACCGACAATCACGCTGGCGCCGCATTGATGGCGCGGCTCGACTGCACCGACGATGGCCGCAGCTCCAACGGCTCCATTGATTGGTTGCGCTGCTAGCGCCTCGTTTGCTGCCCTCACAGCGCGTTGCGCATCCTGCGGCGACACGACCAAACAGAATCCAACCCCCATATTCAGCGTGCGGTATGCTTCATCTAAGGAAAGCCGTGCTTCGCGTGCGACCAGCGCCAGGACAGGTGGCACCCGCCAGCTCGCCGCGTCGAACCGCGCCGCGAGCTGATCCGGCAGGGCGCGCGCAACATTGTCGATCAAGCCGCCTCCCGTGATGTGCGCCATGCTCTTTATGGTAACATCGGATCGCTGAATCGCGCGCACGATCCTCAAATAGCTTGGGTGTATGGCAAGGAGTGCATCGCCAATAGTTGTTGCGCCACCCTGCGCAACTAGTTCGCTCCATCGTGCTTGCGCGAGCACTTTACGCGCCAGCGAATAGCCGTTGGTATGGAGCCCGTTGGCCGGCAAACCGACGATCGCATCTCCAGCGCTGACGCTGGCCAGATCCAGCATGTCGCGCCGCTCGAGCGCGCCGACGATCGTCCCCGCAAGATCGAAAAGCGGCGGAGTATAGACGCCCGGCATCTCGGCCGTCTCACCACCGAGGAGCGCCATGCCATTCTCTCGACACGCGTTTGCGATCCCCCCTACGATTGCTTCCGCGGCATCAGCGTCAAGTTTTCCCATCGCAAGGTAATCCAAAAAAAACAAGGGCTGTGCGTTCGAGCAGAGCAGATCGTTGATGCAGTGATTGACGAGATCGGCTCCGATGCCCGAATAGCGTCCAAGGGTTGCCGCAACGATGACCTTGGTACCGACGCCATCGGTGCTAGCCACCAGCACCGGCTCGCGAAACCCTTCCAGCGAAAAACTTCCGCTGAAGCCACCGATGCCTCGGAGCACCCGCGGGTCGGCGTGCTGGTCGAGAATCGACTGATAACGCGCGACCGTTTGGTTTGCAGCGTCGATGTCGACGCCCGCAGCGCGGTAAGCGTCCTCCTTCATAATATATTGCGTCGTTTGTCGCTCGGGTTGGCCCTCCCTATGCACGTGCCAAGGTCGCTTTGTCGGCTTTGTATAATTGATACCGTCACGTCGTTCATGGAGCATCGAACCTTTCGGTTCGGGAGATACCTAATGAAGATTACCGTTCGCGCGGCTCAGCCAAGCCGCGTAAAAGCAGATGCGCTGGCCGTTGCGCTCTTTGCCGATGGCAATCCGAGCGCCGGATTTAACGCCGCCGACAGCGCGACCGGAGGCGTGCTCGCTGACATGCGCAAGCGCGGCGAACTGCTCGGCCGCGACGGTGAGGTTCACGTTGTGCCCGCTGGCAAGCACCTTGGAGCAAAACGCGTGATTGTCGTGGGACTAGGGCCGCGCGCCACGTTTCACCCGGGTGCATTCGCGAAATACGCAGGACTTGCAGTCCGCGCGGCGGCGGCCCGCAAGCTCAGCAATCTTGCCATTACCATTCCGGAACCGATTCCATTTAGCGCTGAGGCGGCAATTGAGAACGCAACCGAAGGCGCCATCATGGCAACATTCAACCCGGCGCCGTACCGCAGCAAACCTAATGGCAAGCCCGACGCAGTCAGCAATGTGACCCTTGTTGTCGAAACTGCGGCGGCCGCGAAAGCACTCGAGCGAGCTGTGCGCCCGGGCCTGGTTCTTGGCGAGGCCTCCAACATCGTCCGCGAGATGGTAAATCTTCCTTCCAACGACATGACCCCCACCCACTTGGCGCAGCGCGCGACTGCACTCGCCAAGAAACATGGGCTCAAGGTCAGCGTTCTGAATCGCGCCGAGATGAAACGACTCGGCATGGGATCGATGCTCTCCGTGGCGGCGGGCGCAGATCAGCCGCCCAAGGTCATCGTGCTCGAGTATCGCGGAAACAAGAAATCAAAGACAGTTTTGGGTTTGATCGGCAAGGGCATCACGTTCGATACGGGAGGCATTTCGCTCAAGCCCGCGCTCGACATGGATGCGATGAAGGGAGACATGGCTGGCGGCGCAACCGTTATCGGCGCCATGGCGGCCATCGCGGAATTGCGTCCGAAGGTCAACGTCATCGGCATCGTAATGGCGACCGACAATATGCCGTCCAGCAAAGCAACCAAACCCGGCGACATCGTTCGCGCCATGAACGGAAAGTCGATCGAAATAACCAATACCGACGCCGAAGGGCGACTCGTTCTGGCAGACGGCCTGTGCTACGCGCGCAAACTTGGGGCGACCCATCTCGTCGACGTCGCAACGCTCACTGGTGCTGCAGTGATCGCGCTCGGGAGCCAGTCGACCGCCGTGATGTCCAACGATCGTCAGTTCGTGGACCTCTTTCACGAGGCGACGGCACCCTACGGTGAGCGTTATTGGGAGCTACCCCTGTTCCCGGAGTATGCGGATCTTATCAAGAGCGTCATCGCCGACATGAAGAATTCCGGCGGACGTCAAGCCGGCACGATCTACGGCGCGATGTTTCTGAAAGAGTTTGTCGGCTCAACGCCGTGGATTCATTTGGATATCGCGGGCACATCGTGGGCCGATAAGGATGCAGGCCACATCGTCAAGGGGCCAACGGCTGTCGCAGTTCGACCGTTGGTTCGCCTCGCCGAGCTGTTAGCGGAACGGGAAGTTCACGCAAAGGCAGACGAGGCCGCTCACCAGCGCCTCACCCCCCAAATGTAGCGTTTATTTGTAGGGGGCGATTGGTAAATCGCCCCGTCGCGGGTGAGCGTGCGAATCAATTCGCGCGATTACATCACCGCGTTAGGGTCAGCGTATGCTGCAGTTGGAACTTTGCTTCCCCGTTTTCCGGAATCGTGACGTCCGTCTTGCTGTTGAGCCCATACAAAACGCCAGCGCTCAGACCGACCGCACCCCCAACGTTGGTCCCCAGCCATTTGCCGAGGATGTTGCCCGCGATCATGCCCCCCAACGCTTCAAGCGCAACGGTTCCGACATTGTTTTTCTTATTCTCTTCGACGGAGATCAGATTGGCGTAAATAATGCTCGACACTCCGTTACTCAGCGCGATCTTGTCGATCATAAAACTCAACTCTGGTTTCGTGCCCTGACCAGCCTTGCGCGCGTTTACAACTCTCGCGTATAACTTGGCGTTAGCGAACGCGGAGTCGCCATTCGGATACGGCGAGCGCACCGTAAACGAAAAAGTCTGACCCTGGTATGCGTTCTTCGAACTAATCGAATTGTTTGAAGTTGCATAGATGTATGCGCCGGCGGGCACGGTGATTGTTCTGGCAAGGGCGGTTACCGGGGCGAGCAGGCACACGATCAGGACCCATGGTGCGAGATGCTTGATGTGCATGGTTCTCCTCTTACGAGGGGCGACTTGACAGTCGCCCGCTACGTTTTGCGACGGGGATTCTAGTGGGGGACGGCTTGCGGTTCGCGTACTTTCCCGGTCAGCTCTTCATGGATGCCCGCAGGATAATGACCGGTGAAACAACCCATGCAAAAATCGCTCCTGGGACGACCCGTCGCTTCGACAAGAGCATCTTCGCTCAGGTAGCCGAGAGAGTCGGCATTGATCGCCTGTTGAATCTCGGGAACGGTGAAGTTAGCGGCAATCAACTGCTCGTACGTAGCGGTATCAACACCCAAGAAGCACGGGTGCCGCATGGGCGGACACGTCAAACGCACGTGCACCTCTGAAGCACCAGCGCGTCGGAGCATGGCAACCAACTGGCGTGTGGTCGTGCCGCGGACAATTGAATCATCGACGAGCACGATCCGCTTGCCTCGAAGATTGGCCACCAGCGGATTGAATTTGAGCTTGACCCCCTGCGCGCGCATGCTCTGATCCGGCGCAATGAACGTCCGCCCAATGTAACGGTTCTTCATGAGGCCTTCGATATATGGCAATCCGGATTCGTCGGCATACCCGATGGCGGCTGCCGTGGCGCTGTCCGGAACGCCGATGACGACATCGGCGGCAACGGGGCACTCGCGCGCAATGGCGCGGCCCATCCGGTAGCGGGCGAGATAGAGCTCCTGACCAGCATACATCGTGTCGGGCCGAGAGAAATAGATATATTCAAAGATGCAATTGGCAGGTTTGTACTCTGTCTGAACCTTCCGCGAGCGCATACCGCGCTCGTCGACAATGATGATTTCCCCGGGCTCGACCTCGCGCACAAACTCCGCACCCACGGTGTTGAGCGCGCATGATTCAGACGCGATCATCCAACCTTCGCCGTAACGGCCGACGCACAGTGGCCGGACGCCCCACGGATCGCGGAATCCGAACAACTGCTGTTCGGTTGCCAAGACGATGGAAAAGGCCCCGATGCACCGCCGCATGATGGCTGCGATTCGCTCTTCCATGTCGCCGTGATCCATTGCAGCGATGAGCTTCGCGAGAACATCCGAGTCAGAGTCTGCTGCCTCGGAGATTTCTGGCGCGAGCTGGCGGCGAAGCGCTTCAGTGTTGACGAGATTCCCGTTGTGGGCAAGCGCAAAGGCCCCGAGGGCGCTCGTCGCAAGCAGTGGCTGCGCGTTGTACACGACGGACGAGCCGGTCGTAGAATAGCGGGTATGGCCAACTGACAAGTACCCGGGCAGGAGCGCCAGAATTTCTTCGGTGAAAATCTGCGACAAGAGACCCATCTGTTTGTGGACGCGCAAGTCCCTGCCATCGGATACAGCAATGCCGGCGCTTTCCTGACCGCGGTGCTGGAGAGCGTACAATGCGAAGTAGGTTGGGCGCGCGACATCCTCGCCCGGCGCAAAGATACCACACACGCCGCATGCGTCGTGTACGGCATCCTCGCTGCCGCTTGGTTTTGGGATGTATGGTTGGTGCACGTCCCGGTCGAACTCTCCCATACTTTTACCTTACTTGAAAGTTCTCAAACTGTCAACGAATCGCCGCCGTCGCGTGTTCGCCGATGTCGCAACGGTAGCGAAGCGAGAGGCCGGGCGGCAAACCGGTGATGTACCGCTCGACGCTTGCGTATGCTCGCTTGCGAGCCTCGGCCATCTCATCGCCGAGCGCGCAAACGGTGAGGACACGGCCTCCGGATGCGTTGACCGATCTTGCGGTCAGTGTCGAACCACCCCAAAAAGCCACGACATCGTCCGTCGGAGGCTCAAAGGGCGGCAACCCGTCCACCGGGTCAGATCGCTGTGGATAGCTCTGTGAGCAAAGCACGACCCCCACGCAGGCGCGCGACGAGAATTTCGGGGGCTCGCAGTCCGTCAAGCTCCCATTCGCTGCCGCACGCAGCAGGTCGAAGAGATTACTCTCTAGGCGCGGGAGGACGACCTCGGTTTCCGGGTCGCCAAACCGTGCGTTGAACTCAAGCAGCATAGGTCCTCGCTGCGTCATCATCAATCCAGCGTAGAGGCAACCGCGGTAGTCGATGCCTTCGCTTTTGAGGCCAAGGAGTGTGGGCTCCAAGACCTTTTGGCGCACGAGTTCGAGCTTAGCTGGGTCGAGTACGTCGTCAGCGGGCGAGTATGCCCCCATGCCGCCTGTATTGGGTCCACTGTCGCCATCGTTGGCGCGCTTGTAGTCGCACGCACCGGCAAGCACGTAATACTGCTTGCCGTCCAGCACCGCCATAACGGAGACTTCGCGACCTTCCAGCAGCTCTTCGATGACGATCGTGGTGCCGCCACCGGGAAGCTTGCGTTCGCCGTACCACTGAGCCAACACAACGCGGGCATCGTCCGCATTCGCGCAAACAACGACTCCTTTGCCGGCGGCGAGACCGTCTGCTTTCAACACAACGCCCTTTGGAAAATGTGCTAGCGCTCTTTCCGCTTGCTTGAGGTCGTGTGCTTCGCGGTGCCGCGCCGTGGGTATGCCGTGGCGATCCATGAACTGCTTCGCATATGCCTTGCTCGTTTCAAGACGCGCGCCGGCGCTGTTTGGGCCAAAAACCGAAATGCCAGCTCCACGGAGCGCATCTCCAACTCCCGCGGCGAGTGCCGCCTCGGGACCGATGACGGCAAGATCGATCTGCTCGCGCAGCGCGCGTTCGACCAGCTCGAGCCTCGAGGTGGCCGCAATTGGCCAATTCGTGCCGAGCAGGGCGGTGCCGGCATTCCCGGGTGCTGCGAAAATCTGGTCGATGCTCTTTGATGCCGCGAGCTTCCAGACGAGCGCATGCTCTCTCGCTCCAGAGCCAACAACGAGCGCCTTCATTCCCATTCGATGGTTGCGGGCGGCTTGCTCGTAATGTCGTACACCACTCGGTTGATTTCGGGAATCTCGTTGACGATGCGCGTCGAAATTTTCGCCAGCACCTCGGGGGCCAGGCGCGACCAGTCCGCAGTCATCCCGTCATCGCTTGCCACGGCGCGTATGGCGACCATGTTGCCATAGGTCCGAAAATCACCCATGACTCCGACGCTGCGCAGCGGCGTGAGGACGGCGAAATATTGCCAAGGTTGCTCGGGTCCCCCGCGCTCGATTTCTTCGCGCGCGATGGCGTCGGCTCGCCGCAGCACGGATAGTCTCTGTTCGTCGACAGCCCCGAGAATGCGCACGGCCAGTCCAGGACCGGGAAACGGCTGTCTCTTCACGACGTGGTTGGGCAATCCAAGCTCAAGCCCCAGGCGGCGAACTTCATCCTTAAAGAGGAGCCGTAATGGTTCGATCAGTTTCAAGTTCATGATGTCAGGCAGTCCGCCCACGTTGTGATGCGTTTTGATCTTTGCCCCTCCTTTGCTGAGCGGCGTCTTACTCTCGATCACATCTGGGTACAACGTGCCTTGCACTAAAAAGTCAACGCCTGGAATTTGCTTTGCCTGCTCTTCGAAGACCGCAATGAATTCGCGCCCGATGATGACCCGTTTCTCTTCCGGATCTTCAATGCCGGTGAGCTTATCGAGAAACCGTTGACTCGCATCGACGGCGATCAAGTTGAGGTGCAACACGCCGCGGAATGCCGAAATAACTTGCTCGGCTTCTCCCTGTCGCAGGAGGCCGTGGTCCACGAAGATGCAGGTGAGCCGATCGCCGATCGAGCGTGCTACAAGCGTTGCCGCAACCGCACTGTCGACGCCTCCGGAAAGGGCGCAGATCGCTTTTGCGGTGCCAAGCTGCGCACGGATCTCTTCCACCGCAGCATCGACGAAGGAAGTCATCTCCCACTGCTGGTGCATACCGGCGATCTTGCGCAGGAAATTTCGCAAGATTGTGCGCCCGTGTTCCGTGTGCTGCACTTCGGGGTGGAATTGCACGCCGTACCGCTGCGTCTCAGGATCCCCGAACGCCGCCAGTGCGCACGTCGGCGTGTGAGCAAGCTTGATGAAGCCCTTCGGCATTTCTGTGACTGTGTCGCCGTGGCTCATCCACACGAGAAACTGACTGGGCACGTCTAAGAACAGCAACGATTGGGCGGCATCCACCGTGAGCTCCGCGCGTCCATACTCCCGGATCGCTCCTGGTACGACTTGCCCCTTGCATGCGTAGGCGAGCTCCTGCATGCCATAGCAAATGCCAAGAATGGGCTTATCCAACTCCACGATCTGCGGATGGACGTGCGGCGCACCCGACTCCAGGACGCTTTGGGGCCCACCCGTCAGGATGAAGGCGGACGGTTTGTTCCTCGCGATCTCATCCCAGGGCGTGTCGTAAGAAAAGATTTCGCAGTAGACGCGCTCCTCGCGAACGCGACGGGCGATGAGTTGCGCATATTGCGCGCCAAAATCGATGATGGCAACCATCTCTGACGGTTGGTTTTTCACGTACAGACCTCCGCGAGCCGCCCACGATCGCGGGCCATGACGACCTCCTTTGCGATACGTTCGCCAACCGACATTTCCTTACCCCAACGATACGCCGAATACGGCGTGTATTTCGTTCCCGGCGATCCGGGAATGCGTAAGCTGACATCGTAGACGACGAATGATTTCGGCGGCCCGGGCGCGATGACGCACTGCAGCGCAAAAGGACCGATCATTCCTGGTGGGCTTTGTAAGCGCGCTGCATTCACGAATCGCTCTCCCATGTCAAAGGCCTGTTCAAGCATCGATTCCGTGATCGTTGCCGCGATGTGGCCGGCTTCTTCCATCGATGCGGCAAAGGCCGCTCCCAGCGGCGCTTGATCGATCGCCAGCAGCGAGCGGATCCCGTCGATATTGGTTTGGCGCCGCGTGTCAGTTCCCAAGAGTTCGAGTTCCCCCAACACCGGCGACCAAAAGAAATTGAGGTTGACCGTCGGGCCCAAGACGTATTCCTCAAAGACGGCCGCGACCAGTCCTTCTTGTGTGACGATGCCTGAAGCAAGATAGTGCGCTGCGCGCTTTCGATACTGCTCGGGATTCGCGGCCAGAAAGAATGCGCGCTCATACTTTACCTTGGCATGCTGCGCCTTGATGAGGGTGAGACCGTCGATATCGTCTGGTCCTACGAGCCGCCGCGGATAGCGAATCCCTGCTGCGTCGAGCAGCTTGTACTGATTGTTCGCTTCGTCGCGCTCCTCGGCACGCAGCAAGCGACGCGATCCGAACATGGGGACCAGCATGCCTCGCTCGATCTCGTCATAGGAGTGCCGCTCTCGCGCGTACACTTCAAAAGCACGATTCGGCACGAAAATCCCGTTGCGCTCGAGCATGGCACGCTGACTCTTGTTGTTGATGACGTCCGCGAAGTGATCGACCATGATCACCTCATCGACGCATCCGGTCCCGTCCTCGCGGGTGCGATAGGCGACTGTGTAGGTCTTCTCGCGGCGAGGCGCCGCAAACACGAGCGTGCGCAGGCCTTCCCGCTTGGCGCCCAAGCAGACGTCTAGCGCTGAATGACTCCCGATGCACGTCAGGGTGAGGCGGCGAGTATCGTATGAAGCGAGGGCGGCGCTGGGAGACGTCGCCTCGCCCATCAGTTTGCGGGAACCCCGGGGCCAGGTACGGCGACCGACTCTCCGTTGTGAGCCGAGGATACGTCAAAGGACAATCGGGTAGCCCGGTCGAGGACGAGCTCGAGACTGTTCGAGAGCAGCGCGTTCTTGATCTCGCGTGCGATGCGCCGCCCGGTTGACATCGGTTCGTCATAGTTGAGATACGAATAGGGAGAGCCGTCAATGAAAAGGTTGGTGCCCGCAACGATGCGCGCGGAGATCTCCATAAGGAAGAATTCGGACTCCGACGTCACGATGGTCTCCAGGCAAAACGCGCCAAACAAACCGCGATCTGGACAGATCTCACGGCTCACGCGCACGACGGCCTCGCCCATGTCGAATGCTTCTGCGAGGAGCGACTCCCGCAAGCTAATGGGTTGGTTGCCGATGACGACATAGGATGGCGAGATATCCCAGCCTTCCTGATCCGCGAGCGGAATGCGCCCCAGTGAATCCACATTGCTTTCGTAACGGCGATCCATCGACATGATTTCGAGTTTGCCGGTCAGCGGCGAATAGAAGTAATGAATGTAGACGGGAACGCCGAGCACGTATTCTTGCATGATGTAGCGCTGCTCGACCAGGTGGGAAGCGCGCGCTGTAAAATCCTCGGGGTTCTTGACAAAAAGATATCCCTTGCCGCCATGCGCCCCATAGAGTTTGACGATAACTGGGCGGTCGATCTCGCTCGCTTTCGTAAACTGGCGCGGCATCTTGAGGCCCGCCTTGGTGAGCCATTGGCGTTGGCGCATGCGATCGGCTTCCCAATCAAGCACCGCCTTGTTGCCGAAGTAGGGTGTCGTCATCCGCTTGTGCTCTTCCATCGAGAGATACGCCACGAAAGAGCCATGGGGGACGAGAATGACTTTGCGGCGATTGAGCTCTTGCTCGAGCTTGGGAAAATCGCCGTAGCGGGGAATCACGATGACTTCATCAACGAACGCGAAGCTTGAATACAACCGTTCGTTGAGTGGCGTCACCACGGCAAGCGTATGAAAGCCTTCGTCCTTGGCGCCTTTGAGGATTTGCAGCGCCGAGTGGCTGCCCAAGGTGGCGACAGTGAAGAGCGACGGCGGGTGCGTCGACTTGCGCTTCATTTTCCGCTCTTCGCCGCGGATGCAGCCGGTTCCCCGACTTGCAGGCTGACTGGGCGGCGACGAATCTCGAAGCGCTGGGAGACTGGGTTGCACAGCAGCGCTGCACATGCCCATTCGAGCCGGTCGTGAGCGGCGGAGCCCTTTGCCTCGTAGAGTCTCCAGCCGGTGGCTCGCTCTAGCCCGAGCAGCGCAGTCATCCCAAAGGTCGTCACCAAAAGGTCCTGGAGCGGCCGGTTGTTCTCGTCCCTGTCGCGCACGAGTGCTTCGAACTGCGCGGGCTCGACGTCAGGCGCGTTCTCTGCGGCGTAGCTCAGGCGATGTTTGTTGGGGTTAAAGATCACTTCGGCGTGCGACAGCTCGCTCGCGATCTTGTCCGCGCGGGTACCATCCAAAACCTTAAGCAAAATGTGCTCCGAGCGCTCGACTTTCGTGAGTTCGGTGTAACCCAAGTGGTGAAGAGAGGTCAGCACGGTGAAGGCCGTGTTGTCGGGGATGATAGAGTCGATGGCAACGTCTATTCTCATATCATGGATGTAGGGGGCGATTGGAAAATCGCCCCACGCGAATTCATTCGCGAGCTACGTCGCCTCCATATAATCCGCCGGCGTCGTCTTATCAGCACCGCGCGGCACTCTCATGCCATCCAAGAAGAGCGTCAGCCCGATCGTCACCACCAGGTTCGCGATAAGTCCGTAGAGTGCCGCAAAACCCGGAACAACCAACGAGCCGAGATGCAACGGGTAGATGGAATGGAAACCGTTCGATACCGGCATGTAGGTTGCGATCGCCATGCCAACCAGCCATCCGCACAGCAGCGCTCGGCGATGGAACCAACGCGTATACATGCCAAAGATGAGTGTGGGAAACGTCTGGAGGATCCAACCTCCCGCAAAAAGCTGAAAGTTGATTGCATATTCGGTGGGCAGGCCGAGCACAAAGATGAGCGCGCCCAGTTTCATCACAAGCGAGACAACTTTGGCATTGGTTGATTCCTGGCGATCGGTGCAGTTCGGGTTGATATATTCGCGATAGATATTGCGGGTGAACAGGTTTGCCGAGGCAATCGACATGATCGCCGCCGGCACGAGCGCGCCGATTGCAATGGCTGCAAATCCAAAACCGGCGAACCACGGCGGAAACATTTTGAGGAACAACTGCGGCACCGCTTCATTGGTCGTCTCGGGATTGATGCCCGCCGCAATTGCCATGTAACCAAACGTGGCCAGCACTGCGAGTAACAGGCTGTACATGGGCAACGCAATCATGTTGCGCCTGATGACCTTCGGTCCTGAGGCGCTTAACACGCCGGTGATGTTGTGCGGATACATGAAAATCGCCAGTGCCGAACCGAGGGCCAGCGTGATGTAGGCGCTGTATTCCGAAGGCGGCAAGAGCAGGCCAGTTGGTTTGGGTCTGGCGGCCATTGCAGCGCCCGCCGCAGCGAAGATGTGCCCATAGCCTCCAAGCTTCGCTGGAATAATGATCGCAGCGGCGATGACCGTGATGTAGATGAGGGTGTCCTTTGCGACCGCCACGAGCGCCGGTGCGCGCAGGCCACCGCGGTATGTATACACCGCGAGGATGACAAAGGCGATGACGATCGGCAGATCGCGCAAGATCCCAGTGCCTCCCAAACCCATCGCCTTGATGACGACCTGGATGCCCACGAGCTGGAGCGCAATGTACGGCATGGTGGCGGCAATGCCCGTGACTGCCACCGCCAGCGACAGGCTGCGGCTGTCATAGCGCTCGCGGGCGAAGTCTGCGTAGGTGATGTAGCCCCGATTCTTTGCGATGGTCCAAAAGCGCGGCGCAAAGATGAAAACCAGTGGGAAGGCGATCGCCGTGTAGGGCAAAGCGTAGAACGCAAGCGCTCCCGTGCCATAGACGAAACCGGGCACCGCAATGAACGTGTAGGCGGTGTACAGATCGCCGCCGATGAGAAACCAGGAAATGAGCGTGCCGAACTGGCGCCCTCCAAGCGCCCATTCATGCAACAGATCCAAATTGCCGCGGCGCCAGTACTGACCAAGAAATCCCAAGACCGTGACGAGCCCGAACAACACAACGAAGACAACAACCGCCGGCCAGATCATTCGCGCCCCGCGTCGTGCGCCAGAATATACACCGCCCAAATGATCAACGCCGTGGCCGCAATCCAGACGAACTGATACCAATAAAAAAATGGTATACCGGCTATGGATGGTTCCATCGAATTATACGATGGGGCCCACAGCATGACTATATAGGGAACGACGAGCAACCAATACCAGCGTCGCCTAGCGGCGCCCGATTGTCGCTGCTGCATATCCGGCCGGTTAGTCGCGGCGCAAAAGAATCCTGGCCGGGTGCGCAGGGGCGATTTTCCAATCGCCTCCTACATGTTCAAAGCGCGGGCCATGCTTTGAAAGATCAGGTCTGATGTTGAGGTCTTCATCGGGTCGAGCCCACGCAGCGCTGGATCGTCAAAAGCGAGATTAAAGTTCCAAGCGACACGTTCGGGATGCGGCATGATTGCAAGGACGTTGCCCGCGTCATTGCAGATGCCGGCTGCTCCGTGCATGGCGCTGTTGGGCGCCGAACCAACGTAACGAAAAGTGATACGTTGATCTCGTTCGAGCGCGTCGAAAAGCGCAGGCTCGCCCGTGAAACGACCCTCACCATGCGCCATCGCCATCTTCATCCTGATGGCTTTGGGAAGTGCCGCTGTGAGCGCGCAGCGCTCTGGCGCCGCGGCAAGCTCGACGTCAAGAATGCGACATTGGAAATGACGGGAGGGGAGATTTCGAGCGATCGCGATCGGCCCGAGAAGGCCTGCTTCGGCAAGCACCTGTGCTCCGTTGCAAAGACCCAAAACAAGTTTGCCGCGGGCTGCTTCTTCCGCGACGACCGCGACGCTCGGCGATTTCGCGGCAATCGCCCCGGCGCGCACTCGATCTTCGAAGGCGAATCCGCCGGGCAGCACATACCCCGCAAAGTCCCGCAAATTGGCGGGCGACTCACTCCAAAGAACGGCGCGAGCGTCGAGTCCCGCCGCCGTGCAAGCATCAACCGTCTCTTCTTCTGAATTGGTGCCGGGAAAAACCAGCACGGCGATTCGTGGGGCCTTCACGCGAACAGATCCTGGAGCGGACGCATCCAGCTTTCGGAAAGATCGGCGAGACCGACGCTGCACAGACCCTCGATCGTCAGACTCGTGCCACCCGTGTGTCCGAGCCGGATCGGCGCAACTCCCAAGCCCCGAGCCAGGTCTTCGAATCGATCGCCCTTCTTCGGGTGTACCGCAACGACGAAGCCGCCCGATTCGCCGAAGAGCGCCGACGATGCTGGAATGTTCGGGGCCCACTGCTCCACGGGAAGCAACGAGGCGCCGATGCTTCCATTCCCTTCGCCTCCCAAGCACATCTCTGCGACGCACGCGAGCACGCCGCCGTCAGAAATGTCATGCACTGCGGTGATGCTGCCAATGTCGACGCCCTTGAGAACGGTGGCGATGTCTGCATTGACTTCGTCGTAGTCGATTGCAGGCAGCGGCCCAGCGTCGCGCAGGTGCAGCACATCGGCGCAGACAGAGCCGCCCAGTCGCGTGTCGCGCGGCCCGAGCAGATAGAGACGCTGGTTCGGGAACGTGATGCGCATCGTTACGATTTTGCCGACATTCTCGATGCGACCGACGCAGGCCACGATTGCCGATGGCACGATCGCGGTGCCTGACGCAGAATGGTTGTAAAGGCTGACGTTGCCGCTGATGAAAGGCAATCCGTCCATTGACGCTACGGTGATCGCGCGTGCCGCTTCTGCCAACCCCAAGACGCCGTCTGCAAGCTCGCGGTAGGCAACCGGATCTTGCGGATTGCCGTAGTTGAGGCAATCGGTCAGGCCGATGGGCAAAGCGCCCACGGCGGCGACATTGCGTGCCGATTCGACGACCGCGTGCGCTGCCGCCATTTTGGCGGAAATCGCCCCATAACGTGCGTTGCCGTCGACCGAAATTGCAATGGCCAGCGGAGAGCCGCGACGAACGACCAGCACGCCCGCATCGGCATAACCAGGGGGAAGAGCTGTTGCTCCTCGCACGACTGAATCGTAATGCTCGACGAGCGGCCGCCGGCTGCACACGTCTTGGTGAGACAAAACGCGCAGCAGGGTACCGGCAACATCTGAGAGCGGCGGCGGCGCAACCTGCGGGATCTCCGGTGGCGAAGGCGCAAGCGTCCAGCTAGCCCTGACCGGCTGCGTGAGAACGTTGATTGGCAAAGCACAGATTGAACGGCCGGCTGCGGTCAGAACGTACCAGGGCTCTCGGGTTACCGTTCCGATGACCGCCGCCCTCGCGTTGGCTGAAACTTCGGGAAGCGTATATCGCTCGTTGTACAATGCCAGCAACTCCGTTGTGAACGAAGGCGGTACCGCCCACAACATTCGCTCCTGCGTCTCGGCCATCGCGACCACGAACGGTGAAAGGCCGGCAAGCGCCACCGGAATTTTCTCGATGTCAATGCGCGCACCAAAACCGCCGGCGCTACACATCTCCGACGAACTCCCCATGATGCCGCCGGCGCCCAAGTCTTTAAACCCCGCCTTGATCCCGCGTTTCGCAATGAGTTCAAACGCGGCATAACTTGCTCGCATGATCACATTCTTGAGAAACGGATCGGGAACTTGGACAGCACTTTTGTTCGCTTCTGCTTCTTGCGCATCCAGTATCAGAGAAGCGAAAGCGGCGCCCCCAAAGCCGGAGCCGTCGGTCGCCTTCCCCACCAGCACGAGGTCGTAGCCCTCGCCACAGGAGGGGACTCGGCTGTGAATGATCCGGTCGCGTTCGACGAAGCCAAGCGCGACAACGTTGACCAAGCAATTGTGGCTAAAGGACGGGTGGAAGTACACGTCGCCTGCCAAGTTGGGAACCCCGACGGCATTCCCATAGGCGGCGATGCCATCCACCACACCGGTTGCAACGTAGGCTGGGTGTGAGCCAGCAGCGGGTGGGCCAAAGCGTAATGGGTCAGCGCTTGCGACAACTTTCGCCCCCATGCAGAGCACGTCGCGCAAAACGCCGCCAATCCCGGTTGCTGCGCCTTCAAAGGGCACGACTTGCGACGGATGGTTATGACTTTCGTGTGCGACGACCACGCCGTATTCCGTGCCGTCAACGATCCCCGCGCGCAAAATGCCCGCGTCTTCCCCCACCGGCACGAGCACATCAACGCCTTGCGTCGGTAATTGGGCCAACAGCGCGCGACTGCTCTTGTACGAGCAATGCTCGCTCCACTGAATGGCAAAGGCGTGAGCCTCGGTGCGCGTTGGATTGCGCCCCAATCGCTCTCGAATCGCGCGCAATTCCTGGGGGGTGAGCGCAAGCGCCTCGCGGTCTGCGAGGCGCTTCAGTTCATCGTCGCTGCTCTCGTCAAGCGACAGCGGTTGTGCCGCGAGCTCTATCAGGTCTGCCGTGGCAGCAAAGCCCATCAGGTCCCCGCTTTACCACTCCCTGCGGGGGCGTTGAGCTGCGCGTCGGACTCGGTGACGTGCATACGGTTGCGATACTGCGCAACGACGACTCGACCGTAGAGCACCGAATCATCGGAGGCGAGAATTTTCGCGGCGGCAAGTGCAGCATTTTCGGGCTCGAGGACGACCATGCTTGCGACCCCGCCCGGAAGAGCGAGACTGGAGACCACTTCCATGCCGCCCCAGGTCGAACCAAGCACAGGGCAGGCGATGACTGGATTCGCCGTCGCGGCATCGACAAAGGCTGAGAGGGCGTTGCTTCTCCCGGCAATCGTTATGTAAACCGCCCGCCCGAGCATGTTGTCGATTTGCTGAACTTTTTGGAGCGCGTACAGAGGGGTTTTGTGAGCCGAGGCGACATGACGGCGCGCTGGGACTCCCAAATTCTCGAGCGCTTTTGCAATCTTGTCTGCGTGCGCAGCATCCGAAGTCGAACCCATGATGATGCCAACGAAGCCACCGCCCCGCTTGGAGAATTGTCCGACACGCTCTGCCACTTCTTCGTACTTGGATTTTACGCTGTCGAGATCAGACGCACTGGGGGCTGCGATGTTGCGATAGATTTGCTTGTCCAGCATCAGCGCTTGCTCGCCGGCGGGCCAAATTCGCCACGAGTCGTTGTCGATGACGTCCGCGAGGATAATCTCAGTGCCGCCGTCTGAGGTCTTTGCGCGCCCGAATTCGACTTTGAGGTCGACGAGGAGCACGTTCTGTTGGCGCCAAGCATGCGCGAGGATGTCGAAGATGAGCCGCGCATAGTCGGACATGATGGCGACCTCGGCTTGGGTTGCGATCTTTTCTTCGACGATTTGCTCTGCCGTATACTGAGGATCGTGACGCGAGTCGTCTTTGAAGAAATACTCGACCAGGCGAGGCGCAAACACCGTGCCCGATTTGACGCCCGGGTTACGCTTGAGATAAGAGCCTGCTGCGATGCCTCGCACGACGACTTCAATCGGAATCATCTCGCAGCGGCGCACGATCATCTCGTTTGCGTCTTCATCTTCACCGCCGCTGATGAAGTGCGTCGGCAACCCAGCCGCGTTGAGCAAGCGATAGACGCGGCTCGCCGTCAGCGCTGCGAGCCGGCCTTTGCCCGCAATCGTATGACGTTTTGCCCCGTCGCCGGCCGTGATGTTGTCCTGCTGGACCACCACCAGTGCGTCCACCTGATCGGGATGTTGGTAGAGTACCTTGGTCTTGCCGCGACCGACCTCAGCGCCTTTGTTCACGGATCCTCCCTCTTACGTGTGTCGTCATTCGAATGTAGTCGCGCGAATTTATTCGCGCGCCCGAAGTTCGATATCCAAAACTTTTTGCGCCGCCTTTGCCTCGGCAAGGGTTCGCAGTGATGCCGCAAGTTTTCGAGCTCGCTGCGCCGCAAGCCCCGTGTGTTTTTCAACTTTCATCGCCTGTTGGAGTTCGCCCGGCTTCACGTATGTGACGATGAGATCGTCCTGCTCAAGCAGGCCGGCAAGCGGATTGCGCTCGTCTTTCTCGACGGCCTCCCACGCGCGCATCGAGAGTTCTCGCAGCCGTTCGTGCAGCTCTTGCCGGTTCGCGCCGCGCTTCGCGGCCATCATCAAAACGGCTTCGGTGCACGCAAAAGGCCCAAACCGCGCCAGGTTTCTGGCAATACCGGCTTTATCCACTCGCAGGCCGCCGATTACCTTGTGCACGAGCGCCGTTATTTCATCTGCCGCCAAGAATGACTCGGGAATGATGGTGCGACGATTGGCGGAGTCGTCAAGCGTCCGTTCGAGGAGATTGTCTGCCGCATTCTGCCACGCAATCTGTGCATTCGCGGCGGGAATACGCGCCAGCGAGTTGATGCGCTCGCACAACATTGGGTTTCGCTTGAACGGCATGGCCGACGAGCCAACTTGCTTGCGACCGAAGGGCTCGCCGAGCTCACCGAATGGACTCGAGGCAAGCACCCGAAGATCGAAGGCGAATTTGGAACACGATGCTGCAAAACCGGCGATGGCGCTCAGAACCATATAGTCGAGTTTGCGCGGATAGGTCTGGCCGCTGACGGCTAGGGCCGCGAGGTCGAACGCGGCAAGCACGTCCCGCTCGAGATCGTCGGGCGATGATTTTGCTTCCTTTAGCAGTGCGCTGTAAGAGGCGGACGTCCCCACAGCTCCCCGGAGGCCCTTACTCGGCAGCCATGCCGCAATACGGCTTAGCTCCTGGTAGTCGATGAGCATGTCTTGCGCCCACAGCGCAAGCCGCATCCCGAGCGTCGTCGGCTCGGCCGCTTGGAGATGGGTGTATCCCATACATGGCAGGTCTGCATACTCGTCAATTTTATCCGCGAAGATTTTGAGCGCATCGGCGATGCCGCTGACGAGCATGGAGAGCGCGACTTTGATGCGGGCCGTTTCCACGTTATCTTCCACATCCATGGAGGTCGCGCCTAGGTGAAGCTTGCCGCCGCCTATCTTAGCCTGCGATGCAAAGACCCGAAGTTCTGCCATGAGATCGTGGCCGATTTCGGCCTCGATGGTGTGCGCAGCCTTAATATCCACCGCGTCGACGTAGCGGCGCAGGTCCGCAACCTCTTCTTCGTTGACGAGACCCGCTTTGGATTGTGCCTGCGCGAGCGCCAGCCAAAGGCGCCGCCACATGCGGCGTTTGGTTTCTTCGGAAAACAGCGCCCGCATGGCCGGGCGGCCGTAGCGCCATGAAAATGGAGATTGGTAAGACTCGGTCACGTGGTTCGTATTTTGGTCCGGTGTCGCGGCGCACCTTTCGGTGCTCTTGCTTGCGGAGCGGACCTAAAGGTCCGCTGCTACATGGGCGACTTTACAGTCGCCCGCTACGTGACGGCTGCTACACTACTTCTGGGTGCAGAGGCGAATGATGACTTCTTCGAGCGCCTGGTCCGCGATGCGCTTGCCCGTCATTGAGTCCTCGAGTGCCTTCATCGTCAGCCGCACGTTGTCGCGCGACTGCTGGGGCGAACGTTTGCGGGCCAAATCCCAGAGCTTCATGGCGCGAAACGGGGACTGGCCGGTTGCAGCAGCCCAGCTATTCGGATTAGCGCCATTGGCGAGCTCCCAGGCGATTTGGGCGTCGCCAGCGAGCCATATCAACGGGCCGGTCGCATCTTCGGGCTTCGCGACCATCTCGTGCGAGATCCGGAGGGCAGCCTGGAGGTCGCCGCGCCCCACGGCATTGCCCAAATCCCACAGTTTGGGATCCCCGGGCGGCTTCACATATTCTTCCGCCGCCGATTTCGTGATTTTCTTTGCAATCAGCGCCAAGCGATCGAGGGCGTTGCGTATTTCATACGCACTGTCAAACGCTGCGAGATAGCGCTTAGCTCCCGCGTCCACGCTGGTACCGATCGACTTCGAATACTCCTCAATGTACCGCTCTCGCTCCGGCTCGTCCAAGGTTGTGTTGATGAAGAGCGACACCGGACCGCGGCTTGCAAATCCCATGGAATCGACCTTGTCTTTGGGGGCCTTGCCTCGCTGCGGCTTGGGCTCGCCGGAATCGTCGATGACGAGCAGAGCCTCCTCGCCGATGTTCTCGGGGATGGCGTCGCGCAAGGCTATGCGGTCATCATTGCGCAGGTCGGCAGCACCGCGGATGGTAACGATTCGGCGCGAAGCCAAAAACGGCAGTGCGCTCAATTTTTCGCTCAGCGTAGAATAATCTTCCGTTGTTGTCGCGTCCAGCGTGTCGACATTGAGCGGGCGCAGCGACTCATCCGGCAGCACAGTCTCAACGATGCGCCGCAGCACGTCGTCGGCGAGCATGTGCTCCTTCCCAGCGATGACGACAAGACCCGGCACTCGCGTGGGCGGCGAAGCCGTGAACTGAAGGTATCCTATGCGCGACATCGCCGCAACTGGACTCACGATCGCACCCTGCCCGAAATCGGTTCAGATCGCAGCATCACATAGATCGCTTCGGTGAACGGCGGCGTCAGCACGCCTCGCTCCGTGACAATCGCGGCGATGTACTCAGCAGGCGTCACGTCAAACGCTGGATTGGCGACGACGGTGTCGTGCGGAGCGGAACGCACCCCGGCGAAGCTCGTCACTTCGTGAGGACTGCGTTCTTCGATGACGATGTCAGCACCGGTTGCGATCGCGGGGTCGAAGGTTGAGACGGGTGCCGCCACGATGAATGGTAACCCAAAAGTCCTGGCGGCGAGCGCCAGACCAAACGTTCCGATCTTGTTGGCGGTATCTCCGTTGCGAGCGATTCGATCGGCGCCAACGATGACCGCGTCGATCTCTTTGCGCTGCATGAAGTGAGCGGCCATGTTATCGGCGATGAGCGTGTGAGGAATGCCGTCCTGCTGCAGCTCCCACACCGTCAAGCGAGCACCCTGAAGCAGAGGTCTCGTTTCGTCGACGAAGACCCGTTCGATCTTGCCGGCTTTCCAGGCCGAGCGGATGATGCCGAGTGCGGTGCCGTAACCACCGGTCGCAAGGTCGCCAGTGTTGCAATGCGTCAGCACTCGGAGACGTTCTTTGGACGCGAGCACCTTCGCGCGATGTTCTACAAGGAAAGCGACGCCATAGTCGCCGATGCGACGGCATGCCGCGATATCATCCTGATGAATCGCCGCAGCAGATTCGTCGAGCGCACTCGCGATCGACTCGTGTGACGCGCCAGCCTTCAATTTGGTTTGCGCTATCTCGAGCTGGCGGTTGACCGCCCAGCCAAGGTTGACCGCGGTTGGTCGAGCCGCCGCGAGCCCCGCAGCCGCCTGCTCGAGCTTGTGAAGAAAGGTGTTGTTATCAAGTTTTCGCGCGGCAAGCTCGTGCGCTTCGATTGCCATTGCATAGGCCGCCGCGATGCCGATTGCCGGGGCACCGCGCACCCGCAGCGCTTTGATGGCGGCGGCCACTTCAGGCAACGTGCGTATTTCGACAAAGATCGTTGCTCCCGGCAGCTGCGTTTGATCGAGCAGATGGAGCACGCCTGGCCGGTAGCTGATATGCGCTGGCATCACGATCAGTTTCCGCGCGCGAATAAATTCGCGCGACTACATACCCGCGTCATCGCGCGACTACATAACCGCGTCATCGCCGCTTCCCCCGCGCGAATAAATTCGCGCGACTACATCGAAGGGAGGCCATATGGAGAGCACTTTGCGCCGCCTCGTAGCCTTTGTTACCGCCATCATGCGCACCGGTGTGGTGGGCTTGCCCTCGTGCCGCTTCTACCGATCGTGCCTGCGCTTGTTCCACATTTTCAGTCGTGAGCACGCCGAAGATCACCGGCACACCGGTTTGCAGCGCAACTTGGGCGATGCCGCGCGCCGCTTCGCCCGCGACGTATTCAAAATGTGCAGTTTGTCCGCGGATGACACAGCCCAAGCAGACGATCGCGTCGTAGCGCCCCGACTCGGCCAGCCATAACGCCGTCACAGGAAGCTCAAAAGAGCCGGGTACCTCGACGACCTCAACATCGCGCTTGGCAACGCGCGCATCATCGAATGCGCGTTGCGCGCCGCTGAGCAGCCTTTTGGTGATTTCGTCGTTGAACAGTGCGCGGACGATGGCAAAGCGCACGCTACGAGCCTTTTTGGGCTTGACTCTTTGCCTTCGCGGCGTCGGCGAGGTCGATGAGGTGGCCGAGTTTGTCGCGCTTGGTCTGAAGATATGGTCCGTTAAACTCGTCGCTGTCGATGATGAGCGGCACGCGACCGATCATCTTGAGGCCGTAGCCCTCCAGTCCAACGATCTTGCGTGGGTTGTTTGTGATGATTTTCATCTCTCGCACGCCGAGGTCGTAAAGAATCTGCGAACCGATGCCGTAGTCGCGTTTGTCCACCGGCAGTCCAAGCCGCTCGTTGGCTTCGGCCGTATCAGCGCCCTCATCTTGCAGCTCGTAGGCGCGCAACTTGTTGGCAAGCCCGATGCCGCGCCCTTCCTGGTGCAGGTATAAGAAAACGCCGCGCCCCGCTTTGGCGATGATCTGCAAGGCACCATCGCGTTGCGCCGCGCAATCACAGCGCCGGCTCCCTAAGACGTCACCGGTGAGACACTCCGAGTGAACTCGGACGAGGATGTCTTTACCGTCACCAACTTCCCCCATGACCATCGCAACGTGGCATGCGCCATCCACGAGCGATTCGTATCCATAGCCTGTGAACTGGCCGTACCGGGTTGGGAGCTTAAAGGTTGCGACGCGTTGCACGAGTTTCTCGTGACGCATGCGATAGGCGATGAGGTCTTTAACGGTAATGAGCTTGAGATTGTGTTCGGCGCCAAAGCGCTCCAGAGCAGCCCTGCGCATCATCGTGCCGTCGTCCGCCAGAATCTCACAGATGATCCCGGCCGGGTACAAACCAGCTAGCCGGGCGAGATCGACCGCCGCTTCGGTCTGACCTGCGCGAACGAGGACACCGCCGTCGCGAGCGCGCAGCGGAAAGGTATGGCCAGGGCAAATGAAATCGCTGGGCTTGGCACGCGGGTCGAGCAGCGCGTTGATTGTCGCCGCGCGGTCGTGCGCGGAGATACCGGTTGTCGTTCGGCTTTTCGCTTCGATCGAAACGGTGAACGCGGTTTCCAGCCTTGAAGTGTTTTCCACGACCATCATGGGAATATGCAATTCGTCAAGCCGCTTGCCGATGATCGGAACGCAGATCAATCCGCGGCCGTATTTGGTCATGAAGTTGATAGCTTCCGGCGTGACCATCTGAGCAGCCATGGTCAGATCGCCTTCGTTCTCGCGATCCTCATCATCCATGACAATGACCATGGAGCCGGAACGGATGTCGGCGATGGCTTCTTCTATTGTTGCGAGCGGCATGCTAACCTCGGTGTGGGCGCCGGGCGCGAGAGGCGCGGGCGCGATTCTCCAGTTGGACCGCCACGTAGCGGGCAACGGGGTCGACTTCTATATTTAAGGAAAGGCCGACGTCTTTCCGCCCCAAGGTTGTGCGTTTTAGCGTTTCCGGTATCAGCGCCACGGCGAATTGCCTGGCTTCGACCTCCGCCACCGTGAGACTGACGCCGTCAAGGCTCACGCATCCCTTCTCAACGATCATCCGCTCGAGGCCTCGCGGTACGGCGCACCACAAGCGATAGCCTTGTCCCTCCGGGTCTTTGCTTAAAATCTTCGTCGTCGTATCAACGTGCCCATAGACCATGTGGCCGCCGACTTGATCGCCGAGCCGCAGACTTGGCTCGAGATTTACGAGGTCTCCTACCTTCAGAGTTCCGAGATTGCTCCGAGCCAACGTCTCCGGAATCACGTCGAATGCAAGCGTTGCACCACTGCGAGTGACCGTGAGGCAAACCCCGTTGATCGCAATGCTGTCGCCTTCAACAATACCGTGCAGCTCTTGCGGCTTCTCGATGGCAAGCTCGATGCCGCCTTTGCCCGGCGTCACCTTTTTGACTGCAGCAAGATTGAAGATCAAACCGGTGAACATCTATCGTTTCACCCGCGCGGTTACGAGCACATCGTCTCCTAAGCGTTTGACTGCGTTAATGTGTAATGCGAGATCGTAGGCGCCGTTACCGACTACCGGAACCGCTTCCTCTGCGTTGAGCACGATCGGGGCGATGAGCCACCAAAGCTCGTCCAGATGCCGACCAGCAAGCAGCGACCCAGCGAGTGTTGGTCCGCCTTCGCATAAGACCGAGAGAATATTTTCTGAACCAAGTTTGCTCAGCAGGTCACCGAGATCGACTCTATCGTTCTCCGAGCGGGCGCACTCCAGCACGGCAACACTGCGTTTGATCAATCCTTCGCGGACTGCTCCAGGCATTTGGTTGGTCGTCGCAACGATTGTTCTAAACCGCGCCTGATCTTTGATTGCTCGCGCCCGCATCGGAATGCGACCTTTTGCGTCCACGATCACTCTCGTGTAAGGAACGGCTCGCGGCTTGAAGGGACGAACCGTCAATTGAGGATCGTCGATCAAAATGGTCCCTACCCCAACCATGACGGCATCGTGCTCGAAGCGAAGCTTGCGTACGACGTTTGAGGCCCGCTTGCCAGAGAGTTGCCGGCGTTCGCCGGGGCGCGACGCGATCGTTCCGTTGAGGCTTTGCGCCATCTTCAACGTAACAAACGGTAAGCCGGTCGTGCGGTGCCGCAGATACATTCGATTGGCGTGCGTCGCTTGGTCCGCTTCCATGCCGACTGAAACCTCGATCCCGCTGTCGCGAAGGCTCGTGTGACCAGCTCCCGCTACCCGGGGATCTGGATCTGCAAGCGCGCTCACCACTCGCGAAATGCCCGCGACTTTGATGGCATCCACGCACGGCGGCGTTCGGCCGTGATGGACGCACGGCTCGAGCGTCACGTACAGTGTTCCGCCGCGGGCGCGATCGCCCGCTTGCCGCAAAGCGACAACCTCCGCATGGTCGGCCCCGGCCTTTTCATGATATCCGGCGCCGACGACGTTGCCGCTCGGGTCGACAACGACCACTCCGACTAGCGGATTGGGGCTGGTGTTGCCCAACCCGCTTTGCGCCAATTTTAGCGCTTGGCGCATGAATCGCTCGTCACCCACGCCGAGAACCCTCCTCACTTGACCCGATCGCCCGTCAACGTGATGATTGCATCGTGCTCTCTTTTGCACTTCAACGTTGCACTCAGGTTTTCGACACCATGGTTCCCGTTCGCTGCGCCATGTGCGGGACTCACGGCGCCCACCTCTGTGACAATTGCCGAAAGGATCTCGAAGCTCTCCCGCTGGTTCGTCGCTCTGAGCGATCGGAGGCGCCGAACATCGCGGCCCTCGGCGCTTATACGGGACCGTTGCGCGCGGCAGTGCTCAGCCTGAAATTTCGCAATCGAAAAAGCGCTGCCACGCTTTTGGGATATGTGCTCGGCAAGAAGCTGCACGTGAGCGTTGATGCCGTGATTCCCGTTCCGTTGCATCCCAGTCGGCTGCTCGCCCGAGGATTCAATCAGGCGCACTTCATTGGCATCGGTGTGGCATCTGCGCTGAACGCCCCTCTTGTTTGCGAGGCGCTCGTGCGCGTCAAGGCAACGCATGCGCAGAGCTCTCTGGGGCTCACCGAGCGCACAGTGAACGTCGGCAACGCCTTCGCACCGGCACCGGATGCCTATCGGTTGAACCAAACGCCCGTCATGCTCGTCGATGACGTTGTGACGACGGGAGCAACAATCACCGCGTGTGCTTGCGCTCTTCGATGCGCCGGCGTCAAGGACGTTTACGGCAGCGCTTTGGCGATCAAAATGTAAGCGTGGCTACGGGGGCGATTCGAACATCGCGCTCTCTATTCGCGTGCCACCGCCGTACTCACCGCCCTGGATCACGGCGCCGTCTGCGACGACGACATCGTTCCCCAACACAGCGTCCCTGACGCTCGCGTCCGCACCGACGCGGACTCCTTGCCATAGAATCGAAGAGACCAGCTGTGCGCCGTCTTCGAGGGTGCATCTGGCTCCGATGCACGTCGGGCCTGTGATAGTCGCTTTTGGCGAAATAGTGGAGCCCGCTCCAATGAGCACATGATGTGCGATCCGCGCGCCATCGGGCGGTGCAAGCGCAATTCGCCCCTCCAACGCGTCGCGGTGGACCCTGCGATATTCACCGGGCGTGCCAATATCACACCAGTAACCTTGCTGATGCATTCCGTAGAACGCAGCTTTGGCGGTCAACAGCTCCGGAAAAACCTGCTTGCCAAAGTCGTAGAATGTTTTCTGCGGAATGCGCTCCAGCAGCCGAGGCTCGAAAATGTAGATGCCTGTATTGGCGAGCTTGCTTCGTTCGGTGCCGCGCGGCGGCTTTTCTTGAAACTCCACAATGCGACCCAGCGAGTCGACAATGACGGCCCCATACTGCGAGACATCCGCCACTTCGGTCAAGACAATCGTCGCCTCGGCTTTGCGAGCTCGATGAAATTCCAATGCAGCGGTTAAGTCAAGGTTCGTCACGTCATCACAGCCGATGACGACAAAGGTCTCCGAGAAACGGTCGGCCACCGCACGAACAGCGCCCGCGCTGCCCATTAATTCCGGCTCGCGAAGATAGCTGATGCGAACGCCGAAGCCTGATCCATCGCCGGCGTACGAGGTGACTGCCTCCGGGAAGTAGTGGACGTTGACGACGAGATCGTCGACTCCGAAATCCCGCAAGTACTCCGTGACATGGCCTAAGACGGGCCGGTCGAGCACGGGAACGAGCGGCTTGGGCAAGTCGAGCGTGAGAGGATAGAGCCGGGTGGAAAGTCCACCCGCCAAGATCATGCCCTTCATCTGTGGGCGCGATTTGACGATTTGCGTTCGATGTCCGCCTCAATGGGGGCTACCTTGAGCCCGGCGCGATTATCGTCGCGAATGAATTCGCGACTCTACATTTGTCGGCGTTGCCGAATCGCCTGGGCAACGACCAGCAGGGCAAACCTCGGCAACACAAGTTGCCGCCTCAAACGTTTTGGCTCTCGCGCTAGGCGATACAGCCATTCCAAACCAAGTCGGCGCATCAAGAGCGGAGCGCGTGGCAACTTGCCTGAGATGACGTCAAAGGTTCCGCCGACGCCCATGCACACGACCGGACCGAGCCTCTCAGCGTGGGCGCGAATCCAGAACTCTTGCTGCGGAAACCCAAGTGCGACGAGGACCAACTTGGCGCCCGATGCGCGGATCTGCGCGAGAACTGAAGCTTCCTCGCTGGCTTGAAAGTAGCCATCATGAATGCCTGCGATGCGCAATCCGGAGTGCCGACTCGTCAACGCTTCGGCGGCGCGCTCCGCCACCTTCGGTTCTCCGCCTAAAAGGAAGACTGAGATTCCTCGCTGCGTGCAGACATCGCAGAGTCGTTCGACGAGCTCCACCCCCGGCACGCGTTCGCGGGCCGGCTGGCCCAGGATGCGCGTTGCGTACACGATGCCGATCGTGTCCGGCACGACCAGGTCGGCCTTATTGATCACTTCGCGGTAGGCTGGATCGCGTCGTGCGAGCATCGCCATCTCGCTGCCGAAGGTCACGATGTGGGCAACGCGGTCCGAAGCCAGCAAACCCTCAATGCGTTGTTGGGCTTCGTCCATGTCGACCAGGTCGACACGGGTACCAAAAATCGTGCACGCGCGCTGCGTCGTCTGACTAACGGGCTGAGGCTCCCACTCCCGCGGGCAACCACCGAACGAGGGCGGAGCGCAACGCTCGCTCCTGCTCCGTCGTCAGCGGGCACAGCGGCAGCCTGCACTCCCCGACAGCAAAACCAAAGGCGCGCATGGCTGCCTTCACCGGAATGGGAGACGTTACCACAAACAGGCTACGAAACAGAGGCATCAACGAATGATGAATTTGAGCGGCCTTGTCGTTGTCTCCCTCGGCGAATGCTTTAAGCATCAGCGCGATTTCCTTCCCCGCGACATGACTGACAACGCTCACGACGCCGCACCCTCCGACTGCCGCGGAAGGCAATGCCAGGTAGTCGTCTCCGCTGTACACGCTAAAATCACTGGGGGCGCGGGCAGCGATCTCCGCAAGTTGATTGACGTCGCCACTTGACTCCTTGACGGCGGCAATATTGGCGTGCGATGCAAGCGTCACGACCGTATCTGGTAAAATGTTGACGCCGGTTCGGCCTGGGATGTTGTAGATCATGACCGGTAGGTCTGTGGCATCGGCAATTGCGGTGAAGTGCGCAATAAGTCCGGGCTGGGGAGGCTTGTTGTAGTAGGGACCAACCGCCATGAGGCCATCGACCCCGCAGGCGGCGGCTTTCTTTGCGAATTCCACCGATCGCCGTGTGTCGTTGCTTCCGACGTTGGCGATGACCCCAATCCCGCCGCGTGCAGCTTTGACCGCAGATTGAAACAGACCAAGCTTCTCGCTGTCATCAAGCGTTGGACCTTCGCCTGTCGTACCGGCGACGACGACTGCAGAGGTGCTGTGTTCGGCGAGCCACGTGGTCAAGCGTGCCGCTTCGGCTTCGTTGACGCTGCCGTCGTCTCGCATCGGCGTGATCATGGCAGTGACCACGGGCCCGAATCGACCCTGTTTCATTCCTGCCCCATTCGATGAAGTTGCGTAAGTTCCGTCGTCGCCCGTACTACAAAGCCTGGGGCACAGCCGAGCCACGAAGCTGGCCGAGATGTTTCGTGACGTTCAATGCAACGCCCGAAAGGGCAGCACCGTCGAGCTCGAATTCGCTCAAAGCGGCGTTGTCCGAGTGCACCTCGTTGAAAGTGGACACAGGTTTGCCAGAAGCCCAAAGCATGGCGAGCCGGATAATAACGTCATGCGTCACCGCGAGCAGCCTCTTCCCATACTCCGGTGCAGCCGACAGAAAGGCCGCGAGTCGGGCGTTGACGTCGTACAACGATTCGCCGTCCGGGAACCGGACCTCCGCCGGGGCATTTCGCCATTGTGCCAGTAGGTGCGGCCAACGCTGCGCAACATCGGCAAGCAGTTCTCCCTCCCATTGTCCATGAGATATCTCTGTCAAGTTTGCATCCGCGACCACGCGAGGACCGAGCGTCTCTGCGCAGATCCGCGCCGTTTCGAGGGAGCGTTGCAACGGGCTAGACACGATCGCGTCGATCCTATTTGTTTGCAACTGAGCGGCGAGCAATCGGGCTTGCGCAACGCCGCGCTCGGAGAGCGGAGGATCTTGGCGGCCTTGGTAGCGGCCCTCAGCGTTCCAAATGCTCTCGCCATGCCGAGCCAAGAACAGCTTCAAAGTTCGACGTGCCTCACAGACTGCACGTCCTCGATGTCTCGCAGACGCCGAAGAATCTCGGCGTCCGGTACTCGGTCGACGGCCGCGAGAAGGATTGCGTCACCGCGCTCGCTGCGTGCAACTTCCATGGTGAAGATGTTGATGCGCGCTTCACCTAGGATCGTGCCCACCTTGCCGATGATCCCCGGTACGTCGTGGTGACGGGTGAGCAACAAGTGGCCTTGGAGCACCGCATCGAGTTCGAACCCGTCGATATCGATGAGCCGCAGCTGTTCGCCGTGAACAACCGTACCAGCGAGACCGTTGCGTCCTCCGCTGACCGCCAGCGCCTTCGCAAAGCCGCGCTCGCACGGCGCGCCAAGTGTTTCCACAGAAACACCCAGGCGGCGGGCAAGCTCGAGCGCGTTGACCGCCGAAACACGGTCTTCGGTGAGGTGCGGCAACAGACCGACTAAGAACGACACGGCAAACGGAAGTCCCGCATATCCCGCAAGTTCGCCCTCGAGCATGATGTCGAAGCGAGAAAGGCTTTTCTCGTCACAGATTTGCGGGAAGATGCTCCCAAGTCGATGCGCCAGCTCGGCGAACGGTCGAATCTCGGGAGGCACGTTCACCGGCGCATTCACGGCGCTCGAGGGAGGACGTCCCCTGAGCACCGCAACAACATCGCGACACAGATCGCGGGCAATTTTTTCCTGGGCCTCCTTCGTAGAGCCGCCTAAGTGCGGCGTCGCGACAACGCGCGGGTGATGCAAAAGCGCCCAGGTCGCTTCGGACTTCGGCGGTTCTTCGGCGACGACATCGAGCGCGGCGCCTGCGATCCGCTCCGATTGAAGCGCAGACAGAAGCGCGGCCTCGTCGATAAGACCGCCGCGCGCGCAGTTGATGATGTAGGCCTCGGATCTCATGAGTCCAAGCTCTCGCGCCCCAATGAGATTTTCCGTCTGCGCCGTCAACGGCGTGTGGAGCGTGACAAAATCTGCCCGCGTGAGCAATTCATCGAGCGGCACAAGTTTGACGCCGAGGCTGTCAGCACGCGCAGCGCTGATGACCGCATCGTGAGCCAGAACGGTCATAGAAAAAGCGCGTGCTCTCGTGGCGACCGTCGCTCCGATGCGACCCAGCCCGACAATTCCCAGGGTCTTGCCGGCGAGCTCGATCCCCGTGAGGTCTGAAGAGCTCCAACGCTGGCTGTTGATTCGCTCTTGGCCCGCGCTGACGCGGCGGCACAAGCCCAGGAGCATCGCGAGAGTGTGCTCCGCCGTTGCGATCGTGCTTGCGTCGGGAGTGTTGAGGACGAGGATGCCCGCGTTGGTCGCGGCTTGTACGTCAATGGAATCCACGCCCACACCCGCCCGGCCAATGACTTGGAGCGAGCTGGCCATGCCGAGCATGGCGCCGGTTACCTTTGTCTTGCTGCGAACAATGAGCGCTTGTGCATCGGACAGTCGGGATTCAAATTCTTCGCGAGAAAGCTCCGCCGCCTCGCACACCTCAAGCCCGCCTTCGCGCAAGATCGCCATTCCGCTTTCATCGAGAGATTCTGCGACGAGGACGCTCGGGCGGAAACCAGCACCGCTTTGCAGCTTCATCTTGACCCTTGCTTCGGTCAGGGCACGCTGCCCCCTACAGGACAAGGTAGCCACTTGACATCTCGGCGAAATGAGATGATAGAAGGGGCATGAGTGAAGAGTACATGCCAACCCTCTTTGAGATATGGGAACTTCTTGTCGGGCTAAAGGAAGCGACAGAGTCGGGTTTCACCCGCGTGGAGCGCCGGTTTGACGGCGTTGAATACCGACTCAGCGGTGTGGAACACCGGCTCGACGGCGTGGAACGCCGGCTCGACAGCTTGGACGATCGCTTCACGCGGCTAGACGATCGATTCTCGGACTTCCAAAAAGTTACTAATCGCTTGCTGAGCGATCATGAACGGCGCCTCGCGCGCATCGAGCGCCGCCGCTCGTAATTCCGCCGTCACGGCATTCTCGACCGCTCCATTTTTGCGGTTGAGCTCAAACCAAATTCGTCGTGCAGTGCGTTTTCCGCCGCGGCCGCGAGTGTGCCCGGAACGAGCAGTGAAATGGTGATGTTGGAATCGGTGCTGTGAATGATTGGCACGCCGGCACCGCTCAGCGCTCGCACAGCGCGGTACATAACCCCGGGGGTCCCTCGCATGCCTGCGCCGACGACGGAAATTTTTGCGCATCCTCGGCGGGTTCGAACCGCCAGCGGCAGCCGTTCGAGGCGAGATTGCGCACGCTCGTAATCTCCGTCGCGCACGATGAAGAAAAGTCCAGCAGAGTTGACGTTGACGCAGTCGATACTAATGCGTGCGTCTGCTAGCGTACGGAAGGCCTCCTGTTCCCACCCACCCGGGAGCACTGCCGCTTCGGGAACGAGGTGCATGAAACTGTACCCAGGCGACGCCGCCACGCCTGTGACTGGGTGCTCGCGCTCCGGCGATCGCACCTCCTCGACTGAGGTTCCGGCCCCACTGCGTAGACTGCGCACGGAGTAACTGATCTTCGAAACCCTGGCGAGATCTGCGGCTTTATCGTTCATGACGTTCGCGCCGTGTTCCGATAATTCGGTTGCTTCCTCGAATGTCAGGTTTTCTATCGTCTTGGCTGCCGTCACGCGTTTCGGATCCGCCGTCATCACTCCGGGAACGTCGGTGTAGATTTCCAGCGCGGCGTTGTTCAATGCTTTTGCGAGTGCAACGGCCGTGAGGTCGCTGCCACCGCGCCCGAGGGTTGTCACGGTACCATCATCCGTCACGCCTTGAAACCCGCTCACAACCGCCGTCACACCGGAATCGAGCAACGCAAGAATCGTTCGAGGATCAACCGAGAGCACGCGCGCATCGCCATGCGTCGCATCGGTGATGATGCCAGCTTGTCCGCCGGCAAGCGCCCGAGCCGGAATCCCTCTTCGTTCGAGCAGCTCGGCCAGGACGGCAGCGCTGATGATTTCGCCGCACGCGAGTAAGAGATCCGTGTTTGGACCGGAGGTAAGACCCGGAATCAGCTGGAGAAGCGTATCGGTGGCGTACGCTTGCGGGCTTCTGCCGATTGCCGATGCAACGACAACGACTCGGTTGCCGCCGCGCACCGCCTCGCTCACCCGCGACGCTGCTGCTTCGCGCAACTCTTCGGTTGCAAGCGAGGAGCCGCCAAACTTCATCACGACCCAAGCGCCCGTCGTTTTGGAGGACTTCATACCGCTGCTTTCGCTTGCATCGCCAAGGCTGCTTCGAAAATCTGGATCGCGTTGGTCGCAGCTCCTTTGCGCAGGTTGTCGCTCATCACCCACGCGAGGTATGCGCTGGGATGCGCCGTGTCCGAGCGGAGTCTGCCGACCACGACATCATCGGTGCCCGCCACTTCAAGCGGCGTGGCGTACGCCGATCCTTCGAGGAACTTCACGCCAGGCGCCGAGCGAAGGATTTGGGCAATATCTTCGTGCAAAGCGCGCTCTCGCGTTTGGAAGGCAACTGCCTCGCCATGACACACGGCAACGGGCACCCTCACTGAAGTTGCAGACACCAGCACATTCTCATCCGAAAGTATCTTCTTGAGTTCCGCGGCAATCTTGCGCTCCTCTTCGCCGTACCCGCTTGAATCAACCGGCCCGTTTTCGGGAAAGACGTTGGCGACGGCGCGATGTGGCAGAGCCTTGGCGGGGGCCCGGTCGCCGCGCGCTTGGCGCTCGAACTCGTCGAGCGCGTCTTTGCCGGCGCCCGATACACTTTGATAGGTCGCGACGCTCACCCATTGCAATCCAAAGCGTTGATGAATGGGTCCGAGCATCACCGCAAGGGGAATGGTCGAGCAGTTTGGATTGGCGATGAGCTTGTGACCAGGAAGCGCGTGACGATTTACCTCGGGGACGACGAGCGGCACGCTCGGGTCAAGACGAAATGCTGCGGATTTGTCGATGACGAGGATGCCTTGCGCGGCGAGTTTTGGTGCAAACGCGCGACTGGTTTCGGCATCTGCGGCAAAGAAAGCCACGTCGACTGCCGCAAAACTCTTGGGGTTGCTTGTGTCCAACTTTTGGATTTCGATCTCCCGGCCTAAGGCAAAGACGCGCGTACCAGATGACCGCTGGCTCGCAAAGAGTCGCAGGTCGGCGATTGGCAACCGGCGTTCGGCGAATAGGCGGAGGAGCGTTTCTCCGACAAGCCCCGTGGCTCCGACCACGGCAACGGTCAGCGGCTTCACTCGGCGAATTCCCCGAGACCTTCGACGAAGTGATCGAGGCGGGCTGCAGCGTGCGCCGCTTTGATCACGCCGGAGACAAACGCGGTTCGAGTGGATGTCGTGTGACGAATGACTAGCGTCTCGTCGTCGTTGGCAAAGATTACTTCTTGGCTGGCGATGACGCCGGGCATACGAATGCTATGAATGCCGACACCATCCACCTCGGCTCCGCGAGCACCTTCAACTCGAACGGTCTCCGAGGGTTCGCAGCGCATGCGGCCCGCTTGAGATATAATGCGTGCCGTTGCAATCGCGGTACCCGACGGAGCATCTTTTTTTCCGGCATGATGGGTTTCAACAATGTCGGCGTGGGTGAAAAAAGGCGCTGCAATTTTTGCGAACTGCATCGTGAGTATGGCGCCAATCGAGAAGTTCGGTGCGTACACTGCGCCAATCTTTAACCGACTACACGCCTCGCGGAGCTCTTCAACGTCGGCTAGTGTATATCCAGAGGTGCCGATGACCGGTCGTATACCCAGCGAGAGCGCCTGCAGCGCGAGCGTCTTCGAGGCAGGGTACACCGTAAAATCAATCAAGACATCTGGTTTTTGCGTGGTAGCCAATTCCGCGAAGTCGGCATATTCGCCAGTGTCTAGGTTTGAGTTCGTGCGCACGAGCCTGCCGACCACGTCCAAGCCGGGCGCGTGACGAAGCGCCGCGGCAACAACGCTTCCGGTCTTACCACGAGCACCGGCGATAGCGACACGAACAGCCTTGTTTGCAGCCATATTCAGAAGCGTTCGATTGCGTTGTGGCAGCGGTCCTTTGTGGCGCGCGCTGTGCGTCCGGGTGTTGTGCCTACTGCACGGTCTATGCTTCGAGTTTTTCGAGCTTGGCGTAGTTGAGCATGATGCTCTTGCGACCGGCGCTGTCAAATTGAACGGTCACGAAAGCATCGCCACCTGCACCTTGGACGTCGAGCACGGAACCGCGTCCGAACTTTTGGTGCACGACAACGTCGCCGACGGCAAGATCGGCAATCGGCTCTGACGCACGCGCGGGAAGCGCCACATCGTCCCAACCCCCGCCCATCCCCACCGCGGGCACAGGAGGCGTATTGAGGTATTCGAGTCCAGTCATTTCTCCGAGGAAGCGCGAAGGTGGGTGCATGTACGAGCTGCCGTAGGTCATGCGCCGACGAGCCAACGTCAAGTAAAGTTCGTCCTGAGCCCGGGTGATACCGACATAGCACAGGCGGCGCTCTTCTTCAATCTCCGACGGATCCAAGAGCGCGCGGTTGTGCGGGAAGGTGCCTTCTTCGAGTCCACACAGGGTGACGACGGGGAACTCTAAACCCTTTGCCATGTGCAACGTCATGAGCGTCACGGCAGATTTGGTTTCGTCCATTGCGTCGAGGTCGGAGACGAGCGAAATGGTTGAAAGAAATCCAAGCAAGTCAGGTCCCTCGCGCTCTTCGTAGTCGCGGGCAACCCCGATCAGTTCGCGCAGATTCTCGATACGGCTTTGCGCTTCAGGCGTGTCTTCGGCTTGCAGTTCTCTGACGTAGCCTGTTTCTTCCAAAATGCTGATGAGCAACGCAGCCGGTCCGCGTTCGTCGCCGACGCGAGCGAACGCATCGATGTCGCGCATGAAGGCGGCCACGTCTTTCGCTTTCTTGGGAGCCGCCGTCGAGACGATCGCTGGATCGACGAGCGCTTGAGCGAAGGTCTTGCCCTGGCGCGCACCTTCGTCAGCGATAGCGTTGAGCGTGGATTGGCCAATCCCGCGGCGCGGAGCATTGATGATGCGACGCAGGCTGATGCCGTCATCACGATTGGCAATGAAGCGCAAGTAGGACAGCGCATCCTTGATCTCGGCGCGCGCATAAAAGCCGACGCCCCCAACAACCCTATATGGCATCCCGATCGCAAGCATGGCTTCTTCAATGGAGCGTGACTGAGCATTTGTCCGATACAGCACCGCGTAGTCGTTGAAGCTTCTGCCGTCCTCGCGAATGCCAGTCTCAATCAGATCGACGATAAAACGCGCTTCATCACGATCGCTGTTGGCCGCGTACACGCGCGCCAGCTTGCCTCCTTCCCGAGAGGTCCACAATTTCTTGTGATGCCGCTGGGTGTTGTGACTGACCAGTGCATTTGCTGCTGCAAGGACGTGATTGGTCGAGCGATAGTTCCGCTCCAAACGAAAGGTCTTTGCACCGGGAAAGTCACGCTCGAAGCGAAGGATGATGCGGTGATCTGCGCCGCGGAAACTATAAATCGATTGATCGTCGTCGCCAACCACGCAAATATTCTTCGATCCTAGCGAGAGCGCGCGCACCATCCGATATTGCGCCTGGTTGACGTCCTGATACTCGTCGACGAGGACGTACCGAAAGCGGTTTTGATATTGGAGGGCAAGGTCATCGTTGCGTTCCAGCAGCACGAGCGTGCGCATGATGAGGTCGTCGAAGTCCAAGGCGTTGGCTCGAGCGAGGCGGCGTTCGTACTCCACGTACACCGACGCCACCGTTTTAGAAAGATGTCCGTCAGCCGTTTCCGAGAACGCAGCCGCGTCCTGGCATCGCTCCTTCGCCCGGCTTATTTGAGCCAAGATTCCGCCCGGCGGGAAGTGCCGTTCGTCGACGTTGAGGTCGCGCAGGATCTCCCGGATGAGCGCGCGCTGGTCGGTTTCATCGTAGATGACGAAGTTTGGGCCGACCCCAACCGCAATGCCGTCGCGGCGCAAGATTCGCACGCCGATGGAGTGGAACGTCCCGACCCAGAGTCCGTGCGCGGCCGGCCCAACCAATTGCGCGAGCCTGCTCTTGAGCTCTCCCGCAGCTTTGTTCGTGAAGGTGACCGCGAGGATCTTGTGCGCTGGTACTTTATGCTCTGCGAGCAGGTAGCCGACGCGGTGGGTGAGGACGCGTGTCTTTCCGCTTCCGGCGCCCGCAAAAATAAGAACAGCGCCTTCCGTCTCAGAGGCGGCGGCGCGCTGCTCGTCATTAAGCGCTGCGAGAGCATCCATCTCGTCTAAAGTTCGTGAGGTCGTTCTTGGAGTCCCGCGAATTCGCTCGCGGTATGATTACGCGGCTTCTTTTAGGAGTGTCGGCAACGTCTCGATCTCAAGTCGCTCATCACCGCGTAACACTCCTATGATAAGCGAATCGCCTATGCGGTGCTGCCCCAGAACAACTTGGACGTCGTCGGGTGAAAAAACCGCGCGGTCCCCAACCTTGACGATCACGTCTCCGGTCTGCAGCCCGGCCTTGCGGGCCGCGCCCTCGGGATCGATTTCCGTAACGAGCGCCGCGCCCTCTTGCTTGAGGCCGTATCGGGCGCCGAGATGCCGCGCCACCTTGGCCATCTGCAAGATGACGCCAAGGTATGCTCGTCGGACGGTTCCAAAATTTATGAGTTGCGACGCAACTTGTTTTGCGGTGTTCGACGAAATCGCAAAACAAATGCCTTGCGAACCTTCAATGATCGCGGTGTTCACGCCGATGACATCCCCGCGAAAATCGACCAGCGGCCCGCCGGAGTTCCCCGGGTTGAGGGCTGCGTCCGTTTGAATGATGCCTTCGATAAGGCGACCACTTTGCGATCTCAGCGTCCGGCCAAGGGCGCTGACGACTCCAGCCGTCACGGTGGCCTGGAATCCGAGCGGGTTGCCGATGGCGATGACGAGCTGTCCAACTCGTAAGGCGGACGAGTCGGCGAGCGACGCGTGAGGCAGTCCCGACCCCGGTATGCGGAGCACGGCGAGATCGCTGTGAGGATCGTCGCCGGCAATGGTCGCGCGACTGACGGTGCCATCTGCGAAGCGCACTTCGATTCTCTCTGCCGAGTTGACGACATGACTGTTCGTGAGCACAAACCCATCGGGCGCAATGACAAAACCACTGCCCGAGCCGTGCAATTCTGGAAGGCCGCGGCGCGCGAGTCGTTCTGGAGCTCGACGGGCCATGCCAACACTAACCACAGCGGGACCTACGCGTTCGACCGCGTCGATAACGGCTTGCGAGTAGGCGTCAAGTGCTTGAGTTTCTTTGTTATCCATGATCTTCTACATTGAGTGCCTGGGCCAGAGCGGCGTGAGCGTGGAGATACGAGAGCGTGCTTTCAGCTCCCATGTTAATGTTGAAATCATTTCGGCTAAGTCCATCTTTGCATCCGCCGCGCGCATCGACCATAACGAGCCGTTCCGAATTCAAGCCAAAAAACCACCCAAACGTTTCAAGGGCTCTGCTTTGATATTCCACGCGTCCTGTAAGCTTCGACGCTGCAAGCCACAAATCTACCATGGCGCACGCCTCGATGGGCTGCTGGTCGTGGGTGGCTCGCTCTTTTTCCCGCTCGTACCATCCGGCATTGCCGATTGGAAGGAAGGTGTCTTGCGCCTGCGTGAGCCCGGCAAGGAAGGCAAGGCCACGCATGCCTATCTTTTCCAGTTTCGGGTCTGAGAGTGCCGCAGCGCCTCGCAGCGTTGCCTCGGGGAGCCGGGCATTGCCCCAGGTCAAGAGTGGTTCCCACCAATCCCACCCGGGCTGGGCATTGCTCTCGAATTCCCCGCGCAAAGAATTGCACAATAACTTCAAGACCACTTCGGCGTCGCGAGCCAGCGATTCCGGCAGATCTCCTTGCGGCGGCACGAGCGAAGCGGCTTCCGGGGCAATGGCCGCAGCAAGACCTAAGACCACATAGGCTTTGGGCCGCAGGTCTGTGAGATCTCCGACATGCTCGAGCGCCTCTCGTAGGAGCCTGACAGAGCGCTTGCGCCATTCATCGATCGGCGCACAGCGAGAAGCGACACCAACCGCCCACACGGTGCGGCCAAAACTTTCTGGCGAGCCCACCTCATCCGTAAAGGAACCATCTTCGGCCATCAGGTTATGAAACTGGCCGTCTGGTCTTCGACAGCGCTCGACGAAGTCCAAGCTCGCATCGCCAATGACCCGCGCGTCTTCCAGACGCGCATTAAGATGGAGGCTCAACACGGCGGCCAGAAAAGCCCGGGCATTGTCATCGAGGCAATAGCCGTGCTCGAGATGTATTCGGTCACCCTGAGCAAATTGCACCATGCCGTGCTCATGCATGAGCTTTCGAGCGTGTTGAAACGAGGGTGGCTTCCCAGCAACGCAGTCGACAAATGGCTGGAGTGCGGCGGCAATACTGCTTGGCGCCGAGACGCTCGGGCTCAGACTCTGGGGAAGATTCTTCAACGGGAGAATCCTACTTGGTGCCGCCGGTGCCTTCGCCCATAGAGGCGACAAGCGAGCTCGCGTGGCGCTGCAACGCATCGCTCCACACGGTCGAAGCAGCGCGTTCGGCCGCGCCGACTCGGCGGCCCACACGACCGGTTTGCAGCTTCAGCGCTTGCGCAAAGGTTTGCTCGGTTTGTCGCGCGACTCGCGACCAAGTCATGCCGCGCCCAAATCGATACGCCGTCGTTTCAATGGACGCGCGACGCTGTGGGTCGCCTAAGACTGAGTTCACTGCTGCTGCGATGCTTTGCGAATTCTTAAACGGCACGGTGACGCCGCGTCCATCAGCGAGCAGCTCCTTCGCATAAATGGAAGCTGTGGCGACCACGGCGCGGCCGCAGGCAACGGCATACGATAGCGTGCCGCTGACGATTTGATTCGGGTCGAGCGAGGGTGATACGTAGACGTCGGTCGCTTGCAGATACTCGACGACTTCCTCGTCATTCATATAGTGATCGACGAACCGCACGCGGTTTTTTAAACCGAGCGCGCAAACGCGCTCCCACAAACTCTCGCGATAGCTCTCGCCTTCGCGGCTGCGAATTTCCGGATGTGTTTCGCCTAGCAACAGGTACATGACATCAGGAATCTGAGCGGCGATTGCCGGCAGGGCGTCGATCACGTACTCGATGCCTTTGCCGCGGCTGAGCAGCCCAAACGTTGCAATGACGGTCCGATCCTCCAAGCCGAATGCTCGCTTGAAATGGTGGCTGCGTCGCAGCGGAACGTCCGGCACGCCGTGCAGGATGACATCGATCTTACGCGGATCGATGTTGTACCGGTCTTCCAAAGTGCGACGACCGCTGTATGCCAAGACCACAACACGGTCGCTGCGGTTGCACAGCTCTCGCGTGACGAAACGCATGCGAGCGTCTGGCTCAGGCAAGACCGTATGCAACGTCAAGATAACCGGCTTGCGAACCTGCGCAAGAAAATCCAGAATATAGTCGCCCTGGTCGCCGCCGAAGAGCCCATACTCATGCTGGATGTTGATAACATCAGCTTCGTGATCGTTCGCGAATCGCGCGGCGCGCACGTATGAGGCGCGGTCATCGCGGTCGATTTCGCAGCGCACTATCGCGGGATACGGGTAAGCTTTGCCGCCGTCGGTAATGGCGATGACATCGCTGGGTGCGCCAACGAGCAAGTCGTAGGCTCCTCGCGTATCCTCAGTGAAAGTTGCGATGCCGCATTCACGAGGCGGATACGACCCAACGAAAAGAGCCCGCGGCATTCCTGCCTCGAGACTATTACCAAACAAAAGCGCGGAGCGTTTTGCTGCTTGCACTATATAAGCTGTATCCTTGCGTGTTATTTATTCAATGAAGGCGGACGCCAGAGCGTCCGACCTGCTGTCATTATACCACATCGCGGCTGAGTCCAAACGACAGTCGACGTTGTGTTTGTCCCTCTTAAGGACGCTTAAGGTTTGCTCGCTTCGACCCGTTCGTCGCGTCCCAGTACGGCACCAGGTTCAACCGTGGCGTTCGGTTCTACAACGACTTCAAGCCCTAGGATCGCGTCCCGCACCGACGCTCCATGCCCGATGAAGCAATCTGCCCACAGAACGCTTGACACAACAGTCGCACCGTGCGCGACTTTGCAGCCTTCGTAGAGCACTGCATACGGTCCGATGCGCGCACCAGGTTCGAGCGTCACGTTCGCGCCAAAATAGATTGGACCGGTTAGCGTGACGCCGGCGGGTGGCGCTGTCCCATCGGCGACCCAGATTTTGTTGGCCACCTCGGTGCCAATCGGGCGCTCGAAGGCACCGTCGAGGATGTCCCGGTGAGCTTGCACATACGTCGCGGGGCGGCCGACGTCAATCCAGTAGTCAGAGGTTGAAACTGCAAACACGCGGTGCGTTTGTTCGATCAGTTTCGGAAACGTTTCTCGTTCGATCGATACTTTTTGCCCGGATGGAATCGCATCCAGCGCCTCCGGCTCGAGCACGTAGGTCCCGGCATTGATGTCGCGTGCGCTCGTTTCTCCTGGTCTTGGTTTCTCCACGAAGCGCAGCACGCGTCCTTCGCGATCGGTCTCGACGACCCCGAACTGGCTTGGATCATCTACGGCACGCGTGTGGATGGTGGCGATAGCTTTGTGTCGGGCGTGTTCCTCGCGGAGCGCAACCAAATCAACGCCCGTGAGGATGTCGCCGTTGCAGACAAAGATCGTTCCTGTGACTTTGTGGACGGCGTTCTTGATCGCGCCCGCCGTGCCGAGTGGCTCTTCTTCAAAGACGTAGTGCAGCTGCACTCCAAATTTGCTACCGTCACCGAAATATGACTCGATCGCCTCAGGCAGGTAACAGCACGACAAGATAACCTCATCGACGCCTGCTTTGCGCAGTCGTTCGATGATCCAGCCGATAAAAGGACGGCCCAAAAGAGGCGCCATTGGTTTGGGAACGGAGTAGGTCAACGGGCGCAGGCGCGTACCTTCGCCACCCACGAGAACTACAGCTTGCATGCGTCGATTCGAAGTTTACTCTCGGGATGGTCAGGCTCCCCCTGCGCAGGGGAAACACGCCGATGGCGCGCAAACCGAAAAACCGTCAGGTTCCTATGAGAGGACCATCGATGGACGTTTCTGGCACCTTGATTTACACGATCGCCCAACCGGTGCTCAACATTCTGTTCGGGTTTTTGTTTGGGTTCTTACTCCAGGAAGTGCCTTTTCGCAGATTGTTTATGTTCTGGATAGCACTGGTCGTTTTCGTCTCGGTGAGAGTCGTCGGCGACTGGCTGTTCCAACAACCTTCGGTCTTGCCCTGGGAGACCGTGCGACTCTATGTGTACGCCAGCTGTTTTTTCCTCGGAACCGCGGGAGCGCGTTGGCTTGTGGGCGTTTACAACGCTAACAAAATGCTCAAAGACAAAGATCTATAACAAACATAAATCAAGCTATGTGTTTTTAGGGCTTTGGTCTCAGCCCGAGCTTAACACTTGCCTGTTAGAATAGGCACAAGCGCGATACGCGCGGTTCTCCCGAGGAGAGATATCTCTCATGTACACAGTCCCAAAGATCATAGCATCGGTTGACCTAGGCACCGTAATGACTGACGCGCTCGGTATCAGCGCCAGTTGCGCTAACAATCCCGAGTGCGGATAATCGACCATCGTCCCAACCTGGGGTTGGTGAGGGGGTGTGAGCCAAGGCTCGCTCCCCTTTTGTTTAGTACACTTCGGCTTTATGTGCATTCTAAGTTTCAGCCCTAAGGACACCTTCCAGGACAACTTCCAGAATGCGCGTATATAAATGAAGAGGCAGCTACCCCGATACGCTCGATGAAGCCCGCGTAACAATCGAGCAGTGGCCAATGCGTTCGGCGCCGGCTTGGCGGCTAAGGTTTGCGCTGGTGGATCACGAGTTGGTTTCCCTCGGAATCCTCGCCGATGGCCATGAAACACATCGGGTTTTCCATGGGATCGCCGATCGTGACGCCGCGGGAGCGAAGCTCGGCGACCGCCTCGCGCGCGTCCGCCACGGCGAACATGATTCCGTATCCGCGCTCCCAAGACCAGTTCGCCTCGGCGGGGTTCCACAGCTCGACCGTTGAGCCGTCGGGGAGTTCGAATTCGGCTCCATTCTCGCCGATCGTTGGCGCCAGCGGCAGCTGCAGCACGTCGCGGTAGAACTCGATCGCGCGCGAGAGATCTTTAACCATGTACGTGTGAACGTCGATACCGGTGATGTTCATGCAGCGCGGATTCGATAACCGTTTTGCAAATCCGGCAGCTCAGCGCTAGCTGCTCCTCTACCAGCTCCTCGGTGAAGCAGCGCGAATGGTTGCAACGACAGCGCGCAATCGCGCGGTGAGCGTCCAAACGGAATCTTCGGTTTTAGCTTAGCCAACATTCCCCATATAAACTTCTCCCACTGTTTTCCGCCAGCGCGCGCTACTTCGTCAGCGTGTGGTTGGCGGCGTGAAGGAGAATGACGAAGGCCTGTTTCTGGATGGCGGTAATATCAAGCCGCGAGAGGTTGTTTGCCTTCTCATTGTAGCTGGCAATCGCTCTGATCGCGGCCTGCACCTGGGGCTGCAAGGTCTGGAAGATCGTCGGACTGCTCCCCGCGAATTGAGTGAACTTTTGCAGCCCGGGTTTGGCCAACCCTTGGGCAGTTGCGAGGTTGTAACCCCAATCGAATTCCGAGGGAACGGTTTTGCCCACCAGTGCGGTCTTGTTCCCGAGCCAGAAAAAGAAGCAGGCCTTGGTATCCAGGTCCGTGCCCAGCCATTTGTCCAAAGCGCCCGAGTTGATCTCGGAATTGTTCCACGCATCCTGTTGGGCTTGCGTCCAGCCGGAATAATCCCGGAACAGTGGCAGCCCGAGACTCGTTTTGACGAGGCTGTCGTAGCTGGCCAAAACCTGCGGCGTCGCACCGGCGTTGACGAACAATTGACGCCCCGAGGCAAACTCGGCCCTGATCCCGTCCGGCGAAAAGTCTTTCAGATTATTAATATTATTGGTGAATTCCATAAACTGGCCTGCGTTGAAATAATCAAACGGATGCGCCGTATTTGTTTGCACCGCCGAAACCGGTAGAACCGACAGGACTAGCACGGCCAAGACCGTGATCGCAGGAGCGAAAAGACGCATGAGAACCTCCTTGGGCATGGCTGCGTGAACAAAAGAAATGCGGAACCCTGTTCATGTCGCGGCCCTTTGCGACACCGGGGCTTCGAACTAAGAACGGGCTGGGACTGGCCCGAGGTTCCTTCGCGCCCCGTCTCCCCGGAGCCAGAAACGTGCGCTCCCCTTTCGCCGCGATGGCTCCGATTCGCTCTGGCGTCTCTTAGTCGCGAAAATCTCTCTTTGCTTTTGGGTGGAGAACCGGTGATTCAGCGGACCGTTGGCAAACCATGCTCCCAAGAGCACTCCCGCAATCGAACCCGCACTGTACGCGAGCGCTGTGGGTAATCCAATGCTTGTGGTCACCGCCCGCACCGAGAAAACATAGGTCAATTGTATTGCGAGAACACCCGAACCGATAAGCCACCACGGGGATCTTTCTTAGGGGTTATGCATTTCCACAGCCGTGTACACCTTGGGAGCCTAGGAAGCCCGTGAGAAGGCCGCTAAATCACCGGCATGAGGCGTCGAATTCCCGCTTTGGCGATCGTGGCGACGTTGGGTGTGCTCGCGGTAGCGGCGTGCTCTCGTGCTGGTGGTGACTACGGGCCGGCCTCGGACGTGCAAGTTCTCCGAACGATGTGGCAAGCGGAATCAACAACCGGGAAGATCGCGCAAGTCGTCGTGGTGGGGAATTACGGTATCGTCGACGTAACCGACACCGAAGGGAACGTCAAGTACGTCGAGCTTTTCGTTAAAGGCGCTTCCCAGGTGCCCGGAGCGTGGCAAAGGGACATCGGCCGCCTCTACTCGAGCAGCATCTACGGTCCGATTGCCGCGTGCGCGTTCACCCAGCGCGGAGTTCCGCAAGACGTAGCGGACCAGATTGTTGCTAACGACACGCGCCTCGCGGCCGCGGCGCGGCAAAACCCGCAGGCCGGATGCGGCGGTTGAGTCTGCCGGATCAGCAACGTAACCGACTATAAGAAGCCTCTTGACCGGGCGCTGTTTCTATTCTCTGATAAACAAGCTTGGGAACCATCTGAAACGGACGGGGTATATCCGAACGGGTACAGGATTCCGATTCGGTTCCTACGCTGCGAGATTGAAAACTTCTAGTGGTTCAAGGTTCATGCACGGATTCCGGTCGATCGGAACCACGCATCAAAGACTAGCAGCTATGAAGAATCCGATTTTGAAATTCCGGCACTGGCCCCCGGTGAGAAATACACATTCGGCGTGGTGAATCTGACCGGCGTTATGATAGACGTTGAGGTCCCACGCCATGCCATGCTGCTCACAACGGCCGACTTAGCCCGGGGGAAAACAGGTGAACCGGAGGATGTGACTCTCTATCCATCCGATCCGGGGATGTTTTTCAATTCGGGCGTTTTGGGTATCCCCCAGAAAACGTCTACCGCAAATGAGCGGCTAAAGCACCGTCCTTTTGCGTTCTCGTGCGTTCTGCCGCGTTTTTAGGCTAGGGGCAAACCTTCTTTCCCCTGGGATGTTCAGGGAGCGGCTCAACCAATCTGACTTAGGACACATTGAGGACACCTTCGGGGTGCGGATTCCACCGGTTTCATGCTTTTTCCAGCGAATCTCGCGCAGTGGCTCCAAGGCCGTCAAATAAAGCTCAAAACCTTACTGCGTGAAGCGTAGCCCCAAGGGAATTCGAATCCCTGTCTCCGCCTTGAGAGGTCTAATCGAGCGCCGACCTATAAGGTATTGCGTTCGAACTAGACCCTGAGGTGTACCTTTGCACTACGCGAACAGGCGGTCCATCTTCTCGACGGCAGTACGTTGAGCATCCTCGGCCAAATGCGCGTATGTGTCAATCGTGAGTGCCACAGAGTAGTGACCGAGAATCTTCTGAATCGTCTTGTAGTCAACGCCCGCTTTGATTGCGAGGCTGGCGAAGGTGTGCCGGGTTGAGTGGAACTTCAGTATCGGAACGTCCGCGTTCTTGCAAAGCATCTTAAAACGTTGCAAGAGATGATTACGGTTGCCTGGGTTTCCTTTGGTGTTTGGAAAGACGTATTCCGACGCTCTTAAACCTTCGGCGAGCAGGCGGGTCTGTTGCTCCCTGAGGGCTGCCACGGCATCCCGAGCTAGGTCAATGGTTCGTGTTTTTCCGCTCTTGGGTTTACCGGGCTTCGCAGGCTTGCCAAAGTTCACAAGGGTCTGATTGACCGTGAGCTTTGCAGCTTTAAGGTCCACGTCGGACCATCGGAGGCCGAGAAGCTCTCCAGAACGCAGACCCGTGCGAAATGCCACGCGTAGCAACGCAAAATCTCTGTGTTGTGTATCGGACACAAAGGCCAGTAATGTGTTTGTCTCAGCTTCACTAAAAGCTTGAATCTCTTCTTTCGAGACCGAAGGTCTGAGGTTCTTCGCGCAGACATTTTCCGTAACTATTCCTTCCTCGACGGCCTCTTTGAGCGCGGCGCTTATTAGGTTGTGCGTCTTAAGCACGGTAGCCGGAGTGGTTTTCTTGTATTCCTTCGCGTAGAACGCCTTAACTCGGTCTCGCGTCAATTCGGCAACAGGGAGAGGTCCAAACTCCGAAGTCAGCTTCTTGATGATGCCTTCATACCGATAAGCTGTACTCTCGCGAATCTCACCCGAGGTTATTCCGAACTCGACGTATGCTCGAACGACCTGTTCGATTGTTGGGCGTCCATTCTCGCCTTTGACTTTCAGTAGACCTTGGGTTCTTTTGGCCTGCAGGTCTATGAGCTTCAGTCTAGCTTTTTCTTTGCTCTTAGAAGATGCAGTGTAGCGCTTACCGTTCACGATAACTCGAACTATCCACAAGTTCTGAGTCTTGCTGAAGAAAAATGCGTCTTCGTTGCGTCCTCGTCTAGCCTTTGCCATGTTTAATAAGCCTCCGTCCAGATTCGAAGTGCTTTGCGTGGTATGCGACGCGTTCTCTTTATTATGTTGAAGGGAAGCTCTCCGCGTTCCATAGCCCTATAGATGGTCGCTCTGTGGAGTTGTAAGTGATGTGCTACTTGCTTGACCGTCATATAGCCCTCAGAAAATAAGTCAATGTCTTCTGACGCGTAAGGTTTTGGCAGTGGGTCGGGATGGAGCTTCATCTCGGCGTTCATAAGTATATCCCATTCCGCATCGGTTTTTGGTTCAATTCCGAACTTATCCCGGAGTGTCTTAACATCGAGCCCGGACCTTTGGATACGGTCTCGGTATCTTTCTGGTATCATTTTTAGTCTCTTTGGATTGTCAGTAAGTGCGCTGTAAGCGCAGGCCGCTCGCTGACGGCGTGGTCCTGGAGTTTCTAGGGTGAGAGAATTAGAGTCGTTCTAAGTTTTTGGAGGCGTGGCAGCTAACGTGTAGGCACGACATTTGCAATTCTTCGCCATACAGTAGTTCGCATTGGGAGCCGATGGGATGCCGAATGAGTCAGCGGCCCCAGGAATCACACTCCGCTTTGCTGACGGGCCGAACGTAAAGCGGTGCATCGTCCTTCGATGCCCGCATTCGCACTTGTTGCCACGACGTTGTGGCCCACGTGATGGGTAGCGTTCCCGATACCCTTGAGGCCCCTCGGCGGAGTTCATGCCTTCGGTAGCTCCAATTTAGTCGCATCGTACTCGGAGTTTCGGCTTGGGACTCCACATCGAGTATGCGCTCTGACAGTGGTCAGTTTTCCATCGTGAAGGTGACGCAAGTGCTTTCTCACTTCGTGAGGCCTGCGCTGCCTTAGGTGTTTCCCTCTGGTCGCATCGTGAATGATGCGCGACAGCGGTTTGCGCAATTCGACCAAGTAGTGTTCGCGCTCAACATAACCTTCCGCTCTCCGCTGTTGCCGCGTTGGAGGGCGGAACGGGTCTTGGATTTGGATAGTGGAGACGTCTCGGTGATTCAGCATGAGACAAAACGACGCAACGAACGACGCGGCTACGGCACCGCCGGTATAGTTCTCGCGAACGAACGTGCGCCTAGCTTTATTAAACTCTAGTCCTTGCTCGACCGAGTTCCTTAAGGCCAATTTGGTTCTATCGGTTTGTAGTGCTACCTCGAACTTGCCTTCCTCTGGCTTAACTATGACCTCGAAATGGTTTGTGTGTGTTTGTCGGAGAACATCGTTTCGCATGATGCTTGTGAGAATGACTCGCCACACATTGGAACTTGAGTCAACTCTGGTCTCACCCCATGCGCCCACTATAGACGGCGGCGCGTTAGGAAATGGATGAAACACGATTGGACTGCGAATCGCAAAGTACGGGTACGGTTCAATACAGAAACGTGGGTCCCAACTTGGAGCGTCAGGAAGAGCGATTCGACCGACGGCTGTTGGGAGGGTATCGTCGTAATTGTGGCTCAGCGCCCGCAGGTGTCGTAGTTCCTTGAACTGTTCCTCGCTAATGTGAAACACGCGGCAGTTCGGACCTATGGTCTCGAAGTGCTGTTGAACTCTCCGGTCGTACGGCGTACTCAAAACTTGGTTGCCTTGTTCAATTCTCGCGCTCGCTCGCCTTTATGATAATGTCAGTCAAGTGCCGGTCGCCGCGCTTTCATCTTCGCATAGTAAAGCGTTTCCGCGATGAACGATTGCTTCACGGCGTTGACCTCAGTCATCCATTCCATACCTTCACCGTAGCTGCGCGGTGCGGAAGGTGTGACTATAGTGCCCTCGGGGAGCGGCTTCAATTCGTGGTTCTCGATTCGCTTAGGTGCCTGCTCAGGCAGGAAGCAGAGGTCGCCGTCTAAGTGCCCGACCAGAAAGGCATCATCGCAGCCTTGGCTCCTATTTGATGCAATCGAATAAAGAACGAGTGGTCAGGTTCTTCGTATTGACTTGTCTTGTCATTGTGAATCAATGAGAACGGGTTCTCGGGAAGCCGTTGCAACAATGAGAGCCTATGCAATCGCAAAGTGTAGCCCAGATTTCAAAATCGGAATTGGTTTGAGCGGAGTGTCGCGACCAAACATGGATGTAGCCGTTCTCGTCTTCGCTCGTGGTCGAATAGTTTTTGGACGTTTCTAGCGCAGGCCGCGCCCACTACTAGGTCGAGCTTCGGATACTTCTCCAGTGTTCTCAGTAGAAGCTTGACGCCCAACTCCGACCAGAAAGCGTCACAATCCACCCAGAGAACATACTGCTCGGAGTATTTCTTTGGAAGCTTGCGAGCCATCTCGCGGGCGGCAAAGACAAGTTGGTTTCGACCTTCGGCTGCGTCGAATCCGGTCACCTGTATTAGCTTATGAGGAAACCCATCGAACCTGTTCTTCAAACAAAAGTCCGTCTCGTGGTGCAGGTCGGCTTCAGTGCGGAGCGGGGTGAGGCAAAAAATGAACGAGGCGTCGATAGCGGTAGCGCGGGCTATAGAAATCAATGGGAACCTTTCTTTCGAAGTTTCAGTTTTGAGCGACGGTCAAGCCGCCGCGAGAGTCTGAGGGTAAGGTATACAACCCCACCTGTTCATCTCAATCAGATAGCTAACCACGTAAAACGTGGCTGGCTCGATAGACTGGACTGGGTGCTGTTCTCTTTGCAGTGCAAGTAGAGGGTCGAGTCTCGCATCGGCGAGCACGTCAAAGACCGTCTCACCAGACCCTACCAAGCCGTACATTCCTGGGACACCGGCAACGAACGAGCGGCTTTGTGGGTTTTCCTGTCCATTACCGGGAGCCTCAAGCCAGGCATTCGAGGTGCCAGGGTGTAGCGCAACAACTAGGTGGTGGCGCTCTGCAAGGTCTAGGGCGTCTCTTGCGGCGTTCTTATTAACGCCCGCATTGTTGCTGCCCAGGTAACCCGCCAAGGTTCGCAGGTCAATGCCAAAGCAGTGAGGTCTGAGTCCGTGTCGCCCTATGTGCTCCACGAGCGCCTTATAGACGCGCTTGGCGCTTTCTGGGACCCTCGGCACGAAAAGCTGACCATTACTATTAGCTAACAACCCGGGACTGGTAATGGACAGCGAAAGGTCAATCGGTCGCCAGCTTTGTTTTGCAAGGGCCGCATCCCAAGCGCTGAGTTCGACTATTTCCCTCGTAAGAGGATTGCGGGGGTCTTTGTATTTCGGTGACGGTTGGTCTAGGTCGGGGCTCTTGTCTCTTATCTTATGCAGTGCTTGGATATACGCGGCCTGACCAGCCTCAGGTCCCTTTGCAGACAAGAAATACGCTGCAAGCGCATACATCTTCTGCCTCATGCCTTTAACCGCACCGAAACAGGTCCAGGTCCACGCTTGCCCTGTTAAGGTCCTGACCCATTTCGGGTGTACACTTCGCAAACGACGCACGATGTAGGGCTTCGCCAGTTTCGTGACCTTGCTCGAAGCCAGTGGCTTTAGAGCGGTAATCTCAATTGGGTCCCGATCGAGATTCAGAGCGTCTTCAAGCGGGCCGTTTCTGGCCTTGTTGCGACCAAGAATCCTAACCACGCCGCCGTCTTGCAAGAGCGTAGCTGGCTTCTTAGGAAAAAGTTCAATGTCGCCAGTTGCTTCTTTTGATGGCACTAGGCTCGGGTCAATACTATGCGCGGCGTCGTAAATGACGTGGCTCAGTGCATGGGCTTCGTCACGCGGCACAAGCTTCGCGAAGGTGACGATAACCTTGCCACGTTCAGAATTCGGCGCGCCAGTGGCGAACGCGGCTTCTGCAATTCCCAGTGCTGCGAGCGCAGCGTTGAAAACGACGAGTCGTTCGCGAAATTGCTTGTCAATGTCAATCGCTACAAAGCGAGCCAAAGTGGCAAGCCCGCTTTTGAGCCGGGTAGACACGCAGAACGCAAAACTAATGTCGCCATTCAAGTGGGCAGCAAGGTCTTCGTCTGAAACCCAGACTCGGCGACCCTTGTAGCCGCTCTTTTTTTGAGGAACGCCGTGGCAGAGGTGAAGCAAATGGCGAAATTGCTCCACTTGTGAAGAGCAGTTCGATAACATGTCTTAGTGTCCAAGGAAACGATGTAGTGTCGCAATTGCGACTGGACCTTACCCAAGGTCAAGAGCGTTTGTTTTGGGAGAAACTACACTAACTCGGCGAGCGTCGGCAACTTCGCGCCAATGTCCTCAAGAAGGTCACTGATTGGGCGGCCATACTTCTTTTCCAAAGCTCTTGCAATCTTCGGCGTGGGTGGAATGACGCCACGCTCGACCCTACTCAAGTCCGAGCTGTTTGTGCCCAGACGGCGGGCCTCAGTGATAATGGCGCGCTCTGCGAGTAGACGATATAAACGAAGACGAGTCACGAAATGTGACCTCCTAAATTTAGTTGAGGGGTTACCACAAAAAAAGGAACACGCTGGCTCCAGAAACCTCTAAGGAATGGGGTCGATGCTGGGGAGAAATCCCAGCACCGGCACCGCGCCACGCTGACGCCGATGAGTCGTCAAACGTGACTTTACGTAGTTGGCCGCTACGCTCGTCGCGAACGTTTTTAGCGCCTACTCTTGTAAGGACCCTAAGGCATCAGAGATGTCCTACCTTAGCCCCTTACCTCAGGCCGCCGCGTTCGAAAGGAATGACACGCGCCTGCTCAAACCCAACTGCTGAATTAGGTCTGCACCCAATGGAATCCGCAGCGGGCGAGGAGTTACCCTCGGGCTTGCGGGCTCGGGTAATTCTTTAAACCAATTTTCTCAGGTCTGCTTCGAGCTGCAACCTTCTCACCGCTTCTTTGGCAGCGGCGGCTGCTTTGGCAGCGGCGGCGGCTGCCGCTTTCACTGCTGGGAGCGCACCATCATACGATGTTGGTTTCTTCATTTTGCTTCCAATCTTTAGTTTCTGAAATCGGCCGAAGGCCGAGGTCTCTAATCACTTGAGTCGTAGAATGTACACGTCATGCTGCGTGGCGTACGCGACTCGCTGTTCTTGTCAATCCCTCTAGCGAAAATCTTTCGTCAAGGCATGTTGTTAGAAAGGCATGGGCTGGCTCTCGCTCACCCTCACTCTCTGCTTAGTGTTTGTGTTACGCTTTATACAGCCTCTTGGCGCGGCGCTGTCAGGGTATTCTGCAAAGAGTTCCTTTACTCGCGCAAAAGAGGTGTATGATTGCTCCCGCATGGCGCTTGTGCGTCGTGCGAAAGGACTATCATGCAAGTGGAACTCCTCGACGTTTTAGGCCCGCTGGGAATTACGATAGCCCTCTGTGATATGTTTTCTGAATGCGACTACAGCATTGACCTCGCATCCTACCTGAAGAACACATCGTCAGTCGAAAGGCAGTGCGGCGTCCTCACTGAGGCTTATCTCAGAGGCGACGTGCTTGCGAGTTATGTGCGCTACATTCGAAGAGGACGGCTAAGCGAAGTGGTGTGTGAAATGAACTTGGACGAGCGCGACGTAGTAGAGTTGGCCGAAACCGTGCGCCCTCACATAGTGCCGGTTCTTTGCTCACTCGCCTTTTCGAGCCAAGACTGCTCTAAGAACATTCTACGACTCAAGTGATTAGAAAAGTAAAAAGGACCAGCGTATCGCACAGCCCTCTTGGAATGAAAAATGCAGCACACGCTGCATGTCTCTGTATTAATTTTAGCACGGCCGCCCTCAGTTTGTCAATAGCCTGCGACCAGACTTTATGCTACTAGCAAGCAGAACCGGGCTGCTACCTTACCAACCCCGTTATTGCGGTGTGACAATGAACAAAAAATTTATGAGCATGTCGATTGAATCGTGGCATCATTTACACGGTCCAGACGCTCCTGGTGCGGACGCATGTAGCGGATGGGAATATTCTTACTGCGGTCTTTGCGGACAAGTTGTCTTCAGTGATCTCTTGGAAGTGATTAAGATTTAGAGATGGGTTGGTATGTCAGACCCTAGTTACGTCGATTCTAGACGCTTTTGCACGCTAATGGGAGTTATTCTGTGATAGACAATATACTGAGTTGGCTGGGATTCAAACTGACTCGGCGTGAACGAGGCCCTTTTGAAGGGACCTACATCTACAAGGTCACGTACACAAACGCTTATGGCGAGTCAGTACCATTCACTCAAGGCGAGACTTTTGCTCCTCATCAGCACGACTTGACTTTATCAATTGATACAAAAAACTTACCTAAGGGCACCTTGGGACTAAACTGTTACGCTGGAGGTCGGCCCAGGTATCCTAAGTACGGCTTATTTTGGGCGCTTATCAGACTTCTCGCACCAAACACCGAGTTGCTTACTGGCCTGAGATTCCGCCTACTTTCTTAACCTACTTAGAACTAGGAGAAGAGTGAGAATGGAAGCTCACAACAACGCAGACCTATTTAGAACCAACCTTTTCACTGTGAAAACCCGTAGCCAAACTCAGAGAGCCATTACCCTCTTGCTTCTCCTCCTCGGGGAACCACGAGATAAGGCAGAATCCCTAGCCAAGGACAGTCTACAACATGATAAGCGGCTACAAAGGGGCGCAACTGCCCACAGGATGGTGTGCTTACCAACTCTCTGGAACGGGGAAATGGTAGATTCAGAAAATGCCGAGAGATAAGTCGGGCAAGAGGTTTCTACTACCCACGAACATTCCTGATAGTGCAACTGTAGTGCGGGGTGAGGGTCCTCCACTCAAAAACCGCAGCAAGACATTGCTTGAGCGCGGGAGATGCGCCGTCAAGGGTTGCACCAAGCCACGATTAGCTCGTGGTCTTTGCAACGAACATTTCTACAAAGCTCGGAGACAACCGCTATGCACTAAAACTACCGATTACAAAGAGTGAATCTCAATGGACTAGACCTTCATGCTAAAATTGTAATTCTCAACCGCTCGCTGTTTTGACACGTGAAATTTGTCCACCTGACCGCGTTGCTCTTTGAGGACGTTAGCTAATGTCGCATACATCAGCCCCTCATTCTCAAGGATAGCAGCTCCTTGCACCCTCCGCCGCCACAGGCGTAGAGCACGATAGCCCCCAGGGCAATTTTACTAAGCTCACGTACTTCATGGCCGCCTCGGGCTCCTGAGAGCAAGTTTTACCGCAAGCCAGATTGTTCCCAAAACAAACAACCACCCGAGTATCAGCAAGCCTAAGACTATGATGACTTCTGGACCCGTGACCTGGGCGAAGGTAATCTCCATCGGACAAGACCCTCCAGATAAGCATTATAACATATCAACCTGTTGACCCTACTACAAACATACGCTATATCACGCCTGAGGCGGCAGAAGGACACTAGTAGTTTTCCATCTCCCAATTTGTCTTGTTGCTGATAAGGGCTTCCTCCTGAGTCTCGCAGCGTGCACCTATCGTTCCGCCGTAGAAGTCGGGCTGTGTTTGACATTCGGCCAAAAGCGTTATCGCTTGATTTATATCCGTTCGCGAGTCGCCTTGCGGGAGATGATGTTCAGCAATTGCTCGCACCCCGAGGAGATAGCCCGCATTAAGATGATCGAACTCCTGAACCTCGCAACCGTCATTTATTCGCAGGCCGTGCGATGCGTTCTTATATGCCCCAGAGTAATCGCCAGCATTATCATCTGCGATTCCCTGTTGAGCATATTTCATGGCATTGATACAAGCACCACTCGGACTACTGTTAGTCGGACTCACTGAGCCGAAGCTGTTGAGCGTGTGTGACCCTGTCGAAGTAAAGCTTATCAGACCCCAAATAATCCAAACAAAGACCGCTAAACCGACAAGGCTAAGAGCGCCTTTCATGGGTCCCTCCTAGGTTCCGAGCCTTAGTAGTCGTTTACGGGCCACGCCTGTTGTACCTAGCCAGTTATGGCAGTCTGACCCCGCTAGTTCCTGGTCCTAAGTATGCCAACAAGAAGAGGGCTACCTCAGGAGCATCCGCTCTCGGTGTAAATTTGTGGTGGTGGCGGTGGCGGGAGTTCGGAAACCTCCCTACTGCAACCCATCCCCCCTTGTCACTAAATTTGAAGATATAGTGACAAACCGCTTGACAGAAATACCGGTTTACCGAGATAATAGATAAGTGTGAAGGGGCACTCAACATGAGACTAGCTGCCTATTTTCGGGTAAGCACTCGTTCGCAGGGCGAGTCAGATAGGCTTGGGCTTCCCACCCAAGAGGCCGCTGTTCAACGCTATGCTATTGAGAACGGCCACGAGCTAGTTGACTCTTATTGTGATATTGGCTTCTCAGGAGCGACGGCGGACCGCCCTGATTTAGCGAGGCTCTTGACCGATGCTGCCGATGGGCGCTTCGAAGCGGTTCTTGTATATCGTGGCGACCGGCTGGCTCGCGACACAATGCTCGACGGGTATCTGAGGTTCACTTTGAAGCGCCACGGGGTTGCGGTGCTGTCCGCGAGCGAGCAAAACGCTACGGGGGAGGACCCAACTGCAAAGTTGACCCAGAGCGTCCTTGCGGCGGTGGCCGAGTTCGAAAGACACTTGATACGGCAGCGCCTGTCAGCGGCACGGCGTTTAAAACGCCTTCATGGTGGCTACGCCGAGGGTCGCCCAAGGTTCGGCTTTAAGGCCGAAGGCGCGAGTCTAGTGGCTGCCTGCCGCGAGCAAGAGGCTGTGGCCTTGATGCGTCGGTTACGTAGACGCGGCAAGTCGTATCGGGCTATCGCCACAGCTCTTGAGGCAGCGTCCTATCACCCCAGACACGGCGCGGCTTTCCATCCCTTTGTTATCAAACGTATCCTGTCCCGTAAACCGGCTAAAGGTAGCACGGTATTGCAGGATTGCGGTAAAGCGGTATGGGAAAAGGGTCACGGCGCGGACTTACGACGATTCTAGGGCCGTTTGCGGGCAAAGGAGACCTATTGTGGCAACGCGCCGCCGCAAGGCCATCAAAGCGAGAACGGTAATCGAACGAACTAAGACCTCGATAAGCCTTCTGCCTGAAGCCAAGTATAGACTGTCAACCTTGAAAGCCGAACTCCGCCGCAAAGGGCAGGCGGTTTCCGAATCTGAGATTTTGGAGAGCCTTATTTTGCATACCGACGCGGCGACGGTGGCTCGTTTAGTCAAGGGATAGGGTCGGTACCACCCATCCCTTGCGATACCCCTGGTTGGACCTATGCCTAACCACCCCTGACGAGTGCCGAGGCCAACATCATAAGGCTCGGTGTTGATTGCCGAGGGATACCCCTTTGTGGTACTACGTTGCTGAGAACCTTACACGCGCGGCCAGAATTTGTGTCTGGAGACTGGCCCGCGAATCCCCCACTCCCGAGATAGCTGCAATTCCGGTCAAATAGAAACATGGCCTAGTTGCAATTCACTCCGAGGTTGACCTTAACTTTACCCTAAGCAGGCGACGTGGGACGATATTATGCGACTTCCAGCGAATCTCAGATAGAAGCTTCAACGCCGCCAAATCGCATTCTAACGCTTATAAAATAAAGCGTAGCCCCAAGGGAATTCGAATCCCTGTCTCCGCCTTGAGAGGGCGGCGTCCTAGGCCTCTAGACGATGGGGCCAAGAAATGCTCCCGGGCAAGGTCTCGAACCTCGAGTCTTCGCGTTCAGAGCGCGACGTGTTGCCAATTACACCACCCGGGAATACGTTTTCGCTTCGCCGCTTAGACCTTTTTTGCTTTCTATTTTTTGTGCCGAACGTCGATGTTTGGCTGTGGCAATTAGGGCAAAGCATCTGAAGATTCTCGGGGCGATGATCGTCCTTCACCCCGCTGCGGTGGTGGAGCTGAATCGACAAGAACCGGCCCCGCCACTCGTTAATCCCGCATTCATCGCATCGATTCTTCAAGACTCCGGCTTCGAGAAGTCGCCTCTTTATGGAGACTCTGGAATTTGATTCTGCCAGGATTCGTTCGAGTGTAAACCGGTGCGAGCGCGTGGAGACTAATCCGAGCCTTACGGCTTTGCTCCACGAGGCTGATGAAAATCCGAATTTGGCTCGACACTCGCTGTAGGTGTGTCCAGTGTCGTAGTATTGCCGGACAGCGACCCAATCGACGACAAACCTTTGCACCATCGAACGGAGCCTGCCCTGACCAATCGCCTTGTACCAGGTGGCGATCTTAAACCCAAAGTGAGCCATGCACGCATCCCGATTATTCCCCGCGTCGTGATAGCGTTGAATTGCAGCCCAGTCGTATAGTTTTCGTCCCATCATCAAACTCCACACCTGTCGAGCCTTGCCCAAATTTCACACATCTGTTGAAAACGTCCATGGGCCACGCGGGTTGTCGTCGATGAACGCCGAAAATCGCCGCGATGGCTTTGGATATGACGACCATGGAGTTGCTCGTGCGTTCGGCTTTTGCCGATCGCGAGCGGTTAGCCGATCCGGACGTCGGAGCCGCCGTCGAGCAGGTTATTGAGTCGCTGGATAGTGGCAAGTTTCGGGTCGCTGAATTTGACGGCAACAGCTGGGTTGTGAACGACTGGATGCAGCAAGCGATCTTGCTCTATTTTGCGCTGAGAGAAGCGAGCGCGATCGACGCCGGACCTTTGAGCTTTTGGGACAAGATTCCAATGAAGAAATCGTGGCGGCAAACGGGCGTGCGCGTCGTGCCGCCGGGAGTCGCTCGATACGGAAGCTACCTTGCTCCCGGCGTTATTTTGATGCCGGCATTCGTGAACATCGGTGCGCGGGTGGGCGAAGGCACGATGATCGACACGTGGGCAACCGTCGGCAGTTGCGCCCAAGTAGGCGGCGGCGTTCACATTTCCGGAGGTGTCGGGATTGGCGGCGTGCTCGAGCCTCCGAGCTCGCGCCCGGTCATCATTGAGGATGGAGCATTCATCGGCTCGCGCTGCATTATTGTCGAAGGCGTCATGGTGGAGCGCGAGGCAGTGCTGGGCGCGGGCGTCGTACTGACTGCCTCAACGCCGATCGTCGATGTCACCGGATCGAAGCCGGCGATGTCGCGGGGCAAGATACCAAAGCGCGCGGTCGTCATTCCGGGAATGCAACCGAAACAATATCCCGCAGGGAATTATTCCACGCCTTGCGCGCTGATCATCGGACAGCGTTCGGAATCAACCGATCGTAAAACATCGCTCAACGCGGTGCTGCGCGAACACGGGTTAGCGGTCTAATGAATCCTTCGGGAAATCCGCTGCTTGCGGCAATCAAACCATCCGCGATCCGCGCCATGCACGAGCGTAAACGCGAGACTTCGATCGATCTTGGCATGGGTCAACCAACGCTTATGCCGGCTATCGAGCCTTTCGGCGAAGCGATGGATTGGGTTCGCGACAATGGCACTCCCTACGCGCCGAATTCTGGCTTGCCCGAGCTCCGCGAGGCAATCGCGCGGATCTACGGAGGTTATTACAACCCCACGGCCGCGAATGTCTGCGCCGTCAATGGATCGCAAGAGGGTATCTACCTTGCAGTAAAGGCGTTGCTCGATCCACGCACGGATGAAGCCTTGCTGACAGACCCCACATACCCGTCGTACGGTCGCTGTTGCGACCTGGAAGGGATCAAACTGCGGACGGTGCGACAAAATTCTCACGATGGTTTCGCGCTGTCAGCCGACTCGCTGCTTGACGCGTTGGGGCCAGCAACGCGCATGATCATTCTTGGATCGCCAGCGAATCCTACGGCGACCGTGATGGACGAACGCGAACTGCGCCGTCTCGCACGGGGGCTGCTCGAACGCAAAGGGCCACCTGTGTGGGTCGTTGTTGACGAGGTTTACAGAGAATTGACGTTCACCGCCAAGCCCTATGCGAGTCTTTTGGATCATTACCCGCACGCGATCGCGCTGGAGAGCCTATCGAAATCTTGCGCGCTGACCGGGATGCGCATAGGCTTTGTCATAGGTTCGGTGGATGCGGTGAGCGCTATGGTGAGGGCGCATGCCTTGATGTTGATGTCGGTGAATGTTTTTGCACAACACGTGGCGCTTGCGATCGTGCGTGAACCACGACGGCTACGCGCACACTTTGACTGGTACTCGGGGCAGCGCCAACTGCTCATCGATACTGCGGCGCGCCTTCATTTGAAGATCCTCGAACCCCAAGGTTCCTTCTACACGATGCTCGCGCTACCGGAACGATGGGCCAATTCCGAAGCGGCCGCCGATCATTTGCTCGAGCGGTATGATGTCGTGACCGTTCCCGGCAGCGTGTTCGGCGAAGCCAGCGAAGGGTATCTTCGCCTGACGTGGTCTGCGCAGCCCGCCGATGTAGTCACCGGGTTAGAGCGCATCGCCGAATTCTGGACGAACGCAACCTAAGTGCTGTCCGCCGTCATTGCGTGCCTCTGTCTCGTGGGGCTCTACATTTCTGCATTCATGCTGCGCAAGCAAGTTCGTGGCGAGCGCGGAGCAATCAAGGAGCCAAGCGTTGTCTTCACTCCTCGGGCGAGCGCAATGGGGCCGCCGAACTCACTGCTCGGGCTGCTCTTTTATCTTGCATTGCTCTTGATGGCGCCGTTCCTGTCAAACCCGATTGTATGGATGCTGGCAACGGTTGCTTCGACCCTTGCCGCCGCGCTCTCCGTGTATCTTGCCTACAGCTTGTTATTTGTCACCCGCATGCCCTGCGCATACTGCTGGACTGGCCATGTCATCAACTGGTTGTTGCTTGGGCTATTAATTGTGCACGCTAGGATGTAGTCGCGCGAATTACAGACGACCTGCGCGAAATAGATTGTCGATAATTGAGAACATTCGCGCGTCGCGGGTTTGCAGATCCTTGCGTGTCAGGGGAAGCCAACTTGAACGATCGTCGCTTACCTCAACGTACGCGCGCATGCACTCGGCAAAGTATTCATCAAGACCGCTGGCTGCATACTCGTTGATAAAACCATTTGCGGCCGCGTACGACGCGCGAATCTCGGCGTTCTCAAATGAAAAGTACGAGCGGGGGCGGTTCGCCAGCAGAGCATCGAGCGCGTGAGCGAATTCATGAGCGGCGGCCATGCGCAACGCACCGCTTCGCAAAAGAATCAATTTTTCTTCGAGGACGAAGAGGCCGGCCGGCGGCGCCTGCCATCGATCGATGTCGGGAACAAGCGCAGCAACGGCTGGCGAGCACTGGGTGAACGCCCGGCCGTTAGGCCCGGCCGTTAGGCACGACCGTCATTCGAACGCCCGCGTTGACGGCGAGCCTAAGCGCGCGATCTCCAAAAGGCGCGAGTGCGGCTGTCAGCGTGGTCGGCGGTGCTCGCCCCAGCAGCGCGGAGACCAACATCCGAGTGATGCTTGAGGCGGCGAGCCTGATTGCGCTCGGTACCGCGTTAAAAGGTTCGCTGACGACAACCCCGTCTGCCGTCTCGTATGCACATACTTGCGAGCCTTGGAGACGGCGAAAGGCCCCGAGGACTCGCTCGAGCGCCAAACCAGAGGAGCCACGAGCCGCAAGCACTTCGCGCCGACGATGATAGCGAGCGCTCAACACCGCCAGCGCGCGTTTGGTTAGTCCTTCTTCGCATGGCCGCAACTGAGAGGTGTCCGGTGGAAGCGCCAAGCTTGCAAGCGTGATGCGCGGAGCAGGCATCCGCGCAGTGTGGCGGAGTTTCGCGTCCTAGATGTGACGAATGCTTGAATAAGTCTATTTGACCAGAGATCGGGCAGTAACGAACGTGATGCCGGCGGCCTGCATTTCGGGTATCGCTTCCTTGAGCGCTTGCGCAGTTGTGTCGAACGGATGCCCGATCGCGATGGCGCTCCCCCGTTTGAGAGCCACTCGCTGCAGTTGTGCGAACTGCCCTTCGATGTACTGAAGGTCTCTTGAGTCGTCCAAGAAGACGTCACGCTGGGCAGTGGGGATGCCGAGGGCGCGCGCCGTTGTCGCAGCGACGGTCGTGTAGCTCGTCATCGAATCAATAAAGAAAAGATGATGCTTTTGGAAGACTTGGAGGACGTCGCGCATGACACGCGGGTCGCTCGTCGCTTTGCTCCCCATGTGGTTATTTGCGCCCGGCACGTCGGGTACGGACGCGAGGTCTGCTTCAACCTGGGCCACGACCTCCGCATCCGACATCGCCGTCATGATAGCGCCTTGGCCGGGATGAGCCAATGGCGAGTCAGCTTCCATCGGCAAATGCAGCATGACCGACTTGCCGGCCGCCACGGCATCTGTCTCGAGCTCTTTGCCGTGCGGCGTCATCGGCAGTATTGAAATCGTGATGGGGATGGGCATTGCGAGAAACTGCTTGCAGCGATTCACGTTGTAGCCGCAGTCATCGATGATAATAGCAACCCTCGGTCCCGTGCCCGATATTGGCCCAGAAACAGCAGGCGATGGAGTTTGGACGATTGGGCTTGGAGGCGGCGCAAGAATGGACGTTGCACTTGCTTGTGGGATCGGAAGCTCGCGACTGCCGGTAAAATAGCCTTTGATTTGCCTGTTGATGGCAGCGATGGCAACGACGATCGCAAGGATCAGGAGCACCACCACGAGCAGTCCGACGCGGCTGCGCGCCCGGGCATTTGAGCGGCGATTCCTCGCGCCGCGCCTTTGCTTTGGCATTGAACTCACGTTCAATGGAGTCGCTCCAATTCATGCTGGGAAGCGGACCTTAGTGGTCCGACTGCTACATCGTAGAATCGGCGACGAGGGCGACGCGCGAATAAATTCGCGCGACTACATTGGGTGTTCGGCACGCGCGAATAAATTCGCGCGACTACCTTGGGTGAGAAAAATATTTGTGCGCTTAATGCGAAGGAGTCGTGGTCGGCGTCACGAGCGGTGGAATGGGAAGATCCTTCAACACGTGCACGACAACATCGAGCCGGCGCTGGGCAATAACATCACCGCCTGGTCCGAGGACGCGCACGGTGATATACTTCATGCCGCTGAGCGCAACGATTGCGCCGTTGATAGGGAACGTGAAATCTTTATCGACGACATAGCCAAGCGGCGATGAGGGAATGCTCTGGTCAATGGTTTCCGTCTGACTCGCGAGTTCGCTGTCTGCGGCATTGTAGACGGCGAACTGGAGCGAACCGATCGGCACTTTCCCGAAGCCCCGGGCGACGGCGTGGGCATGAACGGTCGCCTGCGTGTCGAGCACCCCCACAACGAGTGGATTCGGGGTGAGATCTAACGACAGCGAGTGAGCGTTGCAGCCGCTCAGCGCAAGCGCCAAGGAAGCTGCCAAGAGCAAGAAAGACCGGCGCATTGGGATTCCTTTGTGTTTCGTCAGCGTTAGGGCGTCGAACCGGACGAAGGCGTTCCGGTGACGGGCTGCGTCACGGGGGCTGGGACCACGTGAGGCGTTACCGTTATAACGAGATTGGTATTCTGTTTTGTTTCGGTTTGGTAACGGAAGAGCGCCCCCAAGATTGGGATGTCGCCGAGAATGGGGATCTTTTGCAGATTGTGGATGTCTTGCTCTTGGAGGAGCCCGCCGATGACGAGGGTTTGGCCCTCCATGAGATTGACTTTGGTTTGCGCTTGGCGCGTAGAAATCTGCGGATCGTTACTGCTGTCAAAGCCCGTGACGGACGACACTTGCGAGAAGACGTTCGCATCCACTCCACCGCTGCCCGTGATCCGGGGCAAGATCTGCAAGGTAACGCCAACGTTGATGTATTCAACCTGACTTGACACGGCGCCAACACCACCCACACCAACCGGTGTGGTCACTCGAATGGGCAGTGAATCACCGGTTAAGATCGAGGCGCCCACCCCATCTTGCGTGAGGATCTTCGGCGAGGCAAGCACGCGCGCGTGGCCCGAGGTGACCAGTGCCCAAATATTTGATTGAATCGCAAGCGCTCCGGCGATCACCTGAGCGGGAAGACCGTTGAGGATTGCCGATTGCGCGTTGAAGATGCGAGTCAGCGGCTGAGTGGTGCTCTGATTGTAATCCAAGCCGAGCGCTGTGGCACCAGTTTCGTTGACTTCGATGACTTGTGTGTCGAGCAAGACGCTTTGCACCGGCACGTCGAGCTGCGCGATCAACGCGAGCATGGGCGCGAGCTGATCGCGCGTTCCGGTCAGAATCACCGCGTTGAGGCGCCGATCGATCGCGATATTATCGGTCACGCGCTGCCCAAGTGGCTCTTCTTCTCCTGAGACACCCGTGGTAGGATACTGTGAAAACGGCTGGATCGTTTGTCCCGTGCCGAAATTTCCGGTTCCAAAATTGCCCGTGCCGAATCCAGGCTGTTGCTGCATGCCGAGCTGGGCAGGCTGGGGATTAAACGTGTTGCCGGGTGAGATGTTTGCGCTTCCCGAGAGAATACCGACGACTTCAGAAAGATCTGCATAGTTCAAACGGACGATCTGCGTTGTGACCCCACCCGCAGAGCTACTGGTATTGCTCGGACGTTGAAAGGCGGAACCTCCCGGTGCGGGGGTCGCGTACGAAAACGGCGGCACATCGACGATCAACAGGTTCCCTGGCGCGTTCGTCAGTTTCGGCACGACCGGCGCTTGCAAGGAAATTGCAACCAGCAACGCGCTGTTTTGAATCGCGATATTGACGGCCTGGATGACGCCGAGATTCACAGGAATGATGGTCGGCACGGTGGGAGCGGCAACGGTTCCGCTAAACTGCAGAACGTAGTTTGCTGTCGCCCCACTCGAGACGATCCGCACGTTCGGGAGACTGGAGAATTGTAACAAGACTCGCACGTGGCCGTTGGGGAGCTGCTGCGATTGAATGTACTGAAGGACCGGAACAGCGGCGACGGTCATTGGCGCGCGGGTTGGAAGGAGGTTCCCCGCGGCGAGCGCCGCGTTGCGCGACACCAGAGCTGCAAGCACGCCGGCAACCAGCACGAGCACGATCCATCGCGCTCTAGCAACAAGAGGCGGCGGCGCCCTCAATTGGAAGATCCAGGTTTCACAAAACGGTCCCCATTGACTCTGCGCGTTAGTCATCGGCCGTTTCGCCTTCGCGCTTTACGCGGCCTGTTCGGGGCGGCTAAAGAGCCAGAGAAAGTTCATCATCAGGAGGTTGGCAACCACGCTAGACCCGCCATATGAGATGAAGGGAAGCGTGATCCCAGTTAGTGGAAGCAACCCAACGACCCCGCCGACAATGATCGCCACTTGGATGCCCAGGGTTGCGGCGAAGCCCACCGCCAGCAATGCTGTGAATTTGTCGCGAGCAAAGAAGGCGATGCGAAAACCGCGGACCACGAGAGCTCCATAGAGCGCTAGCACCGCGAGGCCACCGATCAAACCGAACTCCTCTGCAATCGCCGCGAACGGATAGTCCGTTGCAGCATCGGGAATAAATCCCGGATGGCCTAAGTGATAGCCCGTACCAAGCAAGCCCCCTGCCGCGAGTGAAAAATACGCTTGTTCTGGCTGGTAACCGCGTCCCAGCGGATCGCTCCAGGGATCGAGCCATATACCGATGCGCGCACCGACGTAAGGAAAGCTCTGCGCCAAGATCCACGCGGCAGCGATGAAAAGCAAGGCCGAGACAATAACCAAGTCCAATCGTCTCGACGCGACGTAGAGCATGACCAAGAAAATGCCGAGAAAAAGACCCGCCATGCCGAAGTCGTGCTGCAACCCCAGACTCGTGATGGCGATCCCCCACACAAGGAAGAGCGGCCAAACCAAGCGCAGCGTCGGACCAATTTCGCTGGGCCGCAGAGCCGCGAGCGCGGCGCCATTTTTGGACAGATACGCCGCCATAAAAAAGACCATAAACAGCTTAATGACCTCGACCGGCTGAGCGGTGAAGGGACCAATCCGAAACCACAGCCGCGCACCGTTGACTTCGGTGCCAAAAAAGATGAGCAGCACGAATAACGCGACCGAAAGCATCACCCACACATACGTGACGTTTTCCAGTTTGCGATATTGGAGAAAGAGTCTCTGGCCGAAAATGACGATCGCCAATCCGACGACCATCGAAATCACTTGGTGCGTACCCAAGTAGAGGTCCAACCGCGCGACGGTGAGGATGCCGACGGCGCATAAGGCTGCCACGATTGCAATCAGCGCTCTGTCGCATGAGGCAGCTTGCGGAATGCTGACGCTCCACGCTAAGAAGCATGCCGCCAGTACGGCCAGGAGCCACCACGGAAATGGGCCGTCGAGAGGCAGGAGGACAAGAAAGATGGCGCAGATTGCAGCGAGGACGACAAGCAGCGCGACCGGAATCCGGCGCGCTTGGCGCGGCTGGTCTAGTGCTGCGCTTTCGACTGCCAAGCCGACACGAGCGAAGTAGCGGCAGCGGGCGTAGCTACCGTGATGCCATCCTCAAGCTGAGCGCGTATTGCGCTCGGCAAGGATTGCGCGGTGACCCTGAACGTCGTTCGCGCGAGATGCAGGGGGACACCTAAAACGGTCGCCGGTAAGCCAGAGTAGAGCGTTACTTTCCCCGCAGGATCGGAGCCCAAGTAGAACTTTGTATCGGCATTCCACATGAGCGAAACGCCAAGCAGTAAGGCGACCGTCACCGCGACAACCGCTGCTGCGAAGGAACGACCTCGAGGACGAGCGTCCGTTTTGCTCTCGCTTGGAGCGCCATGTTCGGTCGCATTGCGGGCCAGCAGAACCGTCGCATTATCCACGCTACCAGCAGCGCGCGAGAGTGTAAGAATTCTGTCGGTGACCCATTCGGCTGGGTGATCTTTCTGCTGGAGGGCGAGCTGCAGATCCGTGGCGGAGAGCGCACGATAGGCACCATCGGTGCAAAAAAGAATCGCATCGTGAGCATGCAGCGTGTAATGAGTGACCTTTGGCTGCATCGACTGCGCCTCGATACCGAGTGCGCGCATGAGCAGCGGCTGGACGGGACGATAGCGCGCCCGCTGCGGCAATCCACTATTGCTCGTGACAAGCTCAGGGATGATCGATTCGTCAGTCGTGAGCTGCACGAGCTCGCCGCGCCGGAACAAGTAAGCGCGCGAATCCCCGATATGCGCGATAAACGCTTGGTTGCTCACGATCAGGACAGCAGTGCACGTCGATGCTGCGCCAACGTGATCGTCATCGCCGCCACTGGAATGTAAGAGTCGGTCGTTGGCCTGTCCGAATGAAGCGATCAGGACGTCTCGGACATCCGCTCCGGTGAGACTGCGCGGCGGTATTGCCGCTTGAAGCTCTCGCCGAGTTCCCTCGCGGATGGCGTCAAGGGCGACCGATGCTGCCGATGCACCATGAAGGCGGCCGAATCCGTCCGCGATCGCGAGCAGCGTGACATTACGGTGCAGTTGCTCTGCACACCAGGCATCTTCGTTTTGCCGACCAACCTGGCCGACGTCGGTTGTTACCGCGACCTCCATGCAAACCTCACAAGCGCTCGCGGTTTATTGTGCCTCGCCCAAAAACCAGATTATATTGGGCCCCACGGCTATCCTGTCACCGGGCTTGAGAACCGTTGGGCCCTCAATCGCTCTATCGTTGACCAAAGTCCCATTCGTCGATTGGAGATCTTCGACGAGCGCGCGAGCGCCGTCCACGATCAAACGGGCGTGCTCTTTACTCACGGTGACGTCATGGAAAACTATGTGACATTGCGGGCTGCGACCGAGCAGCGCTCCGCTATCGAAGCTTTGGACCTCGCTCTTCTCGCCGGGTCGAGAAATCTCGAACATGAAGTGGCGCGCGCCCTCTTTGGGCAAGGCGGGCGCAGTGCGCGTGGCGTCGGCGAGCGCCCACATCGCGAGCGCAATGGTGCCAGCCACGAGAGCCAGCGATTCCCAGCGCACCGCTAAGACATCCATAACGAAATTTTCATCCTATGTAGCAGCGGACCTTTGTAGATCCGCTTCGAGGCGCACGAATAAATTCGTGCGACTACCTTTTTCTGAGCAAGGCGTAGAAAAATCCATCGGCTCCCTCGATTCCAGGAATCGTCAAAATGGACTCCCCGATGCGAATAAACGCTCCTTCGGGGGCGTTCAATAATAGAGGAACCGCCTGCCAGGTCGAATGCGTTCCCAGAAACTCCCGTATCACGTCTTCATCTTCTCGCGCGTCAGTCGAACACGTCACGTACAGCAAACGCCCACCCAGTTTGGCATGCAAAGCTGCTTGCGCGAGGATGGCAGCCTGGGTTCGGGCGAGCCGAGCCGGGTCGCTTGGATCTTTGGCCCAACGCAAATCTGCGCGTCTGCCAATGGTGCCGATGCCACTGCATGGTTCATCGACGAGGACCGCGTCAAAACCCAGGGAGTACCCAACTTCATACTCTCTTGTAGCGTCTGCTCTCACCACCTCCACATTCTCCACGCCCAGACGCACCATGTCTTGCTGTAAGAGCGCAAGCTTGGTTGCGTCGTCGTCGAGCGCGACAATCTTACCAGCGAGCGGACCTAAAGGTCCGCTGCTAAAGCTGCTACATTTTTGTGCCAGGGCTCCCGTCTTTACGCCGCGGCCAGCGCAGACGTCCAGCACGCTTTCGCCCGGTTGTGGATAGAGCAGCTGCGCGGCGAGTTGGCTCTCTTCACTCTGCATGGTGAGCCTGCCGCTGCCGATCATCCGTTGCAGCACGCTCGCGCCGCTGGCGGGAATCGACGCGAGGATAAGGCACTCAGCTATTCCATAGCGGCTCTCGTGCACAACGATGCCAACCCGCCGCAGCGCGTCGCTCGTTTCACGAACATCCGCGATTCTAACGTTCACCCGGGCTGCACGCCTCGGCGTGCCGTTCATGCCTTGGGTTGCGCGCAATGCATCTACAAATCCAAAGCGCTCGATAAAGTGCTGGGCGATCCAATTGGGCAATGATGCGTAGTCGGCGAACGCATCAATCGGCCCGTCAGGCGTGGGCAGCGGAGGCGTTTCTCGTCTCGACGCAACTTTGCGCAGCACGGCGTTCGCGAGCGAAGCTGTCCCCGTATGGCCCAGCCGCCTCGCGAGCTTGACGCTTTCGTCGACCGCACTATGTGCGGGAATCTTATCTAAGAACAGCAGCTGGTACGCGCCCAAACGCAGCGTCCAGTGCAGCGCAGGCGTCAAGTTGGCCAGCGGCCGCTTCACGACTCGACTCAAGGACCAATCGAGACTGCGCTGCATCTTGAGCGGCCCGTACACGAGTTGCGTCAGCAAAGCACGGTCTCGCGCAGAGAGTTCGTTTTCGCGCAGCGCTGCATCGAGCGCCGTCTGCCCGCCCCCTGCAAGCAAGACGCGCAGCGCTATCTCGCGTGGACTCCGTCCTTTATCCGTTTCTTTTCGTACGTTTTGCAAACTCGGCACCACTCATCATAGGTTTGCCTTCAGGAATGACGTTGGTCAAGCAGATGGCGCCCGACGAGGTTGCGATGACTGGACCGAGCTCATTCCAGTCTACGACATCACCCGGCGCTGCGTTCTCGGGCCGCGATGACACGTGCGCCACGACATTGGCTTCCAATACCTTGAGCCGTTTGCCCTCGAACGTCATCCAAGCGCCTGGTTTGGGGCTTACAGATCGGATTTGGTTCACGACAGTCCGCGCCGGCACGTCGAACCGCAAGCGCAAGTCTTCTTTTGTGATTGGTCGTGTGTAGGTGGCTGCTTCCGCGCGCTGGGGCGTGCGCGGAAGATTGCCTTCGCTCAACCGCTGTGCGGCTTCGCCAAGCAGGTCGCCACCGATACGGGCAAGTTTGTCGTGGAGCGATCCATAATTGTCGTCCGAGTCAATCTGCACGCTTCTCGAAAGAGCGATGTCACCATCGTCTGTGCCTGCACCCATCCAAAACACGGTTACACCGGTTTGGTCTCGCCCATCCCGCAAGGCTGCTTGAATCGGCGTCGCCCCGCGATATTCTGGTAGAAGGCTTGGGTGAACGTTGAGCGCCCTCAAACCTTCGATTGCCAAAAGGTTCGTCGGTAAAATCTTTCCGTACGATGCACAGGCAAGAAGCGTGGGTCGCAATGATGCGATCTGCGCAATAAACTCACCGTCGAGCCGCCTCGGGAGGAGCAGGACCGCACTCGCCTCGCGCGTTGCTTTGGCAACCGGCGTTGAGGTCAGGGCGAGTCCGCGTCCCGCAGGTCTGTCCGGCTGCGAGACAACGGCCACCACCTCTTGCTCTGCGAGCATGCGCTGCAGCGACGGAAGTGAAAAATCGGAACTCCCAAAAAAAACCGTCCTGAGGTGGCCCGCCATCTCAGATGCTGACTTCTCTGGCGGCCTTTGCTGCTTCTGCGTCGCCGGCTTGCACGGCGACAGTGTCTCGAATGTTCGTTGCCTTGTCAACGATGAGGATGCCGTCAAGGTGGTCGACTTCATGTTGCATGCAGCGTGCAAGCATGCCGCTCGCTTCCAAGCGAACCTTCTTGCCATGCCGGTCCAAAGCGGCGATCGCGCAGCTTGCGGCGCGCGTCACGTCGCCGATCTTTCCGGGAATCGAGAGACAGCCTTCGGGGGCGGTTTCTTCACCCTCGAAATTGGTCAGCACCGGATTCACGAAAACGTACTGCTTGTGCTCTTCTTCCTCCCCGACGTCGACGACACAAAGCCGTTTGGAAACGCCTACCTGGGGCGCGGCCAAGCCGATGCCTGGTGCCGCGTACATCGTCTCGAGCATGTCATCGATGAGTTGCTGGGTGAGAGGCAGCCGCAACTCGAGCGCGGTCATCTTCTTGGCGACCTTGCGCAAGACCGGATGTGGCTCGACCAGGATGCGTCGACGATATGCCATGCGTGCTACAGGATATAATGTGACAGGTCTTGGTTTTTGACGATTTCATCGAGACGCTGCTCGACGTACGCGGCGTCGATTGTGACCGTACCGCTTTTCTCCGGCGCCTCAAATGCCACCGTTTCCAGCACGCGCTCGAGCATGGTGTGAAGTCTTCGCGCACCGATATTTTCGGTCTGATCGTTGACCACAGAGGCAAGTTTCGCGATAGCCTCGATGCCGGATTCGGTGAACTCCAGGTGAACGTTGTCGGTGGCGAGCAGCTGCTTGTATTGTTCGATGAGCGCATTTTTTGGCTGCGTTAGGATGGTGACGAAGTCATCCTTGGTGAGGCTTTGCAGCTCCACGCGCACTGGGAAGCGCCCTTGCAACTCGGGGATGAGATCGCTGGGCTTGCTGATATGAAAGGCGCCCGCGCCAATAAAGAGCACGTGATCGGTTCTGACCGGCCCGTATTTGGTTATGATGGTCGAGCCCTCCACGATCGGCAAGATGTCGCGCTGCACGCCCTCGCGCGAGACGTCGGGTCCAACACCGCGACCGCCACTCCCTGCGATCTTATCCATCTCATCGATAAAAACAATCCCGTTTTCTTCCACGCGGCGAACCGCCTCGCGCTTGAGCGATTCATTGTCTGCAAGTTTTTGGGCTTCTTCTTGCTTGAAAATTTCTCTGGCGTCGCCCACGGACACGCGCCGCTTGGTGCGTTTCTTCGGCAAGATCCCGGCCAGCAGATCGCTCATGTTGCCGCCCATCTCTTCGAGGCCAGGACCACCAATGGCGCTGATCACCTGTGGCGTTTCCTCGATTTCGATCTCGATCAGTCGCACGTCGTAAAATCCCGTGCGAATCTCTTCTTTGAGACGGCGGCGACGCTCTTCGAGTTCGGCGGTTCGCTGCGGCGGCGGCTCCGTTGCGACCCGGCCTTGATTCTGGCGGCCGAGCATGGCTGATATGGTTGAGAACGCATCCGTTGAAGCGGGCGCGTTGACGCGCGTTGAGGGATCCAGAATGTCCGCCAGGCGCTCGACCGCAAGATCTTCCGCCAAATCTTTGGTTTCCTCGAGACGCTCGGCGCGCACGAGGCGGATGGAGGCTTCGACGAGATCGCGCACCATGGATTCCACATCGCGACCGACGTAGCCGACCTCCGTGTACTTCGTCGCCTCAACTTTAATGAAGGGCGCAGACACCAATTGGGCGAGCCGACGCGCGATCTCTGTCTTGCCCACGCCTGTCGGGCCAATCATAAGGATGTTTTTTGGGATGACTTCTGTGCGCATTTCGCCTGCGATCTGCTCGCGGCGGTAGCGATTGCGCAATGCCACGGCGACCGCGCGTTTTGCTGCGGCTTGGCCGACAATGTAGCGATCCAGTTCCGCGACGATGCGCGCTGGGGTGAGTTCACTTGATTCCATGGGCGCTTGAGGAATTCGCGCCGCGTTCGGGTGATTCCCTGGGCTACTCGTTCATGGCGCCTGGATGTTCTTCGCTCGCCCAAACCTTTGCCGGGTCTGTTTCAAATGGCCAGACGTGCACCATCCAGTTGTAGATGACGGGGAAGAATTGTCCGCCGGCCGCCTCACATTGCGTCTGCGTTGTTATCGAACCAGCGAGCCCAAACTGTGGGTTTGGCTGCAGCATTTCTCGCTCCATGCCTTGCGGGGGCTTACAGAGGTTCACATGCAGGTGCCAGGTGGCCACACCGAGCGGCACCCGGCTGTCCAGTTGATCGAGAGTAGCCGCACGCGGCGCGGTGTACATCGCCCCGACCAACTCGTAGCCGCCATCAACCTGCTTGTACATGAGCGAGGTCGGGCGGGTGGGATCGAACGAGAATTGGTTCAGGAACGCGTTGCGCATGTTCGTGAAGTGGTAGATTGCTTGCTTGAACTCCGGATGGAATGGTATATAGCCCGCGGCTTCTGCGGCTTGGTAGTCTTTGTACGGTTCCATTGCTATTTTCAGAGCAGCGACGATTTGGTTTGCTTTTTCGCGATCTGCGGGGCTGGCCTGGCGCGCTGGCGTCATCTGCATGTGCCCGCCGTGCATGGGCATCGACATTGAGTCCATCGATGTGCCGGCGGCTGGGGCGACCGAGGCGGCAGCTGCGGGCGTTGTCTGCATGCCCGGCATGTTCGTCATGGCCACGTCGTTGCTAGCGCCATGGAGTAGCGGACCTTCAGGTCCGCTCTGCATTGCATGTGCCGAGATGCTGCAGTCGTCACCGCAGCCGATTTGGGCTGGAGCCGAATCGTGTGCAACGGCGTAGCTTGTGATCGCAGCAGCGAGGGTCAGCGTGACCGCAATGATGGCGGCAGTCGGTAGCTTCATATATGTATCTCCACGGATAGTATGACGCAAGTCGAGCTTTTGTGCGCTGTGAAGCAGATAAACATTCGATGAGAACAGGGTGAGAGCGCAAAGCGCGTGAAGGTATGAGGGCTTCTGGGAAATGTAGTCGCGGCTCTTTAGAGCCGCTACGTATGGTCGCGACGCCCACGCGCGAGGAGCTTCGCGCGGACCACGTGTGGAGGATGTCTTTGAACGTTGTCATTCCGAAGGAGATAACGCCAGGCGAAAACCGCGTCGCCGCCACCCCCGATGTCGTTGGCCGCATGGTCAAAAGCGGCAACCAAGTGTTCGTTCAGCAGGGCGCTGGGCTTCCCGCTGCCTTCGGGGATGAGCAGTACTCCAACGCCGGGGCGACCCTCGTCGACGGGGCATCTGCGCTTTTTGCCAAAGCGGGTCTCGTCATCAAAGTACAGCGGCCACAGGATGAGGAGGTCTCCCTTTTCCCAGCGGGCAGCGCGCTGATCGCATTTCTCCAGCCGCTTTTTTCTCCCGAACTTGCCGAGAAACTGGCACAGCAAAACGTTACCGCATTTTCCATGGAGTTGATTCCGCGCATCTCACGAGCGCAGAGCATGGATGCCCTGTCATCGCAGGCAACAGTCAGTGGCTACAAAGCTGTGCTCCTGGCAGCACAAACGCTTCCTAAGTTCTTCCCCATGCTCATGACCGCCGCAGGAACCATCCCGCCGGCGAAGGTGCTTGTGCTGGGCGCAGGGGTGGCCGGCCTGCAGGCCATCGCAACGGCGCGGCGCCTTGGAGCGGTCGTGACTGGCTTCGACGTGCGCGCCGCGGTGCGAGAACAGATCGAAAGCTTAGGAGCGACATTTTTGGGTTCAGCGCCGCATGAAGGCGCGGAGGGCCAAGGCGGCTACGCTAAAGAGCTTTCGCAAGATCAGCAGGCTCGCGATCAGGAATTGATCGCCGCAACCGCTACGGGAATGGACGTGTTGATTACGACTGCCCTCATTCCAGGTAAGCGCGCTCCCCTGCTCATTACCGAGGCGGCGGTACGAGGAATGCGACCTGGTTCGGTCATCGTCGACCTCGCCGCGGAGCAGGGGGGCAACACGCAAGGATGCGAGCCGGGCTCTACGGTTGTGCGCAACGGTGTGTCGATCATGGCGCCTCTCAACGTCCCGAGCAGCATGCCGCAACACGCGAGCTTCCTCTATGCGCGCAACGTCCTCGCACTCTTCGATCACCTCGTACGCAGCGGTGAGCTCAAGGTGGACATGGAGGATGAGATTACTCGCGGTGTCACTGTGACGCGCGACGGCGCGATCGTCAACGAAGCGGTGAAATCGCGTCTTGCAGGAGCGAGGTCGAATGCAGCTGCTCTTTAGCGAACTCACAGTCTTCGTCTTGGCCATCTTTGTGGGCTTTGAGGTTATTTCGAAAGTCCCGTCGATGTTGCACACCCCCCTGATGTCTGCCACCAATGCCATTCACGGCATTGTCGTGGTCGGTGCGATGCTCGTCGCCGGCGCTGCAATTGGTGGCGCGGTTGGCCACGCGATCGGGCTTGCCGCAATGGTTCTCGCAACCATCAATGTCGTGGGTGGGTTTGCCGTCACTGAGCGAATGCTCGAGATGTTCAAAGGGAAGCCGGGCTCGCGATGACGCTGACGCAGGTCATTCTCACCATCGCGTACCTCATTACTGCGATCCTCTTCATTCTGGGGCTCAAGTTCTTGAGCTCGCCGAAATCTGCTCGTCGCGGCAATATCCTCGCCATGGTTGGTATGCTCATTGCGGTCGTTGCGACGGGATTTGATACGCACATTCTTTCTTGGACGGATATCGTCATCGGGGCAGTCATCGGCGCACCAATAGGCTTCATTTCTGCTCGGCTTGTCAAAATGACGGCGATGCCGCAAATGGTGGCGCTCTTCAATGGTGCAGGTGGCGGGGCTGCGGCGCTTGTTTCGAGTGGCGAATTTTTACGGCTGCTCAAGAGCGCATCGACGCCTACGTGGGATCTCGTGCTTCCTATCGTGCTCAGTAGCATCATTGGTTCGATTAGCTTCTCGGGCAGCCTTATCGCGTTTGCCAAGTTGCAAGAGCTCATGACGGGCCGACCGATTACCTACGTTGGTCAGCAGGTCGTTAATAGCGTGGTTTTGCTCGGTATCGTTGGGCTTGCCGGCTTCCTGCTGGCTGGCAACGTTGCACCGGCGCCCTTCGCTTTGCTCGTCGCGGCGGCGCTGCTGCTTGGAATTTTGAGCGTGCTGCCCATCGGTGGCGCCGACATGCCGGTGGTCATCTCGCTCCTTAACTCGTTCACGGGGCTCGCAGTTGCAATTACCGGGTTCGCGCTCAATAACACCGTTCTCATCATTAGCGGAACCTTGGTTGGTGCATCGGGTACCTTCCTCACGATGGCCATGGCGACGGCGATGAATCGCTCGGTGGGAAACGTGCTTTTTGGTGCTTTCGGTGCGGTGAAGCAGGCCGCCGGAGCTGCGACAGGTGCACCAGGTGGCGGCACGGTGCGGTCAGCCTCTGCAGACGACGTGGCAACGCTGCTCGCGTATTCTCGCAGCGTCATCATCGCGCCGGGGTACGGTATGGCTGTCGCACAAGCGCAGCACGCCGTGCGTGAATTGGCTCAAAATCTAGAGAAGCGAGGGGTCGACGTCAAGTTTGCAATTCATCCCGTCGCCGGACGCATGCCGGGCCACATGAACGTCCTGCTCGCCGAAGCCAACGTTCCCTACGACCAGCTCAAAGAGATGGACGAGATTAATCCGCAGTTTGAGCATGCAGACGTAGCGCTCGTCATCGGCGCCAACGACGTTACCAATCCAGCGGCGCGCAGCGTTGCGAATAGTCCGATCTACGGCATGCCGATTCTCGACGTCGACAAGGCAGCCAACGTCGTCGTGCTCAAACGGAGCATGAACCCTGGCTTTGCGGGCATCGATAACCCGTTGTACGAGAACCCGAAGACGATGATGCTTTTTGGAGACGCGAAGGATTCAGTTTCGAAGCTCGCGGCCGGCGTAGCCGCCGCCTAAACCCAGTCGATTGTAACTGTAGTGGGCGATTGTAAAATCGCCCGGTTGCTACGAGAGATCAGATAGCCGGTCATCCATGCGCACGAGCCGGCGGTCCATCCGCTGCATATCCGATTGTAATTGCACGACGTCGGACTTTATGCTAATGATATCGGATTTTATGACCTTGATGTCTGACTTTACAATCGCCATGTCGGATTTCAAGAAGGCCACGTCGGATTTCAAAACGGACACGTCAGATGTGAGACGTTCGAAGCTCGCCTCGGTCGCTTCTTTAAATCCAACCAAGAAGTCCCATACTTCAGCGAGCGTCGGCACGTATTCTCCGCTCACCCTTCCAAGATCACGCGACTTGGGCGGGAGGTCTAGGCTCACCTTGTGGAGTTTCGCTACGAACGCGCGAATGAATTCGCGCGACTACATGGGCGACTTGACAGTCGCCCACTACATTAGGACTTGGGCACTTCGCAGGATTCGAATGCGAAGTCGTAGATCCCGACTCCATACTGCTGCGGAAATAATTTGAGCTCGTGCTTGTTGAAATGTGCGTTATCCAAGACATCGTAGGCGCGTGGCGCATCGACCATAACGTACGAAGCACCATTCGCGTCATAGCTTAAGTCCTTGCCTGCATCCTGATGGGCGACGGGCTGACCATCTTGGGTCACGTTCACGCGCGCAGCCTTGCCGCTCTCCGGCTTCATTATGACCATGACTTGAATGGCCTGATAATCCATGCTCAGATAGCCATTATTTCCACCTGAGACCATTGCTTGACCGTCGGCTGACGTGTGCCAATAGCCTTGTAAATACAGCTGCCCTGGTTCGTGGTTCGCATGGGAATCGTCGTAGTTCGTATCGCCTCCATTTGTGTCGTGAAATGCCGGCGCATTGGCGATTACTTGGCCGCGCCACGGGCCGACGAAGATCTCGGGCGTCATTGGATAGCACACCGCTCCGGGCTTGGTATAGTTATCTTGTGGCAGCAACGCCATGAGATCTGGCAGGTGCAGATTTGGGTTTCCCACCTTGAGAAGCGATTGTATCTTTGCTTCTGTAGTTTGATAGTTGCCCTCGCCGTGCTCGACATCCACAAGCTGACCATGCTGGTCAAAGAGATATTCAGTTGGCCAGGCGTTGGTACCGTAGCGGTTCCACACGGCATTATTGGGATCGAGGACGACGGGCCAAGTGATACCAAGACGCTTCACCGCGTCGTTAACATTTTGGTTAACACCGGAGAAGCCAAATTCATTCGTGTGCACGCCGACGATGACAAATCCGTCGTTTTGATAGCGGCTATACCACTCCCGCAGATAGGGCAGCGTGCGCAGACAATTAATGCACGTGTACTCCCAAAAATCCACGAGCACAACCTTACCACGCAGACTCTCAGGCGTCAGAGGCTGGCTATTAATCCAGCCAGTGTTGCCGTCAAAACTCGACAGTGACGTCGTCTCTGACGCGCCGTAGCCGCTCCTCGTAAGCGTAGCGCTGGCGATGATGACCGCAACAAGAACAAGGGTGATTCGTCTGTGAAAGTGTTGCATTTTCTGTGAGCCTATCTCGAGCGAGTGTCGAGGTCGAGCGCATTTTGACGACCTAGAGCACATTTCGACGGTTCGCTCTTGGTTCCCGGCTCGCATCACAACAAAAAAGAGCTCCCGAATTTGGGAGCCTCGATGGCGTCGCCGCGCGGGAGTGAGACTAGAGGCTGAACTTCACTTGGAAGAACGCACTTGAGGATCGAGTTCGGATTGGCGCCTCCATCGCGTTGGTTAAACGGGATGAATGCCGCGCCGTTCCAGGCTTCTCGAGCGTGACGCTCGGCAGTCGGCTCGCCTACGTCCACGTTGCCTGAGCAAACACAACCAGCAACACTAAGAGAGCGATGCGGATGAGGCGACTTTTGTTCGTGACATCCTCTCTTTGGGGTCTGATGTGCAGAGAAGCTGAAAACCATGCGCGGCTCCTGTGACGCGTCCGCACGGTAAGCAGAATAAAACATAGCATGGCCGATTGTCCATGGTCGTGAACGTTTGGATTTATTCATGCACATTATGACGAACGGTTCGTGGGTAAAAGAGGGCCTGATACGGGGGAGCCGCAAGAATCTTTCAACACGCAACAATGAGAAAGTGTACGATGGCGATCGACGGCGATTCATGGCTCCAATATGCGTCAGCTTCCAACTTTCCATCGCTGGAAGCAGGTGAGCTCACCTTGTATCCGGAGTCACACGAAGTTTTTATTGCACAAGAAAACGTGCGCTGTAACCGTACTCAGTTTCGTCTGCTTGCGAAGTTGCTCTCCGAGTTTTGTAAGACCGTGTCGTACGAACAAATGATGGAGACACAAGGTCGTCCGCTCAGCACGGGCGAGCACAATCTGCTCAAGGTTGAGATATGCAACTTGCGCCGCCTGCTGCGCAAGCATGGAGCCCTCTTGGAGATCCGCAACGTGTATGGGCAAGGGTATCAGGCCCGGCCCAGTCGATCCATAGACTGACTTCCAGACAGTAGAGTTCAGAGCCTCAAGTTCTCTCGCTCCAAAAGGGGATCTTGATGCCGTAAGGTTTATGCTAACCTTGGGTCATTTTTCCTTAAAGGTGGCCCGACTTGAAAGCGCTTTCCTCCGTTTGTACTCGAATTCAGCCGAAGGTGCGAGAAGAGCGTGTGGAAGCCGTGATAAAGTTCATATTACCGTCGGCGAGCCCCCATGGCTTGCCGACGGCAAGCGCGCGAATAAATTCGCGCGACTACATCCGCCGCGAGCGCGAATAAATTCGCGCGACTACATCCGCCGCGAGCGCGAATAAATTCGCGCGACTACGTTCCCCACGCTTGAAGTCGCGCGGCTACATCGACTCGGCGTTGGCGCTGGGTTTCACGTTGGGATTGTGCTCCGCGAAGGCACCGAGTGGATTAGGCACAAGCCAGATTTCAATATCCCAGATCGCCGGGAATTCGAAAACAAATGCGACATCGCTGACACTTTTTGCTTTCCCAAGCTTGACGACATCTTCTTTGGTCGGATTCGAGAGTGATCCGCCGATCTTCGCCATACCCTTTGGACCGACGCCGCCAAATTGGATGCCTGAGGCAGTCTTCACTCCGAAGTGTGCGTGATGTTCGAACGTGAGCCAACGCGATGCCGACATGCCCCAAAGCGTAGGCGTGGTTTTCGAATCTGCCATCGGGATGGAGAAGTCGGCACCGATCAGCTTGCCATTGACATCGTACCAAAGCTGGCTTGGATGTTTTGGATCGCTCTTCCAATAGCTCGTGTTGACCCAGCTGATCGCGCCGGTATTATCTTCGTTTGTATAGCGGAAGTAGCCGGCGGCTGCAGCTTGCACGGTTGTTCCAAACCGGTTCTGAAGATCCGCTGTAACCGAACTGATGAATTGCTGCTCGGTCGCGGAAGCGGGTGGAGCAGCAGTGGGAGCCGGGGCCGTAGTTGGCATTGGGGAGGCCGCCCGAGCAGGCCCGAGCGTGGCAACGGCGCAGCACAAGAATAGAATGAGGACTGAAAGCTTTAATGTATTCATGGGCGCGGAGTTTATCAGGTAGCGATAAAAAGCCCTTCACAAAAGAACGAGGCTCCCGGAATCCGGGAGCCTCGACGTTGGTGAGAACCTCGACTACTAGAGGCTGATCTTCACTTGGAAGACCGCTTGCAGCGGTTGTGCGATGGGGTTCTCCTGGTACGGGTACTGTATCTCAGGTTCGAATGTCGCACCTGGGTTGTAGATGTTGGCGCCGTATTTCACGGGCGCACTATAGCCAGGCAGCAGGTAGGCTCCGCATACGGCCTTGGTCGCAAGTGACGTCCACGGCGCTGCGCTCCCACCCGAGCAGGTGTTGATGATGTTCGCCGCGCCGATCGTAAAGGTCATCCGTGGCGAAGCAATGTACGAGACTTGGGCGTGCATCAAGAACTGATTGGGAGCCTTGAACGCGCCCAGGCTGTCGAATTGTTTGGTGTACGGATCTGGAATCGCCATTCCGAGTCCGTTAACGGGGTTTGTTGCACCGCAGTTTGTTGCATCGAATGGCGAGCCACCTGGCGCCCCATACGGGTACCGCGGATCACCCGCAATGGCAGATCCAAGGGTCGCGGTGCATGTCGCCGGGTTAATACCGTAACCGCTTAGCGGATCGCCATAGTAGGTCCCCGAGAAGTATTGGAATTGCGGCGATATCGCCCATTTGTCGTGTTTGAAGTTGAGCACGAACGAAAGTGCGTTCGGCACTTCGTAGGAGGCCGAAGCAGCTTCGATTCCACCCGGAATCGTGCTGAATGGGATGTAGTTGGCTGTTGGATTGAGTGTTGGTTGCGCCGGGGCGTTCCAGTATGGGTTCGCTACATCACCGGGGGCGCAGGCTGCCTGGCCGACGCCAGCAGTTGTGTAGCACGGGAACGCATTGGCCGAACCAAACGAGCCGCACGTAGTTGTCGTGCTGCTGTTTGCCGCCGCACCATTGCATCCTTTGGTGAACGAGTTGTACTGCTGGATGGAGATGTTGATGGAATCGAGCACGGTACCGCCGTTGCCCAACTGGCTGAAGTTGATGTACGCGTGCGTGTAGGTGTAGGCGAGCAGCGCCGAGAGGCCGTTCTCGTTGAAGTTTCCAAGGTTGAGTTGGAACTCCACGCCCTCTGCGGTTTGGTTGCCCACATTCAGGCCTGAAACGAAGTTGGTCTTCTGATCGAGGAAGAAGTTTTGGATTTGGTTATGGGTCGTGCGATAGTACGGTGTCAGCTTGAAGCTAGCTTCCGTTCCAGCGAAGTGATGCTCCCACGAGAGATCGTAATTGTCCGACGTGGGCGGATAAATCGCATGGGTCGTTGTGTTGAAACCGAACGCGTAGAAGTTGTTGCCGTCGTACGATGCAAGGTCTTGATTCAGCAGGTTGTACTGTTCGTAGGCCGTGTTCGGGGCTTGGTCGTAACGGCCAGCGCTGAATCGGATCACGTTGTCTTGGTTCGCTGTAAACGTCGCTCCCAAGCGCGGTTGGAAGACATAGAACGCTTCCGTGTCGTTCGGCAGGTTTGTCAAGGTTGCCGCAACGGTCTGGATGCCATTTTGTACAGGGCACGGCGAGTTTGCGGCAACGTCGCCGGCTGGATTGTAGAACGGCACGTTTCCGCCGCCCGGTAACACGCACTCTGAATTGTTCCAAGCGTTAAACCAGAATGGACGCGCAGGAGTCGCTGCCGTGTTGGACAGCTGGTAGAAGAACCGATCTTCTCGCAAGCCCGCATCGATGAACAGTTGGCTCGTCGGTTTCCATTGATCTCGAATGCCAACGTTGGCGAAGTTGGGTTTTGCGTAGTTGCCGCCACCCTCTTGTCCGTTTTCAGCGACAAACCACTCGCACGATGGTCCGCCGCAGTTTGGCGCGGGTAGAGGAGCGCCTGCAAGGGCACTCCCCAATGTAAATGCCTCCACAAATTGGGAATGGCAGCTAATTGGGGTTCCGAGTGCAGGAGCACCTACGCCAACTCCGCTTGAATGGCAGACGCCTGCTGTAGGATTGCTCGCATTGACCGCGTAGGCGAAGTTGCTCAGTCCCTCGAGTTGGTTGATCATCGTGACATCGTTTGCGCGATAGTCGATGCCAGAGATATCATTGAGATCGAAAGTTATGAGGTTCTTGTCATTGATCTGGTCACCGAACGAAAGAGCAGCGCCTTGCTGATTCTGTCGTACGTAGTAGTTGAGTGGGCAATAACCCACGAAATTTGTGTCCAAGGTGATCGGACACGTCTGCGGCCACTCCGAGTAGTCGGAGAATCCGTAGATACGCATGTAGGCTGACGACCCGAAGTTGTGCTGATATTGCGCCTTGATGATCGAGTTGGGATTGGCCGTGCCGTCACGTTGATTGAACGGGATGGACGCCGGACCGTTCGCAATGCTGTTCGGGTTGTACGCGAAGTAGACTGGGTGCGTCATCGCTTGATAGTTCGACGCTAGCGGCGCGCCGACGGCGCCGAGATATTGGATGCCCAAGCCCAGGTTACCAGCGAAGTATTGATAGTTAGGGCTACCATTGACCGCTGCAAAGGCCGGGTCACTGAATCCCCAGTCGCTCGCAGAGCTGTAGTACTTGTTGTTTAAGTACGACACATCGTAGAGCAGCTGAATATCGTCTTTTCCGCTGTCATTACGGTGCGGCAGCCCGAAGTGCAGATTAACCAAGTTCTCCCGGTCATAGACGTTTGATACGTCCACAGCGTCGATCGGCGGTGCCAACATGAGACCGCCCGGACCGATGCCCGAGACGTAGCATGATCTGAGGTTTGGATTATTTCCTGGCGCCCCAGGCGCGGTTGGGCAAGGGAGGTTCGCAAATGGCGTGCCAAACGTGCTCTGGTAGCTCGCGCCGTTGTTTTGATCGATGTAACGGAAGTCCTGAGCCGTATTGGTGCTCGCAATGTAGTACGAGAAGTTCCGGTCCGGAGTGGCTCCGCCGACCTCGATGCTTCCCGAATTGTATAGCGTCGGCGCGCCGATACCCAGTGACAAGTTGGAGAACCCGGGATACGTTCCGGCCTTGATGACCTGATTGATGTATCCGGCCAATCCTTGTCCTTGAGAGTCTGTGGGAGCTGCGCCCGTGTAAACTTGCAGTTCCTGTTGACCGAGCGTTGACGCGGTCGTTGTCGGATAGTTGTCGTACGAACGCAGTACAGGTACGCCGTCGAATTCATAACCTACCTGATCGAAGTCACCACCCCGGATATGGATGGTTTGAAACCAACCCATTTGACCGGGCGGGACCACGACGCCAGGCGTCGCTGCGAGCGCCGAATACGCTTGGGTGAGGCTTCCGCCGCCGCCAAGATTCCCGACTTTCGCTTGTACGGTCGGGTTGATTGAGTACACGTCTGCAGTCGTGCCGGGCTTCACGAGCTCACCGACCGCACGCGTGGTGACCACACCAAGCGTTTTGACCGCTTGGGTCGTAATCGTAACCGTTCGAGTGTTGTCCGAGAGGACTGTGATGCCCGAGCGGCTGACGGTCGTATAGCCTTCCTTTGCCGCGGTAAGCGTATACGTGTCAGGGATAAGCGAAATGAACGCAAAGTGTCCACTCGTGTCCGATTTCGTTGAGGTGGCTTCGGATGGAGCTGTTACGCTGACGGTTGCGTCAGCGACAGGCGCGCCGGTATCGAGAACGACATAACCGGTAAGCGCTCCAGTCGTGCTCGCCAATGCCCATGTTCCTTGACAAGCAACAACCAGGGCCACCAGCATGCCGGCGCGGCCTAGGCTTTTTAGTAACATTTCTGACCCTTTCTGAAGACAGTGGAACTTCGAATATGCCACGTCTAAAGTGCGAACACCCCAGGGCGCTCAAAGGCCCTGCGGTTTATCGCGGGTCATTAATTCTAAATTAACGCTACCATAATCCTCTGTCCCGCGAACCTTTTAAGGACAGATCTAGAGCGCTTCGACCGTAATCTCGCCGTTCGTGTAGATGCAGATCGTGGCCGCGATGGATAGGGCTTCTCGGGCGATTTCTTCAGCTTTGAGCTGCGTATGCCGGAGGAGAGCCGCGGCGGCAGCCTGGGCGTAGGGGCCTCCGCTGCCGATCGCCGCGACATTGTCATCGGGCTCCACCACGTCGCCCGTTCCCGACAGGACGAAGAGATGCTCTGAGTCCCCCACGATGAGGAGCGCTTCCAGCCGCCGCAGGTAGCGATCGGTGCGCCACTCCTTGGCGAGCTCCACTGCCGCCCGCGTGAGGTTGCCTCGGAACTCGGAAAGCTTGCTTTCGAACTTGTCGAGCAGCGTGATGCCGTCGGCTGCCGATCCAGCAAATCCGGCGAGCACCTTGCCATCGCCGATGCGGCGAACCTTGCGCGCTTTGTGCTTCATCACCGTCTTGTCAAACGTCACTTGACCATCGCCTGCGATGGCAAGATGACCGTCGCGCAGCACTGCGCAAATAGTTGTCGAGTGCATCATGAGACAAGGTCCTTTGCGATAGGGGCGACTGCACGGTCGCCCGCTACGAGGTCGGCCACAATCTTGTCGATTTCGCAGAGTGCCCGTTGCGCAAGTCTCCGGCGGCGCTCTCGCTTATCCCGAACTTTCTCGGGCAGCGGTGCCATATACGCAAAAGAAACACTCTGCGGCTGGAAGTCTGCGCTGGTTTCGTCGCACAAGTATGCAAGGAGGCTCCCGAGTGCGGTGGTCGGCGGCGGTGAGAACATTTCACTTTTCCCAGCCAGGCGACGGCACGCGTTGTGTGCGGCAAGCATGCCCGTGGCCGCGGCTTCGACATAGCCTTCGCACCCGCTGATCTGGCCGGCGAGAAATACATTGTGCGCATTGCGCAGCGAGAGGTCCGCGTTGAGAACCCGAGGTGCATCCACAAACGTGTTGCGATGCATCACTCCTAGTCTGAGCCATTCGGCGTTTGCAAGACCTGGGAGTTTCCCGAAGGTGGACTTTTGGGCGGGCCATGTGAGGCGTGTTTGAAAGCCGACCATGTTGTAGGCCGTGCCGGCTGCGTTTTCGCGGCGCAGTTGAACGACCGCGTAGGGGCGTGAAGGGGCGATTTGCCAATCGCCCCCTACGGGTTCGGCGAGTTGCGGAGCGTGCAGACCGACGGGCTTCAAGGGCCCGAAGCGCAGCGTGTCGGGTCCGCGGCGCGCCATTTCTTCTACCGGTAAGCAACCCTCGAAATATGGCATAGCCTCTTCAGTGGGTTCGTCTACGACCCCATGTGGTTGTGCTTTCGGACTCGTCACGAGATCCTCGACCAATTGAAGATATTGCTGCTCGTCCAACGGGATGTTCAGATAGTCCTCGCCGCCTTTACCATAGCGCGATGCAGCGAAGACGCAAGAGCGATCGATCGAGTCTGCGCTTACAATGGGAGACGCGGCATCGAAATAGTGCAGATGGGGTTTGCCGCACAATCGCGCGAGTGCTGCGGCCAGCGCGGGTGAGGCGAGCGGCCCGCACGCAACGATAACGGGATCGGAAAACTCGAGCGTTTGCACTTCCTCCCGTCGCATCTCGATTAACGGATGAGCCAGCAAACGCTCTTCAACATAGCGAGAGAATCTCTCGCGATCGACCGCCAATGCTCCGCCTGCGGGCACGGCCGTCGCGCGCGCCGCCGTCACGATGAGCGAGCCAAGCCGAGCCATCTCTTCCTTGAGCAACCCAACTGCGTTTTCCAGCGAGGTGGAACGCAAGCTATTGCTGCACACGAGTTCGGCGAAATTGGCGGTTCGGTGCGCACCCGTGCTGACGTGCGGGCGCATTTCGTATAAGGTCACCTGGGCGCCGAGTTGCGCCGCCTGCCATGCGGCTTCGCAGCCGGCAAGCCCGCCCCCGATGATGCGCAGCCGATCCATCATGCGCTGCGTTTTTGGTTTTGCTCTTCTTCCCTTTCCGGGGAGATGATGATTCCGCTCGCCTGCCCGTTGGGTGAGGTCACGGCCTCGACAAAACCATGCTCGTGGCTCCCGTCGACCGGGCAAACGATCTTACCCTCCGCCCGCCCATGTTTGCGGACGAGGAAAGAACCGCAGATGGCGCAGGCCGAACCGACGATTGGCGTATCCCAGGCAACAAACGTACACTCCGGATACTTCTCGCAGCCGTAAAACACGCGACCACGTTTGCTCCGGCGCTCCAAAATTCGGCCGCCGTCGCGCGGGCAGATGACGCCGGAATCTTTGATAATTGGTCGCGTGGTCTTGCACTCTGGGTATCCCGAGCAGGCAAGGAACTTGCCAAAACGACCCGTCTTGATCTTCATTGGGCGCCCGCAGGTTGGACACACCTCGTCGGTCTCGTCTTCTACGAGCTCGACTTTTGGGAACAACTCTTCGGCAAGCTTGAGATCTGCCGCGAAGGGTCCGTAAAACGTGCGCAGCAAGGACACCCAATCGTCGTGAGCCTCCTCGACACGATCCAAACGCCGCTCCATCTCAGACGTAAAGTTGGCGTCGACAATCTCCTTGAAATGCTTCTCCAACAAGTCAGTGACGACAAAGCCAATCTCTTGCGGCACAAAGCGGCGTTCCATCAAGCGCACGTAGCCGCGTCCTTGTATGGTCTCGACGATGGTCGCGTAGGTGCTGGGACGTCCGATCCCCTTTTCTTCAAGCGCCTTGACCAAGCTGGCTTCGGTGAAGCGCGGTGGCGGTTGCGTTTCGTGCTGTTCTGGGGTCACCTTGCGGGGGTCGAGGGCTTGACCTTCCTCCACGGCCGGTAGTTGCTTGCGTCGCTCCTCTTCTTCCGACGTATCCTCATCCCGAGTTTCCTCATAGATTGCGGTGTAGCCGGCAAACTTGAGCACACTGCCAGTTGCGCGAAAGGCGCAATCGCCGGCAGTGATGTCGATGGTGGTCTGGTCGTACACTGCCGGTGACATCTGGCTAGCTACGAATCGTTCCCAGATAAGCTTATAGACCTTGAGCTGCGCTGCGTCCAGATACTGCGCCATGCTTTCAGGGGTTCGATTGACGTCGGTGGGTCGAATGGCTTCGTGAGCATCCTGCGCTGTCTCTGACACTTTGTACTGGCGCCCGCCGTGGAATTCCGCGCCGAAACGACCAATGATGTAGTCGCGCGCCATGCTCTGCGCCGTTTCCGAAAGCCGCGTTGAGTCCGTGCGCATATAGGTGATAAGACCGACCGTACCGTCACCCGTGTCGACCCCTTCGTAGAGTCCTTGCGCCAGTTGCATCGTCTTCCGCACGCGCATCTTCAGTCTACGTGACGCTTCTTGCTGTAGCGTGCTCGTGGTAAACGGACTGCGTGGGAAATCCCGCCGCTCGGAGCGCTTGATGCCGGTAATCGAAAAGTGGGTTGTCTTCAAACGCTCGGCGAGCGCGTGCGCATCGTCGCTGGTCGTGACGTACATGCTCTTTTGGCCGACGGCGGCAGCCACGTCGGCGGGAACATTTGATTTCTTGCCTGCGACCGACACGAGATCCGCCACGAACGTATGTAAAGCATCGTGATGCCCGTGCGGCCACAACGTCGCCGAGACGGTCCAGTACTCGTGTTTGCGGAAGGCGGCGATTTCGCGTTCACGATCGACAATGAGTTTCACCGCGACCGACTGCACGCGTCCAGCTGAGAGCCCGCCTCGAACCTTGCGCCACAGCAGCGGTGAAATCTGATAGCCGACAAGCCGATCCAGGATTCGACGCGCCTGCTGCGCGTTGACTCGATCGGCGTTGATTGGGCTTGGGTTTTTCAGCGCTTCTTGGGCGGCGTGTTTGGTTATTTCATGGAGCTCGATGCGCTTGGGTTCCTGGAGTTTGAGCAGCTCCGCGAGATGCCAGGCGATCGCTTCCCCTTCGCGGTCGGGATCGGTGGCAAGATAGACATGAGTCGCCTTTTTGGCTGCGCTGCGCAGCTCTTTAATGACGTCGCCCTTGCCTTTGATGGTCACATAGGAGGGCGCGAAGTCATGCTCGATATCGACGCCGAGGCGGCTCTTGGGAAGATCGCGGACGTGTCCGACCGACGCGAGTACTTGATATCGGGAGCCGAGGAATTTTTTGAGGGTACGGGCTTTCGCCGGTGACTCCACTATGATGAGGGACTTTGACAAACTGGCCTTTCCGGATGAACCGCGCCGATTGGACTCGACCGCTGCTCGGGACACGGTCCCCGAGGGTTCAAACGTCCCCTACTATACACTAGCGCGTCAAGGGTGTCAAAAGCGGGACATATTTTACGGGCTTAGACGACCCCGCGCGAATGAATTCGCGCGACTACACTGCTCTGGCAGTGGTGGGGCGAATATCGGGCTGGGCGCCGCCGAGTTCCTGAACCTTGTGGCAGGCGACTTGATGCCCGTTATAGCTGAGCAGCTCGGGCACTTCTGTGTAGCAACGGTCAAACGCGATTGGACAGCGGGTATGAAAGCGACAACCGCTCGGCGGGTTGAGCGGCGAGGGAATGTCGCCTTGCAAAATGATGCGCTCGCGCCGGACTTCGATCCTCGGATCGGGGATGGGGATGGCGGAAAGTAGCGCTTGCGTGTACGGGTGCAAAGGCCGTTCGTACAACTGGTCGCGGCTTGCGACTTCCATAATCTTGCCAACGTACATGACTGCGACGCGATCCGAAATGTGGCGCACCACCGACAGATCGTGCGCGATAAAAAGGTAGGTGAGATCGAGTTGCTCCTGCAGATCTTGCAGCAAGTTGACCACTTGCGCCTGGATGGAGACATCAAGCGCTGAGACTGGTTCATCCGCCACGATAAACTTCGGATTGACCGCAAGGGCCCGAGCAACACCAATGCGCTGCCGCTGGCCACCCGAAAACTCGTGCGGATATCGATTCGCATGATATGGTGACAAGCCGACCGTACGCAGCAACTCGTGCACCCGCGCGTCTACCGCCTTGCCGCGTGCCAGACGGTGAATGATGAGAGGTTCTGCGACGATGTCGCCCACCGTCATGCGCGGGTTCAGGCTCGCGTACGGGTCCTGAAAGATGATCTGCATTTCTTTGCGCAGCGAGCGCATGACTTTTCGAGGCACGTGGGTGATGTCTTGGCCTTCAAAGATGACGTTGCCGCTGGTCGGCTCGAGAAGCCGGAGCACGCAGCGCCCTAGGGTCGTCTTGCCGGAGCCGGATTCGCCCACGAGGCCGAGCGTCTCGCCGCGATTGATCCCAAAACTGACGCCGTCAACCGCTTTGACGTCCGCGACGTGACGGGAGAACACACCATGCGTGACGGGGAAGTACTTGACGAGGTCGCGGACCTCGAGGATTTGTTCTTTCTGGTCAGCCACTTTGCGCCGTCTTCTGTAGGGTCACGCTGCGCAGATCAAGCGCTTTATCTTCCTTATATAAGACGCACCGGGCGATGTGTCCGTCCCCGAAGTCGATCAAGGGTGGAGGCGTCGTTGCGCACTCCGGCAACGCATAGCGGCAGCGAGCGGCAAACGAGCAGCCGGTCGGCAGGCGAAGCAGGTTCGGCGGTTGGCCGTTGATGGGCACGAGTCGTCTTCGACCACCCTCGTCCAACCTAGGCAACGATTGCAACAAACCCAGAGTGTACGGGTGTTTGGGATCGCGGAAAATCTGATCGACCGTGCCATATTCCACCAGGTTGCCGGCATACATCACGAGCACGCGTTCGCACACTTCTGCAACCACACCCAGGTCGTGCGTGATCATAATGATGGCTGAGTTGAGGCGCTTCTGCAAGTCACGCATCAAATCGAGAATTTGGGCTTGGATGGTTACGTCCAATGCGGTTGTCGGTTCGTCGGCAATGAGCAGTTGCGGATCGCACGCCAGGGCCATGGCAATCATCACGCGCTGGCGCATGCCGCCTGAGAACTGATGCGGATAGTTGTTGATGCGCTCTTCGGCCTCCGGGATGCGCACGATCTCAAGCATCTCGAGTGAGCGTTGCATCGCATCTCGCTTGTTGCGGTGTTGATGCAGCATGATCGTCTCGGCAATTTGATCGCCGACGGTGAGGACGGGATTGAGGCTGGTCATGGGGTCCTGAAAGATCATCGAAATTTTATTGCCGCGAATGTGACGCATTTGTGCTTCGCCGATGCGCAGCAAATCTTGACCATCGAATTCGATCGAACCAGCTTCGATGCGGCCCGGAGGCATGGCGATCAGCCGCATGATCGACAGCGCCGTGACGCTCTTGCCGGAGCCGGACTCTCCGACGATGCCAAGCGTCTCGCCAGCGTTGAGCGCGAAGGAAAGGCCGTTAACGGCACGCACGATGCCATCTTCGGTCTTAAAGGTGACCTGGAGGTCCTTGACACTAAGCAGCATGGGTCTTTCTAAGGCACCCCGCTCTAGAAGTGTGCCGACATTCCGATTGTCGGGTGATTTTTCCTAGTCAGCGGGTCACCAAGAAATAGGTGATCGCCAGAAAGACAAACGCGACGGCGACGCCGCCCGTAAGGCGTGTCAGTTGTTGATCGAATCCGATGCGGCCACGGTAGGCGGACTCCGAGCGGCCTCCAATGCTTCCGGAAAGCCCCTCGTTCTTCGTTGTCTGCACGGACATGAGCACGATCATTGCGCTGGCCACAGCAATGAACAGCGCCTGGATGATAAAGAGCAGAACCGGATGTTGCGAGCCGGCTGAGACTGGATTGAACTGAAAACCCGTTGGGAGCGCAAGTGGTATCGGCGTTGGGGCCGCAGCCGCGGGTGTCGCTGCGAGCACAAAAAATGAGAGCATGCCACTCGGCTTCGTGCGGACAAAGTTAGGCCCCTTTGGTTTGGCCCGCCGCACCTGTGACGTACGACGCCTCGCGCTCGCGCAAAAACCCGATGACCTCACCTGAGATCGTGCGTAGATACGGGGGCAAGGTCAGCAGGTGGCGGCCGCCCGGATACACTCGGACGTGTTTTTCTTGGCTCGCGACGTGGGCAGCAATAAAGGCGGCATTTGCCACTGGCACGGTTTGGTCGCCCCGGCTGTGAATCACAAGCAGCGGAGCCGTGACGCGCGGCAACTCATTGCGCACGATTTTCAGCACGTCCAAGAAAACACCAAGCGATGAAAGTGGAGTCGTGGTGTAGCCTACAACCTCGCCTCGCCACGCGGCATAGTTGCTGATCACTTTTCGACGCGGCGCCCAGCGCATGGCGATGGGCACGGACAACGAGACCAGCCTGCTCATGAACACTGGTGTCGAAATCGTCGCGAGGGCCGCCACCTCGTGGTGCGCGGCCAGATGCAGCCCAAGGGCGCCGCCCATCGAAAGACCGACGATGTACACGCGCTCAAAACGTTCTGCTGCATCAAGATACGGCGCTTCGACCGTTGCGAAGAAATCCTTGGGCGTCACTCCCACGAGATCATCCGGCGAGGTGCCATGACCAGCGAGCGCCGGCGCTATAACACCGAAACCTGCGGCATGCAGATCCGCTCCGAGCTCGCGGATTTCAGAGCAGCTTCCTGAAAAGCCGTGCAGCAGCAGCACGCCTGCGCTGCTGCCTTCAAATGAGAACGGCTCGGCCCCCGGCATGTAATCGCGCATCGCGAGAGGTTCCTTACGTGGGGCGATTTTCCAATCGCCCCCTACATGGGCGACTTGACAGTCGCCCGCTACATGGTCCGCTGGGTCGTGTTATAATGAGGCGCATGCGCGATTCGAAGGGGCCGCGGGCCGTGATCGACGCTCGTTCAGGTCTGGGTGAGAGCCATGACGTCATCGTCATTCGCGAGCATCGTGCAGTCGGAGAATTTGCCCGCAGCCTTTCGACCATTTTTAATCCGTTCATCTGCGCGACGGTGCTCTTTGTTATCGTTGCGCGCGCCTACTCCTCATCGACTCTCCATTTCTGGGAACTGTCGTTTGCAGGATTGTTCTTCTTCACCATCGCGCCGATGCTCTGCGTGTTCTACCTCTATCTCTCGGGCAGGATTTCCGATTTCGACATGTCCGATCGCTACGAACGCCACCGCGCGTTTATGGCGTTCGTCGTCGTCGACGCCTTTGCAGCCCTTTTTCTCACGGCGGTGCACGCGCCGACCGTGCTCATCGCCATCACGTGGGGCTACGTTGGTGCAACGCTCGCGATCATGTCGATCACGCGCTGGTGGAAGATCAGCACGCATGCTTTTGGGATCACAGGTCCGTTCGCGGTCATGTTCTTGCTCTTTGGTTTGCAGGCGTTGCCATACGTCGCGATCGTACCGCTCGTTTGCTGGGCCCGCGTCTACATCCGCTCGCACACGGTCGCCCAGGTGCTCGCAGGCGCCGCGCTGGCGATCGTTTCAACCTTAGTGGTATTCCGGGTGTTTCACCTGATCTGAAAAGTCCGCGTGCCGGACTTGCGCTGACGTAACACCGGCAAGATCGTGCGCCCAGCGGACGAACTGCTCCACGCTTCCCGAAACATCAAAACGGACGGTACCATCGCCGGGGCCAAAAGGCTCGAGCAACGGAATCGCCTCGCGCGCGCACTGCTCGGCCGGATCCACGATTTTGACGTCCGGCCCAAGTGCTCGCTCGAACCACCGACGCAGCAGCGGGAAGTGGGTGCAACCCAAAACGACCGTATCGCAGCTTTCCTTTTTAAAGGGCAGGCAGTATTCTTCGACCGCCCTACGAGCTTCATCACTGTCCCACGCTCCCGCTTCGACGAGCGGCACGAGACGCGGCGCGCCAACGGAAGTCACGCGGGCCTTTGGAAGCACGCGTTGTATCTTGCGCTCGAAGACGCTGCTGTTGATCGTGCTGGCCGTTGCGATAACGCCGACGCGCCCGCTTGTGGTCGTCGCAACTGCGGCGCGCACGCCGCAGTCGACAATGGGAAGGGTCTCCAAGTTTTGTGGCTCGTACCCGAAGCGGTCGAATGCGGAGCAGCTCGTTCCGCAGGCGATGACGAGCAGCGTGGGATCGTCGTGCACCAAGTGCGCAATGATTTGCCGTGCGAAACCTGCCACTTCTTCGAGCGGTCGATCGCCATAGGGCACGCGTGCGGTGTCCGCTGCATAGATGATGTCTGCATCCGGCACGGTGCGACGTAGCGCGGTGAGGACGGTCAGCCCCCCAAGCCCCGAGTCAAACATTGCGATGAGGCGTTTGGTATTCGTCATTTCGGGGGCGGGCCACCCGTAAAGTCCTTCACGCCCTGCGCAATGCCATCCGCGACGTGATCCAAAAATGATTGTTGAGAAAGCAACCGGGCATCGTGATCGTTGCTGAGGTACGCCGCCTCCACTAACACCGCCGGCATGACCGTGTGATGAATGACGTAAAAGTTATTGCGAATGACTCCCGCATCGCCAGCGCCCGTATCCTTCACGACTTCGCCTTGCACCGCTTGCGCAAGCGAACGGGATCCATCCCGCCAGAAATACGTGGTGATCCCGCTAGGATCGCTCGAGACCGACGCGTTGATGTGAACGCTGATGAAGAGGCGCGCACCCGCGGCATTCGCGATGTCGCAGCGAGCTTGCAGCTCTTGCTTGTCGTTGCCGCCGGGATCGCCAACCTCGTAGTCGCCATCGCGAGTTAGCGTCACGTGCCAGCCGGCGCGCTCGAGGTCGGCTTTCAAACGCTTTGAAATGGAGAGCGTCAGATTTTTTTCGGTCAAACCCATGGATTCGTTGATCGCCCCCGGATCGTTGCCTCCATGTCCGGGATCGATCACGATAAGCTTCGGGTCCGCCGGCACGTAGGTTGAAAATGCCGCCGGTTGTGGCGTTGGTGGGGCAGAAATGAGGGCTCCGACGCCGCTGGACGGCGCATCAGCAGGTGGTGGGCTCGAACGAATATCGATGCCGAGCGCATTGGGCGTGCCCTCGATGGCGCCAATAGCGACGTCGACAGGTTGTGTTGGATCGATTGCAATGCGCACGACGTGATCGGGCGTCAGTTCGTTCTGGCTAATCGTGACGGAACGGATGACCCCCAACTTCACCACGAGGTTTTCCGCGGGCCCAACGAGCTCGGCTTGTGAAACGTCGATCCAAAAGCGGTTGTCGGGATCGGCCAGGCGGTGCCATTCGAAATTAACAGGCCCGGTGAGCGTCAGCGTGATGCGACTGACGCCGGCCGCATCCGTCTGTGTCACATTCACGATCTTTTGCACTGGGGGCGCGCTCGCATTGGCTTGCGGTGATGCACCTGATGCAAGCGGGCTCGGGGAGCCCTGCGGAATCACGAGGCTACCGCTGTCGGTGACCTCCGGCGCAGGAACGGCGGTAGGCTCGGGTGCTGAAGCGGCAGGCTCGGGTATTGCTGTCGGCACCGGAGAGTTTTGCGGTGGCGCAGTCACCTGAGAGCTTGGCGTTGCGCTCAGTGAAACCGAAGGTGTTGCTGCAGTGACGGCGCCGAGCGCGAGATACTTATCCTCGCGTGCCAAAATCAGATCCATGGTGCAACTCGAGGTCCGATGTGCGGCGAACTTGACGCCGTGGAGCGCATCGAGGGTTACGGCGGTGATAGGAAAGCCGGGCGGCCCTTGCTGTTCGATAAGGGCCGTCTTTGCTTCGCGTCCGCCAAGTTCGACTTTGTTGCCCGCAGCGTTCGAAAAGCCCGAAAAGGTGATCACGAGCATCGGCTTCTTCGGGTCGCCTCCGTACGCAGCGCGCCACGTCAAAGGAGCTGTGGCCTGAATCTCGAGGACCGTGCGACGCTGCCCGACGCGTCGGGAAACCGAAACGATTTGCGGGGCGAACGCATAGCCGCCTGAAAAGGCGCGCTCGCTCAATCCGAGCGCTTGGCAAAGCGCGAGCAGCGGTATATAAAGATGGTCTCCGTCGTAGAACGGACCAAACGGAATGCCTTGTGACGTATCATCCACCGTCACTGCATTGCTGCCAACCGTGAACGTGACCAATTTGCCGTCCGCCCGAGTGAAGACGACAAATCTCGTGCCCGGTTGGTACTGGAGTCGTGCTCCGATGAGATCCAGCATGCTCTGCAAGCCACTGTCATCGGCGCGCACGACGAGTCGCCCCCTCGTGGTCGCAAGATTTTCGAAGCGCACGACGCGGCCAGCCACGTAGATGGAGCTGCGATCTCCCGCAAGCGCGATCCCAACTGGTTGCGCGTTCGCTCCAGTTGCTGCCAAAAACGTTGCGATGAGAGCAAGCGCCAAGCACATCTGGCGCATCATTGAACGAACATCGCCCTCGTGAGTGGTTCATCGAGTTCGAATTGACCGCCGGGCAAGGCGGCAACGGTCTGGCCGCCCACGAGGACCTGCACGCGATTGATCCCGGGAAGAGCCGTCAAGGTATAGGTCAGAGACTTAAACATGCCCACTTCATCGCCACCCCCACGCTGAAAGAAACGTTCGACAGCGCCGGTGAGGTTCACGACCGCAATCGTGCCTTGGATGCTTACCGTTGCGTACGTCCCGCGCGGAAACAGCACAACCGCGTCGCCGCCCTCGGGGGGTCCGGCAAAGAGCTGGTTCACGGCGTACGACGCAAGCATCGTTCCAGACAGTTTTGGATCGACGGTAAATGGAACGCGGACGAGATCGTTGCTGCCGGCTTTGCAGTAGTAGATTGTGATCTCGTGAGGTGTGGGAAGGGTCGCGTGGCGGCTGCAGCCGGCGATGAGGAGTGCAACAAGGAGCGCACTTGCGCGGACGCGGATGAGACCTTCCCCCTCTGATAATGTAGTCGCGCGAATTTATTCGCGCTTCTTACGCGTGGTGGTGGAGGCGACCGGAGTTGAACCGGTGTCCGAAAAGTCTCCCACGAGAGCATCTACAGGCTTATCTCGGGATTTTCACTCGCGACGCGTACTCCCCCGAGCGGGATTGCCGCGCCGCCAGCTTCGATTGATTTCCCGGAGGCATCGAAGCGCCTACTCCCGGTATCCGTACTTTGTGACACTTGCGGGCCCGAGACGGCGCCGTTGCCCCGCAAGCGTGACGAGCCTAATTAGGCTGCCAGTGCGTATTCGCTATTGGCGTTTATACGTTGTCCGATCGTTTTAGGAGGGCTCGGAACTCCGCCTGCTTCCCTCGCCAGAGCGCATCCCGTCGAAACCGTGACGCCCCCGCGACCAACCTATTCTACCTTATTCAGCGGGTCAATACAAGAACGCGCGTTCGAATCTACGCCCCAGCGCTGGCGCGCCGGCGCCCGAGAAGGTGGTCGATCGCCACAGCGATCAGGCCGAGCACCAAAAACCCAGCCAAAATCATGGCTGCGTTCACAAACACTGTTGGATAGCCAAGCGCGTTTACGTCGGCAAAGGGATAGGGATAGTCACCCGTGTGCAATCCTCGGAGCACAGTCCAGCCGACGTATGCCAGCGGGTAGATCAGCCACCAAACAGGCCCAATCCATTTCAACGTCCCTTTGGTCACGTACGAGAACCAGAAGAGAATGTAGAGGATTGGAACCGCGTCGTGCAAGGCGACATCGACGACAAGCTGCAGACCTGTTGGCTCCCAAAACGCTCGCAGCAGCAGCGAATAGATCATCCCAACGACCGCAATGTACACGGCGGTCGCGGACGTCGTGCTCGGCCGCGTGAGGAACGTATTCTGTGTTCCTCGGGCGAGCAAGGCCGTTGTCACAATTGCGACCATGAGATTCGTGAGCACGGTGAAATAGCTCAAGGTTTTGACAATGCCATGGGTGGTTGACAATCCTTGGTTAAGAACAGCCTTCGTGGTCAAGAAGATCTGCAACGCCACCGCCAGCCAAGCCACGACCGTGAGGACGATCAAAAGGAGGCGTTGCGGTTTCGACATTCCTGGTCAAACCACTGAGGCCGGAAGAACGCAGCTACTTCGAAAAGCGCTTGTCCTCTTCGGACACGTCGCGAATGATCAAGCTAACGATCCACGAGATCACGGACAGGACGATCGCGCCCCAGAAGGCCGCCCAATAGCCTGGGATGTGCCAGCCTGGCAGCCACTTCAGCACGAAATACAAGATGATCCCGTTGATGATGAGGGTGAACAGCCCGAGCGTGACAACCACGAGTGGGCAACTGAGGAGCAGGAGAATCGGCCGAACCACTGCGTTGGCGACGCCAAGAACGAGCGCTCCAATGAGCGTATCTGTCATGGTGTCGGCGTGGATGCCCATGAAGTTGAACTTGGAAATCAGGAAAAGCGCAATAGCATTCACGAGAAGTCTGATAACAAAATTCATGGGCCTAGGGTGCGGCGAAAGCGGGAGGCAGACCTGCCCGAAGCGGACTAGAGAAGGTGCGGGGTTACATCATTTGGGTGAGAACTTCTTTGATCGCCCCCGCCAGTTTCGGGGTGATCCCAGGGACGCTGACGAGCTCCTCGACGCTCGCCCGGCGTACGCCGGAAGCCGAGCCGAACGCCCGTATGAGGGCCTTTCTCCGAGCTGGTCCGACGCCAGGAACGGCATCGAGGGCGGACGACACGAGGGCCTTGCCGCGCAACCCTCGGTGATAGGCGATTGCAAAACGGTGCGCTTCGTCTCGCACGTGCTGCACGAGATGCAGCGCAGGCGAGTTGCGCGGCAAAACGATCGGCAGGTCTTCGCCTGGCACGTACAACTCCTCGAACTGCTTCGCCAGGGCGGCGATCGGCACCGCAACGAGATCGAGCGCCTCGAGCACTTCGAACGCCGCAGTGAGTTGACCCCGACCCCCGTCAACAATTAAGAGGCTGGGTCGTTTTGCAAACTTGCGCTCTCTGCCGGCAGATGCCGGCAAGGCGTCCGCGGTGAGGTAACGCAGACGGCGCTCTAGCATTTGCTTCATGTTCGCGAAATCGTCGTTGCGCTCGTCTCCTTGAATCTTAAAGCGCCGGTACTCGGCCTTTGCTGGCTTGCCGTCTTCAAAGACGACCATCGAGCCCACCACATTTGTGCCCGAGACATGCGAGATGTCAAAGCACTCAATGCGTTGGGGGAGAGCGGGCAACCCTAGACTTGCGGCCAATTCCTCGAGCGCCACATTGGTGCGCTCTTCGGCAACCTCGCGCTTGGCAAGATAATCGGCCAAGTGCTGCTCGGCGTTGCGCGCAACCTTGCGAAGGTACTCGGCCCGTTGGCCGCGTTCGGGAACCAAGATGCGAACGCGGGAGCCTCGCACGCTTGACAGCGCGCGCTCCAGTGATTGCATCTCCGGAATGCGATCCTCCAGCATCACTTCTTTGGGAATCGCTGGGGACGCAGCATAAAACTGCTCGACGAACGCAGCGAGTACCTCATCAGGCGAGCGCCCTTCGGTCCCCTCAACAAGAAAGTGCTCCTGACCCAAGAGCTTGCCGCCCCGCACAAAAAACACTTCCAAACACGAGACGCCCTGCCCGTGCGCCGCAGCGATAAGATCCATGTCGATCTGACTTTTCCAGACGACTTCTTGTCGCGCCATGACGCGTTCGAGATCTTTGATGCGATCGCGCAAGCGCGCGGCGTGTTCGAAGGCCAGCTGCTCGGAGGCAAATCCCATTTCGCGTTTGAGCCGGTCAACGAGCAACCGATGTCTGCCCGCGAGGAACAGCATGACGTCGCGCACCGTGGCGTCGTATTCTTCTTTGGTCTGGAGGAAAGCACACGGCGCCAAGCAGCGCTTGATGTGGTATTGCAGGCATGGGCGATGGTAATTGAGGCCGATGTCCGTGAACTTGCAGGTGCGCAACGGAAAAGTTCGCCGAATAAGATCGATCATGTCGCGCAAGCCGCCGGCGTTGCTGAATGGGCCGAAGTATTTCCCGCCATCGCGGATGAGCTTGCGCGTAAAGATGACCCGAGGAAACGCTTCGCCGAGAGTTACTTTGAGATAGGGATACTTCTTGTCGTCCTTGAGTCGAACGTTGAACGGCGGCTTGTGCTGTTTGATGAGGTTGCATTCGAGCAGCAGCGCCTCGCTCTCGTTGCGGACGATGATCGTGCGGACTTCGGCGACGCGTTCCACCATTGCATCCAAGCGCGCGCTGTGAGCTCTGCCGGCCTGGAAATACGAGCGCACGCGCGAGCGCAGGTCAATTGCCTTGCCCACATAGAGCACTTTGCCAGCGGTGTCCACCATTTGATACACACCGGGAACGGTCGGGAGACGGTCGAGTTGCTCTTGGAGAGGAGCGGGGAGAGCGGAAGAGGTCACACAGAGCTCTTTGGCTTCGCGAGGCCGCGCCGCCCGCTTACGGACGCGCCGCTTGACGCTCTGCTCGCAAGTGAATCCACAACCACGCGGCGATTGCGATGACCACGAGGCCAAGGAGAATGAACGAGGCAGGCCGGGCGTAGATGCCTAGCCGCACCCAGTTCCTTCCAAGCGTATAGCCAATCTCGCTGAACAGCGTACACCAGATCGCGGAGCCTAGAAGGGTATACAAAAGAAACGGAGCGACCGGCATGCGAGTCACGCCCGCGGGATAGGAGCCAAAGGCTCGGATGCCCGGGAGCAGCTTGGTCACAAGAACGGCGCGCGATCCGTATCGCGCAAACCAGCGGTCGGCACGCTCGAGTTCTCGCTCCCGAACGAAGAAGATTCGGCCGAAGCGGATGAGGAGCGGACGCCCGCCATAGTAGCCGATCAAATAGGCGATAATTGCACCCGAAAAATCGCCGGCCGTGCCCACGGCAATGACCGGGATGATTTCGAGGACATGCGACGATGCAAGATAGCCCGAGAACGACAGCATCAGTTCGCTTGGTAAAGGCACGCCGATGGCTTGTCCGAGCATGCCCGCGTACAGCCCAACATACCCCAAGTGCGAGATAACCCTGATGATCCACCAGGTCAGTTCTAGCTCTAAATGGTGCATGAGCTAACCCGGCCTCATGGCTGCGTTGGTCGTGAGCCGTCGCATCACGCGCGCAGCTACCCCGCCACCATCCGAGAGAATCGCTTCGAGCAGATGGATGGGTTGCACGGCTTCGGGAGCGGTTTGCGAGGCAAGCGCGCAAATGCGTTGGACGCGCGGGGTCACGATGACACCTTCCCATGGGTGATCTAATGCACCATCCATGGCTTCGCGCAAGGCGCGCTTTACCTGCCACGGTTCCACCCCAACGCTGGCAAAATACGCTGCAATATCGGGTGGCGGTGCGATTGCCATGGCCAGGAGCAAGTGCTCGGTGCCAAGGTAGTACTGGCTTGCATTTCGGCATTCTTGTTCGGCCAGAGTGACGACCGCGCGAGCAGATGGTCCGAAGCGCGAGAACATTGCTACCAACTCACCTCACTGCCTCAACGTTCTCGTTCAAACTGGAACCATCGGGCGCCAATGCGAAGGTGAGCATCACCTGATCACCTGGCGCCTCGTTACCACCCAGCGAGGCATAGAGCCGCATCGCCGGATCATTTTGTCGCTCAGTGAGGACCCAGGCTTCCACACAACCGGTTGCTCGACCGGCCTCGAGGAGCGCCCGCAACACTGCCGTTCCGATACCGCGCCCCTGATGAGTTGGTGCTACCCCAACCTCATTTATCCATAATTCTGGGCGTTTATCTGGATGCACGTAATGAACTGCCGACGCAAAGCCCACCACCAAACTATTTTCAATTGCGACCACGAGATGATGCCGCGCATCCCCAAGAAATTCTTCAGTTAACTGCTGGTTAAGATCGCAGTCAAAAACACCGGCCGCGACGTTGGCGAGCACAGCTTCATCCCCATGTCGCAGAAGCTTGATCTCTAATGCCATGGTGTGTCGGCCTCACGCAGGAAAAACCAGTATCGGGGCGACAGGATTTGAACCTGCGAACCTCTCGGTCCCGAACCGAGCGCTCTACCAAGCTGAGCTACACCCCGCACCTGACCGCTCCTTGGCTTCTGCCGCATTTTGACGCCTTCCTTGAAGCATTGCCAGAACCGGGAATCACAAACCGGCGCCCCGAAGCCGAATGTCGCTTTTCCATCACTGGAGTTACACGGAATGCGATTTCTTATTGTCGGATGCGGCCGCGTCGGCTCGACGCTGGCCAAACGCCTCGCGCGTGACGGTCATGACGTCACCGTCGTGGATGAAAACTCCAATGCGTTTCGTCGCGTCGGTCGTGACTTTCCCGGCAAGCTCGTGTTGGGTACTGGTATCGACGTGGACGTGCTGCGGCGCGCGGGTGCGGAGTCTGCCGATGGCTTTGCCGCGGTCACGCAGGGCGACAATCGCAACATCATGGCCGCCCTTATTGCGCAGCAACATTTCAAGATTCCCCGGGTGGTCGCCCGAATCTACGACCCTGAGCGCTCTTCCATGTATCGGGATTTCGGGATCTCGACCGTGTGTCCGACGACCGTTGGTGCGCGACTGATGTCGGGAGCGCTGCTCGAAGCCCAGTTCTCGTCGCTGCTTTTCGATCAGGCCGACTCCGAAATTGTCGAGGAGACGGTGGCAGCCGAGAAGGCCGCACGCACCGTGCAGGACCTCACCGTGCCCGAGAAGAGCCAGATCGCCCTCATCGTGCGCAGCAATCACAGCGTGATCCCGACACCGGCGACGAAGCTCGAAAAGGGGGACAGAGTGGTCGCCATTGTGAAATCCGAATTTGTTGGCGAGTTCCGCAAGATCTTTGCCGGCACGCTCGCGAAAGCTGTATAGTTCATGTTTATCGTTGTAGTCGGCGGCGGCAAGCTTGGCACCTATGTTGCGAAAGCGCTCCTCGAAGAGAAACACGAGGTCGTCGTCATCGAGAAGGATGAAAGGAAAGCCGCTCGGCTGTGCCAGTTTCTGAGCTGTGAGATTGCCAGAGTCGGTGACGGCTGCGATCCAGGCGTACTCGAAGAGGCCGGCGTGGCCCGAGCAGACGTGGTTATTGCCGATACGGGCGACGACGAGGACAATCTCGTGATCTGCCTCGTGACCAAGAAAAAATTTACTCGCCCGCGTACCATCGCACGCGTCAACAATCCCAAAAACAAACAGATCTTCGAGGAGCTAGGCATCGACTCGGTGGTGAGTGGCACGGAGATCGTTTTGAGCATCGTGCAGCAGGAGGTTAACGTCAAGGACGTCTCCCCGCTCATGACGTTTCGCGGGGGGAATCTCGAGCTCGTCAGACTGTCGGTCCCCGCGTCATCCCCGGCGAATCAAAAACGTCTTTCCGATCTGCGGTTGCCCAAGCATTGTGTGATCGTGGCCCTAGAGCGCGAAGGCGATGTGATCGTGCCTGATGGGGAAACCCTCGTGCGGGCCGGCGATGCAATGTTGATCGTCATGCAACCCGGCGCAACCAAAGAATTGCGCAACGAACTCGTCGGCGCAGTTTAACGGGCGATTAATGTAGTGTCGCGAATTTTATTCGCGACCAAATTCGCGCGACTACATGGGAGCGAGCCAAAATGTAGTGTCGCGAATACATTCGCGACCGAAATAACGCACGAATAAATTCGCGCGACTACATGGGCGACTTTAACCGAAGCCGCGGGTGAAATTGCCGACCTTCACCTTTGGAAATTCGCTCTTCAACCAACGTAACCAGGCGCGCATGCCGAGCGGCGTGGTTGAGGGCCGGCCCACCGACGCGAAGTACAAAGCCGGATCGACGTTGAGCGTTCGCGTCTGGACCATGTTGATCGGAATCTCGCTCAGGAGTTGGGCGAATGCGCTCATCTCGGCTGGATCATCTGTCACGCCCGGATGCGTGAGGAGATTCAATGAAATGTTGATGCCTCGGGACGCGGCCACCCTTAAACTCTCGACGACCTGCTCGAAGCTATACCCCTTGGGCCGGTAGTAGGCTGCATACGTCTGCGGCCGAACCGAATTCACGCTGACCCGAATTGATTGGAGACCTGCGTCGATCAGCCGGGCAAGTGCTTTTGGCATGCTCGCGTTCGTGTTGCAGTGAATGGCGCCGGCCGATATCACCGAGCGAATGCGCCCTATGGCTTGTTCGATCAGAGGCGCGGCCAGCAGCGGTTCGCCCTCACAACCTTGGCCGAACGAAACCAGCCCGTCCGGCACGCTACGAAGATGCGCGGCCGCAACCTCGCAAATTTCCTCGACCGTTGGGCGAGCGCGCACGCGTTCCTGGGCGCTGCGGATCTGCGCGTCGGGCTCCTGTTCGGAGATGCATCCAAGACAGCGTGCGTTGCACGCAGGTGACACTGGAAGCGCCGCTTCACCCATTCGCAGGAAGACATTTTGTGCGGTAAAGCAGCCGTATTCGGTCGCGCAGCGAGCAAGTTGCCCAATGAGCGTGTTGTTTGGAAACTCAAGCGAGCGCAGTGCTATACCTTCCCGCACCGCCTCCGCAGCATGGGCCTGGGACGACCAGCTTTCGAGTTCGTCCGTGCGCACAGCCGCAACACGGAACCCACTGTCACTCCAAGCGACTGCCGTATAACCATATAAGGGAAGTCGCGGTGCGTTCTTGCGCTCGACATACGCGGGGAGGAGCACGCGCGTGTAGCCGAGGGGAAGGGCTGCCGCAACAGCCATTATCTCTTCATCAGCGTGGTGGCTTATGACCGCCGCCGCAGTATCGCTGAACCCGACGACCTGCCTCCCCGGCAGCGTCAGCAGCAGCGCTCCCTCGGGGAGGGGGATGAAATCGTCTGGGTCAGCCGAACCGATGAAACCGTTGTCTGCAGCAGCAGCGACCTGCGGCAAATCGAGCACAGAACCGTCAGCCCGAGCAAACACTGCCTTGAGCGTTGCCGAAGTCACCCGGGAAGTCTTCACCGCCATCGCTCTAGGGGATGGCCCGCAACAAGGCAGTGGGCACGTCCACCGTGGTGCGATAAACGAGGTGGGCATCGCCCGTCAAGTACGCCGGATGACCGGCTCCCGCCCATTCCACAAGAACCTTGCCTCCGCGTGAATGCACGACGACGGGAGACTCCGCGCGACCGGAATGCATCGCGGCTGCGGCGGCAGCGCATGCGCCGGTTCCGCACGCCCACGTCTCACCAGCCCCGCGCTCGCGCACGCGCATGTGGATGCCGTCGGATATGACCGTAGCAAATTCGACATTGGTTGCATCAACGTTGGCGCTGCCGTTGGCAGCTGCGGCCAAGGCTTCAAGGTCGATTGCTGCCGGATCACCCGCGCCAAACACGACCGTATGCGGATTTCCCATGGACACAGAATGCGCTTCGTACCGCTCGCCCGAGAATGAGAACGTCCGCCCTTGCGCGACCGCGCGCGAATGAATTCGCGCGACTACATTTTTGTCTGCGCGCGAATGAATTCGCGCGACTACATTCTTGTCTTCGCTCGAATGTGTTTTAGGGATTTCTGGCACACCCATCGCGACTCGAACGCCAGGGTGCCCTTGCCATGTTGCAATGTTCGTGCGCATCACACCCGCCGCGGTTTCAATGTCGAACTGAGTCTTCGCGGGATTCTCCTCGTGAAGGTACCTCGTCACGCAGCGAATGCCGTTGCCGCACATCTCCGCTTCGCTCCCGTCAGCGTTGAAGGTTCTCATCGAGGCAGCACAGCCCGGCGCGGTTGGCTCGCCGATGACAAGCAAGCCATCAGCGCCCAGAGAAAACCGGCGGTGGCAAAGCTCCCTGGCGATCGCCGCGTAGGGCATCTCCGCTGCGCCGCGAGCATCGAGGAGAACGAAGTCGTTCCCCGTCCCATGGCACTTGGTGACGGCGATGAGCGGCATGAGCCGACGTGAGGCTACGGTGCTACGGAAGTTCGAACGACGCCGTCCGTTGCAGCGACTTCGTGACCATCAGCGGCAACTGCCGCGTTGGGGCGCACAGCCCCGATCTCCGCTCCCGAGAACTGCACCGGCGTTTGCGGCGAAACGGTCGAGACCGCATGCTTATAGACAAGGTGCGGTTTGTTATCGTATTCGAGGATTATCGTGAAATTATCGAAACCGCGGACGTGTCCGCGCAGCTGGAAACCATTGCGCAAATAGATCGTTACCGGCGCGTTTTCGCGCTTGATCGCTTGTAGATATGCGTCTTGCAAGGGCAGATTATTTTTCACGCCATCTTCTCCGTTATCTCTCTTGCGGTGGCATGGAATGCAACAACCACCGCTGCTTTTGGCGGTCGCCACTCTTTCACGCCGGCACCAATCTTTCCCTTGCCAGCGCAACGATGCTGGCCGTCGCGCGTTCCTCGTCCAATGCATCGATAATGGGCACGTCGCGCATGTGGCGGAACCAGGTTTCCTGACGCTTCGAGTACTGCTCGGTGCGCGCAATGGTCCGACGTATCGCTTCCTGTTCCGTCGCACATCCATCCCACAGTGCGAGGGCTTCCGTGTAGCCTAAACCGGACAAAGCCGGCGCACCAGGTGCACCAGCGCGCACGGTCCGCGCTTCTTGCATAAGGCCGGCACGAAACATTTCATGCACGCGAAGCGCGATGCGCCGCCGCAGCTCTTCGCGTGGCAGACTCATGCGAACAACCACGAAGCGGATATCGCTGCAAGCGTCGCGCTCCAAACGATCCGGCAAGACGTCACTCATCGCACGCTCCAGCCCTCTCAAGATTCTGTACGAATCGCTCGGTCGAGCGCCGGCTGCGATTGAAGGCGCTTTCACACGCAGCCAGTCCCATAAGAACTTGGGAGGGTGGACGCTGCTTTCAAGCCGTAGCCGCGCGCGCAAAGCCTCGTCTGGCGGTGGGCGATCCAGAGGCATTCTTCCAGTGAGTGCCTCGATATAGAATCCCGTGCCGCCAACGATGATGGCCAGCTTCCCGCGCATGCAAATGTCGCGCGTGATGCGCGCGGCGTCGGCGGCGAAGCGTGCGGCGCTGTAGCGCTGCGATGGATCCAAGAAGCCGTAGAGATGGTGCGGCACGCGTTTGAGGCTATCGTGCGGCGGCATGCCGGTGCCGATGCTCATGCCGCGATACACTTGCCGGGAGTCGGCGTTAACGATTTCGCCGCCGAACATCTCCGCCACTCGTAATGCGATCGCGGACTTCCCCGATGCCGTAGAGCCACAGATGACAAGTGCGCGCGAGTCTTCGCGCCCGCTCACGTCCGCTTGAAAGCTCGGGCGAGCGCTTCCGCATTGAAGCGCAGCGTCGTCGGCCTCCCATGCGGGCACGTCTGCGGATCGCGGCAGACCCGCAAGCGCTCGTACAGCGTCAACTGCTCCGCAACGCTGAGCGGTTCATGCGCTCTGACGACCGAGTGACAGGCAACCGTCGCGAGGAGCTTGTGTCGACGCCGGCTTGCAGCGCTGTTGCCGCCGGAGCGGACCTGAAGGTCCGCTGCTACATTTTCCGCTGCTACATTATCTGCTCCATTTGCTAGATCGTCGAGCACGCCAGCGAGATCGAAGCGGCGCTCACCGTAACCAGATGGCAATGCGCTTAAGCGGTAGGCATCATCGCCAAACGGCTCGACCACGACACCCATGGCGATGAGATCGTCTTGGCAAGTTTCAAGCGTTGCGATCTGATCCGGCGTGAGCGAAACGATGCGCGGCAGGAGCAACGGCGCGGATGCTTCCATCACGCCGGCTCGGGCTTCGAGTGCCTCGAAGGCGATGCGTTCGTGAGCAGCGTGCTGGTCGATAATGAGCAGCTCGTGCCGGTCGCTGATCACGATAAAGGTTTGATCGATTTGCCCAAGAGCCCGAACCCCTCCGTCGAGGTTTTTCGATGAGTCCTCAGCTGAGCCGTCGAGGAGGGAAATTGCAGCCGCCTCCCCTGCGCCAGCATTACCGGGCGGAAATGGACTCGACGCGGACAGCGGACCGGTGGGTGCGGGCGCTTGGGAAGCGGACCCCGCTCGCAGCGCCTCATCGACCGCGCTGCGCACCACGTCGAAAACCGCGGCCGCACTCACGAAGCGCACTTCGATTTTGGTCGGATGAACGTTGACATCAACGTCGCCGGGCGCAAGCGAGAGCATGAGGACTCCGTAGGGATAGCGTCCAGTCATCAATTTGTTCGCATAGGCTGCCGACCACGCGGCGCTCAAGGCAGGACTGCGGACCAATCGGCCGTTGACAAAAATAACCTGGCCGTGCCGGTTCGGACGATCCACTCCAATGCGCGACGTGAAGCCACCAATACCTATCATCATGTTTGGGGATGTGCTGACGTTTGTCAGCGACCCGCGACTGCCGCGACCGAACACCATCTCCAAGCGGTCAACAGGAGCGCCAACTGCGGGCAACGACCAGACGTCCCGCCCTTCATGCCGCAGAGAAAAAGCAACCTTTGGCCAGCCAAGCGCAATGCGCGAGAGAAAGGCGCTGATGCGAGCGAACTCGCCCTTGTCGCTTCCAAGAAAATCCCGGCGAACGGGTGTGGCTGCAAAGAGATCGCGCACGACAACTTTGGTGCCAGGCGAAGCCGCCACCGGCTGAACGCTGCCGGCAACGCCGTTGCGAACGGCGACCCGAGCGCCAAAATTCTGCCCCGACGCCCGTGAGATGATTTCAAGGTTGCCAGCAGCTGCGGCAATGCTCGCGAGCCCCTCACCGCGAAACCCAAGGGTTCGAATCGAAAACAAATCTGTTGCGCTCGACAGCTTGCTCGTGCCATGCCGATGCAACGCAAGCGGCAGGTCTTCTGAAATGATGCCCCGCCCGTCATCTTGCACGATGATTTCCGTCCGACCACCACCGCGCAGCTCGACGGCGACCCAAGATGCGCCAGCGTCAAGGCTGTTCTCGATGAGTTCTTTGACCACCGACACGGGCCGCTCGATGACTTCTCCGGCGGCAATCTGGGCAATGGTGTCTTCGTCGAGTAAACGGATGCGCTCCAACGTTTGCACGCGGGCAAATTCGTGGAACGTTAGGGGGTTCCCGCGAACAAGTTTGCAGAACCGCACGCGAGCCCGCGAATAAATTCGCGGGACTATATTGGCGGGGTGAACACACGCATTGAGTTGCGCCCGTTTTGCTTCGCTTGGTAGAGCGCGACGTCCGCGGCTTTGATGAGGGCCTGCTTCGTCGTCACATCCTGTGGATAACTGGCCACGCCAATGGAAACGGTCGTGTTGACCGTGACTTTGTCAAAAACGAAATCCATTTCCTCGATGGTCTTGCGGATACGCCCAGCAACGACCGCCGCCTCAGACTTGATGGTGCCAGGCATCACCACGATAAGCTCGTCACCGCCATACCGGCAGCAAACATCGTCACGGCGAGCTTGCTCCCGCAGCAGCGCGCCGAATCGCCGCAGCACTTCATCCCCCGCCGGATGGCCGTACGTGTCGTTGATGCCCTTGAAATTGTCCAGATCGATAATGAGCAACGAGAGCGAGTTGCGGCCGGCCTGAGCTTTGCGGAACTCGACTTCCAGGCGCTCGTGGTAGGCTCGACTGGTAAGCAGTCCGGTGAGCGAATCGGTATCGGCCATGGCTCTGGTGCGGCTGTGCAACAAGGCGTTGCGCACGCCGACTGAGGCCAGCGAAATGAGACGGCTAACGAGACCCAATTGCTCCGCGCTGTATGCATTTGGATACGTGGCGATGAGCTGAACGCACCCAACGGTTTGACCGTCGCCGATGATTGGCACGACCAGGCTGCCTCGCGAGCCCTTATGCAGATCGCCATCGGGTTGCCGCGCGTCTTTGTGGAGGTCGGCGACAAGCGCCGCTCGCTGCTTAGCGGCCGCGTACCCGACCACGCCTGTGCCGAACGCAAGCTTCATGCCGCGATACGCCGCGGCATCGCTGCCGGCGATTTCCGCCGCCACCAGCATCTCTTCTTCCGCCATCTCGTCGTATTGCACGACATAGATGACGCACGTATCCCAAGGAACGACGCGGCGGAACTGACCGAGCAGGTTGAGCAGCTGCACGAGCACGTCCGAGAGTGAAAGTTGGGCGCCTAATTCCGATCCGGCATTGAGGACTTGATCGATGGCGCGCACCTGGCGTTCTGCGCGCCGCCGCCCATACAAAGTGTAGAGGATGGTCAGGTAGGGCGCGAAGGTGAGCGTGATAATCTCAAGCGCAGCGGGCTGCGCGGCACTCGGCGCAAAACGCATCGCAATTGCAAACAAGACAGCATCGACCAGCACGAGCACGACGAGCCCAGCAGGCAAAGCTAGCATGGCCACATCGAGAGCTGGTATCATGACAAAAAGCGTCATGCCGTACAGTTTGGTGACCAACGCAGCGTAGGCGACGTCAATGGTCACGAGCGCCGGGACCACGAGCGGGTGCATTTGCGCAAATCGAAGATCTGCGCGATCGCGCTGTTGATAGACGGCTGCGAATGCCGTCGTGATTGCACCGTACACCAAAAGCGCCCAACGGATATTCGCAGGAATCGCCGCAGCCATCGGGAGGGCAAGAAGATAGCCAATCGCAAGCCATCGCGCAGCAGCGACCACGAGCGGATAGTTCAGTGCGTCCGCAAGCCGGCGCACCCCGTGAGCGGATAGGTCCTTTGTCCTCACAATACAAAGGACGGTTGCGAGCCGGCTATGTTACAGCAGCCGTGCGAATGCGCTAGGAGTGACGCGCATCACACCCCGAGCAACCCTAGAGCATCTTGATTTCCAATTGATCTTGCTCCACCGACCCCTTGCCGGCTGCTTTCGAACGCTTCGTCGTCACTGCCGGCCGTTGCTCGAGTTCCGCGGCGATCTCTTGAGCTCGCTGCACGACGGGCTTGGGTAGGCCCGCCATGTTGGCGACCGCGATGCCGTACGATCGGCTGCTCGACCCCGCCAACAGACGATGGGAAAAAACTGGTCCGGTTGGCTCGTCGGCCACCGCAACGTGAAGATTCGCGATCGCGCGGTACGACTTCGCTAGATCCACGAGCTCGTGAAAATGCGTTGCGAACAAAACGATCGGGAGCGCTTCGCCCAAATTGAGCAAGTATTCACTGATGGCCTGCGCGATGGACAAGCCATCGATCGTGCCGGTTCCCCGGCCAACTTCGTCGATCAAGAGCAAACTGCGTGGCGTGCAGTTGCGTAAGATCAGGGCCATCTCGGCCATCTCGACATAGAACGTGGAACGGCCAGCGGCGATGTCATCACCCGCGCCGATTCTCGTGAAGAGTCGATCGACGACGCCCAGCCGTGCGTTGGCCGCGGGCACGAATGATCCCATCTGCGCGAGAATCGAAATGAGCGCCGTCTGTCTGAGATAGGTGGATTTTCCGCCCATGTTCGGACCGGTGATGAGCAAGAAGCGGTGCTCGCCATCCACTCGGCACTCGTTGGGAACGAAATCGAGGCCGCCGTACGCCTCGACGACTGGGTGTCTGCCGGCATCAACGGTCAAGCTGCTCTCCTCGAGCATCACCGGTCGCACGTAGCGCCGTTCGGCTGCCACCTGTGCAAGCGAGCAGAAAACATCGATTTCTGCGATGATCCGAGCGCACGCCAGCAAACCAGGTCGCAAACCGTCTATTCGCTCCACGAGTTTGTCGAAGAGCCGCCTTTCGAGGGTGACCTGGTGCGATCGACTCGTTACTAAGCGCGTTTCTAGCTCCTTGAGGCGCGGATCGCTGAACCGCTCGGCGTTCACCAGACTCTGCTTGCGCACGAACTCCGCAGGCATGGCTTGGGCGTGACTGCGCGTGACCTCGTAGTAGTACCCGAATGCCTGGGTGTATTTGATCTTGAGTACCTTGACGCCGGTCTCCGTGCGCACGTCAGCTTCAAGAGCGAGGAGCTGCTCCCGTCCGTTGTTGCGCAAGCCGAGCAGCTCAGCGAGTTCGGCGCTGTGCTGCGGTCGAATGACGCCTCCTTCGAGGAGCGACGCGCTCGGCTCGTCGAGCAAGGTCTGTGCGATGATTGCGCAAGCGTCTGGGGCCGCATCATCTCCCGCGAGCGCTGCTGCAAAAGAGCCAAACAGTTTGCCGCCCATTCCGAGCAATTGCTCAGCCGCCACGGCAACGAATTCGAGCGAGCGGCGTAACCCTGCGAGATCGCGGGGCGCGGCTCGGCGCGCATGGATCTTCTGAGCGATCCGCTCGATGTCGCCGATCGTGCCAAGCGTCCGCTGCAGATCCAGCCGAAATGACGGGGCATCAAAAAATGCCTCGACGCTATCGTGCCTGTGGGCGATCGCCGCAAGGTCCAGCAGCGGAGCGCACATCCACGAAGCGATCAGGCGACTCCCCATTGGAGTTTTCGCCTTGCTCACCACACTGAGCAGCGAGGCGGCTTTGCTTTCCCCCGATCCCGCCAACAGATCCAGGTGTCCCCGCGTCGCGCGATCGAGGACCATGGTCCGGCGGGTCTCATGCAACACGGCCGATTCCGTCAGCGTCCTGCCATCGATGCGTACGTATCGAAGGTAACGTTCGAGCAATTGCAATGCTTCGCGTGCAGCCGCGCGTTCGGCCATGGCGACGCGAGCAACGACCGGCGGATCCGCAGACTGCGCTTCAGCCGGATCGCAAACTGCGATGCGACACTCAGAGGAAACCAGCGGTTTGAATCGCTCGATATCCTCGTCCGCTTCAACAATCAATTCTGCCGGCGAGAGGCGACCGAGCTCCGAGGCGAGCGCATCTTCGTCTTCGACGATGCTCACAGCGGTCGATGAGGTCGAGATGTCCGTTGACGCGATCGCGGTGACTCCCGCGGCCTGCGCAACGGCGCAAAGAAAATTGTTGCGCGAGGCCTCAAGGAATTGGTCTTCGAGCACTGTTCCCGGGGTGAGCACGCGCACGATCTCGCGCCGCACGAGCCGATTAGGGACCGGTTCTTCCATTTGTTCGGCAATGGCGACGATGCGACGCTGACGCAGAAGCCGCGCCAAGTAGTGGTCGACGCTGTGGTGCGGCACTCCAGCCATGGCAACGCGCTTGCCTTTGCCCGCCTCTTTCGAAGTGCACACGATATTGAGCGCGGTGGCGAGCTCGCTTGCGTCATCACCGTACGCCTCGTAAAAATCTCCGACCCGCGAAAGCAACAACGCTTCCGGATATTCGGCTCTGAGCGAGAGATACTGAGCGATCAGGGGCGAGGTGCCAGAGGCTTCCGAGGCGGCATCGACAGCCGCCGTTCGCGCCGTCTTGGTTTTCCTTGCGTCCTCGTGCGGCGCTCGCACGCCGCGGGCGTTGCGAATGGTTATGCCACCTGACCGATGAGGCCCCACGAATGCGCCTGCTCCACCGTCACGTCCACTGACGCAGCATGCTTGGTCTTCTCATCGCGCGGCCAGATGACGGTCACATTGTGCCCACTCTTGCCCGCCATGCGCGTGGCGTCTTTTTTCGATGGGCCAGAAGCGAGCACTCGCACCGTTTCACCAAGGAAGCCTTCGTGGAAGCGCCGCGAGCATTCGTTCTGCGCGGTGTTGATTGCTTGCAGTCTGCGCAACTTCTCTTGTGGATCTACTTGCGGGCTCATCGTCGCCGCCGGCGTGCCCGATCGCGGCGAGTATGCAAAGATGAAGGCGTATTCGAACGTGCCGCGCCGGACGAGTTCCAACGTTTTTTGAAAGTCGGCTTCGGTTTCGGTGGGAAAACCACAAATGATGTCGGTCGTGAGAGCCCAGCGGGGCAAGCGCTCTCGGAAATAGGCAATCTTCTCCAGGTACTCTTCGATCGTGTACAGCCGAGCCATCGCCTTGAGCACGTCATTGCTTCCGGATTGGACCGGGAGGTGAAGGCGGGGCTGCACGTTGGGTAATTCGCTGAGCGCGTCGACAACTTCGCGGTTGAAATCATGCGGGTGCGAGGTCAAAAAGGTTAGCCGATCCAGGCCCTTGATCGCGCCAATGCGTCGTAACAGGTTTGCAAAGTTCAGCCCCTCATACGAATATGAGTTGACATTTTGGCCAAGCAGCGTAATCTCTTTGGCGCCGCAGCGAATCTCCCGCAGCACTTGCTCCTCGATTTCCTCGGGTGGAATGCTCTCGAGCGGACCGCGCGTGTACGGCACGATGCAGTACGTGCAGAACTTCTCACAGCCGCGCGTGATACTGACGAGCGCCCGCAGGTGCGCGTATTCGAGGGGGGAGTCGCTGTCGGGGGCATCTTCTGCCGAGGGCAAGCGCATCGGGGTTTGGGGAGGCGGCAGATCGGTTGGCACGCCCCAGTCGGCAAGGAGGGTCTTGAACCGCCGGTATTCCCGGGGACCCAAAAGCGCATCCACCCAGGGCGCCTTCTTGCGCATGATTTGCCGGTCTTTTTCTGCGAGACATCCGGCGACGAGCAACTTGCTGTCCGGCCGCTTCATCGTTTTGAGTTGGCCGAGCCGGCCGTATACCCGAGTCTCCGCCTTTTCCCGAATGGCACAGGTGTTGACGATGAGGATGTCCGCATTCTCCGGTGCGTCGGTGAAGGAGCATCCCAGCGACCACGCCTGGTGCGCAAGGCCGTTGGAATCGGCCACGTTCATTTGGCAGCCGAAGGTCTGCAGATAAATCGAGGGCATCCCCTAGATTTGAAGCCCATGTAGCAGCGCACCTTTCGGTGCGCTCGGTCGCGATTATCCGGAGCGGACCTAAAAGGTCCGCTGCTACAGAGGCTGTGCTTCTGCTAGCTCTTGCCAGAGAGGCGGTTGAGCAATGAGACCGGTAGGAAGGGCTTATCGCCCACCATCGCAGGAGCAACGCTCAAGGTGCCCGGTTTGCCGTTCATCGTGTAGGCGAGCGACCCCACGGAACATTCCAGCTCGACGCCTCGGTAGTGAATCGTTATGTCGTCACCATTCACCACGAAGTCACTGAGCGGCACGTAGTCTTGCAGCGCCGCGAGCATATCTTCGTTTGTGCTTGACTGCCCCGCGTTTGGACTTTGAGGTGCGAGCGAAATGGTCGTGGTCATGTCGGGATAGATGTGGAAACTGCTGGCGGTTCGTTGGTTGCCCCGAACGACGACTAAGATGTGATCACCCGCCGGCAGCTGTTGGGCGTCATTGGTTGACGTCACCTCCGTGCCATCGATAGAAACCTTTGCACCATCGGAATCTCGCATGCGCAGGGTCCCTTTAGCCGGATTCGCGGATGGCCGCAATCCGGCATTCTGATTCAGCACGGCGCTCACCGTGGTGACATGACCCACGGTGACATCGGCCGCGGTGCTTTGCGGCTGCCAACCAGATCGCGTCAGCAAGATGACGTGATGTCCGCTCTCGAGCCCGTCGATAAAAAGTGGAGTCTCGCCGACGTATTGTCCGTCCAGCCAAACCGTTGCGCCTGGCGGCAGGGTGGTGACGTACACGCTCCCGTGACCCTGCGCGGCCACGCAACAGACGGAAGTTAGGAGCATGAGCGCAAACGCAACCGCGGCTATGCGAGACGTCATGTCGGAAGTCGTTCTCTTTGGAGTTGTGCTGCCCTGTAGCCGGGGGCGACTGCGACTCCGATAGCGAATTCGTGCTGCACAGTGAGCACCGGGTCAATGCCAATCGTTGCGATCGTCGGCCGTCCCAACGTCGGCAAGTCTGCGCTATTCAACCGGCTCGTGGGCGAACGCGTTGCGATCGTCGAGCCGACGCCGGGCGTCACCCGCGATCGCTTGTATGGCGTGGTCGACTGGAATGGCCGCCAGTTCACGTTGGTCGATACGGGCGGCATCGAGACCGGGCGTGTCGATGACGTCACCGCGCAGACCCGCGGACAGGCGCAGATGGCGATTGACGAAGCCGACCTCATCGTGTTCGTCGTTGACGCAAAGACTGGCGTCATGCCCGCGGACACGGACGTCGCCAATCTCCTGCGCAGACATCGCGACCGAGTGTTGCTCGTTGCCAACAAGGTCGAATCTCCCAAAACCTCGGCGAGCATTTACGAATTCTGCTCGCTTGGATTTGACGTGCCGCTTGCAGTCTCGTCCATTCACGGATTGCAAAGCGGGGATTTGCTCGACGCCATCGTCGATCGACTTCCCGAACCCACACCGCATGTTGACAGCGACGACCCAACGATACGCATCGCCATCGTAGGCCAACCCAACGTTGGAAAATCCTCACTTGCCAATGCCTTGCTCGGCCGACCGCGTGCGGTCGTGGCCGAGACGCCGGGAACCACGCGCGACGCAACCGACACTGCCATCGAAGCCGATGGCCGCCATTTTGTCATCATCGATACCGCCGGCATTCGCAGGCACGAGCGACGAGGTCCGGCGCTCGATCATTTCAGCGTCTTGCGAGCGGTTGCTGCGATTGGACGGTGTGATGTCGCCATTGTGGTCATCGATGTGATGTCCGGCGCCACCGCGCAAGATCGCCGCATTGCTGGCCTAGCCACTGAAGAAGGCAAGGGCCTCATCCTTTTGATCAACAAAGTTGACCTCGTGGAGGGCACCGCGTTCGATCGCGAGCAGGCAAGCGAGATCCTCCGTAAGGAGTTCGCATTTGCGCCATACGCCTCCATTTTGTATGCGTCTGCGCTGACAAAAAAGGGGGTGTCGAAGATCTGGGGAGCCGCGGCCGCGGTCGCTGATGAGCGGCGCAAGCGCGTGCCGACTGCCAAGTTGAACGTCGTGGTGCGCGACGCATTTCGCTCGAGGCCACCTGCTCCGTTCCGCGGACACGCGCTGAAAATTTATTACGCCACGCAGAGCAGTGTCGCACCGCCCACATTCGTCTTCTTTGTCAACGATGCGCGCTTGGTGCATTTTTCGTACGAGCGCTATCTCGAGAACGCACTGCGCGCCACGTTTGGCTTCGTTGGAGCTCCCATGCGTCTGGTCTTTCGGCCTCGGGTCCAACAGGATTCGACAAGGGCCGATGATCTGATCGCTTCCGCGACTGAAGAATCATCGTAATGATTGTTGCCCTCATCATTGCCGGCTCCTACGTCATTGGCTCCATTCCAGTTGGGATTCTCGTCGGACGCGGACTGTTCGGCGTCGATCCCCGCACGGTGGGCAGTGGAAATATTGGAGCCGCAAACTCAATGCGCGCCCTCGGGCCGACCGGAGCGGTGCTCGTCCTCATCGGCGACGTCATCAAGGGATGCGTGCCCACGGCGCTCGCGGCGCATTGGCTCGGATATGGAAATTGGGGAGTGGCGGCAGCCGGGCTTGCGACAGTAGTCGGACACAACTGGTCGATCTTCTTGAGCTTCAAAGGCGGCAAGGGCGTGGCTACCGGATTAGGCGTTCTCGTTGTCTTGTCGTGGCCGGCTACATTTGTCTTCGCGATCGTGTGGCTTGCAACCGCGAGCATCACCCGCTACTCATCGCTCGGCTCGTTACTTGCCAACGTGTCGGTTCCGATTAGCCTGTGGCTGTTCCACGCGCCAATCTGGTACGTTGGCTACGGTGTCATTGCCCTGGTTCTCGTGGTTTGGAAGCATGCCGGGAATATTGCGCGCTTAGCAACCGGCACAGAATTACGCATCGGTACATCGAAGGAGCACGGCCAACAACAATGATTTCATCCAATGATTTTCGCACCGGCGTCACGATTATCGTCGACGGGCAACTGTGGCAAGTGGTAGATTTTCAGCACGTGAAGCCTGGCAAGGGTTCGGCCTTTGTCCGCACGCGGCTGCGAAACGTCATGCGGGGCAACGTACTCGAGAAAACCTTTCGCGCTGGTGAGATGCTGCAACGCGCCATCGTGGAAACGCGCGAAATGCAGTATCTGTACGGTACCGCTGACGACTACTGTTTCATGGACAACTCAACCTACGAGCAAGTCCATCTTGGCCACGACCTGTTAGGCGATAACGTTGACCTGCTCAAAGAGGGCCTGGTCATCAACGTACAGTTCCACGATGGCAAAGTCATCGCCGCTGAACTTCCCAATCATATCGATCTGGAGGTTGTTGAGACAGATCCTGGCTTCCGCGGCGATACGGCGACCAACGTTCAGAAACCAGCCAAGCTCGAAACTGGTGCAACCATCAATGTGCCGCTTTTCGTCAACCCGGGCGATCGGATAAGGATCGATACTCGGGATCGCAAATACATTTCCCGCGTTTGAGGTAAAGGGGCGATTTTCCAATCGCCCCCTACACTTTGCGTTTCCAGCGCCGAGCGAGGCTGGCTTTTTCCTGATGGGAGCGGCTTTTCAACGATGCTTCGTAGCTTAGGGCTGCGTTCTTGGTTGCAAGCCGGCGTGCATACGCTAACCTCACGGGCAGCTTGCCACGCAAGATTTTCGAACCCTTGCCGAGGTTGTGGGCTTTGATGCGCTCGATCGGGTCGCGCGCATAACCGCAATAGTAGCTTCCGTCTGCGCAACGCACGAGATAGACCCAGTGACTGCGCATCATGCTCAAATCGCCGAGGTTGGTTCCGCCGCCTTGTCCGAGTCAAGTTGCGTACGCAGCTCGATCCAGGGTTTCAGATCATCGATCATATTGGCGGCGACTTCGAGTGGCATGGCCTGCTCGCCGTCACATAACGCATTGTGCGGATCGGGATGCGCCTCGACCATGATGCCAGTTGCGCCCATGGCAACGCATGCCCGCGCTAACTCGGGAATGATGTCAGCGCGGCCGGTCGAATGCGAAAGATCCACGATGACCGGCAAATGACTCATGCGAAGCAAGAGCGCGACCCCGGCCAGATCGAGCATGTTGCGCGTGAGTGGTTCGAAGGAGCGCACGCCTCGCTCGCACAGGATCACATTCTCATTGCCTTGCAGCACATACTCGGCGGCCAGCAAGAATTCTTCGATCGTCGCGGACATGCCGCGTTTGACAAGAACAGGCTTTTTCTGTTTGGCAAGTCGCTTGAGCAGCGAAAAATTCTGCATGTTGCGCGCACCGACTTGTAAAATGTCGAGATACGCTGAGGCCATGTCCACCGATTCAGTGTCCATCACCTCGGAGACACACAGCATGCCGTGCTCTGCAGCTGCTTGCGCGAGCAGTCGAAGTCCGCTCTCCGCGAGCCCTTGAAATGAGTAGGGAGACGTGCGCGGCTTGAAGGCGCCGCCTCGCAGGATGCGCACGCCATGGTCGGCAAGGACAGCCGCGGCGCTGTTGATTTGGCTTGCAGATTCGACACTGCAAGGTCCAGCGATGATGTGGAACCCGGAGCTGAGGTCCAGACCACCCACCGTAACGCCGATGTTGATTTCTTTGCGAGCGCTATACCGCGCCATGCTCATTAACCCTCAAGGCTGCGCCCTTCGCGTTTTCGCGTCCGGTTCTTGCCCCGCTTTCGACTTTCGCATGACTGGCGCATGAGCGGACTCGACCTTGCGGCCTTCCTCGTGCTTGGGTTCGTGGCCGGAGCGTACGGCACGCTGGTGGGCATCGGCGGCGGTTTGCTCGTCGTGCCTGTCTTGATTTTCGCGCACTATCCGCCCAAGGACGCAGCCGGCACCTCCATGGTTGTTGTGCTGGCCAATGCAGCGTCTGGTTCGGTGACCTACCTTCGTCAGGCCCGCGTGCACCTGCGCGCGGCGTTTGTCTTTGCTGTGGCCGGCATCCCGGGAGCCTTGCTCGGCGGCCTCGTGGATCAGTACGTGCCGCAGCGACTGTTCAGCCTGCTCTTTGGAGTGCTGCTCGCGTTTGTCGCAGTCAGGATTTTTGTCAGTCGAGGACCGGGCGTCAAGAGCAACAGCTCGAGTGCCACGACGGCAAATACTTCAGCCTTCTCGACTCCGATAGCCGCCATTGTCGGCTTTCTGGCAGGTTTCGTTGCGAGCGTCTTTGGCGTGGGCGGCGGGTTGATCTTTGTTCCGACGATGGTCTACGTCTTTGGCTTCTTGCCGCACGTGGCCACAGCGACATCGACCTTCATCATCGCGCTGACCGCAATCTTTGGCACGGCCTCGCATGCATACTATCACGACATCCGCTGGGGTCCGGCTCTGGCGATCGCGGGCGGCGCGATTGTGGGCGCACAGGTGGGCGCGCGCATTGCGCCCCGCATCCACCACTCCCAGCTTATACGGCTTTTCTCCATTGCCGTCTTTCTTGCTGCGCTATGGCTGTTCTACCGCGCCTTGCACTAAAGCGACAAAACTTAGTTTTTCCCGTTCGGGCCACGCCAGCGTGCGAAGGTCTCGTTGGGCACGCCAAGCGCGTCAAGCGCCTTTCCGACCGTGTGATTGACAATATCATCAATAGTTTTGGGCATCGCGTACATGCCCGGGATGGGTGGCAAAATCACCGCCCCTATTTCCGCCAGCTGCGTGAGCGTGCGCAGGTGCCCAAGATGCAGCGGGGTCTCTCGCACGACGAGGACCAAGCGACGTCGTTCCTTGAGGCAGACATCGGCGGCGCGCACGAGCAGGTTATCGTTGAACGAGTATGCGATCGCGGCAGCGGACTTTATGGAACAGGGGATGACAAGCATACCATCAGTCTTAAACGAACCGCTGGATATGGGCGCCGCAACATCGGCGGCGTCATGCACGTGATGTGCTAAGGCTTCCACAGCAGCAACGGAGTACGACGTTTCAATCACAAGCGTGCGGCGTGCCTGCTCGCTCATCACGAGATGCACGGTTGCGTTGGGCACGTTGCGCAATGCCTCAAGCGTGCGGATCCCATACAGCGCTCCGCTTGCCCCCGTGATGCCGACGATGTACCTTGTCATGATCACCTGCCCTTAAGCAATTCGGCGCACGCTCAACTCGACTCGTGCGCTGAATCCACGTGGCGAGCAGCGAGCGCACGACACGCGGTATCCGGGCCGGCGGCGGCGCACGATCTGCGCGCGACATCGCGGGCACACAAGCAAGTAGCGCCGGCTGCTGCGCTTTGCGGTTTGCACCGGCAAGAAGTGATAGATGCTCGAAAGCCCGACTTCCCGCATCTTTCGCTTGAAGAGCGCACCGTGTCCGTTCGGCAGCCCGTGCTCGTGGAGCCACGCATGCACCATCTCATGCAGGAGGGTCGCTTCGAGATGATTGGGATGTTGGCGCAGCAGCGGTTCCGACAGCTCGATGATCCGGGCTCGGTACGCGATCCGACCCGCAACCGAGGTCAGCCTGCGATTAAAGAGAATGCGGTGCGAGCGCAGCACGCCGCCAAAATGTCGAACGTTCAAGTGGGCGAAGAGGAGCTGGATATCGGCGGCCGACGGCAGCTCACGTTGCTCGCGAAGGCCAACCATGTGCACTGGCATTCGAGGCGCACTTCGGCCTGCCCGCGCGGTCCCCTTTGCACACAAGGTGCGCGCGGAAAGCGACGACAACTCACCTGTTATGAAAGTCTACATCTCCGCAGATATGGAAGGCGTCGCAGGCATCACTGCAGTCGAGCAAACTGACCCCACTGGTCAACCTGAGTACGCATATTCGTGCAAGCTGATGACTGCAGAAGTGCGCGCTGCCTGCGAGGGTGCTTTCGCCGGCGGCGCAACGGAGATCGTGGTCAACGATTCGCACTGGAACATGCGCAACGTCATTCACGAAGATTTGCCGCCTCACGTTCGCTTGATTCGCGGGAGTCTCAAGCCCTTGTCAATGAATCAGGGCTTGGATCCATCGTTCGCGGCGGCCGCATTTGTCGGATATCACGCACCCGCCGGCACCGCGGACGCAATCCTCGATCACACGTATTCTGGGTCCACGGCTTATGACGTGCGAATTAACGGCGAACGTTGCAGCGAAGCTCGCATCAACGCCGCGGTGGCTGGATGTTTTGGCGTGCCCGTCATCTTTCTCAGCGGTGACCAACAGGCGTGCGCGGATGCTCGTTCGTTCTTGCCCTGGATTGAGAGCGTTGAAGTGAAGCGCGCCATTGGCCGGTATGCTGCGAGCTCTCTATCGCCCGAGGAAGCCCGCAAGGCGATTGCTGCCGGAATGCAACGTGCCGTGGCAAAATGCAGGGACAGCAAGCCGACGTCATATGCGTTTGCGAAGCCCGTGGTGCTCGAGTTTGTTTTGACCTCGACGGCAAAGGCTGACGTGGCGTCGCTGCTACCGGGCAGCGAGCGGATCGACGGCCGCACGGTGCGCTTTTGCCACGACGATTTCTTGACGGTGTTTCGGGCCTTCCGAGCCATGTTGGTGCTGGGAGGCTCGATAGATTAGTCGTTCCACTCCTGGGGTGTGCGAGGCCACAGGAACGGATCTAAAGGTCCGCTGCCAACTTTAGCCTGTAACGAATTTAGGGGCTGCTATATCCTATGAGCGTGCCGGGCGCCGTAACAGCGGTCCCCCAACAGCGCGACGTCCGGCGGGTAACTCTGCAAGCATCAGGCCCGGTATGCTCACACCGGGCCTGATCATTTTGTAGCAGCGCACCTTCAGGTGCGCTCGGCTCTTAGCGGACCTAAAGGTCCGCTGCTACATGTCCGCTGCTACGTGGTCTGCTGTTTCGGCGCGCTCCGCTTGCGCCGTCTCGGCGCTCGGTTCCGAAACCGGTTCTCCGTTTGTTCCGGCATGCGTTTCAGTTTCGGCAGACTCTTCCGCATGGGGCGGCTGCTCCGCTTTGGCTTCCGCCGCATCGGCCGCCTTGGGCGCAGTCTCCGCTGTGTGTTCTGTTCCTGGCGCTGGGGGCTGCCAATCGTAGTCCGCACCCGTTAGCCCGAACTGCTCCGGGTTGAGGCCAAGCTTGTGCATCCAATCAAGCGCGAGCAAGTAGTGACGTTTCGTGCGGTAGGCTAGCCAACGGCGACGCAATCCGTCATCTTCATCCACGGCCTCGCGAAAGCGGCGAAAGGCTCCCTTTCCGGAGATGGACGATCGCAATCGCCCAGCCACGTTGATGTCCTCCACCAAACTGATGAAATCGGACATGATGCCGTAGCGAGTCTCGGTCGTCACAGGGTTGATTTTTCGCAGATCGGGATTGGCCTGCGCCTCTGCGATGCGCGCGGTCTCTTGATCGCCTAAATTGTGCATGAAATGTTCGATAGCGCCCGTCTTGATGTTGAAAAAAGCCACGCTGTCAACATCGCCACCGGTGAGAGCTGTGCCGAGCTCGTCCAGCAGCGGGCTTCTCTTCACTGGTCCAAGACGAACCTGCCGTGCTGGCTGGCGTGCATGGCTACCATGTGCTTGTTCTAAACCGAGCGCCCTGCGCAGCTCATGCGGATCGAACGCCGGCAGGCCCAAATTGCTCAACCGCACGTGATGGCCGGCAAGCTCGATGAACAGATCTTCGAGTTTTCTTCGTCCTTGCGGATCGGTTGCGGCTTCCTGGGGTGAGATGCCGTCCAGGTCGGCGAGTGGTCTGCGGATCCATTCCGTCGTGACGTACGCTTCGTTGATACTTGACTCTGCCATTTGTATCACTCTCTCTCTTTGTGCCCTGTAGCGGTGCGCTGTTGGTCACACCGCGGCGTGTTGTTTGCGACCGATCCCTTCGGCAATTTGGACGACGTCGTCCTCGGTGAGGCCGAGGCGGCGCATATTTTCGTAGTATTGCGCGACGATCTCGGAGACCCGTCCTGTTCTCGCTCGCTCTTCGCGAACCCGCTTGACCTCCTCTAAGACTTGCTTGCTCAGGTTGCCGTCGACCGTGATACCGGCCTTGGCCAGTCGTCCCTCATTCTTTCGCAGGGTCGATTCTATCACCGATAGCCCGCTGTGCTTCCCAAAGACGAACTGCATATGCGCACCCACCAAAGCCGCGGGCACGGCCTCGTACATGCGCGGATCGATCAGCATGGCGTGGGTATGAATCCCCGATTCGTGCGAAAAGACGTTTGCGCCGATGATGGGCTCATGCGCTTGGATCGGAAACCCGGAAACCGATTCCATGAACCGGGCCAACTCCTGAAGCTTGTTGTACTGAAAACCGGGGATGTCGACGTCATAGAGGACGCGCAACGCCGTGACGACTTGATGCAGCGGTACGTTGCCCGCACGTTCTCCGTAGCCATTGGCGGTCACCGTGAAGGCGCGGAAGCCGCACGCGAGCGACGTGATGCAATTGATCGTGCCGAGACCATAGTCGTTGTGGAAGTGGTTGAGCAGCGTGATATCCTTGGGCAGCGCCGAGACGATGCGCGTGCAGAACCAGCGCGTGGCCTCGGGAGTAAGGCAGCCGACGGTGTCGGGCCAAGAAGGTCTCGTCCCGCCCGCTTCGATGCCCTTGCGGAAGAGTTCGATGAAATAATCGTCGTCGCCGCGGCTGCCGTCTTCGCCGCCAAACTCGACATAGCGCACGCCTTTGCTGCGCGCATAGCGAATGGCGTCGCACTGCATGCGAATATTGGCCTGCCGATAAAACTCAAGCGGTAAGTCCAACCACTCGGATTCCGGCTTGCCTTCGCGAGCCAAGAGCGTCTTGCCGATCTTGTACTTCATGTGCAAATCGCTGCCGGACGTAAAAATGAAGAACGTGACGTCACTCGGTTGGACTTTGATTTCCTCGAGCGCGGTCAGCGTCGCGTCGATGTCCTTGGAATTACTGCGGCACATGACGACGACGTCGAGGTCGGCTCGGATCTCGCCTTTGCGCTTGCCCTGCATAATCAGTTGCAGCGAGCGGCGCTCGTCTTCGGAAACCGCTGGAAATCCAACGTCCATGATGTGGACGCCGATATCAGACAACCGGCGACAGATTTCGTACTTCTGCTCGGGTGTGTAGGCGATGCCGGGCATTTGCTCGCCGTCGCGCAGGGAGGTGTCGTAAATGCGCAATTCGGAGGCGGGCGGGAATTTAACCTCGCGCGTGAACTCTCGCGGATCGCGAATGAGCTTTTCGATCGGCTCGCGGAATTCCACGGTTACTCCTTGGGGCGATTTTCCAATCGCCCCTACATTAGGGTTGGACCACTATTTCGCCACGCATCCCAGCAGAATAGTCAAAAAAGCATCCGTAGAGATAGGTTCCAGGCTTCGTCGCGATGATAGGTGACGAATGCGCCCCTGGCGCTAGATCTCCCGTGCTCCATGCCCCCGCGCCGATCTTGCCGCCTGCCTGGAGCGCGTTGTCTGTCCATCGAGGGTTGTCCGGAAACGTCGTTTCCTCGGCAATGCCGGTCGCGGTGTGGTGTCGCGTGTCGGCGTTTTGGAACACAATCGAATCACCCACATGGATGACGACTCTACCGGGCGACACTCCCACAAACTGCCCTGCATCGATCTGCCCCACTTTCGCGTAGCGCGTGAGGCTTAAGGTGACGAAGTCGGACTGCGCAGACTTGGCTGGAACGGCAAACACGAGCGCAATGCAGACGGCCCAAAGGGCGATGCCGCACAAAGCCGGGAGGCCCGTGGCGGAGCGGTTTGGGCGAGTAACCTGGGTCATAGTTGTAGCCATAGCATTGTCGTAACGGTAATAGTTGTCGGAATGTTCGCATCGCCCGGGGCGCATACCCGCAGCCCGCGCCACCTGGACGTGCGCCCGGCCACACTTTCGGCTTTCCCCGCAAAACGGTAACAGCAAGCTTTCGGGCGAGGTCAAACAAGCGGATAACTCTATCCTTGCGGGTGAGCATCATTTTGAAGTTCGGGCGAATGAGGCAAGCTTGGCGCCGTGCAACGGTCGACCTTCGTCGACCGACGACCTCTGATGAGGGCGACAACGGCGAGATACCAGCCATGTGGCTCATGCTCGTGGCGATCGTTCCAGTGCTGCTGTGGTCTGCCGTCAACGCTCCACATGTTTCGCAAACGTTTGCGAGCTTGCTCGCCGCTGCGGCGCTGCTGGAAATCGGCGCTCCCGATGCGGCAAGGTTTGGTCGGCGGATCATCGGCCCGGCATTTTGTATCGGCGTGGCCGGCTTCATTCTCTACGGCGCTCCTGTGGCAGTGCTTGTTGGCTGCGTGCGCGGCATCGTTCGCGCTGTCACGCGTCCTTCGACGCGGCTTGGCACTGCGCAGGCGATCTGCTGGGCGATTCTTGCCCCACTCTTTGCAGCGCTGATCGCTTCGCTTGCCGCGAAGCATGCGACGCCTTTGTTTGGCGCCGCTGTGTTTGTCGTCGCGGCGTTTGGTCTCGAAGTTGGCGCTTCACTCCTGCGCTTTGCAGGTCCGGTGGGAACTGCGTCGGCGGATGGGTGGCGCGGCTTCTTCCCATGGTCGCCCCTCCAGTATGCGGCGTTTGGGCTCATCGGCTTTCTGACCGCGGGAGAACTTTCTGCCGGCAGGCTCGGGGTGTTGCTCTTTTTGGCGGCCCCGTTCGCGATCGCGCGGGCCAGCCTCGGCGCGGCGGGTTGGGGCACCGAGCGCTACGTTGCGGCCCTCGAGCGCGAAAACGATTCGTTGCTCAATCGCATGGGGCAGTTCGATCGCGCAAACGGAGATTTGATCGAAGCGCTCGCGGTTGCCATTGACGAGCAAGATGGGCTTGAACGGGGCCACACCCGGCGCATCTCACAATTTGCCTCCCGCATGGGATCTGCACTCGGCATCAATGGCTGGAACCTTGAGATTCTGCGAAGGGCGGCGCTGCTGCACGATGTAGGAATACTCGCGCTGCCGGCCGGCGAGCGCGGACCGGCGCATTGCGAACTTGGGTCGAGGCTGGTCGCCCGATGGCGAGACGGTCGCACGATTGCACAAGTCATCGAACAGCACCACGAACGACCTGATGGTAGCGGATATCCGCGCGGATTGGTTGGAGATCAGATCGTGCTTGAGGCGAGAATCGTCGCCGTCGCTGAGGCGTTTGTACGAATGACGGCCGGCCCGGCTGGGATGTCGACGCTTGACGCTCTCAACGAAATCACCGCACGAAAAGGTGCCGAGTTCGACCCACAGGTGGTCGAAACGCTCGCCCAGGCAGTCGAGCTGCGGACAGCCGACGTGCTCCCAATGACCCACCGCAACCGCTAAGTACGACCGAAATGTAGTGTCGCGAATTTATTCGCGACGTGTCCCATGTAGTGTCGCGAATTTATTCGCGACGTCGTGCTCGGCGAGCGGACCTTAAGGTCCGCTGCTACACGGGATCGAGGCGGGGACGCGAAGCGATAATCGCCTGCGGATCAGCCGTCTCGAGTTGCGCGAGCACCCGTCGCGCGTAGCTGCCGAGCGCGGCTTGATCGATCGCGCAGGGAGCGTTCTCTTTGTCCTCGAGCCGTCCGATGGCTCGCTCCAGCGTCGTGCGAGCGCCTCTCTTGTTGCCTTTGCTCAGATGATGGAATGCAGCCGCAAGCTGAATAAGGCCTCGCAGGCCGCGGTCGCGCGTTGCAATCCAGCGTGGTTCCAATGTCTCGTGCGCATCAAAGAAATGCTCGCTGTTCCAACATTCGATAAAGCGTATGAGGTCGGTGGAAGCACCGTCCTGGGCGGAATTTTCCGAGGTCACGATAACGCCCGTTCGGCTGCCGCCAAAGTTGCCTCGACATCCGCTTCGCTGTGCGACGCGGTCACAAACATCAATTCCATTTGCGATGGCGGCAAGAGGATCCCTTGGTCCAGCATAGCGTGATAGTAGCGCGCATAGGCCTTCGCATCTGCTTCCTTTGCCTCGAGCATGTTGCGATGCGGCATTCCCGTTTGGAACATAAAATCTACCATCGAGGCGCGTTGCACAACTGGGTATCCGAGAGCGAGCGATTCAATAATTGTCTCGAGACCTGCAGCCATACGCCGCGCGAGGTCCTCGAGCTTGACGAAAAACTTCTCATCCGAGTCGATAGCATCTAAGAATGCATGCGCCGCAGCGACGCACGTTGGGTTTCCCGAGAACGTACCGCCGACAAAGACCGGGCCTCCCGGCGCTAAAGCGGCCATGATATCCGCTGCACCCCCAAAAGCTGCAATGGGGAGTCCGCCTCCCAGCATCTTGCCGATGCAGGTCAAGTCGGGTCTGATCTGATACGCACCTTGCGCTCCGCTAGGACCAAGACGAAAACCCGTGATCACTTCGTCGAAGATCAGGAGGGCGCCGATTGCTTGAGTTCGGTCGCGCAACGCTTGGAGATAACCAGGGTCGGGCAAGCAAAGGCCCATGTTCGCGGCGACCGGCTCGACGATGACCGCGCCGACGTCGTTGGCATGCTCGCGCAAAGCGAGGTCGAGTGCGGGCAGGTCATTGTACGGCACAATGATGACATCGTCGACGACTCCTTGCGTTACGCCGGACTCGAGCGTCGCTGAGGACAGCGACGAGGCGCCGGCGCCAAAGATCATCTCGTCGCTGTGGCCATGGTAGCAACCCGCGAAGCGAACGATTTTTTCTCTCCGGGTGACCGATCGAGCGACCCGTACCGCGCTCATGCACGCTTCGGTGCCCGTTGACACGAAGCGAACCCGCTCCATCGAGGGAAAGCGCGTGCAGATGCGCTCGGCCAAACGCACCTCTTCAGGATGGGTTGCGCCAAATACCGCACCCTTTCGAATCGCAGAATCCACCGCTCGTGCAATGCGGCGGTCTGCGTGGCCTAGCAGGACCGGGCCATACGCGCACAGGTAGTCGATGTATTCGCGCCCCTCTGCGTCGAAAACGTGGGCACCCTTTCCCGAAATGATAAACGGGGTTGGCTCTCCAACCGGCAAGCCTGCTCGCACAGGTGAGTCGACGCCGCCTGCGAGAAATTCTTTCGCTTTTGCAAAATCATCTGCGTTCGTCCGACGAGGAATGATTTGCCGCATGATTGCATTGGGTAGTCCGCAACGGCTGAGGTGACCTTCTGCGCTCGTGCGCGTGGGGCTGGGCGACTTTACAGTCGCCCGCTACAGGTCCGCTGCTACATGGGCCGCGGATGCGTAGAACGAAAAGCGGAGGCGGCATCCGTGCCGCCTCCGCGTCTGTTTCGCCCGTTCGCCGTGAGCGGACCTAAAGGTCCGCTGCTACACTAGCGCCCCGGCGCTCTATGTGCCTTGGTCGAGCCAGGCGACGATGTCATACTTGTTGGTGATCGGGAAGCCCGGCGGTGGATTCGCCGCCAAGCGCGCGTCGTAGACGTATTGCCGATCGAATCCATGGACGGTCACACCACCGCTTGAGATACCCATGGCGCCATTGACGTTTTGTATCAAACCGCCGTGGAACGTGAACGTTCCCTCCACGCCGCCGTTGTAGTTCTTGTTCGAGAACGTGCCATCGGTGCAGGGCGGGCACTCTCCAAAGTATCCGGTGAGAATGTCTCCGTCGAATTCGTAGCCAGTCGTTGTCGTCGAGTTGACAGTAATATCGTTTGCCCAGATGCCAAGCTCGTCGGTCGAGGTCGGGCTTTCGTCCTTATACAGGATGCCAGGCGCGCCGCCACCGAGGGTAATCGTCTGCGCTTTGTTGGTCGAATAGTCAGGCACGGCTATCGAGAAATCGCCATGGACCGTTCCGCTGTCGATCGTCACGTTGCCATCGTCAAAGATCGCTCCATTCGCAGACGTTGTACCAGCTTGCGGTTGGCCGGAAAGAACGCCACTATACGTAACGCTGCACGAAGTAACGCAGCCGCTCGTTTGGGTGACCGTCGTGGTCATCCCAGTGTAGTCGATGGCCACGGTGTAGTTCGCGCCTATTCCAGCCGCACCGCCCGTTGTTTTGAGCGTCCATACTTCGTTATTTCCGGAGTACGTGCCACAGCTTCCGCTGCAGGGCGTCATGGTGACGTTGCCTTGCATGTAGAGCCCGGATTGCAGCGCACCAGCGGGCCCAGCTATTGCGCTGTGCCCATTGATGTAGATGCCGTTAGCACCCGGCGATGGCAGAGCGCTATAGTGACTGGAGTTACCGTAGAATGCTTCGCTCGCGTCCACAAGATTGTCTTGGAAGGTCGGCAGCTGCATCGGATTTGTACCGATCTTGAGCGCGCCTTGTCCACCTGCCCCAGTCACCTGGTTCCAGTCGACGCTGCCGTACGGTACCGATGACTTGCCGGCGCCTTGATAGAAGCTCGGCGTCGTTACCGTATTCACTGTGCTGTTGAAAATCGACGTTCCTGGTGTTTGGTACCAGATGTTCATGGTTCCGCCGTTGTACACGGGCCCGTCAAAATGTTCCCCGGTCACGTAGTAAACGCTGCCAGAGTTGCCCGCCGTGAACTGCTCGAAGTATGAATACGGAGAGCTCTTCACCAAGGCCAAGACCTGACGTTGCTGACCTGAATTGTCCTCAGTACCTGTCGACTGGATCAGGTAGTACACAAGACCGCTCGAACTGTTCCACGTGCTCGTGACTGATGCGCTATACGAGACCGTTGACGGAGCGGGATAGGTATAATTGATGGGTGATGGAGCAGCGTGCCCCGGACCCGAGGCAGTCTCCTCAATCTGCAGCACCATGTCTTCAACGCCCGCATAGGCGCCGTTGAGCGCCTCGGTGCTGCGGCTATGAGCACCGACGCTGTCGAGCTCCGCGATCATTTGCGACATGAGACCGCCGATCAACACGAGGAAGATCACGGTCATCAAGAGAGCGGTAATCAGCGCTATACCGCGCTGCGTTCTACGATTTGAGTGGCGCTTCATGGCTTATACCCCAATGCAACTTGTGTGTTGAGATCGTAAATATTGTAAGCACCTGTGGTCGCTCTCGTCTGAAGATCAACGTCAAAGAGAGTACCTGATATAGCGCTCACGCTAAAGCCGACGATGTTTCTGGCCAAGATGTCCGTGGTCACAGAAGCAGTCGAACAGTTTGTGTTTTGCACAAGCGATATGGTGCGCGTGATGGTCTCACCGACCGGATCGTACGTGAGGGTCACTTCATCGTAACACGGGACCGGATTCCCGTTTGAGTCGACCGGTATGGGCGACGCCGTCAAACCGGCACTCCCGTTGTCCACCCGGTAATACTCGATCGAAGTGGATGTTCCAGGAGCGGTCGATGGCGGAGGCGCCGTCGGCGTGACGACCATTGGATACGGAGGCGTGGTGAAATCCGTAACGTCCGGCATGGCCTGACGCATTTCATTCGTCACCTTTGCCATTGAAATGCGAGCATTCGCTTCCGCGGTGATGTTCGCGCTCGTGAGGTTGTTGTGGTTGAAGACCATCGCGAACTCCACGACCGCGAGCGCCAGCACAAGCCCCATGATGGTCATGGAGATGAGCATCTCGACGATCGTGAATCCGCGACGGTTGTTGCGCTGGCTAATCACTGGATAACCGTCGGTTGCGGCGTTGGCGTCGGCGACGGCTTGACCGTCGGTGACGGCTTCACGGTCGGACTTGGCGTCACTGTCGGCGACGGTTGCGGCGTCGGCGACGGTTTCGGCGTCGGGCTCGGCGTCGGCGTCGGACTTGGTGTCGGCGTCGGCGACGGTGTGGGCGACGGTGACACCGGTGGCGGCGTCACGCCAGCCGAGTTCGGCGTTGGATCGTTGCGGTTCAGCTGATTGAGCTCAAAAACTTCGGGCGTGCCGGCATTGCTGAGGGTGTTATCCGCGACCCAGACGCTCAAGTTTGCAGCGTTGGCATCGCCGCTTTGCGAGCTGGCGTTCCACATGTACTCGTAGCTGCCGTGCGTAGCGACGTTTGCGAATGGGCCGGTGAGGCAGGTGGGCATGGGGTGCCATGTGGGCGACGCGATGTTGTCATTGTACGCTGGCCATGCCACGCCGCACGGATCGCTCGTGCCAGGCGCTCCAGACCAGCTTCCCCCGATCAGCTCGATCGACGTGTTCCAGAAATTTGGATCCTGGCGCATGGTGTCGAGCAGATAATTTCCCATCGAGATCGTAATCCCGCGATTGTCTGCTGTTTTTTCTGCTTGCGTCGAAGCGATCATATCGCCCGAGACAAAAAGAAATGCGAGCGTCAACACGACGGTCGCGACCAGAACCTCGATGAGGCTCGTGCCGCGTTGACGTTGCGGCGGCTTGGTTATTTTTGGCATTACAAACAATCTCCGGATTCGCAGTCTGGATACCTAATGTACATGAGACACAGATTAGACTTGTTTTCTTATTAGAAATCATCGGCTCCCTTAGATAAAGAGGAGGTGTGATGGCCGGCACACAGGAGCAAACACATGCAATATGATGCGATTGTTGGCATTTAAACTGTGTTCGCGTGTGACAGGCGACATGCGACGTCATATGAGGAGGTGAATGTAGCAGCGGACTTTAGGTTCGCTTCACAAAGGCTGCCATTCCGTGGTCAGCAATAAAAAAAGCGGCTGGCTCTTCAGCCGGCCGCCGTACACCTCGCGGGATCTTATTGGCCCAGATCTTCCCAAGCAATGATTTGAAGAGCGCCCGTTGTCGGATTGAATGGGGGCGGGGCCGTCGCAAACCGAGAGTCGAAGTTGATGACGCGGGCGAACCCATACTGGATTCCGCCGATGACTTCTCCCACCGCTCCTCGCGCGTTTTCAACGAGACTGCCGTTAATATTCAGAATTCCTTGGCTGCCACTCCCGCACCCAGTCTTGTTGCATCGGTTATTCTTGAAATAACCGCTGCTCCACGATTCGCCCGGGTATCCAGCGATGATCGCGGAGTCAACAGTGAGACCGGTTATCGTGTTCGACGCAAGAATGACGTTGTTCGCCCACAGCGCTGTCTTGTCATATGTGGCAGAACCTGGATCGTAGAACAGATTACCTAACAGGGTGATGTCGTTTGCGTAGCCCGAGTAGTCCGGAGTTACGAGCGAATAATCTCCTTCAAGAATAGTATCACGTTGGCCGCCATTACCGAGCTGGATATTGCCGTTGGAGAAGATAGCTCCATTACCCGGATTCGTCACACCAGGCCCGGGCGCACCGCATGGGGTTCCGCTAAACGTGTGAGTCGCTGTACCGTGGGTCACGGTTGTTGAACCGCTGCAATCGCCACTTGAGTTAAAAGCGGTGTAGTTGATCGTTACCTGATAGGCACCCGCCCACGGTCCGTAAATCTTCAGGGTGTCTGTGTTGCCCGAAACCGTACTTGTAATCGTGGCCGTACCAGAACTTCCCACGTTGATGTAGATTCCGGTGGTGTCGATAGGCGAGGTTGTACTCGCCGCATCTTTCCCACCCGAGGTCGACCCGTCGATATAAACACCTGCTGCGACGGCCGGATATGTGGCCATCAAGCCGTCCCCTTCGTATGCGTAGCTTGCCACGGCGATGTTATCTTGCGGTTGAGGCAGCGAAAGCGCGGTGCTGTTGACTGAGAAGCTGCCCGATCCGCCCGCGCTGACACTCGACCATCCCCCACAGGTGGTTGGGTCGCATGGGGACCACACAGGCACGTTCCCTGTTTGAACCGACGCGCCGAAAATGGGAGTTACAGTGGGTGAGGGTGAGGCATACGCAATGCGCATCGGTCCGCCGGAGTACACCGGACCGTTGAAGTGCTGGGACGAGAGATACCAAACGGGATTGCCATACTGATTGACTTCATAGTTGGAGAAGCTCGCATAGTCCGAAATTGGGACGCCCTTTGCGATCGCTCGCACACGCCTACTAATGTTTTCAATGCCGTTGTTGTACGTTCCGATCGATGTGATGAGATAATAGTTGAGCCCCTGCGCCGGGTATGGGCCGTCAACCGTGACGCTGTAGCTCTCTGCCGCAGGCGATGCGCCGGGTTCCGGGTATGCATACGTGATCGGGCTGGTAGGCAAGGGTTGTCGCAAATCCAGGTCGGTCTGAATTTGTTCCACCATCGCGTGCACGCCGGCGTCGGCAGCTGCTATTGCACGATTCGACACGGTTGCCATCTTCGTGCTATTTAATTCGTTTGCTAGTTGGGTTATCATCGCGCCGGCGAAAACGAGAAACACTAACAACAATCCGACCACGCCGATGAGGGCAAGGCCGCGCTCCTGTTTTTGTCGTGGCGGACGCGTTGAACTTCTCATAGTTAGTCTTGGCCTCCGACGTAGACGATATCGTTAAGCGTAAAGGAACAAGCATCGCCCGAGCAGTGCGTGCTTGGTTCGGTGACGGTTAAACTGAGGTCGTAGCGATTCGAGCTAACCGGCGTTACTCCAAAGTTTGAAACATTTGTGCCCAAAACGATTGTAGGCTCAACTACTCCTGAGGGCAGTTGAGTAACAATTTCATCGAGCTCACCGGGGATTAGTGGATTGATCTGAATGGTGACTAGGTCAAACGGCGGGCACAGCGCTCCCTTCAGCGGCGATGAAGGTGCACACGTCGGCGGAGTTGTTGCCATCGAGCCCGGTGTCACGCGATAAAAGGTCACGAACGCAGCGGGGGTTGCCGAAGATGCGGGCAATGGCGACGCCACCGCTGGTGTTGCAGTGGCCGACGGAAAATCCGTGTAGTCAAAATAGGCGGTGCGAAGGTGCGTTTCGACCTTAGACATGATGATTCGAGCCTGAGATTCGGCATCAGTACTAGCCCGTGTGTGCAACGTGTGATCGACCACAGAGACGAACTCGAGACCGAGGAGCGTGAGAATCAGACCGAAGACAGCTACAACGGTGATCATCTCCACTAAAGTGAAGCCATAGTTGCGGCGGTTGCGTGCTTGTCTCATTCAAACGTGCCCGAGGGAATAGGAGAAGGTTTGGGCGTTGGCGTCGGCGTTGGGGTCGGTTTTGCGCTTGCCTTCGGCGATGGCGTTGGGGTCGGTGATGGACTATTGCAAACGCCGGAGCATGGCGTTTTGGTTACTGATGGCTGAGGTGTCGGCGTGGGTAGCACCGGCGAATTCGAGGCTTGCGCGTGAATATTAGTACGCGTGCTGTCGACCTCGTAGATATCAGCGCGTCCGCCCTCTTGGACTTGAACCCAAACCGTCAGCTGGGCGACGGCTGGATCACCCCCCTGTTCCTGGGCATTCCACATGTACTGAAAAATGCGAGTGCTCGCGAGATCGGGGAACAACCCTAGGTTGCTGCCGCTTGGCGTGCACGCTGGTGCGGGGTGCCATGTTGGAGCCAAGATCGAGTCCGTGTATGCCGGGTACGAGTTGCCGCATGGATCATTTCCGCCCGGCCCTATTCCCCAATCAGGTTTCCAGAAAGTTGAATCGTCGCGCATAACGCCTAAGAGATAGTTTGCAGCATCCATCGTTTCGGAGCGCGTTGCGGAAACATTTTCTGCTTGCGACGACTGGATCAGATCGGCGGTAACAAAAAGGAAAATGATCAGCAGCAAAGCGACTGCAACGAGAATTTCAAGGAGTGTTGTACCCCTATTTCGGTTGGGAAATTTTTGCCGACTCATGCAGCGTAAGCTCCGGCTGATAAGGATCGTCGGGGAGTTGACCGGTTGGTCCAGTTCGTGAGCCCGGTCACACGCTCCTTGGGACTGTGATGGACGTCACAATGTTACATTTCATATGCGAAAAGGGCGACTTTACAGTCGCCCGGTACGGGGTGCGTGGGGCGATTTTCCAATCGCCCCCTACATTGAGTTATTGCATGGACCAGTCGTAGGCGTTCCAATTTGCGGACTCCGCCGGCGACGGGGAGAATCCTGAAAACTGCGTCGGCATAACGTCGACTCGGCGTTCGGCGAACAGAAACACGGTCGGGGCCTGTTCGCCCAACTCGGTCGAGATAATGTGGTAGTCACGCATTCTGCGCGCTTGGTCCACGTGCGTCAGCGCATCGACCTCGGCTGCATCCAGCGTGCGGTCACACCAAAAGAGCGTGTTCTGTCCTTGCGGTGGGAACTGATTGCAACGATACAGCGATGAGTTGTCTGGATCAACACCGCTCACCCAACCGTAGTACGCTAGTTGAAACTTGCCCGAGTTGAGGATGCCACCACTTTGCTTTGAAGCAAAATACAAATTGCCAGGATAGGTCTTTTGCGTGAGCTCGATGCCGACGGCTTTTGCTTCCTGTTGCATCAGCCCACCAAGCTTTTCAGCGATGCTTTGGCCGCCGACATAAGAAAGCTGCAATGACAATCTCGTGCCGTTCTTGACGCGGATGCCGTCCGGCCCGACTTTCCAACCATCCTGATCGAGCAGTTGTGCAGCTTTGGCAGGATCGTAGGGGTAAAACGGTTGGTGGTGATCGAGTGCCCAACTAAACACAGATTGATCCGTGTCGGTTTGCACGAAGACATTGTTCGTCGCGTCCGCCGCTATCCGCGCGCGGTCGATGGCGCTCTCGATTGCGCGACGAACATTGACGTCAGCTAGGATTGGGTCTTCGACGTTGAAGTCTACATGGCCGAAGACGTTCTCAGCGGAAATCATCACATTGTAGTCGCTCAGGCCCCGCAACTGGCCAATTTTGCCAGGGTCCGCCCTAAACCACGCGTCGAGCTCGTGGGTCTGCAATAAGGTCACGATTGTGTTCGAATCGGGGACGATGCGGTAGATGATTTTGTTGAGTTTGGGTGGCCCTCGCCAGTACAAGGGGTTGGCTTCCAAAGTGATGTGATCCCCGTGCACCCACTCGACAAACTTGAACGGTCCCGACCCCACAGGCGCGTTGTTCCAGGCCACGTGATTGAGGTCCGGATACTGCGCGAGCAAGTGCGCGGGGAGAATGGAGAACCCGCCCTGCACGCCCATGAAGTACGCGACGATCGGTGCAAACACATTCTTCATGTGGACGACCACCGTGTAAACGCCTTTGGCCTCGACGCTTGCAATTTGATCGTAGCCGGCGCGAACCTGAACGTTGTTACGAGGATTCATGATCGCTTGGTAGGTGAAGACGATATCGCGCGAGGTGAGCGGCACGCCGTCTTGCCACTTCACGCCCGGGCGCATATGATACGTGATGGTCTTCCCGTCTGCCGAGATCCCACCGTTCGCAAGCGTGGGTACTTCGGTCGCTATCTCGGGGACGAAATTGTCGTGATTGTCAACGTTGAAAAAGTACGAGAACATGAGATAGCTGAGGTCCACCGTCACCACTTGCGTGGAAAGCAGCGTGCTCAAGCTGTCGGGCTCCACGATCTCAGCATACCGCAGGACGCCTGGAATTGGAGCGGCGCCGTTGGGCCGCGCACCACCCGATTGGGTTGAAATCTTCGAACAGCCCCCGAGCGCCAGAACACAGGCAACGGCCATACAAACGAACGCGCGCGAATAAATTCGCGCGACTACATTTCTGTGCGAGCGCGAATAAATTCGCGCGACTACATGTCTCATTGCATTGACCATTCCCAGGTGTTCCAATTGCTCGTCGTGGCCGGGGCGGGGACGAATCCGTACAAGTTGGGTGATGTGACAAAAATCTGACGCCAGAAATAGAGAACGATCGTCACTGACTGGGACGCGACCTCATTTTGGGTAATCGCGTAGTACTTTGCGCGCTCGCGTAAGTCGTACGTCTGACGCGCCGCTAGCTCGGCCTTTTGTAAAGTCGGGTCGCACCAGAAAAGATTGTTCTGACCTATCGGTGGAAATTCGTCGCAGCCGTAAAGTGACAATTCGTCTTCCGGGTCGACCCCGGCCACCCACGCAAAGAAACCCGTGTCGTATTTGCCCGTTTGCAAAATGCCGCCGTTTTGACCGGGCGCAAAGAAAAGTTCTGCCGGATAGTTCTTGACGCTCGCATCGATGCCGACGGCCTTTAAGTCTTGCTGCACGAGCGACTCCGTGGCCTCACCTGTCGAACCCCCGGCCACCGCCGACAAATCGAACGCCAGGCGCTGACCATTCTTTTGCAAGATGCCATCAGACCCCGGCGTCCATCCAGCCTCGGCGAGCAACGCGCGCGCCTTTGCCGGATCGTATGGGTATTTCATAGCGTTTGGATTGTACGCCCACGAGAGCGGGCTAATCTCCCAGTAGGCAATGAGCTGGACGCCATGCGTGACTTTGTCGATAATGTCTTGTCTATTGATTGCGTAGTTTATCGCGCGGCGCACTCGAAGGTCGTGGAAGAGCGGATTCTTCTGGTTGAGATCGATATGGGAATAGACAAATGACGGCTCGAGTTGCACCCGATATTGCGGCTCGAGTTTCTTGATTTCAGTATACAGATTAGAAGGCGCACGGAACCACGCATCTATTTCGTGCGTCTCCAATTGAACGAGTATGGTCGTGTCCTTGGGAACGAACTTATAAATGATATGTTGGAGCTTTGGCGGTCCGCGCCAGTAGAGAGGGTTCGCCTCAAGCTCGATGCGGTCACCATGCAACCAGCGTACGAACTTAAAGGGACCCGTTCCCACAGGATTGCTGTTGAAGGGCACGTGGTTGAGATCTGGATATTTTTCCAACAGGTGGGCGGGAAGGACCGGGTAGAGCCCGGACTCTGAAAAGAAGGTGGCAATGGACGCCGCGTAGGGCTTCTTGAGGTGGAACTTCACTTCGTAGTCGCCGACCGCTTCAACATGATCTATTTGATCCCAACCATTGCGCGATTGAAGATTGTTATTTTTATTGAGGATGGCATTGGTCGTAAAAATCACGTCGTGCGAGGTGAACGGAACGCCGTCTTGCCACCTGACGCCCTTGCGCAGATGATAGGTGATCGTCAAGCCATCTTTGCTGATGCCGCCGTTTTGCAGCGTGGGTACCTCAACTGCGAGTTCCGGTACCCAATGCAACTTGTCGTCAATATTGAAGAAGAATCCGAAGATGAACATGTCGAGATCGGTCGCCACCGCCTGAAGCCGCAGCAGTGGATTGAGTCCGGTGGGTTCTTCAATGTCGGCGTAGCGCAGCGTGCCAGGAATCGTGTGCGAGGTGGCGTGCTGGCCGGTCTGCAAACCAACTTTCGTGCACGCGCTTAAGCTCGCGCATGTGCAGGCGACGACCAAGAAGAGCGCGATCTGGCGGTTCAATAACTGGTCGGGGTGGCTTCGATGACGGTGATGGTACCGGCCATCGTGGGCTGGATGAGGCTGTGATATTGGAACGTGCCCACGAGTGATGCCACCCAAGTCCAGCGACCCCCGTTGGGCGCAATAGGTCCAGAATCGAAGGCGCCCACGGCCGTCGCCGTGTGCGGCTGCGTGTCGTTATTAATGAAGGTGACGAGCGTGCCTTTGGTCACGACCAGATTGCCCGGATGAAACGACGTGCTGTCGATCGTCACCGTGGTTTGGCCCGACTGCGTCTTCGAGCAAGCGAACCCAGAGACAAGTAAAAATGAAAGGACGCACCCTACAACCGCAATAAAGCGCGCGCGTTTCGGCATGAGCCCGAGATTCTTTTGGCCCTTCCCCATTCCCTTGCAATGGTGGGCAAATGCCGTACGCGTGAGCGGACCTAAAGGTCCGCTGCTACACACGCATTTGAACCTTAGCTTGGCGCGAGCGTTCCTTCAGAATAGAGCAAGTTTTGTTGCGCTATCTTATAGGCGTAGAGCGCTTGCACGTAATTGGATTGCGCTGTTGTCAGCTGTGATTGTGCGTTGAGCAGCAGCGGCAACGTCGTCACGCCTGCTTTGAACTGGGCATTCGTGACATCCAGCACCACGCGCGCTTGGTCGAGCGCTACCTTGGCCGCATTGAGCGACGAACTAGCGGTTAAAAGACCGAGGTACGCTTGTTGCACGTTCAAATACACATTGAGCTCGACGGATTTGTAGTTGGCTTCGGTTTGGGCTTCAACGGCGCGGGCTTCGTCGGCTTGCGACTTGATGAGGCCGCCCGAATAAATCGGAAACGTGAGGCTTGCTCCCAGTGACCAACTAGAGGCAAAGTTGCTGCCACTCTGACTCGTGCTGGCAGTGCCCGAACTTGCCGTACCGCCGATCACCGGAAAAGCGGCGAGCTTTGCGGCTCTGACGCTGGCCTGCGCTGAGTCGACGCTTGCCTTGGCGGCAGAAAGGTCGGTTCGCTGCAAGAGCGACGTTGAGATCAGCGCATTGAGATCCGCATTGCCCGCCGTGACGCTTGTGTCATCCTGAAGCGATACCGGCGTCGTCGCGGGTAACCCCATGGTCGTCAAGAGCGCGGCAACGTTTTCGGCTTCGCCGTTTTGTGCAGATGCAAGCGTGAGCTCTGCCTGTGCGACCGGGAGCTGAGCCGTGAGCACGTCGGCTTTCGATGCCACGCCCGCGTGGTATTGCGCCTCCACGAGCTTCTCTTGAACGCGAGCCACAGAGAGCGACTGCAGCGCCGCTTGATACTGGTGGCGAGCTTGCAACGCCGCATAGTACTGCTGAGCCACCGTCAACAAAACCGTTTGGATATCGCGCAGCAAGGTCAATTTTGCGGAGTCCGTGGTGTAGCGCGACGCCTGCACTTCTGCGTTGACGCGTCCGCCGTCGAGGATTAATTGGCTCAGCGAGACATTGCCGCTGTTCGTGGTCAGCACCGAGGGCTGGCCGGTTCCCGTGAACGCGTTGGTTTTCTGGCGTGTGTATCTACCAGAAGCGTCAATTAATGGGAGCTCGCCGCTGCGCGCGACGCCGATACCAGCTTGCGATTGATCGACGACCGCCCGCGCAAACGTCAGCTGCGGAGATGAAGCAAGCGCGATTTGCTCGGCTTGACTCAAGTTCAGCGTCGTCGGCACAGCCGTCGGCTGAGCCGCGCTAGCGGGTTGCGTCGGCGAAGTCATCGGCACCATCGTGGGTGTCGGTGTGGGCGACGTGGGAGCACCGAAAGCCGCCGTCGCCATTCCAAAAAATGCTGTGAGAGCCGCGCATAGGAGAGCGGCCGATGTTCTATTCATGCTTTCCTCTATTGGAAAAGAGAGAGCGCCGTATCGGGGATATTACTGGAGGGCTTGCGACGAAGATGTCGCTTGACCGCTTGCAGAGCTGATGCTTACGAGCGATCCCTCTTTGAGCGTGTCGGGCCGCTGCACGATGATCGTCGTGCCCGGCGCGATGCCCGGGCCGCTGACTTCCGCTTCGGCGTCGGTCTGAAGTCCGCGCCGTACGCTCACTGCTTTGGCTTTCCCGTCGCATTTGCACCCCGATGCGTTCGCAAGTATGTACACCTCGTCGCCGCTTTCGCCCCCAAACACCGCAGCCCTCGGCACGAGAACCACGTCGCGGTGCTGCGCCTTGACAAAACTTGCGTTCGCGACCATACCAGCCTTGAGCAAGAGCGCGGGGTTCGTCAGGACGACGCGGGCAAGATACGAGAGCGTCCCTTGCGTCGTCGCGGAATTGACGGCATCGACTGTTCCATGCCAGCTATGTCCCGGCAGAGAATCGACCGTAATGTCAACGGATGTTCCCGCGTGGATATAAGGAAGGTTCTCCTCCGGGATGTTCACGTTGACGTAGACGGGGTCCAGATCGGAGACTTGGACTAGCGGGGTCCCAGGCGCCGCAAGGGTGCCCGGATCGACGCTGCGTTGGGTCAAGACACCTGAAAAGGGTGCGCGAATGACGGTTTGAGCGAGCTGCGCTTGCGCGAGCTCGACCGCACCTTGGGCTTCCTGAACTGCCGCCGCCGCGTTTTGAATCTCAGACTGCGCAGAGGACGTTGTGACTCCGCCGAGATTTGCATTTTGCGCGCCGACCTGCGCACTACGCAGTTGCGCTTGCGCGGCAGCTTCGGCCTGCGCGGCTTGATCGACGGCCGACTGCGAGACAAAGCCTTGCGCGAAGAGCTGCTTGTTCCGTTGATAATTCGATAGTGCCGTCTGATACGCAACTTGGGCTGAACTCAAGTTCGCGTTGGCGCTGCTTGCGGCGCCGACGTCGCCACTTTGCACCTGCGCAAGATGCGCGCGCGCGGCGTTGAGGCTCCCTAGGTCTTGTTGTTCTTGGGCCCGCACCGTTGAATCATCGATGCGAACGAGCACCTCGCCTGCGCTCACCTGATCTCCGACGTTTGCGCCCACTGAAATCACCGCGCCCGTGATGGCGGACTGGAGATTGCCTTGCGCCTTGGCTGCCACGATCCCAGTGAGCTCCACGCGCTCGGTAACGTCGCCTCGTCTGGCTTTTGCCACGGTGACGGACAGCGACGGCGACGGGCTCGACTGGGGCGCGGCGCCCTTGTTGGCGCAGCCCACAACGGTTGACGACAGACCCGCAGCCACTGCGCACGTCAGGATGGCGGATGTAAAAGCGAGAAAAGCTGTATTTGGTTTCACGGACCTGCTTACTCTCTTGGCCTGGCAAATGTTACGATAATACTGTAGGTAAACTAGATGACCAAAAAACCGGCAAATTTCGGACTCTGGCTCGTGGTGCTTGGGCTCTTCGCGGTGGCCGGCCTCCTTGCATTGCGAGATTATCACGCCTTCCACCAAGCCGCATTGGCAAGTCCAGTTGGCAAAGCCGCGCCGGACGCACCGGTCACAACTCTTGCGGGCGAACCGCTCCGCCTTTCATCCTTTCACGGCCAACCGGTGTGGCTCAACTTTTTTGCAACCTGGTGTCCCCCGTGCAAAGCGGAGATGCCGGCGATCGAGCGACATTATCGGCAGTTGCACGGAGCGCACTTGCAGGTCGTCGGTGTCGATCAGGAAGAGACGCCGCAACTCATCGAGCGGTTTGTGAAGCCGTTCTCCATCACGTACCCAATCGTCATCGACGAAGGCCCTGCAGCAGCGACCTATAGCGTGTTTGCGCTGCCGACCTCGGTTTTTATCGATGCCCACGGCATCGTGCGTGCGGTGAAGATTGGCCAGATGTCGCCCGCGGAAATGGACGCTGACCTAAGAAGTATCCTCTAATTTCGATTCCCCGTTTTGCGATTTTCCATTTTCCAGACCGCCGAGCGCCTGACTGCGCTGTTCGAGCCAGCTCGCCGCACGCTCTCCCTGTTTCATTTGTGCTTTGATCACCGTTATGTATCTCGGACATTCCGGACCATTTGGCTCGTGACAGAATCCGCGCACGCACGTTGCACCGGCATCTTTGAAGAGAACGGGATCTTCGCGTTTGAGAATGCGCAATATTGAAAAAGCCATCTCCCGAATTTCCCATTGCGCCATATTGCAGGTGCGCAGGGTCAGGAATTCGTACCACGCGCGCGCGTTGCCCGAAACGACGAGCTGGCTCGCGGCCGCGTTGGGCAGGACAAATCGCGCATCCTCACTTGGCAGCCCGCCTTTCAACAACTCGTTATATGTTTCGCCGATTTCGCGCATCAGGTCGTCGAAACGCTTGGAAAGCTCCGGCAGCGATGACAGTTTGCGCGGCTTGACATAGGGAAAAGCGGCGTCTTTGAACGCGAGATAGCGTTGACTTTGCTGATCGAACTGCAGGTGGCGATGGCGCACGAGCTGATGGGTCGCTGCCCGAGAAAGTCCAGTCACGCCAAAGACATAAATGTTATGTTCGAGCGTGGAATGGTGCCCGGCCGCACGCACGCGCTCGACCGTCGCAAGCATGTCATCCGGCTTGCGCTCCCATCGCTCGACGATCGCGGAGGGCTCGCTCGCAGAATAGCAGGTGCGCGCTGCCGTTGCCGTCATAGCGGTTGGGTGAGGTGACTTTTCTAGAAGAACTACTTTGACGGTTGTCTCAGGCATGGCACTAAATTGTCTTTTCTGTCTCTCTTTGCGAGGCTCCGCCACTTGATTCTGCGGCACCAAACCGGGGTATAGTTACGTTATGTCTTGGATGAAGGTAGAGGGTAAGACACACCTGTTTCGAACATATGTGCGTTTGCCCTCTGGGTTCATTCCCAAGGGTTCTAAGGAGGGAAACCGTTTGAAACACATACATCTCGCGATGGCCGCGGCGGCATTGTTCGCCGTTGCGTGCATCGCGCCCAGCTTCGCTGACAGTTCTGTCAACGTCTTGGCCTCGCAGACGAAGGCTTTCTCCGGAACGGTAACTTCGGCAACGTCCGGGTTCCAAGTCTCTGATGCCATGATGGATTTTGGCAACCCGCCGTCTGGCGAAGTGCCGATCCTGTTTAACGATCACCATGTCTATGCTAACCCCGACACACTGCGACAAGGACGCGTCCTTGCGGCTCTTGTGAAAAATGGTACGATTCTTGTGCCGCTGCGCAGCATGTTCGAGCAGATGGGTGCAACCGTTTCTTACGATGCGGGCAGCAAGTCCGTCACGGCTTCCAAGCCGGGTTCGCAAGTGCAAGTCACGCTCGGCAAGAATGAAGTCGTCATCAACGGCGAGTCGCGTCCACTCGACGTGCCGCCCATGATGTACAAGGGCGTCATGCTCGTTCCAGTGCGCGTCATCTCCGAAGCACTCGGAGCCTACGTGCAATGGGTGCCTGAGCAGCACGTCTGCGTGGTGCGCTACATTCCACCGACGCCCGTGCCGACGGCGGCTCCAACCGCGCCTGCGACACCAGTGCCGACGCCTGCTCCAACGGGAACACCGGCCCCGGTCGGCTTCGTGCAGGGCGCGTATGTCAGCGGCCTCACTGCCAATGAGTTCTCACCCAACAATCACGATTCAAGCGCCTATACGGGCGAGGCCGCACTCTTCCTCGGACAGTGGGCCATCGTCGGCAATGTGCGCAGCGACTCATTCCGGACGGCGCACAACGCGCAAGATCCAACCGGCAACCCGCTCACGGGCTTTGCAACGATCGATGGTGGCTTCGCGACGACTCCCGTGTTCCAAGCGCAGCAGACAAATGTTGATGGACGGCTCGAGTATCAAATTCTCAAGCCACACTTCGACATTGCCGGAAGTTACATTGACCTGTGGAACAACTACGGCTATCCGCGATTGACGGGTGGCGGTTTCGGGCTCGACAAGCTGCCCGATTTCCAAAGCGACCTGGGTTGGTATGGATCTATTATGTACTACCCAGCCGTGAAGGGAACGTACGTGGTGCCTGCCGGACCCAACGCCGGCATGAGCTTCACGCAACAATACCAGCTGTACAAGTACGACATCGGCCTGGATTACGGAGCGTCGCACGTGTATGTCATCGCAGGCTACAACGGCGATCGCTACACCGCAAAATCCGGCGCTCCCATAAACCAAACGCATGAAGGTCCGTACCTCGGACTTGGAGTTCGATTCTAGCGCAACACCGCGCGAAGAGTCATAAGGCGCCCGAGTATATCTCGGGCGTCTTCTTTTTTAAATTTTTATCTTGTCCCCCAGCGCGGTTTATAACGGCGATGGTGGGAAATTGAATGCAAAGCGCAAACGATGCTGCCCATTGGGAGCTACGCTAACCAGGAGGAACACGACTTGAAGCGATTCCGTCTCGCGACTCTCGTCGCAGCGATGTTCGTGCTGTCGAGCATCGCGCCGAGTTTTGCCGATGCCATGATGGATTTTGGCAAGCCGCCGTCCGGCGAAGTGCCGATCCTGTTTAACGATCACCATGTCTATGCTAACCCCGACACACTGCGACAAGGACGCGTCCTTGCAGCGCTCGTGAAACACGGTACGATTCTTGTGCCGCTGCGCAGCATGTTCGAGCAGATGGGTGCAACCGTTTCTTACGATGCGGGCAGCAAATCCGTCACGGCTTCCAAGCCGGGCTCGCAAGTACAAGTGACCCTCGGCAAGAGCGAAGTCGTCATCAACGGCGAGTCACGTCCGCTCGATGTCCCGCCCATGATGTACAAGGGCGTCTTGCTCGTTCCAGTGCGCGTCATCTCCGAAGCACTCGGAGCCTACGTGCAATGGGTGCCCGAGCAACATGTCTGCGTGGTACGCTACATTCCGCCGACGCCTGTGCCAACGATGGCACCAACTGCGCCACCCACAGCCGTGCCGACACCAACAGCGACCCCCACTCCCGCGCCTCTTGGTTTCATTCAAGGCGCCTACGTCGCCGGCAGAACGGCCAACGAGTATGCGAATAACGTTCACGATCAAAGTGGATACAACGGAGAAGCGGGTTTGTTCTTCGACCAATGGGCGGTCGTCGGGGCTGTTCGCGCGGATCAATATCGCACGGCGCACAATGCGCAAGATCCAACCGGCAACCCGCTCACGGGCTTTGCAACGATCGATGGTGGTTTCGCGACGACTCCCGTCTTCTTAGCGCGGCAGACGAACATCGACGGGCGGGTTGAATATCAGATCGCGAAGCCCCACATTTATATTGCTGGCAGTTTTCTGACGGTGTACACAAACTACGGTAATCCGCGTCTGACGGGCGGCGGAGCGGGCTTAGAAAAGTTGCCCGATCCAAACAGTGCCTTTGGCTTTTTCGGCTCGTTCTTCTACTACCCCAACATGCGCGGTACGTATATGGAAACGGCCGGGCCAAACAACGGCACGTCGTACCTACAAGAATACCAAATCATGACATATAACATCGGGCTGAACTACGGACCCTCGAGAATATACGTCATTGCCGGATTCAACGGTGACCGCTACACGGCAAAGCAGAACGCGCCATTAAATCAGACGCATGCTGGGCCATACCTCGGTCTTGGAATCCGATTCTAGACGACAAAGGAAATAAGGTAGCGGCCGGCTCCCAAACCCGACCGCTACGCGCCAGACTAAAGTCGGCCAACGCGTCTGCATGTCCCTCATTGCGGTCTGGTTTCCAATGGTCTATTGGTGGGAAAAAGGAATAGGAACGCAAACGATTACTAGTAAGTTTGACCTATCCTGTAGGAGGATAAAACTTGAAGCATTTTCACTTAGCAGTTTTCGCCGCGGCGTTGTTTGCCGTTGCGGGTATTGCGCCAAGCTTCGCTGACAGTTCTGTCAACGTCTTGGCCTCGCAGACGAAGGTTTTCACCGGAACGGTAACTTCGGCAACGTCCGGATTCCAAGTCTCTGACGCCATGATGGATTTTGGCAACCCGCCGTCAGGCGAAGTTCCAATTCTATTTAACGATCACCATGTCTATGCCCGCCCTGACACGCTGCGACAAGGACGCGTCCTTGCAGCACTCGTGAAAAATGGTACGATTCTTGTGCCGCTGCGCAGCATGTTCGAGCAGATGGGTGCAACCGTTTCTTACGATGCGGGCAGCAAATCCGTCACGGCTTCCAAGCCGGGCTCACAAGTTCAGGTAACCCTTGGTAAGAACGAAGTTCTCATCAATGGCGAGTCGCGTCCCCTCGACGTGCCCCCTATGATGTACAAGGGCGTCATGCTCGTTCCAGTGCGTGTCATCTCCGAAGCACTCGGAGCCTACGTGCAATGGGTTCCTGAGCAGCACGTCTGCGTGGTGCGCTACCTTCCGCCGACCCCAGTGCCAACGGCGGCTCCAACCGCGCCTGCGACGCCAGTACCGACGCCCGCTCCTAGCCCGACACCGAAACCAATTCTTGGATACATCCAAGGTGGCTACACACAGGGCCGCGTGGCCAACGAGTTTGCGAACAACGTGACCTCGCACGGACAGGTTGGCTCCGGCGCATACCTGTTCAACCCATTCGCGGTGAAGGTCGACTTCCGCCAAGATCAGTACCAGACGACGAACGTCCCCGGGACGAGCACCACGCTCTTCAACACGATCGATGGTGGACAGGCTGCAACTCCACAGTTCTTAGCGCGCCAATCGACGATTGACGGACGACTTGAATTCAAGATCGTCAATCCGTGGATCAACTTCGGTCTCAGCTACTTGCAGGCGGCGACGAACTACGGCTATCCAGTCCTCAGTGGTCCGGGTGCGGGTCTTGAGAAGCTCCCTGATCTTGGGGCCAATAGCCTCGGTTGGTTTGCCTCTGGCTTCTACTACCCGAACGTGAGAGGCGAGTACACGGTTCAAAGCGGTCCTGCAACCGGTTTGAAGAAAACGCTTGAGTACCAAATTATCAAGTACGATGTTGGTCTCGACTACGTGCTGGGCAGCTCACCCTTCTACATCATGGGCGGATTCAGCGGCGACCGCTTCACGGCAAAACAGAGTTCACCCATCAACGAAACCCACGCAGGTCCGTACGTAGGCCTTGGGTTTAAGTTCTAGCAACCGCACTCCAAAAGAAAAAGCGCTTCCAACCGGGAGCGCTTTTTTTCTTACAATCGTGACGTGCGCGCTTTTCGCTCCAAACAGTCAAGCCGCAGCTGCAAACGCGTTTCGCATCAGCGCAACGCCGCTGCCTTCCGTCCAAGCGCCCGCAGACGTCTACTTCGGCATGTACCGGTTGAGCAATTTGAGCGTGCGCAACGCCATTCACGACATGAATATCGAGGGCGATTCTCCGCTCGCGTTGCCGGGTCAGATCGAGCGAATCAATGCGGTGCAGTCTGCCCTAACCGATTGGGAACTTCGCTATCCCCATGACCCCTGGCTGCCTGGCACGATGGCTCGGTTTGCAACCTTTCTCATCGGCAAGCAAGTGCCGCAGTACGATCGCGTCGCGCTTGGGTTGCTTGAAGAGCTTGAAACGCTGTATCCGAACACGTGGTACGCACGCTTTGCCGATCAAGAACTACGCAGCTTCGATGTGTTGCCGGAATTCGATCTTCGCGATGGGCCCGATGTTCGCCGCATGCCGCTGATCTTTGAAAGCATGACGGTCGGCATTGGTGCCAACCTTCGACGCCACTTCCTCTAAGAGGAGCGATTCTTTGCAACCCGTACTGGGGCTACGGCACTTTGGGTTTCGTGTTCGGCGAGCGCCGACCAGCGTGAACGTTGAAATTGTGTAAAGAGCAGGAGGCGGCAGCGGTGAGCGGCAGCATCTGCCGGAGCAGTGTGCATGGACCAGAAAACATGCGACATGTAGTAGGCGCGTCCGGGAAGCCACGGATCTTTCGGATATTTGCGCGCCCAATCGTGGAGCGCATCTTCGGCTGATTCGAGCCCTTGATAGTATCGCGCTGCGTGGGCCGGATCGTAGCGCACGCGCAGGCTCGTGTCGTGAATCGTATTTTCGATGCCTAAGGGACTCATCTTCTGTTTTCCGAAGTATTCGTCCAACGGTGCAAGGGCTCCATGCGTCGCCGCAAAGCCCGCACCTGACCCCACAAGGGTGAGCGCGACCACCGCGGAAAGCACGATTCCAAACTTCATGTTTTTCGACCCGACGAGCGGACCTGAAGGTCTGCTGCTACATGGCGGACCTCTGCGTCCGCTGCTACGCTCAAGTATATGAGGGCGGTTGTTGCCGCACGAGTGCGGGGCATCACGCTTCGCGTTGCCTGTGCGCAGCTTTGTGCTCGGTCGGTCGCGCAGGCGCGCGAGGCGCTCGCCGATATCACGGCTGCCATTCGCCGTGCCCGGCGCAACGAGGCTTCGCTTCTCGTCCTTCCGGAATGCAGTTATCCAGGATATGTCTTGCTTGATGCGCATCCATACAGGCATACCATACCATCGGACGCAGAAGCCCTGACCGTAATCTCGCGAGAGGCTCGCCGCAAAAAAGTGGCCGTGGTGGTGGGCATCGCGCGCACGAAGCCGGATGGCAGTTTGCGAAACGAGGCGGTACTGATCGACGCCGCAGGCAACGAAATTGGTTCATATGCAAAAGCGCGGCTTTGGAACTTCGACCAGCGCTGGTTTCGAGCGGGCCGCGATGTTCCGGTTTTCGAAACCGCGTTCGGCCGCATCGGCATGATGATCTGTGCTGATGGCCGCAACCCGGAAATCGCTCGCACGCTCGCGGCCAAAGGCGCGTGGCTCGTGGCTGACCCTACGGCGTGGGTGGGCTTTGGGCCATCGCATGCGCAGATTCGCAACGTGCAGGCCGACTACATGTTGCGCGTACGCGCACTGGAAAATGGCATTTGGATTGCAGCTGCCGACAAGTGCGGCTCGGAGCTCGGCGCGGTTCACTACGCCGGTTACAGTCAAATCGTCGCGCCAGACGGCTCGGTCGCCGCGCACGCTGTTCCCGATCAGCCGCAGTTTATAGCCACCGATGTGAAGAGGACAAAGCCTGCGCCATACATTTCTTTCTTGTCGGCCGCCGATCGCGCAGCGCTGTGCAGGCGTCCGCGCAAGAATGGACCCTTGCGCCGCCTTCCACCTCGACTTTGGATGGCGATGTATCAAAGTGCGCCCCGCCGGCGTGACGACCCACGCGCGCTCGAGGCGCTTGTCGCGCAAACGGTGAGCGCGGTGATCCGCACCGGCGACTCAGCCGCAGCAATGACCCAAGCACTCGATCGTGCCCGCGGACTCCGCTTTGAGCTTCTCACCGGTGAAGCAATGGTGGCCCCGGAGCCCGCGCGCGCTGCAGCGTTGCGCGGCGCCGATCTGCTCTTGTGGCGCTTGCCGCCGAACGGGTTACCGGTTGTCGACATTGCGCGCACCCGCGCTGTTGAAAACCGCGTCTACGTTGCGGTGTGCAGCCACTCGGATGGCACTGCACCAGCCTGTCTGATCCATCCCGATGGTTCGATCGTCGGAAGTGCGCTCGCAGGTTTGCCCAGCGGATTCGTGGCGGTCGTTGACACGATTGCCGCGCGACGCAAAGAGGTCGTGCCCGGCACGCAGACGTTTGCCGACCGGCTGCCGAATGCGTACCGCTGGCTCGATCGCGCTACGGGAGCAGTCGTATCGTGAAGAAGATGCTTGCGGCCTGGGTCATCCTCGCGCTCGCGGGAGGCGGCGGTCTCATGTGCAGCTCCAGCCGCGGCAACGCCGTGGATTTTTCTCCGCGCATCTCAATCTTGCCGAAAAGCGCAAAGGTGTTCGCCGGCAATAGCCTCCAGTTCCACACAACGCTCATTGGCGAACTTGGACCTTCGAACGTTCGCTGGTCTGTCGTGGGTCCTGGATCCATCGACAGCAACGGCCTTTACCGAGCAGTTGACGTGCCGACATCGGCGGCTATCGTGGCAAATGCCGGAAATGGCATCGCAGATTCGGCCTCCGTAAGCATCGTGAGTCCGCCTCTGCACAACGAGCCGCTCGTGCTCTCCACTTGCTATTCAGATGGTACGGTGAACGTCAACAGCGCGCGCAACTTCGCGCTTTCAGGCGCTCTCAGCGTCGGTGGGAGAGCAGCCGGCATCGCGGTCGACTCAAGCTCCAAGCGGGCCGTCTTTGCCGTCGAATCGCAAATCGTGGCGATCGATTTGCGCAGCATGCACTGGCGTGTTTCCGCGCCCTTACCCGGCGTTCGATTCTCCGAAATAGCGCGCTTGGGTTGGGGCTACGTCGCCGCAACCGACAATAACGCGGACGCCGGACATCCGGGCGTCCGCATCTACCGCATGAACCCACTGGGGGTACCCGTGCTCGTCTCTTCCGTCATAGCCGGAGAAACCCCGGAAGGCATTGCGGCATCTCCTGACGGCCGCGGCTTTTACGTTTCCAATATCAATGGCAATTCTCTCATGCGCTTTGCAATCGATGCGACCGGCCGGACAACGTTGCTGGCCACTGCAAAAACCGCTGCTCGGCCGTTCGGCGTCGCCGTTGATCCGCTGCGCCACGTGGTGTTTGTTGCGGACAATGACACAAGCGTCGTCAACGGCGCTCGTGCTCGTCCAGGCCTCGAGCGTTTTGATAGTCGCAGCCTGCGTCGCATTGGTGGCATGATCAGCACCGGATCGAAGTCCTCGCTGCCGCTGGGCGTCGCCGTCGATCCGACGACCGCAAGATTGTTCGTCACGAACGAAGGAGCTGGCAACGTCGCAGTGTTTGCTCTTCCTCAGATGCGTCGCGTCGCCACCTTGCCAACGGGGCTGACGCCGTGGCTGCCAACCTTTGACCCGCTGACCCACAGGCTGTACCTTCCGAACGCGCGCGCGGATAGCGTCAGCGTTTACAACACCCGTACGCTTCGCTCGGTGGTGCCCGACTTCGCGACGTGTTCGTACCCTACGTCGGTGGCGGTGTTTGATGCCGCATCGCCGGGAGGCAAATGATGCGTGCACTTTTCGCCGCGCGTTTGGGCGGGGACAATCCACTTGCGAACATCGAAATTGGGGAGCGGCCGACACCTTCGCCCGAAGCCGGGGAGGTACGCGTGCGCATGCGCGTGGCAACGCTCAACCGCCACGATCTCTTTACGTTGCGCGGGGTGGTTGGCTACCCGATCACGCCGCCGAGAATTCTGGGATGCGATGGTTATGGGGTCGTCGACGCCTACGGACCCGATCGTCCCCCTGGAACGCCTGATATCGGCGCCGAGGTCATCCTGTACCCGCTTCGGTTCTGCGGTCAGTGTGCCGGATGCGCGACGGGCGACCCCATGCTCTGTCGCGCCTTCACGCTGCTGAGTGATGGCGACCTCGAGGGGTCTTTTGCCGAGTATGTCGTGTTGCCAGCCTTGCACGTCATCCCGAAACCAAAGGCGCTGAGCGGTGCGCAAGCAGCCGCATTGTGCGTCACCTTCCTCACCGCGTACCGGATGTTATTCGTGAAAGCCAACCTGCGGCCGGGTGACTCTGTGCTCGTCGTAGGCGCAGGCGGCGGTCTTGGAACGGCCGCGATCCAGCTTGCCGCCGCGGCGGGTCTTGTGGTCTATGCCTCGTCGACCTCCGAGAAAAAACTCGACCAGGCGTTGCAATTAGGAGCCGCGCAGACCGTGCTCGCTGGGCGCGAGGCAGCCAAAGCGATCGCTGCCCTCACTGGCGGCGATGGCGTGGATGCGGTCATGGAATCAGTTGGCGAGGCGACCTGGGGAACGAGTATTCGCGCGGTTCGTTTGGGTGGCATCATTGTTGTTGCCGGCGCAACGACGGGGCCGAATCCACCAGCGAATCTCTCCCGCGTGTTCTGGCATCAATTGCGCATCGTTGGCTCGACGATGGGTTCGCTGCCTGAGTTCCTCTCGCTCATCCGTTTCGTCGAAAGCAAGAAGATACAGCCATTGATCGACTCGTCGTATCCGCTTGCGGAAGGGCGCGCTGCCTTCGAGCGACTGGAGAGCAACGAGCACCGCGGCAAAATAGCGCTCGAGATCTAAGCGCAAGCCTCGAGTGCCGCTAAGACTTGCTCGCGTCCCAGACTGGATCCGGACGAATTTGCCCGGCGGACCTCCGAGCTTCTCAGATCTGCCACTCCCACGAATTCCAAAAATCGCTGACGGCCGGCACCGGTTTGAAGTTCACAAGATCGGTGTTGACGACGTCGATGTTCGAGCGCCATACGATGGTGTGAAACGGGAGGGCCGCATGAATGCGCTGCTGGATGAGGACATAGTAAGGCCGGCGTGCGCCTCGAGCGTACTGCAGCTGTCCGGCTTGCTGCCATGCTCCGATTTGCGGGTCGGCATAGAACGTATAGTTTTCACCTTTCGGCGGAATCTCGTCGGGCCCCAAGGTCACCGTGTCGTCTGGATCGGGATAGGTCAAAGTCCAGGCATACAGCGATAGATCGAATTTTCCGTGGGCCAGGATCCCACCGCCACCGTAGGTCGCGAAGAGCAAATTGGCCGGGTAGTTGTGGATGTCGACCGTGATGCCGACGTCGTGAAGATTCTGCTGGATTAACTCTTCCGCTTTTTCCCTCGAGGTGACGCCGGCAACGGTCGCAATGTCAATCCGCAGCGGTTGGCCGTTGCGGACGAGCATGCCACTCGCGTCGGGAGCCCAACCCGCGGAGCGCAGCAGCGCTCGGGCCTTCGCAAGATCGTGCGGATACGGCAAGATGCTTGGGTCGTACGCCCACGAGAAGGGCGGTGTGTCGCCGATCCCGGGTTTGTCCAGCCCAAAGTACACGTGACTCGCGAGCGCTTGCCAATCGATGGCGTAGGCGGCGGCTTGTCGCATGCGGACGTCATTGAAGGGCGGCCGTGCGGTGTTGAAATCGATGTGCTCGTACGTCATGCTCGGCACGTGGGTGACCCGATACCCCGCAAGCCGGGTCAAGGTCGCGTACTGGACCTCTGGCGCGTCGTAGTAGAGATCGACATCGTGTCCGAGCACATCCGTCAACAGCGTATTTTGACTTGGGATGATGCGGTAGAGAACTTCATGCAACTTCGGCAGCCCGCGCCAATATAGTGGATTGGCTCGCAGGGTGAGGAGCGTTCCCGGCTCCCAACTCGCCACAACAAATGGGCCACTCCCGATAGGTTTGGTATTGAACGGAATCCGATTGAGGTCCGAATACTGTTCGAGCAAATGCTTCGGGAGAATGGACCCGACGACGCCGTTACGCATGAAAGCCGCGACGAACACCGCGAGCGGCGCCTTGAGGTGAACGACGACCGTCGCCGCGTCTGGGGTGTCGATTGAGGTCACCTGGTCGTAGGGATAGCGGTACGCGAGGTTGTTGTTGGGGTTCATGATCTGCTGCCACGTATACTTAACGTCAGCCGACGTCAGGGGCGCGCCATCTGAAAACTTGACGCCATGCCGGAGGTGATAGGTGATGGTCTTGCCGTCTTTGCTGATCCCACCGTTTGTCTGCGTGGGCACCTCGAGCGCAACGTCTGGCACCGGGTTGGCATGATCGTCATAATCGATCAAGCCCGAAAAAATCATTTGCGACACATCAGAGACGAACAACTGTGTGGAAAGCAACGGATTGAGGCTGTCGAGATCTTCGTACGAGCCCACGCGCAAAACACCATGAATGGTCCAAGGATTCGCCGTGTGACCAGATCCTATACTCGTTTGAACTTTGGTGCAGCCCGCAACGAGCAAGACCACCGCCAGCAACAAGAAATGTCGTGGCGCGAATTTCTTCGCGACCATGTGATGTTTAATCGGTGGGGACAAGTCGCGCGAGCGCAAAGCTTTGAGCTTCGATGCGCAGGGCAATATCCCGGAAGTCCTTACCGTCTGCATTTTCGCCTTCTATCCAACGGTTCAAGCTGGCGTTGAAGATGTGCGCTTGGTAGTGTCGTTGCCCGTCGATCATCCTGCCGAGGGAGAGCGGAAACGTGTAGGCGACGTCGAGCGTACTGCCCACGCAGATGAGCAACTCCGTGCCCCGCCGCAGTCCCATCGCCACCATGTCGGGGTCGAGACGGTCGATGAGCTCGCTGACGTCTTCGTCGAAGATTTCGAGTTCGCCGTCAACGTCTAGACGCCCGTCGGAAAAAACTTGAAATCGGTCGCCACTGCGCACGACGAAATAGCTGTAGTGTCGCCCGCCGAGAGGGAGACACCTGACGCCAAGCCAGCGCCAGCCTGAAGGCATGAGTGGGGCCACGCGCAAACGCGCGGGCGCCTCCGTCAAGCCCAGACCGCATGCTCCTTCAATCGCCGCCCAGAGGTAGCGCGGCGGCTCCCATGGAGAAAGCCGCATACCACGATTGACGAGAGATTCGCCGTCGAACCATTCAGAAAACTGTCCTGGTACCGTGTTGAAGATCTTCGGATCGCGAAGATATTGCGCGTAACCTTGTCTCAGATTTCGCGCCATCGTGTCCGGATAAACCTTGGCAGCAGCGAACGCATACCAAAAAGAAAGGCCCGGCCAGACCCCGCCGATCAATCCGACGTCTCGATATGGCGTGTAGTCAGGCGAAAGGCGCGAGACGGTGCGCAGTCCCGCTTCCGTCTGGAAATCCGGCGTGTTGAGGCGGCTGATGATGCGGTAACTGACGGCCGGTGACGCGACGCCAAACATGACGGGAAAGACTTCGTCGCCCGTCACGTCAGCATGCGGCTCACCTGATGTGTCGATGTTCAACAGATACATGCCATTGCGCGGGTTGAGTAAATGTTCGTTGATTGCATCCTTTAGAACGCGCGCTCCCCCAGCATAGCGCGCTGCAATTTCTTCGTATTCCTCGCGCCGCCCCGAAACGCCGGCCATCGCATGGGCGAGCTCTCCCATCGCCGCAAGTGCCGCATAACATTCCGAGTTGATTTCCGTCACTGCGCCATTAATCCTCAGATGCGCAATGATGTTGCGCCAACCGGCGATGCCATAGACCTCCTCGCCAGTTGCCGTGCAGATGACCAGTCCGCGATCGTCGCGTTGCGACAGGATGTAATCGGCGGCGCGGGAGATAGCCGGCCATATCGCTTTGAGGAACTCTAAGTCGCCCGATGTTACGTAATGGTGAGAGCAGGCGAGGATGAAGAGCGGTGTATCATCATTGATGTTGAGTCCGTAGTCTTGGATGTCACCAGTGACGGCATTGTAATACTCTGGCATCTTCCCGGACGCGTACTGCGTGAGTCCAAAACGCAGGAGCATGGCTTTGGAGATATCCGGGTCCAAGAAGTCGCACCCCAAGGTGAACCATGCAAGATCCCGCCCCACAAGGTTCGGCGAGGAGCCAGGGCTGTTCGTGAACCCCACTCCTTGCGGGTAACGCGCCAACACCCGCAGCATGTTGACCTTGGCCCAATATGCCCCGTCGTTGATGGTTTTCTCCGGCGTGATGATATGCGCAACGGCCAGCGCTTTGTCGTAATAGTCGTTCGTGCGGTGCCACGCGCCGTCCACGTCCTGCGCGGCTTCGTAGATAGCGCGCGCGGACGCTTCGCCCAACTCTGAGAATACCTCAAAGAAGACGATGCGTTCGGTCTTACCGGGCCCCACCGAAATAACCGCACCGAGCGCCGCGATAACGTCGCCTGTTCCCGTCGTGTCTTTGGTCAACTGCGGCACGTTCAGCGGATCGTATGACTCCGCCGCGTGCTGGACCGTTTGATAGCCGTGAGGCTTCACGTTGGTGCCGAAAATCCGTACCCAGTCCGGCTTGGACTTGTTGAAGGCGATGAGACCCCGCAGCTTCGCGTCATAAGTTGCCGCGATGTCTTTGGTCGTGGTCCCCGCTAGCTTCGCGTACGCGCTTACCGTCAGATCCCACTTTTCTGATCCGGCATTCAAAAAGTCTACGACAAAGTAGGCCACTGCCGGATCATCAAGGCCGGTTCGTGGAACGAAGATCGTTTCGGTGACAAAAAGTTTGCTCGGCAACTCGAAGCGATGGCGCTGGTATCCGGGATGGAACTCGAATTTTCCCGGGCTGACCGGCGTCAAGATGACATGACCTGTTTCCTTACTGAGGCGCTCCTCCGGCGTTCGATCTTCGAGTTCCAATCCGACGAGCACCCGATGGCTTGAGCTCCCATACGTCACGACGGTCGACCAGAAGACGTCCTGATCCAGCTTGAGAGAGTACATCTTCTGAATCGCCCCCGTCGCCTTGCCCACGATCCAGGCATTCGTATTGCCGAGTGACGCTCCCACGATCACGCGATCGTCGCGGACTTCGTAAGAGCCGTCGGGCATTCGCTGCACAACGGAACCAAAATCGATCATGCGGCCTTCCGCAAAAGACTCTGCCGCGTGACAACGATGATAAAGCCCAAAAGTCCAAGGCTGGTCATGCAGATCCCGACGACAAACATGAAGCTATCGGGTGTCGGGGCCATGGAGACAACCGGGTAGCTGCCCAGCGTAAAGATGAGATCCAGGCCTGCATGCTTGAGCTGCCGGCCGCTCACCGATACTCCCCGAAAGAGCGGGCCACCGTTTTCTTCGTCGATTTCCAGCTGCACGAACGGGATGTCGATGCCGCGTTGGGGCAAGCCCGGATAGTACTTCACGCTGACATCCCGATGCAGCGCGGGCACTTCAAAGCTGTCGACGGGCAGACCATCGCTGTCAAGTTGGGGGAACAGCAAAACGGGAGAAACGAAAGCGATGCCGTTGCGTTGCGTCACGGTCTGTCCAACGTGCGCCGCCGACCGCGCGGAAACGTAAGCGGCTGGCCAGCGCTGCGCAGTCAGCACGTACGAGTGAATTCGCACTTCGCTACCGATCGCAAGATTCTCGCGGCGATCTCCAATGAGGACCACCACTGAGTCCGGCGAGCTTGCGGCAAGCGAACCAGCGTCGACTTCCGGAAAAGCGACGCTGAGTTGGGCGCTATGCGGAGGACGGTACACTTGACCCGGCGCGCCGCCGATTCGCTGCGGCGGCCCGACCAGAAGCTCCGCAGCGACAAATGCGATGGAGATCACAAATCCGCCGATTGCGCCAAGCGCCGCAAAGCCCTCTCCAAGGCGAACCGGTCGTACGCTCGAGGCAACATTGGCAAGGAGAAACAGTCCGATGAGAGCCACGATTAGTGTCAACTCCCATTTGTGGATCCTCATGTCGTAAGGGTTTTGTCTCGCAATCGCGGCCAGCGCACACAGCGCGATGGCCAAGCAAAGGGACCAAACGGTAGCGCGCATGTCTTCGGGGCGTTTCGAACAAACGTGTGCGCACCCTGCGCGGCGTGGCTGTAACAAGGACTAGCCCACGCAGTCCTATGTGCGGCGCATAGCATTGCAGAGGGGTTCTTTCCGATGTCAACGTGTGCATTTTGTGGTTCTCAAGCTCGGTTGGGCAGAAACTTTCTTGCCCACCGAGTTTCGACGTTAAGACTCCGTACGGTCAAGGTTTGCGAACGCTGCCTCGATCAGGCGCGAGATGCTGGTTATCAAGTGGCCGAGCGCGAGCCGGCGGTATCCCCAGCCGTACAAAGCGCGGTTTTCAGCCGACCCGTCTAGGGTCCACAACGCGCTCAGTCGCGAATAAATTCGCGACACTACATTCGATCCACAAATTCGCGACACTACATCTCCCAATACCTTTCTTCTTTCCATGGATCTGCGTCGTTGTTATACCCACGGGTTTCCCAAAAACCCGGACGGTCTTCGCGCAGGAATTCAACGCCCGTGCACCACTTGGTGCTCTTCCAAAAATACCGCGATGGTACAAACATGCGCACCGGTCCGCCGTGGATTGGTTCTAGTGGCTTCCCTTCGTAGGTGTACGCGAGCAAGACGTCGTCAGCGTCTGCTACTGACAGCGGCAGATTAGCGCTGTATTCGTTGGCTCCATGCGTCACCACGAATCGGACGCTCGGCCGCACGCCTGCCAACTTCATCAGATGACGAAATGGTACTCCGCTCCAGGTGGTGTCGAATTTCGACCAGCGTGTGACGCAGTGAATGTCGGCTTTGACTGTTCGCGCAGGCAGTGCTTTGAATTGTTCCCAAGTGAATTTTTGGGGCTGCTCCACTTCGCCGAAGACGCGAAACCGCCACGTCTTTGGATCGAAGGGTGGCACGTTGCCGACATGGAGCACGGGGAAATCCCGCGCCATATACTGGCCGGGTGGTAAGCGCTCCGCAAACTGCTCGTTTGATTTGATCGCCACGCCGAGCGTTTCCTTAGTGCGCCGGTGCGTGCCTTGCTCGCTCGAACTCGTCGATTAACTCACGAGCCGACGCGCAAGGATCAGAAGAGTTGGAAATCCAGCGCAAAACCGAAACACCGGTTGCACCAGCGGCGACAACGCTCGCGATGTTGCTCGGATCCAACCCTCCGATGGCAAAAAATGGCTGGGACGCATGCGTTGCAGCGAAACGCACGAGCGCGAGTCCGACGGCTGGGCGACCTTCCTTCGTAGGTGTCTCGTGCACGGGGCCAACACCGATGTAGTCAACATCCAAGTGGGCGGCCCGCTTGATCTGCTCCTCAGAGTGGGTTGACAACCCAATGACGAGCTCGTCACCCACGAGCTGGCGCACCGTCTGCACGGGGAGATCATCTTGTCCGACGTGGACGCCGTCTGCACCGCAGCCGAGTGCGATGTCGACGCGGTCATTGACAATAAAGGGAACCTGCAAAGCGTGGCACGCAGCCGAGCAGCGCCGAGCAACCTCCAAGAGATTCGCGTCATCGAGTGTTTTTTCGCGTAGCTGAACCATGCCCACGCCGCCTGCAACCGCTGCCCTAATAAAGTCCTCGATCGGCTGCACCCGGGGCGATGCATCGGTAACGAGATACAGCCGAGCTGCCTCGAGCATAGCGCGCTTGGATTGCCCAGGTTCCTTCAACCGCCGCCCACCATCTGTGCGATTTCAAGAGTGTCGCCGGCTTGCAAGACAGTTTTGGCAAAGCGGTCGCGTCGCAGCGGCGCACCATTGTGTTCGAGCACGATGCGCTCGGGGACCAAATCGCTTTGGGTGAGAAATTCCAGGACCGTCATTCCCACGGCCACGCGGCGCGTCTTGCCGTTTGCAGTCACCGTCATGACCCTGCAGATTCCTGTAGGGGGCGACCGTCAAGTCGCCCTTCACGACCCAGATCCTGTTCCCAATCTTTGAATACTGGATCGTAACCCAGCTCTGCAATCCGGCGCGCAACCTGCTCCGGCGTTCGGTTGTCTTCCAGATGAAATTGCTCGCCGGCTGCGCCCGGCGTCGAGTAGCCGCCTGGCTCGGTGCTTGACCCGGCACTCATCTGGGTAATCCCGAGCGCAATGAGCCTGTCGCGCAGCGCGGCCGGCTCTCGGGTCGAAAGCACGATACCAGCCGCGGGCAAGGCAATGCGGATCGCGCAAATGAGCTGGACTAATTCTGCATCACTCACTGGTTGGGGAGGTGCGAACCCTCCAGCCGCAGAGTTGATGCGGGGAAAAGAAACGTTGATCTGAGCTCGCCAGCAATGCCGGTAGAGATATTGTGCGTGCTCCACGAGTGACAATGCTTCGAACCGCCAATCCGACAAACCCAACAACGCGCCGATTCCAAGGTGCCGCATGCCGGCTGCCGCAGCGCGCTCGGGCGCTGCAAGACGCGATGCGTACTGTTTCTTTGGACCGCCGATATGGTATTTGGGGTACATGATGGGATCGTACGTTTCTTGATAGAGGACGATGCCGTCGCATCCCGCCTCAACCCACGCAACGTATTCCGGCGTCTGCGCTGCAGCCACTTCCAGCGCCACATACTGCACCTCGCGCTTCACCTCTGTCACGCATTGGGCAAGGTATCCGGCATTGACGTATTTTGGATGCTCTGACGACACCAGCAGGATGTTGCGGAAACCGTGTGATGCGAGCGCGCGCGTCTCGCGCATGACCTCATCGATGCGCAAGGTCTTGCGCTTGATGTCAAGCCCCATCGAAAAGCCGCAATACGTGCACGTGCACACACATTCGTTGCTCAAGTACAGCGGTGCGTAGAGGGCGATTGTTTTCCCAAAACGCTCCACCGTTAGCGAGCGAGCCCGCTGTGCTAGTTCTTCGAGCAGCGTGCCGGCCGCAGGTGAGAGCAGCGCCGCCACCTGATCGAGCGTCTTGACACCCGACGCCGCGCTCGAGCGAACCTCGGCTTTGTCAGCATGACGTGCGCGAGCAGTGGCGTTCCACATTGCCGCAGGGTCAAACATTTGCGCGAAGGTCATTGTGGCTCTTTTGTGTGGAGAAAACCAGTAAGGGGGCTGGAGGCAGATGCGGTGCGCAACTCCGGCGCGCGCCCTGCCAAACGAGCGCCTCGCCCAGCTTCGACGGCAAGTTTGAAGGCGTGTGCCATTCGTGCCGGATGCGCGGCGGTCGCTATTGCCGTGTTGACGAGCACTGCATCGGCGCCCATTTCCATCGCTGCCGCGGCGTGCGAGGGGACGCCGAGGCCGGCATCCACCACGACCGGCACGGTCGCCTGCTCGATGATGATCGCGATTGCAGCCTCCATCTTGAGGCCTCGACCCGAACCGATCGGCGCTGCAAGTGGCATAACTGCTGCCACGCCAACTTCCTCGAGGCGTTTGGCGAGCACGGGGTCAGCATGGATGTAGGGAAGGACGATAAAGCCCTCACGCACGAGCGTCTCGCAGGCCGTGAGGGTGTCGACGGGATCGGGCATGAGATAGTGCGGATCGGGGATCACCTCGACTTTGATCCAGGGCGGCAATCCAGCCGACCGGGCGAGGCGTGCTAGGCGCACGGCCTCCTCGGCGGTGGCCGCGCCCGAGGTGTTCGGCAAGATCAAGTATTTCGACTGGTCGATGAAATCCGTGATAGGGTTTGTTTTGGCATCCAGGTCGACTCGGCGCAGCGCGACCGTGACCATCTCGGCGCCCGAGGCGGCGAGCGCATCCGACATGACTTCCGGGCTCGAAAACTTGCCGGTACCCATGATCAAGCGCGAGCGGAAACTGCGGCCGCCGAGCGCGAGCACATCGGTCAAAGGTTGGCTCCTCATTGTGAGTGCGAATGTTCTATTTTCGGTGCTACGAGTTCTCTTTCCCGGCAAACAGCGATGGCAAGCGCAGGAGAACCTCTTTTAACCATAGCATCCGCAAGGTGCGCTGCCTGCACTCTGAAGGTGGCTCGCTTGACATACTGCCGCCAAATGTGGAAGGAGGCTTCCAGTGGTCAATCCGCCCCCGACCAATCCCGCTCCAGCTCCCGCCGACCCAAAGCTGTGGGGAATGCTTTGTCACCTGTCCGCGTTGGCCGGTGTGATCATACCCTTCGGCAACATCATCGGCCCGCTGGTCATTTGGTTGATAAAGAAAGACGAGATGCCGATCGTCAACGAGTATGGCAAGGAGTCTCTCAATTTTCAAATCTCGATGACCATCTATGCGATCGGTGTCGGCGTCGTTGCAGGCATCCTCTCGCTCATCGCGATTGGCGTGCTCTTGTTCCCGCTGGTTGCGCTCGTTGGGCTGGCCGATCTCGTCCTCGTGATTATCGCCTCTATGCAGGCGAACAAAGGAATCGCTTATCACTACCCATTTACTATCCGCTTCCTAACCTAACATCGGATCGTGCGCGCAGGGAAACCGGCGTTGCTCGACGCAAGTCCGACGCGGCTAGCGTAGTAGCGGATCTAGGCCATATGGAGGCTCACTATGGTCAATCGTCAGTTCGACGCGGTTGCCGAGCTGCAAAGCGCCTTTAACGTCCTTACCAAGAATCTCGTTCTTGCCGTCCCCACAGCACTCGTCTCGCTCGCTGGTGGACTTTTCGCGATATTTATGGCCGCCACCATAGCGGCCTCAATTCTGGGGGCCGGCGCGCTCTCCGGCATGGGTGGCACAGGCGAACCCCGGCCCGGCATTTGGGCCGCTCTTGCGGGTGGAACCGGGTTGCTGCTTATCGTCTTTTTTGTCGCCATCGTGCTTTTGGGAATCTTAGCGCAAGCCATTGTCATGGCGGGCGCCGAGCGAGTTTGGCATGGCCAGCCTGCCGACCTGATGGGCGGTGTGTCAAAGGCGATGAGTAAGATAGGGCCGCTTTTCTTGCTCTTCCTGATCGGGCTGATCGTCGGAGTCGTTTGCTTTGTCATCATCATCATTGGGTGGATCGCCGGCATCGTTTTGGCGTTCTTCTTCATGTATACAATTCCGGCCATCGTCGTCGGCAACCAGGGCGTCATGGACGCCTTGCGTACCTCATGGCGAATGGTTCGCGAAAACATTGGCCCCAGCCTAACCGCCTTCTTGGGTATCATCGTGGTGTCGGCGATCGGTGCTGTCATCAATAGAGTCTTCTTGCACATCCCCGTCATCGGACTGATTGTCAGCCTCGTTGTCGGCGGTCTGACGGCCGCGTATTCTGCCCTCGTGCTCGTTCGATTCTACGACCTGCTGCGAGGCCAAGCGGCGGCCATTCCGACGATGCCATCCGGACCGACCACCTGACTAGCCCATCCACGTGTGGTGAAGCAAAGCCGGCAATAATGCCGGCTTTCTTCGCCCCGCGCCGTCTTGCTCGAGTCGGTGCGGCGTTGTTTGGCTGTGCTCTCGTCATGCTCGGCGCGGCCTGCAGCAAGGTTGGTACATCCACCCAGCAACTCCACGGCAACCGCTCGACTATCCATGGCGTCGTGCGACTCGCGATCATCGCCGAACCGAACACGCTGAATCCGGTGCTCAGCGGCCTCATTCAAGAAGGCTATATGGAAGCGGCGATTTTCGATGGCCTCATCATGTTGGACAATCACGCCAACATCATTCCCGACCTTGCAACCGTTGTGCCGAGCCTTGCCAATGGCGGCATCAGCCCCGATGGCAAGACGATCACCTATCATTTGCGCCACGGCGTGACATGGCAAGACGGCGCACCGTTCACGTCCGCAGACGTTGCGTTTACCTATCAGACCTACGTCAATCCAAAGGTGAACACTTTTTATACGGCCATTTATCAGCATATTACGTCGGTCTCAACGCCGGATCCGTACACGGTCGTACTGCATTTGAAAGCTCCCTACGCGCCCGCGCTCATCCAGTTCTTTGAACGAGGGACCGGCGGGTTCGTCATTCCGAAACACATTCTGGAAAAGTCGTCGGACATCAACACGGATCCATTTGGAAAACATCCGATCGGGACCGGACCATTTCGCCTCGAGCGCTGGGACCATGGATCGCTGCTTCTGCTCAAAGCGAATCCGCGATATTTCAACGGTGCCCCTAAGGTCGGCGAAGTTGACGTTCGCATCGTCGCCAATCCGAACACGCAACTCGAAATGGTTGGTAGCCACGAGCTCGACGTGGCAGCGCAACTCGTGCCCGCGCAGTACTCGCAGATCCAGCAAACCGCGGGCATACGCGCCGTTCTCGTGCCATCGCTCTTAGAGAGATTCCTCACATTCAACATGCGACACCAGCCGTTCGGCGACATCCGGGTTCGACGGGCGCTCTCTCTTGCGCTGGATCGCAACCGGATTGTACAAACCGCCTATGCGGGGACGTCCACACTCGCGCAGACTCTCATTCCCCCCGCAGGTTGGGCATACGATCCGACTGGGGCGCCCGCTTACGACCCGGCAGCCGCGAGAGCGCTGCTCGATAGCGCTGGGTGGATTGTCGGGCCCGATGGGCTTCGCGCGAAGAATGGGCGCGCGCTGTCTTTTGTTTTGCTGAACCAGACAGAATCGAATCCCTTGAGTACCATGGCGCAGGAAATTCAACGTGCGTGGCGCGACCTCGGGGTGGCCGCCGATCTTCGATTTGTGCCGCGCAACGTGATTTACGGTAATCCCGGGCTCGCCACTGATGGAAAGTTTGACGCTTTGGTGGACGACTGGGGCGCGGATCCCGACCCTGATCGATCGTTCATGATCGAGACGAAGAGTTTTGCGCCACAGGCCTACAACGACGCATTTTATTCCGACCCAGAGGTGGACCTTTGGTCGGAAGAGGCTACCGCAACCTACGACCTCACACAGCGCAAGGCGTCATATTCTAAGATTCAGCGCCGCCTGAATCGCGACTTGCCATACCTGCCCCTCGTGTGGGAGGGGCGAATCTACGCGGTCAACACGGATTTGCTGAATTTCTTGCCCGAGCCGGTTTTCTCCGATTTTTGGAATGCCCAACAATGGCAAATCTAAATGTAGTCGCGCGAATTTATTCGCGCGTATTTGCGTTCATGTAATCGCGCGAATTTATTCGCACGTGTTTGCGTTGATGTAGTCGCGCGAATTTATTCGCTCGTGTTTTCGTAGATGTAGTCGCGCGAATTTATTCGCGCGTATTTGCGTTCATGTAATCGCGCGAATTTATTCGCACGTGTTTGCGTTGATGTAGTCGCGCGAATTTATTCGCACGTGTTTGCGTTGATGTAGTCGCGCGAATTTATTCGCGCGCCTTTCCCTTCACGAGGGCCGCCAATTTCAGCACTGTCTTCCAGTTTCGCGCTGTGCCGCGAGTCCCGATCTTCTTTTCGATGAGCGCATTCGTCAGACGTGAGCGGCCTTGCCCATCCGGATAGGTTATGTATAACTGCCGGCCGTCGCCTCGGACGCACTCTGGCCCCACAATGGCCTCCTGCAGGGCCTGCAACTCTTTCGCGCCGGGAGCGTCTTTCAACACCACGAGAACCAGATGGCCCGGGTCGGCGCGCGCCTCCTTTAGAAATGGATTGCGCCTGACGATGCGGTCCCACTCTTGCACGGTGCGGATAAAGAAGTTCGTCTCAACGTGTAGCCGTTTTCTGCTTTCAACTTCCAGCAACCGTTCGAGCTCGCCACCGTCGCGCCCATCACTTTGAAAAACAAGATTGCCACTTTGGAGGAGCGTCTGAACGCTCGCAAACCCAATCTTTGTGAGCATCGCGCGCAGATCGGCCATCGACACTAAACCACGCCCGCCGACATTGACCGCCCGCAGCAGTGCAATCCAGATGACTTTCCTCGCGTGCTTTTCTATGGTTGGGCGCCGACCTTCGCCGAGATCGGCAGCGTGAGGTTGCTTGAATGGATCGGCTGCACCTTATTGGTTGGATTGATATACACCATAGCCTGATTCACGGCGATTGCAGCCTCGGAGGTACCGCAGGCGATCAGCTTGAGTTTGCCGGCGTGGGCTATGACGTCGCCAGCGGCATAGATTCCCTTGATGCTGGTTTCCATGGTGATGGGATCGATCGTGACCCCATTTCCCTCGGTCTTGATGCCCCACCGCGCGAGCTCACCAAGATCCGAGACGAACCCGAGTGCACAGAGGATCGCGTCTGCCTCCACCTTGGCTTCTTCTTTCGTCTTGCTGTGAACGATGGTGACCGCCTCGACCTTGCCGTCACCATGCACTTCCTTGATTTCGAAATCTGGTTGCCGAATTTGCACTTTCGATTTGCGCAGCAGTTCGATGCTATGCGCATGCGCTCGGAATTGGGAGCGGTGAACAATCGTCACCGACTTGGCGCGCGGCTCGAGGGCGAGCGCGTAGTCAACTGCTGAATCGCCTCCGCCGACAATGATGACGCGCAAATCGTTGAACGCATCGAAGTTGGGCGCATAATAATGGACGCCCCGTTCTTCGAACTGCGCGGCGCTTGGCGCCGGCAGCTTGCGTGGCTTGATGGCGCCAATGCCGGAGCACACGATAATGGTCTTGGTTGCGTGCTCGGCTTTGTCGGTCGTCAGCTTAAACGTGCCGTCTTCCATACGTTCGATGTTCGTCACGCGCTCTTCGAGACACACGGCATGTGGCCACTGCATGGCCTGCTCGACGCAGCCTTTGACGAGATCTGCGGCGATGATCGCGGGGAAACCAGGCATATCGTAGACGTACTTCTCAGGATACAGTGCATACAGCTGACCGCCGAATTCAGGGAGTGCGTCGATGACCTTCGCTCTGGCGCCGCGCATGCCGGCGTAGAACAGAGCAAAAAGTCCGGTCGGTCCTCCGCCAATAACCGTGATGTCGAATGTATCCACGAGCGTTCCGTTTCGTGCGCTTGTCCGCGCGCGCCTTTGACAGGTGACGCCCAAAGTCTAAGGCAACTACTTGGAGCAACAAACGCCGCAGAAAGGCGCAAGCAGCATGCTTCCACCTCCTCAAAAATACGCCACTTGGCTTGCCATCCTTCGCATTGCCACCGGCGCATCTTGGCTAGCGCACGGCATTCCAAAACTCTTGAACCCAAAGTTTTTCGGTCCTGATGGAATAATGGCCGACTCAGTAGCAAAAAATGCCTCGGGCATGACGGGCGCGTACCATGATTTCCTCCTCAACGTTGTGTTGCCGAATGCGGGCCTGTTCAGCCACCTCGTGGCCTGGGGTGAAACGCTCACCGGGGTCAGCCTCTTGCTTGGTCTGTTCACCAGAGTGGGTGGTATTGTTGGAACGTTTCTTGCGCTTAACTACTTCATGATGCACGGTTCCTATGCGCACGTCACCGACCTGGGCGGCCTTGATTTCGCCACGCTTGCTCTCAGTTTCATCAACATCGTCTTGCCGACCGGGCTCGTCTTCGGCCTCGACGCCATGCTACCGAGGTCGCGAGCCCGCACCCAATCTGCGGGTGAAGCCTAGCCCAAACGCGTATTTTCTATCTCCGCGCCCAACTGGAGGTTTCCCATGCTGACCAAAGTCCCGCGACCGACGCTCGATGATCTGAACCTTGCTCCAGGCAAGCGAGCACGGCTCCATCGACTACTGTATGAATACGGGCCGGCAAACGGCACGCTGCTGCTCCTGCCGATCGATCAAGGGCTCGAGCATGGCCCCGTTGACTTTTTTGATAATCCTGACAGCATCGATCCTGAATTCGAATATAAACTTGCGCTCGAAGGAAACTATTCGGGTATCGCGCAGCACTATGGCCTCGCGAGCAAGTATTTTTACAAATATGCTGGTAAGGTGCCGCTCGTCCTCAAGATCAATGGCAAGACGAACATTCCAAGCGACGATGACGCGTTTTCACCGATGACCGCGTCGGTTGAAGATGCGGTTCGGATCGGAGCCGACGCCGTCGGCTACACGCTCTATGTCGGCAGTCCGGCGCAATCCGAAGACATGGCGCAACTGACCCGCGTTCGCGAGGATTGCGATCGCTTCGGCATGCCGCTCATTGTCTGGGCGTATCCACGCGGGAAAGCGGTCAAAGAAAAAGGCGGCCAGGACTCACTGTACGCGGTTGATTACGCTGCGCGCGTCGCGTGCGAGATGGGCGCCGACATTGTGAAGCTCAACGTTCCGAAGGTGAGCGAGAGCGATAAGCAGCCCAAGCCGTATCCCACCGAGCGGCTGTCCGAAGAGGCGGCCATTCGCAAGGTCGTCACCTCGGCGGGCCGCACACTGGTGCTCATTTCAGGCGGCAGCAAGATGAGCGACGAAGATCTCATTCATAAAGCGCGCATCGCGATGGAAGCGGGAGTCACCGGACTCATCTTCGGACGCAACGTTTGGCAACGCCGCTTTGACGACGCGATGTCGATCACGCAGCGCATTCAGGAGATGCTCAAGGCTTACGGAACGTAGGGGCGACTTGGCGGTGGGGCGATTTCCCAATCGCCCCCTACATTAATCGCGTAAGAGTTCAAGGAGCGAGTGCACGATGCGAGCAGTCGCTCCCCAAATTTTATTGCCGTCCAACATATAAGAGTATCGCGTCTTCACCACCCCGCCATATTCCGTCTGCGCGCTCACCTCGACCCCTGGCTCGAGCAATCTCATGATCGGCACCGTGAGAATACGCGACACTTCGAGCGGGTCGGGGACAAGAGTCGGATTTCCTTCGACGTACCCAACAACAGGAGTGATCGTGTAATTCGAAACCATTGTTTCGACATCGTCGAGCAAGCCGACAATGCTGACGAGTTCTCTTGACAGCGCGAGCTCTTCTTGCGCTTCTCGCAGCGCAGCGTCCACCGCGCCGCGGTCGTGGCGCTCGATAGAACCACCCGGGAAGCAGATCTCACCTTTGTGTTCGAGGACGTCTGTGCTTCGTTCGCACAGCAGCAGCGTTGGATTGTCCGGCGAGCCTAACAGCGGAACCAGCACAGCGGCTGAGCGGGTTTGCACGTTGGAGAGCGCCTGTCGGACGCGGCTGCGCAACCGCTCCCCTAAGGACTCAAGCGCGTTTACGAGCATTGTTAGTTCCGAGAAAATCGTGCGCTTTGGGGTACTAGCTGCACGCCGCGGTCGTCGCTCAGTCCGCGAGAACGCCGCGTGCGCAATCTTTTTGTTTCTTCTTCGAGCAACGCGAGTTCGATGCGCAAACGCTGCGACGGATTCTCTGCCTCGAGCAGCATTTGCTTGACACGGACATCAATTTGAAGGGCATCGGCAATAACATACGATGTCGCAGCCAGATCGGTAGGTAATTCGATAGCCTCGAGTTCCCTGCCGCATCCTGGGAGAAGCACTTCAAGGTAGTCGCGGAAGCGTTCGAGCGCAAGGTCGCGCAACACGCTTTCGTCTGTGCGATGAGAGGGCTCTTGGAGATACGCAACGTCGGCGCGCCAGAACGGCGCTGTGTCGGTGATGCGCTCGACCTTGAAGCGGCGCACGCCCAACGCGATAACATACAAACGTCCTGCGTTGAGTTTAGAAACTTGTCGAATGACCGCGGTCGTGCCGATATCCACCGGATCGAGATTCTCGCCTACCTCATTTCCGTTGCGACACAAGAGCACCCCGAAAGGCAGCTTCCCTTCGATGCACTGGTCCATCAGTGCCTTATATCGATCTTCAAACACATGCAGACGCAACGCCGCGCCCGGCATGAGGACGGTATTGAGCACAAACAGCCCGAGAGATTTATTCATGACCGGCGAGGAGATGGGCCTTAGGGTTGGTGCGCGAGCTCCTCGCTCCAGGCCTGGGCGATGCGCTCGAGCGTTTCCTCGTCGACTTTTTCGGGATCGTCTTCAAAATCATCCAGCTCGGTCACGAGTCGGAGGAGTTCGGGCATGGGCATTTGCTTCGGATCTTCATCCGGATAGCTGTCAGCCAGCTCGAACGCAATGTCCTCGACATCCTGCCAGGTTAGTCCCACACCCCTCACCTCCTTATCTTAAATCAGCGGCCCCAAAGTTTCGCGATTGACCCAGGGGGCCCTTCCCCCAAGGCCGAGCGGACCTAAAGGTCCGCTGCTACAATCAACGCGGGAGCGGACCTAAAGGTCTGCTGCTACATACTAGTTGCACATACCAGTTGCGGAGCGGTTATTTCAAACGATGCCCAAAATATTGTAGCCGGCGTCAACGTACAACACTTGACCCGTGATTGCCGATGACAGATCGCTTGCCAAGAAGACTGCCACGTTGCCTATGTCCTCGGCAATCGCATTGCGTCGCAGGGGCGACTTGGCTGCAAGGTCGGTCAGAATCTTGGTAAAGTCTCCGACCGCGCGCGCCGATGCCGTTTTGATCGGCCCGGCCGATATCGCGTTGACGCGGACGCCACCCATCTCTCCCAAGTCCGCCGCTAAATAGCGCACCGAAGATTCCAAGGCCGCCTTCGCGACGCCCATGACGTTGTAGTTGCGGACGGCACGGACCGAACCCAAATACGTCATCGCCATGACCGAGGCGTGCTCCGCGAATAATGGAGCAAGTCGTTGACATAACGCGACGAGCGAGTACGCGCTGATATCGAGCGCCAACGAGAATCCGGATCGCGTGGTCGCAAAGAACTTGCCCGACAGCTCCTCCTTGCGTGCGAACGCCAGGCTGTGAACGAGCACGTCGATCTTTCCGAACTTGTCAGCTATGAAGCCACCGAGCGCGTCGACGCTCTCGTCGGAGGCGACGTCGGCCGCCGTCGTGGGCGCGCCTCCAAGCTCAGCGGCAAGCTTCTCCACGTCGTCGCGGGTTCGCTCACCCTCGTAGGTGAGAGCGAGCGACGCGCCATGCGCGTGCAGTGCGCGGGCGATCGCCGTTGCAATGCTCCAACGGTTTGCGACGCCGAGCACGCACGCTTTCTTACCAGTCAGCAATCCCATCGAGCGCTAACGAGCCGCTGCGAAGCGTTGCGCAACGGCATCCCAGTTGACGACGTTCCACCACGCGTTGAGATAATCGGCACGGCGGTTTTGGTACTTCAGATAATAGGCGTGCTCCCAAACGTCGTTGCCCATGATGGGCAAGAGACCGCTCGACATGGGATTATCTTGATTGGCCGTGCTTGTAACAGAAAGCTTTCCATCGCGCGCACGCGCAAGCCATACCCACCCGCTCCCGAACTGCTTCAGCCCGGTATCGACAAACAGCTTCTTGAACGCGTCGAAGTCGCCGAATGCGGATTTCAGCGCATCGGCCAGCGGGCCTTTTGGCTCGCCGCCACGGCCCGGACCCATGATCGTCCAGAACATCGAGTGATTGACGTGCCCGCCTCCGTTGTTGCGCACCGCAGTGCGAATATCTTCAGGCACAGAGGCAAGGTCTCGAATGAGGTCTTCTGCGCTCTTGCTTGCAAGCTCAGGGTGCTTTTCGATCGCCGCGTTGAGATTGGTCACATAGGTCGCGTGGTGCTTGTCGTGGTGAAGCGTCATCGTTTCTTTGTCGATGGATGGTTCGAGTGCATCGTATGCGTAGGGAAGCGCCGGTACTTCAAAAGCCATGATCTCTTCCTCCGAGATTTTCAAGAGCTCGATCAGTGTTGGGAAGTAGCGATTTGTGCGCGCGCCGCGCATCTCCTAGGAAATGTCGAGCCGGCCTGAAGGTTCGCCGCTGCACCTTCGGGTAGAGAGCAGGCCCATGCGTGTAATGGTGCGGTTTTTTGCGGCGCATCGCGAAGCAACAGGACAACCGACATACGGTGCAGACGTGCCCGAGGGCACCCGCGCATCGGAGGTGCTCGGCATGCTGCGCGAACGATTCCCGCGCCTCTTGGCAGTCTCCGACCACGTCGCCTTTGCCGTCAATCAAACGGTCGTGCAGGCAGACACCGTGCTGCGCGACGGCGACGAACTCGCTCTGCTCCCGCCCATGGCCGGCGGGTGATGAAGCTCTTCGCCATCTCCAGTGATTCGCTGGATGAACCCGCTGTTACCCGCGCGGTTGCAAGCACCGGCGCCGGCGGAGTTGTGACCTTTGTGGGAAGGGTGCGCGACACCGCGCGCGGCCATAAAGTGATTGCGCTCGAGTACGAAGCTTATCCGGAAATGGCAGAGGTGATCTTCGCGCAGATCGCCGCGGAAGCCAAATCCCGCTTTGCGATTTCGGAGGTGGCCATCCACCATCGCTATGGCAGGCTCGAAGTTGGTGAACCAAGTGTGGTCGTCGCGGTCGCTGCCCCGCATCGGAGCGCCGCGTTTGAGGCTTGCCGTTACGCCATCGATCAACTAAAAACTCGCGCGCCCATTTGGAAAAAGGAATTTGGACCCGATGGTGCGGTTTGGGTGGACGATCGGCCATAGCCGTCGCGAAGACTTTCGCGATCCTAGAGTTAGCCTGTAAACGTGATGCCGAAGTATCTGGGAATGAGCGTGCCTAGGGCGTAGCCCAAAAGACCGGCGACGGTTCCGATAACGAACGTTTCCAAACCGGACTTCCACTGGTTCGTATCCGCCACGCGCGCTTTCACGATGCCGACGCCAAAGAGCACGGCCGCTGCTAAGAGAACGGACGACCAGAATGCGGTCGGACCATGCAGCAGTGTGTACGGAAGAATCGGAAAGACTGCGCCGCTCAGAAACGATAAGGCCATCACACCGGCGTTCTTGAGAGGGTTTTCCTTTGGCTCGATATCGAGTCCCAGCTCTTCTCGGGCCATGACACGCAACAGCCTCTGCGGATCCTTTGAAACTTCGAGCGCTGCGGCCCGCGCCTGTGCGGGCGGCATTCCATGCTGGCGGTAAATCTCGATCAACTCCGCGAGCTCTTCCGCCGGTCTCTCGGCAATTTCGCGCGCTTCGCTTGCGACTTCGGCCCGGCCAACTTCCGCTTCAGCCTTGGATGACAGGTAGCTGCCGGCACTCATCGCGATCATCCCCGCAAAGCCCGACGCAAGCCCGGCCAGCAAGATGTCGCTGTTGCTGTGCGTGGCACCATAGAATGCCGACACCACGGACACGGTTGTGAGCGCACCATCCTGAGCCCCGAAGACAACTTCTCGGATGCGAGAGCGGGAGGCAATTCGCTCGCGTTCGCTCCCCATCTCGGGCGGTCCGTGAACTTTTTTTGGTTGCGCAGGTGCACGAGGCTGCGGAGGATGTGGCGCTTGCGCACTCGCCGCGCGAGCTTGCCCATCTGTGGCCGGCGCTGGTTTGGGCTTTGCGAGGCCCTCGAGGATGTCTTGAAAAAGGGTAATGTGGTAGCGCTCGCGATCCAGCGCCAATTCAAAGACGGCGACCGCATCTAGGCGCCCTTCGGCCCGCGCCTCTTCAATGTAGCGTGGATAATTTGTTTCGCTCTCTTTAGCTTCTTCTAAGATGACGTGGCGCAGGTTGTCGGCGGTTGTCTTGACAGCCCCCAATGGGGCGAGCAGCGCCTGGGCATGGATGGCCTCGGAACCGGCGGCCTCCATGAAAGCCTGCGCGGCTTTGGGGTGGCCCTCGTTGAGCGCGGCCTGAGCGTATGCCGAGTAGAGCCGGTTTGCTTTGGCCTCGTCCGCGAAGGCAATCCATAGGTTGACGTCGGTCTTTGTGACTCTTGCTTCCATCGAGCAAGGTTGTTCTCGATCAATGCGCAAGATTCCGCCGCTTTGCAACGATCAGACTTTTTCGTCAAGGATGACCGAGTGCGTCCGCTATGGCGCATCATCACCTTCATCATCGCCGTGCCAATCGTCAGCCTAGTGCTGTGGAGTCTGTACTTCATAGCCATGGGAGGATTGGCACGCGAACCGTCGTTTCTCTCCGAAGAGATTTCGGGAGAAATCGTCACAGCGATCTCGGCGCTGCTGGTTGCTCTGTGGCTGCGACGCTTTGTCGACCGCCGCTCGATTGCTTCGCTCGGTTTTGCGCCGCGAGGACCTTGGTTGAGGCTGTTATTCTTAGGACTAGCTTTTGGCGCGGGCATGCAAGGCGTTGCGTTCGCCGTCGAAGCGCTCACCAAGAGCACAAGGATCGTTGGGTTTGGCAACGTCCCCTCAGATGCGAAGATCCTCGCGGCTGCTTTGGGCGTCTTCTTGGCAGGAGCGTTGCTCGAAGAACTCTCGTTTCGCGGGTACTTGTTTCAGAATTTCTGGGAAGCATTCGGCGTGGTGCCCGCCATCGTGATCACGTCGCTGCTGTTTGCCGGCATTCATCTCTACAATCCGAACGCGCAATCGAACGTCGTGCAAACGCTCCTGGGGCTGCTCGCCTATGCCGTGTGGGCGTGTTGCAGTGTGCTGTGGACCAGATCTCTCTGGCTGGCACTTGGCGCGCACCTTGCCTGGAATCTTTTCGAAGGGCCGGTGTTTGGCTTTCCGGTGAGCGGCCTTGTGATGCCCGCTCCCACGGTCCTGGCGCAAAGCGTGAGCGGACCCGCCTGGCTCACCGGTGGCAGCTTCGGACCCGAAGCAGGGGTCAGCTCGCTTGTCGCGTTGACCGTCGGATTCGTGCTCCTGCGCCTGCTGTACGTGAGAGGAACGTTCGCAAACGCACCCGACGTGCGCGAAAAATACGCGCGCTAAACAATTCTTCGGCCCTTCCAAACTTGACCGCGGCCGCTGAGAATTCTCCAGGCGGACGCCGCCATCACCGCAGCCGCGAAGATCCCCGATGCGGGGGTCAGGAGAACGGACGTCGCGGTGGTTTTTATGCCAACGGCCGGATCGCGGATGAGGCGGACGAGGACGGTCGCTGCAACACTCACGGCGCTTGCAGCTGCCAGCATGCGCATCTGTCGGGAGAGCGGCCCGCGCGCTCGTGCGACCGCCGCGCCCACGAGCGTTGGGACCGGCAGCACGAGCATCGCAAAATAACCTAAGACAGCGATGCCAGCACCAAAGCGATTGCGCCGGACGCCCTCGTAAAAATTCTTGCGCCAGCCTCTCCACATTTCGCCAAAGCCCCGATACATGCGTACTCGTATGAGCTCGCTGCCGTCCAGCATGCGTATCCGGTAACCGAAGCCTTTGAACCGCTCGGCAAGGTCGCGGTCTTCGGCGATGGACGCTCGAACCGCAGCATGGCCTCCAGCAAGCCAATACGCCGGCGCACGGACCAGCATGAAGCCTCCGGCTAAGAGCGCTGTTGGCAAGCGCTCGTCGTGGATGGCAAAGACCGGCATGGCCGAGAAGATGACTGACGCAATCACCGGCATGATCTGGCGCTCCCAAAAGGTTCCACACACAAGCGTCGAGGTGGCGGAGAGAGCATCCGCGTCAAGCACACGGGCGGCCTGCAGCGCGCTCGGCAACGCCTCCGGCTGCATGCGCATGTCAGCGTCGCTAAAGAGCAGCCACGTGCCCCGGGCTCGTCGAGCTCCGAGGTATGCCGCCCATGGCTTGCCGATCCAACCCGCTGGCGGCGGCGAGCCTTGCACTACCTCGACGCGCCGATCTTCCCCCGCAGCGCTAACAGCTGCCGCGAAGGTCTCGTCCTGCGAATCGTCGTCGACCACAATGATCTGCAGATCGCGCACCCGCTGGCGTCTTGCGCCAAAGACCCAGTCGGCAATATTGTTTGCCTCGTTTCTCGCCGGCACAATGATTGACACCGCGTCGTGCTCTTCGAAGCTGCGCCTGCGGCGTATCGGGCGCAAGGCTCGCCGGTCTGCAATCGCCATGCCCGCAACGACAAGCCAGGCGGCACCGGCAACCAGGTGCACAGCAAGAAACGAGGCTGGGCCGATCGCCCCGCCTCGTTTGCGCGCTCTGGGTCGCCCGCTTGACTGCGAGCTAGAATCCCTCGTCCGAATCGTCCGAGTACTCGTCTTCTTCTTCAGTAAACGGCTCTTCGAAATCTTCGCTCTCGTCGTAGCCGCCAATCGTGACCGATTCTTCCTCTTCGATGTGCGTTTGTTCGAGCAACGGTTCTTCTTCGCTGCGGTGGGTACCATGCTTCGGTGCGGCACCATTGACGCGCGCGGCCGAGTGCGGACCGCGCTTACCCAGCGTCCGCTTGGGCTTGGCGCTCTTGCTTGGCGCTTTCGCGCGAGTGCGGCTTTTCGGTTTGGGGCGTGCTGCGGGCTTGCGCGCGGCCGGCTTGCGAGCCGCGCGCCTAACTGCCTTCTTTACCTTCTTGCTCGGCTTCGACGCCGAACGCTTCTTGCGGGTGGGGCTCATGTGCGCCTCCTTGAGCTCGTTCGGCCGGCCGGATTGTTTGGCCGGCCTGTAGTCTCCTGCAAAGCGCTAGGAATTCATCTCGCGCACGACCTCGAGCACGTGCGCCGCATGACCCGGCACTTTGACGGCCTCGAAAACATACCTGACGTTGCCGTCCTTATCTATGACGAAGGTTGTGCGCCTCGCGTTGCTCGTGGGTTCGGTCAGCACGCCGAGCACAGTGCAGATGGAACCAGTTGGATCCGCCAACAGCGGTGGCTCGATCCCTTGGGCCTTTGCGAACGCGATATGCGACTCAACGGTGTCGCGGGAAACCCCGACGAGTGCGGTGTTCAATGCGGCGAAGTCAGCGGACCGCTGACTGAAGTCTTGCGCTTCGACCGTTCAGCCGGACGTGGCGTCCTTGGGATACGCCCACAACACGACCGATTTCGACCCGCGGAAGTCGGCAAGGTCAAGAGAGCCGTATTGGGTTTGCCCCTTGATCGGAGGCAGTGGTTTACCAATTGTAACCATAGCATTCTCCATTAGTGTTTGATCGGAACCAAGGGGCGCACTTCGAGGATTTGGTCGCCCACCCAGATGAGGGTGGGCGTACCTTTCACGGGCACGAACCGGGCGCGGAGCCGGCACGCACCGATGTCAACTTCCCAGATGTAGACCTGGCCCTCATAGAGCGTGTTCGAGCTTTTCGCAAAGGTCGTCGCACGGAAGGCAGCTTCTTCGGGATGCTCGCGCGGCACGAGTCCGACTTCGAGCTGCCCAACAAACGGCGCATGAAGATACACGGAGATGTTGATCACATCACCTGGGTTGTACACCTCTTTGTTCGCCGTGAGAACCACGCGTTCGATCTGCATACGGCGCTCGTCGTTCGAGCCGGGGGCGCCTCGACCTTGCGACGAATGAGTGTTTTCCATGAATGACGCCATCTTCGAACGGCTGGCTGCCATCGTTGGTCGCGACCACGCGACGATCCAGCCCGGCAATCTCTCGAACTATCAATACGATGGTTCTGCGGATCACGCCCTGCCGGAGGCCGTGGTCTCGCCGGGCAGCGCCCAGGAAGTTGCGGCGCTCGTCGCCCTGTGCAATGAATATGACTGCCCATATCTCGCTCGCGGCGCGGGCACGGGACTCTCCGGCGGAGCCATCCCAGAAAGCGGTGGTGTCGTTCTCTCCATGGCGCGCCTGTGCCAGATCTTGGAGATCGATCCTGTTAATCGGCTGGCAGTTGTCGAACCTGGCGTCGTCAATGCGAACATCAGCAGCGCGGTGAAACACCTCGGCTTGCAGTTCGTTCCCGATCCGTCCAGTCAAGGCGTATGCACGATCGGCGGCAACGTTGCCGAGAATTCGGGCGGCCTGCACTGCTTGGCGTATGGGGTGACCTCGCATCACGTGCTTGGCTGCGAAGTAGTGACGCCGCAGGGTGACATCGTGTGGCTCGGCGGAAAAACGGCTGACGCGCCAGGCTACGATCTGTTAGGAGTCTTTATCGGTTCCGAAGGTACGCTCGGGATCGCGACCAAGATCGTCGTGAAGCTGACGCCCGTACGTCAAAGCTCCCGCACGTTGCTTGCGGTGTACGATGCAATCGACGATGCATCGCGGACCGTTTCGGACATCATTGCGGGCGGCATCATTCCGGCCGCACTGGAAATGATGGATCAGCTTTCGACTGCAACCATCGAGGCGTTCGTGCACGCAGGATTTCCGACAGATGCAGGCGCCGTCCTTATCGTTGAGGTTGAGGGACTACCCGAGAGTGCCGCCGAGTCAGCCGAGGCGGTTCGCGGCATTTGCACTCGCAATGGCGCCCGCGAGGTGCGCGAAGCCCGCGATGCGGCAGAACGCGAGCGCATTTGGCTCGGGCGCAAGAGCGCCTTCGGAGCCATGGGAAGGCTCAGCAAGAGCTACTATGTTGCCGACGGGGTGATTCCGCGAACCAAGCTGCCGCAGGTGCTAGCTCAGGTCGCCCAGATCGGTGCGCGCTATGGCCTGCGGATCGCCAATGTCTTTCACGCCGGCGATGGCAATTTGCATCCGCTAATTGCCTTCGACGATCGAAAGCCGGGTGACTACGAGCGGACGGTCGCCGCGGCGGCTGACATTCTTCGCGCCTGCGTGGAGGCAGGCGGGAGCATCTCGGGCGAGCATGGCATTGGTATCGAAAAACGTGACTGTATGACGCTGCAGTACGGCGCTGCGGACCTTGCGCTGATGGCAAAACTCAAGTCGGCTTTTAATCCGCGCGGTCTCTGCAATCCAGCCAAAATGTTCCCCACCTCGCGCCGCTGTGGCGAGAGCTCGCGAATTCACGCAAGCGGCAAGCTGTCCGCCGACGTCGAGCGCTCCATCGGGCCGGCATTCTGATGCCTCGCAACGAGCTGCGAACGCTGAATCTTCCAATCGCCGAGGAACTCGGGCGGCGCGCCGGTATCCGGCCTCGCGTCCGTCCGGAGGAGTGTGCATCCTATGCGATCGCAGGTAAAGTCCCCAAGCTCGTCTTTTCGCCGCGCACGCTCTCAGAGGCATCCAAAACGATCCAGACGCTGACAGCCGAGGGTGCAAGCGTCATCGTACGTGGCGCCGGCACGAAGCAATTCCAGCCACCCTCGCCTGTGGACGTCGACGTCGTCTTGGATGCAACCCGGTGCAGTGGCGTGATCGACTACGTTCCGGCCGATCTCACGGTGACGGTTTTCGCCGGCACGACCTTTGTCGAGCTTGCGGAGGTTTTGCGAGCGCAACAACAGTTTTTTGCGGCTGATCCTCCGTTTGCAAGCGATGCGACCATCGGCGGAATTTTGTCAGGCCGCAGCTCGGGAGCGCTGCGCCAGCAGTATGGGACTCCTCGCGACAACGTGCTCGGCATGCGCGTGTGTTTATCGGACGGAAGCATCGCGTTCACGGGATCGAAAGTGGTCAAGAGCGTGGCCGGCTACGACATCGCCAAGCTCTTTGTGGGGGCGCGAGGCACGCTGGGCTTTATCGGCGAGGTGACGCTCAAGGTTGCGCCACTTCCCGCGGAGCAACGTGGCGTCGTCGCGACGTTTTCCAGTGCGAACCAAGCCTGCGGAGCGGTGGCGCAGATGAGTTCCCATGCGCTTTTCCCCATGGCGACAACGATGCACGACGCCGCTTCGACCCGGCACATTCGAGCGCTCGGACACGTGGGTGATGGCGACTGGACGCTTGTGGTGCGCTGCGGCGGATCGCGAGCGGGCGCAGGTACGCTTGCCGACGCCGTGAGCAAAGTCTGCATGCAAAGCGGGGCGCGTTCAACGTTGTTGCTCGATCACGATAGAATCTTGTTTGGGTGGTCGGACATAGCCGAACTTGCGGGGGGCGCCATCTATGCCGCCGATCGATTCTTGAATTGCGCGATTGCGTGCTTACCTTCAGAAGTGCCGGCTGTGTGCGCCATGGGCCAAACGCATGGCGGGAACGCGGAGGTCAGTGCACATCCGCACGCTGGCATCGTCTTCATGCATATTGATGCCACGCGGCATGACGACCTCATAGGCGCATTGCATCTCGTGGCGGCCGAGGCGGAAGCAAACGGTTGGAGCATCGCGTATTTGCGGGCGCCACTCCCGCTGGGCGCAAAGCTGCGACAACCCGTGCCGCCGAGTTCGCCAATCTTTCTCATGCGGCGCGTCAAGGCCGCCCTCGATCCAACTGGTACCTTCGATCCTGGCCGTTTTCTGGGTGGGATCTAAACCGCTCATGGACAGCGCAATCGGTTACACGGGCGAACCTCGGCCCGAGCTTGCGGATCTCGACCTGTGCACCCGCTGCGGCTTGTGCGAGCAAGCATGCCCGACGTATCGCGTCTTGCATTTCGAACCCGACTCGCCGCGAGGCCGAGTCTTCCTTATGAAGCAGGTCGCGGAAGGCTCGGCTGCTATCGATGCGAACCTCGCCGACCATCTCTATCAGTGTCTGGGATGTCGAGCCTGCGAGACCGTTTGCCCGGCGGGCGTTCCCTTCGGCAAACTACTCGAGCGCGGACGTTATCAAATTGAGCAGCAAGGCGAACTCTCGCCGCACAGGAGAGGATGGAGAAGTTTCCGCGCGCTCGCATTCGAGCATGTGTTGCCATCCCCGTGGCTCTTTCAGACGGCGATGCTTCCGGCGAGCGCCTTGCAGCAAGTTCCACCGTTCTTGCGCTTTGTTCAATCCCTGCCGTTGCCGAAACGACTTGCTCAGCTCGTGCGGATGATTCCCCGAAACAGAGCCACAACCGGCTCTGTAGGGCGCGATTGGAAAATCGCCCCCGCTATCGGCAAACGCCGCGCTCGTGTTGGATTGTTCCTTGGTTGCGTCATGCGCTCGCTCTTTGGCAACGTTCACCAAGCGACTGTGCGCGTCTTGACGCATAACGGTTGCGAGGTCGTCATTCCGAAGGGTCAATGGTGCTGTGGGGCGCTCAACGTCCACGCGGGCGAGCGCGACTTTGCCGTTAAGATGGCAGCGCGAAACGTTCGAGCATTTTCAAACTTGGGGCTAGACGCCATCATCGTGAACTCAGCTGGTTGCGGGGCGACCATGAAAGAGTACGCAGAATTGTTGCCTGGCGATGGTTCGGCAGGGGACTTTGCCGCAAAGGTGCGCGATGTCAACGAATTTGTCGGTGAGGTCGCCTTGCGACCGACGCTTCATACGCTTCGTGGCCGGGTAACGTATCAGGACGCTTGTCACCTCGCGCACGGACAGCGAGTGCGCCGGCAACCGCGTGACCTGCTTCGGCAGATCCCCGGCCTCGAGTACATCGAGCTACGCGGTGCGGACGAGTGTTGTGGTGCTGCCGGCGTCTACAGTGTGACCCACCCCGACCTTGCGTCGTCAATCCTGGAGAGAAAACTTGACGATATCAAAGCTAGCGGGGCAGACATCGTCGCCACGGCGAATCCGGGGTGCGCTATGCAGCTGCAGGCAGGTTTGCTAACGCGGAAAGTGGACGCAAGGGTCTGCCACGTGATCGAGCTCGTGGCTGAGTCTTACTCGGCGGGACACATGTGGCGGGCGATTGGAAAATCGCCCGATTGGCCCTAAGCAGTCCGCCCAAGAATGTAGCGGCGGACCTTTGGGTCCGCCAAAAGCGTGACCGGGAGCGGATCTGAAGGTCCGCTGCTACACGGGCGGTGGCTCGGGCGCACAGCGGAGGTGGAGCTGTCACAATGCCCGTAGGACGCCAGTCACATATACAGGGACACTAATATATACATGGCCTCTTCGCCGCCTTTTCCCGGAGGCTCGCAACCGCTGCACGACGGGCGTGATTCAAGCTCGCCGCCGAGTGCGGCTACTCCCGCTTTAGGACCGTCGTCGGACCAGCAACCGTTCTATGGACGCCTCCTCGGACTTTCGTCCGGCTCTGAGGATCATTTCTTTGCGAACCTTCATGGCGTGCTTCGCGATTTCGTCGACGCGCCGATCCTCGTCGCTGCCACTGCTGACGCGACAACCCCTGACGGCTATCGTTTGCAGTACCAACGTAATGTCGACGAACGCGACGCCCTCCCAATCATCGACAGAAAGTTTATCAGCCAGGCCCTGCGCAGCGGCCGTACGATGCTCTTTGGCCGCTTGCCGAAACTTCCAACCGGTGGCTACCTACAATCCACGGGAGACGGCGCAGGCTCGATCTTAGTGGCGCCCATGCGGCACGATGGGAAAATGCTCGGCTACATTGGCGTGCGCACGCGGCGCGAAGGCATGTACGGCGATCGAGAACTTGAGTTCGTCAGCGCGGCGGCCGACCTCGCGGCAGTAACCGTTCGCAGTAAGCTCGTTAGCGAGGAAGCTCGCGCCCGCAGCACCGAGCTGCGGCTCATGCTCGAAGCCGCACGCGCTCTCTCGGCGGAGCGAGATTTGCGCCGTCTGTTCTCGCGTCTGCATCGACTCGTTGGGAACGTGATGGATGCAGGAACATTCTATGTGGCGCTGGGCTCGTGGGAGCAACGCGTCATGACGCTCCCCTACTGCGTCGATCACTACAAACTCGTCGATCCCGGCGGACCAATTCCCCTTGAGGGGTCCCTCTCAGGGCACGTCTTCCGTGAGGGTACACCCATCATCGTGCGGACTGCAGAAGATTGGCGGCGCTATCCTTGGATCGAGCGCGGCGACGACAATGACTCCCCGATCTCCGCTTTGGCCGTCCCGATGCGCATCGGGGCGCGAACGATCGGCGTGATTTGCGCTCAAAGCTCTCGGTCGCACGCCTATACCGAGCGCGATCGCGACGTCATGGTCGCCATCGCCGAGCAGGCGGCGATCGCTGTCGAAAATTCTCAACACCTCAGCCGCGCCGACCAGCGCGCGAGAGAACTCCAACTGCTCGCCGAAGTCTCGCGCGCGCTCTCGTCGCAGCTCTCTATTCGCGCCCTCTGCCAGACGGTGTGCAACGAAGTGCGTCGCGTCATGGACGCGAAGGTCTTCTTCGTCGCACTCGCCGCCGAGCGGGGCAACGCTATGCAACTCGAATTTGCGATCGAGGGTGAGGAAGTACTCGAAAACGAACCCGTGCCGCTCGAAAACTCATTCGCCAAGCGCGTGATGGAAACGCGCCAGCCCATCGTGCTCCAGACTGGCGAAGAGATCAACCAGCAACCGCATCGCACGATTCATCGCAACGAGCACGGATCGGTCCGATCCCTGGCCATGGCGCCGTTGCGCTTGGGCGACCGCTGCATCGGCGTGATGTCTGCTCAGTCATACAACGAACGCGCCTTCGATGACACGAGCGTCCGCTTGCTCACCGCCATTGGCGAGCAACTCGCGCTCGCGGTGCAAAACGCTCAACTCTTCGGCGATGCGAAGAGCCGTGCGGATCGAGATCCGCTGACAAATCTCTTCCACCACCGCTATCTCAAGACGCGCCTCGAGGAGGAGATCTCTCGCTCGCGCTTCACCAATCTGCCGCTCGTCGTTTTGATGATGGATATCGACAACTTCAAGCTGGTCAACGACACGTACGGCCATCCGGCCGGCGACGATGCGCTGCGCATGCTGACGGCCGTTTTGCTTGCCACCTGCCGGGGGTCGGACGTCATCGGACGCTATGGTGGCGACGAGTTTATGATCATCTTGCCCGATACGGACGTGGAAGCGGGCTTGCGCATCGCCGAGCGCATCGAAGCTGAAGTTGCGGGCCGCGAGCTGCATCTCAACCAGAGCACCTCGATTCCGCTTCGCTGCTCGATCGGTCTCGCGTCCGTACCCGCAGACGGCCGCACGCCGTCGGATATCATCGCAAAGGCGGATGCTGCGCTCTACCAGAGCAAGCGTCAAGGCCGCCCCATGGCGCGCCTGCAGAGAGTCGGTACGACCCAACTTCGTCTCGAGGGCAACTTCGAACCCGTCTCCGAGCTCTTGGCCGCGCTTTTGGCGCGTGATCCCGCGACGCGAAGCCACCTAGAGCACGTCAACCGCCTAGGAAAAGAGTTTGCCGAGTTGCTGCGCTTGTCCAAAGCCGACACGCAATCGCTGCTGCTCGCGAGCGTCCTGCACGACATCGGCAAGATTGCAATTCCGGACCAAGTGCTTCGAAAGCCGGGTCGGCTGACCCGCGATGAGTACGATCTCATTCGGCGCCACCCACAGATTGGGGCCATGCTCATCGAACACATACCGGGATTCAAAGACGCCGCGAATGCCGTACTGCACCATCACGAACGATTCGACGGCCGCGGCTACCCATTCAAACTCGCTGGCGAGGATATTCCCATCTTGGCGCGCATCGTGACGCTCATCGATGCCTTCTCCGCGATGGTCATGGATCGTCCGTACCATAAAGGCATGGACGAGAGCGAGTCGCTCGCCGAATTGGAAAAAGGCGCAGGCACGCAGTTTGACCCGAAGTTGGTCTCGACATTCGCCAAGATGATCGAACCGAAGCCTCACTAGGGACAGCGCCACTTTGTCCTGAAGCGTTCGCCCGTGAACGCGCATTTCGCAGTGACCGCTTTCGCAACGGCCTTTACCATTTTGGATCCGGTCGGTATGGTGCCGGCGACGCTTGCCATGACCGCCCACGCAACGTCCGATCAGCGGCGGCACATTACCAACCGCGCAGTCCTTGTCGCCGCAGCCATCATCGTCTTTATGGCTGTGGTTGGCCGCTACTTACTTTTGTATCTGGGCATTACGCTTCCCGCGTTTGCCATCGCGGGTGGCATCTTGCTGCTGTTGATCGCCGTTGACATGCTTTTCGGCCGCCCCTCTCGGGCCAAAGGCGATCCAGAAGATCAGCGTGAGAGCATCGACGTGGACAGCGTGGCGGTCTTTCCCCTTGCGATTCCGTTTATCGCTGGGCCAGGGACGATCGCAACGGTGCTGCTGTTAGTCAACTTGAGTGGTGCGAACCGCGGGCGACTCATCATTGTGTACGCCGCCTATGCGGTCGGACTGCTCGCGACCTGGCTTTGCATGCGCGCAGCCGACATCGTGATGCGGGTGCTAGGGAAGACTGGTGTCGGGGTGCTGACGCGACTGCTCGGCATTATCATGGCGGCCCTTGCGGTACAGTTCATCCTCAATGGCCTGCACCAAGCCGGCTTCGGCCGCGCCTAATCACGACACATGGACCTCGCAGAAAAATCTTGCGTTGCTTGCCACGGTGGCGTCCCTCCGCTCCCCTCGGACGAGGCGGCCACACTGCTGGCCCAAGTCAACGGGTGGGAGATTGTGAACAATCACCACTTGGTCAAATCGCTTCGCTTCAAGAATTTTGCAGAAGCGCTCGCCTTCGTCAATCGCGTCGGCGCCATTGCCGAAGAACAAAACCATCACCCCGACATCTCCTTGGCCTGGGGTAAGGTCGTAATAGAAATCTGGACGCACAAGATCAATGGATTGACCGAAAGCGATTTTATTTTTGCCGCAAAGGTCGACCGGCTGGCTTAACCGCCACCGGGAATGACGGGCATATAGGGATGGTAGATCGTTCCCGTTGGACCGGGCGTCGGCTGCTCGATTGTCGGTTCACCGCCTTGTCCTGAACCAGCTGCGGGTGCGTTGTTTTGCGGTCCTACCGGCACGCCACCAACTGGCTGCACCGATTGGCCAACACCGCAGATGGAGAGCAGCGAGGCGCGGGCCACAGTGCTCGGCCTGTGGTTCTCGGGTCGCGTGTAGGTCACGGCGTAGCCGTCTTGCCCCCACAACGCAAGCATTTGCTCCCAAATAGTCGTGTGACCGCCGCCTGACGCAGTCCAAATGACATAGCGTCCAGTGTGACGGCCGCACACAAGATAATTCTTATTTGTCCACACGTGCTCCGTGGGATATTGAGCCTTCTCTTTCTTCAACATCGCGTTGACGAAAGAGTTCAGGTCACCGTAAAAGTTAGTTGGATGGAGGACGACGTACTCCTTACCCGATGAGTCGACCCATTTCATGTTCGTTCCGCTCGCGAGTTTCGTCCAACCAATCGGCGGCGAGAACGCATAATCCCCAGCACCAAAAGCCGCAAGGCCTATGAGGAATACCCCCACTGTCATAGCGATCGCGGGCAGCAATCGAAACAATCGTGCAGTCATGGACGTATGATTTCGCAGCTTAAGGAGCCAGTCCCTCGATTTGTCTTCGATTGGTCAACGGCCCAAACGCCGCGACAATAGTGGCGGCGATCACCATCGCGAGCGCGATCGTTTCGAACGCCGCGGCAGTGCCTGACTCGCGCAGTATGAACGCATACAAGAAGCCGACAAAGATCGAACTCAGACGGCTCCAACTATACACAAAGCCCACAGCGCGGGCGCGAATCGGCGTCGGATAGAGCTCGCTTTGGTAGGCGTGAAATGCGCACGAGAACCAGGTGTTCGCAAGCGTGACGAACGTGCCGCAGATGATGATGGCCCAGGGCACACGAGCCGCGGCAAGCAGCAACCCAAAAACACTGCTGGTTGCAGCCAGCACGACGATCTGCCACTTGCGCTCGAAGGCATCGGCAAAGCGCACGGCAAGCAGCGGACCAAGCGGCGTCACAAGCGCAATGATGAACGTGTACTCGAGCGAACGGACGAAGGTGATGCCGCCCTTGTAGAGCAGCAGCGGTATCCACGATGCAAAGCCGTAAAATCCGATTGTTTGGACGATATTGAAGGCGACGAGCATGAGAGTTCGCGAGCGGTAGGTGCCGCTCCAGATGCTCGATGAGACCGCGGCGGAGGGAGCGGCCCCGCCATCGGGCGCTGACGCTGCTACCTTGGACAGGCCGACCTGCCGCTCGATCTGCTCGAGGGCTTCGTCTGCCTCACGCTGACGCCCACGACTGGCAAGCCAGCGCGGTGATTCCACAAGGCGAGTGGCGATCGGCCAGACAAATACCGCGCCGAAAGCACCCAAGAGCGCGACCCAACGCCAACCGTCAAGGCCGCCGATAGTCTTCGGAACGAGAAGATACGAGATGCATGCGACGATCGGTACGGCAGTGTAGGTGATTGCTTGGCTGAAGGCTATGAGCCGACCGCGAGACCCCTTCGGTGCGATTTCAGAGATGTAGGCGTCGATGGTAACGATCTGCACGCCAATGCCAATGCCTGCGGCCAGGCGCAATACGTCGATCGCAAGAGCGCTTGGACTCAGGGCCATTGCCGCGGTCAAGAGCGAGTAGCCTAAGAGCGACCATACAAACGTTGCCTTGCGTCCGAAGCGATCGGAAACCCAGCCGAAAAGCAAAGTTCCGACAAACATGCCTGCGAAGCCGGCAGCGGTGAAGCCCGCGACGCTCGCCAGGTCGCTCCCCGTTGCGCTAAATAGGCCGTGCCGGATGAGTCCAAGCGCGATGTACGCGCTCATGAAGAGATCGTAAAATTCAAACCAGCCACCCGCCGAAATTCGGGCGACGAGTTTACGCATGCCCGCATTCACGGGGAGCGCTTCGAGACGCTCTGCGACGGCAGACACCATGCTCGCGCTAACGCCTGTCACGCCGCACCGCTGGAACGGCGATCGCCCCAAGCGCAAGCACGAGATATCCGAAGGTTGCGACGATGACCGGCAGCCGTGCTCCGTGCGCCTCCGCGAGGTAACCGCCGAAGATGGAGCCGGGAACGATGCCGATGAGCACGACAAGCCGCACCGCGCCAAAGACCCGGCCCACGCTTTCTTGAGGGATGATCCGCATGCGCCACGAGACGATCTGGGCAGTTTCGAATCCGGCGCCCGCGTTGGCTACTGCCCAAAAGAGAGTCACGAGCCACAAGTTGTGCAAGAAGATAACCGGCACGAATACTAAGGCATCGATCGCGTACGCGATGCACAGCGCTTTTCCAAAAGGCCATCTCCCCGCAAACGCTCCCGCGAGCAGAGAGCCGAGCATGCTGCCAACCGCCCCGATTCCTAGGGTGACGCCAACTTGGGCATCGCTCGCGCCAAGAGTGGTCTTGTAAAACGGGATGTAGATCGCGCCCGCCATCATGCCGAACAGGTTGAGTCCGAGCGACAACAGCGTAATGGCGCGCATCGCGCTGTCGGCCCAAAGAAAGCCAAAGCCGATGCGAATGTCGGCCCAAAGCTCGTGCAGGGTGGGTAGCTTCCCCGGTGATTGCGGCCCGAGCGTTCGAATCCTTGAAATGGCACCGAACGAAACGAGATAGGTAAATGCATTGACGGCCAGCGCCGGGAGAGCACCACCCAACGAGAAAAGCGCCCCTCCGATCGGCGGGGCGATGAGGTTTGCTCCCTGCTCGGCCGCGATCAGTGTCGAGACCGCCTGCGTGGCGCGATCTTTGCCCAAGACAAAAGGGATGGAGGATGCCTCGCCACCCAAAAAAATTGCCGCGCAAATCGAGATGATGACGATGGACGAGTAAATCAGCAGCAACGAGAGAGAACCGCGGACGAGTCCCACAATCAGCACGATCAGGATCGCGAACCTGATCACGTCGCAGACGAGCATCAGCCGGCGGCGGTCGAGCCGGTCCGCAAGCGACCCCCCCACAAGCCCAGCCAGCGCGAAGGGAAGGAACTGCAGCGCGTAGGTGATGCCCAGCGTCAGTGCCGAGCCGGTCAGGTGGAAGACCAGCAGCGGCAAGGCGAGCGTGCGCAGACCGTCGCCAATAAAACTCGCTGCCTGCCCAGCAAAGAACAGTCGGAACGACCGATTGGCAAAAATGCTCGCCGGACGCTCGACCCTCAAAGTGTCCAAAACGTGAGACCTTTTTTAGAGCGCCGTCGCGCGAACCTCTTCGAGCTCCATTGAACCGCGCCGCCAAACCGCACGTATACACAAACAAGATCAAGCCGATGGACGCGCGGCTACGCCGCCTAGCTGCGCGACAGGAGGTACGTCAATGCTCACCCGATTGCGCGACAAGCGCCTTGTGCTCGTCACGATCCTGGTCATCATCTTTGGGATCGCACTCAACCTTATGCATCATCGCACCGCCAACGATGCAGCACGGTTCACACCTTACGTGATGCGGTTCACGCCTACAGTGGAATCGTTAGCACGATCGGGGGTGGCGAGCGAAGCAAGCGTCGCGGATGCATCGCAACCCGTACCCGCTTTGAAACCGCTCGAGACGAGACGATCCTCATCCCAACTCATTCGAACCGCGAACATAAGTGTTCAAGTCGAAGACGTATCCAAAGCGCTGCAGGCCGCAACCTTGATTACTGTCGACCAAATCGGCGATGTTATCAACCTTAACGACAACACACCGGAATCCCCATCGGACGCGCACTCTGCAACGATGGAGATTCGCGTTCCTGTGGACCACTTCGTTCGAACCCTAGGGGCGCTCGGCAAGCTCGGGAAGGTGAAGGCGCGGTCGGTGAGTGCACAAGACGCCTCCGATCAGATCGTTGACATGTCGGCCCGCCTGCGGAATCTGCGACGCACGGAGCGTGATATGCTCAACATCATGGATCGCTCCGGCTCGATCGACCAGGTGCTCGAAGTGACGCAGCAGTTGAGTTCAGTGCGCGAACAGATCGAGCAGCTCGACGCACAGTTGCAAAGCACGAAATACCAGGTGGCCTATTCGACGATCGACATTACGTTGAGTAGTCCGGCGGTGATCGTTGCTCCGACCTCACGCAAGCTGCTCGGCGACGCGTGGTTGGCTGCCGTCGCTTCGCTCCGCAACTTTACGATTAGCTTGTTGAGCCTTGGGTTGTGGTTGGTTGCCTTCAGCCCGTACCTTGCGGCTGTTGCGCTGGTTGCCGTCTTGGCGCTTCGCCGACGGCGTCGCGGGTTGGCGACCTAGGTCTTGAGCTGGGACTCCAGGGCGCTGAATTTCGGAGCGAGCGCGTTGTACAGATCTTCGTACCCGCCCTCCTTGTGAAGCATGTCGAGCACGGTCATGCCCATCTGCGCCGCTTGGCTTGCTTTCGCGTCTTCACCCAGTCCATGGAGCGCCATGGCGCCGATGTACGCGCTATGCACGACCGAGGGGAAGCCCACCTTTGGGTCGTTGCAGTTCTTCGCATACAGCGCGAGCTGGCCGGCGGACTGTCTCGCGTCTGTCCAGCGTTGTTGATCGAGAAACGCGTAGCCCTGACGAGCCAGGACCTGGGCGTCCGACGAATTGCATTCGTCGGCGCGCACGGCCAGCGGCACCGTCAGCACTGCGGTGACAAAAAGAACGCACAAAGCTCGCTGCAGAAGAAATGTCCTCATGCTTTGGATATCGTGCCGAGTGAATCGAAAAGTAAGGGACGGCACCACGCCGCCCCTTTGGATGTGTCCGAGGCCACGATTTTATTCCGCGGTGAATTTGGCCATTCGCTTGTTGACGTAGGCGTCGAGCCCTTCCTTGGCATCCTTGCTTTGGAAGAGTAACTGTTGGAGTTCGCGCTCGATTGCAAGCGACTCGGAGAAGGGCACCTCGCCGCCCGAAACAACCGCACGCTTGATATTTCCAACTGCTTTTGCCGCCTTGTTCGGCGTGGTGAATTGTTTGGCATACGAGAGCACTTCATCGAGGAACGCCTCGCCGTTGCCGTCGTAAATGTCATTGACCAAACCAAGTTCTTGCGCTTCCTCAAACGAGAAGGTGCGGCCCGTAACCATGAGTTCGATCGCTTTCGCGCGACCGATGAGCCTGGTGATGCGCTGGGTGCCGCCCGTGCCCGGCAAAACGCCTAACGCAACCTCGGGCAGCCCGATCTTCCCTGCGTTTCGACGCGCTAAGCGAATGTCGGCCGCCATGGCAATTTCCAGACCGCCGCCGACCGTGTGACCATTGAGCGCGGCAATGACGAGTTTGGGCGTTTGTTCGAGGCGGGTCAGCGTCTCGTTGGCATGAAGGCAAAAGAAATACTTGAACGTGGGATCGACTCGCTGCAACATCCCAATGTTCGCGCCGGCGCAGAAGAACTTCTCGCCCTCGCCCGTGAGAACGATGACTTGCACATCCTTGTCGAAGCGCGCCTTCAGAATCGCGTCATCGAGCTCGCGCATCATTTCGTGCGTGTAGGTGTTCGCCGGCGGGTCGTCGAGCGTGATGATCGCGATATGCTCGCCTTCCTTGCGGTATTTCACGAGCGCCTTGGCGCTCGCGGGTTTGTTCTCGTCAACTTTAATGGCCATTTGTTTCCTCTCCGGTTGGGCATTGGGCGGCGATTAGGCGGCGCGGGCTTCTACCCAGTCCTCGCGCTTGAAGAGCTCGGCCAGGAGCTTCTCGTCTTCTTCGCTGGGCAAGACTTCGCGCAAATGTTCCTCATACTGGTCGCTATCCAAGATTCGGCCATCGACCGAGTATCGCTTGCCTGCGAACTCGCCAATCTGGCGGTTAAAGCGGATATCGGCCACATAGAGCTTTTCGTCGCCGGAAATCGAGGAGTTGACTTGGGCGACGAGCTTCGAACATTCGTCATAGTACTGCCGACGGGCGTAATCGTTGAGCAGCTCCTTATCCGCTGCTCCCTCTTCTTTGTCTTCTTCGGGGCGGCCCTTGATGCCCCAAATATATGCCCACACGGCACTCGAGGAATGATCGTTGCCAAACAGATCCAGCGAACCTGATAACCACTTGTTGTGATATTTCTGCTGCACGCTGACTGGCACCACGTTTGCTTTCGCCACCCGTTTCAAGCCCGTCAGACCGGTTCCCAGGTGGAACGATTCTTCTTTGAGCATCGGCCCCATGCTGCGCGAGAGCGGTGCGAACCCGCAGTGCGAGAGCATCTGCAACTGGAACTTGCCATCGCGGTCCATGTAATTTTGGTAGGCGAAGAGATCGAGCCAATGCTTGACTGGGTTGTTGAACGCGTTGAGTAGGCGCGTGCCCTGATCTGCGCGCCGCGTGAGCATCTTCTCCGCCTCGATCCGCCCATCGTTGCCAAAGTGATTGACGAGCAGGTGGCACATCTGGTAGCCGTGCCGCGTCTCCTCAATAAACACGCGCGCAATGGAGTACAGGTCGTACTCGGAAGGCGCGATGCGCAACAGGAGGCGTTGCTGTTCGTTGGAGGCAAACTCGGTGTCGCCCTGATAGATGATCATGTTGAGGACCGCGTCACGCATGCGCTGGTCCGGAATCTGCATGACCTTATCCCACTTGCGTTGACCAGCGAATTCGCCGAACTCGATTTCATCGCTGCGGAGATCGCCGTATTTTGCTTCGAGGTTGTACACCCCAAGGACGCGGGTGAAAATTTCCGGGTCAACGTCCAGGTCTTTTTGCCACATCCGCATGATTTCGACCCAGTCGTCAAAGGTCTTGATGCGTGCCATCCAGGAGCCTCCGAAATAATGTGGTATTTTTACCACGGTCGCGATAAATTCGCCACATAATTTTAACAGGTTCTGGAGGACCATGCAACTGCCCAAATCCGCACGCCTGACGCCACCCGGTCTTGCTCGGCTCCGGCCACGCTCGATGCTCTTCACTTTGTTCGGAGATTACGTCTATCCAGAAAGTGGGGAAATTCGCCTGGGCGCCCTCGTGACACTCGGGAAGGTCTTAGGGATGTCCGAAACGGCGGTGCGATCGGCCGTCGCGCGGCTGGCGCGTGAGCGGTGGATTCGCGCGCGACGGCGCGGCCGCAGATCGTTCTATCGTTTGTCGCCCGCAGGTCGCGCGCTCATAGAGGAAGGAACACGGCGCATCTACCGAGCGAATGGGCGCACCTGGAATCAGCGCTGGTGCCTGCTCACCTATTCCATTCCGGAAAGCAAGCGAGCGCTGCGCGACCGGATGCGCAAGCAGCTCGCCTGGCTCGGCTTTGGGGCCCTTGGCTCCGGCATTTACCTCGCCGCGCGCGACCGAAGCGATGACGTCCGCCGACTCGCACGCAGAGTCGGCACCGTCAATTTCGCCCGCACCTTTTTAGCCAAAGGCGTCGGAAACACGCGCGACGCGCAGCTCGTGAACCAGTGTTGGGATCTTCAAGCGATCGGGCGCGCCTACGAAGCCTTCATCCGTACGTACGATCCGCGCTTCGCCAAAGACAAAATGCTCCATCGTCGCGGAAAGCTTGACGATGCCGATGCCTTCGTCGTGCGCTTCATGCTCACGCACGACTTCCGAAGATTCCCGTTTATCGATCCGGATCTACCCGACCAGCTCTTGCCTGCGAACTGGGCTGGCAAGCGTGCACGGAAACTTTTTGCGCGATATCACACCTTGTTGACCGAGGGCGCGTTGCGCTTCTTTGAATCTTGCGCTTGGGCAAGCTCATCAGGATAATCGTACACGCCCCGGCCCACTTTTCTCCCAAGACGGCCGGCCTTGACATACTTGACAAGCAAAGGGCAGGGCCGAAACTTTTCGCCGAGCGTCGCGTGCAGGTACTCGAGCACCCGCAGCCTCGTGTCGAGGCCGACGAGGTCGATCATCTCAAATGGACCCATGGGATGGTTGAGCCCAAGCTTCATCGCTTTATCGATATCCCGGGCCGTTGCGACGCCTTCCATGAGCATGTAGAACGCCTCGTTGCCGATCATCGCATTGATGCGACTCGTCGCAAAGCCCGGCGCCTCGTTGACGAGCACCGTTTCCTTCCCGCTTTGCGCGGCAACGGCTTGTGCGACCTCGACTGCCCGAACGCTGGTTTCGAGGCCTCGCACAATTTCAATTAATTTCATGATGTGCGCAGGGTTGAAGTAATGCATGCCGATCACGCGGGAGGGATCCTTCACCGCGGCGGCAATTTCGGTGATCGAGAGCGCGGAGGTATTGGTGGCGAAAATTGTTTGTGGCGGACAGAGCGCATCCAGTTGCGCGAATACGCTGTGCTTGAGCGACATTTCTTCTGGTACGGCTTCGATCGCGAGATCTGCCTTCGATGCGACGTCAAGCGTAGTTGAGGATGACAGTCTTGCCCGAGTTGCCTGCGCGTGCTCCGGCGTTACCTTGCCTCGCTCGACGCCGGCGCGAAGATTCTTCTCGATGGTTACCATGCCGCGCTCGAGGGCTTGGCGCACCGTGTCCACAAGCACGACCTCAAAGCCGCCTGCCGCTAGGCTATGAGCGATGCCGTTGCCCATGACGCCCGCGCCGACGACCACGACCGACCCTGTGGCCAAACGTGCTATCCGATGCCGCCCGCTCGACGATGCATGGTTTCCATGTTCCAGGCGAGCATGCCGACGTGCCGGATCGCTTTGACCAATCGGTCGAAGACAGGTTCGCGATCGAGCGCAGCGTTTGCCGTGCGCATATCATCGATGTATCTGCTCAGCGTGGCGACCCGCTTCATCGTGCCCGCCCACGCGCCGATGGGCTGCGAGGCGGTGACACCGCCGATCCTTTGCAGCACGGGAGGCTGTGGGGCATCGGGATATGCAATCGTGAATTCAAGCCGGGCGAGCGAATAGTCAGCGATGGCTCGATTGAGTCGGGAAATGCCGATGTGCAAATGTCGTGCCACTCGTCCCCCTCGTCGCGTTGCGGTAGCGCGATGAGCGCCCCTTCGCGCGAGGGGCAGCCGCCTCATCCTCGCGCTTCAGTGAAAATTAAGCGCTTGCGGCCCGGCGATGCATCGCAACTTTTTCAGTACCTGCACGATAAGGACATTTGGCCCGTGCAGCGCGAGGCCGATCTTGCTTCGTTCTTAGGGCAAAAAGACGCGGTAGCGTTCTGCGCCCTCGCAGACGGCCAGATTGCCAGCGTGCTGAGCGGGGTCATCGACCAGACGACGGTTCGATTGGTTCACGTTCTTTTCGAAGCAGGCAGCAGGGAGCGAGCGCGGCTTCTGCTGTCTTGTCTTGAAGCGTTTGCCAGAGAAGCCAACGCACGCGTCGTTTTTGCTCAGGTGGTGCGCGATTCGCACGCTCATCGAGCGCTTTTGGAGAACAACTACACGCAAGATTTTACGGAGACAGACGTCGTCGCCGGCCGAATGGTTTCCACGGTCGATTTGACCAAAATTCTCTAGCTTCGTTCCCTGATAGACTCGCCTTTCTCTCGCGTGATATACTGAGCGTGAGGAGCTATGTATGCCCGAAATCATCCTGCCGGACGCGAAGCCGGCGTTCGAATGGGTCAACGGTCGTGTTCTACAAAAAGTGAGCCCGCAGCGCAAACATGCGCTTGCGCAGACACGTTTCGCCGTGGCCCTGGATGCCTGGTCAGCTGCGCTCGACAACGGCATGGTCGGCACCGAATGGCGCTTTGCGCTCCAGCCACCCGGCGAGGAACGACGCACCCTCGTGCCGGATATCGCATTCCTTTCCTACGAGCGGATGCCGAGCGAGGAGCAAGAGATGACTGACGTACCGTGCATCGCTCCAGATGCGGTCGTCGAAATACTGTCTCCCGACGATCGAAGGGAGGACGTCGAAGAAAAATCGCGCGTCTATCTTGCCGCTGGGACGAGAGTCATCTTTGTCGTTGATCCTGACCAGAGAACCGTCATTGCGCGCGATGCGAGCGGCTCGCGTATCGCGCGCGATTCAGAAATGCTCGAACACTCCGCCCTGCCCGGCTTTTGCATGCCAGTGCGCACGCTGTTTCAACTCCGCCACAAATAACGCGCGATTCAGGCCTTGGGATGGAAGGTGAGCGCTACACCGTTCATGCAGTAGCGCAACCCCGTGGGCTTTGGCCCATCGTCAAACACATGACCCAAATGGCTGCCGCAGCGGCTGCAATGCACTTCAGTGCGAGTCTCGATCCACGAATTGTCTACCGAAGTTTCGACCGCATTTGGCAACGGAGCCCAAAAACTCGGCCAACCGGTACCGCTGTCGAACTTGGTTGCAGATGAGAATAGCGCGAGATCGCAGCCGGCGCACGAAAACGTACCTTCCCGGTGCTCCTTCTCGAGCGGGCTGCTAAACGCAGGCTCGGTTCCCGCCTGTCTTAGGACCGCGTACTGTTCGGGGGTGAGCCGGGCGCGCCACTGCGCGTCGGTCAATTCGAATTCATAATGTTTCGTCTGAGCCAAAGCGATGGATCTCCTTCCCATGACTCGTTCGGCGATAAAAGCGACACCGAGCGCGAGGCCCGCTCGTAGCAATGTTTGTCGGGTCATAGGTTCTTTATTGCCTCCTGGGGCGATTTCGACACATTGATCCCTTCACTCATTATACGCGCCAGCGGGCCAAATGGTTTACTTTACGTGTCGTGATCCACATAATATGCCCCCCGAATCTTCTGGATGAGTCCGATGGCCACTTGGGCGCCATGCCCGGCTGAAATGATCGCCTGACTCGGCAAGCCTGTGATCCGACCGACCGCCAAGCAGCCCGCCACGGGAGTTTGGCCGACCGCATCAACGCTGACGAATTTGTTGCCGAAACCCCCAAGCGTCAACCCAAGTTGCAGGGCCAGGTCCGTCCGCTTGTTCGAGGCGATGATGAAATGAGTGCAGGTGCATGAGCGCCCGCTTGCGTCAATCTCAAATCCGTCGCTTGTCTTTCGTACCGCGGCGATTTGGTCATCGAAGCAACGCGCGCCGAAGCGCTCCACTTGCCGGCGCCCCAGATCCAACAGCTCCGCGCCGCCGACGCCTTCCGGAAACCCAAGATAGTTATGTACCTTTGCGACGCGTCGCAAGCTCGACTGCGCGCCATCGAAAACGGCAACATTGACGCCCGCTCGCGCCAAGAACAAAGCGCATGACAAGCCGGCTGCTCCGCCGCCGGCAATGATGACATCAAAACGCTCCCGAGCGATCATAGCAAGCGCAGCTCGCCCGTCTCTTTTGGCGCGGGTTCGCCCAAACGGACAATCATGCTGCGCACCGTGGCCGGAGCGTACCCCTCGTAGTCGTTGCTCGCGTAGGCGTAGATATCGGTGCACGTGGCTCGCAGCGAGCGGATCAAACGCTCCCAGACATCCAGCGACCCGCTGCGGTCAAGCTGTACGCAATCGTACTTTGGAAAACTCTGGTCGCCTAACCAGCGAATGTAGGCGTACGGAACGGCCGGTTGACGCACCAGGTCCTCGACGATTCTCGACGCGAGTGTGGTATCGCCGTGCGATCCGTCCGTCACCGCGAGCGTGAACTTCACGGCGCGGGCAAAATCAAAGAGCGTGCTATCGTACCAGCGCGGATCGCGAAGCTCGAGCGCGACCGGGAGATCTCCGGGCAGTTCCGTTTCCAAAAATGAAAAGAGCGCGGCGCGAGCATCTCGTGTCGGCGCAAAGTCAGGTGGGCACTGAATGAGGATGGCGCCCGCTTTGTCGCCCATCGCTCTGACGCGGCCCAGAAAGGCGGCAAAGTACGTGTCCGCGTTCACGAAGCGGCGCTCGTGCGTCACGGTCGAGGGCGTCTTGAAGGAAAAAGTAAAACCGTCGCAACTGCGCTGCCGCCATAATTGGACCGTGGTCGCGCGCGGAATGCCATAGTACGATGAGTCGACCTCGACCGACGAAAAGATGCCAGAGTAAAACGCGAGCATGTCGGGCGCCTTGGTGCCAGGCGGGTAAAACGGTCCGACCCAGTCCTTATAATTCCAACTCGAGGTGCCGAAGTGGAGCCGAGCGCTCACGCAAGGCTAAGCACGCCATCGATGGCAAGGCGCAGGTCATCCGCAACCTCATCGGCTGGCCGGTCGGCATCGATCACCTGAAAGCCATATTCGCTCGTCATGCTCTCGAATTGGTGCAGCACGCGAGCCTGGTATTCTTTAAACGAATCGAACATGTCGTTGCCCAAGCGCAAATCCATGCCCGATTCCCAATAATTAAACCCCTTGCTTGAATTGATCGTACGTTCGATCAGTTCGTTGACGCCCAACTTGAGGTACAGCACTTTGTCCGGTATCGGCGCGAAGCCGTAGACTTCTCGAATCCACTGCGGATCTGCGCCTCGCACCACAGCTCGGGCGATCGCCGAGTAAATGTAGCGGTCGGCCAAGATGATGTAGCCAGAGCGCAAGCCAGGGATGATTTGGCCTTCGATGATATCGGCAAAGTCGGTCGCATAGTAAAGGAAGAGAGTGATCGAGCCCAGCGTGTGTCCTTGCTTGGCCTGCTTGATACCCTTGCCTGCGAGCTCGGAGCGCGTGAACCCCGTTTCAATGACCGCGCTGCCGCGACCCTCGAGCCAGCGGCGCAGCTCGGCAATTTGCGTGGAGCGCCCGACGCCATCGGGTCCTTCGACGACAATCAGCTTGCCGCGAATTTCTCCGACGCTCTCGAGATTGGTGGGGGCGTCGCCATAAAAACGAAGCTTCCTCACGCTGATTTCGATTCCGGTTTGCCCTGCGCGCCAAGCCGGCTCTTCCGCGGCATATGCTTCTTGACGATGTTTCGCATCTGCCGCTGTTGATCTTCGATGGTCTTCGTTGCATCCATGACGGTGAAGTTGAATTCATCCGTCATCTTTTCATACTCGCTAACGATGCGCGCCTGAAAGAGCCGAAACGATTCCATGGGATCCTGGGAGAGCCCGATATCGAGGCCGGCTTCGTAGTACTTGAGGTCAGGCCGGCCCATGACGATGCGGTCAAGCGCGACGTCCAAGGGCACGCGGAAGTAGAACGCAACCGTTGGCGCTGCCGCGAAGCGATAGAGGTGACGCACCCAGCGTGGTGAGACTCCGCGCGCGACATCGCGGGCGAACGCCGTGAAGCAATAGCGGTCGCACAGGACGACTGCGCCCGCTTTGAGATACGGAATGATCTCGTGTTCGGTGCGGTCGGCGAAGTCGGTGGCGTGAATGAGGCTAAAGGTTGTGGGCGTGAGCAGTTGCTTCTTTTTTCCGCGCGAGGTCGTGTTCTTCACGAGCGGTGACGAATTCCACTCGGAGAACTTCACCGCATAGCCTTCGCTCTTGAGCCACTCGTGCAGGAGGACGATCTGCGTGCTCTTGCCCGACCCGTCGATCCCTTCGACACAAAAAAGTCGGCCGGGATAGCGTTGGTCTGAAAGGCCGTTCAAAGACATAACTACGGGTAATTCGCAAGACGGCGTGGGGTCTCCTTAGCGGCACGTGTAGGGGGCGATTGGAAAATCGCCCCGCCGTAGCCCCGGTACATTGTAGCGGGCGACTGTAAAGTCACCCGCTACACGAGCAGGAGGCAGTCCCTGGGCGTTGCACAGGCGTTCATGGCTCGAACACCTGCCCGTCCCGATCCTATCAGGCTTAAGAAGCTGCAGCGCAGTGTTCTCAAGTTCTACGCAACGCGACGACGCGACCTTCCCTGGCGCCACACACGCGATCCGTATCGAATCCTCGTGTCGGAAATCATGCTGCAACAGACGCAGGTCGATCGCGTCATACCGAAATATCGCAAGTTTCTTGCGATATTTCCGACCATGCGTTCCTTGGCGAAGGCGCGGTTCGGACGAGTGCTTCGCATCTGGCTCGGTCTTGGTTACAACAGCCGCGCACTGCGGTTATGGAAATGCGCTCGTGCCGTTGTTCGTGATGGCGGCGGGCGTCTTCCCCGCGACCAGCACGAACTGCAACAACTACCGGGCCTAGGCCCCTACACCGCATCCGCGCTTTTGAGTTTTGCGTTTGGCGCTCAAGTGCCGGTCGTGGACACGAACGTCCGCCGTGTTCTCGTACGTACGCTCACCGGCCGCGATCACGCAGCGCCGCCGCGAGTCGCCGCGCTTGCCCGCGCAGCGCTTCCTCGGGGTCAAAGCTCGCAATGGGCGCAGGCGCTGATGGATGTGGGCGCGCTCTTTTGCAAATCCACTCCGAAGTGCACGCTTTGCCCCGCACGTTTGGGCTGCGCCTACGCGAAGCGGGTTTCGATCAAACGCACTTCGCCGCATGCGCGCACGCCTTTCGTCGGATCGAATCGCTTTTATCGCGGGCGCATCATGCGCGAGCTTTGCACCCGCCGGAGCGCCGACCTTGCCGCGATCGGACGGCAGGTGAAGGAAAATTTTGAGGCAAGAGACGCCGCGTGGCTCGACGACATTCTCCAGGGCTTGCAGCGCGACGGTCTCGTCGTGGTCGATCGCTCTCGACAGCGGGTTCGTCTCGCCTAACTCCCGCTCGGCGCAGAGCCGAGATCCTTGCGCGACTTGCTCGGACGTACCCGCACGCCACGACCGCCCTGCATCACGTCAATACTTTCCAGCTGCTCATCGCAGTGATCTTGTCAGCGCAATGCACCGATGCGCGCGTCAACATGGTGACGCCCGCGCTTTTCAAAGCGTTTGCGACGCCGCAGGCCATGGCGAAGGCGCCGCTGCGAACGCTCGAACGGTATATTCGAAGTTGCGGATTCTTCCGCGTCAAAGCAAAAAACATCAGAGGCGCTGCCCGCACGCTTGTCGAGCGCTTTCATGGGCGCGTGCCTCACACGATGGAGGAGCTGCTCGCACTTCCCGGCGTCGGCCGCAAAACCGCAAATGTGATTCTGGCAACCGCCTATCACCAAGGTGCCATTGCCGTTGACACCCACGTTTTTCGCGTTGCGAACCGACTCGGGCTCGTGCACGCGACCACACCGGCAAAAACCGAAACGCAGCTCTTGAAAGTCGTTCCAAAGACAGATTGGCCTCATGTTTCCCACTGGCTCATTTTCCACGGTCGGCAAATCTGTCACGCGCGCAATCCTGAGTGCGCGCGCTGCCCGGTGGTCGACCTGTGCCCTAGCGCCAAGCGATTCTTGAAACAAGAAGAGCGCGTCAGCGAAAAAACGATGGGTTGACGATGGCTTTGAGCACGATCGAACGCAGAGCGCGCCGGCGGTCAAGCGTTCCTAAACCGTACCCGATTGCTCGACTCGCGTAGTACGAACTCTCCCGCGCGCGCCGCACGATGAGGTTCATGAGAGTCGCGCTCTTTGCGAGGTTCTTGAGCAGCCGGCCCGAGGAGAGATACCCTCCGGCTTCTGCGATCCATTCACGTTGGTGCCTCGCCAAAACGTGACGCGAAACATCGTTTGTCGCGAGCGCAGCCAGTGCCGCTCGCGCAGCCGATCTACCCGATACCAATGCCGTCCAAATGCCCTCGCCTGTCAGCGGGTCGACGAGCGAAGCGGCATCGCCGCACAGCAAGGCGCCGTCGAAGACAGTCCGACGATGCGCGCTTGAAACCGGGAGCGGCCAGCCGATCGCGCGTCCGATCGGCTTTGCGTTGTCGAAGCGGCCACGCAGGTTAGGCTCGGTGGCGATGAAGTCATCCAGGATGTTGCGCAGCTTGCGCGCCGATCGATCGAGCTCGCCCGAATAGATTCCAATCCCAACGTTGGCCGTTGTCGGCCCTGTTGGGAAGACCCAACCGTAGCCAGGCAAGAGCTGCTTGTCGAAATAATAGATTTCAAGATCTTGATTCAGTCCCGCGACTCCGGAATAGTAGCCGCGCAGTGCGTACCCGAGGTCGCGGGGAGATGCCGAGCGCACCCCCAGCGATTTGGCAACTGTTGAATGCGCGCCGTCAGCGCCGATAACGACTTTCGCTGCGAGCTTTCGCACGCCGCCACCATCATCATACTCCACGCCGGTGGTCGCCCCGTTGCTCCGCATCAAGGTTGTCACGTTCGCACTCTGCACAAGCGTGGCGCCGGCCCGAACTGCGGAGTTTGCTACACATTCGTCAAGAACCATCCGAGGCACGACCCAGCACTCCACAGGCCGACCGTCTTGCGCCGGCGGAGCAGCCGCAAAAGTGTTCCCGTCGGGTCCGCCGATACGTCCGCCCAACGTGCGAACGGCACGATCGCCGAAGGATGCGAACGTTACGCCCATCTCTTCGAGAATGTCCACCGCATGCGCCGTAACGCCGTCTCCGCAGCTCTTGTCTCGCGGAAAACGGGCGCGCTCGAGCATGACGACTTCCGCACCGGCGGATGCAAGCACAGATGCTGCCGCCGCGCCGCCGGGACCGGCTCCAACGATGACGACGTCAGCGGCCTTCAATGATGGAGCGGACCTCCGCAAAAGCGGCGTCGACTTCATCGACGGTGTTGTAAAAGTGTGGAGCAATGCGGATGCCGGCGTTGGGCCGATAGTCAATGAGGACACGTCGGCGTATCAGCTCGTCGCTCGCCTCACGGGCGCTCGGGAAGTCGATGGTCACGTGACCGCCCCGATGCGACGTTTCCAAAGGTGAGTTGATGTGCAGGCCCAGATCGCGAGCGCAGCATATCGCGCGCTCAGTCAGCTCGACGCTGCGGCGGCGAATCCGATCGACGCCGATTTCGTTCACGATGTCCAGGCCCGCGACTGCGGCGTACAAGCTCGCCGGATTCGCCGTGCCACCTGCATAGCGCCACACGCTGGCAGCCGGTTCGAAGTGATCCATAGAAAAATCGAAGGGTCGCTGATGGGAAAACCAGCCGACGCTTGTGGGCACAAGCGTATCGTACAGATCCGGCCGCACGTAGAGGAACGAGGCGCCAGGGCCGCCGCACAGCCACTTGAGAGAGCCCCCAACGAGCGCGTCGACTTCGAGCGCCTGGACGTCGATCGGAACGGTGCCAATCGATTGATAAACGTCAAGGAACACCATCGCGCCCATGCGGTGCGCCTTTTCGACGATTGGTTTGACGTCGGTGATGTAGCTTGACCGGAAGATGACGTGCGAGATTGGAACGGCGAGCGTCGTTTCATCGATAGCATCGATCATGGCCTGCGTGTCGACGGTAACTCGGTCGCGGCTGGACACCATGTCAATCCGCGCGCCGCGGCGCTCTTGAGCCTGCCACGCGTAGTGCACGGTCGGAAACTCTAGATCCGAGTAGACGACCTTATTGCGTTTCCCAGAAAAATCCAGGCAGGATATAAGAATCCACTCTGCCGTCGAAACGTTGGGCTGCATGATAACTTCGCCTGGCTTCGCGTTGATGAGCGAGGCAACGAGGTCTCCGGCACGATCGACAAGCGGCAACCACTTCTCCCAAGCGACCACGCCCAGTTCGGCCCAATCGTTGGCGTATTGCGCGAGACCATCGCGTGCCCGCGCGGGCATGGCGCCAAGCGAATTGCTGATTAAGTAGTTGCAGGTGGACAAGATAGGGAACTCGCTGCGCCACTGAAGCAGCGAATCGGTCTGGGTCAGCATGAACTCGACTTCGGCTCCGCGTTAGCGCTTCCCCCGCCAGCTTACCTGGACTGTCGTGTCGCGAATTTATTCGCGACTTTTCATGGTCGCCGCGGCGACTATCCAGCGAAGCGCGGCAGCGTGTCGAGACGCGGATAAACCGTATTTCTGCCGGCTTGTTTCGCGCGATACAGCGCCGCATCGGCCGCCTTGAGAAGCATTTGCATCTGGGTTCCCGCTTCTGGATATGCTGCGACGCCCAGACTCGCCGTGATCGTGAGTTCGTCGTCTTTGGCTGGCCAATCAGCCTCCGCGATTTTTGCGGCCATGCGCTCGGCCAGCATCACTGCGTCACTGAGTTGCGTTTCGGGAAGCAAGACAATAAATTCGTCGCCGCCGTAGCGCGCGACGATGTCCGAGATGCGGACCGATGAAAGCAGCACGCTGCCAAAATGGCGGAGCACGAGGTCGCCAAACTCTCGACCGAAGCGTTCGTTGACATTTTGCAAGCTGTCGACGTCCACCATCACGATCGACAGAGGCCGCTTGCGGCGACGCGCTTCCGATAAGCGCTTGCGAAGAACGTCTTGAGTAAAACGATAGTTGTACAGGCCGGTCAACGGATCGGTAATAGCCATGCGTGAGCTCTCTTCAAGCATGCGCGCATGGCGGAGCGCCACGGCAAGTTCGTCTCCAACTGCATGGAAGATGCTTTGATCGTCCGCCGAGAAACGGCGCCCGTCAAACCCAAAGACTTGCACGGCTCCGATGATTTGGTCACCGAGCGTTAGCGGTTTGGTCAAGACCAACGAGAGGTCAGCAATGGAATGGTTCGCAAAGTGCGCGTGCTCGAGGTGCACGTCTGCGCCGTCCCCGGTCAACATTGTCTGCCGGTAGGCGACAGCCGCGGCAAGCGGGCCTTCCTCGCCGGATCCGTTGGGGCGCACGCTCACCGTGTCCGTGCCCTCCGGCAGGAACCCCCGTTGCGCGACGTTCTGCAAGACGCCCTCAGTCGGGTCGTACACGTACAATCGCCCGACGTCCACGTTGAGCACTTCGAGCAGCTTTTCCAAACCTTTGCTGGCAATAGCGCCGAAGCCGACCTCGCGGCTGAGCGATCGAATAACGTCGCGCATCACCACGAGATTGCGGTTTTGCCGTTGGAGTTGCTCCGCTTGCTTCTTCTGTTCGGAAATATCTTTGCTAAATGCTACCAGCCCGACGATCTTTCCGTGCTGATCTCGCGCGGGCGATGCGGAGAGCAACACTTCCATGCGGCCCCCTTCGCGATTGCGGCATTCGACCTCAAAGACATGCACGTGCTCGCCGCGGCTCACGCGTGAGAGCAGCTCTCGAATGTCCTCGCGGCGGTCCGGCGGAATGATCGGCAGTTCGAAGAAAAGTTTGCCCAGCGCCTCGTGTCGCGTCATGCGGAAGATGCGCTCGGCACCTTTGTTCCACGAAACAACGGTACCATGCAGATCGAATTGAACGATTGCATCGTTCGATTCTTCCAAAATGCGGTCGAGGAAATTGCGAGCGGATTTTGCCTGATCGTACTTCCGGGCTGCTTCGATAGCCTCGCCTCCTTGGATCCCAAGCTGCCGAACGATCTCTTCTTCTGATTCGAGCGACGGAGCGCGCTCGGAAAAAAAGAGTGCCACGGCGCCAAGCGGCTTGCCAGTGGCCAAGAGCGGAAAGGCACTGACGGCATTGAATCCGTGCTCGCGAGCAAGTTGTTCCCAACCAAGGCGGATCCAAGCGCTGTCATTTGTCACGTTGCTGCGCACCGCATATCGTCCCTCGCGGACCGCCTGCACGGGCGGATACGCTGCGTACGCTGGATCGGCTGCGCTCACGCTCAGCTTCGCTGAAAGTTCCGCAGGTGCGTTCCACCCGCCAGCCACGCTCAGCGAGCTGCCGTTCCCAGTATAGGCGATGGCGAACGCTGCACCCATCGCCTCGACCGCAGCGCGCGCGATGCTGCGCACCACTTCCGCCTCCTCCAGCGATCGAGAAATGCCAGATGCCGCAGAAACCGCGAGTGCGCGATCTCGCGCAAGCAAACGCAAGGCATCCGCATCGAGCGCATTGCGCAACGCGTTCTGCGCATGAGGAAGAAACGCAAGTGAAGCGGTGATGGCCCCTTCAGAGAACGCGTCGACCTCGCGCGCGTATAATTCGAGGATGATGGTGGCTCGCGGCTCAACGAGAAGCGGCAACGCCAACACAGATCGAATATCGTGCGTTTGTGCGACGTGCACCCAGGGAGCGAAGGTCCGATCTGCAAGCGCGTCTTTGACGTGCGACATTTCCCCGCTGCGGGCGGCTCGACCCAAGGGTCCTTGGCCGACAGGCATGTTTGCATCTGCGTTTGCCACAAACGTCTTCGCGAAACCCGCGGCAGACTCGTCGCCGAAGATGGAGCGCGCAACAAAGCGGTTTCCTTCGAGTCGCCACACGATTGCCACGGCCGCGGAGGTAACCTCCAAGAAGTAGTCGGCTGTTTTCGCCGTGACGGCCCGCTCGCTGAGATCTGCGTCGAGATCCGCGACGCGAACGAACAGCTTGCTTTCTTGTTCTTGTCGAGCGGAAATCTCGGCCTGCTGTTTGCGTTCTTCTAAATCCGACGCGATGATCGACGCAACATGCAATACTGCATCCATGTGCCGTGCAGTAAACGTCGTTTCGCGTAATGCGTACATGACGAACGCGCCCAGCGTGCCTTGGGAAGCAACCAGTGGAACTGCGGCGGTGGCTGAAAAGGACTCGTGTTCTGGATGGGCTGCGAGGAGCTCCGAACGAAGCTCGTCGCTGCCAGCTCGCTGCACGACCCACGTGGCGCCCATGATGGCAGCCAACAACAGTTGATCCGACGAGAGAGGAATTCTCCGCGCGTCGACAACCTCGGCAAAGCCCTCGTCGCCCTCGGACCATCCTGCCACGGACAAAGTCCCATCGACTGGGGAAATGGCAACCGCCAAGCAGCCCACATCGAGAATGCTTGCAATGCCGCGAGTCGCTTCCCGCAAAACGTCGCGCTCCGCGCGCGCGTTGACGCATTCGGCCGCAAGCTTGAGCAGGCGTGCCTCGACCTCAGAGCGATCGTCACCCGGCCCATTACCGGGAATCACACGCATACCGTCAGTCCTTTACGCCACAGCGCGGGTCGAGGTGTCGCGAGATGTGAGCAAGAACCCCGGCATCCATGGAAAGCCACGCCGCGATCGCGTCCTTGCGCGAGCTTGTCGCTGAATGCGACAAGCGCACGTGTGAGCTTCCATTAGACAAAGCCTGTCTGCTCATTTCTGCGGTTTACGATTCTTCCGTCGACGTCGACAAATATCTGGTGCAGCTGGATGCTTTCGCCGGCCGAGCCGCCGCCACCGCTGGCGGAGCTGGTTCATATGCAATGATCGCGGCGGTCTTGCGAACGCTTTTCGCAGTTGGCAAATTTCGCGGCAACGAGCGCGCATACAACGAGCCGGCCAATAGCTTGTTGTCATCGGTCATTGACCGGCGCGTCGGCATCCCGATAACCCTATCTGTTCTTCTCATGGAAGTGAGCCGGCGGATAGGTCTTCCGTTGGAAGGCGTAGGGCTTCCTGGGCATTTTGTCGTGAGGTTTCCGGACCCAACAAGCCGGCTCTACATTGACCCGTTTCACGAGGGCGCTGTCATGGACGTGGCGCAATGCGTCGCGCTAGTGGAGCGAATTTACCACGGTCGAGTCGCGTGGCGGGATGACTTCCTTGCGCCGCTCGACCACCGCTCGATCGTCAAGCGAGTACTGTTGAATCTCAAGAACACCTTCAGTCAAGCGCAAGATTATTCCGGAGGTCTGAGCGCCATCCAATTGCGCATGCTGCTTGACCCAACCGATGTCGCCGAGCTCCGCGACCGCGGCATTCTTTTTGCCCGCTTGCGACGCTACGATCGAGCGATCGAAGACCTTGAAGCGTATTTACGGCGCTCTCCGGATGCCGGCGACAGCCAGCACATTCGTAATACCGTCCAGTACCTGCGTCAGGAGCGCAATCAATAAGCTATGAACGAATTCTTGCGCCGCCGCGAGCGGTTCGTCAAGGCGATGGGCGATGCAGTCGCCATTTTTCCAAGCGCGCCGGAGGTAACCCGCAGCAACGACACGGACTTTGACTTTCGTCAAGATTCGGACTTCTACTACCTCACGGGATTCGAAGAGCCCAATGCCATTTTAGTGCTCGCGCCCAATCATCCAACGATCAAATCCGCGCTCTTCGTCATGCCGAGCGATAAGGAAAAGGAGACTTGGAACGGACGGCGCGCCGGCCTCGAGGGCGCAAAGACTCTCGTTGGAGTTGATGCGACGTATCCGACGAGCGAGTTTGAAACTCGTCTCGGGGAATTCTTGGAGACCTCTGGGCGCTTGTACTATTCTTTTGCCGGCGTTCGGGCGCTGAACGAGCAGATCGAGAGCCGCTTGCGTCATTATCGGCGAGCGCGAGCGCGAGACGACGGGGGGCCATTTGAAGTCATCGACCCGAGCGTGCTCGTGCACGAACTACGCGTCATCAAATCGGCTTTTGACATCGCGGGAATGCGGCGCGCGGTTGAAGTTTCAGGTTTAGGGCACGTTGCGGCCATGCGCTACTCGCGACCCGGCATGCACGAGTACGAAGTCGAAGCGATCGTCGAGTACGTGTTTGCCAGTCACGGCGCTCAGGCGCCCGCGTATCCAAGCATCGTGACGAGCGGTAAGAACCTTGCAATCATTCATTATCGAACCAACCGCGACCTGATTCCGGACGGTTCGCTTGTTCTCGTCGACGCCGGCGCCGAAGTTGACTATTATTGCGGCGATATCACGCGCACATGGCCGATCTCCGGGAAGTTTTCAAGCGAGCAACGCGCGGTCTATGAAATCGTCCTTGCAGCAAACATGCGCGCGCTCGAATTGTGCAGGCCTGGTAAGAAAATCGGGTCGGACGTCAACGATGCGGCAGCGCGCGTGCTCGTGGAAGGCCTGATCGATCTCGGCTTGTTGCAAGGCAGCGCCGACGAGCATTTGGAGAAAGGGACGCACAAACGGTTCACGCTCCATCGCATTGGACATTGGCTTGGTCTAGATACACACGACGTCGGATCGTACCGCCATGGTGGTGACTGGCGGCCCTTTGAGCCGGGCATGATTGTGACGATCGAGCCTGGCTTGTACGTCGCTGATGACCCAGACGTGCCACAGCGTTTCCGCGGTATTTCCGTGCGTGTCGAGGATGACGTCCTGATCACAAGTTCTGGTCCCGATGTGCTCTCGAGCGGGGTGCCAAAGAGCATCAAAGCGATCGAACAGGTAGTGGCCGAAGGTCGTAGCACAGCGCAAGCACTTATCGCATGACCGCGCCTGATCTGGCGCACCTGGACGACCGCGTCATCGAGTGGCGGCGTGAGATTCACCGCCATCCAGAGCTCGGATTCCTCGAACAGCGGACCAGTGCGTTGGTCGAGCGCGAGCTCACCCGGGCTGGCATTCCTCACCGGCGAGTGGCGCAAACTGGCGTCGTCGGTCTCCTCGAGGGCCGCAAGCCAGGAAAGACCCTGCTCTTGCGCGCCGACATGGACGCATTGCCCGTTCCCGAGCGCAGCGGCGAGCCATTTGCTTCTGACATTCCCGGCGTCATGCACGCCTGCGGGCACGATGCGCACACAGCGATGCTGCTTGGTGCCGCGGTGTGGCTCGCCTCGCAGCGCGACCGCATCGAGGGTGCGATTAAGTTTGTCTTTCAACCTGCTGAAGAAGGACCGGGTGGTGCAAAACCAATGATCGATGCGGGCGTTCTCGAATCGCCCGCAGTGAGCGCAGCGGTCATGATCCACGTCTTGCCGCTGCTGCCCGCGGGCGTCATTGGCTGGCGGGTGGGACCAATTCAGGCCTCGGCCGACGATTTCATCATTTCGATCAGCGGTCGTGGTGGTCACGCCGCCTCTCCGCATCTCGGTGTCGACACGATCCCCATAGCGGCCGAAGTCGTCAGTTCTTTGCAGCGCATTGCCAGTCGCGAAGTCGATCCTTTGGAGGGCGTTGTTGTCTCCATCGGAACGATCAGTGGAGGGTATCGTCGCAACGTCATCGCCGATCGAACCGAGCTGGCTGGCACCGTGCGCTGCTTTTCCGAGGAGCTACGCACGACGATGCCACAGCGGCTGGAGAGAATCGCCGCTGGCATAAGCCAGGCGCACGGTGCTCAGTGCAAGGTTGAGTACGAATGGGGATATCCACCGGTCATCAACGACGCGCGATTGACGAAGCTTGTGGCGGCAATAGCGCAAACCACGCCGGACGTTCCCGCTGTCATCGAACTCCCCGCCCCGCGTATGGGTGCCGAAGACTTCGCGTATTTCGCACAGGCAGTCCCTGGCTGCATGCTTCGTTTGGGCACCGCCCCAGAGGGAGCAGGTCCCCACGCCATGCTTCATTCGCCGGAGTTTCGTCTCAACGAAGAAGCCTTGCGCAGCGGCGTGAGAATTTTTTGCGAACTCGCGTTGCGTTTGCCCCAAAATTTGTGACAGCCGTCACAGGCGCAATCGGACTACTCTAAGTCGAACTTCTCCCTGCGTCGATATTATCTTTAACACCTCAGTCGCGAGTGTCGAAAGCGTAGGGAGCAGCGTGGAGAACAACCAGGACCATTTTCGGTTTCGGCGTCGGGCCATTCCAACGCCGGGCGCGGAACAACCCCGCAACAAGTTTGGAATCATTTTGATGGTCGCCACGGCGGCGATCATCTTGCCCGCAATGATCTACGGGATCATGCACCCGTCCAACATCTCCTCGACCGTGAAACAGATCGCTCGACACATACCAATGCAAGTGAAAGATTTGCGAGTGGCGATCGTTGCGTCGCGATCAACGCCCACGCCGCAACCGAGTGCGACGCCAACACCGGCACCCACGCCAACCGCGGCCGGGCAGTCGTCAAAGGCGCACAATGCAGCACTTGCGGCACACGAGCTTCATCTAAAGCACCTGCGAGAGCTCGCTCTGGCATCTGCACACGCCAGGAAACTTGCCTCGACCGGTCAGACCTCGGACATTGCAGGGACTGGCCCAACGACAACTGCCAATACGCCCGCGAACCAGGGGTCCGCTGCTTTGACCGGCACAAGGACCGCCGCGATGAGGACGACCGCGGTAGCGGCAACACCAACACCAGCTGCTCTCGCCATGGCGCAGGCGCCGGAAGCGGACGCAACACCTGTGTACGCACCAGATGTCGTTGTTGACGCGCGCTTTACGCACCAGGTGCAACCCGATTATCCGGAAATGGCAAAGACCCAAGGCGCGGAAGGGACGGCGGTTGTGCTTGCGACGATCGGGCCGAGTGGTACCGTCGTGTCCGCCCGCATCGATCAGTCAACTGGAAATAAGATGCTCGACGAGGCAGCACTTACTGCTGCCAAAGATAGCGGATTCCAGCCGCCGATTATCAACGGCAAGCCGGCTACGGAAACCTACAGGCTCGTTTACACCTTCGCGCTGTAACCTCCCCACGTAATGTGGTCGCGCGAATTTATTCGCGCGTCGTCGGCGGCTGTGTAGTCACTCTCTTTCACAAAAGTCTCGGCCGGCTCGCGCAGGACGCCGGCCGATACGCGCTAGAAATGCGTCTCCCCCAGCCAAGCGAGGAGGAGCGACTGTGAGTCAACATTCTTTTCACATTACCGGCATAGACCTGAGCGGTTACATGGTCAAAGACGCTTCCCGGGCGATCAGTTTCTACCGCGACGTGCTCGGCATCGAACCGATCATGGTCTATCCCGACAACAGGGGAGCGGAATACGAATTTGCGGATGGCACGACCTTTGGTCTATGGGGCGGGGGCGGTGCCGTGATGCCGTTCCAACCAAGTAATGGCATTCTGTTTGCTGTTGACGACCTTGATGCCGCCGTTTCCGCGCTCAAGGCGCGCAACATTCCCGTCCTTATGCAGCACGAAACCCCTAACTGCTTCTTGGCGATGATCAACGACACTGAGGGTAACATCGTAACGTTGCACAAGCGCAAGGCCTCGTAGCACGGCCCGATCAAGAGATTTTGCCGACGCGCGAATAAATTCGCGCGACTACATTTAACAAGCGCGCGAATAGATTAGGTTTGGGAGGCGGCGAGAAGTTCCGAGTGCCGCTGCTCAACCGCGGGATCTGTCGTGTGCTCTAAGATTAACCCAAGCGTCGAGACGGCTTGCTCCAGTTCACCCGCGTCAGCTTGGCGGTCTGCCAGCTGCAAGCCGAGAGCGGCAGCATCATCAAATCGCTCCAGCCCCAAATAGCATTCCAAGAGCGGGGTCGCAATGTCAGGATCAAACCCTGCTTTGATCAGTCGCTCGTAGCTGGACGCTGCTGAGGCAAAATCACCTGCGTTAAACGCGGTGTCGCCTTTTCTCCGCGTAAATGCCGCAAGCCCAGGCGGCAGTCCACCAGCGGTCGTGGGTTGCGTGCTCCCAATGCTGACCGACGGGGTGTAGCCTTGGGGAGCCGCCGGGCGCGCGGTATCGCGCGTGCTTGATTGAGCGCCATTGGATGCGCTCTGGCTTACGACCCCTTCGGGCTCTTCGCTTGCCGAGGAACCAAACAGGATACGTATCTCGTCATCACTCGCAGGCTCGACGTTCGACACGTCGTCCCATGCCGAACTCGCCCCGATCTCGCTTGGATGGCTGGCCCACGACGGTGCTGCTTCCGAGGGCTCCTGTGCAGCCTCGTCGGGCTGCTCTGACGCTTGCTGTTCGGATTCGTCGGCGAATTCTTCAACGGGAGTTTCCGCTTGAGATGCAACCGGTTGTTCCGCAGCCGTCTTCGCAACAGAGTCAGACGCCGGAAGCACCAACAATCGTCTCTCGATTCCGGCCCATCGCGCGTCATCCAGTCCTGCGTCACGCGCAGTTTCTACGACGCGCGCGATTTGATCGCGCTTTTGGCTAAACGCATCGTCCGAGAACGACTCGAGCCACCGCAAGACGTCGCTCGCCGACTGCGGCGAAACTTCGAGTAGTTTTTGAGCGAAGACAGGAACCGACTCAAAATGCTGGGCCTGCATGAGCTCGCCAATGCCGCGCCGCAAATAATCCACCGCTTCGCTGTTACGGCTCATGATCGCGTAGAGCTCGCCAAGACGCGCCTGGATGGCGCCGTCATCGGGGATGAGCTTTTCGCAGTAGCGATATTCATCGATGGCGTCGGCCATGTACGACCCGCGATACAAACCTTCGGCATTTGCCAGCCGGATGACCGGATCATCAGGATTTTCGGTTGCAAGAGCGCTGAGCAATTCCAGAATCGAATCGTTCACCTGCGCCTGTCGTGTGAGTTTCGCAAACTGCTTGCCAAGCACAGCGCGGTCGGCTCCCAGGGGGTTGACCTCCTTGGAACCGAACAGACCGCGCTTCTTCTCACGCGTATTGAGAACTTCAGCGAGAATGAGGACCGCAGCATCCCAGCGCCGCTCGTTTGCCATAGCGTCGGTAGCTTCGACGTACAAAGGGACCGCCGCCCTAAGTCCCTTGAGGGCGGCGACCTCTTGTGCCTTCGCGAGTTTACTAGAACCTTGCGTCACGTCCGCCTCGCCCGTCGCGGGTCAACACGGGGTTCGGCTCAGGCACCTCGATCTTTGCGAGCTGGTCTTTGAGCGCGGTGATGCGATCGCCAACGTCTCGGTAATCTGGCGCACCGGCTTGAATTTCTTCAAACGACCAGAGCGCAAGATTGAGCGATTCCTGATCGCCTCTGCTTTCGTACAGGTCGGCGAGGTTATAGAGAACGTCTCGATACTGAGCATCTGGTTGGCCCGGAATTTCGAGCGCCTTTGAAAAGTGCTGCGCAGCCTCGTCCGTGCGGCCGAGTCCCCGCAAGCACAACCCGATACCGTTCTCTCGAAGGACGCCATAGTCGCCATCCGACAAGGCCTCGAAAATGGACAACGCTTCTTTGAAACGCTTGAGGTCAACATACGAGAGGGCGAGGCAGTAGCGACCTGCGATACTCGTGCTTCCACCGCTGACGAGCTTCTCGCATGCCTTTACCGCAGCGGCAGCGTTGCCGCTTTCGCGCAAGCGCTGCGCCGCCTCAACGTATCGTACATCTGGATCGGCGGCGCCGTTGGCGCCATCGCGAGCCGCACGAAGCGCCTCGTCAAGTCGTCCGGCAACGACGAGCGCATCAACGTCAATTTTCCCGCCATCTGCCTTCTTCGCAGAAGCGGCGGCCGCGCTCGCTGGTGCGGCGGCTGGCTTGGCTGCCGGCGCCGGTGCCGCGGCCGCAGGTGCGGCGGCCGCAGGTGCTGGCGCCTTCGGTGCCGCTGGAGCTGCGCCATTGACCTGGGATGAGGCGGCTTGGAATTGACTGTCGCGCTGAGCACGCTTTTGATCTAACTGGCCAATTGCAGCCGCGGCCTGTGACTTCTTTGCTTCGATTGCGGGAGACAGCGTGCTGAGGTCGTTACGCGCCGCATCGACTTGCGCTTTGAGCTGTTGGAGCGTTGCAACGGTTGCTTTGAGTTGCGCAATGCTCGCTGCCGCAGAAGTGGCGTCTGCTTTGGCTGACTTCGATTCCGCCAGCACGCTTTGCAGTTGACCCTGGACATCATCTGCTTGCGCTCGCGCAGCGGTGATCCGGTTCATGAGATCGGTTGCGGTCTTCTCAACTGCGCCCGCATTAGTAGCAGCTTCGGCGACCCGCTTTTGTGCCGACTCGAGCGTGCTGGCTGCATTTGTGATGAGCGTGGCGACGCCAGAGGACTTCGCTTCCACATCGCTGATGAATTGCGGCAGCGCCGCAAGTTTCTCCAAATTCGCTCGCGTGGCTTCGAGTTTCGCCCGCAGATCATCAAGCGCTTTATCCTCGGCAGCTTTCGCCTGGCTTACCGTGTCAAGCTGGGCCTTGAGGGATGCAATGCTTGATTCGACGCTGCCTCGTTGTGCGTTGAGCGCCTCGAGCGATGCTTGGGCGGCCTTGATATCTCGCTCGATGGCAACGCGCTTCTTGTATGCCTCGGCAACCTCGGCCGTAATTGCAGCCAGTTTCGAAGTAACTTCCGACTGCTGCTCGAGCAGTGTCACTTCTTCTGGAAGATCGTTATCCATGGCGCTCCCTGTGGCGACCGGCTCGGCCGGCGAGGATTTGGGTGCATCTAATATCGAGCTCGTACCGTTTGCAACCGGCGCCGAGGGCGCAGCTTGCTTCGCGGTTTGGGCGGCGACTGCGGGAGCAGGCGCTGCCTTTGGAGGCGGCGGTGGCGTTGCGGCAACGCGCGCCGGCGCTGGAGCCGGCTTGGGTGCAGCCGGAGCGAATACTGGCGGCGTGAGTTTCGCTGCGGGCGCGGGCGCAGCGCTCGCGGCGGCCGGTCTCGCTGGTGACGCAGGCGCTGCCACCGTCTTGGCGGGCTGTGCGGGTGCGGCGGCGGGCTTGGGTATCTGCTTTTGGGCGGCCTCTTGTGTCTTGGCCGGCTCGACTTTTGAGAGCTCGGATTCCAAACGGCGCGCTTCCCAGTTGTCATCTTCGATTTGCAACGCACTATCGACAAGGCGTCGAGCTTCTTTATACTGCATGGCAGCCATCGCTGCGCGAGCGCCTTGCAAATAGAATCCTAACGCATCGCCGAGCATGCTCTTCTTGCGATAGAGATCTGCCAAGCGCGTCAGCGTGGGGACGTGATGGCGGTCGCGCTCCGCAATCTTTTTGTACGCCGCGATTGCTTGATCGGTTTGACCATCACCCTCGTACAGAACCGCGGCTTCGTAGAGCGCGGGCAAATGCCGCAGATTTGACTTGCGCAGTACTTCGACAAATTTTTCCAGCGCTTGTTCGCGCTTGTTCTCAGCCAGGTCGACGCGACCAAGCTCAAACAACGCGTCATAACTTTTTTGGTCGAGGGTATGGGCCGACGCGAAGCTCGATCGCGCGATGGCCAAATCACCGGCATCAAGTGCTTTGCGCCCGCAGTCGAGGAAGGTGGTGATTGCATCCGACGTTGCGCCCGCAGTCCCAAGTGCTTTGGCGGCATCCATCCGCGTACTTAATGATAGATCAGACTGCTTGAGAAGTTGACGTAGTGTGACTGCCGCCCCATCCATGTCGCCTCGGGCCAACTGATCGCGCGCCTTGACGACAGCAGGATTGGTCGGCTCGGCTGGCTGGCCGGCGGCTGCGTCGTTGCGCCGATTTTTTCCAAGATTGGACATCGCGTACTACCCTTAACCGGGCCGCTTTTTTTGGGTCGAACAAGCCGGATGGGAGCTCGCCGCACCTATGGAGCGCGCCGTCTTTCTCATAATAGAATCGGCCAGTTCCGGCCAAGCCGTTAAGGGCCGAGGCGAATCGAACGCTCGTTCGAGGGACTGTGGGGAGCGGACCTAAAGGTCCGCTGCTACATTATCGCGGCTTCGCGAGCGTGTTCCGCCTCCAAGTACCGTTCAGCTTCCAATGCCGCGCGGCACCCCATGCCGGCCGCCGTCACCGCTTGGCGATAGCGAAAATCAAAGACATCACCCGCAACAAAAACGCCATCCACGGCCGTGTGCACGCCGTCGCTCGAGGCAATGTAGCCCCGGACGTCCAGGTCGAGTTGACCCGCGAAAAGCTCAGTGTTCGGCTTGTGGCCGATGGCAACGAAGACGGCATCGCAGGGGCGCTCCGACAGCTCGCCGGTCTTGACATTGCGCAAGCGGACGCCGCTCACACGTCCGTCCCCCAGGATGTCTTCAACCGTGGTATCCCAGATGAACCGTATCTTCGGATGGTTCATAGCTCGCTGCTGCATGATCTTAGAGGCTCGCAGTTGATCGCGCCTGTGGACGATGGTAACGCTGCGGCCAAAACGCGTGAGAAAAAGCGCCTCCTCCAATGCAGTGTCACCGCCACCAACCACGAGAATCTCCTTATCTTTAAAGAAGGCTCCGTCACAGGTGGCACAACTCGATACTCCTCTTCCCCTCAATGCGGTCTCGCTGTCTAGGCCCAACCATATGGCCGACGCCCCCGTCGCCACGATCACAGCGTGTGCGCGATATTCGTGCTCGTCCACCCAAACCCGATGCACCGTCCCCGAGAAGTCGACGCGCGTGACGTCAACGTTGTGAATGGTCGCGCCGAACCGCTCGGCTTGCGCACGAAACTTTTCCATGATCTCGGGACCCAAAATTCCCTCTGGAAAACCCGGATAGTTTTCGACATCCGTGGTGAGCATCAGCTGGCCGCCGTACTGACCGCCCGCAAAAATGAGCGGTTCCAGATTGGCCCGCGCTGCATACACGGCTGCCGTTAAGCCCGCTGGCCCCGAGCCGATAATGATGAGCTTGTGCACCTCGTCCTTCATGGATACTATCCATTCTGTCAATTTTCTAGAGATGCCCCTGTGCGGTTGCAAGAACGTTACCTCCTTCCTCGAACCACGCAACTCGATGAAAACCTTCCCCTCAAGCCCTGACCTCTTTGACGCGATCGGCAACACGCCGCTCATCAGGTTGGCCAACCTGACGGCTGCAATCGATCGAACGATTCTGGGCAAGGCCGAGTTTCTCAATCCTGGTGGATCGGTAAAAGACCGGGCGGCGAAGTTTATTATCGAGGATGCGGAGCGCGCTGGTCGTCTGCGCCCTGGCGGCACTATCGTTGAAGGCACGGCCGGCAACACCGGCATCGCGCTCACCATGCTCGGCAACGCTCGAGGATACAAGTCCATCATCGTCACGCCGGACGATCAATCCGCCGAGAAGATCGAACTGCTTCGCGTCCTTGGTGCCGATGTGCGGCTCGTGCCGGCCACCCCTTTCACGAATCCCGAGAACTACTATCACGTTGCGCAGAGCATTGCACAGTCTTTACCCGGCGCCGTTTGGGCCGACCAGTTCAACAATCTTGCGAACGCGCGCGGCCATTACGAGACGACCGGCCCGGAGATCTGGTCTGCATGCGGCGAGCAGCTCGACGCCTTTGTGACGTCAGCGGGAACCGGTGGAACCTTTGCAGGCGTCTCGGTGGCGCTCAAGGAGCGCAAGCCAAAACTCTTGACTGTGGTTGCGGATCCTATGGGTTCCGCCATGTACTCGTACGTGAAGAACGGCACGCTCGATGTTGAAGGGGACTCGGTTGCCGAAGGTATCGGCATTAAACGCGTGACCGAAAACTTTCGCACCGCGGTGGCTGACGACGCAATCCGAATCGACGACATCACGATGGTTGAGATGGCCTACTACCTCTTGCGCGAGGAAGGCCTGCTGCTTGGGGGCTCAGCCGCCTTGAACGTCGCCGCGGCAGCACGTATCGCCCTGCGGCTTCCACCCAAAAGCGTGGTTGCCACCGTCTTGTGCGATGGCGGCAGCCGTTATCTTTCTCGGTTGTACAACGCGCAATGGCTTGCGGAGAACGGACTCGTACCGCAGCAGCGCGGGTTGACTTTCCTCTAAGACCGATAAGACCGAAGCGGCGCAAACGTAGGTTTTGCAGAGGCTGCCGCCAAACCGAACCTTGGGATAAATTTCACAAAGTCTCTGTCTAGCCGCTCGCTGATCGCCCGCCCGAGGATACGGATGCAACCTTCGCCCTGGACCACCATTGCCGTTTTTTTCATCGTGGCGCTCGTTGTCGCAGGCGTGATTTCGATCGTTCCGGGCATTTTTACCCGGAAGCGCCCCACCAAAGAAAAACTTGAAGCCTATGAATGCGGCGTGCCGCCGACTTCGGAACTCACCGGTCGTTTCCCAATTCGCTTTTATCTCGTGGCCATGCTATTTGTGATCTTCGACGTTGAAACGGCCTCGTTTTATCCATGGGCGGTCAAGCTCAAGTCGCTTGGATTTTTTGGTTTCACCGAGATGTTGACGTTCATCATCGTGCTGGGCATTGGATACGCCTATGTCTGGAAGAAGGGCGGATTCTCATGGCGCTAGACGAAAATCAGCCCTTCGTTGTCACCAAGCTAGACGATTTTCTCAAGTGGGCACAGTCGTCAGCCATCTGGCCGATGACCATGGGGCTCGCATGCTGCGCGATCGAGATGATGAGCATGGTGTCACCCAAGTATGACACCGCCCGTTTCGGCGCAGAAGTCTTTCGTTCGTCGCCGCGTCAAGCCGACCTGATGATCGTGTCCGGCCGCGTTTCAAACAAGATGGCGCCGGTACTGCGTCAGCTCTACGAGCAGATGCCCGATCCAAAGTGGGTCATCTCAATGGGCGCTTGCGCTTCCAGTGGTGGTATCTTTGACAACTATGCCATCACGCCGGCCGACACGTTCCTGCCCATTGACATCTACGTCCCAGGTTGCCCGCCGAGCCCGGACGCGCTCATTTACGCGCTCATGCAACTGCGGCGCGAGATTCGCGCGGGCAGCAAGGCCAAGGTGCTCTCATCGAATGCCTGAGAGCATCAAACCGCATCCCGAGCGCGCGGCGCTTGCACCCCTGATCGAAGCGCTCACGCAAGCTGCCGGTGAACACCTTCTCGAAGCTGTGGCCGCGGAGGATATGGACGAGATCGCGTTGCGCCCGGGTGGCTTGCTGGCCGTTATCGATCGTCTGCGAGCACACGGGTTCAACCATCTGCTCGATATCGGGGGCACCGACCACCATCCGCTCACCCCGCGATATGAGATCTCCTATCATTTAATAGCGATACCACTCGGTGACAACCTTCGCAATCCCGGCAGGCTGATGAACCTTCCGCGCATTCGACTGCGGGTCTTTCCGCAGGATCTCGATCCGGTCGTTCCATCGCTCGCGGGCATTTGGCCCAGCGCGAACTGGCCTGAGCGGGAGATCTTCGATCTGTTCGGCGTTCGATTTGAAGGGCATCCGGATCTTCGTCGACTGCTCAATCCGGATGATTTTGTGGGCTATCCGCTGCGCAAAGACTTTCCGTTGCGCGGCCTCGAGCGGCGCTTTGTCCCCGGCGGGCGTGTGGGCGCAGTTCCTCCGGTGAAAGAATGAGCTCGCTCGACCTGGCCGCGTTCCGCGACAATCCCGACATCGGGCTCGAACGCGGAGACGAGCGCGACACGCTCGTGCTTTCCATGGGCCCGCAACATCCAAGCACTCATGGCGTGCTTCGCGTCATGCTACGGCTTGACGGAGAAACAGTTGTCACCGCTGAGCCCGAGATCGGATTTCTGCATACGGGCATCGAAAAGCAAGCCGAGAACCTGTTTTGGCAGCAGGCTATCACGGTCGTCGACCGCGCCGACTATCTCGCGCCGCTCTCCAACAGCTTGTGTTACGTACTCGCCGCCGAGCAGCTCTTGGGCATTGACAACATCCCGCCGCGCGCTCGCGTGTTACGCGTTATGTTCACAGAGCTCACGCGCCTCGCCAGTCACCTCGTATGGCTTGGCACGCACTGTTTGGATCTCGGTGCGCAATCAATCTTCTTCTACGCGTTCGAGATGCGCGAGCGCATTCTCTCGATCATGGAATTCGTCACTGGTGCTCGCATGCACCAATCGTGGTTTCGCATTGGCGGCCTCGCCATCGACGTTCCGGTCGGCTTTCTCGACACCATCGATGACTTCGTCGCGCGCTTTCCGGAGCGTTTGGCCGACATGCGAGCCATTGTTGAAAAGAACGTGATCATTGTCGACCGGCTGGTCGGCATCGGCAAGCTAACCCAGCACGAGGCGATCGACTGGGGGCTCACCGGTCCGCCGCTGCGGGCAACGGGCATCGCCTATGACATCCGCCGCGCTCGTCCGTACTGCGATTACGAAACCTACGATTTTGAGGTGCCCACGCAGACTGCCGGCGATTGTTATGCGCGCTTCGTCGTTCGGCTCAACGAGATGCATGAGTCGTGGCGCATCATCAAGCAGGCGCGCGAGCGTTTCCCGGGAGGACCTGTCGTCATCGACGACCGCAAGATCGTGCCACCGCCAAAAACGGAAATCCAGCATTCGATGGAAGCGCTCATCCATCACTTCAAACTCGTTTCGTCCGGCTTCAACGTGCCGGAGGGTCATGTGTACCAGGCTGTGGAGAGCCCGCGCGGCGAGATGGGCATGTATGTGACGAGCGCCGGAGGCAACAAGCCATGGCGCGTGCGCTGGCGCCCACCGTCCTTTTACCATACGCAGGCACTCAAACGCCTTGCGCCGGGCAATCTCATTGCAGATGTCGTCGCGATCATCGGCAGCCTGGATCCCGTCTTTGGAGACGTCGATCGATGACGCCCGAACGAGAACGCCGGGCGGCGGAGCTTGCCGCAAAGTATCCGCAAACCCAATCGGCGCTGATCCCATTCCTGCAGTTCTGCCAGCAGCAGGACGGCTTCGTGACCGAGCAGGCGATTTTGGACGCCGCCGAAATGGCCGGCATCACCCCGAGCGAAGTCGAGTCGATCGCGACTTTTTATAGCTTGCTCTTCAAAGAGCCCGCGGGCAAACACGTCATCCAAATCTGCCGCACGCTGTCCTGCATGCTCCGCGGCGCGGACGAGTTGCAACAACACGCGCGCCGGCGACTCGGCGTGGCCAATGGCGAAACAAGCTCTGACGGCAAGTTCACCTACGAGGAAGTCGAGTGCCTGGCAGCCTGCGATCGCGCACCGTGTCTCCAACACAATCTTGAGTTCCACTACGACGTGACGCCGGCGGATTTCGACCGCTTGCTCGAAACGTGGCGAGCGCAGGACCCGGTCACGAGCTTGCCGGCGGAATAAACGATGGCACAATTCGAACGCGTTCTCACCCGCGGGATCGGTGAGCTGGATCTCACCGATATCGAAACCTACAAGCGCCTAGGCGGCTTCGCGAGCTTGGGAAAGGCGCTGTGTCAGATGACGCCGGCAGCGGTCGTGGGCGAGGTAAGCGCATCGAACCTTCGTGGCCGCGGCGGAGCGGGCTTCCCCACGGGCAAGAAGTGGAGTTTTCTGCCAAACGACGGCCGGCCGCGCTACCTCGTGTGCAACTGCGATGAAGCAGAACCCGGTACGTTCAAAGACCACATGCTCTTAGAGTTCTCGCCGTTTCAGATCATCGAGGGTTTGCTTATCTCTGCCTACGCCATTGGCGCCGCGAAAATTTTTATGTATATCCGCGGCGAGTTTCTCGAAGGCTACCGCATCTTCAAACGCGCGGTCGAACAGGCAGCGCTGCAAGGCTGTCTCGGCCGGCGGATTTTGGGAACCGATTTCTCGATGGACATAACCCTGCACCGCGGTGCGGGCGCCTACATCTGCGGCGAAGAAACTGCTATGCTCGAATCGCTCGAAGGCAAACGGGGCGAGCCGCGGCTCAAGCCCCCATTTCCTGCCAACGCGGGCCTGTACGACATGCCCACCGTGGTCAACAACGTGGAAACGGTTTGCTGCGTGCCACACATCATCGAGCGGGGAGCGAAGTGGTTCGCGTCCATAGGACCGGAAAAATGTCCAGGACCAAAGATCATCAGCGTGAGCGGCCATGTCCGCAAGCCCGGCAACTACGAAGTACCCATGGGGATTCCAGCGCGCGAACTCATCGAAGAGTATGGTGGCGGTCTTTTCCCTGGCCGCCAGCTCAAGGCCATCCAACCGGGGGGCGGATCCTCGGCGGCCATCTTCGAGGAGGACCTCGATACCGGCATTGACTTCGACTCGCTAGCGGCCAAGAAAACCATGTTGGGCTCGGGCGGCTTTGTCGTTATGGATGACACGACGTGCATGGTGCGCGCGTCACAAACTTTGGTGCGGTTTTTCGAGCACGAATCGTGCGGCCAATGTACGCCGTGCCGGGAAGGCGGACAATGGGTGGCAAGGATGGTCACGCGACTGGAGGCCGGCGAGGGTTCGCAAAACGACTTGCGCGTGCTCAACACGATCAATGATACGATCACCGGCACGAATCTCTGCCCGCTGGGCGATTCGATCATGCCCTTCTTGTCGTCCGTTCTGCGCCGATTTCCCGAAGAATTTGCAGCCCACGTGCGGCTTGCCGGCTGTCCGCTTCGGGCAACGGCCGTGGAAGCTGCAAGCTGACCCATGAGCAAACAAACACCGCGGCGCTTGGTCAACCTGATCATCGATGGCAATCCGCTTTCGGTGCCCGAAGGAACCCTCGTCGTTGAGGCCGCTAAACTGCTCGGCACGCATGTGCCCGTGTATTGCTATCACCCGAAGATGGACCCCGCCGGCTTGTGCCGGATTTGTCTCGTTGAAATCGAGAAGATGCCAAAGCTGCAGATTGCGTGCAATACGCAGGTGGCTGAGGGCATGGTCGTGCACACCACGTCTGCGCGCGTGGCGGAAGGTCGCCGCGGTGTGCTCGAGTTCTTGCTCCTCAATCATCCGCTCGACTGCCCCATCTGCGACAAGGGCGGCGAGTGCGATCTTCAGGATTTCACGATGAGTTATGGCCCGGGCGCCAGCCGTCTGACCGAGCCGAAACTGCACAAACCCAAGGTGGTCGATCTCGGTCCGACGATCGTGCTCGATGAGGAGCGCTGCATTCTGTGCCGGCGCTGTACGCGCTTTGACGATGAGATCGCGCAAGAGCGCAACTTGGTTGTCGTCGAGCGCGGGCAACGCTCGCTGATTGGCACCGCACGCGGTGATGATTACGCTTCGTACTTCTCAGGCAATACAACCGAGATTTGTCCGGTTGGCGCGTTGACCAGCAAAGCATATCGCTTCCGCTCGCGCCCTTGGGATCTCAGCCATGCAGACTCCGTCTGCACCCAGTGCTCGGTTGGGTGCAACTATCGCATCGACTCACGCTTCGGGCGCATCATGCGCACGTTCACCCGGGAGAATACTGCCATCGACGATGGCTGGATTTGCGACCGGGGCCGCTACACGTTTAACTATTTGTATGAGCCCACGCGATTGCGCCAGCCGCTGCTGCGGCGCGATGGAGAACTCAAAGCCGCGACGTTTGATGAGGCAATTGCACTCACCGCCGAAAAGTTGGCAGCAGCAGCTCGCCACGGGCGCGTTGGCATCATCGGCGGCGGTCGTTTGTCGGATGAAGAGGCCTTTGCGCTGCAGCGATTTGCTCGAGAGGTTTTGGGCACGAACAATATCGATTACCGAGCCACGCTGCAGAAGTTTGCGTCGCCACCGCGCTTTGGAGCTCGCCTCGAAGACCTGGACGATGCATCGTTGATCTTGGTCTTCGGGGCGATCACATCCGAGCAGGCGCCTATCCTTGATTTGCGTCTGCGGCGCGCGGTCGCGCGGCATCATGCAAAGCTCCTGTTCGTCGGCCCCTACAAACCTGATTTTACGGTGCCGTGCCGCTACGTTGAGTACGCGCCTGGCGACATCGGAACATTGATGGAGAAGTTAGCCGACGTCGTGCATCACGGCAAGGAAGAAACGGGCGAAGGTTTCGTTGCCGAGATCGCAACGGAGCTGGCCGGCGCTGAGAAGATCATCGCGATCCACAATGGCCGTGACCCCGACGCAATTATCTCGCTCGATCGTCTCATGGAGCGGCTGCACCAGTACGATCATCCGGTTGGCATCCTGGTCGTCGGCGCCGTGGGCAACGCGCGCGGCGCCGAAGCGGCTGGTTGTGTGCCCAACCTCGGTCCGGGCTACGCGGCCATCGAGCCGCCGGGAATGACCACTCGTGAAATGCTCGTGGCGGCTGCGGATGGGAAGCTCGATGCGCTCTTTATTGCGGGAGCGAATCCCGCGCTCACGTATCCCGATGGTGCGCTTGCTCGCCGTGCGTTGAGCAGCGTCGGGTTCCTTGCCGTGGCGGAGCAAGTGATGACCGAAACGGCGTCGCATGCAGATGCGGTGTTCGCGGCCGCATCGTTTGCCGAGAAGAGCGGCCACGTGACCAATCTTGAGGGAACGCAGCAAGCCTTCGCCCAGGCGGTCGAGCCGCCAGTTCATGTGGCCAGCGATGCGCAAATCCTTGCGGCGCTCGCACGCGCAATGGGTAAGGCGACGGATCTTCCTGATGACGTCGGCGCGCTTTTCGTACAACTGAACAGCGCGCTCGCGGCCGCGCGTGCGCGCAGCCCGAAGGATTCACTGCCTCGCCCGAAGGCGGAGCCAGTAGGGGGCGATTGGAAAATCGCCCCAGGCGAGGGGTTGACCATCATTCCCATTCCAAAACTGTATGCCGGCGGCGGTCCGTCTGCACACGACCCCGGAATGGCCGCAATGCGCCCTCGGCCTTTTGCGATCTTCTCCCCAGATGACGCAGCGCGCCTTGGCTTCGCACCAGGCGACATCGTGCGACTCACCGGTGCCGCGGGCGAAATTGACGTGGAAGCAAAAGTCGGATCGCAAGCACCCGCTGGCGTGGCGCTCGTGCTCGCCGATATGCCTGAAGCGCCGGTCAACCGATTGCTTGATGCTAGCGGTTTCGGCACTGCTTCTGCCAGCGTCGTCGCCACGTCGGAGATGCGCGCATGACGCACGTGCCTTTGTGGGTGCTGACCGTCGCCATCAAATCCGGCGTGCTTATCTTCATCGTGGTCACGTCGTTCGCGTATCTGATGTTGACCGAACGCAAGATGCTTGGCTGGTTCCAGCTGCGCCTCGGGCCCACGTGGTGTGGTCCCTGGGGCCTCATGCAGCCGGCGGCGGATGCGGTCAAGTTGGTTTTCAAAGAAGACCTCACTCCGGGCGGAGCGGATCGCTTCATTTATAAAGTCGCGCCGGCAATCGCCGTGCTGACGGCGCTGCTTGCGTACGCGGTCATTCCTTTTGGTTGGTATCCAAACGGCGACCCGATCGCGATCGCTTCACCCAACGTCGGCATCCTCTATTTGCTCGCGGTAGCCTCGGTAGGCGTTTACGGCATCGCGCTCGGCGGCTGGGCTTCGCAATCAAAATGGTCGCTGTTGGGCGCTATTCGCTCGACAGCACAGATGATCTCGTACGAGCTTGCCATGGGCTTGGCTATCGTGCCTGTCGTCATGCTCGCGGGAACGACAAGCCTGGGCGGCATCGTTGCGGCACAATCCGCACACCACCTTTGGTACGCAATCCCGCTGTTCATACCGTTCCTCATCTTTGGCGTCACCGCCATGGCAGAAACCAATCGCGCTCCGTTCGATTTGCCCGAAGCCGAAACAGAACTCGTCGCGGGATTTCACACCGAGTATTCGAGCTTGCGGTTCGGCACGTTCTTCGTCGCCGAGTACGTCAACATGATCACCGTGTGTTCCATCCGGACCCTGCTCTTTTTGGGTGGCGGGGACGGACCGTTGGTGTCGCAGCTGCCCTATCTCTCCGTCGTCTGGTTCGTGGTCAAAGTAGGCCTGTTGCTGTTTATGATGATCTGGTGGCGCGCGACGCTCCCGCGTCTGCGCTACGACCGTCTCATGGCATTCGGCTGGAAGTTCCTGCTGCCGACGGCGGTGGCTAATCTCTTGATCGTCGCGGGCATCGTCGCGGCGATCGGCAATCGTTGAGGCGTGACGTGAAGTATTTCTTGCAAGCCGCCGGCGGCCTCGTGATTGGGATGATGACCACGCTGAAGTATCTCTTCAAGAAGAAAGCGACCATCGACTATCCGAACAAGCCATTTCGCCATGCCGAGCGATTCCGCGGCGTCCACGAACTACGCAAATATGATGACGGCTTAGAACGCTGCATTGGCTGCGAGTTGTGCGCGGTGGCGTGTCCGGCAAACGCGATCACGGTCATTGGAGCGGAAAACGATCCAAAACATCCGGTCTCTCCCGGCGAGCGTTACGGATACCGCTACGAGATCGACATGCTGCGCTGCATCTTCTGCGGCTGGTGCGAGGAAGCGTGCCCTACTGACGCAATCGTGCTCACACCGCGCTTTGACATCGCGGATTTCACGAGGGACCGCCTCGTCTACGGCAAGGATAAGTTGCTCGTGAAAGACCCATTCACACAGCACATGGCTAACACAGAGTCCTCAATGGACACAGACCCAGGTGTCAGCGTACCGTGATCGCGCTTTTTTGGATCTGTGCTGTTGTCCTTGTCGTCACAGGCATCGCTGTGATTTCGAGCAAGCATCCGGTGCATTCGGTCATCGCTCTCATCGTCAACTTCAGCGCTCTGGCCGTGCTGTTCTTGACGCTCAATGCTGAATTCTTGGCCATGATTCAAATCATCATTTACGCTGGCGCCATCTTGGTGCTCTTCTTGTTTGTGATCGCGCTTTTGACCATCGGGAATCAGGCCATCGAACTCGCTCCCGGCAGGTTGAGCTTTCAGGCGGTGCCGTCAATTGTGGCCGGGATTGCGGCGCTTGCTCTCCTGTTCGCCGGCGTTCGGGGGGCGCAGGTTGGGGCGTATCAACCGACGCCGAGCGACTTCGGACTCGTCGCGACATTCGGCACCGCGCTTCTGACGACGCACCTGTTTGCCTTCGAAGTGACGGGGTTCGTGCTGCTCATCGCGGTCATCGGCGTTGTGGTCATGGCTGGAAGGAAGGAGGTTCGCTTCTAGGTGGGCATAGCGCAAGTTCCACTTGCGGACTATCTGACGGTTTCTGCCGCGATCTTTGTCATCGGCGTCATCGGCTTTTTGCTGCGGCGCAACCCGATCATCATGCTCATGGCCATCGAACTTATGTGGAACGCCGGCAATCTTGCTTTCGCCGCGTTTGCGCGGCATTTCATCGACATGTCAGGCCAGGTGTTCGTTTTTATCGTCATCACCGTCGCGGCGGCGGAGGCGGCGATTGCGCTCGCCATCGTGGTCATGGTATTCCGGCGCCGACCTGACGCCGACGTTGATGAGATTTCCGTGATGAGGGGCTGATGGAAGGATACCTTCGCACCGCACCCTTCACCATTTTGTTCTTGCCGCTGTTCGGCATGATTGTCATCGCGCTCGTTGGCCCACGCGTGCATCGAATCGGTGCCGCGGTTATCGGAAACCTCTCGATTCTCGGGGCGTTCGTTTTGACGGCCATGCTCGCATGGACCGTTTGGCGGCTGCCACCTGATGCGCAAGTGCTCACCGTGAAGTATCCACCCGCGTGGGCTGCACACCCACAGTTTTGGGCTCACATTCCGCCACTGACCATTTCGTTCGAGCTGCGCATTGATTCTTTGGCTCTTGTGTGGATGCTCATCATCACGGGCGTCGGTTTTCTCATTCATCTGTATTCGGTTGGTTACATGGCAGACGCAAAGGGGTATCGCACCTTCTTTGCCTACATGAACCTGTTCGTTTTTACCATGCTGCTGCTCGTGATGGCGGGCAATTTTTTGTGGCTGCTCGTCGGCTGGGGCGGCGTCGGGTTGGCCTCGTACCTGCTTATCGGGTTTGATGCCGATCGCCCCGCAGCGGTCCTGGCTGCCCGCAAAGCGCTCATCATGAACGTCATCGGAGACGTCGGCATCATGATCGCTCTCTTTCTTCTCTATGCGCATTTCGGCAGTTTATCGTACAAGGAAGTCTTCGGAAACGTGACAAGCGCAAGTCAAAGCGCGCTCAACTGGATCGGCATCTGGTTGCTCTTAGGCGCGGTCGCTAAATCGGCCCAACTGCCGCTGCAAACTTGGCTGCCAGATGCAATGGAGGGCCCCACGCCGGTCAGCGCCTTGATCCACGCCGCGACGATGGTCACGGCCGGCGTCTACTTAATAGCGCGCGCGCATCCCATTTACGATCATGCGCCGATTGCCGCCACCACGGTGGCGGTGATCGGTTGCGCCACCGCCTTCTTCGCAGCCACCATCGGCACGGTGCAGTACGATATCAAACGCGTGCTGGCGTACTCGACGATGAGCCAGATCGGCTATATGGTGCTCGCGGTTGGCGTGGGCGCCTATGCGGCCGGGACCTTTCATTTCATCACCCACGCGTTTTTCAAGGCGCTGCTTTTTATGGCCGCCGGCATCATCATTCACAACCTTGGCGGCGAGCAAGATATCCGAAAGATGGGAGGCCTGGCTCGACGCATGCCGCTTGCTTTCTGGACCTTCCTTATCGGCACGCTTGCCATCTCTGGCATCTATCCGTTCGCCGGTTTCTTTTCCAAAGATGCCATCTTCGATCAACTCCTCGCTTCGCATCATCCCGTCCTCTGGGCCTTCGCGGTTGCGACTGCGCTCTTAACAGCGTATTACATGTTCCGGTTGCTCTTCTTGACGTTTTTTACCGGGGAGTATCGCGGCGAACACGAGCCTCACGCTGACCGGTCCTTTACGATGATGATCCCCACAGTTATTCTCGCGTTGCTCTCCGTTGTCGGGGGTTGGCTTGTCTTGCCTGGACACGACGCGATTTCAAGCACGCTCGCCCCTGCATTCGCCGATAGCGGAAAGCTTCCGCGCATGGGCGAGATCAATTGGTTCTTCACTTCCATTGCCACGCTAGTGGCGGTCCTGGGCTTTGGCGCCGCATATGTCCTGTACCAACGAGGGGCGGAGATTCGCGTGAGACTCAGCACGGCGTTGCGTCCGTTGCGCGCGCTGTTGTTCAATGCCTATTATTTCGACACGATCTATCACTGGCTGTTTGAGGTGCCGGCCTTGACGCTTGCTTCGGACGTGGCACGCTACATCGACCCTGAAGGCGTGGGGGGTGTCACCGCCGGCGTTGCTCGCGCCGCAACCGGAGTTGGCGATGCCATGCGCGGTTGGGAGACTGGCTATCTGCGCCGCTACGGGCTCAGCATGGTCATCGGTATGGTGCTCGTGCTTGCTTTCTATTTGTATCTCGCGCACGGCGGCATCGCAGCGGGAATGAAGTGACATGCTGATCGATACCGTCATTTTCTTGCCCTTGGCCACTGCGCTTGTCCTAATGCTTGTGCCCCGCCGAGCCACCGCAGCGCAAAAAGGCATCGCGTTTGGGGGCGCACTCGCAACATTTTTCTTGTCGCTTACTTTTCTCACGCTCGGCGTCGGGACTGCAGCCGATCAGTCGGTGCCATGGATTTCGGGCACGTGGGTCGCCGCCTACCACGTGCGCGTCGATGCACTCCGCCTGTTCTTCGTGCTTCTCACCACGCTCGTCGGCGTTGCGTGCGTGTGGGCGGCATTTTCGTATGCGCAGCAGCCCCGGCTGCGCGGCTATCTGTGTCTGATCTTGGCGTTTGAAACCACGCTGCTCGGATTGTTCACCGCCGCGGATTTGCTGCTCTTTTACATCTATTGGGACTTGATGCTCATTCCCGTCTTCTTGCTCCTCACGGGCTTTTCTGGCACGCAAGCGGCGCGCCGAGCCGCCTGGAGCTACCTCATTTACAATGGCGCGGGCGGGCTCGTGCTGCTGCTTGGGATCATTGCACTGGTCACGCAAACGCACACCTTCGAAGTGGGTGGGAGCGCGCTAAACCTGAGCCCTCAATTGGAGTGGTGGATCTTCGCAGCCTTTGCCATTGCGTTCCTCATCAAGACGCCGGCCTTCCCCTTCCACAGCTGGATGCCGCCGACGTACACGCACGCACCCCCGCCAGTGGTTGCGATGGTGTCAGGCGTGCAAAGCAAGGCAGGCCTTTTCGGCCTGCTCGCCTTCGCGCTTCCGCTTTTTCCGCACGCAGCCCAAACCTGGGCGCCGCTGCTGCTCGTGCTCGGGGTAGCGAGCATCTTGTATGGGGCGCTTGCCGCCATGGGCGAACAAGACGCGAAGACGCTGGTGGCGTTCTCGTCGCTGTCGCATCTTGGCCTCGTGTGGCTCGCGCTCTTCGCGTTTGACATCACCTCGATTTCGGCTGGTATTTTGATGATCGTCAGCCACGGCTTGATCGCCGCCGCACTCTTCCTGTTGCTAGGCTTCATTGAAGAACGGGTCGGCACACGCGATCTGGCGCGATTCGGAGGGATGAGCCACCGAGCGCCACGTTTGGCCGTGATGATGCTCATCGCCGCAATGGCTGCGCTGGGATTGCCCGGGCTTTCCGGCTTTGCGGGTGAGTTTCTGATCCTCATCGGAAGCTGGCAGACTCAGCCTCTCGCCACAAGTTTTGCGCTCATTTCAGTCGTGCTTGCGTGCGTGTACATGCTCAAGCTTTTTCAAAGCACCATGTACGGTCCCGAGCGAGTGCCTCACCCCGGTGCCGCGCTCGAACTGCGCGCGAGGGAAGCGTGGCTCGTGGCGCCGCTGCTCGCCGCGATCGTTTTCCTAGGCGTGTGGCCCGGCTGGCTCAACGACCGAACCCCCAATGTCGTCGCCCGCATCCATTCGCGGGTGAATGTAGCAGCGGACCTTCAGGTCCGCTTGGCGCGAATTCATTTAGGTCCCAATGTAGTCGCGCGAATTTATTCGCGCGCGCACGATGTAGGACACGAACTATGACCAGCGTCGCCGGCGTGAGCATCTCTTGGCCTGTTCTTGCACCCATCGTCATCCTGACCGTCGGCGGGTTGCTCATCATGATCGTCGATCTTCTGAGCCGATCGGCATCCAAGGCTTTGCTGTACGGGATTGGCATCTTGAGTTGCATCGGCGCCTTTGTCATGCTGCTACCGCTTCAAGGACAATCGACAACAACGCTTGCAGGAGCGTTCGCCAGCGATCGATTCTCGTGGCTTTTCGATATCGTATTGCTGCTGACGCTCGCCATCACGTTCTTGCTCTCTTCGCTACCCAAGGCGGAAGATGGAGGCAGCCCCGGATCCTATGCTGCTCTGTTGGTCTTTTGCACGATCGGTGGCATGGTCATGGCTGGCGCAAATAACCTCATCATCATTTTCTTGGGGATCGAACAGCTTTCGCTGGCGCTCTACGTGCTCGCCGGCACGGGTTTTCCGCGTGAAGCATCGCAGGAAGCAGCGCTCAAATATGTTTTGCTTGGATCGCTCGCCTCAGGCTTCCTTATTTTTGGCTCAGCGCTCCTGTACGGATCCGCGGGTGGAGTTGGCCTCGCGGCGCTACGTACGGCGGCGGTGAATCCCAGCGGATTGTTCTTCATCGGCTTTGCGCTCTTTCTCGTGGGGCTCGCGTTCAAGCTCGCCCTCGCGCCCTTTCATACATGGGTTCCTGACGTCTACGAAGGCTCGCCACTCGCGATCACCGGCTACATGGCGGTCGCGGTGAAGGCGGCCGCGTTTGCCGTGCTAGCCCGAATCGTGTATGTCGTTGTTGGTCATGACTCGGTCGCGCTCGTGCCGCTGTGGACCATCGCGATTCTGTCGATGCTCGTTGGCAATCTCGGCGCAATCCGCCAGCGCAATCTCAAGCGACTCTTAGGCTACTCGAGCATCGCGCAAGCCGGTTATCTTGTCGTCGCTTTCGCGGGCGTCAGTCGCGATGGGCTGAACGCCCTGTTGTTTTACCTCGTGGCATACGCCCTGACCACGCTCGGAGCATTCGCGGTGATGGCATTGTTGGGCGACGGCTCCGATTCATACGCAAACCTCGAAGCGTACCGTGGCTTGCATTTTCGTCGACCCTGGCCGGCTGCGGCCATGGCGCTCTTCTTTTTCTCGCTCGCCGGGATACCGGCCACGGCTGGGTTCTACGGCAAGATCCTGCTGTTGGAACAAGGGCTAAGTGCAGGACCATGGGGTTTCGCAATGGCGATCGCGCTCGTTTTTGGCACGCTCGTGTCTTTCTATGTTTATGGCAAGGTTGTCTGGGATATGTACTCGTACGTCGAAGACGAAGCTGCGCAGCCCACCGGCAATTCGCTGGCACCGTGGGTGGCGGTGGCCGCGGGTGCGTTGGGCACGATCATGTTTGGCGTCTTGCCCCAGGCATTTCATATCCTACAAATGTAGGGCGGATCATTCTTCGTCGGCTTTCGCTGGCTGTTTTGCCGCTCATGAGGTCACGTTTTGAGACTGCGTCCGCTGGTTGCCTTGCTCGCCATGCTGGCAATCGGCGCGTGTTCATCGCTCGTCAAGCACGCTGCGCAAGAGCTTGCAGCGACTCCGCTCCCCATTGCAACCGGGGACTACCCGATGCTCGGCCATGCTGCAGATTTCTCGTGGATTGCCGGCAGGCTAGAGCACAGCCTTTCCTGCACCTATCTGCGTTTTGGTTCGCCAAAGCATGCGCCATGGGGCGGGCGGATCGCGCTCGGGGCTGCGCCAGATCAAGTCGGCCAATTACCCGATGGCGACACCGTCGTAGTGAAAGGCGATCTCACACCCCTCGCGTACGGCACGTGCGGGTCACCATCGTATCTCATGCGCTCGATCGAGGAGCATTAGATAGGCCCTTACGTGCTGGTCGGGGCTGGCGCGTTGCGGTGATGGTGGTGCGCGCCTGTCATCGTCCCTGACGAGTTGCCCATCGAGTTTGTCATGCTCCCACCGTTGCCACCACCGGCGAGGTGATAGCCGTGTGCGTTCACCGCTGCCATGCACATATATTGACCATTCTTGGTGCGCCCATACCAAGGATCGCCTTGCTCGTGGTACACATGGGTATTGAGATTGACCCACACGATTTGACTCTTGCAATCAAGATGTGCGGGAATGGGCGCCGCTTGCCCCGCAGCCCCGTTCATGGCTTGGCCAGCTGCGTTCACAGCTTGGCCAGTCGCCGTCGCGGTGCTGTTGGCTGCGTTTTGTCCGCCGCCTCCACCACCGCAACCGCTCGCCACCACTCCCACACAGAGGAGCACGACGGTGAGAAGCGGAGCGGAAAACTTGCGATGAAACATCGAGTTTCCTTTCCATGGGGATGAAACGAAAAGTCTTCGCGATAGGGAGTCGCGGGTGCTCGGTGGTTTGCGCCGGCAACGTCAATCCCCTGGCCAGCGACCGACGTGCAAACGTCCTCGGGGAAAAATACGAGCGGACCAAAGGTGGGTTCCTTAATGGTTAATCGCGCACAATTTCTCGCCACGATGATCGCGCTTGCGAGCGCAGCGTTCGGCGTTATCGCAGCGCTTGCATGGAACACCGCCATCTCCGATCTTATCAAGCAGCTGCTTCCAGGCGGCAAAGGAATCGGCTCGGAGTTCATTTGCGCCGCAATTGTCACGGTGATTGGCGTCCTCGTCATGGTCAGCCTTGGCAAACTCGCGGAGAAAACCGGCGAAAAAAGCGCCATGTAGAATTCCCATGTTCCTGTGTTTGCTGCTACATTTGCATGTCCCGAAGGGGGCGTCAAACAGGTGGCGCTTCCTTCGCGACCTAATGTGAAACGTGAATGTTAGTGCTGGCACTAATCGCCGCCGTTTTACTGGCGATGCCTTCTGCTGTCGCAGACCTACCGCAAGCCTCTCCATCGCCCGCCTCACCCGTCCGCAGGGTCGGCGAGAAACTCGACTACAGTTTGCACGCGGTGCTCTCGCAGTCGATCGCGGGGAAAGACGCATTCGGGAAAGCGATCAACCAATCGTTGTCTCCCACGAACGTCAAAGGCTTCGAAAGTATCATCGTCACGAAGATCAACGCCGAGGGCTTAACGCTCCATCGGCTCGGCACGATCACCGCCACGGTTGATGATGCGAAGGCGGTAACGAAGCCCGGACAGGGTTGGTCGCTCGTCGATGCGCAAGGCAGAGTCGTGCGCGATTCTGGCAAACTCGGCGGTCTGTTTCTCTTACCGCTTCCCTTCCTCGGTGAGTTAGCTGTCAAAGCTGGTAACGATTTGGCAATCGGCGATCAGTGGTCTGGCAAGCTGGGCACAAAACTCTATGGCATGACCTCACAGCCAGAGCTGCATTTTATCGTTAGCGGCACCCGTTCAATTCTGGGCGTTCACGTCTTCACGATCGCGGCGACCGGTACGGTCACGATGAAAGAGCCTGTAATGACCGCGTCCGGCGAAGCCCTCGGCTATGCAGCTGGCACCGCGCACATCAGCGCAGAACTCGACTACGATCGAGACAACCGCCGGCTTGTTTCCATGCAGGCCGTCGTGCAAGATACAATGCATTACAGCGGAGTCTCAAAGCACGCCGGCGGCACCGTTCATGACAACCAAAATTGCTCGGTGGCGCTCGACCCCGCGTCGATGACCCGGACGCTCGGAGGCGCCGACCCAGCCGGCCCACCGCGTTAGCGCCCAGACTGGTCTTGGCGGCCTCACGGCCGCGCTGAAATTACGGCTTGGCTATACCCGTCTGTTGGGCCGCCTTGCGTTCCTCGCTGTTGCGGAAACCATACAGGAAGTACACGGCGAGTCCCACCAGCATCCAAATGCCAAAAACTTCACGCGTCAATGGCTGGGATCCCAAAAATGCCAGCAACACAGCCGATGCGACGGCCAGGATGGGCACGAGTGGCACAAACGGCGTGCGGAAGGTGCGCGGCCGGTTGGGTTGTGTTTTGCGCAGCACGAGCAATCCGATCGCGACGAAGATGAATGCGCTGAGCGTTCCAAGATTCACGAGATCCAGCTCCCAGGTGAGCGGAACGAATCCTGCCACCAAACCAACAATGAGTCCGGTGATCATGGTCATTCGAGCGGGCGTGCGAAAGCGCGGATGAATGACGGCCACACTCTTCGGCAAGAGGCCGTCTCGCGCCATCACAAAGAAGATGCGGCTTTGGCCCAACAAGCCGGTCAGAATGACCGATGACGTGCCGATCACCGCGCCCACGATCGTTAACCACGCCCAGCCGCCTTTTCCGACGAACTCCAAAGCGCTCGCAAGCGGCGTCGCCACATTGATCGCCTGCGAGGGTTGCATGCCCGTGAGCACGATGGCGATGGAGACATAGAAGAGCGTTCCCAAAGCCAACGAACCCATGACGCCCTTAGGCACGTCGCGTTGTGGATCTTTTGCTTCTTCTGCGGCCGTGGTCACCGCGTCGAAGCCGATAAACGCGAAGAAGACGATGAACGCACCGGGGATGACGCCGATCGTTCCGATGGCCGAGTGCGTGAGCCACCCGTGCGGCAAGAACGGATGCCAATTCATTGCGTGCACGAAGGGCAGTCCGATGATGATAAACACCACAAGCACGCCCATCTTGAGCACGACCAAGATCGAGTTTGTTCCGGCAGATTCTTTAATGCCGACCGCAAGCAAGACCGAGAACGCGATGACCGAGAGAAAGGCGATGACGTCGAAGTACGTGTGAGCCCCGGTATCATAAGCGCCAGTCGCCCACAAGGGAAGATGCAATCCAACCGTGGCGAGAAAGTTTTGAATGTTAGCTGAGAAGGTACTCGCAACCGGCGCCGATGCCATGCCATACTCCCAAATCAGGTTCCATCCAATGATCCAAGCCATGAGCTCGCCGACCGTTGCATACGTGTAGGTATACGCACTGCCCGCGACTCGCACCATCGAGGCAATTTCCGCGTAGCACAGAGCCGCAAACGCGCTGATCACAGCGGCGATCAAGAACGATATGATGACGGCGGGACCCGCCTTGTTGTGCGCCCCATCGCCAATCGTGGCAAAGATGCCCGCGCCAACCATATTGCCGAGGCCGATGGCGATCAGCGCCCACGGACCTAACGCGCGCCGCAGCGTGAGCCCTGGCGCGTCGTGTTCTTCTTGCGCCAGTGCGCTCATCGAACGCGTGATGAACAATCCCGTACCTTTTGGCTGTGCAGCGTCCATCGATCTTCCTTCTATGCGGCAGCGTCTTTGGGCGAAAGAATCGGCTCGCCTTCTAGCGGCCAGATGATACCGACCTGCGGATCGCGCCAACTCAAGACGCGCTCGGTTGTCGGGTCGTACAGCGCGTTCATCTTATAGTGAACGATCGTCTCTTCGCTCTGCGCCAGAAAGCCGTGCGCAAAACCGCGAGGGACGTAGAGTTGGTGGTGGTTGTCCGCCGTCAGTTCGAACCCTTGCCAGCGCCGGTAGGTGGGTGAGTCCTCACGCACGTCCACGATGACGTCAAAAATACACCCCAGCAAGACCTGGACGAATTTGGCCATTCGCATATCGTAGTGCATGCCGCGTAGAACGTTACGTTTGGAACGAGAAACGCTATCCTGCACCCAGAGATCGTGCAAGCCCAGCGCGGCATATTTCTCCGTGGAGAAGCTTTCTTTGAAGTAACCCCGCGCATCGTGGTAAACGTCGGGAATGAAAAGCTTCGCCTCGGCAAAATCTGTGTCGCGGACCTGAATCATTTCGCGCCAAATTCGCACAAGATGCTCGCTTTCCCGCATGGAGATTTGCCGGTCGGCTCGAACTCGAACCCAAATGACAGCCGCGCCTTTTGGCCGTGCGCGCGAGAGGCGACTATCGGATCCGCTTCGCGCTGCCTTGCTGGCCTCAATTCTTGCTTTTCTCGTTTCTGGATGCGGAGGTGGGGCCGGTATTGCTCCCTTCCCCAAAGGTCCAAGTAACTTCCCGAGTCCTCAAGCTTCCGACGTCTTGCGGTTATCGACGGACATTTTTACGAACGGTTCAAGCCAACACGCAACGGAGGTTGAGCCCTCCGCGATTTCGTTTGGCGCGACGATCGTCGCTGCATTTCAATCGGGCCGTTTCTTTAATGCGGGCTCGTCGGATCTCGCGTTTGCAACTTCTCACGATGGCGGCATGACCTGGTTGGACGGCGTGCTCCCGGGCACGACAAATATCGTGCAGCCGGGCAGTACCTTCGACAGCATCAGTGATCCCTCGGTTGCCTACGACGCTCTGCACGGAGTGTGGCTGATTGCGGGGCTACCCGTTATTTTTAGCGGCGCACCCGCTCCTGCCGCCGTTGTCAGCCGTTCGAGCGACGGGTTCAGCTGGAGCAATCCGATCAGCATCGCACCTAATCAAACCTCAAGCGACAAGGATTGGATCGCTTGCGATGATTCGCCCGGAAGCCCATACTACGGACATTGCTACGTCGAATGGGATAACCCAGCCACGAACGGCACGATCCTCATGAGCACGTCGGTCGACGGCGGACTGACTTGGGGCCTGCCCTTAGCCACGGCGAACAATGCGACCGGCATCGGCGGACAGCCCGTGGTGCTGCCGAACGGTCGCGTCGTCGTTCCCGTTGATGACTATAATGAGTTTAACGTGCTCTCGTTCGTGTCGACCAACGGTGGGGCGAGTTGGAATTCCGCGACCGTTGCAGCATCCATCTCCGACCACTTCGAAGCCGCCAATCTGCGCAGCGCTCCATTGCCTTCTGCAGCGGTTGACGCCGGCGGAACGGTCTATCTCGTTTGGCAAGACTGCCGCTTTCGAAACCAATGCGCGGAAAATGATATCGTGCTGAGCACCTCGAGCGACGGCAGCAGCTGGACTGCGCCCACGCGCGTGCCAACCGACGCGCAAACGAGCGCTGTCGATCACTTTCTCCCAGGCATTCGAGTGGCGCCTCTCACCGCGGGTCCGAGCGCGCACCTCGGCATCACCTATTACTATTACCCCAACACCGCATGCGCGCCGGCGAATTGCGCGCTCGATGTGGGGTATATTTCGTCTTTGGATGGTGGATCAACGTGGAGCAATCCGATTTTTTTGAGTGGCCCCATGAGCGTGCAATGGCTCGCGCAAACCAACATTGGAGCGATGGTGGGCGACTATACGACGACCGTGTTCGCGGGAAATCAACCCTACGGCATCTTCGCTCTTGCGCACCAGCCATCGGGCGAACTCAACGAGGCGATGTACATCACTAGGACCGGGACGATTGCCCTCGCTACCGGCCGGCGAAGTTCATTTGGTGAGCGAGCTATCCCGGGAGCGCATTCGGATCACCCGCCGAGGAAGCCGCCGCCCCCCGAATCGATGAATGTTCTCGCCAATCCATTGGGCGGCGATTAGTCTATGGGGCGCTCATCGTGTACGACGGTCCGCTCGTGTAAGGACTTGTGAACGGAGAGCCGGCAAACGGGTTGGCTGCATAGGGTGAACCAGAAAATGGGCTGGCGTTGAACGGGCTCGAATAGGGCAGGCTGCTGTACGGTGAGGCGCTCGGGAGTGCGGCATACGGCAAGGCGGTGTACGGCGTGCCCGAATACGGAGAACCGGTAAATGGGTTCACATTTTGGAGTCCGTTGCTGAAGTGATCCATGTAAAAACGGCCGTTACTGAAGGGCGTGTTGGTGAATCCGCCAGTGTAGAAACTATCGAACGAAAATCGCGAGCTCGGTTCGTAGCCCACGGACGTCGGCGATGAGCCGGCATACGGAGTGCCGTACGTGGCCAGGTTGCGCGACCGATAGGCTTGCACGTAGAGCACGTGCTGAATTTGGGTGGCGTCGAGCAACAGGCGTTGCGCGCGTGGATCGGTCACACAGCTCAGCGCCGGCGAGTTCTGTCCCTTCCAACTGATGGTGATCGATGCGTTCACTTCGACCGTCGTGGGCGCATTCTCATCGGCACTGCTCGTGCATGGTCTACCAGAAAGTTGCCCGAGGGGACCGACCGATGCGAGATCGTCAAAAAACTTTTCCACGACGTCGGATTGCAATTGCGCGGATGAGTGCCCGGCGCCATCGATTGAAATCGCGCGACCATCTGGATTCACAATGATGCGAAACCCTGCATAGTCACCGGACCCAGGATTGTAGATCATCGCCGCGTTCGCGGGCATCGGCAGGGTGGGGACGTTTGAAGCCCCTAAAAACGCGATCGCCAATGCAGAAACGGCGAGCGTCACAACCCCTTCAGTGAGTTTCTTCAACAGCGGTCCCCCGTAAGCATCATAGGGCATTCACCTGCCCCGTGCAAGGTCGATAGGGCCCGGTCCATGTCCGGCTTTGCGGTACGTTGGGGGACGCCTCAAGGCTTTGCGCGGCCATTCAAAAGAGGCATCCGCCGCTTCAGGCAACCAAATCTTTCGAATGCGAACGATTCACTCGTCTCCTGACTTCGCGGCCCTCAAGGTGATCTTGTTGTTGCTTGCCATCCTCGCCACGGTGGCCGGAGTTCTGCTGCTCTTTGGCGCCAGACCGCTCGCCGTGCTCGCACCGGCGGATCTCCATCTGCTACCCGTTCTCGGTGTCGGCTTGCTGATGGTCCTTGGGATCGCTGAACTCGGTTTTGGTTACCTAATGTACCTCGCGTCACGCGATCCGATCCGGTACGTCGGTGTCATCGACACGATCATCTTCTTCTTGTTCGCGGGTGCTCTCTTCGATCTCTATGTCGCCTTTGCGCTTCACGCGCTTCTTGGTTCGCTGGGCTGGTTTGGCGCTGGTGTGCGCTTGGTGCTCGCAATAATCCTGACTGCACTGCGTCCGCGCGGCGTTAGCGCCGTTACACCCTGGGAGGGTCGGTCGTGATCAAGGACATGGCGTTTGTCGCTTACTCGGTCAGCGACGTTCCGCGAGCGGTTGCTTTCTACCGCGATGTGATCGGTTTGCAACCGGGCGATATGGCAAGCGAGCACTGGGTGGAGTTTAACGTTGGTCCAACGGCCTTTGGAGTCGGGCACGGTGAAGGCATTGGAATCAAGCCCGGGTCGCAGTGCAGCGCAGTCTTTGAAGTTGACAATCTTACCGAGTTGCGCAGCAAACTCGTGGCACAAGGCGTTACCGTTACCGACGTCACGCAGGGCCCTGCATGCATGAGTTGCTTCGTTACGGATCCAGACGGAAACCGCTTCGCCTTGCACCAGCGTAGCTAAGCCGAGCTTGGGCGACTTAACAGTCGCCCGCTACAGTCGCCCGCTACAGGGTCCGCGTTACGTTGGGCGATTCCCAATCGCCCGCTACATGGGTGGCTGGATCGCGTGCAGTGACATGAGCAGCAAAAGCATCCCTGGGTCGGTGCTCTGCTCGTGCGAACCCATCATTCCCTCGTGGTGCATTCCCATCCAAGCGCCGCCCATCCCAGGTCCACCCATGCCGGGCGGGCCAGGCATCGGTCCCTGCGGATTTGCAGCCATCATCTGTTGATGCGCTGCATCCATGACCTGCCGCGACTGTGTCTCAAGCGACGACGATATGTTCGCAATCGTCCGCCCTTGTGATTGGCTCAACGAATTGTCGATGCTACGCGCAGCGGCATTGACATCTGGGTTTGACGATATGGCCAGCTGGCCTACCACTTGCGCGAGCAGCGTCCGCTGCGACGCATTGAGGACATTTAACGCTGCGAGCCGCGCCTGCGAATGGAGCTGCTCAACCTTTGCGTGCGCTTGCTGCATGGCGGCAAACGCGGCGCGCATTTGCGGCGACGGCGTAGCGTCCGAGGTACTATCTGCGACCGCGGCGATTGGCATAAGGGTCATGGCGATCGCGAGGATCGCGAAACGGAAGTCTTTCATGATGATAAATCTAGCAGTCCTTGCTGGGATTGCTCTGGGAATGAGCTCAGAATAGCTCGAGCGCAGGTCCGTGTTACCGCGCGCGGAGCGAAATGTTTCCAACGCCGGTGGAAAGGTGCACCTGGATGGTCCCATTCCCAGCTTTGGTTTGAAGGGTTGCGCTCATCATCTGCTTCTCGGGCGATCCGAAATCGGTCGAAATGTTGCCGATATGAGTCGACGCGGAGATGGCTGCATCGGCTGAGCGCGGCAAACTTAACGTAATGGTTCCCGTGCCGGTGGAAAGCATGATTCGGCGCGTGTTCAGCAGGCTTGAAAGATTTGCGTTGACGTTGCCGGTTTGGGTCTCCGCAATGAGATCTCCATCGCTTGCAGAAATATCGACGCTTCCAGTCGATGTTCTCGCAACGACGGTGCTTGCGATTCCCGCAACCGAGACCTTGCCAACCGCTCCGCTTGCCGCCACAGAAACCGATCGAGGCACCCACACCTCCAAATCGATGCCGCACTCATCGCATCCGTCAAATTCGATCGCTCTCAGGGTCACGTTTCCAGCATCTTTGGTCACGTCGACGCGCAGACGATCGAGTTCTTGTTGGTTGCCAGCACGTTCGTGGGCGGTCCACTTGACGGCATTGCTGGGCCATGCCTTGACGGAAATGTTGCCGATGGACGTGGACAGCGTGGCCACACCCCCTGCCACGATCACCGCGCTCCCACTCACATCCTTCGAGATTCCGGACGAGCCAAAAGCGCCCATGAGCGTGACCGCAACCATAACCGTGGCAAAGCGCAACGCAATCATTGCAAGCCCTTTCTACGATTTGCTCGAGCGGGTCCTTGTACGGGCCTATTCGAACACTAGGTCCACCTGTCAAAAGCAATGAAAACAATCTCGGGAATCCACGCAATCGTCTTCAGCCAAAAGGCAAAGTCAGTTCGCTCCTTCTTCAAGGATGTGCTCAAGCTGGATTCCGTCGACGCGGGTGATGGCTGGCCTATTTTTGCGCTTCCCCCCGCCGAGCTGGCCGTTCATCCCGCCGACAGAAAAGGCTGGGTCGAAATCTATTTGATGACGGAGAGCATCAAACACACGTCAAAGCGTTGCGAAAAAAGGGCATAACGTTTATTGGTGGCATTCAGGACAGAGGGTGGGGTCTTTTGGCGCGCGCGAAGCTCCCCGATGGCAGCACTATCGGCGTGTACGAGCCGCGCCATCCCTCGCCGTTGACAACAAGAAAAAAGCGCCGCTCGGCGCGCAATTAAGCTACTTTTTCCAAACGTTCAAGGAGAGTTGTGATGCCCCAGAGTTGGCCCTCGCTCCCCCTCGCGCAGTGGCAGGATACAAAAGACACCCTCCAGTTGTACACGCAGATCGTTGGCAAAATTCGCATGGTGCTCGCGCCACCCGAACCGCAGTGGGCTCACGTGACGCTCTATGTCACCTCACGCGGGCTGACGACGAGTCCCATGCCCTATCATGGGGAGACCTTCCAAATTGACTTTGACTTCATCGCCCACAAGCTCATCGTCAACAAGAGCGATGGCAAGGTCGGCAGCCTCAACCTCGAAGCGCGCTCCGTCGCAAGGTTCTACGAATGCGTGATGTCGTTACTCGCCGATCTGAGGATCAGCGTTCACATCACACCCATGCCCCAAGAGGTCCCAGATCCCATCGCTTTCACAAACGATACGACGCATTCGTCCTACTCTGCCGAGTACGTGCATCGCTTCTGGCACGTTCTCTCTTTAATAGATTCGACGTTCAAACGACATCGGGCTCCGTTTCGGGGAAGGCACTCACCCGTCCACTTCTTTTGGGGCGGGTTCGACTTGGCCTATACTCGGCACACGGGTAAGCCTGCATCGCCGCCACCGAACGCAAATTTCCTGTATCGAACGTCGATGGATGTGGAAGAAATCTACTCAGGCTTTTGGCCCGGCGATGCTCGCTTCCCAGAACCTGCGCTTGCATGCTACGTGTACCCCAAACCGCCGGACATCGAGCGGCGAGTTCTTCGGCCCAGCACAGCGTTTTGGAACGCGCAGCTTGGTCTGTTTATCGTACGCTATGAGGATATTCGCACTGCTCAGTCTCCGGAAGATGCGATCTTGGAGTTTCTTTCAAGCTCGTACGAAGAGTGCGCATCGTGCGCCGGCTGGGATCGCGCCGTTCTCGGCTAGCGTGACAGCGCCGCGAGGTTGGTTCGCAGCGCTCGCCAGACCAATTCGGCGCGACCAATCGACGGCCGACCGGCTGATAGATCGAAGCGTTGGCGTTCCAATCTTTCGCGCAGCGCCCGATACAGATCGACGGCGAGCATGACCGTCACGCGGGAGCCGTCGTTCGGCAGCCGCGCCGCAAGCAGCACCCCCTCCGCATAGCATGCATGGGCGCGCTGCGCAATCGCGCGCTTGACGTCCAGCAAGTCTCCCTCACCGTGGCGCGCGAAGGCGAGGTAGTCGCGGCCGAGGCGACGATCGTGTTCGGTATCGCGCAGCATGTTCGTCAGCTGCATCGCGATGCCGATCTGCTCTGCGCGCCGGATGGAATCGGGATCCGACGCTCCCAACACCACTACTCCGCAACGGCCCACACCGCCCGTGATCATGGAGGCGCATCGCTCGAGGTCGTCAATCGAGTCTATTGGCACGCCGTCCACCTCGGTAGCGCACCCATCAACCACTCGGAGAGCGTCTTCGATCGAAATGGGGTAGCGAGCAAAGGCAGCGCGGACGGCGGGGAACCACGGCGCTGCGCTTTCATATGAAGGGCTTCGGATATTGGCGAGGTCCTCACGTATGGATGCTAATCCCACGCGGCGTTCGGACTGTGCGAAGCCAGGTTCGTCGGCAAGATCGTCAGCCGTGCGAAACACCCCATACAGCGCCTCGTGGGCGAGGCGTTTCGGCCGCGGCAAAAAGCGACTGGCAAAATAAAACCCCTTCGCCTCTCGAAACATCACGTGCTTGCACCAAGCGCGACTTTCAGATTCGCGAGAGCTTGACGCCGCAATCATCCGCGCGATGTACGGTGCAACTCCGTGCAAAACCTCGCCGCCTTCGATGAGGCCAGGAACGCCGCGTCAGGCAGAGAAGCCCGCTTCTCGCGAACTCCGTGGTAGAGGTCCGCATGTCTTTGTATGCATCCGATGTCTTAGAGCCACTTCTTGACGCAGGCGCGGTTCGGAGTGCGGTTCGCGAGCACTGCGTCCGGCTTCTCGACCATGCAGACCCCGGACTTCGCAATCGCCTCATGCCTGCTGCGCGTTACGTCGGTGGCAAGTGCATGGGCTATCCGGCGATTTGGTTTCTTGAACGCATGCTGGGGCCACGAGGCATCTCTCTCGGTGGTATTATCGAGCGGTCCGAGCCGGCGCTGAGCGTCAGTTTGACCACATCGATCGTTGACGACCTCGTCGATCGCGACGAGTCGATCATCGCCGAGTACGTTGCTTTCCTCTACGTGCTCATCGCGCATGCGGCCTTTGAGGCGCCGACGGCCCCCAGAACGGATTTGCGTCCCCAAAGAGCGCTGCTCGATCGGGCGCTCGACGTGTGTATGGATCCAAACGCCGCTGGCGGCAGCGCGGCTCGTCGAGGCAATCGCATTGGTCATTTCTACCGCATGATCGCTCATGGACCGGCGGATGCATTCCTTCCCGAGCAGGCGGCGAGCGTCGTTGTCGAAGCAGTGGGAAGGTTTGGCGAATTCTGCGCGCACGTTGACGACTGGATCGATATGGAGCGCGACTTGGAGCGGGGTGTGAACGAGAACGTGGCGCTGTCGCTGCTCCGAAGCCTGCGCAAGGCGCACGCCTCCGCGAAGCGAATCGACCTGCATGCAGTGGACTCATTGACCTCTGAAATGGGCGAGTTTCTGAAGGGACAGCTGCACGAAATCCGCTCCATGCTCGCACCGCTCGATGTGCCGAGGGCCCTCGAAAGTCTCGAGCGCATCGCAGTGCAGCTCCCGGGAAGCCTTTTGGCGTGCACTGCGCGTGCGCACGACAACTTCCATGCAGTGCCCAACGCGCTCGCCACCGGGATCCGGCAGATCATTTTCGATTGATGCACGCACATGCAACCCGTGGCGTGGCCACGCTGCTCCTCTTAGCGCTTTGCTCGTGCAGTCAGCACACCGATTACAGCGGCACGGTCCACACCGAAGCGGTTGACGTTGGCAGCGTCACCGGAGGGCGAGTCGCGAGTGTCTGGATCTCCCCCGGGGATCACGTCGTGGCGGGTCAACTGCTCGTCCGGCTGGACGACCGCGTGCAACAAGCCGCTCAGAAGGTAGCGCAAACCCACCTCGATCAGGCGCAAGATCAATTGGACCAAGCGACCTTCGCGCAACGCTACGTCCAGCAGGCGCATCTGGCTGTCGACTCAGCGCAGGCATCGCTCGACGCCGCCAACGCTGCGCTCGATGAGATGAGCATTCGCAGTCCCACGAACGGCACCGTCGAGTCCATGGACTTGCAGCCAGGAGACCTCCTCCCGCCTGGAGCCACCGCGGTTGTCGTTGACACGCTCAAAGAGCCGTTCGTGATGATTTACGTTCCCCAGCGCGAGCTGGGACCGTTCGCCGTGGGGCAGAGTCTTGTCGTTCGCAGCGATGCGTTGCCCGGGGAAACCTTCGTCGGCATGGTTGAAGAGCGAGATCGCACTGCGCAGTTCACGCCGCGCGACGTGCAAACAACAGACGATCGCGCGACGCTCACCTTCGGCGTCAAGATCCGCATCAAAGATGCTGGCAACCGTTTGTATGGGGGCACAACGGTCACGGTCTCGCCGCCGTGAAGACGGCGGCCATCGCCCTCAACGGCCTCACCAAGTACTATGGTTCGCGGCCTGTGGTCGACGATGTGACTTTTTCTGTTGCATCCGGCTCCATCTTCGGTCTCCTTGGGCCCAATGGCAGCGGCAAGTCGACAACCATTAAAATGCTGTGCGGGCTCCTCTTGCCCACCGCCGGCTCGGCCTATATCGATGGCCTCGACGTCGTTACGCGCGGTATGGCCGTGCGCTGGCGCATCGGCTACATGGCCCAGGCTTACACGATGTACGACGATCTCACCGTGGATGAGAACCTCGAGTTTTTCGCCCGCGCGTACCGCCTGTCGGCAAACCAGCGCCGGCAACGCAAGCAAGATGTCGTCGCGCTCACCGGCATCGAGCCGTTTCTCAACATGCGCTCCGCCTTATTGTCTGGAGGCTGTCAGCGGCGACTGGCGCTCGCGTCGGCGCTCTTGCACGATCCGCCGATCGTCTTTTTAGATGAGCCGACCGCCGGTATCGATCCCGTGGCACGCCGCGATCTTTGGGATTTGTTCTTCCGCTTGGCAGAGGGCGGCAAAACCTTTTTTGTCACGACGCACTACATGGACGAAGCGGAACGCTGCTCCGAAGTTGGCTACATTTTTGACGGCAAGCTGATTGCGTGCGGCACGAGCGCCGCGCTCAGACAGTTGGCTTCCGTGAATAGGCCGGACACCAGGCGCTACGCAATCGACGCTGAGGAACCCATGCCAACCTTCGCAGCCGTTCGAAACCTTTCGTACGTGCGCGATGCCACGATTTTTGGTCGTGAACTCCACGTGCTTGTGGAGTCCACCACGTCTGTCCAACAGCTCGCCTCGGACTTGAAGAAGTTCGCCCCCGCGGAAGCAATACGACGTGTCGACCCATCCCTCGAAGACGTCTTTGTCACGCTCACTCGCGAGCGTGATGCATGAGGGCGCTCTTCGATTTTCACGGGATGAGCGCGATGATTTATAAAGAAGCGCGCCACATTTTGCGCGAGCCGATGACGCTCGCCTTGGTTATCGCCATGCCGTTCATGCAGCTGTTGATTTATGGGTATGCGATCAACCTGCGCGTCGAGCACGTGCCGGCCGTTTACTACAGCGAAGATGCGGGTCGACTCTCCGATGAGTTCGTCACCGCGCTGCAGAGCTCGGGTGAGTTCGACATCTTATCGCGGGTCAATTCGCCACAAGCGCTGCGAGAAGCCATTGTTGCGGGCAAGGCGCATGTGGGATTCGACATCCCAGAAAACTTTTCAGCAGACATCCTGCGAGACAAGCCAACACCGGTGCAAGTGCTGGTGGATGGATCGCAATCGAACATCGCGCAAGTCGCCTCAGCCGCCGCCGTCCAAATCGGTGCGGCCATGGCGCTTCGTCTGCGCGGCGTGTCCGATCAGCCGGAAGCCATCGACGTGCGCCCGATGATCTTGTTCAATCCGTCGCTGCGCACGCCAAACTTCTTGGTGCCAGGCCTCATCGGTCTCGTGCTGCAAAACATTACGATGGTGCTCATGGCGCTTTCCATCGTTCAGGAACGCACGCGTGGCACGCTCGATCAAGTCCTCGTGACGCCCATTGGCACGACTGCGCTGCTGCTGGGCAAGCTCGTCCCTTATGGAGTCGTCGGCTTCTTTGATTTCATGCTCGTGCTCGTTATGATGAGAAATATCTTCGACGTGCCGATCGCAGGCAACATTTTTGTGTTGCTGGTGCTTGGCGCGGGCTTTCTCATGACGTCGCTCGGCCTCGGGTTGCTTGTCTCCACCTATGCGCAATCGCAGATCCAGGCGTTGCTGATCACGGCCTTTTTTGTGATTCCATCGGTCATGCTTTCGGGGATGTTCTTTCAAATAGAACTCATGCCCAAAGCCATGCAAGTAGTGAGCTATGCGTTGCCGCTCACGTATTTCCTCGAACTCCTTCGGGGCATCATTGTCCGCGGCGCGACGCTCGGGGATTTGTGGGTTCCCGCCGTGGCCACGATCTTTTTTGGACTGCTCGCGCTGGGACTTGCGAGCCTTCGGTTTGCGAGGACGGCGGGTTGACGTGAGGCCCCGCAGGCGGGTTTGGATTGCGGCGCTCGCCGCGTTTGTCGTGGTCGCGGGTGTGAGCATTGTGATCTTTTGGCGCGCTCTTGAAAATCCAGATGAACTGTGGGCGGTGGTGCAGTCCTGCGTTGCCGCAAAGAAACACGGTCACACGCTGCGCGCGGGCTGTCTTTCGGTCGATGTGAAGAACGAGGTGGCCATCTTGCCAGGCATTTTTGGCCGCTACCACTACTTGGCAGTTCCGACCATCCGTGTCACCGGCATCGAAGATCCGCAAGTCAAAGACCCCCGCCTGCCAAACTATTGGGCACTGGCGTGGTCTGCGGCCTACCGGTATTTGCCCAAGCGCGCAACCAATCACGTGGCTGACATCGGGCTTGCTATCAACTCAGTTTCTGGCCGGACTCAGAATCAACTCCACATCCACATTGCCTGCGTTCAGCCGGTTATCCGGCAGACGCTTGCTGCGGACGAGCACGAAATCGGCGCGACCTGGGCGAAGCCGATCATTCGCTACGGCACGCAAGATTATCGCGTGATGCGCGTGGATAGTCCCACGCTCGCTACGGCGAATCCGTTTTTCCTCTTGCAGAAGCTACCGGGCGCTTCTGACAACATGGGCCTGCACACCCTCGTGGTCACGGGCGCCACATGGGACCACGGCAGCAAGTCTGGCTTTTACATTCTCGATGACTACGCGCACGACACTGACGCCGGCCCCGACGGCGGCCACGGTGAAGATCTGCTCGATGAAAACTGCCGATCGTAAGAGATTGGCATCACCACCGTTAACGCCTTTTGAACGACTCGGTGAGCGACCGCCGAAGCTGGGCGCACTCGGGTGAGAACCATTGATCGAGGAATTCGTCGAGAGAGCCGCGGCCGTGCGCTTCGAGCAGGTGGCCGCGATCCTCGTGAAGGGCGAGCTTGCTAAAGCCAAATGCGCCCCTGGGTTTGGCAGCCAGTTCGTGCCCCAACCGTAACGCCGCGGCAAAGACGTCCGTCTCTGCGACGACTTCATCGACAAGGCCGATCTCCAGCGCCCGCTTCGGCTTCACGGCATCACCGGTGAGGATCATGCGAGTGGCGTGACGTGGTCCAATCGTGTCGACGAGCAACCGCCGCACCGATGACGGCACGATGGCTCCGAAATTTATTTCATTGACGGCAAACGCGTAGTCACCGGCGGCCATAACGCGCATATCAAAGGCGAGCGCCAAAAACGCCCCGCCCGCAACCGTGTGCCCGGTCAACGCTCCAATGATCGGCTTGGGCAGGCGCAACAAGCTTTCATAAACGTCAACGAAGCGTAAGAAAAACGCGCGCATGGCGGGAGGGTCGTACGAGAACACCTCATTGACGTCAAAGCCGGCGGAAAAGAATCCCGGCTGCAAACTGGCGACGACGACTGCTTGAACGGCATCATCGGCTCCCGCATCGCGGACTGCTGCGGAAAGTTCTTCAACCATCTGGCCGTTCAGCGCGTTTGCCTTCGGTCGTGATAAATTGAAGATCCGCACCTCATTGTGATCGCGCACCTGAATGAAGTCCAAGATGGACCCGCGCGGTGGCGTCACGCTCGCCCTCGGTTGATTTGACGGAAAGCGACGCTAATGCGCGGGCCCACCAGAGCGCGTGTCTTTGGAATGCCATGCTCGAAGTTGAGGTGGCTTTCATAGCTCATGACGAGCAAACTTCCAGGCTCGAGATCGTGATCGAGCACGCGCCGAGGCTTCGATTTGCTGCGAATCGTCATGCGCCGCGTGGCTCCAAGACTCACGAGAGCCACCGGTGCATTCTCGGGGCCTCGCTCGACATGATCGCCGTGGGGTGCAACGCTATCGTTGCCGTCGCGGTAAAAATTCAGGCCGGCCGAGGTAAACGGCACACCGCAAAAAGCTTCAACGAGAGGCCGCATCCCTTGGATCGGCGCGGGGACCGTTGGATCATCAAGTGCGTACGATGCCACCAAGCGAGGAACATCGACCACTCGATCGTACATTGGTCTGCGTTCCGCGCGCCACTGGACGCCCGCTCGGAGCTCGTCGAACCAGGCGCGGATTTGTGGCTCATCGAAAAGCGAACGCTTGTAGCCGATACGACCGGTCGTGTCGTCGACGAGCGTCTCGACATCAGGTTGCGGAAGGAATGAAAATTGCATCACGATCGGGTACGATTTTGATGTTGCGTGAATAAAGCCCGCTTTGATCACGGTTTTCTATTTGATCCCACGCGGCGTGGACGCCGACTTGACAGCGTGGCATCCATTTTTCGCAGCTTCCAAATATTTTCTGCTGGCCATCGCCGTGCCCACTCCCGCGTCACGTACTTCGTATAACTCGTCGTTGCATCCGGCGGCGGGCGCAGCTCGATCAAGTCCTCGAGTGTGAAGCCGTGGCGGCGAAAAAGGCGGATCCACTCGCCGTAAGGCAATTGAAAGACAACGGTGTTCTCATCCTCGCCGCCACGCATCTCAAAGTAATCGCGCTGCAGCGACGTTTCAAGCCGATCATCTGCATCATTCCAGCACAGTTCTAGCAATGGACTGGCAATATTGAACGCAAAAAGCCCGCCCGGCCGCAGGAGACGACTCGCTTCCGCCACCGTGCGTTTCGGATCCGCGAACGACATCGCCCCATGGTCACAAAAAACAACGTCAAAGGAGGCGTCAGGCAAGGGCACTGATTCGCCGCTGCCAGCAACGAGTGGAAAAGAAACTCCCGCCTCGCCCATCAGGCGTCTGGCGTGTTCGAGTTGGCGTGCGGAAATGTCGAGACCGACCGGCCGGGCGCCGCGCTTGGCCAAAAAAATGGACCATTGCGCGCCGCCGCACCCAAACTCTAATATGTCTTTGCCGGCTGGATCTCCGAGCACGTTGAGGTGCGACTCTGGAATGGCCCAGACACCCCAGGCCAGCTCCTTTTTGTTCAGCTGCTCGCCGTGAACGCTCTGATAGTCGTCACTCGTTCTGTCCCAATACGACCGATTCTTGATGACGTGATGCGGAAACTTCATCGCATGGCGATGTTCGCATCGGCGTCATCCGGATCATTGTTCGCGCCTCGCAGCGCTTCTATCCGCTGGTTATCGGTCTCGCGACGAAGTCAAACGTCATTGGGAACGCTGCACCTTGCGCAAGCTGCGATGTCGCATCCTGTGGATAGGCATCCAGTTCCGCTACCGCACCCCTGGCAATGGCGCTGCCCGCAAGCGTCCCATCAGATTGACGAGTTGCGTTGATCTGGAAGTTGCCGTTATCCAACGTAAACCAACAGCGACCCTGATCGCACGAGCCGGAAACGGGAACATAGTTTCCCTGTGGGGCTTCTCGGTACCAGCCGCTGACAATGCCCCCCGAGCTCACCACAAATTGCAGCGTGCCGGGGAAAAAGCCAGTTTGCGACAGTGGGTCCGTCTCGCTCAGCGTGGTTGAATAGCTGACGACCGGCTGGTTCGTCTGGGCGGATGCCGCAACTGGTGCGATAACAACTGCGGCCGCAGCTCCAATCAAGAGCGCATTTTTGAGCCTAAGAATCATGCAAATCATTGTTCAACTATAACAGACGTTGGTGAGAACCGCCTGAGACGGGTTCCGCATCCCGAAACTCGAAGTACAACCCATGCGTAAAGTCAACACCAAGGACCTATCTGAGCTCACCTGGTCATCGCCAAAAGGAAAGTTTGCCGGTGCGGGCCTTCAGCTCTCCGAAGCACTAGGGCGAGAGCCAAAGTCCACGGACTTGATGCGGCGGCATCCATTTGATGTCGAGATTCTCCGCATTGCTGCCGGGAAAACTCCCTACCCATATCACTCGCATAGCGCTCAATGGGAATTCTACCATGTGATTTCTGGCAAGGGCATCGTGCGCCACGAGGCTGGGAGCACTCCCATCGAAATGGGTGACGCATTCATCTTTCAACCAGGTCAAGCACACCAGCTCGTCAACGACGGAGCCGAGGACCTGATTGTGTACGTTGTGGCCGACAATCCGATTGGCGAATCGTGGCACTACCCAGATAGCCAGAAATGGGGCGTGTCGTCGCCAGAGCGTCGAACAATCCGCTCCGAAGCCCTCGATTACTTCGACGGGGAAGAATAAACTCAGTCGACTCGCGCTACAGGATTGTCAAGAACACGCATCAACGTCGTGAGGTTCGTTCGATCGATCGTTGAATTGCGTCATCCAACATCGCCCCAAGAGCGAGCAGTAACAGATTGAAAGATTGAGGCGAGGCGCCATTGCAAGAAGGAGGCGGGTGGCGCCGGCTCCGCTCACTTGGACAAGCGTAACTTGCTGGTTCGCCGGCAAGACTTCGCCTGACTGGATCGAGGAAACCATCGCCCGCGTATCGTGGCTCTTCGATCCGCTCGCCGCCTTCGCGACGAGCGGATCTACAATTGCGTTGAGCGATGGAACGCGTTTGCCGTCGACTGTGATGTCGACGGTCCGAAGGAGCGCTGGACCGACACCGTCGTTTCGCATGGCGACGCTCAGCGACGATGCTCCTCGGGTAACATCGAAAGATACGTAGGGCCAAACCGTTGCCGAAAATTGCTGAGAGATGACGTGCGTTTGGTAAACCAAGGCAGCCGATGTGATCGCGCTAATGAGCAACGCGCTGCAGGCGATGATCACGTCGTAACGGACGGCCTTATCTTGCATAACGTTATGGTTCCCTCGTATCTCCATCAAACCGTTTGGCTATGGTAAACTAACAACATGAGCGACTTAGCGAGAAAAACGGTCCTTGGATTCGCGTTTCTTATCGTCGCCTTGGGAGTCTTGCTTTTAGCTCCTGCATGGACGCTTCATTTCTGGCAGGCATGGGTCTACCTGTTTGTCTTTGGCACTTCAGCCGCACTGGTCACCGCCTACTTGTGGAGGTACGATCCGAAGCTTCTCGAGCGCCGGGTAAGAGCTGGCCCCTTAGCCGAGAAAGAAACAAGCCAGAAACTGATACAATCCTTAGCAAGCGTCGCATTCATTGGTGCCCTTGTCGTTCCTTCGCTCGATCATCGCTTTGCGTGGTCGCACGTCCCGGTCTCAGTCGTGATTGCGGGCGACCTTTTAGCGGCACTCGGCTTTCTCATCATTTTTATTGTCTTCCGAGGGAACCAATTTGCCGCGGGGACGATCGAAGTTTCCCAGGGCCAAGAAGTCATTTCAACAGGGCCGTATGCAATCGTTCGTCATCCCATGTATGGAGGCGCACTTGTTCTGCTCTTAGGCACCCCTGTGGCACTCGGATCGTGGTGGGGGCTCCTCACGTTCATACCGATTACCTTCATCATCGCATGGCGGCTTCTGGATGAAGAGAGATTTCTTTCCAAAAGTCTTTCCGGCTATGCGCAGTATTGTCAGCGGGTTCGCTATCGGTTGGTACCGCTTCTTTGGTAGAGCCTGCTCGCCTAGAAAACCGGAAGGGCAGGCATCGGATTGGGGGAATCAACGCACCGCGTGCTTAGCACCTCAATACGCTTGTGGTTCTGCGTAGCAACGGCGGTTATCGCTGCCGCGATTGCCGATCCATGCGTCGAATTTGCCTCGAACTCTGGGTGGTTCGGTCCCGGTCGCTTTACGGATGGAAGCAACCTGGATGTCGTGCCCGCTCTGCTCGTTGGACTTGCCGTGATCGCCTGGTATGTTGGCCTGCGTATTCGCGAGGTCGCCTTAGGTCTGCGGTTTGAGGTCATCCATCGACGCATGCTCGCGAATCATGCATTCGCCACAGACTTACTGATGGTGCTTTGCGCGGCATTTTCCATCCAGCTGCTGGTCCTTTTTGGGATGGAAACAGCAGAGCAGGCATTTGTCTATGGTCATGTCCTTGGCGGGTGGATATGGCTCGGCGGCCCCTTCATCGCGAGCGTTGCCGTGCACGGACTTTTTTGCATTCTCACTGCTCTGGCGCTCGCCACGCTCTTATACCGCTTCGAAAGAAATGCGGGTCGGGTCGCCCGCTTCATCCTTTACGCGGGCCGGCGTTCGCGCGAAGCGTATGCGCCACTGCGTCGCGACAAGGATTCCTCCGTCCTTCGTCAACCCTCGCTCCACAGTCGAATCGGCGAACGCGCGCCTCCGCTTCTCGCGTCGTAACCTACCGTAAGTCTTGGCCGCTGCCTCGCAGAGCGAGAATGTCTCGCTGTGCGTGCGTTAGTGCTGTGGAGCGCATATAATGAATTCTCGTTCACTTTTGTGGAAGCGCCTCGCCCTTGTGATCGCGTGTTGCGCCATTGCAATCGTGCTTTTCAAACTTGCCACCACCCTCGTGCGGTATACGCCACAGTACGCGGGTGGCATCGCCGCTCGGCTGTCGATGGGCGCTCGTCCGATGAATATCTTGGTTGTTGCGAACAACGCTCGGGGTGTTGCGGCCAACGATCCGCTCGGTTTAGGAACGGCGGCCGGCCAAGCCGATGTCATTATCTTGGCGCGAATCGACCCCAAGGCTCACACGATTTACGCGATTACGATACCGCGAGATGCTCTTATCGCGCAGCCACAATGGCACAACACCGTGCCAAAAATTAAAACATTGTTCTTCATGGGAGATCAGCTGGCGCCGCCGCGCGGACCAGAAGATCTAGCTGCTGCGGTCGCTTCACTCACCGGGCTACCGGTCGACGGATACCTCGTCGCGAACTTTGCGGGCTTCAAAGAGGCCGTCGATTTGGTTGGTGGCCTCACAATCGACGTCAAGGCGAGGATTTACGATCCAGTCAACAGCCACGCGGACTTTGCGCCAGGCATCCAGCATATGAACGGAGCGCAGACGCTCGCGTTCGTCCGCGTACGTCAAAACGCGGCTGGCAACACGTACAGAGTCAACGATTATCAGCGCATGCAAGCTGAAGTTGAGGTCCTAGGTCTCCTCCGCAACAAGTTGCTGGACCCCGCACATGTCTCAGCGCTCTTGCCAAAATTCGTCGCACGTATGAGACGCGATATCGCGACAAATCTCTCGCAGGAAACGCTGGTTCGTGTGGGCGTCGCAATGGCTGGGGCACCTGTCTATCAAGTGCCTCTGGGATCACCTACCGATTCGATGGTTCTCGCGCGAGCACACGTCGCGGGCTTGAATCGCGAGGGTCTCATTGACGAGGCGGAATACGACGTGCTCGACCCCTCCGACGTGCGCCAGCATCTGGCGCAATTTGGAGCGCGCGCGTCAAACAGCGGCTTGCCGCCTTTTCCCCGACCCGCGTCCATCCACGTGGATCTGTACGGCACCACGCATCTTGCCCTGCATCTTGCGCATCTCGGCTTCACGCGCATTCATCGCCTTGGACCACCCACAGGCGAGAATCGTCTCGTCTATCCGGCGGCGAATCCGGCATCAGGGTGGGAGGTTGCGCGGGATTTGGAACTGGGGAACGTCTACGTCGAACCCGGGGACGGCGCCAGCGTAACGGTATATCAGTAAGTCGAGCGTTTGCTTTGAGCAGTTAGAACTTGATCCCGGCTTTTTGTACTTCTTGATACGGCATGAGCCAGACCAACGATTCGTCGTGCAGGTCGACAACCTGAATTCTGTTTCCGAACGGATCGTGGAAATCGCAGCGAAAGCCTGGAATGAGTCTAAGGCCGTATTTTTTGGTCACTTTCTCTCGCACGTGGGCGATCTGTTGCTCGTCTTTGACGATGAGCCCAAAATGCCGCACCCTGTCGGGCTGCATCGCCTTGACTTCAAAAAGCGCCAAGAATTGGTGCTCGCCAAGCTTGAAGAAGGCGTCGCCCTCCCCTTCATCTTTTTTCTCGAGGTTGAAGACGTCTGAGTAGAAGTCGACTGCCTTCTTCACATCGGTAACCTCGATCGCAATGTGGTTCAGTCCATACACCCTTACCTTCGCGTCAGTCGACATGTGAGGTGCCTCCAATACGTGACCTAGAGGGTCAGCTGCTTCCCCACGCCCCCAGCGAGCGCTCGCTCATACACGAGCCGAGCGCAGGCGACGTCTTCGATAGCGATGCCGAGCGAGTCGAAGATTGTAATGTCGTCATGGCTCCGCCGGCCGGGAGCCTTGCCGGCGATGACATCGCAGAGCAGAGTCAAAGCTGGCTTCGCGGGTAGTCGGCTCTCGCGCATTGCGAGGATAATATTGGCGCTCTCATTGAGGGCGCCGTCCATCGAATCGACGACGATCGTTGCACGCGCCATAAGCTCGCCTGGGAGTTCTCGAGCAGTTGGGCCGCTCATGCCGACTGCATTGACGTGCGTGCCAGAGTCAATGTCGGACGACGCAAGGATCGGATCGCGCGCCGACGTCACGGTGCAGACGACGCCGGCACCGCGACACGCATCGCTCGGGCTGGCGGCGACGCGCGCACGCAGCTCGCACTTGCCCGCGAAATCCACGAGGGCAGCCGCTTTGGTTTGCGTGCGGCCCCACACCCGAAGCTCTTCGATGTGCATCACTTCGCGCAGCGCGCTCATGTGAGCACGGGCTTGCACACCCGTGCCCAGAATCGCGACGACACGAGCATCGGGTCGCGCCAAGGCGCGAGTGGCGAGCGCGGAAGCGGCCGCCGTGCGTATTTCAGTGATGAAGCGGCCATCCATAATGGCCTGTGGTTGTCCTGTGCGCGGATCGAATAACGCGACGAGCGCTTGGTGCGTGTGCATGCCCGTTGCGGCGTTGCCGGTAAAGAAGGTGACGAGTTTAGCGCCTAACGCCGCAGACTCACCTGCAATCGAACCCGGCATCGCGCCCAATATCCCACCGTCTGTGGTCGCCACGGTCCGCAGCGGCATGCGGATTTGCTTTGCCGCCTGAGCGCGAAACGCACCCTCGAGAGCGCTGAGGACATCACCGATCGGCAACAGCGACGCGACCTCGCGTTCATTGAGAAATATCATTCGCTCGATAATCCATCCGCTGACGGGGGAAGCGCGAGTCGACCAGTAATCGTTAGTTCCTGCACGCGCAGCGATTTCACCGAAAGCTCGCCGACCTTGAGCTCTCCAAATCGGGCGCTGGCGACTGTGCTTTTGCGTATCGCGACGACACCAAGCGCAAGCGAACCGATAGCAAGTGCGCCGATTGCTACCGCGCCTATAGCGAGCGCACCCAAGGCAACTGCTCCGGCGCTGGCTCTGCTGATGTTGGCACTCTGCATAGCAGTGCTCCTTGCGGAAAGCTACACGAGCGGAATGAAGTCCAGGACGAATCCGATGCGTGCAAGGTTCCGCAGAATCCTTTGCAAGCTTGCGCTCAAGTATAATCGTACGCACACAATTGCAGCAGTTTGGGACGCGAGTCTTGTCGAACTCCAGGCGACATTCGGGCCGAGGTGTGTTTATGAGTCGGATGACGGCGGTATGGTCCATTTTTCTGGCAATCGGCGCCGCATGTCTTGTCGCGTGCGGCGGTAACAGCGTTGCACCCCCCGGCCAAGGGGCAGCCCCAAGCCCCACACCAGGCGGTAGCAGCAATCCGGCGCCAACGACAAATCCGAACATTCACATCGCTTCGGGCTTCGTTTCGAATACGATCGCGTCGGTGCCGAGTGCTCGCGAACTTGCCGCGCTGCCGAATGGCGATTTGCTCGTCGGTACAAGCGGTGCACAAATCTATATCGTTCCTAATGCCGAGAGTGCGGGGGCAGCGGGGGCGGCGTCAACATTTATCACGCTGCCAGACTCGCCAGCTCAAAGCGTCGCCCTTTCGGCCGATCACTCGGCAATTTATGCTGCGACACAATACGGTGTCTATGAGATTCCGTACCATCTGGGCGATCAGAGCGAGCCGAATTCCTCCGCCGTCAAGATTGCCTCGGTTCGCACCGGTTCGATCTCACCGGGTTCCGACGGTGACGTTCACCGCACGAGCTCGGTAGTGGCCTCGGCGTCCGCCCTCTATGTCGGCGTCGGTTCGTCATGCAATTCGTGCGTCGAGGTTGATCCAACTCGCGCCAGCATTCAAGCAATGAACCTGGACGGCAGCGGCATGCACACGATTGCGACGCGAATCCGCAATCCCATTGCCCTTGCGATCAATCCAGCCACCGGAGCGTTATGGGCAGCTGGTGCAGGCCAAGATGACCTGCCCTACACCCACCCATATGAGTATGCTGACGCCGTCACCCTGCAGACCGGTTCACCGGTCGACTACGGCTGGCCGGATTGCGAAGAGAATCGCGTTGCATATAAAACGGGCGCGGATTGCTCCTCTGTTGTCATTCCGCGCGTGGAATTTCCGGCCTATGCGACGCATATTGGAGCCACTTTTTATCCGGCGAGCGCGACCGGTGCCTATTCCTTTCCGGCGTCGATTCGCGGCGATCTCTTTATGTCTTCTCACGGATCGTGGCATTGCTGCCCTTCAACTGTGCCCGAAGTGGCATACGTTCCAATGAACGGAGACGCGCCAAAGACTCCTGTGAACTGGACGAATCCGACGACGCAGTGGATACCCTTCATGTGGGGCTTCGGAACGAGTGCGAGTACAAACTACATCGGTCGTCCGACAGGCGTCACCGTCGGATCGCAAGGGAGTTTGTTCGTCGCGGATGACCAAGACGGTGCGATCTATCGCATTCGACCAGCGTCGAGCATGAGATCGCAACTGCACAAGCCACACTGAGTAATCTTCTAAGCGAGCCACTCGGGATGCAGTTCGGTACTATCGAAATGCGGGCTTACTTTGTAGAGCTCGGATTCGCCGTTTTTGGCAGCCTTTGAGGTTCTTGCTAGAAGCTCCGCACGTTCTTGTGGCGTCATTGGCGTGAAGTTGTCGATCACGTCTAGTGCTTGTTGCAAGATTGCCATGGAATCGATCCCCGTGATCGTGACGCTCACTTGGAGGCTCATGGCGTAACGCAGGCACTCTGGTGCGCTGACCGTGTTACTTTTCAAAATGAATGGGATCACCCATCGGCTTCATACCGAGAACGCCCATCTGCTTCTGCAGCGCCATGGGGAGCACGGTTTGCTCAAAGCTACGATAATGCGCGTCCATTACGTTGAGAGGCATTTGTACCGTGTCGAAGCGGAAGTTGTGTTGATCTGCAACCTCGAGCATGTGTTTGTGGATCTCAGGACTCTTGTGGCCAGTGAAGCCTATGTAGCGTAGTTTTCCTTGGTCGCGGGCGCGAAGGACAGCTTCCAGCGCTCCACCTGAGGCGAAAATTCGCTCGGGCTCTTCCATGCGAATCACTTCGTGGAACTGCAAAAGATCTACGTGATCGGTCTGAAGGCGCTGCAACGACTGCTCGAGCTGCCGCGTGGCGCCTTTAGCCGTGCGGCCATCGATCTTGGTCATCAGGAAGGCCTTCTCTCGATAACCGTCGCGCAGAGCGCTGCCCATCCGTCGTTCGCTCTCGCCCTCGCCATAGTCCCAGCTATTGTCGAGAAAGTTGATGCCATGATCCAGCGCTGTACGCACGATGCGGATTGCAAGGTTCGGATCCTCTGGCTTACTTAGATGGAACCCGCCGACCCCCAATATTGAGACGCGCTCGCCGGTCTGGCCCAGCGTCCGGTATTTCATGCCTGACACCTCGATGATAAACGTACTCTGCGAGCCTTCACCTATCACGTGCTCCCTCCTCGTGCGCTGCGTAAGCGAAGGAGAATGTCCGCTTTGGAGGGTACGGGTCTGGACCTTAAGCTAGAGATGAGGGTGACTAATGGCTACCGCAAGCAAAATTGGAATCCGAGGCGTCGATACGACTGCGTATTTGGTCAAGGACCTCGACCGCGCCACGAAGTTTTACACCGACCTATTGGGCTTCGCCCCGACACTTGAGTTCCAACCTATTGGAGTGGAATGGACCTTTCCAACTGGGGAGACGTTCGGCATCGTAAAGCCGCCGAATGCGCCTTGGGAGAAAGGAGGCGGGGTTCACTTCGGTGTGGACGACATGAACGCCACGGTCGAGGCATGCAAGGCGAACGGAATCTCCTTCGAGGATGACGCGAAGATTTACGAGACCCCTGGCTGCTTTCTGGCGTTTGCTTTTGACAGCGAGGGGAACGATTTCATACTCCATCAATTAAAGCCGCGCTGACCTGGACGTGGGTGGCCGCTAGCCCGTTAGCGGCCCAACTCACCCCAGTGATACTGGCCACAACCGACCGTTTCTTTTCATAATATCCTCACGAAATTCACCGCATCCTAAACGTCGCTGTGACGATGTTTAAGACATGTTCAGCGCGTTTCGCTTCTACCTGGCCGTCTTGTCGGCACTCGTCCTTGCCGCAGGTATGGCTTTCTCCGGGTGCGGAGGCGGAAGCTCGACGCTCCCAAGCACGCCTAACTCGGCAAGCCCGACACCGGCAGCGTCACCAACTGTGCCACCTGGTACGATCTATCAAAGTCTCTACAACGCCATAGCGCCCGAAGTCAGTGGCTTTACAACTTCCGTCGACCAGGCCTGTCCAAATCCCGGCAACTCGACTGAAGTCTTCGCGGAAGACAATGCGGCGAACAGCAACACCATTTTCACATGGCTGCCAAATAAGTCAGCAGCACAGGTCACTGCCTCAATCACCAACGCGATTGACTATGCACAATCAATGCAGCAGATGATGGGTATCCAAGGAGTCACGATTGACATCTCCTATCCCATGCTCGTGAACAACCCGGCAAATCTTCCCAATTCCAATTTTACGACCCAAAACTACTCCGCATATCTTAACTACTACCAGCGAGTTGTCTCTGGCATTCAAGCTCTTGGCATGAAGGTGAACGTGGAAACGAATATCATCTTTCCGTCGTTACTCACGCCGCCGCAAACGCCAGCGCAATACTACAACGGCTTGACTGAGACCATGCTCGAAAATGGAGTTGCGGAAGTTGCCCAGCACGTTATCAATGACATCAAGCCAAATGATATTGATCTTGCTACCGAACCATCGACGATCGATTACAACACAGGGCTTTCAGGAATCGACACACCCAGCGGTTTTGCCAGCTACGTAGCCGCAATTCAGGCGCAGATTTCAACCGCTGGGTCTTCAACCGTCGTGGGGGCGGGTTCGGACGATTGGGAAACGTACAATTTCTATGCCGACCTGCAGACCAACGGTCAGTCCTTCCAGCACTTCGATATTCATATCTACCCGCCCGATTTTCTTCAAACCAATGCGATAGCGTATCTGAAAAATCTAAAGTCAACGGGTGTACCCACCTTCGTCACGGAGAATTGGATCGACAAAGAATCTCAATCTGTCGATCACATGATTATCGTTCAGTCGACCACAATTGAAATTCGCGATGCCTATTCGTTCTGGGCCCCGCTCGACGCGCAGTACGTCACCACGATACTGCGGCTCGCCAACTGCAACAATGTTCAATTCATCAGCTTCAATCATGTGAATCAACTGTTTGCTTACATCGGGTATAATTCGACCACTGCAAACTACACCTACCCGCAAATGCAACAAGCGGAAACCTCAGCACGCCAAGCTGCCATCGCAGCCAACACGCTCACGCCCGCCGGTGACGCCATTCGCGCGTACTTCGGTCTGGCGCCGCTCGCTCGAGCCAGGCACTCTCACTAGCACGATCCGACTCCGGGGTCGGAGGATCAGGTAGTTCGCAAAACGGATATGGCTTGAACCATGCCGCTGCAAAACCGGGTTACGCCATTCGGCGAAATCGTCGCGCTCACTGGGCGTGGCCTCGTGATGGGTAACCGTGGCATCTTGCATGATGATACGAGGCGCATAGTCCGATACTCACAGGTGCAACGCTGGTTGGCCTGCCGAACAGAGTTCCGTGGAATTCGCCGCGTCATCATGCGGCCGCACTCGTACACCGAACTCTTTTTTCTCGACGAGGCAACCGCGTTCGCCGCTGGCCACAGGCCTTGTGCCGAATGCCGGCACGCCGACTATCGACGATTCCGCACCCTCTGGGCGAATTGCCATGGAGAGCCAGTGAGCGCTGATCTCATCGATCGGCAGCTTCACTACGATCGGCTCGCCGGAAGGCGGGTCAAACGTGTGTACCGGGCGGATCTCGTCGATCTTCCAGATGGCGCATACATCGCCGCGGACAATCGCGCGTGGCTCGTCTCGGGCAACGCACTTTTCGGCTGGTCAGCGCTCGGGTACACGGAACGGCGCATGCGCTCAACACACGGCGAGGTCGAGGTGCTAACTCCGCGGTCTACGGTTGCCGTATTGGCGGCCGGCTACCGCGTGGCTATCCATCCGAGCGCGATGTGAGTCGCTCAGCGATTTGCCAATCGTTGCCGCACGGGTCCTTTACCATCGCGCGGCGATCCCCATACGGCAAATCTTGCGGTCCTTCCAGCGACACGGCCCCCGCTTCCAATGCCCTCCTGTAGGTGGCATCGACGTCATCAACATAGAGGTAGAGAAAAGCAGGCATCGGATCGCGCGGACCGACACCACTTACCATGACCATCGAGTCGCCAATTCTCAGCTGCGACGGTGTGTCCGTGGCAAGCTCTCCAGTTGCGCCGAACGCGAGCTTGAGGAACCGAACGAGTTTGGCTGGATCCTGAACCACCAGCCGAGGAGTGATGCTATGCCAACCTTCAGGAATCGATTTCGCCATCTAACGTACAAATCGCACGGTGATCGGATAGCGGTACAGTTCGCCCTTATTCGTTCGAACCGACGCGATAACCACGCTTACGAAATCGAAAATGATAAGAATTACGAAGAAGAGCATGACCACCAGCAGGACGATTGGAGGATAAGGTTTGGCTACCGACCCGTGAACTGTTAAGGCGATCGCAGAGATGAAGGTTGCAATATAGGCGATCATCAGAACGAACCAACAGATCGATATAAGAATCTGAAAGTTCAATGCTTCACGCCCAGCGAACGCGATGAATGGATCCTCGTCCTTCTTGATGAGGTAGACGATCAGAGGACCTAAAATATTGCCGAACGGCGCTCCGAAGAATATGGCAAACGCAGAGAGATGACAGACGGTCGCCCAATTGCGCGCGTTGGCGTCGGGTGGAGTCGATGCTTCAACCACGAGCACGTCCTTCCATCAACAAGCCTTTATATCCGTCAGATTAAAGTTGTTAAGAGCCCTGGGGTGGAAGGCATCGCCATATCAAGCCTGCACAAGACTTGCGCGTCATGAAAATGAGGAGCAAATATGTTCATGCACCGGCTGATGATATCTCTCGTTGCGCTTTTGATCATCGCTTTTCTAGATGTTCCGACCGCGGCAATGGTACAACCCGGGCAGCCGTCGACATCGATCAGTCAACCGGCACCGAGCGGACTCGCGGTCGTTATAGAGGATGTGCCGCAAAGCTCATCATTAGATTTGAAAACATTGAATAATCCATATATCAGCGGCGTTGCCTTGCAAATCCACTGGAGCGACATCGAGCCGGTCGAAGGGAAGCCGGACTGGTCGAAGCTGGACGCACTGTTCGCCGCCGCGCAGACATCAAAGAAATGGGTACACCTCCTCATCTTCCCCGGCTTCTTTACGCCTGCGTGGGCGCTGAAGGGTGTAAAAACCGAAATGTTCGCAATCCAATATGGACCAGGCCACGGCACAGTCGAGAAACTTGCGATGCCCTGGAATAAGCTCTACCTCAACCGTTGGTTTGCATTCTTGAGTCAACTGAGCACTAGGTACGGAAACTCGCCTGCGTTTAGAATGGTTGCCGCCGACGGACCGACGTCGGTTTCTGCGGAGTGCACATTACCAAACACGCCGAAGGATCTTAAAAAGTGGCAATCTCTCGGATATCTGCCGTCTAAATACATTGGGGCATGGCAGCAGGTCTTCCAAGTTTATTCAACCGACTTTCCCAATCAATACATTTCTTTCTCGGCAGGGGCCGGGCAAGTGGGCATCAATGACCAGGGCCAAATCGAGCCAGGCGGTCAAGCCAGCACGAGGCAAGCCATCGTCGACGCAGCGATGACCACCTTGGGTCACCGATTCGTCCTTCAGTCGAGTAACGTGCATGCCGGCGCTGGTCCACACAGCCCCAATTCAGAAACTGATGATAAATTTGTCATTGACTACAGTGGACGCGTTACTACGGGTCTGCAAATGCGCAGCGCCGCCGAGAACAGCAGCGGCGTGATGGGTGCTCAGGGAAATGCGCCCCTAGCCTTGCGAAGATCGATCGATCTTGCCATGGAGCCGAACTCTGCGGGCCAGCATATAAATTATCTGGAAATTTACGAACCCGACGTGTTGGCTGAGGAAATGCAATCCGTGCTGAGTTATGGAGCGTCCCTCTTCAAGCCTCGGCCGCCCGTGCTGCCTCGGACTACTCCACAATAATCTCTAAGTCTCTTCGTACACCGAGCTTACTTCGACGAAGTCGTGCCCCATGCCCAACCCTGCGCTTTCCACGCAGCGCCCGTTTTTACCAGTACGAAAGTCCAAGTTCCAGTTTGGGCAACCGGCTTTCCATTTTGCACCGCAGTGAAGATCGTCGGCACAACCATATAAGCTCGGTTACCTGTCTGCTCCCAAAATTGGATTGCCTGGCGGGAAACGTGCGGCTTCGTCATATTATTGGCCTTCATCCATTCGTTAAAGCCGACCCACCATTTGGCACTGGCGCCAGGGCCATCCCAGCGATAGGGAGAGAAGTTGTCAAAGATGACCGCGTCGGCCGTGTGTGCACTGTTCCACGACGACTCGTTGCCCACGTTGAGGGCGTTGAATGTCGTGACGACGGGCGCCATCAAGGCGCTGCTTGGGCCTGTGGTTGCTGCCTGCGGTGAGGACATGAGCGTGCCCGTCAAGGCGATTATCAGCGCGCAAGCGGCAACGCGAGAATCAACCTTCATTGAAGTCCTCTCCTAGATTGAAGGATATGCAACTATAAGGAAGCGATTCCCAAAGCGTTCCTGGCGCGAAATGGCGCCTCCTTGGACTGAAATGGTGCTTATGCAGTTGCAGGCAACGGCGACACGGGCCATGGGTTGTGGAGTTCAAGCCGCCGGATACCCTTGGGATAGGTAGTCGGATGGAATCGCTCCCAATCCTCAGAGAGAACCGTCACGTATTCAAAGTTTTCCCACAGGGCGCCACTCCCAGTAGCATCGCGAGTGAATGCGGTGAAACGCTCTAGAACGTTCCAGTTTCGAATAACGACAAAACAATAGCGATCAAGGAACAACTTCTCATCGACAATCCCGTTCTTCACTAGAATTCCAAGCTCTTCGATACTGTTCCCAATGAGAACTGCTGCCTGGCGAAGTTCGACATATCCAGGCACAACGTCAGGGGTCGGCAGACCTCGCCCGAGAGCGATTATGTAATCTCGGAAGGTTGGATCTTCAAGCGCGGACTTCAGCTGCCCAGAAATAATATGTTGCGCTTCCTGAAACGCCCTGCTTTGGAATCTCTCTCCGATATTGAGCATCGCATTGATCTGGTTTCCCGTCCGCAAGTGCCGTAGTTGCACCAGCGCTGCTATGGCGGTTGCAGCCACGATGACAACCGTCATGACGGTTCCGAAAGTATTAATGAGCTCGAGCGACATGGGGACCTCCAACCACAGATGTGGCTGCACCTAAGAAAGGCAGCAGCTGATACCCCGTTAGTTTGGGTCACCGAAGGACGTTACCTCGATGGTGACTCATAGGACAATCACCACTCCTCCCAAACCTGTGCATCAAGCATGGGGAGGTAACAACATGTCGCAAGAAACCTTGGCCACCGCGGCCGCCATCGGAACCTTCATCGTCATCGCCGCGACCGCGATCGCAGCCGTCGTGCAGCTGCGTCATCTGCGGGCGCAGAATCAGCTGACCGGCTTGCTCACCGTCTTGGCGCGCGTAGAGGATCCGCAATTCAACGCGTGGGTAGATGCTGCGAGAAAAGTGATAAAATCGCGCATGTCCGATCCAGCTTACCGACGCTCGATCGCGGACGGGACCTTTGAGCGCGATAGCAACCCGTGGTTAAACCTCGGGAATTCGTATGACTGGGTTGGCAGCCTCGTCAAGCACAAACTTATTCCCGAGGAATCGCTGCTCGATGTGTATTCGGGCCGAGTCATTCAGGCCTGGGAGATCGTTGAGAGCCTGGTCCCATTGATGCGTAGGCGGGGAGGGCAGGCGGTGTGGGAAAATTTCGAATACTTAGTCGTTCGAGCACGCGAATGGAACGTGCAAAATCCGAAAGGCGCCTATCCGAAAGGTGTGCCAAGATTGCCGATTGATGTCATGTGGCCCGAGCTCGCGTAGATAGCTCGGGTGGCCGCGTTTGTCGCTTGCCTTGGAGCGCGGTACGCGTTTTTTGCTGCTCTTCTTCCGTGTACTCGTTAAGAGCTTTCTTCGCGGCGAGCGCTAGCCTTAAACTCTCTTTTGAGTGCTCGGTACTCGCTGCAAGGTCTGTCATTGCCGTCGTCAGGTCGCCGTACGCCTTGTAGATGAACTCGAGCTTGGTTTCCGCCATCAGTTTATTCTTCACATCGAGCTGATGCGTTGCATCAGTCTTGGCAACGGCTTCTCCTAGCTTTGCAATATACGATTCTACCTCCAGCGCATGCTCGAGCACGTTGTTGCTCACGCACCATTGGCAAACTTGCCAGGAGTTGACACGAACCATCTGATAGGAGCGTTCCTTGCAAAGATCACAAATCATAGCTAATCAATCAGCACGCCTTAGGCCTCAACGTTAACAAAAGTCGCCAGAAGGATTGACTACCTTCTGACCTGTATTCAATCATAGACGTATCCGGGTGCAAAATCGGTACGGAAACGTACCAGTCCCTCTCTGTGCTAAGCATCACTCGTGGCGCGGTTTGGAGGCGGAGAATGGCAAAGAATGGTGTTTTCGAAGGCAACGCAATCTTAGCGTGCCTTACGGGCAAGGAAAAAACACTGGCCCTCCAGGGTGGGGAAACTGTCGATTTCAAAGTGCGCCAGAATATCTACCAACCCGAAGCGCCCATTAATGAGGCGTACTTCCCCCTCGGCGCGGTTCTTTCGGTCGTCGCACGGATGAAGGACGGTGAGATGATCGAAATTGGAACAATAGGTCGCGAGGGCACGAGCGCCGTTCCGCTGCTCATGGGTAGCGAAACAAGCGCAAATGAGAGCTTTTGTCAGGTTCCTGGGAAAGCTTGGAAGATGCCTGCCCAGACGTTTCGCAGCCTTCTTGCTAAGAGCCAGTTGTTTCGCGAGTTCCTTAACCGCTATTTGCAAGCGTACGTCAATATGCTTGGCCAGTTGGCCGCCTGCAACCGATTGCATAGCGTTTACGAACGATGCGCGCGCTGGCTACTGATGACCGAAGATCGTGTGGGAAACAATGAATTCCCATTGACTCACGAATTCCTCGCCATCATGCTCGGCTCTCGCCGATCGGGCGTGACGGTGGCTGCCGCGGTCTTGCAAAAGGCTGGATTCATCCACTACCAGCACGGCATGATGACAATTCTTGACAGGCCGGGCCTAGAGGCCACGACCTGCGAGTGCTACAAAATAACGACCGAGCAGTTTGGCAATCTGTTGAGCATTCGGCCTGCTGCCGGAAAGTAAACTCTCGCAGGCCGAACAGGACCAGTGTCAGTGCGCCTGAGCGACAGTTGCCGGATGACTTAGGGCTACCGTTTGTTGCATTTCCATGACCACGACAGACCCCTGGCGCATCGACACGTTCGTGCGCTTGTTGTTTGCATACAGTGCACCGGCGACAAGCCCCGCCGCACCGCCCAGATTTGACTTAAAGAGCGTCTTTCCGATCATGTTACCCACGATCATGCCGGCCGCGGCAGTCAAGGCAACGTTTCCGATATTATTGTGTTTCTGCGTTTCCTGGGTCTGGAGCGTCATTTTGACGTTTGCCACGCGTCCGTCTGCCAAAACAATTCGATCAAGGGCGAACTCCAGCACGGGGTTTTGGCCCTGACCTGCGCTCACGACTTGGGTGACGTGCCCGTAAAGCTGCGCATTGTTGTAGACGCTTTTGCTGTTGGGATACGGTGCCACAACGGTCATGCTGAATTTGTCACCACTGTGTGCGCTGCCGGAATCAATAGTTTGGTTCATCTTGGAGGTTACCATGGTGCCGGCGCTCAGATAGCCCGGGCCGGCAAATGCAACCAACGGCAATGCAATGACGATTGCCCCCGCGGCAGATGCGATGACTTGACGAAGAGTACTCATATGTGCTCCTTAGAGCGGATTCAAAAACTCGCCGCTTTCGCGGTTTGCGGTTTAGTGTTCATCTTCTATCAATGATACGCTCATATGACCCAACTGGTCGGTACGCAAACGTACCATCCGATCTGTTTCTTATGTAATGTAGGACACTTTGGGCTTTTTGGGTGTCGCGACCCTTAGCTTCGTTTATCCCCTGGGTCGCCGCGGCGCGATCTGGAACCGTAGCGTGAAGCATAGGCTCGCGTCATCACAGCCCCCAAGAGATAGATTTGCGCTGAATAATACAGCCACACGAGAATGACGATCATCGCCGTCGCTCTGCCGTATTCAGTTTCCAATCCACTGCGCACCATAAAAAATCCGATGCAAAATTGACCAGCGATGAACAGGATCGCGGTACTCGCCGCACCCAGCCAGACGTCGGTCCACCGCACGTCCGTATCGGGCAAGACCTTGAACGTGACTCCAAATAGCAGCGTCGTTGCCGCAAGCGATATGAGAAGGTTGATCGCGTACAAAGACCACCCGGGAACCGGAGTCTGTCCAACAGCAGCATGATTTGCTGCCGCGATAAAAGTCGTCACGGCGACTAACGCGAGGATCAGAAGCACTGATCCAGCGACGAGGAGCACTGACAGAGCGCGTCTGCGAAGCGAGGAGACAATTCCACTGCCGCTGCGTGGCTTGACTTCCCATACGGTGTCGAGGGTCTGTTTGAGTTGTTCGAAGACGCCGGCTGCTCCAACAAGCAACAATATAGTGCTCACGATGGACGGCACAAAAGTCGGCGACCGTTTCGAGAAGCTGGTAGCGAGCCCACGGATAATGCCGGTTGCATGCGAGCCGATGAGTGTCTTGAGCGGTCCCAAAATATCTGTCTGGGCCGCGCTTCTCCCAACGAAGACTCCTCCGACCTCTGTCAGGATGATGAGCAACGGCCCAAGCGACAATGCCAGGTAAAAGGCGAGCCCGGCTGCTTGAAGAGATAAGCGATTCATCTGCCATTGGCGGATCGCGTCTCGCACGAGGAGGTCGAAAGCTTGGATTGACTGGCGCACAGATGACCTTGCAAGTTCGGCTGCGAACTTGCGCGGACCTAGCCCCACGACCGCGATCCGAACGAACGCGCGGAGGTGCATGTACTTTTGGTGCGCAACTAATTACCTATCCCGTGGTGGTGAAAGGCGGCTAGGCGCATGCGTAGGATAAGAAACTTTGCGGTGCTGTGCGTGATCCTACTTGGAATCACGACCCTTGATGTGCGCGCAAGTGTGTCCCCTGGGACACCGGTTCCTGCAATCGTACTGCGAGCCGCAGCGGTGTATGCCACCAATGTGCGCGGCATCATCGGCATGCAACGTCACTTCTCGACAGTGCTGCACGCCGGACCGATTCATCATACAGAGGACAGCGACAGCGGGCAATTAATGAGCGACGGGACTTTCGTGAAGATCAAGTACATCAGAATCGCCGACGATAATAAGGCATTTAGCGCGCAACAGATCGCTCAGCGCGATGCGCAAACGAATCAGGACTGGAGTGTGGGGAAGATCTTCTTTAAAGAGCCTTATGACAAGCGCTTCATCGGCGATTATGTCTTCGATCCCCCGCAAGCGTGCGCGGCGTGCCCCGCGGGAACCGTTGCCGTCGCCTTCGGCAGCGGCATCAAAGACACCCAACATGGCAGCGGAACGATGTGGATCGAGCTGGCGAACGGTCGCGTCGATAGGCTGACGTACATTCCGAACGTCCTTCCGTCACATTCCACCTTCGGCACTGTGACGGAGACGAGCGGATGGGCGATGCCCAAGGTCTGGTACGTGACTCGAATTGACGGCACGTATCAAGGCAGAGCTTTTCTGCTAAAAGGGACGGGCACGTTTTCGGGCGTGTTCGACCACTTCCAGCGCTTTTCGACGGTGACACAAGGTGAGGCCGCACTTCAAGCCGGCACAATTTGACCCATCATTAGCGCGCTTCTGACTTTATGACGATCCTGGTGGATTGCCGTGGCTTTGGTTACCATGGTCTTGATTGCCATGGTCTTTGTCGTTATGTTCTTTCCAATACTGCTTGCAGTGACCCGGCGGCCAGCACGCGGGGTGGTAGGCGTGGGGGAAATACGCGTACAGATGCGTTGTGGCGCACCGCGGGCCATAGCCGTTGAACGTACACGGCCGCGATCCGTTATTGCTCAGGTATGTGACGACACCACCGCTGTTCGGGTACACGACACGGCCGTCACCGTAGACGACGCCGCCGTCGGAGGTATATCCAACCACCGTATTGGCTTGCGCCACTTTGTGTTCGTAGTTGTTGTAAAGGATGATCCCCGCAGTCACCGCGACCGCACCCAGAATAATGTTGCGCGTGGTCGCAGCGCTGTCCGCGTGCGACGGCGACATCATCCAGATAGGCATCGAGAGAACAAAGGCCCACACGAGAAATGTCTTGTGCAATCTGCCGGAGCGTTTGTATAACAATGTCATGAGATGTCTCCCTCTATATCGATTATCGCATTTAGCCTGAACTCGGAGTCACCTCGGGCTTGCTCGAAGGCGCCGAGGTGTGTTTCGCAGGACGCGGCGTCGGTTTGGGCGTCTTTGCTGGGTGCGGCGTGGGCTTGGACGTCACAGCCGGGTGCGGCGCGGGTTTGGGCGTCACAGCCGGATGCGGGGTGGGCTTGGGCGTCACGACCGGGTGCGGCGTGGGCTTGGACGTCACAGCCGGGTGCGGTGTGGGCTTGGGCGTCACGACCGGGTGCGGTGTCGGCTTGTGCATCACGACCGGGTGCGGCGTGGGCTTGTGCGTCACGAATGGGTGCGGTGTGGGCTTGGGCGTCACGAATGGTTGCGGTGTGGGCTTGGGCGTCACGACCGGGTGCGGCGTGGGCTTGTGCGTCACGACCGGGCGCGGCGTGGGCTTGTGCGTCACAGCCGGATGTGGCGTGGGCCTGACGATTGTTGGAACATGCATCGGCGCATGCACGATGGGATGATAGACAGGATGTTCCAGCTTCACCGTACGCGGCGGCAATGGCTCGACCTTCGGACGTACACTGATAATCGATTGGATTAGCGCCTGCTGCGTCTTGAATGAAAGGCGCGTAACGATGGGCGCTTTGGCCGCGAAGCGCGGAACAGCGAACGTACGCGAAAGGACGATCGGATGCTTGACGGTGATTACTGAAGTGTAATGCAGATTCTCCGTCGACGGAACGATGGGAACCGCACCGCGAATCAACACGACCTGTTTCAACTGCTGCGGCCGTACAACCACCAATCGGGTGAAGTTGCCATTCCGCCAAGCGCTCACCGGTACCATCGTGACGCCGCGGTAATACTGGGCGTTGCTGTAGTAATTGTAGAGGTTGGTGACGTTCGGGACGTTCGTGACATTGGTCGACGGATAAGTGTAATTCTGCCCGTACCACGGTTGATATTGTTCACCTGGCGCGAGCGGAATCCAACCGATGTTGGTATTGCTCGTGGTTGCATTGCTGGAATTGCCGAGACCGCCGAGAAGACTTTGAAGGCTCCCAACAGAGCTGCCGTTGTTACCGGTCAAGAAGAAGGAAACGACAGCCGGGAGCCACGAGGACGCGAGGCTTGTTGACGAGGTCTGAGTTTGAGTAGCCGGTGGCTGCCATAGCCACCCGCCGTAGCTTGGGTTGTTGAACCACGTGCCGTAGTGAGACGTCGTGTAGCCAGAAGGCGCATTGTCAACCCACGTATAGCCGGATCCTGGCTCCCACACCCACTGACCGTTCTGATAGGGTGCGAAATTTGTTTGGCTCTGGTTGTTCGGAGCCCAAGCGTACCCATAGTTTGGCACGTTTTCCCACTGACCATAGTTGGCGAGGTTTGAGTAACCCGCAAGCTGGGGCGACAGATACGGGTTCGAGTTATAAGCTGAGACCGCTGCCTGGTCGCGAGAAATGTTAAATTGGTCGAACGAATCGAGTCCGATCGCATCTTGCATCGTGATCGAAGAACCGTTGGCAACGAGTGTGCCGCCGGGCGCAAGCGTCTGCGAACCGTTAGCCGTCGTGATGGTTGCTGCTCCGCTGCGTACAGTGACAAGCGTTTCGCCATTACTCACAGTTACCCGGTAGTCACCGGTCTGATTAGGGCGAACGGTGAGCGACGGGGTATCGATTTGCGGGCTACCGTCCGCGCCTTGCAGTTCTGCTAAGTCGACAGTGCCGGCGCCCAGCTGTACTTCACGCGAGTTAGGACTAAGGTTGACGAAGCGTACTTGGGTATTGTTCGCGAGTCGCAGCATCGAGATTCCATCGAACTGTACCTCGGCATTCGAGCCTGCGCCCGTCGCGATATAATCGGCCGGGACCAACGGTGCGTTGATCGTCGCCGCAACTTGCGCTCCGCTGTCGCCCCGCACGATGACGACGCTGCCGTTGGCGACGCTGACGTTGGCAACGCCGGGGCTACCATCGTTATAGGTTTGGGCAGTCGCCGAAGTCGCGTATGCGACCACGGCCACGGCTGCCATAAGAAACGCTCCGCGAATCATCCGGCATCTCTGCATGATAAAATTGTACCTCAGTCGCTACAACGCGCATCCTGCGCAATTCGTTCCAACTATTTTTCACAAGATGAAGGGGCGTTTCTTCGCCCCTTTTCTTACAGTTTAAGGTGGCCCGTAACGGCCAACAGAATCAACACGAGAATTACAAGCACTAACACATCCATGTTTTCAACTTCTTCCTTGATTTACGTCCTGAGATGTCCGGTCTATCCAATGATAGTCTTAGTTATCCAACTAGTCGGTACGCAAACGTACCGTGCGCAATCTTTTTATCTGACGTGGGACAGTTTAGGCATCGGTCAGCCTGTGACTACCGTCACCGCGATAGACGGATCGAGGTGCAAGTCACGGCGATTATAATCGCACTGGTTGCGGTAGTTTTTTCGATTCGTGTTAGCACCACACCGAAATCTCAACCCTAGCACGAGTGTTCGAACTCGACCAAAATTGGCACCCAAAACGTTCTTTTTTGTGTCTTTACGAGGGCGTCGGGAAGCCCATTGTCAAACGGCGTCACGCTCCGACGAAATTGTACTTTCGCCTCACGTGTGAAAGGACATCATCGTGTTTCGAACGCTTCGCGTTATTTTTTACGCTCTAGTGGAAGGAAATCTATGAAACAACCAATCTTAGGGTTACTCCTTATGGTCCTTGCCACGTTTAGTTTGCTGAGCATTTCATCGGCGGAAATGACCTCGAAGGCAAACGCGTTGGCACCCACGATCGTCATGCCTGGTGATCTCAAGTGGGCGCCGGTCAACGGCCTCACCGGGGTTCAGATGGCTGTCGTTTGGGGTGATCCGAATAAGCCTGGACCGTACATAATACGCCTTGAACTCGCTGACGGCGCAGTGGCACCACCACATTGGCATCCGGACGATGAGCGGGCAACGGTTCTCAGCGGAACGTTCATGGTCGGCGTGGGTGATACGGTCGACCCCTCAAAGATGAGGGCGCTCGGTGCTGGAGCATTTGTCTTCATTCCAAAAGGCGTGCACCACTACGCGCAGGCCAAGGGCGCGACCATCGTTCAGGTCAGCGGGATGGGTCCGTTCGTGATGAATATGGTAAAGTAAGGTATCAGGATGCGCCTGCTCATCGAGCAGGCGCGGCTTCCGAGCAGTCCGCTACGGAGTAAATTTTCCGATTTTGTTGCCCGACGACTCGGTGAACCAGAGATTGCCGTCGGGCCCAGTCGTAATACCGATTGGAATACTGCCGAATGGGGCACCGGGGAACTCAGTGATGGTCCCGGTGGTCGTGCTTTTTCCGATGCTACCATCTTCCTCGACGAACCAAAGATTGCCACCGGGTCCCGCGGTAATACCGAGTGGAATGCTGCCGGCGGTGAGGACCGGGAACTCAGTGATAGCCCCGGCTGGCGTGACCCTTCCGATCTTGGAGGTCGCGCCTTCGGTGAACCAGAGGTTACCGTCGGGACCGGCGGCGATGCGCCCTGGTTGGGCGGCTGGGCTGGGCACATCGAACTCAGTCACGGTGCCCGCGGTTGTGATCCTTCCGATCTTATTGACCGCGTCCTCGACGAACCAGAGATTGCCGTCTGGCCCCGCGGTAATATCCACTAGACCTGGGTTCGAGGTGGGAACAGCAAATTCTGTGATCGCTCCAGCGGTTGTGATTCGTCCGATTTTTCCACCTAAGTTCTCTGCGAACCAGAGATTCCCGTCGGGCCCGGCGGTAATAGCAATTGGAAGGCTGCCTGAAGGAGCGGTGAACTCTGTGATGGCGCCGGCGGTCGTGATCCGTGCGATGTTATCCCTGAGGCTGGAGATCTCGACGAACCAGACATTGCCGTCGGGCCCGGCCGTAATACCGAGTGGAATGCTGTTGGCGGTGGGGATAGGGAACTCAGTAATGCTCCCACCGGTCGTGATTCTTCCGATTTTGTTTGCCCCGTGTTCGGTAAACCAGAGATTACCGTCGGGCCCAGCCGCGATAGCATATGGATAGCTATTAGCCGTTGGGATCAGGTACTCTGCGGCCACACACGACTGGCATGGCGTCGGGGTCGGCGAACCGTGTGGTGGACCCTGAAACGCGCCTGTGCCTCCTGCACCGCCCCCGCATGCAGCAACCGCAAATGACACAAACAATAGAACTCCGACAACGGTCACGTGAAGCGTCTCGCGCAGTTCTAACGCTAACTTTCGCATAACACAATCTCCTCGTAACGGCGAATTTGCTGGCAATATCCTAGTGCAAGCGCCCTCGTCCGCACATCCGTAATACTACTGAAATTCGCCTGGGCGATGCGTCCCAGCCTATTATTCAGTAGTATTACGGACGCCCTTGGCGGTCATGTGCCCTAGAATCATCGTGGCGGCCACCACCTGGATTGGCGGGAGAACATGACCGACAACCTGATCAACAGGGAACGATTAGAACAATTTTGGGATGCTTACGCAACCTCGGTTCGGCTTAGCGACAAAGAATTCGCCGTCTTGAGGTTTGGAGATTGCACAGACCTCGCCGATGAATTGGCGATCCAAGTCGTCACTGGGAAGAAGCGTGCAACGACAAGTCTGCTCCGAGACTTCGTCGAACTCGGAAGGCGCATACCCGCGCCTGGAGACCTCAGCATAGTCATCGACGGCAAGAACTCGCCGCGTTGCATCATTCATATTTTGCAAGTCGACATCAAGGCTCTTGGCGACGTTGATGAGAGTTTTGCGTGGGATGAGGGGGGTGGCGACCGCAGCCTTGAGTGGTGGCGAGCTGCGCATGCACGCTATTTCAAGAGGCAGGGTGCTTGCGAAGGATTCGCGGTAGACGACGGCATCGAAGTCGTCCTTGAACGATTTGAGGTTGTGTGGCCACTTGAGCTCTCAGACCGCCTTTAGCCGCAGATCGTCGGCGGGCGTCGTCATAGCCACCGTTGAACACACCCCTCTGGCGTCACAAAATGGTCGCCTGAGTTTGGGTTTTGGTGGAACACAAACCGGACGCGGACGTTGCGAAGGCAGAGGCAACCACACTCTTCTCTCCCCTCACAAAACGGGAGCAAGAAGTGTTAGAGCTTATGGCATTCGGACTCGCCAACAAAGAGATCGCCAGCAGATTGTCTTTGAGCCGGCGCACCGTCGAATCGCACATCGATCACGTGCTTGCGAAACTCAATGCGCCGACACGAGCACGCGCGGTCGTGGAGGCCGGACGGGCTGGTCTGCTCGGTGGCACGACGGAGGGCTATGTCTACTCGGCCGACAACCGGCCAAACAACTTGCCGTTTCAGCTAACAACCCTCCTGGGTCGCGAGCAAGATCTGATCGAGGCAAAGTCTTTACTTGAGGTTCATCGCCTCGTCACCATGTCGGGATCAGGCGGTGTAGGCAAGACGCGACTGGCCCTGCGGGTAGGCGTCGATCTCCTTGACCTCTATCCTAATGGTGCGTGGTTGTGCGATTTTTCACCAATAGCAGATCCGGTACTTGTGGCGAGCGCTGTGGCAAGGGTACTCGTTGTTCGCGAGCGGCAGAATCGTCCGCTTGTCGACTCTATCGTCGAAGCCTTAAAAAGGAAACAGGCCTTACTTATCTTTGACAACTGCGAGCACATCCTGGATGCGGCTGCGGAGCTTGCCGACGAGATCTTGCATGACTGCCCGAACATCCGCATTCTCACGACCTCGCGCCAGGCGCTGGGCATCATTGGAGAGATGGTGTATCGGGTTCGCTCGCTATCGTTGCCCGACTCGGCAGAAGGCTTGCAAGCCGACGAAGGTTTACGCTATGGAGCCATTGCGCTTTTTGTTGACCGGGCACAGGCTTCGGATGCTCGCTTTGCCTTCACCAACGCGAATGCTCCGATGATCGCTGAGATTTGTAGTCGTTTGGACGGCATTCCACTAGCCATTGAGCTAGCGGCAACAAAAAGTCATGTTATGAATCTTCATAGTCTTGCCCGAAGTTTGGACGACCGCTTTAAAGTGCTCACCGATGGGGGTCGCACGGCTCTGCCTCGCCACAAGACTCTCAGCGCGCTGATCGACTGGAGCTACGACTTGCTCACCGCTCAAGAGCAAGCGCTATTCCGGCGCTTAGGCATCTTTGCCGGAGGCTTCAGTCTAGCGGCCGCTCGCGCCGTCTGTAGCGGTGATGATCTCGGTCAGATCGACATCTTGGATCTGCTGTCGTCCTTGACCGATAAGTCGTTAGTCGTCGCTGACACCGCTGGCGAGCAAGAACGCTATCGTCTCCTCGAATCCACACGCGCCTATGCGTTGCAGAAGCTCGCGCCAGGAGTTGAACGCGAACGGTTAGCGCGTGGTCACGCAGAGTATTTTCGCGACCAGGCGCAAGAGGCCGATAAACGACATGGTACCGGTTCATTAGCGGCTTGGCTGGCGGACGTAGAATTGGAACGCGACAACTACCGCGCCGTCCTGGAGTGGGCGCTCACTGACGGACACGACGTGGCGCTTGGTGGTTCCGTGGCCGGGGCGTTGGTGCGGCTCTGGTTGGACAGTGGACTCACGATGGAGGGGCGCTACTGGATTGACCGTGCGCAAGCAACCCTTGACGAATCAGCGCACCCGAAGGTCGCGGCCCGGCTGTGGCTGGCGCTTGGTGCGCTTTCCGACGGTAAGCGCAAGCACGACTGTGCGGAGCGAGCGATCGAGCTCTACCGATCTGTGGGCGACGGCCATGGGGCGGCGCTGGCTCTCCGCATGCTCGGGTTTTCTTTCTTTCAAATGGGCCGAGTCGAGAAGGCAAGTGAGATGACCGTAAGCGCGCTTGCGGCGACGCGCGAGTGTGGGGATAAGGGCGGAGTGGCTCGGTGCCTACACCAGCAGGCGTTTATCCAATGGCATCTCGGCGATGTCGCTACGGGGCGCGAGTTGTTTACGTACGCACTTGCGGCGTTCAAAGCGCTCGGAGACGAGGCTGGGATATCCCTCGTGCTAGGAGGTCTCGCGGAGCTCGAGTTTGCAGATGGTCAGGTTGAGCACGCGCTTCGCTTGGCCACCGAGGCCCTGGAGATAGACTCACGTGGGAGGAACGCGGCGGACAAAGCCATTGAGTGCATCAACATCGCCGCCTATCGTATTGCGGTGGGCGACGTGGACAAAGCGCGTAAGGCCGCGCGCGAGGGATTGCATTGGGCCCGTCAGGCACAATTTGCAGCAGGCCTCGCGATTGCGTTGCAGCACTTCGCATCGCTCGGGGCAATGTGCGGACAGGCGCATAACGCAGCGCGACTTGTCGGCTATGTCAACGTGCAATTTGCGGAACTCGGGTTACAGCGCGAGTACACCGAAAAGTGGAGCTACGAGAAGCTTTTGGCCACATTGCGAGAGCAACTGAGCAACACTGAAAAGGAAAAGCTCGCGGCCGAAGGCGCGGGGTGGTCGGAAGACCAGGCGATAGAAGAAGCACTTAAGGTCTAGTCTTCATTTATCAACCCGCTGCCTCATTAGAGTCAACACTTCCTCGGTTGTGGCCGTCTCACCGATCCGAGGAAAAATCTTTTCGATGCTGTGTCGGTGCGCGTCGGCGTCAAGGTCAGTCATCGCATCCACAACTAGCACGACGTTATACCCGCGATCGTACGCGTTACGCGCCGTCGACTCCACGCCGCGGCTCGTCGAGATTCCAGTGAAGACGACCTGGGTTACCTTGCTACGACGCAAGAATTGCTCCAAAGAGGTCCCATAGAACGCACCCACTTGCAGCTTGGTCACCGTGTGATCGCTCGGCTGCCGATCGAGCTCGGGAATCAGCTCCGTCCAGTCAGCCGGTGGTTTGAAATTTGATTTGACGTCGGTGCGCCCCGGAGCAACAGCGGTGACGTTGACGAGAACGACCGGCAAGCGGTGCTCGCGGAAGGCCCGCGCTAGGCGGGCAACCCGATCGATGATTTCAGACGCGGGGTGGATGGTCGGCATTGCGACGACGCCTTTTTGCATGTCGATCACAACTAAGGCGGCGACGCTGTCGATTTGGGTGAGTGGCATTTGCCCTTCCCTTCCGATGAGAAGCGTAGAAATCGTTGCGGCTCCGGCGTGAACCGATGCCCGACGCTAATTGTCGCTGCACGAGACATTTACCTGAATTGAGTGAGTCTCGGCTTTGACTAGGAGAGGCGGTTCCGAGCGCTTAAAATTGCAAATCGCCAAGACCAGGAGGGCATTATGGGTGGCAGTTCTGAAGCGGGAACACTCCGCTGGCTCACATCCGTTGACGACGCAGTTACGCAAGCAAAGTCGACCGGAAAACTTGTGCTCTTGGACTTCTTCAGCCCGACCTGAGGAGGTTGCAAAGCGCTGGATACCGTGACGTATCCTCAATCCTTCGTCCAAGACATCATCAACGACTATTGCGTCCCCGTTCAGGTGAACAATACAATCGATGGGAACAAACCTGTCATCGAGCGGTTCCGTCATATCTGGACGCCCGATCTGCGCGTTCTTGATGAAAGCGCTCTCGAGCTGTACCACTGGAATGGATATCTGCCGCCTGCGGAGTTCGCGGCCCGGTTGCTTGCCGGATTGGGGTTTGCCCGGCTACGGCTCCGCCAGTTCGAGGCAGCCGAAGGCCTGTACGCGGACGCTCTACGTCGTTTTCCGACGACGTTCGCAGCACCTGAAGCGCAGTACTTCAGCGCGGTGACGGGCTATCGCAAGACCGGCGAAGCCAACGCCTTGCTGCATGGCTGGCACGAGCTCGAGAAGACCTACCCGCAGTCAGAATGGACTGCGAAACAGAACTTTGATTAAGGAAGCGGCGCCAGCAATGGACAGACTAAAGGAAGGCGACGCACCCGACTGTGAGGAGAATGCCAAATGTTAAGGCGCTATGCTTTGGTGGTAGTTGTTGCAAGTGCGCTGGCGGTCGCTGCCGCGCGCGCCGACGAACCCGAAACTAAGCAAACCCCAAACTCACAAATCATTGTATTAAACTGCTACCCGCACGAGCACGGCGCTGGGGTATCGCATCCATGGATCGATCCGTATGGAAACTGGCACTATACAGGTGCATTCCCGAATGATGAGGGTTTCTTGGGCGTTGACTATCGAAACGACGCGAAGATGTCGGCAACCGAAATCGACTTTGGACTTGTCGTTCGGGACTCGCTCGTCGCGACGGCAAAGGATATCGGCACCTTCTCGCCGGGTATCGAGATCAACCATGAGTTCGTCATAAGCCGCGAAGTTTTTCCGATCGGCACTGCGTTCCCATACTGCGCGGTACTGCGCGTGAAATACAGCGATGGGTCAGAGTGGCGCAATCCCACCCCGCCGCCAACCGGGTAGGCAAGAAACCCGCGATACCTAAATTCCCGCTGAATTCTTAGTGAGCGTGGCCGGCATGGTTCGCCGCCGCCACCGGTATGCGTGCAACGCGTACGGCATCGGCGAGCAAGGTAGCGGTATCGGCAAGGCCACCTGCTTCGCTCGCCGTCCAGCGCGCGCGAATGTTGGCACCGCGGTCGAGCATGAACTCCGTCTCACCGCCATCCGTGGTCGACCGAAACAGGGCGAGCGTTGCCCGAACGTCGTCTGCGACCTCGACGATCAAGGGCCCCTTGTCGGTTGATGGGCCGAGCCCGACAGCAACGACCTGCAACCCCGCGGCAGCAAGGCGCGGCCCCAGTCCGGCCAATTGCTCGAGTCGCGCACGCGGTGGGTCCGCCGCGAACAAGACGACCAGGACCGGTCCCTTCTTCAGCATCTGACTCAGGGTATTCTGCGCGCTGTTCTGCTCGAAGGCGAAATCCGGAAGTGGCAGCGCGGCCGTGGTGGCGATTTGTGAGCCCGCGTGGTCCGAAAGGTCGCCGGAGGCCCGCGCCAACACAAAATTTATCAGATCCCAGCGCTGGTCGGGAGTCAGTTTGTTGGCGAAGCCTGGCATCACCCCATCGTCACTACCATGGCTTACCCACCAGAAAATGTCGCCGACCTTGTGCGCGAACAGATGCGGCACGGTCAAATTCTTTGGGCGGGTAGGCAGCTTGCTGGCAAGTGGACCGTCGCCATGGCCTGCGGCCCCGTGACACACCATGCAATTCTGTGTATAAAGCGGCATACCACGAGCTACAGATGGTGCCGCGTAAGACTGCGTCGAAGCGTAGAAGCTCGTGGGATACGCGCGCACGATCCCCGGTCGAAGCGCGAGCCAGCCGATGATGCCGAGAACGATAAGACCAGCGATGGAAGCGGCCATTTCCCGGTACCGTCTTCTCTGAACAGCGAAGGCCGCGGCAGCCAGACAAAGGGCAAAGAGGATTACAATGACGTCAAGCATGGTCTGAGTGCGAGCTACGATCTCGCCCAGATCGAGCCTGAACGCGAGCGGCCAGCGCGGCTCGGTGTGTAGCCCTGGGGGCAGCGTACCGATGATACCAACGATGGCGAGCACGAAGACTCCGATGCTTGCCTCGATCGACGCATTGCCGCCCAGTTGCCGAAGCGCACGCAATCTCAGGGCCGCTTCGCTCGCGACGGCGGTGAGGCGCGGAATGAAGCGAGTCCGGTTGCGGCTCGCAACTGCAATCATCGTGGCAAAGAGAGCCACCTTCACTAGCAAAAGCTGACCGTACAGCGTCCCGAGCAGCGCCGGAATGGTGCCTGACAAGAACCAGGTATTCACGAGACCCGTCACCAGCAACGTTCCTACGCTCGTGAGCCCAAGCGTCGAGAAGCGCAACGTCGCAGCTTGAGCGACCTCCAGCTCGTCCGAGCTGCCATCGTGCCGCACCTCAGCGAGCAAGAGCACGAGCGGTAGTAGCGCGCCGAGCCAAGCGCCGGTCGCCAGTAAATGCAAGATATCGGCGGGCAGATGGATGCCGGCAAACGGCACATTCTCGGTCGCCGCTCCGTGTCCGGCCCATGCCAAGGACGCCATAAACGTGGCGGAAGCCAGTAATCCGATCCAGACCGACACGTGCTTTCGAGTGTAACCCTGCACCACGAGACAGCCCACGGTGACCACGACAAGCGCAGCACGTATTAGCCAGTCCTCACCGAATCGTGTTTGCGTCAGGACGATTCCGAGGACACCACCCCGGAAGACGGCGGTGAGCGGCATCCCGCTCATGCTCGATGCGACCATGACGAGCCAAGCGGCACCGGTCACGAGTGCGACGAGCAGGCTTGACCAGCCAAGCGCGAGGAGTCGTCGATCGAGCCGCGCTTGCAACCCCTGCACAGCCTGCGCGTGGCGAAACGCCGGTCCCGAGATCAAACACCAAAAGACGAACGTGCCTTCAAGCAAGGCGGTCGCGGCGAAATGCAGCAGGCGAGTCGCGATCAGGAGCGGATCGATCGCTTACCCCTTTCCGACCTGGAAGGTGAAGTCGCCCTCGGTCGTGTGCGTATCGACCGATAACACATGCCATTTCACCGTATAGCTCCCGGGCGGCAACGATTTTAGCTTGACATTGAGTTCCTGCTGGTTGCTTGGATCGATCGCCGCGGCCCCGTCATTCACGGACGCTCCAGATCCATCGGTGACGGTTACCCAACTAAAAGCCGGCTCGAGCTCTTGTGTGAACCACAAGTGCAGAAACGCGGGCGAGGCCGGTACCGTGCTGCCCACTGCCGGATCGGAATGGTCGAGGAACGCGTGCGCCCAAAGCGGTGCGGGGGTGATAAGCATCGCGGCGAGCACGAAGGCCGCGGCAATCGCGCGTGTAGTCATCATTGCCAAAGATTCCTTTTGATGAGAGGTTTGCCAAACCAGCTCTTATAGAAGGTGTCGAGAAACACGTGAAACTGAACAAGGACACCAGTGCGCTGCACTTGCCGCGTGGCATTGGTGCCGGGTATGATCGCCTCGGCTCCCAGTTGCCACGAGTTGGAGTCGTAGAGAATTCCGGGCGAAATCGTTGCGCTTGGTGAACCGCTGTCCGGGCTGCTCATCGCGACCTCGACGATCGGCGTCATACGCGTCAGGAACTGCGGCGCGCGTAGCGCCTTCACGTGCTGCTGCAGATAGGGCATCGAATATTGTAACGATGCCGCGTAAGCCCACGCGCTAGGGCTCACGCTGGGTGTATCGGATATCACGCGACTCACTTCGAAAGTGAGCGCAAGCGGGCGCAGATAACCGTCCCTCAAATCACCCAGACCCTTGCCGATGTAGAATGTTGGCGCCGTAGAGCCGACGCTCGCGATTGCACCGGCGTTGCGCAATTGCACCGAACCGGTTCCCGGTATTTGGCGGATCAGGCCCACCGACCAGGTAAGCTCCTCGTGCTCGTAGCGCTCGATGCAGGGATGCTGATCCTTGAGTGTCACCGTGATGTTGTCCCAGCCGCTTGAGTGCTGGGTCGGGCCACGTTGCGTGAGATAATCACCGTTGACGGCGAAGCCCAGATCTTCGGTGATGGTCTTGTCCCATTCGTAACCGTAGTCGTTGCTTTCACCGAATGGCGTCGGCGTGAGCATGATCGTCGGCAGCGACAGCTCGTCACTTACTCCCGGATCGTCCATCGTCAGCGTGGTGGGAAACACTCGGTCTCCGCAGACGACGTGCCCCTCGGCGGCCGAATGCATCATCAACATGAATGCGGCGACAGCTAGGAGCGCACTAAAAAGCGTGCGTTTCATTCAAAAGCTACCTCCCAAAACGGTTGCAGAGGCTGAGGAAGCGACGAGTTTCTCCAAGGACCCAATTCCTCTCAAATAACAGCGCGCGGCTGAGTACGGCCAAACGCAGTGCGGGCCGCGGCGATCGGGCTGATCGCGCTTATACTACGACGGTAGCGCCGAGAGGCGGGGGTCGGTTGGCGATGTGGTAGGCGAGCGGAGCACGGCCCGCTATGCGGGAGCGGACTTGGATCAGCAGGCCGCATACGTTCGGCGCTGCCGGCTTGGGCGCGAGTACACGCAGGATCGGCGGAGCAATCGCATTTGCAAGCACTCGGGCCGCGATGACAAGCGCGCGGCAAGCGCGCGAGATCGCGAAGACAACAATGAGTGCCACCAGCACGTGCACCCCGAGCACGACGAGCACCGGCGCACCGAGAGAGGCGACGAGACCAAGCGGGTGACCAAGTGCGGCGACTTGTTCAGCGCGTTCCATGGCCAACAGTGCGAGCAGTTGCGCCGCGAACATCGCGGGCACCAGCTTTAACGGTGAGATCTTGCTGAAGTGGATGGCGACGTGCCGAAGCCAGTCGTCGCGCATGCGTGCGGCCTTTGCCACCGCTTCGCCCAGGACGTTCAAGAATGCGAACGACATGAGCGCGCACGCGGTGAGCAGCGTTGGGAGGATGGCGCCGTGGCTGTACGACTCATACGGACCGACCACCAATCCGGCGCGAGTCAGAGCGGCTATCGCGCTGTGAGCGAGATTGGCGGCACATAGCGCGCCGCAACCGAATACTGAAAGGAATAATACGGATCGAGCAAGGCGCACACGCTTACGGTTCGGTGTGGCCGCTTCGGGCCCTTTACGGGGTACGCCTGTCGCTAGTCTTTCTAAGGATGGTCTAAGAAAAAGTTTCGGGCCATCGGTTAACCGATGGCCCGAAGTTCGTGGCCCGATCGCTATTACATCTTGAACTGGAGTTGGAAAGTCATTTGGAACGGGTTGAATCCACCTGCGTATGGTTGGTTGAGGTAAGGATAGTTGTATTGTGGGATTGCGGGCGCAACGTTCCCCACAGGATCGTTTGGCCCCGTACCGTTCCAGAAGTTCGATACGGCAAGGCCGTTTGCACTATAGAAGCAGGTTTGATTACCAGGTGGAAACGCTTTGCTCCATGGTGTCGAGGATCCGCCGAAGCATGTGTTGAGGATGTTCGCAAAGATTATACGCCCGGTAACCGTTGGGCTGATCTCTGCACTCACTTGAGCCGCAAGATTGAGTAACCACGGCTGTCTGTACTGACCAACTGAATCGAACGCGCCAGTTGTTGGATTGGGAATCGCAAGCAAGCCGCCATTAACAAGCGACGCGCCACAGGTGACGAAGTTTGCCTTACCAGGGTTACCGTCGGGTACTCCCGCTGCGCCCTGGTTTTGGCCACACGTCCTTGGATCGTAACCAATGATGTCTGTCGGGTCACCGTAATTATCTCCCGACAGCAGCGAGAATATCGGACTAATCGAGAATCTCTGATGCTTGAAGGCGAGGTATCCGTGGAATAGATATGGCCCGTTCCGGTGCAGACAATTGAGGAACTTGCCCGCCAGTACGCGCGACACCCCGAGGAAAAGGCTGCTGATGCCGCAGGTCAGCCAGCTACCGAAGAGACTGTGGGCCTACTCTACCGGCTCCACATCGTTGGACGCGTTCCCACACATCTTGGCAAAGAAATCGATCGACTCAGTGAGGAGGGTGACATGACCATTGATGATCAGGAACCCATTCGTTACGAGCAAAACGATTCTGATTCTGTACTCGACGCCGCTCTTGAGGTTCTACAGCAACTTTCTCAAGCGGAGGTTGCAGCAGAAATTGGTATCAGTGAACGACGTCTTCGGGATATAGAGCATCATCGTGTAAAGCCACGCAAGCGCAAGCGTGATGCAATCGTATGGTTCGCCTATGAAGTTCGCTCCGGACGCAGGGGCGGTGATGCGCGGTCCTCATCAAAGCCCGCGAAATCCTATTCTGGGCTGGATGCAAATGAGGGCGGGTTCCCCTGGGGCGGAGCTATTGTCGGTGGATTTTTCTTACTTGCCCTCTTTGGCGCGATACTCTCGGGTCGAAATCCGCAGACGTTTAGTTTGGCCTATGCCCCCGAACGAAGAATAGTGTGACCTGCCGCGGAAACGGCGCGGCTATTTCAGTGATTCGAGTCACGGGATACGACCAACGTACTGCCACATTAACAACTCGGCAGAAGTCCTATGGGAGCATATGCTACCGATAACCAATGGTGTGCGACATCCCCAACGAGCCTTCACACTCTTGGAACTAATAATTGTTGTCGCCATTATAGCGATCTTGGCAGCAATCTTGATCCCGAACTTTTTGCATGCTAGGTCCGAATCAATAACGGCTGCTTGCGAATCCAACGAGAAACGCCTGGCGATTGCTGAAGAGGAGTACGCTGTCGATCACGGGGGCAGCTATGTTCTATTGGCATCGCTGACTACACCCTATCTTCGGACGACGCGAACTGATCCGGTCAACAAAAGCAGTCGCTATCGCATTATTATCCCCGGCGGCTTAAGCGGATCATATCTCCTTACAGACGCGGGTGGCCATGATCCCTCGACGATGCGCAGATTGAGAAAGACTACAGGAGCAGTATGCATCAACTGCACCAGCGTTCTATATGCGCAAAATTCCGGCATTCATGGGAATTAGTCGAACCGCGTTGACCATCTTGGGTCATGCTGGGGGTGATAGGGGTTATTTCGCAGTACTCTTCATTGGGCACTCTAGTAATTGATTCAATCCAGCAACCCGGCGACAAGGTCAGGCGAACACGACCACATGAACTGTTTGGTGGCGGCCGCCAAGGTGGGATAGCCAACTCCGGCTACGAGCCCAAAAAACGGTGGAAGTCGTAGCGCCGCACGTTGACGAAACCTTCCCCCGCATGCCGAGGCATCAGAAATGAATACTATCAAGACCGTTGCGGTGGGGTTGTACCTACTTGCTTTCCTTGCGTGCGTGCCGACCCCTCACATGACCAAGTCGCAACTTCTAATATGCACGGAGCCGCAACCCGACGAGCACCAGGTTGTTCAAGAGTATGGGGTGCCAAAGTCCATTGAGCTATTACCCGGGGCACCAATGCCAGATTTCAGTGAACCATCGTATTTATGGCACTATTTTAGTTGGCGCGGTACCGATATGCTATTCGCGTTTTCGTGGGACGGCCGTTTGATTTGGCAGAGCGGGTATACACCGCCCTCGCCTAAACCGCGGTAGGCGCGAGCGTAGTCCTCGGTGTAATGAAATGGACCGGAATGCGCTTTGGGTCGGACGATGGCGACGCGGCTTTTATCAGTGAGGTGCAGTGAGCACCGCGTCCCAGCAGAACGTGGGTTTGACGCAAAGCGAAGCGCTTGAGCGCTTCCACCGCTTTGGCCCCAACGAGATACCACGACCCTCTTCCAGACCGCTTATAAGATTTGCACTCAAGCTATGGGGTCCCGTTCCATGGATGCTCGAGGCCAGCATCATCCTTGAACTCTTGCGCCGCAGGCCGCTGGAAAGTGGGATCATTGCTGGACTTCTGGTTTTCAACGCCTTTTTGAGTTTTCTACAGGAAAATCGGGCACAGGGGGCACTTGAGCTACTCCGTCGCAGATTGCAGGTCACCTCGCGCGTACTCCGTGACGGGCAATGGCAATCGATCAGCGCAAAACTAATCGTGCCAGGCGACACCGTGTATATACGACTGGGTGACTTCATTCCCGCAGACGCAAAAATCTTGCGCGGTAACCTGACCGTCGACCAGTCGACGCTAACTGGCGAATCAATCCCAGTGGAGCGCACCGCTGGGGAATTCGTGTATTCGGGATCGATAGTGGCCCGCGGTGAGGCCATGGGTGCGGTCGTCGCAACTGGCATGTCTACACGGTTCGGCAAGACCGCGGAACTAGTGCATGAAGCCAGGGAACCGCGACAGATGGATGCGGTCGTCTCCGCGGTCGTGCGATATCTGGTACTCTTCGATGTCGCGTTGGTCGTAGCACTGTTCGCATTCGCCGCGGCAAAAGGCTTGCCACTTGCTTCAATGTTCCCCTTTGTCCTCATCTTGCTCGTCACGGCCGTTCCGGTTGCCCTCCCCGCTGCCTTTGCGGTCACCACTGCACTTGCGGCTCTCGACCTCACAAGCAGGGGCGTGCTCGTCACAAGGCTATCGGCAATTGACCAGGCCGCGACGATGGATGAGTTATGCACCGACAAAACGGGGACTCTGACGGAGAATCACCTGCGCGTCAGCGACATCGTGGCTTATCCGCCACATGGTGCAAATGATGTTTTGGCACTTGCAGCCTATGCATGCGACCCCGGCACACGGGATCCATTCGATATCGCAATTCTCGATGTTGCTCGCGCGGAAGGCTCGCCTGGAGTGCGGGTGGACTTTCAGCCATTCGATCCGGCGACGAAACGATCCCTAGCTCGGGTTCGCAGCCCTCAGGGTGTGCTCACGATTGCCAAAGGAGCCCCAACGACCCTTGCGCAGTTGAGCACTCCAGAACGCAACATCGACCCCGATATCGTTCGTCTCGCTTCGTCAGGCGCACGAGTTTTGGCTGTTGCATCTGGTTCAAGCGAAGAACTACAGATTGCTGGACTGATCGCCTTTTCTGATACGCTGCGCCCTGATGCGTTGTCAGTTCTTCGTAATCTTAGAGAACGTGGCATAAGCGTACGCATGGTGACGGGCGATACGGAAGCAACTGCGCGTACAGTTGCGGCTGAGCTTGATATTCACGAGTTTGATGCAGGTATCTATCCGGAAGATAAGCTCCGGATTATCAAAGCGCTACAGCACGACGGACATATCGTCGGTATGACCGGCGATGGTGTGAACGATGCCCCATCCTTGCGCCAAGCCGATGTGGGCGTGGCAGTTGCCTCAGCCACGGACATCGCCAAATCCGCTGCGGGACTGGTGCTGACCGAGCCCGGGCTTGCCGGTACTGTGAACGCGGTTGATACGGGGCGAGCAGTCTTTCAACGCTTGCTGACGTGGACGCTAAATAAAATGGTGAAGGCGCTGCACGCGGCCTTGGTGTTGTCGTCGGGTTTTTTCTTCCTCGGGGGCGTCATGCTCTTGACACCGCGGCTCATGATCCTCATGCTCTTCGCCAACGATTTCGTCACCTTGTCGTTGGCCAAGGATCGCGTGCGTATTTCCCGTGGCCCTGATCATTGGCAGATACCGATTCTACTAGCAGGCGCCTTGCCTCTCGCGCTCGCGTGGACAACGTTCACCCTAGTAGTTTATCTCATCGGCAAACTCGATTGGGCTCTTGATCTACCGCGGTTACAAACGTTAACATTCCTCACCATGATTTACACAGGACAGACTACGATTTACATGGTTCGGGAGCGTGGTCACTTCTACAACTCGCGGCCCAGCCGTTGGATCTTATTTACCACGCTCGCTGACATCGTGGTTGTTTCTGTCTTGGCCATCTACGGCATTGCCATGGCGCCGCTGCCGTTGTCCATAGTGCTCGCGCTTCTCGCTGCGGTCGTTGTAATGTTTGTACCATTGGATTTATTGAAGGTCGCGGTTTTTCGGCGACTGTTCCCTTTGGCAAATGCTCCCGGGCCTGAGTTGCGGAATGTAGCACCGTAGCTCCGTCGGGGTAGACCGCCTGCTTGTCAACCAATGCTGTGTGGGTTTGGGCGGCATTAGTTCGCTGGTATTGTCAGGTACGAGCGGTGAGATAAAACTTCGATGCTGCGACGGTTAGTGGCTCAAGGGCACGTTTATGCGGAGAGCGATGGGCCGAATGGCCGCACCAGAAAAGGTCGCACGTAACGCTTGGGGTTGCACACCCTTTGGGGCTTGGAAGAGTACGCTAAAGTGAGCGGGCGCGAAAGGCTTGACCATGAGCGTCTTCCCTATGATGGTGTTGCCTGCAAAACCACGTAGTTCATCGGTTGCGTCGAGGATCTTCGACCCGCTCTGCAATTCAAAACGTGCCGACAACTTCAGTTCACGATTGTCGTACAGATCATCGGCTTCCATAACGGCTTGATAGAGGACATCGCCCGACTTCAAGCGATAGTTTCCGGGCGAATATGGCAAAGCGCGGAATATAATCATCAGTTGGAGCGGACCGTCAAAGATCCAGGTATTCGTGATACCAAGAACTTCACTCGGCGTCGCGGTAGGGCTTGGACTCGGATTTGGCAACGAGTGCGTCAACCTCATCGGCGTAGAGCACGCGGCCAGCGAGAGCACTACAAACAAGACTGTCGCCGTCATTTTTGGCTGAGTTTCAAAGGCCGCGCGTTTCATCTCTTGTGTTTATTATACCCGCTCGTGCCCGATGTAATCTCAACATCGACCGGATACCGGACGATTCACCACACCATACCGACTTCAATTGTCCCTCGCATTCGGACTGGGCGTTTAGCTGTTTTCAGCGATAGCAACAATCGTTAGGATGACGATGTCGTCTTGGGCTTTACCGCGCCCGTGCAGCAGTTTTCGTGCGATCGCTTTTGCCAAGTTGACGGGTCCATGGGTCATAGCTTCTTGCGCAATTGCCGCCAGAATAGCCGAACCGTGGATAACATCGCGGTCTAACTCGATCGCCCCATCTGAATACAGCACGAGCGCAAGTCCCTTGCTCGTCCTTACGGAGTAGACCGTATAACTTTCGTCCGGCATAACGCCGAGCGGTAACCCGCCTGAGGTTCCGAATTGCGATGCTTGCGTGGACACCGCGAGTAACGGTGGATGACCAGCGCTTGCGTACACGACTTCCTGACGACTGGGTATGACGAAGCCGCACAAAGCAGTAGCGATCGAGTTGGGCTGCTGTAGTAGCAAAGCCCGATTGGCTAACGCAAGAATTGATTCGGGTCCGGCGCCCTGCGCGGCGTAAGCTAAGAGGAAGTTCCTTACGGTCGTCATCGTGATCGCAGCCTTGGCTCCATGACCCACCACATCCCCAACGCTGAAAAAGATGCGACCGTCAGCCAGCAGCACAACATCGTACCAGTCGCCGCCAACGCGCTGTTCGGCCGCTATGTACTGGGCATCGAGCGCATAACCATCAATCGCAGGGAGGCCTTTGCGAAGGACCACGGATTGCAGCACGTCTGCCAACCGCTTTTCCTCGAGGTAGGCAGTACGCTGCAACATCAAATCAATTAGGAGCCGGCGATTGAGAAATGCGGTCGTTATCAAGGCAAATCCAAGGATTGATCCACTGCTGAAAGCAAACCACAAGACCTTTCGAGCGTTCGCGCGGGAATCATGGTCGGCAACGTTTGCCAAATTGCCTAGAGCGGTGGATATTTTGGAATCATCGGTGCGAAAGTCGTCGACTAACTTGCTTCCTAGAACAGATAGCGGACGCAGATCGTACACACCCCGTTCCAAAGCTGGCTGAGCTATTAAAGCGACCCAGCGCCGATTGATACGTTCTTCATCACCTGCGAAACGCTCGCAGCTTGGTGCCGATATCTCCAGGCGACGTCGAAGTATCGCAAAGGCTGTGCTGAGTTCGATCGCAGCAGCGCGATAGTGATGCAGGAATAGGGGGTTTTGCGTGAGCATGTAACCGCGCAGCGCGCTTTGTTCGTCGAGTTGAAGGCGTAATGTGTGCGAGCGCGCCTGCTGCGTAATGCGCAATTCTCTCTCTGCCGCTGCAGAAATCATCATCACTCGATAAAGTGCGGCACCCGCAATGATAAGAACAACCAGAAGCAACAATGTTAAAACAGCCCAGGTTTGCGTTGACCCACCCGATCGTGGTCGTTGCGATGACTCATCCCAGCTGCTGAACGCCTTGGCATTCACATGCTCAACTCCAGAAATGTAAGCTCATAACGTACCTTCGCAGCGGTGTGCGCCGTCGCCCTCCGCATGCTCGACATAGTTTGCGGTGCAAGATGGTAATCACAGGGCTGTCACCCTAAGCGGTCCGCGCCAGCTAGGACAAAGCCACTTTTTTTTTGTTTTTATTGGGAAGGCCATTCGGAAGGTTTTTGAGCGCGAAAACAATGAGCAATAATCAAGGCATACCGGAGCGCAGCACCGGACGTTACCGCTTTCACCGCAATTTATCAATAACACACGGCACCAGACGTTTAGACCGTATTTTAACGGCGAAACCATCATGCGTTGGCCATTTCAATTCAAACGCATTGAGCCAATGCACCGGACGTTTGCGGCGTTTCCCCCACATTTTGTGGGCCATTCAATTGCCGTAATTATTTTCAATCAACCCACATGGTTTAATTGGAAGACCGGACGTTTGGTGTTAAGCACCGGACGTTTGCCTTCATGATCCATTGGCTAAGACCACCGGACGTTGCAAGGGCCTTGTGTAGTATCCCGAGCGAAAAGGCAGCATTGTTATTAGGCGCTGAAAGCGGACGTTTGTCGTTGTATTGCATTTTGTAGACGCATTGCAATGCAATGAAGAAACACCGTAGAAAAGCGGTGATTTACCGTAATAAACCATGCGCATCGGACGTTTAGCGCGTCATGGTGTGAGATGCACCCACTGATCGTAATTGGCAGAGCACCGGACGTTAGCGTCAGGGAACCGGACGTTTTCGAACTTACAGGCCGAGCGTTTGCGCGGTTACAGGGACTCCGACTCCGCAAGCGCCCTATCGTCGGCCTCGAGCACGTCAAACAGATTCGTCAGTCCGCGCTGCTTAGCGACTGGATAGCGGCGGTAATAGTCTTCGGGATCCTTGAGACTCGCGATCGTCTGCTTCTCGAAACGCTCGTTGACCTGTGGATACTTGCTGGTGTCGGCGTGCTCGCGCAACCATGCCGCGACGTCCTTGTCAGAATTAGCGTGCCGCACCGCCTCAAACATATCCGCTTGGCTCACGCCGATCATCTCGAGCATCTGCATGCTGAAGCCAGGTACTTTATAAGCGCCGAGATTACCGCCCGGCAGGCTGGCCCTCAGCTTGTCGATTGTACGCGGTACCAGCACGAGGCCGTCCAACCGCTCCCGGGGCGAGCGGGGCGGACGTTTGGTGAGATCCAATGGTTCCATGACTCGGAATTGCGCCCGACCCTCGAAGCTTCCCTGTCACAGCGCTCACGAAGGGTGATGGCAATGACCGGCTGACGTTATGCGGTCTCACGAGCACATCACAAACTAACTGTAGTGAGGTCACAAGAAGTAGGTCACTAGTTGGTTGGGCATCACGCGACGCCGTGGAAAACGGACGATCAGGGAATTCCGCGCCGCATAACTCAGAAGCGCTATTGACGCAACCAGGGTGGTAACGATTGCGCAGACTCCTGCTTCTGGGCCAAAGGACCCGCCCGTCAGCCACGCTGGCCCGCCCACGTGTGCTGCGAACGCGCTCGTACCTAAGGCACTTCCGGAGACCTGAGTTCCGTAGATTGGACCTTCAAAAAAGTTCCAAGCAAAGTGAAGCCCGATAGGAAACCACAGATTCTTGGTTGCGACGAATGCGGCACCAAGCAGCAGACCAGCCTCTACGGCTATACTGACGTCGGAATTCCAGCTTGCGCCAGGATTGAAAGAATGTGCCGCACCAAAAAGAATCGCTGAGATCGCTAGCGCGATCCATGTCCCCGACCACTCTTCGATCAGGCGAAAGAGTACGCCACGGAAGAGAAACTCTTCAACGGCGGCCCCGGCTAGGAGCAAAAGCGCTGTAATCGCGAGATCCAAAGTCACGTGAATCCCTGTTATGCGGTAGTAACCTTCGACAGCGAGTTCGAGGACGACCGCTGAGAAAAGAACCGCCCCCAAAGCGAGCCCGAGTACGAAGCTGCGAACGGCACCCCGTGGATCGAACCCGATTGAAGCAGGTGGTCTTCCGGTGGTCAGACGCTCGATGACGGTTATCAGGCCGAATAGCAGAAACGCGAGGATCCACGTAACGGTGACGAGCCACCATATCGAATGATGAACGTGTTCGATGACGGCTACGCTCGCGAGCAGTGCGGCGATGCACACGACCATCAACACAAGCCGAACCAGCGGCAAGGCGAAAATGCGCTTCATTGAACTACATACTAGAGACGCCAGCAGAATGTTTCCGCCTTTGCTGATTCCAAGCCGGACATCCAAAAAACACTCTAAAGATGGAGCACTCGTTAGACCTCTTTCGCCGGACGTTATTTTGTGCGGCTCGTGCGATCGTGTGATCAAACCCAGACGTTAAGCCCAAGCTTGCTTACCGGACGTTTGCAAATTTCAGGCGGACGTTTTGGCAGATCGGAGCGCTGGCGTCAAAACTTGTCCAATTTCCCGCACTCCGCTATACCCCCCAGGCGTTTGACCGCGGAGGAGAAATAGTTGGCGGTTTATAATTAGCCACTAAACCATTAGGAGCTGAACTACTCATGAAAACCACTCCCCGGACGGACGGCGAAGCACCGACCGATATGGTGTTGTTGCGCCGTGGTGTCGCCGGAATTTGTGACCGCTTTAGCGGCAGCGATTACGACACCATGAACACATTTCTCACGTTGAAGCGCACCGCTGCAGACCTTGAAAATCTTTCGACTGAGTACTGCAAGCAGGGCGACGTTTCGCCCGGGCGTTTGGGCGTGCTCATGGTTTTAAACGCCAATCCTGAAAAGCAAATACCTCTTAGCGAAATTGGCCAATACCTGGTTGTCTCGCGGCCGAACATTACCGGCCTCATCGACGGCCTAGTCGACGAAGGTCTCGTCAAGCGCATTAATCACCCCGAGGATAGGCGCATGATCCTCGCGCAACTCACCCCTCAGGGGCGAGACTTTATGCGAAAATTCGTACCATTCCATTTGCGAGTGGTCAATAGCGCGATGGCCGGGTTGACGAGAAACGAAAAGCGCCAGCTCGTATCTCTCCTCGACAAGCTACGCCTCCATCTTCACGGCGTGAAGATTCCACATCTGGAGGAAGCATAAGTCATGGCAGTCGCCGCACGAGCACCAGAACCCGTGACCGGTCGCAAGCGCCGCGTTCTTATTCCCATCATTGCCGTTTTGGTCGTCATCGGACTTTATTATGGCATTCGCTTCCTGATATTTTCAGCCCATCACGTTGGTACGGACGACGCTGAAATTGGCGGCAACATCACAACGATTAGCGCGAAGGTCAAAGGCCAGGTCGTCGCAGTCTACGTGAGCGAAAACCAGTTCGTTCACCGCGGTGACAGGCTCATTCAACTAGACGATCGCGACTACAAAGTAGCGCTGGCACAGTCGCAAGCGGCCTACGAACAGGCCGTCGCGAACCTGCAAGCGGCAACCACCGCGGTTCCCCAGCAGTCCGCGATGACCGCGGCTCAAACCGCGCAGGCCCAAGCAGGCATCTCACAATCATCAAGCGGGGTACTCAACGCACAGGAACGCGCGGACTCAGCGCGCGCCAACTACATGGCCGCCCAAGCCAACGCGGTGAAAGCCGCAAACGACGTTACTCGAGCTCGCACCCTCGCGTCTGAAGGCGCGATCGCCAAATCAGACCTTGATTCTGCCCAGGCGGCCTATGTCACTGCCCTCGCCAACCGAGACGCCGCGAGACAAGCCATCGATGCTGCGGAAGCCGCTGTCAGCCAGGCGCAGGCGCAAGTTGTCGGCAGCCAAGCGCAACTCGAGCAGGCGCAAACGGGCACGCAGACAACCGAAATCAAGTCGGCCCAAGCGCACGTGAGCGCAGCGCAAGTGCAAGCCGCGGCCGCGGCGCTTGCCAACGCAAGACTGCAGGAATCATACACGAGGATCACTGCGCCCGTGGACGGCGTCGTCAGTAAGAAATCTGTCAATGTCGGAGACCAGGTCTCCGTCGGGCAACCGCTCATGGCCCTGGCCGATCAGACGCATCTCTGGGTTGACGCAAATCTTAAAGAGACGCAAATCTCGAACGTCCGAGTTGGACAGCCAGTGGACATCACGGTTGACGCGTTCCCGCATCGTGTATTTAAAGGTAGCGTCGCAAGCATTTCGGCGGCGACCGGCGCTACCTTCGCCCTGATCCCACCCGATAACGCGAGCGGCAACTTCACCAAAGTCGTGCAGCGTATACCCGTGCGCATCGCGATCGATCCAAGCTCCGATCCCGAGCACTTGCTGCGTCAAGGGCTGTCAGTCGAAGTCAGCATCGACACGACCAATCATTAGAGACTGATCGAACAACGGGCGATTTACCAATCGCCCGCTACAGAGTATAAGAGTCGTGAAAAACAGACAGCCGCTCATTACGGGCAACAAGTGGCTCATCGCCGTTCCGGTGATGCTTGCCGCATTGATCGCGGTTTTGGACGCAAGCATCGTCAATGTCGCGCTGCCCAACATGCAATCGAGCTTCGGCGCTGGCGTCGATGAGATCGATTGGGTAATCACCGGCTATCTCATCTCGAACGTCATCATCATCCCGACGACGGGGTGGATGTCGAGCATCTTTGGTCTCAAGCGCTATTTTGCAATCAGCCAGATTGTGTTCGTCATTGCATCATTTTTGTGTGGCATTTCTTGGAATCTGCCCTCGCTTATCTTCTTCCGCATCCTGCAGGGCATTGGCGGAGGCGCAATCCTCCCGGTTGCCTTGACGATCTTGCTCGAGGCGTTTCCACCGCAAGATTTCGCGATGGCATCGGCCCTCTTCGGCGTCGGCGCGACGCTTGGTCCCGCCATTGGCCCGACGCTCGGCGGCTGGCTGACGGACACGCTTTCGTGGCAGTGGATTTTCTTTGTGAATGTGCCGATCGTGACGGTCTCTGTGATTTTGAGCCAAATGCTGATCGGTGAAAACAAAGGGGTGCTCGCCGGGCGGCGCGCGGCTCCGATTGATTTCCTCGGGCTCTTGACCGTCGCGGCGTGGCTTGGCACGCTCCAGGTCTTGCTCCAGGAAGGTCAGCGTGATGGCTGGTTCGAGTCGCCCTTCATCATTACGCTCGCGGTGATTTCGGTCGTCTCGTTTGTGCTGTTTCTCTACTTCGAATTACGCTTGCCAAATCCGTTGATCAACTTGCGCATCTTCAAGAATCGTAATTTTGCCATTGGTTCGTTTGTCGGCGCCATGCTTGGTGCGGCCCTCTTTGGAGCTATCTTCATTTTGCCGCTCTTCGCCGGCTTGCTCTTGCATTATACAGCACTGCAGATTGGGCTTGTGCTCTTACCTCCGGCGCTTGTGAGTCTCGTCCTCTTCCCAATCGTCGGCCGGCTCGCGAGCGTCGTGGACTCTCGCATTCTGATGGCGATCGGTGTCGTCTTGTTTGTGATCTCGCTCTTTGGCAATGGCTTCATCAACTTGCAAACGTCCTGGCAAACACTCGTCTACTTGCAAATCTTCCGCGGTGCGTCGCTCCCGTTCTTGTTTACATCGGTAGGGGCGCTCTCGCTCACCAACATCGCCCCGCAAGAGAAAGCCGACGCCTCTTCGCTCTTCAACTTGACGCGAACGCTGGGCGGCTCTATCGGGATCGCGGTCATCGGCACGACGCTTGTCAACCGCCAACGCTTTCACTTCGAGCGCTTTGGCGAATCGATAACGCAATTCGGTGTGGCCACGCGCGAGCGGCTGTCCGAGCTAGCAACCGGCATTACCGGACATCTCGGACCGGGGCAGGCAAGCTCGCAAGCGCAGGCGGTGTTAGCCCAACAATTGAGCCAACAGGCCTATGTGTCCGCGTTCAACGACGTTGCGCTCGCCCTCGCAGCAGGTTTTGCGCTTGCCTTGCTCTTGATTCCGTTGTTCCGCGTGCGCGGGCGCGTGCCGAGTGGCAGCGCTCCATTGGCCGAGTAGACCCTACCTCAGGAAAAACCCGCGCGAATAAATTCGCGCGACTACAAGCTATGTTTTTTGGCTGACCGCAGCGAGGAAATATGCCGTCCTTTGCGGCGCACCACCTAAAGCTTGCGCTGCCGCTAAATTGTTTTTCGCGTCGGGGACGTTGGTCAAAATAAGATCGATCATTCCGGCAGCGAAACGGCCAGGCTCATACGCGGGATTTACCTGCGTCGCCCTGTTGGCATTGACCGCAGCCGAACCGATATCACCAGTTTGCAGCTCCACGACCGCGAGGCTGGTGTAGATTTCAGCGCGCCCTTGGCGCGAGAGAGCGGTACCAAAGAGTGTTGCGGCTTGCTGCATGTCTCCATTCGCTTGAGCCGTGAGACCAGCGTAGTATGGCCCGCGCCAATCATTGGGCGCAGCTTGTTCTGCGGCGCTAAATGCTTTGGAAGCCAATGCCATGCGGCCGCTGAGCAGAGCTGCAGCGCCGACGTTGAGCATCGCCTCGACGGCTGGCGGCCTACTTGCCAGCGCAAAATTGAGCCTCGTGTTGAGCACGGCGCTGGTTTGGCTCGCGTCGGCCTCCGGTAGCGAGCGAGTAAATCCGAGATCTTGCGTTACGTCAAGCAGATAGCTTCGCGCGTCACCGGAGACAATCGAAAGCGGCGTCGAGGTTGGAGCTGTGGCGATGATTCCGCCTTTCGGCGTGGCCGTTGCCCATGGTGGACGAGCAGGCGTTGGCGTTTGAATTGGGATGGGCGTCTCCACGATCGTCGTGTGCGCGTGCGTCAACGTTGGGGTTGGACTCGGCCGCGCAAGTGCAATGACCTTCGTAGGCGTAGGCACGGGGGATGGCGGGGGTGATGCCGGGGGTGATGGACTCGGGGCCGCAATTGGCTTGACCGTCAAGAGAGGACGCCGCGTTTTCGTGTTGCGTGGATCGACGCCTACCCTACGATAGAGAGCCACTGCTTCGCTCTTGCGCCCGAGTTTTTCGAGAGCCTCGGCACGACCGATCGTCGCCGGTCGATAGGTCGGCGAGCGCCGCAGTTCGATTTCGAAGTCCGAAAGCGCGGCGGCGTAGAGCCCTTCTTCCAATTCCACGACACCAAGGTCGTAATGAATGAAAGGTTGGTCTGGAGCGGTCGCGGTGGCCACGCGAAGTTGCGCGTCGGCAAGCTCCTTTTTGCCTTGCTGCTCGTAGAGCTGCCCGAGCGCCACAAAATTCCAAGGATAATGCGGATCCGCGCTCTCCCCTGCGCGGTAGTAGCGCTCAGCCGTTTGGGGATCATTGGCCCGCTGGGCGACATTGCCGGCTCGGTTCGCGACGGACGCGTCGGTTGGACTTTCCTGGACCGCCCGCTCGGCAAGCGCGAGCGCCTGGCGAGCGTCCCCTTGAGAAATGGCTTGCTCGGCCTGATCCATCGCGCTCGCCTGCGTCTGCGTCGGAGTGCCCCCCCGCAACCAACTGAGCCCGCCGAACTTGCCAGGCAAAAAATTCAGAATCACGGCGACAAGCGCTGCAGCCGCGACCAGGATCGCGACCCAGACGAGAATCCGCTCGATCAGTTGCGCCACGTGTTGTGCGTCTTCGCTCCAAAGGACTAGGCTGTTGCGACGTTGTGCCTATGGGCCCTGTATTTTATTCCTCGAAAGTTTGAGGATGCGCTGTCTCCGGCGGCTGCCTCACCGAGCAGTTCGGTATGTGGCGTGGCTGTGTCTTTTTTTGATGCTCTTTCCAGGGTTCGTGGTCGCTGCGGGCACGCCGCCAACCGGGGCGGTCCCGGTGGTGACCAATATTTCCGGGGCAGTGTCGGTTCGGGGTCGCGACGGCGTGTCACGCGACGTTCTCTCGTCGCGCATCATCCATTCTGGCGACACCCTGATAACGGGGGTCGATTCGCTGGCCCTCGTCAATCTAGCCGATGTTGGCAGCGTACGTATTGGACCGGCAAGCACGGCCATGGCGTCTGTTTCAGCGAGCAGCCTCTTCGTCAACATCTCGTCGGGTTCGGCCTGCGCGCAGGCGCTGAGCCGAGGGGTGACGATCGCGGCGGGGTTGCTGACCTTTGCGGCTGACGACCAAACTGCAATCTTTAGCCTTATACGCGATTCCAACACGACAACAATCGCGGTATATCAAGGAAGCCTGACTGCCAGGCTCGGTAAGTCAAGTTCGTCTAAGCCTATCACTTTCAACGCTGGTGAGGCGGCGATTAGTTCCGGGAACGGTGCGCTCCAACACGTGGCGCTCGACAGCGTACAGCCGTCATTCGCCGCGCTCAAGTGTCCGGATGATGACGTCATTGCGCGCATCATGCCGACACCGGCCCCCAGTGGCGGCCATGGTGGCGGAGGGGCAGGCGGAATTCTGGCGGCTCTTCTTGGCTTGGGTGCGATTGCGGCCGCGGCCGGCGGCCATGGTGGTGGTGGCGGGGGTGGAGGTTCGTCACCGCCGACTGCTCCGCCCTCGATTCCGCCGGGTACACTCGGTGTCAATCCAGGCAGCCTTTCGTTTCTGGTTGCTGGTCCGACCCAAACTTTTACGGCCTCCGAATCTAGCTATTCTGGACCGATCAATGCCGCGAGCAACGATACCTCGGTCGCAACCGTATCGCCCGCATCAAGCCCCGGTCAGGGACCCGTCACCTTTACGGTCACCCCGGTGGGTCAGGGCAGCACGACGATTGCAGTGACCGACAATCATGGCGGCTCGCAAAGCGTTAGCATCACCGTGACGCCGCCCGGCGACCTTTCCGTCAATCCCGGCAGTCTGACGTTCGTCCTCCCGGGGGGATCGCAAACATTCAAAGCGAGCGAATCGTCGTACACTGGCGCGATCACAGCGCATAGCAACGATCAGACCGTTGCAACGGTTTCTGGCTCGGGTAACGGTCCGGGCCCGGTCACGTTCACCGTTTCGCCCGTCGGTGCGGGCACGACAACCATCACGGTGCATGGCGGAGCGGCACCGGCCACGGTCAACATTACGGTGATTGGCCCGCTCACGACCGACAAAGGGTCGCTCACGTTCCTTGGAACGACAAACAATCAAAACTTCACGGCAAGCGATCCGTCGTATACAGGCGCGCTCACCGCGATGAGTGGTGACATAACCGTGGCGACAGTCTCGCCGGCATCGCATGGTGGGCCCCAAGCGACCTTTACGGTCACACCGGTTGCTTCAGGGAACACGAGCATTACGGTCAGCGATACGCTTGGCGGCAGCGCCACCGTGAATGTCAGCGTGTCAACGGGAGGGCTGACTGTAAATCCAACAAGCTTAACACTCACGGTTGGCGGCTCCACACAAACGTTTACCGGGAGTGAAGCAAACTACACGGGCCGGATATCTGCAAGTAGCAACGACACCGGCAAGGCGACTGTCTCCCCAGCATTTGGTCCTGGTCCTGGACCCGTTTTGTTCACAGTCACTCCCGTTTCAGCCGGCAACCCGGCTATTGCCGTGACTGATAACCACGGAGGTGGCCCGATCTTTGTCAACCTCACGATCACGGGTCCGCTCACCTCACCAGCAAACGTAACCTTTGACGGGTCATCCTCGTCCCCGCAAAACGTCAACGTCAGCGACCCAAATTATTCTGGAAGCATCACCGCGAGCAGTTCTGACGCCAGCGTCGCCACGGTCAATTCTCCACAAAACGGACCAAATGCCACGTTCTCTGTCACACCGAAAAAGCAAGGCACGGCGACTCTCACGTTTACTGACGCGAATAACGGCAGCGACACAACGCTCGTGACCGTGAATCCCGGGTCGCTCACCGTCAGCACGTCGTCTGTCACGCTCAACGGAGCGGGTGACACCGCCCCATTTACTTCTTCCGAGCGTTTCTACACAGGCGCTATTTCGGCTGCGACCGGTGATAACACGGTCGCCACGGTAAGCCCCGCTTCTGGCACTGGGCCCGGCCCAGTATCGTTCACGATTACAGCGGTCGGACCAGGAACGACAAACATCACAGTGACGGATAACCACGGAGGCTCGCAGCCGATCGGCGTCGCCGTCAACGCCACGCCCGTCCTCTCCCCGGGCTCGCTGTCATTCACGGACGTTGGCACGGGCAAGCCCGTCACTATCTCCGAACCTGGTTACAACGGAAACCTTACGCGCACGGGCGACACGTGCGGAGCAATGGGCATCGCGACAGTTCTTCCGAACCCGGTTGCCATCTCGGGAACAATCACCGTCACTCCCTCGTCAACTGCTTCTGGCGGAACCTGCCAGTTTGCCTACAAGGATTCATTTGGCAATACGAGTTCGCCGGTCAGCGTCACCGTTGGGCCGTTCGGACCCGTCTCCCCAAATCCGACGTCATTGACGTTTATGGACGTCGGAGCTGGCAATGCCCAAACGTTCACGGCGTCGGAAACCAAATATTCTGGACAGCTTACGATCGATGCGAGCGCGTGCGCCGGTATCGCAACGGTAAGCCCCAACTCGGGGGCGAGCGGCACAACCTTTACGGTCACGCCGGTTGGAAGTGGTGGCCCGTGCGATGTCAACATCAGCGACGACCATACGCAATCGGCCACGGTGAGCGTAACCGTTGGCCCATTCGGGCCGATTATGCCAAGCGTTCCATCGCTGCCGTTGAAAGTTGGTGGATCAAACGGCACATTTACGGTCAGCGAGTCGGGCTACAACGGTAACTTCACAATCGACCAAAGCTCGTGCACGTCGAGCGGCGCGGCGATCGTGAGTCCGGGCTCGGGCAATTCGTCACAACCGTTCACCGTAACGCCTTTGGTCGCAGGCAATTGCGGAATCATTGTTAATGATGATCACAGTGGAATACCGGTAACCATCGACGTGTTTGTCACCGCGGGCACGATCACTGTCACTCCGAACACGCTACAATTCCCGGCAAATAGCTCTGGGAACACCATGACCTTCGTTGCATCCGACAGCGCGTGCGGCGTGTTGGATACGATGATAGCAACTGCTGATGGCACCGTCGCGCAAAGCGTGTCACCCCCCGGAATTCAACTATGCCAAGGCGTGGGTGTTACTTACACGGTCACAGCCGGCTCTAATGGCCGGGGCTTCGTGACGGTCATCGATACAGCAGGTGGCTCGGCTACCGTCAGCGTGGGTGTGGGCATGAGCCCGCTTAACAAGAAGCATCATCCCGTTGGTTTGCATAAAGGGATCCCGTCGGCACCTGGACATACTCGCCCGGGCGGCATTCGAACGCCCCTGCCACTACCCATACCCCTCAGACCGGGTTCGCCTGGCACTCCGATTGGAGGCGGCGCTTCACCCCCGTCTGCATCGAACGATCTGCTTGAGACATCCGCAAGCACTCTGATGCTCGTGTCGTCAGGGCCTGCTCAATCTGTTCGCGTCTCGGAGGCGGGATATGCACGTCAGTTCACCATCCTGAGTTCGAACGCCAGCGTCGCTCTGACGAGCGTTCAAACGGCTGCCGGACCAACCGTGACGGTCACCATCTCACCACGCGCGGCAGGCACCGCGACGATCCGAATAACCGACGACCACGGTGGTGTGCAGACAATCCAAGTTATCGTACGTCCGAACGGTCCCAAGAGTCCGCCGCTACAAAGATTCTAGCCGTTTAAGCGGACCTAAAGGTCCGCTGCTACAATACTTCAGGCTCGATGAAGCACGAGCTGGAAGACAACTTTGGCGATATCGTTCGCAAAGCGAGTGATGGTACCAAGACCCGCATTGAAAGCCTGAGCGCTGAGACGGGCATTCCCGTAGCTCGGTTGAGAACGTTTCTCGCCGACGAGAGCCAGCCTACAGAGGCAGAGGCAAAGGCCATCGCCACTGCTCTGGGGTTGGACGTCGCGAAACTGGTCGATTCCGGACTGAAGCGCTGGTATCCGAAAGAAAAGGCCCTCCCAAATTTTCTCGCTCACCAAATCAACGCGCCGCATCCGAGCAACGGATATTTCTTGCTCTTGCGAGATCGCAAGATCGGCGCGTTTGTCGATCCTGCGGGCCGGCCTTCGAACATCATCGATGGCTTTAAGAGCGCCGGCATCGACCTGCAATACATCTTACTCACCCACAAACATCTCGATCACAGCGACGCGCTCGAACCCGTGCGCAAGGCATTTCCCAAGGCAACACCGGTCATCCATCCTCTCGATGGCGTGACGCTCGGTGGGGCAGCTCGCGATGCGACCCCGATTGTCGATGGCGCCAGCCTACCATTCGGCGATGGTGAGATCCACATGCTGTACACCCCCGGTCACACCGATGGATCGTCGTGCTTCATCTATCAGGGAAATATTTTTACGGGCGACACAATGTTTGCCGGCTCGCTGGGTAAGCTATTTGGCGATCGCTTCGGCTATGCCGATTTGCTGCGCAACGCCCGATCGAAGATTCTTTCACTGCCGGAAGAGACTGTCGTGTTCCCAGGACACGGCCCGGCCTCGACAATCGCGCAGGAGCGTGCGCACAATCCGTTTTTCCCCTAATACATTCCTCATGTGAGCTGGCTCCGCGGCGAAGGCCGGTTCGAACGAGGCCACGAAGTTTTCCCAAATGCGTTTCGAAAGAATTTTGCGAACCCACGTCGTCGTCGCCATTGCCATCATTTGGGTGCTCGCCGGATGCAGCACAAATGCGGGCTTCGGCACCCCCGTCTCCGGACCACAACCCGTGAGCAACGGTTATCCGCAGCCCGGAGTTAACTCGCCAGAACCAGTTGGCAGCGGTTTTTTTAACCCAAATGCCACGCCCTCACCGTATGGATCTCCGGAGCCGTCTCCCACACCCGTGCCCAACACGCTGTCGATTGTCGGTGCAGCGCTCCGCCTAGCCTACGATGGATCGGCCAAGGATCCAACAAAGGCGTCTCGCCTGGTTGAGTTGTCGTTTGCCCTGCAAAACACAACCCAGAACTCAGCCAAGATTGCCACGGTGAGCGCGCATGGCGATACGACGGCTTTCCCCGATTTTCCGATCTCGCTGACCGCACCGCCAAATCAAACTTCTGCGGTTGCATCGCTTGTCGTCAAGACCTCCGATGACCCGCTGAAATACAAGAGCATTCTTTTCTCCTTCCTCGACGGGCAAAGAAAGATGCTTGGCTCTGTGAAGCTCGACGTGCCCCAACCTGATTCCACCTTCACGGGTCTTGACGTGAAGCACCCGAAGGGACCCTTATCGATTGATGGTGCCGAAATTTCCCCAATAAGCGCGGGTCAAAGCGCGCATTTTGAATGCACGTTTGCCGTGACGAACCCCGGTGCCGCCCCGGCTTCGATTGCCGAGTTCGACATAAGGCCGCCCAAAGGCAACACCATTAAGATTGCCATACCAATGGTTGTGCCGGCGCGGTCGGCATCCGGGTTTGTGAGCATCGTCGTACCGTACAACGGCAAGAACCTACCGTCCGGCAACTATGTGATCACGGCGCAGCAGAGCGGAGTCGTTCTTGCAAGCGCCTCGGCAGTATTGCTCTAACGCAACAGCAAAAGGGAACGCATGCCTCGGGAACGTGACGTCCTCGAAGTTGACGTCCTCTTTGTCGGCGCTGGTCCGGCAAGTTTGGGCGGTGCTATTCGCCTTGCGCAGCTGTACCGAGCACACAACGAGGCCGTACAAGCCGGCACAAAGACCGGTCCGAAGCTTTCGACCGACAACATCCTCGTCATCGACAAAGCAAAAAACGTTGGCGACCATGGTATCTCTGGGGCAGTGCTCGATCCGCGCGGGATGATCGAACTTTTTGGGGATTTCCTGGGTGCCGGATGTCCAGTTGAATCGCCGGTGACGTCCGACGAGTTCTGGTTGCTGTCGAAGTCGGAGCGAATCAAGGCGCCGTTCTTGCCGCCGCCCATGAACAATCACGGCAAATATGTGGCAAGCCTCAACAAACTTGTGAAGTGGCTGGCAAGTAAGGCTGAAGCGCTCGGCGTCCAAGTCTTCGCGGAAACGGCGGGTCAAGAGCTGCTCTACGACGCCGATCGCGTGATCGGCGTGAGAACTGGCGACAAGGGTGTCGACCGCAATGGTCAGCCCAAACCAAACTACGAAGCAGGCCCCGATCTTCTGGCGAAAGTGGTTGTCTTAGGCGAGGGTCCGCGCGGCACGCTTGCCAAGCAACTCGACCGCAAGCTCCACCTCTCAAACGGACGCAATCCACAAGTCTATTCCATCGGGATCAAAGAACTGTGGCAGATGCCGAAGGGCTCGACCCCGGCCGGCGCTGTGATTCACACGCTTGGGTATCCGTTGAAACCAGAGACGTTTGGCGGCGGCTTCATTTATTCTATGGCCGACGATATTTGGGATGTCGGGTATGTTGTGGGTTTGGATTATCGCGACCCGCTCCTTGAGCCGCACGCCGAGTTTCAAAAATTCAAGGAGCATCCTTCGGTGGCGGCCTTGCTTGCGGGCGGTCAGATGTTTCGCTACGGGGCAAAGGCGATTCCCGAGGGCGGCTGGTGGTCGATCCCTCAACCCTTTGCTGACGGCGTGCTCCTCATTGGCGATACCGCGAGCATGCTCAATCCCATGCGCCTCAAAGGCATCCATCTCGCGCTCAAGTCCGGCATGCTGGCCGCCGAGACGTGCCTCGATGCCATCCTCGCAAACCAAGGTAGCAGCGCACCTTCAGGTCCGCTCTCGGGGTACCAAGATCGCATAGAACATTCATGGATTCGAACCGAGCTCTATGCCGCGCGCAACTTCCATCAAGGATTTAAACGCGGCAGAATTGCCGGCATGATTAATGCGGCCCTCGGACAGATCACGGGCGGCCGAGGCTTTGGAATCTACGACCGCCTACCCGGCGATGCGGGCTATGAGCGCATGGAGAAACTGGTCGATTATTTTGGCCGCAACGTGCCTGGCTTCGAACGGCCGAAATACGACGGCAAGCTCACCTTCAACAAGCTTGATGATGTTTTCCGCAGCGGCACGAAGCATGACGAGAATAGTCCGTGCCACTTGCACGTGGCCGATACAAATATCTGCGCGACCCAATGCGCGCACGAGTTCGGCAACCCATGTCAGTATTTCTGTCCGGCGGCCGTCTACGAAATGGTGCCGGCTGCCGTGGGGAGCGCCACAATCACCAAAAACGGCTTCAGCGATTCGGGCAAGCGCTTGCAGATCAATTTTGCAAACTGCGTGCACTGCAAGACGTGCGATATCATGGATCCGTATCAGATCATTGACTGGGTGCCCCCTGAGGGTGGGGGCGGTCCGGTGTATACGGGATTATAGACGCGCGAATGAATTCGCGCGACTACATCGGGTGAGCGAGTGGGTTTATTGGAGGAAGGTTTGCTCGAACAGCGCGTTAACCCAGCCGAACTCTCGCCGGGTATAGCGGCGCGGATCGTTAACATCGAAGGACTCGTGGAGCGCGCCATCGCCCGCGTTTGAGAGCGCAAGCTCGCGCACGATCTGGTTCTTCTCCTCGGCTCCCGTGGCCGTGCGATACTGGACGATGAGACTCATCGGCCACACATAGTTCCAGGGCGTGTGGGCGCTGCCGACGCCGCTTGCGTAGCGGCCATGATAGTAATACGGATTACCCGGGCTAAGCACAAAGGCACGCGTCGCCGCATTCACGCGCTTATTGTAACCGTAGCCCAGCAGTGGCGCGGAGAGCAAGCTTGGCACATTTGCGTCGTCCATAAACTTCGCATGCCCCAAACCATCAATTTCGTACGCATAAATCCAGCCATGCCGCGGCGACCAGAAGACCGCTCTGGCTTCAATCGCTTCCGAAATGCGTTCTGCTGCGATGAGCGCTTTGTGGGCGCTCGTCTCGTCGTTGAAACGATCGTGAAAAAGGGTTGCCATGTCACGCAGGGTGGTGGCCGCAAACATATTCTCGGGGATGTTGTAGTTGTAAGCCTGGGGATCGTCGCTGGGGCGGTAGGCGCTCCAGACAAGACCGGTGCCGTCCTTCGCTGCGTGCTCGTTGCGGTGATAGGTCGAGTGATCGTTGTGTTGTTGCTCGACGAGCAGCGTTTTCAAAATGATGTGCAGTTCAGCGTAGAAGTGCGGGTCGTAAATCGACTCGTCGCCGGTCGTCCTCACGTACTGCTCCGCTAGCCTGACCGGATAGCAAAGCGAGTCGAGTTCGAACTTTCGCTCGGCGACTCCATAGTCGCGATGAAAGGCGTTCGCGTACGGATCGATGGCAATGAGCCGCTCTTGCCGGGCGATAACGCCATGGATGAGCGTACGATCGTGAAGCATCGACATTGCTTGGACGCTCGAGTCGCGTAACCACATGGCATCGATGTCGCCCGTGCTGACGTACGTGGTGCTGTCAGATGTTCGAAAAAACAACGCGGCATTGACGTCGACCGCGTGAGGATAGATCGCTGCGATATCGGCAGCGCCTCCGGTGGACACGCACGAGAGCACGGCGAGGAGCGCTGCACCCAGCAACTGGACGACGACGCGGGCGGGCTTGCGAGCGGCAGGCTTGCTGCCTGCCGCATTACGATTCGGTTCTTGGCTGCTCGCGTCGGAAATAGTCACAGAATAGTTATCGTCGCTTGGGCGGCAAGTTTCAGCGACATCAAGCGGGCCATACGTCCACGACCGGCGAGTCCTCAACCACCGCAACGTGCGCGATGGCGGCGCCTGGATACGCGAGAATGCCGTCCTCGAGCCCGATCACCCAAGAATCGGCTTGGACGCGAACGAGGCCGTCGCCGATCGGTCGGCCCCACAGGTCGCGGAGGTCCGCCACCACCCCTTGCGCAGGTAACGTGTCGCCCGCTTGCACGCGATAATCAAGGATGCCGGCGGCCGGAGGATACGGCCCATCTTCACGGCGTAAGCGGTGCGCGGACTTGGGTCGGGGTAGCTCAGGCATCGGCTCTCGCTCTCCCGAGAGCATTCCGGCCCACCGCAGCAAGTTTCGCAAACCGATGACGGCGGCACGCGCGTTTCGCTCGTCAACAACGGTGTGCGGTCCAAGCTCCACCGTGAATGCCGGCAACCGCAGTTCTTGTAACGCCGCTCCGGTGGTGGAGCGATGGAGTTCCCGAGCGATATATCCCCCCACGCGATATTCCATAACCACTGGAAAGCCGAACGCCGCCGCCATCTCGTCCAAGCGCTCCGATAAGGCGATCGCGGCAGCTTTCTCAGCCTCTTTGCGATACAACACGCGGTCGCGGATTGAGAAAGGGACCGAAAGTACCGATGCCGTGTGCAGATCCACATAATACGAAGCCGATTCCCGAATCGCTTCAAGCAGTCGAGCCGTCAATCGCTCGTAGACCGTCGGCTCGCGCGGTTCGCCCGTATCGCGACGCATGCCAGGAAAGGTTCGATTCGGATCGCGGTCATCGTAGTATGGATGGCGGCGGTGCGTGCGCAACCCAGACGGATTGAGCGTGGGCATGGCGACAATCGTTCCGCGCAACTCGTTGCACAACTGAGGCGTAAGCAAACGATGGATCACGGGAATCCCGCAGACTTCGTTGCCGTGGATGTTGGCCGTCAGCCAAAAAACAGGCCCATCTTCTCTGCCTTGGGCTATGATCACGGCAAGCGAATCGCTGCCGCCTGTGGGGAGCGCCGGACCCTCGAAGAGCCCATAGCTCAATTGGCCTGGTTCGGAGTGGCAGGTTCCCACGGTCAACGCAGTCCGGGGCACGCTTGGTCTCCTCTTACGGGCCGACCCAGTGAACGATGGCGACTTGCTCGTCATCGACTTCAACCGTCACGACCCCGGACGGGAATCGAATCTTGGTTGGGCGGCCTTCGTTCAATGTCACCGAGAGCATGGATCGCTCGATCCGCTCTCCTTGACGCGACGTTTCACGGATGATGAGCGTGCGGCCGTCTTCGACGCCCATGTAATCGTAGACAACGCTCTCGACAAACGGGGTTGTCATACGCGAGGTTGTGCTATCCATGCTGTCGGAGCGAACGTTTTCCCGCTCCTGCTGTAACTTGATGTCGATGTGCACCTCGGCAAAGAGTCGATCGCCGAGCGTCGCGCGATGGGCGCCGGCTTTTGGAAACGCGAGCGTCGGCTCCCATCTGGTCGTTCCTCGACTGCCGGTCGGCGCTGTTTCTTGCTGGCTGACTTCCGTTGTCCATCGTCTTGATCTGGGCACGGTACATCCCCTATTCCGTCAAGGTCACGCGAAAAGGTTGTATCCTTATAATCGGCATACACTTGCCTTAACGGGAGACCATCTTTGCCTTTCCAACCCTCGTCCCTGCGCGACGGCATTTTTAGCCGCACGCTCCGTGCGCTGCGGCACCGAAACTACCGGCTCTATTTTTCCGGACAAATCTTTTCCCTCATCGGTACCTGGATGCAGATTGTCGCAGTCGGCTGGCTCGTCGTCCGCATCACAAACTCGCCGTTCTTGCTCGGCGTGGTCACGGCGATGGAAACGTTACCCTCGCTCTTCTTTTCGCTGCTTGCGGGCGCGGGCGCGGACCTGCTCGACAAACGCCGTGTTGCGATCGTGACCCAGAGCTTGTCCGCACTCCAGGCCTTGGCGCTGGGCGTCCTGGTTGTGACGGGCCGTGCGACCTTCTGGAACATCTTTTGGCTGGCGCTGGTTGCAGGTCTTATCAATGCGCTGGATCTCCCCGTGCGGCAATCACTGATCTTCGATATTGTCGGCGCCGAGGACTTGCTCAATGCCTCCGCGCTCAACTCGGTGGTTTTCAACATTGCGCGAATTGTCGGGCCGGCGATCGCGGCGCTCATTATCGAGCGAGCCGGTGAGGCGGCCAACTTCTTTGCCAATGCGGCGTCCTACATGTTCGTCGTGGCCGCGCTGACCGCCATGAGGACCGAGCCTCCCCAGGCCAGGGAAGGAGCTCATCTGGTCTTGCTGCGCCATGCGATGGATGGGGTGACCGCGATCGCACGCCACCCGCTGCTTTCGCGCATCTTTGTCGCGCTCATCGTCTACAGCATCTTTGGATTCAACTACGTGCTGCTCATGCCCGTCATCGTGAAACTCGAATTGCACCGAACTGCAGGCGCGCTTGGGTTGCTCTTGAGCAGTTTAGGTGCGGGGGCGCTGGTTGGTTCTTTAGCGCTCGCCGGGCGCGCGCGCAGCCGATTTGAATCGCTCGTTGCGATGTCCTTTCTGTTCCCAGCTTCGGTCATTGCCTTCTCGCTTGCCAAGCAACTGGCGTTTGCAGCGATCCTTGTTGCCCTGCTGGGCTTTTGCATGGTGCAGTTCGTCGTTCGCCTGACCACGTTTTTGCAGACGGAAGCAGGGCCGCAGATTCGCGGGCGAGTTCTTGGACTCTACAACATGCTCATGATGGGGCTGGCACCGCTTGGATCGCTGCAAGCTGGCGCGATTGCCGAGCGTTTCGGCGCGTCTGTCGCCCTGGGGGTCGGCGCGGACGTCTGCCTGACCGCGTCTTTTTGGTTATGGATGGGCCGGCCGAAAAAGCTCGCGGTGAGTGAAAGCGAAGCGTTGCCACTCGCCGCCCGCTAGTTAAGCGTTAGGCCGGTTGGGCGAGGGGCGCCAACAGTCGCTCGATGCGGTCGAAACCTTCGCGTAACTTTTCCATTGACGCGGCGTACGAAATCCTCACGTGGTTGGGCGAGCCAAACGCGCTGCCTGGAACGATCGCAACTCGCGCTAAGTCAAGTAAAGCCATGCAGACATCATCACCACCGTTGATCACCCGATCGCCAATCGTCTTGCCGAAAAGCGCCCCCACGTTGGGGAAGACGTAGAACGCGCCCCGCGGCGTGACTTCCAAATCCAGACCCGGAATGGAGCGAACGCGCTCTATCGCATAGCGGCGGCGTTCGTCGAATTGTTCGCGCATCGCGCGTACTGGCGCCTGATCGCCGCGCAGGCCAGCCAGCGCTGCTTTCTGGGTGATTGAGGAAGGTCCGGACGTCGAGTGGCTTTGCAGTTCGGACATCGCCTTAGCGAGGGGTCTGGGAGACGCCGTATATCCAAGCCGCCAGCCCGTCATGGCAAATGCCTTCGAAAACCCGTTGACCGTCACCGTGCGGTCGCGCAAGTCAGGGCTAAGTGCCGCGATGCTGATTGCTTGGGCTCCGTCGTAGGTGAGCCGCTCGTAGATCTCGTCGCTGATGATGGTCAGGTTGTGCCGGGCGGCCGTGTCAGCAATCGCCTGGAGTTGCTCACGCGCGTACACAACTCCGGTCGGATTGCTTGGGTTACAAAGAGCAATCGCTTTGGTTCTCCCGGTGATCGCCTTGTCGATCATCGATGGCTGCAGTTCGAAGGACGTGCTTGCATCGGTGTTGATGATAACCGGCGTTCCGCCAGAGATTTTTACCATCTCCGGGTAGCTCACCCAATATGGCGCTTGAATGATGACTTCGTCACCAGGGTCGAGCAATACCATAAAGATGTTGAAGAGCGACTGCTTCGCGCCGTTGGAAACGACAATCTCATCGGCCGCGTACTCCAGGTTGTTCTCACGCCGGAGCTTGTCTGCGATAGCCTCGCGCAACTCGACGATGCCAGCAGCCGCAGTGTACTTTGTAAAGTTTTCATTGATCGCCGCGATACCACCGCTCTTTGCGGTATCTGGAGTGTTCAGATCGGGTTCGCCGACGCTGAGGTTGACGACATCCACTCCCTCGGCGGCGAGCTTCTTGGCACGTCCGTCAATAGCCATCGTGGGCGAAGGAGAGAGATTCTTCGCGCGTTGATTCAGCATGCCGGTATTTTATGCGTGCGCAGCAGCGGACCTTTAGGTCCGCTTAGATTGGTGGAAGCGCTTCTCCGAAGCGATAGACGGCGCTGCGCACCGTGTCGCCGTTGAGACGAACGATGCGAACGCCCGGGGCACGATCGTCCTTGCCGAAGCGCGGCGAGTTGGGCTTGAATTGAAAGAACGTCGAGGGTGCGCTCAAGTACTGCGCCCCGTTCCGACGGGTCTCGAAAACTTGATGGATATGCCCGAAAAGCACAGCGCGGACTTGCGAAGATGTTTCGAGGATAGCGGTAAGGGCGTTAGCATCGGCAATCGTCATCGGGTCGAGCCACGCCGAGCCAACCGGTACGGGGTTGTGATGCACCACGATTATGGTTGGCGTGTTCGGCTGAGTCGCAAGCGTCGCCCGCAACCACGCGCGCTGAGCGTCACCGAGTTCGCCACCGTCCTCGCCTGGCACGGAGCTGTCAAGGAGCACGAAGCGCCAACCCAAGGCTTCAAAGACCTGAGTCAGTTTCTCGCGTGGCGGGAGCTCTTTCCCTAGAAATATGCGGGCCATCGACCCGACATCGTCGTGATTGCCGGGCACGTAATATACGGGCACGCTGAAGCGTTGCAGTTTTTCCCCGAGTCGCAGGTACGAATCGGTCGACCCATCGCTCGAGCAATCGCCTGTCACCAAAAAGAACGCGGGGGAACCGAGTTTGTCGAGCTCTTCGAGGGCGCGGTCGAGCATCGGATCAGGAGCCACATCCCACAGCTTGGTGGACGGGTCGCGGAAGAGATGCGTGTCAGAAAGCTGGACAAAAAACGGCTCGCGAACCAATGCTCTGTTGTTCCTCCTTACCACCGGTTTCGGCGCATACTCTCGTATGACTGGCGAGCTCGACAAAGCAACACGTGATGCCAGACACCTTCTGCCCTGACGAAATGGCCCCTGTGCTTAAGAGCGTGCGCCGAAAGTAATAACCGGGCGCAATGCCACGAGCTGCGCACGATTTGAAATTGCGCGCACCACGTGCGAAGGTTATCGCTTCGCTCTTGTTGATGCGGGTGTCGAGAGATCCGTGAAAAGCGCGAAGAGTTTGAGGTCGAGTCAGCGTCGCCGTGGTCACGAGAGCATTCTCCACGTGCCACGAAAATAGAAGTGCTCCGTGCCGCAGCTGGCGGCCCGAGCAGACCAATGGAAAGGACCAGGCAATTAGCCCGCGTGCATCGGCGTGAGTGCGGGCCTGGATATACCTCGTCGGGCTTTCGTCCTGGAAAAAGGGACAAATCGGCGCGGGGGAGCGTGCCATTGATGCTTCGAAAAGGTCCGAGCGGACCTACCACGCTCGCATGGCGCGCGCGTCCGGCTACGGCGGTTGTGATGGGAGGTGTTCGTGAGCAAACCAATCGAGCCCGAGCACGTCATACTGGAATTTTTTACGACGTGCTCGTTTCATTCTGATTCTGAACCGGCTGCGCAGCCAACCCCACTCTTTGTGTTAGGATTTCGAGAAGGCGGCGAGCCGGTTTTCGTTTGGCTAGTGAACAAGGATCGTTTTGACGGATCAACTTTAACCCACGATGCCTATTGGCTGCATGCCCTCTCCAATTTGGAAGGCTACTTTATGAAGAAGCTTTCGAAGTGCGTTGCGGAGGAAGGGTGCGTTCGCGGCGGCATCGAGCTGTTGGTTTCAACGTATCAGAAGCAGCTGCGTTTCTCACCACTGACGCCCGTGGCAGATCATCCATTCGGGTTGCGCAAGTCCAAAGAGCTCGCAACTGTCTAATGTAGATAAGCGAATTCATTCGTGCACGTACAGGGCGACTGACAAGTCGCCCTTTTCTTTGTGATGTCGTCGCACGAATTCATTCGCGCGTCTCGGGGGCGACTGGCAAGTCGCCCTTGAAGTACCTTCAATAATGGCTCGCACGCACACAACTGCCCCGGCACGCGAACGTGTCATCCTCGCGGGAGTCGACACAGGCGACGATCGGGGACTCTTTGCTATTGAGATGGATGAACTTGACGCCTTGGCGCGGGCCGCCGGCGGCGAGGTGGTCGCTCGTCTCGAGCAGCGCCGGCCCGCCGTGGACCCTGCGACCATGCTCGGCCGCGGCAAGGTCGACGAACTTGTCGGTCTGGTCAACGAAACAAGCGCGAGCCTTGTGGTGACGCTCAATCCCCTGCGTCCGAGGCAGCGCGCCGCCATCGAGCAGGCTCTGGGCGGCGTGATGGTCATGGATCGCTCGGTGCTCATCCTGGATATTTTTGCGAGTCACGCTCGCACGAGCGAGGGTAAGCTGCAAGTCGAGCTTGCTCAGCTGCGCCATCGCGCTGCGAACCTCATCGGATCGCGCGAGGAGCTGTCGCGCTTGGGCGGTGGCATCGGCACGCGTGGCCCCGGTGAAACCAAACTCGAAGTCGATCGACGGCGCATTCGCTTGCGCCTCTCCCATCTCGAGGGCGAGTTAGATAACGTTCGCAAGCGCCGAGCCGAGCAACGTCGGAGCCGACAAGGCACGCCGGTTGTCGCATTGGTCGGATATACCAACGCCGGCAAGTCGTCGCTCCTCAACGCACTGTCTGGCACCAACGTCCTGGTGGCCGATCAGCCTTTTGCGACGCTCGACCCCACGCTTCGCAAGATTCGTTTGCCCGATGGAGCTTTTGCGATCCTTGCGGATACCGTCGGTTTCATCAGCGACTTACCCAAAGAATTGGTTGCGGCGTTTCGCGCGACACTGGAAGAGGTAACAAGCGCCGCGTTGTTGCTGCATGTGATCGATGCGAGCAACCCATATTGGAAACGCCAGCGCGATTCAGTCGACGTGGTGTTGCGCGAGATCGGCGCTGCGGGCAAGCCCACTATCTACGTGTGGAACAAGATCGACGCGGCCTCTTACGAGGGCCCGGGTACCGATTTAGGCGATGCCGGAGTCTTAGTATCAGCCAAAACGGGAGCTGGGCTCGACGGGTTGCGCTCCGCGATTGTTGCGCGATTAAGCTCCTCAACGCCATCGACCTCATCGTCAGTCGACTGATCTTCAGGCGGAAAGAGGCGGTCGCCCACGATCTCAGGCGCTTGAAGCGATCGCGGCACTCGCTCGATCTGAGGCAGGGCTCTTAGTTCGGAATCGCTGCCCACCGCTTTGAGATCGCGGAACTTTCGGGCGCTCACCAAGACTCGGCTTTCGAGCGTGCCGACTGCCTTGTTATAAAAGTCAACCGAAGCTCGCAAACTGCTGCCAAGCTTTGTGAAGTGTTCGGATAGATCGCTGAGTCGCTTGTATAAGTCGCGACCCAAATTGCCGATTTCCTTGGCTTCTTGGGCGATTGCTTCTTGTCTCCAGCCATAGTAGATGGCGCGCAGCAAGCCGATCAGCGTGGTGGGCGTCGCGAGAATGATATTTTGTTCGCTGCCCGCTTCGATGAGTGATGGATCGGCCTCGAGTGCGGCACTAAAGAACATCTCACCCGGCAGGAACATGATGACGAGTTCGGGCGCCTCGCCTAGTTGAGTCCAGTACGCCTTTTTGGCAAGGTTGTTGATGTGCGTGCGAACCTTCTGGGCATAGGCTTGAAGAAGGCTGCGTCGTGCCTCGTTGTCTTCCGCTTTGAGCGCCTCGAAATACGAGGCGATCGGAGCCTTCGCATCCACAAAGATGCTCTTGTTGCCTGGAAGTCGGACGCGCACGTCGGGCCGCAATCGGCCGTCTTCACTTTCGACGGTTTCTTGCTCGTAGAAATCGCAGTGGGCTAGCATGCCCGCCATTTCGACGACCCGTCGAAGTTGAATTTCGCCCCAGCGGCCTCGCACGGTGGGCGAGCTGAGCGCACGTACGAGATTCGACGTCTCCGACCGCAAGGCGGTCTGCCCCTCAGCGAGGGCCTTTACTTGCTCGCTCAACGCCGTGTACGCGCCGACGCGGTTTTTTTCGAGTTCCCCGATCTTAGCGTCGACTTTTTCGAGCGCTTCTCGAACTGGTGTTATCGTCTGATCGATTGCTTGCTGACGTTTGTCAAGATCGCTGGTTGCAGCTTGCTGGTATTTTTCAAGCGTCTGTTTGGCCAGGTCCAGAAACGATTGGTTGTTGGTTTGCAACGCTTGCGCTGAAAGCGCCGCGAAGGCGTTCGAAAGCCTTTGCTGCGCTTCGTCGAGCAGGGCGAGCTTCTCACCGGAAGCTTTTTTCTCGGCAGCGAGCTGCGCTTCCAAACGAGCGCGCGCAGATATGGCTTCCGTCAAATCCGCCTGCAACTTGTCGAGGTTGCGCGTGTCGCCGGCGCGGCTCAGCCAAATGGCGAGCGCACCGATCGCGATCCCCAGCACGAAGAGCGCAATGGGGAAAAATTCGTTCATCGGTGGGTGGTTCGCGCTTGCTTCTTGGAACGCTTTTTGGCTCGGGGAGTTGGTGACGCGAGCCTCACACCCTCTTGCTCGAGCAATGCGCACTTTCGCGCTTGACCGACTGCCCCGTTGCCGTACGATCCAATGCTGCCATCCGCATGGATGACGCGATGGCACGGAACGAGAAGCCACAGCGGATTTCGGGCCATGGTGGTTGCCGCAGCTCTGACGGCGAGCGGCCTCCTTGCCTCGCGGGCAAGCCAACTGTACGAGCGCGTCTGACCGTAGGGAATGCGACGGGTCGCTTCAAGCACGTCACGTTCGAAGTCTTTGGCCCACGCGAGGTCGACGGGCACTTCTTCTGCCTTCCCGTTTGTGGCAAGAACGAGGAACTGTCGGAACACGGGCGGCGGCGATGCCTCCACGAGGTCCATTTTGACGCGGCGTTTGAGGTCGCGTTTTGTCGTGAGCGTTTCTCGCTCCACGGCGGCGATGCCCGAGTTGGTCCAGGCAACGCGAAGTCGATCTTTTCCAATCGTGAGGACTGCCGTTTTACAGGCGGGGCGGAATCGTTTTTTCATCTGCGTTGGGGCGATTTTCCAATCGCCCCCTACATTGCTTTATTAGTGGCCGTAGCGGTGCATGATCTGCATCAAGCGATCGTGCGGCAGCGCATATACGGTGTCGCCGTCGCGCCCACTCATCGTGTGAGAGGCAAGCAGCGCATTGACGATCGCTTCTTCGGTTGCTTCGATCGCCGCCCAAAACACCGGATTGGTAAACGCGCGGTCCATAACCGTAGTTTGGAACGTCATCGAATTCGTTGCATATGGGACGACATTCGCTGTTGAAAAGGCGATGATGATGTCACCACTACCCTCGCGCGACGAGCCTCCGGCGCGTGCATAGCCCAAGGCAGCCCGCTTGGCCAGATCGATGAGCTGCGTGTGCAAGAGCGGCGCGTTCGTCGCGACGACCATGATGATCGAACCATCGCTTTGGTGAGGGATATATGGCTGGAGGTCCTTGATCTGCGCTCCCACCGGAACACCATCGATCGTCAAGTCCTCGCGCCGCCCAAAGGTGTTGACGTTGACCAACACACCAACGGTGTATCCGCCGTCAGTCGCCGCCAACGTGCGTGAGGCTGTGCCAATGCCACCATGGAACGCGTACGCAACGGCGCCCGTCCCTGCACCCACGTCCCCTTGCTCGACCGGACCCCCTCGCGCCGAGTCAAGCGCAAGGCCCGCGTCGGCCGGCGTGTTGTGACGTCCCTGCTGGTCGTTGAGAAAGTCATCGTTGACTTCAGCGACAACCGGCAGCGGCACGTCCTCTTGTATCCCTATCTGCGGCGATTCTTTGATCAACCAAGAAATGACGCCGTCATCGACTCGACCCACGGACAGCGTATCGGTGAGCGCGATCGGCGTCTCGAGCCAGCCCGACTCATTGACCCAGAGCGAGCCGGTCATTTCACCGTTGCCATTGAGCGGCCATACGGCGGCCCAAAGATGATGATGCCAGATATCTGCGCGCGGAACGATCGCGGTGATGCCCGTTCGGATCGGACCCACGCCAGGGACGAGCTTGCCAGATCCTTCGATATGCGTTACTTGCCCCACGAGGACGCCAGGTACGTCTGTAATGGCGTCATTCGCGCCATGCGGCAGCGTTCCAATATGAATGCCAAGCGCTGGTGCTTTTGCAAATGGTCCGCTCGTCGTCATTGGCGGTGAGGCTGCAGCAGCAGCCGGTCCGGTCGGCGCAAGCCGGCTACACCATACTAAAGCCACGACACCGAGAGACAAAAAAACAACTCCAAGCTGCTTCATCATGCCCCGCCAATTCCACGCCGCCGATTGCGCCGCCTACGTTTTCAGCGCAGGTGGGTCGCACGTGTGGCGACAACGCCTTTCCCTGAAATGTGCTCACGCATTCCTTGGTGCTCGTGCGTCGCAGGCGTTTCCTAAGAGCTCTCGCCTGCACTGCAGGGGGCGCTTTGATTGCGCCCGCGGGTCGGGTTTTTGGCCAAACGGTGGACTTCGGTGCGCCTTTGCGCGTCCGCCTCTTCGCTGCTCTCGCGCTTGAAAAGCTGACGGTCAACGGGGTCACGATCGACGCGCACGCGGCAACTGTCACCAACGCCGGCGGTACCACGTCGCTCGGCACTGGAGTGCTTGAATTCACTGGTACGCCCTCTTTGGAAGTCGTGGCGACAGCCGCAGATGGTTCCGCCACGGCGCGTACGTATTCCGGAGTGGTCTTCGTCGCGCTAAGGCAATCCGAGCTTCTTGTCGTGAATCAGGTTGACGTTGAGACCTACGTGGCCTCCGTGATGTCAGCCGAAGTCAGCCCAGGATGGGCTTTAGAATCGCTGCGCGCTCAAGCTATGGCCGTCCGGACCTACGCCGCTCGCTCGCGCCTATCGAATGCATTACGCGAATACGACCTCAAGGATGACACCTCGAGCCAAGTGTACCGAGGGATCGGTGGAGTCGCTTCCAGTCTTGTCAGCGCGGCGAGGGACACAGCCGGCAGAATTGTGTGGTTCGGAGGGGAGCCGGCATCGGTGTTTTATTCCTCATCGTGTGGCGGGCACACGGCTTCGTCTGAGGAGTTGACTGGCCTGGCAGCGCCTTCGTATCTGTTGGGCATCTCTGATGTTGATCGCTCCGGACATGCCTATTGCGGTGGAGCACCATACTTTCGGTGGACGAATTCGGTGGGGGCGGATGCCATGGCGCGCGTCGTCGGCCTCCCATCCAACGAGTTGACAGCAATTCAAGTAACGGAACGCTGGCCGGATGGGCGCGTCAAGTCTGTGTTGGCGTCCGGCTCGCTTGTGTCGGTCAGCATGAGCGGCCGCGACTTTTACCAACGCGCGCTTGGCATCCTCGGCTACAAGGTCATTCCAAGCGCAATGTTTGACGTCAACCGGATTGGCACGGATTTCCAACTCGAGGGGCACGGGGTCGGCCATGGGGTGGGCATGTGTCAATGGGGCGCCCGCGGGCGAGCGCAAGCGGGGATAACGGCCGAGCAGATCCTGCAGGCGTACTTTCCGGGGACGACGATTCAGGCGGTCTAATTTTACGCGCGAATGAATTCGTGGGGTGATTTCACGCGCGAGGGGCGATTTTCCAATCGCCCCCTACATGCTTGCGATGTCGTTGAGCATCTGATCTTCTGTAGCCCAAACTGCATCGAGACCGTGCTGCCAATCGTTGACTAAGAAAACAAAAATGACCGGACCATGGCGCGCCGTGAGCAAGTACCCTGCGATCGAGCTCGCGCCATCGATGTACCCGTCTTTGGCGAAAACATGCCCTAGTGCTTGCGGCGCAAGTTGCCGAACGGCTACGGTCCCTTCGATGCCCGCCCGCGGCAAGAGCGTAAACGGCGGCTCAGGCATCGACTGATTCAGCAAGAAGCGCAGCGTCACGGCAAGCGATCGCGCAGATACTTTATTTGCCTCCGATAGGCCCGATCCGTCCACCAAGGTTACTTCATCTGTGGGGACGCCATTTTGGTCCACAAATGCGCGCTCGGCGTGCAACGAGTTATCGAGCGTGCCAAGGCCCGTTGCGTTCCAGCCAACTTCGCGCAGCAGCTCCTCAGCGTAATGGTTATCGCTGAGCAGGAACATATGCTTGATGATGAGATCCAAGGGTCGCGATTGATGCTGCCAGAGCGTCGCGCCTTGTGTGGGAGCAGGGTCGGCGTTTGCCGATCCGCCGACGCTCACGCCCGCCAGGCGCAACATCGCGACGAGCGACGTTGCCGCAGCTTGCGTGGGGTGGCCGACCGCGCGCCAGTATTTTTGTGGCGCACCGAATGGGATTTGGCCTCGCACAAGATAGCCTGAACCATCGGGCAGCGCGTCGATGGTCAGCGTGTTGTCAGCATCAGCTGCGGCGGTATCGACCGACGCAATGACTCGCTCGCCCGGCGGATCCACGGCGACGTCGGCTTGCGTTCCCTCCTTTGGCGTAATCGTGAACTGCACCGAGCCACCGTCAAGCGACAGCGCAGCGGCAGGGGCAGCCCAGCCGTATTGCAGATCTTCTCGCAGCCAACTCGCACTCACTTGATCTGCGCCGTACCGCGAACCGTCAACGTCTATGTTGCCGCTGATCTGATCGATTCCAGCCAGTTGGAGCGCGCGAATGCCGCGACGCAGATCATCGCTCGTCAATTCCGGATCGCCGCCGCCAATGAGCCACAGATTTCCGCGAAGCGTGGTGCCGTCAATCGTACCATCGCTGACCATTCGGGTGACAAAGCGATGCTGGCTTCCCAAAGCCGCAAGCGCGGCTGCCGCGGTGATCAATTTCACAGTTGAACCGGGCACGAAGGGCTGATGTGCGTTACGACTGTAGAGCACGCGTCCATCGCGCCCATCGAGGACGAGGAGTCCCGTGCTCTGCGGAAACGCCGGCAGATCCGCCAACGCGGCAACGTCGCCGTGAAGCTTCGTCACGTCGCCCGGCGTCCATGGCCCGCCCGCTTTGAGCCAACTTGTCTTCCTTGCCGCTCGCGCCGTGTGGATTGGAGTGGGCGGTGCAACTACGTGGGCACGATGATGGAGAAATGAATAGATCAGCAAGACGAGCAGTGCGACAACCAGCGCCAGCAGCGCAATGCGCCGAAACCTGCGCTTCCGTTGCCTGCGCCAGCGTTGTGGACTAAGTCTGCGATCCATGCCCACCAAACAAGCTGGTTTGAAGAACGTCGTGAGGGGCAAAGTTACTGACGCGCACGCCGATGAGCCGGACGGGCCGGCTGATGTCGAGGCGACGCAGACAATGCTGCGCCGCCTCGGCGATGCTACCGGCATCTTCGATTGGCTCGAGAAACGACGTTTGGCGGCCCATGACCCGCCAATCGGAAAATTTGACTTTGATCCCCACCGTGTGAGCGCGAATCTGCTTGCGTTGCAACCGGTCAGCAAGTTCGACGGCTTGCGTCGTAATGATCCGCTCGAGCGCGCCCACGTCGGCGAGGTCTTGTTCGAACGTTTCCTCGCTCGAAATCGAACGAACCTCCCAGTCGTCGACGACCGGTCGCGGATCGATGCCGCGCGCAAGGTCGCGAAGCTCGTTGCCCCAGCGCCCAAACAATTGGTGTAGCCGCGCATCGGGGAGCGCGGCGATGTCGCCGATAAGCTCGAGCCCGTGCGAGCGCAATCGCTGTTCTGTTTTCGGACCAATTCCCCACAAGCGGCGGACGGGCTTGGGCGCGAGATACGCTGCTTCGGTGCCGGGTCGTACCGAAACCAGACCGTCGGGCTTCCCTTCGTCACTGGCAATCTTCGCGACCATTTTTCCGCATGCAATGCCTACCGACACGGTCAGTGAGGTCGCTTTGCAAACTTGTGCCTTGACCTCGCGCGCTACGGCGATGGCTGCGTCCAGCTCCAAATCGCCGATATCCAAGAACGCCTCGTCCAGGGACAGTCCCTCCACGACTCGCGCGTGCTGTTTGAAAATGCCGAAGACAACAGTGCTTGCCTCGTGATACTTGGCGAAATCCGGAGCGGCGATGACAAGGTTAGGGCAGCGCTCCTTGGCCTGGTAGAGCGGCAAGGCGCTGTGAATGCCAAACTTGCGCGCCTCGTAGGAGGCAGTGAGCACGACGGCGCGTCGACTTCTGCCTGCAACCACGAGAGGCTTGCCGCGGAGCGAGGGATCGTCTCGTTGCGCAACGCTAGCATAGAAGGCATCGAGGTCGGCGTGAACGATCATGAGACGGCTTTGAGTTTCTTGTCGCCGTTCGGCGGCACTTCCCACCAAGCCAGGCGCGGCTCCCAACGCTCGAACCAATACACGAGCGACTGCCACTTCCCATACCGCGCGAAACGCCGGCGGATTTGCTTCTCAGTCGGCCGCTTGCCGCGGAAGAAATGGCGCTGGGCGTACGCGTAGGTGGCGCTGTCAACCGGCAAGTGATCGTAGTGGCCGAGCAGGTTCATCAAAAAGTGCGCGGATGACTTGCCAATACCGCGCAGAGCGACCAGCGCTGCGAATAATTCCTTTTCGGTCATCTTTGGCGAAGCAGCATCCAAGCTGTCAAGATCGATTTCGCCCGACTTCTGCTGCCGAGCCAACTCCATGATGTAGGGAGCGCGGTAGCCCGCCCGGACGACGTCGCGCAAGAAACGTTCGCCTGCTCTCACAACTTGACCAGGTGTTGGCCACGCTCGTAAGGTTGGGTCCGCGGGCGCGGGCTCGCCAAGCTGCGCGAGACGATTGCTCATCGTGACGGCTTGGCGCCAATTGACGTTTGTGCTGAGGACGGTCTTGATGACATCCTCCCATAGTGAAGGCGCGCGCATGCACCGGCCCGCACCGAGGCGGCGGGCTTCGCGCAAATCCGGCACCGTGCGACACAGCGCATAAAACGGTTGCAGTCCCTCGTCGGCGCGCAGTATGACGGCAACCCTTCGAGCCATCTCAGTGGCCACCCCCGGATCGTCCGCCCCTTCCCCGATCACGGTCAGGCTGACATCTTTATGGTTGGCGCGCTTCGACGCTCCTTCTTCCATTCGCACGACCATGACTCTGCCGTCGTGCAATCGCTCCGCACGCACGAGCACATTGTCTTGAAGCCAGCGGAAGGGCTCTGTTTGGTACCAGCCGTGCGAAACGACCGTCGAAAAAAGGCTGAAGGGTTTGCGAATCTGCACTCGCGCCGTGGCGGTTTCCATGCACAGCAGCTTGGTTGACGGATACGGGTTTACCCTGCCTTGCGCAGGCTCACCATAAAGACGGCGGGAAGCCATCTTGCATGAGCGCAAAGGGAGACGAAGCGAAAGCCCACGGTCGCGTCCCTGAGCTGGCCCGCAAAGTTGTCGAGCACGACTGGCGCGCATTGGCTAGAGCGATCACCGCCATTGAGAATGAAGACCGCGACGCCGTCTTGTTGTCTGCGGCGCTGTATCCGCACACCGGCCACGCACAAATCATTGGCGTCACGGGGCCGCCGGGCTCGGGAAAATCAACGCTCGTCGATGCGCTGACGGCTGTTATTCGCAAGGACGGCCGATCGGTTGGCGTCATTGCGGTCGATCCATCAAGCCCGTTTACCGGTGGAGCAGTTCTCGGCGACCGCGTACGCATGCAGCGCCACGCAGGTGATTCAGGCGTCTTCATCCGCAGCATGGCGGCTCGCCACACTCACGGCGGCCTCGCTCCAACCACTCGAGACGTCATCCGCGCGCTCGATGCGTTTGGCTGCGACGTCATTCTCGTTGAGACAGTTGGCGTTGGTCAAGTTGAATTGGAAATCATGAAGGTCGCCGATACGGTCTTGGTCGTCACCGTGCCCGGTCTGGGCGACAGCGTGCAAACAATTAAAGCCGGTCTGCTTGAGATAGCGGATTGTTTTGTCGTGAACATGGCCGACCGGCCCGGGTCGGCGCTGACCGTGGCGGATCTGCGAGCGATGCTCACGCTCGGTGGAGCTGAGGAGCGCCGCAGGCGTTGGGTTCCCCCGATCATCGAAACGGTTGCGCTGACCGGTCAAGGAGTCGACAAGGTTTGGGATGCCTGCCAGCGCCACCGCCAGGTCCTCGACGCCGACGAGCTCATGGGCCGCTCGCGAGACCGCTTGCGCGACGAAGTGCTCGAAGCCGTCACGCGCGGGCTGGGATCGTATGTCAATGAAGCGCTGTCACGTAACGGTTCGATGGATAGTATTCTCGCGGCCGTGTTGCGGAGAGAGCTCGATCCAAAAACCGCAGCGCAGCAGATCATCGCGGAGCACCTCAAAAGGCCCTAATGAATCCGCCCTGTAGCAGCGGACCTTTTAGGTCCGCTCCGTCGCCTGGCTTCCGTGATGTGGAATGAGTCTTCCGGCTCATGGTTTACTTATCGCGATTTGCGGTATATGGTAACCAGGAGGGCTGAACCCATGTTGTCGCTTCCAATCGAATTGACGCGCGAACTCACTGAAGATGACGTGCTTCGAGTCGACCCGGTCGCAGAATACGACCGCCGGCTTGTCTGGCGCACCTGGGCTGACCGGCTCTTTGCGCAAAACGGCGACGGCGTGGACGAGGTGCTCGAGCGCGGTCGACCGACCGGGCCCTAGGCTTAGATTTCGACCACTTCACCCGGCCTTGCCGGGCTTGCTTCCAAGCCATACTGATCGTGCACCGCGGCGGCGAGTGATGCCGCCGCGGCAGGGTCGGCGTGCACCAAGAACGTTTGCGGCTTGCTCTGAAAATTCCCAAACCAACGTAAGAGTTCGTTTCGATCGGCATGCGCAGAAAATCCGTCGATCTGAACGACGTTGGCTTTGACGTCCACCGGCACGCCGAAAATCATCACCCGTTTTTGTCCCTGGAGCAATTGCTGGCCGAGCGTTCCCGGCGATTGGAACCCAACGAAACACATCGTGTCGTTGGGCCGCGGCAAGCGATTGCGAAGATGATGCAGCACGCGCCCACCGGCTGCCATCCCGCTCGATGCAATGATGATCGCGTTTGATTGGATGTCGTTCAATTTGATTGAATCTTGTTGCGACTGGACGTTCGTCACGTTGCGAGCGCCGATATTTTTATCTCCCGAACCGAAGCGTGCTCGCAGATCGAAGCGCATGGCTTCCGGATGCCGCTCCATGATAGCATCCGCTGCTATTCCCATTGGACTGTCCACGTAAATTGGAACGTTTGAAATGTTCGATCCAGCTTGAAGCTGACTGATGGCGTACAGGATCTCTTGTGTCCTGCCGACCGCAAACGAGGGGATGACGAGCACGCCCTTGCGCTGTTGCGCAGCGTCGATCACGTTGCATAAGTCATCTTGCGGGTCGTTTTGCGGGTGCAATCGATCACCGTAGGTTGACTCGCACAAGACGACATCCGCCTGCGCCACGGGCGATGGATCGCACAGGAGCGGTCTTCCGTAGCGCCCGAGGTCTCCTGAAAAGACTAGCGTGCGTTGGTCGAAGAAAATCTCCATGATTGCCGAGCCCAGAATGTGCCCCGCGTCGCTGTAGCGGAAGCGACAGCCAGCAATATCCTGACGCATCTCAGCATACGCCACGTGCGAAAAGAGCGGCACAACTTGGTCGACGTCTTCGCTTGTGTACAGCGGCGTTGCGTGCAAGCCGCGGTCGGGATGCCGCTTGGCCCGCGCTGCTTCGTCTTCTTGCAACCCCGCGGAATCCCGCAAGACAAGTTCGGCGACATCGGCGGTCGCCGGGGTGCAGTAGATCGGCTTATGAAACCCTTCCGCGACCAACGCCGGCAGATAACCGCAATGATCGAGGTGCGCATGCGACAATAGCACGGCATCCAGAGTCTTTGGATCCACCGGTGGGGCCGTCCAATTACGCTGAGTGAGGTCGTGCGAGCCTTGGTACAAACCGCAATCCAGCAGCACGCGTGCGCCGCTGTCGGTCTCGAGGAGGTGTTTGCTCCCGGTTACGACTCCGGCTGCGCCGATGAAGGTGATCCGGCCCATCCCTGCTGCTCTCCTTCGTCCGCTTTCTCCTGAAACACGGACGGATGTTTGTAGTGTTCTGTTTGATAAATCTCGACGCACCGTGCAACGAGCTTCGCGGGATCAACTTCATAGACGAGCCGCGCACCCGTCTTCTTGCGGAGACGTGGCACGATATCCGGGAGGTCGTCCGCAATGCCGTCGGTGTGCGCAAGGATGCCAATCAGCTTGCCTTCATCGTAGGCGATGGCGAATTCGCCGAGCGTTCCAGATCGGCCGCCGGCGATGATCACGATGTCCGATGAGTGGATGTTGTCGACCTCTCGTCCCATGAGACCGCTGCCCGTGTAGATGATCACATCGTACTCGTCGACCGGCGACTCGTAGCGCAAGACGTGTTCGCTGCGCGAAAGCGCCGGCGAGATGCCGACCGACAGACCTCCCGAAGCGTGGGCTCCTCGAGCGGTATCGTAGGGAAGTCCGGGGCAAGCGCCAGTGATGAGAACGCAGCCTGCTTTGGCGATAGCCACTCCGAGATCGTAGGCACGTTTGCGAACCTCGATGTCGAGCTCGCCTCCGGCCGAGCCCATCACTCCAATGGTTCGGACGGTCGGATCTTTGGTTGGGTCGTACGATTTGTCAACGTCGGGACTGATGGGGCCCGAGTAGGGGTGCGGTTCGCGGCGCGCGGGTTTGCCGCCATCTGGGGAGCTCGGCATGACAAAGTCGCTTCGTTTCGACCTTGTCGCCTGCCTGCGGCGAGGCATCACCACGCATTCGTCGTACTAACAAATTGGATGCACACGCGTAGAGATATTCGCAACATCGGCATCGTCGCGCACGTTGACCACGGCAAGACGACGTTGGTCGATGCCATGCTTCGTCAATCGGGGATCTTCCGCAACCCGACCTCCGCTGGCGAGCGCATCATGGACACCAATCCCATTGAGCGCGAGCGCGGCATCACGATCCTCGCAAAGAACACGGGCATCGTCTGGGACGGCATTAAGATCAACATCGTCGACACTCCAGGGCACGCGGATTTCGGTGGCGAGGTCGAGCGCGTGCTGCAGATGGTGAACGGTGTCCTGTTGCTCGTGGATGCGGCCGAAGGTCCCTTGCCGCAGACTCGCTTCGTCTTGCGTAAGGCGCTCGAGCAAGACTTGCCGGTCATCTTGGTCATCAACAAGATCGACCGCAAGGATGCCCGGCCGGTCGCGGTGCTCGATGAGGTGTTGGCGCTGTTCATCGACATCGGCTGCGCCGATCATCAACTTGATTTTCCGGTTGTGTACACAAACGCGCGCGAGGGGCTTGCGACGTATGACCTCCAGACGCCGGGCCGCGACATTCGTCCGCTCATGGAGACGATCATTCGGCATATTCCCGAGCCGCCAGGCGACGAGCACTCGCCATTCCAGATGCTGGTGTCCAACATCGATCATAATGAGTATGTGGGCCGTATTGCCATAGGCCGCATCTTCCGTGGCACGATTCATAAAGGTGAGCAGGTCGTGCGAATCAACCGCCAAGGTTCCACCTCTCACAGGGCCACCGCACTCTACGACTTCTTTGGTTTGCAGCGCAGGGAGCTCGAGGAAGCGAGCGCGGGTGACATCGTCGCGCTGGCCGGCATTGAAGGCATCAACATTACGGAAACGATCGCTGCCGGGGAAAACCCCGAAGCGGTCGATGCGGTCTTAGTTGACGAGCCCACCGTGTCCATTGATTTTCAAGTCAATACCTCACCGTTTGCCGGCCTTGAAGGCAAATACGTCACCAGTCGCCATCTGGGGGAGCGGCTCGCGAAGGAGCTGGAGAGTAATGTTGCGCTGCGCGTTGCACCAACCGCTTCTCCCGACACGTTTACTGTTTCCGGCCGAGGCGAACTGCATCTCTCGGTTCTCATTGAGACGATGCGCCGTGAGGGGTACGAACTTGCAATCTCCAAGCCTCAGGTCATCGTCATCGAAAAAGATGGCAAGACGCTTGAACCCATTGAATATCTCGTGCTCGATGTGGCCGACGAGCATGCTGGTTCCGTGATCGAAGCGCTCGGCAAGCGCCGCGCAAAGTTGCTCAACATGCTCACGATCGGTTCCCAGCGCAGACTGGAGTACACGATCGCGACGCGGGCTCTCTTTGGGCTACGCGGCGAGCTCTTGACGCTTTCCCGCGGCACGGCGGTCATGAGCCATACCTATCACGATCATGAGAAGCAAGAGGCGCTCCCGGCCGATCGAGCGTTTGGCGCGCTCATCAGCGCGGAAACGGGTCTTGTGACCGCGTACGCGCTCGACAATTTGCAGCAACGAGGTCGCTTCTTCATCGGTCCGCAAACCCAGGTGTATGAGGGCATGGTCGTCGGCCGAGCCAATAGCGAGGACGATATCACGGTCAACGTGTGCAAGATGAAGAAACTAACCAACATGCGAGCGGCAGGTTCTGACGATGCTCCGAACTTGGCGCCGCCCGAGGTGCTCACGCTCGAGCGCGCCCTCGAACTCATCCGCACCGACGAACTGATTGAAGTCACCCCGAAGTCGATCCGCTTGCGCAAGAAGCTTTTGACCGAGGATGCCCGGCGCAGGGCTTCCCGCGTCCACTCGCACACGTAGCGTCGTCGCGCGAATAAATTCGCGATACTACATAGGTTGGATGTTGACGGCCGTGCCGTAACACACAACTTCGGTGACGCCATCCATGATGTCGTTCGTATCATAGCGCACGCCGATGATTCCGTTGCCGCCCATGGATTCCGCGTGCGACACCATTAACGCGTAAGCCTCGGTTCTCGCGTGCTCGCACAGCTCGGTGTACAGGGTGATATTGCCGCCTACCAGCGATTGAAAAGCAGCTCCAATGTTCCCAATGACGCTACGCGACCGAACGGTGATGCCGCGCACCATGCCAAGGTGCTTGACGACCTTGTAACCCTCAAGCCCGAAACCGGTCGTCACGAGTGCGTTGTCCATGACAACATCCGCCTCTCTCCGTTACAGGAACGCGATTGAGTTCGCGCTGGTCCATTGGGCAAATAAGCCGGAAAAGCCGCTCGGGGGGCAGGAAATGACTCGCTGCGATGTCGCAACTAGGGGGCCATGCCGGTTCATCCGATTCATCATCTGGCTATAGGCACGGATGCGTTTAACGTCGCCAAGAAATTTTATGGCGCGCTCCTGCCTACTTTGGGTTTTGACCTCGTCTTCGAAAAAGACGACTCCTTCGGTTATCAACGCGAAGGCTTTGAAATCATCGTCCTCAAGGGAAAGAGTCTCCAAGAGGATCTTTTTGACGGCGAGCGCCGCGTCGGCTTCGACCATCTTGCTCTCAATGCGGACTCGCGAGCCAAAGTTGATGAGTGCGCCAAGATTCTCGACGAACTGGGCGCCGACATCGACGACCCGCCGGCCATCGTGAGCGAACTTGGGGAAGACTACTACGCAATGTGGGTGCGCGATCCAAGCGGCTTGCGCATCGAAGTTGTCTATCAGGGAAGCTAAAGAATCGAGACCTCGTCTCGAAACGCTTCCGGATACTGCTCCCTGACCTGATCCACGTACAGCACGCGAGATGGTAGCCTCCCGAACCTCAGGCGATCGTAGCGAGTAAACGCGCGCTCAAGCGCATCGAGCGCGTTCACGCCTTCCCGTAAACGCTCGAGCCAGGAAGGTGAATCCGGCTGGGGCTGACTCATGAGCTCGCGAACCTCGCCGATGAGTTTGGTCTTGAGAACGATGTTCTCTGGAGTCACGTTCTTGAGACAGATACCGTAATGTCCATTGAGGTAGCCGAACCACGCAGCCTCAATCTCAGCATCGTCCAAAGAAAGACCTTCGTCCTTGGCTGCTTGAGTCAACCGCGTTTGGAACAGCAGCTGCATGGCATCCACGCTGCTTGCTTCTTCAAGCAATTGAAAGTAATCGTGGGGGACCATCGGAGTGCCGTTTGGCAGCACATAGCTTGGCAGGGGCAGCCTTCCGGCGAGCATGAGAATTCGTACCTCGGCCTCTTTGAAGGAATGCTGCTCGCAGGCGTGAGCCAAGGTCTCGAACTGATTGCTCACATACGCAACATCTCTCTCGTCGAGTGGCATGCCCGTCATAGCGGACGTTGCCTCTCGACACTGATGCCGAAGTTCTTGAGAAGCCAGCGACCCCCATCGGCTGTGATCTTGAGCGAACGATTCGAGCGAGCCCGCGTGAACCAGCCTTGTTCGATCATGCGATTGGCGAGCGCGGCGCCAAGTGCTCCACCGACATGAGGACGGCGCTCGCTCCAGTCGAGACATTGGGTGGCGAGCCTTCGGCGCGACTGCTCGAACGGCTCGGACTCGACGCCAAACGCCACAAGCCACTTCATCCCTTTTTTGGTGATCTCGAAGTCGCGCCCGCGCGGCACGATGTAGGAGCGGTGCGCGAGCGCTTCGGTGATTCCCACGCCGATGTATCCCGCCAGATGATCGTAACACATCCGCGCGAGCTTCAACGCTGCGGATTCATCCGACTGACGCAGGGACACGATCTGGTGCTCCGGACTTATGGCACCAAGCGCCTCGAGTGCGTGGCCGACCTTGGCATTGCCTAAACGATAGAGGCGGTAACGCCCGCTGCGCATCACCTTGATGAGGCTGGCCTTGGTCAACTTCGCGAGGTGTGCACTGGCGGTTTGCGCGGACACGCCGGCGCGCTCGGCAAGCATGGTCGCCGGATAGGCTTCACCGCTCATAAGCACCGACATCATCGCAGCCCGCGCGGGGTCCCCGATGAGACCGGCGACGACCGCAAGGTCCGGGCCGGCGATCATACTTCGACCGGTAACGAAGTGTCTCCGTGGTATCATGAGCGCATCTGCCCTAAACGGCACCGCGCTTCCTGCCGATGCGCGAAGGGCGACTTGACAGTCGCCCGCTACAGGTTCTCTGCTGCTTGGCAGGGCCAATTTACCAATCGCCCCCTACAGGGTTAGCGGATCTAAAGATCCGCGGCTACATTTAAGGCCAGGGCTTGTTTCAGCACCTTTAGGCCGAGTAGCGCGCATTTCAACCGAACCGCCGATATTTGAATTCCCAAGTTCTCGAGCACTTCTTCCTTGCCGATCCTCTCGACCTCAGCCACAGTCTTGCCCTTCACCGCTTCGGTCAACAGCGACGCCGAGGCCTGGGAGATCGCACAACCGCGGCCGCGAAAGCGGATGTCCTCGATGACCCCATCGCACAGTTTCACATCCATGCGAATCTTATCGCCACACAGTGGGTTGTTGTCTTCGAAGGTTACATCCGGCGACTCAAGCGTGCCCGCATTGCGAGGATTGCGATAGTGATCGAGGATGAAGTCGCGATAGAGGTCTTCCATCCCGGTGAAATCGTCTTTCATAAACTATGCGTTCAATCGATCTTGAAGATCCGCTTGGCCTTTTCGATGCCCGCAATAAGGACGTCGATCTCACCTGGCGTGTTATAAATGTAGAATGAGGCTCGCGTCGTGGCCGGCACGCCGAGTTTCTCCATCAGGGGTTGATTGCAATGATGGCCCGCACGGACGCAAATACCTTCCCGGTCGAGGATGCTCGCCAAGTCGTGGGCGTGGATGTCACCGACCGTGATCGAGATGACACCGGTTCGATGCCTGATATCGGGGCCATAGATAACCACATGCTTTTCCCGCGAGAGCTTCTCGAGCGCAATCTTCGCCAGGGAAATCTCGTACTCGTGGACGCGATCCATACCAATCGTCTCGAGATAGTCAACCGCTGCACCCAAGCCTACCGCCTCCGCAATCGCTGGGGTCCCGGCCTCGAATCGCGCCGGTACGTCAGCATACGTCGAACGATTGTACTCGACCACATTGATCATGCCGCCGCCGGACATAAAGGGCGGCATGGCATCAAGCAACTCTTTTCTGCCGAAAAGAGTCCCAATGCCGGTCGGACCCAGCATTTTGTGTGAAGAGAATGCCATAAAGTCGCATTGCCAGTCGGTCACGTCCACTGGCATTCGCGGCACTGCCTGACAGGCATCCACCACGCTGATCGCCCCAGCGCTCCGTGCTTTGGCAGCCAGCTCTTTCACGGGGTTGATCGTCCCGAGCGTGTTGCTCACCGCCGTGAAAGCAAAAATCTTGGCTCCTTGGAGCACATCATCGAGCGATCGCAGATCGAGCAAGCCATCCGGCGTGATCGGCACGAAGCGAAGTTGGGCTTCTTTTTCCTGCGCGAGAATTTGCCAGGGCACAAGGTTGGAGTGGTGCTCCATCTCCGTGAGCACGATGACGTCGCCGCGCTTGACGTTGTGCCGACCCCAGGCATAGGCGACCAGATTGAGACCCTCGGTGGCATTGCGCACAAAAATGCATTCGGCCGCGCAAGGCGAGCCGATGAACCTTGCGACCTTGCTGCGCGCTTCTTCGTAGGCTTCGGTGGCAAGCTCGCTGATGTGGTAGATGCCGCGGTGGATGTTGGCGTGATAGCGACGGTAGTAGTCGTCCATCGCCTCGATGACTTGGACCGGCTTCTGCGAAGAGGCTGCGCTGTCCAAGAACACGAGCGGCTTGCCGTGCGGCCGTTCCCGCAGAATCGGAAAATCTTGACGGATGCGTGCGACGTCTGCTTGGGTTAGGGGCTCGCGGCGCGCGGCCGGTGCGGTGAGTGCGCTCTTCATGAGGACACCTCGATCGAAATCTTGCCATCGCTGATCTGCACGGGGTACGTGCGAACCGGACGGATGGCTGGCAAACGCGTTGCGACCCCGCTCGTCACGTCGAAGCGCGCTCCGTGTCGGGGGCACTCGATCTCTTTGCCGATCAGTTCGCCTTGATCGAGCGGACCGCGGTCGTGCGTACACACGTCATCGATGGCATAGATCTGACCGCCGTAGTTGCACAGAGCGATCTGTCGCCCTTCGACTTCGACAACTTTGACCTTCCCCTCGGGCACGTCCTCGACGTGCGCCACTTCGACTCCCTGCGCCGGCATCGCGCTCACACGCCGACGCGCTGGAGATGTGGCGCAACTTTGCCGCGCAACAGCTCGGTGACACTCGGTTCGCCAAATTTTTCAAACACTTCGCCAAAGAAACCCTCGACGATGAGCCGAGCTGCCGCGTTCGGCGTGAGTCCACGACTGGTGGCATAAAAGAGCTGCTCTTCGTCCACGGGTCCAACCGTCGCGCCATGCGTGCAGCGCACGTCGTCGGCTTCGATTTCTAGCATCGGCTCTGTGTCGGCGCGCGCGCCTTCACTGAGCAATAAATTGCGATTTGCCTGATAGGCGTCGCTGCGCTGCGCGCCGCGATCGATAATGATGATACCCGTATAGGCTGAATGCGAATGGTCGTCGAGCGCGGCCTTGAAGAGCAAGTCGCTGCGCGTGTTCGGCGAGCGATGTCCTTGCAGTGTGTGATAGTCAAACTGCTGCTTGCCTTCCGCGAACACCAACCCGAGCATGTCGCTTTCCGCCCCGGAACCCATCAGCTCCACTTCAACGTCGGTGCGCGCGAGCTTCCCGCCGAGCCCAAAGTTCAGCGTGACGAGTTTAGCATCGCGGCCGATTTCGGCTCGCTGGTGAGAGAACACCACGCTGTCGCGTGGGCAATCTTGCACGTGCACGTAGTTGAGATGGGCACCGTCCTCGAGGATGAGGTCCACCTTCCCGGACGCGAGGCGCCCCGCGTGGGTATGTTGCTCCATGATCGTCGCGCGGGCATTTTTGCCGAGCACCACGAGCAGGCGCGGGTAGGGACCACCCTTCCAGTTGACCTGGATGGGCTCGGCGACCGTGACTCCCGAAGGGACGGAAATGTATCCGCCCGCTTGCCACACGCTTTGGGCCAATGCGGAGAATTTTCTGAAAGAGACGCCCGTGTGCACACTTGCGATAAGTGGCACCGGACCGCGAGCAACTGCTCGCGCAAGCGAGCTCGAGACCACTCCGGCACGCTGATCCTGTGGCGAAATTGCAATGTCGCATTCGCTAGGAGCGGGGGGTTCGGGAGTAAGATCGATGCCGGCGAGGTCGGTGCGCCGCCAACCCATCGTGCTCTCCGTGGGAAATGGAATAGACTCGTACTGCTCGAGCGCGCTCAATCTGGCCTCAAGCACATTTTTGGGCTCTGAAGCCGAAAGTCGCGCGAGGTCGTCGCGCGAAATCGGAGGTGTGGATTTTGTCTCGGTCACGGTTGTTGGGTCGGGTTAGCCGACCGAGCCTTCCATCTCGAGTGCGATGAGCCGGTTCAGCTCAACTGCGTACTCCATTGGCAGCTCCTTGACGAACGGTTCAAAGAACCCGTTCACGATCATCGTCGTCGCTTCGACCTCGGTGAGGCCTCTGCTCATGACGTAGAAAAGCTGCTCCTCGCCGACCTTGGACACGGTTGCCTCGTGTTCGATGCGAACGTTCTTCGAATCGATCTCCATAGTCGGATAGGTGTCCGAACGGGATTCGGGATCCATGAGCAGCGCGTCGCAGCGGACGTTGGACTTCACTCCGTCGCAGCCTTCGTAGACTTTGACAAGTCCACGATAGCTTGTCCGACCGCCACCTTTGCTGACCGACTTGCTCGTGATAAGGGATGTCGTATTCGGCGCCGCGTGCACCATCTTCGAACCGGCGTCTTGGTGTTGCCCCTCGCTCGCGTACGCGATGGAGAGCACGTCGCCGCGCGCTCCTTCGCCGACCATGTACACCGACGGGTACTTCATCGTGAGGCGCGAGCCGATGTTACCGTCCACCCACTCTACGTGGGCATTCTTTTGAGCCAGCGCGCGCTTGGTGACAAGATTGTAGATGTTCTTGTACCAGTTCTGGATGGTCGTGTAGCGAATGTGCGCGCCTTCCTTGGCGATGAGTTCAACGACCGCCGAGTGCAGCGAATTGCTCGAATACGTCGGCGCCGTGCATCCTTCGATGTAATGCACGAACGAGCCGGGCTCGGCAATGATCAGCGTGCGCTCGAATTGACCCATGCTCTCGGCGTTGATGCGGAAGTACGCCTGGAGCGGAACGTCCACGTGCACCCCTTTGGGTACCCAGATGAACGAGCCGCCGGACCAGACAGCCGAATTCAGCGCAGAAAACTTGTTGTCCGCAGGCGGGATAACCGTGGCGAAGTGCTCGCGCACGATGTCTTCGTGCTCGCGCAAGGCTGTATCCATATCGGAGAACAGCACGCCGAGCGCTTCTAGGTCCTTGCGGATGCTATGGTAGACAACTTCAGAATCGTATTGGGCGGTGACGCCTCCCAAAAACTTGCGCTCCGCTTCGGGGATGCCCAGACGATCGAAAGTGCGCTTGATATCAGCAGGCACTTCTTCCCACGTCTTGCCTTCGACGTCGGACGCTCGCATGTAGTAGTAGATGTCCGAGAAATCGATCTGGCCGAGCGCCTCGAGGTCTGCCCACGGCGGAAGCGGTTTGCTCAGAAAAATGTCGAGCGAGCGGTGGCGAAAGTCGCGCATCCACTGCGGCTCGTGTTTCATCTGCGAAATCTGCTCCACGATATCGTGGTCGATGCCCTTGCGCGCCTTAAAGCTATAGGTGTCGGTTTGGTCGCGAAAACCGTACTGATAATCTTTATCGACGAGCATCTGCGGTTGAGTTGCCATATTGTTTCTAGGCCTCCACGAGCTCTTTGATGAGCGGATCGTAGCCCTGTGCTTCGAGTTGGTGAGCAAGTTCGGGACCGCCTTCCTTGACGATCTTGCCGCGCACCATGACGTGCACTCTGTCGGGCTTGAGGTAGTTGAGAATACGCTGGTAATGCGTGATGAGCAGAATCGAACGCTCGGGTCCGCGCTGAGCTTCGATGCCTTCGGCGATGATGCGTAACGCATCGATGTCGAGGCCGGAATCCGTTTCATCCAAAATTTCGAGCTCTGGCTGGAGTACGAGCGCTTGGAGAATTTCAAGCCGCTTCTTTTCTCCGCCGGAGAAGCCGTCATTGACGTACCGGCCCAGCACCGCCGGGTCCATCTTCAGTTTGGCTATTCCCTCATCGAGGAGTTTCTTGAACTTCGCTGGCGCCAATGGGGCCGAACCCTTGTGACGCGCCATGAGTGCGTTGCGCAGGAAGTTGGCAACCGACACGCCCGGAACTGCGGAGGGATACTGAAAGCCCAAGAACATGCCGAGCAGCGAGCGCTCCGTGGGAGGGAGCCCGAGAATGCTTTGCCCTTTAAAGAGTATGTCGCCCTGAGTCACCTTGTACTTTGGGTGGCCCATGAGCGCAAGCGAGAGCGTGCTCTTGCCCGAGCCGTTGGGGCCCATGAGCGCATGCACGCTGCCGCGGTCGATTGTGAGGTTGACTCCGCGAATGATCTCGGTATCGCCGACGGCAACATGGAGATCGCGGATCTCAAGAAGTCTATCTGCCATGATTCCTTACTCTATTGTACGGGTTTGGGGCCCAAATAGTCAAGATAAGTCTTGAAAATCTATGCTACATTCTATATAATGGCATTAGCACCCTCGCCAAACCTACTATGAGAGAACAAAGCTTTTTTCAAACCACGCGTGGCCGCATCGTTCAGTCTCTGAAGGAGCACCGCGCCCGCACCGCCTCCCAACTGTCGCAAGAGCACGGCGTCACGCCCAATGCGATTCGGCAGCATCTTTCGCGCCTTGGCCGCGACGGTCTTATTAGCGAGCGGGCCGAGCGCCTTGGGCGCACCAAGCCGACCCTTGTCTACTCCCTCACAGAAGAGGGGGAACAACTCTTCCCGCAACGCTATCCATTGCTGCTTTCGGTGCTCTTGGACGAGCTGCAGCGCGAAGATGGTTCGGCCAAATTGAAAGCGCTCTTTGAGAACATCGGCAGGCGCTCGGCGAAGCGCCATGCTGCGCGCTTTGCCGGTAAGGATCTTCCCGAAAGGGTCGCCGAGCTCGCGGCATTTCTGCGCGAGCGCGGCGTGATTGTCGAATACGAGCGGACCCCAAACGGGTTTACCTTCCGCGAATACAATTGTCCGTTCAAAGAAAATGTCAGCGCGCATCCCGAAATCTGTTCGATGGTTCACACGCTTATGGGGGAAGTGCTTCCCGGGGCACCCCGCCAGACGGCCTCCATCGCATCCGGAGATAGCCGCTGTGAATTCGAGTTGAGCGCCGCTGCGCCAAACACAAGCAAGGCCGCCGCACCGGAGAAGGTGCGCGCACTCTCAGGGGAGCTGTAATGGATTTTCCAAAGTTTCAGGAACTTGTCACAAACCGCCACGGATTTGCCCAAATGGAGAACCCCAGTGCGACGGGAGAGTACTTCTCCGATTCGTGCGGTGACATGTATACGTTTTACGTGAAGATCGGCCCGGAAGAGCGGATCGACGATATCAGCTATTTTACGACTGGATGCGGATTTGGCGTTGCGACCTGCGCCATTGTCACTTCCCTCGCTAAGGGAAGAACCGTTAGCGAAGCGGAGCAGATGACACCAAAGGAAATAGAAGACTTCTTGGGTGGGTATCCTGAGAGAAAGCGCGACTATCCAGAACGCGTGCTCGAAGCGCTGCGCATCACCCTGGGAAACTACCGAAAGGCCGCACAACCGACAACCGCGGCGGATTCGTTCTCCAAAATTCACTAGATTTTAACTCCACAGAGCGACCATGGGGGAGCTTTGAAGCGTTCCTTAGTCGAAGCGTGCCGTTTGAGACAAATGTCACATCAGGGCAGATGTCAGACCGTGCGTTCGCGGTCCTCATGAAACGTCAGCTACGTAATAGTGGTAAGAGAAGGAAGAAAGGATCGGCACGCGCCGGTCAAGATCATGAAAACGAATACACTACCGCTTGGGCTCCGTAACGGGGTTATCAGCGCCTCCGACGACTCGATCACCATCGGGTCGCGCCTCGACGTCTCAGGCGCGCGCCGGTTCGCGCGTGCTGTGACCCGCATCGCTGGGCGAAAGCCAGCTCATGCGGTTATTGATCTCTCTCGCACGCGGATGGTCGACTCGTCGGGTTTCGGCGCGCTTGTGTCGGGTCTGAAAAGGCTGAACGAGCACGGCGCAACCCCCATCGTTGTCTGTGCGAATTCTTCGGTTCGCCGGCTGATGGATTTCGCGGGAATCTCACGCACCTTCACGATTGTCGATCGCATGAGCGACGCGCGTAAAATGCTCTCACAAGCCGCCGCGCACCACACGGCAACCGACGCCCTAGCGTCATGACCGGCATTAAAGTTTTCACCAGCCTCGAAGAAGCCCAAAAAGCAGGCTTTGTTGTTTTTGACCGCATTCCCGACGGCTATCTCGTGCGCAAGGATTTTGGGCAGACTTTCGCCCTGGCCATCGTCAAGCTGAAGCCATCAAAGGAACCGTCCAAGAATTAAGCGCGGGAATGAATTCGCGCGACTACATTGAGTGGGCGTTTAGATTTCGAGGTTGAGAAACGTCTCGATTACTTTTGGGTCGAACTGCGTGCCCGAGCAGGCCTTGAGCTCGTCCTTCGCTTCGTCGCGCGTTTTCTTGGGCCGATAGGGACGATCGCTGGTCATGGCCACGTAGGCTTCGAGCACCGAGAGAATCCTGGAAAGTCGCGGGATGTCTTCTCCCGCGAGGCCCTGCGGGTAACCACTCCCGTCGTAGCGTTCCTGATGATGGCGAACCGTGGTAGCAATCGCTTCGCAGTCCCGCAAGCTGCTCAGCATCTGGTAGGCAAAATCTGGATGCTTTTTGATAATCTCATAGTCTTCTTTTTCCAGCTTACCAGGTTTACTTAGAATGAGGCCGGGGATAGCAAGCTCGCCGATGTCGAGCAAGGCTGCCGAGCACAAGAGCACGTGGCGCTGGTGGTCGTCCATCTCGATCGCTGTGGCATACTTCGCCGCCAGATGATTGACTTTGATCAACTGTTCCCGTTTCGTGCGCCCTGCGTTGGCCAGGGCCGCGATGAAAGCAGCAAACGGGTGCAGCTCGCCTTCGAGCGATCCGATGAGGTCATCTGTCTTGACGGCTTGCTGCGCCTCGCCACGCTTGGCTGCGTAGAGCGCCGCGTCGGCGACGCCGACGAGATCTTCTCGGCCCTCGCACTCGTCAGGATAGACGGCAACACCAATGGACAGCCGAACCGGGATTGACTGGCGCTCACTGATGTCAAACGGCTTTCTCGCAATCTCCGCATTGAGCCGTTCCGCAAATCTCCACGCCGCCTCCCGATCGGTGTCGGGTAGGATCGCGCAAAACTCATCTCCACCGTAGCGCCCAATCCCATCGGTCTCTCGCGCGACCCGGCGCAGTACTGCCGCTACTTCTTTGAGGACGCGGTCGCCCACCGGGTGGCCGTATGTGTCGTTGAAAGCTTTGAACTTGTCGATGTCCATCATCAACAGCGACACCTTGGCGTTGGAGCGTCGAGCGCGCTTCAACTCGTACGCCAGCCGCTCCTGAACGGAACGCTGATGCGGCAATCCAGTCAGCGCATCATTGTCGGCAAGCTCCTTAGCGCGTTCGTACAACTTGGCATTTTGCACCGCGACGGAAGACTGCTCGGCGATGGCGTTGAGCAGTTTGAGGTGCTGCTCGTCGTATGCGTTGGTGATGTACGATTGGATTGAAATCGCACCGATGATGCGGCCTCCCACGTTCATGGGAACGGCAACAATGGACTGCACGGTGGTTGGACCTTCGCCGACTCGTTTGGTGCTGAGCTTATCGCGCTCTTCGGTGTTTCGCACCAAAATCGGCTTGCCGCTTTCGATCACGCGGCCGACGATCGTTCCTTCAATACTGTGCTTGGCGGGTGGGAAAACGCGCTCGCCCTCGACTAGGTATTCGAGCGTCACGTCGCTCTCGCCGTCACCCGAACGCAACGCCACGAAAAACAACGGCGCATCGATGACTCGGCGCACTTGTTCGTGAATTTTTGCAAACACGCGATGCAGATCGAGCTCGGATGAAACGGCACTCGCTACTTCAACGAGCAAGTTGAGATCGGCAGCGCGCTGGGTACTGGCTCGCAAGTTCTTCAGGTTTTCCACCGCGACCGCCGCTTGTTCCGAAATAGCTGTGAGCAAATCGCAATCCGTCTCGGAATACGAGTTGGCGCGCGGGCTTTGGACCGAAAGAACGCCGAGCACTCGATCGCCGAGCTTCATTGGAACGATGAGCGCCGAGGCCGGGTCCTGCGCATCGCCCAGCGTGACCGATCGGACGGTGTTCCAATCTTCAGGCCGGCGGATGATCACTGGATGTCCTGACTTGAGGACATCACCCGAGACGGTGGTCAGCGGTAGGCGCACGCGTTCCACCGAGCGGCGCCCGAACTCCGCGCTGTATTCGATTTCAAGCTGATCGCCATCTGGGGTCAGCAAGGCGGCCACAAAGAGAGACGCGTCCATCACCCGTCCCACCAAGGTGTGGAACTTTGCGAACAAATCGCTTAGGTCCAAGCCGCTCGAGAGGGCACGCGCTGTTTCAAGCAAGAGATTCAGCGCCTTCGCTCCGTGCTCGCAGAGCGCCGCTTCACGAGTGATTTCGAGATCTTGCCCGACGTGCACGGCGACCGCCTCCAGCAGCGTGCCATCGTAAGCTGCCAGCGGCGAATCAGATTGAATGACGCAAAAACCATTGATTGCCCCTGCGACGCGAATGGGTGCGACCATTGCAAAGGCAAGGCGGCCTCGCGTGCTCCGCGCCGCGGGGTCGATATTGCGAACGCCCGCCACGGTCGGGAGTTCGCAGAGCTGCTCGGACGCCAACGCAAAGGCCAACGTCTGCGCATCCAGCGGCTCGGCGACTTGGAAGTTTCGATCGGCATGATAGTGATAGTGGACGGGACTTGTCACGTCTCGATCGATCGTCGCGATGGTGAGGCGCCGAATGCCGCGCGCAAACAAAAGCTCGTGCAGCGCGGCAAACGCCTTCTCCCCGGTGGAATGGGCGAAGATCGTTGCCACGCGCCCAAGGGCACGCAGTTGCTCTGCGGCGGGATCGGCTTGGCTTGCCGCAGCGGTGGGCTCGTCGATGCTCAGGTGGTGTTCCAAACTCCTTCGGTTCGTTCTCCATTCATTATCGGCAAGGCTGGCCAGCCGCCCATTGGGGCCTTGCGGCTTCTCACCCAAACCTCATCATATGCTATTGCCGCGGCCTGGGTCACAGTAGGGGGTTGGGATGCCTCGCGGCGTCACGAACCCCACTTTGGACTGTCTTACGGTTGGTGACCAATTATGCAACCGCGTGATAAGTTTTTTAACGCCCTTTTTGCCATTCGATCGGCGGCCGCAGAGCCGTCAGACTCCGAAGCGGTTGCGGTCGTTGCTGCCAGCGATCGACTCGACGCAGACGGTGTGGATACGCTGCGCTTGAAGCTGACATCATGCGCGCAAAGCGGGAGCTGGCGCTACGTCGTCGACCTCAGGCGGGTCAAGAAAATGGATTCTCTGGGGCTGGGCATGCTGGTCAGCGCACTGAGAACAATCCGAGACCTCGGCGGCGCTGTTGGCCTTGTGACGGCCTCGCCAAAACTGCAAAGCATCTTAGAACTGTGCACTCATAGTCGCTCGTGCAAGATTTACGCCCGCACAGGTGACGCTCTTGAGGCGCTGCGCAACGCGGCGCGACCAAACACCGCAGCCTAGCCGGCTCCGAAGGTCTGATTCCGGCTACCCGATAAAGAGCGACCCATGCCCCGCGACATTCCGGTTGGCAACGGGTCGGTGCTCATTACCTTCGACGGGCTCTATCAGCTGCGCGACATTTACTTTCCGTACGTTGGGGCAGAAAATCACAGCCCAGGCGATATTTGCCGCACAGGTATTTGGGTTGACGGGCGCTTTGCCTGGTTCTCCGATGATGCGTGGCAGCGAAACGTCGAATACGAAAAGGATTCGATCGTTAGCAACGTCACGTTGGAGAACGCTGACCTGATGCTGCGGGTGGCTTGCAATGATGCCGTTGACTTTGACCGCAACATCTTCTTTCGACGAATAACCGTTACCAATCTCGCCTTGATTGCCCGCGAGATTCGACTGTTTTTTCACTACGATCTCCACATCGAAGGCAATGAGGTGGGGGACACGTTCGCGTACCACCCGCACCTGGGCGCTTTGGTGGCTTATAAGCGGCGGCGCTATTTTCTCATGAATGGGCAAGTTGGCGATGAGACCGGCCACCATGTCGGAGTCTCATCGTGGGCTACCGGTCTGAAGGAAGTCAACGGGCTGGAAGGCACCTGGCGCGATGCCGAAGATGGGGTGCTCAGCCGCAATCCGATTGCTCAGGGTTCTGTGGATGGCACGATCGGCCTGTATGCGCCAGGTATTGCATCTTCCGAATCAGTGACCTTTTATCACTGGCTTGCGCTCGCCGAATCGTATCAAGACGTTCACGAACTCGACACGATCGTTCGCGAGAGAGGACCCGCGCGCTTCATCGATCGGACGCGCGATTACTGGCGCTTGTGGATCAACAAAGAGCCGGTTGACTATGCCGATCTCGAAGACCGGCTCGTCGAGCAGTACAAGCGCAGCCTCTTGGTGATGCGCACGCAGATCGACAATCACGGCGCGATCATCGCGGCCAACGACACCGATATCTTGCGGTTCTCCCGCGATACGTACTCGTATATGTGGCCGCGCGATGGTGCGCTGGTTTCAACCGCGCTCATTCGCGCCGACTATCAGGCGCTGGCAGCCAGCTTTCTCACGTTTTGTGCCAATGCGATGACCGCCGGTGGGTACTTGCTTCACAAGTACAACCCGGACGGATCCCTTGGTTCATCGTGGCATCCTTGGATGGATGGCAATGGTCGAGAGCAGCTGCCCATTCAAGAAGACGAAACGGCGCTCGTCCTCTACACCCTCTGGGAGCACTACAGAAGGTACCGTGACGTCGAGGTGATCCGACCACTCTATCGCCAGATCATCACGGGGGCGGCAGACTTTATGTGTCGCTACCGCGATCCCGTGACGAAGCTGCCCTTGGCCTCCTACGATCTGTGGGAAGAGCGCCATGGGGTCCATGCGTTCACCGTCGGCGCCGTCTGGGCAGGGCTGCGCGCTGCCGCACAGTTCACCGATTTGTTTGGCGAAGCGCGCCGCTCCGCGATGTACAATACGATCGCCGACGAAATCAGCACCGCTGCCGGAAAGTATTTGTGGGCCAGCGATCTTGGGCGGTTTGTCCGCATGATCAACTTCAAGCCCGATGGCAGCGTGATCCGGGATGAAACGGTGGACAGTGCGCTGTTCGGATTGTGGTATTTTGGAATGTTTTCGCCGCGTGACGAACGCATTACGGCGACTGTTGCGGCGATTCGTGACCGGTTATGGCTGCGAACAGACGTTGGCGGCTGCGCGCGCTACGAGAATGACTACTATCAGCGCTATCAGGACTTACCGCCGTCGCTGCCTGGCAATCCCTGGTTTATCTGCACCCTTTGGCTCGCGCAGCACGCGATCGCTTGCGCCCAAACCCGTCAGGAACTCGAGGATGCCAAAGCGCAGATCCTTTGGGCGTGCGATCATGCGCTGCGGAGCGGCATCTTGGCAGAGCAGGCGCATCCACTGACCGGCGCACCGCTCTCCGTCTCGCCGCTCACCTGGAGTCACGCAACCTTCTGCCTGGCATTTCAAGAATACGTGCGTCGCTGGAATGATGTGGCGTGAGAACGGACCTAAAGGTCCGCTGCTACATTTGAATTCATAATCGCCTGTAGGTTGGGCCTGACACCATCGGTGCGCTAGGTTGAAAATCCATGAGCACCGACACCACTGTGAGCTCGAACGTTTGAAATTCCTGACTGTTTGAATCCGCATGAGGGAGCGGCGGACCTTGAGATCCGCCCACGGTACCGCGTATGCAATACGCCGCGGCATCGAGCACGTACCAAAGAGCGCCTGTACCCGAGCGCGTCAAATTTGCACCAGTGGTTGAATCGGCATGCACGGCAAACTCGAGGTGCGACGCGTCTTTGACGCGCAGTTCAGGGGCGCCGAGGACCGCGACGCGAAAGTGTCCATCAGCATCTGTCGTCAACAGCAGTACGGCTTTGGGCGCTCCGCCCGTTGGATGCGCGCCCAGTTCGAACTGAAGCGGCGGCGGTAGTTGCGATCCAATTTCTTGCGACATCCGTGACCCTTTCGCGCGAATGAATTCGCGCGACTACATTTCTTATGAATTCGCGCGACTACATTATCTTAGTGAATTCGCGCGACTACATTTTTTTGCGAATAAAGCGCTCTAACACGTATTGAGCAATTTGCCTCGCTGCCTGCGTTGAGTAGTAGGCAAACTGCCGCGGAGAAGTCGCCGTCTTCCCCATAGCCACGTCGATAATGCCTCGCGCGAACGTCTCGAGTTCGTCATCTCGTTCGAGTTGATACGGATTCTTTGGTTGCTGGGATTGCGGACCCTCGCTCATGTTTGTTGCACGATGAAAGGGTTCGAGCGTCGTTCGTTGCCGATCGTTGTTTGCGGACCGTGGCCTGGAATGACGGTGACATTGTCTTCGAAGGCAAGGAGCTTGGAGCGGATGGACTGCATGATCTGGGTGAACGAACCACCCCATAAATCCGTTCGTCCTATGCCGCCGGCGAAGAGCGTGTCGCCCGATAAGATGATCGGCTCGCGTTCTTCGATGACAAAACTGACGCTGCCGGGCGTGTGACCCGGCGTGTGAACGGCGCGCAGCGCGTGGTGCCCAAATTGCAGAGGTTGGCTTTCGCGAAGATAGCTGTCGACGTCTGCGGTGGTAGGCGTGGGAACGCCCAACCACGCCGCTTGCTCGGCGATGTTTTTGTAAAGAGGTATGTCGGCCTCGTGCATCATGATCGGCGCCCCGGTCCGCTCCTTGAGATCGGCTAGCGCTGCAACGTGATCGATATGCGCATGGGTTGCGACAATCGCGGCGAGCTTGAGATCGTGCTTGCGCAGGGCTTGATAGATGTTTTCCACGTCACCCCCGGGATCCACCACAATCCCTGTTTTTGTCGCTTCATCGCCAAGAATGATGCAGTTGCAGGCTATCGGACCGACGGGAAAATATCGCAAAATCATATGCGGCTGCAAGCTTAGTGCGCGTTGCAAAGCCACCCTGCCCGCGGGCTCGGAGGTTTGCGGGTACGGCCCTGTCAAAACGCACATTGTTTTGGACGCTCACATGATACGCACGGTTGCAAGCGGCCTCGATCGTAAGCTTTTGGATTTCATCTCTGATCCAGATGCCGGCGAGGCCGAATTCGAGCAGCTGGCACTGGAGCTGTTTGCCTACCAGTACTCGGCAAATCAACCATATCGCAATCTGTGCGATCAACGCAACCGCACGCCAGAGCTCGTTCGCCGCTGGACCCACGTTCCCGCGCTCTCGGCAGCGTCCTTCGCCGACGCTCGCATCGCTTGCTTTCCGCCCGAGCGCGCGTGCTTGCGTTTCGTTTCCAGCGGCACAACGAGCGAGAGAGAGCGTGCGTCGGTGCACGAGCTTGAGAACGCCGTGCTGTACGATGCTTCGCTTGTGAATCATTTCCGGCGATGCGTTCTACCAGATCGCGAAAAGATCGAGATGCTGCTGCTCTCCCCTTCCTTTGAAGACGCACCTCAGTCGTCGCTTGCCTACATGCTTTCCCGCCTCTACGAACGATACGCAAGCGGCGGTGACTTCTTCGTTCATCACGGCAGTCTGGACTCGCAGGGGATCGCCAGCACGTTGCGCTCGGCTCGCGAGCCCGTGCTCCTTTTCGGCACGGCATTTGCCTTCGTTCATTTCTTCGACTATTGCGACGCCGCTCGCCTCAAGTTCCAGGTTCCCCCAGGTAGTCGCATCGTCGAAACAGGCGGCTTTAAGGGAAAATCTCGATCGATCGAACGAGATGAATTTCATCGGGTACTCTCGTCGACATTTGGCATTTCGCCAGAGTGGTGCATTTCCGAGTACGGCATGTGCGAGCTCGGCAGTCAATGGTATGACGCGAGTCTGAGCGACAAGCTCGCGGGTCGTCCGCCGCGCCAGGCGTTCAAAGTCGGGCCCCATTGGACTCGGCACCTGGTCGTCGATCCTGTTAGCGCGGAGCCGCTGCCCGAAGGCTCCGTAGGGTTGCTTCAAGTATTCGATTTGAGCAATCGAGGATCGGTGGCAGCAGTGCTCACAGGCGATCTGGTCAGGGGCGAAGGCGAGGGCTTTACGTACGTAAGCCGCTCGCAGGCCACTCCGCCAAAGGGTTGCAGCATCACCGTCGATTCGATGCTCCGGTCTCATGTCTAACGCCCAACCAATTGCCAGTGCCCGCACAGCGGCGCTGTTGGCAGGAGCGGCGCAATGGCGCGATCGGAATTCCCACGTCCGCATCGCAGCGCGCGAAGCACTGCGCGACGGGGAGTGGCCGGCCCAAGTCGTCGAGCTGGCACTCGACAACGTCCTGCTCGATGACCAAGTGCTGAGCGAATACGGCAACGGACCTGACAGCAGCGGACCTGTAGTGGGCGACTGTCAAGTCGCCCGCCGAGACTCAATGCTTGCCATCCTCCCAGGCAACGTCTTGGGCCCAGCGATTGCCACGGCATATTGCGCCGCCGCGGCGGGCGCGACCATCATGCTCAAGTCTTCGAGCCGAGAACTGTGCCTTGCGAATATCGTCGCAGAGCAATTCGAATCGCTCGGTCCGCCAATCGCAGGCACGCTGAAGACGCTGCGATGGACCGGAGGTGACGAGGATTTCGAATCTAAGATTTTTCCGCTGGCTTCCCGGATTATCGTTTTTGGCGACGACGCAACAATCGCCGACGTCAAGCGTCGTGCTCCCAACAACGTCACCGTTGTGGGGTACGGTAGCGCCTACAGCCTCGGCTACGTTCAGGCCGGCAGCGACATGGCTGCTGCTGCCACGGCCGCCGCAACGGACGTCGCATTGTTCGATCAGCGTGGATGCCTCTCACCGCAGACGATCTATGTCGAGGGTGACGATTCAAAGGCGATCCTGTTCGCACATGCGTTGAGCGGCGCTCTGGCCCGGGTCGGCCGTGCTCTTCCGCGTGGGCGGGCGGGCGGCGCCGAAAAGGCGGCGGGCGCGGAGTTCATACGGCGGCTCATGGTGAGAGCACTCGCTCCCAAGACGCATGCTCTCGACACGGTGATCGTCGGACCCGATATTGATGGAATCCCCGAATTTGTCGTTGGTGCTGAAGCGTTCTCCGCGCCGACGTGCGCCGGATTCGGAAGAATCGTGGTGGTGAAGCCGGTCCACAGCGCCTCCGACGCAGCTGGGGCTGCAAAGACCTTGGGCCATCGCCTAGACTCGATCGGCGTCGCTTCGGCGTTGAGCCCGAAACTTCGCAGCGCATTCGCCGACTGCGGGGCGTCCCGCCTTTGCTCGCTGGGAGAGATGCAGCGTCCGCCACTTGGCTATCGCCCGAAGATATCGGACTTCGCGCTCGAGGACTCCGAATGAGCGCTCGAACGTTCGGAACGCAACCGGGCAAGATCAAAGTCAAGCCGCCAGGTCCAAAGAGTCGGCGTTTGACCGTGGAGCTGCGTCGCTACGAAAGCCGCAACGTCACCTTCGTTAACAAAGACTTTCCTATCTTTTTCTCCCGAGCAGCCGGTGCGAATGTCGTCGACGTTGACGAGAACGTTTACGTGGACCTCACCGGCTTTTTTGGCGTGGCGGCGACAGGCCACAGCAACGAGCGCGTGGCCGACGCGATTGGGAACCAAGCTCATCGCTTGCTCCATGGCATGGGCGATGTGTATCCGACGGAGAGCAAAGTTGCGCTGGCGCGCGAGCTGTGCAAACTGACGCCGGGCAAAGGCGACAAGCGGGTCATCTTTGCCTCAACCGGGGCTGAGGCAGTTGAATCCGCGTTGAAGACAGCGGCGATTGCCACCGGCAAGCCTGGTGTCTTGTGTTTCACGGGTGCGTACCACGGCCTCACCTACGGGGCGCTCTCGGTTACCGACCGGGATTTGTTCCGCGCTCCGTTCTCCAATCAGCTCGGCCATTTCAGCCACAGAGTGGACTTTCCGTATTGTTACCGCTGTCCGCTGGGGCTCCGGTATCCATCGTGTAAGGTTGCGTGCCTTGACTTCGTTCGCAGCGCACTTGAAAGGTTGGGCCCTTCTGAGATCGGAGCGGTCATCGTTGAGCCCATGCAAGGGCGGGGTGGGGAGATTCCCGCGCCGGACCAATGGCTACAAGAGCTTCGAACGTTCTGCGACGAGCAAGGCCTGCTGCTCATCTGCGACGAGATTTTCTCCGGGTTTGGACGTACCGGACGCTGGTTTGCGTGCGAACACGCCGGCATCGTGCCGGACATCATCTGTGTCGGCAAAGGCCTCTCCTCTGGATTTCCGATCTCCGCCTGCATCGGTAAGGCGGAGATCATGGATCGTTGGCCGGCATCGGAAGGCGAGGCAATACACACGAGCACGTTCCTCGGGCATCCTACCGGCTGCATGGCGGCGCTCGCGTCGATTGCAGAGATGCAAGAACACAGACTCGTTGCACGAGCAGCAAAACTCGAGGGATCCGTGCGCGAGATGCTTGTGAAGCTACAGAAAGAAAGCAAGGGGAAAATTGGCGATGTGCGCGGGCTCGGGCTCATGTGGGGGCTCGAGTGCATCAAGCGCGATGGTTCGCCCGATAAGGATCTCGCCCTCCACGTCCTGCGGGCTGCGATGCAGCGGGGTGTCCTTATATTGACCAGCGGACCTCAGGGCAACGTTCTGTCAATAACCCCTCCGCTTGTCATCACGACGGATCAGCTCGCGTTTGCGATCGACATCCTTGCAAATGCAATCAAAAAGGCCTGAGCACTCCAGCGTTATCCACAACAATCAAATGCTATCCACAATTTTCTTTCAAAAGCGAACAACCGTTCACTTGCACAATGGGAGTGCATTGAGTATACTGCCACTACACCGACCGCGGTGCCGAGTGAAGTCAGCAACAACGGATGCCACGATTCGAAGCGTGGAGAGCTGAAGTCCTCGGAGATGGTACCCCTACCGTTGGGGACCCGGCTCACGCTGGGGGATGGCTCTGGGGATCGCGTCCCAGTTAAGCCCTACAACCGAACCTACTGACTAGAGAGTAAGGATCGGAAGGTACGGCGAAAATGTCATCGACCTAACAGTCAACGACCGAGCTCCGCTCGGTCGTTACTGTTGTGGGGGTCCTTTTAGCGTGAATCTACCCGGAACGTCAGTGTTGCCTGGCCTCCGGCCGCCACCGGAATCATCCACACAACCGTTGAGCTCGAGGTCTTTTGGTGGGGCAACGTCTCACTTGCGATCTGCCACAGGCCGCTAAGCTGCTCCTCATAGCGCAACACGATCGGCTTACTTTTGGCATTGCTGACCGTCACGCGATAGTCGGTGACATATTCAGTTCTATTGTAGGGATGTGGGATCTCTTGGTAATTCGTTTGAACGCGGCTCACCTGAACGTCAAATGACGGACCGAGGTCGAGCTGCACGTGCGCTTTGCGGGGCGTGTTGTCAATGGCATTTTCGCCGATGAAGACGGGTTCGCCGGACTCGTCATTTTTGTACATATGAAAGACGCCACTGGGTAGGGGCACGCCAAGCCCGTGTCCGTCGTTGTCAAATTCAAGCGTCACTTCAACCGGGACTGCTTGCTCCGAGCCCTGGCTTTGAAAGTCGTTGGCGCTCACCGATGATGAGAAGACCTGTTGCACGGGGACCCCGCGAGCAAAAAGCAAGAGGGTTTGTTTTGTCTCACCGGTTCGCAGCGAGGTCCGCTGGGGCAGACTGTATTCGTAAAATTCAAAGACCGCCTGGCGTGTCGCGCGATTGGTGTTAGCTGCATAGACGTCAGCGGCGGCCTCCACGCGCACCGCACCAAGCGTTTTCACTGCGCCTGGCTGCGCGCGCTGCACGCTCCCAGCGACGAGCCGAACGGTTGCATCGTCAAAGTCCATGCCGCTGTCGTTGTGCAAAGTGATGAAGGCGTCGATGTCGAGATGGTCACCTCCGGCGTTGAGCCTGGCCACGTAGTCGGCGGCCCAAGACAGGCCACTCGTGAGGTACCCGAGGGCGATGGGGCGTTGTGCGGCGGTTGGACTTTCAAAATCAGCCAAGAAATCGGGCGTCAGTCGAATGATTGGCAGCGTCGTATACACGATGCGGGAATTGGGCGGCAAGCTCGTTTCGAAGCGATCCTTGAACTTGAGGATCGGGCCGCTCGCACTGATCACGACCGCAGTCTCTTTTGTCTCCTTCCCCGTCATTGGTTCGTCGTGGATAACGGTCACCGTATGGCCGACAGCTCGCGCAAAAATCGCGTCTGGCGAAAGAACAGCGGTTTCAAAATTCTGCTCCTGCACAAGGATCGGCGCCTGGGTGCCGAGATCCGAAAGAAAGGCAGTCTCTGGTGACATCTGCGGTGAGACGTCGTCAAAAACGATTCGATTCTCGCCCCGCTCGACATTGAGTAGCCTGACATCGCGAACAAGTGCGAAGTCCCCGTAGACGGTGACCGTCAGGGATTGACGTTGCGCTGCGCTCGTGTGGCGTTCGGGGATCGTGACAGCGAGCGTGCGCGGAGCGTTGACGAGCGACGCTACCATCGCGCTCATAATCGAGAGGAGCACAAACACCGCTGTCCTCTTCATACAAAATCCTCCTCGGCCATACGCAGGCGAAGGGCTGTCAAATGACGAGCTTCGCGGCTCCCTTGGGCCGTCCTTGGTCGTCACTCGGTGCTCTTTTCGTCGAACTCGCGGCACGGAACTTGTCGTATCCGCGACAAACAATCGCGCGTGGCGACGACGACAGAACAAAACCCATCGCAAGAGAGCGAATCCCCGCCAGGGGCGCAGCGCTGGGGCGCGCTGGCGTACCGAGAGTACCGGCTGCTGTGGATCGGGCTCATCATCTCCAACACGGGCAGTTGGATGGCTACTTTGGCTCAGGGATGGCTCGTCGTGGAATTGGCGCCGCGACCGGCTTTGGCGCCGTTTTACCTTGGCATCATCGGCTTCACTCGCGCCATCCCCGCCCTGTTGCTGTCCGGAGTGGCGGGCACGATCGCCGACCGAGTCGACCGGCGACGACTCTTAATCGTTAGTCAGGTCGTCCTTGGACTCACTGCCCTCGCGCTCGCCATTTTGGCACAGACGCGCACCGTACAAATTTGGCAGGTCATCCTGCTCGCGGGCTTGTCCGCGTGTGCGCTCACCTTTGACGCGCCGACGAGACAGTCGATGGTGCCCCTTCTCGTCGGGCCACGCGAGCTGATGAATGCGATTGGACTCAACTCCGCCGCCTTTAATGGACCGGGCATCATCGGCCCAGCCATCGGCGGAATTTTGGTGAGCACCGTGGGCGTCAGCGCCACATTCTATCTCAACGCACTTTCATTTGTCGCGGTTATTTTTGCGCTCTTGCTCATGACTCCCAAGCCGCCCGTGCAGGTTGCCAAGCGATTGGGTCTGTGGGAAGAACTCGTCGATGGATTGCGTTACGTGCGCGGGCAGCCTGCAATTCTTGCGCTCTTTTTGCTCGCGCTGCTCGTCTCAATTGTGGGGCGGCCTTACATACAGCTGCTGCCCGCTTTTGTGAAAGCAACGATTCAGGGTGGGCCGGATACCCTCGGTGTGCTCATGGCGGGATCCGGGGTTGGCGCGTTGGCAGGTTCGATTGCCGTCGCATTCATCGGGACTCGCCATCACCGAGGACGGATCGCGACTGCTTGTGCGACGCTCGCGGGGGTGGCGCTCTTTGGATTCTCGCTGACGAAGACGACGCTGATCGCAGCAAGCGCGCTCGTTGCGCTCGGAGCAAGCATCAATCTGTTTATGGGCATGACCAACACTTTGCTGCAGCTTCACACGGCCCTTGAAATGCGCGGTCGCGTGATGGCGCTCTATACGATGATCTTTTTGGGCTTCATGCCCTTGGGCTCGTGGCTGCTTGGGTCGATCGCGACGCTGACGACTTTGCCGCTGACCCTGGCGGCTGCCGGCATTCTCGTTGCGCTAGCCGGGCTCGCGGTGAGTCGCCTTCCGGGCCCCCGCGACCTGGCATAACCGAACGCGCGAATAAATTCGCGCGACTACACGCGAGAATAAATTCGCGCGTCTACGTCGAGAAGGTTTCGAGACGGCGTTTTACTGACTGCAAGAAGCGCGACGCCACCGAGCCATCGAGTACGCGGTGATCGAGGCTCATGCAAAGATTCATGATCGAGCGGATTGCAATGGCGTCATTGATCACCCAAGGTCGCTTGACCACGGCTTCCATAGTGATGATGGCAGCCTGAGGAGGGTTGATGATCGGGTAGGACGCGATGCTTCCGAGTGCGCCCGTATTGTCGACCGTGAACGTACCGTCGGACATATCCTCCATGGTGAGCTTGCGACTACGAGCCTTGGCGACCAATTCGGTAATGGCCCGGGCCAGCCCGGAAAGACTAAGACGATCTGCATCGCGGATAACTGGAACGACGAGTCCTTCTTCAATTTCGACTGCGATGCCGATGTTGACATGGCTGCGAACGATGATGCGATCGCCTGCCCACGTCGCATTTACCCTCGGAAATTCGCGTAACGCGCCACATACGGCAGTGACAACGATCGGCAGGAAGGTCAGATTCACCCCTTCTCGGGCCTTGAAGCCCTCCTTCTCTCGCTCTCGCCACTTCGCAACTTCGGTGACGTCCGCTTCGACCATTGACCAAGCATGAGGCACCGTCGTCTTGGAGAGCACCATATGTTCGGCAATCGTCTTGCGCATCTGCGTGACGCGGACCGACGTGTCGCCTTCACCCGGTGGAGCGACCGGGATGAGTTTGGCGGGCGCAGCAACATGAGCCGCAGGAGCGGCGGTCACGCTGGCCGCGGTTTGCGCCGCTGGAGCCTGCCCTGTCGCAGCGGCACCCGAATGATCGATTACATCTTTGGCGGTGATCCGACCGCCGCGTCCGCTGCCGGAGAGCTGACGCAGATCGACTCCGTGCTCGCGCGCCAGCTTGCGCACGGCTGGCGAGTAACGATTGTCGTCGGCCTCGCCATCGGATGAAATTGACGGCGCCGCGTTGTGGCTTACTCGCGCGGCGGGTTCGGCCGGCGCAGTGGTGGAGGCGTTTGGCGCGGCTTTTGCTTCTACTCCAGATTCGCCGATCTCACAAACGGGAGCGCCAACCGGAATCGTCGATCCTTCGGCCGCCACAATCTTCGTAAGCGTACCGGCAAACGGTGAGGGAATCTCAGAAGCGACTTTATCAGTCTCCACTTCGAGCAGCGGCTCGTACTTGGCGACTGCTTCGCCCTCTTTCTTGAGCCAGCGCCCGACGGTCCCTTCGGTGACCGTCTCACCCAGTTGTGGCATCGTGACGATTGCCAAAGCTTGAGCTCCTTAGATTGCGACGAGGTCGCGCATCGCCGCGGCGATTTTGTCTGGATTCGGCATGAACGCTTCTTCGTATTCCTTTGCGTAGCCCATCGCGGGGACGTCCGGCCCACACACACGCCGAATGGGGGCATCGAGATCGAAGAACGCTTCCTCGGCGATGATTGCGGAAACCTCGGCACCGATACCGCCGAATTTTTGATCCTCGTGCACGATCAGCGCGCGACGAGTCTTCCGAACGCTCTCCAAAATTGCGCTACGATCCATCGGTCGAATCGACCGCAAGTCGATGACCTCGGCTTCCACGCCCTCTTTCGCCAGCGTTTCGGCTGCCTCGACTGCGAAGTGGCGCATGAGGCCGTAGGTAATGACGCTGAGATCCTTACCAGGACGGGCCACGTCCGCTTTGCCGATGGGAACGGTGAAGTCGCCATCCGGCACTTCGCCCTTGATGAGACGATACGTTCGCTTGTGCTCGAGAAACAGCACCGGGTCATCATCGCGAATCGCGCTCGTCAACATGCCTTGGGCGTCTGCCGGCGTTGAGGGAACGCATACTTTCAAGCCGGGGACGTGATAGAAAAGCGCTTCCACGCTGACCGAGTGCGACAGCGCGCCGCGTACACCGCCGCCGTACGGCGTGCGGATGACGAGCGGGCACGAGTTGCCGCCCGCGCTGCGATAGCGAATCTTGGCCGCTTCGCCGACGATCTGGTTGTACGCGGGGTAGATGAAGTCGGCAAATTGGATTTCGGCAACTGGGCGCATCCCGACCATCGCTGCTCCAACCGCGATTCCCACGATTGAAGCCTCGGCCAGCGGCGTATCAACGACCCGATCTCGGCCGAATTCCTCTAGGAATCCCTTCGTTATGAGAAAGACATTGCCGCGCGGACCGACATCTTCGCCCATGATAAAAACGCGCGAGTCCCGCGCCATTTCGTTGTGGAGCGCGTCGCGAACGCCTTCGAGCACCGTTTTGTTTGCCATCAACAAGCCTTACGAAAGTGGGCCCGAGGCATACACATGCGTATACAGATCAGCTTCAGTGGGGGGCGGCTGTGCTTCGGCCCAATCGGTTGCATCGTCCACTTCCGCTTGCGCTTTCTTCTTCATCTGGGCAATCATCTCGTCATCCATAAGGCCGCGGTCCTTGAGCCATCCAGCAAAGCGCGGAATTGGGTCGCGACCCTTGAGCGCCTCGATATCTTCGGGCGTTCGGTAGGTTAGCTGATTGTCGTCGCTTGTGTGTGACATGGCCCGGTAGACCTTGGCCTCGACGAGCGTTGGGCCTTCGCCCTTGCGAGCGCGTTCGACCGCCTCATGCACGACCGAGTAGGTCGCTACCACATCCGTGCCGTCGCAAATGACGCCCGGGAAGCCGTATGCCGCGGCGCGGTCGGCAACGTTGGGGACCGCCATCTGGAGTTTCTGAGGAACTGAGATAGCAAACTCGTTGTTCTCGCACAAAAAAACCACGGGCACATTGTGGATCCCGGCGAAGTTCATGGCTTCATGCCACTCGCCTTCGCTCGTGGAACCCTCACCAAAGGTGATGAGCGTAACGACCGGTTCTTTGCGCATCTTAAACGCCAGCGCCATGCCAACGCCGTGCGTCACGTGAGCGGCAATGATGCTCGAGATGCTCGCGATCTTTCGATCGGGGACGCTGTAATGGTTGGGAAACTGCCTGCCGCTGGAAAAAATGTCATCTTTGCGCGCGAAAAGACACATGAGCTGCTCGCGCGGGGTCACGCCATATGCTAGCGCGAGCGCGGTGTCGCGATAGTATGGCACGACCCAGTCGGTGCCGCGTTTGAGCGCGTATGCGGCCGCTACTTGTGCCGCTTCGTGCCCCTGGCACGTTGCGGCAAACGGTATCTTGCCCTGCCGATTGAGGGCGAAGGCACGATCGTCGCACAGGCGTGTGAGAACCATGCGATAGTACATTTCGCGCAAGGTATCCGCAGAGAGACCCTCCGGCAGTGAGACCCGGACTTTTGGTTCACTCTTCATGAGCCGGTCGTTTGACGCGCTTGCCAGCGACTCTTCCCTGGCCGCCCTCGGCGAGCTCATGGCTGCGGGGTTTTGTTGCAACAAGCACGTATTGCGGTCTCTATGAGACCACAGGTGAGACGGTGCATGGCAGCCGCTGCGATTGCATTGCTGCTCGTTTCGGGCTTCCCTGGGTGTTCGAAACCCATCGACCCAAATAGCAACGTTCCCGCCTACGATCAACCGCTCGTGCTTCTGTTGGCTGCAATCGGTCTCGGCATCGGCATCACCGCGCTGCATCATCACAACGAGAACCACTCGGGCAGCTCCAGCACACCGACGTTGACCACACCCTCGTTCGTGGGTTCGCTGACAAATCAACCCTTCGATCTCGCTCTCGATCTGAGCGTGGCCGGGTCTGTCGGCGCCCTTGGGACAAGTGGCGGTGGCGGCAATTATGGTTTTACGGAGACCGGTTCATCTTCCACAAACGCCGGCTCGTACACGCTCCCGACCGGTTATCACCCGGTCGCGGTTGCCATCGATGGCGTTGGGGATGATTGGTTCGACGACAGCGCTGGCAATATCGATAAATGCCCGCCACCGACGTCGACCTCCGGAGCGTGCACGCCGCTTCTTACTTTCAGTGACGCCCTGGGCAGCGGCGGCTTCCGCGCGCTCGTCGCAGATTCCACGCACGTTTTTATCGCGGCTGATAATCGCAGCGGAACGGTCAAGTGGGCGGCCTTCGCGCTCGATGGGACCGGCGGGCTCAACGGATCGTATACCTACTCAGGTTCCGGCATCTACTCGCAAGATGCGGCGGTTGCGGTGTCAGGCACGTCCGCAGCAACCTACGAAGTTTTCCATCAAGATGGCACATCGTGGACCATCCCACTGCCTGGTCCGGCAAGTAAGAACACGTTTACCTTCAGTCCGTTGCCATTAGCAGCCGCGAATGTGGCCTTCGATGGCGCCTCACTTTTCTATGGCGCGCTTGGTTCGGCGACGTCGGGCAGCTATCAGATCGGCCGCTGGGTCGGTCCCAATAATTCGCTCGGGAAGCCGCCGGGTGCGCTTGTTTCCCGAATTACGATTGCGTACAATGGGCAGACCAGCCCCAGGGGAGCGGCCTTTGTTGTGCCGGTGCGCGCGCTTCACACCGATGGCTCTTTCATCTATATGCTCGATTCAAGAGGCAAACTCGTGCTGTTTGCCGCTTTCTAAGAGGCGCACGATCATGTCAACCAGAGCTCTACGACCAAACGCAGCGACCTCGCTGCTGAACCAGTTGCAACGTCTCGCTTCGGCGGACCAAGCCAGCATCGACCTCGCCCGGCTGCTGCTCGCTCCTCTGGCGCGAGAGGATGATGAGCGCGGTAATAATCTGCTCGCCACGCTGCGGGCATACTATGAGTGCGGAGCTCGTGTCGACTGGACCGCAGATCGCCTCTTTCTCCACCGCAACAGCGTGCGCTATCGGCTCGATCGCGTTCGTTCTTTGCTTGGGATGAACATCGACCAACCGCAAGCGATCGCCGCGCTCGTGCTGGCACTCGAGTGCAGCGGGCAGGCAGCGGAGCAAGCTAATGCGGGTTAGCGCGCGCAACAAGCTCCCAGGCATCATTTCCGACATCCAAACCGATGGGCTCATGGCAAAAGTGAGCGTACGCATCGGTGACAATCATATCGTTGCGTTGATCACCTCGGAATCCGTCGCTGAGTTGGAGTTGCGGGTTGGAGACCACGTGTCGGCGCTGATCAAGTCGACCTCAGTCATGCTCGCAAAATAGCAATCCGATCCCGCGCGAATAAATTCGCGCGACTACATTGCCATCTACGCGCGCGAATAAATTCGCGCGACTACATTAGTGCTTGAGCTTGGACTTGGATTCGAGGCGGTCGATGCGGTCCAACAAAACCTTATTGCTCTCTCGCAGCGATTCAATTTCTCCCCGCAACTCTTTGAGCTCGGCGGGCTTCTCTTGGTATTCGGCGATCGCCCGCGCCGCGGTGGTCGCTGCACCCTTAAGCCGGCCTTCGACGTCTTGTGACGCAATACGCTGCAAGATTGGGATTGCGGCCACGTCATGCAACTCCACCAGCGCACCAATGGCAGACAGCCGAGCGTAGAAGTTCTTGTCCTCGAGCAAGTCCATCAGACGAGACCGCACCTTGCGGTTGCCGTGCCCTAGCTTGCCAAGTGCAGAAACCGCCGCTTCGCGCGCATACGTCGGCTTACCATACTCTGTCCAGTCGAGCAGCACAGGAATAGACCGATCGTCGCCAAGTTCGGCCAGTCCTTGCATTGCGCCGCTGCGAATGACTTCGTTGAATGACGTTTTCTCCAAGGCCTTTGTCAACAGCGCATACGCCTTCTTGGATCGCGTCTTGCCTATGGCGAGCGCAGCCTCAGCTTCAACAAAGTACGAAGCGTCGCGCGCAAGCAGCATCGCTATTGCTTCGCACGCGTCGTCGCCACGAAACTCACCGAGCGCACGTGCTACCGCTCTGCGCGCCTTTGGGTGGTCGACTTTCCTCGCCCGAACGAGCGCAGCAAACGCTCGCTCGCTGCGGATGCTCCCTAGTGCAGCTGCGGCTTGCGCCTTCACGCCCCAAAACGACCGGCCAGCCAACAGCCGGTCCAAGGCGTCGACAACATCAGGCGCTGGATCTCTTGCCAGCGCACGAATCGCGTCCACCCGCGCACACAAATTCTTGTCGGTCAAACTTTGGCGAATGAGCATCTCAAAGGGGACGCGCAATTCAACCGTCTTGAGAACGTCGCCGTCAGGATCGAAGCAAAAAATCTCCGGACGCTTGGGGAGCGCGAAGTTGAACGTCTGCTCCCGCTGCTCCAGCTCGATCTTGAAGCGCTGCTCGGCCTTGCCCGTCACAAACGCCACAGTCATAGGAAGCGTGAAGACGGGCGTCCCGTCCTCTGGGTCTTGCGTTTGTTCGACCCGCACCGCGGCAGATTTTGTTTTGTCATCCCACGTATAGTGAACGCGAAACGACGGATGGCCACCATGAAACACCCACTGATCGAAGAACGGCAGCATGTTGTTGCCGGTCACCGTCTCGATGGAGCGAATGAAGTCGATGGTCTCCACATTGCCCAGCTTGTGCTCCGAGACATAATGGTAAATGGTTTGCCACCATAACTGGTCGCCCAGTGTCCGTCGAATGAGGTGCAGCACGCACGCAGCCTTTTCGTACAGATGACGGTCGAACAGATCGATTGGCTCGATGTACACGTTGGTGACGATCGGCCGGCGGTATTTCTTGCTGTCCTCCTCAAAATAGCGCTGTGCAAGCATGAGCCGGTAGTAGTCAAACTCGTCTTCGCCTTGGTCGAACTCGCGAAAGAGCGCCTCGAAGTAGGTTGCGAAGCCTTCGTTGAGCCAAGCGTGCGACCAATCTTTGCAGGTCAAGAGATCGCCGAACCATTGATGCGCGAGCTCGTGCGCAACGAGGCTATCGCTTGAGAAATCGAGATGAGCGCGCGCATCGTGCAGCGTCGTGTCGGTCTGCGTCGTCGCGCTCGTGTTCTCCATGCCGCCAAAAATAAAGTCAGTGACGGCGATCTGCGCGTACTGTGCATAGGGGTATGGCACCCCGATGCGATCCGAATAGAACTTCACCATCTTCGGCGTCTTGCCGAAGGAGCGCTCGCCATCCGCTTCGCGGCCTGGAACGACGTAATAGGAGACCGGAAGATCCCCGAGCATCTCGGTCTCCTCGGAAAACTCACCCGCCACACACGAGACCAGATACGTCACGTGCGGCGTGTCCATTTTCCAATGATACGTCTTGGTTTTTGCCTTCGTATCGCCCACCGTTGAGACCAGCGCTCCATTGCTCAACACAAAAAAGTTGGCGGGCACCTTCGCGATGAGCTCGGTTGTTGCTTTGGCATTGGGATAGTCGATGCACGGGAACCAGTAGTGGGCGTCTTGATCTTGTCCTTGGGTCCACACCTGGACCGGCTTGCGCGGATAACCCTTGTCAGGGGAAATGAAATAAATGCCCTGGGTTGGCTGTCGGGCCTCGTAATCCACGATCACCGTGCTCGACTTCCCGGGCTGCAGCGTCTGGTCGAGATCGATCTGCAGCTTGCCAGCGGCGAGCTCGAAGGACAGCTTTTTTCCGGACGCGCTGCGCGCTGCCTTGATATGCAGGTGGTCGGCATCCATCTCGAGCGAATCCAGCGATTTGCCGACCGCACGGAACGTCGTGCGGCAGCTGCCAAAGAGCACGTGGTCTTTGAAATCAAAAGAGACTGTCAGCGCGATGTGCTCGATGGCCGCGGGCCGATCCGGAGCGTAGCGCGGTTTGGTACCCGGTAGGGCAAAGGGTCGACGGCCGATGGAGTAATCTCCAACGTCCGCGCGACGGCAATACGCTTCGTTCATTAATTTTCCTTAGGTCAAAGAATGCTTGAGCGGACTTCAAGATCCGCTGCTGCTATAATTGCGGTGCGAGCAATTTAGCCAGCCAGGCTCGAGAATCCATCTAGATGCGTGGCCCGCTGCGATTTTTCTCGTTGTTTATTTTGCGGCGGCCGCCATCTCTTTGCGTTCGGCCGTGACGATTTGCACGACCTTAGGCGGAGCAAACTCGAAATGGTCGTGCTCCGCTGTGTAGTAACCGAGGCCTTGGGTGGCCGTGCGCAGCTCGGTTAAATATCGCGGCATTTCCGATTGCGGCACGAGCGCTTTGACGACATCTGCGCCTCGGCGCTCTTCGCTCGGACCGTAGTTGAGAATCTGGCCGCGGTGACCGCTGATTTGTTGCAGCACCGTGCTCGTGTACGTGGTTGGTACGGTGATCTCAACTCGTTGAATCGGCTCGAGCAGCACGGGATGACATTTTGGCATACCCTCGCGCATGGCGAGCGAAGCTGCAAGTTTGAAGGACATTTCATTCGAGTCGACGCTGTGGTACGAACCGTCGTAGAGCGTCACCTTAAGGTCCACCACCGGGAAGCCTCCCAACGGCCCGCGTTCGAGCGCTTCCCGCACGCCTTTTTCGACGCCTGGGAAAAACTGCTTCGGTACAGAACCGCCGACCACACGCTCGTCAAATTTGAAACCAGAACCGCGAGGCAACGGCTCGATCTCAATGTGAACATCGCCAAACATGCCGTGGCCTCCGGTTTGGTGCTTGTATCGGCCCTGCTGTTGCGTCTTGCCCGTAATGGTTTCGCGATAGGGCACCGCGGGCAGCTGCGTGTCGAGCTTCACGCTGTACTTGCGCTGTAAGCGTTCCACGGTGACGGCGAGGTGCATTTCCCCATAGCCGCGCAGCACGAGCTCATCAGTAAACTCAGCGCGCTCGACAACCAGGGTTGGATCTTCTTCGCGCATGCGCACGAGCAATTGTGAGAGCTTTGCCTCGTCCGATCGGTCGTGGGGACGCAATGCCAACGAGAAGGCTGCCTTCGGCAATTTGCGCTTGGGCATGATCGTCTTGTTTGCATTGGAACACAGGGTGTCGCCCGTGACGGTCGTATCGAGCCGCGCTATCGCCGCAATGCTGCCCGGACCGAGGTTGCTCGCGGTCGTCTGCGCCTTGCCGAGCAGCGCGTAGAGGCCGCCGGGGCGCTCCTTGACGTCGCGATTGACGTTGACAAGCGCGGTGTCCGGATTGAGCGTTCCAGAAAAAACTCTGACGATCGAAAGCTTGCCGCTTTGTGGGTGGACGATCGTCTTGCAGACTTGGGCGACAACCGGTCCGTTTGGATTTGGTTCGACATCTTTGCCAGCCTCATCATTGCGCCGCACTTGCGTGCCGTCGGGAAACTGCCGGATGATGAGGTCGAGGAGCTCGGCGACTCCCCAGCCGCGGATGCCGCTGGTAACGAGCACGGGTATGATCTTATCGGCGCTGACATCTGTTGTGAGATCCTGTTCGACCTCTTCGAGCGGCGGCTCCGTGCCCTCCAAAATCTCTTCCATGAGGTGGTCGTCGAAATCGGCCAGCGCTTCGAGCAGTTGCTCGTGATTCTTGTCGGCAAAATGTTCAGGCAAGGTGCTGGGGCTTGCCACGCCGTCCGAATACTTGTACGCTTTCATCGTCACCACGTCGACGAACCCTGACAGGTTCTCGCCTTGGCCAATCGGCGCTTGCTCGGCCACCACGTGGTTGCCGAAGCGCTGGCGCAGGGCCGCGTATGTGCCAACGAAATCTGCGCCGGGCCGGTCGAGCCGATTGATGACGAAGCAATGCGGCAAGGAGAGCGATTCGACATAATCGACGATCATCTCGACTTGCGGCAAACGGTTAGGATCGGCCTCGACGACGATGATGACGGCATCTGCGCCGGCAAGCGCAAACTTGGTCTCCTCAAGAAAATCGACTGCTCCTGGGCAGTCGATGATGTTGACAGAGACTCCCCCACTTCGCAGATAGGCGAATCCTGGCGTGACCGACATTTGGTGAGCGTGCGATTCGGGATCGTGATCTGTCGTCGCGGTGCCATCGACGACTGAGCCTTTGCGGGGAATCGCTTGGGTGTGAGCGAGCAGCGACTCGACGAGCGTGGTCTTGCCGCTGTGGTGCGGGCCGACAAAAGCGACATTCCTGATGCCTTGGGCTTGCGCTGCAGCCATCATGACCTCCGCATCATTGAGAAAAGGGACTGGGCTTTTCGACGCGGGTAGGAGCTTGCCTCTCGCCATGCGGGTCTGCGGCGCGGCACCCGGGGGGTAGCAGCGGGAGGCGGCGCGAAAAAACGTTGTCCGATGAACGCCCCGGCCACGCTGAACGTCAACGAGACGTTCGTTTCCATTCAGGGCGAAGGCGACCTGATCGGTGCGCCTGCGCTTTTTATTCGACTCGACGGCTGTCCGCTGCGCTGTTCGTGGTGCGATACGCCATACGCGTTGGCTGGTGACGCGGGGCGGCCCACGGACGTTCTTGCCTTGGCAGCGGTCGCTCGAAATCACAAACGCATCGTTATTACAGGCGGTGAACCGCTCGCCCAAGACATCAAACCGTTGGTGACGGCATTGCGCGATGCTCATGTCACGGTCGAAACCAGCGGCACGATCTTCGCCGACCTGCCGGACGTGGCGCTCTTCTCGATCAGCCCCAAGGTTGGTTCGTCCGGCTACACCCCCAAACCGATCGTTCTGCGCAAGTTTTGCGCGAGTGCCGCTGGCCGCATGCAGCTGAAATTCGTCATCGCAGACGAACGGGATTTGGCGCAGGCACGAGCGCTACTCCTCGCCATACGCGCAGATCTCCCACCGCGGACGCCCATCATCTTGCAGCCGGAAAGCGGCGAGGCGAACAAAAACAACTCCTATCTGTCGTTTTTGCGCTGGCTCACCGAAGCGGTGCTCGCAGACGAAGCATGGAGCGACTTTAACGTCCGCGTGCTTCCGCAGTTGCATTACTTGCTTTGGCACGGAGAAGCGGGCCGGTGATATCCGTGTCGCTTACATGTCACTTCGATGCGGCGCATCAACTCGCATTGCCGTATGATTCGCCGTGCAACCGCAGACACGGACACCGCTATACGGTTGAGATTACCGCCTCATCACAAAAGCTCGAACATGGCATGGTCGTCGACTTCAATACGCTGCGCGAGGTCGTTGATGAATTCGACCACTGCGATCTGAACGAACGGCCTGAATTTTCCGTCACCGGTTTGGCGACGACTGCTGAAAATATTGCCTTTGTGCTAGCGCAAAAACTCGAACACACGGTTGGCCCGCGCGTGGCAATTGACGAGGTAACGGTGCGTGAAACGCCGCACTCGATGGCACGTTGGAGGCGAGGCTAAGGCGCGAATAAATTCGCGCGATTACACTCAGCGGGCGTTGGTGTCGATTTCGATGTCGAGCTTATCCGCTGCGATCTCGGCGAACGCGGTCGTTACCGCTTTCTCGGGATTGGCCCCTTCGATCGCGGGCTCATCTCGGTTGACCAGTTGTTGGGCGCGCACGCGTGCGGCGTTGACAAGCAGGTACTTATTGCCCACGCGCGCCAAAAGCTGATCAATATCGCCAAATGATTTTGGTGTTTTCGTATCTTTCATCAGACCAGACTCGTTCGACTAACAGTCGTGGGCGCCTGCCCGCGTCGTGCGATCAATGGGTGATGGCGGTGACTATTCTTGCAGCAACATCTCCAGAGTCCCGCGCATGGCGACAAGGCCATCTTGGTTGGTCGCGGTCCCTTCGAACAAGATAATCATGCCACGCAGCGATTCCTTCTGATATGTGTCGGTGACGTGCCAACGCAATTCAAGGTTGTCTCCCTCGCGAACCGCGGCGGTAAATCGAAAAGAACATCCAAGACCAATGGCTGTGCCGCGCTCGGCGAGCCAGGAGGCCGCCATTCCAAGCATGAGTGAAATTGTCTGCTCGGCTGAAGCAATGCGTTTGCCGAAGCGCGAGCGCGCACCTGAAGCTTGATCGTGATGCACGGGGTTGTGGTCTCCAGCCCTGTGTGCGAAATCGGCGACGTCAGAAGCATCGTATCGATGATGCTGCGAGAAGGTGTCGCCCGACGAAACCCGTTGTGCCAGTGGTAGCGCCATAGTGGGTCCCTATTATGGAAGGTGCAAGCAGCGGTCCTTTAAAGCTCAAAAAGGACGGCCTGGGCCGTCCTTTTGATTTCTTGCGCGCAGCGCGAGCTAAGCGGCTTTGTGCAGGCCGATGGCGCGGAGCGCCTCTGAACCACTGCGAAAGATGACAACCGAGGACGGAAGATTGGCGTGCGCGAGAACCTCGGCAAGCCAGCTATCCTTGGCAACAAAGGCCACGTGCAGGGAGGGTCGCTCTGCAATCAACTTGGCAACCGTCCCCGTCAGTTTGCCGACGCCAATCTCATCAACGCTGGCCAAATCTTCAAGATCGATGATGAGGTCGCTGCCATCGAGGTGCGCGGCGTGAAAGAGAGCAGTCTGCACTGTGGGCGCCGCCGCGAAATCCAATTGCCCTTCAATTTTGAAGAGATTCCATTTCGTTGTGGCGGGTAATGTTTGTAAAATCATTGTGTCACCTAGGTCACGTTATCGGCGTTCCCGCGAGACTTTACACCTATGGTCGGAATTTTTACAAATACTCATCTAGTTTTTAAACTCTACATCTTGGGTTAGCGAGGACGCTGCATCGCAAGACGTGCTACTGTCCCGTTGCGCTTCACGTTTGCGGCGCGACGCGGCCCAAGGAAGGGGCCGCGCCGTCAAGGCCGTGAAGGGCGCTGCATGGACGTTGTCTGCATCATCGGTGACCGCGTGTATCACTCCCCAGGAAGTCCCTGTCAGCGGGAGCTTGATAGCCGGGGTCAGCTGCTCAACCTCACGGAAGCGCAGGCGCACGAAGTGGGCATGGAACCTTGCGGGTTCTGCATGGCTCCCCATTCCAGCGAGGATCCTACGCCAAAAAGGGGCTAAGCGCTGTGCGCAGTTCCTCGGGCAATGGCCGCTTGGCAAACGATTTTCGATCGATGCAGACCAGCACGATCTCGAAATCTGCAATCCGAGTCTTTGCATCATTGTCGATCGTGAACCCAAGCGCGACCGACGTTGTGCCAAGCGACTTGACGAACGCGGCGACCGTCAGCTTTTCATCCAATCGTGCCGGGGCGTGAAAATCGCACGAAAAGTGTACGCGCGGCAGCCAGCAGTCAAACTCGTCGAAGACCTTTCCATACGGCATGCCCGCGGCTCGAAAGAGTTCGGTCTCCGCAACTTCGACAAAGCGTACGAAAGCACCGTAGCAGACGATGCCGGCAGCATCGACATCACTCCAGCGTACGTATTCTTGAATCTCAAATGGCTTCTTCATGGAGCGATTTTCCAATCGCCCCCTACAAGCGCTCAAAGCGAGCGGTGAAGTGCCGCAGCGGCGGCGATTGCCACGTCATTTTGAGACCACGCACCTTCGCTTTGTCCTTGTACACTTCAGCCATCACCTCGATGACGTAGTCGACATGACTTTGCGTATAGACACGGCGCGGAATCGCAAGTCGAACGAGCTCCATCGCGGCAGAGGTCTCGGCGCCCGTCTTCGGATCTTTTGTGCCGAACATGACGGTTCCGATCTCCACGGCGCGAATGCCACCCGCGAGATAGAGTTCGCACAAGAGCGCTTGGCCCGGATATTGGAGCGGTGGAACCTGTGGTAAGAGCGCGGCTGCATCGACATAAATTGCGTGCCCGCCGGGTGGCTGCACGATCGGATACCCAATCTCTGTCAGGTGCTTGCCGAGGTAGGCGGTCGAGGTAATGCGATATCTAAGGTAGTCATGATCGACGACCTCTTTGAGGCCGATGGCAATGGCCTCGAGGTCACGACCCGCCAGCCCGCCATAGGTTGGGAATCCTTCGGTCAAAATGAGAAGCGTCGCCTCTTGTTTGGCCAGCAATTCGTCGTTGGTCGCGAGAAAACCACCGATGTTAACCAGTCCGTCCTTCTTGGCTGACATCGTTGCTCCGTCGGCATACGAGAAGAGCTCGCGTGCGATATCGATGACCGCTTTGCTCTCATAGCCTTTTTCGCGCTCGCGAATGAACCAGCAATTTTCGGCGAAGCGGCATGCATCGATGTAGAGCGGCAAGCGATGCTCCTTGCAAACGTCGCGCACCGCCTTGATGTTCTCCATCGAGACGGGCTGACCGCCACCGGAGTTGTTCGTGACGGTGAGCATGACGAGTGGAATCTTCTCCCTCCCAACCTCCGCAATGAGGGCGCGCAATCCCGCCACGTCCATGTTGCCTTTGAACGGATGCATCGATGCGGGTTGGCGACCTTGCGGTATGGGCAAGTCGACGGCGACCGCACCGACGTGCTCGATATTCGCGCGCGTCGTATCAAAATGCGTGTTGTTGGGAACCACGTCTCCTGGTTTGCAGACCGTGGCGAATAAAATGCGCTCGGCAGCGCGGCCTTGGTGAACTGGGAGCACGTATTGGAAGCCGAAGAGGTCGTGCACCGCATCGAAGAAACGATAGTACGAGCGTGCTCCTGCGTACGACTCGTCGCCGCGCATTATGCCAGCCCACTGCTCGGCGCTCATCGCTCCCGTGCCGCTGTCGGTGAGGAGATCGATGATGACGTCTTCGGCTTTGAGCAGAAACGGATTGTTGCCCGCAGCCTCAAGCAGCCGCTCGCGCTGGGCGCGCGTGGTCATCCGAATCGGTTCGACAACTTTAATCCGAAAGGGTTCGATGATGGTATGAAATGACATACGACCCCCGTGATTGCTGCTCGGCGGTTCGCGCCGCAGCGGTGTCTCGCCTATGAGCTTAGGCCCAAGGAGATTCTAAAAACCGAACCTAAGGGGGCAGCGTGCTTGCTCAGTCAGTATTTCTCAACGTCTGCCCGAAATGCGCTTCGCCGAACTTGGAGCGCCGCAAGTACTGGTATCCAACCTTGGGCTATGGCGATCAAGAATTGAACTGCCGGCTGTGTGGACTGTGCCTGTGGCCGCGCTTCGACGAATCGCCGCGCCGCGCATATTATCGATGGTTGATGAACCGACTCCGGTTTTAACGCGCGATTAGGAGCCGGTGCCTTTGTAGTGATTGAGGCCTGCGCGCCAAAAAAGATACGCACCCCCAAACCAGAGAGCGCCGATCGCCGGCGTGAACCAGCCAAGAGCCGGATTGATCGAATAACCGACTTCTGATGTTTTGTGCAAGAGCGTCGTCGCCGGAAAATAGTTCATAAACGCGAACGGGAAGACATAGGCGAGCATGATGCGCACGGCGCGATTATAAATCGAGAGAGGATAACGGGTAAAATCGTTTTCGAGCGACATGACCACCCACCGGAGCGTATCGAGACGGATCACCCAAAAGGAGAGCGTCGCCACTGCAAGCTGGACCGCAAAATCGATAAGTGCGCCGCCCGCGAATGCCAGCACCAGCAAAATGGTTGAGGCGATCGTCCATTGTAAATGCACGACGCCTTGAGCGAATGCAAAAAAGACCAAAGCGATCACAAGCTCGTCCGGCCAGATTTGGCCCGGCTGAGACAGCACTTGGAAGAGCGGATCCAGCGGACGCACTAAGAAACGATCGAAGCCGCCTTCTTGCACGTGCGTCGGCACTTCGCCGATCGTGAAGAAAAACGTATTGTTCAGCGTGTGCGCAACCATGTACAAGGCGTAGAGGAAGAACACTTCTTTCCAGTTCCAACCGTTCATCGATGGGAAACGCGACATCATGATCCAGATCGTTCCGACCGCGATCCCATGATACACGATTGTAAAAAAAAGCCAGATAAAGAAGTTCGCTTTGTACTCAAGAAGCGTGAGGGTGTTGAGCCGCCAGAATTGACGGTACGTCGCGAGGTAGCGGCTAGCCACCTTGAATCACCACCCGACGCTCGCCCACTCGCCACAACCCGAAGGCGATGACGCCGAAGACGATCGCCCAAACAACTTGGAATCCCAACATGCCGAGGATCTGCGTTCCAGCCACTTTGCCGATGTAGATGGACAGCGGCGCGTTGTAGATTGCGGCGAACGGTGACGCGAACGCAAGTTGCTGCAAAATGCCTGGCGGGAAAAAGTACAGGGGAACGAGCGACCCCGACAACAGCGACGAGACAAACTGCACCATGAGTTGCACTCCGAAAATTTCCATGGTCCAAAACGTGATGGTCGCCATCATAAGATCAAGGAAAAAATTAACAACGAATCCCAGCACCACGGCAATGAGGAACGCGACGGCCGCCCCAAACGATGGCGGAGGAGAAAGATGCACGAGCAAAAGTGACAGCAAGAGCGCCGGAACAATCTGCAGCGAAGCGAACAAGGTCTGGCCGACGGTATCGGCCAGCACGTAAAACGGCACGGAGATTGGCCGCATCAGGTCGATCGCGATCGACCCTTCGCGAATTTTCTCGCGAATGATATAGGCCCCGTTGACGCCGTAGATGAGATCGAGCAGCAACGCCAGCGTGGCATACGTGATCATGGCGGGCAACGAGATGCCTGCCTGCGCGCCGTTGTTACGGTATAAAGCCGTCCACAGCGTGGAGAGCAAGAACACGCGCAGCAAAACCGAGCCTATGTGGGTAAAAACCTGAGGACGGTACGTGCCCTCGCGAGAAAATGCGCGTTTCGCAAATTCGAGGTAAGGGGCAATCGCCAACTAGGCGTGGCCTCGGAACTTTATCTTGATGACGGGACTCACGTAGCGCATGACGACCTTGCTCGGCGCGGTACCGGTCGTTGACGCGCCGCCGATAACCCACACCACATTCCCGAGCGTCACCTGTGCCATGCCGTGTCGCGGGCTTGGCAGCCACGGTCCATCGAGCCAACCGCCTATTTGCGGCTCGGAGATCTCCATTGTTTGCGTGGCTTGATCCTGACGCAGGTCATCGCCGCCGACAGCAACGAGTCGACTATTGACCACCGACAACCCAAAATCCGATCTTGGTTGGTGCAGATAGGAGCACGCCATCCAGCGATCCACAGCGGGATCGAATGCATCGCAGGTATTCAAGTTGCGTTCTTGCTCGTCTCGACCGCCGATAACGACGATCAACCCATCGAGTACGGTGGACGCAAGGCCTTCCCGCTCGTCGGCGAGGGCAAATGGCACGACGGTCCACTTTTCCGTCGTCGTATCGAAGATCTCCATGCTCGTTGCGTCATTGCCGTGCGATACCGCACCGCCAATGAGATAGAGCTTGTCGTCGGCGGCCTGCATCGTTGCGCCATATCGAGGAATGGGCATGGATGGCATCTCAACCCAAACATCGTTGCCGACATCGTAACGCCAGAATTTGTTCGTAACCAGATTTTCAATTCGCCCACCCGCAACGTAGACGTAGCCTCCGGATGCCGCCGCGGCGGCGTGATCCACGGGTTCGGGAATAGGCGCTCCATACGTCCACGCGCCGAGCCGAACGCCGGCTCGCATGACATCGGTGCCCGGCTCCTCTTGGGCGATTTCTGGCTCCCAAACAAGCGTCGTATCCATTTGATCGTCGTGAGGGCCATAGCCGCCGATCAGGTAAATGCGTCCGGCGAGGACGGCTGCTGCCGCGTCTTGGCGTGGTGAGGGTAAATCCGGTCCATGCGCCCAGGTTCCCCGATTGAGATCCGCACGCAGCTCGAAGGCCTCGGAGGGGGGCGACGCCGCCGATGCTTGCGCGTTGATTGCGCTTCTCGTCAAGCACACGAGAGCGAAGCCCACGAGGGTGGCAAGTGCAGTTCTGCGATACGCAGCCCTCACGTCAGCGCTCCTGCAATGCTCGGTTCGATGTCCAGTCCCTTGAGGTAGATTTCGCGAATGATCGATTCCAATGCCGGTTCGGAAATCGTCACGTCCTTGAGCTCGTACTGCTTGGCCAGGGCGACGATAATCGTGTCAGCGCCCACGCGTTCGCGGTCGAATTCAAAGGAAATGCGATTGCCTTCTTGGGCAACGAGCCGGACCCCCGGGATCTCGATATCGCATTCTTTGCAATAGCCCTCAATGAAGGCAACAAGGATGCGGTTGCGCCCATAGCGCCGCTTGATCGCCTCAACGCTGCCGTCGTACAGTTTCTGCCCGTGATCGATGATAATAATCCGGTTGCAAAGTTTCTCGACGTCGTTGAGATCGTGCGTCGTGAGGATGAAGGTGGTGCCGCGATCGCGATTCGTTCGCCCTATAAACTCGCGAATGGCTTCCTTGGCGACGACGTCAAGACCGATCGTTGGTTCGTCGAGAAAAACGACGGGCGGGTTATGCAGCATGGCAGCGGCAAAATCGCCCCGCATTCGCTGCCCGAGGCTGAGCTGGCGCACCGGCGTGCGAATGAACTCTTCGAGCCCGAGCAGGTTACTGAACTCGCGCATGTTGCGCTCGTACACATCCGCCGGGATCCCGTAAATCGCCCGTAGCAGCTCGAACGACTCGCGCAGCGGCAGGTCCCAATACAACTGGGTTCGCTGCCCAAAGACGACGCCGATCTGACGTCCGTTGGCAGTCCGATGCAACCACGGCACGATGCCGTTGACAACGCAATCACCGCTTGTCGGCACGAGGATTCCGGTGAGCATCTTGATCGTTGTTGATTTGCCCGCGCCGTTGGGTCCGATGTAACCGACGAGCTCGCCGGCCTCGAGTTCGAAGGACACATCGCGCACCGCAACCTTGTCATCGTATTCGCGCGAGAAGAGCGAGGTGAGCGTGCCGACAACACCGTCTTTGCGGCGCTGGGTCCGAAATGTTTTTGTCAGGTGGTTGGCGCGAATTATCATGCGTTGCCTAGGGGTGGGATGCGGCCCTGGACGCGAATGCTTGCGCGTGACCGCAACGCCTTCCTTGGACGACCAATCGGACGGCGAGATTACGTCCCTCTTCGTGTACGGCGGGCTGATGCGCGGCTTCGATTTGCATCATTACTTGGCAAGCAGCACATTCATTGACACCGGGTGGACAGAGGGCTCGCTCGTAGAGTTAGGGCGCTATCCGGGTTTGATCGATGGCCCCGGGAAGGTCAAAGGCGAGCTCCATGCACTCCACGATACGCCGGCACAACTCGAGGCGCTCGACGAGCTCGAGGACTTCGACCCAGCGAATCCGCAAGCGAGCACATATCTGCGGACGATCTGCGAGGTGCATCTGGCCAACGGTTCGCTCGCGCGCGCGTGGGTCTACAAGTACAATCTCGACCTTGGCCGCCTCGCGGTGATCGAAAACGGCGACTGGCACCACAAGTGAGCCTTCATGTTTCTCCGGGTTCCGCTGGGCCTGTGATCAAGCGCGCGCTTCGACTGTAGGTTAAGTATAAGAATCCCCATTCGATAAAAACCAGCAGCCGGCTCTGAAATTCAACCAGATACATCAAGTGAATGAAGAGCCAGAGAAACCAGGCGGGCCATCCCCAGACATGCATGCCGAACACATTTGCCACGGCGGCGGAGCGGCCGATGACCGCCATGTCGCCCCGATTGAAATAGCGAAATGGTGGAACGGTCTGCTTTCCCCGCAGGCGGGTGCGGATGACGCGGGCGACGTAGGCGCCTTCTTGAATCGCGACCGGGGCGAGACCGGGCAGCGGTTTGCCCTCTGCTCCGGGTGCCGAAGCGAGATCGCCTATCACGAAGATATCCGGAAAATCTGGCACGGTCAGATCCGCGTTGACTTGGATTCGACCTGCTCGATCGGTCGGCGCATGCGTCCGCTGCGCGACTTGCTCGCCGAATGCCGTGGGCGCGATGCCCCCAGCCCACAGAACGGTCCTGGTTGGCAACCGCGTTGATCCCTGGTCGGTCGAAAATGTCACGGAGCCGGCATCGATATTTTGAACGCGAGCGCCGGTGAGCACTTCCACACCCAGTCGCTCGACGAGAGCGCGCGCGTGGCGCGAAAGATCCTCGGGATAGACCGGCAAGACGCGGGGTGCGGCCTCGATGAGCACGATGCGAGCATTTTGCGGTTGAATGGATCGGAAATCATGGCGCAGCGTTTCCCGAGCGATTTCGGCTAGAGCTCCGGCCATTTCAAGCCCTGTTGCTCCAGCCCCGACGATGACGAACGTGAGCCAAGCGCGGATGTCGTTTGCGTCGCTCGATCGCTCGGCGGCTTCGAACGCGTAAAAGATCTTGCGTCGAATGGCTGTGCCTTCTTCGACCGTCTTTGGGCACTGCGCCCACTCGCGCCACTCGTCGTGTCCGTAGTACGAAGTGTCCGCTCCAGTCGCCACCACGAGCGTGTCGAAGTCGATGCTTGCGCCATCCTTGAGCGTCACGCGCCGTAATTTTGGATCGAGATCATCCGCTTCTCCCAGCAAGACGCGCACGTTCTTTTGCTTGCTGAGGATCGAGCGCAGTGGCGAAGCAACTTCACCCGACGACAGTGATCCCGTCGCGACCTGATACATGAGCGGTTGGAAGAGATGAAAGTTTCGGCGATCTAAGAGCGTGATATCCAGCGGGGCCGACTTCAAATGTTGCGCCGCGCTGAGCCCCCCGAAGCCTCCGCCTATGATGAGGACTTTAGGAGGCGCCATCACTCGCCGTCATAGTAGTCCAGCACCGGCGCGGCTCGGACCATGAGCCGATCTCGTGTCGTCACCAGCACTTTGTTGGAATCCGGATAGTAGGCGACCGAACCAAGGCCTTCCATGCCCAGCATGAACACACGACACGGCTTGTCGCTTCGATTGATCAGTTGATGGGCGCCGACGTCACCCGGTGGAAATGCGATCACGTCGCCCTTGCGGCACGTTATCTCGCCGCGCAGCGTGCGAACGACCGCCTCTCCCTCCCAGACAATGAACAACTCTTCTTCATGCTCCTCAACGTGCAGCGGACAGAAAATCTTGCCTGGCGGCAAGGTGGTCATTTGATAGCCAAGTTTGCGCGCCCCGATCAGCAACCCGAGCTCGTGAAAAATGCCTTCGTATTTGCCGCCTGCCTCTGAAAAGTGCTCGGCCTGGGCTTCGTCGATGTTGATCCGATTGACGTACACGTCTTTGCGCGACTGCAGGCACTTGCCGATGATGTCGTCTGCGCTGCCAAAAAGGCACGCCCCGTCCCCGACCAACAGGGTGTTCAGGCGCAGCGCCCATATTTGGCGCAAAGATAAGGCTGCTTTGACGGGATCGCTAAGCTTTTCATCTGGAGGCAGGCGCAGCGAACCTGCTGGGTCTCCCCACAAAGCATCTCCCACGATCGCAGCTTTTCGCTTCGGCAGCGCGAGCGCGATTTCGCCCGGGGTCTTTCCGCCCTCGAGCGCGATGACTGAAATCCCCTCGGTGAGCTCTTCATCCCCCTTGAGCAGCCGGTCCACTGGACCGCTGAGCAGTTTTGCTTCGTGCTCGCCGGCCATGATTTTTGCGCCGAAGGTGGCTGCGAGCTCGCGCGCTTTGCGTTCGTGATCGCGATTGGTGATGACGATTGTTTGCACCCCACCACGCTCGCGCATGAAGGCCACGTCTTCTTCGCTGGTTGCGAGCGGATCGACGACGATATTGCCATCTGAATGGCGCAGAAAAAACGAATTAAAGAACATGTTGCGATCGGCTTGCCAAACCGACCACATGGCTGCGCCATCGAGAGCAAGAGCCTGCATGGGTACGATCCTCCAGCGCGGGCGAATGAATTCGCGCGACTACATCATAATGGGGACGTGCGCTTTTGGATTGCGCGCCGAATTGCCTCCAGCAGATTCTCGGGTTCGAAGGGTTTGAGGACGCTGCCGTCGCCGATACGATCCATTTCGGCTTGCATCGCTTCGTCAATGCTTCGTGCGGTGACAAACACAAACGGCATCTCGCTTGTTTCCTTCCTCGCGCGAAGCGCGCCGCACAAGGCCAAGCCATCCATCCCGGGCATCAAGACATCTGATACCACAACGTCGACCCGCTCCGTCTGCAACCGGTCGAACGCCTCATCGCCATCTCTGCACTCGATCACCGAGTGCCCGGCGAACTTGAGGTATTCGCACAGGACCGAGCGTAAGAGTGGCTCGTCGTCCACTAAGAGTACGCTCGCCATTTTAGGCCGGTTCCGACACGGAGGCGTCAACTTTTTGTGCTCTGCCGCCTTCGCCGGCGCGCGAGTACTCGATGGTGACGGTTGTGCCGCGTCCGACGTCGCTCGCAACCGAAATCGTACCGTGCATTGATTCCACGAGTCGTGCGACGATGGCGAGTCCAAGACCGGCGCCGGACGCCTGAGCGGCCGCCTGGGGCGATCGATAGAAGCGTTCGAAAATATGGGGCAGGTCGTCTTTGGATATTCCAATGCCCGTATCAGCCACGATGAAGCGCACGCGGTCGAGGTCGACCTCGACCGTGACGTCAACGCGCCCGCTCGCGGGCGTGAACTTCAATGCATTGCCCACAAGGTTGTGAACCACGCTGCGCATCGCCTCCGCATCACCGCGAACGATGGCGGGCTCATCGCCGACGTGCAGCTCAATGCGAGGGCCGGCGGTGCCAAAGCGTCCAACTTCCTCAACACCGGACTGCACCACCGTCCGCAGATCCACTTCCGTGGTCCTCATCGTGGCATTAGGAGCGTCCAAGCGGGCAATCTTTAGGAGATCGTCGACGAGATACGCCAACCTGCGCGTCTCCTGATCCAAGACACTGAGCAGGCGTCCGTCCTCAGGCGCCAACGCGTCGCGTGGGCCCAACTTCTCCAGCAAGAGTGCTGCGAGCATGCGCAAGGTCGTCACCGGCGTTCGCAGCTCGTGACTCGCGGTTGCAATGAAATCGGCGCGCGCGCGCATTTCGCGCTCGATCTGCTCGTTGGCCTCGAGCAAGTCGTCGATGAGTCGCCGGCGCGCTGTCACGTCGCGCGAGACGGCGATCAGGGTGCCGGAGCTATCCAAGCCGTGGCGCGTGAACGTGACGCCGGCGATATAGCGAGTGCCGTCCGCCCGTGTCCGCTCCATCTCTCTATAGACGAATCCTGATTCGCTGACTTCCTCCCGAATTTCCGAGAGCTGCCTGTCGGACAAACCCAATGCATCGATGGAGGACACTGAAGAGCCGACGAGCTCGCGCGCCGTGCATTGCAGTTCGCTGCAGAGCGCCGCGTTGACGTACGCAATCACGCCATCGGCGCTGATGCGCATCACGCCTTCGCGAACCGACTCCACAACGACCGCAAGACGCCGCGATTCGTTGAGGCTTTCTTCCAGTTCGCGGGTGCGAGCTGCAACACGCGATTCGAGTTCTTCGTTGAGGGCTTGCACGCGACGGTTGATGTGCCCAACCACTTCGATCGGCAGCACGATTGCCAGGACCAGCGCGAGCCATCCGAGCACGAACCACCACGGCCGAACTTCTGCGTGCGCAGGAGCGATGAGTGTCAACTGCAGCACGCGGTCGGCAAAGGGGATCGGGAAGATCTGCCGGTCGGGTTGATTTGCATCGGCACCGCCGGATGCCACCGCGAGTAACCGGCCGCGGCCATCATCGAGGGTGAATGGCCCAGGCGCCACCTTCGTGAGGTCACCTGTCACGAGAAGCCGCACATCCAAAAACTCGACAATCGTGCCGACGTCGCGGTCGCGTCGAACCACTCGCGTCGCCAAGAAAAACTGGCCGTCTGACGCAGGCGTCAGAGGCGGTGCAGCGGCTTTTGGAGTAACGTCGGAAACAGACGTTGCGCGGCTCAATTCAGCATCGAAGAGCGCAATTTCGATTGCCTGGATCTCGGGGCGGGAAACGCTGCGCTGGAGAGCGCCCCTTGGAACACCCAGTTGACCCTGGCGCCCTGCCTGGATGTGCGCCGTGTGTTCGTCGCTGGCATTGAAAAAATCCACCGCCATGACCGCATGATCTAAACTCATCGCGCGGCGAGAGTTGCGCTCGAAGTGCGGCGCGAGATATCCTTCCACCCCAGTCACGGCGGCAAGACTTTCCACTGCTGCCACCCGCTGGCCCAACCGCTGGGTCTCGCGTTCGACGACGTGCGCGCCACGCGCGCGCAAATCAGCGGTCACGGTTGTTTCTTGATAGGCACTGACCGTGCGGAACAATGCGTACGCGACCAATGCGAGGACAATCGCAACGAGAAGCTGAGAGAATCGAACGCTCATCGTACCGCCATCGAACGCCTGAGCTTTTACAACCTATGCAGCAACGGACCTCCTGAGTCCGCTCGCTGGGCGCACCGAGAGGTGCGCCGCTGCAAGAACATATTTCGGGGCGGGGTCAAAAGTCCCGCGTTAGAAAAATCATTCAGGCAGCGTGATTAGGCGGGAGCCGGAAGATGCTTGGCGAACTTTGAAAAGTATGGCTGTTCGCGCACAATCGAAAGTGAATCAACCTGTCACTTTGCGTTTTGAAGAAGGCGTCGGCCCCGAGCGCGGGGGGCCACCACTGGGTCTGTGGCAAGAATCAATTCCGTCGCAGACCGCGATCGAGGGAACTTTTCCCAAACCAATCATCGCACAAGGCGTTGCGGCGTATCAACGCGGTAAAGTTCGATCGCTCAATTTGCGCCGCGTCGATCTCGTCGCGACGGTCGCCGACACTGAGACGCACACCACCACGCTGACGCGCGATCCGTCGCGACTGCCACTCGGCATGCGCTGTAATTGCACGTGCCGCTACGGTTATGACTGCAAGCACGCGGTCGCCGCATTGTCGATGCTCGCGGAACTCGCGGCGCAGAACACCGAACCGCCGGAGCCCTCTCCGCCAACGACGCCAACCAACGGAGCGACCTCCGCATCCCATGTGAGCGGCAACGGCTCGGCAACCACGCCGGTTGCGTCGACCAACGGACGGCCCGTCAGTGAGCTCGGCGATTTGTTCGACTTGCTCGCCCCTCATCATGAAACGCTTGCCCCGCGCCGGTGCCTGTGGGTGGTGGTCGGTTTCGACGAACGCCTCGGCGTCTTCTACGCGCGCTTGTGTTTGGACGCGCCGAAACTGCACGGCGTCGGACGCACCCATGGCGACCTTCAGCAACTTTATCGCACGACGCGTCAGGCCAACCTCACGGGCGAGGAATGGGATCGCTACGACGGCGCCTTGCTCTCGGACGCTACGCTTGGCCCGATGTTCGGCACGCCGGCCGACTACGCGCTCGCCCGCCCCTCGTCCGAACATACGCAGCGCTTGAGCAACAATTTTGGACAGCTGCTCTTGAGATTGATCTCGCACCCGCGCGTTCGCTATGACGACCACTTAGGATCGCATCCCGAGACTTTGCCGCACGTGCGGATTGTGCTGTCGCCGCTCCGACTTCGGCTGTCAGGCGAGCGCTCCAGCGAGGGAGATCTGCAGCTGTCCGGTCATTTTGTTCGTCCCAATGGTTCGACGATCGAGTGCTCGGCTGTGCGCATCATCGATGGTATGCCGGCATGGCTTTTCGATGGACAGGCATTTTATCTCCACGATGGTTCTTTCGGATTGCGCATCGTTGAACGCTTCAAGAACGTTGCATCGGTGAAGCTATCGGCGCCCGAGGTGCCGCTGCTGCTCGAACGCGCGCACAACCTCTTAGAACGGGAGACGGCCGCGGACTTGCTGCTCCTGCCGGAAGAGATGGAGCCCCAGACGCTGTTGCGCCTGCGCTGGCTCGGCGATGGCATCACCGCCGATGCTGCGGTCGAAGACGCAAAAAGCGGCGCCAACTGGCCCATCACGACTGGCGAGTTTAGCCCCTTGCGGCGGATCGATGACGGCAAGAAAGGCAGCGTGCCAAAGTACGCTCATTGCGATCCGGCAATTGCCGCTCATGTCCGCGCAAAGCTCGAAGCCCATGGTTTTCGACCGTGGAAGGACATTTACGAGACCTTCAAGCTCGAACACCCAGACGACCCGCTGCCACACTACGATGAGACTGCATGGCGGCTCGAGGGGACAGACCTCGGCTACCAATTCGGCACCGAAATCTTGCCGGCATGGAAAACTGAATTCCACCTCGATCTCGACGAAACGATGAAATCACTCGTGGAAGGCCCAAAAGCCATCCACGTTTCTTTATCCGTGGAAAGCGCCGCCGAGAAAGCTAAAGCAAAGGCCAAGGGCAAGATCTCAGCAGCCGCGTCGGGACCAATCGATTGGCTCGAGATCTCAGTCGAACTCATGCTCGACGGACAACCACTCTCACCAGACGACGTGAAAGCGTTGTGGCAGAGTTCGGGTCGTTTCTATCGGCTCGCAGATGGGCGTTTCATCGATCTTTCGTCGTTTGCTTTGCTGCGCGAGGCCACGGGTGGCTTCGGTCACTCCCTTGAGGCGGGCGGACCGGTGCGCTTGTCCGCGGCGCAGATGCTCTCGGTCTACGACGACTTGGCGCGTGCCTGCGGCGACGCGGAGCTGCCTCAACAGCTACGCGATTTGCGCGAGGCCGTTCGCGGATTCAGCGGCATCGAGGAGGTCGACCCACCGGCGCACCTCGTCAAGATCTTGCGCCCTTATCAGCGGCGCGGTTTGGATTTTCTCGCTTATTTGGGCCGGTATGCTTTCGGCGGCATCCTTGCCGATGACATGGGCTTAGGGAAAACGCTCCAAGTGCTGTCGTATTTGGAGCGGGAGCGCTTGCGCCGCGGCAGTGCGCCGAACCTCATCGTTTGTCCAACCTCAGTGACGCACACGTGGCTCAGCGAAGCGGCGCGCTTTGTGCCCGAGTTGAAGGTCAGCCTCTTGACGGCAGGTGCGGGGCGCGAAGCCATCTACAATGCCGCGCACACATTCGATTTGCTCGTCACCTCCTACGCGCTCGCGCGTCGCGATGCTGAAAGTCTCAACAAGCTTGCCTTCCGCACCATTGTGTTGGACGAGGCGCAGCAAATCAAGAATCCGCAAGCAAAAATTTCCGTCGTCATCAAGGGCATTAATTCCGAGCAGCGGCTTGCCCTGACAGGCACGCCCATTGAGAACTCTGTGCTCGATTTGTGGTCCATCGTCGACTTCGTCATGCCCGGGTTGCTTGGCAACGAGAGTCATTTCCGCTCGACCTTTGAAACGCCGATCATGCGCGACGGGGATGGGGAAAAGCAGCAGCGCCTCGCCAAGCGCGTGCAGCCATTCATGATCCGCCGGCTCAAGACGCAAGTGGCCGCCGATCTGCCTTCGCGAACCGAGCAAACGATCGAATGCGAGATGACCGCATCGCAAAAGAAAGCCTATCGGGAAACCGTCCTCCGTGCACGTCGGGAAATCTTGCGTGAGGTTGACGAGCGCGGCATCTCGCGGGCGCAGCTTTCCATCCTCGCGGCACTCACCAAGCTGCGGCAGATCTGCAACCACCCCGGTCTGATCGGCGAGCATTGGCGCGAAGACGAAGAGGCCTCCGGGAAATTCCAAGCGTTCTTGGAGTTGTTAGAGTCTATCATCGAGTCAGGCCACCGCGTGCTCGTCTTCTCTTCTTTCACCGAAATGTTGGGAATCATGCGCGAGGCGCTCGACGCGCGCAAGCGGGCCTATTCGTATCTGGACGGATCCACGAAGAACAGAAACAAGGTGCTCGACGATTTCCGTCGCGAGGATGGTCCGCCGGTTTTCCTCATGAGTCTCAAAGCGGGTGGCGTCGGGCTTACGGTGACTGAGGCCGATTACGTCGTTTTGTACGACCCGTGGTGGAACCCCGCGATCGAGCGCCAAGCGATCGACCGCACGCACCGTATTGGCCAGACCAAGCCAGTCACCGCGTATCGCCTCGTGACGCTGGGTACGGTTGAAGAGAAGATTCAATCGCTCCAGTATCGCAAACAAGCGCTGGCCGATTCGGTTGTTTCGACCGACACCGCATTTGCGAAGTCACTCACGCGCGAGGATCTAGACGAGCTCTTCGCTCCAATCGCCGAGTAGCCAAAAAGCGTGTCGCGCGACGTGACCGAAGCCGAATTTAGGAGACTCCTTACGCTCGGACTCGACGGCATCGAGCGCTGGGAATGCGGCTTTCGCAGCTTCGTCACCCACGCGAGCCTGGATGTACCGGCCGAGCAAGCGATTCGCGCCATCGACGAGTTGGTGGAGCGACTGCATGAAAACTATCCTTTCTTTCATCCCGACTATGCCGGTCAGATGCTGCGTCCCCCGCATCCGATCACCCTGGCGGCGTACACCGTCGCCGCGCGCATCAATCCAAACAATCACGCGCTCGACGGCGGACCGGCCACCGCGCAGCTCGAGCGCGAATGCATCGATCAAATCGCCGCGATGTTTGGCTTGCGGGAACCGTATCTTGGGCACCTTACCACATCAGGCACGATCGCGAACCTCGAGGCGCTGTGGGTTGCTTCAAGACGCAAGCCAGGCAAGGCGATCGTTTTCTCGGATGAAGCCCACTACACGCACGCGCGCATGTGCGAACTGCTCGGTGTGAAGACAATCGTCGTGCCGGTCGACGGCCGCGGCCGGATGGATCTTGCTGCACTCGAGGCTTTGGACGAGCGCGATGACGTTGGAACGGTTGTCGTGACTGCCGGAACGACCGCCGTGGGAGCGGTCGATCCGATCGACGCCGTGGTGGCGATGGCAAAAAACAGGGGCTGGCGCGTGCATGCCGACGCCGCGTATGGAGGGTTCTTCGCGTGCATCGCCTCCGAACCCGCGGCGCAGCTCGAGCAGGGCGCATGGAAGGCGCTAGCGGGTTGCGACTCGATCGTCGTCGATCCCCACAAGCACGGGTTGCAACCGTATGGATGCGGCGCGGTGATCTTTGCCGATCCCAACGTCGGCGCGTTGTATAGGCACGATTCGCCCTACACCTACTTCACCTCAAAGAAGCTCCATCTTGGTGAAATTAGCCTTGAGTGTTCGCGCGCCGGCGCAGCGGCCGCAGCGCTGTGGGCAACGCTGCGCGTTCTCCCGCTGAACCCGGCTGGACTGGGTCGCTCGTTGCTCGCATCCCGACAGGCTGCTCTTGCAGCGGATGAAGCAACAACCGCCACCCAGGTTCTCGAGCTCGTTGTCAAACCGGAGCTGGACATCGTTGCGCTCGTACCGATGAAAGCGCACGAACATCCGAAGGCAACGACCGTTTCCAAACGGAGTGAGAAAGCATTCGAACATTGCGAACGTGGTGCGTCGCCCCTCTTCCTTGCAAAATGGCGACTCCCCGAGGCCTTCGGACGCCTCGCGCTACCGCAGCTCCAATGGGATGAAGATCACTGCACGGTCTTGCGCAGCGTGCTGATGAAACCGGAACACCTGGACAACGCCGCCTCGATCGTCACGCGCATCGCCAACGCGTTGTGACCCGTATCGCTTTCACCCTTCATTTCGTCACGTCGCGGCTAGCGGAGCGTCCTACTTCCAGCGATTCGCCGATGAAGTGAAGGATGAAGAATATGACTGAGTGCTGCGCATTTTGCCGTGAAAAGACCGGTCAGTCGAAACTCTACGTGAGCCTCGGGCCAGATCTCGATCCTCACTTTCCGATTTGCTCGGCATGCTATCTTGTAGCGGTGCGCCACGGTTACCAAGTCGTCTATCGGACGGCGGCTTAAAAGCAACCTCGTCGACGTTATTGCTTTGCCGCGTCGATGATGATCACAGCTCGCTCGTTCTTATTTTTGAAATCATCAAGGGCCCCCACAGCGCTGCCTAACGGGCTCCCTGGCTCGACGAATTCCCCCGCGGTGTACCCAGAGCGCTGTTTGAGCTGAGAATCGATTCCATTGCGCAAGCCCTGCGGAAGGCTCTGGTACCTTGAAATGAGGGAGATAACCGCGCCGAGCCTCGCATTGGTCGTGGCTGGGTCCATTGCGATCACGACCAAGCCGTGCTTTGCATTGGCCGTGTCATGGAACATGGCGAAATCGACGCCATTCTTCATCGCCACTGTGTGAGTGGTGGACATACTCGCTGGTATCACCACGGCGCTGTAGCCGCTGGGCGGCTGTTTTTCGTCTTGACGCAGCCAGTTCTCAAGATCCGCAAACGACGCGTTCGAGCCCGCAATCACTTCGTCGCCGCTATATGTCCCCGATCCGGCAGCGAAGACACCCATTCCCATCTGCGAGCTATTAATGGTTTGCGAGAAGGGCTTTGCGGCGATGACGCTCGCGCCTTCGATGAGTGGAAAATTGGTTGGATTTGTTGCGTTTGCCGCGGGCGTGGGCGGCTGCTCTGTCGCTTGGGTCCCAGGAACTGACGTCCCCTTGCTGCATGCGGAGAGGCCAACAATCACAGCGGCCAAAAAAACCCACAAATGCTTCTTCATAAGTACCCTCGCCTGCTAAGCCTTCGCTTTTTGTACCGTCGTCGCGCTTCCGTTCAGCGGTTGGGTTAGGCCTCGTATGCCAATGCGGGCGAGCGCAGCTGCTCCGATGACGCCAGCATTGTTGCCCAGCTGTGCGGTGATAATCTTGGTCATCCCCTTGGGCACCATCGTCGTCAGGTCATCGACGAGTTTCGTCAGCGGTTCTGCCAGCATCTTCGAGTCGGTTTGACCGACCCCGCCACCGAGCGCAATGACCGCTGGGTTGGTGAACGCGACGATGTTGGAAACGCCCAGCGCAAGGTCGGCCATGTAGTTCTTCCACGCGGCAAGTGCATGTTCGTCACCGCGCGCAGCCGCCTTGCGAATCATCTTGCTGCCCCACTTTGCTTGAGGCTTGCGCGTCAGCAACGTGCTGCGCGGGAAGGACGGCGCGAGCGCGAGCGCATGTCGCAAGAGTCCAGTGCCCGATGCTTGCGCTTCGAAGCAACCACGCTTGCCGCACGTGCAGATAAAGCCCGTGTCGGGCCGTATGACGTGGTGACCGACTTCGCCCGCTCCCATGGCGTTGCCCAAGATCAGGCGACCACCGGACACAAGGCCTCCGCCGATGCCGGTGCCAAGCGTTATCAGCGCAAATTCAGTCGTTCCTTTACCCGATCCGTAAAGAAATTCGCCCAGCGTTGCGCAGCGCGCGTCATTAAGGATGTGAATTGGTTGCTTGACGCGGCGTTCTAGGAGAGAGCGAAGCGGCACGTCGCGCCAACCAAAATTGGGCGAGAAGCGTATGGTGCCGGTTTTTTCGTCGATATTTCCCGGCGATCCGATGCCAAGACCGATGCAATCTTTGTCGCCGACGACACTCAGCACCAACTGCATGACTTGGACGATCTGGTCGACGACATGCGCCGGGTCGAGCGATGTCAGATCTCGCTCAGCTTGGTCGATGATCGTTCCGTCAGCGGCAACGGCGCCCGCTGCGGTGTGTGAGCCGCCGAGGTCGATGCCGATGGCAAATTGCATGCCGACTCCTTTGGTGCCCAGGACAGGACTCGAACCTGCACCGGTTTTACCCGACTAGCCCCTCAAACTAGCGCGTCTACCAATTCCGCCACCTGGGCGAGCACCAGAGAGCGGACCTTAAGGTCCGCTGCTCCATGGGCGTCGCGAATTGATTCGCGATTGAACGCCGGATTCATTGGATGTTGGGGTCGAGGGCGTCGCGCAAACCGTCACCCATATAGTTAACGGCCAATACCGTAATGAGGATCATGAGACCTGGATAGATGGCCGCCCATGGGGCGATCGTAATGTTCTCTTGCGCATTCGCGAGCATACTGCCCCACGACGCCACGGGCGGCTGGATGCCGTAGCCCAGGTAGGACAACACCGACTCGAGCAGGATGACGTTGCCGACATCGAGCGTTGCTTGGACGACGATTGGCGCGACTGCATTCGGCAAGAGGTGTTTGGCGACGATGCGCGCATCGCGGCAGCCAATCGCGCGAGCCGCCTCCGCAAATTCTTTCTCGCGAAGGCTCAAGAACGACCCACGCACCAAGCGCGCTACGTTCATCCACGAGAGCAGGCCGATGATAAGCACGATTGAGCTGAAGTTCAGCGATGCTTTGCTCGATGAGGCAGCCACGATACCGGTGAGCACGAGCAGCAGCGGCAGCAACGGAATGGACAGGAACGTATCGGTGAGTCGCATGAGCAGCCCATCGATTCGACCGCCATAGTATCCGGCAATGGCGCCGATGAATGTGCCGAGCACGACCTCGATGACGACCGCAAAGGTGGCGACCGTCAGTGAAATGCGCGCGCCGAAGAGGAGGCGCGTATACAGATCGCGCCCGATCTCATCGGTCCCTAGCCAGTGTCCGAACTGCCCGGGAGCGAGCGGAGTTCCTTGCCAGTGCGTGTCGATGGCATTTGGATCAAAGTGTGAAAGCCAGGGTGCAAACACGGCACCGCAGACCATGAGGAGGAGGACGAACCCGCCGGTGAGCGCCAGGCGATGGCGTTTGAACTTGCGCCACGTTTGGTGCCGTTCTTGGACGAACTCATCATCATAGCTCGGTGCGAGTACTGGTTGTGGCAGGGCATCGGTTACGTAGGCCATGAGGTTCGCCTTTTAATCGTACTTCACGCGCGGATCGAGCCAGCCATACGCGAGATCCGCCAGAAGATTGAAGAAAACAACTAGGATAGCGCTGAGGACGAGGTAGGCCATCAAGAGCGCAAAGTCTTGTTGTCCAAGGGCAACGATGAACAGCCTGCCCATACCGGGCCAGGCAAAAATTGATTCAGTGACGATCGCGCCGGAAAACAACCCTGGAAGCGAGAGCGCCGTGATGGTGACGACCGGCATGAGCGCGTTCTTCAAGCCATGCTTCAACAAGATGCGCATGAACGGCAAGCCCTTTGCCGCTGCCGTGCGCATGTACTCGGTATGCAGAACCTCCTGCATCGAAGCTCTGGTAAAACGCGACCACGTTGCCAGCAGCAACATCGAAAGCGTCAACACCGGTAGGACGAGATGCTGCACGCGATCCCAGAAGCCGCCACCTTCAGTTGAGGTCATGCCCGCCGATGGAAAGCTGTAATCGAAAGCATAACCGAAGGCCTGCCAATGAAAACCCTTCACAGAAAAAAGCATCTGCAGCATCAAGGCAAACCAGAAAACCGGCATCGAGAACCCGAAGAACGCAAAGGTTGTCACAAAGTAATCGACGAGGGAATATGGCTTGACGGCCGCGATAATGCCGAAGACCAAACCCAGGGCAATGGCAACCGCATAGGACAGCCCCATGAGTTCGAGTGTCGCCGGTAATCTTTCGAGGATGGCGTCCTTGGCCGGCGTGGAGTTCATTGTCGACCAGCCCCAATCGCCTTTGAGGTAGTTGCCAAGCCACGAAACATACTGGATCCAAACGGGCCGATCCAAGCCGAAGTTATGTTTGAGCCGAGCGATATCTGCAGCGGTAATATGCGGGTTCTGCATATAGGGAGCGAGCGGCCCACCCGGCATGTAATGCAGAATAGTAAATAAGATGATGCTGATGAATATCAGCAGCGGAATAGCCTGCAACAATCGCCGAATCGTATAGTTTAGCATGCCGGCTGAGCCAGGTTTTTTCTGTAGTTTGGACCCGCGGACCTTTGCCCTTTAAGGCTGGACCAAAGCCAGGGGCGATTTTCCAATCGCCCCCTACATCAGTTGGCGCAAGACGTATGGGAGAATTCCTTCGTGGCGGTAGTACTCGGCCTCATCCGGCGTATCGATCCTCGCGCGAACTTTGAATTGCGTTTGCTTCCCGTCTTTGGTGCGCGCGCTCACGGAGAGACGTGCTCCCACACCCACACCGCCGGCAATGCCTGTGACGTCATACACCTCTTCGCCGCTCAAGCCAAGCGTCTCAGCGCATTGTCCGGCCTCGAACTCAAGCGGCAAGACGCCCATCCCTATGAGATTGCTACGATGAATGCGTTCGAAACTTTCCGCGATCACAGCGGCGATGCCGAGCAGTTTGGGCCCCTTTGCCGCCCAGTCGCGCGAGGAACCAGAGCCATATTCCTTGCCCGCGATCACGAGCAACGGGATGCCTTCGGATTGGTAGCGCAGCGACGCATCGAAAATCGACATCTGTTCGTTGCTCGGGAGGTGCCGCGTGACGCCCCCTTCAGTTCCCGGCGCGAGTTTGTTGCGCAAGCGAATGTTCGCGAACGTTCCCCGCATCATCACTTCGTGGTTGCCCCTGCGCGCGCCATACGAATTGAAATCAGCAGGGCTGACGCCGCGCTCGATGAGATACGCACCCGCCGGACTGTTCTTGGCAATATTGCCTGCGGGCGAGATATGGTCGGTCGTCACAGAATCACCTAAGACGGCGAGTACGCGCGCGCCAACGATATCGCGGCGCGGCTGCGGGGTTGCGGACATTCCGTCAAAAAATGGCGGGCGCCGGACGTATGTTGACCCGGAGTCCCAGGCAAAGCGCTCGTCCGCCGGCACGCGCAACCCTTTCCAGCGCTCGTCACCGCCGAACGCGTCAGCATACTGGCGCCGGAACATTGACTCCGCAACGCACTCGGCGACCGTCGCTCCGATCTGTTCGGGTGAAGGCCAGATGTCTTTGAGATAAACGGCCTGCCCCGACGCATCGTGACCCAACGGCTCGCTCAATGGATCGAAATCCATCGTACCGGCCAGCGCGTATGCCACGACAAGCGGCGGCGAGGCTAGATAATTCGCCCGCACGAGTGGATGGATGCGGCCTTCGAAATTCCGGTTGCCTGAGAGGACAGCGCAGACAACCAGCTCGTGCTCGGTTATCGCTTGCGCGATGGCTTCGTCGAGCGGGCCACTGTTGCCGATGCACGTCGTGCAGCCGTAGCCGACAAGATAGAACCCGAGCTTTTCCAGATAGGGCGTCAGACCGGCCTTGAGCAGATAATCCGTAACAACTTTGGAGCCTGGCGCGAGACTTGTTTTTACCCAGGGCCGCGCGGAAAGACCGCGATTGACTGCATTTTTGGCAAGCAATCCCGCGCCGACCATGACGCTGGGGTTCGATGTGTTCGTGCAACTCGTGATTGCCGCAATCACGACGGCGCCATCGTGAAGGTCAATATTTTCTCCGAGCTTCGTGCAATAGGTCGCCTTGCGCCGAGGTGCCGCGGTGGTTACGCTGCCACCTTCCGACGCCCACTGTTCGACTGCCCCAGGGGAAGCCTTGGCCGGACTGCGCCCCTGCTCGAATGCTGCCAGAGCGCTTTCAAAGCTGGCCTTCGCCAGGCGCAGGGGAACTCGATCTTGCGGGCGCTTTGGGCCCGCAAGCGAAGGTTCAACGTTTGCGAGATCGAGTTCGAGGACGTCGGTGAAGAGGGGATCCGGGGAACTGTCCGTGCGGAACAAGCCTTGCGCACGCGCATACGCGCGAACGAGATCAATGCGCTCGCGGGCGCGCCCAGTGAGTCGCATGTACTCTAATGTAGCATCGTCGATCGGAAAGATGGCAACCGTCGATCCGTATTCGGGAGACATGTTACCAATGGTCGCGCGGTCAGCGACACTCAGACTCGACAACCCAGTGCCGAAGAACTCGACAAACTTATTGACCACGCCTCGCTTGCGCAGCATTTCCGTCACGGTGAGCACAAGGTCCGTGGCAGTGGCACCCTCGGGCATTTTCCCCGTGATGCGAAAGCCAATGACTTCGGGAATGAGCATGGTGAGGGGTTGCCCTAGCATTGCCGCCTCGCCTTCGATCCCACCGACGCCCCAACCCAAGACGCCCAATCCGTTGATCATGGTTGTGTGCGAATCGGTGCCTACAAGCGAATCAGGGTAGACGATGGTTTCTCCGTCGTGCTCCTGCTCAAAAACAACACGGGCGAGGTACTCGAGGTTGACCTGGTGCACGATGCCGGTGTCGGGTGGCATCGCGACGAATCGGTTCAAAGATTGCTGGGCCCATTTGAGCAATGCGTAACGCTCGCGATTGCGCTCGAATTCCAAGTCCGCGTTGATTTGAAAGGCGCCAAGATTCCCCCATGCGTCGACTTGCACTGAATGGTCAATGACGAGTTCAACGTCTTGCAGAGGATTGATGCGCCTGGGATTGCCGCCGAGTTCGGCCATCGCGTCGCGCATGGCTGCCAGGTCGACCACCGCCGGCACGCCGGTGAAGTCTTGGAGCAGCACCCGCGCGGGATACATTGCAATGTTGGCAGTGGATGGTGAAGCGGGGTTCCAGGATGCCAGGGCCTTGATTTGATCGGCGGTGACGGAGCGCCCATCTTCGCGGCGTAACAAATTTTCCAGGATGATCTTGAGCGAGAACGGGAGACGCGAGGGGTGGCCCACGCCAGCGCGCTCGAGCTTTTCGAGGCTCCAATAGGAGAGCTGACGCTCACCAACTTCGAGCTTGGCCTTGACTCCGAACGTATCCATGTTGCGCTTGCTCCGCCGAGGGATGGGGCGATTTTCCAATCGCCCCTACAACAACTATGCGGGGCCGGCTGAGTAGCCTGGTTTCCCGTCGAACGTGTACAAGTGTTCCGTCTTGATGAAGTCGTAGCCCGCTTCCCCGATGCGACCAAGCAGGGCAAGGACATCACTGTGCGCGAGCACCGCTCCATCTGACCCGAGGAATCTCGCCCGCCAATGGTCCGTGCAAAACGTCTCGGGGAAACCGCTCGGCCACACCACTGTCCCCCGATTGAACACTGCTTGAAGCTTCATTCGATTCGAACCTAGGCGGCTCAACGCCGCGCCCAACGCTTCCGGCTTCGCCGAAGCCAAGTCAAGATAGACGTCGACGCCGACCAGCGCTTTGGCCTGGGATTTCGCTGCTTGCATTGTGGTGGTGACCCGTTTGCTCGAGCTCGCTTCTCGATACGCCGCAGGCACGAGCCTCGTGGGAGTCTGCCCCAGCCTGGCGATAACTGCCTGGGCAAACTCCTTCGTTCCAACTTTCTCTTTGCTGAGCCCATCTTTATGAATGTCATACGTATGGATACCATCTTCGATTGTGCGCAGCCACGCGTTCTGCGCGCGCACGGCGACGTCTATCTGACCGATGTGCAACAGCATCAGGATAGCGCCTTGCAGCAGCCCCGATGGGTTGGCAAGATTTTGATTTGCTCGGCGCGGCGCCGAGCCATGGATCGCCTCGAACATGGCGGCAACGTCGCCGATGTTCGCTGAACCGGCAAGGCCCACCGACCCTGCAATCTGCGCCGCGACATCTGAAAGGATGTCGCCATACAGATTGGGCAGCACGAGCACGTCAAATGCTTCCGGCGTATCGGCGAGCTTGGCCGCCCCAATGTCGACAATCCAAAACTCGCTCGTCAGGTCTGGGTATTCTGTGGCAATTTCATCGAAGACCTTATGGAACAAGCCGTCGGTGATTTTGAGAATGTTGTCCTTAGCGAAGCACGTCACTTTCTTGCGGGCGTTGGCGCGAGCATATTCAAACGCAAAGCGAACGACTTTCTCGCTGCCTGGACGCGAGATAAGCTTAAGTGCTTCGGTCATTTGCTGCGTCTGGCGGTACTCGATGCCACCGTATACGTCTTCTTCATTCTCACGCACGATGATCAGATTCATCCCGGGGTATTTCGTTTCAACGAAGGGCGCGTAGGCAACGGCGGGTCGCACATTGGCGTACAAGCCAAGTGCGGAGCGCGTGGTGACGTTCAGGCTCTTATACCCGCCCCCTTGCGGCGTCGTGATGGGAGCCTTCAGAAAAACCCGCGTGTGGCGCAGCGACTCCCACGCGTTCGCCGCAATGCCCGCGGGATTGCCCGCGAGGTAGACCTTCTCGCCGATTTCGATGACCTCGATATCCAACGCCGCGCCCGCTGCGATGATGATGTCAAGCGTCGCGCGCATGATTTCGGGGCCGATGCCGTCGCCATAGGCGACCGTGATCGGTGTTTTTGACGTCATGGATATCCTCGAGGAAAGGAGCTTTGTGGAAGCTTCATGGGCCCGCCAGCAGCTCTCCTGTTCGCCTTTCGCGTTATGTCGGCGCATGGTATCGTCCCTCGTCCCCAAAACACCCGCACGAAGATTTTCCGCGACGAGCGAGGTGGGTTTCGTGTCCAATCCAGCCGCCGTGCTCGGCCAAGTGGGGCTGCGTGGTCTCGCCTCGCCTCTCGCGATCACGCGCGTTGCGTGGATCGTCGTCGTTGTGACGACAGTTTTACGTCTAGTGGTCGCTGCTCGGCTCCCGCTCTCCGGCGATGAAGCGTACTATTGGGAATGGAGCCGTCGCCTCGCGTTCGGTTATGTCGATCATCCCCCGATGGTGGCATGGCTCATCGCGCTGTCGACTCTCGGCGCGAAGAGTGTGTTTTTGATCCGACTTCCCTTTGTGCTCTGCGGTCTCGGGTCAGCCATTGCTCTATCTGCCTTTGCCACGCGAGCTGCCGGGGACGAGCGAGCTGGAGCCGTTGCCGCGCTCTTGTTGTCGCTCGCACCGTTTGCAACCATCGCTTTTACGATGGCCGCACCGGATGGCCCCGAACTTTTCTTTTGGAGTCTGTCGCTGTATTTGGCGCTCCGAGCGTTAGACGCAAGCGCTCCAAGCTGGCGAGTGCCGCTCGCGCTCTCGGTAGCTCTTGCTATTCTCTCAAGCGTGTTGGGAGCGTTCTTGGCGGTTGGCGTCGCGTATGCGCTCGTCCTCAGCACGAGTCCAGCGATCGTGCGACGTCTACACGTTCGACCCGATCAAAACGCCCTGGTGGCGGCGCTGCTCTTCGCCGTGACCATCAGCCCCTATCTTTTCTGGGATGCGTCGCACGGGTGGCAGGCTCTGCGCTTCGCATTGCTCGGGCGCCACACGCCTATTCCGGAGGGCAACTTTCTCACACTCATCGGGCTCACCGTTGCTGTGTTGACGCCGGGAATTTTTCTCGCAGCATTTCCTGCCTGCGTGCGGCTGCTCCGAGGGTCCTCGCTCATCGAGCGACTGCTGCTGGCAACCTCCCTACCGTTGCTCGCCCTTTGCTTCTTACTCTCGCTGCGTGAGAAGGTCGAGTTCAACTGGATTGATGGAGCATTCGTCTCGTTGAGTGCCGCGATAGGATTTTATGCCCCACGGATGTTCAATCGCACGAGCTTCCTCTTCGTCGCAGTACCAGCCGGCATTCTCAGCGCAATCCTCTTTCTCGTTGCCATCACGCCTATCGGGTCCCTTCGGTTTGTCGAGCGTACGTTGGGCATTCATCTTCGTAACCAAGGTGCGTTTGAAATCTGGGCTTTTGAGCCGGCTGCCCGCGACCTTGTCAAAGAGGCAGCGGCAAGCGGAGCGATGGTTATGACTGACGGCTATGGTCTTTCCAGCGTGCTCGATTTCTACGCTGGCATTCCCCCGGTTGTCATCGGTTACGATCGACAGGGCCAGGAGGCTCGCGGGTGGCTGGGCGGTCAGATGCCGCCAACGGCGATCTTTTTCGACAAGGAGCCGCTTGGATCGCGACCAGACTTCCAACAGCAGCTTGCGCGCGCGTGCGCGGTTGTGACAGATGATGGAACGCGGACCTACTCCGTCGATGGTCAGGTAACGCGGACGTTTTATTTGACCCGCTGTGAGGGCCTCACGCCGGCCGGCTTTTCGCTGCTGCTTTTCAAGAACAAGGTATAACATCGGGAGAAGGGGCGAGCGATAGATGGGGGCAACCAGTTGGCGGATGGACACGAGCACGTATGCTGCCGCTTCCTTTACGCTTTTGCGCGATGCAACCGCTGCTATCGATTGGTTTCGCAACCAAGGGATCGCGCCTGAATCCATTCTTGTTGCCGCCCAGCCACCGGGTGAGCCACCTCGCGCGCCGCGCCGGGGTGACAATCTGCGCACCGATCTCACCTGGGTCGTTGCCCTCGATCTGCAAGCGGCGGCGCTTCCGCGTTCGGTTGTCCGTGGCACGTTCCAACGCGAGGGCGGTAAGAATCTTTCGCGGGTTCCGACGTTTTCGTTTCTTACAGAGCGGACCTAAAGGTCCGCTGCTACACCTTAGCGGACCTAGAGGTACGCTGCTCCATAAGGCAAAGGCGATGGTGCCATGATCGTAGCCATCGGCCGGGAACTTGGCTCAGGCGGCAGAGAAGTCGGCGAGCGCGTTGCGCGCGAACTTGGCGCGGAACTGCTCGACAATCAAATCATCGATCTCGTCGCCGCTCGCATCGGGGCACCCACGGCCTACGTGCGCGCGCGCGATGAAAACGTTGAAACGTTTGTCGACCGGCTCTTTCGCGTCATCACGTCAGCCTATCCAGAAGCGTACGCCGCCCAGGGATTGCCCGACTGGTCCGAAGAGCGCATGGTGCAGCTGACTGGAAGCATTATCCAAGAGCACGCCGGCGCCGCTTCGCTGGTGGTCATTGGCAGGGGAGCTCCGATGTTGCTGCGCGAGCGCCGCGACGCCGTGCGCGTGTTCATCACGGCGCCGGTGAGCGTGCGGGTTGCGCGTTTACGCGAACGAACCGGATGCAGCGCGGACGATGCGGCGCGCGAGATCAAAAAGTCCGACCAGCACCGCTTTGCGTACATGCAGCAGTATTACAGTGTGGACTGGCGGGATCCGACGCTGTACGACCTCATCGTCAACACAGAGCATGTGAGCGTCGACGCGGCCGCGAGCCTTATCATCCAAGCAGGCAGGTCGATGCTCATGTAGTCGCGCGAGTTTTCTTCGCGCGTTTGCTAGGCAGTGATCGCGGCCAAGGCCGGACCTTCGCCGATGGCGCAGACAGCAGCTGCGTCCCAACGCAGACGCTGTCGCGAAAATGCATTGAACTCGCGGGCGCTGATGGTCTTGAGCATTGCGAGTTCCTGTGCAGGCGTCACCAATTCTTGATCCAAGAGCGCGAGTTCGGCGTAGCGCGCCGCGTTGGCAGCATTCCATTCGGCAATGAGTTCGATCTGCGCTGACAACGCCTCTTTACCACGCATCACTTCGTCCTTCGTGAAGCCAGCTGCAGCGGTGTCGGCAAGAATTCGCTTCGTTTCCTTCAGCGCCAGTGCAGCGCGACCTCGACCGACGGCTGCCATGGCGCTCATGACGCCGATGTCGGCGTAAAAGTCGAGCGTGGCGTAGACCTCGTACGCAAGCCCGAGCTGCTCGCGCAGCCCGTCCCACAGCCTGCTTCCATCGCCATCGCCAACAAGAACCTGCGCAAGCTGGGTGCTGAGCACGGCGCGGTAGCCATCGGGATACGATGGCGTCGTGGTGGACAGTGAGAACCATACTTGCTGGGTGTCGGCGCGGCGCAGCACCCTCGAACGACGACCTTGTGGCGTAGATGGAGCGCCTGCGCCTCGCAGCCGCCGCGGCGGGAACGCGGCGTGGTGGGAAGCGCGCCACCTGCCAAAGTGTCGCTGCGCTGCGCCAATCATCTCCTCCGCGGTCATTGGCCCAGCCAGGCTCAGGACTGCGTTCGCCGGGTGAAAGAACTTGCGGTGAAACCGGCGGACATGCTGCCGCGTGATCTCGCGAATGCTTGCGCGCGAGCCACCGGTGTCACGGCCAAGCGGATGAGAACCCCACAGGGTCTTATCCGTGAGCACTTCAATGCGCTTGCTGGGATCGACTTCCCAGTCGCGCAACTCTTCTAAGACGACTTGCCGCTCGGTTTCCAAGTCGTGTGCATCAAAGAGCGGGCGCTGCGCCACGCTTGCAACCAAACCCAAAGCGGTATCTACCTTGCTCATCGGAACGGTGCCCGCGATCGAGATCATTTCTTTGCTCGTCGTCGGGTTGAAGCGATTGCCGCAGCGCTGCATGGTTGCCGCGATTTGATGACGTGAGAAATCTTGCGTCGATTTAAAGATGAGATGTTCCAGGAAGTGCGCGAGACCCGGACGCATGGGCGGATCGTACAGCGATCCGGCGCGAATCGCGAGCGTCAGGCTCAAACTGGCGGCGTGCTTCATCGGGGTCGTGACAATGCGCAACCCGTTGCTCAGCGTGTGCTGCGCGGGCAAGTTGGTCGATCGCGGGCGGTACATGGCGGGCCGGAGCTTTCCTGGTGGGAGGGGGTCTGGCGCGCCTTGTCTATCACGCGTCCAGGACTCGATGTCTTCGACAACCCCACCCGGCTTCCGTGGCCGAGAGGGACGGTGTTATCAGGGTTTGCCGTCCCAATTCCCAAGATACCGGGAGGATATTTCCGGGCCGAATGGACCCCTTAGTGCAGGGCGATACCGGCGGGATTGAGTATGGCTGGGCCCGCCACCGTCGCGTTGGGTAATGGGCCGCTACAGGCGAGATTGCCAAGGTTATTCGCTGCAAACGTGGTGATGTAACCTGACTGCCCAACCACAACCTGGGAGTTGACCACGAACACGCTACCGAGCGAGTTCACCGCCACTCCGGTCGAGTTGTTGACGCCCGTGTTCGGGCCACAGATCGCATTCACCGGAGAGATGTTGTTCATCGTACCGCTGACGATCCCAGAATAGATCAGCACTTCATCGAAAGATGGCGCCGGATAGTTAACCGAAACATAGAGCCGCCCTGAAGCGTCAAATGCGATCCCTTGCGGAGTGCTGCCATTCAGCAACGTGTTCGGACCGCTGATCGTGGTCGTCGGCGGTATGTTTCCGTTCGGGTTGCTTGAGAGCGGAGGAAATTCTTCAATGGAATTTCCGGATTGGTTGGCTACCCAGATATTCCCAGCTGAGTCGAGCGCAATGAATCCAGGTGTGGAAAGACTTGTGGCTGCACCGCTAATGGTATTGCTTGCAACGTTCGAAGCCGGTGGGAAAATTTTAATGCTCGCGGTACCACCGTTGATTGCGCTGCTCGCAACGTACACGTTCCTTGCGGCGTCAACTGCGACGCCGATTGGCGTTGAGAGACCGGTGATGGAAAACGTCGGTGCGAGATTACCGTGACCCGCAACGGGGTACTCGGTGACGGAGTTGCCGTTCACGCCAGAATTCGCGACATAAATCGTTCCGCTCGAGTCGATGGCGATGCCCTCAGGATGGAACATCCCGGTATTTGAGCCTTGGATCAGGCGAGCCTGATTGCAGCTGCCGCAATTGGCGTTCTGGCCGTAAACCAGGACTGAGTTGTTCGTGTAATCGGTGATGAACATCGCGCCACTCGATGGTGGCGGTGTGGGCGGCGCGGGGGTGGTCGACGAGTTATTGCACCCAGCCATCACAAGAATGATGCCCGCGGCCAAAGCTGGGATGGCCGTCACAGAGCGATGGGAAAAATGCGACCTCATAGGAATCTCCATCTTCTACACCAACCCTAAAATTGCGGAAGCTGACAAAATATCTCCTCTTTCTTCAGGCCAAGAGCGCTGCTGGTTCGTTCACTCTAATGTGATTGTAATGTGATGAGCACGGCGATTTTTTATGAACGCTTCTCTTTCATCGGACCGCAAGGCATCGCTCCCGCTCCACAAGAAGCGGTCCGACCGGTGACTGACGAGCGCGATCTCTTACGCCTGGTCCAAAGGTGCGACAAGGACGCTTTTGCGGATTTGTACGACCGTCACGCGTCGGTCGTCTACGGCATTTGCCGCCGGATTCTCGGGGATCCCGCTGCTGCAGAGGATGTGACCCAATCCGTTTTTACCATGCTGTGGGCCAAGCCGACTGCATTCGCCGGTGGAAACTTTTCAGCGTGGATTACCAGAGTAGCCCGCAACGCCGCTCTCGACGTTGTGCGCAGCGCAGCAGTGCGGACACGCGAACCCGAAATGCCCGCCGACATGCCGGCCACCGGTGATCTCGAAGATCAAGTGGTCGCGCGCGTCCAATCCAGTGCGATTGCGGGAGCGCTGGCGCAACTACCCGAGGAGCAACGCGAAGCGATCGAGCAAGCATATTTCGGCGGCCTTTCCTATCGCGAGGTAGCGGAGAGACTCGGTGCGCCGCTTGGAACCATCAAGAGCAGAATTCGCAGTGGGTTGCGACAGCTTTGGGATGCTTTGCAGCAGCAGGTGGTGTTATGAGCACGCAACACACACCCGAGCTGCTTGAGATGGTCGCGGTGTATGCGCTGGGTGGCGTGGATGCGACGACTGGGGAATGTGAGGACCTCCGGGCTCACATCGCACAGTGCCCAATCTGCCAAGAAGAATTTCGTCGCAACGCGGCGACAGCCGCCGCGATCGGGCGTTCTGCGGCCCAAGCACCGCCGCCAAGTCTGCGTGAGAAGATTCTCGCCTCGCTTCCGGCTCGCGTCACACCGCTTGCCCAGCGGCGGCAACCGACATGGTTCGTTCCCGCAGCCGCAGCGGCAGCGGTCGTCATCGCGGCCGGAATATGGTGGAACGCCCATCGGCAGTCCGGGCAGACGTGGGCCGCGACGTGCACGCCCACGGCACCCAGCTGTCACGCCAACGGCGTGCTCAGTGTCGCGGGCGGAGCACTCGAGCTGCAGCTGCACGGCTTAGCAGCGCTGCCATCCGGGAAGCAATATCAAGCATGGCTGATCATGCCTGGTGCGGCTCCTAAACCCGAACCTGTTTTTTCCGCGAATCAAAGCGGCGATGGATCGGTTGCGATTCCTGAAGCGCCTGCCAAGGGAGCCGTCGTGGCCGTGACGATCGAGCCCGCAGGCGGCTCGCAAAAGCCGACAACGGCGCCGTTCTTAGTCGCGAAGATCGATTAATTGAGCTTTTAGGCGACGGTACTCGTGCGCAGCGCGCGGTGGAGACTCGCTGCGCCATCAGAGAGTTTGATGTCCGCCGGTGAAACTTCATCGACAATGACTTGCTGCGCCAATACATCGAGGTAGCTCACCTCGTCGGGAGCAAGTTTGGCCAGGCCCGTTCTCGCGAGCGTGACCAATTCTTTCGCCAGCGCTAAAACGTTCACGCCTTCCGAACGAGCATCCAGGGCATCGCGCGCAACCGCCATTTGGAGTGCTCGATAGCCCGCTCGGTCGAGATGAGGTGCGAGCCAAAGCGCTTGACCGAGCGTTTCGGCGTCATACGTGAGGCCCTTCCAAAAAGCGGCGAGCGCTATCGCCATCTCGGGAGTTCCGCCGTCCGCGCTGCGCAGTTCAATGTAGTCTCGAATGCGGGCTTCTGTAAAGATCATGCTCAGCAAGGTTGGAAAATCGTCAGCGTTCGATCCGGGTATGTCCGTCAGGCGCAGACCGGCGTAGTCGAGAAGCTCACCGTCGCGCTCGATAAAGAACACCGGCACGTCCAGCATTGCCGCTACGGACCGGCGCAAATCGAATGGCTCCTCGAGCGTTCCGGGTCCCGGCCCAGTTCGATCAGCGTCTGTGTCGAGCCACACCGCGTAGCGAACTGACTTCAAACCCGTCGCTGCTCCGTCGACGAACGGAGAATTGGCGAACATCGCAGCAACGATCGGTCCCAGGCGATTTCCCAAGACGTATTTTCGCCCCAGATCTTCTTCGTCAGCGTAGTCGATGCTCGTTTGCATCGCAGCGGTCCTGGTCATCATATCCCAGGCGTGCTGTCCCCGCTGCCCGAGGTATGGGCGCATGATCGCATAGCGTTGTTTGAGCACCCAAGATTGGTCCGCCGCGCTGCGTACCGGATCGAATCCCATGCCGACAAAGAAGATGCCCAACTCTTGCGCGCAGGCATGCAGCTCCGTTAGAAAGCGTTGCAGCGCGCTCGCGTTGTCTGAAAGTGTGCGCTCGGCGTGACCGGAAAATTCAATCTGACCGCCCGGTTCGAGCGTTATGTCACCAAATGGCATGCGCACGGCAATGATGTTGAGATCCTCTAGAGTTGGCGCACCACCCAACGTTACAAACATCCGCAGCAGTGCTTGCACGCGATCGCGATGGATGCGCGCAAGGGTGCTCTGCTCGAAGCCGAGGATTTCATATTCGATGCCGACACGCCAATCAGCGACCGGCTTCGCATGCCGGCGAATGTACTCGCATGCTGCATCGAGGTCGAGCTCGGGAGCGGCAAGCGCACTGCCACCGCGGTCGCGGCGAGGAATAGGTTGCTGCATTACGTAAGCGTTCTTTATGAGCCCGCAGACTTTAACATTGGGGGCGATCGAGCGACTCCGCTCGGCTAGGGCGAGGACCGTTCAACTTTTCGACCTGGCGACCTCTGATTCGGTCCTGCGGACCGAGCCAATGTCTGGGTTTCGTCCATTACTTTGGCATCTTGCCCACATCGGGGTGTACCAAAACTATTGGCTCCTGCAGCGCTGCGCGGGCCAACCCAGCATCAACCCGCTCTATGACGTCTACTTCGATCCCATCAAAACCCCACGAGAGGAGGCTCCTCAGCTTCCCGATCGTTCGCAGATTCTAACTTACCTTGAGGAAACCAGCAAACGCGTAGAAGAGTTCCTCGAGCACGCCGACCTGCGCACAGAGTCGATGGCTCACGCGAACAACGGGAAACTCATCCCGTCATATGCAGTTGATCTCGTGTACGAGCACGAGTGCCAGCACCAAGAAACGATTGCCTTTGTCTTTGCGTCGCTGCCGTACGCAAGCAAAAAGTCAGGGCCGGCGCTGATCTCAGGGAAACGAGCGAACCCTCCGGGTGAAATTGTAGTACCGGCGGTGCGGGCTGCGATTGGGGGCGCACCTTTAGGATTCGTCTACGATAACGAGCTACCGCGACACGAAGTTGAGGTCAAGGCATTTTGCATCGACCGCGATTTGACGACCAATGGCGAGTATGCGCAGTTCGTTGAGAGCGGCGGTTACGCAAAGCGCGAGTGGTGGACCGCCGAGGGGTGGCTCTGGAGAGAATCGGAAAATGTGAGCTTGCCTCTGTATTGGTCTGTGAAGCCGTTTCGAGAGCGCGGCTTTTTCGCCGAAAGCGACCTGCGCGAGGATGCGCCGGTCACGGGGGTGTCGTGGTACGAGGCGCAAGCGTACTGTGCGTTTCGGGGAAAGCGATTGCCAACCGAATTCGAGTGGGAAGTAGCGGCCGCATGGGATCCAGCGAGCGGCGAGATGCAACGCTTTCCGTGGGGTGCCCGACCGGCGCCGATCGAGCGGCCACAACCATTGAGCTTTGGAACTCTCCCGGTCGGCACGCGCGCGGACGGCGAGAGCGCACTTGGAATGAACGACGCCACGACCAATCTTTGGCAATGGACGGCATCGCCATTTTCCGGCTATCCGGGTTTTGTCGCCTATCCGTATCCCGAGTACTCGCAAGCATGGTTCGATGGCGATCACTTCGTCGCGCGTGGCGGCTCCTGGTTTACCGCCCCAGCTTTAGGGCGCGCCAGCTTCCGCAATTTCTACCGGCGCCATTTTAGGCCCGCATTCATTGGCATCCGCTGCGCCCGCGACGCGGGATGAAGCGTGGCTCCTTCGGGCGATCGATCGGTATCACGAGCTGTGTGCTGATCCTACGCTCGCTGGTCCCGATGTCGTCGCCTCGTTTGCCGCTGCCCAGATACGCCTCGGCCTAACCTTCGGCGGCATCGTCCAATGCCGCTCTCTTCGGCCCGCCTTCATCACTTCCCGATCTCTTGAAGCGCTGCGCAGCGCTGTCGACACGTTCTGGAACGTCATCCGCGTGATCGAACGAAACGCGCTTGCGGATGCCTCGCTTGCCGTGCAACTCGGGTTGACCGAACAGGAACGCAACCTCATCGCCATCGATCCTGGCTATGACGATGCAACGGTCGTTTCTCGCCTCGACACGTTTTTCGCCGAACGTCCAATCGTCATCGAATACAATGCCGACAGTCCGGCCGGCATGTCGTATCAAGCTGGGCAAGCAGCCCTCATGCGTCGCTTACCGGTGTTTGCGCAGTTCGCAACCGAATATCGCCTTGAGGAACTCCGCGCGGACGTTGCGTTGCGCGAAACATTGATTGACGTGTGGCGCGAGTTTAGTGCCCGCAAATCCATCGCACCTCGCACGCCTTGCGTCGCCATCGTTGACGTCAAAGCGGCGGAGACGGGTGCCGAGTTCGGCCTTGTCGCCGAGGACTTCAAGACCCATGGCATCCCCGCAGTCGTCGCGACGCCCGAGGATCTGCATCTTGTGGATGGCGAGCTGCATGCGTTTGGACGCAGAGTCGACCTCGTCTACAAACGGCTGCTCGTTGCGGACTTCCTTGCGCACTATGACTTGCGCCATCCCTTGGTGCGGGCTTACGCCGCGGGAACCGTTTGCGTCGCGAGTTCGTTTCGTTGCACGATCGCTCAGAAGAAGCAGGCCCTCGCGGTTCTTTTTGACGACCGCCGTGCAACGTTGTTTTCGAACGAACAACGTCACGCGATCGAGGAGCTGGTTGCACCGACCTGGCCGGCGCACGCGTTTGCCAGGGAGCGTTTGGAAACGGAGCGATTCGACTTCGTCCTCAAACCAAATGACGCGCATGGGGGCGAGAACGTGTTCCTTGGATGGGAATGCGACGCCGCGCAATGGCGTGATGCGCTCGACACAGCGATCTCTGGCGACTATGTTGTTCAACGGCGAGTGCTGCCGTCTATGGCCGCGTACCCCGTTTTTGATGCGGCCGCTCCCCAGGCCGGGGCAAAACTCACGGCGATGCTCGAGGATCGAAACGCCTACGTCTTCCGAGGGGTTCTCCGCGGGATCCTTACGCGATTGTCGGATTCGGCCATCATTAACGTTTCACGTGGGGGCCAAGCAATTCCAACGTTTGTCATTTCGCCCGCAAACAACGCGCGCGAATAAATTCGCGCGACTACATTAGGCGGCGCGGAGGGCGAGGCTCGCGTTGAGGCCGCCAAAGCCAAAGCTATTCGAGAGCACGAGGCGCTGGCGCAGCGGCATCGGCACGGGCGGAGCGTACTTGAGATCGCAGCCTTTACCCGGCATTTCCAAGTTGACCACGGGCACGACGGTGCTCTCTCGAATACCAATGGCACACAGCGCAGCCTCCACCGCGCCGGTTGCGCCGAGCGCGTGACCCATCATGCCCTTGATCGCAGAGATGGGTATGCGATCGGCGTGTTCTCCCAGCGCGGCGCGAATGGCCTTGGATTCGGTGGGGTCGTTGAGCAGCGTTGATGACCCATGCGCGTTGACGTGCGCCACCTGGCTTGGATCCTCTCCTGCTTCTCGCAACGCCGAGAGCATGGAGCGTGTTGCCTCCCGAGCATCCGCGCGCGGCGCAGTCATGTGCTCGCCATCGGTGGTTAGTCCGAACCCGGCAATCTCGGCATAGGGCGTGACCCCGCGCGCAAAAACGTCTTCTTCTCGTTCCAGAAGCAACAAGCACGCGGCTTCCGCCATCACAAAACCATCGCGTTGTGCATCGAAAGGTCGGCTCGCGGCAGCGGGATCTTCGTTACGGGTCGACATGGCGCGAATGAGATCGAAGGCACCGAACGTGAGCGGGGCGAGTGGGGCTTCTGCGCCGCCAGCAAGAGCCGCGCGGCAGATGCCAGTTCTTACGGCGCGGAAAGCGTCGCCGATCGCCACCGCCCCAGCAGCACAGGAATTGGAATTTGAAATCGACGGCCCATGCAGACCGAAATGAATAGCGACGTTGCAGCATGACGCCGCCCCGAAGACGGATAGCGCTAGCATCGGATGCACTGCGCGCAATCCACCCCGCTGATACGCCTCGTACTGCCGCTCGGCATATACGACCCCACCCAGCGCGCTGCCAATCCAAATGCCAAAATCCGGGTCGCCCCTGCGCGGCGCATAGCCCGCGTCATCGAACGCGAGCTGCGCTGCGGCAATGGCGAACTGACTGAACCTGTCCGTCCGCTGTGCCTCTTTGCGATCCAGCAGCCATGTCGGATCGAAATCGTTCACTTGCCCAGCAATCTTCGATCGAAACGGGGCCGAGTCAAAGCGATCCAAGCGTTGCACCGCGCGTCTTCCCGAAAGCGCGCCATTCCAGAGCGGCTCTCGACCCACCCCAATCGGAGTGACGGCACCGATCCCCGTGATAAAGACTCGGCTAGGCATACCTTTCCTCCGCAATTGCCTTCATGCACGCAAGCGTTCGACTGGCGATTGGCTCGATAAAAACCCTTGCGGCGATCTCGGACCCTAGCCTCGTGCGCACGAGCGACTTGCGCACCGCGGCCATGTCGTGGCAAATCGTGAGCAGAGTTCCGTGCGGTGTCGTATCGAAAATCCAGGCCACTCGCATACCCGTGATTGGGCCAGCGATGTGGGTGAACTCGATGCGTGGGATCGTCGGAAGCAGATGCACGGCAGCGGTCCAACGAACGGGAACCCAATCACGTTGCGCCGCCATGACGCACACGCAGTCGTCGCCGCTGTGCTCGAGCACGCGAACGTAGCGATAGTGGGGAAGCATCTCCGCCCACCTCGCGACATCGCGCGCTATCGAATAGATGAGCTGCGGCGGCGCGTGCACCTCAATGGACTGTTTGACGATCATGCGACGAGGAGCCGCCACAGCGCGCTTGGAGCGAGAGTTGATTCTGCCGGCGCCAGTCCGCTGACGCTTGCAAGCAGTTGGTGCAACAGCGACGTGTCGCCGCGCAAACGACGCAGGGCACGCTGACGAATGAAGTCGACGCAGACTATGGTCCGAACAAACGCCCCTAGCGCACGACGAGGCGCCACGACCCCTCGCCACGCGACTCGGTACTCCCGAGCAACTTGCGCCTCGCGTTTTCCCGCTAGTAGCGCAGCAATGGCGGTCGCCACCGGCTGCGAAAGCGCGAGCGCTGTTGTGACGCCTTGCCCGATGAATGGGTCGAGCAACTCGGCTGCGTCACCGGTGAGCAGGACGCGTCCGCAAATAATGCTCGATGCTCGATAAGCCAGCGGACCGATGGCAACCGTGCGTTCGATCTTTTCTGGTTCGAAGTGGCGCGCTCCGTCGCTGATACGGGCCACAATGGGATCAGCGTATTCTGGCTTCACCGGTCTTGGAAGCACGAGCATGCTGTTGGCCGACGTCGCGCTTAAGGGGTTGCGAGCATAGTAACCATCCCTGCCCACGTACATCTCCAACTCGTCGCTCGCGCGCTGCTCGCGCAGGTGACCGCCCACAGCCCAGCGCCCGGAAGGGCGGATCCGCGGCGCGAGCGCGCAACGCTGTGCGACCGATGACCATGCGCCGTCAGCCCCGAGAAGAACGCGAGCGGCAATCGTCACTTCGCGTCCATGAGCGTCGCGAAGGTGGACCGACATATCGCGCCGCCGGACTTGTGCGTGCAAGAACGATCCATGAAATACGTGCGCGCCTGCACGAAGAGCTGCTTGGCGCAGCCGCTCGTCGAGCGTCGAGCGCGGCAATGCGAGGGCCTGTTGCGGCAGCGTCATGCGCAAATGTTCACCAAAGCCGTGGAGCGCTATCGCTTTGATTGGATAGGCGCCTTCGAGCGCCGGGCCTGCAACGTCAAGCTCGTGGAGCAGACTCACTCCGCCCGCGCTGAGGTAGTCGCCGCAAACCTTCGTGCGCGGGAACCGAGAGCGTTCGAGGAGCGTCACGTCGTAGCCCGCGCTTGCAAGCCGCAAAGCGGCTGAGGAGCCCGCGGGACCGGCACCAACGATGATGACGTCCTTCATCTAAGCGAACCCACCTGCGAGCGTCATGCGGTAACCCAGGTACGTGCGCACGTCGATCTTCTGCCACCCGGTACGCTGTGCGAGCCGAGCCACCTCGCTCGGACTGTAGGCGCGCCGGACGGAAAGAGGCCCGTCATTGCGCGTCAGCGGGTTGCGCGTGAACAGCGGAAAGACGAAGCGCGCAAAAGCCCACGCGATGCGACTGCGGCGGAGATCGTTGACGATGACATGCGTTGCAACACGGGCCAACTCGCGCAAGACGACAACCGCCGCATCCGGATCAAAATGATGGAGCGCGAGATTCATCATCGCGAGATCGAAACTGCGGTCGGCGAAGGGCAACTCTTGGGCGTCGCCTTGTTCGAAGCGCAGTGCCGGCCCAAAACCACCAAAGCCCCGAGCGAGCTCTAACACTCGGGGGGAGCGGTCCAAGGCAATGCAGTGGGCTGAAACGCCCCGGCTGTCCAACTCAGCAAGCAAGCACTTGGAAAGATCGGCGCCTCCCGCCCCCACATCGAGGATCCGCCACGGCGCTACGGGCATACGTTCGACCTCGGCGCGCAACGCGGCCCAGCCACCAAGAAACCGGTTGACCTTGCAGAGATCGTGCAAGGCCCCGCGCCACTGGTCAAGCGTGCCAAAGCTTTCATCGTCCATCAACTCGCGTGCAACCAAGCGTTCCATGTCCCTCGTTCCCGTGTTGACTCTATCGCAATCGCTTAAAAAACACATGAAGAGTGATACCCGTCCGCCTAAAAATCTTATATGATATGAAAACGTCGAGCATAGGACGTTGAGGACCGAACAATGCCAACTCTAAAGAAGCGTAAGGAAGAGCGCCAAACCCAACCGCCGCCTCGGGTCGATGGATCCGGAGTCATCGCTACACCTGTCTTTGACCCGATGATCCGCTCGCGCGAGCTAGCAGCGGCCGTCAGCCAGCTCATTGGAGCGGCGACCGAAATATCGGCATGGAGTGTTGGTTATCGCATCACGCCGCTGCTCAGCGGCATCACTGTGTCCTGGGAGCGGCGGACCCTACCGTCGCGGCAGTGGCTGCGCGAACTCGAACAGGAGATCATCACCTTCGGCATTTGCAACGGTCTCCAGGTTTGGTTCCGCGAGTTCTAATTCGGCCGGTTAGGTTTTCTCGCTGACGGACTTCGCGAGCAAGAACAGCAGCAGGTAATCAGGCCCTCCCGCCTTTGAATCTGTCCCCGACATGTTGAAACCGCCAAAGGGGTGGACGCCGACCATCGCACCAGTGCTCTTGCGATTAAAATAGAGATTCCCCACGTGAAATTCTTCTCGCGCGCGTTCGAGCTTGCGGCGGTCGCTTGAATAGACACTTCCAGTGAGACCAAACTCGGTGTTATTGGCGATCGCAAGAGCGTCGTCATAATCTTTCGCCTTGATAACGGCGAGCACCGGGCCGAAGATTTCCTCCTGCGCTAAGGTTGCGGTCGGCGCCACATCGGTGAAGACCGTCGGCTCGAGAAAATAGCCCTCGTCGCCCACGCGCTCGCCGCCGGCAAGCAGCTTGCCCTCCTTCTTGCCGATCTTGATGTAACTCTCGATCTTGTCGCGCGATCGCTCGTTGACGACCGGGCCCATGAAATTCGACGGATCGATGGGGTCGCCGACGGTGATTGCATCGACCCGCTCCGCAAGCCGAGAAACGAACTCGTCGTAGATGGACGCCTCGATAATCGCACGCGAGCACGCCGAACATTTCTGCCCAGAAAAACCAAAAGCGGAACTGGCCACGCCTTCGACCGCAGCGGCCAGGTCTGCATCGGCCGCGACGACGATCCCGTCCTTGCCTCCCATTTCCGCGACCACCCGTTTGATCCAATGTTGGCCCGGGTGCACGTCGGCCGCAAGGCGGTTGATGCGCAAGCCTACTTCTTTGCTGCCGGTGAACGAGATAAAGCGCACGCGGGGATCGCTGACCAACGCGTCGCCAATCGCTCCACCAGAACCCGTGATGAGATTGACGACTCCCGGTGGCAACCCGCACGACTCGAGCAACTCGACGAACCGCGCAGCGATGACCGGAGAATCACTTGAGGGCTTGAGCACGACCGTGTTGCCGGTGACGATCGCGGCGGACGTCATACCCGCCATGATCGCAAATGGGAAGTTCCACGGCGGGATCACGATGCCGACCCCCATAGGAATGTAATGCATTTCGTTGTCTTCGCCCGGCAGCGGCGTCAAAGGCCTGCGCTGCGCATAGCGCAGCATCTCGCGGCCATAATATTCGAGAAAGTCGATGCCCTCGGCGATGTCGCCATCCGCTTCGGGCCAGCTCTTGCCCACTTCGAGGATCAGTAGCGCATCGAACTCGTCTCGCCGTTTTCGCAGTTGTTCTGCGGCCGCAAAGAGCAGTTGCGCTCTCTCGCGGGCGGGAACGCGCGACCACTGGGAAAAAGCGCGCTCGGCTGCGCCGATTGCTTGGCGCGCTTGCTCCACCGTTGCAGAGGCAACCCGCCCAACGATTTCACCCGGGTGCGAAGGATTGATTGACGCAAATTGTTTGCCTGATGGGACGCGCTGTCCGCCGATGATGAGGTCGTACTCTTTGCGTTCGGCGCGCACGCTCGAGATCGCCGCAACAAGGCTCGCGCGCTCGCCCTGGGTTTGAAACGTGCGGAGGGGTTCGTTCGTAAAAGGCCGCTGCTCGATTAGCGTCGCCATGCGTACTCCAAAGAGAATCAAAGGGGGCGAAAGAAAGGTCGCATCATTGGTTCGCCGGTTCGCGTGGACCAACCCTGGCAGCAGTGCGACGGAGGATACGTGCAGCCGGAGTCGTTCGATATCAGGCCCGCAGGCCCCAATGAGTTTGACGTGGCAAGCGAGTTTTGGGTCGCGATGCGGCGCGATCTCGATATGCCGGATGAGGACCTCGCGCCGGATTGGAAGCCGCGCGCGATTGCCTACTTTACTCGCAGACACGTTGCCGGCGAACTGCGCTGGTTCTTGGCTCGCGACGGCTCGCGAGTCGTCGCCAGTGCGGCAGGTTTCTTGCTCGACGGCTACCCGAGTGAAATTTGCATCAACCGAAAAGTAGGATATGTCGCCGGCGTGTACGTCCTTCCGCAGTTTCGCCGGCGCGGGCTCGCGCGCGCCGTGACAAAGGCTGCGGTCGACTGGCTGTGGTCGATCGGCTGCAGGCTTGTGCGACTGCACGCCGCGGACGAGGCACGCCCGATTTACGAGACGATGGGCTTCGTTGCGAGCAATGAGATGATTCTCGAGCGCCCCACATCTTGATCCGCGCGCGCGAATAAATTCGCGCGACTACACTCTTGGGCGCGAATAAATTCTCGCGACGACATTATTGGCGGTTCTCAATCCATCGATAAATCAACGCGGCGATGATGCCGCCCACCAATGGGGCAAGGATGAAGAGCCACAACTGCCCGATTGCCCAGTCACCTGCGTAAATGGCCGGACCGAGGCTGCGTGCCGGGTTGATGGAGGCGTTGGTGATGGGAATGGCTACGAGATTGGCAACTGCGAGCGCCATTCCGATGGGAATGCCGGCAAAGCCACTCGGGGCTGATGCAGCCGTCGAACCCAAGACCGTGAACACCAAAACAAACGTCAGGAGCGCCTCGGTGATAAACGCTGCCCCCATACCAAAGCCTGTGGGTGAGTGATCGCCGAAGCCGTTCGACACCGCTGCCGCGGATGTGTGGATAAAAGTAGGGTCGCTTGCGCCGGGCGCGCCCAACAAGATGGTCGCCAGGAATCCGAACCCACAAATGCCGCCGAGAAATTGAGCGATCCAGTAGGGGATAACGTCTGACCATTTCATGCGGCCGGCAACCGCGGCGCCGATCGTGACTGCGGGATTAACGTGGGCACCGGAAATTGGCCCGATGGCATAGACCAGGGCAACCAAGACGAGGCCAAAGGCGAGAGAAATGCCCAGCGCTCCAACGGCTTTGCCGTCAAAGACGGCCGTGCCGACTCCCACAACAACGAGCAAAAGCGTACCGACGAATTCCGCTACATACTTTTTCATGCGCCCTCCCAAAAGGAAAAAGCCTCCCCCGCAAGGGATTGGCCGCGCTTTATCTTTGTTGGACGGACATTCCTCGCATTCGCCCCAGGGGCCAAGTCGTCGGACTGGGTATCGTACCACGAATGGATGGCGAACAGACAAGCTCGCTCGATCTCAGACACATAGGGCGCATGCACGATAAAGAAATGCCTATCGAGCAGGCAGGCATGGAGATGTCAAAACCCGGTCGGGCGGATTTGCGCCGCAGACGACACTCGGTGACGCTGCCTGATGCACCGCTTTCGAAAGGTGCGGAGTACCCGCCGCCTACGGAAATCTAAGCCCGTCAGCTGCGCGCAAATTGGCGCGACAATGTGACGGTGCCCAATGCCCACTCGTCGAAATAACAAACATGGACGTGCGCCAAACCGAACTCACGCGCGAGGAATTGCAGCGCTACAGTCGCCATCTCATCTTGCCCGAGATTGGCCTCGAGGGGCAGCGCAAACTTAAAGCCGCCCGCGTTCTCCTCGTCGGTGCCGGTGGGTTGGGTTCTCCTCTTGGGTTGTATCTTGCAGCGGCGGGAGTCGGAACGCTTGGTATTGTGGACGACGACGTGGTTGATGAAACAAACCTGCAGCGGCAGGTGATCCACGGGACTGCTGCCCTTGGTGAATCGAAAGTGCAAAGCGCGGCGCGGCGCATCGCCGATCTCAATCCGCACGTCGACGTCGTTTCGTATCCTTATCGACTCTCCGCATCAAACGCCCTCGATATCGTGCGGGGCTATGACATCGTCGTCGATGGGAGCGACAACTTCACGACGCGTTTCCTGGTCAGCGACGCATGCGTCCTGGCCGGTAAGCCGAACGTGTTTGGCTCTGTTTATCGTTTTGAAGGTCAAGCTTCGGTCTTTGATGCGCAGCACGGCCCGTGCTATCGCTGTGTATTCCCAGCGCCCCCTCCTCCCGGCGCGGTGCCATCATGCGCGGATGGAGGCGTGCTCGGCGTTCTTCCCGGTATCGTCGGCCTTATCCAAGCGACCGAAACGATGAAGCTCGTCGCGGGCATCGGCGAGCCGCTCATCGGAAGGCTGCTTGTCTTCGATGCTCTCGAAATGCGTTTTCGCACTCTCAAGCTCATAAAAGACGAAAACTGCCCGGCTTGTGGTCCTCATGCAACGATGACCGAGTTACACGATGAACCCGTCGCGTGCGAAACGCCCTCTGCGAACGGGAGCGAACAGCGAGACGGTTCGATCGACGTCAAGGCGTTACGCGCCAAACTCGATCGCGGTGAGCGGATTGAAATCCTTGACGTTCGAGAGCCTGTCGAGCGCGACATCGCGCGACTAGCCAACACCTTGGAGATTCCGTTGGGAGAACTCGGCGAACGGCTGGGCGAGCTGCCAAAAGATCGGGAGATCGTGGTCTACTGCCTGACCGGCAATCGCAGTGCGCAGGCCGCGCGGCTGCTGACGGAGGCCGGCTTTGCGAACGTTTGGAGTCTGGAAGGCGGGATTCGGGCTTGGACCGATCAGATAGACCCGACGTTGGCGCGCTACTAAGCCGCCTTTCGGCCCGCTTTGCGGTGCGGACGGTCTTGCGCAGCGGCGCCCATCAATGGTATGATTCTATGTGGTTTTGGTCCTTGGCGGAAAAGACTTGCCCCGGATGTCGAAATTGGATCCATTCAATCTCCTCTCCGCAAACGTAAGCGCCCCAGAGCCGAAAACCTAAATACCTAACTCGCGAAGAGGAGTCAAAACCGAGTGTATACTGACCAATTACTGACATGCGTCGATTGCGGCGCAGAGTTTACGTTTACTGCTGGTGAGCAGGAATTCTACGCACAAAAGGGCTTCCAGAACAAACCCAATCGTTGCCCCGATTGCCGACAGGCCCGCAAGGCCAGCCGAGCACAGGGTGGCGGCGAGCGTCGCAATTTTGCGGCGCGTCAAATGTTCAGCACGACCTGCAGCAGCTGCGGCGGGCCGGCCGAAGTTCCGTTCCAACCACGTGGCGACAAACCGGTGTATTGCCGGGATTGCTTCCAAAAGATTCGCGCATAGCGCAAATCCAGCAATCGAAAAGGACCCTTTTAGGGTCCTTTTTTTATCTCGCGAATAAATTCGCGAGACTACATTGGCGCGAATGAATTCGCGAGACTACACGCGAGACTATACGCGGGCCAAACGCTCGAAGCCAAATAAGCCGATGTCGTGCTTCGTTGAATCGTTGACCACCAGATCGGCCAGCAGTTCACCGACAACGCTGCAGAATTTGAAGCCATGCCCGGAAAAACCGCCAGCAATGATCACGTTTCGCTGGTGGGGGTGCCGCCCAATGAGAAAATGTTCGTCCGGCGTGAGCGTGTACATGCAAACGGACGATGCGAGATGCTTTCCGTTGGCGTCCGGCAGCCAATCAGCCAGGGCGACGCGCACGCGCTCCACTTCTTGCGGCGCAACCTCTCGATCGATGACTTCCGGCGTCGTGAAGGTATGCGAGTGATGAAATGCTGCTTTGATTCCCTCGCCACCGACGCTTGGAAAACCGTAGAGCACGGAGCGTGGATCGCGCTCGACTATGTACACGGGCAACCGGTCGGGCGCAAAAAGGTCGGCATTCGCGACTGGCGCAAACCAGTGAGCGACGTTGCGCTCCACGCGCAGCGGTAATCCTAGCTCCTTCGCCTGTTGGGAGAGCCAGGCTCCCGCGCAAATGATGAGCGTGTCAGCTTCAAAGGATTCGCCTGCGGCTGTGCTGACCCGGACCCTTCCGTCAGCGTGTGCTTGCCACGAAGAAACAGAAGCCTCAAAGCGGAGGTCGGCGCCCGAGCGTGTCGCCCACTCGAGGTGCGCTCGAACACAGGCTTCAGGGAAGAGAATCCCCGCTGGCTCTTCAAAGAGGGCGACCTCGTCGCTGTGAGGGCGCGTCGCAGGAAATCGCGCTCTCACTTCGCGGGCGTCGAGCATCTCGTGCTTGAGCCCATGTTCGAGGGCGCTGCGGCGTGAGCCGGAGACAAGTGAACTGCGTTCCTGGCCAACCATCAAGCCACCCGTACGCAGGTATAATGCTCGGCCGGTCTTGCGCTCCAACTCGAGCCAGAGATCGTACGCGCGAAGCAGCAGCGGCACGTACGCTGGATCTTCCCAGTACGCTTGCCGGATAATGCGCGTTTGACCGTGCGATGATCCGCGATCGTGAGCGGGCGCGAACTGCTCGAGCCCGAGCACGCGCTTGCTGCGGGATGCGAGGTGTGCTGCCGCAGCGCTGCCCATCCCTCCGAGGCCCAGCACGATAGCGTCGTACGTTGACATCACTTTCCTCATCGTAAAGGTTTTGAGAACGAGATTCGGATAGACTTGCGCGTTGCCATGCCGCACAATAGGTCTATGGAAACACTACAGCAAGATCCTCGCCTGATAGCCGTAATGGCCCGCAACCGCAGCGCCGACGGGACCTTTGTCTACGGTGTCAGTTCCACCCGTATTTTTTGCCGCCCGTCGTGCGCTTCGCGACGACCGCGGTTCGATCGCATTTCGTTCTTTGCAAATGCGCAGAAGGCTCGGGAGGCCGGCTATCGAGCCTGTCAGCGTTGTCAGCCCGAATCGACCGAATCGCTGGGCGCGGATATGGCACAACGGGTCTGCCGTTACATCGATGCCGTCGAGGACAGCGTACCCAGCCTCGGCGAGCTCGCCACACATTTCGGATTCAGTCCGCATCACTTAGCACGAAGCTTTAAGGCCGCGGTTGGCATGACACCCAAGGCATACGCGGATCTCAATCGAGTTGAACGTCTGAAGATCCGGCTGCGAGGCGGTGAAACCGTTACCGACGCGCTGTATGCTGCAGGCTATGGATCGAGTAGCCGGCTGTACGAGCGCGGCAACGCACTTTTAGGCATGACGCCGAGCAAGTACCGTCATGCAGGCCAGGGCGCATCGATCGATTTTACGATCGTGCCCTGCCGGCTGGGCAAGGTTCTCGCGGCCGCGACATCGCGCGGCATCTGCGCGGTAAACCTTGGCGACAGCCAAGCTGTACTCGAACGAGGGTTGCGACGCGAATATCACGCAGCAGCGCTACGTCGCAACGACGCCGCTTTGCGGCCGATCGTCAAGCGCATCATTGCGAACATCGAGCGCGGCGAGCAGCTGCACGGTTTAGCCCTCGATATCGCCGCAACTGCCTTTACGCGTTCTGTCTGGAAGGCGCTGGCCGAGATACCGTACGGACAGACACGCACGTACGGAGATATTGCGGCAACACTCGGTCGCCCGACTGCTGCCCGAGCGGTTGCTCGCGCCTGCGCGTCCAACCGTGTGGCTCTCATTATCCCTTGTCACCGCGCGGTGCCGCGGTCCGGCGGCACCGGCGGCTACCGCTGGGGGGCCGCACGCAAGCGGGCGCTCTTAGAACTGGAACGCAAACAGGCCGTCGGAGAGCGCACGACGGGGCAAAAGTCCTAGCTTCGCGGCGTTTGTTTAATTCGTCCCCTGGAGAAAGGAAAGGTAATGGGCGGTAGTGCGCTCATCGGAGATTGCGCTTGTCAAGTTTCTCGCGCCAGCTCGTTTGGATTTTCGTAGCGGTTGTGATTGCACAATCCGGCGTCTTTGCAGCGCAGACGGTATTGCCCGTTGCAACAAACATCGCCGGAAGCGTTGCCGTGCAAACGGCAAACGGATCCGAAGAAGTCTCTTCAACACGCATTCTTCGTTCGGGCGAGGCAGTCATCACCGGTGTCGACTCATCGGCGATTGTGAGTCTTGCTGACGTGGCAAGGGTCATGCTCGGGTCGGGGACGACCCTCACGACCTTCTCGGATGGAACGACTCTTTCGCTGCAATTGGTAAGCGGAGAGCTCTGCGTGCAATCGAGTCGACCAAGGGTCACCGTTGTCGCCGGATCGCTCAGCTTGTTGCCAACCGATCCTTCAACGATATACGATCTGAGCTATGCTCAAAACCGCACTGAGCTCTTAGTGTACCGGGGCAGTGTCGCGACCAAAGTCAATGGCGCAAGCCCAACAATTGTCAAGGCTGGAACGGCAGCTGCGATCTTGAACAGCGGAGCGCCTCGACCGGCCGACGTCAGCACAGTAAACGCAGATTTTAACGCACTTCATTGCCCCGATCCATCAATCGTTGCGCAAGTGATTCCTGGGGAAGCGAACGCTGGAACCACCTCGTCGGCGCACGGCGGTTCTTTCGCAGGAATCTTAGGCGTCCTCGCGGGGTTGGGTGCGATTGCGGCTGCCGCTGGGCACGGCGGTGGCGGCGGGTCGACCGCCACGACACCGCCGACAACTTCCGGGTCGCCCACGCCCGTGCCGTCTCCATCGATACTGCCTACCGAAACGCCGGCCCCGACGCCCACGCCATCGACATCTGGGAATCTCTCTCTTTCTCCGACCAATCTGAGTTTTTCAGCCCCTCTCTCGCCGTCGCAGAATTTTGTCGCGCGAGACCACGACACGAGATCGTTTTCTGCGAATAGTTCTGACCTATTGGTGGCCGTCGTGGTGGAGAAAGACGTCCACGGCCATTCGGCGACCTTCTTGGTCAGCCCGGTGGGTCCGGGCACGGCGATGATTTCCGTGAGCGACGGCGCGGATAATTCGGGCACGGTTAGTATCAGCGTTGGCGTTGGGCTAAGTTCGGCTGCACGCCAGCCGCAAGCAGCGTTCGGTCAGCTCGTCGTGCTGCCCAAGGAGCTGGTGCTCGGTGTTGGAAACCGCGCCACGTTCCTCGTCTCCGAGGCACACTACACCGGACCGTTCCGAGTGATTTCGTCGGGACCATCTGCTGCAGAAGCGGTACCGACCCTAAGCGTCGGGCCGAGTGCGAGTTTCACGATGATTGGGCGCAGCCCAGGGATTGCGTCTTTGACAATTACCGACAATCACGGTGAGACAGCGACGCTGCAAATTTCCGTCCGGCCACATTGACCGAGGGCGACTTGACCGTCGCCCGCTGCATTACGTTGGAGTAGCGATAATAAAGACCGCAAGTGCTGCGGGGCCGTGAGCGCCCAGTACGAGCGTCTTTTCGATATCTGCACTTCTGCTTGGACCGGTGATGATCACGCCCTCACCGCGTTCGCCGGCGCGCGCTGCCTCATCGATGCATGCGAGTGCGACATTCGAGAGCGATGCGTGAAGGCGCGCCATCTCGCTCACGACAACGCACGTTGGCGGGAGATAGGGCAGCAGGCGATCCTCGTAGCTCGTCGCCACCGTTAAGACTGAACCCGTATCGGCCAGCAGCGCGAGGCCATCGATGAGACAACACCCAACCCGCTCTAACTCGGCCGCAGACCGCCCCTTCGCGGGTGCCACGTCGAACCCGCGCAGCGCCAAACCTATCTCCAGCGCAAGAGGGGATGACTGCACCGCCATGCTGTTGATGCCGCGGGCGCGCACATAGGTCTCGATTGCGCTCGCGCATGCAAGCTTGTCGCGAATGATAGTCGCTGTTCCCGCCAGCTCCCGTAACTCCGAGCAGAACATCTCTCCTAGAGAAGCGCTTGATGTGTCGGGTGCGATTAATGCGAATGCCGTGGGCGGCGCGCCGCGCGACACACCGGCGCCCAGCGCACGCCGGATTGACTGAAGAACCTGTGCGCGAGGATCAGAGCTCATGTTCTTCTCTCCCAGAACTCCTTGAAGCTCTGATCGGGAACCGGCGGGAGCGCCCGTTGCTTCGCCCAAGCGCCAAGCAGGCCAGGGTACCAACCGATGGTCCTCCCCAACCGAGCCGCGCGACGCAGCCAGCGAATTCCACGACGATATGCGGGCAAGCTCTGCATCGCTTTGGCCCAGAAGCGAATTGCTCGAGTGGTGCTCGGGTTGCCCGCGCGCGTTTCCTCAACGACCTTGTGGCGCAGGTAGACCAATTGGTGCGCAAGATCGATCGCCACAGGACATGTATCCTGACATGCACCGCACAGCGACGACGCGAACGGGAGCTCCGATGCTTGTTCGGTTCCAACCAATGCCGGCGTGATCGTGGCGCCAATTGGCCCGCTGTACGCCCCGCCATACGCCCAACCACCTGCGCGCCGGTAGACCGGACACACGTTAAGGCACGCGCCACAGCGAACGCAATACAGAGACTCGCGTGTTTTTGGGTCGGCCAAGAGCGTCGTGCGATTTGCGTCTACCAGGATGCAGTACGTTGTCTTGCCAGGCTCGGCGCCGAGAAAATAGTGCGTGTAGGTGGTGAGTTTTTGACCGGTGCCCGCACGCGCCAGCAGTCGGAGGAACACTTGCAGATCGTCGAGGCGCGGAATGACCTTCTCGATCCCCATGAGTGCGATGTGAACCGAAGGTACCGATGATGACAGCCCACCATTGCCTTCATTTTCAACAACGACGATCGTGCCGGTTTCTGCAATCGCGAAGTTAACACCGGTGATCCCCACCGCTGCCGTCAGGTAACGTTGCCGCAAGCGTTCGCGCGCAGCGCACATCAAGACTTCAGGGTCGTCACTATACGGAATGCCTAGCTTGCGTTCGAAGAGCACGCCAATCTCTTGGCGCGAGAGATGCAATGCCGGACCGATGATATGCGAGGGACGCTGCCCAGCCAACTGCACGATAAATTCGCCCAGATCGGTTTCGACAGGATCGATGGTCGCAGCACTTAGATGCTCGTTGAGGTCCATCTCCTCCGACAGCATCGACTTGCCTTTGACCACCGACGTTGCGCCATGCCGGTGGCAGATATCGATCACGTGCGCGACGGCATCGGCCACCGTGGGAGCCCACAGCACGGTTCCACCTCGGGCGGTGAACTGCGCTTCAAATTGCTCGAGCAACTGATCGAGGTGTGCGATGGAGTATGCTTTGATGGCATGCGCGGCGCTGCGCAGAGCTTGCCATGGAACCTGCCTTCTCGCGGCATCGGACGTTTCGGCCGTGCGCTCGAGCGTGGCCAGCAGTGCGGATGATGAGGTGGGATGGGCAAACCCGCGCGCAACGGCTTTGCGATCGAAAGGTTTAGCCATCGCTAGCCAGGATTTCAGCCAAGTGCATGAACCGCAGCGACGCGTGCGGCTGTGTTTTTCGGACGAGACCTTCGACGTGCATGAGACAGCTTGCATCGCCCGAGGTCACAACCGTAGCCCCGGTGTGCGCGATATGTTCGCACTTCGCTTGGCCCATGGAAACCGAAAGCTCAGGATACTTCACGGCGAAAAGGCCACCGAATCCGCAACACTCGTCCATCCGTGGCAGCTCGACATATTCGAGTCCGCGAACCGCCCGCAAGAGCGTCAGCGCCGCATTTGTAGCGTGCAACTCTCGACGCGCGTGACATCCATCGTGGTAGGTTACCGTGCCGGCAAAGCTCGCGCCTACATCGTCAAGCCCAAGCTTTTCCACGAGAAAGGTCGCGAGGTCGTACACGCGCGCGCCAACCTGCGTCGCCTCCACTTCGCCCTCGAGCGCGCCGTAGAAAACTCGCGCCATCGCGCCGCACGAGCCCGAGGGAACCACGATCCAAGGAAAGCTTGAGAACACGTCCGCAAAGCGGCGAGCCAACGCTCCCGCCTCGGACCACAGACCGGCATTGAACGCGGGTTGTCCGCAGCACGTTTGCTCCATCGGATATTCCAGCGGCACGCCGAGTCGCTCGAAGAGCTTGACGACGGATCTGCCTATCTGTGGAAAGAGCGCGTCGCAGTAGCAGGGCAGAAACAGCGCAACGCGCTCTCCTTGACGATACCGAACAGAAGGCGCCGATGTTTCAATCATCGCCGCCTTGTGTTCAACGTGCCCGCTGCGCCATCATTGCCCGAACTTCAAACCGACGTCGAAGAGCCTCGGTGGCGCATAGTGATTGCCCTGCGCGTTGAGGATCGTCACATAGTAGCGATCGTTGAAGAGGTTTTGAATCCGAAACGTCAGGGCGGTCCCCGGTCCGACGCTCACGCCCTTCTCAACCGAGAAGATGGTGTGTGGCGTCTTCTTACAAAACCCAGGTGTTCCAAGCGGACAGATGGCCGACGACAGACCGCTGCCATACTCACCGTCAGCGGAGAACCAGCCATTGCGGTTGTCGTTGATGAGCATGCCGGCGGTGACGCTGTAGCTTTGATCGTGATCCGCGGGTGTGAACCCCGTGGGCGATCCGAAGCAGGGTGCGAGCAGCTGCGTTTCGCATCCCGAGTTCAACGACAGCGTGTGGGCGACGTTGATGTACGCCCGTCCGTTGCGGATGAGCGGCGCTTGGTACGTCAGCGCTTCCTGCGAAAGCCGGCCAAGCTTGTAATTGATGTCCTGATGGAGCAGCGTGACGCCAACTTGCGTGTCATCGATGAGATCGTTGGCGTTCTTCTGCCAAACGCGAAAGCCCAGGGTTCCATTACCCAACGGGAGATGGCCTCCAAGTTCGAGTTGCGTATCGCGCTCTGGTTTGAGATCGAATTGCGCAAGCGTTGGTTGCAGCGGCAAATTCAACAGTTGCGCGGCGCGCGGGGCGACGTTTTCAAGGGAGAATGGTTCGAAAAAGCGCCCTAGATACACATAGACACTCGCACGAGGTCCGAAATTTCTCGCGAGCTTGATGCGTGGACTCACCGCGCCGAATCCACGGGCAAAATCTGTCGACTTGATGTTGAACATATCCCAGCGCATTCCGTAGTCGAGCGTGTAGGCGTTCCCCATGGCCCAGCTATCCTCAACGTACGTGCTGTAGATGTTGCCAACGTTGGGATTGTTGTCCACCACAGTAAAGGGCGCATGAGGCATTCCTGGCGTAAAGATCGGCGCCAAGAAGTTGTTGGGCTGCAGCGTTATCTCATAGTCCTTGATAACACGGGTCCCATCATAAGAGACGCCGGCACGCAGTTCGTGCTTCTCGTATTGTTTTGAGTAATCGCTTTGAAAGATGTAATCCAGCGCCGTCTTGTCGTCCATGAGCGAGAAGCCGCACGTGGTGGGAGAGAAGGTTCCGGTTTGCACGGCCTTGGCGCAATCGGTCGAGGTTCCGTTATTGCCGAAAGGTAGGGGAGTCTGGTTTATGGCCTCTCCAAAGGCCCAGTCGTTCACTGGATCGCCGTAGTCCACAACGCGCGAAACTTTGAATGCCGGTCCAAAACTGAGCGCGCCTGCATTACCCAGAGCCTGGCGGAATTGAACGTTGACGAAGGTGTCGAGCTGCTTCTCGCTGTCATCGGTGTTCCCGGGCTCTCCAAAGCTGGTAGCATTGGGTATTTGGTTTGTTTGGAAGCTGTTGATGACCGAGATGTCGGTGAAGTTGTTCTTGCCGCGCGGCAGCGTCAAGCGCACGAACTCATTCGCGTCGCTTGCGTTGTTGTGCGGCGAACCCAGGTCGGGCGGGTCCAAGCCGCGAGTGGACTGGTCGAGATGCAGAGCGGCAGCGAGCCCCCCGCCACCACTAAGCGGTGAGTGGAACCCCAGCGTCTCGTCGAGGTTCGTGTAGGAACCAACGTGCATTTCACCATCAACGCCCGCGGGGCCAGACTGGGCGCGGGTTGATATGTTGAGCACCGACCCGAATTTGAGTCCATACTGCGCCGGGTACGCACCCTCCATGGCATCGACGAACGATATATCGTTGGGATCGATCTCACTGCCGATCTCTCGATTGAGCGCCTGAGGCACGGCAACGCCGTCAACGACGTAGTTAATGACTCCGTGATCGCCGTTGATGTGCACAACGCCGTTGGCCCCGCGCACAGCACCGGGCAGCTGGATGAGTGCTTCTGGGAAGTTGCCGTTGTATGGCAAGCGCGTCAATACTGTCTTGTTGAGAACCGTATCGGAGCCGCTGCCGCGGCTGACGCCGGAGGTCACAACGCTCACGCGTCCAAGTTCGGATATTTGGGCAAGCACGAGGGTGACCGTTGCGCCGCCGTTGCTCAGATCCACCCGGACCTGGGCTTGCATGGCACTTGCTGTCGCGGTCACGATATATGTGCCAAGACCCAGACCGGGGAATGTAAAGTACCCCTGGGGGTCCGTGATGACTTTGGCCGTGAAATTATTGCCAGCGACCGTGACCGCAGCACCTGGAACGGGCTTGCCGTCTGAGGTGACCGTGCCGGACAAGAAAGCGCTCCCACCGGCCGCTAGCACCGCACTTTTTTCCAAACAAGTGCAAGCGCACCACATTATTGCGAGAACGAGAAAAAACTGAAAAAACTTCTCCACGATGACTCCAACTCCTCATGAATGCTGCAAAACGCACGACTGTCAGCCGGCGTATGCCGACCGCAAAGGGCGCGCTTTGAAGGCGAATATGATTAGGTGAGGAGCGGAGGTGGACGATTGGCGAGTTGAGGCGACCAAAAGATGCTGCGTGGCGACCACGCGAAGTTCAGGCGCGGTCGGAGCACATGGGACGTCTCGCCAGCAGCTGGAAGCAGCATCGCCGCCAAGCGTGCTGCAACTCTTGGCAGTCGTGCGGCAATGAGCCGTCCAACAATGGCGAGCAACAGTGCCGTGACAAGGGCACCAATGACGCCTGCGATCACGTCATGACCGCAAAAGAAGCAACCCTCGCCGATTGCGCTGCCGACGCCGGTCGCGAATTGCAGGATCGCTGCGAGCAGATAGAATTGCCAGCCGCCGCCCAGAGGCAGCGTGTCCATCTCATTTGAGAGCAGACGTTTAAAATCTCGGATACCACTGGCCCGCTGTGTCAAGTTGCGAAATTCAAAGACGACGACCGTTGCGCTCGCAAGCGCGATCAGGGCAAGATAGGCGTGACGTGGGGAGAGCAGAATGTGGGCGTCAGCATCTGCGCCCATCCCAAAAAACTCGGATGCCAAATGGGTGAGCACGGCACCTAAAACGATGCCCGCTGGAACGGTCCAACGCAAGCTCGACGCCTGAGTCCGATGTTGAGAGGTCACAGAAAACAATTTCCCTACTGATAAGTATCGGCTTGCCCAAAGCTGCGGCATATGCCGGTCGTCACATTTGTTATCGAGAATCATTCTCGATAACCACAACACCGACCTTCGCCCACCATCATGAAAATGCCCTGAATCCCTTGAAATGGATGACTGATGAAATGCCGAACACTCATGCAGAATATGCCGAACCGAGACCGCTTCGCCTGGCTCCTTATTACCGCGACTGCCCTTGCCGCCATGGTCGTCGGCCATGCGCTAGAGCTGTGGCTTGAGAACATACATGCCTTTGGCGAGCGTCCTGCTCAGTATAACCACGTTGCCCAAAGCTTCGTCGTGGAAATGGCTGCGCTTGCGTTTCTCATTGCAGGGGTCGCTATTTTCAGCCGCCTGGTCGCTTTAGCGGCACAATCAGTTCCGCGCGGTGACTCCTTGTTGCCCGCGTTGCACGCGATTGCCCACAACGGGGTGGGTCGCGTCATCTTGCGCCTCGTCACCGTACAGCTGCTCGCCCTGTTGCTGACGGAGTTTTGCGAACAGCGCCTCTCCGGATTCCAGGGCAATGCGCTCCTGTCGATCGTCGGACCAGGTCACGCGACAACGCTCGCTGTCCATCTGCTTTTGGGTTCGCTGGCTGCATTTTTGCTCTTTCGTTTTGCTCGCTTCGCGTCTGCGCGGACGCGCTCGCTCGTCAATGCCGTCGTTGCTTTCCTGCGCTGGGTTGCGCTACAGCCCAACGGCACCGCGCAACTTCCGCATGGTCCCTCGAGCGTTCCCACATTTTTTGCCCGCAAGCTTTGCCTAATCTCTCTCGGACTTGCTAATAGACCACCTCCGATAACCTCCGCACTTTTCGCCTAGGCACAAAGCCGTCGTGGCTTTGGCATAGCCTAGGCTCCTTGCTATGCTTTTGCGGAGGTCGTCCATGCGATTTGTAGTCACAACCATTGTTGTAGGAATTCTCATCAGTGTATGCTCCTTCAGTCCAGCATCCGCCGACGTCTACGGATCTGTGCGCGGCGTTGTTTTCGATCCTGGCAATCACCCCATCGATGCTGCGAAGGTCTCGCTCGCGGCGCCCGACGAAGCCACGCAAACAACGTCGACAGACTCCACTGGGCATTTCCGTTTTTCCCAGGTACCCTTCGACACATATGCACTGAGCGTTGATGCCCAAGGCTTCGCCCCAGCGTCGAGCGTGGTGACGGTCTTGTCGGGAAACGCGGTGAGCGTGACGTTCCATCTCTCGCTCAAGACCATCGGCCGTGTGGTGACGGTCGGTTCATCGACCAACGTTTCGGGTCAACCGGTCAGCGTGAACGTCATCTCGTCACAGACCATTGCATCCTTGCCCAATGGGAACTCACTCCAGCGAATCGTGCAGACCGTTCCCGGCATCGTTCCGTTCTCGTACAACGAACCGGTGGCACGTGGTTTTCACGGTGTGACCTACGAGATCGACGGGGTTCCACTACCGCAAACCGCGGGGCAATATTTCTCCGAGATCATCGATCCTCGCGACGTCGATCGCCTCGAGGTGTTCACGGGCGCCATGCCCGCTGAGTTCGGCGGTCAGCGTCAAGGGGCCGTGGTCGACGTGCTCACGAAATCCGCGAACCAGTTCACCGGCCCGGATGGAGGCAACGTCTCTCTGTTCGGCGGGTCGTATGGTACCGCCGGCGCGTCGCTCGATCAAGTCGCCGGAAGCGGAAATTTCCGCGCATTCTTCAACGCGAATCTTTTTCGCAACGGGCGCGGTTTGGATTCTCCTACGAGCATCCCAGAGCACGACAATTCCAATCAAAGCGACGGCTTCTTGCGCCTCTTGTTCTCGCCAAGTTCGCGCGACACGCTGGCATTTGACTATTCCGCCCAGTATGCAGCATTTCAAATACCGATCGACACGAACCAACACGATCCCAACAATCCCAACTGGTCCGTGCCCGGCACCGACGACAACCAACATGAGTACACCCGCTTTGCGAATCTCACGTACAATCATACAAACGCCGACGGCAATGGCTTTTTCGAACTAACGCCCTGGTGGAGTTCGGACCGGCTCACCTATCTGCCCGATCCGCAGAATGACCTCGCCGGCGCCTCGCAATCCTCGACCTTCCAGGATCGTTACTCCAACTTTCTCGGCATCGCCGCCGCCTTGTTCCGTGGCGGTGAAAAAAACAGCGTCAAAGTTGGAGTCAACACCGACGTTCAAAACATGATGAGCCAGTTCAACATCTTGTTCATCGACCCGAGTACGGGCAAGCTTGCGCCTCCTTTTGAGGACAATGTTTCTCAACGAGGAACCAACACGGGAGTCTATGCCGAGGACAAATTCTATGCCTCGAGTTACGTGACGCTCGACGGCGGCCTTCGCTGGGATCATTCGACTGGCTTTACCTCCGGCAATCAGATTAGCCCGCGGATTGAAGCCAACTTTCAGGCTGACCCAAAGAACGTCGTCCACTTTTACTACGGCCGGTTGTACGCTGCACCCGCCCTCGAAGACGTGCGGCGAGATGCAGTCGTGATTGGGGGTGGGTCGTCGGACGCAGTGCCGGTGTACGACCTCAAACCCGAGCGAGACTCCATTTATGAGGCGGGCGTCGCGCATGAGTTCAGTCCGCTTGTGCACGGCTTCCTCACCTTATGGGGCCGGTCGGTGAATAACGTTCTCGACACCACGCAGATCGGCAGCACGCCGCTCTTCACGGTCTTCAACTCCGCAGGAGGCCAGTCAAGTGGGATGGAGTTGCGTCTCGACGGCCGCGTCCTCAATGGCAATTCCTGGTACCTTTCCTACGGCACGAGCTATAGCATCGCGTCAGGCATCTCCGGGGGAACGTTCAACTTCCCCGTGAGCCAACTCCAGGGTGCCAACGGTTGGGCGCTCGAGGACCACGATCAAACGAACACGATCAACACGGCGTACACGTTCACTGCTCCCGGTGGCCGGTTCGCGACGCTGCAAGCGCTCTTTGGCAGCGGCTTCCCAGTTCAGTTCGAAAATGGCCCGGGGCGGCTGCCGGCGCACTGGGAAATTGGCGCCTCGTACGGACAGCCTGCGTCGCGCACGGGTGTGGGTTGGGAAGTGAGCGGCACGAATCTGCTCAATCACTTCTACCTGCTCAAAGTTGCAAACGGGTTCAACTCCACGCAGTACTCGGCCGGACGGCAGGTTACCCTGAAGTTGACGGCGCCTGTGTACTAAGCCGGGTACGGGCTCGCGACCACCACGCAAGGTAGATCGCCGCAGCAAAAAGACTGACGTCTCGTAACACTGTCATCCATGTCGCGGGTTGATTGTCGCCTGGACCAAAACAACCGCAAGGCGCACTCAACCCACGGATGACGGCCGAAGCAACGATAACCGAGAAGAGCGCGAGCGCAACAGCCGCGACCACCGAAGACACCGGAAGCAGGAGCCCCGCTACGAGATAAATCCCAAGCAGTATCTCAAGTGGCGGGAGCGCGAGCGCCAAGCCTGCAACAAACGGGGGAGGCGCGCCAAGCTTGTAGGCGGTGATCGCCGCGGCGAGATCGGCGGGATGGCCAATTTTCAAGATGCCCGCAGCGACGAAAATGCCGCCGACGACAAGGCGTACGAGGAAGGGAACAATATGAGCGCGAGGCCCAAAGAGACGAGCCAGGGTCAAAAGGCTTTTACCTCGCCGCCGCGCCGACCCACAGGTGTCCTCTTGCCAGCCGTCGTCGCATTGCTCGCGATTGCTGCTATCATTGTCTACGCGGTTCTGCACGCCAACCGAGCGGTCCCTGGGTCCGCTGTCGCAACCGACACACCTCAGCTCCCACCGCCACTGAAAGCCGGCATGCAGGCGCCCGGGTTTGCGTTGACCAGCAAGATTGGCACGTTCTCCGCAAGCGAACTCGCCGGCACCCCCTATCTTTTGGAAATCTTTGCGACGTGGTGCCCGCACTGCCAACGCATGACGAAGGTGCTGCGCGCGATCCGCGCGAGCGTGCCGCAAGCGCGTCTCGGCATGGTTTCGGTGACCGGCTCGCCGTATGCGGCCAATTCGACGCCGGACAATCTCGTTTCCGAAAATCAAGCTGACGTTGATGCATTCGAGTCAACGTTCGGCGTCACGTGGCCGAGCTTTTACGATCCCGACCTCACGGTAGCAAAGAAGTGGGGCTTGGATGGCTTCCCGACGATCTTCATCGTGAATGCAAAAGGAACGATCGTCTACGCAACGAGCGGAGAAGTATCAAAAGCCGAACTGATGAACGCCATCAAGAAGGCCGGTGCTTAGACGTTGCGCTGCAGCACGAACAAGGAGTCATAGTATCCTCTTGTGCTCGCTGTAAAATGAGATCGCCGGGCTGACGCAATTTCTCCCTGGGCGGCCAAGCGCGCGAGCGATGCCGGGCACACGCGCGATGAGGCCAAGCGCAGCCAGCGCGATCCGGCTGAGCGCCGAATCGGATAGTGCCGCAGCACGGTGAAGCCGCTGCGCCGCAAGGTCTCGCCATAGCGCTCGATCGTCAAACCGCGCCCATTGTCGAGCTGCTCGATCAGGATGCCGTTGCCACCGGGCGCCGTCACGCGGGCGAGCTCTGGCATTGCGGCATCCAAGACAGCGGTACGCAGCAAGACGTACGCGCTCAAGAACAAGTCGAAAAATCCATCGGCGAAAGGCAATGGGCCGTCGCGCCACAATACGAGACGATCCTCCGGCACGACGTGCGCGGCGCGCGCCATTTCGATGCAATCCGCCGTGCGATCGACGCCATAGGTTTGCGCTGCGAAAGCGGAGAGGGTGGGTATCAACCGCGCCCCACCACATCCGAAATCCAGTGCGCGTTCGTACCGCCGATGCAGCTCGCCGAGCGCTCGGCTCAGGGAGATCTTGTGCACCGCGTCGATGAACCCGTTCTTCTTCCCGATTGTGTCTCCGCAATCGAGCGCCACGCCATAGACGCCATAGCGCGCACGGTCGCTCCATGAGAGACCTTCGTACACGTCGAAGTTTTCTTCAACCATTGAAGCCATGAGGGGAGAGCAATGCCGCGATACGTTTCATTACACGCGCTTGGCTGTTTGCCGAAACCGGCGTTTGCTTCCTTGTGCGCGCGAATTTTCTCGGGCAGCACGGCTGCGCACCGAATCATCGCAGGGCAGGTGGGAGAAAAGATGCTCGTCGAGTTCGATGCGCCCGATGCGCCGAGCGCGGAGGCGTGGTTGCGTGCGAACAAACTCACACCGCTGTGGGTGCTGCGCCTCGACTACGAAAGCACGGATGGTCGGATCGCCGAACTATAATTATTGACTTGCGTTAGCCGCGTTATGCAAATACGAATCGATGAACGAGACGACCTTGTGCTTGTCGATCGCCGGCAACGTCCCCAATCGTGTCCAGGCGGTGAGCGCAATCCGTGACTTCATCGCGGGATAGGGCGCCACGATAACCGCCAGCCCCTGATCTTCGCCGTTCTGCACGTCTGCCGCGCTTGGCTGCAACTCATTTGTAGGAATGAGGTGCATGTCGTACACCATCGCAATGCTACCGAGTGCAGCCGCCAGATCAGGACAATTGCAATTGTACTGCAGCAACACGTTACCGTGTTCGAGCAAGTGAACTTGGACGTACTTGGGAATCGGCACCGGGCTGATAAACGTGTCGGTAAAGAGTTCGCGATGGGGACCAGAGCTCGGCGGGTTGGAATTGTACACGAAATCATCCGGTTCGCCCGGTTGTAAGTGCGTGTGGCCTTGCGAGGGATAATACATACCCAAAAACGGAGTTGGAGAGTTTACCGGCACGGCGGACGCGGTACTGCTCGCAGGAGCAGCATTGGCGGGGGAGGCAGAAGCCGCCCCGCCACCCCGTGAACCCGAGCACCCAGCGAGCGCGAGGACGCACACGGCAACAGTGAGGCCTGATCGAACGGCGCACGCAAAGTTCATATCTGAGCTTTCGTCCTGGACGCGCGCCGGGCCTCGCATCTCACTGATTGAGGTTGTCTTCATTGCGCAGCCATTGGTTGATGAATGACATGATTTTTGTCTTGTCCACGGCATCGAGCGTTGCCAAGCGCGTCCAGGCGGTGAGCGCTATTTTGTGAGGCATCCCTGGATAGGGCGCGACAATCACCGCGAGCCCGCTTTCCTCCGCCGAGTGAACTTGATCCGGCGTGGGTTGTACCGTCCCTGGCGGCAAGACTCTGGCATCGAACTCATTAGCAATTTCAGCAAGCTGTTGCGCAACATCCGGGCACAGCAAGCAATTGTATTGCAACAAAATATTGCCGTGCTCGAGCAAGTGCACTTGGACGTACTTAGGAAGCGGCGCCGCGTTGATCAATACCCCTGTTGTGACTTCCCGATGATATCCAGAAGTTGGTGGATCGCTGTTGTATTGAAAATGCGCGAAGCGACGGTCGTCACCAGGCATGTGCCCTTGATGGCCTTGCGAAGGATAGTGGGAGCCCGCAAAGGCGCTCGGTGCGGGCTGCGGCGGAGCGTTTGCGCTACGCAGGTGCATGATGAGCACCGCCACGACGCCGGCGATCACAATGAGGGCGAGCACGGGGGGCAGCAGCGACATCGCCGAGGATTGCTGTTTTTTGATTCTTTTTGCCATTAGCTTCCCGGAAAATAAGGCACGGCGTCGATGTCCTGGGTAATGATTCCATGGTACGTGCCGTGTCCAAAGGCAGTCAGATCAACGGAGAACAAGCCGCCGTTGGTTGTGACGCGCACCGTCACAAGGCCCAGCGGCACGTCCGTCGTCTGCCACGTTTCGACGCGCGATTCGGGCAGTCCGGTCGAACCTCCGATATCTCGTGGGGGAAAGTCGACAATGGTGTGCACCGTGTTGAGCGTGGCGCCGCGGATCGAGACATTCTCCGGCCGGGATGAAACGACGATCCCGGCGCGAGTGTCGGGCATCGGCAACAAGCCGAACAGCAAGAGCGATTGGAGCGTTTGATGGTATGTGGCAGGCACTGGCTTCGATGGGTCGCCACCCAAACGAAAGAGCGCGTCGCCGATCTTGATGATTCCGCCGGTGAATGAATAGAGCCGCAGGCTGTCGTTGAAATCCGGTGCGTCGACGAACATCTTCCAGGTAATGGTTCCCCCCGCGACCGACTGGCTCGCCACGGGTGAAGAGACCAGTCCAGACGTCTGTGTTTGAATTTCAAAGAATGCCGCCTGCGTGGCTCCAAGGGTGCCAGTCCCAAAGCCGATCGTCTTCGTCGCAACTGGATTGCCATTCACCGAGACTCGATAGCGTACCCAATCACCGGCCTGTGGGGCGACAAAGAGATAACCAAAGAGATCGGTCTGCGTGATGGTCTGGCCAACCTGTGGAGCGACGATTGCCGCACGCGCGGGCGCGAGCAAGCCCAGCATTACGCCCACCAGCTCGGCGGTTACGAGCAGCGCGCGCACACGCCGAAAAATTCCAGTTGATGCTCCGTGAGCGAAAATCCGAGTCCGCGCGATAGGATCCTCTCGTAGTTGGGCAGCGCTTTGCAGGGGACGTCATCGACGCGGCCGCAGCGCTTGCACACGGCGTGATGGTGATGCTCGCTCGCGCACCACAGGTAGGCTGCTTCGCCATGCTGTTGGGTTGCGGTCGACACCCAACCCATCTCACGCAGCGCTTCGAGCGTTCGGTAAATGGTCGCGAGTCCGACGGGCGGGCGTCGGCCACGCAATCGCTCGTGCAGCTCTTTGGCGGTGAGGTAGCGGCGCGCGGATCGCAGCGCGCCAATCACGTGCTGGCGCTGTTTGGTCATGCGACGCGATGTGCCTGCGAAAAGTTCGCGAGAGCCTATCGGCGGCTTTGCGGGGGTTTTCATTTGACGCGCGCAGCCGTTCGGCGCGCATCGAGCAGCGCGGTCAGCAACGAGCGGCGCTTGGGTGAGAAGATCATGGCGCCGAAGAAGCACGCGGTTGCGACGAGGACGATGCTTGCGCCCGAAGCGACGTTGAGATAGAAGGAGAGATATAGACCGACGATGGCCGATCCCATCCCGACGATGGCAGAAATGAACATCATTGGGCCGAATCGGTTGGTGAGTTGGTACGCGGTGGCCGCTGGCGTTACAAGCAACGCGGCAACTAAGACGATACCGGCCGCCTGGAGTGAAACGATGATCGTGACCGCCAAAATCCCAAGCAAGAGATATGAGAGGCCGTCCACCGGCAGCCCGCTGGCGCCGGCCGAGATGGGGTCAAACGAGGCAAAGAGCAGCTCTTTGTAGAGCAACGCGACGACAGCGAGAATGACCGTTGTCAACAAGGCTATGATGACGATATCCTTGCGATCGATCGCTAAGATGTTGCCGAAGAGAAAATCTTGAAGATCGATGACGTAATTCTTGACATGTGACATAAGCGCAATACCCAGGGCAAACGCGGCGGTGAAGAACACGCCGATCGTCGTATCGAGCGAAACTTCCGATTTTTTGCTCACGGCGCCGATCCCAAGCGCCGTGAGAATGGTAAAAATGAGTCCACCGATATACAGATCGAACTTCAGCAGATACGCGATGACGATGCCCGCGAACGATGCGTGCGCCAGACCGTCGCCGATAAACGACATATTGCGGAGCACGACGTAGACCCCGACAATCGAGCAGACGAGTCCAATGAGCAGCGCGGCGATGAGCGCGCGCACCATAAAATCGTTCTGCAGGGGCGAAATGAGAAGATCCACGTCGTTACGCCGGCGTTGGGGCGCCGAAGAGCACGTGGCTGCCATAGGTGGCCGAGAGCGTTTCCCGAGTGAGGACTTCGGAAGGCGAACCGAAGGCAACGACGCGATGGTTGAGGGCCAAGACCCGATCGAACCACTCCGCCACGCACGAAAGATCGTGGGTCGTGGCGATGATCGTGGTGCCCTTTTGTTTCAACCCCTCGAGCAGCGTAAAGATGGCGTGCTGCGTGGTTGCGTCGACCCCAGCGATCGGCTCGTCGAGCAGCATGAGCTGCGGGCGTTGCACGAGCGCGCGGGCGACAAAAACGCGCTGTTGCTGACCGCCTGACAGCTGGCCGATTTGCGCGCCAGCGTAGGCTGACATGCCTAGCTGTTCTATGGCTTCTGCCGCTGCCTGACGGTCCGCTGCGCTCGGCCTTCGGAAGAGTCCCACGCGACCGTAGGTGCCCATGAGGACGACGTCGGTGACGGTCACCGGGAACGACCAATTGACCGACTCGCTTTGCGGCACATAGCCGATGAGATGGCGCACTTCGGGGCTGGGCGGTTGCCCGAAAACGAGCACTGAGCCGCATTGCACGGGCAAGAGGCCGGCGATGACTTTCAGCAGCGTCGACTTGCCGGATCCGTTTGGCCCAATAATGCCGACGAACTCGCCCCGCTTGACGCCAAACGTTACCTCGTCGAGCACGTCCCTGCCGAAATAGCCGGCGCACACCCCCTCCACCCACAACGCCTGCTCGACAATTTTGTCGAGGCTCGGTGCGAGTTTGGCATGGCCTTCGTGAGGATGGACGTGAAAAGTTGCCGGTGCCACGGCATGACTGTGGTCCAACGCGGGCGGCGCTTCATGCGGCGCAACGTGCGTATGATCGTGTCGCACGGCCGGATCGCTTTTCATTTGAGCGCCTGCACGATCGTCTTGACGTCGTGATGCATCATGCCCTCATAGGAGCTGAGATCGGGAGTGGTGCCCAAGGAGTCATCGTACAAATTGGTGACCGTCTTGATGCCAGCCGAATCCGCAAGTTGCTTGGCGAGCTTGGGGGAGAATTCCGGCTCGGCGAAGATTGCTCGCACATTGTGCGCTTTTGCTCTTGCAATGAGCGAAACGAGGTCGGCCGCTGAGGGTTCTTTGCCGGGCGACTGCTCGATCGCGCCGACGTCATCGATGCCATAACGCCGATCGAAGTAAAACCAAGCGTCGTGGTCGGCAATCATGGCACGCTGACTCGGCGGAATGGTTGTAATTTGTTGGCGGGTCCACGCATCAAGCGCGGCAAGGTCTTTGATTTCTGCCGCGGCGTTCTTTCGGTACAGGGCGGCGTGGCGAGGATCCATTGCGACAAGCGCATCGGCAATCGCGCGCACGTACGACGCGGCATACTGCGGATCGAGCCAAAAATGGGGATTGGCAAATTCGCTACCGTTGGGATGGCTCACTTGACTGGGAAGCGAGTCGCTCAGCACCACAATGCGCGCCTGCGGCGACGCGTCTGCCAGCAGTTTTGTCAGCCACGCTTCCAATCCCGAACCATTTTCCACGATCACCGCCGCATGGCTGAGCTCGATGAGATCCCGTGGCGCCGGTTCGTAGGTTTCGGGAGATGCGCCGATGGGCACGAGCCAATGAACGTCGAGTGCGTCCCCCGCAACCGTCTTCACGAGGGAGGCGAGCGTAGATGTGGTCGCGACGACGATTGGTTTCCCAGAAGCGGTCGCAGCGGGAGCGGTACCCGTGCTGTGCCCGCACGCTACCAGTGCAGTTATGGCCGCGCACACCGAACCCACTCGGATTTTATCGAGAATCATTCTCGATAATTATACGTGCCCGGCTTCGGCTCCCCTTACGTATCAAAAGGGGCGATTTTCCAATCGCCCCCGACAGCTAAGCCGATGAGGAGAGTGCGGATTCGCGGTAGCTCTCCATAATGTTGCGCACGTACGCCTGGGTTTCTGGGAAAGGCGGGACGCCACCGTATTTGTCGACGGCCGCCGGGCCGGCGTTATAGGCGGCAAGCGCGAGGTCGACCTGACCATGATAGCGATCGAGCAGTTCCCGCAAAAGCGTGGTGCCACCGTCAATATTTTGCGCCGGATCGAATGGATTTTTCACGCCGAGTGACTTTGCCGTACCCGGCATCAGTTGCATGAGCCCCATAGCACCGGCTTTCGAGACCGCGTCTGCTTGGAAACCCGATTCTTGATTGATCACTGCGTTGACTAACTGAGGATCAACTTCATGCCGGCGGGCTGCATCGCTCACAATAGACCCGTAGCGATGGAAACTCGGCCGCGGGGTTGGACTGGACCCGCCATTGCAAGATGCTTTGGGCGCGGGCGTGCCGACATTGATTTGTCTCAGCGCTTGCATGAGCTGTTTCTCGAGGGCGGACAACTGATGCGAGAGATCGCGAATGAGCGCTGCGAATTGCTTATCGATGCTCGAAAACGAGCTGGCTGACGAAGGAGCCTGCGCGGGTTCCCCCTCTTCTTCTTGCTCGTTCTGGCCAACCGGCATCATTGGATTGTAGATTGGCATCTGCGTGGGCATACCGGCGGGATTGGTTGGGTTGATGTTCATGAAAGCCTCCACCTTAGGGCAGCGTCACACCTGTTATCACGCGCATCGACGCAGCGTCTAGCGTAATGCGCCGGCGATCTGCACCAGCTTCTCGACCGCATCGGTTTGGCAGCCCCGTTCGTGGAAAAGAAAGCTCTCGATGCGCTCGCGTTGCGCAACCGCAGAGTCAAGCGCCGGGTCACCTCCTCGCACGTAGGCACCGATGGCGAACAGGTCTTCGGCGCGCTCGAGCGCGGCGATAGCTTTGCGCACCCGCGCGGCGCAGGCAAGATGTTCCTTTGAAACGATGTGATGCATAACCCGACTGGAGCATCGCAAGACGTCGATGGGAGGATATCGGCCAGCGTCCGCGAGCCGGCGGGAAAGGACGATGTGACCGTCGAGCAATCCGCGCACAGCATCGGTGATCGGCTCGAACGGATCATCTGCATCGACGAGGACTGCAAAGATGCCCGTGATGCTTCCACGCTCCCTAACGCCAGCTCGCTCAACGATCGTCGCCAGCTTGACGACCATTGAGGCCGGATGACCTCGGTGGGCTGGAGGCTCACCTGATGCCAGCGCAAGCTCTCGCCAGGCGTTCGCTACTCTGGTAAGAGAATCAACCGTGAGCAAAACGTCGTGACCACGCTCGCAGAGCCATTCTGCTTGTGCGATTGCGGTGCGAGCGGCCGCAAGTCGCTCGTGTGGGGGCGTGTCGGCGGTAGCGCAGACAATGCTTGTTCTCGCCCAGCGCGGCGTTTGGCGCAATGCCGTGACAGTCTCTGCCGCCTCTCTGCCGCGTTCTCCAATCAGTGCGAGGACATGCGCATCGCAATGCGCGTGCTCCGCGATCTGCCTCAACAACGTGGATTTTCCAACGCCGGCCCCGGAAAAGAGTGCGACCCGCTGGCCAATGCCGATGGTACAGAGCGCGTCAATGGCCGCAATGCCGGTCTGAATGGTTCGTTGGATCGGCCTGCGCCGCTCCAAATTCAACGGGCCATCGTGAACCGCTACGACCTCGCAGTTCGGATGGGCGGGACCGCCCCACGCATTGACGCACCGTCCCAACAGACCCTGGCCGCAAAAGGATCCTAAAACGGCGCGGGTCGCGGTAACGTTAGCACCAACCGTGACATCGCGAATTGTCTCGATCGGCACGCACGATGCTTCCCCTTCAGACACTGAGCGCACCTCGGCGAGACGGATGTCATCTCGCTGCGTCTCGATCGCAATGAGATTGCCAGCGGCAACTCCTCGAATGCGCGCGACGACTGCCGTTGGCTCGACTCGCAACACGGTGCCTACGCGTACCCATCCGTCACATTCTCGATAGCTCAGCGGCATTTCATGTCGCATCCAAGTTTCCAGCGTCAGCATTCCGCAGCCGCCCGAACCAAGAGTGCGGCCCGCGTCTGGATGTCTGCTTCGACACGTGATCCGCCGCAGTCGATAATGACCTCGCCGAATTCTAAGCTATCGTCGCTTTGGTGTGACGAGATCGAATGAGGTGTCGGCCTACCTGCGGCGGCAAGCGCGTCGTCGACGAAGCATGCAAGCGCTTGAGGATGCACAAAAGCAACGTGGCGTAATGCCCGCCCGCACGCGATGGCCGCCAGCCGAATCGCTTCGTTACGGATGAGCTGTCGGTGATCGCAGACTGGCGGCGTGCGGTCTGCAGAAAGGTCGGCTTTTGCGGGCTCAACGTCGGGGGGCTCGATTGACGGGTGGGGCTCGGGTGGCGCGACTACTTCAACCGTTACAGCGGGACTTTCTGAAGATTCGCTGTTCGGTGTGGGGTGCTCGGAGGGTTGGAGCTGGCTGTGGCACTCGCCGGCCTCATGAACCTCAAGCGCGCGAGTCAAACCGGCAACGCGGCGAGGCGTGAAGGGCAAGAATTCCACCTCAGGTGTGCGTTCGTCCATCGAGATAGGCGAGGATCTCCTGTCGCAGTCCGGGCTCGTAGGCGCGTAGTACGTGCTCGCGCACGCTTATTGGGAGCGAGCTGAGCACATACGCTGTGGTTTGTGGCAGCTCGTTGCGCAGCGTCGCCTGCAACTCTGTGGCCGCTCGCTCTTCCGCCGACGTCGCCGGCACGTGGCGTGCGAAGATCCCGAACCAAGCGACAACTGCCGCAACAAATATCGCACCGAGAATGACGAAGCGCATGCGCAACGATTTCGCGGTAGCCGCCCCCACGGGTGCTGGTGGCTTTCGAAAAGGCAGCGCGGCAACCACAACCTGATCGCTTGCAAGATCCGCACCGGCCGCCGCGCGCACCACATCGGTAATAAGTTTTGACTGACCCTGGGCAACTTTTTGAGCGTCGACAAAGACCGCAACCGACAGCTTTGCGAGCGCATCGGCGTGCGCCGTGCGTGTTTCAACAAGCGTGTCGTACGAGTACCGAGTATGCGAACGCTCCTTCGTAAAGGTCTTACCGCTCTCGCTGCCGCGCTCCGTGCCACGTTCTGCTTCGAGCAGACCATGCGGCGTGACAAGCGTGCGCTGCAGTGACCGTTCCTCATCAGCCGTTCGCATCGTGACGCGAACGATCGTCGCGCCCGGCCCGAAGACAGCATCCAATGCCGACTGAATCGAATTCTGCAAACGCGTCTCTCTGCCAAACGCCTGCTCGGGCGCTGGACTGGCGCTGACATCTCCGAGTGAATCCATGACAACAACATGCTCGGCGGAGAGCCCTGGATAACTGGCCGCCACAAACCGTTTGATGCCGCCGATCTGATTTTGCGTCAGCGTTACACCGGGTTGCGTGAGCAGCTGGACGCTAGCGCTTGCTGGAGCGCGGCTCGCATCATCCCCAAGCGGATCAACATTCGCCGGTGCGATCACAACCGTTGCGTCCGAGATGCCGGTCATGCGCCGCAGACCGAAAACCAAATCGCCTTCAATGCCTGCGCGGCGTTGATCATCCAGGAACGCCTGCGGGGCAAATGCGTTTGGCGGCTGTTCGAGTACGTCTGCGGTCGTGGGAACGTAGCGATGTGGCAATCCAGCGAGGGTGAGGCGCAGCAGTACGTCACGACGGTGCGAGGCGGGAACGTAAATCTGCGTGTGTTGGGCATCAGTGCTAAATGGCTCGTTCCACAGGAGGAGCGCTCGCTCGATCTCCATAGCTTGGCTTGGATGAAGGGCGACGGCGAACAATGCGGTTTGAGCGCTCATCTTCGCACCGCCGGCAAGGAAGAGCGCGATACAAACAATCGCTCCGACGAGAGCGAGTGCCGGAGCTTTTCTCGGGCCGAGCCACTGCACGCATTGGCGGAATGTCTTCGGCACGGCCGCCGGGAGGAGCGCGAGCATCGCTTAGAGCTGAGTTTGCAGCAGTTGCGTGATCGCGCCGCTCACTTTTGCAGCCGCGATGGCCGCAACTTCGAGCATAACGTCGGCTTTTGCGCGCGCAACCGTCGCATCCGCGATGTCTGCCTTTTTTGCCGCCGCTGACGCCGCAAGTGCATCGGCCTTGTTCAGCGCTCCTGAAAGTGAATCGAGCGCATTGCCCAACGCTTCGCCGAAGGATGGGGTTTCCGGTTCCCGCAGGACCGCATTTTGCATGGGTGCGATCGCGCCGATTGGTCCAAGTCTAGGCGTCATGACGACCGGTCGATGTCGACGGTTTCCAAATCCATCTGCTTGGCCGCCGAGAGCATGCTGACGTTTGCATCGTAAGCGCGCCCCGCGGAAACGAGCGCCACCATCTGCTCGATCGGGTCGACATCCGGCAGGGCAACGTAGCCCTTGTGCGCTCCACTGCGCGCTGCGAACGGATTTCCGGGATCGAAACGGTATTGAGGAGGGTCGGGGCGTTCCACGACATCGGCGACTTCAACCCCTGAAGGTTGCGCGCTTTCTGATTCTCCGAAAGCCAAATCTGAGAAGTCGTCGTCGCTCGACACCGCAAGGGCGCTCTTGAACGATGCTTCAAAGGGCTGCGCTTGCTCGAGCACCGCCGTCTGGGCATGGAACACGGCTCCATCCGCCCTGGGTACCCCCGCGTTCGCCAAGTTGAGAGCGATGACGTCCATCTGGGTTCGCTCTGCAGCCATGCCGCTCGAGGCGATATCGTAGATGTCGCTCACCTCAGCGCCTTGATTCCTCGGCGACGGTTCGCAGCTCGTGAAGCATGGCTCGCTCCTGGTCGACGAGCTCGTGATACGTCACTGCGTTGCGCGCTTGGGCGCCCATGGCGTATTCCAAAACGCCGACAGTTCCGCGAGCATCGATCTCTTGCATGACAGCGGCGAAGGGTGGCCCGGTGCCCGAATCATTCTCAAGCAGCTGGGCATCCCGCGCCACGAAGCCAGGCGTACGAGCGTTCGCAACGTCTTCCGCCAGCACTCCTCCCCTGGCGCGCGCAAAACGCATGGCCGCTTCAATGCTTTCGAATGCTATGTCGCTCATGGAACCCGCATGCTAGCGCGCTTTTGTGTCCGCGGTCTTGCCTACAATTGGCCACCAAGCGCAACCCAAACGTGCGGATTCCTTCTCGCCCGAGGCGCTTATGCCGATATTATGAAGATGAACAAGCGCGACCGCCGGGACGATCCCTGGAATCGGATCGCCTCGCGATTAGACGAGGCACTGGACGACGCGCGAAATCTCGCGGAGCGCCCTGCGCCGAACGTACGCGGCGTCGAAAAACTTCTGGCATTACTTGCCGATGCGCGACGCGACGTCCAAGCCCGCGAACTCGAAGCCCGCGTTGCCGCGACACGAGCGCAGCGCTTGGAATCAGACCTCGAAGGTCAGCGCAAGCGTGCAGATGTTCTCGTGCGCATTGGCAAGGCTATCAATGCCGTTCGAGAACTGCCCGCGCTCTTGCAGCTCGTGATCGATCTCGCCGTCGACGCAACTAAAGCCGAGCGCGGTCTCATCGTCGTTCGTGATCCAGAAGGCCAGGTTCGAGAGTTTAGCGCCACCGCCAACCTCGACTCGCAGATCATCGGCCAACCTGAGTTTGCCGTGAGCCGCTCCATTCTCGAACGAGTCTTCCGAGAAGGACAACCCGTCGCCACGACGGACGCGCAAAACGACCCCGAGATCAACACGGCGCCAAGCGTTCGCTCACTGCACATCCGCTCGATCATTTGTGTTCCCATCCGAGGTCAGGACGACGTCATCGGCGTCATGTACGTGGATTCCCGGATCACAACGGAAGCATTGTTGGCGCACGATCCCGATTTGCTGGCAACAATCGCCGACCAGGCAGCCGTCGCCATTGACAACGCTCGGCTGTACGATCACATACGGCGCAGTTTCAAAGAACTGTCTGCGGTGAAAGCTCAAAATGACGAGGTCCTCGAGTCCATCGCGTCGGGCGTCATCATCTTTGACGACAAAGAAACGATTTCGCAGTTCAACCGCGCCGCGGAACTCACGTTCGGGATGTCCGGCTCGACCGTCGTGGGACGCAGCGCCCGCATCCTCGACACGTGGCTCCCCGGTTTTACCTCGTTGCTGAGTCAGCACAAGGCAAACCCGGATGCTCATATGCAAGTCGAGATTCCCGGCAACCACTTCGTGCGCGGGCCATTCCTCTTGCAGGTGACCTTTTTCCGCATTCGTGGGACCGTTTCGGGAGATAGCACGGCCGCCGTGATTAACGATCTAACGGAGAGCCGGGCTCTCGTGGCCGAAAATCAAGCACAGGCGCAAAAAAGCGAGCGCATCGCCCGTTCGTTCGAACGCTACCTGGCCCCCCACGTCGTCAGTTCTCTCATGAAGGACCCCGAGCACGTGGTGCTCGGCGGGACCCGCCAAACCGCCACCATGCTGTTTGCAGACATTCGCGGCTTCACCGAACTCTCACAGAGATTGATGCCGGAACAGGTGGTCGAGTTGCTGAATCGTTACCTAGCTCCAGTCGTCAACGTCGTTTTTGCCAACGCCGGCTTGCTCGACAAGTTCTACGGGGATGGCGTGATGGCGGTCTTTGGGCCGCCTCGACCCAGCGACGACGACGCCTGGCGCGCGGTGCTCACCGCAGAGCAGATTCTCGAGCAGGTACGAGTGCTCAACGGCCAACCGGGCGTTACCTGGCCCCTGGCTGTAAGCATCGGCCTTGCGACCGGCGACGTGGTTGCCGGGCACATTGGCTCGGAACGCCGCCTCGAGTACACGGTAATTGGAGACGCAGTGAACTTGGCATCCCGCTTGCAGCAGATCGCTCAGCCAAATCAGATTCTCGCCGATGAACGGACGTACGACCGCGTCAAAGGACGAATTGCCGCAACCAAGCGATTGGCCCGTATCAAGGGCAAGGCAGGCCTGACGCCAGTATACGTCATTCATGGGTGATTGTGGCTACGCATAGCATAGGCGAAGGACAACCAGAAACACCGCCGCAGCCAAGCTCGGCAGACACGCGTGGGAACGCTGCAGCGACCATTGCTGTGTCAGCACTTGGGTTGCTCGGCTGTAATGCGTGCGAAGTCTATCTTTATGATGAGAGCGTCGACGCGTATATCAGCGTTGCCCTCGTCAGCGACGATCAAAAGCCAGCGCCGGGTGCGCGCATCCTCGCGAGCGTGATTGCAGATGTCTATCCCGAGGACATCGACGTGCTGACCGTTGACGACACGCGATCACTTGAGGAACCTCTGCGGACCACGACCGTCAACCTCGGTGCGGCATCGGCCCTCATCCTGCGGGTGCGCCGCGACACCCGGCAGCTCGGGGTCATTGTGTGCGCTTATCGCTGGTCGCGTCACCTTTCAGCCGCCGGAACGCTCACCCCGATGTCATTCATGCGGATGGCGGCGACCACGTTGGACCTCGTGCGTCGAACCGAGAACGCGCTCGATCGTGCCGACCGGTTGGCCGCTCTGCTTGATAGTGCCGCGCGCTTCGCGGGCGAACTCGATTTGGAATCTCTTTTTGCTGCCATCCATGAGGAAGTGGCGCGCCACATGGACGCGCCATCTTTTTACGTCGCGCTCGAAAGCGGAGAAACGCGGGAACTTCGAACGGAATACGCTATCGAATCCGGAACGCGCTTGCACTCGGATGTCCTGCCGGGCCGCGAAGGGTTGGCTGCGCAGGTCCAGGCGACCGGGCGACCAGCGCTCGTCGAATGGTCAGACGTGTACGCGAAAGCGGAGGGGAGCGGCGCTGCGGTCGGGGGGACGATTCTCATGGTGCCGATGCGCCTCGGCGATCGGATCATCGGCGTGATGTCAGCCCAATCCAAAGCTCCAAACGCCTACACCCAACACCACGTTGAGTTCCTCTTGGAGGTTGCCGAGCAAGCCGCAACCGCCATTCAGAATGCCGGCGTGCTGCGTGAAGAACGCCGCCGCACCGCCGAACTGACGATGCTCCACCGCGTTGCGGTGTTAACGAGTTCCGAAACCCAGCTCGATCGGATTATGGCAGCTGTCGTCGTTGAGGCAGCTTCAAGTTTTCATTCGGATGCCGCGGCGATAGCGCTCGAAGACGAGCACGGTAACTTCGAACTCGCCGCAACCTTTGGCCTGTCAGAGGAGTACCGCAAGAAGCGCAAAGAGGCGGGAACCTGGTTGCGCGCATTCTATGGCGACCCGCCGCGAGAGCGCTATGTGGGACCCGATCAGATTCAATCCATCGGTCAGCCTGAGCTCGTGGCAAGCGAAGGCATTCGTAACATGTTCTTCATTCCGCTGGTCTACCGTGGGAAACTCGTCGGCAGTCTCGCGCTGCACGGCCGCCAGAGCATCGTTCGATTGTCGAGCGGTGAGATGCGATTGGCGCAGGTCTTCGCCGACCAAGTTGCCGCAGCGATGCATCGCGCGCAAGCAGCGGAAACGCTGGCCGAGCGAATTGAAGACTATGACATCATCACGCGCGTCGGAAGCGCGCTCGCGTCGAGTTTGCCGGTCGATTTTTCCCACGTGCTCGCATTGTTGCGGGAACAAATGGGCTACATGCATTGCGCGATCTTCTCGCTCGAAGGACCACCTGAACGGTTGCAGGTTCGGGCAACCCTTGGCTACGACGCGACGACTGAAAACGCGCAACTCACTCTCGACCGAGGCCTGGTTGGGATGGTTGCCAGTCTAGGCGAGATGGCGTATGTGCCCGATGTGTCGCTCGATCGCCGCTATCTGAGCGTGGCTCCGGGCATTCGCTCGTTCATCGGATATCCGCTCAAAGTAGAGAACAAGGTTCTAGGCGTGCTCTGCGTTGAGAGCCCGAAGCTTGATGGCTTTGCCGCCCGCGATCGCCGCGTGCTCGCGGCAATCGCCAACCAGATGGCGCTCGCTATGTCCAACGCTCGACAATATGCCACAGCGACAGAGCGGCTGACCACGCTCACGGTCGCCCGTTCTCAATCCGAGGAGTACGCCAAGTATCTCGAGCGACGGCAGGAGGAGCTCAAGTTGCTCGGCACGGTTGGTTCGGCGGTCAACTCGACCTTGAATCTGAATCGCATGCTGGCAACGGCAGCTGAGAAAATTGCCGTGAGCTTGCATGTGGAACGCTGCACGATCAGCTTGTATAACGAAGAGCAGACCGAAACCGAGGTAGCTGCAGACTCCTGGAATGCGGGATCGCCCGTCCTGGTTGGCGCGCGCTTCCCAGTGCGCGAGGATTCACCAGTGCTGCGCATGCTGCGCCAGCGGCATGCGTTGACGAGCGAGGACGTTTCCGTTGATTCCCGTTTCGATGGAAATCGCCAGGAGATGTTAGAGCTGCAACTGCGCGGCGCCGCCGTGGCCGCGATTGCTTCGGAAGGTCAAATTTTGGGCACGCTCATCGTGGGGCAGACCTCGGAGCCGAGGCGCTTCACCCCCGAACAGATAGGGGTCTTGGAGACTATCGCCACGCAGCTAGCGCTGGGCGTGCGCAACGCGCGTTTATATGGCCGCGCACGCGAGCGAGCGAACGAAGACTCGCTCACGGGGCTTTTCAACCACCGTTACCTGCACGGAAGGCTCGAGCAGGAGATCGTTCGCAGTCAGCGCATAGGCCAGCCGCTTGCTATCGCTCTCTTCGACCTGAACAATTTCAAAGCGTTCAATGACAACTACGGACATCAAGCCGGCGATGAAGTGCTGCGCTTCATGGCCACCGTGCTGCATATGAGCTTGCGAGCAACCGACATCGCGGGCCGCTACGGTGGCGATGAATTCTTGGTGATTTTACCGCAATCCGACGAACAAGGCGCGAGGTTGTTGCTCGAGCGTGTGAGGCGCAGGATCGACGAGGAGGCTGGAACTGGTCTCTTGCCCATCCCCATCAAACTCTCGGCGGGTGTCGCCGTCTATCCACGCGACGGCGATAACAAGGCCGACCTCATCGCGCGCGCCGACGCCGCGATGTACGCGGACAAACGCAAAACCTAAAATGTAGTCGCGCGAATTTATTAACGCCCTTGACAATGTAGTCGCGCGAATTTATTCGCGCCCTTGAAAATGTAGTCGCGCGAATTCATTCGCGCGCAAAAAAACCAACGAATCCGTTGGTTCCGGCACGGCCCTGTCACTGCGTATTATACCGCACAGTTAGAAAATTCGGCAAGTTAGGGAGCGACGCTTTAGAACGACGATTCAGGTCGCGAATAAATTCGCGACACTACATGTCCTCGTCGCGAATAAATTCGCGACACTACACTTCTTCGTCGCGAATAAATTCGCGACACCTACATTTCTAGCGCTTGCTGAACTGGAACCGTTTGCGGGCGCGCTTGCGGCCGTACTTCTTTGATTCCTTTTCGCGCGGATCGCGGGTGAGGAACCCAGCTTTGCGGAGGAGCGGGCGCAGAGATTCGTCCATGCGAACGAGAGCGCGTGCGATACCGTGACGGATCGCGCCAGCTTGACCGGAGAGGCCGCCGCCATGTGCGGTGATCGTGATATTAAAGCGCTCAGCGCTGTTCGTCAGATCGAGCGGTTGGCGGACGACCTGCAAGAGCGAGGCTCGGCCTAAATACTGATCGATCGGTCGACCATTGATCTTGATTTCGCCTTGTCCGAGCGCCATGCGAACACGCGTTACTGCGCGCTTGCGGCGGCCGGTGGCTCCATTGAGCGTGGTTGCTGCCATTATATCCCCGTGAGTGCCTGAGGCTTGTGCGCCGAGTGCGTGTGCTCGTCACCCGCGAATATCCGCAAGCGCTTCATGCGCTGAGCGCGCAGGTGGTTGGTGGGAAGCATACCATGAACCGCTGCTTCGACCAGCCGCGTGGGATGCTCCGCGTGCATTTGCTGCGCCGTGCGACGGCGTAGACCACCCGGAAACTGCGAATGCCGAATGTATTCTTTTTTTGTCCACTTCTTGCCGGTGAGGTGAATCTTCGACGCGTTCGTCACGATGACGAAATCGCCGTTGTCCGCATGTGGCGTGTAGTCGGGCTTGTGCTTGCCCATCAGCACGGTTGCGATGCGCGCGGCAAAACGGCCGAGTGTTTTATCCTTGGCGTCGGCGATATACCAATCGCGTTTCACGCCATTCTTTGAAACGAGCGTTGTGGTCATGAGTCCTTTAGGATTCGCCGAACGCACCGCGAGGTCCGGCTTTTTGTGGAGCCTCGCGAATTTATTCGCGAGGTATGCGGTACGACTTTAGCATGATACCGGACCGCCAGGCACGGCGTCAAGTGAATCTGGGACAAAACTCAGCCCTACGAAGGGTCGGGTCAGGCACCGCTAGATCGGCTCGGCGTAATGAACCCTTTCTAGATACAGCCCGTGAGCCGGCGCGGTGAAGCCAGCTCGCCTACGGTCTCGAGAGGCAAGGATGGCGCCAACGTCCGATGCCGCCCGATGCGCTCGGCCGACCTCGATGAGAGTCCCCACAACGATGCGCACCATGTTGTGGAGGAAGGAATCAGCGGTCAATATGACCTCGATGAAGTCACCGCTACGCTGGACCTGGATTGACTTCACGTTGCGCCGCGTGCCTTTGCTTCGCGACTCTGTTGCGCAAAATGCGGCAAAGTCGTGTTCGCCGACCAACGTCTGGGCAGCTGTTTGCATCGCGCCGAGGTCCAGCGCAGCGCCAACGTGGAAAGCCCGCTTTGACGAAAGCGGCGATGGGGTAACCCGATTCAATATCCTATAGCGGTAGGTTCGCGCAACGGCATCGCGACGCGCGGAGAAGCCCGCTTTACGTTCGACGACTCTGACAACCGCAATGCTGCTGTGGCGGAGCAACGCGCTGGCAGCGACCACAATCTTTCGAGGCGGCATATCGCTTGATGTCGCGCAACTGATCACCTGACCGGTTGCGTGCACGCCGGCGTCAGTTCGGCCCGCAGCGACGATCGGGGTGGGGTGCCCGAAAAGAGTTTCCAGTGCCGTCTCGACCCGCTCCGCAATCGAAGGCAAACCTTCTTGCCGCGCAAAGCCGCGGTAGAATGTCCCGTCGTATTCGAGAACGAGCGCTAAAACGCGATTCATTCTATCGATTCACGCGCGAATAAATTCGCGCGACTACATTGCAGCTTTAGCACGAACAAAATCGCGCGACCGCATTGCAGCTTAAGCGCGACCAAAATTCGCGCGATTACATTTCGGGCTTCTGAAGCGGGAAGAGTAACACGTCGCGGATCGACTCTTGGTTCGTGAGAATCATGATGAGCCGGTCCAGTCCCACGCCAATGCCGCCCGTGGGCGGCATGCCGTACTCGAGCGCGTGCACGTAATCCCAGTCCGGTTCGGGTGCCTCCGGGTCGCCGGCCGCTCGTTCCTTCGCTTGCTCCAAAAACCGCTGGCGCTGGTCATCGGGGTCGTTGAGCTCCGAGAACGCATTGGCAATCTCCATGTTCGCCATGAAGAGCTCGAACCGCTCGACCAATTCGGGATCGTTGGGCTTGCGTTTTGCCAATGGGGAAAGCAGGACGGGATGCTCGGTGATGAACGTGGGATTGATCAGATGCGGTTCGGCGGTGGCTTCAAATAATTTGTCGATGACGTGTCCGTGGCTTGCCCCGGGCTCGATGTTGAGTTTCAGACGCTTGGCCTCAGCTCGGGCTCGCTTTTCGTCCAGAAGGTCCTCGCGCGCGAGACTGCCATACGTTTGCATTGCGTCGAGATACGTCATGCGAGCAAACGGCGCCGCGATCCGCATCTCGTTACCGGCATACTCGTGCTTCTCGTGAACATGCGCCGCATCCGCCGCTGCCCGTACCATGCCCTCGCACAGCTTGAGGATCCCCTCCATATCCGTATAGGCTTCGTAGAGCTCGAGCATTGTGAACTCGGGATTGTGGGTCCGATCGATCCCTTCGTTGCGAAAGGTCCGTCCGATTTCATAAACTTTTTCGATGCCCCCCACGATGCATCGCTTGAGGTTGAGTTCGGTGGCAATGCGCATCTGGAGAGGGATGTCCAGCGCGTGCGAGTGCGTGACGAAGGGCCGCGCGCTGGCGCCACCCGCGATCGTCAAGAGCGTCGGCGTTTCAACTTCAACGTAACCGCGCGCGTCCAGATAGCGGCGCAAGGCCGCAATGATACTGCTGCGCGCCAGCATGGTGTCGAGAACGGGGCGATTGACCATCAGGTCGACATAGCGGTGCCGATAGCGCGCCTCCGGATCGACGAGCCCATGCCACTTTTCCGGAAGCGGGCGCAATGACTTTGAAAGGATCACGGCTTGCTTGACTGCGACCGTCAGTTCACCCGTCTTCGTGCGAAACGGCTCGCCGTGGACGCCGAGCATGTCGCCTCGGTCGAGCAGGTCGACGATCGAGAAGTCGTCGCCCATCGTCTCTGCCCGAAAATACAATTGAATGCGACCTGTCTGGTCCGCAAGATCGGCAAAGATGGCTTTTTTGCTCATGCGGCGCAGGGGCTGCAGGCGGCCGGCAAGGGAGACGCCGGCGGTCCCGTGCTCGGCGACTTTTAGGTTCTCGAAAGCCTCGCGAGCGGCAACGATATCGTGGCTGCGCTCGAATTTCGTAAGCACGAACGGGTCGCGACCCGTTTGGCGCAGCACGTCCAGCTTGGCGCGCCGCGTTTTGATGAGTTCAGCCTCAGTGACCCCGGTTTCGTCGGGTAGGGTCACTTGCTATTGCGCTTACCGCGACGGTTTGCCCGGATGCTGATGACGCGCAGTTGGATTTCGCCGGAGGGTGCCGTTGCCGTCACCGTCTGCCCTGGTTTTGAACCCACGAGCGCATGACCGATCGGCGATTCGTTCGAAATCTTGGCGTTCGGCGGATCGCTCTCTGCGCTGCCGACAATCGTGTACTCATGCTCGGTGCTAGAGTTAAGGTTGCGGACCTTCACCGTGCTGCCGAGATGGACTTCGTCCCCACCGCCTTCGCCTTCATGAATGATCTTTGCGCTGCGGATCATCGCTTCGAGCTTCATGATCCGCCCTTCGATGAAGGCCTGCTCCTGCTTGGCGTCCTCGTACTCGGCGTTTTCGGAAATATCACCGAATTCTTTGGCCTGTCGAATGCGGTCGTTCACCTCCCTGCGGTGAACGGTCTTCAGTTCTTCAAGCTCTGCTTCAAGCTTGCGCAGACCTTCCTCGGTTACAACGGTCTCTTTCTCGGTCATCTACTCTTCCTTTCGTCGCGAATCAATTTGCGACTACATGGGGCGATTTTCCAATCGCCCCCTACATGGCGACTTGACAGTCGCCCGCTACGAGGTGGCCGCGTGCGCGACGAAATCGTGCACGTGCGGTCGAAAATTCAATCGCGACAGAAGATTGCGGTAATCAGCTTCGGTAACGTCTTCCCACCGCTTGCCCAACAAGGCCAGCAATGCCGCTTCCATGACGTTCGTGCCGAATGACCGTCCACCCAGGTTCGGGGTGGTGGTGATAAGCCGCGTGACCTGCCGATCTCGCAATTCGTCAAGGTTGTGCGGCGTCACCGTATTCGTGATGATCGTCTTGCCGCTCAAATCGTTGGGCATATGTTGGCGAATGAAATGAAAATCGCCCGCGATGAGGCTTGCCGCTTCATAGTACTGTGGAAACTTCGGTTCGGGAGCCTTGTCTTGCTTCTTTCCCGTGGGGTAGAAAAATTGAAATGGCAGCTTGCAGGCATCGGGCAAGTATTTCTCCGCAAGTGCTTCGAATTCGGGCAGCGTCTTGACCGGCTTATCGATTCCGAGCGCAAAAATAAAGTCGCCGAAGGTGACCTCCGCCCCGGCTTCAACGAGCGCGGCGGCCATGCCAAATCGATCGAGTGCGCTGACCATAAGGACGGGAAGGCCTTTGAAGTCGACGATGCCGTTGCGCTGGAGGTGGGCGATGGTCTCGCGCTCGAGCGTGTTTTTGAGTCCGCTGCCATCAACCACCGGCGTGAGGTGAACCGCCTCCAGCATGCGCAAGCCGTCGCGCAGCGCATACCGCTTCGAACCAGCGTAGAGATAGACATCGATCCCTCCGAGACCGATAGCGTCGACTTTGCCGTCGAGCTCACGAAGGGCGTCAATCGCCTTGTCCAGCGAGCCGTCGAATCCGATCCTGCGGATGTCCAGACGCTCGCCCAGCCAGTCAACCACCACCTGGTGATCGCGAGTCGACGATCCCAGGCTCACCGAAACGATTTTCTTCATGAGAATGCGACGCCGGCGGGGCGAGACGCGGCTGCCCGGACCGCCTGCGCTCGTTCGCGCGCGTGCGCGATCATCTCGGGAGTGATTTCCTTGTCGAATGCGCGCATGCCGGCAACTTCGAACCCGTGCTTGCGGGCGAGCCTTTCGATCTCGACAACCTTGTCTAAATTGACCCCACGACCGAGCGAATAATTGACGAATCGGTTCTCCAGCGTCAAGATCATGGTTTCTGCCATGCACGCCAGCGACGTTCGTGGCGGCAGACCGAAATCGAAGTTGAAGTTAACGTCGCCGGGCACGCGAATGTTGCCGCCCTCGGTGACGAGAACGTCGTCGCGCTCCGTGGCCACGCGGCGAGAAACATCGTGCGGCAGCGAGACTTCGCACACGACGGCGCCGGGTTTGAGATCTTCGGGCTCCACGACACTCGAGGTGGCAGCCGTAGCGGTCAAGACGAGATCGGCGTGTTGCACGGCATCTGGGATGTCGGTCGTCCACCCGAGTTTGGCGCTCACATGAGATTGCATGGCGTGGGCAAGTTTGCCAAGCCGCGTCGCGTTGCGCGCCGCAAGCGTGACGCGGGCAACTCTATTCCCCAATATCTGTGCGCAGGCCGAGCCAATGCTGCCGGTGGCGCCAATCACCACCGCGCTTGCTTGCGGCACGTCGATTTCCATCTCATCGGCCCCGTGGAATAAACTCTGCATGGCGGCCCCGATCGTATACGAATTGCCGCTCGTGACCGCGATTGGACAGTTTTCCGCGACCGTAGGGCCGCCATCGCCAACAACTGCGGTGAAGCCACCAAGCCCGACGATGCTGCACCCGAGCTCGGCAGCAATGTTCGCGCCTCGGATGATGCGCGCCATGACTTCATTGCGGGGTAGATCGAAAAACTGCTCGGGCAGCAGCGGTACGGCGATAAAGTAACCCTCGATCTCTTCGCCCGTCAAGCTGCGCACGCCGGTGACATGCGAGAGCTTGTAGGCAGGCATCCATTCGAGGATTTTTTTGATGAGCGGGCGCCCTTTGCCGGCGGCCTTTGGTTCGTACCGCAGCACATCATCATAGGACAGAGGGTGAACGAGGAATCCGAACGTGCGCAAACCCTACCTCGGATAAATGTAGCGGCGCGAATTTATTCGCGCCTCAAGATTTCCGGGAATAGCGTTACTTCGCAAAGCGGCCCGCTCTGTCCTGGGCCTTTCTCGCGAAAGCCTCATGTCTTGGGGCTTTCGCAGCGCTCTTTCAACGCCCGCAGCATCATCTGTGAGTTCTCTTCTACTTTCTTCTGCAAGATGGGGCCGATGAGTTCGGCGAGCGTTGGAACGCCAAAGTCGTAATCGACGCCGAGCACAACCCGGGTCACGCCGTTGTGCTCCTCGAAAGTCCAGGCGCCTTCGAACTTGTCGAGGTCGCCCTCGATGAGTCGGTAATCGATGCGCGTCTTCCCATCGTCAAAGACGTCAACTTCCGTCCATTCGATCGGCGCTTCTTCCACGAGCGTCTTCCAGCGCGTCACCGTCTCGTTTCCCCTGCGCTCGAGGATTTTGACGGTTTCGACATCGGGCATGAAGTCGGGATAGCTCTCCATGTCTTTGGCGAGTTCGTAGATCTTCTTGGCGGGTGCCTTGATCTCGATGGTTGTTTCGACGTATGGCATTAGGCTGAAAGGGCTCCGAGTTTCTCTTTCGCTTTCCTCAATGCTGCGTCGAAGGCCAAAAGAGCCTGGTCGATCTCTTCGCGGCTAACAACAAGCGGCGGTTCGAGGCGAATGACCCGTTGTTGGTTGAGCGTGTAGGCCACAAGCAACCCGTGCTTAACGCACTCGGGAATGATGACGCCGCCGTACCCTTCGCTGCGAAGTTCGACGCCTACCACCAAGCCGCGCCCGCGCACCTCGCTGATGACTTCAGGGTAGCGCTGCTGCAGGATGCGCGCTTGCTCGAGCAGGTATGCGCCGTGAGTTTTTGATTTCTCCACAAGCCTTTCTTTGACGAGCACGTCGAGCGCTGCGATTCCTGCGGTGCACGCAAGCGGATTGCCACCAAATGTCGACGTGTGCAAGAGCGGTGAATCGCCGAACGCGTGCATCCAGACATCGGTCTTTGAAATCGTCGCTCCGATGGGCACGACACCACCGGACAGACCCTTTGCTACGGTCATAATGTCGGGGACAACCCCCTCGTAATCGACGCCCCACAGATAGCCTGTGCGTCCAAGACCCGTTTGCACTTCATCGGCGATCAGGAGCGCGCCGTGTTTCGTGCATAACTCGCGCACGCCGCGCAAATATCCATCCGGCGGCACGACGACACCACCTTCGCACTGAATTGGTTCAACGATAAAGGCAGCCGCATTTGGCAGAGCCCTATCCAAGGCGCGCAAATCGCCAAAGGGCACATGCTCGAACTCCGGCACGAGCGGCTCGAACTTTTGGCGAAAGACATCGCGGCCAGTGGCGGTCAGGCTGCCCATCGTCTTGCCATGATAAGCGTTGAAGGTGGAGACGAGGTGTTTGCGTTTGGTGGACAAGCGCGCGAGCTTGAGCGCCGCTTCCACCGCTTCCGTTCCGCTGTTGGAGAAAAAGGTGATCTTGAGGTCGCCTGGAGCGAGATCGGCCAATGCTTTGGCGAGTGCGGCGGTCTGCGCGTTGAAGAAGACGCGAGAGGAGAGCGCCATGTGGTTGAGCTGCTCGCGCACGGCATCAACCACGGTGGGATGCATGTACCCCAACGTAAAGACCCCGTAGCCACCGCAAAAATCGAGAAACGCCTTGCCCGTGTGATCGAAAACTCGGCAACCTTTGGCTTCCACCTCAACGCCCGAGCCGGCGAGTTTCATAAAGCGCGCGAGCGGCGGATTAATGAACTCTTTGTAGGCCGCATACACGGCGTCGAAGAGCGACGCCTGATCTTGCGCCTCGTGTGTCATCATACGTTCGGGTCTTCGCCGCCAGCCGTGGTCTTTCTTATGTAGGGTCGCCTTTAAAGTCCGCCTACCTCGGATTATGTAGCAGCGGCCTCTTTCATCAGAGCTTGTGTTTCCTCGCCCGACAACGGTCGAAGGGGCGGGCGAACGTTGCGCCAGGTACCATTCCCGCTGGTTGCCGCCAAATACGCCTTGAGCGCCGGAACCATGGGATATTTTTCAAACGCCGCTCGCGTGGCGTCGACGCGCTGTTCGAGGCTGGTAGCGCCGGGCGAGTTGTATTGCGCGAAGAGCTCGGTGATGCGAGCCGCATTGACGTTGGCAGTCGCGCTCACGCAGCCACTCGCACCCTCGGCAAGGGCGCGGTGCAAGAAGGTCTCACTCCCCACGAGGACGTCCATCCGAGCTCCCAACGCGCGGCAAAGCGTTTGTGTTGCGGGCCACTGACCCGAACTATCCTTAAGACCAGCGATCTGATTCGGAAAGGCGAGAGACAGGCGCTCGATCAGTCCAACGCTCATTTCGATCCCGCTGAACTGCGGGATGAGGTAGAGGTAAATGCGGAGTCGTTCGTCGCCGACCCCTTCAATCGCCGCGACGAAGGCATCGAAGATCCCATCATCGCTGACCTTCTTATAATAAAAGGGTGGCAGCACGAGCGCGCGGGTGATGCCAAGCGACAGGGCGTGGCGCGTGAGCGCTATCGTGTCACCGCTAGCGCAGCAGCCAGTCCCCACGATGAGCTTATCCGCCGGAAGAGCGCCGCGCACGCCTTCGGCGATCGATTGCCGCTCTGCAACGGTGAACGAGTTCGCTTCGCCCGTGGTACCGAGCAGGACGATACTCGTGCAACCCCGAGCGAGCAGCCCGCGACAGTGCTCGAGGAGCAACGCGATATCCGGCATGCCATCTGGTCGAAGTGGCGTGAGCGTTGCTGCAACGACGCCAGTCGTGAGCCGCTCCCGCGGTTGTGCTACCTGCGCCATAGCGTCCCCAAAAAGAAGACAAGATTCGCCGGCCGTTCGGCGAGCCGGCGCATCAGATAAGGATACCACTGCGATCCGAATGGAACCGCGAGCCGCACGCGGTACCCGCGATCGCGCAATCGCTCTTGAAGCCTCGGACCCACGCCATAGAGCATTTGAAACTCGAAACGGTCATCTGGGATTCCGTGCTGCTTGATGAACTCGATCGAGCGCTCGATGATGACTTGGTCGTGCGTCGCGATGGCGGTAAACCCAGATCCGATGAGTGAAGTTTCGATGAGCGAGACAAAATTGTTGTCGACGTCTGCCTTTTTTGGAAATGCGATGTCGGGGGATTCCAAGTATGCTCCCTTAACGAGCCGCAGGTTGGGCTGCAGGGGTAAGAGCGCTTGGAGGTCCGCTTCGGAGCGACGCAGATATGCCTGGAGCACGGTGCCCACATTGACACGTCCTTCTCCGCGCAGATTCCTATAAATAGCGAGCGTAGCATCCGTGTATGCGGACTGCTCCATGTCGATGCGAACGAAATTACCTAGCTGCGCAGCCTCGGCCGCGATTGTTCTGAGATTGTCGAGGGCAAGCTTCTTTTGAATCGCAAGGCCAAGGTGGGTGAGCTTCAGCGCGATGTTCGATCGAAGACTCAGTGAGGACAGGCGTCGCAAAATGTGCTGGTATTCGTGCACAACGCTAGCCGCATCCCGTTCGGCCTCCACGCCTTCTCCGAGCAGGCCGGCAGCCACCGTGAACCCGCGATCGTTGACCGCTCGCACGACCGTGAGGAACTCATCGAGGGTTTCGCCGGCAACAAATCGTCGCGCGCCCAAGTTCATCCCGTGACGATACATGAAGCGCTGCAGCGAGCGGTTATCCGCTGCGCTCAGCAACGCTGACCGCATCATGGCTCCGATCGGCTCGCTAATGGAGGTCACGCGTAGTGGATTACATGGAGCGCCGTGAATTCATCCGCCGTTGGATAAAAATGTAGTGTCGCGAATTCATTCGCGAACCCGGACTGCAAGCCAGTGTAGTGTCGCGAATTCATTCGCGACCTCTCTTGCGCTATGCGAGTTTGGTTCCGCAGTTCGGGCAGAATTTGGCGCCCGGCGCAGTCTGCGCGTGACAGTTCGGGCATTCGCCCAGTGTAGGTACGGGCGTGCCGCAATTCGGGCAGAATTTTGCTCCCGCCGGAATCTGTGTTTGGCATTTCGAGCATGTTACGGTGGCAGTCGGAGCAGTCGTGCCTGCGGCTCCCCCGCCAGCGCCGCCTCCTGCCTGAGCTGCCTGTGCCGCGGATTGCTGCATCGCTTGATTGATCATCCCCGGCATCTGCATGCCCAATCCCAAACCCATGCCCAGTCCCGCCGCTGAGCCGGCGGACCCGCCCGGGTTTTGCGCCGCCTCTTCCAGCGACTTTGCCGCTTTGAACTGCATGTACTGGCCCATGTTGCCGACCACGCCCATACCGGTTCGTTCGTCGATGACCTTCTGCACATCATCCGGCGGCGTGATGGCATTGATCAGGAAGTCGATCAGCTCGACGCCGTATTGAGCGAAGTCATCCTTGACCCGCGCTTTGCCGGCTGCCCCGAGTGCGTCGTAATATTTCGGAAGATCGAGGATGCTCTTTACCTGCTCGCCGAGCAAGTTGTTGAGCCGCGACACGATGATGTTACGGAAAAAATCCTGCAGCGCGTCAGAGGTGTAGACATTTGCCGTGCCAACAACTTTATTGACGAACAATTGCGGGTCGGTGACCCGGACGCTGAAGATGCCATACGCGCGCAGCCGCACCATCGCAAAGTCGGTGTCGCGGAATAAGATCGGCTCGGCCGTGCCCCAATGTTGGTTTGTAAAAACCTTCAGCGCGACAAAATAAACTTCAGATTGAAACGGCGACGTGCCGCCGAATGGGATAGAGAGCAGCCCAGTTACCAATGGCAAGTTCTGCGTCGAGAGTGTGTAGCGGCCGGGAGAAAATGTGTCGAGCGCCTTGCCGTCGCGGAAAAACACCGCGGCTTGGCTCTCTTGCACGATGAGCTGACTGCCCCACTTGATGTCAGTGGATCCGGCCTCGGGCCAACGATGAACGATCTGCTGCCCCGTGTTATCGAAGAACTCTATGACGGAAAGTCCAAGCGCCATTGTTAGTTCGCTTCCTTTTGAGCGGACCCAAAAATCCGCTGTTACGTTGTGCAAGACTGCTTACCTAATGGGTCGGCAAGAGTTTCAAGAGCACTGAGCCTTGTCCCGCCAATTACGTGTCAGGTTTCACAGATTTGTCGAGGGCAGTCTCGTCTCGTTTACGGTGTCGGCAAGCCGTCAAAGAGATGTTTGCGCGCCTCGAAACGCCGATCGAACTCCGCAGTGAGCGCGTCGAGTTTCGTGAGTGCGGTGCGCAAACGATCGGAGTCGCTTGACGCTTGCTCCACCTCGCTGACCGTATCGTCAAACGATCCGAGCTGCTGCATGATGCCCGCGTCGTACTCGTACAATCTTGTCACTTCGGCATCGCCCATCTGCACACGATCGAACACCGCTGCGTAACCATAGTCAGCAAAACGCATGCGGTCAACCAGGCGGTTGAGTTTGCGGCCGCTTTGATCGATGAGGGCGAGACCATCCAGGTTGCCCGTTCGCGAGATTGAATCCACGAGCGCGTCCAAGCGTCCTTTGACCCTTGAAAGTCGTTCGCCGATCACCGACCGCAGCTGCTTATCGGCGATCCGTCGATCTTCGACCGCCTTATATCCATGGAAACCAGGGATGTAACTCGCCAAGTTGGAGAGAGCTTCACCAATGCTGCCTGCGTGTTTGGGGCCGGCCTGCGGGGATGCGCTTGGCGGCGCAGCGCTCGAAGGCGCCGCGGTGGGAGGCGCTGCAGCTGGATTGGCGGGAGGGGTTCCGGGCGCGCTGCCCTGATTGCTCGTGTCCATTATATGAAGTCGCTTCCTCTCCGTTGCGTGAGCGGACCTAAAGGCCCGCTGCGAGATGGGCGACTTTACAGTCACCCGCTACACTTATCATACCGGAATCTGCCGGGAATTGTTGCACGTGTGATACGCGTGTCACACCGCCTCGGAAACCATCTCTACAGCGCTTTCGTCTGCCGGAGGACGGGTCCTTGCCTCGGCCAGGAGCGCGCGCACGCCGTCGGGGTTCGGTTCGTGATTGATGCGCTCGCGATATGTGGATGCATCTTCAATGCCTTTGAGATACCAGCCCAGATGCTTGCGCATTTGCAAGACGCCTGACTTTTCGCCGTAACGATCGATCATTGCGTCAAAGTGCGCTCGGGCGAAATCGATGCGCTCCACCACGGTTGGTGGTGGCGACTCTGTTTCTCCCCGCAACGCGTCGGCGATCTCGCGAATAAGCCAAGGGTTGCCGAGTGCGGCTCGACCCACCATGATCGCATCGACTCCTGTCTCGTGAAGACGCTTCAGCGCGTGGCTCGCGCTCTTTACATCGCCGTTGCCAATCACAGGGACGGTCACCGCCTCCTTCAGGCGCGCAATGTATGACCAGTCAGCCTGTCCTTTGTAGAATTGCTGACCGTAGCGGCCGTGGAGTGTGAACGCATCGATGCCGACCGCCTCTGCTCGCTTAGCAATCTCGATGTAGGTATACGCATCCGCCGACCAGCCCAGCCGCATCTTCACGGTTACCGGCACTCGTTTGACTGCTTTTCTCACCGCGTCGCAAATTGCCACCGCGAGGTCAGGGTCACGCAAAATGGCAGCGCCATCGCCACCCTTGACGATCTTCGGAGCCGGACAGCCAAAGTTGATGTCGACGATATCCGCCCCGCACTCCTCGACAAAGGCTGCTGCCTGCGCCATGACCGCGGGATCGTTACCGTGCAGCTGCACGGCCGTCGGGCGTTCATCGGGGTAAACGTCGATCATGTCGAGCGTGCGCCGATTGCCACGCACGAGCGACTGCGCCGAGACGAACTCGCTCACCGTCAGACCCAACCCAAATGGCTTGATAAGCCTGCGGAAGAGCGCATTCGTCACGCCAGCCATTGGTGCGAGGGCCAACGGCGGAAATATGGAAATGCCGGCAATGACGAGTGGTCGAACAGGACCCATGAGGTTGTTAGTTTCGTGGAAAGATTAGGATATTCATGGCACAATCGTTGACCCAAACAATCACTGTTCCGCAAGATGTCAAACAAGACGTGATCGAGTTGCGGCGCGACATTCACGCTCATCCGGAGCTTGGCTTCGAAGAGGTGCGCACGGCGGCGATTGTGGCCGATCGCCTCAAACGCTTGGGCTACGAAGTCCGCACTGGGATCGCACAAACGGGCGTGATCGGAATCCTTCGCACGGGTAAGCCCGGGCGCACGGTGTTGCTGCGGGCCGATATGGATGCACTGCCGATCGAAGAGGCCAAGCGTCTGTCGTTCGCTTCGACTGTGGCGGGGAAAATGCACGCGTGCGGGCACGACGGCCACGTCGCCATTCTCCTAGGGGCGGCCGGCATGATCATGGAGCGTCGAGATGCTCTGTGCGGCACCCTCGTTTTGTGCTTTCAGCCCGCCGAAGAAGGTCAAGGCGGAGCCGCCGCCATGGTGGCTGAGGGCGTGCTCGACGACCCACATGTGGACGCCGTGTATGGCCTGCACTTGTGGTCTCAGCACGCACCGGGTTTCGTGCTCACTCGTCCGGGGCCCATGATGGCGGCAAGCGACACCATCGAAATAACCGTGCGCGGCAAAGGCGGCCATGGCGCTCAACCGGATCACACGATCGATCCCATCGTCACCGCTGCGCAGTTCGTGACCTCCGTGCAGACCGTCGTGAGCCGGAAGGTCGATCCGCTCGAACCGGCGGTGGTGACCATTGGATCGTTTGTTGCCGGCACCGCACCCAACGTGATCCCTGAAACCGTTCGCATGATGGGAACCGTCCGCACGTTCAACGAGGAATTGCGCGATGAGATGCCATCGAAAATCGAAACGGTACTGGCTGGCTGCTGCGGGAGCGCAAGGGCAACGTACGATCTTACCTATCACCGACGCTACCCAGTAACGTCCAATGATGCGGCGGAGGCAGCCTACGTGCACAAACTTGCCGCCGCGACACTCGGACCGCACCGGGTAACGGAACAACCAAAGATCATGGGTGCGGAAGACTTCTCGTTCATGTTGCAACGATGCCCTGGCTGCTTTTTCTTTGTCGGAGCCAAGCTCGACCCCAATGTGGATGCGCCACACCATAGCCCGCATTTCGTGATTGACGAGTCCGCGCTCGAGACGGGCGTGCAGATGATGGTCGCCCTAGCGCACGACGCCCCAAAAAGATAAATGTAGTCGCGCGAATTTTATTCGCGCGCGTCGGATGACAGTATGCGAACCAGGGTCGTGCGCTACATTTGTCGGGTCAAGTCGGCGAGCGTCCTGATGACCATTAAGGCGATTCTCGCCGCAGGCGGCATGAGGTCGATCGCAATATCTTCTCGAGGTTGGGGTTGTAGCAATTCAAACGCGCGAATAAATTCGCGCGACTACATGTACTATGGTCCAAGCGACGAATTTAGGGGTTCGACGAAAGGTACTTCGCGAACCAGGAGAGCGTTCTTATCCACGCGTCAGCGGCAGCCGAGGCAACGTAACGTGCGCGTGTGTCATCGAAAAATGCATGCCCAGCTTCGGGATAGATTTTGATGTCGTTTGGAACCTTCAGCCTCGCCCGCATGGCGCGAACGTCGTCTGGCAAGATGCTCGTATCGCGCGCCCCGAACTGCCCCATGAGCGGAATCTTTAAATTGTTTGTATATGCGAGGGCGGCATCGCTGATCGGCCCCTGATTCTTTGAGTCGTCCCAGCGAACCGCTCCGTAGAAAATGACTGCCGCATCGAACACGCCGGCATCTTCTATCGCCGCGCGAAGCGCAATCTTGCCGCCCATGCAAAACCCCGTCACGCCGACCTTCGGCGGCCGATCCAAAGGACCCGAGCCGACCCGCGCACGGATCCACGTCGCGCCCGATTGTATGTCCGCGTCAACCTGCTTCGGATCGAGTTTGGCAGCGAGTGCGGAAAATGGAGCATAATCGGTGGCTCCATCGCCGCTCGGAGCGTTCAACCCCGCGTAGAGATCGGGAGCAATCGTCACATAGCCCGCTTTCGCGAGCCGCCGCACCGTATCGCGGATCTGTGCGTCAACTCCCCAAATGTGTTGCGTGATGACGACTCCCGGAGTCTGCTTGCTGTTGGTTCGCGGATAGGCGGCGTAGGCGTCGAGCGTGCCATGCGCGCGCGCCAACTGCGGTCGCTCGACCGTGATGTCAGGGTCGTTTTCCGGCACGAGCGGAGGATGCGGTTTGCCTAGGTCTTGATTGTCCGCGAGCGCACGCGCGATCGTCGCACCTGCAGCCGCCGCGCTTGCGGTTAAACCGATAAACTCGCGCCGGCCTAAGTAGAAACCTGTGGAACGAGTCGGATCAATTTCCATGATTGTTTCCTCGTGAACGCGCGAATAAATTCGCGCGACTACACTTTGGCGCATTCGCGCGACTACGTTTTGGCGGCTTTGGTTTTGGCGGTGGAGGCGGCCCAGTGGTACAGGCCGTCAAGGACGAGACGCTCGTCGCGCACCTCGAAAACGTTTGTGTGCGGTGCGATCAGATCCGCGAGTCCGCCCGTGGCGACCGCCCGGGCTTTGCTCCCGAGCTCTTTTCGAAACAGCCCTACCATGTGTTCGACCTGGCCGACGAACCCAAGAATGATACCCGATTGGAGAGATGTCGCGGTGTCGACACCGATAGCGGATTCTGGGCACACCAATGGCACGCTCATGAGCTTGGCAGCGCGGCCGATGAGCCCGTCGACCGAAACCTCAACGCCCGGTGCGATCGCGGTGCCCAAATATTCCCCCTTCTCATTCACCGCGGCGAAGGTGGTGGCGGTCCCAAATTGTACGACGATCACGGGAGCGCCGTACTTCGCGACTGCGCCGATGGCGCCGCCAATCAGGTCGGCGCCAAGCTCGGCAGCATGGCGGGTCTTGATTGGTACGAGCGACTGTCGCGCTGCGGACAAAAACTGTGGTTTGCAATTGAAGTAGCGCTCGGCCATTCCGGTGAGCGCGCGATATAGCGGAGGGACCACGCTGGCGACGACCACCCGTTTGACCGCGGAGCGTGGGACGTTGTTCACACGCAGCATGCTGTCTACCAACGCAGCGAGGTCGTCACCCGTTTGCTGATGGTTGGTCGCGGAGCGCCACGTATGCACGAGCGTTCCCGCAGCCGCACCTTCGTATTCGAAAAGTCCGAACTTGATATTCGTGTTGCCGACTTCAACCGCGAGCAACATGATCTACCTCTTGTGGCGCAGCGCGCCGAGCCGATCCAGAATCTCGCCAGCGACGATCGTCTTTGAGGCGCGGCCCACAGCCTCGCGGCCTTCGTGTCCCCAAAGGATCGTGACTTCATTGTCGAGCGAGCCAAACGCCCCGCCGCCGATGTCAATGCGATTGACCACGATGCAGTCAAGCTGCTTGGCCGTCAGCTTTGCTCGCGCCCGCTGCTCGATCTCACTCGTTTCCGCGGCGAACCCCACAACGAAGCAACCCACGGGTCGGTGCGCGCTGACATCCGCAACGATGTCGGGATTCCGCTCGAGCGTCAGCGTGCGCGTTGCGCCTTCTTTGGGAATCTTTGTCGAGCTGAACTCGGCTGGTCGAAAATCCGCAACCGCCGCTGCTCCAATGAAGAGCGTCGTGCCGGGAAGATGCTCCATGACAGCTGCATGCATTTCGCGAGCAGTTGTCACCGCCACGAAGTTGATGCCCGCAGGCGCGCGCAACTCGGTCGGGCCGCAAATGACCGTGACGTGCGCACCTCGAGCTTGGGCTTCGCGCGCCAGGGCCAAGCCCATCCGACCGGTCGAGGGGTTGGACAGGAAGCGAGATGGATCCACAAACTCTCGGGTTGGTCCCGCCGTGATGAGTACCCGCTCATCCTTGAGATTGTTCGCGCGTTGAACCACGAGATTGACGGCCGCCACGATCTCGTGCTCGTCGGCCAGGCGGCCTTGGCCTACTTCACCGCAAGCAAGAAAACCGGACCCCGGCTCGACGAACAAAAATCCGCGGTCCTGGAGCGCGCGCAGATTTTCTTGGGTCGCCTGCGCCTCGAGCATCTGCGTGTTCATCGCGGCGGCGACGAGCACGGGTTTGCGCGTGGCAAGCACGCACGTGGTCAGGAGATTGTCGGCAATCCCATGGGCGAGTTTGGCCAACGTGTTCGCCGTCGCGTTCAGAATCAGAAAAGCATCTGTTTTGCGGACGAGGCCGATATGCGCGATCTCCCAGGTTGTACCTTCCCCGAACATGTCGGTGTGGACTTGGTTGTTTGAGAGCGATTGGAAGGTCAACGGCGTGACGAAGCGTTGTGCCGCTTCGGTCATAATCACGTGGACGTCCGCGCCGGCCTGTCGCAACGCGCTGACGGTGCTGGCGCACTTGTAGGCAGCGATCCCGCCGCACACCCCGACGAGAAGCGTACGCCCTCGCAAACCCTCCGGAAGGTCAAACTTCATCGTCGTTCTCTTCTTGGCCGGCAGGGGTTTGCACTCTCAGATTGTCGATGAGTCGTGTCTGGCCTGCGAAAGCGGCGCCAACTGCGAGAAGCTCGGTCGCACTCGGAGCGGTGTGCAGGGGACGAAAATCATCCGGATGCACGACAGCGAGGTAATCCTCGCGGAGCGTTTTCAGCAGCTTGCGAGCTCTCTCAATGCACGCAACCACATCGCGCCGCCCGGCAGCAAGCTCTTCTTTCATGAAGAGCAATGCAGCATAGAGGTTCGGCGCGCTGCGACGCTCTGCCGCGGTGAGATACGCGTTGCGCGATGAGAGCGCGAGCCCATCCGGTTCGCGAACCGTTTCGCAGGCAACGATCTCGACCGGGATATTAAGGTCGTTGACCATGCGGCGTATCACGGCAAGCTGCTGCGCATCTTTTTCTCCGAAGTATGCTTTCTGGGGCGCGATCATGTTGAAGAGTTTGAGCACGACAGTAGCAACGCCCCGAAAATGCCCGGGGCGACGCTGCCCTTCGAGATGCTGCGCGAGCAACGTTGGCTCGACGAACACGTCGAGTTTGCGCGGATACACATCAAGCACGCGGGGCTCGAAAAGTAAGTCGACGTTTAAACTCTCAAGAAGATCGCGGTCATCTTCGAGATTGCGCGGATACGTGTTGAAGTCTTCGTTGGCACCAAACTGCAGGGGGTTGACGAAGATAGAAACCACAACACTTGCGCATTCGCGCCGAGCGCGCTCGATAATCGCCGTATGTCCGGCATGCAGCGCACCCATCGTCGGAACGAGGCCGATCGGCGGCGCAAGACGACCGCGCGCCGAGGCAATCTCGGCGGCGTGCGTGACGCTTTCCATATGGCGCGTGCTAGGAGTCGACAACGGGTGACGGCTTCGGTTTGGGCCCGGCGTCGATGCTGTGCTCTGGAGCGGGGAAAGCACCGCCGCGAACTTCGTCGACGTAGGTCCGTACCGCCGACAAACCTTCCTTGTAGAATTCAGCATAACGTTTGGCATGCTTGGGCAAATAGCCGGTCGACAAGCCGAGCAGGTCGTGGATCACACTTACCTGCCCATCGCAGTCGACACCCGCGCCAATACCGATGGTTGCCGCCTTGATGCTTTGCGAGATGCGGGCCGCCAATGGCGCCGGCACGCACTCCAAAACCACGGAGAAACAGCCCGCCGCGTCCAGGGTCTTGGCTTGCTCCATAAGGCGCTCGGCCGACTCCGAGGTCTTGCCTTGCGCTCGGAAGCCGCCAAGTGCGTGAACGGACTGGGGCGTTAGCCCGATGTGACCCATGACCGGAATGCCCACGTTCACCAATCGCTGCACGAGCTGCTGGTCGCATCCTTCGAGCTTGACGGCGTGGGCGCCACCTTCTTTGAGAAAGCGGCCAGCGTTGCGGACCGCTTCGTCGTGCCCGCATTGGTACGAAAGAAACGGCATGTCCCCAATGATAAACGCGCCTCGAGCACCTCGGGCAACTGAGCTCGTGTGATACAGCATTTCCTCCATGGTCACCGGCAGCGTTGTTTCGTACCCGGCTGACACCATGCCCACGGAATCGCCAACCAAGATTGCGTCGACGCCCGCGCTATGGACCATGGTTGCGGTGAGAGCATCGTACGCGGTGATCACGACGATGCGCTCGTGGCGCCGTTTCTTCTCGGCAAAAGTAAGGACTGAGGTTGGCATGTTTGCCTCGCTAGCGAACGCGTAGGACGCGCAGCATGGTTCGCCCGACCACGAATGGTTCGTCGACCGCGATCATTGCCGTGAGCACGGCTTCTCCACGGACAATCGTGCCGTTGCTCGATCCAAGATCGACGATCGAGCATTGTTCGCCGCTCATGTCGATTTGCGCATGGCGACGCGAAACGGCTCGGTCCACATGCAGCGCCGCTTGGGCAGCGGTCGCATCGCGTCCGATAATGATGCGAGAATCGAACTCCCAGCGTTTGCCGTCAAGTGGTCCACTCATTGCTTCAAGAACATACATCGGCTACTTGTCTTTCGGCGATGAGACCTTGTTCCCCCGTGTATCCATGCGGCTTTGCGGGTGCGACGTGTGGCCTGCGTGATGTCCCAAGTGTGACGGAGCTGTGATGGTTCCGTGCCTAATTTGCCCTAAAATGCGGCCGAACACTAGAACATGAGGGGCCCGACCCCGGTTGTTGGAGTATGAACCGAGTGGACCAACCTGAGGTGAGCGACTTGCAGACATCCGACCTGCTTGACATCGATCCGGACGCTCTGCGCGAAGCTGAAAGAGTCTTCGCCCAAGGCATTTTGGACACCATGGCAGGCAAACAGGTGCTGCGCGCAATCTATGAAGACACGCGAGTAGTCGTCGTTATGAACGACGGCAGCGAATACTATTTTTATGGCTTCATGGGAGAGTCCAAGAAGCACTGACGGCGTACGCGAATTCATTCGCGACAACCGCATAAACGAATCGGGCGACTTTCCAGTCGCCCGCTACATTTTCGCCGGTACGTTTGGGCGATGTACAATCGCCCACTACATTACGGGTGAGTGACCTGCGCTTCTACGAAGTGCGCAATGGCGGCTCGGTCGTCCTTATCGATAGACGTGAACGCCACGCCATGATGATATTTCTGTTCGGGCGCTGCGTAATAACTCAAGACCACGCGACCCCGGGCTCTGATCTCTGGGCCACCGTCGGGAAGGACGAACGAGAGCCTCACAGTCGAGCGAGCCGGCGCATGCTTGTCGGACACTAACCGCATGCCGCCTTCACCGAGGTCGACCACTGCGCCCTCAAGACGCCCGCCGTCTCCCTCAAGTGTGAGCTTCACGGGAAGCGATACAGTCGTGCGCACATACTGACGCCGCTGTACGTTATCTGCCATGTGGGTTAGAGTATTCTCGGCCTTAGCGAGCGAGCCTGCTCACACAAGCGCGGCAGCCGCTCCCAGCACGCCAATTACCCCGTGGGTAACGTCCATGCCACCTTGCAGGTACGCCTCGTACGGGGGCCTCATGGGGGCATCGCACGACAGCTCCATGGTCGAGCCACCGATGAACGATCCCATAGCCATGATCACCGGGTCTGCGTAACCCGGTACGGGTCCAGGTTCGGGTCGTGCTCGCGAATTAATCGGAAGCATCCTTTGCAAGCCTTCGGTAAATTTTACCAGCAGTTTTGGGTCCCCGAGTCCGATGGCCTGAATGATGTCGAAGCGAGGTCCGCCGGGTTTCGGGTCAACCGGATATCCCAATGCCAAAAAAAGTGCCGCGGCAAAGTCCATGATCTTCAGCGACTCCGCCACGACCTTAGGTGCCCGATGCAGACCGGCGAACAGCCAGCGCGAAACATCTAGGCTAGGACCGACTTTGCGCCCAAGTCCGAGCGCGAAAATTTTTTCGGCGACGTGCTCGATAATCTCGGTCCGGCCAGCGACGTATGCACCCGCGGGTGCCAATCCGCCACCTGGATTTTTTATGAGCGATCCCACGACGACGTCCACGTCAACTGCGCACGGCTCGCGCGGCTCGACAAATTCTCCATAACAATTATCCACGAGGACGATTGACGTGGGGCTGTGTTCGCGGACCAGCTGCGTGATCGATGCAATCTCCGTTACGGAAAGTGCAGGCCGCGGTGCGTAGCCACGCGACCGTTGAATAAAAATGAGTTCGGGTGATTGTTTGAGCGCGCCGGCGATTCCATAGCGATCGAACGCGCCGTCGGCCGCAAGCGGAACCTCGATATAGCGGCTGCGTCCACCCAACTCCTCACTCGCAAGCGGTTCGGTCAGAGCGAGCCGGAGAGTGTCGTATGGTTGACCCGTTACCGAACACAGCCGACCGTGCGCTCCCAAAAGTGCGCGCGCTGTCGCCACGATAGCATGGGTGCCACTTGCCAGCTGGACGCGAGCTATCGCCGCTTGAGCGTCAAGCGTCTTCGCCAAAAGCGCTTCGTATGCGTCGCGGCCGGCGTCATGGTAGCCATACCCGGTCGAGCCTGCCAGGTGCCCTTCGTGCAGTCCGCTCTCGGCAAAGCACTTGAGCACTTTCGCGCCGATCACCATGGCACAACGGTCGCGCTCGAGCCACGCCTGCGAGACGCTTTCTCTCGCAGCCTCCGCCACGTCAAGGAGTTTTGGCGCGAAGCCGAAGGGCTCAAGCGCCGTTCGAAAACTTGCCCTCATGGGAGTTGCCGCGGCGCCAGCACCGTATGTTCCGCCCGTTCATGCTCGCGAATCGCCTCCGCAGCTTTCACCAACTCTTCCTCTTCTTGCGGTCGGCGTTGGATTGCGCGCTCAAATGCGCCCCAAAATGGCGTCCAAAGAACGAATGCAATGGCTATGTTGATAGCGATAAGGACAAGCGCGCGCCAGTCACCTTGCGTCGTCATCCAGGCGGCGATCACTGACGGGAATGCGCCAGGCAACCAGACCGAGGTCGGCTGCACAAACCCATACGCCTCCGCCGCAAAGGTGATCGCGGCCAAAATCATCGGAATGACGATGAACGGGATGGCGAGCCCGGGATTCATCACGATCGGGATTCCAAAGATGAGCGGTTCGTTGATGTTACACGTGCTCGGCAGAAACGACGCAATGGCCAAACGGCGCAGCCGCTGCACGCGCGAGCGCAGCAAGAGGAACGCAAGCGGCAGCGTTGCACCCGAGCCACCTGGATACACAAAGGCAAAAATCATCATCGTGACTACGTAGGGCGGGTGCTGGTGATGAAGCAGCGCTTGTGCATTCTCATCGAGGGCTCGCAAGTACACGGGAGTCGTGACGGCCGCAAGAAAGGCCGGCCCGTGAATACCAGCAGACCAGAGCAGCGTCTGCAAAAACACGACGATGAGCAAGGCGGGCAGCGTGTCGCCCACTGCTACCAGCGGATGCACGATGCGGACAAGCCAATCGGCGAAGCTGACGTGGAGCAGCGCGAGTCCGCCAAAAATAACGGCCGACCCAGCGGCCCCGGCGGCAATCGCCGTTACCTCGTTAGGAATTCTTGCTGCCGCAACCCGCATCACCTCGCCGGTGACGAGGCCAACGATGAGCGCAAGGAACAGGCTGGTTGCGGAAATCTGCCCGAGGAAGTCTTCAAAGTGCAGATGCAGCGCATTCTGCGGCAGGGAGAGCAAGAACGCCGCGAGCCCCACGGCAATGCCCGCAACGCGATTGAACCCAAAGCGCGCTGCAAGGCGATCCGGAAGTACGGCGGCCAGCGCCAAACCCATGAAACCAAACCCGATGTGATAGGCTTGGAAGAAACGATCGAGCAATGGCCCCGGCGGGAGCAAGAAAAACGCGATGACCGTCCAGCCACCAAAGGCATAAAATGCGATTTGCACTGCGTCACGGATCGCGATGAGATGCGGTTCGTCAGCCCACTGCCGGAGAACCGGGAAGACACGCAGCTCGAGTGCCGTCACGGCGCGAGACAATCCGCCCGCAGCGGGCGAATTCAAATGGGAGCGTCCAAGACGCTAGACGGCAGACGAACGGGCGCGCGCCCGCTTTGCCGCGCTCGCAACGAACTCAGAAAAAAGCGTTCTGCTCGGGGCGTCCACCTCAACCATTTCCTCAGGGTGCCATTGCACGCCGATGTAGAATGGATGGTTCGAGCGAGCCTCGACCGCTTCGATGATCCCGTCTCTCGTTTTGCCTACGATGACAAGATCGTGCGCAACCCGGCGCAGCGCCTGATGATGCATGGAGTTGGTAGGGATCATGCGGCTGCCCAGAAGCTCTGCGAGCATGCTACCATGGGTAAAATCGACGGGGTGAGTGGCTTCATGGCGAGGGTGCGGCGGCGTCTGCCTGTGTTGCAAAACTAGGTCATTTGCCGGCTGATATTGATCGGGCACATCTTCCCACAGCGTGCCGCCCAACGCGACGTTCATCACCTGCACGCCGCGGCAGATCCCAAGCGTGGGAAGATCGTGGCGCAATGCTGCTCGAGCGGCGGCGAGCTCCATGCGATCGTACTGCGGAGGGGCTTTGCTTAGGGTCGGGTGATCCCGTCCTCCGTATTCCTCGGGATCCAAATCAGCGCCGCCCGGGAGCACCAGGCCATCGAAACCGAGTAGGACGGGTGCCACGTCTTCAGGTTCGGAGACGTCCGCGAGCAGCACGGGATCGCCACCCGCTTTTTCGACGGCGCGCTTGTACGCGAGAAGATAGTTTGGCTCGTTGAGTCGCTGTGCGTCTGCGGTGATTGCGATGCGCGGTTTCATGTGTGTGCACGACTTTTCTCAAGTCGCACAAATTCATTCGCGCGTGCGGGACGGAACGCAACGAACTTGGACGCGCGAACGAATTCGCGCGACTACATTGGACTTAGAGCTTGCGTATGACCGCGGAAACCTTGCCGACGATCGTTGCGCGGTCAACGTAAATCGGCTCCATGAATTTGTTCTCGGGCTGCAGCCTAATGCGGTTATCTTCTTTATAGAAGCGCTTGACGGTGGCTTCGGTATCGTCTTCGGTTTGTGCGACCACGATTTCACCGTTGCTGGCTACGTTCTGGGGTGTCACGATGATGAGATCCCCATCAAGAATCGCTGCATCGACCATCGAGTCTCCCTTGACCCTGAGGATAAACGAGTCGGCACGCTTGACGAAACTGGAGGGCAGGGTGAATTCTTCTTCGATATTCTGTTCTGCGGTGATGGGCAGACCGGCGGCGACGCGGCCGACGATGGGGAGGGTCACAACGTCTCGAGAGCTTGACGAACCGGTGACGAGGGCGCGCGGCTTGGTGGGATCGCGGCGGATGAGTCCCTTTTTCTCAAGCGTGCGGAGGTGACACTGCACTGTGGAGCTTGAAGACAGACCGACTCGCTCGCCGATCTCGCGGACCGAAGGTGGGTATCCATGCTCCCGGGTGAACTCGCGAATTACATCCAAAATGGCCTGCTGCCGAGGCGTCATCTTGCGGTCCACTTGTGCCATACCGCCCTTTCGTCTCTTAGCGATGCGGGAGCGCAACAGACGCTACCGCCCACCGGTCATGCAACCCGTGCGCGTTCATATTTTAGCACAGGTCCGTCCCGAACGCAAACGTTTGTTCGAAAGTCCTTGACAGTCCACCCCAGCTCTGGGTAAAATTTGTCTATCAAACATATGTTCGATTGACCACTGGAGGTGGAAAGCTATGTACCGCGGCCACGGTGGACCGGGCGCCAGCCTGATTCCCCTGATTCAGCTCCTCTCCCTCGTCCTTTTGTTCTCTGTTCCGGCACTGTGGGGGTCCAAAGTTTTTACCTCTACCCCCATGCACTACGATCGAGTTACGGTTCAACCCGGCGACACCGTTTGGGCGCTTGTTTCGCGGCGTTCGCAGGCCACTGACGACCTGGGTGAAGCTGTTTATCAGGTCTCACAGATCAACCACCTGAGACCCAACGCGAAGCTGCAGCCCGGCAGCGTGCTGCTGCTCCCCAAGCGGATGTAAGGCTCCTGCGACTGCAAGGGTCGGCTTTGGCCGATCGGCGAGACATCTAGGGCGATCGAATTGATCGCCCTTTTTTTACCCGGACGTGTGGCCCGCAGCGTCGTACTCTCGGGATGGTGTCTAACTCCACGAGGCGCCTTGCAGTTATCTTCCTCTCGCTGGCACTGCTGGGAGCCGGTCAGGTTCAACCCAGCGCCGCACTGACGCAAATCCTCGCGACCATTGCGCACTTTGATGATGCGTCACGCATTGCGATTTCGTATTGGGCGAGTTATCCGAATCCGCAGGCACCCGATACGCCGCTGACCGATCTCGACCAAGTGCAAACCAAGGTTCTCACTCTCATCCCTGCGGAGCGCGACGCTCTCTTTACCTGGTTGACCCATGGCGGTCGAGAAAAGCTCTACGCTTTGGGAGTGACCGACAAAGATATCGGTCCGTGCCAGCCGCTCATCGATCCGAAGAGTTGCCACACCTCGCCCGCACTCGGTCTCGCGCAATCGACCCCATCGGCCAGCGCACGAGCCTTCTCGACAACTGGAGGGCCGCGCGATCTTACTTTTAGCACCACGAGCGATGCCTCTGCTGCAAGCGGCATTGCCCTTGAACATGGTTTCGCATCGGTCGACGCTGACGCTGGTACGGTGACCCACTGCATCAGTTTTCGAAACACGACCCAAAAAACCGTGGCTGCCCTCACGCTGACGTATAAGATTCTTTCGCAATCGGGTGACGTGCTCACCGCAGGCGCTGATATCGTTGTGGGGTCCTTTACCGCAGGGGAAGAAATCACAGGTCCCTCATCGCTCGGTGAGTTTCAAGACACCCAAAGCAGCGGCCACTCTTCGCCATCGAATTGCTGGATACGATCATCGAGCGCACAGGATTCCGTGCTGCAGCGCGCAGCTCGCTTCACTGTTGGGGTCGCTTCGGTCACCTATGAAGACGGCAGCCACTGGTCGCTGTGAAGTCACATTGACGCGCGCCAATGCGCTATGGTATCCTAAAAGCTCGCTTTACGGCGGCTCCGGCAGCTTTGCTCGAGCCGTTCGCGAATACGGAGGAGAATCACACCGTGGCGCTTTCCAAGGAACATAAATCTTCAGTCATTGGCAGCTTCAAGCGAGCCGAAAATGATACGGGCTCAGCGGAAGTGCAAATCGCGTTGCTCACTGAGTCAATCAATGACCTCACGCAACATCTTCAGACCCACAAGAAAGATCACGCGAGCCGCCGTGGGTTGCTGATCAAAGTCGGCAAGCGGCGCCGGCTTCTTAAATATCTCGAGCGGGCAGACTTAGAGCGCTATCGCGCCATCGTCGAAAAGCTTGGCCTGCGGCACTAGGCGACACGAGCGAGCCACAAGGTTCGCTGCTACATTCGCCCTGTCGCGAATCAAAGCCAAAAGGTCCGTTCGCGCCGTGCCAGAAGACTAACTGGTACACGAAAAGCAAAACACACTTAAGAGGAGGATCCCCTTTTGCCAGAGTCCGTCAGCATGGAGCTAGGCGGCCGGCAACTCACACTTGAAACCGGTGAGCTTGCCCGTCAAGCGAACGGCTCCATTTTCGCTCGCTACGGCGACACCTGCGTCCTCGTCGCCGCAACCGCGAGCCTCAATCCTAGAGAAGGCATCGATTTTTTCCCACTCACTTGCGATTACGAAGAGCGCATGTACGCCGCGGGCAAAATTCCCGGCGGTTTCATCAAGCGCGAAGGCCGCCCGTCTGAGAAGGCGACCCTTACGGCACGTCTGATCGACCGCCCCATCCGGCCGTTGTTCCCGGATGGCTTCCGCAACGACATTCAAATCATCGCCACCGTCTTATCCGTCGATCCCGAAGTCGACCCTGATGTTGTTGCCCTGACCGCCGCGGGTGCTGCGCTGGCAGTGTCCGACATCCCCTTCGAGCACATTGTCGCAGGTGTGCGCGTCGGGTTCATCGATGGCCAACCAGTCGTCAACCCGACCAAGACCCAACTCGAGTCGAGCACGCTCGACATGGTCATCGCCGGCACGCGAGATGCCGTCATGATGGTTGAGGGCGGCGCAAAGGAAATTTCCGAAGAGCAGTTCCTGGACGCGGTCGATTTTGGCCACAGACACATTCAACGAGTCATTGGAGAAATTGAGTCGCTTGCTGCCAAGGCGGGAAAGCGTAAACGTGAGTTTCCCGTCTTTCTGCCGCCTGCGGCAATGCAGACCTTTGTCGACGAGCTTTTTGGCGCGGAGATCGCCCGCGCCATGCGCGTGAACAAGAAGCTCGAGCGCAATACGGCATTCGATCTCATTACTCGTACTGAAGCGCTCAAGCGAGTCGCCGGATACCGCCTCGAGGCGGAGGTTCGTCCACTGCTCGAAGACTCGCGCAATCATGATTTCGAGAAGTGCGTGAAGACTCGACAGGAAGAAGAACTGCGCACGATGGTTGTGGATGAGGGCTTGCGGCCCGATGGCCGTGGATTAGATGAAATCCGGCCCATCACCACGCGCATCACGGTCGTTCCACGGACACATGGCTCGGGATTGTTCACGCGAGGCGAAACGCAAATCTTCACGGCAGCCACGCTTGGGTCGCTCTCCGACGAGCAGCGCATCGATGGCCTGGGGCCGCAAACATTCAAGCGCTACATGCACCACTACAACTTTCCACCATTTTCTGTTGGCGAGACGCGGCCAATGCGAGGTCCAGGCCGGCGCGAAATCGGCCACGGACTTTTGGCAGAGCGAGCGCTCATCCCGATGCTGCCGCCGCCAGACTCGTTCCCCTATACCTTACGACTGGTTTCGGAGACCTTTGAAAGCAACGGTTCGTCATCGATGGGATCCGTGTGCGCCTCAACGCTGGCGCTCATGGATGCCGGCGTGCCGCTGCGCAAGCATGTCGGCGGCGTCGCGATGGGCTTGATCCTCAAGGACGGACGCGCTGGCATCCTCACCGATATCCAAGGCCTTGAAGATGCTCTCGGCGAGATGGACTTCAAGGTTGCTGGTACGGTGGATGGCATCACCGCCGTGCAGATGGACATTAAAGTCCGCGGCATCACGATCGAAACGATGCGTCGCGCCATGGAACAAGCGCGGCTCGGGCGTCTCTTCATCATCGACAAACTCAAAGAGACCATTGCCGGACCACGGCGTGGTCTTTCGAAATTCGCGCCACGCATGTTCGTCCTCGAGATTCACCCCGACAAAATCAAAGACATCATCGGACCAGGCGGCAAAGTTATCAACAAAATCGTCGCCGAGACCGGTGCCAAGATCGACATCGAAAACGACGGTCGTGTCTTTATCTCCTCACCGGATGCGGATTCAGGCGAGAAGGCCAAACGCATGGTGGAGGATATCGCGCGCGACGTCGAGGTGGGTGAAGTCTACACCGGCATCGTGAAGCGCATCATGAACTTCGGCGCGTTCGTGCAGATCCTGCCAGGTAAAGAGGGCTTGGTGCACATCTCGCAGCTTGCGCATCACCGAGTCAACCGGGTTGAGGACGAAGTGAACATCGGCGACGAAGTGATCGTGCGGGTGACCGAGATCGATAGCCAAGGTCGCATCAATCTCACGCGCAAGGGCATGCTCGAAGAAGCCAAGACGTAAAGCAAAGGGGCGATTTTCCAATCGCCCCCTACATTTGAAAATGACGCGCGAATAAATTCGCGCGACTACATTTCAGATGGTTGTTGGAATCAGACCGGCCGCGCGCTGGAGCTCCACGAGACCGATTCGAAGATCTGCCAGGGAACTGATATACTGGTCTTGTGCCTGCGTATCGGAAAGCAAGGCATCGGAAAGTTCGAGCGATGTGCCAACACCCGCCTTAAATCGGATGGCGTTGACGCGATAGTTCTCTTGCGCCGCGGTCTGCGCGTCGCGTGCGGCGTCCACTTGCGCGAGGGCAGCGGTGTAGTTGAAATACGCCTCTCGAACTTCAAGGTCGACGCCGTTGCTCAGCGACTTCAGCTCGATCTTGGCTTTGTCAACGTCCGCGGACGCCTCTTGCACCTTGCCGCGCGTCAGGCCCCCATCCCACAGGTCCCACGTGACGGCAAGAGTTTCGGTGAGCTGTGGTTGTGGCACGTTAAAGAAATTTGGCTTGGAAGACGCATCTTGCACCTGGAGGGCGACGGTTGGGAGCGCTCCTGCGCGCGCAAGTCGCACCGCATAGTCGGCAATCGCCACTGCATCGCTCGCGGCTGCGATCTCTGGGCGCGACTGCGCAGACTGCAGGAGCGAATCGAGCGTGTAGGTGGGCGCGCTGGTTTCCAGCACGTCGCTGGGCGTGATGATGCTGCTAAGATTGATGTTCAGGATGTTGGCGAGTTGTGCGTTCGCCAGCGCCGCGTTGTTGTGCGCGCGAATGGCACTCACGCGTGCGTCCGCAAGTGTTACTTCCGTGCGCAACACGTCCACCTTGGGTGAAGTGCCCGCCTGATATAACTCGTTCGCCGTTTTGAGATTCTCGCTCGCCACCGAGACCGCCTGATCGGCGACCGTCGCTGAGCGATTCGATTCGGTCAATTGGAAGTACGCGTTGGTGGTATCTCGGATGATCGTTGCCCGCTGCGCAGCCACGCTCGCTTGCGACGCCTGAAGGTTGGCCGAGGCCTGCCCGACGGATGCGATGTTCGCGCCTCCGTTGTAGAGCGCGTATTGCAGAGTGGCGTTGACGTTGTTGATGCTCGTGCTAGTAACAAAGATCTGTTGGAACCCGCCGGTCGGCTTGGGAAAGATGAATGATTCGGCCGTCTGCGTGTGGACGTACGCGTAGCCCGCGCTGAGGTTTGGGAGCAGCGAGGACCTAGCCGAAACGACCTCTCCCTCCGCGGCGCGCTCGTCGGCGAGCGAGGACTGATAGTCCAAATTATTGGCGAGCGCAAGTGAGAGCGCGTCGTGCAGCGACAATGAGACGTGCGGTGCGCCTGGTGTGTTGGTTTGATCGAGTGCATCCGCAGGAGTGGTGCACCACGCTCCCATGAGCCCGCAAACGAGCAACGCGACAAATTTGGATCGCACGGCAGCATACCTCGACATGGAAAAATAGTTTAGCACCATATTGTTAAGTGGTTTACTATTTCCCTCCTGATGCAGAAGGCGCACGCGCGCGGTTTGTGGGAGAGGCATTGCCCAAAAAGAGTAAGAACGCGAAGCCGATGTATGCGAACCTCGGAGAATTTATCGCCGATCTCCGCGCGAAGGGCGAGCTTGCGCAAATCGACGCACCGGTCGATCCGCATCTAGAGATCAGCGAGATTGCCGATCGCTGCGTCAAGGAACTCGCAGGCGGGCCGGCGCTGCTTTTTACCAATGTAACAGGCTCGAGTTTTCCTTTGCTCATCAACGCTGTCGCAACAGAGCGACGCATGGCGTTGGCGCTGGGGGTTGATTCGCTTGCCACGCTGGCTGATCGCGTTCGCCGCGTCCTTAAGATGGCGCAGCCAGGAAGCCTCGCCGACAAAATTGGGATCTTACTTCGCATCGGGGAGCTTGGGGCGCTTCTCCCGCGAGTCATTCGCAACGCTCCATGTCAAGAAGTCGCGAGCCTCGATGACCAAGTCAATCTTCGAACGCTCCCCGTGCTCACCACCTGGCCGGGCGACGGTGGGCCATTCATTACCTTACCGCTTGTTTTTACCAAAGACCCCGTGACGGGATCGCAAAACGTCGGCATGTATCGCATGCAAGTGTACGATGAGCGCACGACCGGCATGCATTGGCAACGTCACAAGCATGGGCGCGAACACCAGGAATCGGCGGGCAATGACGCGCGGATGCCGGTCGCCGTCGCCGTTGGTGCGGACCCGGCGACGGTGTACGCTGCGACCGCGCCCCTGCCGGCCGGCATCGACGAGATGCTGCTGGCGGGATTTTTGCGCGGCAAGAGCGTGCCGATGGTGCAATGCAAGACGGTGGACATCAAGGTGCCGGCAGAAGCGGAGTTCGTGCTCGAAGGGTACGTCGACAACGCGGAGCTGCGCAGCGAGGGCCCATTTGGCGATCACACAGGCGTCTACTCGCTTGCCGATGCCTATCCCGTCTTTCACGTCACGGCAATGACGCGGCGCCGCAACCCAACGTATTGGACGACGGTTGTCGGCCGGCCCCCGATGGAAGATTACTGGCTGGGGAAAGCAACGGAGCGCCTGTTTTTGCCGTTACTTCAGCAGATGCTGCCCGAGGTCGTCGATTATAACTTTCCGGTCGAAGGCATCTTCCAAAATCTTGTGCTCGTCTCCATCCGCAAGCGCTATCCGGGCCACGCCAAAAAAGTCATGTACGCGCTGTGGGGACTGGGTCACATGATGATGCTGACGCGCAACATCGTCGTGGTCGATGCGGATATTGACGTTCAGGACATCAGTGAGGTCGCGTGGACAGCCCTCAACAACGTGGATGCCGGACGCGATTTGGTGCTCGCGCCAGGCCCGGTGGATGCGCTCGACCACGCTGCGCCACTGCCCGCGCTGGGCACCAAACTCGGCATCGATGCCACGCGCAAGAGCGCCGAAGAGGGCTACGTGCGAGAATGGCCGGATGCGATTGTCATGAGCGATGAAGTCAAGCAGGCCGTCGCACGCCGTTGGAAAGAATTTGGCCTCGACAGCTTTATGCCCAAACGATGATACTCGTACGCCGATTTCTCTCAGAACTCAAGATCGAGCACACGCTCTTCGCGATGCCATTTGCGTATGCGGGCGCGTTGCTGGGCGCTCACGGCATTCCGTCGCTCCGCGCCCTCGCCTGGATCACGCTTGCCGTGCTCGGTGCGCGCACGGCTGCGATGGCGGCAAATCGTTTGCTGGACGCGCGGCTCGATGCCAAAAACCCGCGAACCTCGCGGCGCTTTGTTGCGACGGGTCAACTGCCGGCGTCCGCCATGGTTGGGGCTATCGTCGTTGGACTCGGGTTGCTTACTCTGGCGGCTTGGCAGCTCAATCCACTGTGTTTGGCACTGCTCCCCGTTGGGGCCGTGGCGCTCATCATCTATCCGCTGGTCAAACGCTGGACCTGGGCGGTGCATTTCGTCCTCGGAGCGGTTGATGGGCTCGCTCCTTTAGGCGCATGGATTGCCGTAACGGGAAAAATCCAGCTTGGCGGAGTGCTGCTGTTTGTTGCAGTAACACTCTGGGTTGCCGGATTTGACATCCTGTACGCTCTGATGGATCGCGACTTCGATCTCCGTGAAGGCTTACGCTCGATACCAGCGCGGTTCGGCATTGCGGTCTCCCGGTGGCTACCCGAGACGCTGCATGGTTTGGTGATTGTGGCGCTCGTATGGGTTGGGTTGGCGACCGGCGTGCATCCCCTCTACTGGCTTGGCATCGCCTTCGCTGTGCTGCTGCTGGCCTACGAAGCGCAGCTTGTTCTCCGCCAGAATGACGTGCTCGCGCTCAATACTGCGGTGTTCAACGCGAACATGCTTTTTTCGGTTGCCTTTCTTGCTTCGACTGCGGCTTCGGTCATCATTACGTAAGGAAAGATATGCGCCCGTTTCTTGCTTCCATCAAACTGCTTGCGTTGGCCGCAATTCTCGGCGCCACCGTCGGGATTCCGAGTGCCGGAGGAGCCGACGACGAGTTCCCTCCGTATACCAAGATCGTCGGCATCGCCGTCGTGGCTCCATTGTCTGGTCCGCAGCGGCAGTTAGGAATCGATCTTTCCGCGGGCGTTCAAGCCGCAGTCGACGACGCCAATGCATCGCGCTCGCTGACCGACTTCGGCTGGGTCATGCGCAGCTTTGACGATCAAGCCGATCCTGGCATCGCCGAGCAAGAGGCGCAGTTTGCGCTCGTTGATCCTACGAACGCTATCGTCATCGGACACATTGGCGGACAAGAGACGTTCTTGTCCCTTCACGTCTACCACGAGTCGGAGATTCCAATCATCATTCCAACAGCCTCGCTTGGCGCGCTGACCCAGCAAGGCTACGACAACGTGTTTCGGATCTGCCCACCCGACACGACAGAAGGCGCTTTGGGAGCGCGCTACGTGGAGCGCAACTTCAAGCCGGCCAACGTCGCCGTGGTGTGGGAACAAGATGATTACGGCAACGCAACGGCCACGACGTTTATCAACTCGATGCAAAGCGCTAAGATCAAGACCACTGATTTCCCGATCGACGTCGACCTGAAAGATCTCAAGGACGAGGTCGGCAAAGTCGTCGCGTATCAGCCGGATTTCATGTACGTGACGGGCAGAGGTGACTTGATGGCTAAGGTACTCATCGCGCTACGCAAGGCCGGCGTGAGCGCTCCCGTGCTCGGTTCGAGTCCCTTCTATGACAGCGGGCTCGTCAGCCAGAAGGACTTCGCAGCGGCCGCCAACGGCATGCTCGTTGGGACGTGCGTTCCCCCCGTCGAGTTCATTCCCACGGCACAGGTTTTTCAGCAGCGCTACCAGGCGAACCATGGACGGCTGTCCTCGTACGCGCTGTTTGGATACGTTGCCGCTCAGGTCGCGATCAATGCCGCGGTCGAAGGCCGCTCGCCAGACAAACGCTCGCTCATCCGGCAGTTGGACAACGATATTTTCCGGACAGTGATTGGCGATATTTCATTTCGGCCAAATGGCGACCCGTCAGATCCAAACATCTATTTTTACAAGGTCGACACGGGTAGCCTGAAATACGTCGGATCAGCCTTGCCCAACCCGGCAGTGCTGCGATAGTGGTGCAGCGGAACCTTTAGGTCCGCTCGGCTCGCGGCTCTAGCGTTTCTTCGCGAGGACTCGTTTGAGGCCCGGGGTGCTGCCAGCGGAAATGCCAACGAGCTGCAGCGAACCAGGGGCGAGGAGCCCTTTGATGTCATCTTCGCTGTAGTACTGGCGGCATCGCGCGACTTCACGCATCTTGCCGTCGCTTGTGATGACATACGAACGCGTTACTTCGGCCTTTGCATCTTTATCATACAGGCGCTCGTCAAGCTGCAGGTGCGCGGCGTCAGCAAAGAGCGACGATTCGGCGGAGACAAAGCGCCAGGAGCGCACATCGCCGTCCACCCCCGGCGAGGCTTCGAGAAATTCGGCTGCAAACGTGCCGCCGGGTACGAGTGCGCGCTCAACCCGAACAAAAAGATCCTTTGCTGCCGTAGGGCTGAAGTCGGACAGACCTGCACAGGTGAGAAAAATCGCGTCATAGGCGTCTTCGAATGAAATGGTCATCGCGTCGAGCTGACGATAGTCGACTGTCAAACCGAGGTTTCGTGACGTCTCTTTCGCCAAAGCAACGGGGCCAGGGCCAATGTCAACGCCAGTCATCTTGCAACCGCGAAGCGCTAAGGCGATCGCGTGGCGGCCGTTGCCCGAGCAGAGATCTAAGACGCGAGCTTTGGGTTTGATGTTGAGCAGCGTGATGAGCTCGTCGACTTCTTCGCCCGTCTCTTTCATGCCATACAGCTCTTGATAGTTCGCGCGACGGACGTAGCGCGCGGAAAAATCCTCATCGCTCCACGGATAGGAGGTCACGTCAACCCATGGTTTTGGGCGTTCTCGCAGACCCGCCGCCGCCCGCATCAAGGCTTCGAGCGGACCCCCATTGTTCGCCGCTCCAGCGGCAGTTGTCGGCGCTCCGTTTGTCGCTGCGCCTTCTAGCGTATTGACCTCAGCGGCCATGTTCGAGGCTCCCCTATGGACGAAAACAAACCGACCACGCGCGGAAAATGAAGAGCGAGGTGGTCTATACTCCTCATCGGCCCGTCCCACTTGGGTTGTTAAAGGCTGTGACCCACGTTACGTTGACGCGAGGCCAAAGCCAAGAGCCGCACCACAAATTGTCGCCAGCAGGTTCACAGCGTCATTGTCGAGCCAGCGCCAGCCGCGGACGAGGATGGCTTGCGCGTCGCAGATCTGATGTGTTGGGACCTCGATTGTGGTCCCACAACGTGGGCAGCGCCACACACCTTGCACCGTCGCTCCAAGCAGAGAATCAATCGCACTCCCTGCAAGGCCGGCAAGCGCCGTCAGTACGAGCCATGCAATCGGGCCTATCCGATTCGATGCAACAAAACCGGCGAGACCCACGAATGCACCTCCAATCGGCGCCGCGACGGTGCCTCCAAAACTGACTCCGCCTGAAGTACCGGCGGGGGCGGGACACATCGTCGTGATGAGCCGCGTGGGGCCGCCAAGGAGCGACCCGATTTCGGTCGACCACGTGTCGCCGCTCGCGGCCGCAAGCGCGCACACCGCAGCGACCATCCAGCGCATCGCGTGAGGCCAGCCAAGTGCCGCGACAGCGGCACCGACGACTGCGCAAGCGACAGCGATCCCGCCGTTTGCGAGTACCTGTGCCGCGTCGCGCTGCCCCGGTTTTGGAGCGCTGCGTCGCGCGATATCGGCGGCGGCAGTACGAGCTTTGCTGAGCACGGTGCCACTGATAAAGAATAAGAGGATGGCGGCCGCGACGAGTAGACCGCCACATGCGAAGCTGAGCGTTCCAACGAAAACCGCAGCACCTGCGCCCGATCTCGTCAGCGAGCGAAGGCGATACGCGGCAAGCGCGACTGCTCCAGCCACAACGACGCCGAGCACCGCTCGAGCAATTATCGCTTGGGGGGTTGTGTCGAATAAAACGTGCATAGCGCGTCCACCAAGGCTGGTAGCGTTGTCGTCTCCGGCACGATCTCAACGTGCAGGCCAAACTGTCGCGCTTCAAAGAGCGTAACGGGTCCGATGCAGACGAGGAGCTTGCCACGCAGCTTGGCCGGGGCATGCTCAGTGCCCAACGCGCGGACGAGCGAGCGCACCGCGCTTGGTGATGCAAAAGCGATGACGTCGGTCTGCGCGATGCGCTCCGCGAGGTCGGGTACCTGCACTTCAACGGTTGAGTATGCGCTGATCGTCTCTAAGCTGCGCCCAGCACCGCGCAAGCGAGCTGCCAGCGCGGGGCGAGCATCCGTAGCTTGAAAAATGAGAATGCGTTCGTCGATTGTTGCACGTTCCAAAATCGCATCGGCCAGCGACTCTCCTGAAAACTGTTGGGGCACGACGTCGGGCTCGCGTCCGAGGGCTTCCGTGAGGGCGCGGGCAGTCGCTACGCCGATGACAGCGACGCGAGGCGTGTGCCTAGGGAGTGGTCCCTTGCGGCGTCGCGCAAAGCTTTCCACGCCAGGTGCACTGGTGAAAACAAGCCATGCAAACGACTCGGCTCGATCGACCGCTGCCTGCAGCGCACGTTCGTCCGGCGGCGGTCCGATCGCGATGAGCGGCACGCTCGTCACCTTCGCGCCGCGTTCTTCGAGCAAGCGCGCGAAATCTGAGTCCGGATCGGGGCGGCGCGTGACTAAAACGCGAACGCCCCGCAGAGGAGAGTCAATCATGTCGTTCGCCCGTACGTCCGCCGCCCTAGAGCGGCGCACCTTTACGCGCCGTGCCAGTCGCGAATAAATTCGCGACACCACATTGGCCCGGCAGCCCGGGTCGCGAATAAATCCGCGACACTACATTGACCTACAGCCCGGGTGTCTTTGCATTCGGGATTGACTACAAACCAGAAGCGAACCATCGACAAACGGTAATCGTAATACGCGTAGTTCACAGCTCAATGCGATGAACGCCGACAGCAGTATCAAAGAAAGCTCGCAATACTGGCCCTCAAGGCCTTCGCTCGCTTAGCGCACTTCCGACGACGTGATTCCCAGGCTTCTCTGAGGCTACGCGCCTATACTGACGGCGTGGCGGAGCACCCTAGCGCCGCCCGCCAACTCGTACGATCGAAGTAAAGCTGCAGGGAGCGCGCCATTGGCCAAGGGTATCATCATCGGCATCGTGGGACTCATCGTCGTTGCCGCGCTCATCATGTTCGTCGCTCTCAAAAGCGGATTGATACCGGCAAACGCTGATGCCCAACCGGGCGCTCTTGAACGGATCCTCGCACGGATGTCGTTGCAGGCGACAATCGCCCGGCAAGTCGATGCCAAGGCAGTAAACCCGCTCCCAGTGAACGACGCCAACCTCACGGCCGGGGTCAAGCTCTACGGAGCGAATTGCGCTATGTGTCACGGAGCAGCGGATGCGAAGATGTCCGCTATTGCTCACGGTCTATATCAGCGCCCGCCCCAGCTCGCCCGCCACGCTTTGGGGCCCTCGGCGGTGGGCGATAGCGCTCGGTTCCGGGGTCAGCGCGGTGTCGAAGACGACCCTGAGGCGAATATCAATTGGATAGTCACCCACGGCATCCGGTTCACCGGCATGCCCGCCTTTGGTCGGACGTTGAGCAAGGACCAGATCTGGCAGCTGACCATGTTGCTCAAGCACATGGACTCCTTGCCGCCAAATGTTGCAGCGGCGTTCAAGAAGCTGCCATCAGTGGGTCTTGTGCACGTTAATATGACCAAACAGCGCTAGGTACTGACCGAACGTTTTTGGCGCATAAAACGCATACTGTATTTGTAACCCGCCAACCTGCGGCTAACTAGTTCCATTCGTCAGGCTTGCCTGTCCAGGACTGTGCAGGCATTAGAACTGCCGCGGCCGCTTGTAGCTGTCCTTTGATCCCTTCGGGGGCCACAACCTCACCAACAAAAAAGCCCTCGAGGAATCTAAGGGCTCAAAGGTGGCAGACCGGACTCACCTAGCCAACTCGCAGGCATGCGGAAATGGCTAACGCGGTTCTATTATTTCCCTGAAGTTCGCTCATCTTCAAATCTTTGGCGTGCGCAACCAGGGCAAACCAGAGATTCGCTGACTCTGACAACGGTCAAAAACGATTCTCCGCAGAAATCACACTTCGTGCTTGTTTGTTCTGTTTCCATGATGTTCGGCCAGCTTCGTGAAGTTAAACCTTGTTTTGTAGTCGGCTTTACTATTTATTGTACCATGCTTTACCCCCGAGCGCGGGTGATGTTCGTCAAGAATTGGCCGCAACGCATATGACGTATCCTTGATTTACTCAATCAGGTTGCTACATTCCATCGGCACGCTTGTCAGCCGATCACTCCCCAAAAGAAAAAAGCCCCTGAACGAAATTGCCTTTTGACAAGAGCCACGAGCATCTGTTAGACTCAAATCTGGAGTGGTAACGGCCAGAGCGACAAGATCGCTCGAAGGGTTCCAAAATAGAAGAGAAGCTGTTTTGGAGTCGGGTCGTGGCCCCGACTTTTTTGTTTTCTTGGAGAGCCACATGAAACGACTGCGGTTTATTTTCAGTAGTCTGGCCGCTTCAATTGTTGGGCTGACTACAAAGCTCAATACGTCAAAACTGGGCGCCGCTACTAAACCGCGAATAAATTCGCGACCCTACATTTAGGGTTTGATGTGAGCGTCGAGTTGGCGCTGCAGGCGATCGCCAAAGGCATCGGCGTCGAGCAGTGTTTCGGCGAGCTGCGCTTCATCTTCGGGAGGGCCTTCTGCCACCGTCTTGCGGAGCTTCGTCACGGGACCGTGGAGCAGCCGGTTGATGATGGAAATGCTTGCCGCGACCACCATGTCGCGTTGCTGATCGTCGAGCTCTGGCATGCGCGAGAACAACCGCTGAATCTCGACCGACCGTATTTGCTCGGCCTTGCGGCGCAATGAAGCGATGAGCGGAGCGGCGCCGCGCGTTTGGTACCACTCAAGGTATGCCGCCACGTGCGAGGCGACGATCGATTCAACCAGTGGAATCTCGCCGCGGCGGCTTTCGAGGGTGCGGTCAACAACGTCACGGAGATCTTCGATTGAATACACAACAATCGACTGGAGCAACGCTGCGCTTGGTTCGACGTCGCGCGGGACTCCAATGTCCACAATCAGGAGCGGCGCCCCATTGCGCTCGGCGACGGCACCACGGAGCATGGCCTCGCTGACGATTGGGACCCCCGAGCCAATGGCCGTGATCACAAGATCGCTCTGCGCGAGGACCTCTGACAGCTGCGTCAACGGCGCGCTCGCAGCGCCCACGTTTTTCGCGAGCGACTGAGCTCGCCAGAGCGTGCGATTGACGATGGTGAGCGAAGAGGCCTTTCGCGCAACTAAGTGTTTCGCTGCCGCCGTCCCCATCTTACCCGCGCCCACAACGGCGCATCGAGCGTGCGTAATTTCGCAGTGCCGACTTGCAAGTTCCACCGCGGCGGAACCTAGGGAGACAACATCTCGCCCAATGGCGGTCTGCGTGCGCGCCCGCTTGCCAGTCTGCAACGCCGATCGAAAGAGTCTGCCAAGGTGCGGTCCGATCGATCCCGCCTCCTCGGCCAAGCGCAACGCATCTTTGACTTGGCTGAGGATCTGGGGCTCGCCGATCAACATCGAATCCAGTCCGCTTGCTACTCTGAAAAGTTGTTCGACCGCCTCGGCGCCAAGCATGGTGTAAAGGTACTTGTCAAAGTCCTCGACCCGCATCTGGCGATACGTGGTGAGAAACTCTTTGAGTTGGGCTAAGCCAGCTTCGTACGCGTCGACATCCGCATAGATTTCGAGACGGTTGCATGTGGAAAGGATAGCGGCTTCGCGCACCGCGCTGTAATCGGCAAGCGCGCACAGCGCTTCGGCAAGGCGGTTCGTGGGCATGGCGTGGCGGTCGCGAACCGCAAGCGGTGCCGTACGATGGCTCAACCCCAAAAGCACGATCGGCATGAGGCTTTAGCGCTTTGTCCCAGCCACCCGCCATCCCTCGCGGTGCCACTCGTTCATGGAAAATTCACTACGACAAATGATGGGTCAAAATAGAGAGCTCGGAGGCGAGATCGATCGATCGAATGGCCACCCCTGCGCCCACGGCGAGACTGGTCGGCGCAAAATTCAGCAAGGCACTGACGCCCGCCGCGACCAGTTTGTCGGCAACCTCTTGAGCGGCTCGGGCTGGCACGGTTATGATGCCAATGCCACACTGCAGGGGGGACAATACCGAAGCCAACTGGTCTGGGTGGTTAATCTGCAACCCGTGCCATTGGGTGCCGACGAGATTCGGGTCGACATCGAAAATCGCGGCGATATGGAATTTCTCTTCGCGCAGTTCCATGAAGGTCGCAAGGGCCCGGCCCAGATTACCGAATCCGACGATCGCGAGGCGCCAGTCGCGATCTAATCCCAAGATGCCCGCGAGCCTTTTTACCAGCACGGCGACGTCGTAGCCCCGGCCGCGTCGCCCAAAGGTGCCCAGATAGGAAAGATCCTTGCGAATCTGCGTCGAGGAAATGTCTCTGCCAATGCGCGCGGCGAGTTCTTGGGAAGTCAAAACCCGATCGCCATCGCGTAGCGCATCTTCCAATCCGCGATGATAAAGAAAGAGCCTTGGGATGCTGATGACCAAACCACGTTCGCGCGAGGTGCGTCTGGTCTTGCGAGCGGTACGAATCGATTGCGCTTTACCATTGCTCCCTCGACTCGACGTCTTCTTCGCTTGGCGTAGCGTCCGCATTTATCGTCGCAATCCTACGCGCACGGCGCTGAGCGCGTCGCTCACGGCTGCGATCGTGCCTTCGATATCGGCGCGGCTGTGGGCACTCGAGATGAAGCCTACTTCAAATGCTGATGGAGCAAGATACACACCGCGATCCAACATCGCGTGGAAGAACTCGGCATAGGCCTTCGCATCGGAGCTGCGCACACCGGACAGATCCTTCACCGGCTGGGCGTTGAAGAAAATGCCGAAGATTGACCCGATGCGATGCATCTGCGCCGGAATCGAATGCGCCTGGAAAGTGTCGCGCACTCCTTGTTCAAAGGCGGCGCCGGCACGTTCAAGTCGATCGTACATGCCAGGTTCGAAGAGTGCGCGAAGTTGCGCGATGCCGGCGGCCATGGCGATTGGATTCCCTGAGAGCGTCCCAGCTTGGTAGACATCGCCGACCGGGGAGAGCAAGCGCATGATCGCGGCTCGACCGCCGAACGCGCCGACGGGTAGCCCTCCTCCGATGATTTTCCCCAAACATGTGAGGTCGGGGTCGATGCCATAGCGCTCTTGCGCACCGCCAAGCGCGACGCGAAACCCTGTGATCACTTCATCGAAGATCAGCAGGGCACCGTGGGCGTGGGCGATGCGCTTGAGAGCTTCAAGAAAACCCGCTTCGGGGAGCACGAGCCCCATATTGGCGGCGACCGGTTCGACGACGATGCACGCAATGTGCTCGCCGTGCCGGCGAAAGAGGTCCTCGACGGCGTCGACGTTATTGTAAGGCGCGACCAATGTTTGCGCGGCGACTGCCTTTGGAACCCCAGGGGAACTGGGTGCACCAAACGTGAGGGCCCCGGAGCCTGCGTCGACGAGCATGCTATCGGCGTGGCCATGATAGCAGCCGTCGAACTTAACGAGGAGATCTCTGTGCGTGAAGGCGCGCGCGAGTCGCAGGGCGCTCATGGCGGCTTCCGTGCCGGAGTTGACAAAGCGCATCAATTCAAGCGAGGGCATGACGAGTCGAATGAGTTCCGCAAGTTCGATTTCGGCCGGGTGCGGCGCGCCGAATGAAGTGCCCGCGGCCGCCGCGCGCGCAACTGCGGTCACAACACGCTGGTCGGCATGCCCCAAGATCAGAGGGCCCCACGATCCGACATAGTCAATGTACTCGCGTCCATCCGCATCGTACACGCGAGACCCTTCGCCGCGCACCAAAAACCGCGGCGTGCCGCCGACGCCGCGAAATGCGCGCACGGGCGAGTTGACGCCGCCAGGGAACAGCCCCTGCGCCACCTCGAACAGTGCTTCCGATCGCGTGTGAGTCATGAAATCTTCATGTTTTGGAAATCTTCCGCGGTATTGACGTTGAGGTAGCGGCTTTCCTCGACTTGAGGAATGTCATAATAGATGACGCGCAGTCCCACGAGCGCTTCGGTTACTTTTCTGCGCCCGCTGCGCAGCGCGCGTTCGGCGCTCGCACGCAAGGCTTGCGTGTCGTACAAGGCCGCGAGGGGCTCAACGTCCCCGTTGCTGTGTCGTGGCACAATCGCCTGCGGCGCGGTCGATGCACCTGCCATTTCACCTTCGTAGCGTCGCAACAACACCTCCAACGCATGGGCGTCGAGATTTGGAAGATCGGCTGCTGCCGCAAAGAGCAGCGGAGTCAAAACCCGCTTGGCGGCTGATGCGAGGCCGCCCAGAGGGCCAGCGTCGATGTATTCATCGAGAACGAAGGGCGCATTCAGGCCGACCAGGGCGCTCGCCGAAAGCTCCTCGCGCACGCTCACAATACATGGATGACCCGAATGAGTAAGTTGCCTGTGCACGCGCAGCAGCATTGGCTCATCACCAATCGGCAGAGCAAGCTTTCCGGGGAGCCGTGTTGCTCGTCCACCTGCAAGGAGAACGATGGTTACTTCATCGTGCATATATTCCGTGCAAAGCGGCTCTACATTATCTATGACGTTTGGCGAAGCTGCGCGCAAAATAGGTGACGATCGCGTCCGCACCGGCACGTTTGCATCCCACGAGCACTTCATCAACGGCACGCTCTTCGTCCAACCAACCATTGCTCGCCGCGGCCTTGATCATCGAATATTCTCCGCTCACGCTGTACACCGCCACCGGCACGTTGACTGCTTCCTTGACCCGCCATAGCACATCAAGGTAGGGCAGCGCCGGCTTGACCATCACCATGTCGGCGCCTTCCTCGACGTCGAGCAAAGCTTCTTTGATGGCCTCGCGAGCGTTTGGCGAATCCATCTGATGGGTTCGGCGATCGCCAAACGCGGGCGCCGAGTCTGCGGCCTCTCGAAACGGACCATAAAATGCGGATGCGTACTTGATTGCGTATGAAAGGATGCCGGTTTCTTCGTGCCCCTGCGCATCGAGCGCGTGGCGAATGGCGGCGACGCGGCCATCCATCATATCGGAGGGGGCGACCATATCGACTCCGCAGCGAGCATATGAGAGCGCGCCCGCTGCGAGCAGTTCCAGCGTGCGATCATTGTCGACGTTGCCCCGATCGTCAAGAATGCCACAGTGACCGTGCGAGGTGTACTCACAGGCGCAGAGGTCCGCGATCACCATGATCTCCGGCGTCCCTTTCTTGATCGCTGCGATCGCTTGTTGAACGACCCCTTTGGGATCGGCCAGCGCAGAGGCGCGCTCGTCTTTCATCGGAGGAATCCCAAAAAGCAACAGGGCGCGAATGCCAACGGCGGCGGCGGCCTTGACGTCTTCAACTATACGGTCGACGGACTGCTGAAACACGCCAGGCATAGATGCGATTTCCTTGCGCACGCTCGACCCGGGCACCACAAAAAGTGGCTCGATCAGGTCCGAGACGTCGACCCGGTGTTCTGCGACGAGCGCCCGCATCGCCGGTGTGCGGCGCAACCGTCGCGGACGCTTCACGGGAAACGGCATGTCTTGGGTGCTTTGTGTTGGTTGCGGCGACGAGATCGATCGGAGTGGTTTCATGTATTCACATTGTCTCGCTGTCGGGCTTGCGCGATAAGCTCGGCGGCCCCAGCCCCAAGCATTTCGGAAGCGATAGCTTCGACGGTGCGTACGGCTTCCGCTGCGTCTTTGGTGCTGCCAGAGCCACTGCGACGTAGCGCCTTTGTGCCATCCGTCGCCGCGACAATCGCCACGAGATTCCACGTGTCGCCGCTCATTTCGACGTGGGCACCCACCGGCGCCACGCACCCACCTCCAAGCACAGCCAGAAAGGCGCGCTCCATGCGCGTCGCAAGCGCGCTCGGAGCGTGATCGATCGTGGCCACCAGCCGGCGCACGACTTCATCGCCGCTTCGGCACTGCACGAAGAGCGCGCCTTGCCCGACGGCGGGCACCATGACGTCGTGCGAGAGTGGACTGCCGCCGCCGACGTTTTGCAACAAATCGACTCGGCGCAGGCCGGCAAGAGCAAGCACCGCAGCGGTGCACTCCCCCTTGAGCACTTTGCTTAGACGCGTGTCTACGTTCCCGCGCAGGGGCACGATGTGCAAATCAGGTCGGCGCAAGCGAAGCTGAGCCGCGCGGCGCAAGGAACTCGTGCCGACGAGTGCCTCGCGGGGCAACGCATCGATGCTCGTATACTCGTTCTCTCGTGAAATCAAGACGTCGCGTGCGTCTTCGCGCTCTGGAACCGATCCCGCGCACAGTTCGGGAGGCAGGCTCGTTGGCAAATCCTTCAACGAATGAACTGCGACGTCTGCTCGTCCATCCTGCAGCGCGGCAAACAGCTCCTTAACGAAGACGCCATCGCCGCCGATTGCTGTCAGGCTGCGGTTGACCTGTGCATCTCCGGTCGTTGTCAACGGGATTATCTGGTACTTAAGGTTCGTTTGCTCGCGCAGTTGATCGACGACGAGCATTGTCTGCGCCAACGCCAGCGCACTGCGGCGCGTCGCGATTCGCAGCGTGTGTTGGGTTTGCCAAGGCCGTCGGCTTGCCACGGCAGGTATATTAAGCGAATCGTAACAAGTTCTTTGCGTGCGAGGCGGCGTCCCTATCCCGGCTTTATGGTTGTGGCTGTTGCGCCTCGGTGTTTTCACCCTTGTCGCTTCCTTTTATTTTACGCAGCTCGGCGCCGGCTCGCTCTGGGATAATAGCGAGCCGACGTATGGCGAAATTGTTAAGGAGCTCTTTCGCACCGGCGACTGGTTGACGCTGCACTACAACTTTCATCCCTGGCTGATCCATCCGCCGCTCTGGTTTTGGACTGCGGGTGCATCCGTGTGGGTCTTCGGTTTGAATGAGTTCGCTGTCCGTTTGCCTGGCGCTGTCTTCGGGTTGCTCTCGGCCGTCGCCGTCTATTTCGCTGGCCGCCGTTTCTACGGCGAGGTCGCCGGTCTCATTGCCGTCCTCGCCGCCGGCGGCAGCCTCGAATGGATCATGCTCTCACGCCTCGCGATTCTCGATACTCTGCTGCTCTTTTTTATGACGGTCGCGACGTTGTGGATTTATTTTGCCGTTCGAGATGGGGATCGAAGGGCGTTTTGGATAGCCGTGCTTGCGGCCGCCCTTGGAACCCTTGCGAAGGGACCGGTGGCGATCGTGCTACCAGTCTTGATCCTCGCTTGCTATTGGGCGTGGAATGCGTTTGGACGGCGTCCCACGCCCATCTTCAGCCAAGGCCTGCCTTGGGGTTTTGGTGCGCTGGTCTATCTCATCATCGCCGGTTCCTGGTTCGTGGCTGCCGCCGCCGTTCACGGCATCGGTTTTCTCACGTACTATTTTGGCGTTAGCAACGTCGGCCGGTTCCTTTCTCCGTTTGAGAATCAACCCGGACCATTTTGGTACTATATCCCGATCGTTGCCGCAGGCTTTTTTCCCTACGTCGCGTTTGTGCCCAAGGCGATTAAGACCGCCTGGCTTGCGCGCGACGATGATTCGCGATACCTCTTAGTGGCCACGATCGTACCGTTCGTTTTCTTTTCGATCGCACAAACGAAGCTGCCCAATTATATCGCAATCATTTTTCCCAGCCTCGGCATTCTGGTGGGTAGGGTCATCCGTGATGCGATTGCCCAAAACGATGTCAAGGCATTGCGTGGCGCGCTCATCTTCTTGCCGGCCTCGCTTGTCTTGATCGCCATCGGCGTCGTTATTTACGGCGAGGGACAACTTGCGGGTCCGTTTCAGGCACTCTCTCCCTCGCTGGCCTTGCTCGGCTGGTTCGTCATACCGCCTGCAGTCCTCACCGTTGCGGTCACCTATCTTGCCAACCGAGTCTGGATCGCCCCGATAGGTTTGGCAATCATGATGGCCGGCTTCATCTACGCCGTGATTTTTTCAATCCTTCCTCAAGCGGAGACGTTCAAGCCGATGAAGGGTATGGCGGCAACGGTCATGTCGTACTATCGGCCAGGCGATCAGATCGGCACGGCAGGTTTGACTGGAGGCATCTCGCTGCTGTTCTACACGGACGGTCCCGGCGTCACATGGGTGGGCGATGGCGAGTCCGATGCCTCACCGAGGGATTTCTTCGGTCAGTCCGCCCGGGTGCTGTGCGTTGTGCGACCAAAAGACGCAAGTCAATTCCAAGGGGAAGGCGTGAAGCTCTGGGTGTTGCGACGTACGCCAAAGCTTTGGCTCGTGACCAACCGGCCATTGAATTAACGCGCGAATAAATTCGCGCGACTACATTATTTATAGGAATGCAAACCGCTGATCCAAATATTGACCCCGAAGTAGCAAAACAGAATTGAAAGGAACCCGGCGATCGACCACCACGCGGTAAATGGCCCGCGCATCGATGGTCGCGTGTGCAGGTGAAGATACGAAGCGTAAATGAGCCACGAGGCCAGCGCGGCGGTCTCCTTCGGATCCCACTGCCAATAGCTTCCCCACGCCATGTGCGCCCAGACGCCGCCCAAGATGATGCCGGCAGTCAGCAAGATCTCGCCAACCGCAATGACCCGGTAGGAAATAACATCGAGCCGCGATGACGAGGGAACGGTGTCAAGCCAAGAGAGCCACGCCGGGCGACCGAGCGCTGCCTGTTGCGTCGCAACCGCGGCGCCCACCGTATGCCCGGCGACCCTCGCTGCCCGGTCTTCATCCCACTTCTTGACCAAGTATAAAATGCTCGTGGCAAAGCCGATGAGAAACGCAGCGTAAGAAGCGAGCACGATCGGCACGTGGATCAAAATCCAGGGACTCTGAAGCGAGGGTACGAGCGGTTCAAGGCCTTTGTTCCAGCCCTTGGCATAGGCAAGGAGCGCGTCCGTGAATCCAAGCACCAGTGGGCCCGCATACCACAACTTGAAGCGCGCGCCGAAAATGAGGAACAGAATGATTGCCCAAAACGAAACCATCGAGAGCGAGCCATACAGATCGTTCCACGGCACGTGATGACTATAATACGCGCGCAAGCTTAGGCTTATTGCTTGACTTGCCAGACCGGCGACAGAGAACGCGATGGCAACACCGAGCACCCCATTGCTGCGGAAAAACCAATACCCGACGAAGACGACAGCCGCGAGAATATAGAGCACGACCGCGGCTTCATACCACCCCATATATTGCAGGGTGTGCTGCGTCATAGATGCTTGGGGGTTTACATTGTACTGCGAATACAGGTTATTGTTAGGCATACACTTTCACCTGAGGCGCATCTGGCTCGGTCCCTCGGTCGCCAGCCACTGCGTGTCGCAACCCTTCGGTAAGCGACGCGAATTCATCTTCGTAGATCGCGTTGCCCTTGGTGGTCGTTGCAGCAACTTCGACAATGCTGCCCGTACTGTCTGCCACAACTTTCGCGTAAAGCTTCACCGGGACGAAAAAGAGCGCCATCACGAAGCCAGTCACTAAGACAAGACAGCCAAGCGCGACCCAGCTTTGACCCGGATCGTAACGATAGGTCAGGCCAGTTGAGGGTGTGGGCGGCAGGGCTTTGACTTTGTAGCCATCGCCGACATCCATCGTCGCACCAATGGGCAGCAGAGTCGGACGGTTGGTGGTTGGAATGTTATCGTGAAAGACCCACAGCGCGTACTCGTCCTGCTTCGGAAGTGGAACGCCGGCAGGGGTCTGTGATGGATCGGTCGGCCCCAGCAGCGTGCCATACTCGATGGCCCGGCTTGTCCCCGGCAAGAACAGCGCGTCTTGCGGGTTGAGTCGTCCGCCGGCTCCGCCAAGTCCAACGACTTTACCGTTGCGCGTGACCAAGAGATTGCCGGCATAATTGTAGGACGCCTGATAAAAGTAGACGCCACTGGGTGTGATGTGCGGGTGGTTGACCAAAATGTTCGCGCTCGTCAGGCCTCCGGATGGACTTGTAAACGTCACGTTTGATTGGAACTTCTGCGCCTGATACGTCGGTCCAGCCGGCGTTTGCACCGGTACGAAGGTTGCGATGAAATTGTCGAGCGTGAGATGCACGTTTGCCGGCGCGACGGCAACCGTTTCGCCTTTGAAAATAACAATCTGGCCCGAAAAGCCACGCAGCCAGCCGAGAAAAACGCCGAAGGCGATAACCGTGAAACCCAAGTGCGCGACCAGCACCCCGTAACGCGCCCATTTCTGCTTGTCACCGAACAACCAGTGCGCGCCGTCGATGATTTGGTTGCGGAGCGTGAAGCCTTTGGAACGCAAGTATGCCGCAACGGCATCGTTCGCGCCTGCTGTTGCGCTCGCAGCGTTCATCGTCGCGTGCAGGCCAAAGTTGCGAATGGGAACGGCGCGATCTTTTGGAAAGCGCTTCGGGATGACGCGACGGAAGGTGCACACCGACATCGAGAGCAGCAATAAGACGACGAGCGAAATATACGGCACTGAGTGGAAAACGTTCGTGAGGTGAAGACGAACAATCGCGTTGGCAATGGGCATTGGATAAAAATCGTAGTAGTGCTGCTCCGGTTGATTTTGATCGACGATCGTGCCGATCGTGGTGGCGACGGCCCAGAGAAGGAAGACGACCACTGGAAACATGACGTTGCTGAGCAAATTGAGGATCTCTTCGAGCAAAGGCTGGCTCGAAGAAGTCTTCGACGGACTCGGTTTTTGGCGTGGTTGCAGAGCTTGTGCGGGAGCGGAACTCACCAGTTCGGCCTTCTCGCCGCCAAAAAGGCTCTCCTACGCCGAGGGCGACTCCCGCGACATCGCGAGCGGTTTAGCGCGGTGAGATCTTTGGCTGAGTAAAACGCACTACCACTACGCTTAAGGCATACAGCACGAGCAGCGGAGCGGCCAACAGCGTCATCGTCAGCGGATTGCCATCCGGCGCCGCAATGGCTGCAAGGATAACGATAATCATCGTTGCGTAGCGCCACTGTTTGGCAAGCATGCGCGCATTGACCAAACCGACGCTTGCCAGAATTGAAAGCACGATTGGGAGCTGAAACATGACCGCGAACACGGCTAAGAGGACCGTAATGAAACCGATGGTCGGCTCCAACTGATACGTGCCAACCAAACCTGAAGCTGCCGTCAATCGGAGCAGTGCCCGCATGACCAGTGGCAGCACAAAGAATCCGCAAAACGCAATGCCAAGGGCAGACATCGCAAAACTCGGGAGTGCATACCACACGATGCGGGTGCGGACGCGACGATCGAGAGCTGGCGCAACGAATGCGTACGCTTGCACGAGGATGATAGGAAACGCAACCACGAGACCAACGAGCAGCGAAAGCTTGAGGTAGACGCGGATGATCTCGGTCGGCGAAAAGACGTGAAGGGTGATACCGTGCAAGAAGTCACTCTCGACGAAGGTCAGGACCCAGCCATTGAGCATGAAGGGAAGCGCGACGATGGAAATGATGGCGATGGACGCGATCGAGATGAGCAGCCGGGTGCGCAGCTCCGCCAGATGCTCGGTAAAGGTCATCTCGACGTCGTCGGAGGCTGGTCGTGCCGCAGCCGGCACCTCGGCCGTTTGCGTCGACATCGATCCGGACGAAGTCCTTTAAGACTGCGCGGCGGGGGGTGGCGGTGCCGGTGGGGTTTGCGGTGCGCTCGTGTCAGCGGGGGGAGCGGCTGGAGGTTGCGCGGACTGCCCGCGTTGCGCCGCCTCGAATTCCTTTTTTGCTTCGCCCATCGAGCGCGCGAGTTTTGGAATTCGGTCTGCGCCAAACAATAAGATAGCAATGCCCACGACGATGGCAATCTCCGGACCTGTGATAATCGCGAAAATCGGGCTCATGAAGGATGGAGCTCCTTTCGGCTTCTTTCTCGTGTATCGGCGGATTCCGACGCTGCCATGCCGATTTAGGATGAGTATTCGCTAAGCGTGTGCGTCAGTGCTTGTAGTTCGGCGGTTGCTTCCGAGGCGGGAAGTTGGTCGAGTGCGGCTCGCGCGTGCTGCTCGAACTGTGCCGCAACACGCTTGGTTTGCGCCACCGCAATGCTCGCGCGCAGGTACGCAATGAGCGTGCTCAGCGCCACGCGCGCACCCTCGGCGTCATCCCGACCATCGTAAGCGAAGAACCGGGCAGCGCACTCGCGCACTGCCGCGTCGCCGGACTCCAATGCCGCGATGAGCGGAAGCGTTACCTTGTGCTCGCGCAGATCAGACCCGGCCGGCTTGCCGATCGCGGCTTCGCTGGCAATGACGTCAAGCAAGTCGTCTCGCACCTGGAAGGCCATGCCGAAGGCCCAGCCATACGCGCGCAACGCTTTCACCACCGGATGCTCCCGCATGTGGGGACCGACTTTTCCAGTCGTGTGCTGCAGCGCGACGATGGAGCCTACTTCGGCACAGGATGCGAAAAGTTCGGCCGTCTTCTTTCCAATGATTTCGAAATACTGATCGCGGCTAAGCGCGAGGTTCCCCGTGGCGCGAAGCTGTTTGACTTCGCCGTTACAAATCTCCGACAGCATCGTCGCAAGAATCGTCGGTACCGGATTCTCGTATCCTTGGGTGATCTTCTTAAAAACCCAAGCGAAGAGATAATCCCCCGCGAGCACGGAAAACCGGTTGCCGTGGACCCTATTGGTTGAATCGCGACCACGCCGGAGATTCGCGTTGTCGACGACGTCATCGTGAATGAGTGTCGCGACATGAATGAGCTCCATATAGGATGCGAGGATTGGGTCGGGAGCGATGTTGTCACTTGTGGATCGGGCGGCAAGCATCGTCATGCGAGGACGCAGCTCTTTGCCTCCTGCGTCGAGCATTGCCCAAACCGCGCCCGCAATCTGCGCGTTCTCGTGCGAGAGCTCTTCCCGGACGAACTGTTCGACGACGCCGCGAATGGCGCTCTGCGCTCCGATAATCATGTGCTCGACGTCGCATATTGCGGCACGATCGCGGACGCACGCGCACCTTCGGTCGCCCCGAGATGCAGGTTCGCGACGCCCCCGAAAAGCGGCACGCAGCGGACATGGCCGAAGCCGTTTTCCTTAAAGAGCGTGGCGAGGGTTCGCGCGTCAGGAAAGTTGATGAGCGATTGGGGCAGATACCGGTAGGCCGCGCGGTCGCCGCCAACCAAGCCTCCTACAAAAGGGATCACGCCATAGAAATATGCATAAAACGCGCGCCGCAATAAGCCGTTGTCCGGTTTTCCAACTTCAAGGTTGACAAACAGTCTGCCGGGTTTTAAGACTCGGGTGATCTCGCGCAGGCACGCGGCGATGTCGGTAACGTTGCGCATGGAAAACGCCATAGCTGCAGCATCGAAGGTTCGATCTGCAAACGGCAGAGAAAGCGCATCTGCCCGCTCGTAGGTAATGTTTCGTGGTTTGTCATGCGTGCGCGCGACCGCGAGCATATTTTCGCTGAAGTCGATGCCGACGACGTGACCGTCCTGGGCTGCCCGCGCGAGCTCGCGCGTGAGCGCGCCCGTTCCACAGCAGAGATCGAGCACTCGGGCGTCGATTGGCAACGCAAGGCTTGCGACGGCCTGCTTGCGCCAGAGCGCATCGGTGCCGCCCGTCATCACGCTATTTGCAAGATCGTACCGCCTCGCGATCTTGTCAAACATGTCGCGAACCGCGCTGCCTTTATCCATGTGCGTTTGGCTGGCTTCGAACGCCTGAAAACGCTTTCCTGGAATCGTGCGCCACAGGTACGACGTTGCTCTTGACGCTGCGGCACTTTGGCGTGAGCTTCTACGACATGGATCAGCTGCAAATTGCGGTCGGCAGCGCGGCTCGCACGGTGCTCTGCGATGCCTTTGCCCATGCCCGTTCGAGCATCGATGCCGAGTTCTTTAGTATCTCCGATCCGTCAATTATCGCAAGTCTCAACGATGCAGCGGCGCGCAAGGTTCACGTGCGTCTCCATGTTGAGGCGCATCCGGACCGCTACCAAAAGCGTAGTGGTCGGGCTCAGGCAGCCGACCATGTCAAATCGAGCAAGTCGATCGCCGAAACGCTCCGTCGTGAGTTTGCAAGCGACGTCGACATCGTGCTGGAGGATCATCCGGACGAGCTCATGCACGCCAAGGCGGCAGTGGTTGATGAAACGACCGCCTATGTCTCGACTGCAAACCCAACGTGGTCCAGCTTCGCCAATCCAGGCGAAGCCGTTGTAACCGATGCGCTGGCTTCCGATGTCAAAGCCGTGCAGGCCGCAATCGAGCACGAGCCGCGACCTTCTTCTCAGTACGTCGTCATCGGACCATCGCAAACTCTGCGAGAGCAGGTCATGGAATTGTTTCATTCCCAACACGACCTACGCGTCGCGTCCGAGGATCTTTCCGATCGGTTGGTGGTCGACCAGCTCTTGGAACGCCAAGCGCTCGGACATCACGATCGCATTTTAGTTGGCGACCGCTCGAGTGCGGCGCAAAAGCGATCCGTCACGTGGTTACGGCACGCCGGCGTGCAAGTGCGATCGATAGCTTCCGGTTACATGCATGAGAAGTATGTTGACACCGGGGACGAGCTGTATGTCGGCTCGGCCAATCTCACCCGCAACGGATTGGATGAGGCCCATGAAGTTGGCGTGGTCGCGCCGACTGCAGCACTGCCACGGGGAGCGCAAACCCTGCGCGACGATTTCGATGCGAACTGGTCGCGCGCCGTGTAGTCGCGCAAATTTATTCGCGCGTGCGTTCGTGATGTAGTCGCGCGAATTTATTCGCGCGTGCGTTCGTGATGTAGTCGCGCGAATTTATTCGCGCGTGCGCTCGTGATGTAGTCGCGCGAATTTATTCGCGCGTGCGTAACGTCAGCTTCGGGAACAGCTTTTCCGCATTTGCCGTCGTCGCCGTTGCGACCTCATCTGGAGTGGTTGCGCGAAGAGCGGCCACGGCTTCACAGGTGAGCCTCATGTACGCTGGCTCGTTTCTCTTGCCTCGATAGGGAACCGGCGCCATATACGGGCAGTCGGTTTCGAGCACAAGGCGGTCGAGCGGCAATCGCGTGACCGCATCTTGCAAATCGGTCGCCTTGCGGAACGTGACCGCTCCACCAATTCCCAAAAACACATCGCACTCATCGATAAACTTTTTTGCAATATCGTAGGACTCGGTAAAGCAGTGAATCACACAGGGCGAGGCGGGCTTCCGATGCGCGCGCAACAGCGTCATGACATCCTCAATCGCCTCGCGGCAATGGATGATGACCGGTAGGCTGCGCGCCCCAGCAAGTTCCAATTGGGTCGCAAATATCTCGCGTTGCACGTCGCGAGGCGAAAAGTCGTAGTGGTAGTCGAGACCCATCTCACCCGCGGCAACCACTCGCGGATCGTCAAGCATTGGGCCAAGCCAAGCCATATCTCCAGCATCTTTAGCTAGGTGCGGATGGACCCCGACAGCCGGCGCTATCTGCGGAAACCTCGTGCTGAGCCCAAGTGCTGCGAGGCTTGTTGCCTTATCCTGACCAGCGGAAACCATGCGTCGCACGCCCGCCTCTGTGGCCCGTTGCATTGCCGCTTCCAGGTCGTTTTGGTATTCTGAGCCGTCTAAGTGCGCGTGCGTATCGACGAGTGCGAGCGTCACGCAACCCCTGTCTCGCGATCGAGCCTCGGGAAAAGCGCCGGGGGCACGCTCGTTTGAGTGTCTGGTGCGAGCCCTCCCCAGCGCAACGTCTTTTCCCATGGCTCGCCCGGAACGCCGGTTTGGCCGAGCGCGTCCCAGACCGCTTCGCTGGAGTTGGGCATAAACGGGTATACCATCGCCGCGATCCAGCGTACGCCCTCGCACAAATTGTAGAGCGTCTCATCGAGCGCGGCAGCATCGCCCTCTTTGGCGGCCGTCCATGGCTTGGACTGTTCGACGTAGAGATTGAGCGACGTCACGCGATCCCAGATGGCCGTCAGCGCGCCGCGAAAATCGACTTGGAGCAGGGCATCCTTTGCGGCCTGCGCTGCGTTCTCGAACTCAACGTTCAATTCGTCGCCCGCGGTCTTTGCCGGCACTCTGCCGTTGCGGTAACGGGCAAGCATCGAGAGCACGCGCTGTACCAGGTTCCCGAAGTCATTCGCAAGTTCTGCATTATACCGTCGCAAGAGCGACTCTTCGCTAAAACTGAAATCGACGCCGAAGGGTGCCTGGGCAAAAAGCACATAGCGCACACCATCGACCGTGTAGCGCTCGATGAGGTCAGACGGCCGGATGATGTTGCCAACGCTCTTGCTGATCTTCTGACCCTCCATGGTTATCCAGCCGTTGGCGTAGACAAGTTTTGGCAACGGGAGGTCAAGGGCGATCAGAATTGCCGGCCAAATGATCGTGTGAAAACGCAAAATTTCTTTCCCGATGAGCTGCACGTCGGCAGGCCACAAGCGCTCGAAGCGCGGCATGTCGTGCGGGTAGCCTGCGGCCGTGATGTAGTTGCAGATGGCGTCGAACCAGACGTAGATCGTCTTTGACTCACCCGGTATGGGGATGCCCCATGTCACGGCCGCCCGAGAGACGCACAAGTCTTCGAGGCCGCCGCGCAAGAGCGATGCCATTTCATTCCAAGCGCTCGCCGGACGCACCCACTCGGGAAACGCATTGAAGTGGTCGACCAGGATATCGCGGTATTGCGAAAGTTTAAAGAACCAGGCATCTTCGGAAACCCATTCGACTTCGCGGCGGCACTCGGGATTCGGGCAGCGGCCATCGATGAGCTTGCTCTCTGGCCAAAACGTCTCATCGTTGCGGCAGTACCAGCCCTCGTATTTTCCGGGAACGATGTCACCTTGGTCGCGCAACTTGAGAAAAATGTGTTGCACGGCCGCTTCATGCTCCGCGTCGGTGGTTCGAATGAATTGATCGTACGAAATATCCAGCTCGCGCCAAGCGCTTTTCCAGCGTTCGACGATTTCATCGGCGAATTGCTTCGGTGCTTTTCCGGCGGCGGCAGCGGCATCAGCCACTTTGGGACCGTGTTCGTCGGTCCCAGTCAGAAAGTGCACTTTGCCGTTCCCGGTGACGCGGTGAAAGCGAGCTAGAATGTCGGCCGCAATCGTGCTGTACGCGTGACCGATGTGCGGCGTGCTATTGGTGTAATACAAGGGTGTTGTCAGATAAAAAGTGTCTTTTGCCATGCAATTTATATTTTGTTTGGAGTCCCAAGGGAAGCCTGCTTAGGACACGACGTCGTCGCGCCAATTCGTTCGTGCGTCTACGTGCGGCCGCGTTTGAGCGCCAGTCGATAGAGTTCGTTGCGCGAGGCCCCCGTTGCAAGCCGAATCGCTTGTGCGGCATCTCTGGCACTGACGCCAGACTGGCGCAGGAATGCAAGCGCCGCCTCAAGGTTGCCCGTTCTTGCAACTGGCAGCTCTTTTTGGCCCTCGAGCACGAGCGTAAATTCCCCGCGGGGCGGGGACGCGAGCTGCAACGCTACTTGACTCGCCGTGCCCAACAGATGCTCTTCAAACTTCTTGGTATACTCGCGCACCACGAAGACGCGCCGCTCCGGCAGAACTGCGGCGAGCGCGCGCAAGAGATCGAGAACCCTCGTTGGCGCCTCGAACCAGACAACCGCGGCCCGTTCGCTGACAAGCCGCTCGAGATACCCGCGCAGCTCGCCGGGCTTTCGTGGGGGAAAGCCATCGAAGCGAAAGTTCCCTTCGTCAAATCCGGAGAGCACGACAGCAGACGGCACCGCACTCGGTCCAGGCAATACCTCAACCGGAGCGGCAAGCTTGCGGGCTTCGCGCACGAGCTCGACCCCCGGATCGGAAATGCCTGGCATGCCAGCATCGCTGACCACCACGACTGTCTTGCCGCTGCTCAGCAGCGCCTGCAGTTCGCGCAACCTCGCGCGCGCCGTTCGTTCGTGGAACGAGCGCAATGGTGTGTGAATGTCGTAGTAGCGAAGCAAGGTCTTCGTGACGCGGGTGTCCTCGGCAAAAATGACATCGCTTTCGCGCAAGACGCGCAAGCTGCGCAGCGTGACGTCTTCAAGATTACCAAGCGGCGTCGGACAGATGACGAGTTTACCGGTCATCACTGGGTTGGGAAGGTGCGAAGATCCGGCTCCACCCACTGGGTTCTGGCTTCTTCTGAAAAAAGCAGTTCCCCGCTGTAAAAGCTTCGCAAAAGATGCTTATCGAGTAGCTTGCCATTCATCGACACAAAGTCGTCAAACGCCTCGAGCGGATGACAGCGCTCGTGAAAGGCGACAAGCTTCACCCACGCGATCGTCAGCGTCTTGTGAAATTTAACTCCATGCCCATGGTGCGCTGCAAAACGCACAATAGTGCTTTCCATTGCTGCGATTGCATCATGCGGTCCGTACTTTTTGACGTACAGCCATGCAGCTCTGACGTGGTCGCGATGTCGAAATTGATGGTTGGGCAGGGTGCAGGTTTCGAGAGCGCCCAGGAAGGCCAGATCATTTTCGGTCATACAGAGGGGCGTTCGTGGGCGACGCGGTCGAACTCATCTATGTGCGTGGCGTCCGGTGCTGCGGAAAACAGGCTCGTGCCGATGCATGCCACGACATTGACGATGAGAGCCACAAATCCAACATTGAGCCCAGCCAACGCCGAGAGCTTGAAGACGGCACTGACCGCGAGCACGGCCATGCCCGCGAGAATGCCCACCCCTACGCCCCAGGCCGTTGTTCGACGCCAGCCAAATGCGAGAACCGCGCCCGGGAAAAATTGGGCAATGCCATTGTAGGCAATGAGCAGCAGATCGACAAGCGTCCTTTTTTCGCTCGCCCAAAACCACAGCGCAAGGCCGGCGACGACGAGGACCAGGATGCGCGTCGCACGCGTGCGCTCGCGATCGGTCGTCGCAAGCGAAAGCCAATCGCCCATCACGTTCTTAACCACAATGCTCGAAGCGGCGAGCAGCTGGCTTGAGGCTGGAATGAGCGCGGCCAGGCAACCGGCTGCCGCTAAGAATCCGAGCGTCCAGGCCGGATAGTGTTGCTGGACGACGAGCATGAACGATTGATCGGCAGCGGCTCCCTGCAATCCTGGGGAAATCAGGAGTGCAGTGAAGCCGGCAAAGAACACGAGGAGCAACATGACATTGTAGAGCGGCATGAAGATCGCATTGCGTCTCAACGTGCGGTCGCTGTTCGCGGAATATGCGGCCGCCATGGATTGCGGCCACACCCAAAACCCGCACGCCGTGAGCAACACCGTTGAGACGAACCATCGCGTTCCAAGGACACTGCTGCCAGGCGACAGCGTCATCCAGTGAGGATGGGTGGCGACGACTTTTGTGATGACAGTCGCGGGTGAACCAAAGAAGTGGATCGGAAGCACGACTCCAACAAAGAGGACGGCGAGCAGAACGAGCCCGTCCTTTGCGACACTTGCCCAGGCAAGCCCGCGTAACCCGGCGGTGTACACGAAGAACGCAGTCAGCATGAACGCGATCCCCACCGACCACGTTGCGCTAAAGACTCCGTAGCCAGCCAGGCCCAAAAGAATTTGTAAACCGGTCAACTGGAGCGTCACGTACGGGACCAGAAAGAAAAACCCCAGAAGCGCAACGATGACGCCGAGCCCTTTGCTTTGGTAGCGCTTGGCGAAAAAATCCGGGCCGGTCAGCAAACCATAATGTTTGGCAATTCGCCACATCGGAGGAAGCAGAAAATAGGAGATGATATACGCCAGCGGACCATAGCAGAGAATGTAAAATGCGGGCGCGCCTTTGCCATAGGCCCAGCCGGCCGCCCCAAGAAACGTAAAGCTAGTGTAGATCTCCCCGGCCATCAAGAGCCAAAGAAACAGCACGCCGAATGACCGACCGCCCACAATGTATTGCTCTGGGTTCATGACGACGCCACGCGCGCTCAAGCTGCCGAGCACGATCACCGCGAGAATCACGATCCCAACAATGGTCAGCGCGATGATTGCGGGCGTCATGTTCGCGGCTCCAAGCGATATGCACACCACAAGAAAACCGGGGTGAGCAGCATCCAGGCCACGATCCAGGCAAGCAGAAACGGAAGTCTGAGGATGTGTGGCTCCGAGCGATTGACCAACGGGATCGCAACAGAAAGCGCCATAAAAGGGACGAACGCGACCAGCACCGAGGCAATGCGACGCTGCATGCCAGCCCTACAAGGCCGTTGCGGCGTGATACTTGCGGCGAATTTCCCGCAAATCAACAGTCGGTTTGGGAATCTCGATCTTCATGTCGCTCATCGTCTCAACGAGGATCTTTGAAATTGCCAGATGGCAGAACCACTTGTGGTTTGCGGGAATGATGAACCAGGGCGCGTGCTCGGTGCTCGTCTCGCGCAACATCTCCTCGAAGGCGTCGATGTACGCGCCCCAATACTGCCGCTCCGTATAGTCTGCTTCGCTGATCTTCCAGTTGTGGGATGGGTCGTCAAGGCGCTTGGCAAACCGCGCCAATTGTTCTTCTTTCGAAATATGAAGAAAGAACTTGAGGATCGTCGTGTTGTTATCGCGATACAGGAGTCGTTCGAAGTCATTGATTTCCCCGTAACGCGCTTTCCATTGCTTTTTTGGCACAAGCTTGTGTACTCGGACAGCGAGCACGTCCTCATAGTGCGAGCGGTTGAACACTGCAACCATGCCCTTGGCGGGAGCTCGGGGATGCACGCGCCACAAAAAGTCGTGGTCGAGCTCTTCCTCCGTTGGCGGCTTGAAGCCTGAAACGGTACACCCTTGGGGGTTCATGCCGGTGATCACACGACGGATCACTCCGTCTTTACCTGCGGAATCTAGCCCCTGCAGGACGATGAGCAGTGAATGCTTTTTTTGCGCCCACATGTGCAGCTGAAGTTTGTCGATCTTCTCAAGCTCGCGAGAGAGGTCGCGCAGCGCTTCTTTCTTGGACGAATATGAGCCGTGAAAACCGGGGCTCACGCCTTTGAGCTTGATCTTCTTGCCCGGCGCGGCCATGAATTGCTTGGTATAGGTTCGTGCCATCAGGTGCCTCTTGCACGCCGTCGGCAGACGTCCATTTTTGGCTCTTGGCCCATGGCCAATGGCCTGGCTCGGTACCGCCACGCCAATTCTCCGTACCGCCGGCTGCCTTAATTCCGTACAAGTACGGATTTGGATGAGCACCCATATCGCGTACCATCAGCCTTGGAAGCGGTCGCGCTTAGACGACCCTCCAAACGTCACGAAGGAGTACCGCGATGGAAGCGAAGGCAAAACAGTACACGAAAGACGTCGAAGATCAAAACGACAGTGACAGAAATCGACTCGTCCGCGTCCCTAAGTTCGTCGACTCTTCGATCTTCGGTGGTTGGGGGATCAAGCTCTAATCAGGAGAAGCCCCATGAACGTCTACGACAAAGACCTCGAGGCCAAAAACGCCGCGAGGTCTTTCTGTTTGATGCGGAAGCGATCGAAAGGCTGTAACATTGTGCGCACCCGTGATCGATTGCGCCTTGTGCTGTGCCGATTGATGAGATCCTCAAAGAGGGGCAGCGTTCGATCGCCGTACCACAGACGCTTCAGCGCCCGCGTCACTTTGGCCGCGGCCGAGCTCTCAAGGAAGCCTGCTCGAACGAGCGCATGCAGCGCGACGCGTAGGTGTACGAGCGGCTCGCTGCCCGCGTCATACGGTGGATCTGCGCGATGCAAAAGCGCGACCTCATCATCCTGGAAATCATCAAAGCGCGAGAACAGGTCGTAGACGGCTCCGTAGCCGCGCATCCCAAACTCTCGCATCTCGTAGGCGCGAATTGCACCTATCGAGGCGAGGCCCCAAACTCGCCAACCGCTCTGAAGCGCAAGCCTGAGTTCCGCGTGGCCAACGGACACCGCCTCGTGAAATCTGCCATCAGCGATAACGAGCGTCGACGGATTCTCACGATCGACGAGGCGCGCGACGTCATCGCGAACTACGGGCGGCAAAAGTCTGATTCCGTTTGCGAAAGCGGCCGCTCGCGCCGGCTCGGTGAGCGAAGGGCCGGCAAACAGCGTGCACTCAAACACGCGAGGCAAACGCCGCTAGACGACGACCAACCCGCGGAGTTCTCGGCGTGAAATACTCGAGCAAAGGCACAATCATGCGCACGACAACCACTGGAGATTTTGGCCTTGTGAGTACAACTCGAAGGATTTGTGTCATTCCGGCCCGTGCGAGCGGGGTAACGATTCGCGACAAAAGTTCGTCGAGCGTTTTGAGTCCGATGGCTCCGTTGGATACCGTTTCAACATCAAATGGTGGTGTGTCGCGTCGTGCACGCGCGAGCAATCGACGCGCGTACAAACGCTTGCGCGATTCTTTCCATCCCTTAAAAATCTCGTGGCGTTCCGCAATGTCATCTCGCGCCCCGTGAATGAACGTTAGGCGACCCTGCGCGGCCTCGGTGAGCGCTCGCGTAAGGGCCAGTTCGGGGTCGAGATGGCAGCCGTAGCCATCCGTGGTAAAAATCGGATCCAGCCGATTCCGTTCCCATAAAACAGCATGAAAGCAGGGGATCTGATATTCATTGGGCAGCCATCGAATTGCCACATCCATGCCCCGGCCACTCAGACGTGTGATGACTCGCCTGTGTTTTTCAGACAAGGTTGCGAGCGCCACACATTGTGACTCCCGCCCCAGCCACTCGAAGGATGCGATATCGCGCTCGATCACCTCGAGTAACCCGTGCACGGTTGCTTCCGTAAGCGTTGCTCCCGATGCGAGTCCATTTGTGGTTGCGCCGAAGAATGTTTGCTGCCGAGGGAGTGGGAATGGGAAAAAGACAAGTTCCGCGGGGACGTGAACACCGCTGCCTCGTAAATCGCGGGCGACGACGCACGGAATCCGTTCGTCCAGTGGAATTGACCGGCCAGCAAGCGGGCACAAGTCGAGGATCGCATCGTCGCGCATTGAGCCGTCGAGAACGAAGCGTGCCGGCACCGACCGCACCTTCACCACCGAGCGTTGTGACTCAGCCATGGCGAATTCGATCGCTTCCATGAATGCCCCAACGCGCGCTTCACCGGCTGACAAGCCCTTGCCGGCATTGACGCAAAGTGAGCCGGGTGCGGCGGCCGGTCGAACGCTCGCGAAAACGGGTAAGCCGACTCGGTCGAGTCGCGTAATATCGGTGACCCGAGAGATCCCCAGCGGACCAGCAAGTGAGAGCGCACGCCCCAATGCCTCGCGAAGCGGCATCGCGCGAAAGCTCGACTGGTATCGAATCAAGGAGCGGACGCTAGGCTTTCTTTTTTCCGCTACCTTTTTTTTGCCGAGCATCGGGGGGAACAAACTTCTTACCCGCTATCTCTGAGAGCGCTACCGCGTCTTCCCCCAAGAGGGGCACATGGATGATTTTTCCCGGCGGATGTCCTGGATAGCCCTCAGAATACATTGCCTCGAGCGTTGCATCCGCGATGCGGTCGGCCGCTCTCGGCCGAAGTTCGATGCAGGCTTTTTTTGATGGTTTGCGCTTCATGACCGTCCTCTTCCGTACATAGAAGGGATACGCGCAGTCATACGCGTGGTGACCCTTTGGCTGTCGCTGTTTTGGATGCCTTGAGGCGGTCGGCCAGTTCTAAGCGCGAGCTCAGTTCGAGTTTGCCAAGGATCGACGAAATGTGGCTCTCGACCGTGCGTTCGCTCAAGACGAGGTCCGTCGCAATCTCGCGATTGGACTTGCCTGCGATGACCAGGTCCGCGATTTCCTTTTCTCGGGCTGAGAGCTCATCCTTGCGGCGCCCTCTCCGGTTAGGCGGCGCCACGAGATCTTCGAGTCGCCCAAGGTCGGCAACATTTCCTGCGGTTCGGTAAAGATGGGCCGCGTCGGCAAAACGCCCGGAAATTTCAAGCGCTTGTGCCTGATGGAGCGGCCAACCTAAGGCTTCGAAACACTGGGCAGCCTCGGACGCCAACTCAATCGCCGCGTGCGCGTTCCCAAAGCGTTTCGCTTCCCACGCACTGACGAGCGCTAACTGTGCCGGTACGGAACGCACGCGCGTCTTCTTCGCCATCTCCTGGAGAAGAGAGCGTGCTCGTTCCACGTGTTCCCGGTCGCAGTATTGCGCAATCATCACAAGCGTTGCGTCGTAGTCGCCGGGCGTCGGAGGCGAGTGCAGCGTGTCGAGCGCGCGAGTCAGCAGCGCTTTGGCATCACTGGTATTCCCGTTGGCAAGATAGTACTCCGCGAAGGCATGGGCGACGCCTCCGACGAGCGAGCTTCCCGAGCGGAAGGCAAACTCAATCAGGTCTGCATTCGCACAGCGCTCGACGAGGGCAGAATTCTGTCTGCGCAACCCAACCGGAATCGCGATGCAGGCGAGGATAACATCGAGACTTGGTACATCCAGAATAGCAGAGAGGGCGCGCTCGATGATAGCCTCCGCATTCGCGAGTTCTCCGTGGAGGAATTGCTCGTAAGCGTGCAGCGCCAGCGCCCATGGTGTGGGCCAGCCCTTCGGACATTCCCGCTCGATAAGATCCAGCGCGTGCGAAAACGCCTGAGTTGACATCGATTGTTCGCCGCATTGGGCGGCGAGAGCACCAACATTGCCCCAGCAGCGCACGGCTCGGGCAACGTCTTTGGTTTCAAGCGCAATGGAACTGGCTTTCTCGGCGTCGGCGAGCGCTTCGTTCGGCGCAGCTCGGAGGATTTGAACGAGTGCCCTGCATTCATAAAACTTGACGAGGTCAGAGACGGGATGCTTCGGGTGACTGTTTTGCGCTTCCGTGAGGAGCCGCAAGGCTTCGTCGGCGTCACCCCCACGCATCGACTGTGACCACGCACTTTCGACGCGTGCCGCAAACCACACAGGGCTCTCTTGATGTTCGCCGGCGAGGTCGAGGGCTCGTTGCGTAGCATCGAGATGGTCGGCGGCGTTGCCCAACGTCCAATGGAGGCGCGCAAGCTCAATGAGCGTCGGCGCTGCTTCATGCACATCGCCAGTCTGGAGGAAAGTCGCGACAGCCGATTCGTACGCAGCCCTAGCGCGTGCACCCAGACCGGAACGAAAAAGCGCACCCGCCTGTTTGCGCAGCAATGCCGCTCTCCGTATGTCGCTTGCGTCTAGGGCCTCGAGCGCTCGCTCGAAGAACAGGGCGGCATCCTGCGAAGCATACACGGCCTCCGCTTCGTCGCCAGCGCGCTCGTTGTAGATAGCGGCCTTCGGCTTGTTTCCCGCCGACCACCACTGGTAGGCGAGCTCGGCAACCTGTCCGGGCGAGCTCGTCATATTCTCAATAGCCTGAGCAATCTTCGCGTGCAGCGGTCGAGCCTCAGCAGCCAAGAGCTCGGCGTACGTCGCCTCCCGCGTGAGCGCATGGCGAAAGATCATCTCCCCATCGTCGCCGTCTTCAACGATCAATTGCAGTTCGATTGCACGTTTGAGCGCAGCAACGATAGCTTCAAACTGCACGCCTGTTATGTGCGCGAGCAGCTCAGGGGTATAACGCCGACCGATTGCCGATGCACTCACAACGATTGAACGGTCGACGTCGCTCAGACGGCTCAGTCGCTGCACGACAGCTTCCCGTAGCGACCTCGGCAAGTCTCGAGCTCCCATGCGCTTACCGCTGGTCAAAGCGTTACGCAGCAACTCTTCCGCAAATAACGGGTGCCCTTCGGCTTTGGCTCTGATCGCGAGAGCCATTTCCGGCGTGATCGTGGCGCGATCCCCGACTGCCTCGGTGATGAATGTCTGCATGTCGTCATCGCTGAGAGCTGTCAGCTCGAGACGCCAGGACGCCGGATTACGCTCGAGCTTCACAACGAGCGACTGCAGGGAACGCCTCGTTACTGGTTCGTCCGACCGATAGGTGGCCACGATGCACAGGGGCATGGTGCTGAGCGAGCGTAGCGCATACTCGAGAAACTCGTTCGTTGCCTCATCCGCCCAATGGAGGTCCTCGATCACAAGAATGGTCGGTCTTTTTTCGGCCGCGCTACGGAGTACCTGAACCAAGACCTCAAAATAGTGCAGTTTTTCCGAAGCATCGAGAGTGGGATTGGTCGGGGGGGTCTCGCTGAGTTCCGGTATCAGGCGCGACAGGATCACACGAGAGGTCGTCGCCTCGGGCACGAGCTTAGGATCATCCTTAAATAACGCGCGAAGCGCAGCCATGATTGGCCCGAATGGTACTTTGGCGTACTCAAAACAGGTGCCGCCGACGTGCCGCATATCTTGAGGATCGAGCGTCTTGCAGAATTCGGACACGAGCCGAGTCTTGCCCGAGCCTGCGTCGCCCTCGATGAAGACGAGCGATCCGCAGCCTTGCGCAGCGGCAAGTGAGCGTTCGGCCAAAAAGTCGAGCTGCTTTATGCGGCCCACCAAACGTGGGCAGTACACCGGGCTTGCGATCATCGGGTCTCAGCCTCATCGATTGCTTCGAGTGCGCAGGGAGGTATCCATTGAGTTGATAAGGCCGATCCCGATGAACGTTGACTTTGGGAAGACAGCGAAGGATTATAGCAAGCATCGAGCTGGGTTTCCCGAGCGCTTCTTTGATCGGCTGTTGGCGGACGGTCTCGTGCAGCGCGACGACCGAGTTCTTGACTTGGGCACGGGCACCGGTACGATCGCACGCGGGTTTGCCCAGCGAGGCTGCAATGTGATCGGGCTCGATCCGTCGACCGCGCTGCTCGAAGAAGCGATGCGCTTAGACGAAGAGGCTGATGTGTTCGTTCGCTATGTCGAGGCAAAAGCGGAAAACACTCAACTGCCACCGGCTTCGTTGAATGTGGTCGTGGCCGGCCAGAGCTGGCACTGGTTCGATCGTCCTGTAGCAGCGCGCGAAGCGCGTCGCGTGCTGAAGCCAAACGGCGTCCTGGTCGTTGCTCACTTTGATTGGATACCGCTCCCCGGAAACGTCGTTAACGCAACCGAGAAGCTCATCGAGCATCACAACCCAAACTGGAAGCTTGCTGGAGGGACGGGGCTGCATCCACGCTGGCTGGCTGATGCGGCTCTCGCTGGTTTTGAGCATATCGAAACCTTTTCGTTCGACGAGCCCACACCCTACACGCACGAAGCATGGCGCGGAAGGATTCGCGCGAGCGCCGGCGTCGCCGCTAGTCTTTCGCCGGAATCCGTAGCGCGATTCGACGCCGATCTTGCTGCACTTCTTGCTGCGCGTTATCCTGAAGATCCACTCGTTGTGCCCCACCGCGTCTGGGCCATGACCGCCCGAGCGCCAGCCTAAGTGATTCTTTCTCATGCCCGATTCATCGCCTTCACGCGCGCTGCGCTCGTTGCAGCCGCTTGCGCCGCGTTGGCTGCCGGCTGCACAAAAGTTTCGACGCAAGGTGCACTCATCGGCGGCCGACACAGTTGGACGGAGCCTGACGTGCTCAGAGTCGCGCTGCCGCAAGACGTGAAGACGCTCAATCCGCTGCTGGACTCGACGACAGCCGATGGTTTTGTCGATCGGCTCATGTTCGAACCTCTGATCTCTGCGGACTCACACGGCAACCCAGTGCCGATTCTGGCGCTTGCGGTGCCCAGTTGGAGCAATGGTGGGATTAGCAAGGATGGCCTCACCATCACCTATCACTTGCGGGGCAATGCGCGCTGGAGCGATGGTGTGCCGGTGACGAGCGCAGACGTCAAGTGGTCGTGGCAAGCGATCATGAATTCCGCCAACAATGTGATTTCACGTCATGGCTATGATGTTATTCGCGACATCGATACACCCGACGCACGTACGGTCGTCGTCCATCTGAAGCGCTCGTTCGCTCCATTTGTGAACACCTTTTTTGCAGAAAGCGATCAACCATACAATGTCGCACCAGCGCACGTGCTTGCCAAGTATGCGAATCTGAACCAAATCCCGTTCAACACCGCGCCCCTGGTGAGTGATGGGCCATTTCGGTTCGTTGAGTGGGTGCATGGCGACCATGTTCTCTTGACCGCCAACGACGCGTTCTTTTTGGGGGCTCCAAAACTTCGTCAGATTCGCGTCGAGGTAATCCCAGACGAGAATACGTCCATCCAGCTGTTGCGCACGCACGCGATTGACTACATGTTCCAAGCTTCGATCAACACCTACCACGAAATAAAAGATATTCCGGACGTTCGTATCGTGTGGGATGATATGAACGGCTTTCAAGGCATTGCCCTCAACCTGTCGCACGATCCGGTGAGCAATCCGCTGGTGCGCACCGCCATCGCATCGGCGATCGACAGAGCAGAACTCGTAAAAACGCTGACCAGCGGTCAAGAAAAGATGGCGACCGAGGACTTACCAGACTGGTTGTGGGCGTTCAATCCACATGCGCAGCCACCGTCATACGATCCCAGCCGTGCGAAACGCCTCCTGGCACAAGCCGGTTTCGTGCCCGGCAACGACGGCGTCGCACGACGGCATGGCGTGCCGCTGCGCTTGCTGTTTGTTTCCGACAGCGCGGACGCAACGCATCGAAAGATGATCGTCCTCGTCCAGGAAATGCTTCGCAACGTCGGCATCGAGGCGGACATCAAATTGTACCCGCTCGACGTGCTGTACGCCGCTGCTGGCATGGGCGGCATCATGCATAGCGGCAAATTCGATCTCATTACCTATCCGTGGTATTCTGGGATCGATCCAGATAATTCGTCGCAATTCATGTGCGAGAACTTTCCACCGGGCGGCTACAACGATACTCGCTACTGCACCCCCGAGATGGAACGCGCGCAAGTTCAAGCACTGGCGAGCTACGATCGGGCTACGCGCCGGCGGGCATACTTCAAGGTCGAAGCATTGCTGGCTCGCGACAATCCGTTGGTCTTTTTATGGTGGCAGCGCCAGCAAGAGCCGGTGAGCGTCGACTTCAAAGGCTTTGCGCCGAATCCGGCAGTTGAATCGTGGAATGCATGGCAGTGGAGCATCTAAAGTTGTCCTAGACAATCACAGTGTGCCCCGTGATAGAATGCCAAATGAGAGGCCCACCATGTCATCAGTCCGCGAAATCACAGTCTCCGTCACCAAGCCCGCAACAGAGTGGGTCAATGGGCGTGCGCTCCAAAAGGTGAGCCCGCAGGAGCGCCACGCGCGGGCACAGGGCAGAATGATGGCTGCACTCAGCGTTTGGGCGGATAACACCGGAGCTGGACGCGTGGGAACGGAGTGGGAGTTTCGGGTGACGCCTCCGCACGAGGCAACGAGACCACTCGTCCCCGATGTCGCGTTTCTGTCGTACGACCGGCTGGCGTACGAGGAGGATGACGCCGCGCAGATTCCCTACATGGCGCCGAACGTCGCCATTGAGGTAGCCTCGCCTGGCGATCGATCGATCGACATTGACGAAAAGGTGCGCGTGTATCTTGCCGCTGGAGCATCGTTGGTGTTGCTCATTGACCCGCGCGAGCAAACGTTCACCACGCATGACGGTGAAGGCGTGCGACATTTTTCTCGTCACGAGACATTCAAGCACCCGGCGCTTCCAACTTTTGCGATTGAGGTCGCGTCGGTCTTCGAGAAACCAAAGCCCCGCAAGGCGTGAGCTACACTCGCTTGTCTTACCAGCGGTAACCCACAAGCGCCATCGTCTTGCGCAGCGCGCGCCAGAGATATACCTTTTCCGCAAGGCTCAAATCTGTTTTCCAGCTCCCGATCGCGCCCTTGCGAAAGAATCCCGCCGGTTCGCTGACGGCGTCGCCTTCACGCTTAGCGGCCTCGCCCCAGAGCGGAATTGGCGTGCCGCCGTTGCGCCGCAGCGACTCTATGGTGTTACTTGCGACCGCCTGCTGGATATCGGCATCAGACCATTCCAGACCAAGAAATTCACTGCAGCGGCGTAACGTCTCGGTCGGCTCTGCGTGAAGATCTTCATATCGCACTTGATAGAACTGCCAGCTGGGTAATCCGGCACTCTCCTTGAGCGCGCGTCGCACGCGCTCGGACCACATCGTTGCTGCCGAGCGAACCGTTTTGGCCGCATGCCAAGTTGGACTCCAGGACCGCGTCGCGTCCAAGAGCGACGCCACAACGTCCCGTGGATCCCTGATGATGTGAATGAAGCGCGTGCGTGGCAGCAGTTCGAGAATCTCTGGAATGAACAGCACATGACAGGGCGTCTTGTCGATAAAAATACGACCGGGTTCAAGCGCACCCAGCATGGGCTGCATCATGCTTTGCACGAATCGACGCAACGCGTCGAGAAACGTTGCTTCATCGACATATCCAGGCAAACCGACCGCGCGCTTTTGGACCACGGTCGCGCGCCAAGCGCGCAACGCGGGGCCGACGTACACGTCGAACAAGTGCGTTTCTTGTCCAGTCGCCACCCTTGGATGTGCCCCCAACTGCTTTTGCAACCACGTGGTGCCGCTGCGTGGACAGCCGACGATGCAGACGTAGTTACTACCGTCAAACATTTCCACGCCTATCTAGTCTGACTGAAGCAGTGCTCTCCGCGCCGCCTCGAAACACGAGTGCGCGTCGGCACGATATTCTTCCAGCTTGTCGAACATAAATCGCAAAAAGAGCGTCTCCGATCCATCCCATTGCGATGCCCAGCCATCCAGCAAGGGAGGACGCGCGTACTTGGCATACGCGGCCTGCAAGGCAGCGACTGTCGACGGAGGCAAGTGTGGTGCAGCGGTATTGAGCTGGGTGGGCGACAGATCAGGCCTAGAATGTTCCGGCCACTGCCAATCCCACTCCGACATCTCCCACACATCGGCGTCGTACAGGCCGATCAACAGCCCTTGGAGCGAGTCGATGTAGCCGCTCAACGCGGCAGCATTCGCATCGAGCTCCTCGATCACCGCATTCATGCGGACAGCATTTCGTATGCGGCGCCTTCGTTAGGGTATGTGTCTTCACAGTAGACCTTATCCAAGCCAAAAATCTTAAGAATGGCCATGATACGCCGCACTTGCCCGCTGCCCAGCTGCCGCCGCCATGTATCGAGCACGTTTCTTTGCTCTTGGCTGCGCCGAGCGTCAACGCGGCCCTTGGCGGGCGCCTCCCGCTGGACATATTCGCACAGGCGTTCCCCGGCCGTGGCGTGCGTGACCAGCGACTCATAAAATGCAAAATGGATGTTGCCCTTCGCGAACTGTCGCAGTGGGATGTAATGATGTATCGCCCACATAAAGGCATGCTGATCGAGTGGCTCGTGCGCTTTCTTGATCTCGGGCATGAAGGGCTGCAGATCGCGGATGGGGTCTTTCAGCTGTCGTTTGAGTTGTGGGGTCCAATCCAGCAACAAACGCGACGCGATAGTTGCGCAGGGATGCCGCCACGTCAAGATGATCGGCATATGCGGGTAGCGTGCGTGCAAGTAGTCAAGCCAGAGATTGCAGCGGCAATCACGTATGAGGCGCCCTTGCTTGCGCGTGGGGAGCGCAGGTTGATCTATTGCGCGATCGATTTCGGTTCTTCGGACCCGACCACTCATGATACGATCGCAGACTGCCGCGATGTCCTTTCGCTGATACGTGCGCGGGAGATAGGCTGGGTAGCGCATATCCCATAGCCGCGAATAATACCACTGATTGAAGGGCTCATAGAGGACGCGATAGCGGGCATCGGCGTTAAGTTGCGCAACTGCTTCCGTAACTGCGTTCCTGCTCACGCCCCCAACAAAAATAGTGCGTTCCTGCGTGCGTTTCGGGCTTACATCCGCCATGCGTTCATCATAGCATGACTCAATTTTTGGCAAATGCCGCAATGGGCGATGCACGTAGGTCCAGAGTCCCAAGGGTCACTGCGTGTCGCGTTTAGGGCACGCGCTGCCTCGAAAGGCGCCGCTTCAGAGAGCGGAAGAGGGTGAAGGCTTTGACACCAGGGCGTGATGCGAGCGTTGCGGCGAACCAATACCACAGCAACGCATTGCTGCTATAAGCGAATCGTAGGCTGCGCCGCAGCGATACAGCGGCATCGGGAAAACGTCGCGCGCTCACAAAGTATCGGCCTGCGAGGTGGTGCCGTTGTGCGCGTTCCGTTCGCAGGTGTTGTACGATTTCGTCGGGATAGCGATGCGGGTGTTCGCACACCGCGTCGACGATATCGGCGAAGCTTTGCAGGGTACGGCCGACATCTCTGATCGCTTGGGAGTCGTGCAGGCGGTACTGAACCAGCGGCTCGTCCACAGCCGCGGCATCCGTGACCCGCAGCAGCCGCATCAACAGTTCGCGTCCTTCTAAGCCCGGCAAGTGCACGTCGAACATCCCCACAGCAAGCAATAGGTCTTTGCGGATCAGCAGCGTCGATGGCATCATGATGTTGTCCTCAAAGCCGCAGAACATCGGTATCAATGTGTGCCGGTCAAAACAAGCGATGTGCGGCGCTGGAGTCTCTGGTTTGAGCTGGCGGTAGTCTGGACGCCTCGCAAAAAGAGATTTCTCGCGTCTTCCCGCAGCATCGAAGAACGTCATATCTGAAAATATGAATCCGGCTTGAGAACACGCTTGCACCGCACCCCATTGCCGCTCGAGCTTGTCCGGGTACCATATGTCATCGTCGTCTAAGAACGCTATCCACGGTTGCGTCGCAGCCAGGATGCCCTGATTCCTGGCGGCTGAAATGCCTCCGCGATCTTGCTGGAGCACCAATAGGCCCGCTTCGCGTAGAACTTTCGTCGTGTCATCAGTCGAACCATCATCGACGATGATGAGTTCCAATGGCTTATAAGACTGATCGTGAACGCTGCGAATTGCATCCATGATCAGCGCCCGGCGATTAAATGTGGGGATGACGACGGTAATCGGCAGTGTCACAGAAGCGGCGGAACTGCGTTGCACGGCGCTGAATTGCCGAATGATGCGCATATTCCTGGTCAACGATCGGTGGGGTGCAGATGGCGGAAGTGAAGTCGTCCTCTCCAGTCTGATCACCGCATTACGAGACCGCGGGCATACGCTTCGGCTGTGCGTTTCCAGTATTGCCGACGATGCTCCGCGATTGCCAGCGGATGTAGAAATCGCTCACGTTCCCTGGCGAGGGATCCGCGAAGCGAGCGATCCGCGCAACGGCGATCTCGTGCATCAAGCGGCCGCCGCTTTTCTGCCCGATGTCGTGTACGCGCACAACGTTTTTGATCACTCAGTCGTGAGTCGCTTGCAATCGTGGCCTTTCGTTTGGCACAACCACGATCATCGCGTTCATTGTCTGAACGGAAACCGGCGCTACCGGCGCAGCGGCACTATCTGTTCATCCCCGCTCGGCTCGGCGTGCCTCGTCCACGCGGTCACCGAACACTGTGGTGACGGCCCGAACCGCCGCACGCTCGAGCTCCTCCGATTGCGAAAGAAATTACTGAAGACCCTTCAGAAGTCCGAAGGCATCGTCGTCTTCGGTGAGTATCTCAAAAGCATCTTGCAAGCGAACGGGTTTGCCCCCGATCGCATTCTCGTGGTTCCTCCGCTCATTCGGTTTTGGCATGTTGGCGAGGCGCCCGCCTATCCGTCGGCCCACGAAGGATCGCGCACGGTAGTTTTTGTCGGCCGCCTCATCCGCGACAAAGGTGTTGACGATGTCCTTTGGCTGGGGCGCAAGATGATCCAGTCAGGTTTGAACGCCCGCGTCGTGGTCGCAGGCAAAGGACCTCGTCGCTCACTTGTGATTGACGCCGCAGCGCACCCGGATTCTGGAATCGAATATCGCGGTGAATGCTCCGCCGCGGATCTCTCGCTGCTCTTCGCCGAGGCCTCGGTCATCGTCGTGCCCAGCCGTTGGCCGGAGCCCTTCGGCTTAGCGGGTCCTGAAGCGCTCCTGCATGGCCGCCCGGTCGTTGCCTACCGCGTCGGCGGGATCGCAGACTGGCTCGTCGACGGCGTCAACGGTCTCGCCGTCCAGTGCGGCGATCGAGCAGCGCTTTTCGCGGCCGTGCGCACGCTCTTGGAGACTCCGGCACGAGCGGCTGCGATGGGCGCGAGGGGAGCAACCCTGGCGCACGAACGATACGCGCCGGCCGCGTCGCTCGAAGCTCTTGAACATTTCTTGGCGACGTCGATCTCGCGATTTGAGGTCGATTTCGCGCGAGCACCGCTTCGACGCGTGCGCTGACGAGATGATCAGAACCCTCGTCGTAACACCTACCATCGTTTATCCACCGATGAGCGGAGCGCCACTGCGCAGCTGGCAGCACATCAATACCCTGGCACAAAACGGACCAGTCGGCATGTTTTCGGTCGGCACCGAAGCGACGCCCGTCAAACCGCCTCCGCAGCTCTCGTTTTGGACTCATCACCTGCTCGATCCGAATCGGCCTATGAGCGCTGCGCAAAGTCTCCTGCGCCTCACGAGGCCGCCGCGGTGGTGGGTGTATCCGAATTTTCATTCGCTTGTGACCCCCGGAGCGATCGCCTGCCTTCAGAACATTCTCGATACGTTTCAGCCCGATGTGGCGATTCTAGATCGCGCACAGCTCTACGGCTACGTACCCATGCTTTGCGCCAATGCTATTCCGGTTATTTGGGATACGCACAACATTCAATCATCGCTCGTCGCTGAAATGAAATCCGCGCTCGGGATTCGACCGTCTCCGCTGTCTTTTATGGCGCTTCAAGGCCTGCGGAAACTCGAACGCGGGCTGAGCGCGCAGGCCGCGCAAGTGTGGGTGTGCAGCGATGATGACGCGCGCAGGTTGGCGCTCGTGGGTGCCCGCAGTTCGGATGTTCGGGTCATCCCTAACGCGATCGACCTTGCCTTCTATGGAAGCGTTCGGGAATCCACGAACAATGCTCCGCCGCCACCCGGACCGCATGTGTTATTTGTCGGTGTCCTTTCGTACGAACCCAATCGAATCGCGGGCGAGTTTCTTCTGGAAAAGATCCATCCAATGCTTCGTTCGATACTGCCGCACGCTCGCTGCACTATCGTCGGACGCAATCCCAGCCGGAGCATGTTGGATGCAGCACTCCGCGATTCATCAATAACTCTACCGGGAGAAGTCGAGGATGTCCGGCCTTATCTCGCCGCGGCGAATGTCGTGGTCGTACCGCTCATGCAGGGTGGCGGCACCCGGCTGAAGATCCTGGAAGCGTTTGCTGCTCAACGCCCCGTGGTGAGCACGACGAAGGGTAACGAAGGTCTGCGGGCACGCTCCGGCGAGCACTTGTTGTTGGCCGACGATCCGCAGTCTATGGTTGCTGCGATCGCCCGGCTCTGGCTCGATGCGCCACTGCGCGAGTCGCTGACGCAAGCGGCTTATGCGCTCGTAGCTAACGAGTACTCGTGGACTGCCGTTAGTGCCCTGTTGCGAAGTGCCGTCGAGCAATGCGTAGCAGATTCGGCACGCAAACTCGATGCGTAAGAACTCGGCCACATTTCGGGTGGCGCAGCTCTTCTCGTGGGGCGCCGATAACCCGTATCAGGAACTGCTCGCAAGCGCGTTAGCACAGCACGAGATTGAGGTCGACCAACCCCAACCCCGGCCCTTTCTTCTACCGAGTTTGTGGCGTGGCGGACGCCGACCGGATGTTGTTCACGTCCAATCTGCCATCCCTTATTTTCGCGCTCGTGGCGAAACGCTTTCGAACCTCAAGGTGCTCGCATTGGTCGCGCAGCTGTGGGCGATGCGGCTTTTTGGGGTAAAAATCGTGTGGACTGCTCATGACACGACGAAGCATGGGGTGCGTTTCCCGCGGCAGGAAAGACGGGTTGGCTCGGCCCTGGCTCGCCTGGCGCACGCAATCATCGTGCACTGTCCGGCCGCGGTGCAGGAGGTTGAAATGCAGTTTGGCATCGACAATCGCGCCAAGATTCACGTTATTCCACACGGCAACTATGTGGGCGCGTATGCGGACAGCATTTCACCTGCGGACGCTCGTGCGAGGCTCGGACTGCCGTCCGAGAAGATCGTGCTTTTGTGTTTGGGTTTGTTGCACCCGTATAAGGGTATCGAGCGCCTGGTGAGTGCCCTTGAAAGAGCCGGCCCTCACGTTCACTTGGTGATTGCTGGCAAGCCGATCTCCAAGGAATACGCAGCCGAGCTCGGGGAGCGCGTTGCGCACGCGAGCAACGTGACGTACTCCCCGCGATTTGTCCCTGTCGATGACATCCAAGTCTACATGCGCGCAGCCGATGTCGTGGTCTTTGCGTATCCCGAAATCCTCACCTCAGGCGCACTGGTGCTAGCCATGTCGTTTGCCAAGGCCTGTGTTGCCCCGGGGATGGGTTGCATCCCGGAGATGCTTGATCCACAGGGCGGTATCATCTACGATGCTCGCGGCGCAGACGGTCTTGCTGCCGCGCTGCGGCAAGTCGTTCAGCGGTGCGATGACCTCCCGCTCATGGGTGCTCGTAACTTGGAACGGGTCAGGCAATGGAGTTGGGAACGGGTCGCAGCGATGACGTTAGACGTGTACCGCTCCTGCAAGCCTCGGCGCATCGTTTGAGCGGGTCTTCATCGTCATTGTGAAGCGCTTGATGCCGTCGGTGTGTGGCATGCATTCATCATCATAGATGTAGTGCAAGCCGAACTTCGCGAGAATTTCCAAGCCACGTTCTATTTCTGCGGGCGTCAACAAGGTGCGCCAGGCGCTGATTAGTTCCTTACCGGTGCGGCCCGACCGAATGGGGCTGGTATCGCGGCTGGTCGCAGAGGGCACGGTCAGCTTGCGGAACAAACGATCGTCGAAACCACGGCCCAGGTGGGTGAACATGCCATGTGCGACCGCTTCTGGCTGCACGCATAAGTCTTCGTAGAAAACAAAGTAGAAGTCTTCCGGAGCAAACTGTCGCAGCGGTACGTAGTGCTGGACGCACCAATCGAACACGTAGCGCTCGAAGATCGTGTCCGCTTGTTTGAATTCATCCCAAAACGCGCCAGGGAAATCGGACGGTAGCGCTTCTTGCATAAAGAACGCGCGCGAACGCGGAGGCCAATCAAGCCAGCGGCGCGACGCCGCCACAGCAAACGGATGACGCATGATAAAGATCATGGGAATGCCGAGAAAATGATTCCGCAACCATTTTAACCATAGATTGCCTCGGACTTCTTTGATAAGGCGCTGGCGCGCGAAGATGCGCTTGTTGTGACGATCGCACCATCTGTGGCGCACGTTCCCGGCCATGATGTGGGTTGCGGGCTCGAGGTAGGTCGGATTCCCATCGGCGGGCCGCAGATATAACCCATAGTAGAATGGGCGCGTGATTGGCACATACCTGGCTTGAAATGGTTCGAAGATATAACGATACTGATTGTCATAATTGAGAACTTCAGCAAGCCAGCTCGTGCCGCTTCGACCCGTGCCGCCGATGAACACCGTGTTGCGGTAGTCGCTATTGGTCTCGAGCAATCGGTCGACGACGCGCCGCAACAGATTGTCATCTGCACCCGGGTTGTCAGCCGGACGCTTGCTCTGACGCCGCATCACGTGGACCGTTCCGCGACACTCCCTGGCTTGCGGGTTGCGCGGCTCAAACGCACCGCTGTGAGGAAGTGCCGGGCGGTGCGTATCGAAAAGCGCAAGCCCAAGCTGCGCAGCAACGGACTTCTCGCTTCTGCGTAGCGGCCGGCGCCCATCAACAGCTCACCAGCTTCAAGAAACCAGCGGGCCGGTTCATTCCTGTAGAATTTAGCGGCGCTTTTCGGATAGAGCCAAGGACGTTGCACGATGCGCATCGTCGCTGCGGCTGCGTGGAGCTTCATGTGCAACCTGTCACCGGTCATTTGCGTATCGTGACGGCGTCGCCGCACCAACGGTTCTTCAACCACTCCACCTATCGCAGCCCCGAAAAGCCGTAAAGTGATCTCCAAGTCTTCCCAAGCTTTGAGCGAAGCATCGAAGAGTCCGATGCGAAGAAGCAGATCGCGCCGAATCAATAGCGAGGACACGTTCACAAAATTCCAGCGATAGAAGCGACTTAGGGCATCCTCCGTTTCGCAGACGCTGAGTCCCGACCCGACCGGGTGGCGTTGCACCTGCTCCCAGCGCTCCGGATACTTGGCGTAGAGCGAGGCGAAGACTGGCCCTTCTTCATTGAATGCCGAGTGGTCAGTGAACGCAAAGCCAATCTGTGGACAGCGCTCGACGAGCTGCCACTGGCGTTCCAGCTTCGTGGACTCCCACAAATCGTCGTCATCCAGAAAAGCAATCCAGGGGTTCGTGGCGGCCATGATCCCGGTGTTCCGTGCGGCCGGTAAGCCGCTGTTTGCCTGAGGGATCACACAAGCGCCGGCTGCGCGAGCTGCTTGCGCCGTGTCGTCAGTTGACCCGTCTTCAACAACAATCACCTCGCTCGCGGGCCGCGTCTGTGCCCGCACGCTGCGCACCGCTTCAGCGACATACTGCGCGCGATTGTATGCGGGAATGACCACGCTGATCGGCAGGCAATCTTTTGAAGAGTCCGCCATGGGTGCGCGCTTCGACGGCAGCGGGGCGAACGATGTGGCATACGCGACCGGAGCTGCTAGGACATTTGCCCCCTTTTTGGGGGCTCGTCTTTAGCGGGCGTGTCATGCCCGCCTGCGAAAGGGCGCTAAACCGTGGTGAACGTGCAGCAGACAAACCCGTTGCTCGACGTGTTTTCGGTTGAGAACGCGCGAGTGCGAGGCTCCGTTCGTCTATCGCCCGGCGAGTGTACGGGTTCGACGACTCTGATCTTTCAGCCAGCCGAAGGCCGTTCGAGGATCGATTTTGCGATACCATCCACCGCTGCTGACTGGTCCGCGTGTGGCTGCCTTCGATTCCCGTTTTACATTAGCTCGCCAGCGCGTTGGTTCTTCGACATCGTGAACGACCAGAGGCGTCATTTCGAATTCAAGATCCAACCACTCCAAGACATTCGCATCGATGCGGTGATTCCAGGACGTTTTCTGCACCATGAGTACACCAATAACCGCCGCTTCAAAGCGTACACGCTCGTCAACTGGAACCCACACATCGACCTGACACACGTTGCCTCGATCATCATCAGCATGCGCACGCTGCGCGAGGTTCGTCTGACGCTTGGACCGCTCGCGGTGCTCAAACGTACCGTGCCTGACGCCTTTCATCTTGAAGTACCAGTCATCGATCGCTTTGGCCAATGGATCGAGAAGGACGAATCACCGGCTGACGTTCTTCGCTCCGCGCGAGTGGCGTGGTCACGCGAAGACGACTCGCTGTCGTCCGAGCCACACGTTCAGTCATCATCTGTCGAGATTGAGCCATCCGGATACTTTCGAACCGCCAAGATCGGCGGACGGTGGTGGCTAGTCGAACCGCAAGGCAGATTGTTTTTTTCTGCGGGCCTCGACTGCGTACGGCTCGGGGGCGACGAAACGTTTGTGAGTGATCGCAAGAAGCTCTTCGCTAAGCCGCGAGCACGGTCCATAGACTTCTACAAGGACAATACGCTACTACGGTACGGGAAGCGAGCAACGCGCCAGCGCTGGACCGAAACAGCCATACGGCGTCTGCGGAACTGGGGTTTCAATTCCATCGGACTGTGGTCTGCTGCGGACTTGCAGAAAAGCGGCCTGCCCTTTGTGGTCGATCTAAACGTTTCGGTCGAGGGGAAGAGCTGGCATGGATTCCCTGACGTCTTTGCTCCCGAATACCCGGCCCAAATCAGAGCCACTATCCACGAACGCATCCGATCGCTGCGCGAAAATCGCTTCCTGCTCGGATACTTTTTGGGGAACGAGCCGCGCTGGCAGCAGCGCAGCCTGATTGATGCAATCGATCGCGATCCGGTGCCATCAGCCACGCAGCGTTTCGTGCGGCAATTCTTGCTCGATGCTGGCGGCGATGATTCGGGCGTTCGCGACAAGCTTTCAGAACTGCTGGCGCGACGTCATTTCCAGGTGATGAGTGATGCGTTGCGGGCGCTCGACCCAAACCATCTCAACCTGGGTATTCGCTGGGTCGGCCGGCCGCCAGAATCGATACTGCGAGCGAGCGACATTTTTGACGTGTTCACGGTCAACATGTACTCGATCGCTCCCTCGGAGCAATTTTTGCAACTGATTGACGCGCTCGTCGGCAAGCCGGTCCTCATCGGGGAGTTTCATTTTGGCGCCACCGGCCGGGGGCTCGGTGGATCGCTCATTGAGGTCCGAGATCAAGAACAACGAGGCGTCGCGTACCAATACTACCTCGAACACGCGGCCGCGAATCCTTCCATCATCGGAGCGCACTATTTTCAATTCAAGGACCAGCCGGTGGCTGGCAGGTTCGACGGCGAAAATTTCAACATTGGATTTGTGGATGTCCTCGATCGTCCGTATGAAACTCTGGTGGCTGCCGCGCAGAGCGCTCACGCGCGCATGTATGCAATCCACGAAGGCGTGGAGCAACCGAGCAGTGCTGCACCGGAGCGACCCCTGGCCTAGTCGCATACCCCAACGGTCCCTAGTGAGGCCGCGGACAATCAACAAACATTCTTGTTATGGAAAGAGCCGAGCCGCTGCGGCACCATGGCTGCCAGCTTTTACGTTGGCCGTGACCGAACCCAATTCACCTGCGATCATTGTCGATCGCGTTACCAAATCGTTTCCGGAATCGCACAGGTTTTCGGCTTGGCTCAAGCATCGCGGGCCGCCACCGCGTCGGGTCGCCCTATCCGACGTCACGCTCCAAATCGGGCGAAAAGAATTATTCGGTCTTTTGGGTCTAAACGGCGCGGGGAAAACGACGCTTCTCAAAGTGCTGTGTACGCTCGCACTGCCCGACAAGGGTGCGGTCCGGGTGGACGGCATCGACGTCGAGCGGAACTCGCTCGAAGCCCGGCGGCGTATCGGATACTGCAGCGGTGACGATCGCAGCTTCTATTGGCGCTTGACCGGTCGCGAAAACATGGAATTGTTCGGTACGCTGGCCGGCTTCAAAGGACGCCGCCTTGAGCAGCGCATTGACGACGTCATTCGGGAAGTGGATCTCAGCGACGATCTCGACCGGCGCTATGTGACGTATTCATCGGGGATGCGCCAGCGGCTCGGAGTGGCTCGCGCCTTGTTGCACGATCCTCCGGTGCTGCTGTTCGACGAACCCACTCGCACCGTGGATGCAAAACATGCAGAGAACATCCGGCATTTTCTTCGCGAGCTCGTTGACCGCGGCGGTAAGACAGTCGTTCTCGCGACCAATCTCGTTGAGGAGGCATGGAGCATCTGCGACCGCGTCGCCATTATTCGTCGCGGACACATCGTGACGGTGCAGTCGCCGCGACACCTCAGCGCGCAGGCGATCGACAAGCGTACGTTTTGCGTGTTGGTTGATCGCGTCAGCGACGAGTTTGTGGCACGCATGCGGACGCTCCAGGGGTTCGTGCAGCTTTCAACCCGGCCTAATGGAGAAGGCGTGTGGGTGGACGTCGAGATGGAGGCCTCAACCGCAACGCTCAATCAAATCTTCCAGGCCCTGAGCCCGGACGGCGTCTCGGTTCGATCGTTCCATGTCGAGCAGCCGCGACCGTTCGACATCTTTGTCAAGTGGGCGAGCGATGCTGAGTAAGGTGTGGCAATTGTTCCTGCGAGACGCCCGCACGGCACTCTCCTATCCTTTAAGCTTTTGGTCGCAGTGGATCGCCATCCCCTTAGGGGTCACTGGGATGTGGTTCGTCTCGAAGCTCATCCCGCCATCGCATCATTTTGGTTTTGCCGGGCACAGCGGCACGTATTTCTCGTACGTGGTCATCAACCTGGCGTTTCTCGGATTTCAAAGTACCGCGGTCAGCGCATTTCAAAGCGCCGTGCAAGGCAGTCAGTCGATGGGCGTGGTCGAAGCATTGCTCGTCACGCCGACGGATTTACCGCTGCTCATCGTCTCCTCCACGCTGTGGTCGTTCACCCTGACTGCAGCCCGCGTCGTCGTCTACTTGCTCAGCGCGATCCTTGTCTTTCATTTGGATCTGAGCCAGGCGAATCCAGGAGCCATTCTGCTCTCGCTCGCGCTCATCGTCACCTGCATGTCGGCGTTTGGTATCTTTAGCGCGGCATCGGTCATGACGTTTAAACAACCGAGTCCCACCGGACTTGTGCTCGGCAGCGTCTCTCAGCTGCTTGGAGGGGTCTTCTTCCCTATTGCGCTGTTACCGCTGTGGCTTCGGCATGTCTCGCAAATATTACCAATTACGCATGGACTGGGCGCCATTCGCGCCGCCGCGCACGGTGCAACGCTGGCGCAAATGGAACCCGACCTTGTCTGGCTTGCCTGCGCGTCAGTCGTGCTGCTGCCGCTCGCGCTCTTCGCGTTTCACCGTTCCGTTGGCCGCGCCAAATATGACGGCACGCTCGGGCAGTATTGATCGATAGACCTCGAGCGTTGCTGCGGCAACCAGTTTCCATGGCCAACGAGCAACCTTCAGACGGTTATGCACTCCCATGGCCGGGAGGCGAACTTGTTGCGTGCTCACCCGCTGCAGAACGCTTTTGAGATCGAGTCCCGAATCGCCATCGTACAGAAAGGCTCCATCGGCATCCAGGACCTCAGGAATACATCCCTTGCACGGCGCCACGCAGGCCTTGCCGAATGACATCGCAAGGATAATTGCGCCGGAGGTCAAGATCTCGCGATAGGCAAACACCGCAGCGTCGCAGGCATTCATGAACAACTGAACGTCGCCGTTTGAAATGAACTCTGGCACGAAGGTGACGTTGTCGTGACCTGCGATGCGTTCGCGCACGGCGCGCGCAGTCGACTCATCGAACGGTTTGCCCGCAATGATGAGGTGCGTTTCGCTGCGCGAGAGCGCAAAGAATCCGTCGAGTAAATCCTCGAAGCCCTTATACGCGCGGACCAAGCCAAAACAGAGCAACACTAAAACGCCAGGCGCAAGGCCGAAGTGCCGGCGAGCCGTATCACGATCCATGATGTTAGGATACGCATCCATAAAATGTCCGTGCGGCATGCTCACTATCTTGTTCGCGTTGCGGACGCGAAACCGGGCGGCCACAGCGCGCGTCGCCCCCTCACAATGGGTCACGATTGCATCCGCCAGCGCTGCAATCGCTGTGGTGAAAGCGCGCTCGATCCGGGGATAGCGCTCCCAATGAGTGCGCAAGTCGTGCGCAGTCCATACGATTTTCGTGCCGCACAGCTTCAAGTACGCCAATTGTATGAGGCTGAGGCAGCTCTTGACGATCGTCTTTGGCAGCGTCGTCGCGAGAAAGAAAGGCGCGATCTCCTGCAAATGTACGATGTGCACGTGCCCGCCACGGCGGATGCGCGAGGCAAACCACAAGCAGCGGTCCGGGATCTGCACGTCAACGCCTTGCGCGCGAAGCTCCTCCGCGAGCAGGTCCAGATAGGGATTGTAGGGCCAGCGAAAGAGGAAGGCGCAGCGTAGCCATTGCCGCTGCGGATCAGACATATTCACCGCCCTGCAACACCGAACCGAAGGCAACTACGGGGCGAGCTACCACCGCGTCCTCGACCACCGAGTTGCGCTCGACGTGAACGTCCTGCCAAAGAATTGACGATGAGATCGTGCTGCCCTCATCGATGCGGCAGCCATCGCCTATGCAGGTCGGGCCGATCAGCCGCGCGCTGCTCGAAACCTTGGCAGCGCAGCCGGTAAGAACCCCATCCACGACGTGTCGTCCTTCGCCGTAGCGCAGTTGTATGACGCCACGCAAGGCATCGGAGTGAAGACGCCGATACGACTGCGGCGAGCCCAAGTCACACCAATACACATCTTGGCGCATACCGAAAAGGCGACCCCTCGATGCCGCCATCGATGGAAACAGTTGCGTGCCGAAGTCGTACACAGTCCCATCGGGAATGCGCTCGAGCACGTGGGGTTCGAGGATGTAGACTCCAGTGTTTCCCCATGTGCTCTTCTCAGTTCCCTTCGCGGGTTTCTCTTGAAACTGCTCGATGCGGCCGCGCGCATCCGTGACGGCGACGCCGCAACTGCTCGGATCGCTCGTCGGCGCGAGCACGATCGTCACGTCGGCATTCCGATCCTTATGAAATTCGAGCGCCGCTGGGAGATCTGCCATCACGATCGTGTCGCAGGCCACGACCACGAAGGCCGCGTCAAAGTGCGATGCCGCTTTCTTCACGGCTCCCGCACTGCCACTTAACTCCTGCTCGCGTAGATACGCAAGGTGAACACCGAAGCGCGATCCATCGCCTGCATAGGCTACGATCGCATCGGCGAGATAATGGACATTCATCGTGATGTCGCGGATCGCTTGGCGTGAAAGCTGCTCGATGACGTGCGCCATGACTGGCCGGTTAAGCAGCGGAACCAGCGGCTTCGGCAGGTTGCGAGTGAGCGGATACAATCGCGTGGACAGTCCGCCCGCCAGGATCATTGCTTGCACGAGTGATGCGCCGAGCTCAGAGCAAGAAAAGGGCGCCGAGTTGGCGTCTTTTAGTAGGACCATGTTTAGTCCCATGGTCCCTTTATCCTCGACCAATCCTACGATACGCTTCCCAGGTGATAGTCCGCGATGACCACGCCGGTAGCGGCACTGCGCAGCTCGCCGTTATCGACGAGTATGTGTCCGCTGTGGCGCACGCGCTTGGGCAACTCTCGCGACGCCAGGTCTCCGATGTGGTGGATGCGCTCTTTACGTGCTGGCAGCACGCCGGCTGCATTTACGTTGTAGGCAACGGCGGCAGTGCCGCCACAGCATCGCATATGATGAACGACTTGATTCGCGGCACGTGGCTGGAAGGAATGCGTTCCATCCGCGCGATTGCGCTGACCGACAACGTTCCGCTCATGACCGCAATCAGTAACGATACGCAATACGACCGCATCTTCTCCGACTTGCTCGAAGCGCTGCTGCAACCGGACGACGTTGTCGTCGCAATTTCGACTTCCGGCAACTCTCCCAACGTGCTCCGGGCAGTGGCAGTTGCACAACGCCGCAAGGCACGCGTGATTGCACTGTGCGGCAATGAGGCCAGCCCCCTTTGGACGCAAGCAGATATCGCCGTGACCGTTCCCGCCGACCTTGTGGGCCAACAAGAAGACGGGCACATGGTCGTCAACCATGCGGTCGCGATCGCGTTGCGTCGGCGCATCGAACTGGAGCGCGAGTAAGAGCGTCTGAGTGTTGCTTGCTTCCTAAGAGTATAAGGTAAGACCGCCGTCCACGAAGACGGTCGATCCGGTCTGATAGCGCGCCGCATCCGAAGCGAGCCAAGCCACCAAAGCCCCTATCTCTTCTGGTTGCGCCATCCGGTGCAGTGGAATTTTTTCCAGAAGTTGGTCGCGTAACTTCGGTTTTTCCCAGAGATTCTCGTTGATCGTGGTTTGCACCACGCCGGGGGCGACCGCGAGGATCCGCACGTTGTGCGGGGCCGCCTCAAGCGCGGCCGTCTTGGAAAGCATGGAGAGCCCGGCCTTGGCTGCGGCATAAGCGCTGAAGCATTTCCACGGCATCGTTTCATGGACTGACGTGATGTTGATGATCACGCCGCTGCGCCGCGCAATCATATCCACGAGTGCTTGTTGCATGCAATAAAATGCCCCGCACAAATTGACTTCCAGCACGCGCAGCCAGTCCGAGCGTTTAGCATCCCACACGAGGTTGGGAGGACCATCGATGCCAGCATTGTTGATCAGCACGTCCAGCCCCCCGTAACGGCTTCGGACCATCTGGAACATCCGCTCAACCGCATCCGCTTGCGAGACGTCCGCCGCAATCGAGAACGAATCCGAACCGAGGTCGCGACATCCTTGCACCACAGCCTCTGCTGCTTGCGCATTCGTCACATAATTCACGGCTACGTTAGCTCCGTTCGTGGCCAAACTCTGTGCGATCGCCGCGCCAATGCCGGTGTTGCCGCCGGTCACGAGCGCGCGCCGGCCTTTCAGACTCAACGGGCTCGGGTTCATACTGCTGCTGGTTGCGTCGGGCGTCACGGCGCTAGCCGGACCCGATGACGCAGCATGCTAAAGAACCCGCGCCAATACCAGAATGTCCAAAAACGATGATAGGTGGCAAACTCGACTTGCTCGGGCGTGGCAAGGCGCAACACACGCGCTGCTCGCAAGAACGAAGGTGCGACTCCTCGGATGCCGAGGATCGCGGCTAGTGTACAGGACTTTCGGAAATCCCAGCGAGCGATATCGGGATAGCGCAAGTACATGTCGGCCGCACCCTGACCGTACGTCCACGCCTGCCGAAGCAAGGCGCTGCGGTCGTTGCGATTTTTGTGAAACAGCACCGCATCGCGTGCATAGGCAATTTCACCCGGGTAGGCGCGTAACAAGCGAAGCGAAAAGTCAACGTCCTCTGCCGTGGGCATATCTTCCGCCCAGCCACCGATCGCGAGGGCAGCCCCTCGCCGCACCGCCATGTTGAGAGATGGCGCAAACGGAAACGGCCTGCGTTCGATGGCGCGCTGGGAATAATTTAATCCCGCCGCGGCGCAGTATCGCTCCTCCGCTGTCTCTGGTTGAAAGACCAGCGTGTTACCGACAGCAATCATCACGTTGGCGTCGTCAAATACGCCGGCGAGGTGCGCGAGCCAGCGACGAGTCGGCAGGGTATCGGCGTCGAGGTACATGATGATGTCACCGCGCGCATGCCCTAGGCCACAATTCCGGGCCGCACCCGCCCCAGACTTTTTCTCCTGCAAGAACGTCACAGGGAATGATCGTACGATCTCGGGCGTCTCATCGGTTGAATTGTTGTCAACAACGATGAACTCAACGTCCCTGCCATCAATCCCGGTCTGGGCGAGCAAGCCGCCAAGTGTGTCAGCGATGGTCGCCGCACCGTTGTAGACCGGCACCACGATACTGATAGAGCTCGCGCTTCTCACTGCAGGCAACGGTCGAGCGCCCCCAGGCATTCATCATCGTGAAACGCGTTCTCTCCAATGGAAAATTCAATGCCTCGCACGTGTCCTGCGAGTTGCGCGACGGCTCGAAGAGAACGTGCAGCTTCGCTCCTCTCAGTGGGAACGACGGTTTGCTGCACGAGCGTGTGAAAAATCTCGTCCGGACCGAGCGGCCGCGCACTCGAAGCGCTTCGGTCGAGTTTGCGCTGCAGGCGGACGACGTGCGTCGGAACTGCATCGCGTTCCGTCCTGCCCGGCCAGATCTGTGCAATGGACACCTTTCGCTTGTCGGTCCACGCGGAATAGGCCGGCAACAACCAGAGGTCGCCAACTTCCGGGAACCACTGGCGCGTGCGCGGGTGCAGGTTCAATGAATGCAGCACGGCAGCAAGGCGGGGTCGACCATCCACGATGCGCAGCAACAGCTTGTCATCGCCCAGCGTGCGCCAGCCAGCTCGCATGAGGCCCGCGGTCAACGTGCTCTTTCCGCCTCCGCTGGGCGCGCACACGATGATGCAGCGGCCGGCATGAGACAGCGCACCGGCATGCAGCGGAATCCAGTCAAGACAGCGCCAGCCGGTGGTGAGCACTAAGACGAGAAAGTCTTCCAGCTCTTCCAGATCGGCAAGTGAGGTGGGAACGTTCATGTGCCAGCAGTCGAGGCTCGCACTCCGCACAAGCGTTAGATCCCCACCCGAACTCGAGGTTGCAATGAGTCCATCGGGGCTGCGGCAGACCGCCATGCGCGAGCACCGCAAGTATGAGCTGTCGACCATTGGGGTGCATTCGCCGGTTTCGTGGACAGAGAGTTCGATGGAACGATGCGGCGGGTCCCAACGCACATCATACATGCCAAGTGTCGACGACAGCCGTTCCCGCAAGCGAGCGGATTCGCACTCAAGTCGTACATGTAATGGCCCGCAGAAGAACTCGAGAACGGAGTGCGCAATGACCATAGCCGCTCTTTGTTCGAATTACTCCGCGAGGGGGATGCTCGGGTCAAACGCGCTGATGATAACGCGCTGCAACGGCTGCGGCTGCCGTTCGATGTGCGGCTTTTCCCACGGCCCCTCAAACTTCACAGCTGCGCCACGCCCTGCCACGTCGCGTCGTTCCAAGATAGCGTGAGTCGTGAGTTGACCGATAAACTCGTCGATAAGGCAATCGTCCTGCGAGCCCCATTGCCGACACTGGTCCTTGACGTCTTGGAGCGCTGTACCATCTTCCGCGAGTTGCAAAATCGCCCAGCCCGACGCGTTCACCCGGTAAAAATACTTGGATCGAAGGTCAAGCAAGACTGCCCCATGCCCGAGCACGGTCGCCACGACGTCGGCGCTCATCCCTACATATTCTTTCAATTGCACAGACATTGTTACGAGCCCTTAAAGAGAATGCGGCATCCGGATGCCGCTTCATGAGCCTGTGGATTAGCCATTTGCATTGTACCATTGGCCTTGCTGCTCAGGATACGACCTACGCCCTTCCTTGTGAGGCTTTCGGTCCCGCAGGGTGGCGGCGCGCCACGTAAGGACGCGGGCGATGAAGCCGACTGCACTGTGGAACGTGGCACGCATGAACCCTTCAGTTCCTGGGTGCAGCCAATGATCGGCTCGCGGGCGCTGTGCATAGCGCTCGGTCGCTTCCCGGCCAGCTTCGCTGCGAAAGCGAGTTTCGACAGTCCCCGAACGACAGCGGATCACCTCTGGCAGATCTTCTCGGCCTATCAACCAGCTCACGTACCGCCGCACTGCTGGTGATTCGGGTTTTTGCATTCTACCGATGCGGGCTGCTAGAGCGAGGGCGCTCGACAAGCGCACGGGTTCCCAGGACTCCCGGGCACAGATTTCTTCCATTTCCTCAAGAAGTTCTGGCTGACTGCGCAACATCTGCGCAAGCAGGACCACATCCCGAAGTTTGTATACGCCTATGGAATGTACGCACAGGTGCAGTGCCGATCCGAATGTATCGAGACAACCAGCTGTGCCCGCAGCTGTTGTTACGGAGGTGATGTGCGATTCAAGCGTGTGCCAATCCAATATCTGCGACAACCTTCGCGGTGGCGCGAGCGCGAAGTGCAGTTCGACGTTGAGGCCTTTGGTCGGTGGCACAAGCGGCGCGGCATGATGATGATATGCAAGGTACAGCGAGACATCTGGCTCGCACCCATATTGGTAACCGTGCCGGCGCAGCACATCGGTACCGGCCGAAATCAAGTCAGCGGGAAGCAAGATGTCGATATCGGTGCTGGGGTGGAGCTCCATGCCTGGCAATCCAGCGAAAAGACGGGCCGAGCTTTTCAAAAGGGCGAAAGGTAGACCTTCGTCATTGAAAATGTGAACGATTTCTTCGATCTGCTTTCTGGTGCCGTCGCTCTCGTGCTCGATCCTGTGGGTTGAGGTCTCGAGGCCTCGAGCAAGCGGCTCGTAGTGGGAGAGACTGACCAACCCCCCGCAGCGCATGCCTTCTAACAAAATGCCCGTACAGCCGTGGCGCAACGCTATCCCGATGAGCGACGAGGCGTTGCATGAATCGACGGCTGCTCCCAGTGCGACCCAGTCGTCATTGACGATTGCGGTCATCGCTTCCAAGAGAGCCTTGAAAGGGAACGACGCCGGAGACACGCCTGCGTACTGCAACGCACCGTGACCCGTACTCCGAAGCCGCACGGCAAGGGCCCGCAGCGAATGCGAACGCGCCGCAAGGGCGCTACGCGCGCTAAAATACTTGGCATTGAGCGGACGCGCAGTCGGTGAATCGTCGCTATAGACGGCGTCCAGCTCGCCAACTATTTGTCGCTCCTTTACGGCAGACACCGCAAGCGGATAAGCATCCCCGCAGACGATCCAACTCCCATTACGTTTCCCTATGATGCGACGGAGCACCACGTCCCCGCCAAGATCGAGCGCGACGATTGTGTTCTTTGCGGTGTGCGGATCAAAGGGGGCGAGTGACAGCACCATTGGCTCGCGCAGCAAGGGACACATAGCGCGCCCCCTCACAGCCACGCGCGGCCGCTGCTGCGCGATAGTCGCGAGCCGAAGCGCCGTGTTTTCGATACTCCCCATCAAGGGTACACCGCGGTTGAGACGCGCAGGTCTCCCACGATACCCAAAACGGCGGCGCTCAGACTGTCGTCCAGTGCCGGATCGACAAAGTGTGCTTTGCAACCCGCGGCCCGTGCGGCCTCCATGTCTGAAAGCGAGTCCCCGAGGAGGTGACATTCAGCGAGGTCCAAACCAAAATCGCGTGCTGCTGCCTGCAACATCGCGGTCCCTGGTTTTCGACACGAACAAATAACTTCCGGTGCGTGTGGGCAGCAATACCACGCGGTGAGGTTGATGCCGTGGGAGCCAAGCGACCAGCGCATGTTCTCCATGATGCCCACCAAGCCAGCTTCGTCAAGCATACCCTTCCCGACGCACGCCTGGTTGGAGACAATGATGAGCGGAAAATGGGCAGCTTGCAGCAGCGATAATCCGACGATGGCATCGCGTCGCCATCGGAACTGTTCCCAGCGCGTGACGTACCCGCCGGGGATTTTTTCGTTGATCACGCCATCGCGATCGAGAAAGACGCACCGGTGAAGGACACACCGATCTGACGCCTGCCAACAAATCATGAGCGACTGCTTCTCTAAATGCCACCCGAGTATTGCTGCTTTCGACTTGGCGGCACGCTGCCGAACAGCCTTAGTACCTTGAGCGGCCGCACCAGGGCCTTGCGTCCCTATAGCATCACTTGCGCCGCTGCGGTCGGGAGTTTTGAGTGCACCTCAGGCGCGCTTTTTGTGCAATTGCGTGGCGACCACGATGAGCACTACCAGCACGATCAGGAGCGTTATGTAAGCGTCTTCTCTCCTCAAGGAACGACCAGGTTCGCCGACGGGCTGTTTCATAATTTCTGGCGCTGGCAAGACGAAGTTGGTTGGGAGCAGCATCGGCCGGAGGGGCCGTTGTCGGAAATCGAATTCCGTGTACAAGTCTCCGAGTACCGGTTCTCGTTCGCGAACGCTCGGGCGGCGATCCGGGCGGCCATCCGTTTTTGGATCGAGCCGTTGCGAGCTCAGAAACACATCCTCAATGAACTTAGCATACGCATCGAAACTGAGTACTTGGTGGTCAATAAAGCCGCGTCTTGCATACGGACTAATGAGCAAGCCAGGAACGCGTGGGCCGTAACCGTTGACGTCGACGCGAGGTGGTGCAACGTGATCGTAAAAACCTCCCCAATCATCCCACGTCAGAAAAATGGCGGTGCTATTCCATTGTGGCCCTTGCATCGCCGCATTGATAAGGCTCGTGACATACGCCTGTCCATCCTTCACATCATAAGGCGGATGTTCGCTGAAGCGGCTGTTAGGACAAATCCAGGAAACGGCGGGCAAATGCCCGCTTTTTGCCGCCGCATAATAATCTGCGAGTCCGCGAATACTTGCTAGCTCATGATCTTGTTTCACGGTTTCAAACCATGGCAAGGGATTCCAAATTGACGGCGTGTCCGCTGACTGAGGAACGTGTGGCGTTGCCATCGCATCGTCATCTTCTGTGTCCGGTGCGAAGCCGCCAAACACATAGTAAGCCCAGCTCACGTGGTTCTTGTGAAGCAGAAACGTCAAATCCGTCCACGAGTACATCGGCGACGGGTTCTCGCTATTCACATCTACCGCGTTGGTGCAGGACAAGGGATCAGCAGAACCACACTTGGCCGACCACTCAGAGACGAGGAACAGGTGCGCCGGCAAGCTCCAGCTTGCGACCGATTCGAACATGTGATCCTGAAGCACAAAATACTTTGCATACGCCCAATAATTGGGAATCTCTCGGGCGTCGTGATAGCCCATCACATCTTTCCCTGAGCCGCCACACGCCGGATCTAAGATTCTGTGGCAGCGCTTCAACCTGCGGTGGGCCTGGGCAATAAATCCATCCATCTTGCCGCCGTCGATGTCGGCCAAGGCTGCGTCATGCCCATGGGGACCGCCGTAATTCACAACACTTGCGTCGTGGAAGGGTGGAGTGCACCTTCTATTTCTTGGATCAGGTACACATTGGACGGGCTTGCCGTCTCGAAAGCGGATTCCGTCCGCTCCAGGATACGTTCCGAAATAGCTATCAAACGAACGGTTCTCTTGGACAATAATAATGATGTGTTCTATCCTGCCTGTCGCGCTGTGCACCCCCGCGCCTTGGGCGGCAGAGCTCTCAACGGACCCACATGCAAAGAGTAGGCCCCCCACGAGAAGAGGTGCGACATATTTCATTCGGCCCCTCAACGGTGCTGCTGCGCTAGGAGCGCCTGCGCCGCGGTTGTATCCGGCAGGACGCCAGTCGAGTAGATGGAGTCCAAACCAAAAAGTGCCACGAGATCGAGGGCCCGTTGCAGATCGGCTCCGCTAACTTCGTCTTTCCACGCACTCACTAAATTTGCTCCGGTTCGGATGGCGGAAGTCCGGCGCGTTGTGGATGACGGTTTGGCATACGCCATCTGAACGTTGTCACTCATGGGCTGACCAATGAACTCGAAGAGACGGGCCATTTCTGCCTGCGGGTGGAGGAGCAGATTTTCATAGAACATGAGATGCGTGTTGTTTGGCGTGAGCTCGCGCAGCGGCACGTAGTTCTGAATGCACCAATTGAGAACGTGCTGGTCCCATTCGGGGCCCGATCGCGCAGCCACCATGCGGTCATAGAATGGTGCAAGCTGATCTTCGATGAGCTCTCGCTGCAGGAAGTATTCCTGAAAAACGTTCGGCAGTCGCCGTTGGATGGTCGAGTAGGCGACGGCGGCGGGGTGCCGCATGACAAAGATGATTGGTACTTCGGGATGCCGTTCACGCAGCCAATGCAACCATAGGTTTGCCCGACATTCCTTGATCAGGCGCTTGTGAAAGACGAGGCGATTATACGGCTGCACCGAGCGATTGTACTCGTTCGAGCGAATCCAATTCCAAACGCGATGCCCGTGTAGCGTGCGCTCGACCGGAGCGACGTAGCGCTCTTCGCTATTTCCCTTGCGCAAATACAGCACCGGTCGTAAGGCGGGCCATACCGCCGGGCCAAAAGGTTCGTGATAGTAGCGGTAACTATGGTCATGGTTGACCAGTTGCGCTAGCCACGTGGTGCCTGAGCGGCCGCTGCCCGCGATGAACACTGCGTGCTGCGCGCCCAACCGTCGCTCGAATACTGGCAACCAGCCCCAACCTGGGCGGCGTTTCGTCCGTTTCACGCTAAACCGTCTTGTACTATAATGGCGAGGCCGTCAAAAAAACTTGACGACGCTGGGTACCGTAATTGTACTTCACCGGCTGATCGCAATCCACTGCTGGGGCAGCATGCTGATATGATTTCATAATGCGCGTAGCTTATCTGACCCGGTTTGACGTTACGGATCGTGCCAGCGTGTCCGCGTTGGGCGGCGCGGGCTATGCCAGCTATTACATTGCCCAAACGCTCGAAACCATGGGTGTGTCCCTGACGCGTGTGAACGGTCTGCCATCAAGCCTCTCGCTCGCTACCCGGCTTACGTCCGCGTTTTACCGCCGTGTCTATCACCAAAACTACAACATCGCCGCCAACCCAACAATTATCAAACGCCAAGCGAAGTACGTAGCGCAAAAGCTGGCTGGGGCCGACTACGACATTATTCTGACGCGAATAGTCTTACCACTTGCACGCCTCCAAGTGAACAAACCAGTTGTCGTGTGGACAGACGGCAGCGCGCGTGGTTTGTTCGATTTTTATCCGCAGCTTACAAACCTATCCGAGCGCAGCAAGCGTGAGACCCTTGCTATGGAATTGGCTGCCCTCGAACACTGCAGCCTCATCATTTATAGCTCTGAATGGGCGGCAAGCCATGCGCCGGATCGTATCGATCGAAGAAAAATCAAAATTGTTCCTTTCGGCGCCAACTGCGAATGTGACCGCACGGTAGGTGATATCCAAGCCATCGCTGAGATGAAACCTATGCGACCGTACAGGTTGCTCTTCGTGGGCGGCGCATGGAATCGCAAAGGTGGTCTGATTGCGTGCCAGGTGGCGAAGGCTCTCTCTGACTTTGGGTACCCCACAACCCTCACCGTGATCGGCCGCAAGCCGGACATCCCGAAGGAGTTTGGAGGGGTCGTTAATCTTGTGGGCTTCCTCGACCAATCTCGCGCACAGGGGCAACAGCGGTGGAGTGAGCTCATGCGCGAGTCGCATTTTTTGATTCTGCCGAGCAGAGCGGACTGTTCTCCGCACGTGCTGGCGGAAGCCAACTCGTTTGGACTGCCCTGCTTGACGACGAACGTCGGCGGCATTCCAGGGATCATCCGTGATGGGGTCAATGGCAAGCTCTTCCGTCTTGAAGCCGATCCTCGGGATTACTGCGACTTTATCGTGAGTCAGCTCGAGGACCCACAACGGTACCAGCGCCTCATGCTGGCTTCCTTTCAAGAATTCCAAACTCGCTTGAATTGGCGCGTGGCGTGCCAGCAAGTTGAGGCGTTGCTCGAAGGCTTGATGACTACGACGTAGCTTCGGAAGGTGTCAGCGGCACTTCTCTGATGCGAACATTGAAGATCTCGTCCGGCGCGTCGAAGTGTTGTCCCCCAACGGATATCCAGGCGTGCCCGTGCAATCGTTCGTGCGGATTGGGTTGCTCTTCAATGCCAAAATGGATCTTCACCGGCTGATGGCCGGCGTCAAGAAAACGGTAGAGGGTGAGGGCGCGGACGTAGCAGTTATCTCGCGAACGCAAAAATGGTAAGCGCAAATTCAGGGCGCGCAAACGCGCGATGCGTTCTTGACTCTGTTCGATGCTGGGCGCTGCCGGCCGATGGCACTCTCGCAGATCCGCGAGAAAAGACCGGAGGTTTCGTCGCCTCAACAGAGCGGGCACACGCCACATGAAGTAGCCGATCTGCAAGGCGAGCCAAAGGTCGTCGGGTCGACGCACGAACGCGCGGTAGCGCTGCGCAAAACCACGTGGCGTCCACTTGGGCGCGAGCTTGTTCACCACCGCGCACGCTCTCTTCGATCGAGCTGAGTTGCGACGAAGCCAACTCGCTGGGCGAGCTTTTTTACAAACATGCCGCGTGCATACAAGAACCGCTCGTTGTTGGGAACGCGCCATGCGGACAAACTCAGGCGGCCGATATCCGCCCACTCTTTGAGCTCATCGCCGATCGTCCATCGACATTCATCGCGATGGTGCAAGACAAATTGTGCGTAGCCTTTGCCGTACGAATATTGCTGACGCCAGAAACCCTTCCAATCTGCGCGATGCCGATGAAACACGACGGCCCGCGAAGCATACACGAACTCGCCGGGCTGCGCTTTCAGAATGCGGTTGTGCAAGTCGCAGGCCTCGTACGATGTATATCGTTCGTCAAAGCCCCCTGCGTGTTCCAAAATGCTTTTCCGATACATGAGATTGCTCGACGGCGCAAACGGAAACTTTGGATGAGAGAGATGACGCTGCGCATCCAAGCTTCCGATGAGATCGCAAAACTGTGCAGCATCAGTCGTTGAATCGAGGCCGAGCGTACGACCGCCAGCGCCGATACACTGCGCGGTCGAGGTGGACGACTGCGCGCCCGCGGCGAGGAGCGAACGCAGCCACGATCGGGAAGGCACGCAATCGGCATCCGTAAACGCGATCCACTCACCTCGTGCCACAGCGACGCCAGCGTTGCGCGCAGCTCCTGCTCCCTTGTTTTGCTGGCCGAGGACGCGGACATCAAAGGATTGCGCCAGCATTTGTGTGCCATCACGCGACCCGTCATCGACCACGATGATCTCATACGCGTCTTCGCAGTCTTGGTTGCACAGTGCATTGAGGCACTCGGCCAAAGTCTTTTCGGCATTGAATGCGGGAACAACGACGCTCGCCAGTGTCACCACGTTAGTATAGCCAATAGGACGTTTTGCCCGCGTGAAGCACCCGGCTCAAAGCGGGGCCTTGGAAGTCCTAATCCCGTCGCGTGCACGTCCCGGTGGGGCGACCCCTATTTCGGCGTTGGGTTTGATTGGTCCACCGGTGGTTCGTCGGCAGCTCCGGTCGCGAGGTACGTTACGATGTCCCACGCATTGCGAATGCCGATGAAGATCAACAACACGATACCGCCGGCGATGGCGAAGAGCGCTTTCGTTGGAACCGCGGGAAGGGTAATCGCGCCTCCGAAGATCGCAAAATAGGCGATAAATGGAAGGATATTATACCACGTCCAATCCTCGAGGTCAGGAATGTAAGCGGTTAGACGCTTGGTTCGGTACATCACGCGCAGGATATACACAATGCCGAAGAGACCGACAAACCCGATAAAGACGGCGGCGTGAATCAGCAAGTGCCAAGGTGCATTGAGAACCGCCGAGATTAATAATGCCGCGCTGAAGTGCATGACCGTCGGCGTGCTGAACGTCGCGATCCCGTCCGGGTTTTTTCGTACGCGTTCGGTTCGGTTCGCCAAGCTGATCACGACGAACATTAATCCCGTCAAGGCTGCAGCCGACGAGCCGGTCATGACGTAGAAGTTCGACCACGGGGTGAGAAACGATGATGCGGTCTCAGCCATCCTATCCCGCCGTCGTGCCAAGCGAGGTTGCGACCTCCGCAGCGGCGCGCTCGCCCGTTTCCAGTGCTCCGTTTACCGTGCCGCCTTGGCCGTCGCCCGATGTCGCCTCGCCTGCGAAAAATAATGTGTTGTCGACCGGCTCCGCGAGCGTTGCTCGAGCATTTCCTCCCCCAACGACAACGTAACTGTACGCCCCGCCCGCGAACTGGTCGCGGCTCCAATCATGCATGGCGCTGCCCTCGAACTCTTTGCTCACGAGCGTGGGCTCGTCCAACAATGCTCCAACGCCGTTCAGGGCGCGTTCGATGACTTCCGCCTGCGGGGCGTCGCTGAGTGCAATTGCATTCGGCCCTCCGGCCCACGCGACGATGAGCTCGCTGCGCACCGGCAATTGTGTCCAGTACGCCGTGAACGCCTGCCCAGGGCAGCGCAAGAACGTGCTGTCGCGGTAGCGCCCGCTGTGGATCCGCTCCCAAAACGCCGTCCGAAACCACAACACTACCTTGACCGCGTGGCCCATCTCGATGTTTCGAAGCGCTTTGCGTTTGGCCGAGGGCAGGTCGGGATCGAATGCAACCTCGGTCTCGTTGCCGCTCTGTCGGAGAACACCCACCGGGAGCGTCACGACGGCGGCTCGCGCATGAATGGTCCGCAATTCTCCGGAGGGGTTGCTTACCTTTACGGCAACGGCGCCAGCGCGCCAGGAAATACGCCGCACGATTGTCGACAAGCATATCTGAACGCCAGCCGCAGTGCACGACGCATACAAGTGCTCGAACATCGGCCCGTAGCCGCCGAGCGGCCGGCTGCTCGTAGAATCGACGCCCGATCGCAACTCATCTGCAATTGACTTCACGCTTGCAATCGCGGGATCAGCTGCTTCGAATCCCTCGACGAATGCTCGGGCCGCCTCCGCCATGTGGCGGGTTGCCTCATCTCTCTCGAGGCGCCGCAGGAATTGGTCGGCGCTCTCGTCCTTGGCGAGCGAGCGTGCTCCGTCCAAGGCGTGAGAAGCCAAAATAAATTCCCTGTCGTCACGTCGCAGGCCGCCGTCCTCGCCGCACATCCACGACTCGCCGCCCGTGGCGACGGCTGTCATCCCGGCATCGCGCAGCAGCGCCATCGTGTGCGGAGCCTCACCATGGATAAACTCTGCCCCGAGTTCGGCCGGCATGGTTATTTGCGCCACTTGACGCGACCACACTCGGCCGCCAATGCGGTCGCGTGCCTCCAACACGATCGCCCGAAGCGATCGGCTAGCAAGGATCCGAGCGGCCGCAAGTCCGGCCGCGCCAGCACCGATGACGACGACGTCCGCGTCCATGACGGGGAGTATACGGAAGGCGAGCGGCTTTCTCTTCATAAAAATAGCCTAATGCCAACCGATTTTCGCGACGGTCGCACATTCCCACGTCGCGGTCGCCAGCCGTTAGGGAGTTTCTTGTGGCTAGCCCGGGTTTTCGATAAGGCTCGAGCCTCCCAAGCGGGCACCATCTACGATTATATCTATCCGTGCCCGATGGACCTTGGCATGTTTGAACGGTGGGGAGTAACCGTCCAGGAGTTTGAGAGAGCCATCAGCGAGCATGGCGACGATCAAGCGCTGCACCAATGGGCACAATCACGCATCGCGCAGCAAGCTTGCGACGCTGCAAACTCGTGGCTGGTCACGGAAAAGTTCGAAAATCTCGATCGCCAAGATCGCGAGGAGAACGTTTTTTAAGGCGATCGGCGAGAACGCTGGCTTGAATCGAGATCCCGTCAGAGATGATGGATACCCCACCGTCAAGATCTGTTCTATAGATTTGAGCTCCGTCGCCCTTGAGAGCCGCAATCGTTCGCGGACTTGGGTGGCCGAAGACGTTGTGCAAACCGCAGGAAATAATTGCTATTCTTGGATGCGCGGCCGCCAGAAATTCTGGGGTCGATGAGTAAGCGCTTCCGTGATGACCGACCTTGAGTATCGCAGCGCGCAGATCGTCACCTCCATGTGAGAGCAACCGAGCCTCCGCCTCGGATTGCGCGTCGCCGGTAAGCAGCATCGCGATGTGCCCAAACGTCACGCGTAACACGACCGAATTATTATTGATGTCCGATGATGTTCCGGTGATGAGCGGCAACTCGGGCGCAAGCACCTTAACGTGTGTCGTGGGCCCTAGATCGAATGCCACGCCGCGCTGCGCCCGAACCCAGTGAATGTGTTTCTCTCGTATCACATCTAGTGTGCGATTATATGCGGGGCCCGAGTAAAGTTGTGCCGAGTCGTAAACCCTATCAACGCGTTCTCGCGACAAAATGACTGGGAGCCCACCGGCATGGTCGCCATGTGGATGCGTGAGCACGACGGCATCAAGATGCATCACCCAATGCCTCAAGAGAAATGGCATGACCGTCCGCGTCGCGATGCGGTCGCCGATGGGAGCGGCCACCACAAAACCGGTGCTCGTGCGCTCGAGGCGACCTCCGCCATCGACCAGCATCGCGTGACCTCCCGGAGCACGCACGAGCAGGCAGTCGGCTTGACCGACGTCGATCGCGTCGAGCCGCACGCGCTGATCGAGCATTTGCGCGATTCCCGGAATGCAGTATATAAGGAAGAGCGCGAATGCGACTGCTACGCCCCACTTGGCTATGAGCATCCGCGGAATTTGGTATTTGAACGCCGCGGCGAGCGCTGCGAGTGCCACCCAGTACGCAACCAAGAATGCGTGAGTCGGCGGCGGCACATCGATGTGGCTACCAGGCAGCGTCGCGAAAAATCGGACCGCGTCGATCACAAAGAGCAACCCCCACCACACGAGGTTGCTCAATGGAAGAGCAAGGGGCGGACAGGCGAGCGAGGCGGCACACAAGCTCGCTCCAACCGCCATGATGAGCGCGATGAGCGGAACGACAATGGCATTTGCCAGCACGGCGTAGGGCGTGAACGCGTTGAAGTAAAGCGCTTGAAATGGCCACAGCGCGATCTGCACCGCCAGGCTCGTTCGCACGACCTCCACAACGACGTGTGGAAGTCTCCCGCCCTCTCGTAATCCAAGCGAGCTCAACACGGGACTCACGAGCGCGATGCCAATGACGCACGCAAACGACATCGAGAACGACGGCGACAAAAGCGCGAGTGGGTGAGGCAACGCGACCGCGCTCGCCGCCGCTGCAAAGATCGCGCTTGGCGTCCTCCCCCGGCCAAGTTCGAGGGCAACCGTTCCTGCGGTGAGCATGGTCGCCGCGCGCAGCGTTGGCAGATGCAGGCCTGCGAGCGCCGCATACAACCATGCGCCAACGAGCATGAATCCGATGCGAGCAGCTCGAGCGATCGGAAAACGCGAAAGAATCCAAGCGAGCAACCCAGCCATGATCCCAAGATGCAGACCCGCCGTGGTCAGCACGTGCACGGTGCCTGTGTCCGAGAATTCCTGACGCAAGGTGGCCGGCAAGTTGCCTCGGTCGCCCCAAAGAATGCCTTCGAGCACCGTTGCCTCGAGCGGCGGGAGTCGGCTCTCAATCGCATTCGCGCCGGTCAGCCGTACCCGCGCCCACCAAGCTTCCCACCCGGTGCAGTTGCCAAGCGTGCGTATATCCTTGGCACGGTGGGCGGCAATCACGACGTCGATGCCCTGTTCGCTCAGCGTGTCTCGCTCGGCTGGTTCACCTTCATTTCTCGCGCCGCTGGGCAGATCGAGACGCCCTCGAATCGTCACGCGTTGTCCAGCCACTTGGCCAACGTTCGCCGCTGGAAACGTCACGAGCGCAACAGTCCCGACAAGATGGGTGGCGGCCTCGATCGCAGGCGAGCTCACGTGAAGGACACGCACTCGAAGCGAACCCGAGTCGGTATATTTTGGACGCTCGAGGGCAAGCGCTTCGATCACCACGTGGTGGCCGTCAAGCGCCGCGTAAGGCCTATGCTCCACTCGCCATACCGCGAGCGTTGCAGCACTGGCTCCAATGCCAAACGCGAGGATCAAAGGGATGAGAAACCTTTTGATGCTTGTTTCCGTTAGGAAAACGAAGGCGACGGCCACAGCAAGTGCTGAGGTTGCAAATCTTGGTGATACGCTCGCAGCTGCAACCACACCAAGGCCGTACGACGACACAAGCAACGCAAAACTGTGACCGCGCCACAGTGACACGAACGATGCGCGCACAGCTCTCACACTCACGTCATGTGCAGTGAGTGTCAATCGAAGCGCTGTTTGGTCGACGCGTGTTCCGGGAAAAAGTTATTCATTGCGGCGCGAGGAACGACGCACCTCAGAAGGGAAAGAGTAAGTCCAGCCATCAGGTTTTTGAGAAAGGGGTTGAGTGAAGAGTGGACGCTTTGGTCATCGTGCTTCTCGTGTTGATCCTGCTCGCCGTGACCGGCCATCTCCGCCTGTAGCATTCAGCTCAACTGAGATTAGGTTCGCCGCGAGCTTGGGAGTGCGGTTGTGCGCATCCTGGTAACCGGCGGTGCTGGGTTTATCGGCTCCCACGTCGTGGATGCGCTTATCGGCGCGGGCCACGAAGTTGCTACCGTCGACTCGTTCTGGGCGCAAGGCGGCGGACGGCGCACAAATCTCAATCCAAAAGCCCAGTGCTTTGAAATCGACATCCGCGACGGTGCTCTCGCGGATGTTTTTGTTCGCTTTAAGCCCCAAGTCGTGAGCCATCACGCAGCGCAACACAGCGTCGCTATCTCTACCAAAGACCCGCCCTTTGACGCTGATGTGAATGTCAAAGGGCTGCTCAACGTCTTGATGCTCGCTTCGAGCAACAAGGTCGGCAAGGTCATTTTTGCCTCGTCGGGCGCAACGTATGGGACGCCCCAGTATCTTCCGATCGACGAGAAGCATCCGCAATTGCCCGAATCCCCGTATGGCATCACGAAGATGGTTGCCGAACACTATTTGAGATATTTTGCGACGAGCAGTGGAGTACGCTATACGGCGTTGCGCTATGGCAACGTCTACGGACCGCGGCAGGATCCGGGCGGCGAAGCCGGAGTGATCGCTATCTTTAGCAGCCGGATATTGGCGGGGAGCTCCATCCGCATCGACTGGGACGGCGAGCAACAAAAGGATTACGTCTACGTCGGCGATGTCGCCCGCGCAAATCTGCTCGCCCTCGAGCGAGGTGACAACGAAATCGTCAATATCGGAACGGGCGTTGGGACGTCGGTGAACGCACTGCACAAAGCAATCGCGGGCGTCGTCGGCCGCGACGTTGCTGTCGTTCCCGCGCCCAAACGCGCAGGCGATGTCTATCGGTGCGCTTTCGCCATCGAGAAAGCGCGGTCGGTGCTCGGCTGGGAGCCGCAGACACTCTTGCCCGCGGGCATCGAAAAGACCGTCGCGTTCTTTCGGGCCCAAGAGTAGCTGCGCGCGAATAAGTTCGCGCGACTGCATTGCCCTTTCGCGAATACATTCGCGCTACTACATTGCCCTTTCACGAATACATCCGCGCGACGACACTGATTACACGACGATATTGAGCAGCTTGTCTTTTACGAAGACGAGCTTGCGTACCGCTTTCCCGTTGAGTTGCGCAGCGACGGTGTCAACGCTCTTCGCCAGCTCGAACGCGTGCGCTTGATCGATGCCTGGCGGAGCCAAGAATAAACCGCGCCGCCTGCCATTGACTTGCACGACAATGGCAATCAGATTACGCTTGAGAGCGCCTTCATCGTATAGCGGCCACGCTTGCTCGTGAATGCTGCCCTTGCCACCCGTTCGCTCATACAGCTCTTCTGTTATGTGCGGCGCAAACGGAGAGAGCGACAGAACGAGCACTCGCAGCGCCTCGCCGAAAACAGGCGATCGATCCGCGTCGGGATGTTTCGCAGCAAAATCCTCGATATCATTGAGCAGCGTCATGATTGCCGCCACGCAGGTGTTAAGATGCATGCGATCTGAAAGCTCTTCACCGATTTGTTTAATCTTTGAGTGAACGCTCAGACGCAGCGCAATTTCGTGCTCGTTGAATGCCATGCCATCGGCTGGGGCGATTTTCCAATCGCTCGCCGCGTTGAAAGCGTTAGCATGTTTGAGGACGAGCCGCCAAATGCGCTGTAAGGTGCGCGTCGCACCGGCGATGCCGGTCGTCGACCACGGAAAATCCGATTCCGGCGGGCCGGCGAACATCTCAAAGATGCGCAATGCATCGGCGCCGTACGTCGCGACCGCCTCGTCGATCCCGATCGTGTTGCCGCGCGACTTGCTCATCTTCTCGTGGTTCTCGCCGAGGACCATGCCTTGGTTGAAGAGACGGGTGAACGGCTCGTCGCCCGGAACGAGACCCTCTTCAGCGAGCACCTTATAAAAGAAGCGCGAATACATGAGGTGTAGCACCGCGTGTTCGATACCGCCGATGTAGTGATCGACCGGCGCCCAATACTTGGCGATGGGAACCTCCCACGCGACTTTGTCATTGTGGGGATCGAGATAGCGCAAATAGTACCATGACGAGCACATGAACGTGTCCATGGTTTCAGGCTCGCGAGTCGCCGGGCCGCCGCACTTCGGACACGTCGTGTTCATGAACTCTGGGACGTGCTCGAGGGGACTGCCTTGCGTTCCCGAGATGGGTGCATTGTCCGGCAAGCGGACTGGGAGCTGCTCATCGGGCACTGGGACGTATCCGTCTCGCGCGCACAACACCATCGGAATGGGTGCACCCCAATAACGCTCGCGCGAAATGAGCCAGTCGCGCAGTTTATAGTTGATGCTGGCGGTGCCCGAGCCTGCCTTGACCAGCTTTGCTGTCATTGCTTTCCGAGCCTCGGCGCTCGACATCTCCGTAAACTCACCGCTGTGCACGAGTGTGCCGTCATCGACGAATGCAGCGGGCAGTCTGCTCGCGCTTCGCGCACCGGCAGCATCTGTTGGTTTGACGACGGTCCGAATTTTCAATTCATGCGCTCGCGCGAACTCAAAATCGCGTTGATCGTGAGCGGGAACGCCCATCACCGCGCCCGTGCCGTACTCAGCCAGCACGTAGTTGGTCACCCAAATCGGGGTGCGCTCGCGGCTCAAGGGATTACGCGCGAACGCGCCGGTAAAAACCCCTTGCTTTTCTGTTACTTGCGTGCGGTCCAACTTGTCCGTCACGCTTGCGGCGAAGGCAGAAACCGCGGCGGCTTCCGATTTGCCCTTGACGATGAGCGGCAAGAGCGGATGCTCGGGCGCGATGGCAAGATAGGTCGCGCCGAAAATCGTGTCGATTCGGGTCGTGAACACCTCGATCGTTCCGATGTTGTCCTCAACCGCAAATGCAACCGTCACGCCCTCACTGCGTCCAATCCAGTTGCGCTGCATCGTCTTCACGCGCTCGGGCCAACCTTCAAGCCGCTCCAACCCCTCAAGAAGTTTGTCGGCATACTTTGTGATGCGGAAAAACCACTGGCGGAGCTTGCGCCGTTCCACCTTTGAACCGCAACGCCAACACACGCCACCTTCGGCTTGCTCGTTCGCGAGGACCGTTTGATCTTGTGGGCACCAGTTCAGCGTTGCCTCAGCTTTGTAAGCGAGCCCCTTGCGATACATCAACAAAAAAAGCCACTGCGTCCAGCGGTAGTACTCGGGCGACGAGGAATCAATCTCGCGGGTCCAGTCGTACGACGTGCCAAGCTTCTTCAACTGCGAGCGCATGTTGGCGATGTTGGCATTCGTCCACTCGCGCGGATGCATGCCGCGAGCAATGGCTGCCTGCTCCGCGGGCAAACCGAATGCATCCCAACCCATCGGGTGTAAGACGTTGAACCCACGCATGCGCCGGTAGCGCGCGATGACGTCGCCCAACGTATAGTTGCGGGCGTGACCAACATGCAGATCGCCGCTCGGGTACGGCAGCATTTCGAGCAAATAGAATTTTTGCTTGTCCGCGCGCTTGCTGGTCACGTATTGAGCGCGGTCGAGCCAAATTTTCTGCCACTTCGGCTCTATCGTCTGCGGAGCGTAGGCCGGAATTTCTTTGGATGCCATCGGTTGTATTGTACTAAATGCCTAGAGGATACGCCTCCTCGCCGTGGAGCTCCATGTCCAAACCGCGCTCCTCCGCCTGAGGATCGACCTTGGTTTGCGTGATGCGACTGATTAACCACAACATGCCGTATGTGAAAACAAATGCCCAGAGGCTGCACACCGAAACCGCAACAACCTGCTTTCCAAAAAATGCCGTGCCGCCGAAGAACAGTCCATTCGATCCGCTCGGATTCCACGCCGCCGAACCAAGGGCGCCCAGTGAAACGATACCGAGGAAGCCGCCCACGCCATGCACGCCCCACACGTCCAGCGCATCGTCCCAGCCCTGCTGATTCTTCACGGCCACCGCGAAGTAGCAGATCACACCGGCAAGAATTCCGATGAGGACTGCGGTGGTGGGTGAAACGTAACCAGCCGCGGGAGTGATCGTCGCAAGCCCCGCGACTGCGCCGGTGAGCAAGCCGACGAATTTTGGTTGTCTCCCGCGCGCCCATTCCACGAGGAACCAGGTCACCGCGGCGAAGGAAGCGGCGAGGTCGGTATTGAGGAATGCGGCAGCGGTCACGGGGTCTACCCGTAACTCGGACCCCGCGTTGAATCCATACCAGCCGAACCACAGAAGGCCCGTGCCGAGGGCGATGAGCGGTACGTTATGCGGTTTGTTTTCTACGACCGCGCGTCGCCCGATGTAGAGCACTGAAGCCAGCGCGGCGAATCCGGCCGACGCGTGGACCACGATGCCACCCGCAAAATCCTCTGCACCCCACTTTGCAAACAGACCATTGGGACTCCACAGCATGTGCACGAACGGGAAATAGACGAAGATGAGCCATCCGGTCAGGAAGAGGAAGTACGCCTTGAAGGTGACGCGGTTCGCAAACGCGCCGGTGATCAACGCCGGCGTGATGATCGCAAACATCATCTGATACGCGACGTGAACCACCAGAGGAATGCCCGCATCGTTGCCGGTGAACATCGTGTGCAGCGTTATGCCCCGGAGAAAAGCCCAATGGGTTGGATCGCCGATGATGCCGTGCCAATCCGGCCCGAAGCACTCCGAGTAACCGAACGCGAACCAAATAACCGTCGTCCAGCCGAGCGACATGAAACTTTGAATCATGATGGTCAGGACATTTTTGCGGGCGACCAACCCACCGTAAAAGAAGGCAAGACCCGGGGTCATGAGCATGACGAGGCTCGCGCAGATAAGCATGAACGCTGTGTTGCCGATGTTGAACGGTATGGCTGGAGTGCCCACGAGACTTCCTCCGGTGCGGAAGCAAAAAAGGCCCAGCGTTTCAAAACGCAAGCCTGACAGGCGCGAATCCTTAGCCGTTGACGTGAGGTTTCCCGCCACAATTCGCTTGCGGCGGCCGCTTGGCGGCGCGCGATCGACGGAACGATCCTCTTGACTCTTCGCGTCTCTCGCGTGAAAGACGCGCCGTGGAAAAAAACAAGCACCTTGGGTTTTTGATTGCGGCGATCGCTGCGGCGCTGCTGCTGGTTGGGTACTGGTTACCGCGGCATCCCGACTCCAATTCTGGCGCCACCGCAGCAAGCGCTGAGGCGACGGTGCCGCCGGTACTCGTCACGGCAGATGCGCAGCCTTCAGCCGAATCGTCCGCGCCAAGCGGTCGGCCTACTCGCGTTGTCGTCTATCTCTGCGGGGATGTGCGTCGTCCGGGTGTCTATGACATGGCAACGGGCAATCGCGTGGCAGACGGCATTGCGCGCGCGGGTGGAGCTTTGGGCGACGCCGATTTGGAGCAACTCAATCTCGCCGAACCCCTAAGCGACGCAATGAAAATTTGCGTGCCGCACAAGGGCGAACATCTGGCCCTTTCAAGCGTTGCCGACGTAACAGCCAGCGGCGACCCACCTCGTCCTTCTCGTCGGCATCACGGTAGCAGATCGAGTCACAAGCTGCAGCCGGGGCAAACGCTCAACGTGAACGCAGCGAGCGCGTCTGAGTTAACCCAGCTGCCTGGCGTTGGGCCGAGCTTGGCAGCTCGCATCGTTGAATACCGCACGGAAAACGGTCTATTCCAAAGCGTCGACGACCTGCAGAACGTCTCAGGGATTGGGCCTTCGAAGTTCGAAAAAATGGCTTCGTTCATCCGGCTGTAATCCGAGCCACACGTTAGGCTGTCAGCAGGGAATACTTTGCCACGCAAAGTATTCCCTTTGCCATGCAAAGTAAGACGTGGGTGATACCTCTCGTTATCGCGCTGTGCGTTTCCCTCACGTGCGCGGTCCTTGCGATCTGGTTTCGCGGGGGAGACGGGGCGCTGTTGCTCACCGTGCTCGCGGGGTTCGTGCTGGGATTTGTTTCCCCGAGAGGCGCCTGGCGCTGGGCTGTCATTTTGGCATTATGGATGCCAGTTGCGGTTGCCGTGAAGGCACCTCTTCACGCAGGGCCATCGTGGTGTCCGGCACTTACCTTCCCTCCTCGAAACGTGCTCTGGGGCTTGCCGATCGTCCCCGTCGTTGCGGTTTTCTTGGGGGTGATTGCCGACTGGTTTGTGTCCGAGGCCCTGCGCTGGCTCGGATTTCTCGGTTGGCGCTGGCTTGCAAATACGAAGCTGGTTCTGCGCGCGGCCGTCGTCGCACTGGCAGCATTCTTTGTTCTTGGCTGCGCACTCATGCTTGCTCAACCGTTGCAGCCCTATGCCCTCGGGCAGCGCTACTGTTGGGATGAATTTTGCTTCTCGGTCACTTCGGTCAAGCGCACAAAGAGCATTGGTTCAGACGTGCATCGCGCCGTTGCACGCGGCACCTTTTACGTTGTCACGGCCAACATGGAGACGCCGTGGTGGGGCCGTTTCTACTGGAGCAATGACGCAGTCTATGCGACTGATTACTCGGGAACGGACTATCGCTATTCTTCTGCCGGTCAGCGCGCAAGCGATGCTCTCTTGCGCTCGAACCGTTCGCAATGCCATCTGATCCGAGGTGCGGGCGAAACTGAAACGATCGTCTTCGACCTGCCGGACGACGTCATACAGCCTCGTTTACTTGTTCGCGATACGCTTGGCTTTGAAGGCCTGCTCGGCGGCTTGCGATCCAGCCTGTTCTACGTCAAGCCCGCATTCAATCTGCGTTACGATTAGCAGCGGTCACAAGGATTCCGGCCCAATTGTCGACAATCGACAATCATGGCTGGCTTGGCGAAAACGCTCCCCTTCGAACGCTCTTCAACCGCGGCAAAAGTTGCCGCGTTGCTGCGCCGGCGGATTACGGACGGCAAGATGAAGCCAGGGCAACGGCTCAACGAGCTCGCCTTGGCGGCCGAGCTCGGCGTGAGTCGCAGCCCAATCCGCGAGGCGCTCGCGCAACTCGCCGGCGAGGGGCTCGTTCGCGTCTCACCATATCGGGGCACGTTCGTCACCGAGTTGAGTCGCGAGCGCTTGCAGGATCTGTTGGAATTTCGCATTGCGCTCGAGCAGTTTGCCGTGCGCCGCGTCATCGAGCGCGCGACGCCTTCGCATTTTGCGCAGCTCGGCACGCTCGTTGACCAGCTGCGCAAGCGTGCCCGCGCCAATGATTTTAGCGGCGCCGTCGACACCGATTTGCGCCTGCACGAACTGCTCATCGAACTCGCCGGCAGCGCGCTCCTGGAGCAAACATTCAAGGAGTTGCTCGGAGAGTTTCGGCTGTACATCGCGGCAACCAGCCGGCACTACAAAGGCATCCATGAGCTGGCAAGCGAGCACGACGCGCTGCTGAAGGCGCTTCGCGCCGGTCGCGTCGAGTCCGCACTTTCCCTTATTGCCGATCACATACGGCATGGCTTTGCTCCCGCTTTAAAGGAAATTCAATAATGGTTACGACGCAACCGAAACCGCGCTCTGCGCACACGCGCTACGTGCTCACACCTTGGTCTGCACAAGCGGTCCTGGACATGCCGACGATCGATCACGCGCAAGGCTGCTACCTCTATGACACGGACGGCAAGCCCTATCTCGATCTTTCGGCCGGTCTTGTCGCCGTCAACTTGGGGCACAATCATCCAACGGTTGTGCGCTCGATTGCCGAGCAAACGGCAAAGTTGTGCTATGCTGCGCCTTCCTTCTTTAATGACACGCGGACGCATGTTGCCGAAGAACTATCGCGACTTGCCCCATGGAGCGAAGGCGCTCGCACCTTCTTCACGACCGGCGGCGGCGAGGCAAATGAGGATGCGGTCAAAATGTCCAGGATGGTAAGCGGACGCCACAAAGTCTTGGCGACCTACCGATCCTTTCACGGTTCTGCGCCTGGAGCCGGAACGCTCAGTGGGGAGAACCGGCGCTGGCCAAACGAACCAGGGATCCCGGGCATCGTCCACTTTTTCGCACCCTTCCCCTATCGAAGCCCCTTTAACACAACCGACCCCGCGCAAGAAACACGCCGCGCGCTCGATCACCTCGAACTTGTGCTCACCTATGAAGACGCGTCGAAAGTTGCTGCGCTCATCATCGAGCCGGTGGTGGGATCAAACGGCGTCATCGTTTACCCGCCGGGCTATCTTGAAGGCGTGCGCGAGCTTTGCACGCGACACAACATTTTGCTCATCTTCGACGAGGTCATGACCGGGTTCGGTCGCACGGGAGCACCCTTCGCCGCGCAACGCTTCGGCGTGACGCCGGACTTGATCACGATTGCCAAGGGCTGCACGTCCGCATACGTGCCTTTAGGGGGCGTCATGGTGCGCGAGCGCGTGGCTGCTTATTTTGACGACCACGTTCTGAGCTGCGGGCACACCTATAGCGGACACCCCTTGGCGATGGGAGCGGCGCGCGGCGCCCTTCAAGCATATCGCGAAGGTGGATTGTTCGAACGAGGGCGCGAGATCGAGCGCTGGATGAACGAGCTCTTGGGCTCTTTGCGCGATCAGGTGCCCCTTGTCGGTGACGTGCGCGGTCTGGGCGCGTTCTTTGCGATTGAACTTGTCAAGGATCGCTCCACTCGCGAACCGTTGATCGCGTGGCAGGGCGCCAATCAGGGCATAATGCCCACGTTGCTCAAGTCGCTGCGCGACCGAGGGGTGTATGTGTTCGGCCGCTACAATGTCATGCTGATCACGCCACCGCTGACGATTTCCCGCGACGAGCTCGCTGCCGGCGTTCAAGAAATCGCCAACGTTCTTCATGAGGTTGCAAAGCCATGAATTCGCGAACAGATGCAAGCGCGCTCATCCATGCGCACGAGGGGCGACTTGACAGTCGCCCGCTACAGGAAGTTGGACACTACATCGGTGGACGACACGTTCAGGGTACTTCTGGGAACTTCGGCGACGTGTGGAATCCTGCGTCCGGACAGCGCGCTGCCCGCGTTGCCTTTGCATCGAGTGAGGAAGTTGCTGCAGCGGTTGCGTCCGCCAAGGCTGCTTTCCCATCGTGGGCCGAAACGCCGCCACTGCGCAGAGCGGCTCTCTTGTTCAAGTTTCGCGATGCTCTGCTCGCCGATCGGGATCGGCTCGCCTCCATCATAACGGCCGAACACGGCAAGACACTGGACGACGCCAAGGGCGAGCTCATCAGGGGAATCGAGGTTGTTGAATTCGCTTGCGGCATCCCGCAGCTACTCAAGGGTGAGTTCACAGAGAATGTTGGTCGCAACATCGACGGCTTCACCGTGCGCCAGCCTCTGGGTGTCTGCGCCGGCATCACACCGTTTAATTTCCCCGCGATGGTCCCCATGTGGATGTTCCCAATGGCCATCGCGTGCGGAAACGCTTTTGTCCTCAAACCCAGCGAAAAGGATCCGTCGCTCGCGCTTGAGCTCGCGCGCATTTTGAACGAATGCGGCGCGCCCGATGGCATTCTCAACGTCGTCAATGGCTCGAAGGACGCGGTCACTGCCTTGCTCGATCACCCCGACGTCAAAGCGATAAGCTTCGTCGGCTCGACCCCCATTGCGCAGTATGTCTACACGCGCGGGACCGCCAGCGGCAAACGCGTGCAAGCGCTGGGCGGCGCAAAAAATCATCTCGTCGTCATGCCGGATGCCGATCTCGAGCAAACTGCAGATGCCATCGTGGGCGCTGCGTATGGTTCCGCTGGCGAGCGCTGCATGGCGATCTCGGTCGTCGTTGCAGTCGGTGATGAGGTTGCGGACAGTATCGTCTCCCGCGTTCGAGAAAGACTTACGAAGTTGAACGTTGGCGATGGCACGCAGCCGGGTGTCGACATGGGACCGCTGGTCACCCCGGAGCACCTGGATCGCGTGCGATCGTACATTGACATTGGCGAGCACGAAGGCGCCGCAGTGGTGGTCGACGGCCGGCAGCACACGTGCGCTCAGGGTCGCGAAGGGTTTTTCTTAGGTCCAACACTGCTCGACCGCGTCAGCCCAAGTATGCGGGTGTATCGCGAAGAAATCTTTGGCCCTGTCCTGTCGCTCGTGCGAGCGAAGACTCCGCAAGATGCACTTGACCTCGTCAACACTCACGAGCTTGGTAATGGCGTTGCGATTTTCACTCGCGATGGCGACACGGCCCGCTGGTTCAATCACCACGTGCAAGCAGGTATGGTTGGCATCAACGTGCCCATTCCAGTTCCCATGGCGTTCCACAGCTTCGGCGGCTGGAAACGATCGCTCTTTGGGGATCATCACATCCATGGACCCGAGGGCGTCCGTTTCTACACGCGCTTGAAGTCGACGACCGTAACGTGGCCTTCGTCCATCCGCGGCGGATCCGATTTCGTCATGCCAACAATGAAATAGTGTAGGGGGGCGATTCGCAAATCGCCCCATGTAGCGGCGGACCTTTAGGTCCGCCTTACGGAGTCCGATGAACGATCGCGATCTTGGCATGCAATGCCGCATCACTCGTCGAGACTTTCTCGATGGGGTCGCCGCCAGCACGTTGGGTGCTGCAGCATTCGGCTTGCTCCCAGGCTGCTCGCATGTGGGAGGCGATCGGAACACCCCAACGCGCGCGTATCCACCATCCACTACCGGCTTGTGGGGACAAGACAACACAAGCTACGCCGTGATGCACAAACTTCGCGACGGACAATTCTGGCAGAATAGCGGCACGCCGCAGGCCTCGGGCGAGCACTTTGATGCTGTGATCGTGGGCGCGGGGTTGAGCGGACTCGCCTCCGCGTACTTCTACCGTCAGCAGCGACCGAACGCCAGGATCTTGCTGCTTGAGATTCGTGAGGACTTCGGCGGTCATGCCGGTCGAAACGAGTTTGTGGTCGGCGATCGCTTGCTGCTCAGCAACGCTGGCACGCAGTCGATGGAAAGTCCCGCGGAGTATCTTCCCTCGGCGGCGCGACTCGTTCGGGAGCTTGGCATCGATGTCAATCGCTTTTACAAGTATTTCGATCAAACTCGCTACGCTGGCTTAACAACCGGTCTCTTTTTTAATAAGCAGACCTTCGGCAGAGATGCGCTGGTGGCTGGCGCGTATGCCAAACCTTGGGACGCGGTCTTCAGCCACGCGCCGCTGCCGGACAAAGCGAAGCGAGATCTCATTCGCATCCATAGCGAGCGCATCGACTACTTGCCGCATCTCTCGATCCAGCAAAAACTAGCGTACCTCAAGACCATCTCCTACGCGAACTTCATTACCCAGCATGCGCACTGCGATCCCGCCGTGCTGCCGTACCTGCAAGATCGCACGTACGATCTTTTCGGAACGGGAATCGAAGTGGTGGCCGCGTTTGACTGTTATGACAATGGCGACGATTATGGGCTCGAGTATCCCGGGTTCCTTGGGATGGATCTCGGCCAAGGCCTGGGCACGTGGCGGCGCGCAAAGCCGCAACCATACATCTTCCACTTCCCAGATGGCAACGCGTCCATCGCGCGCCTGCTCGTTCGCTCTCTGATCCCTGAGTCAATGCCCGGTTCGACTATGGAAGATATCGTGCTCGCACGATGCGACTACTCCAAGCTCGACCGTGCGTCCAACCAAGTCCGCATCCGTCTCAATGCAACGGCCGTGAAAGTTGTGCATCGCGGCAATCCCGCCACCGCGCGTCAGGTTGACGTCACCTACGCGAGTGGCGACCGGTTGACCACGGTGTCGACCGAGCATTGCATTCTGGCAGGCTGGCACGTCGTCACGCGACTCATCGCTCCCGAACTGCCGGCCACGCAAAAAGCATATCTCGAATATTGCGTCAAGGAGCCCTATGTCTACACGCATGTCGCATTGAACAATTGGCGATCGTTCTCTACGCTTGGCATTCATCAGATTCTCGCGCCCACAAGCTACCACTACTTCACGATGCTCGATTACCCGGTCGATATGGGCGGGTACCGGTCTCCAAAATCTCCCGATGAACCTATGATCCTCTTCATGCTGCGCTGCCCAACCAAACGCGGATTGCCGCCGCGCGACCAGTATCGGGCCGGACGCTGGGAACTCTTTCGAACGCCTTTTGCAACGATCGAACGCAATATCAGAGCACAGCTCGCGACGATGCTCTCCAGCGCGGGCTTCGATCCGGCACGCGACATCGCTGGGATTACCGTCAACCGCTGGTCGCACGGGTACGCCTACGAATACGACAAGTCACTGTGGGAACACGCCCCAGTTGGCCAACGGCCGTGCGATTTCGCGAAGAAGCCGCTCGGACGCATTGCGATTGCCAATTCCGATTCCAGCGGCGCCGCATACACAGACACCGCGATCGACGAGGGCTATCGGGCGGTCAACGAGGTGTTGCGCTCGTAGGCGTCGGCGTTCCAACCAATTGCATGGATTGAAGTTGTATCATTGTGGTGTTCTTGATGCTGATAATCGTCACTTGTTTCTGATCGGATTTGTCGAAGAACTGAAACGCGACGTCTTTCGCAAAGCCCATCGGGATCACCATACGTCGCGCAGTTTTTGGTAAACGCTCGGCGTAAAAGTTGACGACGCGATCCATATCGTCGTTTGTCATAAGGCTGACGGAGAGCGAATGGACGTGCGCGGATGCGATTCCCTGGTCGATTTGCGCTGCGTTTTCCTCCCTCGCACCTGGATAGACAGGCAGGCCAATCTGCTCAAGTACTTGATGCGTTGGCCGAACAGGGTTCGCGTGCATCGAGCACCCAGCCACCGCTAAAACGAACACCCCGGCAAGCACTTGTAGTAGGCGACCGTCAAGTCGCCCTCGCGTTGTTGTCACGCGATGGGCTCCCGCCTTCGTTGGGCGCGTCGCTGGCACACGCACATTCGACTCACTGGATTCTTGGAATCTTGATCGTCTGACCGTCGCATTGCTTATACATGTAGCCGGCGACTTTGCCGCTTGCGTCACGATAGAACGTGCCGACGCCGAGGTCATCTGATTGCTCGGTCTCTTCCGGCCCGACAAAGTAAAGCGGATCGGGTGGCCCGTCGAGAGCAGAATACAACACTCGCCCACGCACCGTGACATATTCTTCCATGCCCGGCGCCCACTGATAGGTACCAACGTATTGTTCGAGATTCTTCGGAAATTCGATGGGGCGAGCATAGTTGATCTGAAGCGGAGTCACCTGTGCGCGGATCGCCACCCACCGTCCGTCTTCTTTCGCGAAAACCTCGGTTCGTTCGTAGCTATAAATCACTTTGCCACCCGGAAAGTAGTCGGTCTCTCCCTGCTTTCCGGTAATGATCGCCACACCGGCGACGAACTGGACTGTCGGCGACGAAATCCAATTAGCTGTGGCGGGAACAGGACGATGCACCGGGGGAAGATTTGCAGCTTTCCCGCTCACCAGGCCGTCATCACTAATGCGTTGATACGAAGCAGATGTATCGCGGCTCCACGTCACCTTGTCGTTAGCGTTAAAGGCCGCGAAGCGTTCGCGGCTCACGCCCAAGACGGCCTGCGTCTCGTCGGTCGCTGCGACGACGGGCGCCAGCGCCGCGTGATTCCAACCGAGGACGAAAAGAGAAATCGCAATAGTCGGCCATGCAAAGTTGCGCACGTGGAACCTCCATCGGCGTTTTTTGGACGGTGTCTAGGTGGACGTTTTGGCCACGCTCCGCAAATCCCTTATCCTCAGCTCCTTCATCTGCGTATCCAAACCCAAGTTTACTTCCACTTGGGCGAGCGGCAGTACTTCGATGCGGTTGGGCACAATCTCGATGGCTGCCAGCAAACGCGACGAGATCTGCTGCTTGACTCCCTCGGCGTCAGCGCCGGGTCGCAGTGCAATATAGAGCAGAAGCTCGTCAAGATCATTTGGGTCGTCGTTGTGCTTCTTCACTACCAACTGCCATTCGATCACCTCGTTCGTCTGCGCCATGATTGGTAAGAACTCGTTGAGATCGACGAGCGTGCCTCGTATTTTTGTAAGGCGGAATTCGCCGACGTCCGAGCGCCGCGAAATAACGCTCGAGATCCGCGGCACGATTCTTCCACAGCCCGGACACGGATCATACACGATTCCTCCATCAGCGATGTCGCCCGTGCGATAACGAAGTACGCACGAACCGCGGCCGCTCAAGCTCGAGTACACGATCTCACCGCGCTCGCCGGGAGCAACCGGTTCCCCAGAGTCTGGATTGATGATTTCGAAAATGTCGAATTCGGGATACGTGTGGTAGCCATACGACATCTCCGGGCTCGGCGGCGTGCACTCAGCCCATGCGTGCCGAGCTTCGGTAAACCCATACACGCCGTGCACGACGACATCTTTAGCACCCATGAGATCGCACAGTGCGATGAGCCGGGTTTTGAGCGCCGAAGGCACTCGTTCTGCTCCGAGCGCAATGATCCGCAGCTCCTTCAGTTGCATACCCTGCTCGTGCGCCTGACGCAACATGTGGTAGACGTAGCCCGGCACGCCGATCAGCATCGCCGGCTGCAACCGTTCCAGCGCCGCGATGTTCCCCGCCGTGCCCATGACTTTGCCACCGCCCGTATGCACGATGAGCATCGTCATCGCTTGCCCAACAGCAAACGTTTGCCAAAATGCGAGGTGCGGCGCGAAGGGAAAGACGTTGAGCCCTCGATCCCCGGGTTTGATCGCACACAATTCAATAAGGCGCTTGCCAACGATGTGCAAGCGCTCGAAATCCATCGATGCATAAAGAAACTGTGTCGCAAGCGACGTGCGTCCTGTCGTGAAAGTCACGTGCACCGGAGAATATTCGAGCTGCAGCTTGCGCTTCACCGCCTCGCGGCCACGAACTAACCTCTCGAGGAGAAGCTTGACCGCGATATGCCGCGGCGCGAAATGACGTATCGCCTCTTCGCTGGGCTGCAGAACGAAGTCGAGTGGGCGTTGCGGGTTGTCCGGTGTGGGTGCAACGTCGTGTTTGGTCGTAAAAGGCAGCAGCCGCAAGTCTCGCACGCGGCGAATCGAACTCGGCTTAATGCGATGTTGATCGAAAAGCTTGCGATAGAACGGGCTAAACGGGTAGAGCTGCTCGGTAATAAACCGGTGCAGTAAGACATCGCGTTCGGCTTGCCAGTCTCGCCATGGACGTGTCGGGCGCCACTGCGGTGTGGCGCGCAGATTCTCGAGCACGCGTTGGTATTGTGCGCGCCGCTCGGCACGCCCTGGGTAGGAGCGCGGCGAGCCCGCGCGCAAGGGACGACAACCGCCTTGAGGAGGTCATGTCGATGACGACCGTCGCCGCCGCACCTGAAGCATTGAATTTCGAACTTCCCGAAGATCTCAAGCTGCTCAAACGCTCGCTCCGTGAGTTTGTCGAAAAAGAACTGTGGCCACTCACAGATCAAGTTGAAGAATCAGATGAGATTCCGAAAACCGCCATCGACAAAATGCGGGAGATGGGTCTCTTCGGCTTGCCCTTTGCCGAAGAATATGGCGGCGCGGGCATCGGCGAGCTGGGCTATTGCGTGGCACTTGAAGAGTTCGGTCGCGCCAGCGCGGCATTCTCGAATCTTCTCGGTGCGCATTGCAGCATCGGCGCCATGGCCGTGCACCTGGATGGCAGCAAGGAGCTCAAAGCTCGTTACATGCCCAAGCTCTGCACCGGCGAGAAGCTTGCGTGTTTTGCGCTTTCCGAACCGGGCGCTGGATCTGATGCAGCAAATATCACGACCTCGGCAAAGCGCGATGGGGACACCTACGTTCTCAATGGCGTCAAACATTTTATTACGAGCGGTGATATCGCAGATTTCGCGAGCGTCTTCGCGGTGACCGATCCGGCGCTGGGCGCTCGCGGGGGCATCACCGCATTGTGGGTCGACCTCAATGCTCCGGGCGTGACGCGTGGACCCAAAGACCGCAAGATGGGCCTCTATGGCAGCCACACCTGCGAACTCATTTTCCAAGACGCCAAAGTGCCAGCTGACCACGTCATTGGAAAAGTCGGCACGGGCTTTGTCACCGCAATGAAGACGTTGGATATGGGCCGTTTGTCATTGGGAGCAGGCTGCGTCGGCAGTTCGCAGTTCATGCTCGACAAGTCGATCGCATATGCAAAGGAACGGATTCAGTTCGGCAAGCCGATCGCCAAGCAGCAAGCGGTGCAGTTCATGCTCGCCGACATGGCGACGGAGATCTACGCTGCGCGTAATATGGTCTACCATGGCGCATGGAAGGCGGACCGAGGCGAGCGCTTCAGCATGGAGGCCGCCATGGCCAAGCGGTACTGCTCGGATATGGCTATCCACGTTGTTGACCGGACACTGCAGATTCACGGCGGCAGCGGATTCATGAAGGAAACCGGCATCGAGCGAGTCTATCGCGATTCGCGCATTCTCGCCATTTACGAGGGGACGAACGAAATCCAGCGCATGATCATCGCCGAAGAGTTGTTAAAGTAGATTATTTGGCGGCGGGAGCGAGGACGGTGATTGCGATCAGGCCGCCGACAATCGATACCGTGAAGATCACAAGGAATGCCCAGACAAAGACGCGGTACATTGCGTCCTTTTGCCGTTTCGTCATGCGACGCAGGCCAATGCTCCACGACTTGCTTTTGGCCGGCGGACGTTGCTTGCCTGACGGTGTGCGCCCATTGCTCGGCTTGACGACGGTGCTTTTCACTTTTTCCTCTTGCGCGGACTTGTGGGTTTCGCCCAGAGCCGCTCCAAATTGTAGAATTCGCGCGCGGCCGGCGTGAAGACGTGAACGATCACCGAACCGTAGTCAACCAATATCCAATTCCCGTCGTTATACCCTTCCGTTCGAACGGGTGCTCCGTACTTCATTTCTGACGCTTCCACGACGCTGTCAGCAATGGCGCGAACTTGAATCACCGAGCGTCCCGTAGCGAGGACGAAATAATCCGCAAAGTTCGCACGACCGCGAATATCGATCAGCGCCACATTCTCAGCCTTTTTCTCGATTGCAGCCTCGCGGCAGCGTTGGGCCAAATCGTTGACTTCCCGGTCAGTCAGGAGTGCCACTTGCTCGCGCGTGGATGCGATGCCGTTGCTCCGTAATGGCGTTATGGCGAGCGAGAGCGCCTTGCGACCCGTTGCCGGCTCGCGCTTCTTAGGTGCGCGCTTCACGTCGCTCCACCAATTGTTGATGCAGCACGAGCGTCAACGGCGCAACCACGATGCCATTGCTCTTCAAGTGTTCCATCGAAGATTCGATGCACGCCAACATTCCCTCATCGAGCGAACGGTCTGCCGCCTGCTCGAGCGTAGCGCGACCGGCAAAAGTGCGAGATGGTTCTATCGTGTCTGCGATATAGAGAATCTTTTGAAGGTCCGACATGCCCGTGACGGCCACCGTGTGCCGCTCGATAGCCGCTAGCATATCGGCGTCGTTGATGCCGAAGCGATCGTGCGCGATATGGGCGCCGATGCGCGAGTGCAACAAAACCGGCGCGCGGCGCTCGGCCTCGGAGATCGGCACGTCGTGCGCCCGCGCGTAGTCGAAGAGCTCATCTGCAGTCCACATGCGCGCGATGTCATGAATCAATGCCGCCACGCGGGCCTTTCGCGGCGAACTGCCATATCGGCGAGCTAGGCGCTCGGCAGTTCTCGCAACCCCGAGGACGTGTCGATATCGGTCGTTGGGCAAATGTTCCCGTACGGCGCGGCAGATGGCGAGTAGTTCGCTGGCTCCAGTGGGTCCGCAGTCATCCCGGGCGACGGGTTGATTCAGCAAAGGCTCTCTTTCAGGGCTCTGAGTCGGTTTTGATAGATTTCGCCTTTGAGATTGCCGGCCCACATGACGAGCGCGTTCTCATCATTGTCTGAATAGTAGCCTCGCCGAGTGCTGACGATGGTGAAGCCATACTTCTTATAAAGGTTCTGTGCTGCCACGTTCGACTCGCGCACTTCGAGCGTGATCCAGCGGGCGCCGCGCTCGATAGCTTCATCGATGAGGCGGATGAGGATTTGCTCGCCGAAGCGCTTTCGTTGGTACGTGGGTTCCACGGCAACCGTCGTGATGTGCGCATCTTCCAGAATGACCCAGAGGCCTCCGTAGCCCACGATGCGATCGTCGAATCGTCCGACGAAATAATGGGCGAGTTTATTATCGTTGAGTTCGTTGTGGAAAGCATTGCGCGGCCACGGGGTGGTGAAGCACAGCGACTCAACGTGCAGCACCCTTGGAATGTCCTCGTTTTTCATGCGAGCGATATCAAGGGTGCGCGGCGGGGCCTTCATTGCGTCGTTGATTCGCGGGCCAAAACTTCCGGCCCCCCTTGCGCGGACGCCCGGCGTTGCTCAAAACGTATGACCGCATTAGGTCGTTGGCCATAATCGATTGCGATGTTCGCCCAGGTCCGTTCCATTCCAAGTTCGAGCGCCCGGCGGGCAAGCTTGGCGACCGCTAAGGCAGCTTCGCCCGGCGTGCGAACATTGAAATCCGGACCCACGATGGCGGCGGGGCGCGAAAAGCTGTGGGCCGCTTGCTCGATCGCCTCGCGACCTCCTTGCACATATTGGGGCGCTGAGTCTGAGTGTTCCATGGTGCGCGCGTAGTAGTATCCCACCTTTCCGCGAGCGACGCTCACAAGCGGATAGGTCTGAATGCCAAACGCGGCCACGTCGTATGACGAAACGCCAACGATTGGCACATCGCGTGCTTGTGCAAGACTTGTTGCAAATGCCACGCCTATCCGCAGGCCGGTAAATGACCCCGGACCCGTGCAAACCCCGATCAAGGAAAGGTCGGCAAGCATCCCCTTGACTTCTTTGATACTGCGCGTGACAAGTCCAAGGAGAGATTCCAGCGCCGCGTCTTCGCTCGCGGCAGCCGTTTCCCGATCCCCTTGAAGCGCCGCCACTTCAACGCCCGACGCAGTATAGATTGCCAGCACCATGCTCGTGGGATTGTCCGCTTCGCTCACTGGACCTGTAGGGGGCGATTGGAAAATCGCCCCACATACTAGCGGACCTTAGGTCCGCTTTCTTTGGAGGGCTTCGAGCAGCGAGCGCGAGCGCGGACCTCCGGCTTTCAGGAAAGCGCGCCTCGCCACGCCTTCGATCGTCAACTCGATGTCGAGGGCGTCACTCGCCCAGAAATTAAAAGCCCGTTCGGGCCACTCGCACAGGGTAATGGCAGTTTCGCTGAGGTATTGCGAAAGATCAAGCTCCGCCACTTGCCTTTCGCTTTCCATGCGGTAAAGATCCAGATGCCACACGGGATGCCTGCCGCCCTCATGTGAATGGGCGATAACAAACGTTGGACTCGTGGCAGCCTGAGCGCCGAGCGCTTTGACAAACCCGTCAACGAGCGTGGTCTTCCCTGCGCCGAGCGGGCCTCGTAGAAGAATGACCGTACCAGGCTCACATACCGCTGCGAGCCGAGCGCCGAGCTCGCGCGTTGCCGCGGGTTCGGCCAGCATCACCGAGACCGTTGTCGCATCAGCCATCACCATCTTCGCTTACTTCAGCATGTACAAAACCCTCTCGGAGGGCGTTTTGGCGGGAGGCTAGCGCGCACGCAGCGAACTTTCTGATGTTAAGATTTTCCTACTTCCAGTAGGGGCGATTGTCAAATCGCCCGTTGAGGAGACGTCTGGAATTTGAGCCCGAAAGAAGGCACGCCACGCGACGGCCGCGACGGAAAAGCGCGCGGCGATATGACCTTCGAGACCTACGCCCACAGCACGCCATCAGAGCGTTTGCTCACCGTCAACGTCGAAGACGAAATGCGCCGCTCGTACCTCGATTACGCCATGAGCGTGATCGTCGCGCGAGCGCTTCCTGACGTCCGCGACGGCCTCAAGCCGGTGCACCGGCGCATCCTGTACGCCATGTCTCAGTTAGGGCTCAATCCCGACAAGCCGCACCGCAAGTGCGCGGGCACCGTTGGCGAGGTGCTCAAGAACTACCATCCGCACGGCGACATCTCGGTCTACGATGCACTCGTGCGTATGGCGCAAGACTTCAGCCTGCGTTACCCGCTCATCAACGGCCACGGCAATTTCGGATCTATTGACGGCGACCCGCCCGCAGCCATGCGATACACAGAGGCACGCTTGGCGCCAGTTGCGCTTGAAATGCTCGCCGACATCGACAAAGAGACGGTCGACTTTGTCCCTAACTACGACGCGTCGAGCCGCGAGCCGTCACTGTTGCCTGCGCGCCTGCCCAACTTGCTCGTCAACGGCTCGTCTGGCATCGCAGTGGGCATGGCGACGAACATTCCGCCGCACAATCTCACCGAGATCTGCGACGCAGTCTGCGCGCTCATCGACGATCGGGATCTTAAAGACAAAGAACTGCTTAAGATTGTGACCGGGCCTGATTTCCCAACCGGCGCGCTCATCTTAGGGCGGGAGGGAATCCGCCAGAGCTATATGACCGGCCGGGGCGCCATCACGATGCGCGCCAAGCATGAATTTGAGGAAATTCGAGGCGGTCGGCAAGCAATCATCGTCACGCAGATTCCGTTCCAGCTCAACAAAACGAAGTTGATTGAAATCATCGCTGAATTGGTCACCAGCAAGCGCATCACGGGCATCGCTGACTTGCGTGACGAGAGCGACCGCAAAGGCATGCGCCTCGTCATCGAACTCAAGCGCGAGGGACAACCGCAGCTCGTCCTCAACCAACTGTACAAACATTCGCCGTTGCAGTCGTCATTCGGCGTCAACAACGTCGCACTGGTCGATGGCCAGCCGCGCACGCTCACGCTCCGCCAAATGTTGGATTACTACATCGAGCACCGCAAAGTGGTGGTCGTACGGCGCTCGCAGTACGAGCTGCGCAAGGCCAAAGAGCGCGCGCACATTCTCGAGGGCTACCGCATTGCCCTCGACCACATCGATGCGATCATCAAGCTCATCCGCGGATCTGAAACGACCGAAGAAGCCCGCGATGGCTTGATAAAAAAGTTCAAACTCACGGAGATCCAGGCCAACGCCATCCTCGATCTGCGCTTACAGCGCCTCGTCGCCCTCGAACGCCAGAAGATCGAAGACGAATATGTTGCCGTACTGAAGACGATAGCCGGACTGGAAGAACTCTTGCGCAGCGAGCGCCGCATCTATGCGGTGGTCAAAGACGAAGTTGTTGCGCTGAAAAAGAAGTACGGCGACAAGCGACGCACGCAGATCGTCGAGGCTGAAGGCGAGTTTGAGATCGAGGATCTCATCGCCGATACCGAAGTGGTCGTCACGGTCACCGCGGGTGGGTACATCAAGCGGGTGAACGCCGATACGTTCCGCGCGCAAAATCGCGGCGGCCGCGGCGTCATGGGGCTCGCCTTGAAGAAGGAAGACGTCGTGCGTCACATCTTCTCGGCGACGACGCACCAGCACGTTTTGTTCTTCACCAATCGCGGTCGCGTGCTGCGCTTGCGCGCGCATGAAATTCCAGATGCCTCCCGCCAAGCGCGCGGCACCGCCCTCGTCAACTTGCTGACGCTGCCCCCGGGCGAAACTGTCACGACGGTGTTGCCGGTGCGCAAGCTCGGCACCGAAGACTTCCTCGTTATGGTGACCAAGCGCGGCTACATCAAGAAGACGGCCTTGACCGAATTCGGCAACGTACGCCGGTCAGGACTCATCGCTATTAGCCTCATGCCCAACGATGAGCTTTTGAGTACCGTCCTCACGGACGGGAAGGCCGAACTCTTGCTAGCGACCAGCGCCGGCTTCGCCATCCGCTTCGACGAGAAGACGGTGCGCCCCATGGGCCGCGCTAGCCGCGGCGTGCGCGCGGTCCGGCTTGGCCAGCGGGATGTCGTTCAGGCCCTCGACATCATCGGCAAGGATCGCCGCGAAGTTTTGGTGATCACAAGCAAAGGATACGGGAAACGAACCGTCATCGATCTCTATCGAAAGACCAATCGCGGCGGCAAGGGAATCAAAGCATTCAACCGCACGGCAAAGAATGGGGAGATTGTCGATCAGTTCCTCGTCAAGCCGGACGACGAGATCATGCTCATCTCGGCGCACGGCATCGTCATCCGGATGAAGGTTTTTCAGATCCGCGAAACTGGGCGCTCAGCCCAGGGAGTCCGCGTGATGAAACTGGACGAAGGAGATTCCGTCATCGCGGCCGCGAATATTGGTCAACGGGCTGAAGAAGCCGAACGCGTCTAAAGAATCAAGGAGAAAACCACGTGAGTGACATGCTGCAAATAGACCAAAATAATTTTCAAACGGAAGTGCTTCAGGCCGCCGGACCGGTGCTCGTGGATTTTTGGGCACCATGGTGCGGGCCGTGCCGCATGGTTGCTCCGATTGTGGATAAAGTTGCCCAAACGTATGCCGGTCGGCTCAAAGTCGTCAAGCTCAACACCGATGACAGTCCGAGCATCGCCGGTAAGTACGAGGTCAGCGGGATCCCCGCCTTGATTCTCTTCAAGTCGGGCGAGCCGGTCGACCGAATTGTCGGCTACGTCCCTGAAAAGCAACTCGCGGCGATGGTGGAGAAACATCTCGCCCCCGTGGCGTAGCACCCTCTAGTCGCGCGAATGTCTTCGCGCGCGAGATAGCGCCAATATGGAAACGCCGCAGCGCGACATCCCTCCGGTTCACCGCTTCACGACGGATCCCGCCGTTGCGGCCTACGATGCCTTGATTGGCCGCGCCAACGTCCGATCGCGCATTCAGGCAATCCTCGAAGAGGCGCGCACATCGGCCGGCAGTGGCAATCGTATACCCACATTCGAAGCGCTGCGCAGTGCCATGCTCGCGCAGCTCGCCGCGAGCCAGCTGAGCGATCTCGTTTCGGTCATCAACGGCACGGGCGTCCTGCTGCACACGAACTTTGGACGAGCACCGCTCGCTGCGTCGGCACTCGCAAACGCAAGCGAGCTTGGCGCTGGCTACACGAATCTCGAATACGACCTCGAGCAAGGCAAGCGAGGCAGCCGCTACGAGCGGGTCGGCATGCAGTTGCGCGAACTCTCCGGTGCGCAGGCCGCCCTTGTCGTCAACAACTGCGCCGCCGCCATCTTGCTTGTGCTCGACACATTCGCGCACGGCCGTGAGGTCGTCGTCAGCCGAGGACAACTGATTGAAATCGGAGGCGGCTTCCGCTTGCCTGACGTTCTGCGCAAGAGCGGAGCTAAGCTCGTCGAAGTTGGTTCGACCAACAAGACCTATCCCCACGACTACCGCAATGGGTGGTCGGCAGCGACGGCGATGTTCATGCGCTCGCACCCCAGCAACTATCGCATTGAGGGGTTCACAGCGGACGTCGACTCAAAGACCGTTGCGGCGCTGGCCAACGAGATGGGCGTCATTTCCTTTGAAGACCTCGGCTCCGGAGCGTTCGTCAATTTCGAAGACTTCGGACTTCCACACGAACCAACCGTCGCGGAAGAAATCGCTGCCGGCTTCGATTTGGTTGCGGTTTCTGGCGACAAACTCTTGGGCGGCCCTCAGTGCGGCATCATCTGCGGAAACGCGGACCTGGTCGAGACCATGAAGCGTAACCCGCTGCTTCGGGCGCTTCGGGTTGACAAACTCACGCTCGCAGCGCTCTCTGCGACGCTGCGGCTTTACTTGGAACCCAACCGCCTGCATGAGATTCCGCTCTTTGCGATGCTGCAGACGTCAACGACCGAGCTTCGCGAACGCGCCGTCGCTCTTTGCGACGCAACGCGAGCTGCGGTGCACCTCGAGCCATGTGATACAGAGGCCACCACCGGCGGGGGGACGTTGCCGCTCGCTCGCATTCCTTCGGTTGGGATTGCCGTGAGCGCCGCCACCCACAAACCCGACCAAATCGCCGAGCGCTTGCGAAAGCATGTGCCACCAGTCGTCGGACGGGTGGAAGAAACGGCTTTGGTCATCGATCTGCGCACGGTATTGCCAAAGGAAGACCGGGCGCTCGCACACGCGTTGGGAAGTCTCTCTTCTGAATGAAACAGAGACCCGCTTTTTGCAGTAGACCTTCCGTGAAGTTTCTTCCTTGGCTGCTCGTCGCTATGGCTCTCGCGTCGGATTGCAGCTCTACAGAGCGGCTCTCGGGCGCCCCTGGCCCCGAGGCGCACTTTCAAACGCGGCTGAGCGCGAATCAAGCGGTCTCGCTCGAAATCTCTCCAATGTTGGGGGCGGATGTTTCCGTCGTGGGCTCGAGCGACCCACACGTGCAACTCGACGCGACCCCATTAAATGACTATTCAGGCGTCACGATCACGCCGTCGGTCAACTCCGGTTGGCTTCGGCTTCGACTCGACCCCTCGGGGTCTGGTCAACGCTCCTTCAACTGGCTGTTTCGCCATCATGCCGAAGCAAAAATAACACTGCGCGTCCCGCATCTGGCCACCGTGGCGATCAACGGCGTTAACGGTCCGGTGCGAGTTGATGGCGTGAGCGGGCCGCTCAGCGTCAAAATTGTCAACGGCGCGATCGAGGTGAACGGCGCCGGCACCATGCTCTCGCTTCATTTGGTCAATGGACCAATCGACGCCGGCATCACCGACCTCTCCCGCGTGCCAAATATTAGCATCGTGGGCACGAACGGTTCTATCGACGTCACAGTGCCTAGGGGGTTCAAAGCCAGGGTGAGTGCGCAGACCTTGCTCGGCCCGCTTGATCAACAGGTAAACGATGCCGCAGCGCCCGGCATCGTCAATATTCGTCTCGTCGCAGGTCCCGTCGCGATAGAAGAGCGCTGACCGCTTCTCCGGAAGAGGCGCTGCGTCGGAGCACGGCTTTTTTTCTTATGCACATAATCGGAACCGCTGGTCACGTCGATCATGGGAAGAGTTCGCTTGTCATCGCGCTGACCGGGCATAATCCGGACCGGCTCATCGAAGAGCAAGAACGCGGCATGACGCTCGACCTTGGTTTTGCCCCGTTACGATTTTCCGATGGCATTGAGGCCGGGATCATCGACGTCCCCGGCCACGAACGCTTCCTGCACAACATGCTCGCGGGAGCGCTCGGCATGGAACTCCTGTTGCTGGTCATCGCTGCACCGGATGGTCCGAAGCGTCAGACCTTCGAACATCTGCAGATTCTAAATTTTCTCAACGTCTCGCGAGCGATCATCGTTCTGAGCAAGATTGACCTCGTTGCGTCACAAGACCGCTCGGTTGCCGAGGACCTCGCGCGCGCGGCCTGCGAAGGCTCGGTCGCAAGCGACGCGCCAATCATCGCGGTGTCTACGGTTACGGGCGAAGGGATTGCCGAGTTGAAGGCTGCCATTCATGATGCGCTCGCTACCCTGCCGCAGCGACGAGATAAAGCGCCTGCTTTTCTCCCGGTCGATAGAGTCTTTGCGTTACCCGGTCACGGTACGATCGTGACGGGAACGCTGATGCAGGGCACGCTGTCGATCGGTGACACCCTTGCATTACAACCGTCAGGGCTCGTCGCCCGCGTGAAGAGCCTACAGATTTTCGGCGCAAAAGTTCAAACGGCCACGGGCGGTTCGCGCGCGGCGGTGAACATTCCGGGCGTCAACGTGGATCAAATCGCGCGAGGGGAAACGCTGGTCGCCGCTCGCGAGTTCGTGCCGACTCGCGAACTCAACATTGAATTCTCTGCCGTCCCTTCGGCTCTCCCCATATTGCGCAAACGGATGCCCGTTCGCGCACACATTGGGTCGGCCGAGATCCTCGGTCAACTCCGCTTCGACGAAGCCGTGCCCGAAAGCACGAATCCGGCGCGGGCTAGGATCACGCTCTGGCATCCTGCCGTCTTCTATCCAGGCATGCGCCTCATCGTGCGCAGGATGAGTCCGAAAGACTTGCTCGGCGGGGCAACGGCACTCGCCGCTGGCTCACCCACAGGGGCTGTGAAGGCAAAGGCCGAGATTGGCTTCGAAGGCGAACCAGAGTCGGCAGCAGAGCTCGCGCAGGCGCTCGCCGCGTCCGGGCTCACGCCTCTGAACGCTGCACAGCTCGCAGCGCGAGCCAACGTGACAATTTCGATTGCCGAGAAAGCCATTGCTTGGCTGATCGAACACGGGCTCATCATCGCACTGTCCAGACCTGTGGAATTCATTTCGCGTTTGAGTGGCGATGCGGCGCTCGAACGGACCACATCGTTTTTGAGGAAGCGTCATGATGAGGCGCCATGGCGTTTGGGCGCAAGCACTGCCGATATCGCGAAGGCGATTTCCGTTCCCGAGGGGCCCGCGGCGCGATTGCTCAACATCTGGCAAGAGGATGGTCGCGTCGCGTCTCGCGCCCGCTCCTGGCATCTGCCTGATTTTTCTCCCTCGTTGAGCAAAGAACAAAAAGTCTTCTTCGACAACATGCTGGTGATCTCGTCTGAGGCACCATACATGCCGCATTCCCTCGACGCACTTTCGGCTGCTGCAGCGAAGCACTCCAAGGTCATGGCAGAGGCCTTGGAATCGCTGCTCGCGGCCGGGTCGCTCGTGCGCATCGGCGATGACGTCTATCGCCGTTCTCAAATCGAGAGCGCCCAACTGGCGATCCGCAAGCTCATGGGTGGCCAAGGTCAAGCGACCATGTCGCAACTGCGCGATGTTCTTGGCACATCGCGCAAGCATGCTTTGCCGCTGATGGAGCACTTTGACAGCGTAGGATTCACAATCCGTGACGGAGATCTGCGTCGCCTTCGCCACCAAAGAATGTAGCGGGTGATTGTCAAATCGCCCTTAATGGCACTCCTCGTTTTTGCTTGGCACTGGTTATTCGCGTCGTTTGCAATGTTCTGGCAAGTGCTGTGGTCGCTTCTCCTCGGCTTCATGCTCTCCGCAATGATTCAGGCTTACGTGCCAAAAGGTGGCTTGAGTAAAATGTTCGGGCACGCTGGCTTTCGGGAACTCGCGCTTGCAACCGGCTTGGGGGCGGCGAGCTCCTCATGCAGCTATGCCGCTGCCGCGACGGCCAAATCGATGTTCAAGCGTGGCGCGGATTTTACGGTCGCGATGGTGTTCATGTTTGCATCGACGAATCTCGTGATCGAACTCGGCTTGGTTCTCTGGCAATTGATGGGTTGGCCGTTCGTCGTGGCCGAGTGGGTCGGTGGCTTCCTGCTCATTGCCACCTTTGTTTTTTTCTCTAAGCTCTTGTTGCCAAAGCGCTTAGTTGAAGAGGGCCGGATGCACGTCGAAGAAGAGGACAACTCCGGGCACGATCACGGCGAGATGCTCGCTCCAGGCCGGACGCTCATGGACAAGCTGCGCTCGTCGACCGGTTGGACGTACGTGGCGCATTATTTTGCCATGGACTGGTCGATGCTGCAGGTTGACCTGCTGCTTGGCTTTGTCATCGCCGGTTTCTTGGCGATTGCGATACCCGCGAGCCTGTGGCAGCACGTGTACGTGACTTCGGCGCCAGCTCCGGTGCGCGCGGTCGAGAACGCACTTGTGGGGCCACTTATCGCGGTTGTCAGCTTTGTCTGTTCCATTGGCAACGTTCCGCTCGCGGCGGTGCTTTGGAACGCGGGGAGCACGTTCGGTGGTGTGATCGCATTCCTGTACGCCGACCTTATCGTCTTACCGCTCATCGACGCCTATCGTAAATACTATGGTTGGGCCCTTGCCCTCCGCATGGCGGGCGTGTTTTACATCTCGATGGTGGTTGCCGGACTGATCGTAGAACTTGCCTTCGCAGCGCTTCACGTTACTCCGCATGCGCATGGCTCATTTCTGATGCGCATCGAGACGATTCAGCTCAACTACACCTTCGTGCTCAATGTGTTCTTCGGAACCGCTGCCTTGGTGCTTGTGTGGTGGGGCCGCCGCTCGCCAATGCATCATGCAATGTAGCCGCGGACCTTGTAGCCGCGGACCTTGTAGCCGCGGACCTTTAGGTCCGCTCTAACTCCCATGGGCATCATCTTGGGCCTGTTGGCCGGCATCACGTACGGCGCGGCCGACTTTATCGGCGGCCTTGCGACCCGTCGCTCAACCGTTTTTTCCGTTGTGGTCGTCTCGCAGGTGACGGGCCTGCTCCTCCTCCTCATGCTGCTGCCAATACTCCCTGCAGCGCATCCGCAGCGCGACGATATCGTGTGGGGATTGCTCTCAGGCTGCGCCGGGGCGCTGGGCATTTCGCTGCTGTATCGCGGTCTTGCAATCGGGCGCATGAGTCTGGTTTCGCCGATTACCGCAGTCATCGCGGCCATCATCCCGTTTGTGACGGGTCTCCTGCTGCGCGAACGGCCATCGTCATTTGCAATCGCTGGCGTCGGCATCGCGTTGCTCGCGGTCGTGTTTGTTTCGTCGACCGACATGCCTGGCGAGCCGGCGTCAAACGCAGCACCGGGGCTTGTTGGGTCACCTCTGGTCTCAAAGAGTCCCAGCGCCATGCGCAACTGGCTCCTCCAGCCCGGGCTTTTTGAGGCTGTGCTTTCCGGGATCGGCATTGGATTGTTTTATGTCTTCCTCGCGCACACGCACGCCCAGGCCGGCATGTGGCCCTTGGCCGGCGCGCGCCTGTCGTCCGCGAGCATTCTCACGGCCATCGCGCTCATTGCTCGTCGATCTGTGCTGCCGAATTCGGGCGGGTGGGGGCCAATCGCGATTGCAGGCGTCCTCGATATGTTTGCCAATGCCTGCTACCTGCTCGCTACCCGCCACGGGTTGCTTGCGATCGTTGCAGTTCTGGCTTCGCTGTATCCGGCGAGTACGGTGCTCTTGGCCCGCATCGTCCTACACGAAAAACTGAGCGCACTGCAGCTGGTCGGAGTTGCGTGTGCACTAGTTGCAATTGCGCTCATCGCAGTGGGCTCGTGAGGAACTAAATGCAGGACAGCGATCGAACTCGCACCGTCAGTTGGAAAGATCCAAGCATTGTCGTGGATGCGGCCAAGACCAAGAGCGGCCTCGAGCGACTCCAGGCGATCATGCGAGGCGAAGTCCCAACGGCGCCGATGGCGATCCTCGTCGGCATTTCGCTTACCAGCGTCGAGCCTGGCGTTGTTGTCTTCGAAGGGCAGCCCGCCGAGTACCATTACAATATCGGCGGTGTTGCGCATGGCGGCTTTGCTTGCACGCTCCTAGATTCAGCGCTGGGCTGTGCGGTGACCTCAACGTTACCGGCTGGCCGAAGCTGCGCGACGACCGACCTGCACGTGCGTTTCATTCGACCCATCACCCTGAGCAGCGGACGGGTGCGCTGCGAGGCACGCGTTTTGCACGTCGGTAAAACGATCGCCACCGCGGAGGCGAACGTGACGGACGCGGCCGGAAAATTGTGCGCGCACGCGACGACCGCGTGCGCGATTTTGCAAGAAGGGTGACCAGTCGCGAATAAATTCGCGACACTACATTACGCGGGCGTGGGGGTCGCGACTTCTTTCACGATCGGCACATCGATGAGATTGCCATATTCCGTCCACGATCCGTCGTAGTTGCGAACGCTGTCGAAGCCCAGCAGATACTTGAGCGCAAACCACGTGTGCGACGAGCGCTCACCGATCCGGCAGTACGCGATAATGTCTTTCTTGGTGTCGACTCCCTTGCCGCCATACAAGTCCGACAGCTCATCTGCACTCTTGAACGTTCCGTCGTCGCGCACCGCCTGCGCCCACGGGACGTTCACAGCGCCCGGAATGTGCCCAGCTCGCTGCGCCGTTTCCGTCATCCCCGGCGGCGCAATAATCTCGCCGTTGAATTCCGGCACCGAGCGAACGTCCACTAAGTAATACGACTTGTCGGCAACCGCTTCCAACACCATATCGCGCTTGGCTCGCAATTCTGGATTGACTTCGGTGACACGATACTGCGTCCGCGGGTACGTGGGCACGTCCTTGGTCAGCGGCCGGTTCTCGGCAACCCACTTCTTGCGGCCGCCATCGATGAGCAGTACCTTTTCGTGTCCGTAGTACTTGAGGATCCAAAACGCAAAGGCGGCGAACCAATTGTTGTTGTCGCCATAGAGCACGACGGTTGTGTTGTTCGCAACACCGCTCGCCGAGAGCAGCTCTTCGATTTCCTCAGTCGTCGGAATGTCGCGCCGAATCGGATCGTTGAGCTGCGTTTGCCAGTTGAAGCCAATGGCTCCCGGCATATGTCCTTGCTCGTAGGCGGTCGTGTCCACGTCTACTTCAATGAAGCGTAAATTCGGATCGTTCGCATGTTGCTGTGCCCAATCCGTGGTCACCAAAACTTCGGGGTGGGCGTAGTCTCGAGCCATAGTGTGGGACTCCTTCGGTCGTACGATAAGGGGCCTCAACTGTTCGTCGCCTCCCCCCCCTCTCCTCGACGGTGACCTAGAGGTAAGCGCGGAGAAACCCTTAATTTCGAAAACATCTCATGTTTTTTCAGCAAGTCTATGACGAAGGGCTCGCGCAGGCTTCGTACGTGATTGGGTGCGAGTCGACCGGCGAGGCTCTGGTCGTAGACCCGCGCCGCGATGTCGATGCGTATACTGCCCTTGCCGCTCGCCACGACTTGCACATCGTGGGAGTCGCGGAAACGCACATTCATGCGGACTACCTATCCGGTGGCCGCGAACTCGCAGCCGCCACCGGCGCAACCCTCTATCTCTCGGGGCTTGGCGACGAGGGTGAGGGGTACGTTGCAAACCAGCCCGATGTTCGGGTCAAACTGGTGCAGAATGGTGATGAGATTCGCATTGGTGAAGTTCGCGCCCGCGTGCGCCATACGCCGGGGCATACGCCAGAGCACATCTGTTTTGAGATATTCGATGGATCTGACAAGACCGTACCCATGATGTTGCTCAGCGGCGACTTCATTTTTGTCGGAGATCTCGGCCGGCCCGACTTGCTCGAACAGTCGCTCGGTAAGACCGGGAGTGCGCAAGCCAGCGCGCGCACCCTGTTTGGGAGCCTGCGCGGCGTGCTAAAGGACTTGCCCGATTTCGTCGCGATCTGGCCGGCGCACGGCGCAGGATCTGCATGCGGCAAAGCCCTGGGCGCCGTGCCCAGTACGACGCTCGGATACGAGCGTCGTTTTTCTTGGTGGAGTCGATTCCTCGAAAATGGCGATGAGGTTGGGTTCGTCAAGGCGCTGCTCCAAGGGCAGCCAGATGCCCCGACGTACTTCGCACGCATGAAGCATGACAATCGCGGTTTCACGCCATTGCTGCATTCGTTGCCGCAACCTCCGCTGCTTGACGCGGCAGCCCTGCGCGCGGCGCTCGACGCGGGCGCTGCGCTCGTCGATACCCGCCCGCGCGATCAATTCTGCTCGCTCCACATCAAGGGGGCGCTTTCGGTGCCGGATCGATCCCCCTTCGCAAGCCGCAGCGCGTGGTTTCTTTCCCCCGACCAACCCATCGTGCTGCTAGCGGACTCAGAGCGAATAAAGCCACTCGTGTGCGCGCTTGTGCGGGTGGGTTTGGATCGCGTGGTCGGCTACATCAAAGACGTACAATCCTCGGGACTGCCAACCGCCTCGTTGCCACAAGTGAATCCGGAGGAGGCCAAGCGGCGTTGGTCTGCGCGCGAGGCGGTGCTCATTGATGTGCGCCAGCGCGCTGAGTTCGCCGTTGCCCACATCCCAAACACCACGCACGTCAGCGCGGGTTCGCTCGCAGCAAGCCTCGCGGTCATTCCGCGCAATCAGCCCATCCTTGTGTTCTGCGCCGGCGGTGACCGCTCGGTGGCTGTGGCCAGCGTTCTGCGTGCCTCGGGCTTCGAAAACGTCGCCAACATGCGTGGCGGCTTTGACGAATGGAAGTCACGCGGCTTTCCCGCCGAATCTGGGCTCTAACGCGCTCCACTTCGTTCGCGATTTGTTCTAGCAGTGTAGGTCCAGTGCAACCCGAGTCGAACAGCCTAGCTTCGCTTTTTAACAACCTTTGTAAGGAGGTTTGCAATGGCTTCTAGGAAGCAGTTTTTGGCGACAACTGCGCTCGGTGTTTCGGCTGCAGCTCTTTCCCAGGCGAGCATCGCGGCTGCGGCGCCAGCCGGCCGCACGCCGGTTCACTTTCACGTTGTCAAGCCTGGCGAATTCGACAACGCGGCAATGACAAAAATCCTTACGCAAAACAATGACAACAAACAAGTCTTTCAATCTGTCGAGTTGCTCACGATCGCCCCGGGCGTTGCGAGCCTCTACATCCACATGCAGAATGCGATGAACGCTTATCAGTTTTCTTACGGCTTAGGTGCAGGGAGCTTGGCGACGCTTGCCGTGCTCATTGGTCCGTCGATCGTGCTGGGACTCAACGACGCGATGTGGCACAAGTATCATATTGGCGCGGCGTTCAAACTCGACTCGACCAACACGTACTACCAGGCGGATTCGAATCTCGACCCATCCGCGAGCCCCGACGATCCCAATGGAATCTATCAGGACTGGAGCGCGCAAGCGTGCCTCAAACGCGGCGCGTCGTTCATGATGTGCCACAACGCCACGACGGCTGTCGCCGGGGTGCTCGGGCAGGCAGCCAACGTTGATCCGGCCACCGCGCTCTCGGACTTCGTCCACAATATGCTCCCAGGGTTTCTTATGGTTCCCGCGGGGGTTGCAGCGGTGCAAGCAGCGCAGTCAAATGGTTGGAAACTGTTTCCGATCATCTAAATGGCGTCGCTCGTCTTACTTGCGCTCTACGGGCTGATCGTTGGTATCTCATTAGGGCTAACTGGCGGAGGGGGATCGATTCTCACGGTCCCTCTCCTCGTTTATCTCGTCGGCCAACCCGTGCACGTCGCCATTCCGACCTCCCTTGTGGTCGTGGGCGCAACCGCATTCTCTGGCTACGCCCGCCGGATATCCCAAGCGAACTCATTCGACGGAATCGTGGTTGGTCTCGCGGGCATTTTTGGCGCCGTGCCCGGACGGCTCTTCGCGCAATCTTTTTCTGGTCGCACGCTGTTGCTGCTCTTTGCGGCGATCATGCTCGTGGCTGCGGTCTTGATGTTTCGCTCAAAGACGTATACCTCGCGGACTGGGCCAAGACCACATTGGGCTCTGGTCATCGCTGTCGGTGTGGCGATCGGATTCCTTACCGGGTTCTTAGGGGTGGGGGGTGGGTTTCTCATCGTTCCGGGTCTCGTGCTCTTGCTCGGCACATCAATGGAGATTGCGATACCAACCTCACTGCTCGTTATCGCCATCAACTGCGCCTCGGCCCTCCTCGGCCCGCTCTTGCTCGGACAAGGCTCGGCGACGATCGGAGCTATCGATTGGCGGGTTGCACTCCTCTTTGTGGCCGGCGGTATTGTGGGCGCGTTGTTGGGACGAGCGGCCGCCAGTCGGCTCGATCAGCGAATGCTCAAGCAGGTGTTTGCGGTCTTCATCTTCGCTATTGCGCTCTTTGTGGTGGGCAGCACTACGGGAGTGATCCCACTGGCCGTAAAATAATGGGGTGTCGTGAATTTATTCGCGACACTACTTAAGCGAGGCACGCATGGCTGACAGAGGCGGATTGCTTCACCCGGATATCGACGACTACGATCCAAAACAGACCCAAGCCGAAGTAAGTGCCGGTGCGATGCTCGTCGACGTCCGCGAACCACACGAGTGGAATCTTGGTCACCTGCCCGGTGCCCAGCACATTCCAATGGGAGAGATCCCAAGTAGACTTGCGGAGCTTCCGCGCAACCGAAAGATCATCTTTACTTGCCGGTCTGGCAATCGCAGCGGTCACATCAAAGACCTGCTCATCGATGAGTTCGGCTATACCGACGTGCACAACCAACTCGGCGGTATTATCGCCTGGCAGCTCGACGGGTTGCCCACCGTCAAATGATTCGGGCGGCCTCGCTCATTTCGCTCGCAGCCGGGTGCGCGATCGTCGTTGCCTGCGCGGGCCAGATGCACTCCCAAACGCAGGCGCCCGCAATCGATCCGGCGTCAGTTGCGGCCAACGCAACGTTTCCGCCAGGACCTTCGGGTCAGCTGATCGCGTATGGTCACGACCTCATCGCGCAAACCCCCAAATATGCAGCCGAGAATATTACAGCACGCATGTCGTGCGCCGCGTGCCATCCAAACGCGGGGCGAACGCCTCACGAAGGGTCGCTCCTTGGCATCTACGCCATGTTTCCCCAGTGGAACAAGCGTTCCAAACGCTTCATTGCATTGCAAGACCGCATTGCCGAATGTTTCCTCTACAGCATGAATGGCAAACCCCCAGCATACTACAGCAAAGAGATGGTTGCGATCACTGCCTACATTGCCTTTCTTTCACGCGGTGCCAAAGTTGGCGAAGGTTTTCAAAATCAGGCTGCCGTGAAGGTCAAGGCCGGCGCTCCAAATGTCTCCAATGGAGCGCGTATTTACGCGGCGCGCTGCGTGTCGTGTCACGGCGCGACTGGCAACGGTGCCATGGATGGAGATCCTCCGTTGTGGGGATCGGCGTCATTTAACGACAAAGCCGGCATGAGCCGGATGGATCGCATTGCCCCGTTTGTGCGGACAGCCATGCCCTTCAACGCTCCCGGCACGCTCTCCGACCAAGAGGCAACCGATGTTGCCGCATTCATCTTGAGCCAGCCTCGACCGCATTTTGACAGGTCGAAGCTCGTGCAGTTTCCGTTAGAGAAAGCTTCTTATTTCTAATGGAACCTACACGCGAGCAAGCGTGGGACCTTGTTTGCCAGCACGTCAAAAACCCGGCGCTGCGCCGCCACATGCTGGCGGTTGAGACGGGCCATGCGGTCGTATGCGCGTAAGCTTGGAGCGGATGAAGAACGCTTCGCTATTGTCGGGCTGCTGCACGACTTCGATTGGGAAATTCACCCGAGCGTGCAGGAGCATCCCGAACTTGGCTGCCGCATGCTCGAAGATCTCGGGTATCCAGCCGATATCGTGAAAGCCATACGCGGCCATGCGACCTACCTGGGCGTGCCCCGAGATACCGATGTAGCGCGAGCGCTCTATGCATGCGATGAGCTGAGTGGCTTTCTCACGGCGGTAGCCTACATTCACCCGTCAAAGACGATTCGTGAAGTGACCGTAGCGTCGGTAAAGAAAAAACTGAAAGACAAACGGTTTGCCGCCAACGTCAACCGCCAGGAAGTTTATGAGGCAGCGCAGGAGTTTGGGGTGATGCTGGACGAGCACATCGCATTCCTTATCACGGCTTTCACCGAGAACTCCGCCGCTCTCAACCTCTAATAATGTAGCAGCGAACCTTCAGGTCCGCTTTGGAGCGCGAATTCATTCGCGCGTTGGAGAATAAGATGGAACAAGCAACGTTTGGAGCTGGATGTTTTTGGGGCGTTGAGTCTGCCTTCCGCCAAATCCCCGGCGTGATCGACGCCAAAGTTGGCTACGAGGGCGGGACGCTCCCAAATCCAACGTATAAAGACGTGTGTTCGAACAAGACCGGTCATGCAGAGGTCGTGCAGATAACGTTCGATCCAAAGCGCGTGTCCTACGAGGCGCTGCTCGCTGCGTTTTTTGACCTGCACGATCCCACGCAGCTCAATCGCCAAGGCCCAGACTTCGGCACGCAGTATCGTTCGGTGATTTTCTACCACTCGCCCGCGCAGCAGGCGGCAGCGCAGAAAGCGCTCGCCGAACTCTCAGCCTCCGGCCGCTACAAGAAACCTATCGTTACGCAGCTCGTGCCGGCGACGACGTTCAACCTCGCTGAAGAATATCACCAACGCTATTTTGAAAAGATGGGAATCGCGCCGACGTGCCATACATAAACACTCCATGTGGCAGTGGTGTGCACGGTGATAAGCTGCCTTAGACCGTCATCCTGACGACTTCTTCCAGCGTTGTCCTTCCGTCAAGCATCCGCTGCACGGCATCAGCGCGCAGATCAGAGTAGGGGAGAACCTTCACGACATAATCCAAAAGTTGGGTTGAATCTGGCCACACGACATCAATGCTGGCGCTCACCAAGACATCCTCGCCGGCAGACAGCTCTGCAATCCCCCTGTCACCGACCGCTAACGGGTCAGCTGTCCACAGTCCAAGCCCACCGATGCTCACGTCGGTGGTTGTTCCCGAAGCGGTAGTGCCGTCTTGCGTACCCACGCCAGCTGATAAACGAACGCCGCGCCGGTTGAATTCACGGCGCGCGGCAATGGCGGCAGCAGGTTGCGGGGTGATCATCTAGTCACCCATGCCATCGGTTTGCAGGCGCTTTGCCTGCATCGTCCCACCGGTTGTGTGACGTCGCGACCGGCCATTTTGTCGCATCTTCACGGAGACTGCAACCGGTCTTCGGACCGCGCGCACAGGTCATCAGGGATAATGAAATACCCATGCCCGATAACGAAGATGTGGATACCAGCGCCTCCCTCCGAGATCTCGAATACATTCGAATCGCAGCGGATAGTTCCAATGACATTATCACGATTGCGGCGTCGGATGCGAAGAGACCCACAGAGCTCCTTTTCCTTTATGCTAACGAGGGTTGTGCCCGGTTGTTCGGTTACCGCGTCGGTGAGATCGTTGGAAGTCCGGTCACGATGTTTGATGGCCCGGATACCGACCGCGTAGCCCTCAACGCATGGCTCGCCCGCGCGAAGCTCAACGAGACGGCCACTGCTGAGCTGCTCTTATATAAGAAGGATCGAACGCCGATCTGGGTCGAGCTGCGGTTTCACGCAACCAAGATACAGGATGGCCAAATTGTTTTTGTCGGAGTCGGACGCAACATCAGCGACCGACGCGTGGCGCAAGCCAAGATCAACGAACTGATTCGGATCGATTCTCTCACCGGCTTGTTCAACAGAGCATCACTCGCGGAGCAGCTGCAGGCCGCTCTGGACCACCCCCATTTCGCGGGTAAGATGACGGCCATCTTGCAACTGGATGTGGACGACTTCAAGAGCATCAACGAGCTGCACGGACGCGGCCAAGGGGACAAGCTGCGGGGGTTCGCCGAGTCGGTGGTCGCCGCCATTGCGGCCGCCGGTCTGGTTCCCCAACAGGTGGTTATCGAAGTTACAGAAACCGCGATGTTCGAGCCAGCGGTGGTCCTCAAGGTCCTCGGGTCGCTGAGAGCCTCAGGCATCAAGGTCGCATTCGATGATTTCGGCACGGGATACAGTTCGCTCGCCTGGCTGCAGCGCTTGCCCAAAGACATAATCAAAATTGACAGATCGTTCATTGATGAATTGAAGTCAAAACCGTTTGAAGGGACGATGGCCGACGTGATTGTGATGATCGGTCACCGGCTGGGCTTGGTCATAGTCGCCGAGGGAGTCGAAACGCGCGAGCAAGCCGCCGTGTTACGCGACCACGGATGCGACTTGGCGCAAGGCTATTACTATAGTCCGCCGGTGCCGGCGCATGCGTTCGAGCAAATGATCGCGGGATGCAGTGTGATGGGCAATGCCTCCTAGGCTCTCCGAACGGCCAAGCGTCGACCAAACCTGGCGGTGGCACCTACAGAAGATGGCTGAACGTCTCTTCAGCACTTACAGGATTTGGCTGGTGCTTGGATCGGCTGTCTGGTGGCTCGTGGGCCCTCACCCGGCGGGAAGTCGCAACGAACTCGAGTGGATAATCATCGCGGCTGCGGCAGCATTCGCTCTCATCAACGAGTTTGTTCTGAGGTACGATTTGTCCATCGCCCGGGCGTTCCCATTGGGGACAGTTCTCGCCGACTGGGCGATTATCGGATCGAGCGTGTGGGCGTCCGGCGGCCGCAACAGCCCATTCCAATTTTTTATTCTTGTTGGTGTCGTAACAACTGCGTTACGCGTGCCCGTCAGGGTGGCCATTCTGCCAACCCTAGGATATGTCGGGCTATCGCTGCTGTTCGGCGATCTTGACAGCCTCATCCCCGACGCAGTTCTCGTCGCCGTTCTCGGCATGCTGGTCGCGATTTGGTCCGACACGATGCAGCGGTTGCATCTCGCGGCTGTGCGCGATCCGCTGACAGGTGTCTATTCACGCGACTTCGGCATGATACGGTTAAAAGAGGCCATCGCTCGAGGCCCGTTCCCGTTCGTCGTGGCGGCGATTGACCTCGATGGGTTCAAGGCCGTCAACGACGTGCATGGTCATGAGGCCGGCGACATCGTGCTGCGCCAAGTGGCGCACAGCATGATTTCTAGTCTACGGTCGGATGATTTCCTATGCCGAACAGGGGGCGATGAATTTATGGTGGTGTTCAGCGATATCGATGTGACGTCTGCGCTGGCTATTGGCGAGCGCCTGCGCGCTATGGTGGCATCATCGCCAATCCGCCTCCGAGATGAAAACACCGCCGTGACGGTCACGCTGAGCCTTGGCCTTGCAGAGGTCGTCGCGGGCACGAACGTATCCACTTTGTTGAAGGCCGCCGATCAGGCGATGTACGAGGCAAAGAAAAAGAAGAACGCCGTGGTCGCGGCGCCGTGTCTCGACAGCAAGCTGCCGGCCACGTCATCGCCTGCGAATGCTGTATCGAAGCTTGAAGACACGAAACAACAGGCGCACGCCATATCTAGGTGATACTGGCAAAGCCACAGAATATATTGACCATTCAAGCGGAAGAGGGAGCACCTAGGTCATGAAAGCTCTCTATTCGTGAGCGACACGCAACAGGCCCGGCATATCTCCTTCGCGCAGGCAGGCGACCTATTGCGGTTGCGGTTGAAGCATGGCTCGATGGCGCTCGAGTACTACGCGCCGTTTGATGTCGATCATCAAACACCCCACACAAAAGATGAGATCTACATCATCATGCACGGGCATGGTTGGTTTCGTCATGGCGCTGAACGCGTCGCGTTCGCCGAGGGTGATGCGCTTTTCGTTCCCGCGGGCTTGGATCACAAATTTGAGGAATTCAGCAAAGACTTCGCGACCTGGGTGATCTTTTATGGAACTGAGGGCGGCGAACAAGATATCCCAGCGCCTATTTGATTGGTTGCGGTGTGTCCACGTAATCTTCGTACACAAGCCCTTCGGCAATTTCCATCGACTCACCCAAAAGATGGTGCGCCAGCGCCGCATCCTCGCACGTTTGATTCGCGCTCTTGAGGTTCGCCAAGACATCACTGACCTGGGAGTGAGTGTCGAACGCATACCACGAGGCGCAGGCAATCTCGCCTGCCGGAATGCCGAGATGGGTTGCTTGCGCGTAGCTTGGTGCTCGTTGGCCGGGGAAGCGCGCCTCGAGCGCGTGGGCAAAGGCAGAGTAGCGCTCCGGCGAGGATTCAACATCGAGTAGCGTCGTCTCCACAGAAAGACCGATGGTCTGGGCCGCGTACATTTCGTCTGACGCCTGTTGCGCTTTGGCGAGCGCAGCGTCCCAAGCAGTCAAGGCCGGTCCAATATTGGGGGGCCTTGGCGACGCCGTGCCCTGTCCGTGCTCCTGATACTGCGGGAGAGCGGTCGGAGTCATCACGTTGGACAGAATCTGTGTTGCAATCAGCGCTTGCGCGATTGCGGCACGGCTCTGCGCGATGCTATCGAGCAGCTGATCGTTGGATCTGTTCAAACCGGCAGTCATCGAGGGATAGTATGGAAGCAGCGCTTGGTATTTTGGCGTTAGCGGTGCGTCGTCATCAAACGGCCCGGTCATCTCGCGCAGTGCATCCTGATTCGGGCCAATCAACCCGGGCGCGGTCGAGACCACATCGCTAATCGCGTCGACAGTCCCCGACACGTCGGCGTCGAGGTGTGCCAACATTGCCGCCATCGCACCTCCGCCGCTCGCTCCCCCGGCGCCGCTCGGCTGGGGACCTTGGGGCGATCCTTGGGCCGTCGCCTCCATCGCAGTCGACACTCTGGTGATTTGCTGCTCTAAATTGTCGAGCTCACCCGCTCCAATGCGCGCATCATTTTTTGCTTGCGTGAGCGCAGTCTGCGCGTTGGATTGGGCCATCTTCAGCGCGGCGCTCGCCTGTTTGCGTCGCGGATCGTCCGGAGAAATTGACACCAGCATCACGCGGCTATCGGGCGCAGCGAGCGCTCCGGATTCGCGCAGCGCATAATCGAGTTGCGTGACATGCTCTGCCACAAGAGGGCTGCTCCCGTCTTTGAGCTTTCGCAGTTTTGCCTGAGCGTAGCTGTAGCGGCCTTCTTGCTGATCGTGGATTGCCTGCGCCGTGAGGGCAGCGTCCGTCGGGCGATCGAGCTCTGGGTATCCAAGCAAATGCGCCACGCGGTCTTGGGGCACGGGGTGGTCGATAAAGGCCTTGTCTGCTTTGCTCTCAGGACCGGAGTCCATTGCGCCGAGTTTGGCCATGACGTCGACCGCCGCTTCCGGATCGAAGCCAGTCTGGTCTGCGAGGCGCATGCCGTAGTGATCGGCTTGCAACTCGTCGAGGCGCGAAAACTTTTGAGTTGCCATTTCGCCGCCAATATCACCTAAAACGCCCGCCACCGGCGACACGATCGAGACGAGCGCGGTGAGAATGCCGATGATCGTGCCCTGGTTCGATGACTTCACGACATGTCGCAGCTCAACGTGACCCATCTCGTGCCCCATGGTGGCCGCGAGGTCGTCATCGGAAGAAACGAAGTTCAACAAGCCAATGTCGACGTGGATAAAACCACCCTTCATGGCGAACGCGTTGATGTCGGGTGTGGCCAAGATCGTGAAGGTGAAGTTGATGTCGCGTCGCTGGCGGTGCTGCGCCAACTGGCCTCCGATCGAATTGACCCACGCGACGAGGAATGGATCCGTTATCTTGATGCTATGGGCATCGACTTCGGCGCTCTCTGCTTTACCCTGCGCAACTTCTTGCGCCGTCGACAGAGCGAGCGCGGGTAATACAGAGGCCTGACCCAGCGCAGCGATGGCGATGAGAGCGGTAAGATATCGAGCTAGAAGGCGAAGCACGGGGACTCTCCCGATTGCGCCATTGCGACGGCTAGTACCTGCACTTTACTTAATTCTAAAGTGTCAATCTGTGACTGGCCTTAGAAAAATGTCCAAATGAGAGCCAGGAATTACTGCGAGACGATGAGCGTCGACGTGCTCGTGCGCCCGAATTCCTCTGGCGCATATTGCAAATGCACGTCGGCACCTGGCCATAAATAACTTCCGGGTGTTACCGAACGCACCAAATAGTGCAAGGTGTAGACGCCTGCCTCCAGCCGCGAGGCGTACGCGACCACGCGATCTTTGTAAATTGTTTGGTAATCGATTTCCCAAGAATCTCCCATCGCTTCGAAATACGGTGTCGACGTCTTAAAGATCGTGTCAACCGCTTCCAATCCTGCGGGCAATTCGTCCGTGATGACCGCATGATCGACGGGGTGGTCGGTGATGATTTCAAGGCCCACGTCGTAGATCTCGCCGGGCGCGAGCGTCAGGGGATCGTTCGGCGCATTGAGTCCCATTTTTGCTAACACGGTATCTTTATTGGCCGGACGAATTTCACGAGTAATACGCAAGCCGGCAAGCTGACCTGGTTGATTGCCTTTCAAACGATAACTGTACGAGACAAAGTAGTGCAGCTGGCCTTTGCCGGATTTCGCCAACACGAGATCGTTCGAGCCTGCCGGTACGTCCGCCATTGGCACGGTGCGTTGATCGGTTGTGATCTTGTATCCGGTGAAAGATACCGATTGCAGGGTCTTGCCGCCAAGCGTGGACATTGCGTTGAAATTTGGGGGCTGTGGCATGAGCGCCCCATACGCAATGAGCGCCGAGAGCGCTTCCGCGGTGTCGTACGAATCCTGCCACGTGCCATTGTGGCGCAGCGCGAGCAAACTGCTCAGCAGCTTGTCAAGTAAGGCGGGATCGCTGTTGCGCGCAACATACAAGCGCAGCGCTTGCGCGCGCATCACTGCCGGCGACGCGAGCCAACCCCACTCCTCTGGATAGTTGATCGTCGCAAAGCGCCCGGTCACATAGATCGTCTCTTGGAGTTTGTCGGCCATCGTTGCGCCCTGCGGCTGCCAGGCCGGAAAGCGCAACAGGTAGCGCGCCAGTTCCACTTGACCGAGCAAATCGAATCGCTCGCGGTTGTCGTAAATGTCCGAGAGAAAATCATCGCGGGCCTCGCCGAGGTCGCCAAGTGCGAGCAAGATGTCGAGCCGAACGCGACTCATGCACGGTTCGATGCCGGAGCACACGTCGGGATCGGCGAGCTTGCGCTTGAGATAGGTCTTGACGCGCGCGATCATCGCCGGATCGACGTTGAGTCCGGCCGCCTGCGCCGCGGCGAGGCTCTTGGCAGCATACGGTGTCACGAACACGTCAGATTCTGAAGAGCACGGACACCACCCGAAGCCGCCGTCAGCCTTCTGCAGCTTCGCCAATTGTGCTAACGCCGCCGCCGCGCTCGCACTTGCATTGAACGAACCGAGTGATTGCGCGTAGCGCTGGGCAAGCAGTTTGAGATCCGCGCTGACCATGAGTCGGCTCGCCGCTGGCTCGAGGAATGGCAAGTCGTTCGCATTGAGCACTCCCATCGCGGGGACAGTCACTTCGGGGATCAGCGTGCTCGCCAAGTCAATCTGCAACCCGCCGCTGTCGCTCGCCGCATGAGGATCGACGCGAATGGGAATTGTTGCGCTCGCTTGCGTGACACCCGACTCGACAACGGACTCCATCACCGAACTCGGCGTGCGAATATCCAGCGGAACCTGGAAGGCGTCCGTGGCGCCAGCGATACCGCTCTTAAAGGTTACCTGCGCCGTGCCTACTCCGGTTGCGAATATGGTAAAGCGATAGGCGGCGGTCCCTGCTTGCGCAGCGGTCGAAAAGTTTGTGGAGCTCGTTGCGTTATTCGCGGACTGGAAGACGAGCGGACCGGTCAGCGATCCCAAAATGTCGAGCGTTCCTGAACCCGCCGAAACGTTCGTGACGCTCACGCCAGCCTGCATCGAGTCTCCCGGCCGTGCGAACTGTGGCAACAGCGGATTGGTGACGAGCGGCTTTGAGGTCACAAAGGTCGTGTCGGCGTTGCCGAAACGGAAGTCAGCACTGTCCGATCCGGCAGCCACTGCCACTACCATCACCCGCCACGTTGTGAGATCATCCGGTAACCGGAAACTGATTTGAGCTCTGCCGCTCGCGTCCGTATGCAGCGCGCCGTTATAGTAAGCAAGCGGAGCAAAGTTCGTGCGCACGCGCGTGCTCGCGGCTCCAGCCAGGAATCCACCTCCGTATCCCCAGCCCTTTTGCAGTGGGGATGCCATCTGCTGGAGGACGACGTTCGGTCGATTGTCCGCAAAGATGGTCGAGATGAACTGCGGCGCGTACACGGTCTGCACGAGATCCGGCGGCCGGTAGCCGGTGAGTTGCAGCACGGTCTCGTTGACGACCATGACCGCAAGCTCTCCTTGACGTGGCTTGCCTTGCGCGTCGCGCACGGAGAGTCTGACGGTTTGTTGCGCCCCGGGTTCGAGATTCGCGTGCACAGGCGAGAGCGTCACTTTCAGATACTTGTTGTCGAGATTAATGGCAAACGGAGCAAACCCGGTACGGACCAAACTGTCGATGCTGCCCGGCGCGAGGCTTCGCAACGGTTTTCCGCGCCTCACGAGCACGGCTTCCACGGCCGCATTGGGGAGCATGTCGGCGGTCACGCGGAACTTGACCTCCGGCGCACTGCCGCTCACGCTTTGCACGGCGCTGTAAAGAATCTTATTACGGATCACTGCGAAATAGAGCTGCCCGCTGGGATACGGTGACTGGATAAGCGCCGTGGCGATGTCGCCCGTGTGATACGTTGTCTTGTCGAGCTTGACTTGCAAGACGTTGCGATCGTACGCGCCCCAGTCCACCTCGCCGGGACCGGTCACCCAGACCTGGGTATCGGTGGCCGTTGTGTCATCTTTGGCATCGCCAAAGTTCGCCCGAATTCGATACGGTCCGGCGGCGCTCGGGGTGAGCATCACGCTTTGCGGTGAATCGCCTGAGGTGGCTTGCCCGGTTGCGACCGTTTTGTACTGCACCGCATTGACGTCTGTGTCGCCGCCCTCAACGACTTGCGTGGCGTTGCCGTACGTCATCTGCTGCAGTTCGAACTTGACATCGCGGCCGCGGAGCAACGATCCGGTCGCATCGGAAACGACAAACTTCACCACGATCGGTTTACCGGCCGTCCCCACCCAGTCACTCTGCAAGCCGATCAACGCATCGCCCGGCAACACCGTGAACGTCTTGGAATTTGCGACCGAGAGATTCGAGACATCTACCACTTGCGCGTCGACTTCGTAGGACAACGGATAGGGCACGCTTGCGTCAACCTTGATCTGCTGCTCGAACTTACCCGTGTCGTTTAACGCCTGCTTTGTTTGCAAGACGTCGCTTGAAATCGACGGAGGCTGTTCGGGCCAAAACCACTGCCGTCCAAAGGTGTAGTCGTCCCAACCTTTGGGAGAAAACGTTGTCTGCTGCCGCGTGACGTAATAACTGGCTTGACCTGCGGCCACCGGAGAGCCAAAAAGATAGGCGCTCGTAGCCGAGGCAAGCACGGTATCACCGGCGTAGGCGACATCTTTATCGAGCGTCAGATCCACCTTGAAATTGGGCGGCTTGAACTCAGCCACGCGAAAATCACCCGTCACCGTCGCACCGTTGGCAGCCTTGGCAGAGACCGAATAATACCCTAACGGCAAATTTGGGCGTAGCGGCAGCTCGAAAGAAAACATGCCGTAGGAATCGGTCGTGTGTTGGCCGAGATCGCTCTTGCTGCCATCCGGCGCGAGCAGGGTTACTCGATACGGCGTACTGCGATCCTGATGCAGCACGCCGTTTTGCACGTAGTAGGCGGCGCCCGTAAACTCGGCCTTTTCGCTGGGCTGATAGAGCGAGCGATCGGAAAAAATCGCGCCACGCGACTGAGGATCGCCGCGATCCCACTGGGCATCGATACCGTATCCATACGCTCCAGCATAGGGATCCGTGCGCACGTAGGCCCAATCAGCGCCTTCGCGCGCAATGGCCACCAGTGACGGCCCGCCGTAACTCCCGAGGCTGCCTGCGATGCAACGCTGCATCTCATTATAGGGGATGAGGAGCGAGCCGCTCGCGTCCGTCGTACCGGTCGCGCACGGGGCCGCGGGCGAGCTGTAGACTTCGACCTGCGCAGCCGACACGTTCGAGCCATCGGAGAGATGCTCGACGCGCACCAATCCTTGCGTTGGAAACCATTGCGCGAAGACGCCGAGGTTCGTCAACTGGATGAATCCGTAAAACTTTATCAGCGGCGGGTCTTGCTGCGTCGTCGCCATGGCACCGTAGGCGAGCAAGCCGGTTGTGCCGCCAAGTTTCTGGCGCAGGGGAACGGCGATGTTCAGCACTTGATTTTTCGCCGCGTTGACGTGGAGGGCGGGCCAGCGTGAAGGATCAGGCAACATCGACCCATTGGTGTCGTCGGGATATGGGTTATCGTACGCGACGATGTCGCGAGGCTGCAGCACTTTGAATGTTGCAAAATACTGAGCATTGACCAGATTCACGGCTGAAATATTTAACTGCAAGTTGTCGTCGGCCGGGAAGATATTCACACCATCAGGCATCCAAAAATTTGACGTCAGATCGCCGGTGGCGAGCGTGACCGCTTTGGTCGTGCCGAATGTTTGACCAAACGAATCCGTAACGCCCGGCCCTACGGTAATGCGATAGGTCGTTCTTGGCGCAAGCCACGCAGTATTGACCGTGACGACGTTATCACCGTCTGACACTTGCCACAAACCAGCGGTGCTCTGCGGCACGGGCGCCATCGAGAGATTCTTCTGCACGGAGTCTGCAACGAGCGGGTTGCTGAACTGCAACTGCGGCGAGCCGCCTACATACCGGTCGACGACTTGGGTATTACGACTCAGATAAAAGTCGAGCACACCAAACGTTTTGATTTGACCGACGAACTGCTGTGTGCTCGGCAGGTTGCCGCGCGCCGGCATCAACCCAGCAGATATGACCACGTTGTATGTCGTGTTCTTGTCCAGCGGCTGCTTGGGAGTGACGAGATATGGCCACGCGCGGACCGAGGCATCGTAGCTCATCTGCGGTTGATCTTCGTCATTCGGAGATGGCGTTTGCGATGTGTCCGGTGCGATCGTCACGGGCGCCGTGGCTCTGGTGCGCGTGTTGACCAACGTGACGTGGTCGGCGAGCGACTGTGGATCAAGTTCGACATTTGATTTGAAACGGATCGTCGGCGTCAAACTCACTACTTGCGCTGGATTGCCGAGTGAATCCTGATTCGTCAAGCTGGGAAGATCTGTTATCTCGAGCGGCGCGGTGGTAAAGGTCCACGAAAGATCGCGGTCGAGCGTGTGACCGGATACATCGCCGAGCCCCGCGTGCACGGTGATGCGGATGCGGGTTGCCAGCGGCAGTGCTTGGTCCTGCTGGAAGCCAACCATGCGCGGCGTCAAGAATCGAAAGCGACCAGCCAGCGCAGGATCGATGCTGAACTGCGCGAGTGCCTGCTGCTGCGACGGATCTTCGATTGCTTGCAGTGGAATGAGCGGATTTCGAAAAATGATGCGAATTTGCGCGAGCGATTTTGCTTCGCCTTGCGGGCTGATCTGCTCGATCCAGGCTGTCAGCGTGGGCGACGGAACGGGCGACACCGCGGGAAGCGCCCGCTCGGGCGCACCGCCCTTGACCGTTGCGCACGAAGCCACGGCGCAACACAGAACAAGAATATGTAGTGTCGCGAATTTATTCGCGACTGCGCATCGCCTTAGTCTCATCGCCGTTGGCTCACCCCTATACGCCGAAACCCAGGGCGCGATCGGCTCTTAGCCGACCGCGTTTGGCCTGCATGAAGGTACGTCACTTTCTTGAACCTTCCCCCATGTTTTCTCGCCGACGCATCTGGGGCGCCCTCGTCACCCTCGCGGGTCTCGCCCTGGCAGTCCGCCTGCTTCCTTATCTCGCACCCATTCGCGCCGGAGATATCACCCAGCACCAACAGGCGATTGAGTTTACCGATCGCAACGGTTTGCCGCTTGGCACGGTCCTCACGAGGGATCAAGAACACACAGTCGCGGTGCCACTCAGCGCGGTAGCGCACAGCTTTCTGCACGCTATCGTTGCTGCAGAAGACAACCGCTTTGCGAGCCACGGACCGGTCGACTACCTAGCGATGGCCCGTGCGTCGTGGCAGGACGTCCGCTACGGATATGCGGTGAGTGGCGCTTCGACAATCACGATGCAGCTGGCCCGGATGATTCGCCCCTCTCCGAGTACGATACCGGGCAAACTCCTCCAGGTCTGGACGGCCTGGCGTCTCGCGGCAGGCATGAGCCGCGCCGAGATCCTCTCCGCGTACGTCAATCGGGTGCCTATGGGCAGCAACCTCTATGGCGTTGAGGCCGGCGCACGAACGTACCTCGGGCTGCCCGCCGCGCAGCTCGACCTCGCTCAAGCGAGCATGCTTGCGGCCATACCCAACGATCCAACCGAACTTTATCCGTACGAGAACTGGGGCGCACTCAAGGCGCGTCAGCGCTACGTGCTCGAGCGCATGCGCAAGGCGGGCTACATAGATCAAATGCAAGCACGACGCGCAGCCGCGGAAGAAATCTCTCTACAGCCACGCGGAGAAGGCATCATTGCCGCACCGCACTTCTTGTTCTGGCTGGCCGCCCAGCTGCCGGACGGCTCGGCGCGCGTGCGAACAACCATCGACCGCAATCTGCAGCAATTCGTTGAAGCCCAAGTCGCCCAAGTCATCGGCGATCTCTCTTCCCGCAACGTCCATCACGCTGCCGTGCTCGTGATCGACAACCACAGCCGCGAAGTGCTGGCGTACGTCGGGTCGCCGGACTACTTTTCGGAAACCCAGATGGGACGCAACGACGGCGTCCAGGCTTTGCGTCAACCCGGTTCAGCACTCAAACCGTTTCTGTACGAATTGGCCTTGGAAACACACGACATCCGTCCCAACACAATCTTAGCGGACGTGCCAACCCACTACGCCATTCCGGGCGCGCTGCTCTACAGTCCCGTCGACTACAATGGATCGTACCAGGGTCCCGTGCGAGTGCGGGTGGCCCTTGCAGATTCGCTCAACGTGCCTGCGGTTCGCGTGCTCTCGATGGTTGGCGTTCCTCAATTTCTCGATCGGCTCCACCAACTTGGCTTCGCTCATCTCACGCGCTCTCCGGACTTCTATGGCCTGGGCCTCACGCTCGGCGGTGGAGAGGTGAGCCTCTGGGAACTCACCCGGGCGTACGTGACCCTTGCGCACCAAGGCCAACCCGCTGACTTTGAAACGGTTCTTGGCTCGGCCTCGGCCGGCCGAACTTCGTCGGAGCGCATCGGCGACGTCACTGCATGGGAACTGGTAAGAGATATTCTCGCAGATTCGCATGCACGTGCTCGAGCCTTTGGCGTCAATTCTGTCTTGGACATGCCGTTTTCGGCCGCGGTGAAGACAGGCACGTCATCTGACTTTCGCGACACGTGGACCGTCGGATTCACAAATGACTATACCGTGGGCGTGTGGGTAGGCAACTTCAATGGCGATCCCATGCAGCATGTTTCCGGCGTCACGGGTGCTGGCCCGTTGTGGAATAGAATCCTGTTGCATCTGCATGAGGATCGGGATCCGCAGGCGTTCGCCGCGCCACAAGGTCTCACACTGGAACCGATTTGTGCGACAACGGGCCTGCGACCCACGCAATCTTGCAACGCGGTTGTGTTTGAGTACTTGTATTCCCAAGACATGGCAGCGTATCTGGCGCCACCGCCGCCCGACCTCGCCCCGCTCTACGATCAGTGGATCTCGACCCAAGAAGCTACGCAAGCCGAGCACTTGCGCATACTCTTCCCTCATAATGGGGACGTCTTTGTTTTCCACCCGCGTGCGGCAGATTTTTCAAAGGACACGCAAGCGCTGCGATTTCAAACAGCGGCCCGCACGGGTCAAGTGGTTCGGTTTTGGCTCAACGGCACGTCGATCGGTAGCGATGCATCAAACGCGGCCTTCTGGCCGCTGCGCGTTGGAACGTGGACGCTTAAGGCCGCGACGAAGACGCAGAGCGATCGGGTAACCTTCACGGTGCTTGAAGACCAAAGTCCGACATTGCGCCCTGGCTTTTCACTCGTCTCGCGCTAAATTCGCCCGTCAACGCCCTTCGACGCGTTTTCTATACACTTCGACTTCTTCTCGCAGCAAGCCGGCGCTGAGTCCGACTTCAAAGACTAACGCCAGCGTCGCGAGCATGAGCACCAGTCCACCCAGGAGCACGATAGAAGGACCGAGCCATTCAAAAGGCGCGTGCGTCGCCTGATCGATCGCGAGCACGACGCTCGACAACAAAAACAACGCTATCGCGATATAGTAGCCCCATAGGGCATTGCGGGCCAGTTCTGCCCGACGAAGTTGCCGATCGATGCGCTCTTCCACGAGCGCAAGGTCGACCATTTGGCCTTCCTTGCGCATTTGTTGACCCTGCAGGATGAAAGCGCGGGTCTGGTCCACCACGCGCCCAAGCCGGACAAGGGTGCTCGCGACAAGCGAGCCTGCCGCCAAGATCAAAATCGCCGGGGTGATCATGGCCGAAACCATGGACATGTCCGGGTTTATCAAAGGATAGCTTCCCATCGTCGGGACAGGATACGTTGCTTCGGGGACGCATCCATTTCGCCGGAGAATACGTAGAAGAGAGTGTTATGCATATAGTCCTAGCTATTCTCAGCGCTCTGCAACTCGCGGCCGCCACGACTGCTGCCGCCCCATCCGAACAAATCGTGCTCTCTGGAGGCTGCTTTTGGGGCATGGAAGCTGTCTTCGACGATCTCAAAGGCGTGACCAACGTCGTGTCAGGCTACTCCGGTGGCAACAAGACAACAGCGCACTATGAGATGGTGAGCACGGGCCTCACCGGCCACGCCGAATCGGTGGAAATAACCTTTGATCCGAGCAAGATCTCGCTCCAACAATTGCTCGGCGTATACTTTCTCGTCGCCCACGACCCGACGCAACTCAATCGGCAAGGACCTGACATCGGCAGTCAGTATCGATCCGTGATCTTCTATGAAGATGATGCGCAAAAGCAAATCGCGCAGACCTACATCAAGCAGCTGACCGACGCCAAAGTTTTTGACGCTCCCATCGTCACGCAAGTCGTGCCCTTGCAAGCGTTCTATCCCGCCGAGGCCTACCACCAACACTATGTGGCGAACAACCCCGACAACCCCTACGTCGTCTACGAAGACTTACCCAAACTCGCACACCTGCGCACGAAGTTCCCAAACCTTATCAAAACATAACGGGGTCTAGAATGTGGCGCCGAACACGCTCGGCTCCGCCAACTCGAAAAGGGCCTCGGCGCGCATGCTGGAACTTCTGGAGCATGCGCATCACTTTTGCTACGCTGCTTGCCTGCTTAGTAATTCTTGCGTTGGGCAACTTCGCATTGCCCGCGCCAAGCCCGCAGCCCACCGCGAAGCCGACGACGAAAGCTGCGGCGCTCTCAAAGGCACAGCAGCAAAAGTTGGCCGAGCTCAAAGCATCGGCGCCGGCAGATGAATATTTTGGGAAAATGAAGCTGAGCTTCCTCGGCATTAACAACACGTTTCGCGACCAGGCGATTCGGGCGGGCGACCACACCACGAATCCGAGTGTCACAGGGCCTCTTGGATGGGCTGAGGATGCGCTGCGCGCCTGGCAAAAAAAATATTCTAAAGATCCGCAGCTGGCGCGCTCGTACTACCTAGCATTCCTCGCCGATCGCAAAATCTGGCTTGCCGACTTCCAGCAGCGCGCGACCACCTACCTCGTCGCACTGAGGCAAAAGTTCCCAACCACGTTCTTTGGCAAACAGGCGAAGGCGGATCTGCAAAAGGGCATGACGATGAATTTTTACGCGCCAGCAATGCCCTGCGACACGAGCGCCCCTGTGTTAAACACTCCTGCGCCGTTGCCAACCGACGATGTCAAAAACAACATCAAAGTCAACGCTATTCCGGTGCCTTGCTACACAATTGCGCCCTCACCGATCCCCCTGCCGGGTATTTCGGCCACACCTATTCCTGAAGTCTCGCCCACACCCGCGCCGGCTTCCCTGACACCAACGCCGATTTCCCCGACAAATACGCCGGCTTCCCCGACACCAACGCCGTCCGCATCGGCTAGCGCAACGCCAACTTAAGCGCGGAACACGCGGAATCGTCCGTCAATCGCAACCAGACCGCTAAAAATCAAAAGCATTCCGAGCAGGCTCGTCAGCGCGATGTGCTCTTTGAGCACGAGAGCCCCGAGCAGCAACGCGCTCGCAGGCGTGAGCAGCGTGACGAGCAAGACGTTGGTTGCACCGGCTGAGGCCAACACCCGAAAGTAAAGTACGTAGGCAAGAACCGTGCTGAGCACCGCAATGCCGAGCAGAGCACCCCAGCCGCTGATCGCCAGTGTTGGTGGGTGTAGCCACGGCTTGTCGAAGACGAGCGCAAGAGGCGCGGTCAGTACCGTAGCGCCAGCGATTTGTCCGGTTGAAGCAACCAACGGTGAAACTCCCATGCTTCGAAACCGTCGACCGTAGACAGCTGCGCACGCATAGCAGATTGCTGCAGCGACACAGGCGAGCTGCGCGAGGCTCGTGAGATTGATGGTCGTCAATGCTTTGGGCCCCATCAGCACCCCAACCCCAAGGATACCGAGCACGATGCCCACCACTCGATTCGGCGTGATGCGCTCGTCGGCAGTGGAGAAATGTGCGATGAGCACGGTGAACATCGGCGTCGTCGCATTGAGGATGGACGCGAGACCGCTTGCGATCTGCGATTCGCTCCAGCTGATCAGACTATATGGGAGAGCGCAATTCAGCGCCCCCATCACGAAGAAGGCTTGCCACGCTTGTCGAGTTCGCGGAAGTGATTGGCGCCGTAAAGTGACGAGCGCAAACAATAGAACAAAAGACAACGCAACTCTGCCGAACACGAGGCTAAAGGGCGAGATTTGACCTACGAGAATTTTATAGAAGAAAAATGCCGCGCCCCACACGACGGAGAGCGCAGCAATTGAAATCCAATCCGCAGCACTCATGATCCTCGACTCACGCATTGGACGTATCATACCAAAAGGTCTTCGCGACGCGCCATCCGGATCGCGACGTTAAAGTTTGTTATGTTGCCAAAGGATGACGCTTAACTTTGTTACTTTGGCCGGGGGAGAATCTGACCAGACAGCAACATGCCGCGGTCATCAAGTGTAGGCATCGCGGCCAAGTACCTGAAAACACTCGCGCACCAGCTCCCACCGCTCCTCGCTCTTGATGACAAAAATGGCAACGCCTTCACCCTCGACTGAAATCCTGGCGTCGGGGGCCAAAGTTTTGTTGCGGTTGCGATCGATATTCAAACCAAAGCAGGCCAGTTGCGAACAGGCGGCCTCTCGAAGGGCCGGCGTATTCTCACCAATGCCTCCGGTGAAAACCAGGGCATCAAGTCCATCCAGACTCGCGATCATCGAGCCGATTGCGCGACGCAAGCGATGCACGTAGACATCGAAGGCAAGCTTGGCGTGAGGCTGGGACTTCTCTCTGCCGGCAAGGATGTCGCGCATGTCACCCGATGTGCCAGAAATTCCCTTGAGGCCGCATTCCTCGTTGAGTGTGCGGCGCAACTGTGCAGCCGTAAACTTGCCACTTTCAATGAGTTGCAGCACAAGGCCCGGGTCGATATCGCCGCTGCGTTCTCCCATGACGAGCCCTTCCATGGGCGTCCACCCCATCGTGGTATCGATGCTTCGTCCGGCATCGATTGCGGCGAGGGAGCAGCCGTTGCCCAGATGGCACGACACGATTTTTAGCTGAGCAAGATCCTTGCCCAAGAGCTGCGCGCAACGCTCCGACACATAGCGGTGGCTAATGCCGTGAAACCCGAGGCGACGCATTCCCCCGTCATCTCGCCATGCGAGCGGCACGGCATACGTGTATGCCTCTTCTGGGAGCGTCGCATGAAACTCTGAGTCGAAGATCGCGACCTGGGGTTTTTGACCAAAAGATCCCTCGACGACCTCGATACCTGCGAGGGCCATGGGATTGTGCTCCGGCGCAAGTGGTGAGGCTTCTTCAATCGCCGACTTGACGTCGTCTGTCACCACGACGCTGTGCCGTGCGAGCCTGCCCCCATGGACGACGCGATGGGCGGCCGCATCAATCGCTCCAAGCGAACTCCCACCCGCACCAGAACCAAACGAGCGCGCAAACAACGCGTGGATGGCCGCCTTGCGGTTCTCGACGTCAACGCTTAGCGGAGAGAGTTGCCTGGCGGACCTTCGCTCAAGAATCGTGGCTCGGCCTGGGATATCTTCCCAGCTCGCTTCCCCGCTCCAGAGTGGCACGGGCGGCGTGAGCTGCACCGGTGTGTTGATTTGGTACAACGAAGCCTTATAGCTGGAAGATCCGGCGTCACATGCTAAGATGCGCATGCTGCATCCTTACGCCCTCGCTCGAGCATCACATTTTCTAGAGCGAAGAGGCCGCGACTTAAGTTGACGCGGCCTCTGCTGTGGTCGGGGCTTTAGGGCTGGCATTTTACCAGCCTGCGCAGCTATTGAATGGCGACCTTCTTGACTTCGGTTGGGCGAAGCGAGGGAACTTCAACTTTCAGAATTCCCTTTTCGAAGCTCGCTATCACCTTCTCGGGATCGAGGTTCTCTGGGAAACTCACCGAGCGTGAGAAGCTTCCCTGACGGAGCTCGCGATAGTGATACTGCTTTTCCTTTTCTCCCACTTCCTTGGAATATTTGCCTGATACGGTCAAGCAGTTACCGTCCACATCGATGTCGATGTCTTTCTTCTCAAGACCGGGTAGCGCCACTTCAATGATGTACGATCCGTTTTTCTTATACAGATCCATCGGGGGTACCGTTAACTCTTGGTATTGTGTTGGCCGCATGACCGAATCCAGGAACGAATTCATCCTGCGACGGAATGTCGAGACTTCGCCGAACGGGGCAATCTCAAAGAGATCTTCAAAAAATGGACGAATCTCTTCTTTCTTTGTGAGCATGGTGGTTGTCATGGCACTTTCTCCTTTCTTCCTTTGAGTAAATTGGCTTCTTTGCGCTAATCGATGGTCAAAAGATTCTCAACCTTCGTCACACCGGGTACGGACCACGCTGCTCGCGTCGCCTCGTCCCGCTCTCGACATGTGTGCACGAGACCCTTGAGTGTGACCCGGCCGCCGCTAGTTTCAACACAGATCCGTTTGGCGATTCGCCTTGCCTCGGCTTCAGCCGTGAGCTCAAACTGACGCTCGATCCTTGCTTTCACACCGCTCGGCGGCGCATTGTTTCTCACCTCGATCACGTTGGTTACGGCGGTGACGCCGACGAGGCTACGAACCGACGTTTCCGCCTCTGACCGTTGGAATCGCCAATCGACCCGTCCGCTCAGAGTGATGTGACCACTCTCCACGGTCACCTGGATCCCTTCAATCGGCAAAAACGTGTTCCAAGATATCGCGGAGAGCGCTGCAGCTGCAATGTTGGCATCCGTTCGCCGGTGCATCTGTGGGAGTTCTACTTTCAGCTCTTCCGCGATGCCGCGAACGCCAAGGATTCGTTTTATCAGATCTTCGATAACATACTTTTGTCCGTAACTGGGGACTGTACCGGTCAGCGTGACAATGCCTTCGCAGACAGCAACCCCGATATCGCCCTCGTCGACGCGTGGATCTGCTGCTAGCTCCTCGATGACGTCCTTGTGGAGTTCAACATCTGCCTTCATGCAAATCACCTCCCGTTTGAACCAGTCTAACCGGGCTGCGCGCCGAGCACTGTGAAGGAGCGGTGAATTTCAACCCCCAAGTGCGACCACTGTCGGTTTTTCAAAACAGACGCGACGAAAGTCGCGTCCGGCGCTTTCTCATCCCGTGGAGTAAACGATTGTGTTTCAAAAGATCTTAGTTCCAGTGGACGGCTCGCCGATCTCCGACGCCGGCATTAGCCTCGCGATCAAACTCGCGGCTCCCCTTCACGCCAAGGTACGCTTTGTGTACGTCGTCGAGCCCGCGAGGGTCTTGGAAGTGGCCTCGGCGCCGATCACGGTTCTCGAACCGGATATCGCGAAGGCCGCAGGTAAAGAATTCTTAGCGGAAGCGGTCGCCCGTGCTCGCAGCGCTGAAGTAAACACATCCAGCGAACTCGCTGAGGGGCCGGCGACCGACAAGATCCTCGAGGCCGCTCGCTCGTTTGGTGCGGATGTCATCGTCATGGGAACGCATGGGCGCGGCGGCATCATGAGGGCGGTGCTCGGCAGTGTCGCCGAGGGTGTCATCCGCCGAGCTCATATCCCGGTTCTTGTCACCCGTTAGCTGAGTAGTCTGCATCCAGCATGCCGGTGCCCGTCAAGAGGACCTCGATCTCTTGAGTGATTTCTTCTTGGCGCGCTCTATTGAGTTGTTGCTGGGCTTGCTCAACGCGCTCTTCTAGCCGACGCAGCGCCGTCGTCATGTGGGCGAAACGTCTTTGATTCTCAACGACGAGTGCAGTCGAGAAGATGTCCTGGAACGCCGCATAGAGATACTGATCGAGAACCTGCCCATACAGCTTCTGGGGAGTTACGTAAAGGAGTGGCGGCGTACGCAAACCCATGCTTTCGCGATCGAACTTCGGAAGTGGGAGGATGTTCCGTATCACCACGCCGGTTTCAGTGTTGTACGCGGTCATAATTTGAAGGAACGTCATGTCGCGCTTTCTCTCGACCTCTTTGCGCGCATCGAGCAGACGGATCAGCGCATCAGGAATTTCTTCCGCAGCCGAAGCTCCGCTAACGACCGCGTCCACGTTTCCCATTTTGGTTCCCAATCGATTGCCGACGACGATCGCCGCATGCGTGCTAGCGGACGGTACGGCGCTCGTGTGCGCTTGCCAAGCATGCACAATATCCGCGTTGTAGTCGCCGCAGAAGCCACGCTCGGAACCGAGGAGCACCCAAAGGTCGCCGCGTCCGCGGGTATTCGCGCTTAGCTCCAGCTCTGGATAGAACGTGATGAGATCGTGTGCAGCGGCGAGAATGTTTTCGATGCTTTTGCGACGGTCAGCCTGGGTTCGGGAGAGCTTTGCGATCTCGACCAGCGCCAGGCTCTTCATCGCAGTCATGACGTTGCCGATCTCTCGCAGTGCGCTCAAACGCACCCGAAGCTCATGGGCCTTCGGCATGAAACTCACGTAACGAGGATTTCACCATGGCGCTCCACTGCGATCGCGTACGCTCCAGCGTCAACGTCGCATCCTGCTGTTTGCTCAGGTGTCCAAGCACCTCGGCAAGCCGGTCGATCGGGACACTGTCAAGCAGTCCGTCATTGAACGCAACCAGCCACGCCATATCGAGCTCCACGGAAGCGCAGGTCAGTCGCTCCTGCTTCAAGAGCTCGCGCAAGCGCGCACCTCGCGCGATCCGCGCCTCGGTCGATGCCTCTAAGCGAGTCCCGAAGTGAGTAAACGCTTCAAGCTCTAACGCTTGCAAGTATTCCAACCGCATGCGGCCCGCTTCTGTGCGTAAAAGCGGATGCTGGGCTCTTCCTCCGATGCGCGACACTGATTTGGTGACATCAATCGCAGGCAGAATACCCGATGCAAAAAGGCGAGCATCGAAATAGATTTGCCCGTCGGTAATGGAGATGAGATTGGTTGGGATAAAGTCGGCAATTTCTCCCTGTCGCGTTTCAATGATCGGCAGCGCGGTCAGCGTGCCGCCCCCGGACGTCTCGTTCAGGCACGTTGCGCGCTCGAGCAGTCTGGAGTGCAGGAAGAAAATGTCGCCCGGATACGCCTCGCGCCCCGGCGGACGGCGGAGGATCAATGACAACGCACGATATGCGTCCGCATGCTTTGAAAGGTCGTCATACACGACGAGGGTGTCCCTGCCAGTTGCCGTCCAAGCTTCAGCTATGGTGCAGCCCGTGAATGGCGCCAAAAACGTAAGACCCGGACGTCGATCCGCTTCAGCGACGACGACGGTGGTGTACGCCATCGCACCAGTTTTGTCGAGCGCCTCGAGAACGCCGACGAGTTTCGATCGACGCTGACCGATCAGCACGTACACGCACCGGACGCCGGAACTCGCCTGGTTGATGACCGTCGCCAGGGCAACGCTGGTCTTCCCTGTGCCTGCATCCCCTATCATGAGTTGCCGTTGGCCTTTTCCAATCGGCAGCAGCGTATCGATAACTTTGACACCCGTGGCAAGCGGCTGGCGGACAAACTCTCGGGTGACAAGCGGAGGCGAACCCACGTCGACTTCCTGCCACGCGGTGGCTGCCGGAATGTCCCCGCCGTCAAGCGGGCGTCCGAGGGGATCGATGACCCTGCCGAGCAGCGCATCGCCGACAGGCGTTGCGGCTCTGCCGTCGAGGAGCGACACTTCGTCTCCGGATGCGATGCCCAACTCGTCATCAAGCACGATCGCTCCGATTGCATGCTCGCGCAAGTGAAAGATGATGCCGCGACCACCGCGCTCGAATTCTACGAGCTGGTCCAGCTTTGCAGACGGCAGGCCATCGATCCAGGCAACGCCGTCTCCTACGGCACCAACGCGACCGCGTTCGCCGACCCGAAGGCGAAAGTCATATGTCTCAAGCTTTTTCTGTTGTCGCTCGAGTGGCAGGTTCGACGAGCCAGGCGTGTGCATGTCAGGCCATTCCATCAAAGAATCGCAGCTCGGCTTGAAGGTTGGCGTCGAGCGTGAACGGTCCGACGTCGATGCGCAGCCCAGCGCGCAGCGCAGGATCTTGCTGGAATAAAAGCTCCACAGGACGTCCGACGGCTGCGGACAGCGCGGTCTGGATGTGTCGGCGAGCCGCTTCGTCGAGGGGATATGCCGTCGTGACCGTCATCTTACCCTCAGCTTCGCTGGCGGCCTTGCCGAGATCCGCGCGGGTTGCCGAAGCCAGAGCATCTAGGTCCGACGCCGCCAGATCGACGATGCCCGCCTCAAGGCTTGGCGAAGCGAGCCGGCCCAACATCTTTGAGAGAAACGCCGTTGCGTGCGACACTGCGGTATGCTCGTCCTCGTCCATGCGTAAGCGCAACTGCCGCTCTTGCTCCGCCATCGTGCGCTCGCGTTCTCGTTGCAGTTCATCCCTGAACGCCAATTTTGCTGCGACACGTTCTGCTTCCAGCTCTTGGGCGAAGACACGCCGAGCTTCCACCTTCTCGCGCTCCCACGACTCCATGCGGTCGCGAAAGCGAGCTTCAACTTGCGCCGCCGCTTTTTCCCGGTCGGCGGCATCTTGCGCAGCCTTATCGACCTGGGCACGACGAGCGGCGATTGCATTGCGGATCGGGCGGTACAGCAGCCACGTCAGCAGCCAGGCGAGAATAAGGAAATTGACGATTTCCAGAACGAACGTGGTCCAACTGAATTCCAAGACGACCGCTCACTTGTGAAGGAGATTTGCCAAGAGTGGATTCCGAAACAGTATGACGAGAACGATCACGAGCACGTAGATGGCCAAGGATTCGATCATCGCCAGGCCGATGAACAGCATCCGGGTGATCGAGGCTTCAGATTCGGGTTGGCGGGCCAGTGAATCCAACGCTTGCGAGATAACGCGACCCATAGCCAAGCCGGGCCCAATGGACGCGATGGCAATCGCAAGTCCGGCGACGATGGTGGAGGCGATGGTGAACCAGCCTAATTCCGTCATAGTGAACCTGCTTTCTGCCGATCGTGGACATCTTGCGACGCGACCGAGCCTGCGACGTAAACGAGTGCGAGCATACCAAAAATATAGGCTTGGATGACTGCTTCGAGCACGTGAAGCATCAGCAAGGGCACCGGTACGAGCAGTCCGGCAAGCACGATGACGATGGCCGCGGCGAGCTGCAAGCTCATCATGTTGCCATATAGCCTGATCGCAAGGGTTAGGCTCCTTGAGAACTCGCTGATGATCTGAAATGGTGTTAACAGTGGACTCGGATCGATGTAGTGCCGTAGATAGCGTCTCCAGCCATAGTACCGCACGGCAAACCAGTGCGTATAGAGGAACACAAGCAACGCAAGAGCAGCCGTTGTCGAGAGGTCGCTAGTGGGGGAACGCAGACCTGGTATGACGCCACTTAAGTTGGAAATCGCGATGAAGACCCACAAGGTCGCGATAAACGGCAAGACAGCCGCGCCGCCGCGCTCGGGAATCACCGCGCGGATGTTTGCTTCCACTGCCTCGTAAAGTTGTTCCAACGTCGCAAGGACGCCCTTTTTGGCATGTATGCTGCTTACTCGTGCAAGGGCCGCAAAAGCGACGAGCAAGACCATGATCCCCCACGTGACGACGACGGTTTCGGTAATGGCGAATGGTCCGATGCGAAAGACCGTGGGAATCGCAAATGGAACTTGCGCAGCGCTCATTTGCGGGTGATGTACGCGTATGCGCTGCCAAGCCCCACGACCAAGCCCAGCAGGATAAGACCAAGAGTCCACTCGATCGAGTATCCCGGCTGCCTGGAATCAAGCGAAATTCCGAGATACGCCCCGGCAACCATCGGCAAAACGATCATGAGACCCAGCGTGCCGAGATAGGCGAGTTGCGCCAAGAAGGACCGCCGACCACCCTCTCGCATGCGGCTAGCCTGAAGCTGCACGCTGTGCTTCAAACGGTCGTTGACGCGTTTCAACGGCGGGTAACGTCCAACACGCGCTGCAGCAATTCTTGTTCGATGCGGCGCAGCCCGCTTTTGATATCGGCAATCGCTTCCTCCTCAGCGCGCAGTTCTTGGTTCAGGCGATCGCTAATGCGGTCGTACGAGTCGTCGAGAAAGTATCGTCTAGTCGTCACCTGCAAGATATTGCGGGAGAAATACACAAGCGCCTCGGGGAGTGCCAGAAAACGCCATTGTCCATCTGGCCCGCTGCTAAAGCGCGCTAAGCCGAAGGTTAACACCGTCATGAAGCGTTCGTGTTTGCCGAGAAGGCCGAACGACCCGGACTCATCCTCGCCAACGAATTCGCGCACATCAGGGATGATTTCGTGCTGCATCGAGCTCTGAAGAACCATCGCAAAGGTCGTCAAGCGGTCATTCCTCCGCGCATGTAGCACTCTTCCTCCGCCACAGAGTCGTAATCACCGCGAAGAAACGCTTCACAATCTCGAAGGGTAACTTCCAGCGAAACGCTGACGCCGGGTAATGACGTTTGATCCGCCGTCGAAAAAAATGGCTGCGTCAAGTAGCGTTGCAGTCGCCGAGCGCGCAGCACGATCTTTCGATCGGCCTCCGAGAGCTCTTCCATACCAAGCATCGTGATAATATCTTCAAGGTTCTTATACGCGGCGAGGTGCTCGCGGACTCCTTTGGCGATGGAAAAATGGCGGGCGCCAAGCGTCTGGCGATCCAAAGTGCGGCTGGTCGATGCGAGTGGATCCACGGCAGGATAAATGCCCTCTGCCGCTTGCTTGCGCGACAGGATGACGACGGTATCAAGATGCCCCAGGATCGCGGTCACTGCAGGGTCGGCCATGTCGTCCGCGGGCACGTACACTGCCTGCACCGAGGTGATCGATCCGGATTTGGTCGACAGAATTCGATCCTCGACCTCCGCCACGTCGGTCAATAAGGTAGGTTGATATCCGACCGTTGCCGGCATGCGCCCGAGCAATCCAGACACTTCACTGCCTGCCTGAACGAACCGAAACATGTTATCGATAAGAAAAAGCACTTCGGTGTTGAGCGCATCGCGGAGGTATTCGGCGTACGTGAGGGCCGTCAAGGCAACGCGGAATCGCACGCCGGGTGACTCGTCCATCTGGCCCAGCACCATGACGCTCCTTGGCAAAAGACCGGCCCGCTGCATCTCTCGCCAAAGCTCGTGACCTTCACGAATGCGTTCGCCCACGCCCGCGAACACCGTGACACCCTGGTGGACTCCACTGATGGCGTGAATGAATTCGGTCATGAGAACCGTCTTGCCCACTCCGGCGCCCCCAAAGAGTCCCGTCTTGCCGCCTCGCACAAACGGACAGAGCAAATCAATGACCTTGATCCCAGTTTCAAGTATGTGTCCCGAACCGGTCGTTTCGCTCAGGGGTGCGGGCCGCGATGCGACGTTGCGCATCTCTGTCGCGATCATTTCGGCCCCTCCGTCCAAGGGCTGGCCAAAGATATTAAGCACGCGCCCAAGACATTGCGGTGACATTGGAACGCGCAGGCCATCACCCGTATCGTACACGGACATGCCTCGCGCAACCCCAGCTGCGCTACCCAAAGTCACCGCGCGCACCATGCCGTTGCCGAGATGCTGCTGCACCTCCATGATGAACCGGCCGTCCAACGCCGGCGCGCGAAGCGCGCGTCGCAAAGGCGGCACGGGGTCGCAGACAATATCAACAATCGGGCCATTGGCGGCAGCGATGGTCCCAATCGCATGGTCGAGCGAGGGCTGCGGGTCTGTTCTCATTGATACTCTTGGCCTTCGTCTCTTGTGACGCGATTCCTGAAACCTTCACAAAACGCGCAACGTCGTCGAACCACGGACGCGCTTGGCGGGATAGTCCGCCAGCGCGGCGTAAGGTGCGACGCGAGAGTGTCGCGTCGGTGAATGGAAAAAGCATGACTGAGATTCGAGAGGAAACCTTTGTCCGCTGCCCTCCGCAAAGAGCGCAAGGATATCTCGTGGCGTACTTGAGGAGCCTTGGCTCGGAAAACGGCGGTTCCAAACTGAAGCTCACGGCGACCATCGGCTCGAAAGCTGGCCCGCAGGTGGCGCTGTCACGTGAGGCCGTGGCAACGCTTGAGCCACTTTCGAGCGAACCATTGGAATATAAGGTGCTCATCCATTGGACTCCCACGAGCTCTGAGCCCCTCCCGAAATTCAATGGTGCATTTCACGTGCAGTGGGATGAGGAATACGGCAATTGCCGTTTGATCATCGAGGGAAGCTATGAACCGCCTCTGGGCGCGATTGGCAAGGTGTTCGACGCAGTAGCGGGCCAGAAAATCGCGCACACGACGCTTGCCACATTGCTTGCCACTCTGCGCGATGCTATCGAAAGCGCTTACCAAAGAGACATGCGCAAGAGCGGGGGATGAGTTCGTCCGTCGTTTCGAATCCCAGCGCACCCCCCTCAGAAGCCGAACTTCGGCTCATCGACGCCTATTGGCGCGCCGCCAACTATCTATCGGTAGGTCAGATCTACCTGCTGGACAACCCCTTGCTCGCCGAGCCCTTGAAGCCCGAACATACCAAACCTCGGCTGCTCGGTCACTGGGGCACGACGCCCGGCCTCAACTTCGCTTACGCGCACATGAACCGGGTGATACGTCGGCATCATCTCAACGCAATCTTCATCATCGGCCCAGGCCACGGCGGCCCCGCGGCGTTCGCAAACGCGTATCTCGAAGGGACGTATAGCGAGCTTCATCCCGAGATCGCGCAAAACACTCTGGGCATGCTTCGTCTCTTCAAGCAGTTTTCGTTCCCGGGCGGCGTGCCCAGCCATGCCTCTCCGGATGTGCCGGGCTCGATCAACGAGGGTGGGGAACTCGGGTATTCCCTCGCCCACGCGTACGGGGCAGTTTTCGACAATCCAGACCTGATCGCGTGTACGGTGATTGGCGACGGCGAAGCAGAGACTGGCGCGCTCGCGACCTCATGGCACTCCAACAAGTTTCTTAACCCGACCCGAGATGGCGCGGTCCTTCCTATCCTTCATCTCAATGGGTACAAAATCTCGGGTCCAACGGTGCTGGCCCGCATTCCCGAGTCCGAATTGGTCGCGTTGTTTGAAGGTTATGGGTATCGAGTTGAGGTCGTTGCGGGCGACGATCCGATGACGATGCATGGCGCGATGGCCGCAGCGCTCGATCGGGTGGTCGTGGAGATCAAGGCGATTCAAGAGCTTGCGCGAGCGAATGGCTTTTCAACGCGACCGGCGTGGCCCATGATTATCTTGCGGACCCCCAAGGGATGGACAGGGCCAAAGAAGGTCGACGGGATTCAGATTGAGGGAACGTTTCGCGCCCATCAGGTGCCTCTGACCGATGTCCGCAAGAATCCAAAGCACTTGCAACAACTCGAAGAATGGATGCGCAGCTATCGTCCCCAGGAGTTGTTTGACGCCAACGGTCGTTTGAACCACGAGGTCGCCGCCACAGCACCGCTCGGCGAGCGGCGGATGAGCGCTAACCCGCACGCGAATGGCGGCTTGCTGCTGCGCGATCTCATCGTGCCTGACTTTCGCGCTTATGCCGTACCTGTGCCGCGTCCAGGAGCAGTCACGGGGGAAGCGACAGGGCAGCTCGGCAACTTTTTGCGCGACCTCATGAGGGCCAATCCTCACTCCTTCCGCGTTGTTGGACCGGACGAGACCGATTCCAATCGGCTGGGTGCGCTCTTCGAAGTTACCGACCGTTGTTCGACGGCCATCGTGCTCCCGTCGGACGATCATGTCTCACCCGACGGTCGCGTCATGGAGATATTGAGCGAGCACCTCTGCGAAGGCTGGCTCGAAGGATATCTCTTGACAGGACGCCATGGGTTTTTCTCTTGTTACGAGGCGTTTATCCATATCGTTGATTCGATGTTCAACCAGCACGCCAAGTGGCTGAAATCATGCATGAGCATCGCCTGGCGCCGCCCCATCGCATCGTTGAACATTCTCTTGACATCGCACGTGTGGCGACAGGATCACAATGGCTTCAGCCACCAAGACCCGGGATTCCTCGACATCGTTGTCAACAAGAAGGCGGAGATCGTACGGGTCTACCTTCCCCCGGATGCGAACTGCTTGCTTTCGGTTGCCGATCATTGCTTGCGATCTCGCAATTACGTCAACGTGATTGTTGCTGGCAAACAACCGGAGTGGCAGTGGTTAGACATGGATGCGGCGATCCGTCATTGCACGTCGGGTATCGGCATCTGGGAGTGGGCAAGCACCGACGGAGGCGACTCCCCGGATGTCGTCATGGCCTGCGCCGGAGATGTACCTACGCTTGAAACGCTTGCAGCCGTCGATTTCTTGCATCGGCAGGTGCCCGACCTGAGAATCCGGGTCGTCAACGTCGTGGATCTCATGACGCTGCAGCCTCAAAGCGAGCATCCCCACGGGCTCAGCGATGCAGAGTTCGACTCGATTTTCACAACCGACCGGCCTATTATCTTTGCCTTTCATGGGTACCCGTGGCTCATCCACCGGCTCACGTATCGCCGCCACGGCCATGACAATCTTCACGTGCGAGGCTACAAAGAAGAAGGAACGATTACGACTCCGTTCGACATGACCGTGAGAAACGATTTGGACCGCTTCCATCTGGCTGGCGATGCGATCGACCGGGTAGTGCGATTGCGCGATGTAGCTGCCCGCGCCAAGCAGATTATCCGTGACAAGTTAGTCGAGCATCGCACGTACGTTGAGCGCTATGGGGAGGACATGCCCGAAATCCGCGACTGGCAGTGGCCACAAACGTAGCCTCGTCAACAAACCTTGCAGGGACCAACAAAGCATACAGATGTCTGACGGCCGTGGAACGTCAGTTTCTGCGGGCTCAAGCAATGGTTCATCCCAGCGATGAGCGCGGTCGCCATCGCGGATGGCACGCCGTAGCTGGCCAAGCCGCTGGCTCGGGTGATTTCCCCGCCGCCTCCACCAAGGGGTACCCAGCCAATCCCGAATTTCTTTTGGAAGACTTTCTCGCCGCCAACGTGACCGCTTTGCCATAGCGCGAGCGCATAGCCCTCGCTCAAGGCGACCTTCGTCACGTGAGCCTCGGGTGAACCTGGCTTGAGTTCCTTTGCGAGCATAGACGTCGTCATTGTGACGATCTGCATCGCGTCGGAATTGGTTTGTGCCAGTGCCATCGGCGTGCAAAACACGATAAAGGCGAAGGCGGCACACATGTGCAGTGCTAAGAACCTTTTTGGCATTACTTGCTCCTATCGCTCGCCTCTTTGTGACGGACTGCGAGCACTGGTATCGACGACTTTCGGAGCACGCCCTCGGTCGTGCTTCCCATGATGGCGCGCTCGAAGCCGCCTCGACCGTGCGTGCCAATGACGATGAGATCAGGTTGCTTTTCTTTGACGAGGCGCAGGATCATTGGGATGGTATCTTCCGCAGCAGACTCCGAGCTCGCCTCGACGCCGGCACTCTTCGCTCTGGCTTCGGCAGTTTGGAGTACCTTAGCGCCGTAGTCACGCTCCTGCTGAATCGCAAAGGTTGGGTCGATGGTCGGCGTGGATGCGGTATTGATGAGCGCGATCTCTTCGAGCGCATGACAAAAAATGAGCTTCGCTTGCTGGTCTCGGGCCAGCGAAATTGCGAGTGCAACGGCTTCGTCTGACGTCGGCGAACCGTCCACCGGCACAAGCATCGTCTTGAACATACCGCGCGCTTCGGCGCGCCTCGCTGACCTTTCCTTGCCCTACCCACCAGATAGGCAATGCCGAATCTTTTTCACCTCAAGCATAAAGGGTACCTGATCTTCAGTCCGAGGCCGCGGGAGCGTTATCGGGATGATCTCCTTGAGCGTGCCCTCGTTCATGACCCCGACACGGTCAGCGAGGACAACGGCCTCTTCAAAATGATGGGAGACCATGACGATCGTCTTTTTCGTCGCTTCCCAAATTTCCAGCAATTCACCATAGAGTTCATCGCAGATGAGTGGATCGAGTGCAGAAAATGGCTCGTCCAAAAGCAAGACATCCGATTCAACGGCAAGCGCGCGCGCAATGCCGACGCGTTGCCGTTGGCCCCCTGACAACTCCCTTGGGTACTTCCCGGCGAAGGTCTCGAGATGCACCATCTGCAGATAGTGCTGGGTGAGGTCCTTGATTTTTTCCTCTTCGAAATTCTGCATGCGGGCAGCAAAGGCGACATTGCCCTCGACCGTAAGCCACGGCAGCAGTGCATACGACTGGAACACCATCCCAACGTGATTTGGCCTCACGAGCGTGCCGTTTGAAGGATTTTCGATTCCAGCTATCATCTTGAGGACGGTAGATTTTCCGCATCCTGAAGGTCCAACGAGACAAAAAAATTCACCGCGTTGTATCGAGAGGGAAAAATCACGCACCACGTAGACAGGAGGCGTTTCGTACGATTTATTGACCTTCGTAAAGACAATCGGCGTCTCCACTAGTCAAACCTAAATCTCTGCGCGAAATGAAGCAGCGGCTGCCACACAAGAACGTTGATGAAGGCGATGAGCGCAATCATGACTGCCAGTGTCGCTACAAACAACGACGTTTGTCCGCGTGCATTCGAATCGACAAGCAGGCTGCCTAAGCCGAGTAAGTCTTGCGAAGGGGTCCCATGAGGAATGTAGGTGTGCAAAACTTCAGCAACGATGACAATGGTCCAACCTTGCGCCCAGGCCAAGAGCGACCCGGTTATGACGAAGGGGACGATCGCAGGAAGCGTGATGTACCAAAACTTCCTAAAACCGCGGGCGTTGAAAACAATCGCCGCGTACTTCACGTCGTCAGGGATTGTTTGCAAGCCCCCGATGACAGGAAAGACGATATTCCAGATCATTTGTATGAAGATGACGAAGACGGCAGCCAGTTCGAACGCATGATACGCGGTGAAAAAGACGACCACGACGGGGAAAAACGCAAGCACTGGTACCGACTGCAAAATGTCGGCTATGGGAAGAAAAATTCGTTGCATTCGGGGAGTGCTGGCGATGAACAAAGCCAGCGGAATGGAAACTGCCAACGAGAGAATGTACGCTAAGAACATGCGATAGAACGTGTTGGCCGTTCCAGCCAATATGTCTCTCATGGAAATCCGGTTGATGTCAAAAGCATTTCTGGGGTTCACGAAGTGAAAAACCAGAACGGTAATGACAATGGCGAGAGCGATAACGATACCGACCGAAACGAGATGCCGTCCGAGGGTTGTTTGATAGAAGAGGTGAGGACGATGCGCATAGCGTCGTACCTTCATCTGACTATATTTCAATGCGGGCGACTGCCACTTTCCAATCCGTCCCTTGCGTGATGCGAAAGCCAAGCTCGGAGCAAATGTGCAGCATGGCCCCATTGGTCGAAAGAATATAGCCAACCACGCTGCCGATGTCTTCGCGTCGTGCGATGTCAACCAGTCGGCGCAAGAGCTCGCGCCCAATGCCAAGTCCTTGACGATCGTCCTCCACCGTAAGAGCGAACTCAGCCTCGTCGCCTTCGTGTTCCAAAATGAGACGTCCAATGGCGATAATCTTCGGCATCGGCGGCGAGTCTTCAACCGCAACGAGCGCCATCTCCCGTGCGTAGTCAATGAAACAAACTCGCGATAGGCGCTGATGTTGCACGCGATCGCTCAAGCGCGCCAACTGCGCGTACCGTTTGTAAACGGTCTCATCGGACAAGCGCTCGTGGAATTGCGCCACAAGCCCTTCATCTTCCGGACGAATCGGGCGAATGGTCAGTGTTCGTCCATCGGTTGCAGTCCACGTGGTTTCGTACTGTGCAGGATAGGGACGGATCGCAGGCTCGGGGAGATCGGCATCGGCACGTGCCGCTTCGTGGAGAATAGCCCGCGCATCGAGCGCGAGCAAACCGTGCTCGGATGCGAACAGCGGATTCATTTCTATTTCTTTGATGCGCCGCTGCTCGATGACGAGTTCACTAAAACGAACCAAGAGTTGTTCGAGCGCCAAGAGATCGATCGATTTTCGTCCGCGCACTCCACGCAGCGCTCGGTAGATGCGTGTTCGCTCCATCATCCGACGGGCCAGTGTGGTATTCAGCGGCGCAAGCCCGAGCGCGCGATCGTGGAAAACTTCAACCAAGGCGCCGCCGAGACCGAAGACGATCACGGGTCCAAATTGCTGGTCGACGCTGGAACCGACGAGCAGCTCGTATCCCTCGAGCGCGACCATTGGTTGGACCGTAACGCCGAGAAATGGTTCGACGCCAGAGACGATCCTCGCGGCTGCCGCTATGGCAGCGAACGCGTCTCGAACCCCTGCTGAATCGGCCACTCCCAACTTCACGCCGCCGATGTCACTCTTGTGCGTTACGGTCGTCGAATGCAACTTCACGGCAACTGGATAGCCAATCTTGTCGGCGGCGCGGACCGCGTCGTCTGCGTTTGTGGCTAAGGTCGTCTCCACAGTTGGAATGCCGTATGCCGCAAGCAGGCGTTTCGACTCGTACTCCGTGAGCAGCGTGCGGCCCTCGGCCGACGCCTGGGCGATGAGGGCTTTCACCGCCATGCGATCTGGGGCCAACCGTTCCTGGTCGAGCACTGGCGTTTCATACAGCGCGCGCAGCGCGTCGTCATAGCGCCACATGTAATTGAAGACGCGTGCCGCAGTGTCCGGATACCCATACGTTGGTAGGCCCGCCTTCTTCAGGGCGGTTGCGCCGTGGGCAACACCTCCACCACCCATCCATGTCGCGATGACCGGCTTTCCCGTTTGGGAGACGACGGGAATGATAGCGCTCGCGACATCAAGCGGGGTCGCAACGGCTTGGGGCGCATAGACAATGAGGAGGCCATCAGCATTGGGTTCGGCACGGCAAATTTCAACAGCCTGCGCGTAACGCTCCGGGGTTGCATCGCCGAGAATATCGACGGGATTCCCATGGCTCCAATGTTCCGGCAGAAGCGCATCGATCGATGCGCGGGTAGCCGGCGAAAGTTCGGCAGCATCACCGCCGCCGGCGACAAGAGCGTCCGTAGCCAGCACGCCGCCTCCGCCTGCATTTGTCACGATGATGAGCCTCTTGCCCTTTGGGCGGGGCTGCTTCGCCAAGGCTTCAGCCATATAAAACAGCTCGGCGAGCGAGTCGACGCGCAGAACGCCGCACCGGCGAAAGGCCGCGTCCACAACGTCATCGCTGCCCACGAGCGCCCCGGTGTGCGATGCTGCCGCGCGCGCTGCAGCAGCGAAGCGCCCACCCTTGATGACGATAATTGGTTTGCTCATCGCAACTTCGCGCGCGGCCGAAAGGAACGAACGCGAGTCGCCGATTGATTCCATGTAGAGAATGATGGCCTTCGTCGCTGGATCGTCACCGAGGTAATCGATAACATCGCCCCAGCCGACGTCGACCATCGACCCCAACGACGCAAAATGACTGAAACCGACACTCTCGGTGAGGCTCCAGTCCAAAATGGCAGTGCCGAGCGCTCCGCTCTGGCTGATGAAGCCAATGTTGCCCACAAGCACACGGGTGTCTGCGAACGTTGCGTTCAAGCCGATGTCCGGACTTATGACGCCGAGACAATTTGGACCGATGACGCGCATACCAGTCTCGCGCGCATTGGCAGCGATGCTACGCTCGAGCTCGGCGCCGTGCTGGCCAGTCTCCCGAAAGCCGGCGGAGATCACAATCGCACCTCCCACTCCGGCCCGTGCACATTGCAGGACGATGTCCGGCACGGTTGCCGCCGGAGTCACGATGACGGCCAAGTCGACGGGCGAAGGGACTTGGGTGATATCCGGGTAGCATTGACGTCCCATCATCGTGGGGTGCTTCGGGTTTACCGGGTAGACGTTGCCGCGAAATTCGGAATTGAGAAGATTGGCAAGAATGGCGTACCCGACGGATGCCCGGCGCTCGGTCGCGCCGATGACCGCAACGCTGCGCGGATGAAAGATTGCGCGCAAACGTTGGACGCCCGACCGAGCACGCATGATGTCATGCGCAGGCTCGATCGCCGGAGGCACGGTCGCATCTCTTTGCTTCGCATCTCGTGCATCCACGATGCAGCGTGCTACGCGCTGTATCCGTGCCCGCCCTGCGCCGATTGCGGACGATCTAAAAATAGGCTGCGGACGTTATGCCGCAGCCTTGGTGTTTTGTCGAAAATGGGATTGTGTGCTGCCCTTTGACCTGCGTGATCCGCAGTGAAGAAGCTCGAGGCTGCGTCGCGAACCGTACCTTGGAGTCTTCTTCCAAGCTGCTCTGCCAAACTGGCGATCCCGGCATCAAGCCGAACAGCTCATCCCACTTACGGCACAATCCTACTGGCCAGGCATGATGGTTTGGTGAAGTTCTCGTGATGAGATGCGGCTGGTTATGACCTTTTCTCGAATCGGCCGGTTTTCTCAAGAAGACGAATACGGTAGATAACCGTCGGTAGATTCTCGACCTGCGCCCGATGCTGATGCGTGAGATCCTTCGGCGTTTGGCTCGACGCAGGCGTGGCCGTGCGTGGCGCAAGCCGAACCAGCAAATGCACCAGTGCGCGGTCGGCTTCCGCGCCGCGCAGTTCCTCAAAGCGACCCCACGCGATGACGCTGCGCCAATTTGAAAGATCGTCGATCTTGTCGACTTCGAAGCAAACGTTGGGGTTCTCGCGCATTGCGCGCACCTTGCGCCCCTCCGTGCTGTGGCCGACAATCGCACCATCATCGTAAACGTATGCGATCGGGACGATATACATGCGACCTTCGTCATCGCAACCTAAGCGGCCGACGAACTCGCTTCGAAGCAATTCTTCGATCTCTTCCGGACTCAGCTGACCTAACATGTGAGCCATTGTAGTGGGCCCATTCTTCGCGATTGCGAAGGACGTGTGAAGGCTAGGCGAGATGCCTGCGATAACGCCAGATGCTGAGCGTGATCCTGACCGCGGCAAAAGGCGCTTGGTTTTCATCCAAGCACGTATTTTAAACGTTTGTTTGAATATCGTCAATAATCCGGGCACAGACCCTACAGGCGGCCCTCCAATGCGCGGATCGATTGGGGTGGCCCGGCGGCGACCAACTCGTCACCCGGCGCCAGCGCGGTATCGCCGGACGGGCCAAACAACATCGTATCGTTACGCTTGATTGCCAAAACGATCACCTGCTTATCGTCACCAACCAAACTCCCGAGCGACAGACCTACCCACCGCGAACCCACCGGTATGGTCACGTCCTCCAGGAGCAGTTCGCTGTTCCCCGCTTGCAGCACGGTGTCCACGAACTCGACTGCGGTGGGACGCATCGCGAGGGCGGCCATGCGCCGGCCGCCGATCGTGTATGGCGAGAGGATGCGGTTGGCACCCGCGAGTTTCAACTTGGGCTCAGAGTCGCTTTGGTTCGCGCGTGCAACGATAAACAGGTTCGGTTCTAGCACGCGAGCAGACAATGTAACGTAGATGTTGTCGGGGTCGCTGTCAACGGCTGTAACCAGTCCACGCGCACTCTCAATACCTGCCTCGCGAAGCACGACCACATCTGATGCATCGCCATGTACGACGGTAAAGCCGTCCTGCACAGCGCGATGCAGCGAGTCTGCGTTAATGTCGATGATGACGAACGGCATGCCTTCGTTTTTGAACTCGCGCGCAATCTCACGCCCAACGCGTCCGTAGCCACACAAAATGAAATGATCATGCATACGACGCACCATGCCGCGCATACGGCGTGCCTCGAACTCCTTGCCGAGATGACCCTCGAATAGGTAACCGATCAGCGCCAGCAGCGTGTACGTCAGGACGCCGAAGCCGACAACGATCACGACAAGCGTCAACCATCGTCCTGCCGTGTCGAGTGGTCGTGGCTCGCCACCCGTTGTGCTGACGGTCATAATCGTCATGTACAGCGCATCGAACCACGACCAGCCTTCGATGACCACGTAGCCGACCACCGACAGCGCAAGGACAGCTACGAGTAGGGAGACTGCAATGAGAACGCGCTTTGGGGCGATCGATTGAAAGTGCAAGTGTCCTCGTTATCTGGCCGCTCCTTTGCAGGTTAGGCTAGACTCTACGACAATTTATTTCCCTACTACTCCCCACCACTCCGCGAACCGAAGAATACGATCCGCAAGCCGAGAACTTACAAATCGGTCGAGCGAGCCTTTGAGTGATTTTGGGAGATGTTTGGGGCTGGCCGAGTAGTATCGGAGGAACGGAAGATGCGAAGTCCATGCTCGCGATTGATGCTCTCCATCCTCCTCATACTGCTGCCGTCCGCAGCAGTCGGCCGCCCGCCTCAGGCCAGCGCGAAAGCGGCGGATTTTCAACATGCAGTCGAAGAGCGATTTGCGGCCGGCATCGACGGTGATCCATCCTTCTCCTCATACTTCGTTAACGATGCCACGTACACGGTGTCGGGCGTCATGTCTTCCGTCGGCCAGGCGGCACTCCTCAGTAAGAGGGATCCTACTGAAAAGGAATGGGTCACAATCAGCGATTTCAACGTTGTCGTCCGGGGCGACGTCGCCGTCGCGACGTATGACTCAACCGACCACGAGCGCTTCCCAACGTTCTCGCTCGACACCCCTCTGCGCCACACCGACACGTTCCTGCTTCGAGACGGGCGATGGCTCGTTGCGGCCATCCAGGCCGACGTGGAGCCGCGCGGCCCCGTAACCATCGATTCGAATGCGTGGGAAGCGTACGTAGGAGTATACCGAGCGGCAAATGGAACGACGCACACGGTGCGGCGCGGCCGGAAGTCGTACACGGACACAGAGACCGGCGATACACATCCGTACGTAATCATACCGACGTCGTCGAGCACGTTTAGGGTAGCCGACGATCCGGCGGATTACGTGTTTATCCGCGATTCGAAGGGGGCGGTCATCGCACTGCTCAGCTTTCAGTGGCATCTTCCGACGATGTACTATCGCCAGCAGTGACTTAGGCACCCAGGTTACCTTCGTACTTCTGGCAATCCACTAGTAGATCGGCGTTCTCGGCCAATCCAGACTATCACGGGAACCCCGCAATCCGCCGTCAAACGGCGAGCTCCGCGATTGTGGGAGAAGTCTGCGGCTGGTGCCGCTGCTGGTCTTCAAAACCAGTTGGTCTTCGATTCTCGAGGACTGGTAGGTTCGATTCCTATCTTCTCCCGCCAAGCTTGATTGGTTACCACTGTAACCGCGCATAAGATGCGGCGCCGCGCGGTTCGCCGTGTCCGAATTCTGGGTCTAGCCTCGACGAAAACGTCTAGCGAGATTCCTTGTGCGGAATCTTTGTTGCCAAGGGGCAGGGTGTGGGAGTGGGTTTTGGCGTCGGGCACGGTGTCGCCGTGCGCGTGGGAGTGGGCGTTGGCGTCGGGCATGTACAGGTGGGCGTCGGTGTTGGCGTCGGACGCGGTGTGCCCGTAACGGTGGGCGTGGGTGTGGGTGTGGGGATTGACGTGCCCGTAGCTGTGGGTGTGGGTGTCGGCGTCGGGTGCGTAGGCGGAACCAGCGGTGGTGAGCTGGAGCTTACGGAGTTGCCGTGAATCAATGCCGCCGGAATCAGAAATATCCACCAGGGGAATCTGGAGTGCCTCGGCGCACTTGCGGCGATTGGCGTTGCGAGTGGGGCAGGCGTCACCTGAGCGACTTGAGCAGAGGGTAGCCCAATGACGGGAGTTTGAGCGACGGTTGGTACTTTGTTGCGCGAAGTGACGGGATAGGGTTTCGCGTAGGATTCGATTGCTGCGAGGGCTACCGTTGAAATATTGCCACAGGCTTGCGGAATGTACACAGTCTTGCGCTGCAGATGGATGACCCACATCCACGTGTCAGGCGGAACAGCGACATCGCGAGAAATCTTCACGCCATTCGAGTAATATGCCATGGCATCGAGATGGAACCATCCGCCGGTGACGATGCTTTGCGCGGATCGCATGCCCCGTTCGAAGACCGCGCGATCGACATCCAAAGCCTGGAGCGCGAGGACTTCGCGTTCGGGATGCTGGCGCATTTGAGCGATGAATTGAGCGCGCGATTCGCTTCTGCCGAAAAGCGGCTGGTTACCGAGCACCCAAATCAAGTGGGTCCTGCCGAATGCCGGCAACGCGACGCACACCAGCGCTAATATAAGAACAAATGTCTTCACAACTATCTCTCTAGGTTATTGCTTAGGTGTTGCTGTCAATAGCCTAGCACAGAAATCCGAGCAGGAAGACTCGCCCTGGTCCATTGGTCGTGGGGCCTTCGAGTCAGGGAACCTGACTGCGAATCACGCTAACTAATATAGCATCATATATTCGGGGTCGAAGTGTAGGCCAGACTCCGAACCGCACGGCATGCCGTAGAGGCCTCCGTTTTCAATATAGATGATGAATGTGCACGTTTGCTTGGTGCATAAATGATCGTTCGTGATGTTTCGCAGGTTGTCGAGCGTTGGATCAAACGCGCCATTGTCTCGTAGATCCCACGTGCCGTATTTCGGATTTAAAGCCGGATTGTCGTAGATATACTTTACCGGTGGGTCGCTGCCTGGGATATAGGGCGTCATATTCAGGTATGGGGGCTCGAGCTTGTCCAAGGACGCCGGAAACTTCCCACCGTTGTCTACTGAATATTCTTCAAGCGCCGTGGCAATTTGTTTCAAGTTCGATTCGTCTGTTGTCGTCTGCCGGCGGCGACGGAGTTCGTCCTCTGCGGCAAGCTCGCGTTGCGCAGAACGACGCAGCACTTGCTTACCGATCAGCTCCCCGAGCAGAGCACCGATGAAGCCACCAATGAGACCATCGGTCGTCGCGTTCGCCTCTGTGATGCAGCCACAGTGCCCAATGGGGTCGTGCGCAGCGCGCACGTCTGTAGGCGCGGTGGCTATAAAGGCGGCAATGAACGCAACTAAGACGGCCTTGGCAAAGCATCGGTGCATGATTTGGCCGGTTCGAACACTGCGCAAATGAAAGCCTTTCTAAATGGTACGAAATGGGAGCCGGCGAACCACCTCTTGACCCTCTTGGCAAGCTAACTACAAGTGGAGGAAAACATGCGTTATCGCTTCTTCCTACTCGGCGTGATCGTTGCGGCGCTGGCCTGTGTGTCACCCGCGGCAGCGCAGCCAAACGGGATGTCCAACGCCATGGCACCATGGCATCCCATCAAAGTGAACTCATGCAACCCGCAGTTAAATACCAACGCCTATCCCGGATACGTTACCGGTTATTATCCGCGACTTGGACCCTACGGCTGGTACGATGTCTATGGCGTCCGATACGTGCAACCGGTAATGACCGGCAGCGCGCATTTGGGAATCGACTACGTCAACGCCACGCAGAAGGTCATGTCGAGCATTGAATTCGGGTTACTCGCGCGTGGTTCGTTAGTTGCTGAAGTGAAAGACGTTGGCACGTTCTCACCCGGTGCAGAAATCAAGCACGAGTTCGGCATCAGTCCCAACGTGTTTCCGCTGGGAACCGGCCTGCCCGTGTGCGTGCCGCTGCGCATTACGTTTGCGGATGGCACGAAGTGGAGAAACCCGCATCTCCCGGCCATCCAACGAAGCATCTACCGTTAACCGACAACCGTCATCTTTGTAGCCTAGCGGTCAGCGAAAGCTGACCGCTTCGTTTTCTTGCGCGCGAATGAATTCGCGCGACTAACATTCTCTTGCGCGCGAATAAATTCGCGCGACTACACTCTCTTGCGCGCGAATAGATTCGCGCGACTACATTTTGAATTCGGAGCGCAGCAACGACATCCACATCACATCCACCCACTGACCGTCTTGATACATGAACCTGCGCAGCAGTGCCTCATACTGAAAGCCGCAGCGTGCGTAGCATGCGATGGCGCGGCGGTTCGACGGATAGACACCTAGTTCGATTCTGGGCAGTTTCAACGTGCGAAAGCCAAACTCACACAGTTTCGTTACTGCTAGCGTGCCCACACCCCGGCCGCGAAAACGTGGCTCGAAAATGGCAATCGTCAGCTCTCTGCCGGCAAATCGAGGCGCGCGCAGCGTGCACAATCCCACCAACGTTTCTCCAAGGAGGATGGCAAAGAGATGCTCGTCTTTTGATTGAGTGAGCTCCTCGTACCATCCCAGCATGGATGGGAGTGAGCGGGGAAGCGACCAGCGAGTCGTTTGCGCGGCGGTGCCGGAGGCAAAGCCGTCGCGAACAGCTGGGATATCCGCGCGGCGCAAGGAACGGACGCGGACCTGCGGGCGAACATCGTGCTTCATTCCGCTGAATCGTCCCGGCGCAGAAGCCACTCTTCGTGCAGCGTGCTCATCACCACGACGTCACGCAGCTTGCCTCGAGCGAACTGATACTTGCGGAGCAGTCCTTCGCGCGCAAACCCGGCCTTTTCGTAACAGCGGATGGCTCGAAGGTTGTCCGGTAAGACGAACAGCTCGATGCGATGCAGGGGCAGCGCTCGAAATGCGCCGTCAACAAGAACCTCCACCGCGTCCTGGCCATAGCCACGATCCCAGTAGCGCGTGTTGTGAATGCCAACACCCAATTCGGCGTGCGCATCGATCACGCGCAACATAATGAGGCCAATGTCCAGGCCGCTGTGCGTTTGGATGATGAAGGTGGGCCGCTTCGGGTCGGTGGATGCGCGCGCGGCCCAGGCCTGCTCTGCGCGCGCCGACCGCGGGAGGAGCCCGGCCAGCCATTGTTGCGCCAGCGGATCGTTCATCCATCGCTGGAGCAGCGGCACGTCATCGGGCTCAACCGGTCGCAGCCGAATTTTCTTGCCCCTAAGCCAGGTCGCGGGCAGTCGCCGCCGCGACGTCGAAGCAGAGGTCATGCCACGCCGCTTCGGAGCTTTGGCGTTTCTCATCCTGATCGCTGCATTCGCCGGCCCCAACGCCCGTGCCGCTTTGTCACAGGCTTCTCCCACGCCCGCAACGACAGCACTGCCCTCGGCCGACAGCATCTTTGCGCATCACCACGCGGCCATGGGGAGGTTGCCATCGCTCATTGCCCACTGGTCAGGAACGATCGTTGACAATGGGCAAGCGGCCAAATACGACATCACGGCGGCCCGCGATGGCCGCTTCCGGCGAACGTTCACGCTGACCCTGACTCAGCTGAACGATGGCAGCAATCTGTATTTGGACTGGGGCCAAGACGAAAATGGTAACGTGCAGACCTCTCTGGCGCAGCGTCATCAATCGATGGATTCAAGGCTTGTACGTCTCAACGATCTCCGCTTCGAATCGCGCGGCTCGGTCGTCACCGGCATAACGACCATCGATGGCCGAAAGGCGTATACGGTGAGCATAGCGATGCAGGGAACCGCTGCGCTTGTTTATTTCGACGTTCAATCGGGTTTGCTCGATGGGTGTGACATTGGTTCGGAGACGATTCGCTACCGCTCGTATCGCCATTTCTCAGGAGTCGCCGTGCCGACCGACATCGTCGAGAGCGGGCCTGGTGAAAATTTGAGCATTACGGTTGACAAGGTCGATTTCGTCACTGAGAGCCGCGGCGAGTTCGATCCCCCGGAACAGCGCCGACCAGCCTTCCCACCCGGGGTCACCCAAGTCAGCATCGCGTTCGATTCACCACGCGGGCTCATCGTGTGCCCCGCTTTGGTGAACGGTCACCTTGCGCGCTTTATCATCGATTCGGGCAGTACAACCTCGATCATCGACGCCGATGCTGCAAAGCGCTTGAACCTCACCACTGGCGGGGTTTCCCACGTGGAAGGGGCCGCCGTCATGACGGGAACGGTCGCGCGCATTGACACGCTGAATTTGGGTGGCGTTGTCTTCGCGCCTCTCTTCGTTCAGGCGGTTCCCCTGCGGCTTCCCAGCCGTCTTCAGCATGAGGGCATCGACGGCGTGCTGGGATATGACGTTCTCACTCCGCTGGTTGCGCGTATCGCATTCACCCGCTACGAGCTGCGCTTGATCCAAGCGAGCTCCTTTGCGTACACGGGAACCGGCGCAGTCGTTCCCATCGACACGTCCAAACGCATACCGCTGGTCACCGCGACAGTCGGCAGTAAAGATCAAGGCACGTTTACGATCGATACCGGCAGCTCGGCCACGCTTGTGCTGTATCCGGAGTTCGCAAACCTGCATCGCTTCGATTTTGTCAACCCGTACGAATCGGACCCCAACATCGCTTCTGGTGCAGGAGGGGACATGCCGACCCGCCTCTACCAGATTACGCGACTCACGCTGGGCAAATATGATGTCACCGATGTTGCCACCGAGGTCATCATGCGGGAAGAGGGAGCATTCGGCGCCTCAAACTCCGATGGCCTTATCGGCAGCGGCGCGCTCGCACAGTTTGATGCGGTGTTCTTGGATTATGGCAACAATCGATTGATTTTGGAGAAATAAGAGCGCGGGAATAAATTCCCGCGACTACATGTCGTTTCGTTGGTCGCGTTGAGCGCGTTGGTCGACAAGCTCGGACAGGCGTTGCATCGCGTCGTCACCCAAGGAGATAAAGGCGACGCCCACTTCGCCGAGGTGCGACGTGCGCACGATCGCAGCATCGATGTTCACCGTCGCATCGATCGCAATGGGAATGTGAATGACGATCCGCGTTTCCTGATCCAGCGGCTCGTCCGTCAGCAGCAACACGCCACCAAGGCTGATATTGTCGACCATGGCCGCGCACAGGCGCCCGGATTTTGCTTCGGTGAACGTCACCGGCATGGAGATGTTGAATCGAGGGGCCTGGCGCCGCTCAGACGGATGCTGGCCCTGAGGCGTCGGCACGGCCATCACTGCTGCTCGATTGAATCCACGACCCAGTCCGATGAAGACGTTTTCACAAACGCCCCGCAATACGCGCACTTGCCGTTTTGCAAACTGAGCGGCGCGCCACACGAGGGACACGTGCTCGCGAGCTGCGTCTGGCCCACCACACTTTGCGCATCCGCGCGGCGGATGAAGGTCCATTTCTCGGTGAAGGTCTTTTGGTACTGATTGCCGCTGACGACCTGTTTGGTGTTCTCGTCAATCGTATAGTCGCTCATGCTGGCGGAAATTGCCACAACGATCGAGTCATACGGCCTGCCTGCGTTGACGCCGACGATATTCGCGTGGCCAATGACGATGTTGTCGAGCATGTCGATTTGATGGTTCGCGATCAGCTGATCGGTTTGCATCTTGTGCCGTTCGTAGAGCGCATCCGACATGCCGTCACGAGCGATGTCTTGATTGCGAGCCTGCCAAGCTTGCTGCACTTTGAAGAACACCGTTTGTGCGCGGCCTAAGAAAGCAGTTTCATCGAAGTTCGGGTCGTGTGCCTTGATGGCTGCAATACCTGCAGCGATCGCCGCGGGATCGACCGCGGCCATGGGCCGATCGATCACAATCGGACCACGCGCGTCATCGTTGGTCACCCCACCGGCAAGCGTGGGCGACCAAGCCTCGTGCATCGTGTCTACTTGATTGGAGCGCACGTAGCGCTTGTACATCGAATACAGTATGAACAAAACGATGATGGTGCCAACGCCGCTGCCGTGACCCAAAAACAAAAGGGGCCACAGCGTGAAAATACCGCCGCCGCCGAAATCGCCGCCACCAGAGAACCCGCCCCCACCACCGTAGTTTTGACCGCCGCCCGCCCGCGCGAGCGCCTCAATTGGCAACGCTATGAGCATGACGAGCAGGGGAAGCGCCGCCACGCGCGCCGTCAACTGTTTGCGATTCATTTTCTGCCCTTCAAACCTACCGCTTTTGCCTACCGTGCTCTCGTGCAAAAAGTTACGTTCCAATGGGGCGATTTTCCAATCGCTCCCTCCACTTAGGCGATCTTCCCTGCGCGGCCGACGCCAGACCTGCGCACGCCTGCCAGGCGCCGCGCCGTCGCCACGTTTTGCCGGTCGAGTTCGGGTGTCTTTGGCGTTTCGCAGATGCAGGCAACGCGCGAAAGTTCCGGACGTGAGAGCAGCGCACGAAACCCAGCCGTACCGATTCTCCCCTTCCCCACATGCCAGTGCAGATCGCGTTTGGCCCCAAGCGCTACTTGGGTGTCGTTGAGGTGCAGCACCCGCAGGCGTGAAAAACCAATGTGCTTGTCCACCTCGGCCATGACACTCGACACACCTTTGCTCGTTGCGAGATTGTAACCGCTTGCCCACAAATGCGCCGTGTCCAAGCAGACACCAATACGGCGGTTCCCGAGAGCGCGCACGATCTCGCCCAACTCTTGGATCGTGCCGCCGCACTTGTTGCCGCCGCCGGCAGAGTTTTCGAGCAGCAGCATCGGTCCAGGCGCAGCATCGCCAATCAGCTGACCTAGCAGCGCGCAAATGTGGTCGAAGCCGATGGAGCGCGGCTGGTCACCATAGCTGCCTAAATGCGTGTTGACGTATTCAATCTTGCCTCGTGCGGCAACATCGAGGTCGTGTGCGACGAGCATGGCGCTTTTTGTTCGCAGCGTCTTATCAGAGGATGCCAGATTGATGAGATACGAGGTGTGTATGACCGTGGGTGCGAGATGATGTTGCTTGCGCGCCTTGGCGAACTGCGCCCAGGCCGCAGCGTCGTATGGGGTTGTGCGCCAGCCGCGTGGGTTGCCCGCAAAGATCTGGATGCAGTCGCACTGCGCGGCAAGCGCCTCGGCGATGGTCTTAGCGAATCCCCCGCCGATGCCGACATGCACGCCGAACTTCACGACGATCCATTCATTGCCCGTTTGAGCTCGTCGGCCACGCTGTCTTCCAGCTTCGCGTTTGCTTTCGCGTGCACTTCGTCTTCGTGACCTTCGATGGATTCGTGAATTTGCGACACCGAGGCAGCCTTGCTTGCAGATTGCGGAAACGCGATCACTTGCCCGTTGACTCGTCGAGGCGCGTCGTCAGGCAAGGGCGGCAATTCGTCGACCGAACGCAAACCAAACGCTTCAAGAAACTGCGTGGTCGTTCCGTACAGAATCGGACGGCCGACCACGTCCTTGCGGCCGAGTTCGCGAATGAGTTGGCGCTCTTCGAGCGTGCCCATGACGCCATCCACGTTGACGCCGCGAATGCTTTCGATCTCGGCGCGCGTTACCGGCTGCAAATACGCAACGATCGCAAGCGTTTCTAGCGATGCCGGAGACATGTAGGTCTTCGGCGGTAAGAGATACCGTTCGACCTCCTCGCGGCATTCGGGATCCGAGTGCAGCCTGTACCCGCCGCCAATCTCCCGCAGTGCAATGCCACGGTCCCCAAGCGATGCGCGCAGCTCGCTCAGGGCCGAGACGACCTTGCGTGACGGTTCACCGGTCGCTTCGCAAAGCTCGTCGATGGTGACCGGTTCGGCCGCGACAAAGAGCACGGCCTCGATGCGGCTACGCAGACTGGGCAAGCCGGGCCGCACTTTCTTTGGGAGCGAGTTTGAAAACGATGTCGGCGAACGGCGCCGCCTGCTCGAACATCAACTTGTGCGCGCGCACCATCTCGAGCGCGGCCAGAAACGTCACCACGATCTCGAGGCGCTCGCATTGCGACACGAGTGAAAAGAAACTCAGCGTCGTGGAACGGCGCAGCTCGCGCAACAAATAATTCATTTTGACGACGACTGAAAAGCTTTCGCGCTTGACCACCATGGGTCGGCTTCCGACGGCGTTGAGCGCGTGGACAAATGCCGTGGCCAGCATTTCGGGAGCCAGCTTGTAGCGCTGGACGAATCCATCTTGCGGTGATGCAGAGCGCGTGTAATACGAGCGGTTGAGCTCGAAGCGATCGCGCAACTCCGCGCCCAACAGCTTGAAATGCTGGTACGCCATGAGCCGTTCGCGCAACGCCTGTTCTGCTGCCGCGGCTTCTTCGGCCAATTCGTCGACAAACGGGGGCGGCGGCGGCGGTAAGAGCTTCTTGGACTTGATGAACGTCAGCGTCGCTGCGATGACGAGATACTCGCTCGCCACTTCGATGTCGAGCGACTCCATGAGACCGATATAGGCGAGATACTGCTCGCAGACGGACGCGAGGGAGACCCGGGTTATGTCCAGGTCTTGCGCGAGCACCAACTGGAGTAGGAGGTCGAGCGGTCCGTCAAAGACATCAAGTTTGACGAGCAAGCCGTTTGGACCGTCCGTTATGTTAAAGTCCCCCCTGTCAATACGACCATATGTTCTTCCCGTTTTTTAGTGTACCGCCCTGCGGCAGAACTTCTATGTAAATCTGCCCAGGCGCGAGCGGCATCGCTTCGCCTGCGTTGTCGAGCAGCTCTGGCATCGTGTTCGGTCCGGGCGCTACCCACGTGCCCGTGGTCGCGGTGCCATCGCGGATGAGCACGGCTGGGAATCTGCCATAGACGTTCATTTGGAGATCGCCTAGGCTGTCCAGCACCCTGGCCGGGATCCAAACGGCGATGATGTCTGCGACCACGTACGGCCGAGCGTCGCCAAGGTCGTGTTGAACTTCGCCGTCGATGATGCGGATGTAGCCTCGGCCCGCCGGGTGATAACGGACCGTGTACTGCAGCCAAAAGGTCAGCACCGCGTCGGGGGTTTGCGGCTTTGGCGGCGGATCCGGTGTGAAGGCGAATTCCTCGGCGTCGAGGGCTGTGTCTTTGTAGCCATACATGGGTCCCGTCTTGCGCATTCTTGACACTGAGGTGTAGAGGTTGTGTGGCATGTCGCGGGTTGGATCGCGCCAAAAGGCTTCCGGAGTGCCCACGATTTGATCCATATCGGCAAAGCCGTCATCGCGCAAGTCCCTGAGCGGCCCCCAGACATCGTCATTTTCGCCTGCGTGCGCGTAGAGCGGATCGTACGGGCGGGCGAGGTCGACAAAATACAAGCGAGCGCTGCGCACCGGACCTATTTTTGCTGGCGACTTTTCCAGGAAGAGCGCCATATAGCGCGTGATGCCGCCCTCTGCTTCCACTTCGTACACGATGTCGGCGTCGTGCAGGCCGCTTTGCGGACGTGCATCATAGGGATAATTGTCGATCATCACCGCATCGATGCGATGCTTTTCCGAACCTCGCGCCACTTGCTCGCCGTCCAGCAGGCTGTAGACGGGCGTGGGCGTAGGGGAAGGCCGCGGCGTGGGGAGCGGCGCCACGACATGTCGCGCGCAACCCACGCTGATGATCAGCGCCGCAGCGATCCCCCACCGATATTTATTGCTCAACATATGTAATATCGCGAATTTATTCGCGACTTCTCGCGGCCCATGTAGTGTCGCGAATTTATTCGCGACTTCTCGCGGCCCATGTAGTGTCGCGAATTTTATTCGCGACCTTCTCGCTGCCCGTGTAGTGTCGCGAATTTATTCGCGACCTTCTTTAATATTATCGGAACGTCGGGTGGGTCACTTAGCATTGATATCAGCGGCCGGCGTTCCCCAATCTTCGAAGAATTCCCGGCTCCGGGGTATCGTTACACGCCGCAATTGTTACCTTGCGTTGCAGGATACTTTTCATCGAAACCCCAGCGCTGCCGGCGCCTTCTCTTTCACGATATTTTGCGCAATCTCGATGAGCCGGCGCTCGTTGACGTGCGTGAGCCGATCGTTGAGTTCGTCGAGCCGTACCCAAAGCGCTTCATCGACTTCGCCGGTCTGCGGCGTTGGGGTCCCGCTCACATAACGCATGAGAAAAAAATGAACGACCTTGTGGTGTTTGGTCTTGTTCGCATAAAACCAATAACGAATATCAGAAAGCTTGCAGACGATCGTTGCTTCGATGCCGGTCTCTTCCAAGACTTCGCGCGTCGCAGCTTGCTCGATTGACTCGTTCGGCTCGACATGTCCCTTCGGCAAGGCCCAGATTCGAGGACTAGCGCGTCCGATAATGAGACCGTGGTATGCCCCGCGCTCGCGTTTGAGGACGAGACCTCCCGCGGAGCGCTCGTACATCACCCGCGGCCGTGGCTGGTCATGGAGCAGCGCACCCTGCAGCGGGCGACTGTCAAGTCGCCCATCTAGCAGCGGACCTTTAGGTCCGCTGCGTCCTCGACGCTTGGATCGTCGTTTCATTGGCGGCTCGCCGCGTCAGGAGGTTCCCACCGCAAACCGATTCCTTTGTTCGCTTGTCTTCCGACCTGCGCTTCGTCGACGCGCCGGACTGGCGTGTGCAGCGGTAACTGCTGCATGGACGCCGGGTCATCATGCGCTTGTTTGACGAGCGCGCGCAACGTGTCGGCAAACGTGTCGAGCGTTTCTTTAGTTTCCGTCTCGGTCGGCTCGATCATGAGGCACTCGGGCACGACGTGCGGCCAATACATGGTCGGCGCATGAATGCCCGCATCCAAAAGGCCCTTCGCCAAGTCGAGAGCGCGCGCACCCGTCTCCTTCTTCAAGCGCTCCGCCGAACAGACAAACTCATGGCGGCAAAAATCTTCGTACGGGACCACGAGTACGTCTTTGATTTTCGCTCGAACGTAATTGGCATTGAGCACCGCGAGCTGGCTATTGCGACGCAAACCCTCTTCTCCATGAACGATGATGTACGCATACGCGCGCACGACCGCTAAGAAATGGGACCAAAACTCGCGGACTGGGCCGATGCTGTCGGAGCGATCCCAATCCAGCGCGAACGAACCATCCTCTTCTCGCGCGACGATTGGCTTAGGGAGATATGGCGCCAACTTCGCGCTTGCACCCACGGGACCGGAACCTGGACCTCCGCCGCCGTGCGGCACCGAGAAGGTCTTGTGCAAATTGAGGTGCAGCAAGTCGAAGCCCATGTCGCCAGGCCGCGTCAGTCCGACGATAGCGTTGGCATTCGCTCCATCGTAGTACATCAAGCCGCCGGCTTTGTGCACGGCCTGTGTGATGTCGATAATGTCATCCTCAAAGAGCCCGAGCGTGTTCGGGTTGGTCATCATACACACTGCAGTCGAGCCATCCAGTTTGCTGCGCAGGGCCGCAAGATCTGTGCGCCCGCGGCTCGTTGACGGGATGGAGACGACTTTGTAACCTACCATTGCGGCGCTTGCGGGATTCGTGCCATGCGCCGTATCCGGCACGAGGCAAACATTGCGCTGTCCTTGCCCCATTTCGACAAAATATTTCTTGGCCATGAGCATCGCTGTGATCTCGCCGTGTGCTCCCGCTGCGGGCATCAACGAGAATTCAGCCATTCCGAATAATGCGGACAGCGTACGCTCCATATCCCACAGCAGGTGCAGCGCCCCTTGTGCGCCAGCGTCGGGAGCGAAGGGATGGAGGTCGGTGAAACCTGGGAACCCTGCGACTGCTTCGTTGAGTTTGGGGTTATACTTCATCGTGCAGGAACCCAACGGATAGAAGTTCCGGTCGACGGAGAAATTTCGCGCTGACAACTCCATAAAATGGCGCGCGACCTCCAACTCTGCCAGATCTGGCAGCGGGAGGCTCTCACGCAGCAAAGCCTGGTTGAGGTAGCGACGCGCTCCGCCGGCGTCGGCTACGAACTGATTGCCGCGCCCGGGCGCGCCGCGCTCAAACAGCAGCAACGGCACGAGCGGTCTCCTCGACGAGCGCTTCGGTCAAGGCCTTGATATCCTCGGACGTTGTCAGTTCCGTCGCGCACATGAGCACGAGATGGGTGAGCTCCGGGTAGAAGCGCGAAAGTGGCAATCCCGCGAGGATGCCGCGTTTCTCCAATCGTTTGACGAGTTGCGCTGCCGGCACGGGCGTGCGAACGCAGAACTCATTGAAGTACGGGCTTTGATAGGCGGCGACAAAACCAGGCACGGCACAAACGGCCTCTTGCAACTCGCGTGCGCGCTGCAAATTGGCCGCGGCAATCGATTGCAATCCCTTGCTGCCAACGGTTGCCAGGTATACCGTGGCGATCAGCGCGCACAGCGCCTGGTTGGTGCAGATGTTCGACGTCGCAAGTTCGCGGCGAATGTGCTGCTCGCGTCCCTGCAAGGTGAGCACGAACGCTCGCCGCCCATCGACGTCAGTGGTTTCCCCCACCAACCTCCCTGGAAGCCGCCGGACGTGCTCCTTGGTCGTGGCAATGAAGCCAACATACGGTCCGCCATAACCAAGCGGCAATCCGAACGACTGCCCCTCGCCGAGCGCAATGTCCGCGCCTGCCTCTCGTGGCGTCTTGAGCAGCGCAAGCGACAGAGCTTCCGCGGTAACGCTGACGCACAGGGCCCCGGCCTCGTGCGCGACGGTTGCGGCCGTGCTTATATCTTCAATGCACCCGAAGAAGTTCGGGGATTGCAGCACCACGCACGCCGCCCCCTTGGCGTCAACGCGACTTGTGTCGGTGAGTCCTTTGGTCGTGACGGGCAGCTCGACGACCTCTAGCCCCATTCCCTCGGCATAGGTGGCAAGCACTGCACGATACATGGGGTGCACGGCTTTGCTGATGAGAACGCGTTTGCGCCCATTGGCGTGCAGCGACATGATGACGCCTTCGACGAGCGCCGTCGCACCGTCATAGAGCGACGCGTTGCTCACGTCCATGCCGGTGAGCAAGCTGATGTAAGTTTGCCACTCGAAGATGGCTTGCAGGCTGCCTTGACTTGCCTCTGCCTGATACGGGGTGTATGCGGTGAGAAACTCGGAACGGGTGGCAAACCAAGGAACAGCCGGTGGTTGATAGTGCCGGTATGCGCCGGCGCCGAGAAATGAAACCATGCGCGCAGCAGTATTTTGGTTGGCCAGCGCCTTGATGTGTGCATACGCTTCTGCTTCGGGCAGTGCCGGCGCGATATTCAGGCCCTCCTTGATCGCAAGTCCGCCTGGCGGAGACGAAAGCGCCTCGAGGCTCGAGGCCCCAATGACCTCGAGCATAGCGCGGATATCTTTTTCAGTGTGCGGCGCGTACATTATTCTAAGCTAGCGTCTGAACAAACTCATCGTAGGCTGGCGCGTCGAGCAGTCCATTAGTATCGGATGGATCGACGCCCGTCAACTTCACGAGCCAACCCTCGCCGAATGGATCGCCGTTCACCTTGGCCGGATCGTCCTCGACTGACGAGTTGATTTCACTCACGGTGCCGCTCACTGGCGCATAGATGTCGGACACCGCCTTCACCGACTCAACCACGCCAATCGGATTGCTCCGCTCCAGCGCCGCGCCTGGCTTTGGCAGCTCCACATAGACGATGTCTCCCAGCGAAGACTGAGCGTAATCGGTGATGCCAACGACGGCGTTTTTCCCGTCGAATTTCACCCACTCGTGTTCTTTTGTATAGTAACGATCGCTCGGTTGCGGCATATTTACGTTCCCTTTTGGCGTTTGTAAAATGGAAGTTTGACGACCGTCGCTTTATGCATGGCTCCTCGGATCTCAATCTCCAGTCGCATGCCCAGTTCGCTCGCGGCCTTGCGGACAAGCGCGGTTGCGATATTCTTTCCGCCGAGAGACGGCGCCGGAGAGCCCGATCGCACTTCCCCGACCGGCTTGCCCTCCCAAAAGACGGCATAGCCAGCGCGCGCCGGCGCCTTGCCGTCCATCACGAGACCTGCGATTCGGTCGTAACGGTCCTCCGAGTGCTGCGCTTCCAGAGCCGCCTTGCCCGTGAACTGCTTGGCGAACTTCACCGCCCAGTCGAGCCCGGCTTGGAGTGGAGTGATGGTTTCCTCCAATTCGTGACCGTACAGTGGCATGCCGGCTTCCAATCGCAGCACGTCGCGCGCCCCAAGACCCGCTGGACGAAGCCCAAACGGTTTGCCCTCGCGCATGAAGCGATCCCAGAGGGTAACCGCGACGCCAGCGGGGAGAAACACTTCGAAGCCATCCTCACCAGTGTAGCCCGTACGCGCGATCTCCGCCTTTCCACCACCCACAGTGGTCTCGGCGGCATAGTAATAACGCACAGTCGCGAGATCGAGATCGCAAAGCGGCTGCAGCATTTCGAGTGCGCGCGGACCTTGCAGCGCGATGAGCGATGAACGCTCGGTTCGGTTTTCAAGGCTCACTCCGGCGGGTTTCGAGCCAGAAAGCAAATCCCACATCTTGCCGGTGTTGGATGCGTTCACAACGATTAGCCAGCGCCCCGCGAGGCGGTAGATAATCACGTCATCGTGGGCGCCTCCGGCGTCGTTGGTAAAGATGTTGTAGCGGGCCTGATTCGGGCGCATGCTCGCCACGTCGTTGACCGTCAACTCATCGAGCCATGGCGCAACAGCGTCGCCCGAAGCGATAAACTGCCCCATGTGCGAGAGGTCGAACATGCCCACCGCCGTTCGCACGGCGTTATGTTCTTCGAGGATACTGGAGTAGACGATGGGCATAAGAAATCCCCCAAAGGGGGACATCTTGGCGCCAAGGTCGACGTGCGTTTGGTATAACGCCGTCTGGCGGGGCTGAGTGAGCACCTTGGACGTTTCGGCGGGGCGCCAAAGCCGTCCTAGCCCAGGTGCTCTTAGCCTGTGGCTTCTTCCCTAATGCCGAGGATTCTTGACGAGAGCGACGAGCGCGAACGCACGCCGACTTTTCCAAAAATGCGCTTGAGATGATCTTCGACCGTCGTCTCAGCAAGCACCAAGTGATCGGCGATACGACGGTTTGAATAGCCGCGCAGCACAAGACCGGCAACTTCCGCCTCTCGCGGCGTCAGCGGATAGCTCGCAAGCGCGCTGCGGACAACGTCTTCCCGACTCGCCCGCTCGATAAGGAGCATGATGTTGGATTCGTGCTGACTCTCGATTGCGCAGGCTCGGACGCACATGTCGTATGCGGGCAGCATGACCGTGCACGTGTCGGATCCAAGCGAGAGCCGGCCCTCGATATCATCCAGCAAGGCTTGCAAGGCAGTGGGCAGCTCAGGGCCTGATACGCGAAACTCGCCCCCTGCGATGACCCGCAGCATCGCCATGCTGGGATGGTTTGCGAAACGGATCCGGCGTGCACCGTCAACGATGAGCACGCCCGGCATCTGCCGGCTATGCACGCCCTTTGCGGGAGCGACAATCAGCGTCGTGGTGAAGCTTCGAGGTTTGGCCTTCATGGTGGGCTTCAAAGTCCTTTGTTTCTTGATGGCGATGTTACACAGGACCAAAGACCTACACCGCTGTTCGGATCCGTTGGACCCGATGGTCTGTGGATAGAATGTACTCTGCGGACTGCTATTGTTCCGCTCGTTCCCTACTCATATTGATTCCCAATTGTGTGAACTTAAGTCTGCTGTCTCAAATAAGAATCCAATTAGAGTTTTATCGGCAGCAGATTGGGAATCATAATGTCGCATAGCAATAGTGATACATACGTTCGCTTTGGTCCGTTGTTCCCCAATTCATATGGGCCTTTCCCCTGATTTCAGGGATTACGCAAAAAAAGTCACTGTGCTATAAGTACTTTACTGTACTGTAGGGTCAAGGCTGAATTACTCAGTCTCCTCGTGCGCAATTAACTAGGGATGGAGGTACTCATGGCTACGGAATTTGTGCGCATCGCGGTGCTGGAGGAGCAAGCGCTCTTTCGTAAGTCACTATGCCAAGTGCTTGCGAAAGATGATCGATTCAAGGTCGTACCAGAATGTCTCGAGACAAGCGACGCCCATCGAATCGCAGCGAGCAAACCAGACATCACGCTCTTCGACGTCGATTTTCAAAAGGGTGATCCGGTTGATACTGTCAAGGCCTTGCGCGAAGGGCATCCCAGCGGCAAGATCTGTTTGCTGTCTATGAATGCACAGCAAGCATTATTGGAGCGAAGCCTCGTGTACGGTCTCGAGGGTTACGTTATCAAAGATATCGGTTTGATGGATCTCTCCCGAGCCCTGCTCGCGATCCACACCGGCGACTTTTACGTTGATCCCAGGCTTGCTGGCAGCATGCTGCGCCGCATGAGCGAGCGGCGGCATAAGGGAGACCCAAGCGAACTCTCCGAGCGCGAGACCGATGTCATTCAACTCATTGCGATTGGACTCTCGAACAAGCAGATCTCGGAACGGTTGTTCTTGAGCGAGAAGACGGTAAAGAACCACATCAGCCGTATCTTCAGCAAGCTCAATGTTACGGCGCGCACGCAAGCCGCCATCTACGCCATAAAATCGGGCCTGGCATAATACAGCGCGAATAAATTCGCGCGACTACATATACCGAACGCGCAATTGAATTCGCGCGACTACACATACCGAACGTGCAAAGAGCCATGTAGCAGCGGACCTTTAGGTCCGCTTTTTTTTTGCCCCGCCGCGGAACAAAGCGTTCGCGTGCTCGGCGTCGGCCAACGTGTTATCCCCATAGATTTGCTCGAGCCCGAATGCTTTCGTGATTCGTTGCGCCGCGGCGAGCTCATCCGGGGTAATCTGCCTGCGCCAGGCGTCGATGGCTGTTCCTTGGGCAAAGAATTGACTACCACGCCCTTTGGCCATGGTCGAAAGCGAAGGCCGGTGAATTCGCCTGGCGATGGCGTCGTTAAAGGGCCGGCCCGTATATTCGAAGAGCTTGCGCAACTCCGCCTCCGAACTGCACACATTCTCGTAGAACGCAAGGAACACGTCGCCTCGTTCAAGCTGCGCGAAAGGCACAAAACTTTCCACGCACCAATCAACGAGGTGGCGCTCGAACGGTGTTTGCGCGCGCGCGATTTCATCGGCGAACGGCGCTAAAAAGTCTTCCATGAGCGCGGGCTGCGCAAAATACGTGTTGCGCAAGTCGGTCCGGAAGGCCAGCCGCACGCGCGAAAGCGCCACCGCACATGGATGCCGGACCAAGTACACGATTGGCATGCGCGGGAAGTGCGCGCGGAACCACTTGAGCATAAGGGTTGTCCGAACGTCCTTGACGATCCGGCCGCGTGGAAGGGCGCAGCGATTGACGTTGTCAACCCACGCGTTTCGAATTTTCCCTGCGAAGATCGCTCGAGCCGGCTTGAGGTATCGGGGATCGTTGTTATCTGGCCGCAGGTACTGGCGGATCAAGAAGTGGTTGCTTTGGGGCACCAGCCCCGCGGTAAACGGCTCGCCGAGAAATCGATAAGCATTATCGGAGTTGAGCACCTCGGCTAGCCAGGTCGTACCACTCCTCGGAGAGCCAGAAACGAAAATGGTTGCATCCGCAGGCGCGAGATCCAAATAAAAGGCATGGCTGATCGCGCTCCATGCTTTCCTTGCTCGGGCAGAAATAGTTCCGCGCCAGAAAAAACTCACGCTAGGCCCCGTATACCTCGCCTCTATGTAGTCGCGCGAATTTTATTCGCGCGTTTGTCGCCAATGAATTGGCGACACTACATTATTCCATGGGCCCGTCGCACATCATGTCGTCGCCGCGAATCTATTCGCGCGTTACGTTGCCTCGTACGCTTCGCGCAAATAGCGAGGCAAGCTGAAGATTCGTCGATGCGATTCGGCATCGTAGAATTTCAAACCGCGGCACGCGCGCGCATGTGCCTGCGCCGCCTGGGCGGCCTCCTCGGTGCCCATGTCAATCGTTCCCCCGCACAACGCGAACCCCCACTCGGTATCGAACGCAGGTACGTACGCCGCGTACGGGTAGACCGCGCTGAAAATGTCGTCGAGCCGGGCAACCATGCGCGCATGCAGGTGATAGTTGTGGGGTCCTGCCATGGAGGCTTGCAATGCGTAGGCACCGCGCTTACTCAAGCGCGCGCGAATGGCGGAGTACATTTCGGGGGTATGCAGACCAGCCGAAGGGGAGTCTTCGAGAGGCTCGGTGAGATCGCCGATGATGACGTCGAACTGCTCGCGCGACGAGAACACATACTCTTTCGCGTCGCCGATGACAATCTCGGCGCGCGGATCCTCAAACGCGCCCGCGCTCCACTCGGGAAGGTACCTGCGGCACACCTCGACCACTTCGTCGTCAATGTCCACCATCGTGACCTTGCGTATGGAAGGAACCCGAAGCAGCTCGCGCAGTGTCGCACCTTCTCCGCCACCCAGGATCAACGCGCGCTCCGGAGTGCCTCCGGAGGCCACGCAGGCTGGATGAACGAGCGACTCATGGTAGATGTGCTCGTCGAGCGCCGAGCTTTGCGTGTCGCCGTCAAGCACGAGCATCTTGCCAAAAAGCGAACTGACCACAACTGCGTAGTCTTGAAATTTCGATCGACCAGAGGTGAGGTGGGTGGTGACAGCGTGCCCGTGAATCTCTCCAGGGGCTACTTGCTCAACGTACCACTGAAAGTTTTCGGTTTTTGGCACCGGTCGCAATCCCGTTCGAGCGCTTGCCGACGATGTGGCTAAAGACGCCATCTTCATCCGGCATACCCCGGCGCACTTCCGTCGTGAGCATCTGCTTGGCCTGGAACTCGGCCGCTGCCAGGCGGCAGGCCTTCCAGGGATCGGTCTTGTCGCCACAGGTGTAGATGTCCATGGCTGCATAGCCATACTCCGGCCACGTGTGGATGGAAAGATGGGATTCGGCAATCACGACAACACCGCTCACGCCTTGGGGCGAGAAGCGGTGAAAAGCTGTCTGTAGGACCTCTGCGTTTGCGGCCTTTGCGGCCGCCACCAGTATGCTGGCTACTTGGTCAACGTCACTAAGAATTCTCGCGTTGCATTCTGACAGTTCCACAATGATGTGCGTACCAAGTGCTTTCAACCATCCAGCCCCCCTGCGACGAAGTGGGGAGATCCGACCTCCAATTCCGCGGAAAAGGCACGCTGTAAAAGCGTACCGATGCTAAATATTAGGGCATTTGCGCGGCTTTGTAAATACTTTGCGCATACCAATGTAAGGTTTCTCTGCCGGGACAGCCAAAACAGGGCCTCTACCACACCCAAGGCGCGAAGAAATTCGCGCCGCTACATACCCCGAAAGGCATCCCATGTTTGCGGTCATCGAAGCCAACGGCAGGCAGCTCAAGGTTAAGGAAGGCGACGTCGTGCGCCTCGACAGCGTCGAGGGCGACGCCGGCCAGGAGGTCTTCTTTGAGCGAGTCCTCTTTGCCCATAACGGCAAAGATTTTGTGGTTGGCTCGCCGCTCGTCGGCAAAGCCAAGGTCACCGCGCGTGTCATTCGACAGGGCAAAGGGCCGAAGATCATCGCTTTCCGCTATAAGCCCAAAAAGCGCGTGAGAAGGCGCTACGGCCACCGCCAACCCATTACCGAACTGCGCATTGAGAAGATCGCGCTCCCCTAAAGGTGGCCTCGAGTTTGTCTACGAGCGGCGCAAAGGCGCGGTCGTCGGCTTCGCCGTCCGAGGGCATGCCGGGTTTGCATCCGCCGGTCGCGATATCGTCTGCGCGGCCATTAGCGCTCTCATCCTATCGGCGGCAAAGGGCCTCCGCGAGCACTGTGGTGCAAGGCCGGCAATTTCCGACACGTCTGCCCGGTATGCGCTCCTCTTGGGCGGCGGGGGCGGCACGCGCGCACAGGCCGTGTTGGAAACCATGATTTCCGGGCTGGAGGCGATCGCCCGGTCGTATCCTGGGTATCTGCACATGCAACAGGGTAAAGTCGCGGCCACAGGGCCGCGGTCCGGTCGCGCGAAAACCTAATGTAGCCGCGTGAATTTATTCACGCGAAGACGAAACGACCCCACTAGGAGCAACCATGGCAACCATTACCGACCTCAACGCCACCTATGCTGACGAATCCGGCCGAAGAAATCACACTGAGGTCGAGCTCCGTAAGACCTTGCTGGCCGGGGTGATCGGAGCTGTGGTTGGGGCAGCAGGCTACTTCATTTACTCGAGGCTCGAAGACGAGCAAAAGGATGCGCTCCGTCAATCTGTGGGCAAATTCGTAGAAGACAAGATTGCGGATGTGCGCTCCCAACTCAAGTTCTAGTGTAGCAGCGGACCTTTAGGTCCGCTCCGTTGGCTTAATTTTCTCGATTGAACTCCGATGTTTCTAGCATGCACCGATTCGTCCGTGCGATAGCGTTTGGTACCCTCGCGGCACTCATCGTCGGATTCGCAGGCTTGCGGCCGGCGGCGGCGTACAGCGCGCACCAAAAGGTCCCCAATGAAGAAGCGATGCGTGTCTACGTCTCTGCGATTCGCTACTTTAATGCGGGCATTGACGAAGACGAAGCCCGACGCATCGTCGCTGCAATCGTGCGGGACTCAATGGACGCGGGCATAGATCCGCGCCTCGTTGTCGCCGTAGTTGCAACCGAGAGCGCCTTCGATCGCACCGCCCGCAGTTCAGCAGGCGCGCGCGGTTTAGGTCAGCTGATGCCGGAGACGGCGGCCGACGACGATGTCACGAACATTGAGGACATCAACCAGAATATTCACGGCACGGTCATGACGCTCAAAGGTAACCTCGACCACTACGCCCACTACGACATGCAGCACCAATACGTGTACGCGATTGCTGCGTACAACGCCGGCACCGGGGCGGTCGACGAATACCACGGCGTGCCGCCGTATGACGAAACCATCCACTACGTATCCAAGGTGATTGGGTTGTGGCGGCGCTTCTACGGTTTGTCCTCGAGCTGAGGCAGCGCAGACTCCTCGGTTTTTTCTGCAGGCACTTCTACGGGCGGCGCTATCGGCTCAACTGAAATCGGCGGTATTCTCGGGGCATCTGCGGCGCGCTCCATTTCTTGCATAAACGAATGCGTCGTCGTTTGGATGTGGCGCATTGCTTCGCCGAGCTGACGAGCCAGCTTGGGGAGCTGTTCGGGGCCGAACAGCAACAACGCGAGCAAGAAAACAATGGCGGTGTCGGATGGGCTGAGCATACGCTACGTGCCTATTTCCGCGGGGCCCTGCGGGTAATCTTTTTTCCGGCCCCGAAATTCTCTCACTCTTGAAGATTTACTATACGAAGAGCCAGCGGGAAGAGCCGGTTGGGACTTTGACCACCCTCAAAAAGGTGTTGTCACGTTTTGTGCATCATCGGGTTTTTTACGAAATGTCGGCGCGCCACCGCGCCAGTCACCAGCTCTATTCCGTCAAGAACACGTTCACCGTCGAACGGTTTGAAATCGAAGGGCAAAACGAGCTCCTCATTACGCTCTTCGATGCGCACAATCCGGCGCATTCAGTTGAGATCGTCAATCCGCACGCCTTGCGCATCTACGACGAGAATCCAGCCAAGGGGTTCGCTGTCGTCTTCTACGCGGATGAGGCTGGAGATTTTGAAGTCCGTTATTACCTGCGCGATGAAGGCGAAGACGAAACGTCACCCAAGCGCACCGCACTCGAGCACATCACGCTGCCGCAGTTGATGGAATATCTGCACGAAAGTCTCAACGCCGATGTGGTCGAAGTGGGAGAGCAAAAGCGCTAGGACATCCCGAGCCGCTTTTTCCAGGCTTGAATCGTCGTCGCCGGAACGCCCGCCCGTCGGGCAACGGCGCCGACACTGCCGGTAAAAAGACCGGCGATCGCCCGCGGCTCGAAAACATCTCTGAGCACGTCGACCATGCACAGACCCTGCGATGATGCGACCGTGTGAATCCCGCGATCGTACCTTCCTCGGGGAGGGCGAATTGCGCCCACGACCGTCTCTTTGAAGTCGGTTTCCGATAACACGTCCACTCGATTGATTCTTACGAGTCCGCCGTAAACGCGAGCGCAGTCCTGCGCCGGTCGATAGAGTTGGCCCTTGTTGGAGAAAAAGGGGCCCGCAGGGCCAGACGAACGGACATCGATCTTCACCGGATTTCTTGGGTGTGGCTTCCATGGTCCAAACAAATCGTCGCTGGACCAGATGTACAAATGTGAGTGGTAGCCTTCGTCGAGATTGGTGCAAAAAAGCCACCATCGATTTTGGAACTGCAGCAACGTGCTGTCGACGGCAGCGAAGTCTTCAAGCAGCGTGTGCACGTTTTCCCAACGGTACGGAAAGTCGATGGCTTTGTAAAGACAAACTTTCTTTTGGTCAACCGATTCCGGCAAACAATAGACGGAACCATCATGTTCGAACACTTGCGGGTACGAGAGGTGGTAGGGTTCTTCAATCACCGTGGTCAGGCGGCGAACGCCCGGAGCCTCCCATTCGCTGACGGCGATCACGCCGCGATTTTTCTTGTACAGATAGAGCTCGCAGAAGACGAACGCTTTGCCCGCACGGTGAATGACGAATGGATCCGCAACAAACCGGCCCCGTTCATAAGGAAGGATCTCGGAAACGCCGGCCTGAGCCTCTGTGCCCACAAAATCAGCTGGGGAGGCGTCGAGCACTCCAATGGTCCAGTCAGGCAAATAGAAGCGCTGCTGGAACTGTTGCTTGGCACGGTTCTTGCGCGCGCGCGCGCGAACCGACCGGCACTGCGCGGCCGTTGGAAATCCGAAGGTCGCCGGCGCTTTTGGCTGAGGCTTGTCTGCAGAGTACGAGGCGAGTCCGGCGCTCAGATCTCGACACACATGCGTTGGCCACATTGCCAGCTCGTTCAGCACAAAGTCAGCATTACGTTCGAACGACGTTCGTACCGTTCTCAAGTAACCGGCTTTGAGCACGACGCCCATGACGTCAGCACCGGTCAGCGCCAGCAGCGCGGCACCGGTGACGTCGTGATCGTAGTAAAGCTCCCAAAACCCCGCGAGTGGGCTTTCAAATTTCGTTATATCGCCGTGCGAAAACACCCACACGCCAAATTTCGGGGTGGTCGAAATTTGCAAACCCAGCTGCCTTGGACCAAAGCAGAGAACAAAATCCAGGGCGGACGTTTGCAGCGCGTGCATCTGTGCCGCCGCAAAGCTCAACCCTGAGACTTCCATAGAAACCGCTTGGGGATACTCGGCTATCAGGTCGCGAAGAGGTTCTTGTGCCAAGGAGAGGGCGCCCCGAGCAAAGCGATCGAACGCTTCGCGTTGTTGGCGCTCTTGGGGGCTTGTTTTGGCATCGATGATGCATCGCAACTGCGACAAGCCCGACTCATCGAGCTTGTTGATGCAAGCCCGTTGCCACGCTCGCAGAACGCCATCAGCGGTCACAATCCCATACGTGAATGGCACGTGCTTGCCTCAGGCCCGCTTGGGCACTAAACGGCGCAACGCCTGAACGGCTTTAAACCGGCCGCTTCGGTGCCCAACGATGTCGTAGGGTATCGTCGTGGCGCCGAAAGCGCGTTTGAATCTGAGCACGCCCTCTAGGTTCGAACTTGAATTGAGGTTGTACCAGCGCACGCCACGCCGAGCAGCATGCTCGATGATCGTTGCGTGCAGAAGGTTGTGCGGCCGCAAGATTTCCAGGCCTGGTTTGCTTGCCGTGGTCCACAAAGAGACCTCTTGACTGCCATACAGCGCAACCCCGCCAGCGATGGCTGCTCCTTCATAGCGCACGATCCACGTTTCGACGTCGGCACCACCTAAGGCGCACACCTCGCGCAAGAAGTCTTCTCGGATCGTTGGTGCCTCTCGGTGCCAGCGTTGCGTCGCTGCCTCCTGCAGCAATGCGTAATAGAGCGGCACAGCCTCCGCACACGGCTCAAGGGAGCACGAAGCGCCCTTTCGCTGCGCCTGGCCTGCCATGCGCCGGCTCTTCGGTGCGATTCGTGACAGCGCCGCCTCCACGCCACCGGATATGTCTATGGCTGAGGTCTCGGCCGCAATCCGAACATCCGTCGCGGGCAAGCGCGGCGCGCCAAAGGGCCACAGGTTGAGCAGCACCTCATCACCGAACAACATGAGCTCTTCGAGAACCCCTGTTGCCACGTCAGCAGCCAACTCCTCGCCCTTGGGCGTCAACAGCGCTGTGTAGCCGTCAAACGGCATGCCATGAAGGATCTTCCACCCCAGCCGACCGCGCACGCTCACCAGCGGCACGAACGCCTCGCTGCCGCCATCCAGCTGACAGCGCAGCGGCCATGGCGTCAAGTCCGGGAAGATTCGCCCAATGGCCATGGCCCACGCAGGTTTGGCAAAAAAGGTCGGAGCCTGCGCCGTGCGATCCAGCGCAAGCCATTCTTCTGTCGACAAACGCTCAAAGCGAAGCTTCATGATCTCCCCGGTGTTATCGGCGTTTCCACCAAGTCAGCCGCTTGCGGGCCGCCTCCGGCTTTGCTTCGTACTTAGCGGCCAGCCGTAGCTCCTGGACGCTCGCTTTGAAATTGCCCCGGCGGCGATGCAGCACGCCCAGGTTGTAGTGCGCGAACGCGTAGGTCTCGTCAATGCGCAGCGCGCTTTCGTAGTATTGCTGAGCTTCATCGAGCATGCCACGTTCGAGCATGAGATTGCCAAGATTGACGATCGCCGAGAGGCAGCGATCGTCGACGCACAGTGCCGCCCGAAAATCCTGCTCTGCACCGCTTGGATCGCCGCAGCGAAGACGGCAAACACCTCGTTTGGAATGTGCGAGGGCACGGTCCTCATCAGCATCGATCGCCGCGGTGAAGAGCTCCTTCGCTCGCTCAAATTTGCCTTGCTCGAAGGCGACGACCGCTTGCGAAAACGCGCTCATCTGCTGGCTCGCCTGTATCGAAGGGTGGCTCGGCCCACCGTTAGAACGCCGCTTCTCACATGCAAATTGATGTCGTCACGCTCTTTCCACAATTCTTCGAGCCAATCGTCAACGGAAGCATTCTTGGCCGCGCACAGGCAAAAGGCTTGGTGCGCATCGTGCTCCACGACCTCTGGAAGTTCGTGCCTCCGGGCGAGCGCGCCGACGACGCGCCCTATGGTGGCGGCCCCGGCATGATCATGCGCTTGGGGCCGCTCATCTCGTGTATGGAGGCGTTGCTCGGCCCTGGTCTCCATGTGCCCGATGACTGCGTTGTCGTCGTTCCCTCGCCAGCAGGCGATCCTTTCAATCACACAGCCGCCACCAAGCTTGCGGGCTACTCACGGGTTGTCTTCGTTTGCGGTCATTACGAGGGCATCGACGAGCGCTTCTTCGAGTTTGTGAAAGCGCAGGAGCTATCGCTCGGCGATTTCGTCCTGACTGGCGGTGAAATCGCAGCTCTGGCGTTCGTCGACGCCACCGTGCGCTTGCTGCCGGGAGCGATCAACACAGAGAGCGCCGAGGCAGAGTCGTTTGCTTCGGGGGCGTTGGACTGGCCCCACTTCACACGGCCGGCTGTCTTTCGAGGCTCGTCTGTCCCGGAAGTGCTGCTCTCTGGGGACCACGAGCGGATCGCGGCTTGGCGTACAGAGCAGGCCCGTGCCCGAACTGTAAAACGAAGACCAGACCTTCTCTCGGAACGCTGACGAAACCGTCATTCCATGGGGTTGAAGGGCTGCTTTCGGACATGTTATACTCGAATTCGTCCTTAATCGTTCGAACGCTGGTCGCGGCGTCGGCTCCGAAGCTGGAGCGGCGCCTTTTTAGCGGCCTCATATTGTAGCGGGCGACTGTCAAGTCGCCCCATGAAGGTGAACCACAATGGATGTCACGCGATTACTTGGCGACGCCCAGAAGAAAAAGAAGGTCGCTGAATTCGGCGCCGGAGACACGATCAAAGTTCACTCCCGCGTTACCGAAGGTAACAAGGAGCGCATTCAGGTTTTTGAAGGCATCGTGACGGAGCGCAAGAGCGGCGGCCTCGCCGAGATCTTCACGGTGCGGCGCATCGCCCATGGAGTCGGTGTTGAGCGCTCGTTTCTCATCCACTCGCCGCGCGTCGAAAAAATTGACGTGATGCGTCGCGGTCTCGTACGCCGCGCCAAACTCTACTACTTGCAGGATCGAGTCGGCAGCAAAGCCACCCGCATCAAAGAAAAAAAGTAGTGCTCCTCGGATGAGTCCGGTCGTCCTCGGCGCCATCCTCGGCATCTTGGCAGTGGCGCGCGTCATTTTGTGGATAGCGCCGGTCACCGTGCCCGACGAAAAGCAGCGCAGCATCGTTCGAGAGTATCTCGACGCGTTCATCATCGCTGGCGTTGTCGCGCTAGTGCTGATGCATTTTGTCGTGCGCACGTTTTGGATACCGTCAGGTTCGATGTTGCCCACGCTGCAGATTCACGATGTGCTGCTCGCAAATGAAATTCAGTACCGCTTCGAAAATCCAAAAGACGAGCAGATCGCGGTGTTCGAACCGCCTCCCGAGCTCGGTACGACCGATTTCATCAAACGCGTCATGGCGGCCCCCGGTGATACGCTGCGCATTCACAACGGGGTTGTGTACCGCAATGGGAAGGCGGTTGTCGAGCCCTATCTGCCCGCCGGGCAGCGCCCAGACTACGAGCTTGAGATCAAAGATTATCAGATTGTCGTCGACGGCGTGCCACTCGACTCGTCGCGCGCGATCGTTCCTCCCCGCGCGCAGTGGCAAGCACCAGACAAAGTACCGAAGGGCTACTACCTCATGCTTGGCGACAACCGGAACGATTCAGATGACGGCCATCTATGGGGGTTCTTGCCGCGCACTCATTTTGTGGGTCACGCGTTTTTTGTTTTTTGGCCGCTGACGCACATGAAGGTGCTGCACTAGGTCAAAAAGTGGGCATCGCTCGCTTTTCTCTCTTGCTAAACCGTTCTAAGAACCGCGCTTGCTCTTTGTGTTCTCCGTCGGGATCGAAGCCAAACCGCACTTGCTCAGCGATCGCGCTGTCTAACGGCCAACCTTGAGCAATTCTGACGAGCGCACAAAATGTTGATGTTCTGCCTTCACCCGCGTTACAATGCACAAAGATCGGGCGCATCGCACGGAGCGAACAAATTTGTAGCCACTGAAGCGCCTGTTCGTCACCGGGCGCTTGGTTATTTTTGACGGGGATATGGATAGGCTCCAAGTCATCTGACGAATTCCGAACGGCTTGGTCTACATCGTGCGATCGTAAATTGACAACTGTTTTGAACTGATTGCCCGCTAGCCACGTATAGCCATCAAGCGTGGGTTCGGCGCCCCGCGCCAACCACGGTTCAATCCAGGCGAAATTGTTGATCTCTTTTGAAGTTGGAATCTGTAGATCCGCACGCATGGCATTTCCCTTGGCGGCCTTTATCATACAACTCTCAATGCTTGAAAGCGATACCAGATTGACAGGTCTGGGGAGTAAAATCCAAAGGTCCGCTACTGCATAGCTTGGAAGACCATTGTCCGTGCTGCACCCGCTCGACAAAGCCCTCGAAGCACGGAGCCCCGGTCTCACCGATGCGCAATTCGATGCTCTCCAGCAGAGCGTTCGATTTCGATGCCTCATCCGCCGGACAGTCAGACTCACGCTCGAGGTGCTGGTCTTCTTTGCGCTTGTCTCGGTGTTGTTTTTACGCATTCCCCAAGTGGAAGGGCGCTCGATGCTGCCCACGATCGAAGACGGCAACCACGTCCTCATCAATACCCTAGCGTACGGGCTACGGCTCGGACCACTGACGCTCGATGCCAAAGCGCCGGAACGCGGCGATATCGTCGCCTTCGCGCGCGGCGAAGGTGACGATCGCAAGGTTTTCCTCAAGCGGGTCATTGGGCTCCCAGGAGAGCGAATAGCGTTCAGCAACGGACACGTGCTGATCAACGGCGTGCCGCTGGCAGAAACGTATCGTGTGTTGGTGGACCGTGCAACCATGCAGCCGGTCGTCGTTCCGAGCGGCTCGGTTTTTGTTTTAGGAGACAATCGCTCGGAGTCGGATGATTCGCGGACCTTTGGCTCTGTTTCATTGTCAACCCTCATCGGCAAAGCGCGCTTCATCATTTGGCCGATCGGCCATGTCAAAGAAATCCGGTAATGTTGAGTCGCGAGTTCCTTCGCGACACAGCGACAAAGCGGCAGCCTCGTGGTTCCCGGGCCACATGGCCGCCGGCTTGCGCGCGGTTTTGGGCATTGCCGATCTCATCGACGTGGTGATCGAGGTGCGCGACGCAAGATTGCCGCGCTCGACGGCGGTTGCTTCGCTGCACGCGAGGCTCAAGTCCAAACCAATGCTCGTCTTGCTGAATCGCCAAGACCTCGCCGACCCCGCGAGCACAGCGGCCTGGCTCGCGGATCTGGGCAAATCGGGCATTTGGGCCTGCGCCGGAACGGGAACCCGTGCGGCGAGCCTGCGCCCACTTCGATCCGCCCTTCTCGACTTTCGCGGGCGCCGCGCCCGAGTTCGGGCAGCCGTCATCGGAGCCCCCAACACGGGCAAATCGTCCGTCATCAACGCTCTCGTCCATCGCAAGCGCACCGTCGTGCAGAACAAGGCGGGCGTCACACGCCACGTCCGCTGGATTGCTTTGAACGAGCGGACGGATCTGCTTGACACCCCAGGCGTGCTCGAGCCCAAGATTGCGAACCAGACGAAGGCTTGGCAATTCGCCTTGTGCGGCATCCTTCCCGAAAGCGCGTTCGATCCTGAAGAAGTCGCCGAGCAATTCCATTCGTGGCTCGCGCGTCACCATCCAGACAGTGCCGGAATCGCAGACCTAGAATCTTTCGCCAGGCAGCGCGGAATGCTCAGACGTGGTGGAGAATTGGACCGCCGCAACGCGGCCCGGGCATTTCTCAAAGAATTCCGTGCGGGCACTCTGGGCCGCATCACTTTCGAACGTCCTGGGGATGCAATGTGAAACCCAAGGAGCGACGCCGGCTCTACCGGCTCCATTCGTACGAGCGCGAAGCGTGGAACAATGGAGCGCGCTTCGTGTGCGGGGTTGACGAGGTCGGACGCGGACCGCTTGCCGGGCCAGTCGTCGCCTGTGCGGTCGTCATCGATCAGCCCCTGTACCTCGAATTTCTCAACGACAGCAAAGTCGTACCCGCGCAGAGACGGGCAGAACTCAGTGAAGCCATCCGCGCGCAGGTCGTCGCCTTTTCGCTCGGGTGGGCGAATCCGGATGAAATCGACCGGATCAACATCTTGGCTGCATCCAAGGTGGCGATGAGCCGCGCGCTTGCAGGCTTGACGGTTGCCCCCTGTCGCGTGTTAGTAGACGCCGTGAACATCCCACAGTGCGTGTACCCCCAAGACCCCATCATTGACGGCGACGCGAAATCGGCCGCAATTGCAGCCGCCAGCATCATCGCAAAAGTGTTCCGCGATCGCTGGATGGATCAATACGATGCGACCTATCCCGACTATGGCTTTGCATCGCACAAAGGGTACGCAACGGCCGAGCACCTTTTGGCACTGGCCAAGCTCGGTCCAAGTCCCATCCACCGCCGGACCTACGCACCGGTTCTTTCGCCCACGTTTGACTTTCTGCTCGACAGCGCGGCACTGTAATGCGCCGCCCCCTGGGGCGGTCGTCCTCGCGACTGGGGAACGAGGGCGAGCGCGCGACCGCGGACTACCTTTCCGCCCGCGGCTATCACATTCTCGAACGCAATTTTCACTGCCGTGGCGGTGAGGTCGATCTCGTTGCGCTCGATGGTGGCACCCTCGTTTTTGTCGAGGTAAAGCTGCGGCGCTCGCTGGCGCGAGGTGCGCCGATCGAAGCCGTGACCCCGCTCAAACAGATGCGGGTGCGCAAGGCGGCGCAAGTCTACCTCGCGTACAGCGGTCGGGTGTTCCAACGCATCCGTTTTGACGTGGTGTCCGTCATGAAGTCGGGCAAAAATACCGATATTATACATTTCAAGGCTAATTTTGCGTCAGGCTGATGAACATCGATTTTGGACCAGATTCCGTGCTCGCCAACCGCTACCGCATCGTGGAGAAGATCGGTAAGGGCGGTATGGCCGAGGTGTTTCGCGGTGTCGATCATGTGCTCGAGCGCGAAGTAGCGGTCAAAGTACTCACCGAGCGTTCGGACGACGTGTGCCGCCGTTTTCTCTTGGAAGCCCAATCCATGGCGCGACTGAATCATCCCAACATCGTGGCAGTCTACGACGTTGGGGTCGACCGCAATCTTTCCTACATCATTTTGGAGTTCGTGCGCGGCAGCACGATGCGCGACATCGATCGAAAGAAGATTTCTTTCGACGCTTCGCTCGCCCTCACGATCCAACTCCTCGAAGCGCTTCAGTATGCTCACGGCCAAGGCATCATTCACCGCGACATCAAGCCCGGCAACCTCATGATCGGCGATGATAAAACGCTCAAGGTGATGGACTTCGGGCTTGCGCGGCGCATGAGCGACATGTCCAACTTAACCCAAAGCGGTGAGATTGTTGGAACGATAGCCTACTTGCCGCCAGAACGATTTTTGGGGAAATCCGGCGATAAATCGAGCGATCTCTATTCAGTGGGCGTCTTAATGTACGAATTGCTGTGCGGCACGCTGCCCTTTCCGCACGAATCCGGAGACCTCGTCGCTGTGATGTACGCCCACGTCAACGATCGGCCACGACCTCCGCGATTGCTCAATCCGCTCATCCCGCCCGCATTGGACCGCATCATCATGCGTTTGCTCGAAAAGGAGCCTGCGCGGCGCTATGGGGATGCAGCTTCGCTCATTGCCGATCTGCGAGCAGTCCAAAACTCGTTGAGCCGCCAGGCTGCCAAAGCGTCCAAAGAGGCGGCACAGGCCGAGCGAGAGGAGCCGCAGGCACTAGCGGTAACGGCAGACACCCCGATTGCCACAAGCGACCCCAAGAAAACGAAAGAAGAGCGCGGTGCATCTGTCGATCCCTCAACCGGGGGGTATCTCAAGAGCGACTTGGTGACGAGCAAGACGTTCACGAGCGCACTCAGTCGCGTCATGCAGGGCATGATGAGCGCACGCAAGCAGCAATGGCGCGAAGCCGAAGATCACTACGCTGCCGCAGTGGGCATGTTAACGCCGCTTCGCCATCCGTCCGAGCTGGCGCGCACCTATGCTCGTCTGGGCGGCATGTATTGCGCGAAGATGAAGGCGACCGGGGTCGTGTTGCCAAGCGAAGTCACCGCGGCTCGCGAGTACCTCACTAAAGCGCTGCCCGTCTTGCGTGAAAAACATCTTACGACTGACGTCAAAGAGGCTGAAGCGAATCTCAAGTCTTTGGAATCCCTGCGGACGTCAGCGTAGCTGACCGTGGTGAGCCAAACCGCGCTGACGGGTCGGCGTCTCCAGATTCTCTCCGCTTGCGCAATGGTCATCAACCTGCTTGTCACGATCCCGCTTGCACGCGTTCTCAACGTGTGGGTGGACGAGGCATACACGCTCTACACCACGGGCTCAACGTTAAAGCACGCAATCGGTAGAGCGATCTACTTTGAGTACCAACCGCCCTTCTACTTTGCAACGCTCAACCTGTGGCGCTCCTTAGACCATTCCGTTTTCTTTGCGCGGCTCTTCTCCGTTCTTTGCGTCACCTTCACAATCTACGCGGCCGGTCAACTCTCGGTCCGCTATCTCAAGGGCCTGAACCCAGCGGTGGCACTCGTAGCTATGGCGATCAACCCGGCAGCGATTTGGGCTGCAGAGGAAATTCGTGTCTACGCCATAGCGGGGCTGCTTGGCGCGCTGCTTTTATGGACCTTTTACGATGGCTACTTGACGGAAAGTCAGACCAGAAACTCTCGATCGTTGCATGTGATCTTGGCAGTCGTTGCCCTGTATACGCAGTACTTCTTAGGCTTTTTGCTTGCAGGCAACGTAGTGACTCTTCTCGTGATGCGGCGCTCTCAGGCGCTTCGATCCTACGTGCTTGGAATGATCGTCGTCGCGATCATTTGTCTCCCTATCGCCTATGTATTGCGAGGGCAAATCGCTGCCGGAACGTCAACATTTGTGAGCTCGCTTGCACCGCTCCAGTTGGCGAATGCCATCTTGTCGACGCTGCTCTCCTATGTCGTGCCGCTCGCCTGGTGTAGCGCTGCATACGTCTTGCCAATTGGACTTGTCATCGCCACTGTGATCGTGTTTCTCGCTGCCAGAGGCCTTTTGCTGGAAGGAAGGGTCCCGTGCGTTATCGCCGCTGTGGGCACCATTTGTCTCTTTATCACGATGGCCATAACGAAAGAACCCTTTGCCGCGCGTTACGTGTACATACTTTTCGTCCCACTCGTGTTTGCGTGGCTCGCCGTATTAGCATCACTTCGGCACGCACGGACGATCGCTATCATCTGGCTCATCGCATTCGTTATTTGCAGCGCGATGAGTTTGCAGTTCACGTACAGTGCACTCGCCAAGAAGGGAGACTGGCAGCGCGTCGCCACATTTATAATGGGATCGGAACAGCCAAACGAACCGATTCTGGTTTTTGGTTTCGCATACACGTTCCCATTGAAGGTGTACTATTCCGGAAAGAACCCCATTGTCGCGCTCCCGACCTTCGCCCTACGAGATGAACAGCAACTCGAGGCCAAGCTCGATAGCACAGCCGGGCATCACGCTCTGGTTTGGCTCGTGACAGGAGATCGATGCTGGCGCGAAAATGTGGACTTGCACTGCCCCATGTTAGAAGATTTTGTCGCGAAACATTTTTCCGTTGTGACAAGCCGAGCTTTCTATGGCTCCTCAGTGCGCTTGCTCCGGCCTCAGAGGTGACACGTCTTATAGGTACGTGTAATGCTCGGTTGGAGAACTATTGAGCTAGCCCACTACCCCTTATAGACCCGGTTTGGGCGTGGCGCCCATCACAATACGCATGTCGCGCGGGCGCCGTGGAATTCGCCGTGACTTCGCGCATAGTTCCAACTCCACATGCGTCATATGATGCCCTTGCCGAGAGCAGGCTCTTCTGCTCTCTTCGTTTGGGGCTTGCATTCCAATGGTTGATCTCAGGCGGTATTTCCATTCCATTTTCTTCCTCTGTGCGGCATGCATCTGTGTGTGCGCGCTCTTTGTGGGGTGCGGCGGCGGCTCGTCGTCTATCGCTCCACCTCTGAAGAGCTCAAGCTCTCCGCCTAACACATCACCGTCTCCCTCGGGTAATCCCGACCCAACGCAGGCGATGGTGAACCACTGGGATTCATCTTTTTATTACGTCCAGAATGCGACATGCGGTCACTTTCATGTGGCCTACAACACCAACACGTCCTTCGTTCCGAGCCGGTCGGCAATCACTGAAGGCGGCGACGTGATGATCTGGGGGAGTGGCAGTTGCAGTCAAGATAACATTGTTGCGACCCAGATTAGCGTGTCGAGCCCCGCTCCGTCTCCGACACCAACAGGTATTCCCACAGGCACGCCTACGCCTTCGCCAACTCCGACGGACTCGGATACGCCCACGCCCACGCCTCCGCCGACCCCGACCGGCACGCCCTCGCACATGCCCACACCGACGCCAGATCCGACGCCGACTCCAACTCGCACGCCAACGCCAACGCCAACACCGACAAGGACACCCACTCCCACGCCGACGCCCACGAGAACGGCGACTCCTCCGCCGTCCATAGCGCATATCGAAATCATCATGGAGGAAAACGAGACTGAAGCTAGCGTCGTCGGCAACGCAAATGCTCCCTACATCAACGACACGCTCATGTCCGAAGGTGAGTGGCTAAGCAACTACAACGCCATAGATCATCCCAGCCAGCCTAATTATCTGGCCATCTATTCAGGGTCCGAGCAGGGAACGTCGGGTACAGACAATTGCCTCACTCCCCCGAATTGGAGCGCACCCTCCCTTGGCGGAGAACTCATTACCAAGGGACTAACGGTCAAGGGCTATATGGAGAGCATTGATTCGACTGGCAACACTGAGTGTTGGGGAGGCAGTCTCGATTCATCCGGGCATCAAGTGTACGCTCACAAGCATGACCCAACGATACAATTCCAGGATACGCCTGCGAACGATACTGTGCCTTACCCCCAACTCGCCAGTGACATAGCGAACAATAGGGTGCCTTCCTTTGCCTTCATCACTCCCAATATGTGCGACGATGGGCACGATCCGTGCGGCGGTAACCAAATAGCCGACCTCGACACGTGGTTGAGTAACAACGCCCCGGCGCTCATCGCATATAACGCGGCGCACAACGGCCAATTATGGGTGACATTCGACGAAGGTGTCGGCGGCAATCAAACGGTTTTTGCAGAGTGCATTGGCGCTGGGTGCGCGGCGGGGAAAACGCTACCCACCACGTACAGCCAAGGACACTACTCATTGCTTCGATACATCGAGACGAATTTCGGAGTGCCGCTCTTGGGTGGAAGTGCGTCGGCAGCACGCATAGTTTTGTAGAGATCAGTTCCTAAAGGAAGCTCGCAAAGATGCGGTTGCTCGTACGCACAGCGAGCGAGCACCCAGGAGTTGATTTTGAATTCTAGCATTGACAAGTCCAAACGAGACGGTACCATCGCAGAGGGCAACGGCTGGCTTGCCGCATGTCTAGCAGTTATTATCGCTTATGATGCCACCCACAACGGGCTGTGATCGTTACGTGGAATGAAAACGCCGAGATCGAGCCGAGCAATCAGATTCCGACAATCTTCGTCGGCCCCTACGCTACGGCCGATTCACTGACCACAACGATGTCTTGCGCACCATCACAAACGACTTCGGACTCTCGCCGCTGACAAGCGCGAGTGGTATAAGCGGCGTTTGGTGCTAGGCCGCTATTGTTCGAAATTGAGAGCCGAGCGGCTATTCCACTGTCACGCTTGTGGCCACAAGTTGTCCCTTACTGTTGAAACTCCCAGTGACGGAGACTTCTTGTCCAACTTTAATTTTCGTGCCGCTGGGGACCACCATTGACTCGGAGTACAGGACAGGTACATAACCATGGGGGTAACCAGTCTGGTAAACAAACTCTATGGATGAAACGATCTCGGTTACGGTGCCGCCTACGACCTTCCCAGACGAAGTTGGTGTTGGAGATGGAGTCGGTGTTGCACTCGGCGACGTCGACGGAGTTGGCGACGGGGTTGGCGTAGGCGATGACGTTGCGCTCGGCGTCGGAGACGGAGTTGGCGTAGGCGATGACGTTGCGCTCGGCGTCGGAGACGGAGTTGGCGTAGGCGATGACGTTGCGCTCGGCGTCGGAGACGGAGTTGGCGTAGGCGATGACGTTGCGCTCGGCGTGGGGGTTGGAGATGGGGTTGGTGTTGCCGTTGGCGATGGAGATGGCGACGGAGAGCCGATGATGAGCGATAATACTGGATGCAACTCTTGCCCAGCCGGGGGATGGCCCGGGGTGTAGGGATCAAAAAAACCCACGCCTGTGACAGTGACGACAACGTTTGGGAACACCGGCATGGGCGGCGAGCCAAAATTGTAGGTGTTGGTGATGTAGTTGTATATCGGGCTGAATTGCGAGCCGGCAATTGTGCCAGGCGCACACGCAAGGTTGGGAACTTCAGCGATGAATTGATTCCCACTGCCATCTTGCAAGAAAAGATGGTAGTCTTGGTCCTTTGCGGGCGGGTAGATTTCCACTAGTAGGACATTTGTGAGCTGCCACGTGGTAAATTCAAACGGCGCGATACGCGTCGGATATTCATAAGGGAGCGGCCAAGGCGTTGGGTGCGGGACAGCGCGCAACGCCGCGATCGTGGTAGGAACAGGCGTGAAGTTGACTTGCGGTGCAGCTGAATCGGCGAGTGTTTTGATCGCCCACCGATAGTGAGGGTCGCAGACAATCGTTGCTTGGCTTATGTCATCAACTGGGCCGTGCGCCTCTTCCTCGTCAGGGGCTTCGACAGGTTCGAACGGCCAAACCCACGCGTGATGGTGATTGGTCTGCTTTGGAACGGTGATCATTTGGGTCCCGTTACTGCAAGCGTACGTCGCGATAAGGACGACTGCACAACCGAGAATGAGACACCTGCCCAAGAGGGACATGTGTTCGATCCTAGCCAGAACGCGCGTAATCATCCCTCAGTCTAAGCCATTTCGAAGGGGTCAGTTACACCGATTCAACTGTACCTAGGTTACCATGTCGAGCGCACGCAGACAATAGGTCCAATGGTTGGGTCTTTCCGCGCCTGATCTGTGGCACACATCTAGAGCCGTTATCCTGGTCGAGTCAGTGCTCTGCGAGCAAGTGGTCACGCAACGTCGCACTAAATCATACGCTGGCTGGGGTGCGTGAGACAGTAAATTCGGACAGGTGGAAATCGTGAGGGGGACCGCTTGGGTCGCATTCGTCATACCCCCGAGCAGATCGCCGCACCGTTGCAGTAAAAAACGTGTGCCTGAAGGGAACTGATCTTTGATCTGACGCTCGACAAGACGATGTTGGAGGACGTGCTCTCAAAAAAGTGGTGAGGCCAGCCCTTCGCAAGAAGGACGCCAACTATTCTCGTGAGCGCTATCGGGCCAACACGCGGCGAGCCGCGAACGCATGTCTTGCTCGAGCGAGAATATACTACGGCAAGAAAAGCGATCCGATCGTCGAGGGCTTGCGCATCCTGATCCGAGATGTTGAAAGCAAACGACCTCGCTACGGATGTCGGCGCACTTTGGTGCTTGTCCGGCGCGATGGCGATCTGGTTGGGGAGTATCGGTTGCGGCGCATTTATCGCGAAGAAGACGTGTCATTACAGGCGAAGACGCCAAGGCGCCGGTGTAGCGAGGTCGTGCGCCAGCCGCGCACGGACGCCACCACCCTCAACCAAATCTGGAGCATGGATTTTCGGCACGATCGGCTTACGGCGGCCGCAAGATTCGGCTGTTGACCGTAGTCGATACCTACTCGCGCGAATGCCTCGCGCTCGAGGTGAGCCATGCATTCAAGGCTGATGATGTCGTTGCGGTTGTGCCCGGCGCGGGGCCCCGAAAACGATTCGCCGCGACAGCGGAACAGAATCACGACGACGCAGTTCAATCAGCGGGCGTATTGGAACCGCGTTGAAATCGATTTCTCCAGGCCGGGCAAGCCATCCGACAACGCCTTCATCGAGTCAATTCAACGGTCAGTCCGCCAAGAGTTGCTAAACCAGCGGTGGTTTGACACCCTGAGCAAGCTCGACGAGAAGTTGCCGCTTGGGCCTCGCGACTACAATTGAAACAATCACAGGTCGAGCTGGTCTGAAAAACCACCCACGGTCAGATTAATCCACCTTCACAATTAATTGCTGTCTGAAATCTCGCCTCAGCTCATGACCAACCGTTTTAGACACTGGAAACTTTATAAAGCTGGTCAAGAATTTTTAGCTAATTGATGCAATAGGACTTCTCTCGGCTCGGGCTGAGCTCTTGGGCCCAAATATGTTTGCTCGAGTTTCAGAGCATTGTAGCTTACGTGATCTTCGGCTGTTCTAATCTAACGTGCAGAGTGCGGTTGCTCCTCTATCAGCGGGAACGACACTCGCGCCGAGCGAAATTGTAAGCTGCATTCTGGCAATCGAGACGTGATTTTGCAACTACGAATTTCTGTCGTCATCCCGACCTACCAGTGCTCACAATACATTAGGCAAGCTATTAACAGCGTGCTTGCTCAAACGTATCCAACGCGACTTCTCGAGATTATCGTCGTCGACGATGGCTCAACAGACAATACTGCGGAGCTACTTCGGCCTTATGGAGATCAAATCCGTTACGCTTACCAAACGAACCGGGGCGAGGCTGCCGCTCGAAACGTTGGTATTCGCTCGAGCCACGGGGAATTCGTGGCATTTCTCGATGCCGACGACTACTGGTTGCCCGATCGCCTTTCAGTTATGACGAAGATGCTAGGCGAGGATATCGACCGGATGGTGACGACCGATTTCCTACTCGACGTCGCGGGATCTGTTGCCGATACTCCCTACTATCAGCAAAATGGTCTCAGGTGGGTTTTCAACCTCGAACCCTCTGAGCAGATGAAGGTAGCGGTGGAGAAGTGTTTTCTCTTGACATCGCTGATGATGGTCCCCCGTGATGTCTTCCAGCGGCTTGGGATGTTTGATGAATCGTTGCGGTTCGGAGAAGATTGGGACATGTGGTTGCGCTGCTTGGCGGCAAATCAACGCACGGTCTTTGTGCCCGAACCATATGCGGTGTATCGAAGCTTGCGCCAAGGCTCGATAACCGCGACCATGGACGGCTATACCAAGGCTATAGATCGCGTGCGCGTCCTATCACGATACCGCCGCTTCGTTTCGAAGGAGCATTGGCAAAACGAGCTCGGGTTGCTTCACCATCTGGGCCTTAAAGAAACGTGGACGGCTCGAGAATACGGCGCTGCCATGCAGCATGCGTTTCCGCTGTTTCTGAATCCCACCTACTTAAGAACCTACCTTCAAAGACGGCGTGCAAGACCAGAGTCTGCGAAAAAGGCCGGCAGTGCCTGAGCCGCGATCGTATCCTAAGATCTCCGTAGTAATTCCAACTTATCAGTGTGAGGAATATGTAGGCCAGGCCCTGGAGAGCGTTCTCACACAGCGCTATCCCGAAGGACTTGTAGAGATCATTGTCGTCGACGATGGCTCGACAGACAATACAAGAGCCGTGCTGCAGCCTAATCTAGGTCGAATTCGGTATATCTACCAATCAAACCGGGGCGAGGCCGCAGCTCGGAACGCCGGAGTAAATGCCGCAAGCTGCAATTTTATCGCCTTTCTCGATGCGGACGACTATTGGTTGCCCGACCGATTAAGGCTAATGGCGGAAGCTCTGGATGGGAGGACGGATAGGCTTGTTGTCACTGATTACTTCACGAGCATTGCCGGACGAATAGGTGATATTCCAGAGTACCAGCGGCGCGGGTTGCGTCGTCTTTTCGAGCTTGAGCCAGCCGAACAACTCAAGGCCGCGGTGGAAGACAACTTTATCTCATGGCCCCTGTTACCGCGCGACGTGTTCGACGAACTCGGACTGTTTGATGAATCGTTGCACTACGGCACGGACTGGGATATGTGGTTACGCTGTCTGGCCGCTAACCGGCGCGTCGAATTGGTACCACAGGGGTGCGTTATTTATCGGCTCTACCGGCCTGGATCCTCGACTGCGCGAAACGATTATTCGAAGGCATCGGATCGCGTTCGAGTACTCGCGCGTTACCGCAAGCATGCATCGAAGCGACGGTGGATGAGAGCACTCGGGGCGATGCACCATGTTGGATTCCGGGAATCGCTGGCTGCTGGGGCGTATGGCGCTGCATTAGGCCACGTCGTTCCATTGTTCACAAACCCTGTGTATCTGCCAGAGTACCTCTTCCGAAAAGTCGTGAGGCCAAAGGAGCTCATCAAAAATCGATGATGGAAAACGACCTGTTGGCGTACTACCAGTTTTGGGTAAATGGGGAAAGCCTATCTCGCCGGTATTTGTTCGCAAAAAAACCTCCAACTTCGCCGCTGGCTGCTTATAGCGCAGCTCCAGTTGCTGAACATGGCACAACCCGTTTCACGATTGGTAAATATAGCAACAAAAGTGACGTCAAACTCTCCATTGAAGCATCGAAACTAGAATCAATTTATCAAATAATCCTCCATGGAAGCCAAGCCACCAATGATACCTGCGACTTTAGCGATGTTGACATAGTCGTTGTGATTGATGATACTCGCACATTTTCTGTGGCACAACACCACCGCGCGATTTATGAATTAAAGTCACTCCTGAGATCAATGTTCCTGTATGATTGTCTCATGCATCACGGATTTATGTTCATGTTGCGATCGGGATTCGCCTGTTATGAGGAATCGTTCTTGCCCGTGGAGACCCTTCGAAACGCGGTTGTCCTTCATGGTCCGCCATGTATAACCTTAAAGACATCATTACCGAGAGCGCTCGACCAGAAGCAGAGGCTAAAATCATCTGTAGCATCCCTGAGTCGCCACTTGGAAGGTGGAGACTTCGAGGGCAATGATTATGCTCTTAAGTCTTTTCTAGCCGGATTGCTGCTCATACCTTGTTTCCTTCTGCAGTCAATCAACATTTTTCCTTACAAGAGAGATTCATTTTCTGTAGGACCCCAAGAATTTCCCAGCCTGAAGTGGGGCGCGATACACCACGCTGAGGATCTACGCCTGCGTTGGAAAAGATCTCCTACCCGTATGATGCAGAATATGGTCGCAAAGATGATGCATCCGCACGCTATAATACGATTGTCACGTTTGTACCCCCCCCGCACAAATGTCGATACACTCTTAGGAAATCGTTCGGACGCATTTAAGAGAAGCTGTAAAGAGTTCTTGGATTGTCTAGCCGCCCTATAGTTCAACAGTTTACGGAGTTTCCAACACGGATCGACTTACGCTTGTATGCGGAAGCAGCGAGGCTGTACGCAACCAAAGTTTCAGGGCGGGCTATCGCCGTCTACCAAGTTGGAAGCACAAACTATCCGGGGTTGTCCGACATCGATCTTTTAGTCGTAGTACGCACTCCCAAACTTGATAACGAGCAGTTTTTTTCCGTTTACCGTAGGTTGCCGCAGCGCACACAGCTGCTGTTTCTCCATGAACCCTTTATTGTGCCATTGGACTGCGTGGACGTCCTGCGGTTTACAAGCCACACTAGGAAGCACTTGCTGTCCGGTCAGGATGTGGCCGCAGCGATCTTGCACGATAACTCGACCGCCAACGCATGGTGCCTATTGTTCGAAGGACTGTGGACCTATCAATCGTACTTCGCCCTGGTGTCAAGAACCGCTACGATTCGGGTTAGATTCATGACCGCAGTGGCCAGCGCCCTGCGTTTTACGTTAGCTCAATTTGACAGAATTCAGAGGACGGATTTCGCGGCTACATACGGTGCGCAGATTGATGTATTAAGGGAAGCACTTATGGCAAACCCCTTATCGCAGACGATCACCTTACAGATCTTTGACACTTTCTTTGACGCACTCCAGAGCTTGAAGCGGGCACTTCGTGAGCGGCTACCCTTGCTTGCCCATGAAGAGCCCCTGGAGTTTGGAAAGCGATTTCTCATGGGAGAGCGAAAATTCGACGAGGTCGATTCTTCATGGCTATATGAACGTGCCCAATCCATTGCTCGATACCACCTTGCCTTAACGCAACTAAAAATGTCCTATGGTTATCTCTTTTTTACGGCCGCATATGGTGACAGCATTAAGCGGTATCAACAGCATATTGTAAGCGCCAAGTGGTTGAATGCGTACTATCGAACGGATAGGGTTCTCGATGACGTACTTCTAAAGCTGCGCTCGTGACGAGACCGCGGATGACTGACACTGACGTGATGCCGACATGCAGTGTGCTGTCGTGAATCCTCTCAAACTCTTGCGGTATAAACTCGCAACCTCATTTGCCTTCGCCGCGCTTGGATTGATAGCGTTCGTGCGCCTTGCGATTGCCGTACCTTTTTCCAGCGAAACATTGTTGCCGTTCCTGGTGGTCACCATCTTTGTGATTGCCGGTTTGTGGCGGGGTTGGATTTATCTTCAGGCTCTTCGAGGGTCCGCAAAACCGTAACATGATAGACATGGATCCCATTGGCGCTTTCGTTGGAACCCTTATCATGGCGGCGATCGGCTCAACTATATACCACATGCTGCATGCGCCATCAAGCCGCACGGAAATGATTGCGGCGCACGCTGCAGAGCAAGCACAGGAAATCACGGGTGTCATTTTGGTCGTTTTCTCCCGACATATCCACTCGGAAGTGCTCATGGCACTTGCCTCAAGGATGGCCAAAGGCCGTCAAGCGCAACTAGTGGCAATCTACGTCGTTGAAGTCCCGTACACGTTGCCCATCGATGCCGAGCTCGCCCAAGAAGAGCGCGAGGCGCTCGAGGTGCTGACGGCGGCTGAGGAAATCGGCCGCAAGACCGGCGTGGAGATTGCGACTCGCACGATTCGGGATCGACAGACCGGCCCTGCCATCGTCCAAGCCGCCCGTGAGGAAAATGCCTCGTTAATCGTTATGGGAACGTACCGTGAGCACCGCTATGCGGGCGCTCCGATGGGTCAGGCCATCGAGTACGTACTTGGGCAAGCCGAGACCGACGTTATGATCGGCGTGTCGAGCACCAAGGAGGGCGAGAGCATGTTGAGTTTGGGAGCGGTACCCGCACGATCAAGTAACCACGCATGAGGTGTTTTCGGCTGTTCCTTACGTTGGCCATCGGAATGATACTGCTCGCCGCCGCCCCAGCCAGGCCCGATACGCCGTACAATGTTCTGGCTCGGCTTGCCGCAGCCTGGAACAGCCTCCACTCGTACACGTGCATCTGGACAGTGCACGAAGCGAAGGGCACAAAGGTCCAAGATCGTGTTTACCATATCTTCTTTCAAAAACCGCTCAAGACACGAGCCGAGGTAATAGCAGGTGACGGCAAGGGGAGCGTGGCGGTTTGGGAAGGTGGAGACCGGCTCCGGGGCCATCAGGGCAGCATCCTTTCACTCCTCAAACTAAACCTCAACATCAATAACCGACTCGCAGTCAGTTTGCGGGGTGCGACTATCGCGCAGGTCAATATGGGTTGGCTGCTTAGTCACCTGCTGTCAATTGGGGCAAAGAACTTTGCTTTTTCTCAAAACGGCACCAGCAGCATCCTCTCAGCGCACGTGCAATATCCGCCTCCGAATGACGACATTGTCGAAGAAGTATACGTTTTCGCCCCGAGCGGATTACCGATCGAAGGATCCCAATTTGGCGATAACCATGTGCTGCTCAAACACGTCGTCTACTCCGACTATCAACTCAATGTGACTTTGCCGACGACAACATGGCAAATCTAGTGCCGCGTCGCTTTTAGTGACATGAGAATCACCGACATCCTACGTGGCAGCAAGCCATGCTTCTCGTTTGAATTCTTTCCGCCCAAGAGCGATGAGGGCGTCGCCACGCTTATGAGCACCGCTGCCGCGTTGCAGCCGCTCAAGCCCGCCTTTGTTTCAGTTACTTACGGCGCGGGTGGCAGCACGCGCAGGAGAACGCTTGATGTCGTCAAGGCGATGAAACGGGATCTGGGGCTGGAAGCGATGGCTCATCTAACCTGCGTTGGGGCGACTATCGACGAGCTGCGCGCTGTGTTACACGACCTGGAAGAAGCGCAGATTGATAATGTCCTGGCGCTTCGAGGCGACCCACCACGTGGTGATATGCACTTCCTGCCGCCCACGGGCGGCCTGGCCCATGCATCAGAGCTCGCTTCGTTAGTTGGCTCGGAATTCAATTTCTGTGTGGGAGGGGCGTGCTACCCGGAGAAGCATATCGAAGCAGTGGATTTCGCGTCGGACCTAAAGTTTCTCGTCGACAAGGTTCACGCTGGCGCTGAGTTTCTTATTACGCAATTATTCTTCGATAATGAGCAGTATTATCTATTCGTTGATCGAGCCAGACGAATGGGCATCGACGTTCCCATTATCCCTGGAATCATGCCCATTACCAACGTTGAGCAAGTTGCCAGATTTACGACCTTATGTGGCGCCACGATCCCAGCCAAACTCATGAGCGAGCTGAACGCCCGCAGGGATCAACCCGAAGCGGTCCTGGACCTTGGAGTTGCCTATGCAACGCTTCAATGCGTCGACTTGCTGAGCGCGGGCGTACCCGCGATACACTTCTATACTCTCAACAAATCGCCGGCTGCACGCGCCGTTGTGTCCGCATTGCTTGCCGCGCGACCATGGGAGCGCAGCGCAGGACGGCGCTACCTAGAGAGTGTGGACGCCTTGGGGTGGACTATCACGTAGCTCGGCCGCCATTATGCCGCACGTTAAGCGCGCTTACCATGCGCCTAGGCTAAGAGCACGCCGCCAGAGGCGTGCCGCAAGCTCTTTATATGGGCGCACATCATCTGGCCCGAACGTGAATATCGAGCGCGGCGACAATCCTGCCTCGTCTAAAAAGGAACAGGTTGACAATAAGCGCTGCGGCATAGGAAATTGATGTAGCAAGGGCTCCGCCATCAGGATGCCTGTTAGAACGCCGGCAGCCTGATTGATGAACCGGATAATAAACGTCTCGAAGCTCTTGTTGGTATGTGACTCATGGACTTGGTGATTGTGATTAGATTAAGAGGATCGCCGTTGTGAGAGCCTCTTGTTTAAGTCGACGAGCCAGCGTTCGACAATTTGATCCCAAGTGAACTCCCGTTGCACAAATGCACGACCGTTCAGGGCCAGCCTGGAACGAGTAGCACTATCGCTACAGATGAGCCGAACAGCCTGGACTAGCTCGGAAGCGTTGCCCGGAGACGTGACGATCCCCGCATCAGCTTGTCTAACTAAGTCTGCACCCTCCCCTTCGCCGGAAAAAATCACAGGGACCCCAGCGGCCATTGATGCAAACATTTTTGCTGGCCGAACTCTCATCGACATTTGGCTGTCAATGAGCGTGGCCACCGATGCCGTAGCGATCGAAAAATACTTCGGAAGAATGTCCAAGGGCACTGGATCTAAGAACCGAACGTTCTCCAGCTTTTTCTGGCTTGCCAGCCTTACGAGATGCTCCTTTGCACTCCCGCCACCCACCAAGAGGAAGAGAATAGGTTCTTTCTTCAGTTGTGTAGCCGCTTCAAGAATGACTTCCATTCCGTGGGCTATACCATGGGTTCCCGCATACAAGATGATCGATTTGCCGCTCGGGTCAATGTGGGCACGCAATGAGGCGTCCGGTGCTTGAGGAGCAAAAAGCTCAGCGTCAACACCATTAGGGAGAAAAAGGATCTTGTCTCTCGGAATATGCTTGGCATCCAAGAGACGCTCGTAAACGCCATTCGTGATTGCGTTCACCACCGTGGCCTTTGAGTAAGCCCACCGCTCTAACAAATTGGCCACTCGCAACAACAATTTGTTACGGACCACACCAAACTCTTCAACTACGTCGGGCCAAAGATCCGAAACGTTAAAAACTATTGACGACTTTCTCCATACCGCGTACAGCCATCCCGGAATGCTTAAGAAGAGAGGGGGCGACTCGATAAAAAGGATATCGGGTTTACTGCACTTAGCAAGGCCAAACAAGCTGGTAATGGTAAAAGAGAGATAGCCAAGCAGCCGTTTAATGCCGGTACCTTGCGCAGCGTAAACCCACGTGCGATGGATTCTTATTCCATTATAGTCATCACGGATGTAGAACCTACCCCGATAGCCTTGAAAAATTTGCCCCGTTAGATGGTGCGGTAGCGCTGTGACAACCTCCACGTCGTGCCCCAGGCGCTCCAATGCGACCGCTAGTGCGGCCAGTCGCGTCTGCGCTGCACCAATCTCGGGATAGAAATATTCCGTTAGTAAGAGAAAACGCAGACCTAGACAGCCCTATGAAACAAGAATTCAGCCGCGGTCTTCAAGACTACCGTAAAATCCAAGAAGACGGACCAATGGCGAATATAGAAGAGGTCATGGTCGAGAACCTGCCCCACGTCGTCGGGGGAAAGATTGCGTTTCATGTTCACCTGAGCCCAACCCGTCATACCGGGGAGTGCCAGTCGCCGTTCGACATACAGTGGGATCGTTATGGCAAACCTGTCTTCGAAGGCCCGCATCTCCGGTCGTGGTCCCACAAGCGACATATTGCCTTTGAGAACGTTCCACAGTTGGGGCAGCTCATCGATGCTCGTTCGCCGCAAGAGCGCCCCCACACGCGTAATACGCTCGTCTCTGGGTTTCGCCCAGGCTGAATCCGCATCCGTTCTCATCGTTCGGAATTTCACGATTTTGAAGGTGCGCCCAAGCCTACCCACACGCTCTTGTTGAAAGAAGATTGGCATTCCGGATTCAGCCCACACCGCGAGACCTGCGACGACCATCAGTGGCAGAATGAGCAAGCCAAGGATCAACGCGAACGCGATGTCGAAAATGCGCTTGATGAGCCGAGATGTTGGGCGGGTTATGGCCGGCCGGAGAGGAACGAGCAGATCCTGGCTGCCTTTGCGCTCAATTTCAAGCCCGTATGCGCCAATATGCATGCTTGGCAGCGCTAGTGTGACCTTGATACCGGAGCCCTCGCACAGCATCAGGAATTTGCCTATGTGCTGGCTGGCTTTAAGGTCGGTCACAATTACTTGTTCGCAGCCTCTATGAACCGCCGTGTCGAACCATAGTCCGACGTCGGCGGCTGCTTCAGGTTCCCCCGGGCTACGGAAGTTGGTATACAACGTGCACGCGGTGAAAGTTTCACCATCGTCGCGAGCTAGATCGTCCACGACGCCCTTCACCCGGGCTGCATCACCGATGATCAGAATTCGACTCGGGTAGCGTTTTCGAACTGTCACTCTCAAGAGGTGGGTCATCGAGCGCGAAGTACCTACCAAGCCAATCGCGATGACCGCCGACAGGAGAAGCACCAACCGAGATGTCGACAAGGACGGCAGGATTGTGAAAACGACAAGTTGTGGAACTACCCCAAAGAGCAGGGCAATAACCGTAAAATAAAACTCGTCTTTGAATGAGAGAGCAAGAGAGCGCCTATATAGCCCTAAAAAGTAGAACATGCAGATCCAGACAGCAATAAAAATGAGCGATGAGTGCAAGAGTCTTATTATTGCGTCGTGCAGACTCCAATCGTGAGCCACAAGTGCGCCAGCTATATATGCGGCTAAAACAAACATGATAATGTCTGTAACCAGCAAGCCTGCTGTCCAGAAGCTCGTGTAGCGAGCAGGCGCAGTTGCGATGGCGACCCGAGGCGTCAGCTTTTCCCGCGTGCTTGAGACCATGTTGAAAGCAATTTAATCATTCGAACGCTCGACATATTCCGGCTAAAGGGTTGTCAAGGCAGTTCAAAGGACCTAAGGTTTGTTCCCGGTGGCATTAAGTCGTTGTGCGCCGGTTGGTCGCTTTGTCGCTTGAGTATGCCCTATCCCATGCATTCAAGATTCGGTTTAGACAACGTCCCCGGTCATATGTTGTTCTTATGAACTCAGCTGCATCAGTCTGTGGGCACAAGAAGCCATCGGTATGCCGATTAAATAACTCCCGCACACCCTCGGCTGCTGCTTCAGCGGTCGCTACGAACCGAGAGAATGGGAACTTTTTTGTCCACAAAACGTGTCGGCCGAAGCTCAACGCTTCTAGCACCATGAGGGATAGCCCATCGCGCGGAGTGAAGCGAAAGAGCGCCGACGACCTTGCATAGATTCCTTCGAGAGAATAGCTCCAGCCAACAGATTCCACCCGAGCGTCTGCGATGGCGCCAACGCTACCGCCGCCAACTATCAAGAACTTCACCGGCAAGCCGGCGAGGGCACGCATCAAGAATTCGAGCTCTCTCCGTCCGTAAAAATCAGTTCTAGATCGAGGTAGATAGGTTAAGAGTGTAAACTCAGCGGGCAAAGGAGGAATTGCATTCGAGCATAAAAAGCGCGGCGGTAGTGGAGCTATCTGAGCGGATATTCCAAGCTTTTGCAACTCTTCGGCCTCCCAGTCCACTTCTGTCAGATGTGTCACAAGCCGATTCTGCATGCGTCTGACGATGCTTGGATTCCGGCGGGCAATTTCTATGTCAGTTCCGACCCAGTGCAGGACCCGCGGCTTTTTGAAAAGGCTCAACGTGAACCTTGTCGCCCGGTTTGGCACAGGCGTGCCGACTGTGTATAGTACATCGCTCCTTGCCAGATTGTACATTGACCCAATTGTTTCATACTCCGTTTCAAACTGGAGCACTTCAGCGTTCCAACCCGTTTGAAGCCGATTGTTGAGATCGGCAACCTGCGTTGCGAAGATATCCAACCCGAAGATCGCCACCTGGGTGCCGCGAACTCTGCTTGTATTGCGCGAGACTCTCTCATCCAAGAATTGCAGCACCCCAGCGCTGACCTGACTTTCTTCATACGTCTGGGCTATGAAGTTCAGGCCGTCCTTATTTTGATCTAGTGTGCCCGCAGCAAAGTCTTTGTGCAACGCAGATAAATACTTCAGCGTATCCTCGGGGGTCCTCACCTGACAGACGCCGGGGACCAAGTATTTCCATGCGACGTATCTCCCTCGGGCAAGCGCCTCGAGAACGATCAGCGACATTCCGTCATGCTCGGGTACGCGTAGCAGCATTGCGGATCGATCGAGCAGGTGGGTAATGTCAGGAAGCCAGCCAAAGAACTCTATGTTGGGAGGCGCGTGGGAATCCCGGGGTCCGGCTCCCACAATCAGAAACTTCACGTCTGGGGATTTTTTGGCGACCTCATAAACGTGCGGCCTTCCGTAGAAGTCTCTGCGCGGTTCAGGCAGATAGGTCAGCACTTCAAACTTGTCGTGAGGTATCGGAGCTTGGGTATTTGGAGTAACGCCGATGATTGGAATATAGTGGGCCTTAATGCCCGCCTGCTTCAACTCGTCAGCGAGCCACGGGGCGACTGCGAGGTGGGTAAACTCTGAACGCAGTGACTGCGTTAAGGTTTCGGGTCGTTCGAGCAGCCGGGTAACATCCGATCCAGCCCAGATAACAAACACGGGGATCCTTGCCGCGCGTGCCGCGGCCAAAAGAATTGGATGCGGCGCCGGACCAGCAAAGCTGATGAGAGCGTCGGCGGCTATGACTCTCAGCAGCGCCCGGAAGATGCCGGATCGAGTGGCTGAATAAGCAAAAAATCGCCAGGTTGCGGCGTGCGCGTTCATTTTTCTGCAGAAGATGTCAACATGATAGCCGAAACCAACAACCACGGCGGTTCGCATCTTTGTTCTTGCCACGATGGTAGCGCGACTTTGCCAACTCCGTTGCCATTTACTTTGCGTGCGAAGGCGGAGGCTTGCCAACGAGTCCGCACCATCACTGTTATCTACACCCAAGAAGCGAAGGTAGAACTTCGGGATGCCGTGGGACTTAAGTCCGAATGTGCCTAATAAATTGGCTTGAAGACAATCATTAAATGTGTGGAATTGCTGGCATTGTTCAGTTCGACCGGGCTCCCAACATAGCCATCGTCAAGGCGATGACTGATGCGCTAATTCACCGCGGACCCGATGGAGAGGGGTTTTTTAGCACCGATCATGTGGCTCTGGGTCACCGCAGGCTTAAGATCATCGATCTCAGCGATGCGGCTAGGCAACCCATCGCTGATGCGCGAGGCAACGCCATCGTTACATACAATGGCGAAATCTACAACTATCGCGAGTTGCGTAGGACGCTTAGTGCCCGCGGGCACTATTTCGCAAGCCATACCGATTCGGAAACGATTCCGGTGGCCTATGCTGAGTGGGGCGACTCCTTCCTAGAGCGCCTGCACGGGATGTTTGCGTTCGCTCTCTATGACACGCGCAAGCGCCGATTGTTGTTGGTCCGCGATCGCATTGGCATCAAACCTCTCTATTTCGTCCGGAAGCCAACTTTTATCGCGTTTGCTTCAGAGCCGAAGGCCTTTCTTGCTGCCGGTTTGATTCGGCCGCGGCCAAACATTTCCGCGATCGCCAACTACATTCAGCACGGATATCACCAACGGGACCAGAGTTGGTATGAGGACGTGCAAGAGTTGGAGCCAGGACATTTTGCCACGATTTTTCCGGATGGCGATTTTAAAGTTCAACCTTATTGGTGTCTACCCCAGTCAGCCACAGAGCAAGGGGAAAATCCAAAGGATAAGCTCCGAGCGTTGCTTGAGGAAGCAGCGTGCACCCATCTTCAGAGCGACGTCCCTCTCGGTGCACATCTTTCGGGCGGGATTGATTCAAGCTCCGTCGTCGCCCTTTTGTCGCGACAGCAAACAGAGAAGCTGCATACTTTTAGCGTGTACTTCCAAGAGGGAGCCTACTACGATGAACGCCCCTTCATTGAGGAAGTCTCACGGCAATACGAAACAGAACATCATTACACCGTTCCTACCTGGCGCGAAGCCCAAGATGCCTTGCCGAAGATTATTGACGCCGTGGACGGCATAACAGCCGGACCGGCCGTCATAGCCGCATACCTGCTGAGCAAGGATATTCGAGCGCAAGGGGTTGTGGTCACTAACGGCGGTCAGGGTGGAGACGAAATGTTCGCCGGATATCCTCGCCATCTGCTGCCATATGCGATCAGCGAGATCGGTTCAGGACCCCGGGGTTGGCGCAATGCTATAGCCGCCATTGCTAGGCTTGGCCCTAAGGGCTTACTCCGAGACGCGGCCGAGCGCATCTTGACACCAGGAACCCTCATGCTTCATAAGGACGTACGTAGGCAGGTTCGCCCTTTCCGGCACAGCTTGCGGTTTAACGACTTGTTCCGCGAATATCTCACCGGTTACTTACATTGTCTTCTTCATATCGAAGATCGCACGAGCATGGCCTCATCAATCGAGTCCAGAGTGCCGCTCCTTGACGATTCCATCGTTGAATTCGCTGCGGCGATGCAGTCGCGATGGAAGCTGCGGGACGGTCTGCCGAAGCGTGTGTTAAGGGATGCCGTTCAGGACCTCTTGCCCGAAAAAGTGCTTCACCGCCAAGATAAGCGCGGGCTTCCGACGCCATTCGGGATTTGGATTCGAGGTCCGATGAAAGACTACGCGCAAACCATCCTCACTGATCCGCTACTTAGGGCCGAACCAGTCCTCGCAACTTCACGAATTGAACAACTCTTCAAATTGCATTGCCAAGGGAAAGCAGATCTGGGAGGGCTCCTTTGGAGACCAATTGCGGTTGGAATTTGGCTTCAAAACCTTCGCTCACAGGTAGTTGCCTCCGTCTCTCCAGTTCCTACTACATTAGGCGTCACACCCGCGTACTCGACGATCCACAATTAGCCGGAATCAATGTTATGTATGTCTAGGCTAGATTGAGACTCGATGGTGGAGTTCCAGGTGGCAATGATTGCGGAGCCGGATTGGCCTGATGGGCATGATGCAGAATTCCCTGTCGCCTCACAGATGAAGTGCCATCATTTCGTCGGTCTTTGCCGCACGGCGTTTTGTCTTAAGTGGAATATTGGGTCTCTTTGCTTGTGATCAGCTTGAGCAGCGCGCGAGCTGAATCCCCCGCATCAAAGGATGCAGTTACCCGCTGTCTAGCTCGTTCTCCGATTTCTTTCCGAAGCGCGGCATCGGATGCCAAAGCGGCGATTGCCTCGCTCATTGCATACGGGTCCCGCTGTTCGAGTAAAATGCCACAGCTGGAATCTATAAGCTCTGCGATAGCGCCAGTGCGGGTCGCAACGCAGGGGATGCCCGCCGCCATCGCCTCTATTAGTGATACCGGGATACCCTCAAGGTCGATGCTCGCGAGCACTACGACATCGTAAGCGCCCGAATGTAGCTGATCAAGTAGCGTCTCGTGGGGGATCATGCCGACCATCGAGACAAACCTACCAAGTCTCAACGCTTTTATCTGTCCGACCAACTGCGACCTAAGAGGACCGTCGCCAGCTAAGACGCAATGAAAATCGACGCCGGTATCTGCCAATCGCCGCAGCGCTGCAAAAAGATACCCATGGCCTTTGCAAAGTTCAAAGTAGGCGGGACAGAGGAGACGAATCTGGTGCGCCCCAGTTTGTGAGTCCAAACTCGACGCGCGCTTAGAGACCGCAACTCCCAGATGAATGACTTCAAGGCGGTCAGCCCGAGCGCTCGATGATTGGCGTAGAATCTCCCGCTTTGCGATGCTCGAAATAACCCTACCAAACTTGGCTAAGACTGTTTTTTCGGTAATAAGGTTTTGTTCTAAGAAAATATCACCGCTGTGCGCGGTAAAACTCCAGGTAATGCCTGTGACTTGCGATGCGATCAAAGCGACCGTAGAGGGCCCCGTTAGCCAATATGCGTGTATGTGGTCCACCTGACGTTTTGAGAGCTCATCCGCGACCGCGAGCCCTGTTGGAAGGAGCGCCAAATTCTTCAACTTCGTCCTGAAGTTGCTCCGAGCTTGGAGGATAAGTCTAACCGCTCGCGTCGCACCTTGGACGTTACTGCGAAACCCCTTCACTGCCTGATAAAATGTGCGCAAACCGAGAACCGCTAACCGCACAACCTCTACGTTGAGGTCTTGATGGGTGTTCCTTTTGCTTCGCGGAGCTGCCGGAATGAGCGTGAGATCGCATCCTAACTTAGTTAATGCAATGAGCTCGGCTCGCAGAAACTCTTCGCCAAAACCAAACGGGAAGGTAGAGGTTACGATTCCAATTGACAACTTTTTTGGAACGCTAGGTCCTCTTGCTTGTTTTTGAATATCTTGCGGCAAGGACGGGGGAACGTTGTCTCTGACCATGAGCAATTTACCTTGGAGCCTCTGACCGCAATAGCCTTGGGAAGCCTTTCCTAACCTGTTGGGCCGTCGTATCGCGCATTCTGCCCTCAAGCACCTAGGCGCTGCCAGCTACTGTACTGAACCTAATCCGTGCAGCACTTGAAACATACTTATCTAAAGGTGGATCGTTATGAAGAAGGCCCTCCTCCTTGCCTACTTTTTCCCACCTCGCATGACCACGGGGAGTCTTCGAGCCCTATACCTCGCGAAGTATTTGCCGAAGTTCGGCTGGCACGTTACTGTTGTAACCGCCAAGTTTTCAACTGGGGCGCCACCCGAATGGGCCGATGTCATACAGACCGATTATGATGATATCATCCGGCGAGTTAAGAGATACGCGGGCATGCGCTCAGAGGTCTCGGCCCACGCTTTCCTGGGTTCAACCTCACCCAAAATGGGGACAAGAATGACGCTTAAGCAGCGCCTCGTGGAGCACGCCTACCGCATTTTTACCTTTCCGGATCCCTATGTTGGATGGTTTAAGCCTGGGGTTCGCGCCACACGAAAGCTCTTAAGTTCCAGCAGTTATGATGCGCTCATCACCACGTCGTATCCATATACCGCCCATCTGATTGCGAAGCGGGCGCTCATCGGTAGAAGTACCCCATGGATCGCGGATCTTCGCGACGCTTGGAGAGACAACCACTATGAAATCTCGAAAATTCGGTCTACCCTTAACGGGTGGGTCGAGCGAACAACCCTGAAGAGAGCAACTGCTATCACCACCGTTTCTTCGCCACTCGCTAGGTTAATAGGCGCAAATAACCCTGCTACTCCTACGGTAGCCGTGCCAAATGGCTTCGATCCAGATGAATGGCTTGATGTGCCATTTTTGAGGCCTGCAAAATTTACACTAACCTACGCGGGGTCGCTATTGCAGGGCTTTCGAGATCCCGAGCCGCTTTTCGATGCGCTTTTAGACGAGTTTCAAACCGCTGCGATTGAGCGCAATCTCGTCGAGATAGTTCTCTACGTAAGACGAGAAGAATGGTTGGAGGAGTCCATCGCGAGGCGAGGATTAGGTGACGTTGTCACTATGAAAGGGTATGTTGACCGCGCCGAAGTCTTGAAAGCTGAACGAGCTACCTCGGTGAATGTTCTGCTCCTCCGAGACCATCCAGACGAGAGCGGGGTTTACACCGGCAAACTTTTCGAATACCTTGGCGCTGGACGTCCAATTATCGCGATGGGGGGACCGGAGCAATCGGTTGTCCGCGATCTATTGCACCGTGTTGGCGGTTTCTACGTACGAACGCGCTCAGAGATTCGAGCTACCCTCAGAAATCTTTATCAGTTGCATAGAAACGGTACCGACTTGAAGCTAAGCGAAGCCCAGATGGAAGAATTTTCGGCACTAGGGATGGCAAAACGCTTTGCTACAGTGCTTGACACCGTCGCGGCAATGCCCTCGGCTACTGACGATCAGTTTCTCGCTTAATGAGATCAATCGTTCAGCGATTAAGAACTCTTTTCGTAGAAGAGCTGAACATCTTTTCGGCTTTCTGCCGTAGGAAGCGAGGCGGTCTCCACATAGACTGGAATCATGATCTCAAGAATTCGGTATTTGTCGCGGGCAGCGGGCGCGCCGGCACAACTTGGCTGGCCGAGATTGTCAATGCCGACAACAGTTTTCGCGATATTTTTGAGCCGTTCAATCCGACAAAGGTGCCTTTAGTAAAACACTTCCATCGTCGCCAGTATCTGAGACCGACTGACGATGATCCGCGTTATCTTGAACCGGCGCGTGCTGTTTTTTCCGGAATGCTTCGTAGCGACTGGACCGATCAATTAAACCGGCGCATTTTTTGTTCAAAAAGGCTTATAAAGGAAATTCGCACCAACCTGATGCTGAAGTGGATCCGCGATCATTTCCCTGAAATGCCCATCGTTTTTTTGCTGCGGCATCCCTGTGCTGTCGCTATCTCTCGCCTCGCTAAAGGGTGGAATAGCTTCTACGGGCTCAAGGACCTTCTGTCGCAGGACCTTCTCATTTGGGATCACCTTAAGCCGTTTATGCCCATTATCACGGCCGACAGATCTGATTTTGAGCAACACGTGCTTGTCTGGTGCATAGAGAACTATGTTCCAGTGCGTACATTACACAAAAATGACGCTCTTGTCGTTTTTTACGAAAACTTATGTCTCCAGCCCGAGACGGAGGTCAAGCGGCTAGCCGACTATTTGAAAGTACAATGCCCTGAGCTAATGATGCGGCGCGTAAGTGTGCCATCCTCACAAGCGCGGAAAGGTGAAAGCGCAATCGTGCTGGGTGAAAATCTTGTTTCCTCTTGGAAAAATGCGGTTAATCAAGACATGCTTGATCAGGCACATAGTCTTTTGACCTTGTTCGGACTCGAAAGGTTTTACGGAAGAGACCCCTTGCCCCTCCTAGACTCCAATGACGTGTTGAGTGGAGACTTCAACCCGTCGCTGACCTGAACTCGTGTTTCGAAAAGGCGAGGGCAAGGCAAATACTCGATGCTCGACAAAAAAGAACGCTTTTATCGTTTCGGCGACATAACAAGTTGAATTTTTTTGGTCATGCGGAACAGCGCAGCAACGGTATCCACCGGCGTTTCTCATTTGTTCACAAAAGCTTCTTTGGGGTGTAGTGCACTCACATATCTCCACAAACAGATTTTCCAGGCTTCTGGCCATAATCTCTGGTGTGTACCGCTGCTCATAGCGGGCATGCGTTGCTTGCCCGAGGCGACGAGCCATCTGCGGCTGTTCGAGGATCGTGATAATCGCGTCTGCAAGCGCGTGAGGATCATTTGACGGAACTACCAAACCAGTCTGGTCGTCTTGGACCATTGTTGGAATTCCGCCCACAGCCGTTACGACCGCGGGCTTGCCCAACGACATTCCTTTAAGGATCGCGTTAGGCAAAGAATCGACAATTGCAGCATGGGCGTGAATGTCGATAAGCTGCCATACATCCCCAATCGGACCTTGGTAACCGGCGATCGTAACCCGGCTGGATATGCCCGACGCGTTCACTTTCCGTTGCAGGCCCTTAGCGTACGCGGGATCGCCACGAGGAAACCCGATGATCATGAAGCGCGCTTCCGAGTGGCTTTTTAGGATGATCTCTGCAGCGTCAAGGAAGAATCGTTTGCCCCTTGTACTCCACTAGAGAGCTTATTTGACAAATGATTGGGCCATCTGGCTGGAGTGGAAGGCCAAGGATGGAGCGCACCTCCGATGCTGTTTTCTGAGGCAGCGGGCGTATAGCACCGTTTGGAATCACCGGCATTCTTATGTTCTTGCGCAACATCCAGCGGAGTAAGGACAGTAGACCGAGAAGATTGCGCTCCAATAGAGTAAGTCCAAGAATCTCAACAAGCGCTTTGTGGCCTCGCCCGCTGGCCCGCATCCTCGCCGACTGCCCACCGGCCATAACAACAGCTGCAATTTCCATGTCACGTTGCCTTTGCTATGATTTATTTGCGCACGCCGTGTAGCGTTCGACCGCATGGCGTGACTACAGCCCCCTTGGCAGTTTCGCTTAGCAATCAACTAAAACGTTTGGATGAAGACCCCGAATCGCAAAAACTAATTCCTACTCGTCCACTAGCCTAGCAGCACCTGTCATCAGTCAACCGAGAACGTTCTCATTTTACGGCAGCATAGGAACAGCAGGGTACCGCGATGTCCGCTACGAGCTTCGCCAAAGGGCTGACCTTAACGATGGACAACATTAGTTTGTAAGCCCGACCACCTTCGTCGGGTAAGCGCAAGTCCCATCGATCATAAACCCTGCTGAAGCCGGCCTGTCGAAGCATTCTCCTCGCCTTGGCGGGCGTGAACCAATGGATTGCGGGGAATGCCGTCCCCCCTATGAGGTCAGGCCGGTGCGCGCTAGCCCAATGCATAACCTTCAATTTGAGCCAGTTTGGATACCATCCAAATGCGGGAAAGCCTCGTATCTCGCCCTGCGCGGGGCACAAGCTACTAGCAGTTAGAAACCAAAAAATGCCGCCCGGCTTGAGCACGCGGAAGACTTCTTTCATTACCGCTGCCGGTTCTACCACATGTTCAATAACACTATTCGCCCGTACAATGTCAAAAGAAGCGTTGGGAAATGGCATCGTTTCAGCAGTACCATCAACGACATCTACTGAGACTCCAACACGGTCAGCGATCTGCTTGGCGGCCAAGCGCGCGTCAGCCCAGGGCTCGATTCCCGCGACTCGGTGATTTAGTTTGGCGCACGCGATAAGGAAAAGACCCTGAGCTGCACCGACGTCCAGTACAGCTGCCCGCTGCGGAATATCGGCAACCCTCTGAAGCCGACGCAACAGGACAACAGCGTACTCCTCCTCAGCAGGCAAGGACGCAATGATGTCGTTGACTGGGCGCTGTTCCATTGCGCCGTGAAAAGGGCACATAAGGTTCTAAAAGCTACGGCCGAGGATGTCGCCTCACTGCGGGTCTGTAACGGTTTAGGTCAAGAAGACAAATGAATACCGAACAAAGTGATGGCCCCCCGAAGTCCTCAGCCACCATAGAGCGTTGGCCAACTGAGGGGCTCGCTCCTTACCTCATCGGTACGACCCATTCTGGCCCTGAATGCCGCCCAGTTAGTCATTTCAACTAGCGCTACTGAGCCAGCAAAAGCGCTCCACTCGGCTCGACTGAGGTCGTCCCAGGTTCAAAGGCAGCGCCCGCAACGTCCGCAATGCCTCCAGATAGCACGTCACCTCCCTGCAGCGTAATGACGTGGTGATAATCTTGTCGGAGCCAAGAGGACTTCACATAGACAGCGTTCCCATTCGAGTTAACGATTGTAGCACAGGGGCCAATTGACTCGCCTTTTTGATAGCATGTGGTAAATTCACGGCGCCAGACCCCAGGTGCAACCTCAAGATCTTTGGCCCCTGATACCATGCTCTGAATCGGCGCGCTCGGATAGATCAGGTCTTCAGGCCAGATCGCCAGATTATTATTCCTTGCTTCGAGGTTCGGCTCCACAATCGTGTGACCCTCACTGTAACCAAGCCAGATGACCCCAGTTGTCACTAAACGCTGTAGAATCTGCGTGCTACTCCCAGTCGGTGATTCACCGTCGGATATCAATAGGAATTTCCCTGAACTTGCGTCGACCGCCGCCATCTCGTTCAGTACGCTCACATACAGAGTGGGTCGCACCGGAATAGCGGTGGTGGCGATACAACCCTCACAGGTAATTCCAGTAAAGCGATTCGTTGCCGCAAGCGCACTAAGGTCAAGCGAAGGGTCCAAGGATGCCTGCTGGTAGAAGAAATACATCGGACTTCCATCGCTGTGGCTCATCGCGTTAACAAAGTTCGCGTGCGCTTGCACTTCAGCCGCGTCATTTGCAATCTCTTGAGTCGTGTAGCAGTACGTCGGCCAGGGGAGACAACCGCCACCGCTCTCCGAGAAATAGCTTTCATTCAGTACATTCATGGGATCGTTGTCAATTATGTACTCATCGTAGGTGTCTGCGTGGCTACGCAGGTAGCTACGCCACCACGACTGCACGCCGGCGGCATTTGGATTGAACTCCCAAATCATGCAGCCTGAGTTCGATTTCCCGTGTACACGGTGAGCCGAATCAGTATATCCAGCGTCGTGTACGAACCAGTCTTCCGAAGCCGCAGCGACGACGTCGCCATCTGGGTGGCTCATGCAGGACGATGGAGTATCGTTATAGCTGTGATTCGGATCAAGATAGAATACGGCCTTACAACTCTGGGATCCGCTGTGGCAATCTGCTGGTGATTTACCATTGCCCTCGGCGTAGCTCACTAGTTGGTTCACGCTCGCTACGGAAGCATTCTCTCCTTGGGCCCAGTAGCTGTCGAGTGCCCACGTCGTGATGTGATAGTGCGATGATGATGACTGCGATTCTATCGTGACTTTTGTTGCCACTAAATGCTCACTAGTGTTGAATTTTCCCGTAACTGAAACCACATGCCCCACCCTAACGGTTGAGCCGCTTGGAACAACCATTGATTCCGCGTACAAAACCAAGACGTGACCGTGGGGGCTACCGGTGTCGTAGGTGAATTGACTGGGAGATTCAACTGAGCTTACTGTGCCGCTGAGAGTGAGCGATGTCTGGGACGTTTCCGCTGAGGCGGTAGTTGGCGGCACTTGTATGATCGGCCCGTGCGTCGCGCCGGAGACAGATCCAGGTCCTGCACAACCGCTGGTTATCAAGAGCGCCAGAGCGAACGCAACCCCAGCGGGGAGAAATAAAAATGGTACCTGTGAGCGCAATTCCTCCTTCTTTCCAACGCCGACGGGGTTAGCTGACGGGTTAGTGCTGAAAGATAGCACTTCTGCCTAGAAGCAGATTCACCCCAGGGATTTTTTAGGTTCCCCCGCTCCGCCACATGACGGATTTGGCGTGACACTGTGTGGTATCGGCATGTCTCCTGAAACCTGAAGACTGCCGACGGCAACAAAGCGTAGTATAGCGGTTCCGTGGGTTGCTGTCCACCCCTAATGCCTTTAGCGTTACCCCCCACTTGCAAGCTAAGCTGGCGAGCCCAGAGGGATAATACGCGCTTTTCCGGCGTGTTGGGCACGATCAGCCACCCAGTTGTTGCGACGCTCTTGATAAGTCGGCTACAATTGCGGGGGCAGGATAGCGTTTGGCCGCTGAAACGATATGATGGTCCTGCGCGCTGGGCGTACTGACCCAAGGCGAGCAGCTCTAGCGACGCAAAATAGCTGGACGTGAAGCACCATCATCCGATCGTACTGCATGTCGTGCAGTCACTCCGAGGCGGCGGAGCAGAGAGCTTTGTGCGTGAACTCGTCCCTCGCCTAAGGCGCCGTGGCATCGATGCGCGGGTGCTGTGCGCGTACGGCGAGTGCCGCCTTACGCAGGCGGAAGTTCAGGCTTGGATAGGTACAGTTTACACGCAGCAGCGAGAGGGCGTTTCGAAATTTCGATATCTCGCACAAATGAGCAAACTGATCCGTAGTGTTAAGCCTGACATAGTCCACACCCATACCCATGTGGGGGCTTTTTGGGGAAGAGCGGCAGCGATTCTTGCCCGTACGCAACTAATCGTGCATACAGAACACATCAGCCTAGAAAGTTGGTCTCCGTTGGAACGAGCTGCGGCGCGGATTCTGAATCCTCAAACCGATGCCTTTATCGCATTTTCCGAGCGCTCGGCCGATGTCGTGCGCAGGCGAGAGCGCATTCGCAGCTTAGAAATTATTCCGAATGGAATTCAAGTATCTCCCATTCCAACCGATAGTATGCGTCAAGCCGCGCGCGCAAAGCTTTGCATTGATGGCGGCCCCTTGATCATCGGCCTGGTTGCAAATCTTCACCCTCACAAGAACCCATCGCTCGTGATTGAGGCTCTTGGCCTGCTCCCGGAGCAAGCGCGCAATGCCGTGCGACTCGCCATCTTTGGCGATGGGCCGCTTCGAGGAGATCTGCAAGAGCGGGCCAGGGCACTAGGAGTTGATCCTCTTGTTCATTTCTACGGATTTCGGACAGATTTACAAGATTTGCTTCCTGGACTAGATTTGGCCGTATCGACTTCGCAACGGGAGATGATGCCGATATCGCTCCTCGAGTCAATGAATGCTGCTCTTCCTATAATTAGCGTGCCTCACTCCGGCGCGCTTGATCTCATAGTAGACAAAGGCACGGGCATAGTCTTAAAGTCGTGGGATACCGTGGCCCTGGCCGCCGCAGTCGACTGGGCGCGCCAAAATCCACAGTGGCGCTCGAACGCTGGATTTTCAGCTTATGGCCGGCTTAAACAGAATTTCGATATCGAAACGGTGGCTGACCGCTATAGCACCTTGTATCTAAAGCTCCTGAGCACGGGAGCCCTCGAACGTAGGCGGCTACGCCGCGGCAACGCTTATGCTTTCTGAGATGCGACAATTCCGCGCTATTACCAGCCGCGCACTCGATAAGCTGGACTCGGGCTGGCGCAGATTGTCAGGTGTGCCATCGAGGCTTTTCTATAGTTTCTATACAGATCAGAGCCCCGAATACAAAGCGTGCCTACTGGTAGCTGGGAGCGGTCGTGGGGGGACAACTTGGCTTGCAGAAGCCATCAACTACGATAATTCCTACAGGTTCATGTTTGAGCCGTTTTACCATGCTCGTGTTCCTATATCCAAAGTGTTCGGCGATTGCCAATATCTGAGGCCGGAAAACGACGATCCGCGGTTTTTAAGGGCCGCTGAACGCATCTTCTCAGGCCGTGTTCGCAACGGGTGGGTCGACGCGTATAACCGCAAGCTTAGGGCTACTCGGCGGCTGGTCAAAGACATTCGCGTAAACCTTTTGCTTGGCTGGATTCGCGCACATTTCCCTGAAATGCCGATCGTATTGCTACTGCGCCATCCTTGCGCGGTAGCATATTCTCGCTGCCGGAGCCAATGGACAACAGACTTGGAGGCGACCTTCTTTAACCAGCCTGCTCTCGTCCAGGATTACCTGAATCCATTTCTCGAGGGGCTCAAAGAGCTGCGAACTGCATTCGAGCGCCATATATTTAGCTGGTGCATCGAAACATATGTTCCGCTCATGCAGCTAACATCCGGGGACGCACTCATAACGACATACGAAGACTGCGTTGTTTCACCGGAGAGAGAATTTCAACGTATCTTTACATATTTGAATAGACCATTTCACGACGATGTGTTGTCAAGCCTAGGCAAGCCGTCGTCTCAGACTAGACGCAATAGGCGATCTGGCGACGCCAGCCCCGTAGTTACGGGCGAGCCCATAATTGACAGTTGGCAGCAGGCCGTAGACTCGGACGCAGTCAGAAGGGCTCTCGAGATTCAGGCCCTATTTGGGCTGGATCAGATCTACGGCTCCGATCCCATACCGAATACCTCTGCGTTTACAAGATTTGTGCGCAGCTCGAAGATTATGGGCATGATCTAAAGAACGACAACCTCATTATTGTGCCAGAAGGACTGCCGCGCTTGCCCCTATGGTTGTGACGTTTGGAACAAATGTCGATGTGCCTACGGATGCAGTTCCCCCCGAGAGAGCGTCGCCGCCGGACAGGGTGACAACGTGACCGTACGTTTTCGAGAGCCAGGCTGCCTGAATGGGCAGCGCACTGCCGGTTGAGTTTACGATTGCGGCACATCGTCCGAAGAAGCGCCCGGCCTGGTAACACGTTGTGAATTCGCGGCGCCACACTCCAGGCGCAACCTCTAGGTCGTTGGCTCCTGACACCATGCTTTGGATTGGCCCGCTCGGATAAATTAGATCTTCAGGCCAGACTGCCAGATTATCATTCATTGCTTCGAGGTTCGGCTCCACAATCGTGTGACCCTCACTGTAGCCAAGCCAGATGACCCCAGTTGTCACTAGACGTTGTAGGATCTGAGTACTGCTCCCAGCCGATGATTCGCCGTCGGAAATGAGCATGAATATCTTCGACATCGCGTTGACGGCTGCCATCTCGTTCAATACCTTTGCGTACATAGTCGGTCGAACCGGGATTGCTGTGGTCGCTATACAGCCTTCGCAGGTCACCCCAATAAAGCGGTTCGTGGTCGTTAACGCACTCAGGTCAAGCGAGACATTATCCAAGGATGCCTGCTGGTAGAAGAAATACATCGGACTTCCATCGCTATGGCTCATCGCGTTAACAAAGTTCGCGTGCGCTTGCACTTCAGCCGCGTCATTTGCAATCTCTTGAGTCGTGTAGCAGTACGTCGGCCAGGGGAGACAACCGCCACCGCTGGGCGAGAAGTAGCTTTCGTTCAGCAACTCCATCGGATCGTTATCGACTATGTACTCATCGTAGGTATCCGCGTTGCCACGCAGGTAGCTACGCCACCACGACTGCACACCGGTAGCATTTGGATTGAACTCCCAAATCACGCAGCCTGAACTCGACTTCCCGTGTACACGGTGAGCCGAATCAGTATATCCGGCGTCGTGTACGAACCAGTCTTCCGAAGCCGCAGCGACGACGTCGCCATCTGGGTGGCTCATGCAGGACGATGGAGTATCGTCATAGCTGTGATTCGGATCAAGATAGAATACGGCCTTACAACTCTGGGATCCGCTGTGGCAATCTGCTGGTGATTTACCATTGCCCTCGGCGTAGCTCACTAGTTGGTTCACGCTCGTTGCCGAAGCATTCTCTCCTTGTGCCCAGTAGCTATCGAGCGCCCACGTCGCGACGTGATAAGGACCCGTCGGAACTGGCGTCGGAGAAGCAGACGGCGACGCAGTCGGAGTTGGCGAGGCGAGTGGCCCAACAGACACGCTATTAGCGACGAGTTGACCCGTTAGAGTCCCAGTGACAGTAACCATTTCGCCGACCCGGATCCTGGCGCCGCTAGGAGATACCATGGACGCAGAATACACAACTGAGACATGGCCGTGAGGGTTGCCGGTTTGGTAGATAAACTCGGTAGGGGATATGATTGAACTCACCGACCCGCTCAGGTTGACCGTTGTGGTCACCGCGTTGGCGATCAGTTGCCCCTGGGCATTGAACGAACCCGTAACACTAACTACCTGCCCAACGCTAATGCTTGACCCGGCGGGAACGAGCGTTGACGAACTGTACAGCACTGGAACATGGCCGTGTGGATATCCTGACTGGTAGATGAATTGGGTCGGCGAAACGATAGAGGCTACTATGCCATTGAGGGTAAGTGAGGTTGACGCGACCAAGGGCTGGCGAATTTGTACTCCTTGGAGAGCGTTCGTAACCGATTTGGGACTCGAACAGCCTGCGACCATCAACAGGATAAGTGCGGTGCCCGTCGCGGCATAGAATAAAGTCAGACGAGAATACATGAGTCTCCCTTAAGACCTAAATGCTCAGTGTCGGATCGCTGCGAAGAAGGCCACATAAAGATCGCACCTTAGATGATAATCCATCAAGAGCGTGAGAGGTGACTACGCCTATAGAGGTACAACTTAACCCTCACTGTATATGATATTACTTTACGAGCGATCTACTCTATGAGATGGCTCATCAAATCTGCGGATACACGACACAAATGTTGCGGAGACATACCAGTCGGACGTAAAACTCGTTACATAGGGCAGAAGCTTTGGGTCTGCAATTTGCCGCGGAGCTCAAGAAAGGGATAATAGAGACACTGCAGGAGCGACGGCTTGTCGCAGCCGAAATTCTGGGCGGGCTGTGCAAATAGACCAGGAGCGCATTCTGCGTCGTATTAACCGCACGAACGCGCGACTGTGCGGTTTGCGGCTCTTCAACCCGCCTGAACCGCCGGATTATTGAGCCAGCAGGAGAGCTCCACCAGCTGGGACTGTTGTGGCATTTGCTACGAAGCGGGTTGAAGTCACAGATGCGACGCCACCCGACGACACGTCGCCGCCGGACATCGTGATGACATGACCGTACGTGTTTGACAGCCACGCTGCCTGGACGGGCAGCGCGCTGCTGGTTGAGTTTACAATTGCCGCACACCGTCCGAAGAAACGCCCGGCCTGGTAACACGTGGTGAATTCGCGGCGCCACACGCCGTGCACCACAGCTAGGTCCAGAGCTCCGGAAACCATGCTCTGAATCGGCGCGCTCGGATAGATCAGGTCTTCAGGCCAGATCGCCAGATTATTATTCCTTGCTTCGAGGTTCGGCTCCACAATCGTGTGACCCTCACTGTAACCAAGCCAGATGACCCCAGTTGTCACTAAACGCTGTAGAATCTGCGTGCTACTCCCAGTCGGTGATTCACCGTCGGATATCAATAGGAATTTCCCTGAACTTGCGTCGACCGCCGCCATCTCGTTCAGTACGCTCACATACAGAGTGGGTCGCACCGGAATAGCGGTGGTGGCGATACAACCCTCACAGGTAATTCCAGTAAAGCGATTCGTTGCCGCAAGCGCACTAAGGTCAAGCGAAGGGTCCAAGGATGCCTGCTGGTAGAAGAAATACATCGGACTTCCATCGCTGTGGCTCATCGCGTTAACAAAGTTCGCGTGCGCTTGCACTTCAGCCGCGTCATTTGCAATCTCTTGAGTCGTGTAGCAGTACGTCGGCCAGGGGAGACAACCGCCACCGCTCTCCGAGAAATAGCTTTCATTCAGTACATTCATGGGATCGTTGTCAATTATGTACTCATCGTAGGTGTCTGCGTGGCTACGCAGGTAGCTACGCCACCACGACTGCACGCCGGCGGCATTTGGATTGAACTCCCAAATCATGCAGCCTGAGTTCGATTTCCCGTGTACACGGTGAGCCGAATCAGTATATCCAGCGTCGTGTACGAACCAGTCTTCCGAAGCCGCAGCGACGACGTCGCCATCTGGGTGGCTCATGCAGGACGATGGAGTATCGTTATAGCTGTGATTCGGATCAAGATAGAATACGGCCTTACAACTCTGGGATCCGCTGTGGCAATCTGCTGGTGATTTACCATTGCCCTCGGCGTAGCTCACTAGTTGGTTCACGCTCGCTACGGAAGCATTCTCTCCTTGGGCCCAGTAGCTGTCGAGTGCCCACGTCGTGATGTGATAAGGACCCGTCAGAACTGGAGTTGGGCTTATCGTAGGAGTAGGCGAAGGTCTCGGGCTGACCGTCGAAGATGGCGATGGGCTCGGCGTTCTGGTGGGCGTCGAGGTCGGCTCGGGGCTCCCGCTGGCCGAGGGCGAGGGGTGTGGCGTTACCGTAGGCGTACCTGAGGGATGGGGCGTAGGCGTCGCTCTTGTGCTGGTTGTGGGAATAGGTGAAGGTGAGTGTAGCTGCTGACTACCGCTTATGCCTGCCGGACCTACTGGCAAAGCTCCTCCGCCGCCGCAACCCGACAAACTTAGAGCCGCGATCCAGATGGAGGCAACTATCGTAGCTAGCAGTAGCCGTTTATAGCGATGAGCCACACGCAAACTCCAAGGCGCTTTAACACGCAAGCAACAATGGAGTCATCATATTTCTTTGTATGCGCGACTACTATGAGATGGCTCATATAGAGAACGGATTTTCTGTCCAAAGAATGTGACTCACTGCACCAAGCCTAAACGGTGCGCTAAATCACTATTCTCTTTGCAATTGAGGTTGTGATCAAAAATTGAATGCTAACGCGCAGCTTCTGCTTGCTGTTTGGTTACGCGCTCGAAGAACCGGTTGTGTGGAATGTTAGCGGACGAGAATTGCTGCAGACCCGCTTGGAAGTGTGGTTGGTGTTCCTGGTTGAATGCTCAGGCTTCCGCCGTCTTGCGTTCCGTCACCGTTTAGCACCACTTGGCGTGTGTAACCGTTTGGAACCGAAACCGTGTCGGGCGTGGGATTGACAGCAGCTGCGCAACCTCCAATTGGGTTGCCTTGGTAGTAGCACTGCGTAAACTCGCGCAGATATAGGCTAGATTTCTCTAGGTCTCCAATATGACTTGCCGTTTCCAACGGTTCCGTTGGAACAAAGCCTTGCTCCGGAAATATCTCAACTCTGCTAGGCGTACCCAAATTTTCCCAGACGATGGAGTGCTGCGGATCGTATGTCAAAAGCCATGACGCATAACCGTACAGTCGGGCTTGATTCTCTTGTCCCCGTGGAGCGCCTATCATGCAAAAGGCCCACTTCCCCAGCGCCGTGGTCGCCAGTAATGATTCTGCATCAGTTATCCAGTGCGGTCCCAATTCTAAGCGTCCCACGTCCGCAAAACAGCCTTCGGCAAGCCCGCCAGCAGCGGCTGGAAGTAGCTCGGTGTTGACCGAGGGCCGCCCCAACCTTCCGGTGCTGATACTTAGTCCATTAAAGATGACAGGGAGGGCAGAGTGCGCCATGAGCGCTTTGAGGCCAGCCTGCAGGTCTTGATCCCCGCTCAATTCCACCGGGCGGCGTCTGGAACCGTAGAGGTGGTCCAGTAGATCAGCGCTGGCGTCGTCGAGAAAGACGAAATCATAAGCCCCCGTGCTCTTAGCTTGCGCGGTTGTCGTTGCGAACTCTGCCTGAGTTTCGGGAGCCGCGGGGTTCAAGATGTATTGCTGCAGCCCGCTCTTTCCATAGGGAGCCGAGAGCCGATTGCCGTCTGCGTCATGGAGCCAGCCACTCTCCGGAACATCTGAGTACGGCTCATGCCGAGCGATGATCACTTTGTTGGGATCCGTATAGAACATTCCGTAGCGCCCGCCGGCGCGCTTGAACGCTCTGACGGTCGCTGGTTCACCTTCAACAAAGTCCGCGTGCTCAGCCATCCAACGAGGGTCGGCAACAACACCACCCATAGTCTTGCCGTAATAGGCACCGACCATAACTCGTGCAGGCCCCTGGGCTACGGCAACAACGGAAGATTTGGCAGTCGAACATATGGATAATCCGAGGACAAGCAGCGCCGTGGTCGCAAGTAACAAAGTTGCTCTAAGCATTTCCTTCTCTTCGCGCTTCTTTAACGTAAATGAAACTAGAAACCGCTCCTTCCTAACCAGGAGCCTCGCCGCCTGTTGTTGCTTTTTACCGACCGGGCCGAACAGCTGGCGTTCCACCCAAACGGAGGGCGGAGATTGTGCACTCGGGTATGGGGAGGCCTTATCTTGGGCTTTCTAGGCCGTCCTTAACTGGGCTTCGCTTAGAATCTCTTTCAGCGCAGCAACCACGTCTTCAACGTCACTTGTTGACATGTCTGGATAGAGCGGAAGCGAAACTAGCTGACTTGAAACCACATCTGTCGTTGCGAGATGAGCCTGTTTGGCATTCCGGTAAGCAGAGAAGCTGTGTGTAGGTATAAAATGAACGCTCGTTCCTATATTTCGCGTGCGCAGCTCTTCGATCACAGCGTCCCGTGAAATGCCCGTGCTGTTGGCATCAACAAGGACTGCAAAAATACACCAACTATGGCGGTCGGGTGCTTGGGGAAATTCAGCTACCGGCCTAAGTCCTGGAATGCCTTGCAAACCTTTCAGATAGTGCTCCGCGAGCATGTCTCTTTTGGCCTGAAACGCGGGAAGTTTGCTCAACTGAGAAAGGCCGAGTGCAGCCGCGATGTCCGGAAGGTTACACTTGTAACCAACCGCAACCACATCGTAGAGCCAAGTTCCACCCTTCATGTAACGCTTCCATGCATCCCGATCCATGCCATGAAGCGAAAGGGTCCTAACCTTTTCGGCAATGTCGTCTCGATTCGTCAACAACATCCCGCCTTCGGCCGTCGTGATGTTCTTTGTTGCATAGAAGCTAAACGCTGCTGCGTCAGAATACCAGCCCGGCCAGTGCCCGCCATCTAGCGTGCCGACCCCATGCGCCGCATCTTCAATCACCGCAATACCTATCGGCTTCGCGAACTCGACTATCTCTCGAACTCTCGCTGGACAGCCGCCATAGTGCATGGGAATGATCGCTTTGGTTTTCGCACCAACAACTCGACGGACCGTTTCAGGAGTAATGCACAGAGAGGATTCATCGACATCGCAAAAAATCGGGTCTGCGCCCAACCACTTGACACACTCTGCCCCCGCCACAAAGGTCAATGAAGGCATTACAACTTCGTCACCAGGCCCGACGCCGAGCGCGACCAGGGCGAGTTGCAGGGCCGCAGTGCAACTATTGACCGCAATCGCATGTTTAGCTTTGGAAACCCGGGCAAACTCCTCTTCAAACTCTTTGACCTTCGGACCAGTGGTAAGCCACCCACCCTTCAGACACGATGTCACGGCTTCGATATCATCCTCCTGAATACAGGGTTTGTAGTATGGCAGATAGTCCCTACGCATTGGTGGGCTCCTTCAATAGGATTTCGGGCACCGGTCTTGCAGTCTTCTCATGACCCGATAATCGGAGTTTCGATCCGACAAAATGCGAGCCGGTCTCATAAAGCGCGAGTGCTCGCGTAACCGCCATCAACTCAAACGCCAACCAAATGAATTTTCCGTCCAACGTTTCAAGAAAGAGGGACGCAATGACTAGCGCAATAATGCTGCCCTCAAACCCGACGCGCAAATCGTATAACCAACTCGATTTTGGTATTGAAGCCAACATTCGCCATTGGCCATACAAGGCAACGATAGCGATGCAAAGACCGATGATGCCGAGTTCGACTGCTACAGTGAGCGGCGTGTTATGCGAAGCTCGGTGCCAACGGGAATAGGTGGTTTGGAATACGAAGATAAAGCTCTTATCGTAAGCAAACGGGAAATTGCCAACCCCAGCTCCTGCCAGCCAATGCTGCTTAAAGGCTTCCCAGCCAACCATCCAGATGGGCAACCTCCCGGCGCCACCGGTCTTGAGCGCATCGCCGAACCTCACAAAGGGATTCGTGAAGAGCAATACCGCTCCTAATCCGACGAGCGAAAAGGACAGAATCTTTACCCTATAACGACTCCTTAGGGCAAGGTATGCCATTAAGCCGGCGAGAGACACCTCTGCTCCGCGAGATGCAGTGACATAAACGCCCCCTAAGAGAATCAAAAGAATGCCGATCAATGCGAGTCTGCTTAGGGACCACTTGCGCTGCAGAATGAGCATGAGGACGAACGATATCGGGAGCATGAGCGCCGCTCCAAATTCGTTAGGATCTATGCGGGCGTCCCCCCCCCCTCGCACTATAACCCGAGAGGTAAATTGATGATTTATCTCCGAGCTATAGACGTCAACACCTGAGTGGAACAGATGGATGGCATAAACTGACGACACAATCGCGCCTAAAACGACCGCCCCAGCGAACACCCTGAAATCTGCTAGGCTGATCGGGACAACTGAGACAATAACGTAGAGACCGATGAGCTCAGCATATGTAACCAACTTGGTGACTGCGGTCTGGGAGTCTATCGCCCAATAAACGCTTAGCGCCATCCAAATGAGCAACCCCAGCCAGATGAAGACAGCCCGATCTGGAGCGATTACGCGGCGCGTCCGTATAAAAGAGAACGCAAATGCTAAAACTGCGCAAATAGCAACGAGCTTTGTTACGGTGCCGTATCGTGGATCGATCGCGAGGAGGCTGTCGAACGGAACCAACAAAACGTAAAGGCAAAACGGGAAAATAAGCGGTCGCGCTGTGGCCGCATATAGTAATATAGGCAGGGCGGCTACAAAGACTGCAACGCCTAGTTCTTTCTTGCTCCCAGACGCGCCGCCGTTGATCAGCAGATAGCATACCGCGGCAACAATCCCAGCCACAAGCGCAGCGATGAGAACTCCTCGACCTACGCGCAGAGCCCTGCTCGAGAGATTCCGCTCGCTACCGACATCCATCACGCAATCGCCTCTTTGAGCCGGTGCCCTACTATGAGAATGTTGGCAATCTGTTTCGCTGTTGTCCCTTCGCCATAATGTCGCCGCGACTCCGCCGTTGGCTTCGGTCGGGTGGCATAGCGACTTATGAGGTCAGGATCAGTTCCCGAGAGGACATTCCATCCGTTTTCAAGCGTTTCTACCCACTCTGTCTCCCGGCGCAGAGTTACACAAGGAACCGCCAGCGTGAGAGCCTCCTTCTGGATTCCTCCGGAATCAGTCAAAATAACTTTAGCATGCGCTTCGAGAGCGATCATATCAGAATAGTTTAGGGGCTCACAGGTTATGATGTTACCGCTGGGTGAGGCAGCTTCGGCTTGGAACAGAGGCAGCGTTCGCGGATGAACCGGGAAGACAATAGGAAAATCGAGCCCTCGTAGCCCCTTAAGGATCGCCCGAAAAGCTTCCGGATCGTCAGTGTTTGCCGCTCGATGAACGGTCGCTACCCCATAGGCGTGCGATGTGAGGTTGAAGCGCTGTAAGATCCGGGGGTGCTTAGGTAGGGACTGCACAGTTGCATTGACAAGGTCAACCATTAGATCACCCACGAGGTGCAGATCGCTCTTGATTCCCTCATGCAGAAGGTTGTCGACTGCCGTCTGCGTTGGTGCGAAGTGTTGAGTGGCTATATGGTCGACGACTAGCCGATTGATCTCCTCGGGCATTTGACGATTGAAGGAACGCAGCCCCGCTTCGACATGTCCAATTGGAATCTGTAGCTTGGAAGCGACTAAGGCGCCTGCAAGGGTCGAATTGGTATCTCCGTAGACAAGCACGCAGTCAGGCGAGATCGAAGCCAAAACGGGCTCAAGCCGAGTCATGATCTCGGCTGTTTGTAGCGCGTGCGACGCCGATCCGACGCCGAGATAGCGATCCGGCTCCCTAAGCTTCAGACCGTCAAAGAAAACCTTTGACATGTTGTCGTCATAGTGTTGACCTGTGTGCACCAGGAATTCGCGGCATCCTTGACGGGCGAGTTCGGCACTCAGTACAGACGCCTTGATGAACTGGGGTCTTGCGCCGACAACGGTCAGAATCTTCATACAGCCGACTCGACCCTGACTGCACGCTTGATGGCGGCGATGACCTGATCTTGAGCTGTAGGCGTCAACTCAGGGTACATTGGCAGCGATAAGACTTCGCGCGCAGCTCGTTCCGCGTGGGGGAAGCTTTTGGCTGCTGCGCGTTTGTAAACTGGTTGCAGATGGAGGGGCAGCGGATAGTAGACCATTGTCTGCACGCCCTCGGCGGACAGCTTTTGGCGCACGGCATCTCGCTCGGCAACTCGGACAGTGTATTGGTGGAACGCGTGCAAGCAATTCTTGGGCTCAGCAAGTGTAAGTATTTCATCATTGCCAGCAAAAGCCTTATTATAGCGAGCGGCTATCTGACGCCGCGCCGCGATCCAGTCAATCAAGTGCGGCAATTTCACCCGCAAGATAGCGGCCTGAAGCTCGTCGAGTCTGCTGTTAATGCCGAGTTCTTCGTGATAGTACTTCTTACGCCCACCGTGGACGCGTAACGCCTTGATCCGATCCGCGAGCTGCTCGTCCTCGGTCGTGATCAGTCCTCCGTCTCCGTAGGCGCCTAAGTTCTTGCTCGGGAAAAAACTAAAACATCCGATTTCACCTATCGTACCGGCCATATGGCCGTCTATTTGTGCACCGATGGCCTGCGCAGCATCCTCGACCACCACTAGCTTCCGCAGGTCCGCGATGCGCTTTATAGCATCCATGTCTGCAGGCAACCCATAGAGGTGGATCGGTAGGATCACCTTTGTACGCGGTGTGATCGCCGCTTCGATAAGCCTTGGGTCGATATTAAATGTCGTCGGGTCAATATCCACAAAAACGGGTGTAGCGCCGACTATCCCGATGGCTTCGGTCGTCGCCGCAAATGTGAACGGGCTTGTAATGACCTCATCTCCAGGACCGACGTTCAGGGCCCGTAAAGCCAAATGAAGCGCATCGGTTCCAGAATTCAAGGAAATCGCATGTCGCGCGCCTAGATAGCGCGCAATTTCTTGCTCAAATGCTTCGACGTTTGGCCCCATGATAAAAATACCGCTCTCAAGCACGCCCGCAATTGCACGATCCATCTCGGGTTTGAGAGAGTGGTACTGAGCCTTGAGATCCAGTATTGGAATCATCGGGTAGCGACCTTGCTGATCGAATCGCCCACCTTCGTCCAGGTCGTTCCACACAGCGTGCACGTGGCGGACTCTGACGCAAACGGGAGCATCGCTCCGCACTCGCAGGCAAAGCCCATTTGCCGCGCTGGGTTGCCGTACACAACGGTATGCGCCGGAACATCTCTTGTGACGACGGCGCCCGCACCCACAAAAGCGAATTCCCCGATTGTGTGCCCGCAAACAACGGTCGCATTGGCCCCGATGCTCGCGCCCCGCTGCACGAGAGTGACCAAGTAGTCTTTAGGCTTATTACGGGGGACGGCGGAGCGAGGCGTGTTAACGTTTGTAAACACCATGCTCGGGCCGCAGAAGACATCGTCCTCGAGAACAACCCCTTCATAAACGGAGACGTTGTTTTGGATCTTGACATTGTTGCCGATCCACACGTGCGAGGCGATAAAGACGTTCTGTCCGATGGTGCAGCACGTTCCTATCGAGGCGTGAGCCATCACGTGGCTGAAATGCCAAATCTTTGTCCCCGCACCGATTTCGCACGGCTCATCGATGCACGCTGTTCGATGAGCGAAATAGGGCAAAGTATCCGTCTTCATGTCAACACCGTTGCGCTATTCGAGCGTTCACGAGCCGCATCGGCCATCGACAGAGCTCGCAGGACTGCGACACCTTGTTGAACCGACGTTTGGGGCTGCTTCCCCATACTTACTGCGTCGACAAACGCCAACATCTCTTCTCTCAATGGTTCGCCGCCGTCGACCTGAATCTCGCGTTGCTCTCCTCGTGCAACCGAGCGATGGCCTCGCTCGCTCGTGGAAACAGCGTAGGGACTGACCGTGAGTGCGGTGCCAGCACGCGCATCTTTCAGCGTAATGACACCATGTGCGCCAAACACGTCAAGCCGAGCAGATTTCTCGGGATCGAGCCAGCATACTTCAATATGTGCGGAACGATTGTTTGAAAACTGAAAATCGGCATACGCGACATCGCTGATCTCTGCGATCGTGGAAGCAGTCTGAGCTGAGAGGACCGAGCGAGGCTCTTCGCCCATGATGGCCAGCATGAGCGCAATATCGTGCGGCGCAAAGCTCCACCAGACACTCTCGTGGTTACGAAGTTTTCCAAGGCTCAACCTGCGGGAGCGTAGGTGCCAAATGGGTCCGATAACGTCTTCAGCAAGGAGCGCGCGTAATTTTCTGACAGCTGGATGATAGATCAAGACGTGACCAACAAACACGATTAGGCCTGTATGTGCAGCGGCTTGAGCGATCTGCTCGCCTTCGCTAACGGTCAGGGCCAGCGGCTTCTCAACAAAGACATGCTTACCAGCCGCGATTGCTTCCAAGCACATCGATGCGTGAAGGTGCGCCGGGGTCGCGATGATGACGCCTTGGACCTGGCGGGCGAGCAGTTCTTCAAATTGTGTTGTCGTTGCGACGCCAGGATATGAACGGACAACGGCGGCCAATGCGGACTCGTCCAGATCGCACACCGAATCAAGTATCCCAAGCTCGGCGCAGTTGCGGATGAGGTTAGGGCCCCAGTAGCCAGCGCCAGCTACGCCTAATCGAAGATTTTGCATAAGCCGTTATAACAGGATGATATTATTTCGATTGTCCACGACGTTCTTCGTTGCATTGCGCGTATCAATCACGATCTTGGCATTGCGAACGACGAGGCGCCAATCAGTCTGGCTGTGATCCGTCGTAATGACCACACAGTCTGCCTCGCCGAGCCCTTTTTCCGTGAGAGGCACCGAATGCCTCACGCTGCCTTGATCATCTTGAAAACTTGGAACGAAAGGATCGTGATAATCAACGATTGCATCTGCTTGCGTCAAGAGCGTCATGATCTTGACCGCAGGGGATTCACGCCAATCCGGAATGTCCTTCTTATAGGAGATTCCCAACATGAGCACTCGGGAGCCTTTGAGTGGGCGACCTCGCTCGTTGAGGGCGCGACTAACCTTCTCGCGCACGAAGTACGGCATTTGGTTATTGATCTCACCCGCAAGCTCGATGAAACGAGTGTGGAAGTCGTACTGGCGCGCTTTCCAATTGAGGTAAAAAGGATCGAGTGGAATGCAATGCCCTCCCACGCCTGGTCCTGGGTCAAAGCGCATCATGCCAAACGGTTTGGTGGATGCTGCATCGATGACTTCCCAAATGTTGATCCCCATTCGGTCGCACAACAATGCCATTTCGTTGACCAGCGCGATGTTGACGGCGCGAAATGTATTCTCAAACACCTTCGTCATCTCGGCGACCCTGGGGCTAGTCAGCGAGAGCACGTCGACGATCGTTTGCTGGTAGAAGGTTGCCGCCACGCTCAAGCAGGTTGCGGTCACGCCGCCAACGACCTTGTTAGTGTTCTTGGTCGTGTACCGTTTGTTGCCGGGGTCGACTCGTTCGGGTGAATAGGCGAGGAAATAATCCTTGCCTACCACCAAGCCCGTCGTAGCGAACTGTGGCAGCAGGACCTCTTCCGTTGTCCCTGGATAGGTCGTGCTTTCGAGACAAATAAGCTGACCTGGGCGCAAACGCCGGGTAATTTCATTTCCGACGCTGCGAATGTACGAAATATCGGGATCCTTGTTGACCGTGAGAGGCGTCGGCACACAAATAATAATAACATCGCAGAAATCGAGCGTCGAAAAATCGGTCGTCGCTGTCAGTTTCTCGTTAGCAACCACTCGCGTCAGGTCGTCATCTGCAACATCTCGGATGTAGTTGGACCCTTGATTGATCTGTGCAACGCGAATGGCATTTCGATCGTACCCGATAACCCGGTAACCGACTTTCGCTTTCTCCACCGCGAGAGGCAGCCCGACATACCCTATGCCGACGACTCCAACGACGGCCGAGTGGGTCGTAATCTTTTCACGCAACGTCATCTCGTGGCTCAGATCGCTGGGTTCTGAAACTACTCGCATCATAGTTATTATGAACCAACCACTCCGGCCGGCTGTGAGCCTTCCAACGCCCGCGGATACTGCGAATCAACGAATTCGACTTCTTCTGGGTGGCCGTTGGTTTCAGCTGCCACACGACCGTTCCGTGAGGGCGCCAACGACGGCTGCTCGTCAAGTATTTTACCGCTGGCGCCGTCGTTGAGCACATGCGGACCCGGCTGATATGACCTGACGAAGTTACGCAGCACGTCGACGACGACTTGCTGATCGCCAGCGCGGGCGCCGGCTTCCAGCGCACGCAATCCCAGCGCGAGCGTCTCGTAGGCAACACGTTCTTGCTGCGCGATGAAAAGACGCGCGTGGCTGGTCGTTGACATACCCTCATGTATCGTCAAAATTTCTTCGAACAGCTTCTCACCCGGCCTGATCCCCGTCTCGATGATCGCAATATCACGGTACGGGGTAAGACCTGAAAGCGTGATGAGCGTCTCAGCGAGTCTGAGGATGTTCACAGGCTTGCCCATGTCGAGCACCAGCACCTGGCCGTCTCGGCCGATCGCCATGGCTTGCAGCACGAGGGAAACGGCTTCGGGTATGGTCATAAAGTAGCGTTGCATGTCTCGGTGCGTAATGGTCAGTGGGCCGCCATTTTCAATTTGCTTTTTGAAGATTGGAATAACACTGCCGCGGCTCTCGAGCACATTGCCAAACCGGACCGTAACGAACTCAGTTCCCGTCTGGTTCACAAAGGATTGCGAAATGATCTCGGAGAGTCGTTTCGTCGCCCCCATGACGCTTGTGGGATTCACCGCTTTGTCAGTTGAGAGCAGAACGAACTTTGCGGTCCCTGCGGCCGCAGCAGCTAACGCCACGACGTGCGTTCCGAGAACATTGTTCCGCGCTGCCTCGCAAACGTTTGCTTCAACAATCGGGACGTGTTTGTGTGCGGCCGCGTGAAAGACAACGTGCGGACGGTACTGCGAGAACACGTTGCGAATGCGCGAGGCGTCTGCCACATCGGCGAGGATAATCTTGGTCTTATTGAACCCAAATTTCAGATTGAGCTCTTCGTTGATCGCAAACAAGCTATTCTCGCCGTGACCCAAGAGCAGCAAGAGACTGGGGTTGAGACCAACGATTTGGCGACACAACTCGCTGCCGATGGAACCCCCAGCCCCGGTCACCAAGATCACCCGATTTTCGACGTGCGGTTGAATCTCCGAAAGCTCAACGTTGACTGGATCTCTCGGCAGCAAGTCCTCGGGTTGCACCGGCCGGATACGAGAAACTCGCACGCCGTCGTTGAGCAGCTCGAGCACACCGGGCAGAATCTTGACCGCGGGCGAACCGCCGTTTGGCCCGCACTCCCGCATGCAGTTGCTTATGATACGTTTGACCAGCTGAGGCGATGCGGATGGAATGGCGATGATGACACAAGCGACATCATGCTCGTCGATAAGGTGCGGCAAGGCATCGATGTTGCCTAGAATGGGCTTGCCACCCACGCGTTGCGCTAGGATCTCATCGTCGACGCAGCCGACTACGGCGTAGTTGAAGTTATTGTTTTCTTGAATGAGGCGGACGAGCGATGCCGCGGCTTTCCCTGAGCCGACAACGATCGTGCGTTGCGTGTTGGGACGACGCTCGTTGCGCACGCGCTCAAGTTCAAGCTGGGCTAGCCGAAAGACGAGGTTGAACAGAATGATCATTAGGGCTGCTATCAGCACTGTGCCAAGCTCGAGCCCAACTGCTCTCGGCAGGACCATCCATAGTACAGCTCCTGCCACTGCGCCTGCTAGCGACGCGAAGACGACTGCCGCGAGATCCCGGGAGTCAAGACCGAATCCAGTTACCGGGCGCGCAGCGCCGAAACCAAGGGCTATCAAACCAAATACTGTCGTGAGAATCAGCACGGGTGCCCAGTGCGGACCGCTTGCCGGCCCATCAACAATCGCAAACGCCAGCTCGCACGCAACAAAAGCGAGTATGACTTGCGTTCCGGACATAACCAATGACGCCCGGTCAGAGCGAGGTTGTTTGCCTAGCGTTGACGTCTTACTCAATTTTAGACTCTGTCACGACCGTGTTGTCGCCCCATTCTCGTGGGGTAGCGGCATTGGGTTGTCACCGGTCAGATAGTATGCCGCGTATCCGTTCGACGGCGTAGCTCTATTCAAAACTACACCGAGCATATTAACACCTTGTACGGCACCAAGCCGCTGCATAGCTTTTTGCGTCGAGGGCATATCTGTTGAATTTGCCGAGATGACGAGCACAGTCCCGTCAACCTTTGTCGCCAGGATGGCCGCATCGTAAACCGGTAGCAGGGCGGGTGTGTCGAAGACAATGGCTCGGTATTCCTTCAGCAGCTCTGTAATAAGGTTGTCCAGTCGAGGGGAGTGAATTAGTTTCACGGGGTTCGGGACGAGCGTTCCACCACTCAAGAGATAAAGACCGTCATATTTTGTGGTTTGGATCGCGTCGCTGACCGATACTTCCCCTACGAGGACGTCGGAAAGCCCAGGACCCGCAGCCAACCCCAATCCCTCGTGGAGCTTAGGACGGCGCAAGTCTGCATCAACAAGCACTACCTTGGGTTCGATCTCTGCCATGGCGATCGCTGTGCTCATCGCAATGGTCGTCTTGCCGTCACCCTGATGCGGGCTCGTGATCGCGAGCGTTCGCAACGGCTTGTCTGATGAGTACCGGAGAGCCGTGACGAGTTGTAAGAACGACTCGATAGTCAGCGCACGCAGCCAGGGCAGTTTCTTGGGCGAACCGGAGCCGAGCTGTGGTATGGAGGTCAACAGAGGGAGCGGGAGAGAGCGCTGAACATCGTGTTCGTCCTTGAAGGTATTGTCGAAGAAATCGACCACGAATACGCCGCTGACTGCGAGCACGAGTCCGATCGCGAAACCAAGGATCAGATTGAGGGTCCAGCTCGGTTTTACGGCAACGTCGGAAGCGATCGCGGGCTGCGTAATGGAGACATCGCTCAACGCTGTCGTACGAGCCACCGTATCCTCGCTAAACTTTTGTTGTAGTGCCGCGTAGATGTCTTCGGTCATCTTGGCGTCGCGTTCAAGCTTGGCTAGCTGTGCGGTTTGCGCAGGTAAGGAGTTGAGCGCCCCCCCGTATCTACCCATCTCAACATCGAGCGTCTTCAATAGGCCTTGGTCGCCGGCAATGGTGGAACGCAGAGTGGCAGCCTGCTGGCTCAATGTTTGGTAGACGGGATTGGGCACCACGCTGTTTGAGTCGTTAATCGTGGGAGGCTGGCTGTGAATCTCCAGCTGCAATTGCGCCTTTTGCTCCTCCAGTGCTTGCACTGCAGGATACTGTTCGGTGTACTGTTTGCGAGCGGACTCGAGCTGTACCTCGACCTGCGCCAACTGGGTGTCGAGTTGGGAAGTGACAGGGTTCTGCACAATGTTCGATGAGCCGATCGATGTCGGACGCAGACCGGCCAATTGAGCTGTTACGTTGTTGAGTTGAGCTTGTGCCTGTTCACTGTCAACCTTTACTTGAGCGTAACGTTGCGTAGCAGCTGCAACTACACTGTCTCCGCCCTGGCTATCTGTTCCGACAGTGATGTACACGTCAGGATGCGCAGCTTGGAACTGACCCAGGGCACTCTCCGCCTTATGCATGCTTGCCTCGGTCAGAGGTAGCTGCTGGTTCAGATAGTCTATCGCGGCTCCGGCCTGACTCGCGATGAGATCTCTCTCTCGATTGACAAAGACATTTGCGAACTCGTTTGCTATAGCGACTGCTGTGTGACGGTCGCTCCACGTCGCTGAGAGCTGAATAATCGATGTATTCGTAACCGGCTTGACGTCAATGTCTTTGGTGAGCAATTGTTGCACGCCGATCTTGAGATGCAAATTCGTGATGACCTGCTTGACGACGGGATCTTCTTGGATGAGATCGACATACGTTTCGGCCGTCATTGCGCTGCCTGCCGCCATGAGGGCATTGAGCACGGGCAAAGACGAATCGCCCTGCGGAGCAGCTGCGCTGGCTGAACTGCCAGCGATCAGTTTTGTCGTCGCCGTATAGCTCCTTGGCGCAATGGCCGTCCACAGAATGACAAGGCTAAAGAAGCCAACTAGAATCGCGAAGAAAACGCGCTTGCGTCGCAGCAGGGTACCGAAAAGCCCTGGAAGGTCTGTCTCGCCCGACGGCTCATGAGGAGTTGTCGAGTATCCAGAGGGCAGTTGATATTGTTGCGCTGAGCGTAAGGCAGGGCCGAAATACATGGCGTTTAGTGTTCCTTTATGATTTTCTATGGCGTTGGCGTGCCAGTGCAACCCGCTTCCCCGCCGGGGCAGGGCGTGGGGATCATAGCGTCACCGCTGGTCTTGACGGCGGCCAGGTCGTTTTTTATTAACGTACTTGACATTTGCGTCATATTCCAGGATGGCGCACCGGGAAACAGTGTCTTATTAGCGGCGCTTCGTGAAGCGATGTCGTTCAGGAGAGCGGTTTCCGCCCCATTTGGCGATGTCTTCAGAGACGTATACCACGCGGATAGCGCGTTGAAATTCCAGTCATCAAAAGCAGTCGTGCCGGAAGGTGAATTATTGAACACATAGAGACTCACGGCCGCCGCGTACACGTCGCTTACGTTGGAGTCAAGGTACTGATTGCGGGCTGGATTGTTGCCCGCGAATTGTGTTGTCCAAGCTTCGGCGCCGCCTGCAGTAGTCGCAACAACGATATAGTTACGGCCGGGTACGATTGTGTAGGTCGGATTGGGCGCGCTCGGGGTTGGCGTAGAGTTTGCCACAAGTGTAAATGCTCCGGTACCGTCAGCCGTAGCAGTGCCGGCTTGCGTCGAGCAACCGCAGGAAAACACGACGGTTGCGTTGGCCGCGGGCCCGTACGTGAACGAACCAACGGTTCCGCCCGTTGCCACCTGCATGTTACCGGTGAGCCCCGGGCTCGGAGTCGGCGTGGGGCTGATAGTGGGCGTTGGGCTGGTCTTAGGCGTCGAAGTCGGTGGGGGGTTCAGGGCTCCGCCGCCACCACCGCCGCAAGCGGCAACGATGGCGCACGTTCCGAGCGCAGTGATCAGTTGGACGATATATTTTGAGTTCGACATGTGACTGGTTGGTTAGCTCCTCTTCGCAGTAGTTTATTTGAACGGGAACAGCAGGTGAAGTATGCCCAGCAACGCTGCCCCGGCCGTTACCTTTTGAGTATTGGGCACGTGTCCTTGAGGCACGTAGACGACGTCACCCTTTTGAAGAACGAGATCCGTGGAAAGGTCGCCCTTCTCAAGTTTGTCGTAGAGATTGACGTCGAAATTTTGAGATGTGCCATTCGGGAGTGGTCTAGTCACGTGAATGTGGTTTAGATCCGCACTCGCCGAAGCGGAGTTGCCGGCTTTCGCAATGGCCATCGATAACCGGTCGCCGTCGTTGATTTGGATTTCGCCAGGATGGTCGACAGCGCCAAGGACCTCGACGTTGATCGTGAGCGGCGCGGGGACATAGACGACGGCTCCATCTTCCATCGGCACGTCCACTGAGGTGTCACCACCCAGCATGAGCTTCTGCAGAGACACCTGCGTGACGGTGCCCCTCGGCGTGCCCACGCGAGCATCCGGAAATGGACCATCGGTCGGGCCCAATCCGCCAGCGGCGGCGATGGCATCGGTCAAGTGACTCGTTGGCGAGATCGCATACTTGCCTGGGCTCTTCACATTCCCTAGCACCAAGACGTTTAGCAGACCTTCTTGCGTAACGGAAATAGTGACCGCCGGGTGCTTTAGATATTTTTGCAGCGCCTGCGTAATCGTCTGCGCTGCCTCGTCCGAGGTCTCACCACCGACATGCACCCTGCCCACAAGCGGCATGGTTATTGTGCCGTCCGGCAACACGGTCGCCGGTCCAGTGAGCGTTTGTTCACCGTACACGACGACGTTAAGTTGGTCACCGCTATGCAGGCGATAGGTCGCAGTCATGTCTGCATGAGCGATGTCTATGCTCGCCGCAAGCAACAGTATGCTAGCGCCGAAGCTGAGCCACAGGCGTTTGAGGCCATTGTGTTGCTGTTTACTAGCGTTCATCAAGAATCTTACTCCCACTAATTCTTTGAGATCTCAGTCGAGCTACTGGGCACTGCTTCTGCCGGTCCATTCCTCGGTTGTTTACCCGAGAGATTTCGGGTGACACTTTTGGCAAGCAGGCGCCCTCCCAGGGTCGGGTCCACAAATGCCTGTCCGCGGGCCAGGCTCTCCAACGCCGCGATGAGCATGTTGAGTGTTGCCGCGGTGCTCACGGCGCCCTTGCAACCAGCTGCAATGGCCTCTCGTGCGCGATCTAGCCGATCGACTGCGACGAGCGCGCACAGTGGCAGCTCTGGTACGACGTGACGCGCCTCGCGGACGGTCGTCATCGGATCATTCGTCTGCCCGTCTAGGGAAACGAGCATCGCCGAAACTGGTGCATCGAGCAGGGCGCGAATGTCTTGTCCTCGGTGGCCACTACTGTGAATAACCGCGATGGATCCGCTCTCCTCTAGCACGCTTGCAAGCGCTTCGCGGAACAGCAGTTGGTCATCGAAATAGGCAACGCGGACTTTCCCGTCCGAGTTCCCCGAACTCGACATCATGTTGGACTCATTGTATCCGACGGTAAAGGACCTCAACTAGACCGTTACCGCCCGCGCGTGCGGGTAAACGGGCCTGAGTCCACCTTAGTGTTTAGGACCTGGGTCCTATAAAACACATTTATGAGAATTGGCGTCCACGAAAGAGTACCCAAGATAGGCCGTGGTTGCGGTGCTGCGGCGAGCGGCCGCAAGGCCTGAAGCTCTCCGAGCAAGTGGCTGGGTTGGGAAAAATTACCTTATGTTCTTTCATAAGTTGTCATCGTTGCAGATTGTGCCATCCTATTAGAGACTTTGCTTAGTGCTATCGCGAAGGGCCATCTAGGGTCCGTCGGAGATGCACATGACAAAGCAGATCGGTATTTTGGCATCAGTGACGGCGGTGTTCGTGTCCGTAACACTACTTTGTGCATGCGGTGGCGGGTCGGCTGTTAACGCGCCGATGCTTCCCCCCGGCGGGTCCTCGCCGAGTCCATCGCCCATTCCCTCGCCTAGTCCAACGATATCGGCAAGCAACCAGGTTTTGAACGCGTCGCAGGGTGGAGTTACAGGCGTCCCTGATATGTTCAGTCCGACATCCGGTGACACGGCGAGTGGTGGCAGTGGCGCAGCGGTGGATGGGATCACATGCGACACCACAATGTCCGACAACTACCACATTCACATCTACTTGGGGATCTATGTGAACGGCACGCACTACGCGCTGCCGATTGCAATCGGAATGGTTAACCCAGGCGCCCCGGTGAACGGATTTATCAATTCGGCGCAGTGTTTCTATCATTTTCACACTCATGATTCGTCCGGCATCGTCCATGTGGAAGATACTGACCCAAGCGGAGCCCCAAGGACCGCATCACTCTTTACGCTCAAGAATGTGCTCGATGTTTGGGGCATCACAGTCGACGGATCGCACGTCGGCCAATTCTCCGGCCCGGTCGTTGTGATGACCTCGGGGCAAGTTTACCGCGGAGACCAAAACAACGGGCTGGTCCCGTCGAGCACCTACACATTTTATGGCGGAGATCCCAACCAGATCCCGTTATACTCCCACGAAGTCATTTGGCTACTCGTGGGACCAACATACCCATCTTCGCTCGACAGCGTCAACTTCTACACTGAGTTCTGACCTGCTTGTGTTTTAGCCGCTATACTTCACCGGCTTGGACTCGATCTTCTATTTCTGCAGCTGCCTCATCATAGGCTTGACGAAGCGCCAATAAGCCTACGTGTCGGTGGGCGTCGCGTTCGTCGGGCGCGAGATCCGCGCCGATGTCTCCGGTTTCGAACACGCCGTACTTCTTTTCGAGAGCCTCCACGAATGCGTCAAGGTCGCCTCGCACCTCGTCAACTTCCTTTATATACCGCTGCAATTCTGACGTCGGCGAGTGCTCGACGGCCGCAACTCTGTCGGCATCGTCCGAGACGGTGAATTTCTTCCAGCGGACAACGAGGGGATCGACGCGTTCCCAGGCTTTTTCGGTCATGATGCCAGATATTGTCTGCGAAGTTGATCCAAAAGCACGGCAACTAGTATGACTGCACCTAGGACCACATCCTGCGCGTATGACTGGACTCCAAGCAAATTCATCACATTATAGAGCATTCCGATGAGCAGCGCGCCGACGAACGTACCGCTGATCGACCCGCGGCCACCCATGAGTGAGGTCCCCCCCACGACAACGGCAGCGATGCATTGCAGCTCGTAGCCTTGTCCAGCCTGCGGAATACCTGAGTTCTCGTGCCCCGCAAGGAGCAGGCTTGCAAGACCGGCGAGTGCGCCTGATATGACATATACCCCGAGTTTGACGCCAAAGACATTGACACCGGAGAGCCGCGCAGCTTCCTCGTTCCCACCTATTGCATAGACGTAACGACCGAAGCGCGTTTGGGTAAGAACGTATCCGCAGACCAAAACGACTGCGAGCATCACGACGACCTGCGTGGGGATGCCCGGGATGCCGAACCAATGCCCCACGCTTGGGAGGATAAACCCACTGCCGATGAAGTTGAAGGCCTGATTGTCAATTTCGATTGGTTGGCCGCGAGTGTACAAAAATGCTAGACCGCTTGCCATGAGCCGCATCGCCAACGTCGTGATGAACGGTGGCAATCCGAACTTCACGACCGGCCAACCGTTGACCAGTCCCGCTCCGCCGCCAACGCTGAGGCCTACGAGTATGGCTAGGATGAGGCCGCCGACGACGGATGGATGTCCTTGCATGGTTCCGGCCATAAGCACGCCCGTGAGGGCGATAAGCGAGCCCACAGAGAGATCGATGCCGGCGGTTATAATGACAAACGTTTGACCGGTTGCCAAGATTGCGTTGACGGCAATCTGGCGCAAGACGTTGAGAATGTTACCCGGCGTCAGAAAATCGCCATGCGTTGCCGCGTTGAGGATGGTGAGCAAGACAACGAGCCCAACCACAAGACCGATCGTCCTTAGCAGCGCCATCCGCCGCTTGCGTGCAGCAACTTCTTTTGTCCTGATCTCAACTGCCTGGATGACTTGCTGATCTTGCGTCATATTAATGTGCGGTACCGGTCGCAAAGCGCGCAACTTCTTCCTGCGTTGCTTCGCCGCGATTGAAGACATGGACAAGACATCCGGTGCGCATCACACCGATGCGCATGGACATGCCGAGCGCCTCCGGCAGATCCGAAGACGCCATCAATATGCCAGTCCCCGACTTCGCAAGCTCCACCATAAGCTCGTAGATCTCTGCTTTTGCTCCCACATCAATGCCGCGCGTCGGCTCGTCAAAACAGATGAACTTTGCTTTCTTGAGCAACCACTTCGCCAAGACGACTTTTTGTTGGTTGCCACCTGAAAGGTTCTTAACCAATTGCTCAAGCGATGGGGTTCGGATGTGCAATTCGGTCGCAAGGTTGGCGACGCTCTTTGTTTCTTCCCCTCGCTCGATGTGGCCGTAGTGCACGAACTCTTCCAAGTGCGGTAGCGTCACATTTTCGCGAACGCTCATCCCCAAAATGAGGCCTTGCGTCTTGCGATCTTCTGTGACCAGTGCGATCCCGGCTTCGATCGCATCATGCGGTCCGCGCAGATGTAAGATGTCACCTTCGAGCATGACGCTGCCAGAAGCGTAGGAGTCTGCACCCGCGATGGCACGCAGCAGAGAGGTTCGACCCGAACCCACAAGACCGGCGAGGCCAAAAATTTCACCCGGATAGACATCGAGCGAGACATTGTTGATTCGGCCAGGTGTGGTAAGGTTGCGCACGGATAAGAGCGTGTGCTCGCGAGGCGGATCGGGTGGGAGCTCGGGAAAGTGTGCGGCCAGGCTCCGGCCGACCATCAGTTTGATCAGGTCGTCCGTAGAAAAGGCGCTCACGCTATCGGTCTTCACGTGCTTGCCGTCGCGGAGCACCGTAATGCGGTCGGCGATCTGAAAGACCTCTTCCAAGCGGTGCGAGATATAAACGATACCGACGCCTTGAGCTTTGAGCGTACGGATGATCTCGAACAACTTGAGCACTTCGTCTTCAGTGAGCGCGGCCGTGGGTTCGTCCATGACGATCACGCGCGCTTGCGTGGAGAGCGCCTTTGCGATTTCCACCATCTGTTGCTGCGCAACCGAGAGCCGACGTACTTCCGCGTTGAGAGGTAATTCGACGCCCAAACGCCCGAGCGCGGCTGCAGCGCGAGCATTCAGTTCTTTCCAATCAACGGCAATCCCATGCGTGGGCTCGCGCCCCAGCATGATATTTTCGGCGACCGAGAGGTATGGAACCAGGTTGAACTCTTGGTAGATGACGGCAATGCCTAAGAGTTCCGCCTGGCGAGGAGAGGTAATTGCGATGGGCTTTCCATCGAGAAGCACTTGTCCGGCGTCGGCCCGAACTGCGCCAGCGAGGATTCTTACGAGCGTGGATTTGCCCGCCCCGTTTTCGCCCACCAGCGCGTGCACTTCGCCCGATCGAATGTCAAGCGAGACCCCATCGAGCGCTTGAACACCCGGGTACGCTTTCGATATATCGCGGACTGCGAGAAACGGTTCGGCAGTCGACTGCATCGCGTTGGGCGTTTCTTTACCGCTTGTCGTCGCCCAGTCGGTTCAGCTCTTCTTGGCCGTGTACGCGCCCACGGTGACCGGGATGTACTTTGGCGGCGTTTGACCACTGAAGTACGCATGGATCTGGTCGACGGTTAATTTCCCGATTTGATCTGGATGCTGCTCGGGATCTCCAGCCATTTGGCCAGCATCGATCGCCTTTTGCGCTTCTGGTGTTGCGTCGTAACCGACGATCTTCACCTTCCCGAGCTTGCCCGCGGATTTGATTGACTGGAGAGCACCAAGCGCCGAGTCATCGTTGATCCCAAAAACGCCGCTGAGGTTTGGATAGGTTTGCAACAAGTTATCCATCACAGTGGATGCTTGGACGCGATCGCCGCCCGCAGTCTGATCGGCCACAATTTTGATCTGCGGATATTTTGCCGCAAGCTCTTCTCGGAAACCCTTGACCCGATCTTGGACCGAGGTCACTTCCGGCTGATCGATGATCGCTACCGTGCCTTGACCGCCAAGGGCCGCGCCAAGGAGATCGGCTGCCACCTTGCCACCTTGGACGTTATCTGAGGCGACGTGGGAAACAACGGTGCCAACTTTTGAAGTGCTGGCGATATCCGCTGTAAAGACAGGGACGTTGGCATTATTTGCCTCAACGATCGCCGGACCCACGGCTTTGGAGTCAACCGGCGCGAGGACAATCGCGTTGACGTGTTTGCTCAGAAAGTCTTCGACTTGTGCGGTCTGTCTCGCCTGATCGCGATTGGCATCAGTAAAGATGATGGCGTAGCCATACTTACTGGCTTCGTCTTTCATGCCTTTCTGCATCGCGACATAAAATTGGGCTTGCAAATCCTGGATGGAGACCCCAATTGTTTTGGTTGCGCTGCCGCTCGCGCCGCCTGACGAACCGCTTGAGTTCTGGTTCTGACTGCACGCCGTAAGAATCGCGCAACCCACTGCAATGCAAAAGGCAGTCTGGAATTTATTCAACGCGAACCTCCTCTGGCGACGCCCTGCGGCGCCGGTCGAACGTTTCGTTCCTCAAATGGAACGGGCTCTATCCACATTAATTCGCCGGAGCCGTGTGGATATGTGGATAGAGTTGGTCCGTTTCGTTAACACGCGGTTAACAGCGAACGTCTGGGCGATTGTTCTAAGCCCTACTCCCAACCTACTTCATCGATAAAGCACCATTTCCAGTTTTCACCGGGCTGGAAGGATCGTATGATGGGATGCTTGGTCGCGTGGAAGTGTTTCGAAGCGTGCTTGTTGGGCGATGAATCGCAGCAACCAACGTGGCCGCATTGCAAGCACTCCCGCAGATGGACCCATTGGCTGCCCATCTTGAGGCACTCTTCGCAGCCTTGTGCGCTTGCTTTGACGTCTCTTATCTGATCGAGATGCGTGCAGGTTTGCACAGTCCTTAGCGCTTCGGCTCTCGGTCCACAATGTCTTTGCTGAACTTAACCACTGCCACTAAACACGTGATAGAGCACTGGATGCTTGCTATCGGCTACTCTGCTGCGTTGCGCGGCATTGAGGCGTACCTCGTTCGAGTTGAGGTGGTCGGGGTGCCAACCACGGATGCTGGCATTCATATCGTTGGCCTCGCGGATCGATCGATCCAGGAAGCAAAAGAGCGCGTCAATGCCGCCGTGCGTTCGTGTGGCTTTCTTTTTCCTACCTACAAGGTCGTAGTTAATCTTGCGCCCGCGAACATCCGTAAGGAGGGTGCAGGCTTTGATGTGGCACTGGCGCTCACGATTCTTGCGATGGACCAACAACTCGAGGCAGGGCGGTTGCGTGATATCGTTTGCTTGGGGGAACTCGCGCTCGACGGAGCCGTCAAACCTGTTGGCGGCGTGCTGCCCGCTGCGATCGGCGCAAAAAGTGCGGGATTCTCAAAACTCTTGTTGCCGGCTGAGAATTTGCCCGAAGCTGCGTTAGTTGAAGGCCTGACGCTATATCCGGTGCGCACTCTGCAGCAAGCCGTGCAGGTGGCGCTCGGGTTGAGCGACTTGGGCGTGAGGAGCGGTGGCGAAGCCGCTACGTTCGAACCCGAATCGCTGAGCTACGTCGAGGACTTAGAGGACGTGCGCAGTCAGGATCGCGCAAAGCGTGCCATGGAAGTCGCCGCAGCGGGTGGTCACAATCTCCTAATGATTGGCGCGCCTGGCAGCGGCAAGACAATGCTCGCGCGACGCTTGCCCTCGATCATGCCGTCGATGACAAGCGCTGAAGCGCTCGAGGTCACCAAACTTTACAGCGTAAGCGGACTCTTGCGCCAAAAATCACGCTTGGTCACTACGCGACCCTTTCGCGCGCCACATCATACCGTGAGCTCGACCGCATTAGTCGGCGGTGGCTCCAATCCTCGACCGGGTGAAGTCTCGCTCGCCCATCGTGGCGTTCTTTTTCTCGATGAGCTTCCTGAATTTCCACGCTCTGCGCTCGAAGTGCTGCGCCAACCGCTTGAAGATTGTTCTGTTACGGTGTGCCGCGCTGCAAACACGGTAACCTATCCTGCAAACTTCATGCTGGTTGCAAGCCTGAATCCCTGTCCGTGCGGTTACAATGGCGACCGCCTGCGAGGCTGCACGTGCTCACCGCACGCAATTCGCAAGTATCTTTCAAAACTTTCAGGTCCCTTGCTAGACCGCATCGACATTCATGTGGAAGTGCCACGGGTGCCCTACGAGGACATCGCGAGGCCGTCGCTCGGTGAGGCCTCGAGCAACATTCGTCTGCGCGTCGAGCGAGCGCGAATGCTGCAGCGCGAGCGCTTGGGCGGCGTGGGTTGCAACGCCGCGATGCCAGCAAAGAAGTTACGCGATTTCTGCGCACTGGATGACGCTGGAAGATCGCTGTTGGCCGCAGCCGTTTCCAGACTGCATTTGTCTGCGCGAGCACACGATCGGATTTTGCGGGTTGCGCGTACGATTGCGGATCTTTCGGGCGCGCCGCGCGTGGCAAGCGAGCACCTCACTGAGGCCATCGGTTATCGCAGCTTGGATCGCTTCCTGGGGCCGTTGTAATGATTCGCAAGCGGACCTAAAGGTCCGCTGCTACATTTGATAGAGTCTAGTGTGGTGTTGGGGCAATCGCTAAATCGTTCGTCACCGTATCCGGGGCGTATTTGCCTCTGAGAACGCTGAGCACGTCAAACGCAACGTACAGTAGGATGCACAACATTGCCAGTTCCCTAACGCGCCACGGAGAGCCATATACCGTGCTGCCGATGGTGGCTAACGCCAGGGGCCACATCACAAGAAACGTAGCCGTGTAGCTTCTGGCTTTGAGCGCATAGGGCAGTGACCATGCCAAATAAGTTGAAGAGAGCCTGACCGGCATAGCGCAAAAATTCCAAGCGGCGCTGCGAAAAAAGCGCCCAAAACCCACGGCGATGATGACCGCGACTGCCTCGACAGCGACCATCAAATGCAGCAATAGCTTACCCAACGGATAAACTTCTTGATCGTTGTCGTGGTTCACTTTTTGGACCAAATCAAGTAAGTAACTTTTCCCGCCGAACAGCCACGATAGGAGCAAGCAACATGTAACCGCTAGAGCAAAAAGCAGAAGTCTTTTTTTCAAAGCTTGGTCGTAAGCAAAAACCAGCGCGCTGATGAAGAGAAAACTGATCTTCACCAAACCGGAACCCGCTGCCAGCGCCACTCCCAAGATTGGCCTGCGGGCGATCACAGCCATCGCGGCAACCACGAGGAGCGCCGCAAACAGATCGTTGTGCCCCATAATGATATACGAATAGTAAATGGCTGGGTTGATCGCGAGCAAAACAACTACCGCGTAATCTTTGCGAATACTTGCCACGCACAAGATGAGTAATCCCAGGACGGCGAGATTGAAAATTCGTAATGCCAAGAGCGCTTGACCGAGTGTGGCGCTGCCCATAATTGCGAGCTTGCTCATAACCGTCCAGAAAGGACCGTACACGCTGGGGCGAATAGGGCTTCCCCATTGCGCGTTGATCATAGCGAAGTCGCCCGCAAAAGGACGATCGGGCGGCGCGTATGCGGCCAAGCCCAACTTGGCGTATCCGATGTATGCGTAAGTATCTGCGCTGGTAAATTTGGCTTGCAGCGAAACGAGAATCATCACAACCACGGAAATTGCAAGACTAATTTTGGCGCTCACGTGCGGGGACTGGTCGGAAAACGTACGGTAGATCAAGCTTAAACACAGCGTCTGTGCGATGATGAGCCCAAGAATCTCCAGCAATTGATACGGTGACGCCGCGGTCGCGTTCGCGGTTGGGATGGGGAGATTGACGATGTTGCGTGAATAATGCGAGTGCAGCTCTGCGAAGGTTGGCGTACTCGCGCGCGTCAAAAGCTCGATGATGCGCATTTGACACACAAACAAAAGAACCAGCAATGGCGGCCATAGCCATCCGAGGGGCCTTGCGGCAGCCGATAAAATTGAGCCTATGGCACGTCCACTGGCCAGTGCTGCATACCAGGGGCGGCATGCGAGATGCTTGACACATGGAAGATGCCGTCCGCTCCTCGTAGCCCGTACACCATGACCGGATGGTTGACTGGCAAAACGCCCGTTAGGCCGGCCCGCATCGCTGGCGCGATGTCGACCAGAAGATATTTTCCATCACGTAGCCTCAAGGTGAGCTTGTTGCCGTCGACAGCCATGATAACCCCGGTATAATAATGACCAAATGCACTCGCGTTTGCAGGCGCTGGCGTTGTGTCCGCCCATGCTTGCTGAGCACCTAGTAGGCAGACCAAGCCGAGAGCTGCATAACACAGGGCTAAGCGGACCAAGGTTTTGAGTTTCATGCCTTCCTCACCTAATGCAGCAGACCGAAAACGGTTACCGTGTTGGTGGCGCCGACAAAGACCCGCCCATCTGCCACTAATGGGGAAACGAATGGATTTTGATGGTTGTTCGACCATGTACCGGCACTATGGGTAAAAAGTGGGTTTGTTATGTTGGTGGCGTCATAAGCCTGCAGGGTGACGGTGGACCCTCGTTGGGCAACCCAAACGATGCCCGTTCCAGTCTGCGACCCATTCGACGAAACTACAAGCGATGAGCCACCAAACCCACCGTTACCAGTAGCAGTCTGGAAAAGCGATAGGTGCGAACCGTTGAAGGTGAAGCTTCGCAGCGCGTGGTCGTTGCTTTGGTAGTAGACGTATTGCACACCGCCGGGGCCGCTGAAGTACGCGGGCCCACCCCATGTACCATCCAAATCTTGGAAGATCTGTAGAGCGCCGGAGTCGTTTGACGTCATGCCTCCCAAGTTGGATTGGTTCAGCAAGAAGATGCGCCCCTCTTTGCCCTTTGAAACTATGTCGTTTGAGCCCGGGATAATCATGACACCGCCGGCGCCCTGATCTGTGTCGCCAGCGTTCAGCGTAGCCCAATCTGCCGGTGTGAACCAAGTCAACACTGTGCTCAAATCTGGAGTGAGCTTGACAACGGTCTGGCCGTAATTCTTACCGCCGGTATTGGCATCGAATGGCCCGTTGCCGGTCGCGAAAAAGATGTTCCCACTTGAGTCAGCAACGCTCGCGTACCCTGACATCCAAATGCTCGCAAGGCTTTCGGACGCCGGATCGTCTTCGGTGTTGAATGTGCTCAACAGATTCAGCGATGTGTCATAGCGCAGCATCCAGCCGGTTACGACGGTGACGCGATCATCACAATGCGAGCCGATGCCGACGTATACCCACCCGTTGCTCATGAATAGGCTCGTCCTGCTCATCTGATGGTGCGCGTCGAAGTGAATCATCGAACCGTTGGTCAGCAAGGCACTTGGGTTGATTTCAACCGCAGTCTTCTGGTCCGCGCCGGTCCCTAAGTCGACCGCATGTAGTTGCGTGTGAAAAACACTCGACACGTAAGTGGCCGCCACGAAGTAAATCGTTCCGCTTCCTGGACCCGTCCGATTGATGACGGGCGTACTCGTGATCCCATATTCTGGGGTGATGTCTCCGCAACCGACCGTGGACCAATATTGAGACGGACCGTAGTTCACGTGCCAAATTTGTTGCAGCGAATTGGCGTCGAATGCGTAGATACTATTGTGCTCGGTAGCGACAATGAGGAGATTGTGGGTGCCTTGACCCGGTACTTGATAGTTGCCGACGAATAAGGGCTGGGCTAAAACGTTCCCATCAACCTTCAGCTGTCCCACTTGGCCGAAATTACTCGATGCCACGTTGCTCGTGGTCAAAGTCGTTTCTTGCGAGTTCCATCCCGTGCGCAAGTTATTGTTGTGGAACGTCGTCGTGTCGGCCGAGCTGGGCGCCGGAGATGGGGATGGACTTGGCGACGGGCTGGGCGCAGGCGATCCACCCACCACGAGACGAGAAAGCGTCCCCACCCCTGCGTCATACGAAAAACTCTGCGTGCTCGATCCAAGATTTTGCACGTAGAATTTGACCGCGAGTCTGTCTGTCAAACTCGCGGTTTGCGCCGAGCCCGCAAGCGTGAAGGTCAATATGCCCCCGACGCCGAGATTTTGAGTCAAATTTGGTAGGTCACCCACCACAGCGAGGCCACTAGTACCTGGACCGCCGCTGCTGTTGACCCGATAGATTTTGACTTCCTGAATCTGCAACGAAGCATTTGGCTGCGTGATGTGGAGCGAGACAAGGTAGTTGGTCGCTGGCCAACTCGTCAGGTTTGGCTCATTGGGTCCGCTCACCCATCCCCAGCTGCCTTTGCCTGAAGTGGTATAGGTGAGGGTTTCGTTTGTAAGACTGCCGATTGGGTTCGGATCCATCTGTTTCGAAACGGCGCCGCTCTCTCCGTTCAACGTGTAAAACAAAGACGTGGGCGCGCTTGTGGTGCCCGGTTCATACACGGTGCCGCTCACCGGTGATGGGCTCGGCGATGGTGGCGGACTTGTCGACGAACCCACCGATAGACCTGATACCGCTCCCGCGCCAGCGTCGTACGAAAAACTTTCCGTGGTGGATCCAAGGTTACGCATGACAAACTTTACGACGAGCCGATCACTCGCGCTTGCGGTCTGCGCGCTCCCGGCCAACGTGAAGGTCAGCGGGCCAGCGGTACCCAGCGATTGCGTCAGATTCTCAAGGTCGGCAACCAGCCCAAGGCCATTATAGCCCGGGCCGCCGCTGCTGTTGACTCGAAAGATTCTTACCGCGACAATCTGCAAAGAAGCGTTGGGCTGCGTAATATTCAGCGTGACAACGTAGTTCGTCGCTGGCCAGCTGGTTAGGTTCGGTTCGTTTGGTCCACTCACCCAACCCCAACTGCTGTTGTTTGGACTTACCTTATACGAGAGCGTTTCGTTCGTAAGAACCCCGATGGGGCTCGGATCCATTTGTTGCGAAATGGCGCCACTCTCTCCAGGCACTGTGTAGAACATTGCCGTGGGGCCGGCCATCGTGCCCGGTGTGTACGTTGTGGTCCCGCTCGAAGCGAGGCGACGGAATGTCGTTGGTAGTGGCTGTTTGGTTCCAACTCGTTGCGGAGAAACGACGACTCCAATCAGTGCGGGATTGAACGCTCCGTGATGCTGGGTGACCTCAGGCTGCGGTGTCGGAGGCGGTACGAAAAGATAGTTTGCGATGGGCGTGGCATGCGGATACGGATGATGCGCGACATACTCGGCAATCCCATTCAATCTGGCTCTGTCATTGAGGTTAAACGAACCGGTAACAAACAATGCTCCGCCACCGGCGTGCCACCCCTCGAGGGAACGGTCGTAAAACAATTGGTTATATAGTGTATTCATTGCAAGCGACCGAAGCGAACCCTGCGAGCCGGCCGTTTGATCTGGGCCCTCGTAGGCCAAGAACGCAAGGTGGCTGGCTTGCGCCAACTCCAGCGTTGCGCCTAAGTTCGTGAGCACAGCATTGGGCTGGCGCACTTGGATCAGGCGCCGGTACATCGGTCGCACTGGGGTCGGCAGTGCCGCTCCAATCGGCTGCGTCACGCGCGCCGCGACAGCGAAAGCATTTGCGTATTGCCCCGCTCCGGCATACGTAAGGATTTGATTATCAAGGGCAGCTTCGGTGCTCCCCGCGGCCCCCAGAGGCCCGCTCAGGACGCGAGTCACTCGCGCGGAATCGAATCCAAATACTCGGTTGATTATCGTAAATGCTTGGGCAGAGCGTAAGGAATACCAATCCAAGGCGGCTGTCTGGCGGTCACCGGCGAGTCGAAAGTTAGTTCCAGCCATCTGCGCGTAGGCATTATCCGCAGATCCAGGCTCCCAGACTTGGTAGCCATACTCAAACAGCGGGTGTAACCGTGGGTCGAGCGTGCTGTGGACTAACTGGGCAAATTGCTCTATGTAGTAATCGGTTGCGCCCATGGGAATCGAAAACCACGGGTCATCGCCGGTTGCGTTTGCCAGCGCTATTTGATACTCTGCCGCAACGCCGGCCGGGCCAGCCTGCGAGAAACGAGAAACGGTCGGACGATTGCCCCATGAAGCTGTGTCCACGAACGTGCCAGTGTTGGTCCAATCATTGAAGCGCAGGACATGGAATTGCTGCATTGCGCGGATGAATGCGGGGTGGAATGGGTGATTGACGTAGGTTGTTTCGAAGCCGGACAAAATCAAGCGGACGTTACGCACATAATTGTTGGGATCGACCTTTGTCAGCAAGATGCGAATGGACTGATTCGGCGGCAGATTGATGCGCACGCTCATTCGTCCAGGACCAACATTTTTGGCCACAGCCCCAAGGATTGCAAAGCTCCCCGAGCCGTCGTAAAGCAAGGTGTAGTCGCCAGAGGGGTAATTGCCGACGATCGTGGTCTGCGCTATCTGGCCCGGCAACAGAACCATGACGTTCCCGTCCAAATCTGTTTGCAAAGGTCGGTCGCTCGACCATGGAAGCGCCTGTTTCATCGCATCCACAAAAACCACAGGCGTATCTGCGGTTAGTACAAACGAGGCAAGGTTCGTGCCGACGCGCGTGTCATTTGACACGTTCGCCCCGAGGGGGGCGCTGGAGCGGATCGATGGAAACGACCGTTGGATTTGGGAAGGCGAAGCATTTGCCTCGAGCACTGCGCAGGCAAATAGCAAGCACAGGGCGATGGCCATAGTGCGGCCCGTGGGGTCTAACGCGCTCATTCGTCCTCCTCTAAAGGGACTACGAAATATCGGGCACTTCGATAGACGCGGTGAACCGAACCGCCGAGTCGGTACCCCCTACTTGGAGGTGTGGTTACATTCTCTTGCTTTTCATTGACCGGTAAGCCCAATTTAGTCCTTAGGAACCAATGTACGAAGAGAGGTACCGATCGGCATCGGACCTTTAAGGTACGCTTTTTTCTTATTGACGACACACATGCCTCGCGTGATACGGGCATAGGCGTGGTCTGGTTTTTAGCACTTGACGCCGTTCGTTTGAAAAAGGTCCTGCGTGGCCACGCACTTGCTGCGGCTCAAGCCACGATTCGACAGGCCGCTAGAAGGACGGGAACAACTGTTGTTGACTCATGCGTCATCGCTCATGGGTTCCGTCTTCTCGTGCGAACTTCTTCAAAGAACTCTTTGCGGAAGTTCGAGCGTCGATTGGTCGCCTTGCTTGCACTTGCTATCGGGGATGCCGGCGCACGCTGGCGCGTGCGAGCAAAGGTTGCCTCCGTTCATCCAGATCGGTTGCAAGAATGCCGCGAATATCTTGCCCGATGCCGATCGATTGCCGCAGAGCAGACTGTGAAATGATCAAAGGTAAATAGAAAGCCGGCGATGCGCCGAGCCACCCGATACTTTCGAGTTGTCGAACGCGCGAACGAAGTCGCACTAGGGTGCGATGAGGTTGCCACCAGAACGCGCCGCTATGTCGCCGCGCATGAGGCTCCTCACGACGATCGTTCGGCTTTTACAAAGGTGTGCCGTCATCTTTGCGCAAGGTCTCGGCTTTGAGGTTGTCGATAAACATTGGGCGGCCCTCGAATCAGCTTTTGAAAACTTTTCGCCTCCAGCAGTTGCCGCTATAGACGAGCAGCGAATCGGCAGAATGCTGGTCGAACCGGGCATTAGGAATCGGCCGAAGATTGCAGCCTGCATCGAGAATGCAAAACGATGGGTGACGTTGTCCGCAGATGCCACCTATCTTGGGCGAGTGGCGGAACTGGCGTCCAGTGATGACGCCCCGAGCGGCTGGCCTGCCCTTGCTCTGGCGCTCCAGCGCGACTTTCAGCGGCTAAGGGAGCCTACCGCTCGACTCACGCTCAAACGCTGGGGTTTCTTCACCGCAAATGCACATCCGGGAGCGCAGCGTTTGCTCCTTCGGTTGAAGGTCGTCGATTCATCGGACGACGGTCCCGCAGTGCAGCGTTTCGTGGGGTCGCTCGCTCAGAAGCTTGGAAGAGATCCCTACGCCGTCGAAGCGGCTCTTGCGCTGTTCGCCGGAAATGGCCCCTGTCGTGAGACGCCGCGTTGCAGAGAGTGCGTGTTGAACGACCAGTGTGAGAGCGTCTTAATGTAGGACCGTGGATTTATCCGCTCCGAGTTGAGCGTATGCTGCCTTGATGTTCGGCATCGGGTCGGTGCCATAAATCGTGTCGAGCCCGAATAAGGAGGTAATCTCAAGCGCACGTCGCGCCCTCTGTTCGGTCATGTCCTTTTTCCAGCTCGCAACGACGCTTTGGCCGGTCAGTATTGGCGCACCCGGACGCGTGACAAACGATGGCCGTTTGATGGCGGCGAATACCTCATCGTCAAATTTTTTGCCAAGGAACGAAAAGAGCCGGACGATTTCCTCTTTGGGGTTTTCGGCAAAGTTCTCGTAAAAGGCCAAGTGAATCTCGCCCTTTGCGAACTGCCTAAGGGGAACATAGTGCTGAATGCACCATGCAAACATGCGTTGATCCCAGTCGTCCCCTGAACTTGCGCGTTCAAGTTCGGACTTGAACGGCGCAAGGAAGTCAGCCATCAAGTCGGGCTGATCGAGGTAGGGCTTGAAGTACACCGGGTTGTTATGCCTAATACGCGAGCAGACAACAGCGCAAGGATGCCGGAACAGTAGAACAATCTTCACTTCTGGGAAGTTGGCATGCAGCCACTTCAGCCAAAGATTTGCGCTGACTTCTTTAATGAGACGGCGACTTGCAATGAAGCGCTTGTTGTCGACATCGAGCAACCTGTTGTAGCCCATCCTGCCGGTGAGCAGCCTTCCGGCCACTTTCAAGAGCGTCGGATCGCGGTCGTCTGGGCGAAGGTAGCGGCCTACGCTGAAACCGGGTGACGCAATTTGCTGAATCGGATTGAAGGGCTCGTATATGTATCGGTAGTCGTTCTTGTAATTGATAATGTTGGCAACCCAACCGGAACCGCTTCGGCCCGGACTTGCGAGAAATACGGTGCGTGCAAGATCGGGTGGAAAATCGATAATGGGTGGCCAGCTGACGGCGCGGCGCAGCAAATGCTGCGCGTCATCGGACAGGTGATTCTTCAACCAGGATTTCACAGAAGACACAATCTACGCTCGATTCGACCCATAGCGTGCCATGATTTCACAGTTCAACCGAATTGCGTGTTAGAAAAGTCCGCCCGCCAATCCTCCACACTTCTCTCATATGAAAGATTGTGCTCTGGTTGCCGATATATACAGAAAGGTTGACTCGGCTTCCCGCCGTCCACGCTGCTGTATGGAAAGAGCTAACGCGATAAGAAGCGTGCTGCAATTCTCGAAGTCAACACCGCACTCGTTGTCGTGACGTGACCTTCTTACCAAGGTCTTTAGTCGCAAAAGCGTAAAGTTGTAATCGCACGATGCCCATACTAAACCCAACTCGGCCCGCTTTTGTTTCGCCCGCGGAAGACCATCCCTCTGAACAGCCAGCCGTCCTCGTCCGAGATGTTGTTAAATCGTTTCCCACCACGCTAAGCCTGGCTTCGTGGGTCCGGTATCGCGGTGCAGTGCCACGACGTACCGTCCTCCATAACATTTCGCTTGAGGTCCGGCCGGGGGAACTCTTTGGGCTCCTGGGCCCGAACGGCGCTGGCAAAACGACGTTGCTCAAGATGCTTGCGACGTTGTGCGTCGCGGACAGCGGGCAGATCTTTATTTCAGGAATTGATGCGATAAAGCAACCGATGGCGGTCAAGCGGAGAATCGGCTTGTGCACAAGCGAAGAACGCAGTTTCTACTATAGGCTTACTGCGCGCAAGAACCTACGCTTTTTCGGAGCTCTTGCAGGTTTATCTGGCAATGCTCTTGACGAGCGCATTGAAGAAGTCGCGTCTATGGTCGATCTTAATTTCGCATTGGATCGCCGTTTTGACGGCTTCTCATCTGGCATGCGCCAGCGGCTTTCGTTGGCCCGAGCGTTGCTTGGAGATCCCGACATCATCTTCTTAGATGAACCAACGCGAGCGGTGGATCCACTCCACGCTCGTGAAATCCGAGCCCTGATTCGCGACGAGTTAGTTACTCGGCGAGGCAAGACCGGAGTGCTCGCCACCAACTCTTTGGAAGAAGCCTGGGCAATTTGCGACACCGTAGCCGTTGTGAACGAAGGACGCATTGTCGCCAAGGGTCCACCGCGAGAGCTCGACAGTCAACTCGCGCCATTCATTCGCTACCACATCGCCATAGATGGCTCTTCTGATAATTTGATTGGCGCGCTGCGGGCAATCGGTGGCGTACTTCGCGTGAGTTCATCCGACACGCTAGACGGCGTGTCGTTGAGCGTGGAGCTGGACCCGAAAGGGGGTCCTGTCAGCGAAGTCCTCCGGACGTTAGCGACAAGTGGCGTAGGCGTAAAGAGTTTTCGATCGGAAGAGCCTCAGCCACTGGATGTCTTTGTTGGTCTTACGAGAAATCGCGATGAGAGCTAGTGCACTCCCCCTCCCCCTTGGCTGGCTCAACGTGCTACGCAAATCAGGCGCGATGTTCCAGCGAGATGCTGCGTTAGCGCTGTCCTACGATTTTGCATTTTGGACGAGCTGGATAGGCATTGCAGTGCAAGTGCTGGTTTTTTACTTTATCTCCGGCCTCATTGGGTCATCCGCAAAGTTCGGCTTCGGTGGCCATACTGCACGTTATTTCGACTTTATTATAGTCAACTTGGCGTTTGTGCGCTTTCAGGCTACTGCCATACAATGCTTTCAAACCGCCATTCGTGATGACCAACTGGCCGGAACGCTGGAAGCGATAATAGCTACCCCCACAAGCCTGCCTATAATCATCTTGTCGAGAGGGCTGTGGGCGTTCACGTTGACGCTAATGCAAGTCGCGTTATTCATGATCTTGGCCGTAAGCCTTGGATTAAGCCTGGCGCATGTCAATATCCTCAGTGCTATCGTGTTCACCGTGCTCACGATTGCTTGCATGTCTCCGCTGGGCGTGATGAGTGCCGCGGGGATTATGACGTTTAAGCAAGCAACTGGCACCGGGTTTGTCATGGGAGGCCTGACTCAGCTGCTCGGAGGTGTACTCTTCCCGGTTAGTGCGTTGCCTAAGGTGTTGCAAGATGTTTCCTGGCTGTTGCCTATCAGGCACGCGCTCGATGGGATCCGAGGCGCTGTTCACGGCGCAACGCTTGCGCAACTAGCCCCAGATGCGATTTGGCTGCTTATTGCGGCGGCGGTGCTGCTCCCCATATCGTTATCAAGCTTTGGGCGCGCTGTCCAACGCGCCAAGATGGATGGAACATTAGGGCAATACTAGCCCCTCACTGAGTTCGTCGCGAATAAATTCGCGATACTACATACTCGCAAATTAATTCGCGAAATTACATGAGTTTCGATGGCTGGCTGCGGTAGTCGTCCCATGAAGTCTGACCTGACGCAACGGCGCTCACCACGGATGAGATTTTTGCGTTCGCTGGAGCCTGAATCCCCGCCCTCACCGCATTGAGCGCGACTGCTCCGTTGAGCGCCATTACCTCTGTTTGGGGTCTGCCGGCGCGCAAGTCCATGAGCAGCGAGGGAAGTTTGCCGCCGCGGCCACTGGCGACGCGACGCTTAAGGACGGTGCGGAGTATTGGTGCTGGCAGCAAGCGCGCGGCGCGCACGAGCAGTGCTGCGGGGAAGTCGATGAGGTTAACGGGAGTAAGCTCGAGTTTCTCCATAACGGCAATGGTTTCACGCAGGCACGCGTGCTCAATCGAAAAGGCGAGCGGGTTGGCGTACACTTGTTCGGGCAACCAATCCAACGCCGCGCACACACCATTGCCAAGAATGTTGATGCACAGCTTGGACCACTTGAGAGCCCGCCAGCTCGATATCGCCCGCACCGGTATTCCTGAACTCGACATCGTTGCGATTACCCAGTTGTGAGCCGATCGACCAACCGGCGAAATGCACAAGCCACCTTTCTTCGTAGCCGCAACGGTTGTAGCGTCCAGTCGGTCGACCGCCACCGTGAGCGCTCCAGCGATAACGCGATCGGCGCCGAACGCTTCTGCGAGTTCTTCCTCGTTTCCGAGCCCGTTTTGCACGGTAAGGATGGACGCTTGGCTGCAGGCGGCAATGCTACTGATCGTCCGCACCGCTTCGCCGGTTGAGTAGGCCTTGACCGCAACAATGACAAGTTCGAAAGGATCGCGCAGAAGCGTATCGTTCGCCTCGGCGATAGCGCGAACAGGCCATCGAACCATTGAACCGTTAACCTGCAGCGCGACACCGTTTGCATTGATGGTGTCAGCCTGCGTAGGCCGCGCCATAATGACCGCCTCTTGGCCGCCCTGCGTGAGGCGAGCAGCCATGTACTGACCGATAGCGCCACCGCCAATGATCAGCCCGCGCATGCCGCGCTACCCGCGCGTGCCCGTCGAACCGAAACCGCCTGCCGCTCGAACGGTCACGCTGAGTTCGTCGGCGCGATTGAATTCTGCTCGCTCGACCGAACCGATAATCATCTGTGCGATACGATCGCCGCGCGAAACAACAAATGGCTCACGGCCGAGGTTGATGAGCAGCACGCACACCGGGCCACGATAGTCCGCGTCGATAGTCCCCGGCGTGTTCAAACACGTCACGCCATATTTGACGGCGAGGCCACTGCGGGGTCGCACTTGTGCTTCGTATCCCGCCGGCAGCGCCATGCAAAAGCCCGCCGGGATCAGCGCTCGTTCTCCCGGGTTCAATGTGACCGGTTCGTTGATCGCCGCGCGCAAATCGCATCCCGCACTGCCGTGGGTCATGTACGTGGGCAACGGCAGGCCTTGGCCTTCCGGCAGGACGCTGATGTCGACGGTCACCGATGGCTTCATTCGCTTTTTGCTAGCAATTGAGCGAGCTCTTCCTGAAAGGAGTTGAGATCGGTAAACGATCGGTAAACAGACGCAAACCGAATGTAAGCGACCTTGTCGAGGCGGCGCAGCTCTGCCATAACCAGATCTCCAACGACGGTGGAAGGCACCTCGCTTTCGCCACGTGCGTAGAGCTCGCGTTCGACTCTATCCGCCACTTCTTGGATCGCAGATTCCGAAATTGGCCGCTTCTCCGAGGCTTTACGCAACCCGCCGAGGATCTTCTCCCGATTGTAGGCCTCGCGACGGCCGTCTTTTTTTTCAACGTACAGGCGCGGCGCTTCCGGCCGCTCGAACGTGGTAAATCGGTGTTTGCAGGATTGGCATTCGCGCCGGCGCCGTACGGCATTCTCATCGTCGCGACTATCGATGACGCGAGTATCGCCCGATCGGCACGCAGGACAGAGCACCGCTAGGTGCTCACCGCAGGACGCCAAAGGCTTCGTGCGAAGGACAAACCGTTGGCGATGAAACGAAACATTCAAGCAATCCTTTTCGACGCGGGTTACACGCTCCTGTGCATGGATCCCGACCAACCAACGATCTTCCGGCGCGTCTGCGCGCAGCTTGGTATCGAGCTCGATCAGGCACGCCTCCCTGACGGTGTCAAGCGCGCAAGCGCCATGCTTGCACCTCGCCATCCACGCGAGGTGCCTGTGCCATTTTCCCAAGCAGCGGTCGACCAATTTTGGACCGACTACAATCGAATCTTGCTCTCCGTCTGTGCGCGCAGACCCAGCGACGCAGACAAAGCAGACCGTGTGTACCGTCTCTTCACCTCGTCTATTGCGTGGCGCGTATACGATGAGGTGCACGGCGTGCTCGCAGAACTGCGCTCGCGTCGCCTACGCTTGGGGATTGTCTCTAATTGGAGGGGCGATCTCGAAGACGTGCTCGCGAAAGTTGGTTTACGCGAGCAGTTCGATTTTGTGCTTGATTCCGCGCACCTTGGGCATGAGAAGCCCCACGCACCGATCTTCAAGGAGGCGGTGCGTCGGGCCGGTACCTCCCCTGACGGGATAATGCATGTAGGAGACTCTCCTGAGCACGACATCGATGGAGCCCTCGCGCAAGGATTACGCGCGGTCCTGCTCGATCGCTATGGGCGGTATCGCGAATTCGATCGCGCGCCGCGCATCGAGAGCCTCGACGGCTTGGTGCCTCTTTTGGGTTAGAGTAGTTTTGCGCCGGCAAGCACTAAGACACCGGCTATAGCTGGGCGTAGATAACGGTTCGGTAGCAACGCGCACAGACGACTACCCAAATAAACTCCTGGGAGCGACCCGAGCAGCAACGCACCCGTCATCGGCAGATTGACGCTGCCCAAGCTAAGATGCCCAAGTGCCGCCACAGGCACGATGATCGCAGCAAACGCAATATCTGAACCGACGAGCTCTTGAAGACGCATTCTTGGAAGGATGAGCGCGAGCGCGGTCAGCGTGATCGAGCCGGCCCCAATTGAGGTAACGCTGACGAGAAAGCCAACGGTGGCGGCGACGCCGACAATGAGTGGCGCGCGCGGTCGCAGTGCCACCAGTGCCGCCGCGCGTTCTTTGGAAAGCAGCTGTACGCCGATGATAATGAGCGCGATGACGATCAGCAACCCCCCTACGAGGTGTTTGATCAGCACGTTTAATTGATCTAGGCTAATATGCGACTTGAGTACGGATAAGCTCAAGAGACCGACGATGGCTCCGGGAAGCCCGCCGATGCACAACAGCAGTACGAGCTTACCGTTGATCGTCTTTTGTCGCCCATGAACGATAGCGCCTAAGATTTTTGTCGGCACACTGTACGCGAGGTCAGTTCCGACCGCGACCAGCGGCGAAACGTTGAACAACAACACGAGAACCGGCAGCATGAGTGAGCCCCCGCCGACGCCGGAAAGCCCAACAAGAATGCCAACGATCAACCCGCCTAGTGCAACGTGATAATCCATGGCCCTAGAATATACTATATTGTCCACAAAGAAAAGGGACTTTGGTCTTTGGCCGACCCCCCGACGAGCCAGCCCAGCTAGCCTTGCTTACCCGATTTGCCCATACATATTAGGGCTTTCCCGTTCTTCCGGTATTTACCACTTATTTGGTAGATTTTATGGACATGAAAATACTATTCATCTTGACGATTATTGCGATGTTCGTTGCGAGCGCGGGACGCGCGTTGGCTCAGACTCCAGCTGCGACCCCGCAGGCGACACCCACGCCGCTCTTTACGTACAGCGGCGACGTTCGAGCCTTCTATTTTGGCCGCACGAATGGCGATACATGTTTGACGTGCAAAACCAAGGGCAGTCCCGATGCGACTGCCTTCAATTTCGGCGGCGCGCTGCACGGGCAAGTCAACATACCACACTCACCATGGTCGCTTGGCGCGACCTACTTGGGTGCCTACCCTTTCGGAGCGAACTGGCCAGGCCCGCTGCACAACATCGGATACAATCCCGAAGTGGACAACACCGTGCCGGGCTATTCCCTCAGCGTGCTCGGTGAGGAATACTTGCAGTACAAGAGCCCTGGCACGTTTGGCCAAACAGGCCGAGAAACACTGACCGCGGCGCAGTCACCATGGGCCAACTCAGCCGACACGCGCATCCTTCCCGCCGCGTACCAGGGAACGTTGTTGAGCACGAGCCCCGTGAAAGATCTCACGATAGGCGCGATGTACATGGCTCGGTGGAAAAGCCGCGTGACCTCCGCCTTCAATTCCAACACACTGCTGACGAGTTGCAATACGGCTTATTTTACGGGGAAGGGCCCCGTCCAAGGCGCGAGCGGAACTTTCACGGTGCCGGGAGATCTCTGCACTCAGCAAGAGACGACTCGTGGCTTCGGTCAGGTATCGGCATCATATGCATTCGGCGGAAGCGGGCTCGCCGTGAGCGCATATCAGTATCAGGTGTACGATCTCATCGACATGACGTGGCTGACCGGACAATATAACTTCGATAAGGCGGCGAAAGCAAATCCATACGTCGCAGGCCAATACCTCGCCGAAAACAACGAAGGCAAGTCGTTGATTGGCACGGTCCACAATCACACGCTTGGGGGGCTGGTCGGCGCGACCGTCTACCACAATTTGACGTTCACTGCGGGATACGATAGCGCTCCCGCAACGCGCTATGTTGTTCCAAGCAAGCGATGCAAAGGCACGCTTTCGTCGCCGACAGCACCGATACCAGGCGTGATCTTTGGCGGCCTGCCGGATACATCCGACAAATCGGCGCCTTCAGGCGACGTCGTCTGTTACGGCGGTGGACTCGCGTCGCCATATACGGACGGCTACACCTCGGATCCGCTTTACACAACCTCGCTCACGCAAGGCATGTCTGAGGTTACCAAGCCGGGCACCGCAGTCAAAGCAACACTGATTTGGCTGAGCAACGATCGCAGGCTTCGGCTCATGGCTTCAGACGCATGGTATAGCTATTCGTTGCCCGGCAGCATCAAGACGCTCGGCAATGGGGACGCCCGTGCAGAGTTTGATTTCGACGTCCAGTATTGGTTGAGCCCGGTGCATCCGGGGAAGCCCTACAAGGGCTTCTCAATCCGGCAGCGCTATGGCGATCGCACGCAACCATTTGCACCGTTTGAATTCAAATCGAGTCGCACGCAACTCGAATACGCATTCTAGGCGACCTGATGCTAGTGGGGTCGTCGTGCGCCCGCGCGATGGGTTAGTTGCGACACGGGCGCCGGTAGTTTGCCCTTAACGAGGTGGTCGATGGTGACCGCTTCGAGCACGCCGCGCAGGTTGACGCGGACGGCTATCCAGACATCCGAAAGCGACGACGCTGCGCCACCGTACTTGAGCCGCTCTGGTCGAGTGCCCCGCACATTTGCCAGCGGGCCTTCGACGGCCCGAATGATATCGGCAAGGGTAATGTCGTCTGCCGGCCTCGCCAGCCAATAGCCACCCGAAGGGCCTCGCATGGCGTTGACGATACCAGCATGTTTGAGCGTCGTGAGGATGTTCTCGACGAATTTGAGCGGTATCCCCTGCACGCGTGCGATGCGTTCCGCCTTGATGTGCTTAGGGGCGGCCGCTGCTATCTCTGCGACCGCTCGCAGCGCATAGTCGCCAGTTGCCGTGAGGTGCATAGCCGTGCGTTCTGCACGCAGGCAGCTAGCCCCTCACTGCCAGAGCGCGCGAGCAAGAGCATTGTTAGAGGCAAGAATTACTTGAGGCCTTGAACGAGCTGCGGCTCATTGTTCAAGGATCCGGGTGTTCAAGGATCCGGGCACAAGTCGAGCTACTATATTGGGACATATCAAAGAATCAGAGAGCCCGATGCGCTCGCAGTTGCGTTAACAAATGGAATTAGAACTTGGTTATATGAACTTGGTTATATCTTGTTTATCTCTTAGGGTAAACCGTTGTAAGAACCACGCTCGCTCTTCATGTTCTCCGCGGGGTCGAAAACCGAATCTTACCTGCTCAGCGATCCACTATCTAACAGCCAACTCTAAGCAATTCTCCATAGCGCACAAAATGTTGATGTTTAACCTTCACCGTTCATCTGACGAGTTTCTGACGGCCTGGGCCACATCATGCGATTGAAGTGACCCATCTGGGAGCTGGACACCTCTTAAGCGAATTTCGATTCGCAAGGAAGGTGACCGATGGCGACACCTCACGGCTCCCAACCTCCCTCGGATAGACCCTTCGAACGATGGACCGCGCA